>ERZ808245.1-NODE-1-length-789838-cov-20.464901_pt1 | contig 789838 bp, 723 predicted proteins | sample MGYA00521243_ERZ808245 | MGnify/ENA primary metagenome ERZ808245 (study PRJEB31516, sample SAMN03275576) | gut metagenome | biome: mammalia-associated habitat; material: feces | host: Papio cynocephalus | place: Kenya | collected 2012-07-07 ... | reverse complement strand
CATGAATTAGTAATTTAAGAAAGTCGACTTGTTCGTTGACTTTTTATGGGAGATATAAACATGAATATCATAAAAGTACGGGAAGATAAAGGCCCTATCGAATTTGAAAAATATGAATCAAAAGAAAAATCTTTTAAGGTAAAGGATGAAGCTAGCAAATATATTAATGAAAATGGAGAATTCTCTGAAAGAGATTTACGTTCTCGCGTAGAACCTTGGCTTTCATCTCTTTTCCAATCTGAACACCTTTCATTATTAGTGGGTAGTGGCTTAACTTCTGCAATTCAAATTGAAGCAACTGGAAAAAAAGCTGATAATGGAATGTATGAATTAGACCTTTCTGAAACAAAATACAAAGATAATATTAAAACATTCGCTTCTGAAAGTGCAAAAAAGACTGGTCGTGGAACCTCAAATATAGAAGATGAAATAAGAATAGCAAATGAATTATTACGTGGATTGGAAATATCTGGATTACAAGAAGACGATACAAAGATTTTAAAAGAAGTGATAAATAAAAATATTCAAGCCTTTACAGAAAATATATCAACTATTGAGAACTCTATCGCAACAGCAGAAATTGATAAAAGAGAAAAAGCATTTCAATTTCTAGTATCATTCCTCATGAGTTTTGCAAGCAGAACTGGAACAAGAGACAGGCTTCATATTTTTACAACCAATTATGACAGGCTTATTGAGGAAGGTGCAGACATTGCAGGTCTTCATTTAATAGATAGATTTGTTGGAAGCTTAAATCCGATTTTTAGATCTTCAAGACTTGATATTGATATGCATTATAATCCTCCTGGAATTAGAGGGGAACCAAGATATCTTGAGGGTGTTGCAAAATATACAAAACTACATGGCTCAATAGATTGGGTTGAAACGGATACAAACAATATTAGAAAAATTGGTATGCCATTTGGAGCAAAAAATTTAGCACCTTTTTTGGAAGCTGCAAATGTTCCAGAAAATTATCAAAAGGTTATGATATATCCAAATTCATCAAAAGACAGGGAAACTGCAGAGTATCCTTATGTTGAATTATTCAGAGATTTTGCTGCTGCTTTGTGTCGTCCTAATTCAACTCTTGTAGTTTATGGATATAGTTTTGGAGACGATCATATCAATAGAATTATTTCAGACATGCTAACAATTCCTTCAACTCATTTAGTGATTATTTCGTTTAATGATAAAGAAAAACGAATTATGAATTTCTATGATAAGTGCGGGCATTCTGATCAAATTTCATTATTGATTGGTGAAGATATCGCAAATATTTCAGCATTAACAGGAATATACCTTCCAAAATCAGCTATTGATAAGACTTCTATTAAAATGGCTGAATTAATTAAAGCACGCATCACAACTAAAGATGACAAGTCAGAGGAGAAAGATAAATAATGATGTCTCCAATTGAAAACTCTGAAAACTTACGCGTTGGTACAATAGATTTTATTTCTCCTGATGAAATTAAAGTTCTTCTTGATATAGAAGTGCCAAACGATGTTACTTTAAATACTGGAGTACCTCGTTCGTTTCCACGAATTAATGGATATGTTTTGTTTTCTTGTGAGAATGGATATTTGGTTGGGCAAATTAACTGGATAACCATTGAACGCTCCCAATATCCAAAAAGAAGAGGAATACAAGATTTTGGAATAATTGATTTACCATTTCCTTTAAGAATTATAAGTGTAAACCCACTTGGAGTATTACGTAATTCTTATGATTATAATGATGGAAAAACAATTTATCAATTTTCCAGAGGAATAGATATTTTTCCAACTGTGGGAGACCCGGCATACTTACCAACAGAAGAACAACTTAAAGCCATTATTGAAAATGGTGAAAACAGACGTGTAAAAATCGGAACAAGCCCATTATGTGGGAATGCAGAAGTTTCTGTAAATCCAGATAAATTATTTGGAAGACACGTTGCTGTTCTTGGAAATACAGGAAGCGGAAAATCATGTTCTGTTGCTGGTTTAATAAGATGGTCAATTGAAGCAGTTGGCAAAGACTCGAATTCTAGATTTATTATTCTTGATCCTAATGGAGAATATTCTGAATGTTTTTCTGATTTTAAAAATGTAAAACGTTATGCAGTTGAACTTGATAATGAAAAAGAAATAAACCAATTAAAAGTTCCTTTATGGTTATGGAATACTGATGAATGGATTGCATTCACACAGGCCGGTGGAAAAGCTCAGAAACCAACACTAGTACAAGCTTTGAGAACTGTACGCGAAGGTCTTTCTCATATTGATTTAGGTGAAGAATATAAAACGAAAAACTTTTTAAAAACAATTTATCAAATAACAGTGCTTGAAATAAAAAATGGCAATCCATGGGGAGGATTTCGTAAAGCGAAGAGTTTTCTCGAATTATTAGAGAAATGGAATGAGTCTGTCGTTGAAAATGATAGTTTTTCACAACTTGAAAATAATGCAATCAGAAACTTGAAAAATCAAATAGATTCATTAAAAGAACAAAGGACTGGAAATTATGTAAATTATAACTTTTCCACAGTTGAAGCTAATAATGTTAAAGATTTAATAAATAATGCTTACATTGCTTTTGGTGGCTCTGAAAAAGATTTTCTACCAATTGATGAAAGCATTCCACTTCCATTTACAGGAGAAATGTTTTTATCTAGTATTGAATCAAATGCAGCTTTAATGGGAACAAGCGAATATGTAGAAACCATGCGTATGAGAGTTCAAACTTTGCTTTCAGACAAACATTTAAAACCTGTAATTAGTTATGAAGCTGACTATACATTAGAGCAATGGCTTGAAGACTATATTTGTCCTAAAACAGAAGATTCTTCAGCAATAACAATCATAGATTTATCTTTACTACCTAGCGAAATGACTCATATTATTGCATCTGTAATTGCAAGAATGACTCTAGAATCTTTACAGCGTTACAGAAAAGTTAATAATGGAAAAACTCTTCCAACAACAATTGTTATGGAAGAAGCTCATACGTTTATAAAAAGATATAATGATGATACTGAAACTTATTCTGCTTCTTCAACTTGTGCTAAGATTTTTGAAAAAATTGCACGTGAAGGAAGAAAATTTGGTTTAGGTTTAGTTTTATCTTCACAGAGACCAAGTGAACTTTCTCCAACTGTGCTTTCACAGTGTAATACATTCTTATTACATAGAATCTCAAATGATAGAGACCAGGAATTAGTACATAGACTTGTACCAGATAACTTACGAGGATTGTTGAGAGATTTGCCTTCTTTACCTTCAAGAAATGGAATTCTTTTGGGTTGGGCAGCAGAAATGCCAATAATGGTACAAATGAATCATTTGCCAGAAGAAAAAAGACCAAAATCTAATGACCCTGAATATTGGAAATATTGGACTGAAAATAAAGAAAAAGTTGATTGGAAAACAATTGCTAATGATTGGCAAGATAAAGACTTTAAAGAACCAAGTGTAAACATTGAGAAGCAAGATGAACAAAATGATAATTGATAATAAAATATCAGAAGCAAGAAAATTTTTTGAAGAAGACTCTTATTTATTAGATTTTTATGACAGTGCAATCGAATGTTATGAAAAATCAGATTTTCCTCTAAAAATAAATAATTTTGCTTGCAATATAAGAGAATTACTTAGAGAAAAAATGGCTTTAGTTGCTTCTGATGAAGATGTTTCTCAATGTGAATGGTGCAAAGGCAACAAATATTTAGATGAAAATAATAAACCAACAAGAAGGGCTCGAATTAGATATTACTTATTATTAAATATGCCAGATATTTCGGTGGAGAAAATATTTAAGGAAAAGATTGAAGAAATAGAAGATGAATACATGAAACAAATAAGGGAACTTAGTATTTATACTCATGTAACTAAGGCTATTTTTTATTCTACTACATCAGAAAGAGATATTAAATTTTGCGAGATTCTTAACTTACTTTCAGACATATTAAGTTTTATAGAAACATCAAAGAAAATGACTACAACAGAAATAGAAAAATTTCTTTATGATGATATTTCTAATCACGTTTATAATGATTATCTTGATTCAGAACTTGATTTACTTTCGACTCATACAAGTGTTGATGATGTTCTGATTAAAGAATTCTCAATTGAAGATATTACTAATGATTTTATTTATATCATGGGGACTGCAGAATTAGATACCTGCTTGCAATATGGTAGTTACTCTGAATTTTGTCGCGGGGAAGGTGCAGTCTTTAATATGAGTTTTGATTTAGATTTTTCAGTTAAAATAAATATTACTGATTTTGACGATAAAGAATATAAATATGAATCTGTAAATACTGATAAATTCTATGGAGTTGAAAATGGAGAATAAAATGACACACCTAAAAATGCACTCAATGAATAAAATAGACGAAAACGTTCGCAAAATCGCTGCATTTTTCCCGAACTGCGTGACCGAGGCAAAAGATGAAAACGGCGAAATCGTACACAAAATAGATTTTGACATGCTCAAACAGGAACTTTCAACTACACTTGTTGAAGGTCGTGAAGAACGCTACCAGTTCACCTGGCCGGACAAGAGGCAGGCGATTCTTACCGCGAATGCTCCGATTGACAAAACTTTGCGTCCGTGCCGCGAGGAAAGCGTGGACTTTGACAACACGCAGAACCTTTATATTGAGGGCGACAATCTTGAGGTGCTCAAGCTCTTGCAGGAAACCTACCTTTGCAAAATCAAGATGATTTACATTGATCCGCCCTACAACACAGGAAACGATTTTGTTTATGAGGATGATTTTGCGCAGAATGCCGCCGACTACATTGCAAACAGCGGACAGACTGATGAAGAAGGCAACCGCCTTGTAGCTAACACCGAAAGCAACGGAAGATTCCACACCGACTGGCTGAACATGATGTACCCGCGCTTGAAGCTGGCAAGGGATTTGTTGAGCGATGATGGAGTAATTTTTATTTCTATTGATGATAATGAAGTTGATAATCTTAAAAAGGTATGTGATGAGGTGTTTGGGGAGTCAAATTTTGTTGCAATTTTAAATTGGAGAAGAAGTGGCGGTCGTCAAGATAGTAAATATTATGCAATTATACATGAGTATATTTTATGTTACGCAAAAGATATATCAAATTTTGAGGCAGGCGAAGAAATAAAAACTGGTGAAGTTTTTTCAAAATATGATGAAGAAAAAAAACGCTTTTATAAAACTCAATTACTGCGAAAATGGGGGTCAAATAGTTTAAGAGAAAATAGACCAAATCTTTATTATCCAATAAAAGCTCCCGATGGAATCGATGTATATCCAACAATATACGAAGAAGATAAGTCCAGCGCCCTTGAATTTATTGAAATTCAAGGGCGCTGGCGCTGGAGCGCCAGCAACCTTGTTAATGCTCAAAAAGAAGGTCGAATTGAATTTCAAAAAAATAAGTGGGGAAAATGGATTGCTTATGAAAAAATATTTGCACCTTTAGAAGGGGAAGAGAATACAAAAAAATATACGACATGGATTGATGATGTTGGAAATGGAACAGATGTTATAAAAAAACTCTTTGGTAAAGTTTGTTTTGATTATTCAAAATCTCCAGAACTTATTAGTAGATTTTTGAAAATGGCAAATCTCGAGGATGATGACATCGTCCTCGACTTCTTCTCCGGTTCTGCCACAACCGCGCACGCTGTTATGCAACTCAACGCAGAAGACGGCGGTAACCGCAAATTCATTATGGTTCAGCTTCCCGAACTCTGTGACGAAAAATCCGAAGCATATAAGGCTGGCTACAAAAATATCTGCGAAATCGGCAAAGAACGCATTCGTCGTGCAGGTAAAAAGATTATAGAAGAAAATCCATTAACTACTCAAAATCTTGACATCGGCTTCCGCGTTCTCAAATGCGATTCCTCTAATATGGAAGATGTTTACTATTCTCCAGAACATTTTAGCAGTCAAGATTTGTTCAAAAATAACATCAAAAATGACCGTACTCCAGAAGATTTACTTTTCCAGGTAATGCTTAACCTTGGAATTTTACTTAGTAGCAAAATCGAAACAAAAGAGATAGACGGCAAGACTGTTTTCTATGTTGAAGGAAATTATCTTGTTGCCTGCTTTGACGAGAATGTGGACGAAAAAACACTCACTGAAATTGCAAAGGAAAAGCCTTATTACTTTGTAATGCGCGATGCTTCTATGGCTAGTGACAGTGTTGTTACAAACTTTGAGCAGATTTTTAAGGCTTATCTTGGAGAAAGCTATAATCCGGATAATATCAGGATTATTTAAGAGGGCTTAGATGAACAAAGAAATTGCAATCTTTAGCACTGATAAAGAAACCATAAATGTTGAAGTTCTCTTTGAAGACGAAACTGTCTGGCTGACACAAGACCAGATGGCAACTCTGTTTGAAAAGGCAAAGTCCACTATCAGCGAGCATATAAAGCACATTTTTGAAGAAGGCGAACTGGAAAAATCTATGGTTGTTCGGAATTTCCGAAATACCACTAAGCATGGTGCAATTGAAGGAAAAACACAAACCCACGAGGTTCTTTACTATAACCTTGATGTTATAATTTCTGTTGGCTATCGGGTAAAATCTATTCGGGGCACACAATTCCGTCAATGGGCGACGAAACGCCTTAATGAATATATACGAAAAGGCTTTACACTGGACGACAACCGCCTGAAGCAGCTGGGGGGCGGGGACTACTGGAAAGAACTTATGACACGAATCCGCGACATTCGTGCCAGTGAAAAAGTGTTCTATCGTCAGGTACTCGATATCTACGCAACAAGTATTGATTACAATCCTAGTTCTGATACTTCAATTCAGTTTTTCAAGAAAGTACAGAACAAAATACATTTTGCCGTGCACGGTCAGACCGCCGCGGAAGTAATTTTCAATCGGGCTGATGCGGAAAAAGAATTCATGGGGCTAAAGAGTTTTGAAGGAAAACGTCCTCACTTAAAGGATGCCGTGATTGCCAAGAACTATCTTGATGAAAAAGAACTTCGTGCTATGGGGCAGATTGTAAGTGGATATCTTGATTTTGCAGAGCGTCAGGCAGAACGGCAGGTTCCTATGACAATGAAAGATTGGGCTGAATATCTGGATAAGATTCTTACGATGAGCGGTGAACAGATTTTACAGGGAAATGGCATGGTAAGCCATGAGCAGGCTATCGAAAAAGCAACAGGTGAGTATAAGAAATATCAGCAGAAAACGCTCAGCGATGTTGAGGTGGCTTTTTTGGATTCAATTAAAGTAATTGCAGATAAAACCGCATATAAATCAAAGGAAAAGAAATAATGAAGTTTACTTTTAAGATACAAAAATATCAGACCCAGGCTGTAGATGCTCTTGTAAAATGTTTTGAAGGGCAACAGTTTGCAGACAGAGTTCAATATTTACGCGATAAAGGAATTATGCCTCAAGTTCAGAAAACTGAAATGGAACAAGTTGAATTGTTTGAATCAGAACCTTCTTCAACTGACGAAGAGCTTGAACAGGCAGATAACGGTTACCGCAATGCAGATTTAATTCTTGGCGATAAAGAGCTTTTGGAAAATATCCATAAGATGCAGGACAGCAATTTTATTATACGCTCTGCAAAAATTGAGCGTACTGCAGGAGTTCCAAGTTTTGATATTGAAATGGAAACTGGAACTGGCAAGACTTACGTTTATACAAAGACAATGTATGAACTGAACAAGTCTTATGGATGGAGTAAGTTTATGGTTGTTGTGCCTTCTGTGGCTATCCGAGAAGGAATCTACAAAAGCCTTGAATATACACAAGACCATTTTATGCAGCAGTATGGAAAGAAAATCAGGTTCTTCATATACAATTCTAAACGTTTAAATATGATTGACCAGTTTTCTGCCAGTAGCGATATAAATGTAATGATTATCAACACCCAGGCATTTAACACTTCTTTGAATAAAGAAAAGAATGTTGAAGGCCGTAAAGGAAACGAAGCTGCTCGTATTATTTACACAAAGCGTGATGAATTTGCAAGCCGCCGGCCTATTGATGTTATTGCAGTCAACAGACCTATTTTGATTCTTGATGAACCTCAGCGGATGGGTGATGAAAAATCTGCTACTCAAAAAGCTTTAACTCAGTTTAAGCCTTTGTTTGTAATCAACTATTCAGCTACTCATAAGATTCAGCATAATCTTGTTTACCGCCTGGATGCTTTGGATGCCTATAATCAGAAGCTTGTTAAGAAGATTGAAGTAAAAGGCTTTAAACTTGAAAACATTGCCGGAACAAATACTTACATATACGCAGATTCTATTATTCTTTCTAAAAACTCTGCTCCTATGGTGAGGCTTGAGATTGAAGTAAAACAAGGAAACGGAATTAAACGGCAGTATATAAAACTTAATCAGGGAGACAAGCTTGATGAAGCAAGCAAAGGACTTCCTGAATATAAAGGTCTTTACATTGCCGAAATCTTACCACAGGAAAACCTGATTCGTTTTAATAAATCTGTTAGCGATAACTCTGATTCTACAGTTCTTAAAGTTGGAGAAATGACTGGAAACGTTGCGGAAAAAGATATACGTCGCGTTCAGATACGTGAGACAATCCGCAGCCATTTTAAGAAAGAAAAAGAGTTTTATGACGCAGGTCTTAGAATAAAAGTTTTGTCTTTGTTCTTTATTGATGAAGTTGCAAAGTATCGTGCTTATGATAAGGATGGAAATGAAATTCTTAGTGAGTATGGCAAGATGTTTGAAGAGGAATACAAAACTGTTTTGAATGACTTTGTGGATATCAATCCTAATAGTTATTATCAGAAAGTTTTGCTTCCAAGTTCTAATGATATTGGCCCTTGCCATGAAGGATATTTTAGCCGTGATAAGAAGAATAGATTGATTGATTCTTCTGGAGATAGCGACGAAGATATTTCAACTTATGATGCAATTCTGAAAGATAAAGCAAGACTTTTGGATTTTGATTTTCCATTACGATTTATCTTCTCTCACTCGGCTTTACGTGAAGGCTGGGATAATCCTAATGTATTCCAGATTTGTACTCTTAAACATTCTGATAACAACATAAGCCGACGTCAGGAAGTTGGTCGTGGTATGCGTCTTTGTGTAAATGAAGATGGAGCTCGCCAGGATAAAGAGGTTCTGGCTGATGCAATTCATGATGTAAATACACTTACTGTAATTGCTAGTGAAAGTTACCGTGATTTTGTTGATGGACTTCAGAAAGATATTACTGCTGAACTTAGTGATTCTAGACCTAAAATTGCTAATACAGATTACTTTGAAGGAAAAACTATCACAGTTTGTGGAAAAACATTTGAAATTGATTCAAAGCAGGCAAATATTATTCATAACTATCTGGTTAGAAATAATTACATAGATGACGAAGATAAGCCTACAGATATTTATAAGACTGCTGTTGAAGAACAGTCAATCCAAAATCTACCTGTTACACTGCATCAGACATTACCTAAAGAATTATTCCAGAATGCAAATGCAACCACAGAGATTTTTGAGCAGGTTCAGAAGCTGATTCAGGCTGTTTATAATCCTTCTGTTCTTACAGATATGATTGATAATGGTCAGAAACCTCAGTGGGAAAATGGAAATCCACTTAATAAGAACTTTGAGAAGAATATATTCCAGGAACTTTGGAAGAAGATTAATCATAAGTACACTTACAGCTGCCGCTTTAATAGCGAGGAATTGATTAGAAATGCCGTTCAGGCTATTAAGAGCGATTTGAAAGTTGCGCCTATGCGCTACACTTTGGAGATTGGTCAGCAGAAAGATAAGATTGATGAAAGCCAGATACGTTCTGGAACTGCTTTTGGAAATGCTGATTCTGAAACAAAATCATTGAGCCGTGCTGTCGCCAGTTCTGTAAAGTATGACCTTGTCGGTGATATTGCTAAGGGCTGTAAGCTGACTCGTAAAACTGTCGCAACTATTTTGAGTAAGCTTACTATAAAAGAAATGGAACAGTTTGGATTTAATCCTGAGAAGTTTATTCGTGATGTAATCAATATTATCAATGCTCAGAAGTCTACAAAGATTGTTGAACATATTGAATACCACGAGCTTGAAGATACTTATGATTCAAGCATTTTTACTTCTCCAAAGTTGCCGGATAAGAATCCATTTATTGCAAAAAAATGTATTCAAGACCTGGTGTTTACTGACAGTATGGTTGAATGGAAGTTTGCTGAGGATTTGGATGGATCTGCAGAAGTTGTTGTTTATGCGCGTTTGCCTCGTTCATTCCAGATTCCAACACCTGTAGGAAATTATGCTCCTGACTGGGCTATTGCATTTGATAAGGACAAAGTAAAGCATGTTTTCTTTATTGCTGAAACTAAGGGAACGATGGAAGATTTGCAGCTTAATAAGATTGAATCTAACAAAATTGAATGTGCTAAGAAGCTGTTTAATGTAGTTTCCACTAGTGGCGTAAAGTATGACCATGTTGATAGCTTTGAGCAGTTAAAGAATGTGATTGGGTTGAAGGGGTAGGTTTGATTATATTAGGTCGAATGTCGAGCTTTAGGGTTTCTTGAAATTGAACCTAAATATAGAAATGAAAATATTGGGGAATTAAAAATAATAAGAAATGTAAATGACTGGCAGTATTTAACTGGCACTTTACAACAGTTTGGAATCTTTCTCTAATAGAATTTTCCCCATTCCCATACTATAATAATTCCATGAATCTTGAAAAAGACAAGACTGAATACATTGTGGCTTTTGTAAGCGAGTTCGCAAAAAAATATAATCTTTCCGCGAAAGAGACTTTCAATTATCTTGACCGCTTTAAGGCTGTGGATTTTTTGGAGCGGCAGTACAGCATTGCGCACACGCTTTCGTTTTCGCAGATGGTTTCTGACGTCGCAGTTTTCTGCAGAAAAAACGGAGGCAGGCTTTGATGTTGCTGTATCACGGTTCAAATTTGCAAATTTCAAAAATTGATTTATCCAAGTCAAAACATGGCAAAGATTTTGGCTCAGGTTTTTATCTTTCTGATAATTTTGAACAGACGATGGAAATGGCAAAATTCAAGTCTGAAGTTTTTGGCGGAATTCCAACTGTAATGGAATATGAATTTGATGAAGCTGGTGCGGAAAATTCAGCTTTGAAGATTTTGATATTTTCAGAATATTCAAAAGAATGGGCTGAATTTGTTTTCAAAAACAGAACATCAGATTCTTCAGAAATAAAAAACGAATATGATATTGTAATTGGACCTATTGCCAATGATAAGGTAGGAGCGCAGATTCGCCGCCTTATAGAAAAAGACATAGACTTTGACACTTTTCTGCACCGTATAAAATATATGAAAGGCCTTACATTGCAGTACTTTTTTGGAACAGAAAAGGCGGTTTCATTTTTTAAATTGAAAAGGAGCATTTCGCAATAATGACAGATTTCGAATATCAGATTGAATGTACCACCCGCGACCTGGCGGACAAGCTTATCGGTGATTTTTCCATGTCTGTTCCACAGGCTCTGCGTGTTGTGTATAACTCTGAAACTTATGAAAAACTAATAAATCCCAGGACAGGACTTTATTTTCAAAGTCCGCTTTATGTCTACGATTTCCTGAAAAACGAAGTCCTTACCGGAAAAATGGCTTGACTTTGTAATAATTCCAAATTTCCACATTCCACACTGTCTGTATATATTGCACAGTTTGACTGTATAAGCACCCAATTTATTGTGACGCTTGTGATTACTGTTCATGATTTGTTGTTCAAGGTAAAAACAATTTTTCATTGAAAAAAAACTATAAAAAACGAAGAAAATGTTTGACAAAACTTGGCTGGGGGGGGTAGACTATTTTTGGGTCGTTCAATCGACAAAATCTAGTTTTTTTATAAGGTAAGATAAAAACGGAGCGATCTATATTTTAACAGGTAGATAATTTTTAAAGCTGTCAGGTTTCTGATAGCCTTTTTTTATCATCACAGTTCACACAAGAATCTCTTTTGCAAACTGTAATTTTCGCTATTCATTGCTCACCGCTAAGCGGAGTTTTATAAGGAATTTTTGCATAGAAAATTCTTAGTTTTCTCCAAATATTAATTTGACTTATTCAATATTTGGTTTTAGAATTAAATCATAATATAACCCTTAGGGAGGCCACACAACAAATGGCAAAAGTAGAACTTAAAGGTATTGGTAAAATTTATGATGGCGGTGTTCAGGCCGTTACAAATGCCAATATCACAATTGAAGACAAGGAATTCTGCGTATTCGTAGGTCCTTCTGGTTGCGGAAAGTCAACAACTCTCCGAATGATTGCTGGTTTGGAAGATATTTCTGAAGGAAAACTTTACATCGATGGAAAAGAAATGAACGATGTTCCTCCAAAGGATCGAGACATCGCCATGGTATTCCAGAACTACGCTCTTTATCCTCACATGACTGTTTATGACAACATGGCATTTGGTCTTAAACTTAGAAAAGTTGATAAGGCCGAAATTGACCGCAAGGTAAGAGAAGCTGCTAAACAGTTAGGTCTTACAGAATATCTCCAGAGAAAACCAAAGGCTCTTTCTGGTGGTCAGCGCCAGCGTGTTGCTGTAGGACGTGCCATCGTTCGTGAACCAAAAGTATTCCTTTTTGACGAACCTTTGTCAAACTTGGATGCTAAGCTTCGTGTAACAATGCGTTCTGAAATTGCTGCTCTTCACAACACTCAGCAGAAGACAATGATTTACGTAACACACGACCAGACAGAAGCAATGACTTTGGGAACAAAGATTGTTGTTATGAAAGACGGTTTTGTTCAGCAGATTGGAGCTCCTCTTTATCTTTACAACAATCCAATCAATAAATTCGTTGCAGGATTTATTGGAACTCCTCCAATGAACTTTATGACAGTAAAAGTTCTTGAACGCGGCGGAAAACTTGTTTGCGATGAAGGTTCTTTTGAAATTACTCCTACAGATGCGCAGGCTGCTTGCCTTAAAGATTACATCGGTAAGGAAGTTTCATTTGGTATCCGTCCTGAAGATTTGAAGTATGTTGACAAGCCGCAAGGCAAAGACAATATGCAGATGAAGATTGTAAATAAAGAACCTCTTGGCGCTGAAACTCATCTTTATCTTGTGTCTAACAAAGGTCAGCAGCTTATTGCAAAAACAAATGCAAATGCTGAATTCCGTCTTGGCGACACAATCAACATTGTTCCTAATATGGAAAAAGCAAAATTCTTCAGCATGGAAGAAGGCGAAAAGAACATCTGCGATACTATCGAAGTAAAGTGGTAAAATCTTTTCTATAAAAAAAGGGCTATTCAAAGTATATGATTAAGTGTCTTTTTCGACCTTATAAAACTACTTTGGATAGCCTTGTTTTTTTACGGCTATAAAAAACTCGAAGTTTGAGATAACTGATTAGGTCGAAAGTCGAATTTTTAGGAAAATGAATAAAAGCGTAAGCGAATTTACAATTTGTGAAGATTTTGTGCGATAAGAACGATTAAGGTTGCATAGCAACCTCAACCGATTCAAACGAAGTGCGAGCACAATCATCTGTAGCAAATTGTAAATTCGCTGAAAGCGTTTTTTTACGGTTATAAAAAACTCGAGGTTTTGTCTAACTAGTTATTAAACTACACTAAAAACGCATTTTTGAGTCGGAATATCAATTAAGGTTGGTTTTAGCATAACTTCTTGATTTAGTTTTAGTTCTGTTCCTGCAAGCGTTGTTTGCATTGCAAGAGATGGAATCATTATTAATGAATCGCCATTTTTTATGTCTATGCAAATGCCTTTTCCGCTCCATTGTGGATTTTGCAGCAAGTATATAAGTTTCCAATGTATTTCGCTAAAACGGCTTGCTTTTCTTGCCGCAATTGAAGCGGCATCGCCTTGACTTATTCTTTCAAGCATTGTGTCTTTGTCTAAAAGTTTTTCTCCGTTTAAAAATGCCCTCAGCTGCTGGTGTGCAATTAAGTCGCTGTAACGCCTTAAAGGGCTGGTTACTTGGCTGTAAGTTGCAAGACCAAGACCTGCGTGCATTCCAGGAGTTATTCCCACGCTTCTTTTGTGCATACATTTTAAAAGTGCAAATTGTCCTGCAAGTCCTTCTACTGTCGTTTTAGGAACATCTGGAGCGTCTTGCGTTACATAAGGAAAAGGAATTCTGTTATTCATTGCGAATCTTGCGGCTCCTTCACCGGCGAGCAGCATCATTTCGCAAACCATGTCATCGGCTTCAAATCGTTCTAGCGGTGAAAGTTCAACTTTTTTTGTTTCTGGATCTACGCTTATGTGGACTTCAGGCATATTTATGCTGATTGCTCCAGATTTTTTTCTTCGTTCGATATTTTTTTTAGCAATTTCAAAAAGTTCAGCAAGTTCTTCTGTTTCTTTTTTATTTGTTGCTTCTTCGTAAGTCATTCGCTTCACGTTTACAAAGGTTTTGAACACTTTACATTCTTCTATAGAATTATCTTCATTTAAAAGAATTCTAAACGAAAGGGCGCGTGATTTTTCTTTGATTCCGAGCGCGTATTCTTCAAAGCAGCTTTCGTTCAACATTCTAACCGCGCCTTCTGGCAGATAGAGCGTTGTTCCTTTGTTTCTTGCAACTTTGTCGATTGAAGAATCTGGTTTTACGTAGCTTGCTGGATCTGCAATGTGCACCCAAAGGTATTTTCCGTCAAAAGCCACTGCATCGTCCGGGTCTGTTGACCATTTGTTGTCGATTGCGTAAGCATAGCCTGGAACTTCAATTCGCTCTTCTTCAGGAGGCAAGCCTAACGCTTCAGATGCGCTGTTCATAGAAAGACCGTACCTTGCAGGATATGGATTTTTTGTAATATTCCAAATGCCGCAGTCTATTAAAAGCTGATGAGCCTTTTCTGGAGTTTGAGTAACGCCGGCTTCTACCATGACTTTTGATTTTTCGCTTTTGCCGAGCGCAAGGTTTTCTACTTCTACCATGAACTTTGAATCTTCTGGCAAAAGTTTTCTCTGTTTTAATCTTTCTATAAAGGCTTTCCTGATTTCTTCCTCGTGTTCTTTTTCAAAGTTTTTCTGCTTTATGGCAAGAATTTCTTCTTGTTTTCTAGGAATGAATTTTATTAAGCCGTTTTTTAGTTCGTTTTCGCAAAGGCTGAACTCAAGGCTTTCGCATAAAGTTTTAAAGATGAACCAGCACTGGTCGCTAGTTGTGTCTGTCCGTAAAATTGAACACAAGTCTTCAAAAGTCAGCGGTTCTTGCGCAGTCGATTCATCAGAACTTAAAAGTTCGTAAGTTTCTTTTATTTGATTTTCTAGTTTTTCATCGCTGTAAGAAAGCAGGTTTTCTAGGGAAGTCGCTGGCTCTTTAAATAGAATTGCAATATCTTTTTCGCGGACTTTTTGCTGTGCGTATACTGCTTTTTTTCCGCTTTCTGTTGCGGGACTAACTTGATATTTTATTAGTATTTTTTCGCCGTCGGTTTCTTCTATAATTGCGCATTGCTTTTTGTAAAGAACAGGGATTTTTTTTTCAAACATGACTAAAGCACCTTAAAAGAGTTTGTAAAATCAAATATAAACGAAATAAGCGGTTTTTACAACAATGCTGCTGTTTGCGTGCCTGCGAATATTGGCTCAGAATAAAAATTAAAACTATGTTGCGGAACATTCAATGTGATTTTGCTGGTTCATTGTAATATTTGCCGTTTTTTTGTAAAATATGTATATTTATAACAAAGATACAATAAGGATAGACAAATGGCTTTGCTTGATGTTCAAAATATTTCGGTTAGTGTTGAAGAAAAACAGGTTTTAAAAAATCTTAGTTTGCAAATAAATCCAGGTGAAACTCATGTTCTTATGGGACCAAATGGAGCAGGAAAATCTACGCTTGGAAATGCTCTTATGGGGAATCCAATTTACACTTTAAATAGCGGAAAGATTTTTTTTGACGGCAAAGACCTTTCTGAAGAAAAAACAGATGCGCGTGCGAAATCGGGTTTGTTTCTTTCTTTTCAAAATCCTTTGGAAGTTCCAGGAATTTCTTTGGAAACGTTTATTCGCTCTGCGATTCAGCAAAAAACTGGCGAGCGTGTAAAGTTGTTTCAGTTTCAAAAGGAACTGCAATCAAATATGAAGCTTTTAAATATGGATGAATCTTACGCAAGAAGAGATTTGAACGTAGGATTTTCTGGCGGAGAGCGCAAAAAAAGCGAAATTCTTCAGCTTTTAATGCTAAAGCCAAAACTTGCAATTCTTGATGAAACGGATTCCGGTCTTGATGTGGACGCTGTTCGAACGGTTTCAAAGGGAATTGAAGAATACCAAAAAAACATGAACGGCGCTTTGCTTATAATCACTCATTCTACAAGAATCCTTGAAAGTCTTCATGTGGACTACACTCATATTCTTGTAAAAGGTTCTATTATAAAGACAGGAGACGCATCCCTCGTTCAGCAGATAAACGAAAATGGGTTTGACCAGTTTATAAACAGCTAACATGGAAAAAAATATGGCAGAAAGCAAGATTGATATTACTGATATAAATCGGGAATTTTATGATTTCCGCTACGAAGAATCTGAAAAAGATTTTTACAGGATTGAAGCTGGTCTTAATCCCGAAATTGTTGAAAAATTGAGCGAAGAAAAAGGCGACCCTCAATGGATGAGGGAGTTTAGATTAAAATCCCTTGAGCAGTACAATAAGATGCCTGTTTCTACTGCATGGATGCCAGATATTAGCGGCCTTAATATAGAAAACATTGCAACTTACGTGCGTCCCAAAACAAAGATGAGCGGAAATTGGGAAGATGTTCCTCAAGACATAAAAGACACTTTTGAAAAGCTTGGAATTCCAGAAGCGGAACGAAAATCCTTGGCAGGCGTTGGCGCTCAATACGACTCGGAACTTGTTTATCACAATGTTCAAGAAGAAGTTGCAAAGCAGGGCGTTGTTTACCTTGACTTTGAAAGCGCCTTGAAAAGTGAAAAATGGGGCGAAGTTGTAAAAGAGTACTTTATGACTCTTATAACTCCAAAGGACCATAAGTTTGCAGCTCTTCACGGGGCGGTTTGGTCTGGAGGCTCGTTTGTTTATGTTCCAAAAGGCGTGCATCTAAGTTTTCCTTTGCAGTCATATTTTAGGCTGAACGCAAAAGGGGCTGGCCAGTTTGAACACACTTTAATCATTGTTGATGAAGACGCCGATTTGCACTTTATAGAAGGCTGTTCCGCTCCTAAGTACAATGTTGCGAATCTTCATGCGGGAGCTGTTGAACTCTTTGTAAAAAAAGGAGCGCATCTGCGTTATTCTACAATTGAAAACTGGTCAAAGAATATGTACAACTTGAACACAAAGCGCGCTCGTGTTGAAGAAAACGCTGCAATCGAATGGATTTCTGGTTCTTTTGGAAGTCATGTTGGTTGTCTTTACCCGGAAAGCGATCTTGTAGGGCGAAAGGCCAGAGCTGAATTTACAGGCGTTACCTTTGCAGGCAGTGGGCAAGATTTGGACACTGGCGCGAAAATGGTTCATCTAGCTCCAGAAACTTCAAGCGTAATTACTTCAAAATCTATTTCAAAGGGCGGCGGAAAGTCCACCTACCGTTCTGCCGTTTATATTGCAAAAAAAGCAGAGCATTCAAAAGCTAGCGTTTCGTGCCAGTCCCTTATGTTGGATAGCAAATCAAGGAGCGACACGATTCCTGCGAATGTTGTCCTTAATGATTCAAGCGACCTTGGCCACGAGGCGAAAATCGGGCGAATTTCAAATGAAGCCGTGTTCTACCTTATGAGCAGAGGAATCAGCGAAGATGAAGCTAGGTCAATGATTGTTTCAGGTTTTGCAAATCCTGTTAGCAAGGAGCTTCCGCTTGAATATGCTGTAGAAATGAACAATTTAATTAGGCTGGAAATGAAGGGGGCTATGTAAAATGGAAAGCGCTAAAAAATTAGTTCTAAACAAACTTCCTTCTCCTACTTGGAGCTGGCTAAAAATGAACAGCGTTCAGGTTGATTTTCCAAGAGATTTTGAAAAAGCAGAAAAAATAGAAAAGTTAATAGATGAAACTTGTGTTTCGCACTTGGAAGAAGGAATTGATTTTAAAAGTGGAAAAGTAATTAATTCTGATGAGTATGATTTTGCTCACAAAATTAGTTCTGCTTGTGGCGAAGATTTTTCTTCTATTATAGAAAAAGTTTGTTCAGAATATTCAGCAACTTTTACCGTAACAGGGAAACACAAAAAGCCAATTGTAGTTTCTATTGAATATTTAGATGATGAACACGATGCTTGCTTGCAAACTATTGTGGCAAAGGAAAACTCAGAATCTTCATTTATATTTTTTGTTAATTCATTGGATGAAGATGAAGGTTCCTGCATTATAAAAACTAAGGTTTTTGCTGAAAAGAATGCAAAAGTTCACATATTTTGCGCTCAAATTTTAGGCAGCGGTTACGTCCTTGTATACGATAAAAGCTGTATATGCGCAGAAGGCGCAGAAGTTACTTTTTCTCAAATCCATTTAGGTGCAAAAGATGTTTATTCTGGTTTGCACTGCGTTTTGGAAGGCGACAATTCTTCTTTTCGTTCTGATTTTGCATACTTTTGCGGAAAAAATCAGCATTTGGACATAAATCATGTAGTTCCTCAGTTTGGAAAAAAAACTGAATGTAGAATGTATGTGAATGGAACGTTGGCAGACAATGCCCAGAAGACTTACCGCGGAACAATTGACTTTAAAAACGGCTGCGCTGGTGCTTTTGGAGATGAGCAGGAACAGGTTTTGCTTTTGAGTCCGGAAGTAAAAAACAATTCAATTCCTGTTATACTTTGCGATGAAGAAGACGTTGAAGGTGAGCACGGCGCTTCTATTGGCCGGCTAGGCGAAGATGTTCTTTTTTATATGCAGAGCAGGGGAATTTCAAAAGATGCTGCAGAAAAACTTATTGCAAAGTCAAAAATTCAGGTTTTACTTAACAAAATAGAAGATTCTTCTGTTTATGAAGCCGTTGAACAAAAAATGAATCGGATTTTTAACGAAAATCCTGGGTTGTAAAATATGAATAGTTTATACAAAAAAGATTTTCCAATATTTTCTGCAAAAGAAAATAAAAATTTAGTTTATTTTGACAATGCTGCTACAACGCAAAGACCAAAGTGCGTAATTGAAGCTGTTGAACGTTTTTACGAACATAATAATGCAAATCCTCTTAGAGGTTTGTATTCCCTTAGCGGGCGTGCTACTGAAGATTATGAAAACGCGCGGCATACTGTCGCAAAATTTATAAATGCAAACGACTGCGAAATTGTTTTTACCAGAAATGCTTCTGAGTCGTTAAATCTTGTAGCATATACCTGGGGATTAGATAATATAAAAAAAGATGATGAAATTGTTCTTTCTATAATGGAGCATCATTCAAACATCTTGCCGTGGCAGATGCTTTGCCAGAAAAAAGGCGCTCGCCTGGTTTTTATGGAATGTAACAAAGAAACTGGCGAACTTCCAGAATCTGAATTTAATAAGATTAATGAACGCACTAAGTTAGTTGCCATAACTCAGGTTAGCAATGTTTTAGGCGTTGCAAATCCTGTAAAAGAGATTGCTAAAAAGGCTCATTCTGTTGGAGCTGTTTGCGTTGTGGACGGCGCGCAGTCTACGCCCCATATAAAAGTCGATGTTCAGGATATTGATGCAGATTTTTTTGCTTTTAGCGGACACAAGCTTTGCGGACCGATGGGAATCGGCGTTTTGTACGGAAAAAAGCGCTTGCTCGAAAATATGAGTCCATTTATGCGTGGCGGCGAAATGATAGAATATGTTACCCGAGAAAGCGCTACTTGGGCAGAACTGCCTCATAAATTTGAAGCTGGAACGGTTAATGCTTCTGGAGCAGTGGGTCTTGCTGCTGCGATAGATTATGTTAGCTCAATCGGTTTAAAAAAAATTGCTGAGCACGACAAGAATCTTTCTTCAATTCTTATGAGTAAAATGCAAGCTGTTCCTCATATAAAAATTTATGGCAGCCCAAATCCAGAAAAGCATTGCGGAATAATTACTTTTACAATTGATGGCGTTCATCCGCACGATATTGCTTCCGTATTAGACACAGAATCAATTGCAATTAGGGCAGGGCATCACTGCGCGCAGCCTCTTGGTGAATATTTAAAAGTTCCTGCAACTGCCAGGGCTAGTTTGTATTTTTACAATGATGAACAAGATATTGAACTTTTTATAAACGCTTTATCAAAAGTGCGTTCCTGGATGGGTTATAAAGATTAGTTTGAACTTAGGAGTTTTGTAATTTATGGACACAAAAGAATTGTACAGAGAAATTTTGAATGAACACAATTTAAATCCTTCTCATAAAAAAGAGCTAAAAGATGCAAATCTTTCGCTAAATGGCGTAAATCCAAGTTGCGGCGACAATATAACCTTAAACTTAAAAGTTGTTGATGACGTTATAGTAGACGGTTCATTTACAGGAAGCGGTTGCGCTGTAAGCCAGGCTAGTTGCGATATGATGCTGGATTTGATAATCGGAAAATCAAAAGAAGAAGCTGAGCACCTTGATAAAATTTTTATGGGAATGATAAAAGGTGAGGCTTCACAAGAACAAATAGAAGAACTTGATGAAGCGGCTTCTTTAAGCGATATTTCTAAAATGCCGGCTCGCGTAAAGTGTGCGGTTTTAGGTTGGCGGACTATGAAAGAAATGTTCGAATCTGGCGCAAATTGTTCGACTTGCAGCAATCCTAATTGCTGCGGGGTTGATTAAGTTTCAAATCCTTTTAATCCTTTAAGGAATTCATTACTTCTTCGACAGGTTTTCTTAAAGCCAAAAATAGTTCTGCCAAAATAGGATCAAAATGCGAGCCCGAAGATTCTGAAATTATTTTAAAAGCTTCTTCCGGCGACATAGGAAGTTTGTAGCATCTCGGTGAAACTAAAGCGTCGTATACATCGGCTATAGCCATAATCCTTGCGCTAAGAGGAATGTCTTCTCCTTTTTTGTGGTAAGGGTAGCCAGAGCCGTCCCATTTTTCATGGTGAAATGTTGCTACATCAGATGCAATGTTCACATATTCAGGCTCTTCGTTTTCGCCAAGTACTTCGTGAACAATTCTACCGCCTTCCGTTGTGTGTCTTTTTATTTCTTCAAATTCTTCCGAAGTAAGTTTTCCAGGTTTTTTTAGGATAGAATCTGGAATTACAATTTTTCCAATATCATGCATAGGAGCAGCTTTTTCTAGCAAATTTATAAAGTTGTCTGTTAAAATATTCTTATAAAAACCTTCTTTTTGCGCCTTTTTTGCAATAAGCTCAACATAAGCGCTAGTTCTTCTGACGTGTTCGCCTGTGTCAAAATCGCGGTTTTCCACAAGGTTCGAAAGGCTTATAATCGTGTTGTTTTGTATTTCAATAATTTTTTTATTTTGCTTTTGAAGTTTTTCCGCTTGGCTAGTAATTTCGTGTTCTTGCGTCTGTTCAATTTTATGTACAACCAAGGTGAAAATAAAAATCATTGCAAGAATTAAAAATGTGCTAAGCCCTGTGTTTATGCAACGAATTATAAAATGCATAAGCTGTGAAATTTCGTACTTTGGTTCAATTTGATTGCAAAAAAATTCTATTATGATAAAAGTTGAAGTTGTTAAAAATGAAATAAACGCATACTTTTTCATGTTTTTATTAAAAATAAGAAACGGAACAATTCCTATTAAAAGTATAAAAAAATGAAAATTAGTTTCTGCCCCTAAAAAATAGTCTGCAAAAATTTGGTGGAGCAGAACTTCTGAAAAACATAGAAAAAAAGGCTCGTGGATTCTATTTTTTTTGTTTATTAGCAATAGAGAGGTAAAAAATACAACTATGCTCGCAATATTAAAATAGAACATAGGATATACTTTTAGTTTAAAAAATATAAATAAAAATATTATGTGATAAGCAAATCCTGCTGAACATATCATATTAGCAACAAATTTAGCTCTTTGTTCTGGAGAAATAGAAACAAAAGTTTTTAAAGATTTCATTTTTATGTCACCTATTCTAAAAAATAAGTTTTAAACAACTTTCTTCATATTATAACACCTTTTTTTCATACTGTAAAAAAAATATTAGCTAGAAATTCGAGATTTTAAAATCTTTTGTTTTAAATGTGTTCGTCGTGTTTCAATTCGTTATATTGCATTACATTACATAAAAGTGATAAAATATAGCGGTTTCGCAGAGGCCGTTTTATAGCGTTCTGTGATAATGTTATATTAAAAAGAAATCTAAAAGTATAAATCGTGGTTGCTTTTATTAAAACGGTCACAATAATAGCCATGCCGCTCAATTAAATGAGTTCAATTGGCGCTATGAATACTTATTAGATAATCTTTATTTTATGGGAGTATAGAATGATCTACACTGCAGAAGTAGAACACATGTGTCCTTTGGCAAAAGGCGCATATCATGGACCGGCTCCTATTCCGGAAGAAGGAAAATGGGTTCAGGTTAAGGAAATTAAGGATGTTTCTGGATTTACACACGGTGTCGGCTGGTGTGCTCCGCAGCAGGGAGCTTGCAAACTTTCTTTGAATATCAAAGATGGTATTATTGAAGAGGCTTTGGTTGAAACAATCGGCTGTTCTGGTATGACTCACTCAGCTGCTATGGCTTCTGAAATTCTTATCGGAAAAACATTGCTTGAAGCCTTGAACACTGACCTTGTTTGCGATGCTATCAACACAGCTATGCGCGAACTCTTTATGCAGATTGTTTACGGTCGTTCTCAGTCTGCTTATTCTAAGAACGGTCTTAAAGTTGGCGCTTCTTTGGAAGACCTTGGAAAGAATCTCCGTTCTCAGGTTGGAACTATGTTTGCAACACGCAAGACTGGTCCTCGCTACCTTGAGATGACAGAAGGTTATGTTGAAACAATGGCTGTTGACAAGGACAACCAGGTTATTGGTTACAACTGCATTAACTTTGGTAAATTGATGGATGCTCTTAAGGCTGGAAAACCTGCTAACGAAGCTATTGAAGGCGCACGCACTCATTACGGCCGTGTGACAGAAGATCAGGGCATGGTTAAGCTCATTGACCCACGCAAGAACTAATTGTAGGAACGGAGGAATATAGAATATGTCATTGTTTGAAGATTTTGAAGGCCGTATCCCACAGGTAAACAAGGCTCTTAAAGAATATGGTTTTTCTGAAGGCGAAAAAGGACTTCAGGAAGCTCGTGACCTTTGCAAGGCTCGCGGATTTGACCCTTATGAAATTTGTCAGTCTACACAGCAGATTTGTTTTGAAGATGCAAAATGGGCTTACGTTTTGGGTTCTGCAATTGCAATTAAAGAAGCTGAAAAAACTGGCGACAAGACTGGTTCTACAGCTGCTGCAAATATCGGTAAGGGACTTCAGGCTTTCTGTCTGCCAGGTTCTGTAGCTGATGACCGAAAGGTTGGGCTTGGACACGGAAACTTGGGTGCCCGCCTTCTTTCTGAAGAAACACAGTGCTTTGCTTTCTTGGCAGGACACGAATCTTTTGCTGCTGCTGAAGGTGCTATTAAAATCGCTGCAAACGCAAACAAAGTTCGCAAGAACAAGCTCCGCGTTATCTTGAACGGTCTTGGAAAAGACGCTGCCCAGATTATCAGCCGCATCAATGGTTTTACTTATGTTCAGACTAAGTTTGACTACTTCAATGGAGAAGGAACAGACAAGGCTCTTAAAGTTGTAAAGGAAATCCCATACGGAAACAATCCTGAACGTCTTATCGTAAAATGCTACGGTGCTGATGATGTCCGCGAAGGTGTTGCAATCATGTGGCACGAAGATGTTGATGTTTCTATTACAGGAAACTCTACAAACCCAACACGTTTCCAGCATCCAGTTGCAGGTACTTACAAGAAGGAGCGCTTGCTTGCAGGCAAAAAATACTTCTCTGTAGCTAGTGGCGGCGGAACAGGACGTACTTTGCACCCGGATAACATGGCTGCAGGTCCAGCTTCTTACGGATTTACAGATACTTTGGGCCGCATGCACTCAGACGCTCAGTTCGCAGGTTCTTCTTCAGTTCCAGCTCACGTTGAGATGATGGGCTTCATGGGAATGGGCAACAACCCAATGGTCGGCTGCACAGTAGCTTGCGCCGTAGCCGTTGCCGGAAGCTTCTAGTTTTTAGGAATAACTGCATTAGATTAAAATCATTGCAGCCGGCAACTTTCCACGTTTTTCCGCTTGCGGAAAATGCGAGCATTGCGAGCAAGTGGAAAGTTGAGTTTCATCTGGAGTGAAAACGACAGATGAATACCTGCACAGTAGCATGCGCCGTAGCTGTTGCCGGAAGCTTCTAGTTTAGTTTGTGATTTTATAAAAAGGTCTTGTCTTTATGGCAAGACCTTTTTTTTGCGGCAAGGATAGTAGCCCCGCCGAAGGCGTTCCGGAGCGTAGCGCAGGAATGTAGGCGAAAGCCGGAAGGGCGGATAGCCTGTTTTTTGGCGGTTTGGCGCAGGCAAACGGACAAAAAGCCGCCCAAGTTTTTATGGAAAAAATCAAAGAATTGCAATATACTAGTAAGAAATGGAGATTTTTATGACAAGTACAATTGTTGAGCAAAAAATAAAGCAACTGCCTGACTATTATGTAACACTTGTGAATGAATATGTAGATGAGCTTCTGAAAAAGGCAAAGAAAATTGACTCTTTGAAAGGCTCTTTGGAAAAGTATGCAAATGCAGAACTTAGAAAGCAAGAGGAAGGTGCATGGGAAAAAGTTGCTATGGAGAAACGTCTTGATGGCTAAACTGATAGATGCAAATGTGATTATTCGTTTTTTGTTGAATGATATTCCAGAACAGGCAGATATTGCTTCGAAAGTAATTTACGGTGGTGCATATACAAATGAAGTTATCCTTGCAGAAGTTGTTTATGTTTTGGTTGGAGTTTATAAGATTGAAAGAAAACAAGTTTCATCGTTACTACTTTCGCTTTTGGAATTTATTCATGTTGAAAATCTTGAGGTAATGACTAATTCTTTAAAGTTGTTTGCAGAGTATAAACTTGATTTTGTAGATTGTCTGATTATTTCATACCATAATATTTTAAAAGTGGATGTTTTTTCATTTGATAAAAAACTTTTGAACAAATTAAAATAATTTTTTACCATATATCTATATTTTTGACGGGGGGGGCGAGAGCCCTTTTCGTAATATGAAAAAGAATTTTAAGTTTTTTGGTTGTGCGTTTTTGCTTTTGGCTGCTTTGCTTGGCTCTTGCAAAAATGGAAGTGGTTCGGACGGCGGAAATCCCGAGTTTCCTGAAAATCTTGCTGAATACGTTGGCGATGAAAATTATAAAAGTCCGAAAAACGTTGAAATCAACTCAGAAGAGGCAAAAAATCAGTCTGAAAGTTTGGAAGACAGCTGGTGGCGAAAAACTTCGTTCTATCACATCTGGGTAAAAAGTTTTGCTGATTCTAATGACGATGGTTGCGGTGATTTTAAGGGAATTGAAAGCAAGCTCGGCTATATTCAAAATGATTTGGGCTGTTCTGGAATCTGGCTTTCACCGATTTTTGAGTGTGATTATAAATCAAAATCTAAAAGTGAAAATATGCACGGCTACGATGTGAAGGATTACTACGCCGTGAACAGCTGTTTTGGCACGGAAGATGATTTAATCAGTCTTATAAACGCTTGCCACGAAAAAAATATAAAAATCATCTTTGACTTTGTGCCTAATCATAGTGGAGAAGGAAATCAATGGTTTGCAGATTCCTGCAGTGGCAAAAACGGCAAAAAAGACTGGTACTTGTGGAGCGACACGAAGCTTTCCTGGAATCCGGGAATGGGAAGCTCTGAAACTTGGCACAAAAATCCGAGAGGAAGCGACTATTATTACGCGGCGTTTTGGAAAGGGCAGCCTGATTTGAACTTCAGGAACTGGGAAGTTCGCGAAGAGATGAAAAATGTTGTGCGCTATTGGCTGAACAAAGGTTTTGACGGATTAAGGATTGACGCCGTGCGCTATTTGATAGAAACGGAAGATTCAAAGTATGACACGGATGAAACGCACAGATGGTTTAGTGAGCTTAGAAAAGATGTTATTGACGCTTATAAAACTATTTCGCCAAAGTTTATGACTTGCGAGGCTTGGATTACAGGCGACAGGACTAGGCTTGAAAAATATTTTGGCACGGACGAAATGCCTGAATTCAATATGGTTTTTGATTTTGACCAAGGCGGTGGCGTTGTAAATAGTGTCGCTCGCGGCGAGGCTAGTTACCTTTCTGCTGCATTAAAGAAAAATCCTGCGGAAAATAAGTCTTACGGAACATTTCTTGGAAACCATGACAATTATATTGACCGGCTTGGAACTTTTTATGGCGGATATGAGGCTAGCATAAAGGCGGCAACCGCAATGTCTCTTTTGCGCCCGACAGTTCCTTTTATCTACTACGGTCAGGAAATCGGGATGAAAGACGATACTTCCTACGTGAGTGGCGACATCCGGCACAGAACGGACATTGACTGGACTGAAGTTGAAAAGCAGAAATCCAATCCGTCGTCGGTTTTGAACTTTAATAAGGCGCTTTTGTCTTTGCGGAAGATGTATCCGAATCTTTTTGCAAATGGCGATGTTCAATTTTTGAAAAGCTGCACTGTTGACGCAAATAAAAATCCTTTGAACACTGTTGCCGCCTACACAATTTCTGATGGAAAAGACAGCTTGCTATGCGTGCAAAGTTTAATAAATTATGGAGATTATTCATTCTGGTTTGAAAACTCTTCTCTTGTTGATGTCGGAAATTATTCCGTTCTGGTTGGAATTAATGATGAAAAAAATCTTTCGATTGAAAAAGATGTAGCTTTGAAAGTTAAATTCATTGCGCCTTACGAAACTCGTGTTTACTATTTGGGTGACACTCAAAAAGAAATGCTTTTTACAGATAACCGCCTTTTTCTGCGCGGAGATATGAACAGCTGGGGCTACCATGAAATGGTGTATGATTGTGAAAAAGAAACTTTTGCGGCTTCTGTTGAACTTGCGGCAGAAACTTATCAGTTCAAATTTGACAAATACTGCGACTGGACTTTGTCTTACGGAAGCGGCGAAGAAAATGAGGATGGAAAAACAATTTCCTTAGGCGAAACTGTGCAGACTTCTACAGAAAAAGGTAAAAATACAAATTTTTCAATAACAATTTCAACTGCTGGAACTTATTTGTTTACGTTTTATGAAAAAGATAACACATTCAAGGTTGAATTGAAGTAATAAAAATAAAAATTATTTTAGCCGGGCGGTAATTTTTGGTTATCGCCAGTTTTTTTTTAGACATTGCCGAACTTCCGTTATTTCTTGTAATATAAGACTATGAAAAGCATTTTGATAAAAGATACCACAAGAGAAGAACGCGAGAAAATTGTTCAGGAGTCTTTGGGCGACGGCTGGGATGTTGGCTGCGGAACTGGCTCTGCAGGCATTGACTACGCTCTTTATATCGAAGGAAAAGTTGAACTTAAGGACTTGAACAAGGCGGCAAACTGCGGTTTTGAGGTGGCTCACCCGGCGGAGCAAAGGGCTTCGTGCTCTGGCGAAGGTTTTGCAGACTGATGAAAATACGCACGGCGAATCTTTTTGATATTGATTCAATCATGAATATTGAAAACAACTCGTTTGTTCCGCAGGTCCGGGAAGAAAGGCAGGTTTTTCTGCAAAGATTAAAAGTCTTTCCGCAGGGGTTTATTCTTTTGATTGATGATTCTGTTTCTGTTGCAGACGAAGGTCAAAAAACTGGAATTGACGCAAAAAACGAAAATATTTGCGGCTATTTTTGCACGGAACTTTGGGAAGGAATGCCGGAATCTAAGGAAGTTTTTTCTGTCGGGCACGATATTTCCTTGGCTCATTGCGCGGATGGCTCGGTTCTGTACATTTCCTCGTTTGCAATTTTGCCAGGCTTGCGTGGCGGCGGTCTTGGCGGAAAGTTTTTCCGTTCGGCTCTTAATTATATAGAAGAATCTGTTTCAAATCTGAAAGAAGAAGTTCTTTTGGTGAACGAAAACTGGCTTGGCGCGCGGCACATCTACAAAAAAAACGGATTTTCAGAATGTTTTTCAATAAAAAACGCCTTTCAAAATGAGTTTCTAGAGCCGCAGACCGGAATTGTTATGAAAAAAGGGCTTTCGCAAATATAAAATTTGACAAATCAAAACAATGGGCATAACATTATTATAAATGCGTTGAGGACTGTTTTTGGGATAGTTCATAACGTATTTAAAATAAAAAGTAATTTTTCATTCATGGAGGAAAAAAATGAAAAAAATACTTACTTCTGTTGTTGCCGTTGCTATGATTGCGGCTGCGTTCACAGGTTGCAAGAAAAAAGATGGGAATAAAAGTTCTGGCAATTCTGGTTCTGTAAAGCTTGAAATGTACTATTACAAGCAAGAAAATCAAGAAGGATTAAAAAATATTGTAAAGGCTTTTGAAAAAAAGAATCCTGGCATTACAATTGATATGCTCATTATTCCTAATGATGCGGATTCTGCAATGTCTGCGCGTGCCGCTCAAGGCGACCTTCCTGATATTCTTCAGATGCAGTCTTATTCTCGTATAAAAGAGTATGCGGAAAAAGGATTCCTTTTAGATCTTTCTAAAGAAGAAGCTTTGCAAAAAGTTCTTCCAAGCTCTCTTCCTGCCGTTTCTTATAACGGAAAGCAGTACGCAGTTCCTATGGATTACGCTGGAATTGGTATCATTTACAACAAGGATATTTTTGCAAAATATGGACTTGAAGCCCCAAAAACTTATCGCGACCTTGAAAAAGTTTGCCGCACTCTTAAGGAAAACAACATAGTTCCTTTTGCTGCCCTTCTTAAGGAAAACTGGTCTGTAGGCCATTTTATTACAATGGTGCACACAGCTCTTCTTCAAGAAAAATCAATCAGCGTAGATTCTTTTATTTCTTTGATGAATTCAGGTAAATCTTCTTACGGTGTTGTTGATACAGACAAGCTCTTCAGCATTCTTGATTTCTATCGCGAAAATATGAACTCAAATGCTGCTGAAATGGACGGTGGAAACCAGCAGCAGTCTTTTGCAAAGGGTGAGTCTGCGATGATGGTTCAGGGACTTTGGGCTTATGTAGACGCTCTTAAACTTAATCCAAACTTGAACGCAGGATTTATTCCTTTCCCTGTTTACAACGATGCAAAAATGAACACTTTCTATGCCGATGTAGATTCTACATTCGGAGTTTCTTCTCAGTCTTCAAAGGAAAATCAAGAAGCTGCTGTTAAATTCCTTAACTGGCTTACTTCTGAAGAAGGTCAGAAGCTTTGGATGGATGAGTACAAACTTATTCCACCTTTCAAAGGTGTTGATGTAGCTCAGTTTGGCGGTCCTTATGTTGACCTTATGAAATCTGTAGAAGAAAAAGGTTCTATGCCATGGGCATTCTCTCAGTATCCTTCAGATGTATTTGAAAATGCTTGTAAGAATGGTGCTCAGCAGTATATGATGCACAAAAAGTCAGCAGCAGATGTTATTAGCTCAATTGATGAGCAATGGGCTGCTTCTACAAATAAATAATTCTTTTTAAGAATCTTTAAGAGGGTGTCTAACAATTGTGTTAGGCAGCCCTCTATTTTTTTATTTAAGTTTTATACGAACTTTAAATAAGTGTGAGTCAAGGTTTTGAGTGTAAGTGAGCCTTGACCAAATATGTTAGAAACTTTTCATAACTAATTATAGGCCTTGTTGGACAGTTTCTTTTTTTCTGAATTGGGAAATTTTATTATGGTTGAATCAAAATCAAAAAAAATTATTTACTTTCTTGCATTTGTCATACCTTGTCTGATTCTGTACATCCTGTTTTTTATAACTCCTTTTGTGGACGGCATTGGAATCTCTCTTACAAACTGGGACGGTTTAACTCCAAAAACGCCTAACATACTTCAAAAAGATGCATTTGAGTCTGAAATTTTATCAAAATTAAAAAATCAAAAAGATAAAGATTATGTTATGACTATTTATTCCTATAATAGTTCAAACAATAGTTATGAAAGACGTTCTGTTTCTGGCTCAAAAAGAAACAAACTTGAACGCATAATTCGTAAAACTGGCTATCAGCCTGAAAAAAATAAATTTATTGGTCTAGAAAATTATAAGAAAATTTTTACAGGAAAAATTGGCAGCGATTTTTATCCTAGTAAAAAGAAAATAGAAAAATTTACGAAGACTTCAAATCTTCCTTCGTATATTTCTAAAAAGGAATTTGAAAAAGAAATTATTCCTAATGCTAGTGCAAAACAGTCTGATTTGAATCTGATAAAATCTGCATATATTTTTGATTCAAAAACAGAAAGATATAAATTAAATCCTGCTTATGACGAGTTTACCGTAATCGATGCCGTTTGGCTTATTCCTGAAGTTGAAGAAACAAAGTCCGTTTCAGAAAATGAATTGGATTCTTTTATTAGGCTTTTAAAAAAGGATTCTGCAACTGGAGAATTTGTTGTTCTAAAAGCTGATGTCGATTCTTTTACTAAAAAGAATAATATTTCTTTTGAATCTTCAATGATAATTGAAAATGTTGGACGCAAACTTATTTCCATCGCTGAAGTAAAATCTGTCCTTTCAAAAAACTGGATTGTCATAAACAGAAATATGGGCGTAATTGGATTTACCATATTTTTTGCAGTTTTTTCTGTAATCGGCATAAACGTTCTTGCGTTTGCCCTTGCATTGGCGCTTGATACTGGAATTCGTGGCCAAAAAGTTCTCCGCACGGTGTTCTTCTTGCCGAACGTTCTTTCAATGGTAATTGTAGCGCTAATCTGGTCCATGATTTTTGTCCAGCTGTTGCCGTCTATTACTGGAGTTGAAGAATGGCTTTCAGATTCTAAAAAAACGCCTTGGCTAATTGTTTTGGTTGCTATTTGGCAAGGTTGCGGATACTACATGATAATCTATTTGGCAGGACTTCAAAATATTCCTACAGATATAATAGAAGCTGCAAAGATTGATGGCGCTTCTGGCTGGCAAAGATTTAAAAGCATAACTTTTCCTTTGATGATGCCGTCTATAACAATCAGCTTGTTTATGACAATTGCAAATGCTCTAAAGAGTTTTGACCTTATCTATGCAATGATTGGTAGAATGGGATACGCAACAGGAACAGTTCCTTTTGTAATGGATATTTACTATGATGCGTTCTCTTTAAAGCAAGCCGGTCTTGCAACGGCTAAGGCCATGGTTCTGTTTGTAATTATAGTAATTATTACAGGAATTCAATTGTTTACAATGAAGAGAAAAGAGGTTGAAGCATAATGAATATAAAACTTATGAATAGATATGAAAGAAAAGTAACTGCCAAACAGGCCGCTTTAACTGTGGCTTTAATTGTGCTTGCGGTATTTTTTATTTATCCGCTTATTTTTGTTATAATAAATTCTTTTAGGCCTAATTCTGGAATAATTGTAAATCCTACAGGGCTTCCAAATTATAAGGAGTTTGCAAAATATAGTTTTAAGCTTTTTAATAACTATTCTCAAGTATGGAGCGAAATGAATTTCCCAAAAGTCTTCCTGCAGACTTTGCTGGTTACTGTTTTAGGAACAAGCGGAATTATTTTGACTTCTTCTATGTGCGCTTATGGTCTTGTTCGTTCAGAGTCAAAAATTTCGCAAGTGCTTTACGCTTTTTTCGCTTTTTCTTTGGTAATTCCGTTTCAGATTATTATGGTTCCAATTGGAGTTTTGGCAAGCGACCTTCACCTTATGAATGTTTACGGGCTCATTCCTATGTATTGGGGACTAGGTTGTCCTACTGCGATTTTTATGTTCCATGGATTTATAAAATCGGTTCCAAAGGAGCTGGAAGAGTCTGCATCTATTGATGGAGCTGGAAAATTTAGAATCTTTTTTAGCATTGTTTTTCCGCTTTTAAAGACTATTGTTGCCACCATTGCTGTAATTGATGCTCTTTGGATATGGAATGACTTCCTGCTGCCTTTGATTGTCGCAAAAGAAGGTACAATCCAGCTTGCGCAAATGCGATTCAACGGGCAGTTTATGAAGGATTACGGTCCTATGTGCGCATCTCTTACAATTTCTTCTATTCCTATAATTATATTCTATTTAGCTTTGCAAAAATATATTATAAAAGGAATTGCGGCAGGCGCTGTAAAAGGCTAAAATCTTATCTATGAAAAAGATAGATTTTAAAGTCCTCGGAGAGTTGTTTCTTTCTTTTTGCAAGGTTGGAGCATTTACTATTGGCGGCGGGCTTGCAATGATGCCTATGCTTCAAAAAGAGCTTATAGAAAAAAAACAGTGGATGACTGAAGAAGAGCTTATTGATTATTACGCAATTGGTCAGTCAACGCCTGGAATTATTGCTGTAAATGTCGCCACTTTTATAGGCTATAAACAGTCTGGCATTATTGGCGGAATTATTGCTACGCTGGGAATTATTTTTCCTTCTGTTGTGATTATAACTGTTCTTGCCCGCCTTATAAGTTCGATAGATGATTTTCCTTGGGTTCAAAAGGCTTTAAGGGGAATAAACGTTTCTGTTGCCGCTCTTTTAACTGATGTCACAATAAATTTTGCAAAGAAAACTGCAAAAAATGTGTTCAGCATAGTTCTGATGGTTCTTGTTTTTTGTTTGGTTTATTTTGTAAAAATACCTTCTCACTTTATTATTTTAGGCTCTGCTCTTATAGGTCTTTGGTATTACTATATCTGCAAGGCAGTAGCACAGAAAAAGACTTTAAAGGAAGGTAAGTAAATGCCGCAGATTTCTTTATTCGAGCTTTTTTGTACTTTTTTTTATATAGGTCTTTTTACAATTGGAGGCGGTCTTGTTGCAATTACGCTTATGCAGCAGACTATTGTTGACAGGGGATTAATTTCTCCAGAGCAGTTTTATAACATGGTTGCCATTTCTGAAAGTACACCAGGACCAATTGGCGTAAATATGGCAACTTATCTGGGATACAATTTTTACGGTGTTCCAGGAGCTGTTGTTGTTTCCATAGGACAGACACTGCCATCTTTGATATGTATTATTTTAATTGCAAAGTTTCTTTCTAAGTTTGCAGAAAAGGAAGGCGTAAAAGCAGCCTTTATGGGGATTAGGCCTGCCGCCACAGGTCTGGTGTTTGTAGCAGCCGTTCAAGTGTTTTTGCTTGCATTAGTTAATGTTCCTGAGAAAATTCAGCAGCTAAGTTCAGTTCCTGCTTGGCAAGAACTTTTTAAATGGCCGTGCCTTGCTTTTTATTTTTTTCTTATGTTTTTAAGGGCAAAAAAACAGCTGCATCCTATTTTTATGCTTTTGCTTGGGGCTGCTTTTGGAATTGTATTTTTATAGTGATTATCAGCATCTTTTTAAAATTTGTGTTATAATATCGCTATGAGTATACATATAAACGCTCCAAAGACAGCTGTTGCTCAAAAAGTATTGCTTCCTGGTGATCCTTTAAGAGCTAAGTTCATTGCTGAAAATTTTTTGGAAAATCCTGTTTGTTATAACGAAGTTCGTGGAATGTATGGTTTTACAGGAACGTATAAAGGAGAAAAAGTTTCTGTTCAAGGAACTGGAATGGGGCAGCCTTCTCTTTCGATTTATGTTAACGAGCTTTTTCAGTTTTATGATGTTCAAACCGCTATAAGAATAGGAACAATCGGTGCTATTCAAAATGAACTAAAATGCCGTGACATTATAATTGCAAATGCCGCTTGTTCGGATTCTTATCTTTTAAATCAGCGTTTTGGCGGAATGCACTTTGCGCCGACAAGCGATTTTGAGCTTTTATACAATGCGTACAATAAAGCAAGAGATTTGAATATGAAAGTTCATGTAGGACCCGTGGTTTCAGGGGATTTGTTTTATGATGAAAACAATCTTTGGAAAAAATGGGCAGAATATGGAGTTTTAGGGTGCGAAATGGAAAGCGCAGAACTTTTTACACTTGCAGCAAAGTTTAAAAGAAAAGCGCTTTCTATTTTTACAGTTAGCAATCAAATTATTACAGGGGAAGAAACAACTAGCGAAGAGCGTCAAAAAACTTTTAAAGATATGATGTTGCTTGCGCTTGAAACAATAATTCTATAGATTTAATGCGCTTGCTAAAGTTTTTTAGCATTTTTAACTTACGGTTTGCATTGCAAACTTACTTATCAACTGCAATTTTTTGCTTTTTGCGAAATTGCAATAAAGAGTCAATCCTAAAATTGTAGTTTTAGCTTTGACTTTTTTATGGGAGGAGATATGAAACCTACTTTATTAGTATTGGCAGCAGGAATGGGAAGTCGCTACGGTGGAGTAAAACAGATTGACAGCGTAGGTAAAAATGGTGAATGTCTGCTAGATTTTGCCGCTTATGATGCTAAAAAGAGCGGCTTTGGTAAAATTGTATATATAATAAGAAAAGATATTGAAAAAGATTTTAGAGAACGTCTTTTTGACAGGGTTGCCAGAAACTTTGACGCGGAATACGTGTTTCAAAATCATGATAGCCTTCTTTCTGAAGAACAAAAAAGACTTTCTGAAAACCGTGCAAAGCCTTGGGGAACTGCGCATGCTGTTCTTTGCGCAGAACAAGCATTGAAAACTCCATTTGCAGTCATTAATTCTGATGACTATTATGGCCGCGAAGCTTTTGAAACTCTTGGAAAATACCTTTCAGGAATTGAAAACGATTCTACAGAGCATGCAATGGTCGGCTACATTTTAGGAAATACAATGAGCAAAAACGGTTCTGTTAGCAGAGGCGTTTGTTCTGTAAAAGACGGAAAGTTGGAATCGATTGTTGAAAATCTAAAAATTTATTACGAAGGGCAAAAAATAATCAGCGATTTGGGCAATAAAAAAGTTGAAATGACTGGAAAAGAATGGGTTAGCATGAATCTGTTCGGTTTTAGTTTAAAAGTTTTTGAACAGTTGCATGAATATTGGGAAAATTTTATTGAAAAAAATGCAGCTGCAGAAAAAGCAGAAGCGCTTCTTCCAGTTGTTGCCAGCGAAATTATAAAAGAAAAAAAAGGTATTCTTAAAGTTTTTACTTCTTCTGAAAACTGGTTTGGAATGACTTATCCAGAAGACCGCGAAGTTGTAAAACAAGAACTTGCAAAGAAAATTTCAAGTGGTTATTATCCTCAAATTCTTTGGGAAAAATAAAACAAAGTTCTACGCTTAATTGTAAATTCCTTTGTTTTTCTGTAAGATATTTAAAGTTTTACTTTTGATTAAAGATTTATACAAACCTTAAAAACGGCTGACTCAAGGTTTTGAGCGTATGCGAACCTTAATCAGGCGTGTTTTTTATAGGAGTTTTTATGCTTACTCTGAAATTTGGCGGTACTTCAATGGCAGATGCTGGACGTATTTTAGGTTCAGCGGATATTATTATTGGGCGAGCTAAAGATAATCGCCTTAGTGTTATAGCTTCTGCTGCTGCGGGCGTTTCAAATTCTTTGCAGGCAAGCGTAGATGCTTGCACAACTGGAAAGCCTTATGAAGAGTTTGTGGAAAAACTTCGGATTCTTCACTCCAAAATTTGTGATGATATAAAAATAAAGCTTCCTAACTTTGATTGTTGCTCTGTAAAAAATAAGCTGGAACCGCTTTTTGTTGAATATGAAAAGCTTCTTTCTGGCTGCGCGGCTTTTGGTGAATGTCCAGACACTGTGTATTGCCGTATAATGGGGCTTGGAGAGCTCCTTTCAACTCCTATTTTGGAGCAGGTTCTTGCCTGCCAGGGATTTTCTGTAAATCTTTTAGATTCAAGAAAATTTATTTTTACAACTGGCAATCAAAAAGAAGGTGATCCAGATTATGTAAAAACTACGCAAAGTCTGGCACCTTATAAAGATGGAGGGGATTTTAAAGATGTTCAGATTCTTTTGTTTCCTGGTTTTGTTTGTTCTTGGACAAAAGGTACGGGGGCAAAAAGTGTTCCAGGTCTTTTAGGCAGGAATGGTTCGGATTTTTCTGCTGCAATCATAGGTTCTTGCCTTGATACTCAGCGAGTTGAATTTTGGACAGATGTTGATGGAATTTTTTCTGCAGATCCAAAAGTTGTTCGCGATACTGTTTTGATAAAGGATATGAGTTATGAAGAAGCTATGGAACTTGCATTTTTTGGCTCTAAGGTTCTTCATCCAAAAACAATTGCTCCGCTTGCCGCAAAAGGAATCGAAGCTTGGAGTCTTAACAGTCATAATCCTTCGGCTTCTGGCACAAGAATTGGAAAAGGTCCTTTTTCTGGAAGAAAGAGCGCGATTTGTGGAATTTCTTGTTTAAAGCATACTTCAATGATTAGCGTTGGCGGCTCTGGAATGCGCGGAAGAAGCGGCATGGCCAGTAGAATTTTTGAATCAGTTTCAAGCGCAGGAATTTCTGTTCTTTTGATAACCCAGTCTTCTAGCGAGTATACAATTTCGTTTTGTGTAAAAGACACAGAATCTGATATGACCCGTGATGTTTTGGACAAAGAATTTGCCCTGGAAATTCGAGACGGACTAATCGATCCTATTGAAGTTCGTAAAGATTGCGCAGTAGTTTCTGTTGTTGGCGATGGAATGATAAGCAATCACGGAATTGCAGCAAAATTCCTTGATGCAATTTCAAGTCAGGATATAAATATTGTTGCAATAGCGCAAGGTTCTAGCGAGCGTTGTATTTCTTGCGTCGTAGACGGCAAATATGGTGATACCGCTGTAAAGTCAACCCATGTTTTCTTTTTTAATACTTGTCAGACAATAGAAGCTTTTGTTTTTGGGGCTGGAACTATAGGCGGTGCTTTGTTAAATCAAATAAAAGTTCAGCAAAAAAAGTTGCGCGGCGCAAATATCGACTTAAAAGTTATTGCAATTTCAACTAGCAAAAAACTTGTTCTTAATGAAGATGGAATTGACCTTTCTAACTGGAAAGAAAACTTGGCATCTTCTGCTGTTTCTTCCGATTTGAATAAAATTCTTGAATTTGTAAAGGAAAAGAAATTCTTAAATCCTGTTTTTGTTGACTGCACGGCAAGCTGTGAACTTCCAGAGCGGTATTTAGATATTCTTAATGCGGGAATGAGCATTGCAACTCCAAATAAGCGTGCTAATTCTATGAAAATAGATTTTTACAAGGAATTGCGGCGTACTGCAAATAAAATGCACAGGCGCTTTTTGTACGAAACGAACGTTGGAGCTGGTTTGCCTATAATTGATACTTTGCAAAACCTTTTTAAGAGCGGCGACAATCTTAACGTGTTTACAGGAATTATGTCTGGAAGTCTTTCTTATATTTTTGGAAGGCTTGATGAAGGTGTTTCGTTTAGTAAAGCGGTTGAAGAAGCTAAAAACATGGGATTTACTGAACCTGACCCTAGAGATGACCTTAATGGAATGGATGTCGCTAGAAAAGCTCTTATTGTAGCCCGCGAAGCTGGCTACGAAATAGAGTTGGAAGATGTAAAGATAAATAGAGTTTTTCCAAATAATTTTGATGATTCAGGAAGCGTTGAACAGTTTATGGAAAAACTTCCAAAAGTTGATGACTATTTTGCAAATCGCATAAAAGAACTTAAAGGTCAAGAAAAAGTTTTGCGAATGGGAGCTTCAATAAAAGATGGAAAATGTACGGTTGGCGTAATGGAAGTAGGAAAAGATGATCCTTTGTATGCTGTAAAGGGTGGAGAAAATGCGTTTGTTTTCCTTACAGATAGATACAATCCTATTCCTCTTACAGTGCGTGGCTATGGAGCAGGGGCCGAAGTTACCGCTGCAGGTGTTTTTGGAGATATTCTTAGAACTGTAAGTTTTAATCTTGAAAAAAAATAAAACTATCTTGCTTTAAGGATTATATGAATCTTAAAAAGTTTGCGTTGCAAACTTACTATTTGTAGGAGAATTAAAATATTATGGAAAAATTTGTTCTTTCTGTTCTTGTGGAAAATCATGCGGGAGTTTTAAGCCGTGTTTCAGGACTGTTTAGCCGGCGTGGATACAATATTGATTCTCTTACAGTCTGCGAAACTGGTAATCCTGGACAGTCTAGAATGACTATTGTTGTAAATGGGGATGCCTATATACTTGAGCAGATTCAAAAGCAGCTTTTAAAACTAGTTGAAATAATTGCCATAAAAAAGTGCGAAAAACTTACTACAACTCAGCGAGAAATGGCTCTTATAAAAGTAAAGGCTCCTGGAGAGACTCGCGCAATTATAATTGGCACATGTGATATTTATAGGGCCCATATAATAGATGTCGCTCCAGATTCTGTTATCGTAGAAGCCACAGGAAGTGAAGAAAAAATAGAAAGCCTTATAAAACTGCTTGAGCCATTTGGAATTCTTGAGTACGTAAAGACGGGACTAACTGCAATGGACCGCGGAAGTAACACTATTATTTAGTCCATATAGACTTGTTTTTAAAGTTTGCACCAAATATATTCATTAATTGTCCAGGAATATTTGCTGCATTCTACTTGCGCAAGCTTAAATATTTTGCACACCTCTTCTTGATTGCTGCTTAAAGAGCCTTCCACGCTGCTTTTGTTGCAATATGAATATGCAGTCGGTTGCAATAGGCTCTTGTTAGAAAGAATGTCGCTTTGAACGCTTTTTTTTGTTGGATGGTCATCAAAATTTAGTTTTTCAATGCCAAAATTTTCATAACACTGTGAATCATTTGCTTTTAAACTTGCAATTTGAACAGCTTCTTCTACTATAGATGCTGTTTTTCCGTTGTCGGTTATAAGAATTTTTATTTTTTTGCATATAGAAAAATCTTTTAAATACACTTCTTCGAATGATACTTTTTTTATAATTGATTTTATTTCTTTTAAGGAAAGACCGTTCCACTCTGGCGATTTTAAAAAACAAAACACTGGAAACTTTGGAAATGCCTTTTGGTTTTCTCTAGCGAAACTTTTTATTATTTCTTTTTGTTTTTTAATCAGCTCTAGCTCTTGATTTGGATTAAAGATTATTGCATTGCAGAGATTGTTCATTCTTTTAGTATAGTATTTTTTTAAAAAAGGTTGTAGTATCTGTTTTATGAATATAAAAATCGGTAGTTTTTCTAATAAACAAAAGATTGCTATTTTAATTGTCGCAGTTTTTTTTATTTTTGATATTGTTTTTTTATCTATCCGCTCCATATTTCCAGGAAGTTCTTGTGTAAAACTGTTTTTTCAAGAATCTTCTTTTTCTGCAAAAAGACTTAAGGGCTTGGAAAAAAATGCAAAAGAAGGACAAATCCCTGCCCAAAAATATGCTTGGTTCGGTTTTTCTGATGAGCAAAAGCAGTGTTTTTCTGAATTTTATAATAGTTTTGACTCTGTTTCTGTTTCTGCGCGAATAAAAATAAAAAATCTTTCAAAAAGAAAATACAATAAGCTTATGCAGTCTGAACAGATTTTTTACTATGGATTTGTTTATCCTTCTGATTTTAATAAAAAAGGCACTCTTGTAAAATCTTCTTCTTCAAGGATTTTTTGCGGAACGGATTTAAGAGCTTTTTTTAAGCCCAACGCTGGCATTTCTTTTATTGACGTTGGATTTGCTGTGGAAAAAAATCTAAAAGAAAATGAACTGCCTTGCGGAATGGTTTTGTATTCTGATTTCCCATTGGAAATACAAAAGTTTGAAGTTTCTCAAGCAAAAATTGGCTTTGATAAGACATCCTCCGTTCCGTATTATGGACTTTCTTCAAACGGCGGCTCTTTTTCTGATTCAAATTATGTAGATTTTTCAGGCTCTTCCCTTGTTTTTCCTGTTGAAAATTCTTCTTCTTCGATTATGCCTAAAATTCAGATTGCATTTTCTGAAATTGAAGATTATGGAACTCCTGAAAATCAGGTTTCCGTTGTGCTTAATGCTGGCGGGGAAAAAATTACTATAAGAAGGGCAAGAAGTGTTTCTTCTATAACGATGCAAGCTTCTTCCTTGAAAAATCCGTTTAGCTCTTTTGAAATTTCAGAAAATGCCTGGATGGTCACAAAGCTTATAATGACTTCAAATTCAAGCGATTTGTTGCCTAACGAAATGGGTACGGTTTTTAAAGCCTTGCCTACAGATCCTGGCTTGATTCTTGAGACAAAAAGAAGCGCATGGCGCACAAAGGATTATGAAGTTTACGAATGGGAGCGATTTCCTGGCTGTTTAATTTTTGATACTGCTGATTATGCTGTTCAAAGCCAATTTTTTACGCGTCTTGCTTTTTTTGTTGAAAAAACAGGTTATAAAGGAAGAATCCTTTCTGATTTAGAGCTCGGCAATATGCACGGATACAATGCCCACGACTACAGCTCAAGTTCTTTGGCTGATTTTTTTACAAAAGCTTTTGAAAATCCTTCAGTTTTGAATAAAAAGGAATTACTGCTTTTGGATATTTTAATAAAAAACGGCGTAGTTCTTGATAACGGAAATAACACTTTTTCTGCTGGAAGAGGAGCTGTGATTTCTATTTCAAAAGAATCTCAAGATTGGCTTAGGCATAGTTTTATAGCTCATGAAGCGTGGCACGGCATTTTCTTTTTAAGCGAAAGTTTTAGAAATGCGGTTGCTGCTGTTTATTATACGATTGACAGCAAGTCTTTGGATTTTATAAAAGGTTATTGGGCTAGCCAGTCTTCTCTTAATTATGATCAGAGTGATGATTTTCTTATGCACAATGAATTTATGGCTTATATAATGCAGCAAAAACTTTATGGTGCTGGCGGGGTTGCTTCATATTTTGTTCATCTTGCAAACAGAAAGTCTGTAATGGACTCAATTCCTGAGCTTTGTGAATATGTCCGCAGAACTAAGGGCTGCACATTTGAAGATGCGGCAAGAATCCTAGATGACTACGCATTCGACAATTGGGGACTTGCTTGCGGCAGAATTTCTCTTGTTAGCCGTTAGTTAAAATCATTGAATTTTTTTTCAGCACCTACAGTTGTTGGAGGTCCGTGACCAGGCAGAAGGATTGTATCTTCTTGTTGAGAAAGAATTTTTTCTTCAATATTTCTTTTTAAAATGTGGCTAGAATAATTTGAATTCGTGCTTCCGAGTCTGCCTGCAGAAAGTGAATCCCCTGTGAATATTGCGTTTCCAATTTTATATACGATAGAATCTGCAGTATGTCCTGGCAATGCCATATATGTAACAGGAAGACCCGCTATTCTTATTTTTCCATCTCCAGAAACAATGCTTGTTTGCCTTCCTAGAATTTCCCAGTCTGCGCCATATATTTTGGGAGAATATATTTTCATAAGCGTTTTTAATCCGTGAACATGGCTTCTGTGGTTGTGAGTTATTAGAACTGCTACAAGTTCTAGTTTGTTTTCTTCTATTTGATTTATAATAGATTCTGTCAGTTGTCCTGGATCTATTATAATTGCTTGGTTTGTATTTTCGTTAGCAACCACATAGCAGTTTGAAAAACCGGCAGAATTTAAGTGAAAGTATATCTTCATTAAAGAATTTCTCCAGTTTGCTCGTTGTCTTTCAGAGTTTCGTCTAAATCCATGTAGATTTGGCTTCCATTTTCTTCAAAAACAGCTTCTTTTGTGTTAGACATTTTGAATGAAACGTTTTCCAATTCATGCTTGTAAAACAGAACTTTTTTAAGGTTGCAGTTTCTAAAGGATGTGTTTATCAGTTTTGATTTTATAAATCTTGAGTTGTAAAGGTCTGTGTCGTCAAAAGAAGATTGGAAAGCTGAAATTCCATTAAAATTGTTTTCGATTAAGTCACTTCCTGTAAAAAGTGTGTGCGAAAAAGTTCCTCCAGAAAATGATGTAAACAGAATGTTGCTTTCAATGAGGTTGCAGTCTGCAAAAACTGAAAAGTCAAACATGCTCATCCTGCTGCGAAATCCTTTTGAATGAACATTTTTAAATGTGCAGTGCATAAAATTGCAGCCATAAAAACGTTTGTTTGAAATGTCTATATCAGAAAAAGCCATGGAAGATGCGTTTAGTCCAACTATAGTTTCGTGCGTTTCGATGTAGTTAATAATGTCCTGCTGAATTTTTCCAGGATTCGGCGCGTGTATAAGGCAGTAGCTCTTTCCTTCATTAAGATTGCCGTTTTCGTCTAAAGTTGATACTGCAAGATTGTTGCAAGCTCTAACCGTGCATTTGTTTAATGAAAACATAAAATATATGGTAAAGTATTGCCCTGTTTTAGTCAAACGATTATTATTCGTTATATGGTAAACTTTGCTTTTTTGGATTCTGGTACCGGTGGATTGCCTTATTTAAAATATCTTAAAGAAAAAAGTCCTCTGTCAAAATGCATTTATGTTGGAGATACTAAAAATTTTCCTTATGGGGAAAAAACTTCTGAGCAAATAATAAAAGATTCGTGCGAGTGCGTTCAAAATATTTTAGATATTTGGAATCCAAATGTTGTTGTAGTAGCGTGCAATACAATTTCTGTTACAGCTTTAGATGAAATGCGCAAAAGATTTCCAAAAACTCCTTTTGTGGGAACCGTTCCAGCCATAAAGCCTGCCGCAGCTGTTACAAAATCTAAAAAAATTGGGCTTTTAGCCACAGATGCAACTGTAAATCACCCATATACAAAAAAACTTATAGAAGAATTTGCCGAGAGCTGCTCAGTTTTTTCAAGAGGCGACCCAAAACTAGTTTCTTTCATTGAGCACGAATATTTTTTTTCATCAAACGAACAGCGGCTTAAAGCTGTAACGCCAGCTGTAGATTATTTCAAGAGCAAAGGTTGCGATGTTATTGTTCTTGCGTGTACCCATTTTTTAAATATGGCAGATTATATACAAACCGTTGCTGGCTCTGAGATAAAAGTTATTGACAGTCGGGAAGGTGTCGTTCGCCATGCGCTTGAAGTTGAAAAATCTTTTTTCAAGGAACAGACTGAAAAAGGTCTTGACTTTCAAACAGAAGTTTCAAATCTGTTCGTTACAGGATTTAAGAAAAAGAACGACAGTGAATGTTACAAGTCTTTTTGTAAAAACAATGGAATTGTTTTTGGCGGACTCATTCCATTAGTTTAAAAAAAATTGTATAATCATAGCATTATGGCTAAAATTCAAATGAAAAATAAAATCGCTGAACTTGATGGCGATGAAATGACACGCGTTCTTTGGAAGGTTATAAAAGATGAACTTCTTTTGCCTTATGTTGATCTTCAAACTGAATATTATGATTTAGGATTAAAAAATCGTGATGATTCTGATGACAAGGTGACTTACGAATCTGCAGAAGCTATAAAAAGACTTGGGGTTGGAGTAAAGTGCGCAACAATTACTTCAAATGCAGCTAGACAAAAAGAGTATAACTTAAAACAGCTGACGCCTTCTCCAAATGGAATAATTCGCGCAGAACTAGACGGAACAGTTTTTAGAACTCCAATTTTTGTAAAAAATATTCAGTGCAATGTTTCTAGCTGGAAAAAGCCTATAATCTTAGGACGGCACGCTTACGGTGATGTTTATAAGAACTGCGAAATAAAAACTCCTTGCGCAGGGAAAGCTGAGCTTGTTTTTACAGGCGTAGATGGCACTGAAATCCGAAAAACAATTATGGACATGAAAGGTCCTGGAATAATTCAAGGAATTCATAACTTGGACAATTCTATTGAAAGTTTTGCGCGCTGCTGTTTTACTTACGCTTTAGATCAAAAAGTTTCTGTTTGGTTTGGAGCAAAGGATACTATTTCTAAAATTTATGATGGAAATTTTAAGGCAATTTTTCAGCGTGTTTTTGATGAAGAATTTAAAGAAAAATTTGATTCTGCAGGAATTGAATATTTCTATACTTTGATTGATGACGCTGTTGCTAGAATAATGAAGTGCGAAGGCGGACTTATGTGGGCATGCAAAAATTATGATGGCGATGTTATGAGCGATATGGTTGCCTCTGCCTGCGGTTCGCTTGCAATGATGACCTCTGTTCTTGTTAGTCCTGACGGAAAATTTGAATACGAAGCAAGCCACGGAACTGTACAAAAGCACTATTACCGCTATCAAAAGGGCGAGAAAACATCAACAAATCCTGTTGCTCTTATTTTTGCTTGGACTGGAGCGCTTGCAAAGCGAGGCGAACTCGATGGAACTTCTGAACTTGTTGAATTCGCTCACAAGCTTGAAAAAGCAACTCTTGAGACAATTGAATCAGGTTACATGACAGGCGATCTTGCAAGAATTGCAAATCCTGCCGCTGTAAAAGTTTTGGATTCTTGGGAATTTATCGCGGCAATAAAAGACCGGCTTTAAAAATCAATTTATAAAAAAAGGCTTATCTAAAAGCATGAGCTTATTAGGTAAGCCTTTTTTTAGTTTGTTATCACCCTAAAACTTCTGAGCCAAGGCCTTGAGCGTAAAGCGTGCCTTGACCAACCGTATTATAAAACTGAAAGTCTAGTTTAGCAGTTTAAGAGTCTAAGAATCTTTCCCTTAAATAAAATCATAATAAAGTCAAGAATCCAAATAATATTCCAGCCTAAGAAAAGCCTTAGAATACCAGCGACGTATTTTTTTTCTTTAAACCTTGTTATAAATCCGAATAACCAAGAAGTAATTGGAATAAGAGCAAAGATAACGCTAAGAATCCTTGACATTCCAAAATAGTCCTTTCCTTTTTTTGCCATAAAGTCCTCCAAAATAAAAGCAAATATATACTATTTTCAGCCCATATTCGTCATTTGTCAAATAAAAAGAATTATGATATGCTTTGCTCATGATTAAACGAAATTCTGGTTTTTCAAATTTAACTGCTGGTTATTTATTTCCTGAAGTTGCTCGCCGCCGCAGGGAATATTCTCAAAATCATCCGGATGCGCAGATTATAAGTCTTAGCATTGGAAATACAACAGAACCTCTTCCTGAATTTATAGCAAAGGCTATGGCTGATTATGCGATGGCTCTTTCTACTAAGGAAGGTTATTCTGGATATGGCGATGAACAAGGAAATCCTGTTCTTAGGAAAAAGATTGCTGAAGTTTGGTATAAAGGATTAGCAACTGCTGAGGAAGTTTTTATTTCTGATGGCGCAAAATGCGATATTGCTAGAATTCAAACTCTTTTTGGTTCTAAGGCAAAAATCGCTGTTCAAGATCCCGCTTATCCTGTTTACGTTGACGGTTCTGTTATTGTTGGCGCTGCTGGAAAAAACAATGGAATGGGGTATAGAGGTGTTGCTTATATGCCTTGCGTGCCAGAAAATGGATTTTTCCCTGACCTTTCAAAAATTAAAAAGAATTCTATTATTTACTTTTGTTCTCCAAACAATCCTACTGGGGCTTGCGCAACTAGGGAACAGTTAAAAAAACTTGTAGATTTTGCAAATTCTAACGGCTGCATTATTATTTACGATGCTGCGTATAGAGAATTTATTAGGGATGAAAATCTTCCTAAAACAATTTTTGAAATACAGGGAAGCCGCACTTGTTCTATTGAAATAAATTCTTTTAGTAAACCTGCTGGATTTACAGGTGTTCGTTTGGGCTGGTCTATTGTTCCAATGGAATTAAAATTTGCCGATGGCTCAAGCGTAAACCGTGATTGGAATAGAGTAATGACAACTCTTTTTAATGGAGCTTCTAACATAGCGCAAGCTGGTGGCATTGCTTGCTTAGAGCCAGAAGGTCTTGAAGCAATGAAAAAAGTTATTGATTATTATCTTGAAAATGTAAAAATGATTAATGACGTTTTGGAAGGTGAAAATTTCAAGAAGGCCGGTGTAAAAATTTATTCTACAGGTAACAGCCCGTATCTTTGGGTAAAGTTCCCTAGTATGAACAGCTGGGATATTTTTGACCGCTTGCTAGATGAATGTCATATTGTTACAACTCCTGGAAGCGGTTTTGGACCTTCTGGAGAAAGTTTTATAAGATTCAGTTCCTTTGGCCATCAAGAAGATGTAAAAGAAGCTTGCAAAAGGCTTGCTGAATTTAAAATATAGCTTTTGGATTGTAACTTTTATAGTTGGGATTTGTATCCTACGCTAAGTCTAAAAGCCGTTCCCCATTCGTTTTTTATCATGTCAGAAACAACGGCTTTTAGACTTGTGTGGAATTCTCCATTGTAAAAAGATGTAGAAAAATAAGGAGCTATGGCGATAGTGTAGTCTTCTTTGAAGAATTCTGTGATTTTTCCAAAATCTAAGTAATCTTTGCCTGCAAAAGAAAGTGACGAATTTATTCCAAAGATGAACACTTTGTTTTTTATGTAAAGATTGTCTGTAAATACATCAATATTTAATCCGAGCGTATCATTTATAAATAAAGAAGAATCAACTGTTTCTTGCGGCAAGCTGTATGCAGTTATATTCACTTGAAATTCTTTGGCTCTAAAGCGCGGTTCAAAAAGAATGTACGCTGTTTCAAAATCAGAAAGTTGAAGGCTCGTATGCTTTTTAAAAGGAACTGAAGAAATTCCTGCCTGCATAAAGAGCGACGTAGTGTAAGTGTTTCCTAAAAGCAGGTTCATGCCTGTTCGCCAATAAAGCGTGTCCACTACTAAAATGTTTTCATCGTTGCTGTTTTGTTTTAATGGAACTCCCAGCCCTGCCGAAATATCAAAAGTAAAAAGTCTATAAACGCAAGCGAATCTAAAATCTGTATTGAATACATAGCTGTCGTCTAATTCGTGATTAACGTAAATGTAAGTTCCTATGGCTATTGGCTGAACTGTAAAGTGTATTACGTCTGAAAATCCAACTCCAAAAAGCGGATATATTACAGAACCTGCCAAACCTAGCCAGCTTTCCATAAGCCTTGAGGCAATTGGCTGAATGCCAAACTGCCTTCTTAAAAATATATCAGAGCCAATAGGCTCATAAGTTCCTATAAATGCGCTTAAGTAGTTTGAAGAATCTAAAAGCCTTCTCCTAAAAATTATAGAAAGCTCGTCAATTTGAAAATCTGCTGGTGTTTTTTTGAATACAGAATTTTCTATAAGGTCATCTGTGGCAACTGAAAATTCTGCTCTTGCAAAAATATCTTCAGAAATGTTTAATTGTCCAGAAAAGTATGACTGTATTCTTAAATCGGGATTAAATTTGTCAGGAGTGTCCGATGTAAAGTCTGCTTTTCCTCCTGCAAAACCGCTGAAAGACACGTTCGCAAAAGCAAAAGAGGCTGTCGCAATAATAATTGTTGTAAAAGCAATTTTTTTTATATTTTTATTCATCTATATCACGCTCCAATAAACCTTCTTTGTTAATCATTTCTATTTTTATATGTAACAAGTGCAAACTCTGATTTTTGACCTAATATTCCTCTTTAATTTTCGGCAGGTATTTATAAAAATATAAGAAAAAAAATCGCAAGAATATAAAAAAAACGTGTCATAACTGCTTGAATTATGAAAATTACTGTGTATAATTTCAAGTATGAGTGACTATCTTGATCCTAACAATGAAGAACTTCTAAAAGACTTTTTTGCTGAAGCAGAGCAGCAAGTTGAAACGCTTGAAAGTAATGTTCTTGTTATTGAAAATGATCCTACAAATCATGACGCTATAGATGAAATCTTTCGAGCAGCACACACGCTAAAAGGTGGCTCTGCCACTGTAGAAATGAACGAGCTTTCTAGTTTTACGCATAAAGTAGAAGATGTTCTTGACGAAATTCGTTCAGACAGATTGGCTGTTACAGAGCCAGTTGTCGATGTTTTGCTTAGTTCTATTGATGTAATAAAAGCTATGATGGAAGCTCGCCGCAATGGAGAGGTTTATTCAGAAGATGTTACAGAAATAGAAAACAAATTAAAATCATATATTCCAGAAAAAGGTGATAAAAAAGCCGGCCATAAACCTCCTGCTGGAACAGGGCCTTCTATTCCTGTTCATGAAGAAAAAGCAGCTCCTGCACAAAGCTCAACGAATCCGTCTCCTTTTGTTTATCCGGAACTTTCTGAATCTGAATATATGGAATTAAAAGGCGCTTGCGAAGGTTCCCAGAAACTTTGGCTTGTCTCTGTAAAATTCGATGAAAATAATCCTATGAATTCTGTTGGTGGAATACAAGTTTTTGCAGCATTAAAAGCTTTGGGAAGTGTTTTAAAAACTGTTCCTGATTTTGATGCCTTGTATGAAGACGAATTTCACGAAACTGTGTTTTACTATTTAGCTTCGGATTGCGAAGCTTCTAAAATTGAAGATACTGCATTCTTAGGAGATGTTACTCTTTGTACTGACGCTCATCTTGTAGAAGAGCCTCAGAAAAAGGCTGATGCTGCTGAAGTTCAGGCTCCTTTGGCTTTAAGCAAAGATGAGAAGGCAAATTCAGTTTCTGCGGACACGGAAAAAACAGAAACGCAAAGTGCTGCTGTGTCCGAACAAAAGACTGCTCCAAAAGAAGAAACTCAAGCCGCTGCGGTAAAACATCCTGAAAAAAAGGATGCTCATAATGCTATTGCAAATCAGAATAGCGTGCTTAGAGTCGATTCTCGGCGAATAGATTATCTTTTAAATCTTGTAAGCGAAATTGTAATAGCAAAGGCTGCATTTAATCAGCTTTCTGCAAGCCTTACAAAAGAAGTGACTTCTTTTCAGCAGTCGCAGGTTGCATTCCGCGAAAAAATTGGTCGGGTTACAGAAACAATTTCGTCTTATATCGAAGATGTAAAAAATGGAAAGTCTTTGCAAGAAATTCATTCCGCAGTTGCAAAAGAATTGCAGACTTTAACTTCATCCTTTGATGGAAACGATGTTTCTCTAAAAGCTATAACTACAAAATTCCGTTCTTCCACTCAAAATCTTGGAAGAATAACAGGAGAGCTGCAAGAAGGTGTTATGAAAATCCGAATGGTTCCAATCAATCAGATTTTCAGCCGCTTCCCTAGAGTCGTCCGTGACCTTCAAAGAGAGCTTTCTAAAAAAATCGAACTCGTTATTGAAGGTGAAGACACTGAACTCGATAAATCTGTTGTAGAAGACCTCTTGGATCCAATAATGCACTGCGTTCGAAATTCTGTTGACCACGGTATTGAAATGCCTGAAAAAAGGCTTGCCGCTGGCAAAAGCGAAACTGGAAAGGTCTTGCTCAAGGCAGAAAATGAAGGAAATCAGATTGTTATAGAAATTGCCGATGACGGTGCTGGAATTGACGTTGAAAAAGTAAAAAACAAGGCTATTCAAAAAGGTCTTATACATCCAGACAAAGTTCTTACAGATCAAGAAGCTTTTCAACTTATCTTTGAGCCAGGTTTTTCTACTGCTGATAAAATTTCGAATATTTCAGGCCGCGGTGTAGGGCTTGATGTTGTAAAGACGATGATAGAAAAACTTAAAGGAACAGTTTCTGTTGCGTCTAAAAGAGGCGAAGGAACTACCTTTACAATAAAGCTTCCGCTCACGCTTGCAATAATTCAAGGGCTTTTGGTAAAAGTTGGAACTCAAATATATTCTATACCGATTGCTTCCGTAATTGAAAGCCAAAGAATAAAGCATAGCGATATAAAGACTATAGACAACTATGAAGTTTTAAATGTTAGAAATGAAGTTATAAGTGTTCTGCGTCTTTCAAGGCTCTTTGGCATAAAAGAAACTGTAGAAGACGAATTTTGCAATATTGTTATTGTGGGGTCAAAAGACAAAAAAGTCGGTATTATGGTCGATTCCCTTATTGGAGAAGAAGATGTTGTAATAAAACCTCTTAAAGACCAGTTTACTGTTTCGCCAGGTATTGCCGGTGCTTCAATACTTGGAGATGGTTCTGTATCTTTGATAATCGATGTAAGTCAGTTGCTCGATTTGAGTTTAAAACAAGATATAGACGCACAGCGTTTTTTAGAAGCATAGAGTTTAGTTGAGGAAATTATGACTATAGAATCTATTCTAGTATCAGATGAAAACAGCGATAGTACAAATGCCTTGATGTCAAAGGTTGGCGACGAGTTAAACCGCGAAAGAGATGCTCAAGAAACCATTGATTTTAAAATGGTTACATTTTCGCTTTCTGGAAAAGATTACGCAATCGACATTATGTATGTAAAAGAAATTGCAAAAGCCGGACTTTTTACTTACGTTCCTAATACATTGCCATTTGTGATTGGTGTGTATAATTTGCGTGGTGAAATAATTCCGATTCTTGATATGCGAATCTTTTTTAATATACCGATTCCTGAAACTAAAGAAAACGAACTTAGAAATTTGCTAATCCTTACTGTAAACGAACAAACTTTTGGAATTGTTGTCGATAAGATTGATAAGGTTGTTGGCGTGCAAAAAAGTTCCATTCAGCCACCGCATCCGCTTTTTGTTGATATAAATGTAAAGTACATTTCTGGAGTTGTAGAAAGCAACAAGCATCTTTATATCTTGTTAGATATAGAAAGAATTTTTTCAAATTCAGGCTCTGCAGAAGATGTTTCTAAAAGCTCTGCTTTAAAAGATGGTTTTTCGCTTGTAAAACCGCAGCAGTTGCAGTCAAATGGTCAAGTTTCTAAAAAGGCTGAAAATCAAGCTGATTCATCTGGCGCAAATGCAAAATCGCCTGAAAAAAGTGTTTCGGATGGCAAAGACGATAAGGCAATAAACGATGAGCAGGATTTTAAGTTTATAAGCGAAGGTCTTAGTAATTTTGCAAAATTTTTTGTTTCATCGGTAAACAAAGATTGGGTCGCAAGACGGCTTTCTGAATGGAGAAAACTTCGCGGAGAACAAAATATCCAGTTGCAAAATGCTGGCGATGCTCAAGAATTTTTAAAACCTTTTTGGTCTGCGCATACAGGTTCTTTGTGGTCAAAAGAGTATGCGGATTCTGTGTTTGCAGTTTTGCCTGAAAATTCTGCTAAACAAATTGTTGTTTGGAATCCAGGATGCGCAAAAGGTCTTGAAACATATTGCTTAGCTTGCGTGCTTTCAAAACGCTATCCTGATGCAAAAATAAAGGTTTATGCTCAAGATACAGACCTTTTGAACGTTGCAAACGCTCCGATGTTGACCATTTCTCAAGCAGACGCAGAAGGCTGGCTTTCTCCTTTTGTTTCAAAAAATGCTAGTGGCAGTTTTACTTTTAATCAGCAAATAAAGGATAGCATTCTTTTTGAATACCACGACTGCCAGCATACTAATGCTATGCCTATGATTGATTTAGTTTTTTCAAGAGATTTGCTTTCTCTTCTGCCTGATGAAGCTAGAAGTTCTGTTATGAGAGATTTTGATGAAAAGCTAAAAGGAAATGGAATACTTATTATAGGTGATAATGAATCAGTATCTGATTCTCCTGATTTTATGGAACATACTGTAGGTTCAATTACTGTCTATAAAAAGCAATAATTATATTAGTTGTTTTTATTTGGAGGATTTAAATGAGAGTAGAGTATATTAACCCATTTGTTGAAACTTCTTATAAGGTTTTAAAAGAAGTTTTGGGCGGTGCTGATGTAAAGCGTGGAAACCTTTATTTGAAATCTACTGCAATGCCTGTAATGGGAGTTGCCGCTTTAGTTGGTCTTGCTGGCGATGTAGAAGGTCGTGTTCTTTTTGATATGACTTTAGAAACTGCGCTGAATATAGCATCACAGATGAACGGAGAAAAACTTGCAGAATTTGATGATCTTGCAAAGGCTACAATTAGCGAGCTTGCTAATCTTATAACTGCGCAAGCTGTTACAAAACTTCATGAACTGAATTTTAAATTTGATCTTACTCCTCCAGCTCTTTTTGTTGGCCAACAGATGGAAATTGCAGCCCTAGCTGGTAGCGGAGAAAACGTAGAGGCTCTTATAGTTCCTCTTATTACTGAATATGGAAAAATTGAAGTAAATGTTGCTATTCGAGAGAGAGCTTAGCAAGTCACTTATAGAAATTATGGAGATAAATTATGAAAACTGCACAAGATTTTCCTACGATTAACGAACGTCCGCCTGAGGGAATCAAAGCAGACGGAAGTGCATACAGAGTAATGATAGTTGATGATTCAATGTTTGTTGCAAAACAGCTTGGTCAAATTTTAACAAGTGAAGGTTATGAGGTTGTAGCAACCGCTGTAGATGGAAAAGATGGCGTTGATAAATACAAAGAGCTTGCTCCTAACATTGATCTTGTTACAATGGACATTACAATGCCTCGTATGGATGGAATAACTGCTCTTGAGCAAATAATGACATTTGATAAGCAGGCAAAAGTTGTAATGGTAAGCGCGCTCGGCAAGGAAGAACTTGTAAAAAAGTCTCTCTTGCTTGGGGCAAAAAATTACATTATTAAGCCTTTGGACAGAAAAAAGGTGCTTGAGCGAATTGCTGCTTGCTTAAAATAAATTAATTTTCTCCTGATGAAATGTATTGCCATAATGGACTAAAAAATGTATTTTATAGGCAATATTTTATATTCATCAGGAGGCAATATGAAACATTTAAAATCTGTTATCTCGGCTTTAGTTGTGGGTGCTGTGATTGGCATGACAAGCTGTGGCTCTTCTGGCATAAAAATTGCTATTCCAAATGACACTACTAACGAAGCCCGTGCATTGCTTTTACTTCAGGATAAGGGAATTATAACCTTAAAAGATGGTGCAGGAATTACTGCAACGGTAAGAGACATAAAAGACAATCCAAAAGGTATAAAATTCAGCGAAGTAGAAGCTGCTCAAATTCCTAACGTTCTAAAAGATATGGACTACGGAATTATAAATTCAAACTATGCTATTGGCGCAGGAATTAATCCTGTAAAGGATTCTCTTGCAATAGAAGGTTCTTCTTCTGCTTATGCTAATATTGTGGCTGTAAAGGAAGGCGAAGAAAAGTCTGAAAAGACAAAGGCTTTGGTAGCCGCTCTTAAAAGCAAAGCTGTTGCTGATTATATTGCTGAAAAATATGACGGCGCAGTTGTAAGCACTGTTGAAGTTCCTGGCGACGGATACGACAGTTCTGTTGATTATAACAAACTAAAATCTACATCGATTCGTGTGGCAGCTTCTCCAACTCCTCATGCAGAAATTCTTAAAGTCGCAGAAAAAATCCTTGCTGAAAAAGGCGTAAAACTTGTTGTAACAGAATTTACTGACTACGTGCAGCCTAACAATGTTGTAGAAAGCGGCGAATTTGATGCAAACTATTTCCAGCATCTTCCATATCTTTTGGATTTTAACAGCCAAAATAACACTCACCTTGTTTCTGCCGCTGCAATTCATGTAGAACCAATGGGAATCTATGGTGGAAAACAAAAATCTTTGGATTTGCTATTAAAATAAGATGATAGAAATAAAGAATCTTTCTAAGATATTTAAATCTGAAGAAAAGAATTCTTCAGAAGTAGAGGCTCTCAAGGATATAAACCTAAAAATCGAAGACGGAGAGGTCTTTGGGATTATTGGAATGAGCGGTGCAGGTAAGAGTACTCTTGTTCGATGTATTAATATGCTTGAGCGTCCTACTTCTGGCAGTGTTCTTATTTATGGAAAAGATATTGGCAGTTTTTCTGCAAAAGAATTAAGAACTTTAAGAAGTAAAATTTCTATGATTTTTCAGGGATTTAATCTTCTTATGCAAAGAAACTGTTTGGATAATATCTGTTTTCCCCTTGAACTTGCTGGAATAAAGCGAGCGGAGGCAAAAAAAAGAGCGTTAGAGCTGCTAAATACTGTAGGTCTTCCAGATAAAGCGTATAAATATCCCGCTCAGCTTTCCGGGGGGCAGCAACAGCGCATTGCAATTGCTAGAGCCCTAGCTACAGAGCCTAAAGTTCTTTTGTGCGATGAAGCAACAAGCGCTTTGGATCCAAAAACTACAGAAGACATTCTTGAGCTTATTCAGGATATAAATAAACGGCTTCATATTACCGTTGTTGTAATTACGCATCAGATGAGTGTTGTTGAAAAAATTTGTTCAAAAGTTGCAATTCTTGATGAAGGAACTGTTGTTGAACAAGGCAATGTTTCTGATGTCTTTATGCATCCTAAGTCTAAAACTGCAAAGCGTCTTGTTTTTCCTGACAATGCAGAAGGTTTTGATGAGGATACTTATTCTTCTGACAAAAAAGTTCTTAGAGCTGTTTTTGTTGGAAAAACCGCAGCGGATGTTTCTTTAATTGCAAAACTCGCAGCAGAAAAAAATATTCTTGCAAACATTCGCTATGCTTCTACAAGAAGTATTCAGAACAAGGCTTATGGCAATATGATTTTAGAGCTTGACAACAATGATGATATTGTAAAAAGCGCTAAAGAGTTTTTTGAAGCAAATGAGGTTGTTGTAGAGGTATTAAATTGAATATAAACACTATTTTTTCTCCACAGGCTATTCAGGAAGCTTTGGAAATATTAAGAGATGAAATTCCGTTTGCTCTGCTTGAAACTTTATACATTACAATAGTTTCTACGATTTTTGCGTTTATAATAGGTTTGCCGCTTGGAGTTTTGCTTGTTGTAGGCGAAAAAAAAGGAATTCTTCCATTGCCCGCTGCATTGATGAAGATAATAAATGCTGTTATTGATATTATCAGGTCAGTTCCTTTTTTGATTCTTATGATAGTAGTTTTTCCACTTACAGCTTTGATAGTTGGAACTAGGGTTGGAACTACAGCTTCAATAGTGCCTCTTGTTATTTCTGCCTTTCCGTTTATTGCACGGCTTGTTGAAAGCAGCTTGCGAGAAGTTAATCCAAATATAATAGAAGCCGCTCAAAGTATGGGAGCTTCTCCTTTTCAGATTATAACAAAAGTTATGATTCCAGAAAGCATACCTTCTCTTGTAAGCAATATGACAATTGCGATTACTACGATTTTGGGATACACCGCAATGAGTGGTATTATTGGTGGCGGTGGACTTGGAAAAATTGCAATCAATTACGGTTATTATCGCTATAAGTATCTTGTTATGATTTTTGCTGTTATCCTTCTTGTTGCTCTTGTTATGATTTTCCAAACGGTTGGTTCAAAAATCGCATTGAAAAGCGACAAAAGAGTAAAAGGTTAAAGATTTTTTAGTTCTTCAAAAATCGATTCATCGATGCTTTGCTTTGAATATTTTGTTATGTCTACGCTTTGCTCAAAACTTAAATAGTATAAAATGCATTGAATTTTTGATGAGTTTATTCCAATCATATTTGCAGCGGCAATTTTATAAAGGCTTTGCTGGTAGAAAAAATATTCTGGGTTTATAGTCTTATTTGTTTTATAGTCCACTAAGGTGTATGTTCCGTCCTCGTTTTTAAAAATAAGATCCATAATTCCATTTACAATATTTTTTCCAATACGCATTTTAAAATTCCATTCAGTTTTCCAAAATGGCTCTTTAATTTTTTTTGCAGCCTGAAAATTGTGCCATAGTTCGCTGTTTTTCAAGGCATTTTCCATGCTTTTGCATATTTTTAGCAAACTTTGCTTTTTATCTTCTGAAGAAAAATTTGAAAGCATATCCAAGATTGTTTGATTTTCAACATATAAGGTTCCATTTGAGTCTTGCAAAATTGTATTATTGCCATTTGCGCTGCTTTCTAGTATGGAATGCATTAAAGTTCCAAAATCTGATTTTGATATTGTATTTTTCGGTTGCTTTAATTCATCTTCTTCTGATTGCTCTTCGCAGTTGTTTATCAACAACGCTAGCTCTTCTTCATACAGATTTTTTGCCGCATTTTTTTCACTATATCTTTCTGCTGGTTTTAATTTTTCAAATGCGCTTGGTGAAAATTCAACAATAGATTTTTTTTCTAGTTTAATGATTTCTTTTCTGTCAACTTGGTAGTATTTAGAATTTTCATTTATAATTTTATTTCTTAGTTCATTTGTAGGAAGTTCATCTGCATTTAAACTAAACAGCAAATCTTTGCTTTGCGGACAAATGAGTTCTAATGTAAAAGGCGCGTCCTTCATAAAATCTATTTTTTTTGTAAAAGTTTCATCTTTTTCAAACTGAACACTTTGCTGCTGGCTGCTTAAATCCTCGTTTATATAGAAATTTTTGTAATAGTGGTTTATTAAATTTACAACAGGATTTGAGGTTACAGCCTCTGAAATACAGATTTCTCCATTTGTTGAGCCAATTTTTATGCTTCCTACTATGTAAAAATCTTGAACTGCCCTGGTGCAAGCTACATAAACAAGGCGTCTAAATTCTGCAAGCTCTTTTGCCTGCGCAAGTTTTTTTTCTTTTATAAAGAAATAATTTCTGCTTCCGTCTGCTGGTTTTATAACTAAGCCAGTGTGCTCGTCAAAGTAATATCTTGGTTCGTTTTCAGGTCTTAACGACGATGTAATTCCTGTTATAAAAACGTGCTCGAATTGCAATCCTTTGCTTTTGTGGATTGTCATTATGCTTACGCAGTCATCTTTTTCAATAGGGTAATCGAGTTCCGGCATATTTTTTGAATTTTGTTTTATCTGTTCAAGCATGTCTGTAAAATCTGCAAGATTCAAGCCTTGAGAGTCAACTTTTATAGCAAGAGCATACAATGTGTCGAACTGTTCTGAAATTAATTGAGCTTTTTCTGAAATTAATGTTTCGTATCTGTATCCAGTTTGATACCACAGATAGTTTAATGTTTCTGCAACAGGCCTAGAAAGGGTGAGAGGTTGTTGTTCCAAATACATATTTTTTGCATTTATGTATTTTTTATAGGCTTGCAAATTTAAGCAAAAACTTTCTTCAATTTGTTGCTCTACAGAAGAAGAAAAAATTTGCCTTTCGTTATTGTTTTTATAAATTGCAAGAATATTTTCTATTTCTGAAATTGAAAGACCTACAAATGGGGAGGCAAGAAATCCCGCAAATGCATTTGTGTTAGCAGGGTAAATGCAAGCCATAAGAAAGTTGCAAATATCGTTTGCAATAGACTCTGAAAACAAATTTGACTGAAAATCAAGTGAATAGGGAATTTTAAAATGCTCTAGCCAATGGCACAAAATTTTTCTGTTTGTTCTAGATTTGTCTAAAATGGCAAAGTCTGACCACTTTGCTTTTCCATTTGAGTTCTCGTAAATGTCTTTTATTTTTTTTGCAATAAAATAGTTTACATTGTCTTTTTCGTTTAAAAATTCGTTGCTATTGTTTTTAAAATATTCATCGTTTAAAAGTATTACGGCATGAGAATTTGTTTCATTAAAGTTTGAAAGTTGCGCAGGCTTTATCTTTTGATGTTTTTTATCTTTTGTAACTTGCCATGCGATTGTTGATTCTGGATAGTAAGATTCATAGTCTTTTTGATACTCTTCATCCAAAGAAAAAATTGCATTTTCTAAATTATTTTTATTTTTTAGCCAAGTTCCGTCTTCTTGCGGAATGAACGCTCCAAACATTGTGTTAAAACTGGCAAGCAATTTGTCATTTGAACGATAGTTGTTCGACATGTGCAAATAGGTTTCTTCACCATCTTCTGCGCCAATTTGCGCAAGGTCTTCTTTTAATTGGCTGAATACAGAAACGTCTGCGCCTCTAAACTTGTAGATTGATTGTTTTTCGTCGCCTACAAAGAACAGCTTGTCTTTTACTAAAAGCTTGTTTTTTAAAATAAAATCCCTAAGGGGAATGTTTTTATCTTTTAGAATAGAAAGATCTGTCCCTTGCGGTATGGAAAGCAAAAATAATAAATCGCGGTTCGAAGCGTTGTTGTCTTGAAATTCGTCAATCATTATAAAACTGAATGACTGAATCATTTGGTCGCGGATGTTTTGTTCTTCTTGCAAGATTTTTAGAGCCATGCAGCTTACATCGCTGAACGAAAGATTTCCAGACACTCGTTTTGATTCGTTTGTAAGTTCTGTAAAATCATCTAAAAGTTCGCATAGAATTTTGTTATACGGCTGCTCTTTTATTGTCGCAAACAAAGAAAAAAAAGCGTCCGCAATATTTTTATCTGGCTCCGGCTTTGTTGTTTTTTGTTTTAAACTGTCAATTAAAGGCTTAAAATCACTGTTGTAAAGTTCTTTTAATTCTGCTTCCGAAGAGTTTTCTGATTTTTTTACATAAAATTTAGGATATTTTAAATTTTTAATTTTAGCAAAAAAAGCAGTTATATTTTGTTCCGCTTGGTCAATTTTTGAGTTAAAATCTGAATCTGATAGAGTAAAAATACCTTTTACATCTAAAGATAAAAAGTCTTGAAAACTGTAAAGAAGTTTTTTGTACTCGTCAATAAAGTCGTCTTTATAAAATGGAAAATTTTCTATTAGCGAAAAAATATTTTCTGCCGTCGTTTGAAACTTTAGGCAGAGATTTTTCCATTCTTCAGAAAGAATTTCTATTTGCGTTTTTGCAAAATTCTTAAAAAAATTCTTTTCAGTTGCGAGTGAAGTGTGTTTATATACAGTTTCTGCAAAAATATCTGCAATTTTTTGAATTTCGTCAGAACTTGAAAAATGTAAAATTGTATTTTTTATTTTTTTATTTTGAATAGAATTATCGTTTAATAGATTGATTACAAATTGCAAAGCCTGAAACTTTACTGAAGAAAGGGAGTTTTCATTTTCTGTAGAAAAGTCTGGCCGTATTCCATAAAGATTTGCACTTTTGCGGAGAATTTCTGCGCAAAACGAATCTAAAGTTTGAATATGTGCAGAATTGAACTTTTCTAGTGCGTTTTTTGCCTTGATTCTTTTTTCTTGCGGACAAAGCGGGTCTTTTGCAAAAAACGAAAGCATTTCGTAAATGCGGACATACATTTCTGCGGCTGCTTTTTTTGTATATGTTAGTGTAAGAATTTTTGAAGGATCAGAATCTTCTATCTGTTCCATAACAAGCCATGCAAACCGGGTCGCAAGAACTTGAGTTTTTCCAGAACCTGCTCCAGCTGCTACAACGGCATTAGATTTGTGGCAGCATACATTTAGCTGGTCGTCATCAAGGTTTCTTTCTAAATCTTCAAGATATGGATACTTTTCTTTAAGTTCTTCAATATTTTTAGCCATTTTTTTTCCTATTGCAATTTATTTTCTGAAATTGAAAACGTAGTCCTGCATATTGTTTTGTAGCTGCAATTGCTGCAGTCTGAATATTCATCTAACTGATAAAATTTGTTTTTGTCTGTTATAATTTTTTCCTTTTTGAAAGGTTCAAAAGACATAGATTTTAGTTTTTTTGAAAAATAATCGCTGTATTCAAAAAATACTGGAATAGTTTTTTCTGTAAACTCTGTAGCCTTTGTGTTTTTTTTGGTATTAGAATCAGGATAAAATATTGTTTCATCCTTTTTGTTTTTTATAGAAATAAAAGCGCCTTGCTGGGCATTCATTTTATTGTTGTCTACAAGAATTTTATACAAAGCCAACTGAAAATTTTTAAGTTCATTTACTTCGATTGGATTTTTTTCAACTAGACAGGCATTTGCTTCGCTTCCTTTTGGCAGTGCTGTTGTTTTGTAGTCAACTATTGCATAAATTTCTTCGCCTTCGTCTGTAATCTGTTTTAAAAGGCAGTCAATTTTTCCGTACAATGAATACTCTTTACCATCAGGAGTAAAAAATAGCTGTTTTTCTGTTGCAACTATTCGCCAATTTCCAAAAAGGCTTGAAGAACAAAAATAGCTCAAGAATGACAATATTGTTTTGCAAAAATTATTTTTTTGCGAAATTAATATGTCTTTTACAAGTGTGCGGCGGTTGTATTTTTGTGTTTCGATTGTGTTAAAAAAACACTCTTCTATATCATTTAGTATGATAGAAGAAACTATTTGATTTTTGTTATTATCCGATTCTTGCGCTGCGTCTAATAGATTATGAGAAAAGCCGTTTTCAGTTGAAAGCGGCAAAACTGTTTTAAAAACATGCGCAGGCTCTTGCCATTTTTTTAGAAGAAAATCCATTATGCTGTGAAGAATATTTCCAGTTTCGTACTTGTCCATTAATTCTGTATTGAAGTCATCTTCTTTTATTTTTAGAACGTTTCTAAACAACCAGTTTCGTGGACAAGGAAAAAAGTTTGCAAGATCGCTTTGTGTTATTCTTGGCAAATCGCTTTTTTCTGCACAGTATTTGTTTTCAACTGTTTCGGTTACAGTTTTAAGCAAGTTTGAGCTTTCTTTTTCTTTGTAAGTTGTGCCGCAGTTCGAATGAGCTTTCCAGTTGTTGAATTGCAAAACTTGATTTTCTGTAAGCTCTTTTGCTTCAATCTTATTTCTAATATTTTTGCCTTCGCAAATAATAAAATCCTCAGAATCTAATTCTTTTAGTTGGTCGTTTAGTTTTTCGTTTTGTTTTTGCTTGCAGATTTTAAAACTGCTGTGTGGGATTGCGTATCCTGAAAAAGACCTTTCTGCGCAAGAACTTATGGAAGTTCCCGTTGCGGCATAAAGCGATATAAAACTCTTTGTGCTGTCGTAATCTTTAATTCCCAATTTAAAACGCTTTTGTTCGCTCAAGAAGTTTAATGGTTTCGAACTTACGCTAATAGCTGTTTGCGAGCAATTTAGAATAAAGTTGTAATTAAAAGCCGCTGCCGCCGCATTTTTGTATTTGTAAACATTTACCGCATCAATTTTTTCAGGTTGAGGAGCATAAACAATTTTATTTAGTTCGTTTATATAAAAACTAAAAATGTTTTCGATTTTTAGTTCGCCGTGTTTCAAGTAAAGTTTTTCTAAGACAATTAGTTTTTCTAGCTCTCTTATGCATCTTCCAAGAATTTTGTCTGACTCCTCAAATTGAGGCAGCTTAAATTTTTCTTTTGAAATGAGTGGCGTAGATCCGTTTCCTTCTAAAAAGATAAACCAGCTTTTTTTTAAGTCTTCAAATGACTTTGTTTTGCAAATAGATTCAATTTGCTTTTTTAAATTTTTGTAGAAATTAAAAAGAAGCTCATCATCTGATTTTGAAAAACTTTCTTCCCAAGTTGAAATCTTTTTTTGGGTTACTATTCCTTGCTCTGTTTCAGTTTTTTTTGTGTATGAACAAATGCAGTGGTTTTCTTGTCCAAACCTTACTAAATCAGTGCATAAATCTCTTTGCGTTTTTTTGCCGTTAATTTCTATTTCCGCGTTGCTCCAGGGAATATAGCCGTTAAGAACAAGCGCTCTTATTGAATTATAGGAAAAATCTGATTGAAAACAGTCCTGAATGAGCGAAAATATTTGCCCGGCGCTGCAGCTAGTCAGCGGCGTTCCTGCGTGAAAAATCGTTGGGACTTCATAATTTTTTAACTCTCTTTCAAGGTATGGTCTTATAGTTTCTAAATCTGGGATATGCAGGGCAATTTCGTTCCAATCAATGCCTTGGTGGCGAAGTTTCCTTATGTAGAGAATAGTTTTTCTAATCTCCCTTCTAGAATCTGAATAATAATACAACTTTGGGCTGTCTTCTTCATTTTTCATGGGTTGAACATGAACGCATTGAATGTTTTTAGATGAGTCAAAAAACATTTGATATTCACAGAAGTCTTCATAGGTTTCTGGATAGAATACTATAAATTTTTCGTCAGTATTTAAAAAATCAGGAGCAATCCAGGATTGTTCAAAAAAATTATTTTTTTCTAAAAAAGATTTGTATTCGTTGAAAATAAGACAGTAGTCGCTTTCTTCTTCATCTGACAGGTCAAAACCTTTGTCTGCCCAAACTTTCAAGGACATTAAATTTGAAGAAATCCAATCAACAAAGGAAAGTCCATTTTCAGCGTAAATGGGATTGATTATTTTTTTTAGAAAATGTTCTGTTTTGTTTCTTCGCAAAAGGTCGTTTGTAAATATTTTTCGCATTTGAGAAGGAATTGGTTTGCAGTCCTTTTCTTTAAGCTTTATATATTTTGATTTAAACTTGTCCCAAGCAATGAATCTTTCCGCAGAAATAGAAAATATTTGTTCATTTTTATTTATTTCTTTTGCGCACCAAGAAAGCCAGCTGCTTGCAGTAACGTCAGTAGAAAATACAAAAAAAGTTTTCTGTTCACAAATATGTTCTTTTAATATTTTTGCTATTTGCGTTGCTTCTAGTTTCATAATATCTTTCCTGGTAGTCGTTATTTATAAAAAACTCGACTTTAGAATGTTTTATTTATATATTGAATATAGTTCGTTTTGATAAAAATAAGTTTTACGGCATAGTAAAAAGGAGAAACCTATGGACTTAAAAGCATTATACAATCTTTCTTATGGAGTGTTTATACTTGGCACAAAAAATAATGAAAAAATAAACGCTTGTATAACTAACACCTGTATTCAAGTTGCTTCAAGTCCAACCCGATTTGCAGTTTCTCTCTTAAACACTAATTTTACTTGCACTATGTTAAAAGAATCAAAAAAGTTTGCGCTTTCTGTATTAGATAAACGTTGCGCATTTGATGTTATAAAGCGTTTTGGCTATCAAAGCGGCAAAAATACTGATAAATTTTACAATTTTGAATACAAAACTGATTCAAACGGATTGCCATATATTGAAGACTGCTCTTGCTCTGTAATTTCTTGCCATGTACTTTCAATGCAAGACTTGGGAACTCACACGCTGTTCATTGCTGAACTAGACGATGCCTTTATAACTTCTAATGAAAAACCTCTAACCTATGCAGATTATCAGATGAATCTCAAGCCAAAAACTCCTGTTTCAAGCGAAAGAAAAATTATTGGCTGGAGATGCAAAATTTGTGGCTATGAATACATGAATCCACAGCTGCCTTCTGACTATGAATGTCCTGTTTGCGGACATCCAGCAGAAGACTTTGAACCGATTTACGAATAAATTATTTTGCCTGGTCAGAATCCTTTTTTTCTTCTTTATTCTTATCATCGTAGTTTCGCTTGACTTTTTGAGTGGTTGTCATTTCCATCAGCTTGTCTAGAATTTTAATTCTAGTAATTCTTGCATACGGTTGAAGCGTCTTGTTTATTTTGTCTACGATTGATTGAATCTTATTTTTAATTTCAGAAGAATTAAAGTTGTCGCTTCGTTTTTGACCAATTTCTTCGTAAGCTATATCGCTAGGGTAAATAAGAGCTTCAATTTCTTCAGAAGAATCATCATTTTCTGCTTTGTAGCCACGCACAACAATTTGCTGAATGCTATCGCACAATTGGAAAGAATCTTCAATTTCTTCTGGATAAACATTCTTGCCGCCTGAAGTTACAATCATGTTCTTTGCTCTTCCGCGTAAAATTACATAGTTATCTTTGTCAATTTCGCCAAGATCTCCAGTTTTAAAAAATCCGTCTTCAGTAAAAACTTTTTTTGTTTCTTCAGGCATATTGTAGTAGCCTTTCATTACCATAGGACCTTTTACAACAATTTCGCCAATTCCTTTTTCATTTGGATTAATGATTTTCATTTCCATCATTGGGGCAAAATATTTTCCTACGCTGTGAATTTTAAATCCTTCGATTGGATTCAATGCGATTATAGGTGATGTTTCTGTAAGTCCGTATCCTTGAATAAAGTCAATTCCAGCCGCGTTATACGCTTTGAATACGCTTGGAGCAAGGGGACCTCCGCCGCAGATAGCAACTCTAAGCGTGCTTAAACTTGCTTTTTTTAGAATAGGCATAAATAATTTGTGTCCCAGGTTGATATGAAATGCTTTTTTTAGTCCATAGCAGATTTGCATCATTAAACCCATAAGCGCAGAAACAAAAATGCCTTTTTCTTTTATTCCTTTTTTGATTCCTGCCAAAAGTTTGTTGTAGAGCAATGGCACTCCAAGCATTATGGTTATTCTTCCTTCTTTAAGTTCTTTTAAAAGACGGCTTACAGACATGCTCTTTCCAAAAACAATTTCTGCTCCCACTGAAACAGGGTTTATAAAAGCCGCTTGCATCGTGTAAGCGTGATGAATCGGTAGCAAGGCATAAAATGTATCCGTAGGAAGAATTTGAAGCTGGGTTTGAGCAATAAAGCAGTCGCTTATAAGATTTTCGTGTGTAAGCATTACTCCTTTTGGGGTTCCTGTAGTTCCAGATGTAAAAAGAATTGCCGCAAGGTCGTTTGGTTCTGCATCTCCGTTCATCTTAACTTCTGCTGGTGGTTCAAGATTCAAGCAATAGACGTCTGAAAGTTTTGGAGTTAAAGAAAGAACTTTTATTTCTGGATTTGCCTTTGAGATGGTTTCGTATTTTTCATCATCTACGAATATCATTTTAGGCTTTGCTGTATTTAAAAGGTTCTGGACTTCTTTTTCATGCAGCGCAAAGTCTAGAGGAATAGTTGTTGCCGACGCGCATAGAATTGCAAGATAGGTGATTGCCCATTCCGGAGAGTTCTTTCCTGTAAGCGCTACGTGGTCTCCTTTTTGAATTCCGTTTGCAGTCATCCAAGCCGCTAGTTTTTTAATTTTTTCGTATGCTTGTGAATATGTGAATGTTCGTTTAGTTCCGTTTGGTCCGTCGAAGTCTGTAAAACAGTTGTTGTCCTTAAAACGTTCTGCGCTTATCTGTATAAGTTGTGGAAAAGTCGGCCATTCAGTACTAAAAACTTTGTTTCTGTACGGATCTAGCGCTTGCCATGGTTTTCGTTCTTTTTTTGCCATAAAAACATTCCTCTTTAAATGATAACTAACTTAAATTTGGCATTTTTCTAGGCTTTAGCCGTTATGTAAAAAATTGCCATTTACTTAAGTTTAATTATAGAAAATTATATTGATAAAATAAAACTCAATTTCCAAAATAATATTCTATCACCTTTTTTGCATTGTACAATCGTAAAATTAAATTTTATGTAAAAAAATGAATTTTAAGTCTAAATGTGAAACTGTGTTTTTTTGTATGGATGTCAGTGAAAAAGCGGCGGAATGGTTTAAAAATAAACAGAGCCTCCGAATAACAACGTTACCCAGAGACTCTGCCGTCCGGTTTACCGGACATCGGAGAGAGTTTATCAGCTTATTTACAAGCTGTCTATAAGATAGTTTATATTAGTTTAAATGTCAAGCGTTTTTTTTAATTTTTTTTATTATTTTTTAGGTTTTCTAATAAAAATGCTAGAAAAAGTTTTATAAAAGTTCTAAAGTTTTTACAGAGGATTTTTATGTCTAAATACTTTCCATTAAACAATGAACAGTTGCATGAACTTGTAAAAAAAGTTCCTACACCATTTTATCTTTATGATGAAAAATCGATTCGCAAAAATATGAAAGACTTTACAAAGGCTTTTAGTATTTTTCCTTTGTTTAGAGAACACTTTGCAGTTAAGGCCTGCCCTAATCCGCATATTTTAAAAATTTTGGCACAGGAAGGTTGCGGGGCAGACTGTTCTAGTCTTCCTGAACTTATGCTTAGCGAGCTTGCGGGAATAAAAAAAGAGAATGTAATTTTTACTTCTAACGAAACTCCTGCTCAAGAGTACAAATTTGCTTATGAGCGTGGAAATATAATCAATCTTGATGATATAACCCATATAGATTACTTAAAAAATGCTTTGGGTGGAAAACTTCCTGAAACAATCTGTTTTAGATATAATCCAGGTCCTTTAAAAAAAGGTGGAAACGCAATTATAGGAAAGCCGGAAGAAGCTAAGTATGGGCTTACTCGGGAGCAGCTTTTTTCTGCGTACGAAAAGTGCTCTGAAGAAGGGGTAAAGCATTTTGGACTTCACACTATGGTTGCTTCAAACGAGTTGAATCCTGATTTTTTTGTGGATACTGCGAAAATTCTTTTTGAACTTTGTGTCGAATTAAAAGATAAGCTAGGAATTAGAATTGAATTTGTTGATTTAGGCGGAGGACTTGGAATTCCTTACAGACCTGAGCAAAAAGCGGTTTCTTATGCGGAAGTCGCTCAAAAAATTCGAAAGCTTTACGACCAGATGATTGTTCCTAACGGATTAGATCCTCTTGGAATTTACTGGGAGTGCGGGCGTCCTATAACAGGTCCTTATGGCTGGCTTGTTTCCACTGCAATCCATGAAAAACATATTTATCGTGATTATATAGGTCTTGATTCCTGCATGGCAGATCTTATGCGTCCTGGAATGTATGGAGCGTATCACGAGCTTACAGTTAGCGGAAAAGAAAATTCTCCTAAAACTGAAGTTTACGACGTGGTAGGTTCTTTGTGCGAGAATTGTGATAAATTTGCAGTTCAAAGGGCTCTTCCAAAAATTGATATTGGCGATCTTGTTATTATTCACGATGCAGGCGCTCATGGCAGAGCGATGGGCTTTAACTACAATGGCAAGCTTCGTTGTGGAGAACTCCTTTTGCAGGAAGATGGTTCTGTAAAAGAAATAAGACGCCGCGAAACAATTTCTGATTTGTTTGCAACTTTGGATTTTAATGATTTATAGTCTGAAAATCGAGTTTTGCAGGATTGCAGAAAATATCGTCGAAATCTTTGTTTTAGTTAAAAAATACACAGGCAAAACTCTTTTTGCAGGAGGTTTTTAAGTTTGACAAAAAATAAAAAATCTTTTTTTGTGTTCTTGCAGTTTTTTTATATTTTATTTTGCAGTTTTTTTTGTTTTTCACAGGAAACTGCAATAAAAGGACTTTATTCTTATACTCTTGATAACGGACTTTCCTTATTTGTTGCCGAAAATCATGCGGTGCCGTTAGCATATATTGAAATTGCCGTAAAATGCGGCGCTTTTACGCAGACGGAACAGACACAAGGACTTTTTCACCTATACGAGCACATGATGTTTAAAGGAAATTCTTTGCACAAGGATGCGGCTTCTGTGAATTCTGCGCTTGGTGATTTAGGCGTTGCCCAGTGGAACGGTTCTACAGGAATTGAGTGCGTAAATTATTATTTTACAATTCCTTCTGAAAAACTTGAGCAAGGTTTAAACTTTTGGAATGCGGCAATAAGAACTCCAAAATTGAACACAAAAGAGCTGGAAAATGAAAAAAAAGTTGTGCTTGCAGAAATAGAGTCAAACTTTAACAATCAATCTTGGCTTATTGAAAGTAATAAAAATTCTTTAATGTTTCCAGATGCTGAGTGGAAATTAAATCCTAGCGGAACTGCAGAAACTGTTCAAAATGCAACTGTCTCTCAATTAAAGAAAATTCAAAAAAGATTTTATATTCCAAATAATTCTGCTTTATTTGTTGGCGGCGATGTTAATCCTGATGAAGTTTTTTTACTTGTAAACAAAATTTTTGGCTCTTGGAAAAAAAGAGCTAATCCTTTTGAGGAAAAAAAATCCAATCCGGATAAAATTGTTCAGTTTTCAAAGACTCCTCTTGAAAAACCGCTGTTTTGCGTAATTCCTTTTGACAGAATTTCAAAGGATATTGCGCAAATCGAAGTAAGCTACAGAGGCCCGGACTGTTTTTTTGAAAAAAATGACACTTATACGGCAGATGTTCTCGCAAATCTTATTTCAAATCCAACGGGTCTTTACAAGCAGTCGCTAGTGACAGACCCCTTGTTATTCGTTCCAGACCCATCTTACGCCTGGGGCGGCTATTACACTAGAAAAACTTGCGGAGAACTTTCCTTTGGAATCATGGTTCAAAATCCTCAAATGAGCCTTGCCGAGCGCGCTGAATACTTTCAAAGCGAAATTTCAGAAATTGTGCACAATATTGCCATGCAAATTGACGAAAATCAAATGGATTTTTTAATTAGACGTGTAGAAGATTCAAGAATTATTGAAAGCCAAACAGCGCAAGGCCTGCTGGAAACTTTGCGTTTTTGGTGGACTGTTGCTGATTCTTCTTATTACTTTTCTTATATAGAAAACTTGAAGTGTGTTAATGCCCAGATGTTGGAAGATTTTAACTATAAATATTTAGTTGGAAAAAATCCTCTTGTTACAGTAATTGTAAATCCTGAAGTTTATCAAGCTATAAAAGAAGATTTTAAGCAAAGAGGTTTTACTGCATGGGAGTTTTAAATCTAAGTATGAAAAAAGCTGTTCTGCTTTTAAGCGCATTTATATTGTTTAATTTTAGTTTTCTTTTTGCAGATTCAAACGAAAAGCTGCTTCTTGAAAACAACATCCCCTTGTACGTAAAAAAAATTGAAAATTCAAGGATTTGCGCGGTTTCAATTGTTGTCTCTGGCGGAATTTTGTACTATTCGCCTGAATATTCAGGAATCGAAAATGCAGTTTTTAATATGATGACAGCCGGCTCTGAAAACTATTCAAAGCAGCAGTTGCAGTCGTTCAGTTATTACACCCAAGGAGGAATCAGCAGTTCTAGCAATAGGTATGGTTCTACGCTTTCGATGAGCTGCATTGATTCGTATTTTGAGCAGACCCTAGATATTCTTGTGGATGGATTTATAAATCCCTTGTTTGACGAAAAAGAATTCGCTCTTATGATTCAGTCTTTTAATCAAAATGTTCAGTATATTTTAAATGAGCCTAGGTCAATGCTTTTTTACTATGCGGATAAAATTCTTTACGAAGGAACTCCTTTTGCGTCTGAAACTAATGTTACTCCAGAATCTATAAAAAATATAACCATTGAACATATGAAAAACTTTCATGAAAATTTAATGGATAGCAGACGAATAAGCATTGTCGCAGTTGGCAATTTTGATGAAAATCTTTTAGTAAAAAAACTAAACGAAAAGATTGGTAAAATTTCTGCAAAAAAAAATGCTTTGCTAAAGTTTAAAGAACAAAAATTGAATATAAGCGGAGAACCCGTTGTGCTTTTTAATAAAGATGCAAAAAAATCAGGCTTTGTAATAAGAGCTTTTGATTCTCCTTCCGTAAGAAGTGAAGATTACGCGGCAACTCGCCTTATAGAACTAATCTATTCCGATATTCTGTACAATGTTGTAAGAGAGCGGGATGGCATTTGCTATACACCATCTAGTTTTGTTTTTAGCTCCGACTGCGCTTTTGGGGTGGAAGAACTTTACAGGGTTTCAAACCTAAAAGATTTTAGCAAATCCCTTAAGGAGTCTAGAAAGATTATGATGGAAGGAAAGGTTGTTTCTGGAAAAGATTCTTCTGGTAATTTTATATTTGAGCCTTTGGAAGAAAAACTCGAAGGGTATAAAAATAAGTATATAAATATGAAGTATTCAACGCAGGACACTTCTTTAGGCGTGGCGTCAAGAATGTGCGCCGGAATACTTCAGTTTGAAGACGTTTATGCATCTGAAAAACTTACACAAAAAGTAAAAAGTGCAAGTGCTTCTGATATTTTAAAAGTCTTTAATGAATATTGGCAGGGCGATTCTTCTCGTTGGTTTGCAGTGGTTGCCCCCGAAGAAGAAAATGAGCTTTCTTTTTAAAATAGATTGTTTATAAGTCTGAATGCTACAGAACCAGGCTTTGGAATTTGCGGCAGCTGTGTTCGCAAAAACCAAGCGGCATCTGAAATTTCTTCTTTTTGAATAGAAAGTTCGCCGCTGTCGTAATCGGCTGTGTAGGCCAGCATAAGCTGATCTGGATACGGCCAGCCTTGGCTGCCCTTGTATTGCAGATTTTTAATTTTTAGGCCGGTTTCTTCAAACACTTCGCGAACAACTGCTTGCTCGGCAGTTTCTCCAGCTTCAATAAATCCTGCAAGGCAAGTGTAAACGCTTTGGTCTCTTTGCGCGTGCCTTGCAAGAAGAATTTTGTCCCCTTTTGAAATTAAGACAATTACGGCAGGTTCGATTCTTGGAAAATACTGCAAAGAACAGTTTGGACATTCTTTTGCGGAAAATTCTTTGCAAAACAACAGTCTGCATCCGCATTTCGGGCAGAAATTCATGGAGTTTTTCCACTTTGAAAGAGTCCTTGCCCTTGCCGCGGCGGAACTTTCTTCTTTTGAAGCAATTGAAAAAAAATCCCTTAAAGGAATTTCTATATATTCGTTTGAAATTTCTTGGTTTTCTTCTAATTCCAGGCAAGTTAGGCTAAAATTTGTTTCTGAAAAGAAATCTATTTTTCTTAGAACAGAAAGTTTTTTTAAGTCTTCAAATAAAAGCGGTGACTTATCTTTTTTTAAAACTATATTTTTTGCTTTTATGGCAAAGTTATATTTCATTGTTTTATTTGGAGTGTTTTCAAAAGACATATTTTGATTATATCGTTTGTCATATTTGAAGTACAGTAAATTTTATGTTATTATATATGCATGAACATGAACGATTGGCGATTGAATGCTTATTCTGCTGCTTCAAACAATAAAAAAAATAATTTAGATGTTGATAAAAGTTCAAAAGAGCAACAAATTTTAAAAAATAATTCAGATTATAAAGTTCAGCAAACCGGCAATGAACAAAATATAAAACCTTTCTCATTTGAAAAGCCTCTTTTTAAAGATGTAAATAAAAAAGTTGCAGAAATTTTAGAAAATAAAAGCGAAAGCCAGAATTCTTCTGCCGACTATTTAAAATCTGGCGGTCTTATAAAAGTTCCTGTAAGCCCAAAAGAAAAAGACGGAAAAGATTCCGTTTACAGGCGGGTTGCAAAATTTCTTCTTTTAATAGGAGTTGATGAAGCTGCAAAAATTCTTCCTCATCTTACGCAGGAGCAAACAGAAAAAATTATTCCAGAAATTGCTTCTATAAGAAATATTGAGCCTGAGGAAGCATCTGTAATTTTAGCGGAATTTCAAAGTTTGCTTAAAAAATCGCGCGAATCTGGGGGCAAAGAAACTGCAAGGACAATTCTTGAAAAAGCATTTGGCACGCAAAGAGCGCAGCAATTGCTCGATAAAGCGGCTCCTCTTGCAGGAACAAAACCTTTTGACTATTTAAACGATGCAGACAGCGAAAGAGTTTTTTATCTTTTAAGCGACGAAAGTCCGCAAATTCAGGCGCTTGTTCTTTCTAGACTAGAACCCAAAAAAGCAGCCGCAGTCATAAATCTTATGAAGAGCGATCAAAAAAAAGATGTTATATACCGACTTGCTAAAATGGAAAGCGTAAGTCCTGAAGTTCTTAGAAGAGTTGATCAGGCGATGCACGAAAAGTCTCTTGCCCAGACATCTGAAAAGGCGGAAAATCTTGATGGCCGCAATGCGCTTGCTTCAATCCTAAAGAAAATGACTCCTCAAGCAGAAAACGATATTTTAAGCAGCTTGGCAGAAGATGATCCGGAGCTAGGACAAGATTTAAGAAGCCGCCTTTTTACAATCGATGATGTAATTGCCGCCGATGACAGATTCTTGCAAAATCTTCTTAGAGCTATGCCTGATTCTGAAATCGCAATGCTAATTGTTGGCAAGCCGGACAATTTTGCAGAAAAAATACTTAGCTGCGTTTCTTCTGGCAGAAGGGCAGCCATAAAAGAAGAAAGGGAATTAAAATCCCCTTATCGCCGGTCTGATGTTGACAAGATAACTGCAAGTTTCTTTAGCACCTTGCGAAGAGCTTTTGAAGACGGTTCTCTTGTTATAAAAGGCCGCAACGATGATGTTTATGTATAAAAGGCCTAAAGCCGACTGCAGATTATAAAGGAAAAAATTAAAATGAAAAACTATTATAAAAACTTTGATTTAATTTCTAAGACATTTGTAACTGATTGTGATTCAGATGTTCTTTATTTAAGGCACAGAAATACAGGCTTGGAAGTTGTTCATATATGCAGCAGCGATGAAGAAAATTTGTTTGCATTTGCATTTAGGACTCCTGTAAAAAATTCTACAGGAGCAGCGCATATTCTTGAACATTCTGTTTTTTGTGGTTCCCAAAAATTTCCATTAAAAGAACCTTTTACAAATCTTATGAATCAAAGCGTCAATACCTTTTTAAACGCTCTTACATATCCTGATAAAACAGTTTATCCTGCAAGTTCTACAATAAAAGATGATTATTTTAACCTTTTTAGAGTTTATGCAGATGCCGTGTTTTTTCCTTTGTTAAGAAAAGAAACGTTTATGCAAGAAGCATACCGCCTTGAAGTAGACGAAAAAGATGAATTTACAATTCAAGGTGTTGTATACAATGAAATGAAAGGTTGCTATTCTTCATTTGATTCAGTTGCTTCTGATTTTCAGTTTAAAAGTTTGCTGCAAGATACAAATTACTCTTACGATTCTGGCGGAGATCCCTTGGAAATTCCAAGCTTTACTTACGATGATTTCAAGGAATTTCACAAAAAATATTATCGCCCGGACAATTGTATTCTTTTCCTTTATGGAAATATTCCAACAGAAGAACAGCTTGATTTTGTTCAAAAAGAAATTTTAGACCGTCTTGAAAAAAAGTTTTCCATTCCGAAACTGGAAGATGTTTATCCATCCGTTCCGAAAGAGTTCGTAGAAATGGAAACTCCTTTGCAAAATCAAAAAAATGTAGAAGTCCATGCATTTGCTCCTGACTCTGGTTCTACTGGCAGTACCGTTACAATGAACTGGCTTTGCGGTCAAACTACGGATTTAATTTCTTACATGGAATGTATTTTTTTGTGCGAAGCGCTAGCTGGAAACGACGGAGCTCCAATTGTAAAAGCCTTGGTTGAATCAGAGTTAGGGGACGACCTCGCTCCTGGCATAGGAGTTTCAAATGATTCTAGATATTTTACAATTGCACTTGGGTTGCACGGTGTAAAATCTTGTGATGAAAAGAAAGTTTACAATCTTATAGAAAAAACTTTGCAAGATATTTGCAAAAACGGCCTTGATAAAAAAATGCTGGAATCTGCTGTTATGAGCGTTGACTTTGCAAACAGAGAAATTGTTCGTGGCAGCGGACCTTATGCTTTGGTTCTTTTAGAAAGAGTTCTTTCTGGATGGAATTATGGAAAAGAACCCGCTCTTATGCTAAAGTTCAGAGAAGCTTTTAAAGAAGTAAAAAATAAACTGAGCGCAGATTCTGACTACGTTTTAAAACTTATAAAAAAGTATTTACTTGAAAATACTAACCGTTCTTATGTAATTGTAGAGCCTTCAAAAGATTTCTTGAATGAAAGAAACAAAAAAGAAGCTCTCCTAATAGAAGAATTAAAGTCTAAAACTGACTTAAATAATTTAAAAGAAGAGTTAAAACGCTTGTATGATTACCAGTCGCATCGAGAAACATTAGAAGAAACTTCTTGCATTCCAAGCTTAAAACTTTCCGGCTTAAAAACAGATATTTACAATGTAAAAACTGAAATTGAAGAGCTCAAAAATAAGGATTCTATAGTTCCGCTTTTAAAAAATACTGAAAGTACAAATGGAATTGCTTATATTGAAGTGTATTTTCCAGTCGATGTTCTTTTTCCAGAAGATTATCCATATCTGCCAGTCTATTCATATTGCGCAACGAACCTTGGCTGGAATAATAAAAGATGGTGGCAAACAGCTTTGGACTGCGCTTGTGTTTCTGGTGGAATGACAGTAAGACTTTCTTCAAATTCTTCTGCAAATACAGAACTTGCGCAAAAAGAAAAAGAACGGCTTTCAAAATATAATTGCGTAGATCGCGATTGGCTGGTTTTTTCCATAAAGTGTCTTAGTGAAAAATTGCCAGAAGCGTTAAAACTGTTTACGCAAGCTATTGCAACGTTTAATTTTAATGATTTAAAACGCATGAAAACTTTGATAGGGGAAATTTCAAGCGGTTTAAAGGCATCTGTAATTCCTAGAGGAAATCGCTTTGCGGCAAAAAGAGTTCAGTGCCTTGAAAACCATGCTTGCACAGTTGATGAAATTTGGAGAGGCTTTTCGCAATTGTTTGCAATAAAAAGAATTTCTTCTGAATCTCTTTCTAGTCTAAAAACTCGTTTTGAAAACTATTCAAAAGAAATACTTTCCTCAGGCTCTCTTTTGCACGTAACAACTGATTCTGAGACTATGCCTAAAGCGGTTGAGCTTCTAAAAAAACTTGCAGTGGATTTAAATTTAAAAAATCCTGTAAAAAAACTGGATATTGATGAGTTTAGGTTTAAAAAACTGCTTCTTCTTCCAGGGGAAAAAGAAGTTTTGCCAAATTATGAATTTTTTGTTGCAGACGCGCAAGTTGGCTTTTCTGCTTGCACTATGAAGGGCTCTCTGTTTGGCAGCGATGAAAATCCTGCTGAACTGGTTTTGGCTCATTGGCTTAGCGGAGATTTTTTATGGGAACGTCTAAGGACAAAAGGTGGCGCTTACGGGGCTTACGCTTCAAGTTCAAATATGGTGGGCTCGTTTAATTTCGCCACTTTTAGAGACCCGTCGCCAGAAAAGTCTGTGCAAGTATTTGAAGAATGTCTAAAAGATGCTGGAGAAACTTTGCTAGACAAAGCAGAATGTACTAAGCTGATAACTGGAACTTACGGCGATGAAGTTCAGCCAAGTTCGCCTGCTAGCCGCGGAGCACTTGGTTTTTTAAGAACAGTTTCTTGCATTGTTCCAGAAGACCGCAAAAACAAACTTGAAAAATTGCTAAAGGTAACTCCGGAGCAAGTTCAGAGTGTTGCTAAGAAAATATATTCTGAAAAAGACTTAAAAAGATGTGCTATAATTTGCGATTCAGCATCTGCTAAATTGAATACTAAATCAATAAAAAATGCTAGCGTAATTATAAAATTGCCTTTATAATAGATAAGAGTAACTTGAAAGTCGAGTTTTTATATTGAATTAAAAAATCGTTCACGCTTTTATTTTTCTTGATATAAAAACTCAACATTCGTGTTATTTGGAGAGTATCGTTATTACCGAGGTCTGATTATGGATAAGAAAACTAAAAAGTGTGTTGAGATGTTGCGTCAGCTTGTGTCAGATGTTCAGGGTGCTCCTTATCCGGGAGAGGATATAAAAGGTGAACTTTATTCTATTTGGTACGAACATGCGCAAAAAGCAGCTGTTACTTGTTTTGAGTATTTAGATGAGAACTTTCCAGAAGATTCAAAGGATGTAAATACAAAAATAAACAAACTCTTTCAATAAAACTTATGAATCCTTGTTTTTATACCGAAAATTAATAATGACTTATAAAGTGAGGATTTTTTCAGAAGATGAGTGTTACAAAAAAGTGTATAAAAGCAAATCGTTATCAGTTAAACGGAGCTCTAAAAAAAAATGGTGTTAATATATGGCGCTATACTTTTAACGGCATTGAAACTAGCACAGGTTTAGAGCGAAAGTTTTTTGTAGAGCTTTCAATGATAAATCCTTATCTTTCTCAAAATGAAGTTGTTTTAGGTTTTAAGTCTAGAATGAACATTTCTGCAGATGACCTTCAAAATGTTCTTGCAGGAACAGCCTCTGCTCAAAAAATCCAAAGTGAATCTATTTTAACTCCCTCTTATGTGGTTGTAAGAGCAGGCGTGCTTGGCGCAGGCGCTAAAGAAATGTGCGAATACCACTGTATTAGGCAAGTTGAAATTGCTCCGAAAGAGTTTCAAGTAAAAGTTGGAAACTGCCTTTTTACAGAGGAAAAAATTTCAGGAAGAATGGACGTTTCTCTTTCTGAATTGCACGAGCAGCCAGAACTTCTTTGCAATCCTGGAATAATTAGCTGGGAACTTAGATACGATATTCGTAGTTCTTTTGATGATGGCTTTGAAAATCGTGATTATACATGGCTTGCAACTGGTGCTAGAACTGTTTTTGCAGGAACTATTACCTTAGATGGAAAAGAATACAACGTAATTCCTAAAAAATCATTTGGTTATTTAGACAGAAAATGGGGAAAAACTTTGCCTTCGACCTGGATTCATCTTTCTTCTTGTAATCTTACAAGCATGATTTCCGGAAAAACTTTAACAGAATCATCTTGCGCAGTCCAAGGTATGTACGACGAAAAAATGGTTGTTCTTTCCGACTTTGAGGGAAAGAAAATTGCTTTTTCTGGCAATAGTATTTATGAATTTTCACAATTGCCAGAATCTGAAGAAGGCGAAAAACTGCACTGGACTGTAAGCGCAAACAATAAGTCTTACGTAATTGACATTGATATATTTACTATTGCGGACTTGATGTTTGTTCGCAGCATCGAGCTTCCTGACGGCGGAAGAAAGATTTTAAAAGTTCTTAGCGGTGGAAATGGAAGCGGAGAAATTCGCCTTTATAAAAAAATAAAAAAGAATCTTGAGCTTATTGAACACGCAAAAATTCAAAACTGCCTTTGTGAATATGGAAAGATTGAGCTTCCAGAAAACTAATTTCCACTATACATTTTTTTCTTGCCTTTTTTATAATTTATGATTACCTTATCTCGTGAAAGAAAAATAACTTTTTTCTGCGAGGTAATTCTATGAATTATGATCAATTTACTTTAAAAATGCAGGACTGCTTGCAAGATGCAAGTGCTCTTGCCCAAAAAAATGACCACAGTGAAATAGGTCTTGAACATCTTTTGTCTGCTCTTTTATCGCAGCAAGACGGGATTGTTCTTCCAATTGTAGAACGAATTGGTGTAAATATACAAAATTTTCAGAGCCAGCTTGATGACTTGCTAAAATCTTATCCAGTTGTTACTGGAAATGCTCAAATGCGTTTTTCAGATGCTGCGCAAAAAGTCTTGGCAAAAGCTGAAGATGAAATGTCCAAGTTAAAAGATCAGTATCTTTCTTGCGAACATCTTTTTCTTGCAATGACAAAATCCGATTCAAATGTTGGAGATTTGCTAAGAAAAAACGGTATAACTTATGAAGCCGTTCTTGAAGCCCTGAAGTCCGTTCGCGGAAACCAAAGCGTTGATTCCCAGGACCCGGAAAGCAAGATGCGTTCTTTGGAAAAATACTGCACGGATTTAACTGCGCGCGCCCGTCAGGACAAGATTGACCCGGTTATCGGCCGTGATGAGGAAATCCGCCGTGTAATGCAGGTTTTGTGCCGCCGAACAAAGAACAACCCTGTTCTGATTGGTGAGCCTGGCGTTGGTAAAACTGCGATTGTTGAAGGTCTTGCTCGCCGAATCGCTAGCGGAGATGTGCCTGAAAGCCTTAAAAACAAGCGTCTTCTTTCGCTTGACATGGGAAGCCTTGTTGCCGGTGCAAAGTTCCGCGGTGAATTTGAAGAGAGGCTAAAAGCCGTAATCACTGAAGTTACAAAGTCTGAAGGACAGATAATTTTGTTTATCGATGAGCTTCACACGATTGTTGGGGCTGGCGCAAGCGAAGGTTCAATGGACGCTTCAAACTTGCTAAAGCCAGCGTTGAGCCGTGGGGAAATTCACGTTATTGGTGCTACAACTCTTGACGAATACCGCAAGTACATTGAAAAAGACGCTGCCCTTGAGCGAAGATTTCAGCAGGTTTACTGCGCCGAGCCGACCGTTGAGGACACAATCGCTATTTTGCGCGGACTTCGCGACAAGTACGAAATTCATCACGGAGTTAGAATCAACGATGAGGCTTTGGTCAGCGCGGCAGTTCTTTCAAACCGCTACATCACAAACCGCTTTTTGCCAGACAAGGCGATTGACTTGGTTGATGAGGCAGCAAGCCGCCTAAAGATGGAAATTGAAAGCCAGCCTACCGAGCTTGACCAGATTGAGCGAAAACTTTTGCAGCTTCAGATTGAAAAGCAGTCTTTGAGCAAGGAAGACGACAACGCTTCAAAAGAGCGTCTTGAAAAACTTGAAAAAGAACTTTCAGAGCTGACTTCAAAACGCGATGCCATGAAACTTCAGTGGCAGAACGAAAAAAACAGCATCGACAAGAGCCGCAAAATAAAAGAAGAGCTTGAAGAGGCGCGCTTTAACGAAGAAAAATACACCCGCGAAGGAAACCTTGCAAAAGCTGCTGAATTAAAGTACAGCACAATTCCTTCATTGGAAAAGCAGCTTGCAGAGGCTGTTGCCCACGACAAGGAAGTTGAGGCGAACCCAGAGCGAGAGTCCCTTTTGCGGCAGGAAGTTACGGAAGAAGACATTGCGCGTGTTGTAAGCAACTGGACAGGAATTCCTGTTGCAAAAATGCTTTCTAGCGAAAAGCAGAAATATTTGCAGCTTGAAGAAGTTCTTCACAAGCGTGTTATTGGGCAGAATGAAGCCGTGCAGGTTGTAAGCGATGCAATCCGCCGTAACCGTTCCGGCTTGAGCGACCCGAACCGTCCGCTTGGAAGCTTCCTGTTCATAGGACCGACTGGTGTTGGTAAAACAGAGCTTGCAAAAACTCTTGCAGACTTCTTGTTCAACGATGAAAAGTCGCTTACTCGAATCGATATGTCTGAGTATATGGAAAAATTCAGCGTGAGCCGTTTGATTGGCGCGCCTCCGGGATACGTTGGCTACGATGAAGGCGGTCAGCTTACAGAAGCAGTGCGCCGCCGTCCTTACAGCGTAGTTTTGTTCGATGAAGTTGAAAAAGCGCATCCTGATGTTTTCAATGTTCTTCTTCAGGTTCTTGATGACGGAAGACTTACAGACGGACAGGGCAGAGTTGTGGACTTTAAGAACACAATTATCATTATGACGAGCAACTTGGGAAGCGAGCTGATTCTTGATGCTGACACAGACGAGAAGATGAAAGAAGCAAGAACTCAGATTGACGGTTTGCTTAAAACGCATTTCCGCCCTGAATTCTTGAACCGAATCGACGAAATTGTAATGTTCGGCCGTCTTGACAAGAGCTGCATTGGCGGAATTGTAAAGATTCAGCTTGAGCGTGTTGCAAAACGCCTTGAAGACAGAAGAATTACAATTAAGTTTGACGATTCTGCTGTGGAATTCATTGCAGAAAAAGGCTATGACCCTGCGTTTGGTGCCCGCCCTGTAAAGCGTGCGGTTCAGACTTGGGTAGAAAATCCGCTTTCAAAGGAACTTCTTGAAGGAAAGTTCGCCGAAGGCTGCACGATAAATGTTTCGAGCAACGGACGTGAGCTTGTGTTTAAGTAATTTGCAGTGATGTCATGGAAAAACTAAAAACGTTTGGTCAAGGTCTTGAGCGAAAGTATGCCTTGACTAGACGTTTTTTTATAAAAATTTGAAGTTTAGGCTATTTTTTACAAATTTGCCTACATTTCGCCCAAGAAGCCCATGATAATTCCGCCGATAATTAGCGAGCCGATTTGTCCTGAGACGTTCGCGCTCACCGCGTGCATGAGGATGAAGTTCTGGTTGTCCTCCTCAAGGGCGATTTTCTGGACAACGCGGCTTGCCATCGGGAATGCGGAAATTCCGCACGCGCCGATCATCGGATTCAGCTTGTCGCCTTTTTTGCGGAACAGGTTCAGGAATTTTGCGAACAGGATTCCGCAGACCGTGTCGCCGATAAACGCAATTAGACCCAAAAGCATAATCAGAAGCGTCTGCACGGTAAGGAAATTCTGCGCTGTCATGCTCGCTCCCACGCTGATTCCCAAAAGCAAAGTCACGATGTTTGAAAGCTCGTTCTGCGCCGCCGTCGAAAGTTTTTCAAGAACGCCGCACTCGCGGATTAAATTTCCGAACATAAGAAAGCCGATTAAAGCCGCTGCATCCGGAATCAGAATGCTTACCGCAACCGTAACTGCGACCGGAAAAACGACCATCACCCAGTGCGGAATGTTCTTGTTCTTCGCCTTGATTCTTGTTGTGCGCTCCTTTTTTGTCGTAAGAAGCTTGATTACAGGCGGCATGATAATCGGAACAAGGCTCATGTAAGAATAAGCCACGACCGTAATCTGCCCCAAAAGATTTTTTGCGAAGCGGCTTGCGACAACAATCGCAGTCGGCCCGTCCGCCGCTCCGATAACACCTATGCTCAGTGCCTCGTTTATGCTGAATCCGAATCCAAAGTAGGCGACCGCCGCCGCAATGAAAATTCCAAAATGCGCCACAATTCCAAAGACCAAAAGCCACGGACGCTCAAGCAGCGGCTTAAAGTCAATCATCGCGCCAACGCCAATAAAAATCAGCAGCGGAAAAAGTTCCGTCATGATTCCGCAGTCAAAAAGAATCTGAAGCGCGCCCGGATGCTCCGCCGTTCCAAGCACAACCGCCAGCGGAAGATTCACCAGAATCGCACCGAATCCGATCGGCAGAAGAAGCATAGGCTCGTACTTTTTATACACCGCAAGAAAAATCAGAATCGCGCCAACCGCAATCATCGCAAAATTCTGCCAGGTCATCGCCCCGATTCCACTCGAAAAATAATCCAAAATCAGTTCCATTTTAAAACCTCCGTTTTGACTGATTGTCGTTATCTGCATTGCAAAGTCTGTCATTATCCAGCTTGACTTCTGTTGTCATCTTCGGGCTTGACCCGAAGATCTGTTGCAGGAGATTGCCGCGTCAAGCGCGACAATGACATTCTGGGGGGGGGAGGCACAAAAAAAAGACCCTTTGCCCAATTACCCTGAAATAATGAAAATAACAGGATAATCAGGCAAAAGGTCTTGTTTCCTCGGTCGAGCCGAAGCCTAAGAACCAGACTCAAAGAGCCGGCTGTTGATTCTTAAGGAAGTAACTACTCCCCCTTTGCTTTTCGCAGTATGCACGGAAAATGGGAGCAATGTCAAGACGTAAAAAAATTGCTTTACATAATTTCATCTTTTTTAGTATATTTTAGTGTAGCTGTAGATTTTTATCTTAAAAAGTTTGCCTTGCAAATTTAATTATGGGAGACGATATGAGTAATCTGCAAATTCAAGAAGCCTTAAATACTGTTAATCAGCTTATACCTTTGGTAGAAGAAGCTGAATGTCATTTTAAGAGCGCAAGAAATTGGAGTTTTCTTGATGTTTTAGGCGGCGGATTTTTTGTTGATTTGCTAAAGCATCACAATTTGAATAAAGCAAGCGATTCAATGAGCGAAATAAACTACCTTATGCAGCAATTAAGTTTTCAACTAGGGAGCATCGAAATTCCAAACGACTACAGAATGCAGCTTGGTGGTTTTTTGACATTTGCGGATTTCTTTTTTGACGGCTTTTTTGCGGACGCATACATGGCTTCCAAAATTATGAGCAGTTTGGAAGAAGTCCAGAAACTTAAAAATAGACTTTACATTTTAAAAGCAAAGCTTGAACAGATGTAAAAAAAATATTTGATTATTAATTGATGCTTTTTATGTTATGAGCCTGTTGCAACTATTGTTTCCGGTAGAATTGTAAAAATTGTCCGCAGATTTTATCCAGAAGTAATATGTTCTTGTTGAGTCAAGTGTTGTGGAATAGCTACCGCTGTATGCACGTTTATTAAGAATTTTTGCCGTTTCTGTATTTTTTTCTGTGTTGTAGTAAATATTGTAATAAAAGTTTTCTTTTGTTTCCCAAGTGATTGTTATTCCATTTTTTGTTTTTGAATCTTTTTGTACGGTGAATGTTTTAGGAACGTAGACCCCTTTGTCAGAAGGCTCTTCTGTATTTTCGATTGTAGTTTTAGGATTTTCATCAGATTCTGTTGAACAGCTATAAAATGTTGATAATAAAAATACTAAAGCCAATAATAAAGTTGTTTTTCTTAGTTTCATATTTCCCTCCATGAAATAAGAATGTGCAGTTGATAAGGAATTTTGAAATGTAAATTTTTTTGTGTTTGGAGCAGGTTAGTCAATCTGTTCCAATGGTATACCATTGGAGTCTTTGGTTTTTGTTTGTTGTTTTAAAAAAGACACTTGACAACTTTGTATAACATTGATAACTTAACAGTGTTATATTATTCAAGGTGGATGGCGTATGAGAAATGCAAATCCTGAGCTAGTTTCTTCCATAAAAAAGCGAACGCTTGAACTTCTAATGGAAAAGGAACCTTCTGAAATCGGAATGCGGGAAATCGCCAAAAATTGCGGCGTTTCGGCAACGGCGATTTATCATTATTACAAGGACAAGGACTGCCTTTTTCAGGAGATTTCGCTGGATTGTCTGAACGAGATAAATTCGGTGATTGAATCCGCTGCGGATAAAGCCGCTTCCCCAAAGGAAAAAGTTCTTGCCGCAATCAGGTCATTCCGCGACTGGAGCTTGAAAAATCCGCGAGTCGCCTCTCTTGTGATGGAAAAAATAAAATCTGCGGTGAATCTTTCGCCAGAAGAAACTGAAAAATTCTATGTCTGCAACCGCACCGGGGAAAAACTTCTTGAACTCTGCGTTGAAGAAGGCTCGGCTCGTTCGGAAAATCCTCGTCTGGATGTTGGCGTTCTGGTTTTCGGGCTTTGGGGCTGCATTCAATCCGTGATTTCTCGAAAGTCGGAAGTCGAGTACTGGGAAAATTCCGAGCCGTTCACCGAGCGTTTTATAAATATGTGGGCGGAAAATATTTTTGTAAAGTAACTAATGGGAGAAAAATATGAATTCAAAATCAATCTTCAGGAAAATTTTTGCGGCATTTTTTGCGCTTCTGGTTTTTCAGCAGGTTTGGACAGACGAAATTTCTGGAAAAGCTTCTGAAAATATTCGGACAGTTTTGGTTCGGGCGGTTATAGCTCCGGGCAGCGAATGGAAGGGAAAATTTCCGCCGCAGTTTGCACTTTGGATTCAAAACGGAAACGGAAATTTCAGCCAGACAATTTTTGCCACAAAAAAAGCCTCAAATAAAAAGTGGATTTTTGCGCCAAAAGACGGTCGTCCGGAATCGCTCCCTGTCTGGTATAATTCGTGCAAAACAAGTTGCATTTTGGAATCTGAAAACGAGATAGATGCAGTAACATCGGCAACTCCAAAAGGCAGCTTTGAAATCGCACGGAAAATTCAGCTTGCAGAAGGCGAAAAATATTTTGTCTTTGCGGAAGTGAACAAAAGTTTTGACTACAACGAATTTTATCCGAAAGACGCCGATAAAAATTCTACAGAATATTCCGGTGTGAACGGGCAGCCTTCCGCAGTCTACCGCGCGGAACTCAGCTTTGAAAATCCTGATGCAGAACTGGAACTTGTAGGAACAGGCTCTCTTGACGGAAAAAGCGGCTCGGTCGAATACAAGACAGAAACTCTGACAACCGCGAAAAATCTTGTGGAGAAAATCGTCGTAAGTTTTGAATTTTTGGGAGATGAAAAATGAAAACCCTGATTTTGAACGCCTCGCCAAAACCCGCTGGAACAATTTCGCAGATGCTGAAATTTCTTGAGGACGAAATCCGCCGGAAAATTCCATCCGCTGAAATTGAAACCGTCCGTGTGTCCTCGCTGAAATTCAGCAGCTGCGCAGGATGCATGAAGTGCCGCACCGCCGGGAAATGCATTTTTGCTGGAGACGACGCAGACGTTGCAGGGGAAAAAATTGCGCGCGCAGATTTTCTTGTTGTGGCTTCTCCGTGCTGGTGGGGCAACATGACCGGCAGCCTGAAGTCTCTTTTTGACCGCAATGTTTTCCGCTTGATGGGCGAGTCAAGGCATGGGATTCCGCTTGCGCTTCTAAAAGGAAAAAAAGCGGCAATCGTAACAGCCTGCACAACTCCGTTTCCGTTCAATGTGATTTGCAGACAGTCATCGGGCGTTTTTAGGTCAATCGGCGAAATCCTAAAATCAGCCGGAATAAAAAACACCGCGAAAATCTGCGTGGCCGGAACAAAGCAAAAACCGGGACTTACAGCTGGCAGAAAACGCAGGATTGAAAGGATTGTGAGAAAAATATAACACGCAAAAAATCAGCCCCTGCCGAAAAGCAGAAGCTGTATGAAAAAATTAGCACATAGTCTTATTCACTAAATCTGTTTGGGAAACACTCAGCCCTTACCCGAAAATCTGTCCCGGAAGTTTCAGCTTTTCTTTCGGCGGAAACTGCCTGTCAAATTCCTCTGCTTCCTTTGCGTCGATGAAATATCCGTCCGGCTCCTTGAAAGTTCCGCCGCCAGCTTCCTTCACTTTATCCAAAAAGCCCGGAATTAGCTCGTTTATCAGAAAATATTCCGCGTCAGGGTCGGCATGGTAGCGGACGCCTTTTGTTTTTGCCACGACAAAGCCGCTTTTTCCGTAAAAGCCTATATTGCCGGTTATTGCAAGCGCGCCGCAGTCCATCTCCTTTGCCTTTTTCATGGCGTGCCCAAGAAGAACTGTTCCGTAGCCTTTGCGCTTGAAGTCCGGCGCAATGCTGATTGGCCCGAACGTCATAATCGGAAGCGTTTTGCCGTTGTTCAGCTTGATTTCTGCCCTTGCGAACATCACGTGTCCAATCAAAACCCCGTTTTCTTCCATTATAAAGTCGAGTTCCGGCACAAAGTCGCTTCTTGTGCGGAAGTTGTGCAGAACAAAATGCTCGTCGCAGCCGGGTTTGTAGACGTTCCAGAACGCCTCGCGAGTAAGGTTCTCGACCGCCTTATAGTCCGCAGGGGTCTCGTTTCTGAAAGTGATTTTTTCCATGTCGATTTTGCTGTTCATTTTTGCCTCCCATAAAAAGTCAAGAGTAAAACTTCAGTTTTAGGATTGACTTTTTAAGTTGTTTCGCAACGAAGTGAGAAACAACAGATGATAAGAAAGTTTGCGACGCAAACTTAAAAAGATAAAAACAGACGCCATTTTCGGCTGCTTTTATCTTACATCCTTTGTCATTATACGTCTTGATTCTTGTTTATAATAATCCAGACCGCGCCTGTTTCCTACCTCAAACACATTTCAGAAAAAAGAATGAGAAAATCCGTTCGGGCAAAAAAAATGGCGGACAGACAAAATCCATTGCCGTATCCGCCTTAATTTTCACCTTGTATCCGCTTTTTTTTCGCACAAGATGATTCTGTAAATTGACTTTTCGCTCAGAAAGAATTCTTGTGAAATCTCGCTGACCGAAAATCCTTCTTTGTAGTTTTTGTATATCCGCTGGTTTCGATTTTTGTACCAGGCTTTTGAATCTTTTGATTCTCCCCAGTTTTTGCGGTTCTCGCATTTCTGTGGAATATACAAGTAGGTTCCCGCCGCGTATTCCTGAATTTTTTCAAGAAGCTCGGACGGAAGAATGTTTTTCGCTTTTACGTAGTCCATTTTTATGACGCTTTTCAAAAAGATTTTGATTTCTGATTGAATAAGCAGTAAAAGCCCTTGAAACTCAAACTGCGCCTTTACTGCCAGCGCAATACAAGTTCTAATGTGTTTGATTTTTTCAAAAAAACTCCTAAAATTTTTTGATGGTAGTTAAGTTTTATAGGTCAACATTCGACCTTATAAGAGCAATTATAATCTATTTACGCTATTTTGTTAATTAGCCTAAACTTCGGGTTTTTATAACAGTTAGAAAAAAAGCTTTCAGCGAATTTTCAATTTGTTCAGACGGTTGTGCTCGCACTTCGTTTGAATGGAATTGGGTTGCTACACAACTTTAATTGTTCTAATCGCACAAAGTATTCACAAATTGTAACTTCGCTTACGCTTTCGTTTATTTTTTTCAAAGCTCGAAGTTTAGGCTAATTACTCCAAACTTTCAATCTAATATTTAGCTTGGATATATTGTCAAAAAGTTTGTGATTATTCATAATGAGCGTATGACTAAATCTCAAATAGCAACATATATTGACCATACTCTTTTAGATCCAAAAGCAGGAGTTCATGACATTATAAGAATTTGTGAAGAAGCTAAGAAATATGGCTTTGCTTCTGTTTGTGTTAATCCGTGCTATGTTCCTCTTTGTTCTTCTGAATTAGCAAATTCTTCTGTAAAGGTTTGTACCGTAATAGGATTTCCTTTGGGAGCTAATTCTACGTCAACAAAGGCTTTTGAAGCGGCAGAGGCTGTCGCTTTTGGCGCAGATGAAGTTGATATGGTTATCAATATAGGGGCTGCGCTTGACGGGCGTTTTTCAGAACTTGAACTTGACATAGCTTCTGTTGTTCAAAACGCAAAGCAAGCTGGCAAAAAAATTGGAAAAAACATAATTGTAAAAGTTATTCTTGAGACTTGCTTTTTAGATGATTCTTGCATACAAACTTGCTGCCTTTGCGCTGTAAAAGCTGGCGCGGATTTTGTAAAAACGTCTACAGGTTTTGCTTCTCCAAAAGGAATAAATGGCAATCTTTTGCCAAATGGAGCATCTGTTTATCATGTAGAGTTAATGCGTAAAACTGTAGGACCTGATTTTGGCGTAAAAGCATCTGGAGGAATCCGCTCTGCAAGAGCTGTTGTTTCTATGATTTGCGCTGGAGCAAATAGAATTGGAACTTCAAGCGGAGTTCAAATAGTCGAAACTTGGGATGAAAGCGTAAAAATTTCTAAATAGGCTAAATAACTATTTTGCAAACCAAAGAATTCTGTTTTCTTCAATAGTATATGCAATCTGGTTTTCTTCAAGGAGATAAACTAAATATGCGTTTAACGTGCAATTTATTAATTGGTACTGCTGAAATCCTAGCCTTATTTCATTTCTGTCTGCAACTCTTTTTAACAGCTCTTCCTTTGTAAGTTTTTCTTTTTGCAATGATGAAAGAACGCAATATTCTGTTGAAAGAACAGCGATTTGATTTAGTTCCACAGTTTCGTTTATTCTAGTTACAGGAATTCCGTGGCTTGGAACGTACCAATTCATTTCAAGGGTGTCTATTTTTGCAAGAGTTTCTTTGAATTTTTTTACATCATAAAGAAAAGGAATCCAGTATTTTAAAATATGGGCTTGACCAAAAACCGCATCTGCGCAAAACAGGCAGGTTTGGCCATATTTGCCAGTGTAAATTACGCCTAGCATATCTAAATAATGGCCTGGAAGTTCCGTAAAAGTTATTTTACAGCCATCTGGTAAATGAACGGCTGTGTTTTTATCTAGAATTTTATTGCATGTGCTAGAAGGCGCTAAGTAGTACGGACCTTGCAGTTCTTTAAAAGGATGGCCTCCGCAGACGATAGACGCTTGCACTTTAGGATTAAAAATGATGCCTGCTTCTCCTTTTGAAATCCATATTTCGCAATTTGTTCTTTCTTTTATGTATGCGTTGGCACCGCAATGGTCTGCATGGGAGTGTGTGTTTATTATGGCGCAAAGATTAAAGCCTCCTTTTTCAGGGGGAAAAATAAAGTTTAAAGTTTCAAGAATATTTTTGCCGTCTAAATCTTGAGTTCCTGTGTCTACAAGGTAAATATCCGTAGTTTTGCCTATTCTACAGGCAATTACGCCTACATTTGTGGAACCTTCTATTACATATATGTTCTGAAATAACTGTTTGTATGCCATAATGCAATCTTATCACCATACGTCTGGTCAAGGTACGCTTACGCTCAAGACCTTGACTCTGTCGTTTTTAAGGTTTGTATAAACCTTAAATAAAATAAAAAATGGCTATCCTGGAACAATTTTATCGGATAGCCATTTTTATAGTGTTTAATTTTTTAGATTTTTGCTGCTTTTATATCTTTTACAGTGTAATTGTATTTGTGCTCATTGATTGTAAAAGTAATTGTTTCTCCAGCTTTTTTGTCCATAATCGCATTTCCAAAAGGAGCCATATAAGAAATTACATTGTTATCAGGATCTGATTCCCATGGTCCAAGAATGGTAAACGTTTCTTCTTCGTTTGTGTCATTGTTTTTAAGTGTAACAACGGTTGCAAATGAAATAATTGAAGTTGTAATTGTTGTTGGATCAAATACTACAGCTCTGTTTAATTCTGCCTGAAGCTTTGAAAGCTGCTCGTTCAACCAATGCTGTTTTTCTTTTGCTGCATGGAATTCGGCATTTTCTTTTAAGTCGCCTTTTTCCTTTGCTTCTGCAATTTCTTTTGCATTTTCTGGAATGTCCACAGTTTGAAGCCTGTTGAAAAGTTCCTTCTTTTCGTTGAGCTTTTTAGCAGTAACCAACATTCCTTTTGGAGCTTGGCTCTTTTCTTCAGAAACATGGAACTTAAATTCTGGATATTTTTCCCTAATTCTGTTTCTCATTGTTGTCTTGTAAGAAGAATCAAGCTCAGCAAGGTCGTCAATAAGAGTATACATGCGTTTTACAGTTTCTTCATCATTTTCGAACATAAAATTCAAGAGCGTGTCGTTTTCAAACAGAAGTTGAGTTGCTTTCTTGTTGATTTTTTTGTTCTCTGTTGTATTTACATGGTTTGCAATTTCTCTAAATGTAAGTTCAATTAAATGGATTAAAGTTATAAGTTGCTTTTCGTAAGAAATTCCGCAATCTTTGAACCAATCTTCATTTTGGCAGTTTTCAAACATATACAATACTGCGTTTCTATAGTCTTTGCAGTTTGTAAAACAGTTTGCAGCCAGTTTTTCAAGTTTATCTGCAAAACCGCTGTTTACCAGTGTTGAAATCATTTCGCTTGAATGTACAATAGGGAAGAGCTTTATATACTGGTCAGACCAATCAGGAAGCATCCTTACGTTCTGAAGGAAATCCTTTTGCAAAGAAGTGTTCTTTGTGTCTTTTAGCTGAGTATAAATTTCCCTTGGATCTTCAATTTTTTCGTAAATCTGCTGGAATGAAACTTTGCAAGGATTTACAAGCTGCTTGATAGAATTTGTTATTTCTTGAACGACAAGGTATGATGCAAGCGCTTCTTTTGTAACTCCAGAAGAACTTTCAATAGAATCAAGGGTTTTAACATATCCTGCAAAATAGTTGAACATTTCGGCAAAGAGCTCGCTCGTTTTGTCTGTTTCGTCTTTCTTTACGTATTTCATTATTATGTCGATGCGCGCAAAGAACTGTTTTTGAGCTTTGAATTCTGTAGAAAGTTTTTCTTCTATGCTGATTTCATTTTCTCGCACAGTATACATTGAAATATCGTTTGGATTTACGCCGAAAGATGAATTTGTTTCAAGGCAGTGCTTTGCGGCGCTGTTCCAAGAAGTCCATTCTCCAGGCGTAAGAATTGAAGGAACAAGCTCTGCTTTAATTCTTTTGAAGTCACAGTTGTTATCAAAACTTTTAATGATTGTTTTAAGAGCCCAAACTTTGTCTTCTTTAATCTTTTTGGCCAAAACTTCTTTCTTATTTTTTGCCTTCAATACCCAAATATGATCGTTAGAAAGAGGCGTTAATGCGGTTACTGCCATTTTTAAAGAAATTGTATGTGTTCCAACTTTTTTACCAAAATAAATTGTAAGAACATCGTTTTCTACTTTTGTGATAATTCCAACGCCCCAAGCTCTGTGGAACACATAGCTTTTTACATCAAAAGCAATGTGTTTTTCAAAGTCGTTTATAGCTTCAAAAACATTTCTGTAGTTCTGTGTAAGATTTGATGAGCGAATATAGTCGTCAAGATGGCTGTGATCCGCATATTTGCCTTTGTAGCAGTCAGTAATTTCTTTTCTAGCCCAAATGTCGTGCTGGTCAATTGATAAAATTTCTTTAAGAAGGCGGATAGCTGTATCCCATTTTTTGTTGTCTTTGTACCAATTATAAAGTTCCTGTAAAAGAATAGCAGTTTTATCTTCTCCAAGAGTTTTTGCAACCTTTCTTTTTACAAGCTGGAAGAAGTCTATTTCCTGAGGAATAAGTTGAACAAGCTTTGTCCAAAGTTCCTTTACAGCATTTAAATTGCTTTTGTTTATATAGCGAAGAATTGCTTTTTTGTAGTACTCTGTTGCATTTTCAACGTCGCTTTCTGATTCAAAGTGTTCTGCGAGGGCTCTTGCGAGGTCTGCTTCTTCAAAATCTATTTTAACTATTTGAGCATACAAATCCCATACTTTTGCATTTCCGTTGGAGCGATAGTATTCTGCTAATGTCCTCAGAGCAAATTTGTTATTTGAATCATCTTCTAGAATGCTTGTGCATAGATATTCAACTACAGATTCTTTATGGTTCTTTTGGAATATATCGACAAGCGTTACAAGCGCAGAGTTGTCAAGAGTTCCTTTCTGCAAAGAAATCATTCCTGAAATATACAATGCAATTATACTGTCTTTTGAATGCAAAAGTTGTTCGTCACAAATGTTTTGAATTTCGTCCAAGCAGTTTTCACTTCTGGCTTTTTCTACGATTCCAGCAAGTTCAACAAACTTTTCTTTGGTATAGTTGCTGATAGTGGCTCGTGTCCAAGTTTCTTCTTTGAGCATGTCCTGAACGGATTTGATTAGTTCTTCTGACATAAAGTACTCCCATAAAAAGACAAATAAAAGTTTTCGCTTTTAATTTTTCTTTTTAAGTTGTTTCGCAACGAAGTGAGAAACAACAATTGTTAAAAAGTCTGCAACGCAAACTTGGAAAGATAAAAATGCATTTTTAAGCGATTTTGTCTTTCCTTGCAAAAAATAGTATAAACTCTTGACTCTATTTTTAGTTACTTAACATACAGGTTATAAATGTTAGTATCCAAAATTTTTATTTTAAGCAGTATTTCATTTATTAACTGCTCATCGTGAGCTTCTTGACAGTAATCAATCAGCCAAAAATACATATTTATCAGCCTTGGAATTTGAAGTTCAGAAGATCTTGAAGGATCTTTGAATTCGTTTTCCAAAGCATATATGTCCTGTTTTAGTTTTCCGACTTCCTGAGAACGCAATGCCCTCTTAATTGTAAAAACTCCCCATAAGACGCCGTAAATAGGAATCCAGGCTTTTAGAGAATCCCCTGCAAAGCCTTTTTGAGCAGTTTTTTCAATAAGTCTTTTAATCAATTCTGAATCTAAAAAATCCAAGTCGATTTTTTTAAAATCAAGAAAAAAAGCTTCTCTAAACAAAACTTTAGCGGCTTTGTCTTCGCCGCATAACGCGTAGCAATCAGCAAGCTCTGCAAGCACATCTGCCTGATCCTTGTGATAGCTATTGGACTCCGAAAGGCACATTTTTGCGTTGTCGTATTCGCCTAATTTTTTGTAGCAGAGTCCTATTTTTCTAAGAATTTCAGACTTCTGCACAGAATCTTTTTCATCAAGAAGGCGAGTATAATTTTGCAATGCAAGCGAAAATATGCCTTTGCAAGTTGAATATATGGCTGGCTCGTAAATCTTTTCAGAATTTTTTATGTACTTAAGAAATTCTTTCCACTCCTGAATAAGCCTTTCGCCTCGTTCAAAAGGAGTTTCCATTTCTGAAAGCGCATTTATCAGATTAATCCAGTAATTACAACATTTTATTGTAAAAGTTATCTCCTGATTTGAAAGATCGTTTTCAAGAGTTTCCCGCAGTTCTTGTAAAGCTCTGCCTGGATTCCCTGATTCAAGACAGAGAAGAGCCTCTTTTAATCCTTGTTCAGTCTGATAGTCCATATACTGTAATAGTTATTATAGCAAATTGTTAATTTTAGTCAATGGAAATGCATGAAAATAGTATTTTGGGAACAAAGTTTATACTAGTATTTATGTAATATGTCAAGACCTTTTTTGTGCTTTTTTTACAATTTTTTAATTCGCTCTAAGTAAGAATTGATGAGCAGTTGCGTAAGCCCTGGTGAAGGACTGCTTAAATATTGGCAAACTTGTTTAAAATATTTACAATCTATTCTTCATCTGTTATTATTGAATAAAATGAAAGATATAATGCTTGCGCCTTCTTTGCTCAGCGCGGATTTTGCAGATTTAAAAGGCGCTTTAAAAACTATTGAAGCTTTTGGCGGTTCTATTGTTCATATTGATGTTATGGACGGAAGGTTTGTTCCTCAGATTTCTTATGGGCAGCCAGTTGTTAAGTCTTTGCGGTCTTATTCATCCTTGCCGTTTGATGTTCATCTTATGGTTGAGCATCCAGAAGAGCAGGTTGAATCTTTTGCGGAGTCTGGAGCTGACTGGTTGACATTCCATCACGAAGCTTGCATACATTCTCATAGGCTTGTTCAAAAAATTCATGGCTTAGGAAAAAAAGCCGGAATTTCTATAGTGCCTTCTACGCCTGTAAGTGCTATTAAAGAACTGCTAGAGTATGTGGATTTGGTTCTTGTTATGACTGTGAATCCAGGCTTTGGCGGGCAAAAATTAATTTCTTCATGTGTAAAAAAAATTTCAGAACTTTCGGAATTAAGAAATCAGAATAATTTAGATTTTAAAATTTCTGTTGACGGAGGAATAAACGAAACTAACTTGAATGAAGTTATTTCTTGCGGTGCTGATATTGTTGTTTCTGGCTCAGCGTTTTTCAACGGAAAAATAAAATGGACTTAAAAAAAATTAAATCTATAAGCAAATTTTTAAAGTCTTTTTAAAATAGTTTGTTGGAGATTTTTATGAAATATGCAAAGAAAATTTTCAAACTCGTGATTGCTTTTGTAAGTATTTGTCAGTTTTCTGTTTTCTCTCAAGAAATTAGCGAAGTTGCAACTTCCGCTTTTTTGCAAGGAACTACTGCCTATCGCAATAATGAGTGGGTATCTGCCGTTTTTCTTTTAAGAAAAGCAATTTCTTACCCTGAAAATTTCAATGCGGATACTTACTATATGCTTATTTCTGCCGAAATGTATTCAGGAGAATATAAAACAGCCTTGCAAGACTGCGATGTGTTTCTTTCAAATTTTAAAGATAGTCCGTATACATCTTTCGTCGTCTTTCACAAAGGCAAATCTTTGTTCTTTTTGGGGCAGTATGAAAAATCTGTAATTCAGCTTGGCGATTTTTGTCATCAGTATCCAGAGCACGAAATGTATGCTTCTGCGCTTTATTGGATAGGCGAAAGTTTTTTTGCAAGTTACAACTATGACGAAGCAAAATTGCTTTATTCAAGAATTATTTCAGAGTATTCAAACGATTCAAAAGCTCCGGCGGCTCAGTATAGGTTAGAAACCATAGAGCAAAGCGCTCGCGAAGAAAAACTGCTATATCTTTTAAAAGAAACAGGGGAAGAGTATCTTTCTGCAAAAGAAGAATATGAACGCCAGTTAAAACTTTCTGATTCTGAAAATTCGTTTGACGTTCGAAAAAGATTGATGGATTTGCAAAGGCGCAATAGCGATTTAGAAAAAAAAGTTGCAGAACTCAATGCTCAAAACGCTGAATTGGCAAATCAGCTAGATGTAGAAAAACAGTTTAATAATAGAATAAAAACTGAAAATGATGATATGATAGAGTCTTTAAAACAAAAAGCTTGGAAAACTCAGCAGTTGCTTGATAAAAGAACATCTTCGGAAGGGGCGAAAAAATGAATTTCCATAAAAGAAAAATATTTGTAACTTTTTTATGCTTTTTTTTGATTTCTGTAAATTCTTTTAATGTTTTTGCAGCAAAAAAAAATAAAAAAAACGGTCAAGAAGAAACAGCTTCTGTTGTTAATGTGAAAGAAGAAAGCAAGGGCAAAAAAAAGAATAAAAAAACTAAAAAACAAAAAAAACTTACAGCGGAAGAAAAGCGCGCTAAAAAGCAACAAGAAAAAGAAAATTCAAAACTTGCTGCTCAAGAAAAGAAAGAGCAGCTTGAAAAGGAGTCTCAAGATATTCTCGATAAATCTCGCATAAAAGTTGTTAATATGATTAGTGGCGAAGGTGTTTTTACGGCTGAGAAAAACTATAAGACTGTAGGAAATATAAAGCTTGCCGTAAAAGGTACTGTTGGAACTTTTCAATTTTATGCGATAAATGAAAGCAAGCAGGAAATCCCTTTGCTTGTGGGCTATGATGAATCAACGTCTTCATTTTTTTCTTTAAAGGTGAATAACCGGATTTTTAAATTGAATGACAATACTGGCATAATAATTGGTTCAAGAAAAAGCGACGATGGTGTTCAGCTTGTGTATGTTGTTCCAGAAACGGCTAGGGTTTTTGTTAAGTACGATTGTCTAAAATCAAATGAAAAATCTGAGGAAGATATTATAAAAGTATCTGCCTTTGTAAAAAATATTGGTTCTAAAAAAGAAAACTTTGCTCTAAAAAATGTGCTGGATACAGTTTTAGGCGAGCAAAGCGGACCTCATTTTATGACTGCGGAGAATAAGAGCATCAATACAGAATGTCAGTTTCGTAAGTTTGATGAAATAAAGTGGATTTCCTCTGGAAGTTCAAAAGCTTGTATGCAAATCCTTTTAAACGGAGCTGATATAACAAAGCCTGAAGTTGTAACTTTAAGTAATAAGGATGTTTTGTCTCTTAATTCGTGGATTCCTGTAGAAGTAAAGTCAAGAAGTTTTGATTCAGTTCTTTCCTATAATAATTCTGCAGTCTGCATAAATTGGGAAGGCATAGATTTAGAGCCAAATGAGGAAGCTTCTTTTGTTTACTATATTGCAGTTGCTACAGATGGCAATTTTCCGCACGGAAATATATTCTTAAAGAAATATGATGAAGAGCACTTATCTTCTAAAGAAGATTCTAGTTCAAATTTAAAAGATTTGAATTCAAAACAGGAACAGAATGTTCAGAATTCTGTTCCCAATTCAAAAAATGAATCTAAACAGGAAGATAGTTCTGTTGCTGGCAAAAAATCTGTTGAACAAAAAACTGAAGAAGCTAATAAAAATTCTGAAACCTTTGAAATTACGCTGGAATCTATAACGGATTCTCAGTTGGATCCTGTTTATATACAAGCGTTAATAAATAAAATTAATGCGCTTGAAAAGAATTCTGCAACAATAGACCGAATGGAACTTCTTAGATTGAATACTGAATTGGACGCAATTTTAAGAAAGCTGGAGCAGCAATAGATGACCCGCGATGTTCTTGATGTTGCTAAAAGCCTAATGCGAAGAAGGCATTTTGACAAAGCTATAAAACTCCTTGATGGACGGGCAGAAATATATAGCCAAAATTTTGACTATTATCTTTTGTTTGGTATTGCTTGCCTCTATATAGGTGATACCGGTGCTGCTTCGTCGTATTTTCAAAAGGCAAGAAATCTTCGCCTTACGGATACAAATTTGCTTTTAGGGCAGGCTGCTCTTTTTTTAAGAAGAGGTGATACGTCAAGAGCTTTGCAATATTACATAGATATTCTTAGCAATGACCCTTGTAATAAAACTGCAAAAAAAGCAATGAACTTTATTCGCAATAACGGTGACTACAATACAATTTGCCGTTGGGTTGATACAGGCAGGCTAGAAGAGTTTTATCCTCCTTTAGGTGTAAATCCTTACAAAGTGATGGGAGTAGTTTTTCCATTGTTTGCTTGTGTTTTGGGGATTTTTTGCACTGCAAATTTTGTGCAGTTTTCAAAGCCGGAACTAGGAACCCGGGAAGACCTTTCCGCTTACGTTCTTTCTGTTGACGAAAGAAAAAATGCGCAGGAAACAGATCTTTCTTCAGGCTCTTTTTCGTATATTCTGTCTTCCAAGCAGATTTTAGATTCTTATGAAAAAGCCCAAAGATATTTTCAAAACTATCAGGATAATCTTGCTCAAATTGAAATTAATAGAATTTTGTGTTCCAACGCTTCTGTTTCAATAAAACAAAAAGCAAGAGAGTTAATGAATTTTATAGAACCGCCTTCTTTTGATTCCATAAAGGACAGCCCTGAATATTCTATGGTTGAAAAAGAACCTAATTTGTATCTTTCGTGTTGGGTTTCTTGGTCTGGAAGAGTTTCGAATATTGAACAGACAGAATCGTCTTTTAAATGCGATTTGCTCGTTGGTTATGACACAATGCGCAGCGTAAAAGGTATTGTCCCTGTATATTTTAAGGTTGCCCCCGTAATGGATGTAGAAAAACCTGTTACAATACTTGCAAAAATAACTTCAAAAGATGGAAAGCTTGCATTGGAAGGTAGATCAACTTATCAGAGTGTAAAATAGAAAATTATGTTAATTGTTTTAGTTTTATAAAAGATGAAAAAAAATTCATTTTTTTATAAAAAAGTACATATATATTTTATAGAAAGAATGTCTTTTATCTTATTTTAAAATTGGAGGACAAATGTCTGAAGAAGTTTCAAAAGAAATGTCTGAAAAGCTAAAGGCGCTTGAAGCCGCTAGACTTCAGATTGAAAAACAGTATGGTCAAAATTCGCTTATGCGTCTTGGCTCCCAAGGAAATACCGCGGAAATTGATGTTATTCCTTCTGGCTCTATTATGCTCGATGAAGCTCTTGGCGTTGGAGGTTATCCACGCGGTAGAATTATTGAAATGTATGGACCTGAGAGTTCTGGAAAAACCACTCTTGCATTGCACGCAATTGCGGAAGCTCAAAAACTGGGCGGAATTGCGGCTTTTGTTGATGCTGAGCACGCGCTTGATCCTCAGTATGCAAAAAATCTAGGTGTAAATATTGATGACCTTTGGCTTTCTCAGCCAGATAGCGGAGAGCAAGCCCTTCAGATTACAGAGCAACTGGTTCGTTCTGGTGCCGTAGATATAATAGTTGTGGATTCTGTTGCCGCACTTACTCCCCAAAAGGAAATTGAAGGCGAAATGGGCGATGCTGTAATGGGAATGCAGGCTCGTCTTATGAGCCAGGCTTTAAGAAAACTTACAGCAATTATTGGAAAAAGCAATTGTATTGTAATCTTTATAAACCAAATTCGCATGAAGATTGGCGTAATGTTTGGCAATCCTGAAACAACAACTGGCGGTCAGGCTTTGAAGTTTTATACATCAGTTCGCCTTGAAATCCGAAGAATTGAATCAATTGACGGTAAAGGCGACGAAGATGCTGTAGGCAATAGAGTTCGCGTAAAAATTGTAAAAAATAAAGTTGCTCCTCCGTTTAGAAAAACAGAATTAGACATCTACTTTGGAAAAGGAATAAGCAGGTGTGCAAGTATTTTGGATTCAGCTGTAAAACACGGACTTATAGATAAAAAAGGTGCCTGGTATACACAGGGCGAAACTAAGGTTGGGCAAGGACACGAAAATGCAGTTTCTTTTTTGGAAACAAATCCTGACTTTACGAATAAACTTGAAGTGGAATTGCGGCAGCAGCTTTTTCCTGGTCAAGTTTTAAAAGATAAGGAAGGAAATCCTGTAAAAAAAGCCGCAGATGAAAAAAAGAAAGCAAAGGTTAAGGCTGATTCTGAAAAAGAAAATTCTTCTCAGGAAGGTTTGTTTTAATTGACTCAGGTTATTCTTGGATTGGGTTCAAATAGGCATTTTAATGGAAAAGATTGTGTAACTTTACTTGCGGAGGCCTGTTTGAGCCTTGAAAGCATTTTAAACTCAATGGTTTTTTCAAGTATCTACAAGTCAAAGCCTATGTATGTCACTAATCAAAGTGATTTTTTTAATATGGCTGTAAAAGGTTTTGTAGACGATGATTTTTCGCCTTTTGCTCTGCTTGAAGAAATTCACAAAATAGAAACAAAATTTGGTCGCAACAGAGATCAAGAAATTCGCTTTGGAACAAGGTCTTTAGATATAGATATCGAAGAATTTGGAGATTTGCAAATATCTTTGCCAGAATTAACTTTGCCACATCCGCGCATGCAAGAGCGCGAATTTGTTTTAATTCCTGTACTTGAGATTTTAGATGAATCTGCCGATTTTTTAAGAAGAAATACACTTTCTTCTTTTTTGCAAAAACTTCCAGAGCAAGGCGTAGAAAAATGTTGCGATGAAGTTCAAACTAGGTTTAAAAAACTTATAGCCACAAAAGAAGAGAATGTAAAAGACTAAGTTAGGTGGCATATCATGGAAAAAAATGCATCAGAAAAGTCAAATACAGCAGTTATTGAAAAAGTTTCTGATAAAGAAAAATCTCATAAATTTATTGCCGGGACGTTTGAAGGACCATTAGATTTGTTGTGGTTTCTTATAAATAAAAGCGAAATAAATATCTATGATATTCCAATAGCGCAAATTACGGAACAGTATCTAGAGTATCTTGATTATGCGGTTCAAACAGATTTAGGTGACTTAAGCGAATTTTACAAGTGGGCTGCAATGCTTTTGAATATGAAAAGCCGGATGCTTTTGCCTATTGAAGTTGCCTATGAAGGAGAAGAAATAGAGGATCCTCGCCAAGAACTTGTTGACAAGTTAATAGAATATCAGCGTTTTAAAAAACTTTCTGAACTTATGGAAGAAAAAGAATCTGATTCAGAATGGAACTTTGAGCGTTCAAAAATACAGAGAGTTCTTCCTTTTGAAAGCCAGGAAGACCAATGGGAGCAGGTTGATACTTGGGAATTGCTTCAGCAGATGCAAAAACTGTTTAAGAGCATGGTAAGCAGATATTCAAATGAAAAAATTTTGAATATGTACGAAGAAATTTCTGTAAACGAAAAAATTGCTCTTATGAATGAACTGTTCGAAAAAAGCAATGAATGTATGTTTACAGATCTTATAACTCGTTCTGGCAACGAAATGGATATAATTTGTGCGTTTATGGCAGTTTTAGAAGCTGTAAAGTTTAGAATGATTACAATCATGCAAAACAGGCTTTTTGGAGATATAAAAATTTGCCGCAGATTGGACACAAACGAGAGTTTTGATAATTTTGAAATTACAATCGACAAAAGCGATAAAACTGATTCTGAATAAATAAGTGGTGAAGTATGGAATTGAAAAAAGAGACTGCACTTGTGGAAACTGTTCTTTTTCTAGAAAGTGAACCTATTACTGAAAAGCAGATTTCAAATATAGTTCAGCTTTCAGAAGAAGTTGTTGAAAAATGTATCCAGATGTTGCAAGAAAAATATTCGGCAGAAAATTCTGGAATTGAGTTGGCAATGATTACAGGCGGCTGGTCGCTGGTTCCTAAGCAAGAGTTTTGGGCAGGACTTCGCGAACGCTATGGCGAGAAAAATGCCGGACGACTTTCCCGTTCCGCAATGGAAACTCTTTCCATAATAGCTTACTCTCAGCCTATTACAAGAACTGAAATTGAACAGATTCGGGGCGTAAGCGCGGATAATATGATAAGGCTTCTTGTTGAAAGAAATCTTATTAAAGAAGTCGGAAGAAAAGACGTGCCTGGAAAGCCTGTTCAGTTTGGAACAACAAAAGAATTTTTAAAATTCTTTAGGCTTAATAGTATTGCGGAATTGCCAAAACTCGATGAAGAAGAAGAACAGAGGTTTGAACTTGCAAGATAAAAATAAAGGTAAAGATACAAGCAGTGGAATTAGACTTCAAGTTTATTTAGCCCATTCTGGAGTTGCTAGCAGAAGAGCTAGTGAAAAGATTATTCAAGAAGGGCGGGTTTGCATAAATGGAAAAACAGTCTGTGAAATGGGAGAAAAGGTTCTTCCAAATGACGTTGTAACTGTTGACGGGAAAAATATTACTTTAGAAGAAAAAAAACGCTATGTTCTATTGTATAAACCCGCAGGTTATGTGTGTTCAATGGCAGATGAAAAAGACAGGCCTGTTGCAGTTGATATTTTGAAAAAAGATTTTAGCGAGCGTCTTTATAATGTCGGGCGGCTTGATATGTTTAGTCAAGGTCTTATAATTTTTACAAACGATGGGGATTTCGCCGCGACTCTTTCGCATCCTTCTGCGGAACTAGAAAAAGAATATGTTGTAGATTCTAGCGTTCCTTTGCCAAGAGAACTTTGTTCTGAATTTGAAAAAGGTATCCGTGTAGATGGAATTTTTTATAAGTGCAAAAAAGCTTTGGAGATTAATTCTCACAGAATAAAAATTGTTTTAGTAGAAGGAAAAAATCGCGAGATAAGAAACGTCTTTCAATCTAAGAATGTTGGAATAAAAAAACTTGTCCGCACAAGAATTGGAAATATTTGCGGGGACAATATGCAGCCTGGTGAATACAGAGAGCTTTCTTCTTCTGAAGTGCAAGGGCTTTTAAAACTTTGTAAAAACAAGTGTTTATAAGCATAGTTTGCGTTGCAAACTTTTTGATAATAGCAACTTTTATCTTTTTGTAAAGTTGAAAATAAAAATAAATTATAAAGGTGTATTATGGTTATTGCAATCGATGGACCTGCAGGCACAGGAAAAAGTACTGTTGCTTCAATTATTGCTAAAAAGTTAAACATAACGAATCTAAATAGTGGAAGTTTTTACAGAGCGCTTACACTTGCTATGCTGGAATCTGGCATAGACCTTTCGGATAGTGAAAAAGTTCTTGAATTTTGCAAAAAACAAAAGCTCGACTACGTCAATGCAAGAATGATTCTTAATGGAATCGATGTTGAAAATCGCCTCCACGAAGATAAAGTTAGCGCTGTGGTTGCTCAAGTCAGTGCCATCGTTGAGATTCGTCACCTTGTAAATGCAAGGTTGCGCGAAATAACAAAAAATCTTGACATTGTTTGCGAAGGCCGCGATATGACGACTGTTGTTTTTCCAAATGCTGATTTTAAGTTCTATTTGGATGCTTCAATTGATGTTCAGGCGCAGCGAAGATTTAATCAGGGGGTTAGTGAACTTTCACTTGAACAAATAAAAGAGTCTATAAAAAAACGCGATGAAATTGATAAAAACAAGTCAGAAGGCGCTCTTAGAATTGCCCCTGATGCAATGTATATAGATACTTCTGCCTTGACGATAGATAATGTTTGTGCCATAATATTGACACAAATTCATAAGAAAGGGTTCACAATGGAAGAAATGGAAGTGGAAAAGGATGAAGCTCAGAACAAGAGTGTAATTCACGCACAATTAGAAGAGGCTCTGAATGGCTTTAGCAATCCAGAGGAAGGTCAAACTGTTGAAGGTACAGTAATTCAAATTACAGATGATTACGTATTCCTTAATATTGATGGTTGCAAATCAGAAGGAAAACTTTCTGTAGAAGAATTCGCGGATGATATGCCTGCAGTTGGAGATAAGGTTCAAGTATTCCTTGTTCATGCAATTGGTCGCAATGGAAGTCCTGAAATCTCTAAGACTAGAGCTGATGAAAAACGCCTATGGAAAGTTTTTGCTCAGGCTCATAAAAATAATACACCTGTTGAAGGAACAATTACAAAAATTGTTCGCGGTGGTTACGATGTTGATCTCGGCGGTCACATTCATGCTTTTCTTCCTATTAGCCAGTCTGATAGTCAGAAAGTTGAAAAACCAGAATCTCTTATAGGTTTAAAATCAAAGTTTTATATAGAACGAATATTTAATGAAAATAAAAAGAACGTTGTTGTAAATCGCCGCAAATATTTGGAAGAGCAGATTGATTCAAAGCGCGAAGAGTTTTTCAATAGCGTAAAAATTGGCGATAGCGTAAAAGGAACTGTGAAGAGTTTTACAAGTTTCGGTGCGTTTATTGATCTTGGAGGATTTGACGGACTTCTTCATATCAACGATATGAGCTGGGGACATGTTGCTCGTCCAAAGGATTTTGTAAAAAAAGGTCAAGAAATTGAACTTAAGGTTATTCGCCTTGATCCAGCTGAAAAAAGAATTAATCTTTCGTTAAAGCATTTTACAGAAGATCCTTGGATTCACTTTGAAGAAAAATATCACGTAAATGATGTTGTAAAGGGAAAAGTTACTAAGCTTACAGACTTTGGTGCGTTTATTGAACTCGAAGAAGGTATCGAAGGTCTTGTTCATATCAGTGAATTCTCTTGGACAAAGAAAATCAATAAGCCTTCTGACATGGTAAACGTTGGTGACGAAGTTGAGGCTATGATTCTTGGATACGACATTCAGGCTGGCAGAGTTTCTTTGGGGCTTAAACAAATCACTGAAAATCCATGGGACAGTGTTGCTGAAAAGTATTCAGTAGGTACAAAAATTTCTGGAAAGATTGTAAAACTTACAAACGCAGGAGCCTTTGTTGAGCTTGAAGAAGGCATAGACGGTTTCCTCCATGCAGATGACATTTCCTGGACAAAGAAAGTAAAGCATCCTAGCAGTGAACTTTCTGTAAATCAGAATATTGAAGCTGTAGTTATTGATTGTGATTCTGAAAACAAAAGAGTTAGGCTTGGTATAAAACAGCTTACTGATGACCCTTGGAAACAGTTCGCAGAAGAATACAAACCTGGTTCAACACTTGAAGGTGAAATTACCGCAATTAATGATTTTGGCGTTTTTGTAAAGGCTCCAAATGGAATAGAAGGTCTTGTTAATAAATCTAATTTAAGCGAAGACAGAGATACTCCTTACGAGGAAGCTGTAAAAAAATATAACGTTGGCGACAAAATCAATGTGTATGTTGTTGATGTAAATACAGAAAGAGAACGTGTTGCTTTTTCTGTTAGAGAATTCAAGAGAAAGCAGCAGAGAGATGAGATTTCTCAGTATATGTCAAAATCTAATAGTGATGATGATGGCGCTTATACACTTGCTGATTATCTTCAGACACAGAAAAATTAGTTTTTGAAGTTTTGATGAATCAGTTTTCTTTTGAACTTGCGAAGACTCTCATCGAAATCAGTCTGGAACTCAATTCAGATTACCCTACTAAAGACGCATTGTTGTTTCGTATTTTGAAATCTGCAATGCGTCTTGTTAAATGTAAGGAATCTGCCTTTATTTCAGTTAATTCCGTTGATGGCTCTTGCACATTGGTAGGAGGTCTAAAGGACGGTAGTTATATTGAAGTAAATAAGTCGCTTTCTTCTGACTTTTTTGCAAATACTTTTGCTGAAAAACAGGATACATTGATACTAAATAGCCTTTCTGAGAATTATAATTTTTATAGATATGCACAGGATTTTTTTGCTATTTCTGTGCAAAATTCATTGAGAATTGCTCTGCCTTTTAGAGAAAAAGTTGTTGCTATAATAGAACTTTTTAATCTTGAAGATAAAAATATTACTTCTGAAGAAAGACTGCTTATTGAGTTGTTTGAAAAAATTGCTAGCCAAAGTTATGTAAAAATGCTTAAGGATTGCTCTGTTCTTAAAGTTTCTTTTTCAAGGAATAATTCGACAGCTAAAAAGCAGATTCCGAATGCATTTCATGATTTTTTGGTTGTAAGTCCCGTTATAAAAGATTTGATGACGGTTGTAAAAAAGGCAGCTATAACAAATTCTTCTGTGCTTATAACTGGAGAAAGTGGTGTAGGAAAAGAACTTTTTGCAGAACAAATTTATTTGAATAGCAAACGTTCTAACAAACCTTTTGTTCGTGTAAATTGTGCGGCTCTTTCAGACTCTCTTATGGAAAGTGAATTTTTTGGTCACGAAAAAGGGGCGTTTACAAGTGCGGATTCTTTGCAAAAAGGAAGATTTGAAGTTGCCGATGGCGGAACGATTTTTCTTGATGAGATTGGAGAAATACCGCTTCCTCTTCAAGTAAAACTTCTTAGAGTTATTCAGGACAAACAATTTGAAAGGGTAGGTTCTTCTCAAACTGTAGATGTAGATGTTAGAATAATTGCAGCTACAAATAGAAATCTTGAAAAAATGGTAAAGGATGGGACTTTTAGAGAAGATTTGTATTTTAGATTAAACGTTCTTCCTATTAAAGTTCCTCCTCTGAGGGAAAGGGTAGAGGATATTATTCCTCTGGCTAATAAGTTTTTAGCAAAGTATTCTGAAGAAAACGGAAAGGTTTTCGAAGGTTTTGACGAAAACGCAAGAATCTGTCTTGAAAATTATAGTTGGCCAGGAAATGTCAGAGAGCTGGAAAATTGCATAGTTCGCGCTTGCATTTTAGGAAATCCTCCGTTTATAAAAACTGAGAATTTACGCTTAGATATAAATGCGGGCGTCATTAATGAAGAAGAATCTTCTTTTGATGGAAGAAATCTTTTTGCAGAAATTAGAGATTCAAGCCCGGACAAGAGTTTAAAGTCTGTGGTAACATCCTTAAAAAGGGCTTATGTTATGCACGTTCTTGAAGAGTGTGGGTGGAATCAAACTAAGGCTGGAAAAGTGCTTGGAATTCAACGGACTTATGTGTCTCGCCTTATGAGTGAGTTGCATATTCGTGAACGATAGATAAAATTGGAGGATAAAATGAATAAAGATGAAAAAAAAGAAACTTTTAATGAAAAGTTGGCAGGTTATGTTGATAAAAGGGCAAAAATACTTATAGGTGTTCTTGTTGCTATTGTTGTTCTATTTGTCGCTTACTGCATAAGTTTTATTGTTGTTCAAAATAATAATAAAAAAGGTATAGAATCTGTAGATACAATTGAATTTAAGTTAACAGATGGCTCTGAATCTTTGAGTGATGAAGAAGTTGAAGAAAGAAAGAATGTCGCCCTAGAATCTTTGAATTCTTTTATGAAAAAAGGTGGCGTTACTGGAGTTCGTGCTAATATGCTTGCTGCAGAAATCTACTATTCTAGAAAGGATTATAAAAATTCTGCAGAATGTTATAAACTTGCCGCACAAAAAGGAAAAAAGTCTTATACAGCTCCTATCTGTAATTATTATGCTGCGGTTTCTTATGAAAATGTCGGAAATCTTGATGAGGCTTTGGCTTTTTATAAAAAAGCTGCTGATTTTGATACTTTTGTAAAATCGTCGCATGCAAAATTTAGTTATGCTAGAATTCTTGAATCAAAAGGAAACTTGGAAGAAGCAAAAAAAGTTTATCAAGATTTAGTAGATAACAATTCTGGTGATACTTGGGCAGATGTTGCAAAAACACGGCTTCTTTATCTTGATTTTTCAAAATAATTTTTGCTTGCTTTCTTTTTGCATTGATTAATCTTTGTTTATGAATACAATTATGACAACTATGAAAAGACTTTTTTTATCCAATGTATTTCTTAGTTGTCTTTTTTTATTTTTAGGCTGTGGCCTTGACGAATACTATGTTTTGGATGCGCCTGTTTCTTCTTTGAGCACGCCTTCTGTAACCTCTGCAAATTATACTTTTCAAACCCCTTTTGATTCTGCTGATTTTTCGTTTAGAACAAACGAAGAGGGCATTAACAAGACGTATACCCAAGCAGATTCTTCTTTTAAGTTTTTAGGAACTGCCATTTACTATAAAATTTATAATAATTATTCCAAAATGAATTCTGAAATTTCTTCCCTTAGTTCTTTAAATACTTCTACTAACGAATCTGCTGCGGCTTCTAAAATGATAGAAACTTATAAGTATGTGCAGTTAGGTTGCAAGGAAGGTTCTGTAACTCCTTTGATTTCTGGAACAGGAAATAATAAGACTGTAAAAATAAGGCTTACGAATTATCAAGAATTTATTTCAAAAATTTATATTGATGATATTGCGAAGTTTACTCCTATAAGAAATAAAGATAAAGAACCGTTTTCTTTTGATTTTGGTCGTACTAATAAAGATGGCGATTATTCTGATGACGAACTTCCAAAAGATGGCGATTCAGATGTCGCTTATGGAGATGAGTCAAGCGAAGGTATGTGGTATGTAAGCTTGTATGCCGTGGCTGTAGGGCGTGATACTACATATACTACGTATTACAGCGGTCTGCTGCATTTAGGGGCGGTTGCAATAGATAGCAGGGAAAAAGATAATTAACCCAGTCTTCGGTTTTTTATAAATTGTGAAATAGACGATTTTATTTAAGGTTTTCAAAACCTTAAAAACTCGGAGTTGAGGCTAATTAGAATTTTTTATTACATTTATTAGCTCCGCAGTTGATTTTTTTTTTAGATTGGTATATATTTCTTTTCATGGTTCCTTAGCTCAGCTGGATAGAGCACATGCCTTCTAAGCATGCGGTCGGCAGTTCGATTCTGCCAGGAATCAATAAAGTTCGTTATTGAAAAATAAATTTTCTTAAATAAGGAGAAAAACCGCTAGCATTAAAGTGATTTTTCTCCTTTTTAATGTCTTTTATAAGAAATATGCAGTTTTTAGACGTTGATAAAATTTTGTTGCAATAGTATAATTGTCGTCATGTGTAAATTACTTAAAAATATAGTTATATTTTTTAACTTATTTCCATTATTGTTCATTTCTTGTGTATCTACTAAGGTTTATGAAACAAGAACAGCTCGCGTTTTTCAAGATGATGTTCTTATTGTAGAAGAAGTAAATACTTTAAAAAATGGAAGGAAAAAGTCTTTTGATAGTACGATTTATCGGTATGTAGATTTTGATGATGAAGATGGGGATGCGATTCACGCGGTTTTAGAAAGAAAAATAAAAAATAAATCTGAAAAAACAAGCATTTCGATTTATGAAAATAAGGAACTCATTGAAACCAAAGAGTTTAAGTCAAAGAAAGGTAAAATTAAAAAGTTTAAAAAGAATTCTGAAAGTGAGCAGCTAATGAAACTTGCTTACGATACAATGAATGAGGAAAAAATTCAGGATAAGGGGAAGTGGATTTCAAAAGTCACTACTGAAAAAGTTTCAGTAGAAAGCACTCCCAATATGAAGTTTGTTGCGTATTCATTTTTAGGAAAACCTTTTGTAATTTTAGGAAGTTCTGTCTGGAATCTTGTAAAGTGTGTAGGATACGGTTGTATAAATTTCTTTGGAGGTTATACTACTGTTAGGGATAGGAATTTTCTTTGGGTAACGCCAGATATTGCCGGCTCTAAAAAGAAGTACCAGGAACAGCGAGTAAAAAATACAATTGTCTATCCTGAATATCATGTGCCGTTTACGGATAATAAAATTGCCGTAAAAAAAATGAATACTGAAGTTTCGAATATTTTTAAGGAAAATAATACGGTAAAAGTTCTTTCTGAAGAGGAATTTGTTTACGACAATACTCTTTCTGTAAAAAAATCGGCTTCTGCTGATGCTGCTCTTACAGCTTCAGTTGTAGGTGTTGTAGGTTCTGTGGTTTCTGTACCTATTTCAGGCGTAACTTGGCTTGGCGGTGCCGTATATGGAATCTATGATAAAATAAAATAGTTTTTTTTTATAAAATTTACTACGGAGGTAAATATGAAAAAAATTCTTTTAGTATTGGGAGCTGTTCTTGCAGTTTCTTTTGTTACTGGTTGTGCATCAAACCCTAAAAATCCAGCTTATGGACAGTCTTCTACAGCTATGGCTAAACAGCTTGGCGCGCCTGATTGGTATTTTAGAGATGTACGTGATGATGCCGGCATCTACGCTGTAGGTCGTGCTGATTTTTCTGATGAAATTGTTTCTGAAAAAGCTGCAAGAATCGATGGCCGTGCTAGACTTGCACAGATGCTTGAATCTGCTATGAACTATATTGGTGAAAACTCTAGTTCTGCTGATGGTGAAACAAAAAAAGCTTTTAAAGAAAATACAAAGCAAATTACAAACCAAGTTCTTGTTGGCTCTATGATGGTAGATCGCTTTGATATTGACGGAAAAGTAAGCGTTTTAATGTTCCAGCCTTATGATGACCTTATTAAAAAGATTAAATCGCAGGCTATGAAACAGGATAACGAAAAACTTAAGAATTTTATGGCACAATTGACTGTTGAACAGTTCAGAGATGCTGTAGATAACGCTCCTGTTGAAGAATAGTTCTAGCTTTTTTTAATAAAACTACCAAAACTAAATGAAAACTGTAGTTATAATCTATAGATTTGTTTATGTTTTGGTAGTTTTTTTATTTAAGATTATACGAATCTTAAAAACGGCTGAGGCAAGGTTTTTAGTTTATTTTGATTCTAAGCGTACCTCGGTTATGTGATATTTATGGTTCAAGAAAAAATCTGTGATGCGCATCTCCATTTAGTTCAGTGTTCTAAAAAAATGGATTTTGCTTCTTTTAACGGGTTTCAATCATATTTTGCTTGTACTTGTGCTCACGAAGAAAACGAGTTCTATGAACAAGCCAAAATCTGTAAAATACTTCCCGATAAGCTTGGAAAAAAATGTTCACTGAATTTTGCGCAGTCGTTTGGAATACATCCTCAAATGCCTCTTTTAAAAAATGCAGGTTTTCTTGAAAAATTGCTTCAAGAAGAAAAAATTGACGCAATAGGGGAAGCTGGTTTTGACTTGTTTACACAGGAATTAAAAAATCAACTGGATGCTCAAGAAATTGTTTGGCGTATTCAACTTGAACTTGCAATAAAATATAAAAAGCCACTTGTTGTGCACTGTAGAAAAGCCCTTCAGTATATTTATAGAGATGCTGCTTTATTAAAAAAAGTCCCTTCGGTATTGTTTCATTCTTTTTGTGGTGGAATTTACGAAGCAAAAGGAATTTTATCAAAAGGAATTAATGCGTACTTTTCATTTGGAAATCAACTTTTAAAAGGAAATAAAAAATCTGCTGAATGTGTAAAACTCCTTCCTCTTTCTTGCCTTCTTTTTGAAACCGATGCGCCTTTTCAAACTTTGAAACATGAGTTTTTTACAAATCCTTCAGACGTAAAGAATGTTTACAAAAAGGCTTTTGAGATTCGTTATCCAGAAAAAAAATTGGAGCTAAGTGAATTTTGCAACGAAATTTTTAATACATTTTTAAACTGTTTTAAAATATGCTAAGTTCTGTGAATATTTTCTCTTCTACTTTCGACCTAGCCCAAACTTCGAGTTTCTAGGAAAATGAACAAAAGCGTAAGCGAATTTACAATATTATAAAAACTCGACTTTCGACCTGATATTTATTCTTTTTAAGTATCTTGCTTTTAAACAGTATATTTACAAAAAGTCATGGTTTTTGCTATAGTTATAGTGTTCATAAATTAACTAGTATTTGGAAGAGACTTATGTATACTTTGTTATATGCAGAAATGAATCTTTTTTGTACTTTTCTTTTGATTCTTTTGTTCATTAGATTAAAAAAATTAATGCTTTCATCTCTTTATAAAAAGCTTTTTTTGCGAGTCTTATTTTTTGGAATTCTTTTTTTTATAAGTGATTTTTTATGGGAGATTGTAGACGGTGGCAAATTTGGGGTTCCAATATTTTGTAATTATCTTTTAGCAATAATCTATTTTATTTTTTCTTGTCTTGTAAGTTATAATTGGTTTTTGTATTCAGAATCTGTTCAAAAATCTGTAATCGTAGAAAGACGGCTTTATAGAATGTTGTTTTTAATTCCTACTATAGTTATTGGAATTTTGGCTGTAATTTCTTGTTGGAATGGAAAATTTTTCTTTTTGGATAAAAACGGATTTTATAAACGAGGGCATTTGCATTTTGTTCATCTCTTGGCTTTTTATGGATTAATTGCTTTTACCGCTATAAAATCTTTTGTAAAGTCATTTCATTCTTATGATTACAGAGAAAAAGAAAAACTTAGAGCTTTAGCATATTTTTCAATTTCTCCAGCTGTTTTTGGTTTTATACAGTTTTTGTGTCCTGGATTTCCTGGTATATGCGCAGGCATTACTTTTGGTTTGATATATGTGTTTATAATTGTGCAAGCTCAGTTGGTTTCTATAGACCCTCTTACAGAGTTAAACAATAGATACCAACTTGTTCACTATCTTAATAATAAAATCAATTCTTTTAACGTAAATGAGAAAAATCTTTGGCTTCTTATGATGGATGCTGACTATTTTAAAAAGATTAATGACACTTATGGTCATTTAGAAGGTGACCATGCGCTTTCCATAATTGCAACTTCATTAAAAAAAGCTTGTTCTAGAAAGGATTTTTTTATTTCGAGATATGGTGGAGATGAATTTATTGTTATTTGTGAATTAGATAAAAGTGAATTTATAGAGGATGTGTGTACATCAATTAATGCGGAGCTTGATACTGCCGAACTTCCTTACAAACTTTCCATGAGCATAGGTTGCGCTCTTTATTCATCAGGTATGAATCCTGAAAATTTTATTGAGACTGCGGATAAAGAACTTTATAGAATAAAAAAAGAGCATCACTCAGTTAGAGGTCATTAGCTTAAGTTTTGTTATTGGATTTGCTATGAAAAAAAAATCTTTTATTGATTTGCATCTTCATATAGATGGTTCAATTTCTGTTGATTCTGCTAGAAAGTTGGCAGAAATTGAAAATATTGTTTTGCCAGAGTCTGATAAAGAGTTAAAAACTTTGCTTACTGTAAGCAAATATTGTAAAGATTTAAATGAATATTTAGAAAAGTTTGAATTACCAATTTCTCTTCTGCAGTCTGAAAAGTCTCTTGAAAGTTGCGCTTTTAATCTTTGTAAAGAACTTGACGAATCAGGCTGTGCTTACGCAGAACTTAGGTTTGCTCCTCAAAAGCATTTGAAAAAAGGTCTTTCGCAAGAGCAAGCTGTGAATGCAGTTCTTTCTGGAATAAAAAAGTCTTTGTTCAATGCAAATTTAATTCTGTGCTGCATGAGAGATTGCTGTGATAATCGAAAAGAAAATCTTGAAACCGTCAGGCTTGTAAAATCTTATTTGGATAAAGGTGTGTGTGCGTGCGACCTTGCCGGCGCAGAGGCTCTTTTTCCAAATAAAAACTATGCAGACATTTTTTTATACGCAAAAAAACTTGAAATTCCGTTTACAATCCATTCTGGAGAGGCTAGCGGCGCGGAAAGTGTAATGCAAGCAATAAATATGGGCGCGTCAAGAATTGGGCATGGAGTTCGCAGCATTGAAGATAAAAATGTTGTTGGCATTTTGGCAAGAAATAAAATTCCTCTTGAAATTTGTCCTACTAGCAATTTGAATACTCAGGTTTTTAAGAGCTATAAAGAGATTCCAATTCCACAATTTTTGAGTGAAGGTGTAATTATTACAATTAATTCTGACAATATGAGCGTATCTGATACAAATTCATTAAAAGAACTTGAAATAATAACTAAAACCTTTAATTTTGATAAAGATATTGAAAATCAGCTTATTCTAAATTCAGTGGATTCTTCTTTTGCTTCAAAAACTGTAAAAGAAAATTTAAGAACTAAAGTTTTAGCCGAAATCTAGCTTTTTATATGCCGAAAGACGAACTTTTAAGAGTGCAATAACTTCCTAAATGTTCATCTTTATCTTAGAAGCCTAAATTTTCACCAATGATTATCACCTTTATGCGTTTTGCAGGATGGCAAAGCCTTGTTTGTAAAAAACTGCAGCAAATAGAATCTTGAGATCTGCAATTCATGCAAATGCCTTTTTCCTTGCAAGGTGTTTTTAATTCAAAACGCTGGGCATTTATTGGCGCGGCAAGGTTTCTGCACCTAGATATTGCATCTTGCTCTGTCTTTACAATTTTGTTTATTCCTGCGGCAACGATTACTGTTTTTGGTCCAAAGGCTAATGCCGCAATTCTATTTCCATTTGCATCTATATTAAAAAGCTGGCCGTCTTCTGTCAGTGCATTTGTTCCGCTTAAAAACACGTCGGCTAACAGGCTTTTTTGCATAAGTTCTAGCCGCTCGTTTCCTTGTGCAATATCTCTATTCAGGATATTTGGGTATTTCCCGCTTTTTATTTCTTCCATTACGCCTAACTGAACCATAGTAGAAGAACCGCCCCAGCCAATAGCGTCTTCATATTTTATAAAGGAAAGTATTTTTTCTTTGGCTTCTTCTTTTGTTTCGCAATAGTATGCCTCAAAGTGTCTTTCTTCAAGACTTTTTATAACGGTTGCTGCTAGTTTTTGATTTCTTTCTTGTTCTGCTGTCATTTTTATTAATCCTTTTTTATAGAATAATTGGTCGAAAGCCAAGTTTTTTTATAAAGTTTGAAAAAACGCTGCAGCGAATTTACACTTTATCCATAAGGTTGCGCTCACACTTCGTTTGGATTGGTTTAGGTTGCTACGCAACCTTGATTGTTCTTATCGTACAATGTCTTCGTAAACTGTAAATTCACTTTTGCTTTTATTTAAGGTTTATAAGAATTTAATTATAACTCTTAATTCTTTTTACAACAATGAAAAATTCAAATTGCAAATTCAAATGGGCTCAAGTTTTAATCAAACAGGTTAATTTGAAATTGTTTACAATTTGAGATACTGTACTTCAAAAAAATGAAAATATAGGGTATAATTTTTATATGGGTGTGGAAAAGAAAAAATCTTTGTTAGAAGCTGCTGGCGAACTTGCAGCAAAAAAAAATATTAGCAAAAAAGTTGAATCAACTGAAAAAAATGTTGAAAAGAACTCCTTAAAAAAGACAGCTAGCAAAAAAAATGAAGCCATTTATGATGAAGACAGTATTTTGCATCTTGAAGGCTTGGAACATATCCGCTTGCGACCTGGAATGTACATTGGTTCTCTTGGCGATGGTTCTAATGAAAACGATGGAATTTATATTCTCTTAAAAGAAGGGATTGATAATGCTGTAGATGAATTTTCTCAAGGATATGGTTCAAGAATCGATATTGAAATAAAAGATGGACGAGTAAAAATTCGCGATTATGGTCGAGGAATTCCTTTAGGAAAACTTGAGCAGTGTGTAAGTGACGTTAATACTGGTGCAAAATATAATAATTCAGTTTTTAAGCAGGCTATTGGAATGAATGGGGTAGGTATAAAAGCTACAAATGCTCTTTCTTCTTATTTTAGGGCTGCTTCTGTTCGCGATGGAAAAATGGCTGTGGTGGAATATGAGCGAGGCGTAAAAAAATCTTCTTCAGCAGGGGCGGCAAAGCCTGGTGTAAAAAATGGAACTTATTTAGAGTTCGTTCCAGATTCTGAAATGTTTGGAAAGTATCAGTACAATATGGATATGGTCGAAAAGCGTCTTTGGAACTACGCCTACTTAAATCCAGGACTACAGTTGTACTGCAACGGAAAACTTTACGTTAGCGAAAAAGGTTTGGAAGACCTTCTTATGCATGAAATTGGCGGACAAGAAAAAGCGATGTACGCTCCTTTTAACTACAAAGGAAAAGATGTTCAGTTTGTTCTTACGCATACGGCAAGTTTAGAAAGAATTGTTTATTCCTTTGTAAACGGGCAAAGCACAGATGATGGTGGAACTCACGTGACTGCTTTTTTAGATGGATTTGCAAAAGGTGTAAACGGATTTTTCAAAAAAGAATATGATGAAAAAGACATAACTAGCGGGCTTTTGTGCGCTTTAAAAATAGGCCTTGACAATCCTATGTTTACAAGTCAAACGAAAAATAAGCTTGGAAATGTTGAGATAAAACAGCCTATTGCGCAAGAAACACGCATCGCCATTGATGAATGGCTTAGGCACAATCCTCAAGTAGCAGCCGCGCTTGAAGAAAAAATAATTAGAAATCAAAAAGCTCGCGATGAAATAAACAATGTTACTGCAAAGCAAATTCGAGAGGCGGAAAAATCTGTTTCACTTACAATCAGAAAATTAAAAGATTGCCGCTACCATCTTCAAGACGGAGCAAAAGGTGAAAATTCAATGATTTTTATTACGGAAGGGGATTCTGCAACAGGCTCCATGATAGGTTCAAGGGATGTTGCGACGCAAGCGATTTTTAGTTTGCGCGGAAAGCCTGAAAATATGTATGGCAGAAAAAAAAGCGCTCTCTTTGATAACGAAGAGCTAAAAAATCTTACATTCAGTTTAGGAATTCAAAAAGATGTTGAAAATCTTCGCTATAATAAAATTGTAATTGCCACAGATGCTGATAATGACGGTTTTCATATAAGAAATTTGGTGCTTACGTATATTCTTCTTTATTTTGAGGAGCTTGTAATTACTGGTCACGTGTTTATTTTGGAAACTCCTCTTTTTAGGGTGCGAAACAAGAACAGGACAATTTACTGTTATTCTGAAGAAAGTTGCGAAAAGGCTCAAAAAGAGCTTGGCAAAGGGGCAGAAACAACCCGGTTCAAAGGATTAGGAGAAATAAGTCCTAGCGAATTCGGTCAGTTTATTCATCCTAGAAAAGAGGGGGAAAGTGAAGATGTCGGAATTCACCTTACCCCTGTTAGTATTCAGAGTTTAAAAAACGTTCCGGAAGTTCTTGAATTTTATATGGGCAAGAACACGCCTGAACGAAGGGATTTTATTGTTCATCACTTAGCAGAAGAAATTGATGCTTGATTTTCAATTTGTTTTTCAGCAAAGGCTTTTTTTAGTAAAACTGGAACAATCATTGAAGAAACTATTATTAGTAAAATTACAGGTGTAAAATATTTTGATTCGACCATGTTTACAGAAAGACCTTTTTGAGCGACTATAAGCGCGACTTCTCCGCGAACCATCATTCCTAGACCAATCTGCAAAGATTCTTTTGTGTTGAATCCTAAAAGTTTTGAAACGCCTGAGCAACCGATGATTTTTGAAATGCAGCCCACAATTACAAATGCTATTGCAAACCAAACTAAATTCATGTTTAGTCCAGAAAGATCGGTTTTTAATCCTATGCTGGCAAAGAAAATCGGGCTAAAAAACATATATGAATTTATGTCTATTTTTGATTCCATGTATTGAGCGTCAGAAAGACTGCAGAAAATTACGCCTGCTATGTAAGCTCCTGTAATGTCTGCAATTCCAAAGTATTTTTCGGCAATATAGGCATAAATTAGCGCTATTCCTAGTGCGTAGATTGGTATTCTTCTTGAATGAGGGTGGCGTTTGTCGTACCACTTAAAAAGTTTGTAAATTACAAAGCCGAATACAATTGCAAATACAAAAAATAAAAGTGTTTTTAAAAGTATAAGCCCAATTCCACCGCTGCCTGTGCTTATTCCAATTACAATGGTGAGTGCAATTATTCCAAATACATCATCAATAATTGCTGCGCTTACAATTGTTTGTCCAACGTCAGTTTTTATTTTTCCAAGTTCTTTTAGGGTTGCTACAGAAATGCTTACAGAAGTTGCTGTTAATATTGTGCCAATAAACATCGCTTCGTAAAATTTTCTTGTTCCAAAGCCATCAAATCCCCAAAAGCACAATGCCATTGCTGTTCCCATAATTAAAGGGACTATTACTCCGCAGGCTGCAATTATTGTGGATTTTATGCCTGATTTCATTAGCGTTTTCAAGTTTGTTCCTAGCCCTGCAGAAAACATTATAAGAACAACTCCAATTTCTGCCATGTATGAAATAAACTGGTTTGCTTCTTGATAAACTAAAATTGAGTCCGCTCCGCCGTAGTTTTTAAAAAATGGAAGAAAGCGAAGCAAGAGTCCTGCTACAATTTGACCAGCTACTTGCGGAATACCTATTTTTTTAGCAAGCAAGCCTAAATATTTTGCAGCGATTACAATAATTCCTACAGAAAGAAGAATTTGAAGTATAATTTCAGTGTTTGGAAGATTTGAACTTTCCATAAAGAGCCTCTTTTTAAAATTTAAAGTTTTATCTTAAAAATACTTTTTGCATTATACTGAATCTAAAGAGTTTGTAAAATATGGGTAACTTTTCTTTTTTCGATTTTTGAGATGTTGTGTTGCATCGCGTAAAATCTTATCAAAAATATCTTTTGGATTATGTTAAAAATCTGTAATTTTTTTGAGTTATAGGTTATACTTTACGCGTTATGAATGATCAGAATAAAAATTCTTTTGACGAACTTGTAGCTGGAATAAGTTCTGAAGAACGCCAATTTTTGTTAGCAAAGTTAAAGAATAATATGGCAGAGTCGATTCCTTTGCTGCAGCCTGTGCGTGAAAATATAGAATATAATCCAATTGAAGTGGGATTGAAAAAAGAGCCGCTTCTTTATCGCTTTTTTATATGGCTACGTTCTCTTATAACAAAAAAAACTAGTGCTGAAGTGTATAATTCGGATCTTGTCGCAGATTTAAAAAGAAAAATAATAAAAAATCATCCTGGAATTCTTGATTATAAAACTGATTTTTTGCAGTCACTTTTTTTTGAAAAATTAAAGCAATTAAAAGAAAGTGCAGATTTTTTTAAGCCGTATTTTTCAGTTGCCAGTGAAAATTTTGGAAAATTTTACGTTTTTTTAAGCACTTTTGTAGCTCCTGAAATTTCAAAACTTATAAACACAGAAGCAGATCCTTTTCTACTTCCCTTAGACAGAGAACCTACAAAAGAGCTTAGAGTTTCTCTCTTAAAAAGAATGGATTTAATTTTAAAAGATATTTCGTCTGATACAAGGGCAAAACTTTATTCAGCTGTTCAATCCTTAGACTGGCTAAACAGTTTTATTCAGTTGCCTTACCTGCATTTTATTGCTCAATTTACAGCAATTGTTTCTGAATCTTATACCTGTCCTTATATTAATGCCCAGTGCGACTATCCAATTTTTGCAACAGTTCTTTCTGGTGCAAAGCCCGTGAACAACGAGGCTTTAGAAGCTCTTTTTCTTTATACAAGAAAAAATTCTGGCATAGAGAGCGAAGACACAGAAAAGGCTCTTAAAGATTTTCTTTCAAAGGCTGCGTCAAACATTTCAATGATACAAATGTTTATTTCAACAGTTCCTTTAGAGGCATTAGGCAAGGTTATTTTTTCAGACTACGATTGGCAGTGTGGAGTTTATGGAGGAGCGGAAGATTGGTTCATAAAGTTTAAAGAAGAATGGAAGTGCGTTTTTGACTTAAGATGGGCTCAATGGTTGCGTTCAAGAAAAAAGATTCAATTGGAAAATGTTCTGAAAGAAGAGTTTGGAATTTCTTCTTTTCCAGAACTGCCTTACAGACCTTGGGCAAAACTTTGGGGAGGACTCCATTTTTCTTGCGAAATGACAGCAGGGTTTCTTTACTGGTTTTCTTTAGAAAAATATGATGAAATAATGGAACCGTTAAATACATTGGTTTTAGAAGGTGTTTTTATAAACAACGAAAATAGAACTGAACTTTCCGAAGCAATAAACGATTTTGACAACATAAACCAAAGCGTTAAAAATTTTGTTCAGTCTTTGTCTTCTTCTGGTGATGTGGGAACTATATTTCAAAATATAGAAGATAACCACATAAGATCGATGAAAGCCCAGTCTCAGATTGATTCTCTTATTTTGAGCGCGGAAACTTCTGTTCGAAATTGGGAAAAGAAATTTTGTGAATCCTGCAGGACTTTTGAAAAAATCTTTAGTGGTATTTTAGATGAAAAAAAGCAGAAAGGTTATGAATCAATTCAGAACTTTGTTACAATAAAGGGGCGCGAAAATCTTGCGTTTAGAGAAAGTCTTGAGTCGGCAAGAACTATTTTAAAAGAAGCAAAAAATGTTCTTTCTGAAGTAGAACCATTGGAGCTTGAAAAAGCGTAAGCAATGTTTTTGCTCTTTCGGTTTTTAATATATGAAAAAAATAAATATACTTGATTATAAATTAAAGTCAGATTCTACTCTAATTTCGGGCGATTACGTTTTTGTTCCATTTTGCTTTGGAGACAAACTGTTAGACTTAAAGAGTTTTCCAGGCTGGGGAATGTCCTTAAAAAATGCTTCTTCTATGCGTTTTAGATGGAACGAGACAAATCCTGCAAGGGAAAAATTTCTTTCTGCTGTTGCTAAAAATTCTAGGCCGATTGCAATTGAACAAAACCACACAAAAATAGTTTATGAAATAGAATCTGAAAAAGATTCCCTTTGCAAAATTGGCGATGGAATAATTACCAAAAATAAATCTCTTATGCCTGTGGTTACGGTTGCCGATTGCGTACCAATTTTCTTTTTCGATGTTGACTCTTGCGTTTTTGGAGTTGTTCATTCTGGCTGGAAAGGAACGGGAATAGTTCAACATTGGCTTTCTTTAGCACGACAGCGATTTAATGTTGTTCCAAAAAATGTATGTGTAGCAATTGGCGCGCATATAAATGACTGCTGCTATGTGGTAGATAAAACTCGTGCGGAATATTTTTGTTCTAATTTTACGCCAGATTGTGTAACTCCTATAAAAAGCGGCGAAGTTTTGTGCAAGGGAAGCGCTTCTTCATGGAATTGTGGAAATCCGCCGTATTTTAGACTTTCATTATTAAAAGCGAACCTTGAAATATTACGAAAATGCGGAATTCTTGAAGAAAACATAATAGTGTCTTCAAATTGCACTTGTTGTAACGAAGAATTTGGCTCTAACAGAAGGGAAATGAGCCTTGCAAATACCTTTACAGTTCAAGCGGCTTTTGTAAGATTTTAGACCGTGCAAAATAGTTCAATTAAAAAGACAAAAAAGCAATTGTTCAAAAAACTTGCTGCATGGACGTTATGCGTGTTGTAACAAAATTGTAAAATTTGTAAAATATACATTAATTTTATGTTTAGCAAAAATATCAAAAATCAAATTTTATTGTTTATTTTGTTAGTTCTTTCTTTAATTTTAAATTCTTGTAAAAAGGATTTTGCGCCTGCATCCGTTGATGAAGGCTTTGTTGAAGTGTTGCCCGCCGCAAAAGACAGCTCTGCCCTTGAACTTCCTACTCAGTTGTGGCACGTGGATAACCGCTGTATTTGTGTCCTTTTTGGTTATGGCTACAATGATTCTGATTTTGTTTCATCTATGGAAACAAAGCTTTTTGAAAATTACGGTAATTTTGAAGAAGAAGGTCTTGTTTTAAGTCTTGTTTTTCCTGATGATTTTAAAAGGGGCTCAAAGGCTTATATTTCTTCTTTAACTTCTGTTTTGGAAGATAAAAACATAAGCGGGATTATTTTATTAGGTGCTCCTGAAGGTACTTATTCTGCAATTGCTCGGCTGCAAGATTTGAGGGATCAGTTTTTTGATTTTCCTATAATTTCTCTTTTTAGCCAAGATGATGTGCTTGCAATGGAAGATAGCGCTGATTTTGTTCTTGATAAAGCTCAAAAAGCAGAAATTAATGGTCTTGTTGCAGAAACAGAACAGTCTTTTGTAAGCGATGTTCCAGAGCTTTTAATAAGGGCTGTTAGGTTGGCAAATCTTGCGAACGCTCCATTTAAAAAGAACAGTGAACTTTACGAAATTGTAAAAAACTTTGTATTTCCTATGAAGGTTTCAAGGTATGTTGATCCTGAAACTAGTCTTATATCCATAAATCATTTTGTTTTGGAATAATTATGAATGCAATGAAAATTTTAAGAGATGGAATTTTTGCTTCCTCAAAAGATTTTTTATTGCTAAGTAAAATGGAATCTGCAAGGATTTTGGTTATTAGCGATAGTCACGGTTATTCGTCTATGCTAAAAGAAATTGTTTCAAAATTTGGAGCTGATGTTCAAGCTATGATTTTTTGTGGAGATGGAATTTATGATCTTTTGAGCGCTGATTTTAAAAAACTTCCGCCTGTTGCGGGCTTTGTGCGCGGTAATAACGATCCTTCTTCTGTAATTTTGAAAAACGGTCTTTTTGAAAAAAGAATTTCAGTTCCTTCACAGATTCAGTTGACTGTTTGTAAAAAAAAGATACTTGTCTGCCACGGAAATGATTGCGGTGTTTACTATTCAGTTTCTGGTGTAGAATCAGTTGCTCAGATGCAAGGCTGCCAAGCAGCTGTTTTTGGGCATACACATGTGCCTTGCGAAAATATGCACGCTGTTTATTCAATGAATCCCGGTAGCATTAGCAGTCCTAGAAGAGCTTCCAAACCAAGTTTTGCAATTCTTGAAGTAAATGCAAATTATTTTAGTTCTGTTTTTTATAAAATCGAAGAAGGTTTAAATCCTGATTTTGTACCCTATATTCCAAATTATTATTATTAGGTCTAAAACTGTGTTTTTATAAAATTCAACAAAAAGCTGTTTTCTTCTAATCTAAAACCAAACTTTCCATGTCCTGGAAATACAAGGGTTTCCTTTGGAATTGTGTTTGCAATCATTTTTAAGGATTGCTCCATAAGCTGCTGGTTTCCGCCTTCTAAATCAGTGCGTCCATAAGATTGAAAAAAAAGCGTATCGCCAGAAATAAAAAGGCTTTTATTTTTGTTAAAAAGGCAGCAGCTTCCAGGTGTGTGTCCTGGTGTGTGAATAAAGTTCCAATCTGGAAGCAAGTCTTTTAGTTCAGTTTTATCTTCTATTAATATATCTGGTTCTGGAAGATTTTTTAAGGCTAGGGCAATGTCTTGAGCTCCCATGTACTCAAGGGATTTGAACTGTGCTTTATAAGCATTTTTACCCACAAGGTTTTCATCTGATTTGTGGCAAATAAGAGGAACGTCTGGAAACTTTTCTTTTAGTATTCCTGTCCCAGTTATATGGTCAAAGTGTCCGTGCGTAAGAATTACCGCTTTTGGATTAAGATTATTTTTTAATAAAAAGTCAGTGATTTTATTTTCGTCGCAAGTAAGAAAACATGCTGCGGGATCTACTACAAAAACATCGTTTTGATTTAATCTGACGATTAGTGTGTTTACTTGAAATGGACCAGTGTTTAAAACTTGAATATCTTTCATTTTTTATCAAAAAGTATGAAATTGGCTGCCCAAAAGGTATTCGGTTAAAAAATGAGTTAGAACTCTATAACCGAAGCGCTTTGGCAGCCGTTTTCTTATATTAGATTAAGTTTTCTTCTGTATTATCTTTAAACTCTGAAGAAGATTCTTCGTTTGAATATATTTTTGGAGAAGAAAAAGGTTCATTGTTTGCAGCCTTTGTTGCAGCTTCGTATGCAGCTGCATCTTCTGCGTCTTGAACAGAATTTTCAAATCCTTCTGGAACTTCAATATTTCCATCTCGCTGGCGGCTGTAACTTACGGCGAGTTTTCTTCCCCTATAATCGTAGCCGTTAAGGGCAGAAATTACTTTTTCAGAATCTTCTGCAAAAATCTGAATAAAAGAATAGTTTGCCAATACTCGAATGTCTCCGATTCTGTCTCTTTCAAGACCAGCAACGCTTACAAGGAGTCCTATTAAATCTTTTGGATATACGCGTCTGTTTCGTCCTATGCTTATAAAAATTGTTACTGCAACACTTGGATCTATTTGAACTCTTGGGCGAGGAGTTCTTTCTTCGTGTGTAGCTGCAGATTCTTGAACAGAAACAGGTCTGCGTTCTCTAGTCTGTCTTTCAAAAGGTTTTCTTTCATTTCTAAAATCTCTTCTGTTGCTTCTATAGTTGCCTCTGTAGTGGCGGCATGCCTCTTTTACAAGATACGCTGCCACATAAGACCTTAGCGTAAGAGGCACATTCTTTTTAAATATTTTTTTAAACTCTGTAAGAACATCAGGATTTTCTTGTGATTTGATTTTTTCTACTGTTTCCTGAAGAAATGAAGCTGCTGCTTCTTTATTAATTTCGTTTCTGTTATACATAATTACTCCAATGGTAAAATAAAACTATTTGATTTCTGCTAAAAATCCTGAATCAGTTTTTTTAAAGCCAAAATGCAATAATAAGGCTTGCAAAGAATCAGGTATTGCTGTGAATGCAAGCAGAATCCATTTTTTGTTGAGGGTTCTTAAAAGTGAAAGGTAACTTGTAAGCAATTGAGTACCTATGCCAAGCCCTCTAAATTTTAATGGAACAAAAAAACTTGTTATGACAACAACTTTTTCTGTTCTTTTTGAAACAGGGGCAGATGTTATGCATCCTGCAAATTCGTTCAACAAAGAGTGGCATATTATTCCAGTTTGTTCATTATTTTCTCCGTTATCAAACTGTTTGCGCCATATATCAAAAACTGTTTCGCTTATTGCTTGTGGAATGTCATCTTCTGATTGCCCAAAAAATGCTGCGCTATAAAGATTTTTTATAATTTCATTTTTATGATTTTGAGTGTATTGGCAAAAAGTAAAATCTTCTTCAACTAATCCAGAGGTTTCTTCTAGCTCTTTTTCAAGTTTTTCCAATCCCCAAACTTCACGCAGACTGTTATACCAGCTGTTGATTAATTCTAGCATCTTTTTATTTTTATAGCGATGCCACAATTTTTCAACTTCGGGATAATTTTTTAATTCATTTTTAAAATTCTTAAATACCCCCCTTCCTGAATAGAGAATTCTCTGCAATTCTTCCTTTGCAATCGGAGAATGCAATTTTCTTACAAAACTTTCTCTTAATTCAAATCCATTTTTAGAATCCCATTCAGGTAAAGAATAAAAAATGTGTTCATCCAAACTGGCGGAATCAAAAGGAACAAGAGTAGAATTTTCTGCCCTTACCATAAAAGTTTGTTCCTGATTTTCAAGAGCTTGCACTATTTCGTTTGCAAGTTTTTCCGTCAGATTGAACACCATAAGTTATTTTTCCAAATCTGTTCTAGAATTTATAATTTTTGAAACTAAACCGTATTCTACAGCTTCTTTAGAATCAAGCCAATAATCGCGCTCTGTGTCTTTTTTTACCTGTTCAACAGATTTTCCTGTTTGCGTCGCTATAATTTCGTTTAGAATGGCTTTTGTTTTTTCCATTTCTTTTGCATGGATTTCTATATCTGTAGCAACACCTTTCATTCCGCTTGAAGGTTGATGAATTAGGTAGCGGCTATTAGGAAGCGCAAGCCGGTTTTCTTTTTCTACAGAAAGAAGGATAAGAGCTGCCGCGCTCGCAATAAGACCCATTCCAATAAGAATTACCGGACACTTTACAAATCGAATCATGTCAAAAATTGCAAATCCTGCGTCAACGTCTCCGCCGGGAGAATCTATATACATATAGACAGCTTTTGAATCATCATCTGCTTCAAGAATTAAAAGTTGACGAACAATTTTGTCTGCTAAGTCTTTGTTGATTTCACCAGAGAGAATTATTTGTCGAGTTTTAAGAAATTTTTCCATCAAAGGATCAGCGGATTCTGAAGCCTTCTTTTTTTCATCTTCTTCTGAAAGGCGAATTTTATTCATCAGTTTACATCCCCAAATATAAAGTAAGGCAGCGATTGCAGAATGTCTGTTAAGTTTAAAATATGTAGCATTTTTCGAACTTATTTTAGAAGTCTAATTTTGCATTTGTTCTAGCTGCCGAAATAAATTCTGTATGGCAACACCTTTTTGACAATCTCTTTAACTGCTTTTATAAATATAGCAAAAACGGCAGGTGTTTTCAATTATTCTGCTAGTAATTTTTTCTTGCCCCATTCTTGAATTAGGTTTTCTGGATTTTTTGACAAAAGCAATTTTGCCAAAAGTTTAGCTGTTTGCGCAAAGACTTGAGACAAAATTATTTGCTGGTCTTCTGTAAACTTTCCTAAAACGTAGTCTGCAATATCTTTGCCATCAGGTTTTGAAATTCCAAATCTTAGTCTCCAGAAATCTGCTGTTCCAAAAACAGCTTTAGTTGAACGAAGTCCGTTGTGACCTCCTAAACCTCCGCTCCATTTTAGGCTTACAGTTCCAAGCGGCAGTTCAAGCTCATCGTGAACTACTAAAGTTTCTTCTGGCTGTATTTTAAAAAAGCTGGCTATTTCGATTATGCTTTCTCCGCTAAGATTCATGTAAGTTTCAGGCTTTAAAAAATATAACTTTTGGGGAGCTCCTTCAGGCACTGTTACAGGAGTTCCATCTTTTTTTGCAAGAACCAAAGATTCTGCGCACCATTGTGCAAATTGCAAGGTTTCTACAGTAGCATAGTTTCCTTTAAACTTTTTTTGCCAATTTAATTTTTGCGCAAAGAATAATGATTTTTCGAATTCCCACGCTACATTGTGTCTTGTGTTTTCGTATTCTTTTCCATAATTTCCTAAAAAGGCAACTAACTTTATCATTCTTTCATGATAGCAGAAAAAATCGATTTGTGCTATTGTACAACACATGAACGATTCTTTTGAAAAAACAGTAAATGCTTTTGGTCATTTTTTTAAAGTAATAAAAACATTGCGGGCTCCTGGCGGGTGTCCTTGGGACAGGGAGCAAACGCCTCTGAGTATGCGATGCGATTTAATAGAAGAAACTTTTGAAGCAGTTGATGCTATAACCGCTCAAGATGCAGCGCATTCTAAAGAAGAATTAGGAGATGTTCTTCTTAATACGGTAATGATTTCTTACATGAATGAGCAAAATGGCAGTTTTTCAGTTGCTGATATGCTAGAAGAAGTCAGCGAAAAACTAATTCGCCGTCATCCTCATGTGTTTCAACAAAGCGAAGGAGCTGTTGAATCAAAAGGAAAGGTTTCATCTTCTCAAGAAGTTTTGAACCAGTGGGAGCGAATCAAGCAAAATGTGGAAGGACGAAAGTTTTCTTCTGTTTTAGATGAAGTTCCAAACGGTTTTCCTCCGCTTTTAAAAGCTTATAAAATGCAGAAAAAAGCCGCGAAAAAAGGTTTTGACTGGAAGGATTCTAGTTCTGTTGTAAAAAAAATTAACGAAGAACTTGCAGAAGTTCTTGAAGCGAAAGAATTGCTCGAAAATATCGAACGTAAAAAATTAAAATCTAAAGATGCGGAAAAAATAGAACCTTTTACAACAAAATCTTCTGAGGAAATAAATAATGCCCAGCTTTGCGTTGAAGAAGAAGTGGGCGACCTTTTGTTTGCTGTTGTGAACTATGCTAGAAAATTGGGAGTTGACCCAGAAACTGCGCTAAATAGAACAAATAAAAAGTTTTATAGGCGTTTTTCTTATGTGGAACAGCAAATGCATAAAAAAGGAATCCCAATGGATGAGGAACATTTTAAAGAGCAAGATGCTTTTTGGGAAGAAGCTAAAAAACTTGAAGAATAAAACTATAAATTTCTAATTTTATCTATAAAAAACGCCGATTAATAACATAAGGATATTTTTCGGTGAAATCTAGAACAAAAGCTGCTGTTAGTTTGTTGATAGCGACTATATTTTTTGCAGGAATTTTTGCGGCATCTTCGTTTGGTCTTTTTTCTAATGTTGAAAACAAAATTTACGAACCTGCCCGATTAAGTGCTATTCAAAAGAAGCTTGATGCAATTGCAGGCTGCAGCAATGAATATATTTCTAATCTTCTCTGTGAGTTTGGTGCAAAAAACGGCGGATTTATGGCAAATCCTGCTTTGCCGTCTTTTTTTCTGCGAGAACCTTCCGATTTTGTTTTAAAAGATTTTCAATTTTTAAAAGCAAACGTTCCTTCTCTAGAAGGTATCCGTGTGGTGGACAAAGACGGAAAGCGAGTTTATTTTAGTTCTTTTAAAAATGATTATAAAATTGAAGGCAGATACAGGATTTATTCTGATTACAATAGTTTAAAAACCAGGACTTTTAGAGATGAGCTTGATTTTTCATTGGTAAATGGATTTGGAAAAAATCGTATTAACAATGAATGTACAATTGTTTTTGACGGAAATGATGAACGCCTTGTTTTTTCATATCCTTTTTTTGAGAAAGAAAACGAGGCTGTTGTAATTTTTTATGTAAATGCCTTTGAATTTACATCTGAACTGTACAAAAAAAATCTTATTTCAATAAACGAAAAATTAACCTTGATTTCCTCCGAGGATGGAACTGTAGGAGGCTTTGTTTTCGGCATGCCTTCTGTAGGTCAAAGTGTTGTCGCTCCTGAAATTTTAAAACAATGGCAGGCTAAAGATTTTTCTAAAGTTAAAGAAATTGTTGTTTCGCAAAGTGTCGCGCAGTCTTTTGGAATAACTGTTCGGGCAAAAACAGAAAAAGAAGAAAAAAACTCAATCAAAGAGCCCAAAAATTACGTTTCTTTTAGTCTGATAACAAGCAAAACAGGTCAATTTGCAAAAATCAGCGGACTTTATTCAAGCGACATATTGATAATGCCTTTGTATATTAAAATTGTTCTGCTAATATGCGCATTTATAACTGCATGCCTTGTAATTTTAATTGCTTTTAGCCTGAAAAAGGATGACGATGTTGTAATTTTTAATAAAATAAAGAAAATTCAGCTTTCTTTGCTAAATAACTACTTTGAAAAAGATTATGACAGAAAAAAGATAGTAGCTCTAATCGAAGAGCAAAAAGATTTTCTTTCTGCAGAAATTAAAAAAAGCCTTGGAAAACGCGGCCGCAAACTGGGAAAACAGCTTGACTTTCTGCTTGGGCAAAGCTGGGAAGATATTCTAAGAATTTTTAAAGGAGATAAGATGCCGTCTCTGTCTTCTGCTGATATGAATGAATTGCGCTGTATGTTTGAAGAAATAGTTTCATCTGCAATAATAAAAACAGATTCTGTTTCTAATCAGGCTAATAGTCATATTGAAAAAAATTTGGAACCGAACTTAAAAAATTCTGAAAATATCGAAGAATTAGAAAATTTAGAAGTGGTTGAAGAGCTTGATAAGACAAATGACATAAAAAAAGGAAAAGAACAAATTAATGATATGGAAGAAGTTGGACGTAGTAAAAAAATAAAGGAAAATAAGCCTTTTTCAAATGAAGATGAAATAGCTTCCTATCATTATGAAAATATTCATAGTTTTGAGGGAACTGAACCTCTTGTCATTGGGGGCAGTGCAAATTCTTTTGCAAGTGAAAACTCTAGCAATACTATTGGAGATGATTTTTTTGTTTCAAAACCGTCCGATTTTTTTAAGGACGAAAATTATATAGAAAAGGATGATGATTTGGTAAAGCCTGTAAATCAAAATGAAGAAATATTTGAGCTTGAACCGCTTCCAAATCAGGAGGAATTTATGTTTACACCTTTTGCAGCGAATGACAATGTAATTTCGGAATTAGTTCCAGATGCTATTGTGCTTGGCGAAGATGGAGTTTTTCACATTTCGGAAAATATTCAGCCTAGCAATATTCCATTGGATGAAGAATTTAAAAAACTTGTTGCATCTGTTATAAAGTAAAATAAAAAATTATTCCATCATGCAGGTTTTCATTAAGGTTGTAAAGAGATAGATTTTTTTATATAACGAAATTCCTGCTTCTTTTAAAGGTGTTTCTGAATAATGCTCAAGAGCTTTCCAGTTTGAAACAATTGTAGGCTTTGGTTTTGAAATATCTTCTATAAGAGTGCGAATGGTTTTTCCTATAGTAATAATATCTTTTAAGCTTTCTGTGATTAAACTGTAAGCAGAATCGTTTGCATCTTGAATTACGCGGTTTAAAATGTTCTTTGCGCTGTTGTCGCGATCTGCTTTTGTTAAAAGCGTTTTTATTTTCATTCCAACTGAAGAATCTTCGCTCAACTCTTCGTCAAAACTAAAAATTTTGTCGGAACAGGCTATCAGGCTATTGTATCCATCTGAAAACGGCGCGCACAAAGATTGAGATTCCCATTGGCCGCGAACAATTACAATATCGTAGTATTCTCGCATATCTTTTTTTACAATTTCGATTAAGAAAGATTTTAAATAGTCAAGAGCCTCTGTGTATTGATATATTTTTAATCCCTTTCTTTTAAAAACGGAACTCATAGCTTCTGTGTAATTTTTTATAGGAATTAGTTCTGAATTTCCAAAAAGTTGAGCAGCTATATCTTTAGTTTTTGTATCCTTTTCTTTTTCTGTAAGGACTCTAAGACATTCATTTACTTCTTTTTTTATCTGATCTATGTGAGGTTCAACAATATTTTTTGATGGCGACTGAATTTCCACAGCTTCGTTAGGATTCGCTACTATCAGTTTTATCATCATTTCAAAACAATGCGAATGTTGAATTGTTTGCAGTTTTACCATTATTTTTTTCCACAAGACGAGTGGAACTGGTTCTACGCCCTTGTACGCTTTTAAAATTTTAAAAAGCTCTGTCCAATCGCTATCAAAAGGAATTGCCCAGGCTATAGAAATAAAATCTTTTAAATCGTCAGCAATGTATTCGGCATTAATTTTTTCAAAGTGCGGAACTGAATTGAACGAATTTTCGCGTAAAGTTTTGTCAAATTTCTTTAGAAAAAAGTAGTAATCGAAAGTGCAAAATTCCTTTAAGGCAAGAAGCTGCCTGTACATTGTGTCTATTTTTGAAATTTGTTCCAAAGTAAAGTAGTCAGAGTAAGCAGAAATTCTTTTTTCTGCTTCTTTTTTTAAGTTTTCGAGAGGGATTTTTTTAGAGAGCTCTGTAATCTTTTGAACTGTAAGCGATTCTTCTAGCTGTCTTATTTGTTCAGAAGATGAAAAATCAATTAAGAGTTTTTTAAATATATTTGGATTTTGAACAGAGTTGAACATCGCTTGCGCAGGATAAATGGCTTTGTATATTTCGTAAAAAAGCTTTGCAAGCGTAGGTTGACATTCGTTTCCTGAATACTTATAAAACTTGTTGAATTTTGATTTTGAAAGTTTTTTTGCAATTGCTTTGAGTTGCCTTTTTTTTTCAGCTTCGGCATCATTAGAGCCAAATATTTGTGAAAGCAAATTTGAAAAAAAATTACCTGAAGATTTTGTTGACATATTTAAATAATGAAATAAAACTTAAACTGTGTCAAGATTTTTAGTGCAATCTGGCGCAGCCACTTGCAAAAATGGCGTTATTTTTAAACTCAAATCTTTGCTAAAAAAGGGCATATTAAAATTATATTGAAAAATCAGAAGGATGATATATAATTTTTGTTATGAAACTATCTTATAGAAAATTATTTCTAGTTTTTTTTATTTTTCTGACTAGTTCATTTGCGTTTTGCGCAGAAAAAAAATTGTATGTAGCAGTTGAATGTGTCCCTGTAAAACAAAAGGCTTCTATTTATTCAAAAAATATTTCTAACCTTAATTACGGAACAAAAGTTTTAGTATTGCAAACAAAAGGAGACTGGATAAAGGTTTCGCTTGAAAATGAACCTGATTTTTCCGGCTGGATAATAAAATCAGCTTTAACAAGAAAAAAAATTGTTGATGGTGTAAATCATCTCGATACCGACACAAAAGAGCTTGCCCTTGCTGGAAAAGGTTTTTCAGCCTCGCTTGAAAAGGCTTACTTAAAAGAGCATGCGCTAAATTTTAAAAACATTGATTTAATTGAATCTTATTCAGTAACAGATGCGCAGTTAAAAGAATTTGTAAAGGAAGGTCAGCTTTATGAAGAGTAAAAAAATTCTTTTAGTTTTATCAGTTTTGCTTGCGTCTGCCATTTTTTCTTCTTGTGTAACTTTTTCAGAAATTGTTTCTGTTGCAACAACTGTTGCCGCCTCGCAAGGTTTTATTGATTATCGCAGCGCTTCCGCCATAAACTCTACAGCTTCATCCTTTGAAAAAGCTGTTCAGCAGTTTACTCCAGAAATGTCGTATTATTTAGGAAGAACAGTTGCTTCTACAATTCTCTCATCTTATCAAGTGTTGGATGCTCCTGAAATGACACAGTATTTGAACGAGATTTGTGCAGCTCTCGCAATGACTTCTCCTGTGCCATACTTGTACAAAGGTTATTGGGTTGCAATTTTGGATTCTGATGAAATAAATGCAATGGCTACTCCAGGCGGCCATATATTTATTTCAAAAGCGCTTGTAAAAAGCGTCGATTCTGAAGATGCTTTAGCTTCTGTAATTGCTCACGAACTTTCACACATTCAGTTAAACCATAGCATAAAGGCAATAAAAGCAAGCCGTGGAGCAGATGTTGCTTTTAATGCATTAAATACGGCGATAACTATTTCTACTTCAGAGGTTGTTTCCGATGAATCTTTAAATTCATTTAATACAATGACAGATAGTATTTCTGATGTAATTATGAGCGAAGGTTTTTCAAAGCCGCAAGAATTTGAGGCGGACAAAAATGCGTTGGTTTTAATGAACAACGCAGGCTACGAACCTGATGCTATGCTAGATATGCTTACTTTAATAGAAGAAAACCATTCAAAAGGCGGATGGAACAAAACGCATCCTTCGCCAGAAGAACGTATTGAATCTGTAAAAAAGGAACTCAAAAAAATTGATTTTAAGGGAAGTTCATTTGAAGTCCGCCTTAATCGATTTAATTCTAAAAAGCAAAATTTTTTGAATGGAATCTAGCTGATGAAAAAAAATCCTTTTAATAAAAATGGATTAATGTTTCGCTCTTTTATTTTGATTGCAGTTTGCTTTGCCGTTTCTGTTGCAATGTATTTTTTGGATGCTTTTTCGTATTTTGAAAACAAAACCTACGACATTAGAATGAGAGCTGCTTCAAAATACGTTCATGCTTCTGACGATATAGTTTTTATAGGAGTTGATCAAAAAAGCCTTGATTGGGCAAAAGAAAACCGCTCTTGGAATTGGCCGTGGCCGCGCGAAGCTTATGCGCAAATAGTAGATTTTATTTCTGCAGGAAACCCAAAATCAATTGCTTTCGATATTTTGTTTACAGAGCCTTCCGTTTACGGGGCAAAAGATGATTTTATTTTTGGCAAGGCAGAAGAAGAATGTAAAAAAGTTATACAAACCGTTTTTATTTCTGAAAACAATGGAAAATCGCAAGTTCTTTTTCCAATTTTAGAAATAAAAGAAAATGCGGCAATAATTGCAAATATAACAAGTTTAATGGACAGCGATGATATAATTAGACGTACAAGGATTGGCTTTGAACACGAAAATAATTTTTATCCTTCGCTGGGATTTGCGCCCTTGTATCTTGAAAATAAAGAGCCTGATTTTAAAGATATTCCTGTTCAAAAGGACGGTTCTGTTTTATTAAGGTATGCAAGTTCTGCAAATGACTACCTTCCTTATTCTGCAATGGAAATTTTAAAATCCTATGATGACTGGAAATCTGGAAAAATTGGAACTTTTGTGCCAGAAGATTTTGAAGATTTTTATGTTTTTCTTGCACTATATGCTCCAGGTCTTTTTGATATTTGCTCTACACCGGTTTCTCAAGTTTATCCAGGTGTTGGTGTTCATATAACTGCTTTAGACAACTACTTAAACAATTCTTTTGTAAGAAAATTGCCAGATTTTATTAATGTTTTATGGATTTTTTTGTTTTGCACAATTGGAGTTATGGCTTGTTTCTTTGCAGAAAAGTCTAGCTCAATTTTAAAAAGTATTTTAAAACTTGCTTTTTTAATTGCATTTGCCGTTTTCCTTTCTGTGGGCATTCCTTTTGTTCTTTTTATATATGGATTTTGGATTTCTTTAGTTGTGCCGCTTTTTGCTTTTGTTATTTCAATTATTTCTTCAATGGGAATAAGTTTCTTTATAGAAGAAAAACAGAAAAGGTTTATAAAGACAGCGTTTAGTCAGTGTCTTTCCAAAGATGTTGTAAATCAGATTGTGAATGATCCAAGTTCTTTTACGCTTGGCGGAAAAAAATATTTTATGACGGCGATTTTTTCTGATATCAAAAACTTTTCTACTTTAAGCGAAATGCTTACTGCAGTAGAACTTGGAGAGCTTTTAAATTTTTATCTTACGCAAATGTCGGAAATAATAATTGCCGAGCATGGAACAATTGACAAATACGAAGGGGATTCCATTGTAGCGATGTTTGGAGCTCCTGTAGAAATGAGCGACCATGCATCTAGGGCTTGTAGAGCTGCTATAAAAATGAAAGCAGCCGAATCAAAAATGAACAAAAAGATTAAAGAGCTTGCAAAGTCAGACCGTCCTTCAGAAATTAACAAGGATTTGTTCAATGCATTTAAAAAAATGGCGCAGTCTGAACTTTTTTTCTTTACGCGCATAGGCATAAACAGCGGTGAAATGACGGCAGGATATTTTGGTTCAAAAAATAAAAAAAATTACACCATGATGGGAAATAATGTAAATCTTGCTTCTAGGCTAGAAGGGGCAAATAAGCAGTACCGTACAGGCGGAATTTTAATGAGCGGACAAACGGTCGCCTTGCTAGGAAAAGAATTTGTTTTTCGGAGTCTGGATAAAGTTCGGGTTGTCAATATAAATACTCCTGTTGATTTATATGAGTTGCTTGAAGAAAAAGAAAATGCTTCTGATTTCTTGCTTTTTTACGTTGAACAATGGGAACTTGCCATGAGGCATTTTAAAAATGCAGATTACAAAGACTGTAAAGCAATTTTAGAAAGTCTTATAGAAAAAGACTCTAGCGACAAAACCGCATTTTATTATCTTAATTTGCTAAAAAATTATTTCTTAAATGGAAAATATCCAACCCTCTATGATTCTGAAGGTGTGATTTATGATGAAAAAGATGGTGTTTTTACTCTTCTTCAAAAGTAGAAAGTTATAAAAGTAGAAAAAAAACGTATTTTTTATTATAATATAATTATCATAACTATGGCTAAATAATTCACCATTTTAAGTTTTTTGGAGTTAATATGAAAAAGTTTTTATGCATGGCAATATTTTCAGTTTTTATAGCAAGTGTTTTCGCTTACAATCCTCAATCTGGCGGACAAGAGCTATTTAGTTTAGGTTCGCCAGTTCAGTTGACTTCTGCACATTCTGCTGCTGGCAGTTCTATTTTTCCTAATTGCTCGGATTCTATTGTTCAAAATCCTGCCTTGCCTTCTTCTCAAGAGAGAATCCAGTTAGATGCTGGCTATACGATGTTGTTTTCTTCATCAGACAGTTCTTCCCCTTTTGGTTCTGCCGTTCAGCTAGGGCTAATTGTGCCTACAAAAATGTTTACTGTAAGCGGTATTGTAAATGGTGTTTTTAGCACTGCCGACGAAATGAACCTTGGAAAATCTTTAAATCTAAAAGCAGGTCTTTCCAAAAAAATAACAGAAAAGCTGAGCATAGGATTAAATCTTTCGAGCGGCGTATTTTGGAGCGCAAATACAGACTGGGCTTTGGGAGCAGACCTTGGAGCGCTTTATAATTTTGGCTCTCTTTCTTTTATGAAAGATTTAAAAATCGGCGTTTCTGCATTAAATCTTGGAAAGTATTATACAAAAACATCAATAGCAGGAATAGATAGTTCTTCTTATTCGGATGGTTTTCCTTCTGCGTTTACGCTGAAAGGTGGAGCTTCTGCAGTTTTGTTTGACTTAAAAGGAATAAAAGGTGGAGCATCTGTTGGACTTACAGTTCCTACATTTCAAAATTTAATTATGGATTTTGGATTGCAGTTTAGCATAAAAGAAGTGGTTTTTATAAATTTAGCAGAAAAAATTGATATTCGCGAAGCTGCAAGTGGTTATTCTGATTTTATGCCGTCTATCGGACTGTTCTTTAAGTTTAATTTTACAACAAATAAGAATGAATACCTAAAAAAGCACAACTGGGACACAAGCGAAATGGTTACAGGAGTTGCTTGGCAGCAAAAGTATTCAACAATGCAAGTTGTTTCCGGAGGCCTAAACTTAAGGCTTGGTCAAAAAGATGAACAGCCGCCTGTAATTGAAATTTTTGCAGGCGAATAATAATAAAATTCAAAACAAGTTTGCGTTGTAAATAAATTAAAAAATCAAATTGAAAATGGTAGTTATATTTGATTTTATGGGAGATTCTAAATGAAAAAGAAGATAATAAAAATTGCGTTGTCATATTTAATTTTTTTTCCAGCTTTGTTTTTTTCAGAAACAAAAATACGTTACATTTCTCCAGATAACAACGGTGTGCAAGATGAGCTTGTAATACCGTTAAAGATTTCTGATAAGCGCCTTATAACGGCATGGCAGCTTATAATAACCGATGAAAATGGTGCAACTGTACGAACAATAGGAAATAAAGTTGCCTTGCCAGAAAAGCTAAACATAAAGTCATTTTTTAAGCAGATAGTAACGCCAAAAGTCGGTGTTGAAATTCCTGAAACTGTTTCTTGGAATGGCGCTATGGACAACGGAGAAACAGCTCCCGATGGGACATATTTTTACTATTTTACAGCTACGGATGACAATGGCAATGTAGGTGAAACTGCTAAGTATACTGTTGTAGTTGACACGCAAGCTCCAAAAGTTGATTTAGCGCAGCCTAATGACAAAATCTTTGGAGAAGGTGCTAAATCTGAATTAAAGATAAATCAGTCTGGCTCAAAAGAAGATTTATGGACAGGGACTTTTAAAAATGCCTTAGGAGAAACTGTAAGGACTTTTACCTGGAAAGATGGCGAGCCAGAAAGTTTTAAGTGGAATGGAAAAAACGATTTAGGTTCTTTTGTACCCGATGGCGTTTATTCCTACGAAGTGACTAGTACAGACCGTGCAGGAAACACAAATACTCCAACTGCGATTCAGAATATTATTTATTCTGCGGAAAAACCTGCAACGAATATTCTCATTTCTGGAAGCCGCTATTTTTCTGCGGGAACCGAAAGTCCTTTGAAAAATATTTCTTTTGAAGTTACCATTCCAGTTCCTGAAGTTTCGTCTGGAAATAAACTTACTGCTTGGTCAGTTTCAATTGTGGATGCTAATGGAAATCCTGTTAGGGTTTACAATCAAAATCAGTCTTTGATTCCGCCTTCAAAAATCGTTTTCGATGGAAAAGATTCTTCTGGAAATATTATTCCTCAAGGAATTTATCATGCGGAAGTTTCTGCCGCTTACTTAAATGGATATGAACCTGTAAAGATAAAATCTCCAGAGTTTGTTCTGGATGTGACAAAACCTAACGCGCAGCTTATTGTTTCTGATAAATCTTTTGGAGGCGAAACAAAAAGAAATCTTACAATCTCAATGCTTATTGACAATTCCGGCAAGTTTGCGAAAGTTCCACAGTGGACTGGTTCTGTGGTTTCTGCAAATGATGAAAAAAATGTTGTAAAAAGCTGGAATTTTGGGGAATTCCCTCCCGAAAGTGTTGTTTGGAACGGCTTTGATTCTGAGGGAAAACTTGCCTCTGATGGCGAGTACAAATTTGTTTTGACTGCTACAGACCTTGCTGGAAATACCGGCGTAATTCCAACAAAAGAAACTTTTGCGTTTAGTTCAAAAGAGGCGAAAATTCTTCTTTCAATAAAAGATTCCGCCTTTAATCCGAATGGAAGTAAAGCTCGCAGTATTATGGAATTTATTCCTGTTCTAAAAGATGCAGATGGAATTTCTGACTACACATTCACTGTTCAAAATTCTAGAAAAACAGTTGTAAAAAATATTAAAGGCAATGGAAATCTTCCTTCTAAAATTGAGTGGAACGGAAAAAATGATTCCGGCATAATTTGCGAAGACGGAAAATACAATGCGACTTTAAAAATAACTTCTCTTAGCGGCTCTCAAGCATCTGTTACTTCTGCAGATTTTGACTTGGACACAGTTTCTCCTTCTTTAAAAGCTGTTTCTCCTTGGGCATTTTTTAGTCCTGAAGGAGACGGAAATCAAGATGTCCTTCCTATAACAATTACAGACTGCACAGAAGAAGAGCTTTGGACTGCGGATGTAAAAAATTCTTCTGGAAAAATTGTGCGCAAATTTACTTGGAAAGGAAAAATACGCACAGCCTCAAAAGATATGTTTGAATGGGATGGAACTGACGAGGCTGGAAATAAAGTTCCTGATGGAACTTATTCAATTGTGATTCATAGCGAAGACCGCGCAGGAAATTCATTTAGTACAGCCTTGCAAAATATTGTTTTAGATACAAGAGAAACTAAAATCTATTTGACAGCTGATTACGACGGAATTAGTCCTAATGGAGATGGAAAAGTTGATTCTCAAATTTTTAGAGTAAGTTCATCTGTAAAAGAAGGAATACTTTCTTGGAAATTTGATGTCCGCAGCGAAAATGGCGCTTCTGTAAGAAGCTGGTCAAACGATGATAGTCCTAATCTGCCTGCTCAAATAATCTGGGATGGACTGGATTCTTCTGGAAAAGTTGCAGAAGGAACGTTCTCTGGAACTTTAAGCGTTGTTTACAAAAAAGGTAACAAGGTTGATACCGTTTCTGCCCCATTTGTTTGCACTGCAATACCTCCAATTTTAACTGTTCAAACTGCTCCTGAATATTTTAGTCCTGATAACGATGGTTCAGAGGATGATTTGTTTATAAAGCTTTCAGGTTCTTCAAAAGCTCCTATAAAAGAATGGTCTTTTGTAATAACAGACCCTTACGGAAAACCGTTTTGGACAACTGGCGGAAAAACATCCATTACAGAGCGAATGGTTTGGGACGGTCTTAGCAATGTTCAAAAGAACAAAAATGGAAGGGCAGAGCGTGTTCAGTCGGCTACGGATTATCCGTATAATTTTACAGTTTCGGATACGCTTGGCATGACAACTACGGTAACAGGTAAAATCCGTGTAGATGTTCTTGTAATTCGCGACGGAAGTGTTCTAAAGATGGCAGTTCCTTCTATTATATTCCGAAGTGATGCCGCTGATTTTAATACCACAGGAGCAAGACCTCTTTCTGCAGAGCAAGCAAGAAATAACGAGATAGTTTTAAATCGCATTGCAGAAATTTTGAATAAATTTAAAGACTACAGGGTTACAATTGTAGGTCATGCAAATCGTCTTACGGACAATGAAGCTGAAGAAACTACTGATAATCCAAATTTGTGGGGACCTGCGCTTCAACCTCTTTCTGCCGCTCGTGCAGAATATGTAAAGCAATATCTTGTTAAAAAAGGAATAAATGCTGCAAGGCTTACCACAGAAGGAAAAGGCGGTTCTGAATTGGTTGTCGACTTTAGGGATAAAGATAATAACTGGAAGAACAGGCGTGTAGAATTTATTCTAGAAAAATGAAAAAAAATGTCCTTTGCTATTGACTAATTTTTTTATAAGAGCTATAGTATATTCACGTTCGCAAGAACAATGGTTGCTTAGCTCAGCTGGTAGAGCAATGGACTGTTAATCCATGTGTCGCAGGTTCAAAACCTGCAGCAGCCGAAAAGAGCCTGGTTTTTCCAGGCTCTTTTTTTATGCAAAAGTGAATTTTTTTTTTTAAGATTTCTAGGATTTTTATATGCCGTGTGCAACTCCAACTATTTTTGATTATAAAACTATTAGCGAGCAAAAAAAGTTTCTTCGAAATAGAGCAAAATCTGCGCTAAAAGAATATTGTTCTGATTCTGCGCTTATGGAAAGTTGTTCGCAATCTATGGCAAACAGTTTTCTTTCTTCTGAGGAGTATAAGAATTGCAAAGTTTTGCTTGGGGTTATGGCTTTAAGCGACGAGCCAAATCTATATTTAATATACAGGCAGGCTCTAAAAGACGGTAAGAAAATAGCGTTTCCTCGTATGCGCCCTTCCTGTGAAATTGATTTTTTTTATGTAACAGATTTTGAAAACTCGTTTTCTACTCAAAATCCTTATAAAATAAAAGAACCCTTGCCGCAGTGCAAAAAGGTTTGCTTAGACACCTTGCCAAGTAAGACTGTTGTTTTTGTTCCAGGTCTTGTTTTTAACTTTGAAGGGCATAGGCTTGGCAGAGGCAAAGGTTTTTATGATAGATTTTTGCAGCAACTTGCATTAAATAATAATGATTTTTGTTTGTGCGGAGTTTGTTTTACAATTTGTGTAACAAAAGCGATTCCTGTTGAAAAACACGACGTTTCTGTTACTCATTTGCTGACCGAATATGGTTTTATAAAATGCAAAAAAGATTCTAATCAATCGATTCTGATGAATAAAGCCGGAGCAGAGGAATCGGACTAAGATATTTTTCTGCAACTTCCTTAAAATCTTTAGGTGACGCATTTAATACTTTTTCACAATTGTTTAAGTATTCTTCAGGATTTGCCTCGCTCAATAAAAATTTTGCAGTTTCAAAATTTGAATCAGCGTTTGAAAACGTGTTTAAAATCCAGCTGTCTTTTATTTTCTTTGTTTCAATTACTGCATTTTCTTCGCCTGCTAAAAGTTCTGTAAAATTTAATACGCAGTTTTCAAAAAGAAAATCGACTTTTTTTGTGTGGCTGACATTTATAAAAGTGTAGGCGACTGCGTTGTAGCGTTTTGAAGGCGGCAAAATTTTTATTTCGCTTGCTTGGCCCGTTAAAGAAGTTTTCATGTATTCAAAAAATCTAAAGCAGATTGCTGAAAATAGTAAAAAATCTTCAGAAGAATCTAAAGTCGGCATTGGCAACCAGAATTGAACAGGATCGCAAAAATTTTTAGTAGGAACAAGGATTGCTGGCATAGGACCTGCGTCTTCTGCGCTTATATCGGTATAAAAAAGGTGCTGAAGCTTTACATTTAGTCTTTTTGCCTTTTTAGGAAAATTAGGTTTTTCGTATTTTTCGCTTATAGACGAATATTTTGATTTCTTTTGGCAATTCAAAATAGAAAATGTCGCTTCAATATAGGGCAAAACTTTTTGTGCGTCTATATTTCCTACTATAGCAAAAGAATAGAGTTCTGCATTTAAGAAATTTGTATAGGCTGCAAGGAGTTCAAAATATTTTACTTTTTCAATGCTGTCGCTTGTGTTGTATAAAGAGTTTTTATAGCTTTCTAGTGTGAACAGATAATTTGCAGCGCTTCCGTAAAGTTGATTAATAGGATTCGCATTAGAAATCCTTTGCTGCGTAGCAACTGAATATACGTAACTGTCTGCTAAGGCTGGCTGGATTTCTCCAAATATAATTGCTTTTCCTGCGGCTTTTATGCAAGCGCTAATATCTTCTGCGGAACTTTCCATTGCAATTATATTAGATTCATCTAAGATTTCTGAATAAACTTTTGGCATGACTTCTAAAAACCCTTGCTCCCAAAGTTTTTTTACTTCGCTTTGAATATTTGAAACAAAAATTTCTGTCATAACTTGCTGAAATTGAGGTGAATAAAGTGTAGAAAATTTTCCACCAGAAATTGAAATTGCAAAAGTCGCTTTTGAAGTTGTTTCTTGTTTTTTTATGACAACAGGAATTCCGTTTGAAAGTGTAAATTTTGAAATAGAATTTTTGTTTTTTGAAGTAAATTCTTTTAACTCAGAATTTTCAAAATTTTGCTGAGCCTGATTTTTTGTTTCTATTTTTTTTGCATTATTTTTTGCAAGTTTTTCAGAAAACCAAGAAGCATTTTTTGAATTTATGGCTTGAAAACCAGCTTTTTTAAATTCGTTTTTATATTTATTGTATGAATCGCTGTTTACAAGAACAAAAATAAAAGGATTTTCAAAAGATAACGAATTTTTTAAATCTGCAGTGTTTATTTCGCTTATTCTTTTAGGACGGTCAAGCATATTCTGTGCTAAAGTTTGATGCTCGTTGTAAAATGCTAAAGGTTCAAACTTTGAAAGGTAATTCATAAAAATGCTGGAACTTTCAGTTATGCTTAAAAAATCTTCGCAGATTGATTTTTTTGCGCTTAAAAAGTCTTTTTCTGGACAAGACTTTATTGCGTCCTTGCAAGTTAAGAGAAACAGTTCTGCTTGTTCAACTGGAGAAAGTTTATTCTTTTCAAGTAGAGATTGAACTATCAGCCTCGAGCTGTTTTTCATGTGGTTTGATGCTATGTTAATGTATTCAGGAGCGCGGATGTTTAATTTTTTTTCTGAAAAAAGCTGGGTTTTAAAGTAAGAAAAATCGTTTTCAAAGGCGGCTTGCGCAACATCGCATTGTTCTGCAAAAACGGATGTGTATTGCACCACTATTTGTGTAAAGTCTTTTGAAAACTGTTTGTCATAAAAAACAAATTTGTGAACTTCGTTTCCAATTTTTGGTGGAGCTGCTTTTTGTGAAACCGCAGAACGCTTGTATATTCCAAAAGTTTTTTCGATTAGTTCTAAGGCGGCTTCCTTTTTTACGCAGCCGCTTATAAAAATGCAGCTGTTTTGTGGTGTATAGAATTTTTTTGCAATTTCTTCAAGGATTGTTCTTGCTTGGCTTGGCGTAGTTTTTGAAAATAAAGCAGGATATATTCCAGAATCAAATTTCCAAGGCTCGCTTGAAAAAATTCTTGAATCTATGCCAGCGTTTATAAAAGATGCTGGAGTTGAAGAATACTGCATGACTTCATTTTTCATTAAATCCAGCTCTGCTTTAATATTTTTATCTGTAAATGAACTGTTAAAAGCGTGTTTTGCAAGATTTTCTAAAGATTTTTCCAAGCTGATAGGCGTTACAGTCATCGAATATGCGGATATGTCAGAATTACATTCTTCAGAGAAGTTTAGATTTTCAAGATTTTCTTCCTCTGTGTAGCCAGTTTTGAATAGCTTCGAATAAAGTTTAAAAAATCCTGTATTGTTTTTATTTTGGGCGCTAAAGCCTGCTGAAACTGTGTACTTTACATTTATTGTGGGAATTGAAAAATCTTCAAGGATAAAAACTTTAATGCCATTTTCAAGTATGTTTTCGCTGTAGTTATTTGTAGTTAAAAAAATTTGAGGAAAAACTGCAGTTTGAAAAAAAATAAAATATAACAAAAATAAAACTACAATTTTAAAATATTTTTTCATGCTTAGAATTATACAGTAACAGTCGGCATAATGTCGAGATTTTTATAAATAGTCGGCATTTTGACCTTTTAGTAAAAAAAGTAAAAAAAGTAAAAAAAAAAAGTAAAATTGACAAATGTATTTGCGCAAGTTAAAATTAAAATCTATGCCAAGTTTAACTTTTTTTAATCCGCACAAAACTAATATTGTTATTCCTGAAAATCTTTTTAAGGGAAAAAGACACCTTACTCCTGCAGAAATTTCTGTTCTTGATGACAACTTAAATACTAGTGAAGATCCTGCTTGGCAAAACGTTTTGGTAGATGCAGGGGAATTTTGCTTTGATCCAACTTTAATAAAAAATTCCTACTTTGGCGGCTGGGTTGTTTTAGGCAGACTGTGTTCTGCAAAACTAAAATATCACGATTTGGAGCTTGTTACAGGAGTTTATCGCTCGCATTTAAAAAATGTTGTAACTGGTGATGATAATGTTATTCAGAATGTTTCTTACTTGGAAAACTATCACTTGGGCAGCAGAGTAATGCTCTTTAATATAGAAGAAATGTCTTGCACTTTGCACAGCAAATTTGGAAATGGAATTCTAAAGCAAGGTGAGCCTGAGTCGAATCGCATTTGGATCAGTGTAAGCAATGAAAACGGTGGAAGAAATATTTTGCCATTTGAAAAAATGCTTCCTTCGGATGCATTTTTGTGGTCCCGCTATAGAGAAGATAAGGAGCTGATGCAGCGATTCAAAGAGATGACAGAATATGGAAATTCTGGAAAACTTGATACTTTTGGGATTGTTGGTGACGATGCTGTTATAAAAAACACAAAACTTATAAAGGATTCAAAAATCGGCAATTGTGCCTATATAAAAGGCGCGCTAAAAATAAAAAATGTTACAATTCTTTCTACAGAAGATGAAGTAAGTCAAATTGGAGAAGGCGTAGAGATTGTAAACGGGATTATGGGCGAAGGAAGCCATGTCTTTTATCAAGCAGTTGCAATAAGGTTTGTTATAGGTAAAAACTGCCAGTTAAAATATGGCGCTCGCTTAATAAATTCTGTCCTTGGGGATAATTCCACGGTTTCTTGCTGCGAAATTTTAAACAATCTTATTTTCCCTTTTCACGAGCAGCATCACAATTCTTCGTTTCTTATAGCCACTACAGTTATGGGGCAGAGCAACATTGCCGCTGGTGCGACAATTGGAAGCAATCACAATTCTAGAAGCCCGGATGGCGAAATTATTGCAGGCAGAGGATTTTGGCCGGGGCTTTGCAGCGATTTCAAGCACAATAGCCGTTTCGCTTCTTTTACACTTGTTGCAAAAGGTTCGTACCAAAATGAATTGAATATAACTTATCCTTTTGCGTTAGTTGCACCTGCAGCAGATGAAAAGGAAATACATATTTTGCCTGCCTGGTGGTTTATGTATGATATGTTTGCAATTGTTCGCAATAGATATAAGTTTCAAAACAGGGATAAAAGAATCGTAAAGGTTCAAAACATAGAAACTGATCCATTTGCTCCAGATACAATTCAAGAAGTAGTACATTCTGTTGAACGAATAATAGAACTTACAGCGGCGAATATGAATTCTCTTTTTGTAAATAAGGGCGAAAATCTTAAAGATGTTAGGCAGCTGGCAAAGGATTTTCTTCACAAGACAGAAAATTTGGACTTTACCCTAAAAGATATGACTTGTCAAAAAAAGTATGGAGCGGTTATTTGCAAGCCTGTGCAAGCATACCGCACTTATCGCAAGATAGCAAAATACTTTGCTGTAGAAACTTTAATCGAATACTTTGATAAGAATTCTTTGCAGGAACCTTTAAAGGAAACGTTAAATAAACTTAGCTCGCTGCCTCTTTATACGCAGTGGCTTAACGTTGGCGGACAGGTTATGCCTTTAGAAAAAGTTGAAAATGCGTTCAGGATGATTAAAGAGCGCTCGATAGAAACTTGGGAACAGCTTCACGACTATTACAATTCTTGCCAAAGCGAATATCTTAATGACAAAGTTAGATATGCAATCTACATTTTAGAGAGGCTTTATACTAGAAAAATTGCAGAGTTCAATAATGAAATTATAAAAGATTTGGCAGATGATGTTATTGCTGTAAGCGATGAAATGTACAAGTCGAGCGTTTCTAGCCGGGAAAAAGATTTTACTGACTTTTTCCGCTGCATGACCTATCGCAATAAAGAAGAAATGAAATCTGTTTTAGGTTCTTTAGATAGCATAGAGTTCTTAAAAACGTTAGAAAATGATTCAAAACTTTTTAACAAAAAAGTAAAAGAACTGTTATGCCAAAATTAGATTCATTATATAGACTAAACTCGACTTTCAGCATAAAAGTTACTATAATACTCTTGTGGCACAGATATTTAACAACGATAAAATAGTAATTCGTGGTGCTAGAGAGCACAATCTTAAAAATATTGACTTGGAACTTCCTCGCAACAAATTGGTTGTAATTTCAGGGCTTAGTGGAAGCGGCAAATCTTCTTTGGCTTTTGATACTCTTTTTGCAGAAGGTCAAAGGCGTTACATGGAAAGCCTTTCTAGTTATGCAAGGCAGTTTTTAGGAAGCATGGATAAACCTGATGTGGATTTAATTGAAGGTTTAAGTCCTGCTATTTCAATAGAACAAAAATCTACAAACAAAAACCCTCGTTCAACTGTTGGCACAATTACAGAGATTTATGATTACTACCGTTTGCTATTTGCCCGCGTAGGTCATGCGCACTGTCCTTCTTGCGGCAGAGAAATAAGAGAACAGTCTGTAGATCAAATAATTGACACAATTTTAACTTGGCCGCAAGAAACTAAAATTCAAATTCTTGCTCCAGTTATTCGCGGAAAAAAAGGCGAGCATCAAAAAGTTTTTGAAGATGCAAAAAAGTCTGGTTTTATACGGGCCAGAATTGACGGAGTTGTTGCCAATCTTGAAGATTCTATAAAGCTTGACAAGCAAAAAAAACACACTATTGAAATTATTGTAGATAGAATCGTTATAAGCGAAGATTGCAGACGCCGCATAGCAGACAGCGTAGAAACAGCTCTCAACTGTGCAAATGGAATAATCATAGTAACAAAACGAACTGAAGAAAAGGAAGAGGAAGTTTTTTTTAGCCAGAAAAATGCTTGTCCAGATTGTGGAATTTCAATTCCAGAACTGCAGCCTCGCTTGTTCTCTTTTAATAATCCTTTTGGCGCTTGCCCTGAATGTAGCGGGCTTGGCGAAAAAATGGAATGGGACGAGCAAAAAATAATTCCAGATAAAACGAAAAGTTTTAATGAAGGCGGAATAACTTTTTATAATCCAGAAAGCGAATGGAATCATTCTTTGTTTAAAGCTATTGCAGACTACGCAGGTTTTTCGTTAGATACTCCTCTTTGCGAACTTTCTGAAAAGCAGTTCGACTATCTTAAAAATGGCGATGAAAATGTAATTCTTCACTGGATTTATAAAAAACAGAGCGGAGAAGGTTATAGCGAATATAAAAGACCTTGGGCTGGAATTCTTAACGATATGAAGTGCCGTTACAATGAAGCTTGGGGCGATACTCAAAAAGAGCGCATGCAGACAAAGTTTATGACTGTAAGCGAATGTAAGTCCTGCCATGGGCAAAGGCTTAGGCCGGAAGCTCTGGGCGTAACTGTCGGGGGAAAAAATATTTGGCAACTGTGCACGCTAAGCGTAGTTGAATCCATAGATTTTTTTGCAAGCCTAAAGCTTTCAGAAAGCGAAAAACAGATTGCTTTTCAGATTTTAAAAGAAATTAATGCCCGTTTGTCTTTCTTGCGTGATGTAGGGCTTGATTATTTGACTTTGGAAAGAGCTGCGGAAACTCTTTCTGGTGGAGAAGCTCAGAGAATTCGTTTGGCGACTCAAATTGGCTCTAGTCTTACCGGCGTTATGTATATTCTTGACGAACCGTCTATCGGTCTGCATCAGCGTGATAATCAGAGGCTTATAGACACATTGACTTATCTTCGCGACCAGGGAAACACTGTTATTGTTGTTGAACACGACGAGCAAACCTTGCGAACCGCTGACTACCTTGTGGATATAGGTCCTGGTGCAGGTGTTCACGGCGGCAAGGTAGTTGCGGCTGGTACGCCAGAAGAAGTCATGAAAGTTAAAGAAAGCAAAACAGGCGCATACCTTGCTGGTGTGCTAAAAATGGAAATTCCTAAAAAACGCCGTATAGGAAATGGGAACTTTATAAAATTAAAAGGCGTTGCTGAACACAACTTAAAGAATGTCAGTGTAGATATTCCTTTGGGAACTTTTACATGCATAACTGGTGTTTCAGGAAGTGGAAAATCTACTTTGATGAGCGACGTGCTCTTTCCTTCTATAAGCAACAAAGTTATGCATTCTTCTTTGCCAGTGGGAAAATACGAGTCTCTTGAAGGCATTGAATTTATCGACAAAGTAATAAATATTGATCAAAGCCCTATTGGAAGAACTCCAAGAAGCAATCCTGCAACTTATGTAGGCGTTTTTGATGCTATAAGAGACCTTTTTGCAAGTCTTCCAGAAAGCAAGGCTAACGGCTGGGAAAAAGGCCGCTTTAGTTTTAATGTCCGCGGTGGAAGATGCGAAAATTGTCAGGGCAGTGGAACCATTACAATAGAAATGAATTTTCTTCCAGATGTTTTTATCCAGTGCGATGTTTGTGGAGGAAAACGGTTTAATAAGGAAACACTAGAAGTTCTTTATAAGGGAAAGAGCATAAACGATGTGCTTGAAATGACAATCGAAGAAGCTTGCTCATTCTTTGCAGGAATTCCTCATATTTCTAGAAAACTTGAAACTTTAAAAGCGGTTGGATTGGGTTACATTCAATTAGGACAAAACGCTCTTACACTTTCAGGCGGCGAAGCCCAGCGTGTAAAACTTGCAAATGAGCTTGCCCGCGTTTCAACAGGAAAAACTCTTTATATAATGGATGAGCCTACAACTGGTCTGCATTTTGCTGATGTTATGCAGCTTATGGAAGTAATTCAAAAACTTGTAAATCAAGGAAATACCGTTTTGATGATAGAGCACAACCTTGATGTTATTTGTCAGGCAGACTATATTATAGACTTAGGTCCTGAAGGCGGTTTTAGAGGCGGCAATATTATTGCAAAAGGAACTCCAGAACAAATTGCCAGTGTTGCAGAAAGCTATACAGGCCAATTTATAAAAGATATGCTTTGCAAAAAAAGATAAAAATATATGAATAAGCGCCTTTTAAAAAAAATCTTTTTTTCTCTCCTTTTTTTTGTTGGATTAAAAGCATTTTCTCAGGAAAATACAACTGTAATCACAATAGAAAACGCGCGGAACACTCGCTACGAAAAAGACAAAGAAACGGGGGCTGATTTAATAGTTCTTTCTGGCGAAGTAAAGATTTCTGTAACAAAAGGCAGCGATAAAAATGTTATTAATGCGGACATGATTCGTTACGACAGAGCGCACGAGATGATTTATGCGGAAGGAAACGTTTCTTTAGAGCAGACAACATCTAGCTCAGGTGGAATGAATGTTTCTGCTTCTTCTTTAATGTTTAACACTTCTACGCTTGAAGGCGTTTTTGACGATGGAAGAGTTGTTCAGACAAAATCCGATGCGTTAAATCTTCCAAGCGGATCGACCTTGGTTGTTGCAAGCGATATTTTTGGCAGAAGCCAATCAAATACAATAGTTTTTAAAAATGGACAGCTTACATTTTGCGATGACGAAGAACCTCACTGGCATATCAATGCGAACCGAATATGGCTTCTTCCAGGCGGAGAATTTGCTTTTTTTAATGCTTTTTTATTTGTTGGTGTAGTTCCTGTTTTATATCTGCCTGCGTTTTATTATCCAAAAGACGAATTGGTTTTTAATCCTGTTTTTGGTTACAAGCGAAGAGAAGGCTATTTCATTCAGACAACAAGTTATTTATATGGAAGAAAACCTCTTGACACAACAAGTTCTTCTTCATCTTCCGAAGACACTAGCGATGGCAGCGAAAAATTAAAGGCTCTGTTCAATTTTATAAAGCCATCTTCCCTAAAAGAACAAAAGCTGGAAGGCCTGGTTTTGCACAATCTTGAGCAAGACTTTAAAGGCGACACTTCAAACTATCTAAAAATTTTAGGAGATTACTATTCAAACATTGGTATACTAGCTGGGGTGGATGGTGTTTTTAAACCAAAAAAAGTTTTTTCAAGTTTAGAATTTAATGCAAATCTTGGTTTTTCAAATACCGTTTTTTATAACGGTTCTACGGCAGAATATATGCCATTTACTTCTACAGGCGCAAAAATATACGATACTTCAAACCTTTTGGGCTTAAAACTGCCTTTTAGGTATGGGGCGGGCTTTAAGTTCTCTATGAATAAACCGTTTTCGCTTTCTATGTCCTTGCCTGTTTATTCAGACCCGTTTTTTAAAGACGATTTTTCAGAACGCTCTGAAACTATGGACTGGATTAGTTACCTCTCTGATTCTGCTTCTAAAACTAAAGAACAGGAAACAGTTTCCGAAGTGTCTTCTTTTACTTGGACAATGAACAGTTCTTATACAGTTCCACTTCCTGAAGTAATAAAGCCTTACATAAATTCAGTTTCTTTAAGTTTAAATTCTTCGCTTGTATTTTCGTCCATGACAAATTCTTCTTTAGAGGATAGCGATATTCCTTACTTGAATAAAAGTGACCTGACCCAAGCAGATATTTCAAATTGGAAGAGTTATTCGCCGCAACGAAAGTTTTATTATCCGTCTTCTTTAACGCCATTAACGTTTAATGGCGCTTTAAGCGGAACCATAATTGATTTTTCAACTTCAAAAGCAAAAAAATCAAGCTCAAAAACTTCTCCAGCCTTCGTTGCAGAAATGATTGCTCCTAAAACTTTGCAAAAGGATTCTGAAGAATCAAAAGAAAACAAAGAAGCGGTTGAAAACAATTCTGAAAACAAAGGTGAAGGTGAATCTGAATCAAAAATTGCAAATTCTGTTAGCCTTGACAGCGAACAAGTTGCTTTAGAAACTACTGCAGAAATCTTGCCTGCGGAAAGTCTTCCAAAATTGCAGACGCCTTCTTTTTCAATAAATAGTATTTCTGGCCTTGCTTTTTCGATGAAGTATTCTGTTAGGCCGAACCTTAATACTCAGCTTGCCTACGATTCTGCTATGCTAAAGACTCCAGAGGATTTTGATTGGAGCAAGTTAAAATCTTCTATGTATACTTTAAAAATTCCTGTAACTCTTGATAACAGCTTGTCTTATGGCGGGAACTTTTTTAGCATTTCAAGTTCGTATTCTTACAATCCTGTTTTTCAAAGGCATCCATACATTTTTATAAATGATGAAAATGAAAAATACGGTTACACAAAGGAATCTGCGCAATCGCTTGTAAAAACAGACTATGCTGCGCAAAAGCAAGATGTTACAAATTCAAATACAGTTTCTCTAAAGCCATTTACAAATATAAAATGGATAAAAGATACTGGCGTAACTTGGCGTTCTTCAATCCGCTTGATAAGAACAGAATTTTTAGCAGATGAATACAATCCCGAGCTAGACAATCCGCAGTGGGAGTATCATTCTGTTGACTGGACTGACAAAGATTCTATAACTACAAATTCTTTGGATTTTATAATAGCTGGCAACGAGCTTGATGGAAAAATTACGCAGACATTAACGCTCACAACAACGCTTCGTCCCCAGTTAAGCCAATACTATGGAACTTTAAAATTAGGTTTTCCGTATACAACGCTTTCTTTTGAAGCCGGCATAAAAAAGAAATCTATTGACGACGATACTTGGGTAAAGCAGCCTTTTAAGCAGGCATTTTCGCTTTCTCTTTTTAATAACACCTTAAAACTTTCTGAAAGCTACAACTACGATTTGGAAGAAAATCGGCACGATGCGTTTAAGGCATCTTTGATTTGGAAAAGTCTTTCCCTTTCATATATTATGTCTTATAGTTACGGGTTTGATTTTGAAAGTGAAACTGGTTGGATTCAGAAAAAAGAAAAAGACTTTTTGCCGTATTCTCTTTCTTTTTCATTTTCTCCGGGCACAAAAACCTTTTATACTTGGAAAAATAGAGTCAGCTTAGGTTTAGGACTTTCAACAAGCGTTGTTGCAGATCTTTTAAAACCTACAGATAGTTATTTTACATTTAATCCTAGCATTTCTTTTAAAATACAAGATTTTTTGACACTTACGTTTTCTTCCTCTTCACGAAATTCTGTGATTTATAGATATTTTGGAAATGAGATTGGAATTCCTGGTGAAACAAATCTGTTCAAGGATTTAGTAAATTCTTTCCGCTTTGACGATGAAGACCTTAGAAAATCCTCCGGATTTAAATTAAAAGCCTTGAAATTCGATTTAACTCATGAACTTCACGATTGGGATTTTAAAACTTCATTTAAAATTGAACCTAGGCTTATTACCGATGAAAACGGAAAAAAAGTTTATGATTTTAATCCTTATATGACAATTTCAATTATGTGGAGGCCTATGGCAGCTATGAAGGCAGAAATTTTGGACGAGTATGGAAAATGGTCATTGCAGTAGACAATTATTTAAGGTTGTTTTAGAATAATCTATTATAGTGAGTACGGAATATACTATAGTGGTTCCAAATACAGAAGTTCTTTCTTGCATTTGTGGAATCAATGATAACAACTTAAACCTCATAGAAGAGCATTTGGGAATTCCTGTGTATACTAAAGGAAATGAGCTTTCCATAGACACAGAAGATGAGCCGTTGCGTCGTCAGTTTCAGTTTATTGTGGATAGAATTGCTGATGAGGTAAATGATGGCAGCAAGGACTATTGTGACATTGTTGCATCAGTATTAAATGTTGAAAAAAAGCCAAATTTGGAATCACTTTCAATTCTTGTTCCTGGCAGCTCAAAAAGAATTTATCCGCGGACAGAAAATCAAGCTTTATATGTTAGCGCAATGCGAAAAAATGAACTTGTCTTCTGCGCGGGTTCTGCCGGCACAGGGAAAACCTTTCTTGCAGTTGCATACGCATTGGGATTGCTGCTTTCTCATAAAGTTTCAAAACTGGTGATTACAAGACCTGTTGTAGAAGCCGGCGAAAGTTTAGGTTTTCTTCCAGGTGATTTAGAAGAAAAAATAAGTCCTTACTTAAAACCTTTGTTTGATGCTATGGAAAGTATAATTTCTTCAGAAAGTATAAGGCGTCTTTTAGATTCCGGAATAATAGAAGCCGCTCCTCTTGCATATATGAGGGGAAGGACTTTAAATAATTGCGCAATAATTCTTGATGAAGCGCAAAATACAACTTCTGAACAGATGAAAATGTTCCTTACCCGGCTGGGTGAAAATTCTAGAATGTTTATAACAGGAGATATTACGCAAATAGATTTGCCAAGGAAAATTCGTTCAGGACTTACGCATGCCATCGATTTGTTAGAAGGTATTGACGGAATTTCTGTCATTCGTCTTAATTCAGAAGATGTAGTTCGTAATCCTTTGGTAAAAAAGATTTTAAAGGTGTATGAAAATGAAAAAACAGAAATCTGATACAATTGTAAAAGAAGAATTGGGAGGCTTTAAAACTTATGTAAAAAAGCACTATCCGGTTTTTATTTTAATGGCTATAGGCTACCTTCTTGTTTCCGCAGTAAATATTTTTGAGGTTGCAACGAGCCAGACAATAATGTCTTTTAATCTAAATGATTTTGAAATAGGTCAAATTTCAGACAGAACTCTTGTAGCGCCAAAATCTATTTCTGCAGATGAAGATTTTCCTTTTTCTATAGAAGAAGGAGAAAAAATTATTCGCAAAGGTTTTCCAATAACTAGCGAGGCTTTTAATAAGCTTCAAAAAATGGCTAAAAGTCCAAACTATATAGATTGGCGGCTTTTTGCAAATTCAGAATTATATCTCTTTGTTTTGCTAGTTATGTGGTTCTTTATATACGCTTATGCTCCTTTTGGTAGAAAAATTCAACTCAGAGAGCTCGTCTTTCAGTGCATTTGTTTTTTGATAGTATATTCGGCAGTTATTTTCGGCGGGAAAAATAGATTTTTTGCAAGTCCATATTCTATCCTTATGATTATACCTGCTTCATTTGTAATTCTTTTTCAAGCAATACTTTATGGGCAGCTTAGCGCAGTTTTCTTTTCTTTTATACTTTCGCTAGGCGTGCTTGATGCTTCTAGCTGGCAAATAGTTCCTTTCTTGTTTACGCTTTCGTCTTGTCTTGCGGCGACTGCCGTTGTAAGGAACATTGAGCACAGAATCGACATGATTTTTGTTTCTCTCGTTATGGCTTTTTTTAACGCGGCAATGCTTGTTTTATACATGGTCGTTTTTAACGAAAGTTTTTCACATTCGATTTTGTTAATAGCTGGAGTTGCGCTCAACGGATTTATGTCTGGAATTCTTACGCTTGGACTTATAACTCCTATTGAGTTGATGCTGAATACCGCCTCTGTTTTCCGTTTAATGGATTTAAGCGATTTAAATAATCCTGTAATGCGAAAAATGCTTGTTACTGCAAGTGGCACTTATCAACATTCGCAGATGGTCGCTCAGCTTGCAGAAAATGCTTGTCGCGATATAGGAGCAAATTCTTTGCTTGCAAGAGTCGGCGCGTATTATCACGATATTGGAAAGATGGATCAAAGCGAATACTTTATTGAAAACCAGTCAGACGGAATAAACAAGCACGATTCTATGAAACCAAGCCTTTCCGCATCTGTAATTAGAAGCCATGTAAAAAAGGGTGTTGAAAAAGCTAGACAGCTGCATCTTCCACAGTCTGTAATCGACATAATTGAAGAGCATCACGGAAACAGTTTAATATCATACTTTTATGAAGAGGCAAAAAAAAGCAATCCAAATGTGCTGGAAGCTGATTATTCTTATCCAGGAAATCCGCCTTCCACAAAAGAGTCTGCCGTTGTTATGCTTGCGGATACGGTTGAAGCAGCTTGCAGGACTCTTGAAAATCCAACTGAAGAGCGGCTTGACAAATTTATAAAGGCCTTAATAGATTCTAAAATTCAGCACGGACAGCTTAATGATTGTGCTCTTACCTTTAGGGATATAACAAAGATAAGGCAAGCTTTTGTAACTCTTTTAGTCGGTTACTATCATAACAGAATTGAATACCCTGATCAAAAGAGTTTGGAATCAGATTTAGAAAAAACAAAGAGTGGAAAATCTGAAAAAACTTTGGAAGGCAAAGTCGTAAAGGAAGCTAAAACAAAAACTTCTGAAGGACGGATTGCAAGGACTCAAAAAGAAAAAACTTTAAGTGGAGCAAAAATTCATGAGCAATAGAGTTTATATTTCTGTTCAAGACGAACTTGAAATTCCTAGTTGGCTAGAAAAAGTTGAACCCTTTGTAAATAAAGTTCTAGAAAAACTTTGTTATAATAGGGAAGAAATTTCAATTTTATTCTGCAACGATTCTTTTATTCAAGAGTTAAACAAAAACTATCGCAACATTGATTCTCCTACAGACGTCCTTTCCTTTGAAAATGGGGAAGAGTATGAAGATAATAAAGAAAAGTGGATTAACGTCGGCGACATTGCCATAAGTGTTGAAACTCTTCCAAAAAATGCGGAATATTTTGAAGTGGACGAAAATACTGAATTAAAACGCCTTTTAATTCACGGAATTCTTCACTTAAATGGAATGGATCATGGGGAAGAACATATTGAAAAAGATGTAGTTCCAACTGGAAAAATGCTCGCACTTCAGGAAAAAATTCTTTTAGAACTTTCTGATGAATTGATTATATAATTAAAAGGATTAGAAAATGAATTTTTCATTGTTTAAGCGTAAAAAAAACAATACAAAGACTGTAAAAATCGAAGAACTTTCACAGGAACAACAAAAAATTCTTAACGAAGAAAAACAGGACATGATTCAAGGGGTTGAAGATTTAAGCCAGACTACTGTAAAAGAAATTATGATTCCTAGAATCGATGTAGATTTCATTTCTGTTGATACAGATAGCGATGAATTGCTTGAAAAAATTTCTGCAAGCGGACATTCCCGCTTTCCTATTTATAGCGAATCTATAGACAATGTTATTGGCGTTCTTTATGTAAAAGATCTTATCTATTCTCTTATGAAAAAGGACGAACACTTTGAACTTGAAAAAATTATTCGCAAGGCTTATTTTGTTCCTGAAAGCAAACGGATTGACTCTTTGCTTAGAGAATTTAAGAGACGTCATCTTCATATTGCAATAGCGATTGATGAATATGGTGGAGTTGCTGGAATTATAACAATGGAAGACATAATAGAAGAAATTGTTGGTGATATTCAGGATGAATTTGATAATGAGCGCGAAGATATTTTACCTATAGGCAATAATGTGTGGCTTTGCGATGCTAGAGTAGATTTGGATGACTTGAACGAAACAATAGAAGCTGAATTTCCTGCAAACGACTTTGATTCACTTGGAGGCTTTGTTTTTGATTTGTTTGGCAAAATACCTGTAAAATTTGAAAAAACTTCTTGGAATGACTTCGAATTTATAGTTCAAGACATGGAAGGACACAGAATTAATTTAATAAAGGTTATCAGAAAAAATCCGGAAGATATTTCTAAAAAAGAAACAAAGGCTGGCGCTGATGAAAGTTCTGAATAAAAACATAATCGTTTTAATTTTATTTTCTGTTATTTCAGCTTCATTTTATGGACAAACTAAAAGCGTTGCATCTTTTTTTAATGATGGCGTAAAAGCTCAAAATAGCGAAAAATGGTACGAAGCAAGCCAGAATTTCATGGAAGTTTTAAAAATCAATAACGCTTATTCAGATGCCTGGTTTCATTTGGCGCAGTGCTCTTACCAGCTTTCTGAATTTGACCTCGTTTTAGAACAGCTGGAGCAGGCAGAAAAGTTTGCTAAAAATGACAATGCCATAAACAATTTGCGGGGAATGACCTATATTGCAATGGGAAAATTTGATGAAGCTCGCAAAGTTTTTTTAGATATTATAAAAACTACTCCAAATGATGTAGAAGCTAGATTCGGTCTTGCAGAGCTAGACCTTTTTGATGGAAAGGTTACAGGAGCCGAAAGGCAATATTCAGAAGCTTTGAAAAGACAGAGCAAAAATAGAAAAGCTCTTTTAAGTCTAGCCATTGTTTCTGCTCAACTAGGTAAAAACGAAAACGCAAAAAAGTATATAAATCAGGCTCTTTCTAGTTATTCTAATGAAGCGGAAGTTCACTATTTAGCGGCTATTGTCTGCGCAATGAACAGTGATTTTACTAATGCAGAAAAACATTGCCGGGTTGCAGTTGAAGTTGACGGCGATTACGATAAGGCTTATGAGCTTCTTGCAAAACTCCGCTATTTTTTTAATGACTACGAAGATGTGATTTCTATTTGTGACTTTAGAATTGGAAGAAACAGAACTTGCCCAAGCGCATGGTATTTAAAAGGTTGCGCTCAAAAGTCTAATGGAAATCCTGATTTGGCAATTGAAACTTGGTCAGCAGGCTTGCGAATAACTCCTGATGATGAAGTTATGAGGGCTGCCCTTGAGCTGGCTGTTGCAGAAACAGTTCCTTTTGAAGATGAAAGGAGAACAGAATGGGCTTCTTATCATATTTCAAAAGCTTTAGATTACGAACGGCGCTACGACAATGCTGGCTCTTCGTACGAGTATCAAAGGGCTTTAAAACTTCAGCCAAACAATGATAAAGCGCGAATGGCATTTGCAGCGATGCTTGAACTTAACGGTCTTCACGAACTGTATTTAGACCAGTTGCTATTCATTCAGCAAACTTTAGGGGCAAATGGCAGCAAAACGAATACTGAATTAACAGATAAAATAGAAGCATACGAAGACTTGTTGCAAGATTCTCTTGCAAAAAAGTGGAATGTTCAACCTTTTTATCTTGATAAGACAAGGTGGAAGATAGGAATGTATTATAAACCATCTTCTGTGATTTCAGAACATGCCGAATACAATAAAATTACTGCGGAATATTCGGCAGATTTATTCAAGGGTGTTATAGCAACACCTGTAAGCGTAATTGCTTCTAAGGCTTTGTCTTTTGGAGAAGCGTATAAAAGTGCTAGAGCAGCTGGTTTAGATTATTTTATTCTTCTTTCTTTTGATGAAGGGGCGAGAGATGTTTCTTTAGGCTATGAATTATATTCTGCAAGAACAGGAACAAAACTGCTAGAAAATTCGCTGTATGCAACCGCAAATGACCGGTATGCGAATGTTCTAAGAAGGTTTTGCAATGAAATTTTAAGCCATCTTACTGTAAAAGCAAAAATTCTGGATAGAGATGGAAAAACGCTTCTTGCCGACATAGGAAAATCCGAAAATGTTGTTGAAGGCGCTGTTTTTGATGTTGTAAGAAGAAACAGTATTTTAACGGCTTCTAGTTCGCTCGGACTTTCTTATACAGCTGACAATATTTTAGGTAAGTTTACAGTTACTTCTGTAGGGGAAGAAGTAAGCGAAGGCCTTTTAGAATACAAAGGCTTTTACGATAGAGTAAATAAGGGCGACGAACTGGTTTTAGCCTATATGCCGAATTCGGATGAGCAAAATGCAAAAGAAAAAGATTCAAGCGTAATAAATGCAGCTCCTTCTGCAGATATGAATGGTAATTCCAGTCAAAATCAAAATGCAATGGGTTTAACAGCTGAAGACTTAGGAGCAAGAAGAACACCTTCTTTTATTGATATTATAAGAAGTATCCGCTAATAAAACTAAACTTGACTAGGTCTTTTGCGCAAGTTTCTTGACCATGCGTTTTTATAGTTGAGGAATTGAATATTTTTCCAAAGAAGAATCTATCCATTTTTTAGTCAGCGAAGGGTACTTGTTGTATACAAGGATAAATGTTTTAACAGCTTTGTCGTATTCGCTGTTAAAATAGAACGATTGTGCAAGATAAAATGTCGCTCTGTCCGTAACTGTCTCTGAAAGATTTGTTTCTAGCAGCTTTGAAAGTTGTTTAGAAGATTCTTTGTATTCTTTTTTTATAAAACTTGTTCTAAGAACATCGAATAAAAGATAATCGTCGCCGCCTGCAGGCGAAATTAAGTCTTCTTCAAAAATATATGGAGCAAGATTTTTAGTTTTAGAAGCTTTTTTAGTTCCTGCAAGTTTTTTTGCCACAAAAAGAGTTTCTTCGTTCATATTTACTTTCTTTTTATTTTTTTCGCCAGTTAAATCTAGGTATGGCAAAGGCATTTCGCGTAAAGTTCCCTGTGCAAGAGTTTTTTCTTCTTCAACTTTTTTTTCATTATAGGATTTTTGTTGAGCTATTTTTACGTGAACTCCATTTACAGTTGAGTTAATAGAAGGCAAGATTATATCGTAATTTCTGCCAGCAGTTTGCGCAATTACCGCATAGTAGTAGTCGTTAAAATCTGCTACAGAATCGGTCCATGCTGTGTCAATATTTGAAAGAACCGTTATCGGCGAATCGTTGCAGATGTCTGAATAAGTTCCTATAGGCTTTTTACTTCTGTAGACAAGAATTTTTTCAATTTCTGGCCTAGGCGAACTTGGAATAGACCATGTTATAGTAATTTTATTAGAATCTGAAAAAACTGCGTTTACATCTGTTAAAATAGGTTGTTCTGCAAAAAGCATAAAAACTGCAAAAAACTGGGCAATAATAAGAAAAGTATTTTTTTTGTTCATCGTTTTATAATAATCCACATATTGCGTAAAATCAAGTTCTGAAGTTATTCCGAGCTTGTTGCCTTAAAATCGTAAACTCTAAATTGTAAAATTTTCTGTGATTGCTCAAACTAAGCGTTTTGTTTATACTAAAAATATGAATAATTTTCCACGTGTATTTTTAAAATCAAAAGAAGAAACAGAAATTCAGCAAGGATTTCCATGGTGTTTTAACAACGAAATTTCTCATATAAAGTATAGAAAATCGGAATGTGATGAATGGCAGTTAAAATCTTTAGAAGAAGCTGCAGTTAAAAATGGAACAATAATTGAACTTTATACAAAAGCAGGCGGTTTTTTAGGAACAGGAATATTTAACAAGAATTCAAAAATTACTGTAAGGATTATATCTGGCGAGCATGCTGACAAGGTTGTAGAAAACACGCAGTTGTTTTGGGAAAAACGAATTTGTGATGCTGCGAACATAAGAAGATTAAAATATGCTGAAAACGACTCTTATAGGCTTGTTTTTGCAGAAGCTGATTTTATTCCTGGTTTTATATGCGAACGCTATTGCGACGAAAATAAAAAAGTGATTTTGGTTGTACAGTTTCTTGCAATGGCTTGCGAAGTCTTTAGAAACGAAATTCTGTCGGCCTTAAAAAAGTGCTGTTCTCCAAATGCAATTTACGAGCGTGATGATGCTGACGTTAGAAAAAAAGAAGGTTTGGAAGAAAAAACAGGTTGGTTGCTCGGTTCTGGAAAAACTTTAATTACAATTGTTGAAAATGACATAAGATTAAATGTTGATATAGCAAACGGGCAAAAAACGGGCTATTTTTTGGATCAAAAAGATAACAGAAAGGTCGCTAAAACTTTTTGCCATGGAAAAAAAGTTTTAGACACTTTTACGCATACTGGAGCATTTGGGCTGAATGCATTTAAGGCAGGCGCTAAGCAAGTCGTTTCTGTTGATATAAGTTCAGAAGCTGTAGAGATGGTAAATAAAAACATAGCTTTGAACAGTGCCCAAAATAATATGAAGGCAGTTTGCGCAGACGTTTTTGATTTGCTAAAAAACTATGAATCTTCTGGAGAAAAATTTGATGTTATAATTCTAGACCCGCCTGCGTTCACAAAAAGCGCAAAGGCTATTCAAAAAGCATACGGTGGCTATAAAGAAATTAATTTGCGTGCAATGCGCCTTCTAAATTCTGGAGGAATTTTAATTACTTGCTCGTGTTCTTATTTTTTTGATGAGCACTATTTTTATGATATGCTTATGCATGCGGCTATGGACAGCCATCGCCGGGTCCAAATTCTTGAAAAAAGAGGCGCAGGAATGGATCACCCCATTCTTTTAGGCTATCCAAAATCTGAATATTTAAAATGCGCAATATGCAGGGTGATGTAGTTTTTCTATGGAAAAATATAATTGTATTGTAGTTCTTGGACCTACCGCTGTGGGAAAAACCTCTATAGGAGTAGCTCTTGCCGGGATGCTGGGTGGAGAAGTCGTTTCCGCAGATTCTAGGCAAGTTTATAAAGGCCTAGATCTTGGTTCTGGAAAGGATTTAAAAGACTATTTTTATAATGGCAAACCCGTTCCATATCATCTTATTGATATAGCGACTCTTGATAGTGAATACAATGTATTTAATTATCAGCAAGATTTTTACAAAGTGTTTGCTAACCTGGCAGAACAAAAAATTCTTCCTGTTATTGTTGGCGGAACAGGACTTTATTTAGATGCCGTTATAAGAAACTATGAGCTTGTTGATGTTCCAAAGGATTATGAGCTTAGAGAAAGACTTTCTTCTAAATCTTTAGAAGAGCTTGGAAATATGTATTTAAAATTAAAGCCTGATTTGCACACAAAGAATGACCTTTTAGAGCGGGAGCGCATTATACGAGGCATAGAAATCTATTGCGGCACGCACGGAAAAAAGGCGGAAGAATTAAAGAAAAATATGCATCCTCGTCCTGATGTTCAGCCTCTAATAATCGGAACAACATTTGAGCGCGAAAAAATATGGCAAAATATTTATAGCCGCCTTGAAGAACGGTTAGAGCAAGGCATGATTGAAGAAGTTGAAAATCTGCATAAGTCTTACAGTTGGGAACGCCTTGAAAAACTTGGTCTTGAATACAGGTACTGCTCACTTTTTATTCAAAATAAAATTCCAACTTTGAAGCAGATGAAGGAACAGCTTTTTATTGCTATCAGGCAGTTTGCAAAACGCCAAGAAACTTGGTTTCGTTTTATGGAAAAAAATGGTGTAAAAATAAATTGGCTGCCTTCTGTTCAAGAAAAGCAGCCTAGAATTGATGCCGCGCTAAAACTTTCTTTTAGCGCAGGTTTTAGTCAGAATTAAAGATTATAAAGTTTAAGGCACAATAAAAACTTTTGTAAAAATTCTGCCTTTGGCAAAAATTAAGCAGAAACTGCGATTTTTACGCTTTCCTGAATTTCTGTTAAATAGCCCGTTCTTAAGCAACATTCGAAAAGTTCTTTGCTTAAAAAGTCTGTTTTTATATCATTGTATCCGTCAAGGTCTCTTACTATGCGGATTATATAGCCATCTTCCATTTCTTGTACAATTGTCATGTAGTCGTTTTTGTTTCCTAAAGTTTTAAGCGAATATTTTTTCATAACATTTCCTCCCGTTTTATATGCCATACATTTATATATTCGGTATTATAAAAACAAAATTTAGTTTAAAAGTTGACTTTTTTAGCGAATTTACAACTTATGAAGAATATTTTGCAATTAATAAAAAATTCTACTTTCGACAGTTTAGTCTTTTTTTTATTTATAAAAAGTGCTATGTTTTATTCATGAAAAAAATATCATTTTGGATTTATTTAACTTTAATTTTATCTATCGTTTTTTCTTTGTTTTCAGTTTCTTTTAAAGCAGATATTTCTTTATTAGCTTTTCCCTTAAGTTTTGCTTTTACAGCAATTACTTGTTGGTTCTTGTATTTTAAGTTTTATAAAAATAAAGATTTTTTATTTTTTAAAACTTCTTTTAAACTTTTAGAGTATCTTCCCTATGTGCTTTTGTGTTCTTTTATAGTAAGAAGGGCAGGTAAGACAGGAACCTGTTTTTGGTACGATATTGTTACAGTTTTATTGTGGTGTGCAATTTTAGTTTCTAGAAAAGTTCTTTTATACTATATCAGTCCAAAAAGAGTTTTAGGGCTAGAGCCTTCCTGGAAAAAGTATGAGCAAAAGCTTTCTGAAAAATATACAGGAAAAAAACGGCTTGTATACGAAGTTTTAAGTTGGATAGATGCAATTCTTCAAGTTGTTTTTATGCTGTTGTTATTCCAAATTTTTATACTTCAGCTTTACGTTATTCCTTCAGAATCAATGGTTCCTACCTTTCTTGTAAATGACAGAGTTGCAGTTTGTAAAGTTGCAAGCGGACCAAAGTTTCCTCTGACAGAAGTTGGCTTGCCTACTGCTAAAAATTATAAGCGTGGCGATATTGTTGTTTTTAGAAATCCTCACTATTCAATGGACAGAAAGTCTGAAGTAAAGACTGTCGTTGGTCAGATTGTCAGCATGCTTACCTTTACAAAAGTCAATATCAACGTTGATTCAAGAGGAAATCCAAAAGCGGATCCATTGGTAAAAAGAATTTGTGGTATTCCCGGCGAACAATTGATGATGCAAGATGGAATTTTATATTCTAGAACTTCTGAAAATTCTGACTTCAAGCCTGTGCAGTTTGATTCAAAATATGCAGCTTGGAATTTGAACTCTGAAAGTGAACAGTTGAAAAGAAAGATACAAATTCTTCCTCTTTCAAAAGAAGACTATGAACTTATGATGGAAATTGAACATGAACGCAACTCTTTGAATGTAGAAGAGCTTTCAGAGCAATGTAAAAAACTTGCTGAAAAATTTAGGCAAGTTTCTACTTCAAAATCAAAAATCAGTGGAAACTTCTCTTTCAATATGAATGTAAACAATGCTCTTGAAAATGTTCAGTCAATTATGATTTCAGAAGGAGCTTGCTCCTGGTTTGAAAATTTTATGACTTCCTGGATAAAGGATTTCTCTTTAGGTTTGGATTTTAAAGGTGATTTGTATGCACAGGCAAATTATAAGCTTAATTTAATGCTAAAAAAATCGTTTGGTTCTTATGTCGTTCGATATGCACAGTTACTAAACGTTCCGTCATACGAACTGGCAAACGATTCTGAACTTATAAATTGTGCATACAGTTTTAGAAAGCTTCTTTTTTACTGTAGCTTGCTAGACCAGCGAAATATGCCTGTTTTTCCTGAAAATACACAAGACGGCTCTCCATCTTACATTCCCCAGAATTGCTATTTTATGATGGGGGATAACAGATTTAATTCTTTAGACATGCGTCATTCCTATAAAGTAAAAAATATTTCCTTGACAAAGTTTGATTCATACTCGTTTGAATATCCGTCAAATATGGAACCTCGCTATGTTAATAAAAAATTTATATTAGGATTTCCGTTCTTGCGTATATGGCCTTTAAGTCGTTTTGGAAAAATAAAGTAAAAACTGAATGGAGAGTTTTATAAAGCTATTGATATAAAAAGGTTTCTCATTGCTTTATATAGCCCGAATGTCGAGTTTTCAGAAAAATAAACAGAAGCGTAAGCGAAGTTACAATTTGTGAAGACTTTGTGCGATTAGAACAATTAAAGTTGTGTAGCAACTCAACTCCGTTCAAACGAACTGCGGCACAACCGTCTGAACAAATTGTAAACTCGCTGAAAGCTTTTTTTTATAACTTTTATAAAAAACTCGAAGTTCAGGCTATATAAAAATAAAAACGGCTTAGTCAAGAAACACCTTTGCTGAAGGACTTGACTCAGCCGTTTTCAAATTTATTCAAAGCTTACTGTATTTTATAAAATTTGACCTTTGTTTTATTAGTTAGAAGATGGCTCTTATGCGTTTCTTCCGCAACAGTGCTTGTATTTTTTTCCGCTGCCACAAGGACAAGGATCGTTTCTTCCTACTTTTGGCTGTGTTCTTCTAACTGTAATAGATTCTCCCTGTGTGCGTCTTTGCATAGGGCTTGCCATTGCGCTTCTTCTAGCTTGCTCTCCGCTCATTTGCACAGAGGCTTGTCTTCCCATCGCTTGCGAAATGTTGCCTGCTTCAGAATGTGTTGCATTCATTCCGTTTTGCATTTTCATTGCAGCAAGTCGCCTTTGCTCTTGCGCTTCTGGACTTAATTGAATCCTTACTTTAAACACTCGGCTCATTACAGAATTTCTTATAGAATCCAACATCTCATCAAACATATTGAATCCGTCGATTTTATATTCTGTAAGAGGGTTTTTAGAGCCGTAAGAGCGTAGGCTTACAGCTTCTCTTAAGCCTTCAAGAGCTTCCAATTGATCAAGCCACTTTTTATCTATAGTTTGAACATACTGGTAGCGAATGAACATATTAAGATTTTCTTTTCCAACTAGAGTTTCTTTTTCGGTAATATCGTTTTGTAAAACAGATTCAAGAGCATCTGCTGTAAGTCTTTCAGTTGGAAGAGCAACACCAAATGTGTTCTTTATTTCATCATTTAAAGAATTTATTGCATCTTCTTGTTTTGTACGACCTAGATGGCTGTAGTCATAGAATATTGATTCAACAGCGTCTCGAGCATTGTTCATAACTCTGTCCGCAAGGTTTTCATCTGCAAGGATTTCATCTCTTTGGCTATAAATAACAGATCTCTGCTCGTTTAGAACATCATCGTAATCAAGAAGGTGTTTTCTTATTTCAAAGTTTCTGTCTTCAACTTTTTGCTGCGCTTTTGCAATTCCTTTGTTCAGCCAAGGGTGGTCAATAGGTTCTCCAGGCTGCATTCCTATGCGGGTCATAATGTTTTTCATTCTGTCGCCGCCAAACAGTCGCATAAGGTCATCATCCATAGAAATAAAGAATTTGCTTCGGCCAGGATCTCCTTGTCTACCAGAACGACCTCTAAGCTGATTGTCTATACGTCTTGATTCGTGCCGTTCAGAGCCTATAACGTAAAGTCCACCGCAAGCTTTTACTTCTTCGTTGTCTTTTATCCATTTTTCTTTTTCGATTTTTAAAGCTTCGTTGAATTGTTCTGGAGTGGCATTTGTTCCTGCGCGCTTTCTAGCCCTAAATTCCGGGTTTCCACCAAGCTTAATATCTGTACCACGGCCTGCCATGTTTGTCGCAATTGTTACAGCGCCTTTTGCACCAGCTTCTGCAATAATCATAGCTTCTCGCGCATGGTTTTTTGCGTTTAGAACTTCATGTCTAATTCCTTTTTTTGTAAGCAGGCTTGAAAGCAATTCTGATTTTTCAACAGATACAGTACCTACAAGAACTGGCTGTCCCTTTGCATGAGCCTGCTGTATTTCTTTGCAGATTGCTTCCCATTTGTCCTGCTCGTTTAGGTAAACTTCGTCGTTTTCATCGATTCTTGCTACAGGTTTGTTAGTAGGAATTGCAACTACATCCAAGTTATAAATTTTATTAAATTCAACCTGTTCTGTGGCGGCTGTACCAGTCATTCCCGAAAGCTTTTTATACATTCTGAAGAAGTTCTGAAAAGTGATGGTGGCAAGAGTTCTGTTCCTTTGAGCAATTCTTAAGTGTTCTTTTGCTTCGATTGCCTGGTGCAAACCGTCGCCGTAGCGCCTGCCTTCAAGCACACGTCCCGTAAATTCATCTACGATTTGAACTTTTCCGTCTTTTACAAGATAGTCAACATCGTTTTTGTAGAGCTTGTGCGCTCTTAAGGCTTGAGTAAAGTAGTGAACATATTCAAAGTTTTCTTCGTCAACAACTTTTGAATCCGCAGATATTAAATTGTGCTTGTGAAGAATCTCGTCGATTTTGTTGATTCCCGCATCAGTAAAAGAAACTCTTTTTGATTTTTCGTCAAGTTTGTAGTCGCCTTTGATGTTCTTGCGCGCTGCAGGATCCATGTCAACTTCGTCAGGATATTCTCCCGTTTTAGGGTCTTTTTCGACTTCTGTAAGTTCGTCTACATATTTGTCTACTTCGTGATACTTGTATGTATCGTCTTCGCCCTGTCCTGAAATTATAAGAGGTGTTCTCGCTTCGTCTATAAGAATAGAGTCTATTTCGTCCACGACGCAGAAATTGAATCCTCTTTGAACTTTGTTCTGAAGGTCAATCTGCATATTGTCTCTTAAGTAGTCAAAACCGAATTCGTTGTTTGTTCCGTAAGTTATGTCGCAGTTGTAAGCCTGTTTTCTAGCTTCGTTGTCCATGTCTGAAAGAATTGCGCCTACTGTTTGACCAAGATATGCATAAACCGGTCGCATCCAGTCGGAGTCACGGCCAGCAAGATAATCGTTTACTGTAACTACGTGAACACCTTTTCCGCTAAGTGAGTTTAAGTATACGGCAGGAACGCACATAAGCGTTTTTCCTTCACCAGTTTTCATTTCTGTTATTCTTCCTGAATGAAGAACTAGAGAACCCATAATCTGAACATCGTAAGCTCTTTCTCCAAGAACACGGAAAGCTGCTTCTCTAGCAAGTGCAAAGGCTTCTGGCAAAATATCATCAAGAATTTCGCCTTTTGCAAGGCGTTCTTTAAATATTTGTGTTTGCTTAGGAAAATCTTCTGCTTTAAGACTTTTAGCCCATTCTTCTTTTGCATTGATTTTTGCAAGTGTCGGACGCAGTTTTTTTACGTCTCTTTCGTTTTGTGTACCAAAAATAGCTGTTAAAACTTTATCTACTAACATAATGCTTCTATTTTAATTATTTTTTTGACTATAGTAAAGAATAAAATATGTCAAATGCTGAGTTTTATAAAAAACTTGCCTTTCAACCCTTTTGTAAAATAATAGGCAAGTAAATTCAAGTAGCCCAAATAGCCCGAATGTTGAGTTTTTTTATAAATTGTAAAAAAAACGCTTTCAGCGACTTTCCAAGGTTTGTTTACTAACCCTTGCTGCAGATGGTTGTGCTCTAACGAAGTTTGAATTGGTTTGGGTTGCTATGCAACCTTAATCGTTCTTATCGCACAAAATCTTCACAAATTGTAAATTCGCTTACGCTTTTGTTCATTTTCCTAATAACTCGAAGTTCGGGCTAAATAGATTGACATTGATTTAAGATAATTTTATTCTCTAAAAATATGAAGAAAAAAACTTTTTCAGTAATTCTTTTTTTTGTATGTTGCATAGGTTTTTTCGTTTCTTGCCATAAAAATGGAAAAATACAATCGATTTCCGAAGATTCGCTTTTTTCTATAGAATATGGAAATTTTGAAGAGCAAATAAATCTTTTTAATCTTAGTAAGCCTGGTAATATAAAAACATCTATTTTTATGAGGGATGGTTTTTTTTACATTGTAAATGGTGAATCTCAAAAAATTCTTTCCATGAATTCCTATGGTGATTTGTTGTCTTTGTATTACAACGAAGATTTGTATCCTGAATCCAAAAAAGGGCTGCCAGAAAAATCCCCTTTAAAAATATGGAAACCAGTTTCGTACCCTTTTGATGTAACAGGAAAAATAACTGTTGATTCTAGAAAGTATATGTATGTGGTGGCTAATGTTCCAAGAGATAGGTATGAACAGGATGAAGACGAAAATCTTTTGTACAGCCAGGTTGTCCTTAGATTTTCTAGCGACGGTTCTTCTGTTGATTATCTTGGACAGCAAGGACCTGGTGGAACGCCTTTTCCTTATATAAAAGAAATTTATACAACCGAAAACGATGAGTTAGTCGTTGTGTGCACAACAAATGTAGGTCTTACAACCTTTTGGTTTGCAACTAATGGATTTCTTAGATATAAAATTCCTATATCTATAAAGTCTGCTCCAAAAATTAATTCAGAATCTTTGAGCGATGTTAATCCAGATTCAGTTTTTGTTACCATAGAAAATGCTGTTCCTGACTGCTATGCTCTTAGGCTTTATATAAAAGTTGACTATTCCGTTGCATTAATCGATGAAGAATCTAAAGTTCAGTCTGGAATCGATTATAGGGAATCTTATATTCTGCCTTTGAATGTAGAGACAGGAAAGTATGGAGAGCCGCTTGCGCTCCCGCCGTTTGAACAGTCAGTTACAGAAGATTTTAGCAAAATTACGTATAAGTTGCCTTATGATTTTCTTGGTGTTACAAAATCAGGATGGCTTTTCTTTATAATAACAGCTGAAGATGGATTTAACATAGAAATGCTGCAGCCTGTTACGCAAATTGTTCAAAAAAGGCATCTTGCGGTTAACCACAACGAAACTTTGTATTATTCTTTGTGCCTTTCCCACGATGGAATTATTTCTGCCCTTTTAGCCGAAAAGAATTCTGCAAAAATTGTTTGGTGGCGAACAGATTCTTTAATAGATACTGTAATAAAATAGGTGTTTTTTATGGATTTCAAAAAAATTGACGAAGGTTTTGCAGATGGGGAAGAAAATCTTCATTTTTATTACAATCGGGAAGAAAGAATTGCAAAGGCTCCTAAAAATGTTCAGGATTACTATGCAGGCAAAGGAGCGCAGCCTGTAAAAGGTCTTTTTCGTTCTTTGTTTTCAAATAAAGGCAATCGCTTTATGTTTGGCACTGTCGCCATACTTGCGGCCTTTGTATGGATCTACAGTTTTATGCAAAAAAGGGAAGGAATACAGATTGCTGATACCAAAGTTGAAGTTTCTGCATTTTCCTATGCAGATGAAATTTTTGCAAGTGTAAAACTAAATAAACTTGAAGATGATTCAGAATTTAAAGATAAAGTGCTTCCTGTGAGCGTAAAGTTTTCTGCAATAGAAAACAATTCTGCTATTTGTGATGAAAAAGAACTCTTTGGTGAATATAAAGGAGAAGAAGTTTTTTTTAGGACAAAATTTTCTAACTATGATATAATAAAAATTCAAGTAACTCTTTTTGTTGGTAATGAAAATAAAGAAATCACTGTACCTGTTGAAAAAAAATAGTCAAGTAACCTAGGAGGACGAATTATGCTTCAGTTCTATTTTTTGTCTGTTCTTTTTAATCTTTTTGTGGGACTAATTTTATTTTATGGAAAAAATACTCATGAAAAAAAGATTGTGCCTGCAAAAGAAGGCGAAGACCTTTCTTTTTTAGATGAAGATTTTAAGCCTAGTGAAAAAAACGATTCTTCTGAAAATCCTAATTTTTTTAAAAAACTGTTTGGAAATATTAGTATTGAAAATGACAGTTTGTTTTATTTAGTAGTAGGAGTTCTTTCGGTTTTTGTTGCTATTGTAAAATTGCTTTCTCCTGTAAAAGGAATTGCTATTTTCGGCGACCTTTTTCCATCTGTTACAGGTATTTTAGGCGGCGGAGTCGTTTTGTTTAATTACTTTTCAGAAAATTCGTCTACAGAAATAAAATTGCCAAGTTTTTTTCACAAACTATTTGTAGAGTTTCAAAAATATATAGGAATTGCTTGTATCGTTGTTGCTGTTATTCATTTTATAATTCCAGGAGCTTTGTTTTTGTAATGAGCGCATCTATTGCTTGTATTGTATATAAAGATTCTAAAGTTTTAATAGCTCATAGAAATCCTGTAGGAGATATGGGAGGGCGATGGGAATTCCCTGGAGGAAAACTTGACGCCGGCGATGACGATTTTTCTGCTATAGTAAGGGAAATGCGAGAAGAATTCGGTGTAAAAGCCTTTCCCAAAAATAAGATAACATCGTGTGCCTTTGAACATAAAAACAAACAGTGTTCTTTGAATGCTTACTTGGTTGAACTTGAACACGACGGCATTAAAAAGCCTTTTTCGCTTACAGAACATACTGAATATAAATGGGTGGATCCAAAAATTATCCCTGCTCTGAACTTTGTTGATTCTGATTTAAAAATTTATCCTGCTGTAATGGAGTATCTAGAAAATCTAAAATGAAACAAAAAATTGTCTTGTTTTTTCAGATTTGTTTGCTATTTTGTTTTATTAGTTGTAATCGCAATCAAGAAATAGTTTTTGACTCTTCTCAGCCGCTTGCTCTTTGTCCTGATGTTCAGTGGGCGGTAGTTATAGACCCTTACGTTTCTTTTCGCCAGGAAATTGGTTGGAATAGTATAGTTGAAGGGCACTGCAGAAAAGGGGCGATACTTCAAGTTCTAGGAAGAAATGTCGTTTCTAGTAAAGACGTTTGGTATTTATTCGATGAAGGCTGGCTTCCAGAAAGTTCAATTTCAGTGTTTTCAAATAGATATAAGGCAGAAAGTTTTGCAAAAACTCAAGGATTGTTATGGCAATGATAATAGCAGAAATTGGAACTAGCCATGAAGGTGACGAAGAAAAAGCTCTTAAACTTATAGATTGCGCAGTTTCTTCTGGTTGCGATGCTGTAAAGTTTCAATGGGTTTATGCGGACGAAATTCTTCATCCTAAAACAGGTTTTGTAAATCTGCCTACAGGAAAAATTCCTTTATACGAACGCTTTAAGCAGCTTGAATGTCCTGCTGAATTTTATAGCAAAATGAAAGATTATGCTCATTCAAAAGGTGTAAAATTTGTTTGTTCGCCGTTCGGAATAAGAAGCCTTCATGAGCTTGCGGATATAAAACCCGATTTTATAAAAGTTGCCAGTCCTGAATTAAACCATTTTCCAATGCTAAATGAACTATCTCATTACGATTTTCCGATTATAGTTTCTGCAGGTGTTTCTCTTCTTTCTGATATAGAAAATGCTCTTTCTATTTTGAAAAAAAATCAAGTTACGCTGTTGCACTGTATTACAAGTTATCCAGCCCCAGAATCTGAATATAATTTAAAACTTATTGAAAATTTAAGCAGAATTTTTGGAGTTCCAGCTGGTGTTAGCGACCACAGTTTAGACCCAATCCTTGTTCCAGTGCTTTCCATTATGTGTGGAGCGACCGTAATAGAAAAGCATATAACTCTAAGCCGGCTTACAATGGGACTTGATGATCCTGTTGCATTAGACGGCGAGCAGTTTTCATTAATGGTTCATTGCGTTCATCAAGCGCAAGCGGTTTTAAATCGCTATGGCAAAGAAAAAGGCAGGTTAGAAATTTTAAAACAGCTTTCCGAAAGTTATGCTGAAGAGCAGATTTTTGCAGTCCTAGGCGATGGTGTAAAAAAACTTGCCTGTTCAGAAGAAAAAAATTACGGAAGAACTAATAGAAGCTTGCACTACACAAAGGATTTAAAATCTGGAGATTCTGTTTCAGAAGAAAATATTGCTGTTTTAAGAACTGAAAAAGAACTTTCTCCTGGAATAAGTCCAAAATACTTAAAATACATTTGCGGGTATAAGCTTTGTAAAAACGTTTCTTCTGGCGATGGCGTTCAGTTTTGCGACTTTATGGCTAAATAGAGCAATACTCTTTTATTTTTAAAAGCCCCTTTATAGTAAGTTCTTTGTCTATGCAGTCAAAAATTTCAGTTATCGGCGCAAGCATTGAATTTAGTCCTCCTGTTGCCATGACTTTTACAGAGGAAGTTTCTGTCCGGCTTTCTTTTTGCATATCTTCTTTCATGTTCTGAATCATTGATTCCACTAAGCCTTTGTAGCCTAATACAATTCCCGACTGAACGGATTCAACAGTGTTTTTTCCCAAACTTGAGCGAGGAATGTCTAAAGAAATTGCGGGAATTTGAGCTGTGTTTGCAAACAATGAATTAAACGCCGTTCTTATGCCTGGTGCAATTGCGATTCCTGCAATATTTGCATTTTTATCTACTGCTGTAAAAGAAAGAGCTGTTCCAAAATCTGCAACTATGCAAGGACCTTTAAAAGCTTCCCATGCAGCAACCGCGTCGCATAAAAGATCTGTTCCTATTTCATGAACCGCCGTTGAAGGAACCTTTACAGGTAATTTTTTATATATGGATGGTTCTACTATAAAAGGTTTTTTGCCAGTTATGTTTTGGCTGACGTTTACAAAAGGTCCCGTTAGAGCTGGAACTACCGTACTCATGACTACATCGTCAATTTGTTTAAAATTAATGCCAGCATCCCTGAAAAGAGGTCGAAGAATACTAAAATATTCATCTCCAGTTCTTTTTGAATCTTTGCTTATTCGCCATTGATGGACAATTGAATTTTTTTCACAAAGAGCGACTTTTATGTTTGTGTTTCCAATATCAAATGCAAGAATCATATATCTTATATTTTATTGATTTTATTGCAACTTGCAAGTTTTTTGTGTTAATATAATAAAATATGAGCGATTTAATTCAACCTAGAGTTCTTAAAGGTTTCCGCGATTTTTTGCCGGAAGCAGAAATTGGAAGAACAAATCTTACAGAAAAAATTACACAAGTTTACAGATCTTTTGGTTTTGTTCCTATTGATACGCCGGTTCTTGAATATACAGAAATTCTTTTGCGAAAAAGCAACGGCGAGACAGAAAAGCAGGTTTTCCGCTTTGAGGACAATGGAGGCCGCGATGTCGCATTGCGTTTTGACCTTACAGTTCCTTTCGCGCGTTTTACGGCTGAGCATAAAAATGAGCTTTATTTCCCGTTCAAACGCTATCATATTGCAAAAGTCTGGCGCGGAGAAAAACCGCAGGCCGGCCGTTACCGTGAATTTGTTCAGTGCGATATTGATACAGTCGGTTCAGACAGCGCTGCAGCCGATTTTGAGATTCTGAATGTGATGAAGGCGGCTTTGAATGGAATTGGCGTTGAAAATATTACAATCCATGTGAATCACCGCGGAATTTTTAACCGTTTTCTTGCTAATCTTGGCGTAAGCGAAAAAAGCGAGGATATTCTTCGTTCTGTTGACAAGCTTGCGAAAGTCGGCGGGGAAGAAGTTCTAAAAGAACTTAATGAATTTACTGGCGATGAAAAAAAGGCTGAAAAAATAATTGAATACATTTCCAGCAAAGGCTCGTTTGAAGAAATTCTTTCAAAGATTGAAGCTCTTGCCGGTGGCGCGGATTCTGACACTCAGCGTATGCGCGACATCTATGAAATGATGAAGGCTGCAGGAATTGAAAAAACTTATGTTCTTGATCCAAGTATCACGCGTGGACTTGACTATTACACAGGCGTTGTGTACGAAACTTTTCTGAATGATCTTCCTTCAATAGGTTCTGTTTGTTCTGGCGGCCGCTACGACAATCTTGCCGGTCTTTACATGAAGGAAAAAGTTCCTGGTGTTGGCGCTTCTATTGGAATCGACAGGCTTATTGCCGGACTTGAACAGCTTGGTGTTTTCAAGTCTGCCGGAAGTTACCTTGATGCCGAGATTTATTGCCTTGACGCAAAAAATTCGATTTATTACCAGAAAGTTGCCGCAAATCTCCGCTCTTTGGGAATAAATGTGGAAGTCTTTCCGGATGCAAAAAAAATGGCGCAGCAGTACGCTGTAACAACGGCAAAAGGCGTAAAATGGGGAATCATGCTTGGCGTAGAAGAAATAAAATCCGGCACAATTTCCTTAAAAAATCTTACGAACCGTGAAATTTCAGCCGGCCTTACCGCAGAAACAGCCGCTGAAATAATAAAGGCTGCAAGAGTTTAATAGCCTAAATGCCGAGTTTTTTATAAGTTGTGAAAAAACGCTTTCAGCGACTTTCCAATTTGTTGCAGATGGTTGTGCTCGCGCTTCGTTTGAATTGGTTTGGGTTGCAATGCAACCTTAGTCGTTCTTGTCGCACAAAATCTTCACAAATTGTAAATTCGCTTGCGCTTTTGTTCTTTTTTCTAGAAAACTAGACTTTCAATCTAATTAATAATAAAAGTGAGGTTGCGTATGGAAAATTCAGAATCAATTCTTATTCAAAAAGCGATGGAAATGCTGAAAGTTTCGTACGCACCGTATTCGCGCTTTTTTGTTGGAGCAGCATTGCTTTCAAAAAGCGGAAAAATTTATGGCGGCTGCAACATTGAAAATTCTGCGTATGGACCTAGCAACTGCGCTGAAAGGACTGCAATCTTTAAGGCTGTAAGCGAAGGCGAAAAAGATTTTGAGGCAATCTGCATTGTTGGCGGAAAAAACGGCAAAGTTGAAGATTTTTGTCCGCCGTGCGGAGTCTGCCGCCAGGTTTTGCGTGAATTCTGCGAGCCGGATTTTAAGATTATTTTGGCAAAGTCACTTACTGAATATAAAATTTTCACATTGGCGGAACTCTTGCCAGAAAGTTTTTCGCTTTCAAAATGATTGATTAGTCAAAACTTCGAGCTTTTTATAAATGTAAAAAAAAATCCCGCCATAACAGAAAAAACTTCCGTTTCGGCGGGATTTTTGAAAATTGTCAGTTTTTCAAGCGGTTAAGCCTGACCTGCAGAGCCGAATGCCTTGCAAAGGTCAATTACTTTTGCTGTGATTGCATCGAAGCCTGGTTTTAAAAGTTTGCGAGGATCGTATCCTTTTCCTTCCTTGTCTTTTCCTGCTTCAATGTATTTGCGTGTAGCAGCTGCGAATTCAAGCTGAAGCTCTGTGTTGATGTTTACTTTTGAAACACCAAGAGTTACAGCTTTGTGAACCTGGTCAAAAGGAATTCCTGAGCCACCGTGAAGTACAAGAGGTTTTCCGTCTACAGCATTATTGATTTCGCCAAGCCGGTCAAAATTCAATCCTGCCCAGTTAGCTGGGTAAACGCCGTGGATGTTACCGATTCCGGCAGCAAGGAAGTCAACTCCAAGAGCAGCGATTTTCTTGCATTCTTCTGGATCAGCAAGCTCTCCGTTAGAAGCGACACCGTCTTCTACACCGCCGATTCCGCCAACTTCACATTCAACAGACATTCCCTTTGCGTGCGCAAGCTCAATGATTTCCTTTGATTTTGCAACGTTTTCGTCAAAATCAAAGTGTGAGCCGTCAAACATTACAGAAGTGAATCCGGCTTCAATAACTTTTTTTGCGCCCTCGTAAGTACCATGGTCAAGGTGAAGGGCTACAGGAACTGTGATTCCCATTGATTCGTAAAGATCTTTTACAAGATTTACAACTGTCTTGTATCCGCCCATGTATTTTGCCGCGCCTTCAGAAACCTGAATTATAGCAGGTGATTTTGCTTCCTGAATACCAGCAAGAATGGATTTTGTCCACTCAAGGTTATTTGTGTTGAATGCAGGAATTGCGTAGTGACCAGCGTGAGCTTTTTTTACCATTTCTACTGCTGAAACCAATGCCATTTTATGACCTCCAAAAATATTTCGATAATCGTGCGACTCATGGCCTTGCACAATTTTTTTTTCTGAAATTCTAAAAGATTTTCAGATTTGATTTAAGGTTTGTATAAATCTTAAATTTAACTCTTATCTATAATAATTCAAATTAAGTTGAATGTCGAGTTTTAAAATATAACAAATTGATGTATTTGACCGCTTAAACAATTTGACAAACTATTGTTGTGTAAATATAATTGTAATAATTATTTTTGCATTTGTTCCGATAATGAATAAGAGGCATTCCGCCTGATGTCGGAATGTAATATGTATATAAGGAGTTTTACATGAAAAAGGGCTTGAAAGTCTTTGTAAATCTAGCTCTTCTTTTTGTTCTTTGTATTCCGGCATTTAGCCAGCCAAGTTCAAAAAGTCAAGAGACATTTTTGATTGATAATTTTGATTCCGAAACGGAATGGTCTTGGACAGTAAATGCTAGCCGTTTTGTTGCTGAAGGTTATCCAAAAATTAGTTATTTTGATGGCATACCAAATTCATTAAAGGTTCTAACAAAATCTGATGTTGAACCAAAAGTTTTAGGCGTAAAGGTTGCTTTTAATAGAAAAGGTGATAACTGGATGGAGATTTTTCCTGTAAAAGACGGAAAAAACTATGAAATCCCTCTTATTGGAAGCGTTCAGCAAATTGACTTTTGGGCTTGGGGCGCAAATTATCTTTACTATCTAGAAGTTCTCGTTCGCGACGCAGATGGTCGTGTTCACGTGCTTCCTGCAGGAAACATGAGATTCAATGGTTGGAAAAATATGATTGTTTCTATTCCTGGTTGGATAAACCAACATTCAAGGCTTCGCTCCGGTCCAAAGAATCTTTCTTTTGTAGGATTTAGAGTTCGTTCAGATTCAGCAGAATTTGTTGACGATTTTACAATCTATTTTGACAACGTAAAGTATATGACAAATTCTCTTTCTTACATTTATGACGGTTATGAATTAAAGGATTCTGATTTTAGCAATGCTGAACAGGGATCTGCGGCTGGAAAAACCAGTGATTCTTCGTCTTCGGAGGCTAAATAATGAAAAAATACTTTGCTATTGCTTTGGTTGCTCTTTCAGCCGCTTGCATTTTTGCACAGAACAGTATTGTTGAAGAACCTAATCCTGAAGTTGTAGGAAATGATTCTGCAATGCAGGCTCTAACAGAAAATTCCTTAGACAAATTTGAAAGAGAAGGCTCTTGGAACGTACATATGTCTCCAGACTATGGTGTAATTTCTGCAAGAACTTTTGATGGAAATCCTGCAATGAAAGAGATGCTTCCAGAAGATGTTGAAGCTGGTGTTGAGGATAAAAAAGTTCTTGGTGTAAAAGTAGAATTCTTTAAAAGAGGGGTAAACTCTTTTTATATTACTGCACAGCGTCCTCTTGCAATTGAAGGAATTACAAAAACAATTTCTCTTTGGGTTTGCGGACGGAATCAAGATCATGACCTTTATGTTCTTGTAGAAGATTATTTTGGACGAAACTATGAACTTTACATGGGTTCTTTAGGTTTTAGCGGCTGGAAAAAGTTGACAGCTGTTGTTCCTCCTAGTCCTGATGGAGAACACGGAATTGTCCAGAAAAGCGCTTACTATGGAGACAAGCCTGGTCTTCGTGTAATTGGTTTTAGAGTTGATTGCAATCCTATGCTCGCTCGTGGAACTTATTATATGTATGTTGACGATTTGCGTTGTGTTACTGATGTTTACGATTACATTAACCGCGATTCTGATGATATGGCAGACAACTGGTAATTTTTAATAAGTATAATCTATAATTAAGAGCCGTCTTTTAGTTTTTGCTATTAAGGCGGCTTTTTTATTTACATAATGTATACACTTTTGCGTTTCCTTTCTTTTTGCGGTTTTCAATAATATTCATCTTTGCAAAAAGCCAAATCATAATTCCTGCTTCTTTTGATTCTTTTAAACCAATTTCATTTTTTATGGCGTTTTGAACATCTTTTACAGTAAAATTTTGAGGAATGTCTTTTGGAAGAAAATTTAAATAGTCGTTTGCCTGTGAAAAAGTTTGTGTTGAAATTATTTCCTTTAATATTTTATCTGTTTTTATCCAATTTTTTTTGAATCTTCTTCTTTTGTTTTCTGATTGGACATTTTCTTTTGTTCTTATTCTTTCTTCAATTGCTTTCACCATTAAAACTTCTAGGCAAAAGTTTTTTTCTAAAAGAATGGGATAAATTCCTGTTAATTGTTTAAAAATTGAATAAAGACTTTCTTTTTTTGGACTTTTTCGTTTGTAGAGTATTTCGCCTTTTTCGTCTTTTAGCAAAATGTATTTTTCAATGACTAAAGGAAAAACTGCTTTTATAGGCATCGAGTTTTCTAAAGTATCTTTTATTTTTGGAAGTAGTTTTGAAAGATTTCGAGTTTGAATTTCAATTACAGAGTTGTTTTTTGTAACAATGTCGTATATGTAGCCATTTAAATTTACTTCTGTATTTGAACCTTCTTCCAAGGAATACATTTTTTTTAAAGTTTTATGCATTGAACTTTCGTTGAAAGTGTTTATTCCCATATATAGCGTACCTATACAACTATGTGCATTTTTTTTAGTTTAAAAAAAATTTTTATTATTTTCGGTATTATTTTGTGTTGACTTTAGGAATTTTTTGTATAAAATAATAAATAAGTGGGAAAAAGTGGTAAATTGTGGTAGGTAGTGGAATTGAATTTGCTTACGGGTGAGTATAAAAATACTTTGGACGAAAAAGGAAGAATTTTATTTCCTTCTAAACTTCGTTCAGCAATTGCAGGAAATACTCTTGTCTGCACCCAGGCAATGGATCATTGTCTATGGCTTTTTACAGTTGAAGAATGGGAAAAGCTTTCTTCAAAACTTATGGAAAGTTCTTCTCCTTTTAACGAACGCAATAGGCTTGTTTTAAGAAGATTTATTGCGCCCGCCCAGGAAATTGAATTTGACAAGTCTGGTCGCATTTCAATTCCTCAAAGTCTTCGCGAGTATGCGACTCTTTCAAAAGATTGTGTGCTGCTTGGAGTTAATAAATATGTAGAATTGTGGGATTTGGATGCCTATAAGTCTTATTTAACTCAAACAGAAGATTCTTTCCGCAGTGCTGCTGAAGAACTGAACGGAATAAATTTTTAAAACGTAAGGGTGGGAAATTACGTGGAAATAATTCATACTCCAGTTTTGCTGGAACCTTGTCTTCAATATCTTAGTCCTCTGGGAGAAAAGTATGAAAATTCCGCATGGATGGTTGATTGTACCTTGGGAGAAGGCGGCCATTCAGAAGCTTTTCTTTTAAAATTTCCTACTCTAAATATTATTGGTATCGATGCAGATTCTGTTATTCAAAGCAGGGCAAAGGAACGTCTTGCAAGATTTGGAGACAGAATGCATTTTTATAACGGCTGGTTTAATGATTTTCATGAAAACTATCCAAATGAATATCCGAAACCAGATCTGATTCTTTTTGATCTGGGGATTTCGGTATTTCATTATGAACGTTCTGGCAGAGGTTTTTCTTTTAGATATGATGAGCCTTTGGATATGAGGCTAGATCCAAAATCCGAAAATGAGTCTGCTTGCGATATTGTAAATAATATGAGCGAAGCTGAACTTGCAAATCTTATCTATCTTTATGGAGAAGAAAAACTTAGCCGCCGTATTGCTCGCGGAATTGTGGAAGCAAGGCACTTCGGAAAGATTGTTTCGTCAAAGGCTCTTGCAGATATAATTTATTCTGTTGTTCCTGCAAGTTATAGGCATGGACCAATACATCCTGCTACAAGAACTTTTCAAGCTCTTAGAATTGCTGTAAACAGTGAGCTTAGGCATATTCCTAAGGCAATTCATAATGCATTTAACAATCTTAATGCGGGCGGAAAACTTGGCGTAATTACATTTCATTCGCTTGAGGATAGAATTGTAAAAACGTATTTTAAAAATCTTTCTAAGCAGTGCGTTTGTCCGCCAGAAGTTGCTGTTTGCAGATGTGGCGGAAAACCTTGCGCAGAACTTTTAACAAGAAAACCTATTGGTCCTACACAAGAGGAATGTGAGCAGAATTCTCCATCAAGAAGCGCAAAGCTTAGGGTTGTAAAAAAATTGCAAAATGCAAGTGAGTATCGTCTTTTGGGAGTAGAGGGATTTTAATGAAAGGAAAGAATAAAGAAATATTTTCTAAAATAAGCTTGTGCGTGCTTGCATTTCTTATTCCAGTTTTGCTTTTGGCTTACGGTGTTCAAGTTAGGCGATATTCTGAACTTTCGCGAGAAATTTCAGAATTAGAAACAAAACAGAAACGCTTGGTCGAACAGAATAAAAAACTTATAAGCGATATAAGCCTGCTTTCTAGCACAGACAGAATTGAAAATATGGCAGAAAATGAATTAGGTATGCATAAAGCCGAATCTGAAGATATTGTGCGCGTTGAAATTCCTGGAGAGAAAAAATGATAGAAAAAACTGAAAATCAAAACTCTTTGCTAAGTTTAAAAGAACTTGTTTCTGCCGTTTGCGGCGTCTTTGTAGGTTTTGCAAAAAGCGAAAAAGAATTTTATTTTTCCTCTGTTTGCACTGACAGCCGAAATGTTGTAAAAGGTTCTCTTTTTGTTCCTCTTATTGGGCAAAATCAGGATGGACACAAATATATTCCCCAGTCAATTGAAAAAGGGGCAACCGTTGTTTTTGTAAAAAAATCTGTATACGATTCAAATTCTGAAAAGTACATGAATCTTGCTGCAGAGTATACTAATGTTGCATTTATTGTTGTTGCAAATACTCTTTACGCTTTGCAAGATGCTGCAATGGCTTATGTGGCAAAATTTCCAAATCTTATAAAAGTTGCAATTACAGGCTCTAGCGGAAAAACTACAACTAAGGAAATGGTTGTAGCCGTGCTAAAGCAAAAGTACAACGTTGTTTATACGCAAGGAAATTTTAATTCTGAAACAGGGCTTCCTCTTTCTGTTTTTAATATAAGAAAAGAACATGAAGCTGGCGTTTTTGAAATGGGCATGAATCGCAAAAACGAGATTGCAGAAATTGCTGCAGTTTTAAAGCCAGAGTATGCTCTTGTTACAAATATTGGAACCGCTCACATTGGAATTTTGGGAAGCCGGAAAAATATTGCAATTGAAAAAAGAAAAATTTTTAAATATATTTCTGAAAGTGGAATAGCCTTTGTTCCTTCGGATGATGAGTTTTCAGATTTTTTAACAGAAAATGTAAAAGGAAAAGTTGTATTTTATGGCGAAAATGTTCCAGAAAGCATAAGCGGCGCTTCTTTTATTTGTGACAAAGGTCTTAATGGAACTGAATTTAGTCTTGACGGTTGTAAAATAAATTTAAAAACTCCAGGTCTTTATAATTACAGAAATGCTTTAGGAGCTTGTGCTATAGGAAAAGCTTTAAAAGTTCCTGTTGAAAAAATTAAATATGCGCTTGAAAATATTGATTCAGTTTTTGGCAGGATGGAAACTGTTCCTTTAATTTTAAAAAATGGTGTAAAAGTAATACTCTTAAAAGATTGCTATAATGCCAACCCTGATTCAATGAAAAGCGTTTTAGAATTTTGTGCATCCCTAAAAAATGTAGATAATAAAGTTTATGTTTTGGGCGATATGCTGGAACTCGGAGAAAAGTCTGCTCAAGAGCACAAAAATGCAGTGGTTAGAGCTATTGAGACAAATCCTGCTTTTTTAATTCTTATTGGAAAAGAAATGAAAAGCGGGTATCAAGTTGCTTTGAATTGCGGCTTTAAGAATGTAAAATACATTCCAGCTTGCAATGAAGAATCAATAGAAGAAGCTGGACTGGAAGTTTTGAATCATGCAAAAGAAAATGGATTAGTGCTTATAAAAGCGTCTAGGGGGATTTCGCTTGAACGCATTATAAAAGTTATTGCAAAAACGGAGAGCCTTAATGAGTAGCTATAATTTTTTTGCAGAGCGTTCGTTTGAAAGATATAAAAAGAGCGATTTAACTTTTTTAATTTCAGTAATTCTTTTGCTAGGATTAGGAATTTTTACTCTATTTTTTTCTTCTCAAAACTATGCGATGCGCATTTTTGATGATTCTTTTTATTTTGTAAGAAGACAGCTTGTTTGTATATCAATAGGAATCTTGCTTTTTTTAGTTTTAGCATTTGTTCCTCTTGAGTTAATAAAAAAATCTATTCCTGTTATTTTTGCTGTAACATTGGTACTGTGCATTCTTACTTGTATTCCAGGAATTTCCATCGAAAAAAATGGCGCTAGAAGATGGATAAAAATGCCTTTTGGTTTTACACTTCAGACTTCTGAGCTTGTGAAATTCACAATAATTATTTTTCTTGCAAATTTTTTTGATAAGCAAGCAAGCATTCCAAATCCAGAAGACCGAAATGTTGCCTCGGGCGTGTTTGTAATGCTTTTGTTTGTAGGGTTTGTTCTTGGCCAAAAAGATTTTTCAACATCTTTGTTTATTTTTTGCATCTGTTGTGCATTCTTTTGGCTGTGTGGCATGAAGATAAAATGGATTTGGGTTATTGGAATTATAGGAATTGGATTTTCAGTTTTCTTTATAGTAACTGAAGAATATCGAATGGAACGAATAATTGCATTCCTAAATCCTACTGAAAAGCAGCAGACCTCTAACTTTCAGAGCTTAGCTGCAAAAAGAGCTATTAGTTCTGGAGGATTATTGGGAGCTGGCATTGGAACTAGTTTAGTGCAGAGCAATAGTATTCCAGAAGTTCATTCAGACTACATTTTTGCAAGCTGGTCTGAAGCAATGGGATTTTTTGGAGTTTTGGCTTATTTTTCAGTTTTAGTTTTGTTTGCTGCTAGGGGAACTATAATTGCCTTGCATTGTACAAATCGTTTTGCAGCCTTTGCTTCTTTTGGATTTGTTTTTTCAATTGTAGCACAATCTCTTATGAACTGCGGGGTTGTTTGCGGTTTGCTCCCATCTACAGGAATTCCATTACCTTTCTTTTCTTTAGGTGGTTCTTCTATAATAGTAACACTTGCAATGTGTGGATTTGTACTAAACGCTAGCAGAGCTAATACCGAAAATGAAATTGAAGTAAAGGTATCTGATAATTACACCGAATTTACTAATATTGACAGCATTGATGATATTGTTGGAGAAACTTATGAGTGATTTAAGTCTTAGATTTGAAGATTATGATGAAGGATTTTTTCAGTCTGAAAAAAAAGACTTTGAAAGTGTTGAAAAAACTGAAAAATCTGATGATAAAATTGTAAAAGCTGTTAAAATTATTTTCGCTGTGCTTATCTCGTGCATAGTTTTGGAATTTTGCTTCTATATGTTTATTCGTCCTAGTCTTTCTGCCCCAAGAGTTTCTGTGTCTGGGCAAAGTTCTTATACTCCTCAAGAAGTTGTAGGCATGCTAAAACCTATGAATGTAAAAAACTGGTTTGACTTTGATGTAGAATCTGCAGTTTCTATACTTGCTAGCGTTAGCGGCTTTGATTCTGTGACTGTAAAAAAATCTTTTCCAGACAAAATTTATATTAGCATAGTAGAACGAGAACCAGTTGCAATGACTTTTATAAACAATAGTGGCAGAAGCATTCCAGTTCTAATTGATAAAAATGGAGTTATTTTTCCAGAAAGAAATAAAAAATCGTATGCTTCTTATATTCCTATTATTTCGGGATTGCCTGTGGAACATCTTACGGAAGGAATGAGAATTCCTATGAAATATAGAAGTCTTATTGATCAAATTTCTGTTATCAGGAGTATTTCTCAAAAGTATTTTGCAGCAATTTCTGAAATTTGTGTTGTCCCGAAGGAATATGGCAACTATGAGTTGGTTTTAATTCCTGTGGGTTCAAAAATAAAAGTTCTTACCGATCGCTCATTGAATGAAGACGCATTAAAGTATATGATGGTGGCACTTGATGTGGTAAACTCAATAGAACCCGATGTTTCAGAAATAGATTTGAGATACGGTTCTGTTTCTTACAGAAGAAAATGATTTAGGATTTTAAAAAAAAACTAAAACGGCTGAGTCAAGCTCTTTCGCGTAAGCGTACCTTGACCAGGTGTATTCTTGCCAAGGGGTAAAGTCTAAATGGTAGTAGGACTTGACATAGGAACTAGTTGTATAAGAGTTGCTATAGGTGATTATGACGAAAATGGTGTTTTCAGAATTTTTGGCACATCGTCGGAAAAGTCTGTAGGTCTTAGAAATGGAAACATAGTAAATATAGAAGCTGCTTCTAATACAATTCGAAAAGCAATTGAAAATGCAGAGCAAAATGCTGGCGTTGAAGTTGCATCTTGTTTTGTAACAATTGGCGGAGACCAAATAGAAGGGCTTAACGCAACAGGAAAAGTTGCCGTTTCTAAAAAAAGTAAATCCCAGCAAGAAATTGGTCCTGACGATATTGCTCGCGTAAAGGAATCTGCAACCGCTGTTCAAATGTCTTTAGACAGGGAAATGCTTCATGTTATTACGCAGGAATACATTGTTGATCATATCCATGGAATAAAAGATCCGATGCACCGGCTTGGAGTTTGCCTTGAAGCTTCTGTGCACATAATTACAGCCTCGCTTACAGCTATAAAAAATATGGGGCTGTGCATAAATCGCGCAGGTTATTCTGTTGATGGAGTAATGTTAAAGACTTTAGCAGCTACTCACACTGTTGTAAACGATGATGAATCAGAGCTTGGCTCTATTGTGATAGATTTAGGAGCTGGAACTACAGATTTTCTAGTTTTGGTTCATGGAGCTCCTATTTGTACAGCTTCTATTCCTCTTGGCGGAAATATTGTGACGAATGATGTGGCTCAAGTTTTAGGAATAGGAATAAATGAGGCTGAGCGAATAAAAGTTGAATCTGGCAGCTGTTGGGAAGAAAATATCGATCATCGCCAAAAAGTCATAATAAATGGTGTAGGAGGTCAACCTCCTAGAGAAATTTTGCAGTCGGAGTTGTGTCAAATTATTGAACCTCGAATGGAAGAAATTTTTACGATGGTCATAAATAAAATTATGGAAAAAACTAACGTGACACAACTTTCTGGAAACATAATTCTTACTGGTGGCGGCGCCCGCATGAATGGAATAATAGAACTTGTTCAGAATGTTTTTCAAACTTCTGCGGTTAGAATTGGAACTCCAGAGCGCCTTGGTGGAATTGAAGAAGATTATTCTGGACCGGAGTGGGATAGTGTTATTGGTCTTGTAAAAGCTTGCAAAGATAATAAGGTTAAAAAAACAAAAAAGAATAAAAAAGCGGGATTTTCGTCTGGAAATAAACAGTCTAATTCAAAGGAAAATCCTGTTGTAAAATTTTTAAAATCTTTATTCTAAACAGGTGGTGGGAATATGGAATACGAAGTAATAAGTAAAACTGGGTCTAATCTTGGGGAAGAAAGTCCTACTCATATAAAAGTTGTAGGTTGCGGTGGCGGCGGCGGAAATGCTGTAAACTGCATGATTGACGCTGAAATTAAAGGTGTAGATTTTGTCGCTTTAAATACAGATCTTCAGGCATTAAAGCGTTCTAAAGCAGAGTATAAACTTCAAATTGGTCAAAAAATTTCTGGTGGTTTGGGAGCAGGCGGAAATCCAGAAGTAGGCGAAGAGGCTGCCAAAGAAGAAGAGGAGGCTATTCGCAATATTTTAAAAGGTTCGGACATGGTTTTTGTTACTGCAGGAATGGGCGGTGGTACAGGAACTGGTTCCGCTCCTATAGTCGCTCGTATTGCTCGTGAACTAGGAGCTCTTACTGTGGCTGTAGTTACAACTCCTTTTAATTTTGAAGGGAAATTAAGAATGCACCAGGCTGAAGAAGGCATAAAAAAACTTCGCGCTTCAGTAGATTCTTTAATTGTAATTCCAAATCAGCAAGTTTTTAAAGATATGGAGAAAAATCTTACTGTGCAAAATGCATTCCGCATTATTGATGACATTTTGCGGCAGGGAGTTCAAGGAATTTCAGATATAATTACAAAGCCTGGACTTGTTAATAGAGATTTTAATGATGTTGAATCTGTTATGAAAGGTCAGGGAGATGCTATCCTTGGAACTGGAATTGGCAAGGGGGAAAACCGTGCTGTTGACGCTGCGACTGCAGCCATAAATAACAAATTGCTTGAAAATGTACGCATAGATGGCGCAAAGAATGTGCTTATCAATATTTGCGGCAATAGCGGTGTTTGCATGGCTGAATGTGATGAAATTGCAAATATTGTAACAGCAAGCGCAAATCCTGACGCAAAAGTTCTTTGGGGACAAGTTATAGATGATTCAATGGAAGATTCAATCTGTGTAACTGTAATCGCTACAGGATTTAATAAAAACACTCCTGAAGAATCTGAAGTTGAAGAAGTTGTTCAAAAAGAAGAAAAAACTGTTGAAGATTCAAATCATATTTCTGTATCAGATTTCAATATGCTTCTTTCTGGAAAAAGTTCAAAGAGTTCCATGGATTCACCAGAGCTTTTTGATGAAGAGCCTTCTGCCCAAAATGACTCTTTGCCTGGAAATATAAGTCCAGATCAGTACGGAACAATGACGCCAAAAGGCAAGATAGATCCTGATGACATAAATACTCCTACAGTCCTTAGGAAAAAGAATGGATATTCAGCAACAATTAATTTTAACAGAAGATAAAAAGTCTGTAAAAATCGGGCAGTTTCTTTCTAGTTTTTACACAGAGCTTTTGCTAGTGGAAAGACATTCAGAAGAAACTGCAAAAACCTACCGCCTTTGCGCAGAAATTTTCTTAGACTGGTGCGCTTCCTCCAAAATAAAGCTTTCTAATGTGTCTGTGCAAAATTTAATATATTACTTTGCCTGGAGAAAAACTTCTGGTTGTACGTCAATAACTTTATCGAAAGATCTTTCAGCCTTGCGCTCTTTAGGCGAATACCTGGTTAGAAATGATATTTGGACAGAAAATCTTGCTCTTTTGCTGGAGCGTCCAAAAGCGTCTAGAAATTTGCCAAAAGTGCTTTCTGTATCTGAAGTTGACACAATCCTTTCTTCCATTGATGATTCAACTCCTGTTGGAATAAGAGATGCTGCTCTGTTTGAGCTTATTTATTCATGTGGACTTCGAATTAGCGAGGCATGCTCTTTGCTAGTTCAAAATCTTCACCTTAACGAAAATATTATTTTAGTGCGCGGAAAAGGTGATAAAGAACGCATAGTTCCTTTTGGAGAGGAAGCCAAGGTAAAATTATTGCGCTATATTAATGAGGCCAGGCCAATTCTTACAAAAAACAGAATTGTTGCTCAGTTATTTGTGAATTATAAGGGCGAGCCAATTAGCAGAAAAGGCGTTTGGAAAAAATTTAAGGAAATTGAAGCAATTTCAGGAATTGATGCAAAAGTTCATACTTTAAGGCATTCCTTTGCAACCCACTTATTGGCAGGCGGAGCCGACTTGCGTTCTGTGCAAGAGCTTTTAGGACACTCTGATTTGTCAACAACTCAAATCTATACTCATGTGGAAGATAAGCAGCTAGAAAATCAGCATAAAAAATATTTTCCTGGTCATTCTGGCTGAATAATGTAAAAAAACTTTGCAAATTTTGATTTACTATGTATATTATTTATATTAGCAGAAAAAGTTGCTTTCTATTCTTTTTATAGGGGAAAATTAAAGTGAAAAATAAAGTTTTTTTGTTTTGCGGATTGCTTTCAGTAGCCTTTTTGTTATCAAGCTGTAATTATTCAAATAAAAAATTGCTCCAAAAGCGATTAGAGAATATGCAGCGAGCTTCAAAAACTCCTGTTTCAGTTGAAGAAATAAAATCTGCAATAAACAAATATGATGAAGAATCTTCTGAAGTAGTTAAAAAAAATTCGCAAGTTGGAATTTGGTATAAAATACTAGGAACCCGCTATATTGATAAAAAAATGTATGGAGAAGCATTGGAATGTTTTGAAAAATCTCTTGAATACTATCCAGAAAATCCAAATCTTTATTATTACATTGGCCGTTGTGCTGCTGCGATGAGCAGAACTGTTTTTGAAAATGATATGTACCGCGACCCTAAAAAAAAGCAAAGCTATTTAAAAATGTGCGAAGAATCTTACATTCAAGCATTGCAACTAGATCCTCGTTATTCTACTGTTTTGTATTCCTTGGGTGTTCTTTACACTTACGGTGCTATACCTGGTGAAATCGGGCTAAACGAGCCGGAGAAGGCAATTCCGTATCTTCTTAGATTTTTAGAAATAGAAACCAAAGATACTTCAGGGATGTTTGCGCTTGCTAGAGCTTATGCTGTTACTGGCAGTTATGAAAAAGCTGTTGAAATGTACGATAAAATTATTTCTATAACAAAATCTGCGCAAATTAAAGCTGACGCAGAAGCAAATAAGAAACAGGTTTTAGATGCTTCCTATGGATTATAAAAATAAAGACCCTCTTTTGCTTATTTCTTTAGCAAGAATAACTTTTTTGTCTCTTGCTGAAAAAATAAATTTGCTAAAAAATCTTGACAGTTTCAATAGCCTTGCGTTACTGTCTATAGAAGATATATCAAAATATGTAAATCGGAGTATAAAAGTTTCTTCTTGGAATGGAAAGAAAAATTTGCTTTATGCGCAAAAAGAGCTTTCTATTCTTGAAGCAAAAAATATTGGCTATCTTGCGTATGGCGAAGAAGATTATCCGGCTTTGCTGCGAGAAATTCCAAACGCTCCTTTTTTGCTTTTTTACAGAGGGAATGTAAATGCTCTTGTGTCTGGAAAAACCGTTTCTGTTGTTGGAACAAGGCGTATTTCTCCTGAATCTAAGATGGCTGCCCAAAAGTTCTCCTACGATGCTGTAAATGACGGCTGCACAGTTGTAAGCGGTCTTGCATACGGAGTTGACAGTGCTGCTCATCAAGGTTGCATAAATGCTTATTTTGATATTTTAGAAAATTCAGAAAAAAAATCTGCGGGAAAAACAGTAGCAGTGCTGCCTTGCGGTTGCGATACAATTGTGCCTTCCTCAAATGCCAGGCTTGCCCAAAAGATTCTTTCTTGCGGCGGTTGCATCGTAAGCGAGTATGTTCCAGGAACTCCTGCGCAAGCGTGGCGGTTTGTCCAGCGCAATAGAATAGTTGCAGGACTTTCCCCGTCAACAGTTGTAATTCAAGCGCCTGCCGGTAGCGGGGCTTTGTTGACTGCTGGCTTTGCTTTGGAATATAACAGGGATGTTTTATTTCATTCTTCGGGATTTTGTGAAAATTCTAAAAAAATCGCTCATTCTGTTTATGAAGATTTGAAAAAAAAGGTTTTGCAAAATCAGGCTCACAGGTCAAAATTGGAAAGCACTTCTGAAATGTTTGTTGAATCTGGAGCTTCTGTTGTAGACAGTTATTCGGATTTTCAAAAGTGTGTTTTGGCGCCTCCCGGAACTCATAAAATAAAAATGGAGCAAATGACTTTGTTTTAGAATAAAGTAGAAATTAATTTTCTATATAAGATAAGGAATGATTATGGCTGAAAAGAAAAATGCAGCGAAAAAAGTTAAGTCTGCCTCAAAAAAGAAGCAAACTTTAGTAATTGTGGAATCTCCTGCAAAAGCTCACACCATCGAAAAGTATCTTGGTTCTGGATACACTGTAAAAGCTAGTATGGGGCATCTTATAGATCTTCCAAAATCAAGAATGGCAATAGATATTGAAAATAATTTTCAGCCAGAGTATATAACTGTGCGTGGCAGAGCAAAGCTTTTAAAAGAATTGCAAAAAGACGCAAAAAAATCTGATAAAGTTCTTCTTGCATCCGATAACGACCGCGAAGGGGAAGCTATTGCTTGGCATTTGAACAATGCCTTAAAAGATAAAACTTCCGCGCAAATAAATAGAATTGTATTTAACGAAATTACTCCTATAGCGATAAAAGAAGCTGTAAAAAATCCTGGCCAGATTGTAGAAAGCAAAGTTAACGCTCAGAAAGCTAGAAGAGTTTTGGACAGGCTTGTAGGTTACAATCTTAGCCCTCTATTGTGGGCAAAAGTAAAAAATGGACTTTCTGCTGGACGCGTTCAGTCCGTTGCTTTAAGACTTATTTGTGAACGCGAAAAAGAAGTTGAAGATTTTATTCCAGAAGAATATTGGTCTTTGGATGCTGATTTTTCAAAAGGAAAGACAAAGTTTTCTGCTCAATTAGTAAAATATAAGGGCGAAACTCCAGAATTAAAGTCAGAATCTGTTGTAAAAGAAATAATCAAAGAAATTGGCAATTCTAAGTGCGTTGTTTCAAATATAAAGCAAACTGAAAAAACTGTGCGGCCAAAGCCTCCTTTTACTACTTCAAAACTTCAGCAGGCAGCTGCAAATAAACTTGGTTTTACTTCTAGAAAAACAATGCAGATTGCACAGCAGCTTTACGAAGGTATAAACATGGGCAGCAGCCGTGTTGGTCTTATAACTTATATGCGAACCGATTCAGTTCGCATAAGTGAAACAGCTCTTGCCGATGTTCGCAAATGGCTTGAAAAAAACTATCCGTCAGAATTGCCAGAGCAGCCTATTCATTACACTGTTGGAAAAGCTGCCCAAGATGCTCATGAAGGTATCCGTCCTACTTACACAGAGTATACGCCGGATTCAGTAAAAGAGTATCTTTCTCGCGACCAGTTAAGGCTTTATACAATTATTTGGGAACGTTTCGTTTCTAGCCAGATGAATAATGCAAAAACAACAACCACTAGCGTTGAAATCACTGCCGATGATGCTTTGTTCAGGGCAAGCGCCTCAAAAATTAGTGAAAAAGGTTTTTATAGCGTTATAAAACTGCTTTCTAGCAAAGAGGATAAATCTGGAAATCTTCCAAGCTTAAAAGTTGGAGAAGTTATAACCGCTGATAATTTTTATCCCGAACAGCACTTTACGCAAGGTCCTGCTAGATATACGGATGCCAGTATCGTAAGAACTCTTGAAGAAAAAGGGATTGGGCGGCCTTCAACCTATGCTCCAATAATTTCAGTTCTTTTGGACAGATACTATGTGACAAGGGTAAACAAGCAGCTAGTGCCGACTCAGCTAGGCAGAATGATTTGCAAGATTCTTGTAGAAAGTTTTCCAGAAGTAATAAATGAACATTTTACTGCGGAAGTAGAAAATAATCTTGATAAAGTGGAAGCAAATCAGCTTGTGTGGAACGAAATGATTGCAGATTTTTTTGCACCTTTTAAAAAACGCGTTGACGAAGTGATGCGCAATGTGGAAAGTGTAAAAGGAACGCTAGACGAGCCTACTGACAAGATATGCGAAAAATGCGGAAAGCCTATGGTAAAGAAACTTGGACGCTACGGATTTTTCCTTGCTTGTTCTGGTTTTCCAGAATGTCATAATACCCGTTCTATTCCTCTTGCAAAGTGTCCTATGCCAGGTTGCAATGGCGAAATTGTTGCGAGAAAAACAAAAGGCAGGGGAAAGGAATTTTATGGTTGCACAAACTATCCTAAGTGCAGTTTTATAACTCATTTCAAACCTATTGATCAGTACTGTCCAAAATGCGGCTGGTTCCTTGTTGAAAAGTTTGACAAAAAAAATGGAAGCTATAAATCGTGCATAAATCCTGATTGTGATTATTTACATTCTGCCGATTCTTCAGAAGATGTTGATTTTTCCGACAAAGAAAAATAGTATTTAAGGTTTGCTGAGCCATGTCTTGAGCGAAAGCGTACCTTGATTAGACGTATTTTTAATGCTAAAGGTTAGATTATGAAAACCGTGTCGCAGCTTGCTATAGAATTTTTAGTATACTTAGATTCTGTTCGGGGCTTTAGCAGTAATTCTGTAGTTGCTTATAAAAATAATCTTTCTCACCTTGAAGAGCTTGTTGGTTCTGATAAAAATATTGAAGATGTTGCTCCCAATGATTTAAGGCTTTGCATTGCTAAGCTAAGCGCAGAAAAAAAATCAAGTGCAAGCATAAATCAATTTATTGCAGCGGCGCGGGCTTTCTTTTCTTATTGCAGAAAATTTGGATACATTGAAAAAAATCCATCGCTGGATTTAAAAAGTGTAAAAATTCCTAAACATTTGCCTCGTTTCTTGACTTCTGCAGAAGTTGACTCTTTGTGTTCTCTTCCTGAAAAAAACGAGCTGCTTTGGGAAAAACGTGACAAAGCCTTGTTTGAAATGATGTATTCCTCTGGTTGCAGGGTAAGCGAAATTGTTTCTTTAAAACTAAATGATTTTCAAAGCGAAAATTCTAGTGCGATTGTAAAAGGAAAGGGGCGAAAAGAACGCAAAGTTTACTTTGAAGATGATGCAAGGGCTGCATTAAAAGAATACTTAGAAGATAGAAAAAAACGTTTTGCAGAAAATAATAAAAGTCCTTTTGTTTTTGTAAATCAGCAAGGAAAGCCGCTTACAACAGGAGGCGTAAGATATATTCTTTCAAGATACAGCGGCAATGAAGGATTAAAGCATCATATTTCGCCGCATGCTCTAAGACACACTTTTGCAACGGCTATGCTTTCAAATGGCGCAGATGTAAGAATTGTGCAAGAAATGCTGGGTCATTCGAATATTTCTACAACACAAAAATATACGCATATAACAACTTCTCAACTTATAGAAATTTACAAGCATGCTCATCCTCACGGCGAAAAATAGCGGTTTTTAACTGTTGAAAAAAAATTATTTTTTTTACCGAAAGAATGTTGTTAGTTTCATTTTTAGGAGATGTTTTTTCTTTGCAAACAGAATGTAATTTTGATATATTAAAGTTTATAATATGTTTTAATGGGATATGCTATGTCAAAAACAAAAATTAGAAGCACAACTATTCTTGCAGTAAGAAAAGACGGTCATGTAGCAATGGCTGGTGATGGTCAGTGTACACTTGGCGAAACCGTTTGCAAGGGAAATTCTAGAAAATTGCGAAAAATTTATGACGGAAAAATCATAACAGGATTTGCAGGTTCTGTCGCAGATGCCTTTACTCTTCTTGATAGATTTGAAACAAAAGTAAAGGAATACAATGGAGATATTATGCGTTCCGCTGTGGAACTTGTAAAAGCGTGGAGGACGGATCGCACATTGCAAAAACTGGAAGCGATGCTCTTGGTTGCTGATAAAGAGAAAACCCTTCTTATTAGCGGAGATGGAAACGTTATTGAGCCTGAAAAAGATGCCATCGCGATTGGTTCAGGTGGAAATTACGCATATTCAGCTGCTTTAGCTTATTTGGACTGTTCTAATTTGTCTGCAAAAGAAATTGCAGAACGCTCTCTTCATATTGCTGGTAGAATTTGCATTTACACAAACGAAAATATAACTATCGAAGAACTTTAAGGATTTTTTATGGAAAATATGGATTTACCTACTCTTGAAAACAAGGTGGAATTAACACCTAAGCAGATTGTGGAAAAACTTAATCAATATATCATTGGCCAGACAAAAGCAAAAAGAGCTGTTGCCATCGCTTTAAGAAATCGTACTAGAAGACTTAGGCTTCCAGAAGAAATAAGAGATGAAGTTGCTCCAAAAAATATTTTGATGATTGGACCTACAGGCTGTGGAAAAACAGAAATCGCCAGAAGATTAGCAAAACTTTGCAATTCTCCGTTTTTAAAAGTTGAAGCTACAAAGTATACTGAAGTTGGTTATGTTGGACGTGATGTTGAATCTATGGTTAGAGATTTAATGTCCGTCGGCTATAAAAACGTAAAAGCCGAAATGGAAGAGCAGCTTCGCGAAAAATCTGTTTCTATTGTTGAAGAAAAACTTCTTGACTTGCTTTTGCCAGGATCTTCGGATAAAAGCAAAAATGAAGAAAATTTACCGGAAAACAAAGACGAATCTACAAGAGAAAAATTCCGCCAAATGCTGCGTGAAGGAAAACTAGAAGAGCGCGAAGTAGAAGTTTCTATTTCAAACAGGCAAGGCGGATTTCCTAGCATGGAAATAATAGCAGGTGGTAGCCTGGATGACCTTCAAAATAGCATGCAGAGCCTTGCAGGAATGTTAGGTGGCGCTAGACGCAATAAAAAAAGAACAGTTTCTATAAAAGAGGCTCGGAAAATTCTCACAGAAGAAACGCTGGATAACTTGGTAGACAACGATAAGGTTGCTCAGATTGCAAAAGATAGAGTTGAAAACAGCGGAATTATTTTTATAGATGAAATCGACAAAATTGCCGTTCATGGGGAAAGTCATGGACAAGATGTTAGCAGAGAAGGGGTTCAGAGGGATATTCTTCCTATTGTAGAAGGAAGCAATGTAAATACCAAATTTGGGGTAATAAACACAACTCATATACTGTTCATTGCTGCTGGTGCCTTTAGCGTCGCCGCTCCTAGCGATCTTATTCCAGAACTTCAAGGTCGTTTTCCGTTAAGAGTTGAATTAGAATCTCTTAATAAAGAAGATTTTAAACGAATTTTAACAGAACCAAAAAATAGCTTGATAATGCAGTATACTTCTTTGTTGGAAACTGAAGGCGTAAAACTTGAGCTTACAGAATCTGCAATTGACAGGATGAGCGCTATTGCAGAAGAAGTTAACGCCTCTGCTGAAAATATAGGAGCTAGACGGCTTCAAACAATAATGGAAAAAGTTCTTGCAGATATAAATTTTGATGCGGATGAACACGCTGGCGAAACAATAACAATTGATGTTGACTATGTTAATGAAAAGCTGGGAGATATTGTCCAAAATCAAGATTTAAGCAGATATATTTTGTAAATTTTGCAAAAAGTTATAAATATTTTTTTTATAAAACCGAAAATTATTGTAAGAACAGTCTGAATTAGTTTTAGTTCAGGCTGTCCTTAGAATCTTTAAAACTAATTTTCGGGATGTCAAAATGAACAGTTTTACAAGATCTGTAGATTTATTACAGCGTTCGATGGATGTTTGTAGCTTGCGTTACCAAGTTACTGCGGACAATCTTTCAAATAGCGAAGTGCCAAATTTTAAGCGTTCTGTTGTTAATTTTGAAAGCGAATTAAAACGGGCTTTTGAAAGTGAACAGAAGGCTAAAAACGCTTTTCAATTAACACTTTCAGACCCTAGGCATATTTCTCTTCAAGAACCTTATGATTACCGTGAAGTTCAGCCAAGGCGAGTTCTTGATTACACAACAACAGCTAAAGCCAACGGAAATAATGTTGATGCAGAAACTGAAGCAAACAATATTCTTCAGATTCAAATGCAGTATAGGCTTCTTTCTCAACTTACAAATTTTGAATTTTCACAGTTGAATACTGCGATGAGCAAATAGGTATAAAAGACCGGCAGAGTCATGGCCTTGAGCGAGCCTTGTCCAAAAGTATTGACTTTTTATAGAGGAAGATAAAAACATCCAAAAGCGAGGTGGAATATGGGACTTTTTACATCAATTAATATTGCTGCTACAGGAATGAGCGCGGAACGCCTTCGTTCTGATGTTATTTCAAACAATATTGCTAATGCTTCTACAACAAGAACTCAAGAAGGAGGAGCATTTAAACGTTCTAGAGTTGTTTTTGAACCTGTAAGTTCAAAACGCCCTCAATGGAGAAGTCCTTTCTGTCCAGAAGATTTAGACAATGGTCCTGGCAAAGGTGTAAAAGTCCGTGAAATTGTAAAAGACACAACGCCCGGAAATATGGTTTATTCTCCTGAGCATCCAGATGCAATAAAATCAGGACCCAATGCAGGTTATGTTGAATATCCTAATGTAAATATTGTAAATGAAATGGTCGATCTTATAAGCGCAAGCCGTGCTTATGAAGCTAATTCTACTGTTGTAGAAGGCGCAAAATCAATGTTTGGCGCAGCTCTTGAAATTGGTCGCTAGTCTTGCTTTTTTTTATGCGGCAAGCATTTAATTGAATTGACAATGTTTGTTTGATGAATGATAATATTCATGGTGAAAAAATGAAAATTCCTGAAATAAGTGCTTTGAATTTAGTTCGAACAGAATCCGCTCATCAAGAAAATGGCGTGCTCTCCTCTAGTAAAATTACATCTTTTGAAAATTCCGCAAAAAGTTCTATAGAAAAAACTAGGCGTTCTTTTGATGAATATCTAATGGAAGCTTTTAAGAATATGAATCAAAATCAAGTTGATGTTGAGCATCTTCAAGAAAAAGTTATAACAGATCCAGAATCCGTTGATATTCATGATGTTACAATTGCAATGTCAAAAGCGAAAATGTCTTTAAATCTTGCGAAAACTGTTATAGACCGGCTTGTTCAAGGCTGGTCAGAAATTACAACTACTAGATAACCTATTAAAAATAACTAGTCAGAATTTATTTAATGTGATAGAATAATTTATGTAAATTTCTATAAATTCGTTCATAGGAGGGGAACATGAACGAATGGCTTAAAAAGATGGCTGAGAAACTCAAAGATTTTTGGAAGAATAGTTCAGTCATCAAAAAAGTTATTCTATTTTCTGTAATTGCAGTCATATTGATAGCTATAGTTGTAACCGCTAAGGTTTCTGCTAGGCCATCTACTGTCAGACTTTTTAATGCCTCTGTTACAAATGAAAACACAAGATCTCAAATTTTGGATCGTCTTTCAGAACTTAATGTTTCTGCAAGCATTGATGATAACGGTTATATCAATATAGATAGAAATGCCGATAAAAAGAAGGTTGTTTCGATTCTTATGTCAGAAGGATTAACACCTTCTACCTGGGATCCTTTTGAAGAATATTACAACCGCTCCTGGTCTGCAACTGATGCTGAGCAGAACGTTCGCCTAAAAAATGCTGTAACTGAGCGGCTTCAGCAGCAGCTTGAAGTTTTAGACGATATAAATACAGCTTTTGTTACAATAAATATTCCTAAAACAGAGCTTTTTACGGCAGATCAAAATCCTGTTTCTGCAGGAATTGTTCTTAAGCTTTCTCCTAGAAGCGATCTTTCTACAAACAAAAAAAAGCAAAAGAATTTGGAACGGCTTGTTTTAAATCTCGTTGAAGGGTTAAAATCTGAAAATCTTACAATTTCAGATACTGAAAACAACGTTCTTAATGATTTTACAGGCCTTGAAGATGCAAATAGACTTACTAATGTCCAGTTGGAACAAAAAATAAGGCATCAAGAAGAGGCGAAATTAAAGGCAAATATCCTTAATCACTTGCAGGAAATTGTAAAGCCAAAAAGAATTGGTGACCTTGTCGTTAACTGCGAAATGGATATGAGCCAAGAGTCTTCAGAGGATACAATCTATACTCCAATACAGAGAAAGGCTGATAATCCAAATACTCCTTATGATGAGTCTGAATATGTAGATACTGTGCCAATTAGTGAGCAAAAAGTTGAAAAAGAATGGAAAGGTACAGGATATAATCCGGAAGGTCCTGCTGGTGTAGAAGGAAATAATCCTCCTACATATAGCGATATGTCAAATGTGATAGGTTCTACTAAAGAAGTTGGTACTACGCGAAATAATGTAATCAATACTTCTCATGTGAAAAAAACAAGATCTCCTGTTATTGGAAAAACTTCTGTTTCCGTTAATATTGATGGCGTTTGGACAATCGCAAAGGATAGCAAGACACACGCTTATCTTATAGATGAAGAAACTGGGCACCTTGTATGGAATTATACGCCTGTAACAGAAAATGATTTGTCAGATTTTACAAAGCTCGTAAGGGCTGCAATAAATTATGATGCTTCTCGCGGAGATATTGTTAGCGTTACAAATGTTCAAGTGGACCGTTCCGAAGAGCACCAGGCTTTTGAAGATGATTATTTTAAGAAGATACGAACAAGAAATACTATTCTTTTAGCATTGGCAGCAGTTGCTGTGGTTCTTGTTGGATTTATTCTGTTCCGTATTATTAGCAAAGAAATTGAGCGAAGAAAACGCCTTCGCGAAGAAGAATTGCTTAGACAAGCGCAAGCCGCCAGAGAGCAGGCTCTTTGGGATGCAAAAGAAGATGCAAATATGCAAGTTACAATGTCTGTTGAAGAGAGCCGAAGAGCAGAGCTTCAAGAGAATGCTATTAATATGGCAAAAGAGCATCCAGAAGATGTTGCTATGCTCATACGAACTTGGTTGATGGAGGAATAGAAGAATGGCAGATGAAGAAGTAAAATCCTCAGCAAATCCAAAACCGATTCCAAAGTCTGGTAGTTTAAAGCCTGCTGCGAGCAGTAAAAAGGAACGAAAAGATTATAAGAGCCTTACTGGCAGACAAAAAGCTGCGATTTTTTTGGTTTCTTTAGGTTCTGATGTGTCGTCAGAAATAATGAAACATCTTCGGGAAGATGAAGTTGAAACTCTTACCTTTGAAATTGCTCGCCTTGAAACAGTTGATGCGGAATATAAGGATGCGGTTTTAGAAGAGTTCCAGGACTTAATGCAAGCCCAGAACTTTATTACAACTGGCGGTATAGACTACGCTCGAGAACTTCTTGAAAAATCTTTAGGCTCTCAAAAAGCAATCGATATAATTAACCGTCTTACTTCAAGTTTGCAGGTTAGACCATTCGACTTTATTCGTAGAACAGATCCTGCTCATTTGCTGAACTTTATTCAGCAGGAATACCCTCAGACAATCGCATTGATTTTGGCTTACCTTGAACCTGGAAAGGCCGCTGTAATTTTACAGAATTTACCAGAAGAAATGCAGCCGGAAGTTTCAAAGAGGCTTGCTACAATGGACCGAACATCCCCTGATGTTTTGCGAGAAGTTGAACGAGTCCTTGAAAAGAAACTTTCAACTCTTTCTAGTGAAGATTATACTTCTGCTGGTGGTGTTGAATCTATCGTAGAAATTTTGAACCTTGTTGACCGTTCTTCTGAAAAGGCTATTATAGAATCTTTGGAAGAAGAAGATCCAGATTTGGCAGAAGAAATCAAGAAACGAATGTTCGTGTTCGAAGATATTGTTATGCTTGATGACCGCGCAATTCAGAAAGTTCTTCGGGAAGTTGATACTCAGGAGCTTTCAAAAGCGCTTAAATCTGTTGATACTGAAGTTCAAGACAAGATTTTCCGCAATATGTCAAAGCGTTCTGCAAGTATGCTAAAAGAGGATATGGAATTTATGGGACCTGTGCGCTTAAAAGATGTTGAAGAGGCTCAGCAGAAAATCGTTTCAACTATTAGGCGTCTTGAAGATTCTGGTGAAATAGTTATAGCTCGTTCTGGAGAGGACGAGTTGGTTCAATAGCGAACTTTTATTATTGTGGGACAGTCAGATGGCTAAGCAAGTATTCAGACCGAATGAAATAAAATCAAAACCTGGAGATAAGGTTACTTTAAAACTGATACATGATTATGCTCCGGTTGTACACAAAGAAGAAAAAGTAGAGCCTGCTTACAAGGGACCTACTGCAGAAGACCTTCGCCGCGATGCAGAAGCTTTTAAAACTGGTTGGGAAATCGAAAAAAAGCATATGCTAGAAGAAGCCCAAAAGTCTGCTGACGATATTGTAAAAAAAGCAGAAGAAGCAGCTTTTGCAGAAGTAAAAAGGCAAACCGACCAGGCTCAAATTATAAAAACTGATGCTGAAAAGCAAGCTCAAGATATAATCGCTAAGGCAAGGAGCGAAGCACAGGCGATTTTAGACAATGCTCGCAAAGAAGAAGAAGAAATAAAAAGTGGCGCAAGCCAAAGCGGCTATGACGAAGGCTATAAAAATGGATATTCTAACGGCGAAGATGAAATAAAGCTTCTTGTTGAACGGTTGCACAAAATAATTGAAGCTGTAATGGCTCGCCGTGAAGAAATCTTAAAAGATACGGAAACTCAAATTGTTGAGCTTGTGATTTTAATGACTAGAAAAGTTGTAAAAATTATTTCAGAAAACCAGAAGTCCGTAATAATGAGCAATGTTCTTGCGGCTTTAAAAAAGGTAAAAACCAGAGGACAGGTTAATCTTCATGTGAATCTTGAAGATTTAAAGGTTACTTCTGAACACATCAACGACTTTATAAAACGGCTTGAAAATATTCAAGGAATTACTGTTTTAGAAGATTCTACGGTAGACAAAGGCGGTTGCATAGTTGAAACTGACTTTGGTGCAATAGATGCAAGAATTTCAAGTCAGCTTGGAGAATTGGAATCTAAAATTATGGAAATTTCTCCAATAAAAAATATTTCAAAGTCAGCAAGCGGACTTGATGTTTAGTTACTTTTAAGAGAGCGATATGCCTTTAGATTTTAATGACAATTTTAAAGATTCGTTTGATTTTTCAAAATATCTTTCAACTGTAAAGGAAACCGAACCTATAAAATATATAGGTTATGTAAAAGCTGTGCGCGGACTTGAAATTATAAGTTCCGGACCTGTTGCCCGTATTGGCGAAATTTGTTACATAAAACTTCCTGCAAAAGAAATGCTAGCTGAAGTTGTTGGGCTTGATGGAGAAAATGTTAGACTTACTGTTTATGGAAGTACAGCGGGAATTGAAATAGGTTGTGAAGTGGTTGCATCTGGAAAAAATCTTCAAGTTCCTGTTGGTTGGAATCTTTTAGGAAGAACCGTTGACGCCACTGGAAAACCCTGCGATGGGCTTGGTGAAATAGTTCCTCAGTCATATTATCCTGCTGAAGCCCCAGCTCCTGACGCAATGACAAAAAAAGAAATTAATAGAAGAATTACAACGGGAGTCCGTTGCATTGATTCTATGCTTACAATTGGGAAAGGTCAGCGTGTAGGAGTTTTTGCAGGCTCTGGAGTTGGAAAATCAACTCTTTTAAGCATGATTGCAAGAAATACAAATGCGGATGTAAACGTTATTGGGCTGATTGGTGAGCGAGGCAGGGAAGTCCTTGACTTTATAAACAGAGATTTGGGCGAAGAAGGAATGAAGCGTTCCGTAGTAGTTGTTGCAAAAGGTGATGAGCCTTCTATTTGCAGGCTTAGAGCGGCGCAAGTTTGCACTGCAATTGCGGAATTCTTTAGAGACCAAGGAAAAGACGTTATGCTTATGATGGATAACGTTACTCGTTTTGCAAAAGCACAGCGAGAAATAAGCCTTGCAAATGGAGAACCTCCTGCTCAAAATGGATATACTCCCAGCGTTTTTGATTCTATTCCAAAGCTTTTGGAACGAACAGGCACAAATGATAAAGGCTCTATTACGGCATTTTACGCAGTTCTTGTGGATGGCGATGATATGAATGAACCAATAGCAGATACTGTTCGCGGTGTTCTTGATGGTCACATTGTTCTTAGCAGAAAACTTGCCGCTTCTTTTCATTATCCTGCAATTGATGTTTTGCAGTCTATAAGCCGTCTTTCAAAAAGAGTTACAGGAAGACAAACCCAGCGTGCTTGCGGAAAAATTCGTGAGCTAATGGCGGTGTATCAAAATAATGTGCAGGTCATAAATACAGGGATTTATGAAAAAGGAAGTTCTCCGTCAATTGATGCGGCTATAGATAAATATGATGAAATAGAGTCTTTCTTAAAGCAAGAAGAATATGAAAAGTGTACGATGGAAAATACCCTCGATGCGCTTTCTGTTGTATCTGGCATAGAAATTCCAAAAGAGGAATACGAAGAAAATCCGTGGCAAGCGTTGCAAGAAGCGGAATCTAAAGAGGCTGAATAATCTGTATCTAAATGAAAAAGTTTGTTTTTGAACTTCAAGATATTCTTGATATTAGAAAATTTGAACAGCAGCAAGCTGAGTTAGCTCTTGCAAAAGCTTTGGCAGAAGAAAATCGTATTCAAAATGAATTAAATGCCATTGCTGCAAAAAAAGTTTCAGTTTCTAAAAGTATGAAAGGGAATACCGACTTTACAGATATTGTTAATACTCAAAACTTTTTTGAACTTTTGCGTACTCGTTCGGAAAGTCTGCTAGAAGAGTTAACAAAAGCGAAACTTGTTACCACAGAAAAGCGAAATATCTTGAAAAAAGCAATGCAAAAAACAGACGCTTTGCAACAGCTTAAAGATTCTCAATATGAAGAATACAAAGCAGAAGCAAGGCGCGCTGAAATGAAAGAAATAAACGATATTGTTGCTTCAAGATTTAATACTTAAAAGCAGAGCCGCCTATAAATTCTCTTATTATAGATCTGGAAGGTACCTGTGTAGGGGCAATCGTTGCAAAATTATCTAAGAATTTTAGAAGTTGGCACGCTTCAGTGTATTCTTTTTCAGAAGGTTTTACGCACCTTAAAAGCGGTTCTGCATAAACTTTTAAAACGCTAAGTTCATAATCAAGGGCAGTATTTAAAACAGCGTCTGCATTGTTTTGGAATGGAAAAATATGTTGTTCTTCGCCGCGACGGACACTTGGCCACATGGCAATAGTTCCCGCTGCGCTTTTTCCTCTGAAATTATAGTCTCGAACAATTCTTCTTATTAATCTGTTGTCGCTTGTAGAAATTCTGTTGTGGTCGTCAAGATTTAGTTGCGTTAATGCTGAAAGATATATTTTGAATTTCATTTCTTCTGGAATTTTTGGCGTTAATTTGTTGTTTAAGCCATGAATTCCTTCCATTATTAGGATTTCATTTTCTGCAAGAGCCATTTTATTTTTTTCTTCAAAATATTGTATTCCTTCATGAAAACTATAAGAAGGAATGGTAACTTCTTTTCCGTCAAATAAGTCGACTAAGTTTTTATTAAGAAGTTCAATGTCTAAAGCTTCAAGACATTCAAAGTCAAGATTGCCGTTTTCATCCTTAGGAGTTTTTGTATGTGGAAGATAGTAGCTATCAATGCTTATAACCTTTGGCGTATAGCCTATTGCTTGCAGTTCAAGGGCTAATTTCTTGCTTGTAGTCGTTTTTCCAGAACTTGACGGTCCTGCGATTAAAACAACCCTTGCAGATTTTTTTTCTGCAATTTGATTTGCAACATTTGAAATGCACTTTTCTTGAAGAGTTTCTGTTATATCTATAAAGTCGTTTATTTTTCTGTCAATTATAAGCTGGTTTAAGTTTGCAACGCTGGTAACCTTTAGTCTTTTCCCCCAGTCCTTGTATTTGCTATAGACTTCAAATAGTTTTGGCTGGTCGTTAAATGGTGTTAAAACATTTGGCTGAGAAACCTTTGGAAATCTTAAGAGAAATCCTTTGTTGTAAGGTCTTAGTTCAAACACTTTAAGTACGCTTGTAGCAGGAACTAGCGGACCAAAGTAGATGTCAGAAAAGTTTTCAAGAGTATTTATTCTAACTTTTGGGGCGCAGATGAAGTCCAATTGATGGCGAGTTTCTTTTAGTCCTATTCTTTCAAAAAGTTCTACAGCTTGTTGATACGAAATAAAAGAGCTTTCTATTTTTAAATTCTGTTCTACTAACTCTTTCATTTCTTCTTCAAGAGTTTGTACATCTGAAATAGAAACTGGCTTGCCGCTTTCTAAAGTGTAGTAGTACCCGTGTTCAAGGCTGTGGCCTACTAAAAGGCGGGCGTCTGGAAAAAGTTTTTTTGAAGCGGTTGCCAAAAGAAAGCACAGCGAACGTCTGTATATTGAAGCTCCTTCTCTGCTTGTGTTAAAAACTGGTTCTAGAATTGAATTGTATTTTAGTTCCTTTTCAATAGGATATATTTTGTTGTTTACTTTTGCAGCGTAAATGTTTTTATATTCAGGATAGTATTTTTCAAATAAGGTTAGAGCTTTGGTGCCTTTGTTTACAAATAGTTCGTTTTTGTTGTCCAAAGTTATTTTTATTTTTTCTTCTTCCATAGTTAGAAACCTCCAAAAAGTTGTAGCTTGAACAGTATGAAAATATTTTACTACAGAAATTCCAAAAGTAAAGAAATTACAGTACAATTTAAGTTGATATGAAAGTTTTTTATTGGAATGAAATTATCAATTCTAAAAAGTCAATTCTAAGAAAATCCACAGCCCTTTCTGTTGGAAGTTTTGATGGTCCGCACAAGGGGCATTTTGAAATTTTTAAAGAAATTTTAGAATTTTCAAAGGAAAATGGAAGCTTGAGCGGGCTTGTTACTTTTGAAAGGCCAGTTTCTTCTATAAAACAGGGTACTAATTATAAAGGCGATATTTCTAGTTTGGAAGAGCGTTTAAGAGTTTTTAGAAAAATTGGCTTTGATTTTGTTGTTGTAATTCATTTTGATGAAGATTTTAAAAAAATAGAAGGAAAAGAGTTTTTTGAAATCTTAAAAAATAAATTGAACTTAAAGTGCATTGTTGAAGGAGAAGATTTTTGCTGCGGATATAAAGGCTCTTTTTCAAAGGAGCAAATTCAAAGATTTTGTGAGGAAAATGAAATAAAATCTGTTTTTGTAAAATTAGTAAAAGAGGATGGAAAGCGTATAAGCAGCACTTTGATTCGCAGCCTTTTAGCAGAGAACAATGTTGATGAAGCAAAAAAACTTTTAGGTATTGATTAATGACAGGATTTTTTATAAAATTATTGTATCTGTTTTTACGGATTTTTTGTGATTAATTTCCCAAAACCCGGAGATTGACCTGCATTTTTTCCGCTTATTCAGATAAAATAATTTTAAGGGGTTCCAAAATGGCACTTACAAAAGAAACAACTGCATCTATAGTAACAAAATATGGTGCAAAAGAAAACGACACTGGCAATGTAAAAGTTCAGATTGCTCTTCTTACAGAAAGAACAAAGCAGCTTACAGCTCATTCAAAGGCTTTTCCAAAAGATTCTGGTGCAAAGCGTGCTCTTTTGAAAGTTGTTGGTCAGCGTCGCAAGATGTTGAGATACTTTGAACGCACTGATCTTGAAGGATACCGTGCATTCATTAAGGAACTTGGACTTCGCAAGTAGTTCTTGTTTTTTAGAAAAGGCCTGTTGCTATACTTCGTGGTGGCACAGGCTTTTTTAGTAGTTGAACTTTATATGCGCGAAGCATCGCGATTTGATTTTTTTCAGGTAGCAGATGAACACAAATGTATGCAAAAAAGTACGGGGCGTTGCGGGGTGTCCCCGCTGGAAGGGGTAGCCGAAAATGCTTTGCAGTTGAGGCGAGGGGAAGGCGTTCCCCCACCTAAATTTTAAAAATTTAAAATGATTTTTAGATTTTGTTTTTTTGTGTAGATTTGTGTGTATCTGTGGAAAAAGACATTAGCGATGTAAAAAAAAGAATAAGACATAAGGAAAGGAAAAATGTCAGTAACAAGAGTAACTTACAAACTCGGAGATGCCGATCTCATCCTTGAAACAGGAAAAATCGGAAAACAGGCAAACGGTTGTGTTTACGCTCAGTGGGGTGGAGCAGCCGTTATTGCAACAATCTGTGCGTCTAGCGCAGTAACAGAAGGTCAGGATTTTGTTCCTGTAACAGTTGAATACAACGAAAAATTTTATGCGGCTGGAAAAATTCCAGGCGGATTTGTAAAGCGCGAGGGCCGCCCAAAGGATAAAGAAATATTGGTGAGCCGTCTTATTGACCGCCCAATGCGTCCTCTTTTTGAACCATCTTTTGGACACGAGCTGCAGATTGTTCCGACTTGTGTTTCTTGCGATGGTGTTCACACCCAGGATATTTTGGCTGTAATTGCAGCTTCTGCAGCAACTTGCATTTCGGATATTCCGTTTCATGGACCGGTTGCAGCTTGCCGTGTAGGATTTTTGAACGGCCAGTATGTAATAAACCCGACTTTTAAGCAGATTGAAGAAGCTGACATGGAAATCGTTGTTGCCGGAACAAAAGACGGTTTTACAATGGTTGAAGGCGGAGCAAAAGAAGTTTCTGAAGAAGTTATGCTTGGCGCGCTTGCCGAAGCGGAAAAGTTTATTAAAGAAATGTGCGCTTTGCAGGAAGAGCTTGTTGCAAAGTGCGGAAAGGAAAAGCTTCCTTTGAATCCTCTTGATGTAACTCTTGCCAATGCTGAGCAAATTGAAGCTGAAGCAACTCCTCTTCTAAAAAAGGCTTGCTTCCAAGATGGAAAAATGAATCGCGGAAAAGCGATTGCGGAAGTTGAGAAGACCGTTGCTGCAAAATATGCAGAACAATTGGAAGATCCTGTTCAGGCAAAGCTTTTTGCAGCTTTGATGGACGATATTCAGTATAAGCTTTTAAGAAAATCGATTCTTGATGAAGGCGTTCGCATTGACGGCCGCAAAACTGATGAAATTCGTCCTATTACTTGTGAAATAAATGTTCTTCCAACTCCTCATGGTTCTGCTTTGTTCACTCGTGGAGAAACTCAGTCTTTGGCTGTTTGTACGCTTGGAACTGCAATGGATGAACAGGTTTACGACGATATTGACGGAGACAGAAGCGAACACTTTATTCTTCACTACAATTTTCCTCCATATTCAGTCGGCGAAACTGGAAAACTTACAACTGGACGCCGCGAAATCGGTCACGGAAACTTGGCTCGCCGCTCTTTGGCTGCAATGGTTCCAAGCCGCGAAGAATTCCCTTACACTGTACGCGTAGTTTCTGAAATCATGGAATCTAATGGTTCTTCTTCTCAGGCTTCTACTTGCGGCGGCTGTTTGTGTATGCTTGCCGCTGGCGTTCCGATGAAAAAAATGGTTGCCGGAATCGCAATGGGTCTTATCACAGAAGCTGAAGGCGACAATCCTTACGGACGTTACAAGATTCTTTCTGATATTCTTGGCGAGGAAGACCACCTTGGCGACATGGACTTTAAGGTTGCCGGAACAAAGGACGGTATCACTGGATTCCAGATGGATATTAAGATTGCCGGTGTAACAACTGAAATTATGAAGAACGCTTTGGAACAAGCTAGACAGGGACGCATGCATATCCTTTCTATAATGGAAAAATGCATAGACAAGCCTGCTCCTCTTGCAAAGAATGCTCCTCAGATTCTTACAATGAAAATTCCTGTAGACAAGATTGGCGCTCTGATTGGACCTGGCGGAAAGAATGTAAAGGCTCTTTGCGCTCAGTACAATGTGACAATCAACACTGATGATGACGGAACTGTTACAATCTACGGAAAAAATGGCCTTGATGCCGAATCTGCAAAAAAAGCTGTAAAGGGAATGACAGAAGATCCTGAAGTTGGAACAATTTATCAGGGAACTGTAAAGCGCATTATGGATTTTGGCGCATTTATCGAAATTCTGCCTGGAAAAGAAGGTCTTTGCCACATTTCTAAGCTTTCTAAGCAGCGCGTTGAAAAGGTAAGCGATGTTCTGAAAGAAGGCCAGGTTATTCCTGTAAAACTTTTGGAAGTTGACAAAATGGGCCGCTTGAATCTTTCTTACATCGATGCGATTGAGAATAAATAGTTTTTATAAAAAAGCGCACAGTATTTGCTTTTAAAAATGAACTGCACCCCCTAAAAGTGGACAAGTAAGGTTCAATTTTAGGAGGGCAGTTTTTTTCTTTTGTTAGATTGTTTTCAGTGGTTTTTCTTTGTATTGTGAATAATCCTTTTATCAGCTATAATTGTTCTTATGGACAAAATAAACATAAAAGTTATTGCTGAAGCTGGAGCTGTAATTCCAGAATATAAAACGGCAGGTGCTGCTGGCGCAGATATTTATTCGCATTTGACCGAGTCTGTTACTATCAAATCTGGAAAATCCGCTATGATTCCGACTGGTATTTTCTTTGAAATTCCTGAAGGCTATGAAGTTCAAGTCAGGCCTCGTTCTGGTTTGGCTGCAAAAAACGGCGTAACCGTTTTGAATAGTCCAGGAACAATTGATTCAGATTACCGTGGCGAAATTAAAGTAATCCTAATAAATCATGGAGATGCTGATTTTGTTGTTCATGATAAAGACCGAATCGCGCAGATTGTAATTGCTCCTGTAACTCAAGGAACTTTTACTCTTGCAGAATCTTTGTCTGAAACAGAAAGAGGTGCAGGCGGATTCGGTTCTACAGGTGTAAAGGCTTGAATATCTTAAAAAAAGTAAAATCTCTTTTTGTCTTTTTTCATACTCATTTTTTTTCGACTTTTTATAAGAGGATAAAAGTTTTTTATGCAGGTTTTTTGTCTTTTTTTGAAAAAATTCAAATCAAATTTTTTCATAAGGGTGAGCTTAGCGATAATGTTTTAATAAAATACCTTGTAAAAGAACTTTTGCTTTACTTTTTTGTGGCCTTTTTGTTTTTCTTTATGATTTTCTTTTGCAACCAGATTCTTCTTTTGGCGGAAGAGATTTTGAAAAAGCGTGTTCCGTTGAAAGATGTTGTCCGCCTTATTGTTTACAGCCTTCCGATGATTATTGCCCAGTCTTCGCCATTTGCAACCTTGGTTGGTTTTTTAATGTGCCTGGGCAGAATGATGAGCGACAATGAAATCCTTATCATAAGGGCGAGCGGACAAGGTTATCTAACAGTTGCAATTCCTGTTATTGTTTTGGGGCTGATAATCTCTCTTTTTTCTTTTTTTGTTAATGATTATCTTCTTCCGATTGGTAACATAAAATATAATAAGTTGTATCGCCAAGTAGCTAGTTCAAATCCGGGAATTTTAATAGAGCCAAATTCCATAAAAAAACTGAACAATGCTACGATTGTTATTGGCGACGGCTCTGAAAATAGCGTTTCTGATTTAATTATTTTTGATAAAGGAAGCGACAACCGGCAAAGGATAATAGTTGCTGGAAAATCTACGATTGTAAATGCCAAAAAAGATGGCGTCCTTATGCAGATGAACATGGATAATGCGGTTTCTATTTTTTTAGATGCAAAAGATAAAAGAAAGTTTGATGTGCTAGATGCGGAAAAAACAACATTAAATATATTTGATTCTTCGATTTTTAGTTCTTCTTCATCTGTAAGTCCTAGGGAAATGACTTCTTTTGATGTTGGAAAAATGATAAAAAACATGAAATCCCGGAAGAATTATAGCAAACAACAGTTGAATCGCTATAGAATGGAATTTCATAAAAAATTTTCTTTGCCGTTTGCTTCAATATTCTTTGCATTTTTAGCAATTCCTTTGGCTTTTCTTTTCGGAAAACACAATGGGCAAACGATTGGGCTTGTAGCAGGTCTTTTGATTTGTGTTTGGTTTTGGGCAATGCAAATCCTTGGACAAATCTTTTCTAGCAGAAACGGAATGAACGGTGTTTTTGCAATGTGGCTTCCTGATGCAATTATTTTTATTGTCGGAACCCTGCTTTTTACGGTGTTGAACAAAAAATGAAGCTTGTTAAGTATATTTTTAAAAGGTTTTTTCCAGTTTTTTTAGGTTCTCTGGGCTTTTTTTCTCTCGTTTTAATTCTTGTAGATTTAATGATGAACCTTTGGAAGTTTATTCAAAATGAAGCTCCAATTTTAGATGTTTTAATGATTATGGTGCTTTATTTTCCAAAAACTTTGTGGTACACAGTTCCTTTGGGAATCCTTTTTGCAGTTTCTTACACTCTTAGCGATTTGTATGCAAATAATGAGCTTACCGCGATGTTTGCTTGCGGAGTTTCTTTAATCCGCTTTACACTGCCCTTGCTGATTTTTTCTTTATTCACAAGCTTTGCTTTGTTGATTTTCGAGGATAAAGTTATAGTCCCCACGTATGCTAAAAAGGTTGAACTACAGGCAAAACTTCTTGGGGAATCTAAAAAAGATAATAATGAAAATATTGTTGTTATTTCTGATAATGGAAAAATTATCTACAAAGCAAGATTTTATGAAAATTCTCAAAAAAGGATTTATGATCTTTACTTAGTTTTTAGAAATGAAAATCGTTCTTTAGATTCTATTGTGTTTGCTGAAAACGCTTTTTGGAACGAGGATAAAAAACTTTGGCAGCTTCAAAACGCTATTCAGTATAAATATTTAGAAGGAAATATTGAAACTCTTTCTTATGTTGAAGAATCTCTTGCTTCTAAACTTGATGAGCCTGCTGAAACTTTTAAAAATAATACTGTAAATGTAGAAACTGTTAGCATAAAAGAAGCTAAAACCTATATAAATCATCTTAGAAGAGCAGGTCTTCCTTACAGCGAGGAGCTTTCTGTTTACTATAAGAAGTTTTCTTTTCCATTTATAGTTTTTATTGTAGTATTTCTTTCTGTAGGATTGTCTGGAAAGTCTAGAAAAAATGTTCTTTTGATAAGTTTGTCACTTTCCGTTTGTGCTGCGGTTTTGTATTATGTAACGCAAATGATTACTATGATTTTAGCAAAGTTTGGATATATTTCTCCTTTTATGGGAGCATGGTTTCCTGTGTTCTTGTTTGTGTTTATCAGTTTTATTTTGCTTAGGTTTGCGCGGACTTAGTTTTAGGTAGAGGTTGTATTAGGAAAACTAACAAAAGCGATGAAAGTGTATTTTGATTTAAGGTTTATACGAACCTTAAAAACGGCTGAGTCAAGGTCTTGAGCGTAAGCGTACCTTGACCAGACGTATTTTATAAAAACTTAAAATACAGACTATAGGATGGTATATGAAAATTTTTGATATTTTGCATAAAAGTTCTGATGGAAAATCTCGCACAGGAATTTTAACTCTTCCGCATGGAACTGTAAAAACACCAGTGTTTATGCCTGTTGGAACTTGTGCTACAGTAAAGGCAATTTCTAAAGATGATCTTGAAGAAATCGGATTTGAAATAATTCTCGCTAACACTTACCATCTTTACTTGCGGCCAGGCTCTGATTTAATAAAAGAAGCTGGCGGATTGCACGGTTTTACAAAGTATAATGGAAACTTTCTTACTGATTCTGGCGGTTTTCAGGTTTTTTCTCTTTCTCAACTTAGAAAAATAAATCCTGAAGGTGTAAAATTTCAAAGCCATATCGATGGTAGCTATCATTTTTTTACTCCAGAAAGCGTTGTTCAAACCCAAGCGAAGTTTAATTCAGATATACAGATGCAGCTGGATGTTTGCTCTGGTTTTGGCGTTGACAAAAATGAAGCTGTCCACGCTTTGGAAGTAACTTCAAATTGGGCTAAAAGAGCAAAAGAAGAATGGTTAAAGCAACAATTTCAAGGGTATAACGGAATTTTATTTCCTATTGTTCAGGGGAATTTTTTTGAAGACTTAAGAAAAAAAAGCGCGGAATTTGTCAGTTCTCTTGATTTGCCGGGAATTGCGATTGGCGGTTTAAGCGTTGGTGAACCTGCGGACAAGTTTGCATATTTTCTTCAATATACGATGCAGTTTTTGCCAGAAGAAAAGCCAGTTTACGTTATGGGAATTGGAACTCCAGAATACATTCTTGAGGCTGTTGCTGATGGAGTTGATATGTTCGATTGCGTGCTGCCAACAAGAAACGCAAGAAATGGCGCGTATTTTACACACGATGGACAGCTTTCCATAAAGCAAGAGCGTTATAAGCATGATTTTAAACCTATTGACCGTGAATGTAATTGTAAAGTCTGCAGAACTTATAGCCGTTCATATTTAAGACACTTGTTTAAAGAACAGGAAATTCTTTCTTCGATGTTGGCTTCTTATCACAATCTTGCTTTTCTTAATCAAATGATGAATGAAATTAGGCTTGCGATAAGTCAAAATCGTTTTGAGCAGTATCGCAAAGACTTTTTAACTCGTTACAAGGCAGGAAATATAGAATAGCTTATGAAAAATTCTTTAATTTTCTTTTTTGTTTGTTTTACCTTTGCTTTTAATTTGTATTCTCAGGAAAAAACTGAAAATCAGTTGAACAAAGGCGATTCTTCTATCAATTCTATTAATTCTGAAAATGCTGAAAATCAAGATGCCAGTCTTTCTGTGGAATCTGAAGATTCCGATTTAAAAAAATCTGATGAATTTAATGAAGCTGATTTTGAATACTCTGAAAAAGTTGTTGTTCCTGAGCCAAAAAAGCCGAAATCTGTTGATTTGCAAAAAATTCAGGAAGTCCAAAATAAAGATCCCGATAAAAAAGATTTTGAAGAAAAAAAACTTGCAATAAACTATGGCACTCCATCAGAAATCAGTTCTGTAATTGATGAAATTTTAGAAAATGAAGATCCCAGGTTTAGTTTAGAACTTTACGATTTATTTCAGAATACGGGAAATAATGAAATCCGTGAAAAAATCCTTGAATATTTTACGAAAGTAAAGGACCCTTGCCTTGAAGATTTTGCAGTTACCTTGTTGGATGACCCATACGACAGCTCTAATTCCCTTGTGGAAAAGACTATGAACTACGTAAGCGAAGTTGAATGTCATGAAGCAGCTCCTGCTTTGGTAAAATTGCTTGAAAATGGTGATGAAAAATATTTTAATGGCGCCTTGCTTGCTCTTGGAAAAACTGGCGGACCTAAAGAAGCAGTTTATCTTGCAGAATTCATAAAAAATGATGAACTTTCTGTTCCTCAAAAGCAGAATCTTATGAGAACTCTTGGAAAAATAAATGCATCCGAAACTTTTTTTCAGCTTGTGGAAATTGCCCAAAATGAAGATGAGAATTCCTTTGTAAGAATGTATGCGGCAGAAGCCATTGGTAATATGAAAAAAAAGGAAGCTGTTCCAATCCTTATAAAAATGTATGAAGATGGCGACCCAAATATGCGTCAGTATTGCATAAAAGGGCTTACAAATTTTCCTGATTCAGAAGATGCAAAAAAAACTATAATTCAAGCTATTAGAGATTCTCATTACAAAGTAAGAATTGAGGCAATAAAAAGCGCGCAGAAAATGAATATAAAAGAGTCTGTAGACTTTCTTACCTATAGAGCAAAAACAGATACAGAAGCCGCTGTAAAAAAGGAATGTTATCCTGTAATTGCGCAACTTAATACTGATAAAGGAAATAAGTTTTTAGTTGAACAACTTTCAGATAAAAGAACTTCTGATGCTGTAAAAATACAAGTCATAGAAGCTTTATTAAAAAATGGAACACTAGGGGAAGATAAAATTGCTGAGCTTGCAAAAGATGCTGCCAGTGATGACAGAAAAAAGAATTTCCGTTATTCAATTGGTAAACTGATTTCAAAGTATTCAAGGCCTGCGTTCGCTGATGTTTGCCTATTGTACCTTCAGTCTAAAGATGCCCAAACTGTTAGCTTAGGCATTGATATGTATAAAAATTCTAGATACGAAATAGCACGCGCCGCTCTTTTAAAAATTGCTGAAGACAAGAAAGGAAATTCGTCAAATCGAAAAAGAGCTCGCGATTTATTAGGGCTTGATGAACAAGAAACTGAAGCTGCAACAGAAGAAAATAAGTCTACAAATCAAAGCGTTCAAAATAAAGCAAATTTAGATTCTTCTGAAGCAAAATAATTAGTGCGTTAAAGAATCTGCTTTTCGGTATGCCTCGTTCACAGATGAAAGTTGTTCTTCTGTAAAAAGGTTTGCGCTTTCATCTACTAATTTTTCTAAGCTCGCAAGGCTTTCGTTTAGCGCTGTAGAAAGACCTCTTGAAACTTTGTTCCAGTAGGTGCCTTTTCCATCTGTGAACAGACAAATAAAACCGTATTCCTTGCTTTTTTGTTTTGCAACTGTAACTCTTAAGATATTTTTTGCGCAGTTAGAAAGAATTTCGGCAGCATTCTCTTCTTGGATGTTTATATTTAATTTTCTGTTCCAATCTGATTCTTTTATTGGATTTAGATTTAAAACTTTTGCAACTTTTAATGCTGTAGAAAATTTTTCGTTTTCTAGCAAAGTAAAGCCATTTTTAAAAACTACTTTTACTTTTATGCTTTGTTCTGGAACTTTTTCATCTTTCTGTGTGTTTTTTATTGCTTCAATAAAGTTTTCAAAATCTAAAACAAGCTGCTTTTGTCCTTTTACTTTTTTTATTTTAAAAGTTTTTCCACCAAAAAGCAGTTCGTCTTGGTTAGATTCATTCTTTTTGAATTCTTTTTTAGATTCCTTTTCTTTTTTCTTTTTATTTATTTCATTTTCATAGCGGTCGCTTTGTTTTTCTAAAGTATTTTTAGACTTGTTGTTTTCAAGCCTTTTTAAAAGGTCTGGAGATAGCGTGTTCAAGATATTTTTTGTAAGAGGAGAAACGCTCATCGCATACATCCTTGAAGTTCTTACGATTTCTCCTGCAACGATGTACAGCGGGTCTTGCTTAAACATTACACTTCCCGGATGAATACATATATTATCGGCTGTAAGACTTTTGTATGTGTTCTTTTTTACTCTAATGCACACAAATTGAATCATTCCTGCTGCAATGCACGTCAAATAGTCGCTTCTATTTCCGCCAGAAAGAACAGGAATATTCATGTGCGCTAAAATATCTTTTAATTGAAGCACAATATTTTCAATTTCGAGCATAATACGTTCGTCAAGGTAATTTTTTTTGCAAAATTTTTCTTTGTTTTCTGAACTTTCAAAAGTTCTAAATATATTCAGATAAGAAGCGAAATCGCCTTGTATATCTTGAAATGCATGATGTGCTCGCCTGGCTTCCATTTCTTCTCCTAAAGGAAGTAAAAATGGAGTGTGCGCGGAAAGAAATGCTGCTGCAATAAGAGCGTCTTCTAGAACATCAGGATATTTCATTATGGATTCAACTATTATTCTGCTAATTCTAGGCTCAAGGGGAAAGTTTACCATCATCTTTCCTATTGGAGATAGACTGTTGTCAGCATCTAAGGCTCCAAGCATATTCAATGTGTCAACAGCGCCAAAGATATTTTCTTTTCCAGGTGGTGAAATAAAGTCAAATCCACAAAAATCTTTAATTCCTAAATCTGCCATCTGTAAAACAACTTCGCTTAAATCTGTTCTGTAAATTTCTTCGGTTGTATACATCGGTCTTGTTTCAAAGTCTTTTTTAGAATAAAGCCTGCAGCAAGTTCCAGGCTGTGTTCTTCCTGCTCGGCCTTTTCTTTGATTGCAGCTTGCTTTTGAAACAGTTGTTTCAATAAGGCTTGAAGTGAAGGTGTGCGGATTGTAAAAATTTAGTTTTGCAAGACCAGAATCTATAACTGTAGTTATGTCTGGTATAGTTACTGAGGTTTCTGCGATATTTGTTGATATAATAACCTTTCTTTTTCCGCGAGGCGTTGGCAAAAAGACTCTTTCTTGATCTTCCTTAGAAAGTCTTCCGTAAAGGGGGAGTGTATAAATTTTTCTTGCAAAGTGCGAATGGTCTAGCATTTTCATGCAGTCTTTTATAATTTTTTCGCCTGGCAAGAATATTAATATTCCTCCATGATCGTCGTTATTTAAAACTCGTTCAACTGTAGAAGATATTTTTTTGAGCAAGGCTTCGCAGGCTGCCTCTGATTGCGTTCCTGTAGTTACAGATGGCGGATCATAAATCATAGTTACTGGATAAGTTACAGTTTCTATTGTTACAATCGGGCAATTGTCAAAATAAGAAGAAAATGCTTCAGCGTTCATTGTAGCGGAACTTACAATTATTTTAAACTCTTTGCGAACTTCAATAACTCTTTTTAAAAGACCAAGAACAAAATCTATGTTTAAACTTCTTTCGTGAGCTTCGTCCACCATTATAACAGAGTATTTGCTAAGCCATGGATCAAGTTTCATTTCTTGCAAGAGAATTCCATCGGTCATTATTTTAATTTTTGTGGTTTCGTCTGTTTTATCTTCAAAACGCATTTTGTAGCCTACAAGACCTGGATAAGTTGTTCCAAGCTGTTTTGCTATAAATTCGCTTACAGAAAGAGCTGCAATTCGTCGCGGTTGCGTAACTGCAATAATTCCATCGCTGTCATATCCAGCTTCGTGAAGAATTATAGGTAGCTGTGTTGTCTTGCCAGAACCTGTGGGGCTTTGTACAACAATAACTTGATTTTCATTTAAAACTTTTAATATTTTGTCTTTCTGTTGGTATACTGGAAGAGAATTAAAATCTAGTGCCATATTATAGTTTCCTCTGTTTTTTCAGTTATTTGCTTTCTGCTGTTAATGTATTTTGCCCACTTTTGATTATTTTCGTTTAGATAACTAATAAAATCATCATCAAGTTTTTTTATTACAAATTCATTTAGTTCGTTTATATATGTTGTAATATAGTTTTTTTCTTTAAAAACTATTATTGGTGAACTTTCTATCGTTTTTGAGTATACAACATTTAGCAAGTAGCTGTCACCTGTGTTGTCTCTCGGATTGCTTGGATTTTTGAAATCCGGATTTCTTCGCTGTCCGCTTATGGTGTTTCCATTTCCATAGATTATAAATTTTTCAAGATTACCAGTTTCTTTTTTGCCGAAAAATTCTATTTCTCTAGGAACGTGCGGATGGTTTGCCCAAATTATATCTACATTACAGTTTTCAAGCAAAGATTTATAGTATGACTTTCTTTTTGCAGAAACTTTTGCTTCGTATTCAGGCTCGTCTGTGTGAATTGAAAGAATAAATAAATCGCAAGGATTTTCTTCTCGTATTTTTTTTAAGTAATTTGAAAAATCTTCCCACCCAAGTTTTGATGAAACTACATAGTTTAAATAAGATTTAAAATCCGGTCTGTTTAAAATTTCTGTTACTGCGCAAAATAAAACCGTCCAATCTTCTTTCTTAATTACTTTGTATGAAATTGGAGTTTTTGAAACTTTGTTAATTCCGCAAAAATAAACAGGTCTATTAGAAATCGCAGTTTTTTGCTCTTTTTCAGACGCCCACTTTTCTGTAGATAAAATTCCTTTTAATCCCTGGTCATTCGAATGGTTGTTTACTAAAGAAAAAACGTTTATGCCTGCTTTTATAGCTGCTTCAGGAAAATCAGAATTCATATTGAAGTTCGGGTAGGTTGAATATGGCAGTTCGTCACAAACAGGTGCTTCTAAATTTGCAAATGCAAAGTCTGATTGAACTATTAAAGGCGTAATATCTTCCCAGATTTTATTAAAATCGTCCATGCGAAAATTTTCTTTGTGAGCCATTATATCTCCTGCAAAAACAAGAGAAAGAATTTTTTCTTGTTTTTCCTGACTTTCTTCTTGTGCAGGAACAGACTTGCAGCTGTAAAATAAAAGTGATGGGGAAAAAAGAGAAATTAGTGCAATAAAAAAAAGATTTCGCATTTTTTATAGTATAGCATAAATATTTTATAAAATAAAATTCAAGGCTGTTTTATGTTGAAAAAAACTTAATTTTTTTTTAGAATAATATCAGGCGAAAGTTGAAAAGTCGAGTTTTATAAAATTGTTGAAAACAATGCTTGTTTTTTTAGCCAAGTTTAATCAATCCTTACGTATTTTTGTAAAACTGAATTTTCTACCCATTAATAAAATTTGGATTTAAGTATGAAAGAAGAGTTATCAAGCAAAGAAGAAAAACTGCAGCACATCATAGAACTTGAACAAAAACTCAATGAAATTCAAGACGTCGATGTTCTTTTGGAACGGATTTTAACGGAAACTCGCCGCATTGTTAATGCCGATGCTGGTTCTATTTATGTCGTAGACGGAAAAAATCTAAAAATAAAGTATGCTCAAAACGATACTCAGCTTAGGGAATTGCCTCCTGGTGAAAAACTTCCATATCTATTTTTCGCTTTTCCTATAAACGATTTTTCTATCGCAGGATATGTTGCCGCTCATAAAGTTATGTTAAATTTTAAAGATGCCTATGAAATCGGCAATGATAAGCCATATAAGTTTAATCGCCAAACTGATATTACTACAAACTATCGTACAAAATCTATGTGTACAATTCCGCTTATAATGAACAGTGGAGTTTTGCTGGGTGTTCTTCAGATAATAAATAAACTGGATTCTTTAGGAAGTGTGGTTTCATTTTCAGAAGACGACGAAATTTTTATAAATCATTTTGCAAATTCTGCTGTTCAGGCTTTACAGCATGCTTATAACACACGTGAAACTCACAGAAAGATGTTAAAGATGTCCGAATTCCGGGATCCTAAGGAGACGTATCTTCATGTAGAAAGAGTTTCTAGTATTGCGTTGGAAATTTACGACCGATGGGCGTTTGATCACAACGTTCCTGAGGAAGAAAAACATAAATATAGAGACAATTTAAAGATTGCTTCTAAATTTCATGACATTGGAAAGGTCGGTATTTCAGACTTGGTTTTAAAAAAGCCTGCAAAGTTTGACAACACAGAACGAGCCATTATGCAAGGCCATACTTGTATAGGCGCGCAGCTTTTTGAGCCGCCAGAATCAGATTTAGATAAGATGTCAAGAGATGTGGCTTTATATCACCATGAACGCTGGGACGGCGGAGCATCTGGTTATCCTGGAAAGTGCGATTTTATGAGTTTTAAAATTGGAGATCCAGTAGTTGTAACAAAACCTTTGGTTGGCGAAGAAATTCCTTTGGCGGCAAGGATTGTTGCTGTTGCAGATGTCTTTGATGCGCTTTCTCATCGCCGCTGCTATAAAGAAGCCTGGACTTTAGATGACTCTTTTGCAGAAATTCAAGTTAGTTCAGGAACTCAGTTTGATCCAGAAGTTGTGCTTGCCTTTATGAAAGTAAGAGAGCGAATAATGAAAATTCTTTTGGATTTTGAAGATTCTGATTAGTTTAAATCGTTTTTAAAAAGATTTTGCATCTGCTTATTAAAACATTCTTTAAATTTTAAAAATTCTTTTTTGCTGTAGAAATTTCCTTTTTTCCCTCCAAGTCCAATTTGGGCAAGCTGAAAGTCAAAATCTCTGTCAGAAAGTTTTTCGTTTATATTATTTTTTGAAAAAGCTGTTCCCCTGTCGTTTATAACCGTAATAGATTTTTCTACAAGTTTGGATGCAAAAATAATGTCTTTCGTAATTACTAAATCGTGTACCGTTGCGTGCTTAAGAATGTAGTTGTCGGCAGCATCTTTTTCATTATTGCAAATTATCATTTCAAAGTCGTTAAAACAAGCGTTTATTTTTTTATTTGCAACGAAAATTACCTCGATTGAAAAATTGTGAGCATATTTTACAACAAAATCACGGATTGCTGTAGGGCAGGAATCTGCGTCTACCCAAATTTTAATGTTCATTTTAAAACCTTGTCAATTTTTTCTATAAGAGAGCGCGTTATTTTGTCTGCTTGTTCATCAGTTTCGTTCTTTTGCAAGGCGGCTTGGAACTTTGCATTTCTACCTTTCTCTTTGTAAAGCTCATCGCATAGCATAATTCCTGCTAAAATAGAAATCTGCAGTGGATTATCTAGAGAGCTTGTATCTTCTATTTGCTTTGCAATCCGTTTGTAATAACCTAAAAGTTTATTTAAGTAGTCATCGTCTTCGTTAGCTTTTATAGAAAAAGATGTTCCTAGCACATCGATTTGAAGTTTTCCCATATAAACCTTTTAGAATATGTCAAACTGTCCAGATTCTTCTGATGATGAATCCTTTTGCTCATAAAGCGATGGATTTTGTGTTTGTGTATTTATGGAATTTTGCGGTTGTTGATTTTGAGACTGAGTGTTTTCTACTGAAGACAGTTCAAAAAAACTTTTTTGTTCTGACTGTGGTTGTTGAACTTGTTCTTCATGGCTTGATTGTTCAACAGGAGTGTTGTCTTGTGGAATAGCCGTTGAAAGTTGCTGTGCAGGCTCTGCTTCTTTTTCTGTTGGAGCGACTGCCTTCAAAACGGAATTTTCGATTGAATTTAGCCGGTCCAACGCTTTTAAAATACCAGACTCGATCCTGTTTTGATCTGATTCGATAGTTGTAAGTTGCTCCGACTTGGTAGAAAGCGCATTTGTGAGCTCGGCACATTTACTGCGAAGAGCATCGTTTTCTGCCTGTAGCTGTCCAATTTTTGCAACAGCACTTTCAACTTTCTGTTCAAGAAGTAAAACCTGATCGAGTGAAATCATTTTGGTATTCCTTAAGCTTTTAATGCTTTTTTAGCAGCTTCAATAACAGCCTTGAATGCTGCTGGATCTTCAATTGCCATATTAGAAAGAGCCTTTCGGTTCAATGTAATTCCAGCTTTTGTGCATCCATTGATGAAAGTTGAATAAGTCATTCCTTCATCTCTTACTGCAGCATTAATACGTGCAATCCATAGTGCACGGAATTCACGCTTGCGAAGACGTCTGTCAACATAGGCATGGCTTAAAGCTTTTACTACAGCATCTTTAGCAGGTTTGTAATTTGATTTACGGTCGCCGCGGAAACCTTTTGCAAGTTTAAGAATCTTTACACGGCGGTTCTTTCTTTTTGTTCCGTCTATCGCTCTTGACATATTTTACACCTCATTAACCGTAAGGAAGCATCTGCTTACGAATTTTCTTTGCATCAGCTTCTGCAACATAACCTGTTTCACGGAGCTGTCTCTTTCTTTTTGGAGAACGCTTTGTCAAAATATGACGAAGGTTCTGCTTCTTGTGCTTAACTTTACCAGTTCCTGTTAAGGAATAGCGTTTTGCAGCAGCACGTTTTGTCTTCTGTTTAGGCATTTTCTTACCTCAAATTAATTATTTGGCTTTTGCACTAATTGTCATGGACATTGTTTTGCCGTCCATTGCCGGTTGCTTTTCCACAACATACGCGGAAGTAAGCCTCTTTAAAACTTCCTGCAGGACATCATAACCGAGTTCTGTATGCGCAAGTTCCCTTCCGCGGAAGCGGATTGTAACTTTTACTTTGCATCCTTCGTTTAAAAATTCCTGTACATGCTTGGCTTTAGTATCAAGATCCCCTGAACCAATTTTTGGCTGCATACGGATTTCTTTTAACTTTAGTACCTTTTGGTTTTTCTTGGATTCACGGAGCTTTTTTTCCTGTTCAAACCGATACTTGCCGAAGTCGAGTATTTTGCATACTGGCGGATTGGCATTTGGTGAAACCTCAACAAGGTCCAGGTCCTTCTCTTTTGCCATTTTAAGAGCTTCCATTGTAGGAACAATGCCTTTCTGGTTACCCTCATCATCAATGAGACGTACCTCGCGGACTCGAATCATTTCATTAACTCTAAGTCCATTTTTGCTGTTGTTGTTTGTGTATGCCAACTATCCTCCTAGTGTTGTAAAACACGCATTTCATGTAAACGTAATATACATTATATCTGAAATAAACCGTTAATGTCTATAGCAAAAAAATCTATTTAGTGTTACTGTATTAAAAATTATATTTATCTTGAATGTTGAGTTTTCAAAAAGAACAATTGTGTAAGCGATTGTTCAGAAATTGTAAAACTTAACGCTATAGTTATATAAAGAGGAAGATTTTTATGGATTTTGTAACTGAACTTAAAAGAAAGGCTGCTTCTGCAGGAAAAACAATCGTTCTTTGTGAAGGCGAAGATAAACGTGTTGTAGAAGCTGCCGCTAAAATTGTTAAAGAAGGAATTGCAGGGATAATTCTTCTTGGAAACCGTGAAGAATGTGAAAAACTTGTTCCAAGCGCAGATCTTTCTTGCGTAAAAATAGTAGATCCTCAAACAGATTCTAATGCTGATAAATACGCAGAACTTTTGTTTAAAGCGCGGGAAGGAAAAATAAACAAAAAGACAGGAACTCCTGAGTATGCAGATGTTGCCGCTGCAAAAGCTTCTATTTTAAAAGATTACACAATGTACGGCGCTTTGATTTTAAAAGCAGGCGAAGCAGACGGTTTCGTTTCGGGTGCTTGTCATTCAACTGCGAATACTCTTAGGCCAGGTCTTCAAGTTATAAAAACAGCTCCTGGTGTTCAGACTGTTTCTTCATGCTTTATTATGGTGGCTCCGGAAGGCGGAAATAAATATGTAAAAGAAGGAATCGCTCTTTTTGGAGACTGCGCAGTGAATATCGAGCCTTCTTCAGAGCAACTTGCCGATATTGCAATTGCTTCTGCAGATACAGCAAGGAAAATTGCGGGAATTGAACCTCGGGTCGCATTGCTTTCTTTTTCTACAAAAGGTTCTGGAAATGACGCAAAGCTTCTTAATACTGTTGGCAAAGTTCAAGATGCCGTAAAGATTGCAAAGGAAAAAGCTCCTGATTTGATGCTTGATGGTGAATTCCAGTTTGATGCTGCGGTTGCGCCGGAAGTAGGGGAATTAAAAGCTCCTGGAAGTAAGGTAGCTGGCCATGCAAACGTTTTTGTATTTCCAAATATAAACGCAGGGAATATTGGCTATAAGATTTGTCAGCGAATGGGCGGCTGGATGGCTATAGGTCCTGTTTGTCAAGGTTTTGCAAAGCCTTTAAACGATTTGAGCCGCGGTTGCAATGTTGATGACATTGTTGCAACAGTTGCAGTAACAGCTCTTCAGGCATAAGTGGAATTTTATGGGTGGAAAAAAAATCCTCTCATAAAATTTTACATTTTAAACAAGATTATCAGGTTGAAAATCGAGTTTTTAAAGCGAAGAATAAAAGCGTAAGCGAGTTTGCAATTTGTTAAGATTTTGTGCGATAAGAAAGATTAAGGTTGCATAGCAAACCAAAACAATTCAAACGAAGTTTGAGCACAACCGTCTGCAGCAAATTGGAAAGCCGCTGAAAGCGTTTTTTTTACAATTTATAAAAAACTTGACTTTCGACCTATCAAACTTATAGCAGGTTTTATATGTTTCTTTTTATGATTCTTCTTTTTCCAGCTGTTTTAGGATTTTACTGGGTTAGAACTTCTGAAACAAAAATTCGTACTTTAATTTTTACAGGATTTTTGATAGGTGTTTTTGTAGACATTTTTATGGCGTTGTTTACTTATCTTCACAGAATACCAGAGTATAATTTTATTTCAAACATGTTATATTTTTCTCTTAAAAATTATATTTTGCCTTCTGTAATTTTATATCTTGTCTATTTTTTTATTGTAAAAGAAAGTTTAGAATTCAGAATAAAATCCTTTTTTCCATTGATAGCTTCTTTTTTTGCAGTTTATATGCCTTATGTTGCAATCGTTACAGACGAAAGTTTGTTTTCCGTGTTTTCGCTTTTCTTTAAGCCTGCAATTTATCTTTCTTATGTAATTTATTTGTCTTTCTTTATTTTTAAATTGTATAAATTTTTGATAAATCGCAAAAAGTTACATACGGTTTTTACAATTCTGTTTCTTCTTGTGTCGATGTTGCTTCCTGCGATATTGGAAACTTTATATATAATGAGCGCTTTGTTGATTTTTACTTACATTTTTTCTTTTTTCTACGTGATTGGTGCAATAATCTTGTTTGTAAAAGATTTAAGAAAAGAAGAGGGATTTATTTATTAATCTAGGAAAAAATAATATGAAAAAAAATGTATTGTTTTTGTGCTTTTTAGTTCTAGGCGGAATATTTTTTGCAGAAGTTAAACCTGGTGATATTTATTATACAGACGGAACTATAAGTTCTAAAGTTTTAAAGAAGAAAAATCCTGCAGGAATTGTTCTTTGCGTAAGCGGCGGCAAGGCTGAAAAACTTCTTTCTCTTTCAGAATCTTCCTATTATACTCCTTTTGCAAAGCAGGGTAACGCTGGTTATCTTTCATTTTTGGAAACTAGCAAATCTGACGGAAGCAAAAATTTTGACTCGCTTTTAGCAGTTGATTCAGAAGCGGAAAAGACTCTTTTGGAAGAGTATCCTGCATTTGCCTGGTGTAAGAATTGTAAGGACGGAGGATTTGATGACTGGTATCTTCCCGCAGCTGATGAGATGATTTTGTATTACAGAAATTTTACCGCGATTTTTAAAAGTCTTTCGCTTTTAAAAAAGTCGAAATTTGCAAATCTTGTGAATCTTCCGCTGGAATTTGATCCTGAATGGGCTGAGCGTTCAATCTGGATGAAAACTTCAACGCAGTGTCCTGATGTTACAATTTCTGTTTATGAAGTGAATATTCGTCAAGGAAAGATTGACGATCATCACAATAAAGCTCGTGGTGCGGTCGTGCGTGCGGTACGAAAAGTAAAATAATTTGTAGAAAGTTTTATTGCAATTCGCTAGTATAAAAATTAATCTTAAAATTGATTTTTTTTTTAGACAATATCAGGAGTTTTTTATGAAAAAATATGCTAGCGGAAAAGTCCGCGAAGTTTATGACTTGGAAGATGGAAGAATGGTCATTGTTACAACAGACCGAATCAGCGCGTTTGACGTTATTCTTCCAACTATGATTACAGACAAGGGCAAGGTTCTGAACGCTCTTGCGAATTTCTGGTTTGACTACACAAAAGACATTGTAAAAAACCACATGATTTCTTCAGATTTAAAGGATATGCCGGAAGAATTCCAGAAGCCTGAATTTGAAGGAAGAACAATCCTTGTAAAAAAACTCAAGATGATTCCTTATGAAGTAATCGTTCGTGGATATATGTTCGGTTCAATGTACGAAGCCTACAAAAAAGGCGAGCCGTTCCTTGGTCACAAATTTGAAAAGGAATACCAGCAGGCAGAAAAACTTGACGAGCCGATTGTGACTCCTTCCACAAAAGCCGCAGAAGGTCACGATATTAATGTGACTTTGGATTACATGAAAAAAGATTTGGGCGAGGAGCTTGGAACAAAAATCGAAAAAGCCGCTCTTGCAATCTACAAAAAATGCTACGAACACGCTTACAAAAATGGAATTATCATTGCGGATACAAAATTTGAATTCGGCTTGGACGAAAACGGCGAGCTTGTTCTTGGCGACGAAGTTCTTACGCCAGATTCAAGCCGCTTCTGGGATTTGAGCAAATACAAAGTTGGCGGAAGCCCTGCTTCCTATGACAAGCAGTTTGTGCGCGACTGGCTGAAAGAAAACAACCTTGCCGGCGACCCGGATATCAAGGAGCTTCCTGCCGATGTTGTTGCAAAAACTAGCGCAATCTACAAGGAATGCGAAGAAAAAATTTGCCATAAATAGCTTTCTTATTTGGCAATTCTAAATTCATTGACATTCTTTTGCAATAAACATAAAATATATTTAATTATCGAAATTATATAGGAGTCAACTAACTATGGTTAAAGTTGCTATTAACGGTTTCGGCCGTATTGGTCGTTTGGCTTTCCGTCAGATGTTCGAAGCTGATGGTTATGAAGTAGTTGCTATCAACGATCTTACAAGCCCAAAAATGCTTGCTCACCTTCTAAAATATGATACAGCACAGGGTGGATTCATGGGAAAAATTGGTGAAGGAAAACACACAGTTTCTCACATTGATGACGTTCTTGCTGAAGACGGAAAAACTGTAAAAGAACCAGGTGCTATCGTTGTAGATGGAAAGAAAATCACAATCTACAAGGAAGCTAACGCTGCAAATCTCCCTTGGGGAAAAATCGGTGTTGATGTAGTTCTTGAATGTACAGGTTTCTACGTATCAAAAGCTAAATCACAGGCTCACATTGATGCTGGCGCTAAGAAAGTTGTAATTTCAGCTCCTGCTGGAAACGACCTTCCAACAATCGTTTACAATGTAAACCACAAGACTCTTACAAAGAACGACAACATCATTTCTGCTGCTTCTTGCACAACAAACTGCTTGGCTCCAATGGCTAAAGCTCTTAACGACTACGCTCCAATCCAGAGCGGAATCATGTCTACAATCCACGCTTACACTGGCGACCAGATGATTCTTGACGGTCCGCAGCGCAAAGGCGATCTTCGCCGCTCACGCGCAGGCGCTCAGAACATCGTTCCAAACTCAACAGGCGCTGCAAAGGCTATCGGTCTTGTAATTCCTGAATTGAACGGAAAATTGATTGGTTCAGCACAACGTGTTCCAGTTCCAACAGGCTCTACAACAATTCTTACAGCTGTAGTTAAGGGTAAAGATGTAACAAAAGAAGCTATCAATGCCGCAATGAAAGCTGCTGCAACAGAATCTTTTGGATACAACGAAGACGAAATCGTTTCTTCTGATGTAATTGGAATGAGATTCGGTTCTTTGTTCGATGCAACACAGACAATGGTTTCTAAGATTGCAGATGACCTCTATGAAGTACAGGTTGTTTCTTGGTACGACAACGAAAACAGCTACACATCACAGATGGTACGCACAATCAAATACTTCGCAGAAAACTGCTAATTGTAGTTAGTTTCTGAACTGAAAGGCATTCTGAAAACGGAATGCCTTTTTTGTTTTTAAACTATTTGATTGTTCTTTCGTATTTAGGGTTTATAAAAACCTTAAATACGGCTGAGTCAAGGTCTTTAGCGTGGGCGTACCTTGACCAGACGTATTGAGCTTGTCGCAAACTCTTAAAGTTATGCTCCGGCAAAATGCTGCGCACTTGCTTGCGGGCTATTGGCTGCAAATGAATTGGCAAAACGTGCAAGGGTTGTCTGTTTTTCCTGGAGTTTTTGTTTTTTTTGCAAGTTTTAAAAGCCCTTCGGTATAGCACAAGCTTACGATTTTATTTTGTTCTGCCTGCTCCATTACGGTATTAAAATTTTGGGAAATGTTTCCTATAAAAAGTTTGCTACATTCGTTTGCAAAACCGCAGCAAGGAGCAATTTTTCCGTTAGGATGAACAAAAAGAATGTGACCGGGACCTTCGCAGTAGTCGTCTTTAAACCAATGAGGGCTTTTCCAGGCAAGAGGATTAGAACTTTCAAAACACTGCGGAGTTATGTCGCATTTTATAAAAGTCTTTTCATTTTCAATTATTATAGTTCCGCATTTTGTTTTTTTATCTATTTTTTTTGACAAAGAGCAGTTTAAAATTTTTGATAATTCTGCTAGTTTTTCAAAAATAAAATTTGGACAATTTTTATTTTGAACAGATTGAATTTCTATCATTGAAGAATTATTCCAAATTGAAAATGCGGTTTTGCAAAATGATTCAATTTGTTCAGTTTTTTGCCCATGAAAAGAATCCCAGCTGATAGCGATTTTTCCATCAAATCCGCTTTCATAAAGAATTGAAAGTTTTTGTTTTAGCTGAGATTTTTCTTTCCACCAGCAAGCGTTTGTTATAATCCTATCGAAAAAGAAGTCTTTCTTAACCGCGTATTCGCATATTTCCGTAATAAAATCTAGATTTAAAAATGGCTCTCCGCCAGAAAAACCTATTGTATCGATTTTGCAGTTTTGCGAAGATTTGCAACTTTCTAAAAACTTTTTTGCTTCATTAGGATTTAAACAAAGTCCTTTTCTGCTTACGTAGCAATGTTCACAGTGCAAATTGCAATTATCGGTTACGGAAAAAATTATTTCGTTTGGAGAAAAAATTCTTTTTTTAGATTTCTGAAAAAGTCTCATTTGGCTAAAAGTTTATATCAACTTCCACAGGGCAGTGGTCGCTTCCTAATATTTTTGTGTGTATTTTTGCATCTGCAAGCTTGTCTTTTAAATCGTTTGAAACTAGAAAATAGTCGATTCTCCAGCCAGTGTTGTTTTCTCTTGCATTAAAGCGGTACGACCACCAGCTGTAAATCTCTGTTTGTTCTGGATAAAAATATCTAAAAGTATCAGTGAATCCTGCTTGCAGAAGTTGACTCATTTTTTCGCGCTCTTCATCAGTGAATCCTGCATTATGTCTGTTTGTTTTTGGATTTTTTATATCGATTTCTTCATGAGCGACATTCATGTCTCCGCAAACAATAACAGCCTTGGTTTTGTTTAAGTTGCAAAGATAAGTTTTAAATGCCTCTTCCCATTCCATTCTGTAGGATAAGCGTTTTAATTCCTGCTGAGAATTTGGCGTGTATACATTTACCAGAAAAAAATCTTTATATTCTAATGTTATAACTCTTCCTTCTGAATCGTGAAGAGGATTGTTTATTCCGTAAGAAACGCTTTCGGGCTTATGCTTTGTAAATATTGCGGTTCCTGAATAGCCTTTTTTTTGAGCATAATTCCAAAACTGAAAGTAATTAGGCAATTCTATTTTTATCTGACCTTCTTGAAGTTTTGTTTCCTGTATACAAAAAAAGTCTGCATCAAGAGAATTAAAAGTATCCATAAAATTTTTGTTCATTATGGCTCTAAGTCCATTAACATTCCATGAAATAAATTTCAAAGTTATACCTCAAAACAATTATTTTTCTTCGTTTAGCGAAGATTTTTTCTTATTAAATTCAAACAATGAAAGTCCTTGTGAATTTGCGCCTTTTATTTTTTCTAAATACTTGCTTTGCGGACAAAAAGTCGTTGCTTCGTCCAAAAGTTCATTGCATTTTTTTAAATCTTTTTGTTCAAATAGAATTTGAGAAAGGAAAATGTTTGCAAAGTACTTTTGAGATGTAGATTCTGCGCAATCTTTTGCCATTGTAAAATATTCTAGAGTCTTCTTTTTTGAACCGCCAGCAATTTTTGGGGCAAAGTAATACCATTGTCCAATGTTTGTAAGCGCATAGGAAAGCTTGGGGTTTTCTTTAAGAGCTTTTTCGTATAACGGTTTTACTTCTGTGCCGTATTTTATAACATCCTTAAGGGAGTAGCCCATGTAGCAAGAAGTTATATCTGCCCAAGTGCAAAAAAAGTAAGCATCTAATTCAGAGTCGTTGTGCTGCTGTGCAAATACTTGGCATTTTTGTAAACTTTTAAATAATTCTTCATGCTGTATTCTCGCTTGACCAGGTTTTTCGTATAGATAATTGTATTTTTCCATTGCAATAAAGTTTTCTAAAATAATTTTTTCTTGTTCCGCGCACTTTTTTATTTTTTCTTTATTTTCTGTAGAAAAATTGTCTATGCTGGACAAAATCTTCTCAGTTTCTTCGTCAGAAAAACAAGAAAGAGTCATTCTTAAATCAAAAAAAGAGTCTATTAAATTTATTGCATTTTGCGAAAGTTTTTCTTGCGCATGGCAAAATGTTGAGAATACAATGCCAAGCACAAGAATTATTTTTTTATTCATAGAACTAAGATACTTGTAATAGAATAAAAAGTCTATTCAGTTGCATATTTTAATGGAATTTTATAGGTATCTTCGTAGATTTTTTTCCATACAGAATAATTTTCGTTCATCATAAATTCAATGTTTTCTTTGCAAGAAAGTTCTTCTTTAGGGAAGATAGGTTTTCCTATGTGAATTAAGTATTCTTGCACATAAAAACCGTCCGCATCTAAAACATCGCTGTCTTCCATAGTAATAAATACAGGAAGTATGGCGCTGTTGTTTTTTGCAGCCATTGAATAAGCTCCTTTGCGAAGAGGCTTTGGTTTTCTGTAGTTCCACCAAAGGCTCTGTTCTGGATAAATTAAGATGTAATTTCCTTTTGCAAGGAGTTTTTTCACCGCGTTAAGAAATTCCATCATTGTTTTGTGGTTTGAACTCAGCGGCAAGGTGTTGCAGCTTCTCATTAGTTTTCCATAAAAGCCTGGGAAACTTGTGTAATTTCCTTCTTTTATGATTCTAAAGAATTTTCCGCCTTTTTGCTCTTTTTTTATTTCGTCGTAGACGTACTGGATTGCAAAACTGTCAAATGGATTAAAGTGGTTGCAAGTTATGATTGTTCCGCCTTTTAGAAGCTTTAAGTTTTCTTTGCCTTCGATTCCTTTGATTATCATTTGGCGATTTTTAATTAGTTTTTTCATGTATCGGCGGGCGCTATTGAATGCAAAGTACGCTTTTATGCGGCTTGAAAGTTTTTTCTGTTCGTAATCTACTTCTCCCGGCTGAATTTGGCGTGATTCTGGATCGTCTTCCACGTCTTCTACAAAGCGGCCGGCTTTTTCGTACTCTTCAATTTTTGCAAGTATTCTTAACCGTTCTTCTGATTTTTTTACTGTTGTGTTCGACTCTTGCGGTTTTGCTTCTTTTGCTTTTTGCTCTAATATCTGTTTTCGCTTAAGATAGTTATCTGGACGGTTTGTTTCTGATTCGGCAAGAGCGGCAAGTCTGTTTACAGATTCATAGTCATTTTGTCTTTGTTCATCTGTATAATTTTCTAAAACTGAACAAATTTCTTTATAAAATGGAGATGTTTTGGCATAATTCCAAAATTCTTTTCCGAAAGGAACTTCTTCAAAGTGCCACGGTTTCCCTACCATTATGTAGTGAATTATATTTGCAGTTTTTTCGTCGTACTTTATTTCTCCATAGGTTTCAACATCCCAAGAATTGTCTATCCAAAAGATTTTGTCTTTGCAAATAAGATTTAAATAGTCTTCGTCTTGCGTAACTACAAATGAATATTCGTGGAGCAAGCGAATAAATTGATCTAAGATTTTCTTATCTCTGAACTGCTTGCAGTTTATAAGGAGCATACCTGCGTTAAAATACTTGTTTCTGTCAAGTCCAATGCACTTTTCTACGTAGGTTCCATAAACATCAGTTTGAACCATCGCTTGTTCATTGCAAGCCCCGACGTAGTTGTCTCCAATTTCGTGATTGTATAGCTTTGAAATATCGCCTAAAACAATCATGTCGCTGTCAAGATAGATTGCTTTGTCCAAATCTGTGAACATTTCTGAAATAAAAAGGCGATAATAAGTTGTCTTTGAATAATAGTCGCGGATTGGAAGCCTGTAACTGATAGATTTTAGGTAATCAGTTACATCGTCAAAATAGATTTTAAAATTTTCGCTTTCAAGAGCCATGACAATCTTTTTTCTTGCTGTTGTGATGTTTGTGTAAAGAATGTGCAAGTCGTATTGATAGTCTTTTGAGGCGTTTTCCATAAGAGATTTGATTGTTACCGTTGTGAACGGAATAAAGTTGTCATCGCATGCAAAAAAAATCGGTATTCTTTTGTTATTCATTGTTTTCTCGCTTAAATTTTTTTATAAGATAGATATATTCAAATAGAATGTCATCAAACTGAAAATATCTGAATATTTTGTGAACATTTGTAACATCCCATTGTTTTATATTTGCTATGTGCGGATAAGGAAAGTAAAATAGCCTTTGTGAAAAGTGCCTGATTACAGTCCAGGAATGCAAAAATTTTTGATCGTTAAAGCGCTGCGGCAATAGTTTTTTCTTTGTAGTGCTTCTTATAATTGCGCTTTGGTCTGCAAAAACTAGTTTTTTTGTTTTTATAAGATTTCTAGATTTTTCAAAAAGTTTTGTTTCTTTGCATTTTTTTAAATTAAATAGCAAGACTCCTGCGTTTATGTATCTCGGATTTATAAGATATTTTCCGTAGTGGTCGTTTGCTGCCGCATATTCAACGTCAGAAACGTCAATGTTGTAAAGCAAAGTTATATCTTTGTTTGCAAGAATGTCTGCGTCGAGATATAGAAATTTTTCTGGCATTTGTGGAACAAGGTCTGCAAACAGGCGTAAAAGTGTGTAAGGCGAGCAATAGCATTTTTCGTTAGGTGATGAACGAAATTCCTTGTTGTAAATTTCTGTTACATCTATTTTTTCAACACTGTTTTCAGGATTGTAAGTTTTTAATATATCTTGCAAATATGAAATTTGCTTGTCAGATAGAGGTTTGTAGTTTTCGTCCAAATCTGTTAAATCCATTGTGTAGATAAAAAGTTTGAACGGTTCTTTTGTTTTTGTTCTTTTTACTAAAGAGAGAGAACAGGTAAGAATTCCGTCAAATACTTTGTAATTTCCACAAAAAAGAATGTTTATCATATTAATCCTATGTTAAAAATGTATTGCATATTACTTTTGAGCAGTATCATAAGTTAGACACAAATTCTTACTTTCGGTTGCAAAAATTTAATAATTTTTACAGTTTTTATTTTCATCTTTTATATATTTTATTACTTCAATGTTGTTCATTTTTGCTCGTTCGCGCATCGCTTCATAAATTCTATTTCTTAAATCTTCGCGCTGTTCTTTTGCAGAAAGTTCTTCGTTAGGGTAGAAAGGACCGTCAATATATGTTGTTATGGAAGGCTTGCTGGAAAATTTTCTTTTTTTATAGACGTTTGTAAAGCAAAATGCAGGAACTTTGTACTGAACAGGATACCTAAAAGATAGCGATGTAAAAGGACGTATCTTTGTGTAAAACGGCCAGATATGCGCTTCTGGATATATTGCTATTGTTTTGTTTTGTTTTACACGTGTTTCAATACATTTCATAAAATTTTTGGTAGATGCCATATCGTCTGGAAGGGGAATTGCTCCTAAGCTAGGCGTAATTTTTCCTAGAACTGGCATGGAAATATTGTTTGGGTGTACTATTACGTATACGTTGTGCGGAAATGTTGCAATAGTTGGGATTAAGGCGTCGCAGATATTATGAGTGTGGTTTCCATAAATAAAAAAACTTGTTTTTTTCGCTTTTTTTAAAACTTTTTTATTTACAACCTTGTGATGCCAGTTAAGTTTTAAATATATTGTTGCAATTGGCAAGGCGACAATTCTGTACCAAAAAAAGCGTGTAAACTTTTTCCATAAAGAATTATAAACATAGACATACTCAGAACCTATTTTTTTGGGTTTTATGTTGTCGAACGAAAATTCGTCGTTTAGTTCATCTTTATAGTGAATTACTTTGCATTTTACTTTCATACTTCTAAATTATACATAAGTTTTATAAAAGTCTAGTTTATTAGTCCGAACTTCGAGTTTTTAGGAAAATGAACAAAAGCGTTGAAAGCGTTTTTCACATTTATAAAAAAATTCGGCTTTCAGTTTTTTGTAGTTTTTTAAGAAAAATAAGCGTTTTACAAAAATTTTATGCAACTCAACTTTTAGTCTAGTGAATTTGTTTGACTGTTAATATCATAAGATATATAATCGCCTATCCCAAGAGAGAATTCTATATTGAACCGAGGTTTTTATGAAATCTATAAAAGGAATGATGCTTATATTTTCAGTTTCTTTAGTTTTTACCATTATTCTTGGCGTTTTTATTTCAGTGAAAATTGGAGTTACTAAAATTCGCGATTACAGCATGGATCACATTGAAAGCGAGCGAATGAAAGGTTACGATGATTCTGTTAAGTTTCAAATACAAAATGTTTATTCTCTCTTAAGTTCTTTGCATAGCCAAGAGCAAAAAGGAATTATTTCTAGGCAGCAGGCCCAAGAATCTGCAATTAGTCTTATAAAAGCGCTTCGCTATGGAGATGACAACTCTGGATACTTCTGGATTGATAATACGGATTATATTCTTGTGGCTCATCCTATTTTGCCACAAGACGAAGGAAAAAATCGTGTAAATCTAAAGGATAAAAATGGGGTTTCCATAATTAAAGAAATTTTAAATGTTGTAAACTCAGACCCTAAAGGTGGATTTACAGAATTTTATTTTACAAAATCTGATGGAATAACTGTTGCTCCAAAAAGAACTTATTCAATAAAATTTGAACCCTGGAACTGGATTGTTTCTACCGGAAATTACTACGATGACATAAATGTAGAACTTTCAAATATTGAAAAAGGTGTAAAAAGTCAAGTTTCAAAAGTTTATATTTATATGTTAGTTACTCTTGCAATAATTTTTGTAATTTCTTTGTTTGGTTCTTTTTATTTTGCTACACGTTTTTCAAAACCACTTGAAGAAACTGTTTCTGCCCTTGAAAAAATGACAGAAGGAAATCTTGCTGTAAAAATAAATGAGTCCGACAAAGACCGCACTGAAATTGGAAAAATGCAGCACAATGTAAACGCTTTTGCAGATTCTATGAGAAAAATGATTAAAGGTACAAAAGAAAATATTTCTTCGTTAAAGAGTGTTGCTGAAAAATTGAATAAAAATAGCGAGGAAATATCTACAGAAATTAGTCAAATTTCTAATAATTCTGTGGAACTTACAGGGCAGGCTAAATTGCAGCATGATTCTGTTTCTGAAACAGTTTCTTCTATGAATCAAATGAATTCTATTGTGGAAGAGCTTTCCGGACAGATTAATGAGCAAAATGCAGCTTTGTCGCAGAGCTCCGCTGCCGTTGAAGAGATGATTTCTAATATAAATTCAATAACAGAAAATGTTGACAAATTTGGAAACAGCTTTAAAAAACTTGCTTCTGATTCAGAGGCTGGAAAGACAACTATAGAAAATGTTATTCACTTAGTAGATGCTGTTTCGGAAGAGTCTGCCAAGCTGTTGGATATGAATAAAATTATTGAATCGGTTGCGGCTCAAACAAATCTTCTTGCGATGAATGCTGCAATTGAAGCGGCTCATGCAGGAGAAGCTGGAAAAGGTTTTGCGGTTGTCGCTGAAGAAATTAGAAAACTTTCTGAAAGTTCTACTGAGCAGTCTCATTCTATAAAAAAAGCTCTTTCAACAGTTGTTGAAAATATAAAGAACGTCAATGATGCTGCAAATAATGCTGGTTCAATGTTTAGTGAAATTGTCAGCCAAATTTCAGAAGACGATGCTTTAATATCTGAAATTCGTTCCGCTATGGAAGAGCAGAGTGTTGGCAGCCGTCAAATTGTTGATGCGCTTTCTAACATAAAAGATACAACTTCTGTGGTGATTGAACATTCAAAAAATATGAATGGACAGATAGATAACGTTGTTGTTCAAGTTAATAACCTGGAAACTGCGACAGAAGTTCTTAAAACTAAAATTGAAGGAATTGCAAATTCTGCAGAAGTAATTAGCGGCAATACAAAAGAGTTTATAAAAATGGCTAATGAAAACATGGAATTTGGAGAAAAACTTTCTGAAGAAACAGATAAATACACTGTTTAGTTAGCCCGAACTTCGAGTTTTTAGAAAGAGAATAAATTCGTTGAGAGCGTTTTTTTCACAATTTATAAAAAACTCGAAGTTCGGGCTAGTTATATTTTAGGTTTCGTTACTTTCCAGTATTGCGGAGCCTTGTAATCTATCCACCAGCCTCCATTGTAAAAGCCGTTTTCGTTTGCTGTAGGGCTTACAAAAATGACTTTCAATGGGTTTTCTGTATTGTAATAAAAAGTGTTAGATTCCCAATCTTTTGCCTCGTTTTTTTCTGAAATTTTAAATCCTAATTGCTCTTTTACAGGAGTTTTTACAGTAATTGCATATTTTCCAGGTTTTAAAAGAAGATGCATCGCCATTCCGCCAGAAAGAAAATAGCTTTTTTGGTATTCAAACGCTCTTTTAGGTTCTGAAATCCATGCGTAATTTGCCTTTGCTTTTTTGTAAGTTACATCTTCGCCTGTAAGCGCGTCTTTTATAGTTAGAAAGCAGCGAATTTCATTAATTTGCACGCTATTATCTGGGCGGTAAATTATTAGAGACCAAGGATTGTGTTTTATTGCATCGTCTTTTTCAGTTTTTTCAGAATTTTGCGCATTTAGAAAAAAACTGTTAGACAAAATTACTACAATGAGAAAAAAAATCTTCATTTGGTGAATCTATAAATCCTTATTTTCTTGATTTTGTTCATCTTCTTCGGTGTTTTCACTTAAAATTTGAGGAAACTCTTGAACATCTTTTTTTGAAACTAAAAGATCGAGCACTGTAAAGAACAAAATCACAATTAAAGGCCCTAAAATAAGTCCGTTTATTCCAAAAAATCTTATTCCCCCTAAGATTGCAAAGAAAATAACCAAAGGATGTACATTTATTCTGTCTTTTAAGAATAAAGGTCTAAGAAAGTTATCCATAAAGCTTACGCAGATAGCACTTAACAATAAGAATATTAAGCCTTTCACAATAGAACTGGTTGCGCATATTACAATTCCCACAGGTAGCCAGACAGCAGCTGCTCCAAGAATTGGAATAAATGTTGTAAACATAAGTATTACTGAAAGCAAAAGTGCTCCTGGAACTTTAAAGCATAGCATTATGATAAAAGCTGCAATTCCCTGATACAAGGCTACTAAAATATAGCCTGCAAACAAATTTTTCGTTATGTCTGAAAATTTTGTAGTTAAAACTTTCATGTGGGCAGGTTCTATAGGAATTGCTTTTTTTATTAAGTTTCCAAGATACTGCCCGTCTATAAAGCAAAAATACAGAGCAAAAACTATAAAAACTAAAGATACAAAGAAGGAACCCGCGCTGCTAACAAAACTTGTTCCAATAACAAATAATTTTGAACTGTAATCATGAATTAGACTTAGCACAGAGTTTTTTAATTCTGTTTTTTCTGATATTGGCAAAGAAATTCCTAGCGATTCTGCTTTTTTTATAACTTTTTGAAAAAAATCAGATTCCACTATGTCGCTAAAATTTTGGCGAATATAGTTTTCCGCAGCTTGAAGAAATGAAATTCCTTGTTGTATAAGAGTTGTTCCCATTATTAGAATTGGAGTTATTATAAGAATAAGCGTTCCCACTGCAAAAATAGCTGCAAAAAGGTTTCTTTTTATTTTTATATGCTTTCCGTTTTTTGTAACTTTATTTACAACGAAAATGTATAAAGGGCGAAGCAAGACATAAAGCAGAGCAGTCCATAAAATTACTGTAGAAAATGGATACATCATAAAGATTATAAGGCAAAACAAAACTGCGAATAATCCAAAAATACATATAGTCTGAAGTGTGTTTTTGTTGTTCATTGATTTTTCCGTGCTTTTAATTTAAAGTTTGCTCGTTTTTCAAAAACTTGGCTTTAGTTTAGTATAAAATAGTAATAATATAAATAGCCCAAGCTTCGAGTTGTAGAAAAATAAATAAATTCGCTGAAAGTGTTTTTTTTGACAGTTATAAAAAACTCGAAATTTGTGCTAAATAGAAAAACTTGATTTTGAAAAAAATAAAAAAAAATCAAAAAAAATGATTTTACCTGTTGACACATTTATGTGTTTTTTGATATATTCATCTCATCGCAACGAAACACTTCGTTACGGACGGTTAGCTCAGCTGGTACGAGCGTCTGGTTTACACCCAGAATGTCGGGAGTTCGATCCTCTCACCGTCCATCAATGGGCTACTAGCTCAGCAGGTAGAGCAACGCCCTTTTAAGGCGTGGGTCACTGGTTCGAATCCAGTGTAGCTCATTAAAAGGTCTTCCGATTTTATCGGGAGACCTTTTTTTTTAGGTTTATACTAATCTTAAAAAACGGCTGGTCAAGGTCTTGAGCGTAAGCATGCCTTGATTCAGTTGGAGGGGTTATGATTTGGTTAATTGGATGTAAAGGTATGCTAGGAACTGAAGTTGCAAGGCTTCTTGATTCAAAAAAAATCAATTATTACGGCACGGGAAGAGAAATTGATATAACGAATTTAAGCGCGGTTTCTAATTATGCGCAAGGCAAGCAGATTGATTGGATTATAAATTGCGCAGCGTACACAGCCGTTGATAATGCTGAAAAAGACATTCTTGCCGCACAGGAATTAAATGCAAATGCCCCGAAAATTCTAGCTGAAGTTGCAAAAAAAATTAAAGCAAAGCTTATTCATATTTCTACAGATTATGTTTTTGACGGTTCTGCAGATGAGCCGATAAGAGAGGATAAAAGCGTTTGTCCTTGCGGTGTTTATGGTAAAACTAAGGCTATGGGTGAAAAAAATATTGCCGAAACTGTTGACGAATACTACATTCTTCGCACGGCTTGGCTTTACGGCTGGAACGGAAAGAATTTTGTATACACGATTATAAAAGCCATGAATAATAATCCTAGTATAAAAGTTGTAGACGACCAGTTTGGAACTCCTACATCTGCATGCGATTTGGCAAATGTGATTTTGGAAATCGTAATAAAAAATAATGATAAAAAAATTCCATGCGGAATTTATCACTGCACAGATTTAGGAAAGGCTTCTTGGTATGAATTTGCCTTAGAAATAAAAAAACAGGCAGAAAGCATTGGAATACTTAAAAACAAAGATTGCCTGGTTAATCCGTGTTCTACAAAAGATTATCCAACGCCTGCAAAAAGACCGTCTTATTCTGTTTTAGATAAGACAAAAATCCAGTCGGCATTAGACATAAAACTTCCTGACTGGAAAGAAAGCCTTTTTCAATTTTTAAGAAGTCCTCTTTTTGATTTTAATCGATTATATTAAATTATTATGTATTTTTACATTCTTATTTGATACCTTTGCATTTTTAATGTAAAATTGATTTAAGGTTTATACGAACTTTAAAAACGGCTGAGTCAAGACCTTGAGCGAAAGCGTGCATTGACCAGACGTTTTGCAATTTTCTTTTTGGAGTTTATTTATATGAAAGGAATTATTTTGGCTGGCGGTTCTGGAACACGTCTTTACCCTATAACAAAAGCGGTTTCTAAACAAATTCTTCCGCTCTACGATAAGCCTATGATTTATTATCCTTTAAGCGTGCTTATGCTTAGCGGTATAAGAGAGGTTCTTATAATTTCAACGCCACGAGATATTTCTTCTTTTAAAGAGCTTTTTGGCGATGGAAAATGGCTTGGAATGCATTTTGAGTATGCTGTCCAAGAAAAACCTAGAGGACTTGCGGACGCATTTATTGTCGGAAAAGATTTTATCGGTTCAGATTCTGTGGCTCTTGTGCTGGGGGATAATATTTTTTACGGACAAAGTTTTACATCAACTTTGAAAAATGCTCGTTCAAAAATATCTTCTAACGGAGGAGCTGTAATTTTTGGATATTATGTAAAGGATCCTACGGCTTACGGTGTGGTAGAATTCGATGAGGGAGGAAGAGTGTTAGGAATCGAAGAGAAGCCTGCTAAGCCAAAGTCAAACTATGCTGTTCCAGGTCTCTATTTTTACGATAACGACGTTGTCCGGATTGCTCAGGATGTAAAGCCTAGCGCGCGGGGAGAAATTGAAATCACAGCTGTTAATAATGCCTATCTTCAAAAAAAACAGCTGAGCGTTGAGCTTTTAGGACGCGGAATGGCGTGGCTTGACACTGGAACTTATGATGGCTTGCTAGAAGCAAGTAATTTTATAGCCACAATTCAAAAAAGACAGGGATTATATGTTTCTTGTATAGAGGAGATTTCTTTTTCAAACGGCTGGATAGATAAAAAACAGTTGCTAAGTCTTGCCTCCGGTTATAAGACTGAATATGGCCGCTATCTTGAATATGTTTCAGAGCGATAAATCGGCTTTTTATAGGAGAATGTATGCCTTTTACCTTTAATAAATGTTATTCAAAAATTGGCGATGAATTTTTAGGACTTTACGAAGTTCAGCCAAAAGTTTTTAATGATTCCCGGGGTTACTTTTTTGAAGTCTACAGCGAAAAAGATTTTTTTGAAGCGGGACTTAAAATGAAATTTGTGCAGGATAACCAGTCTGCTTCTACTGGCCGCGTTTTGAGGGGGCTTCATTTTCAGACGAGACATCCTCAAGGAAAACTTGTCCGTGCGGTAAGCGGCCGTGTTTACGATGTTGCTGTAGATTTGCGCAACGGCTCTAAAACTTTTGGAAAGTATTACGGTGTGGTTTTAGACAGCGAGCAGCAAAATCAGTTTTATATCCCCGAAGGATTTGCTCACGGATTTTATGTTTTAAGCGATTTTGCAGTTTTCGCTTATAAGTGTACTGATTTTTATCATCCAGAAGATGAAGGCGGTCTTATGTGGAACGATTCTTCTATCTGTATAGATTGGAAGAGCGTCGCTCCTGACGTAATTCCATTGACTAGCGAAAAAGACCAAAGGCATCCGCTTTTTTCTGCTGAAAAAAAATACTTTGATATAAATGCTAACTGGATTGGAGAATAAAATGAGAAAACTTAAAAACATTCTTGTTACTGGTGGAGCAGGATTTATAGGCTCAAACTTTATAAATTATCTTTTTGGAACAAGTGCAACTGGTCAAAAAGAGTTTATGGATTCTAATTTTGATGGAAATATAATAAATGTAGATTGTTTGACCTATGCAGGAAATCTTGAAAATCTTTCAATGGTTGAAAAACAGTTTGGCGGAAAGCGTTATTTTTTTGAAAAAGCAGATATTTGCGACCGAAAGGAAATAGAGCGCATTTTTGCTCAGTACGACATAGATACCGTTGTTCACTTTGCGGCGGAAAGTCATGTGGACCGTTCTATTTTAGGGCCGCAAGAGTTTGTAAAAACGAATGTAATGGGGACGTTTACGCTTTTAGACGTTGCGCGGAATCATTGGAAGGTAAGCCTTGATAATAGGCGAGATGATGTTTTGTTTCACCATATTTCTACAGATGAAGTTTATGGAAGCTTAGGCGCTACAGGATTTTTTACAGAAACTACAAATTATGATCCTAGGAGTCCTTATTCTGCATCAAAGGCATCTTCAGATCACCTTGTCATGGCATATTTTTACACTTATGGACTTCCTATAACGCTTTCAAACTGTACAAATAACTATGGTCCTTATCAATTTCCAGAAAAACTTCTTCCGCTGATGATTTCAAATATACGCGACGGAAAAAATCTTCCTGTTTATGGAGAAGGAAAAAATATTCGCGACTGGATTTATGTAGAAGATCACAACCGGGCTGTCTGGCAAATTGTAAACAGCGGAATTGCGGGCGAAAAATATAATATTGGTGGAGAAAACGAATGGCAGAACATAAAGCTTCTTCACAAGGTGATTGAATTAACATCAAAAGAACTTGGCAAGAATCCAGAAGAAGTTGAAAAGACTGTTATCCACGTAAAAGACCGGCCTGGCCACGATGCTCGTTACGCAATTGACTGCTCTAAAATAAAAAAAGAACTCGGCTGGGAGCGAAAAATGACTTTTGAACAGGGGCTTTTACTCACTATAAAGTGGTATTTACAGCATCCTGAATGGGTAGACCACATTTTAAGCGGAGAATACAAAAACTGGATTAACAAAAATTATTCAAAAAGATAGTCTAAGATAAAAGTTGAGTTTTAGAAAAATGAATAAAAGCGCAAGCGAATTTACAATTTGTGAAGACTTTGTGAGATAAGAACAATTAAGGTAGGAAATTATGTTAGAAGATTTAAAAATGCCAATTTCGCAATTAAAAGAAGATATTATGAACGTATGGGGGCGTCTTTGACCCCGAAGGGATTCAGAAAAAAATAGACGAAAAAATGTCTTTAAGCGAAACTCCTGGTTTTTGGGATGACCACGAAAAAGCAGAAAAAGTTATGTCTTCTGTTAGAAAATTAAAGGCTAGAATTGAACCTTGGAAGGATTTGCTAAAAGAATTAGATGATTTAAATGCTATGTACGAACTGGCAGAAGAAAGCGGCGAACAGTCGGATGAAGAAGAAGTTCGTTCAATGTATACTGCTTGCAAAAAAAAGTATGACGAGCTGAATATCTTAAATCTTCTTAGCGATGAAGTCGATGATTCTAGCGCATTTCTTTCAATCCATGCAGGCGCTGGCGGAACAGAAGCTGAAGATTGGGCAAATATGCTCCTGCGAATGTATACTAGATGGGCAGAGCGTCACGAATATAAAATAGAAGTCATAGATGTTCTTGAAGCGGAAGGCGGAATAAAATCTGTTACGCTTCAGATTGACGGCGACTATGTTTATGGACATTTAAAAGGAGAGGCTGGTATTCATAGGCTGGTCAGAATAAGTCCATTTGACTCGAACGCTAGAAGGCACACTTCTTTTGCGAGCGTTTACGTTTTTCCAGTCCTTGATGATTCTATTGAAGTTGAAATTCGGCCAGAAGATTTAAGAATCGACACTTACCGCGCCGGCGGAAAAGGCGGACAGCACGTAAATAAAACCGATTCTGCAGTTCGTTTTACTCATATTCCTACAGGAATTGTTGTTGCCTGTCAAAGTGAACGAAGCCAGATTTTTAATCGCCAGGCTTGTATGAGCATGCTTAAGGCAAAACTTTATGAATACTACAAAGAGCAAAAAGAAAAAGAAAATTCAAAATTCGCTGCAGAAAAAAAAGATATTTCTTGGGGAAATCAAATCCGTTCTTATGTATTTCAGCCTTACACAATGGTAAAAGATCATAGAACTAAATGCGAATCAGGAAATATTCAAGCAGTTATGGACGGCGATATTGATCAGTTCATGGATGCGTACCTTGTAGCAAAGTGGAAAGGACTTCCTATGGATTCTAGCGATGCGGATGAACAAGTATAGTTTTTTTCAAAAAAAACATTTTTTATTTCTCGTTGTGTTTTTTGCATTTTTTTTTACTTGCATTTCTGCTTCGTACTCTGCTGAAAATGCAAATTGGACTATTGCGGCAGAACGTTTTTCTTTTGCAAAGGAAAATGTAAAGGAAAGTTCTGCAATAGCGGCTGCAAAGATTATTCCCTCTCTTATTTTGGAACAAATGGCGGAAAATCTTGAAAGAACTCCAAAAAATCAAGAGCTTTTAGACAGAAAACTTTATGATTTGCGCAAAGAGCGTCTGTCTTTGTTCTTGCAGCTTTCAAAAGAAGAACAGTCTAGGGATTCTGTTTTTCTGAACAACTATTCAAAAGGAATTTTAAAAACAAAACTTTCTGAATCTGAAAAAAAAATTGCAGATATTCAAAAAAAAATCGATGACAATCTCTTGCAAGTAAATAAGGAAATTTCTGACTTTCAAAAAAAAGAAAATGAGATTGAACAGTCTGCGCAAAAAAACAAGGCAAAAGATGTTGAAACTGAAAAATCTGAATTAAGACAGCTTGGAGAATTTTTCAAGTCTTTTGTTCCAGGAACGCAAGAAGATACAACTTTCGAAAATGTTGTTCTTTATGGAAATGATTTTTCAAAGCTTTTTGATCCTGGAGAAGAAATTCGCGCGGAAGGATATAAAAGTTACAATTTTGAAAAAAGCTGTGTAGATGCAAAAATAAACAGCCTTTTAACAGGAAGACTTACAGTTTACGGCTCTTATATTTCTGTTTCTGTAACTTTATTGCAATTTCCTGGCGCAAAAGAAATTGCTTATGCAACAGAAGTTGGCCTTATAGACGAGCTTGGAAGCATTGCAGTTTCTATTGCGGGACAACTTGCTCCTGCGGTGGTGGACAGTATTCCAATTCAACTTTCGTTTGAAGTTTTTCCAGAAGATGCGGCAGAAAAACTTGTTATAGGAATTGACGATGCAGTTTTTAGAAGTGTTCCTGAGCATTTTTTATTAAACGCCGGAATTCACACTCTTAGATTTTCTTCAGATGGTTATGAATCTGTTTCAACTTCTTTTATGTTTAGGGGAAATCAAAAGTTTAATGTGCAAGTCAGATTAAATAAAAAGAATGAAGAAACAATTAATCTTGCTATAAAAAAGCCTTTTGCAGGTAGTATTGTTGCAGATGGAGTTAATTTTGGAGAAGTATCGCCAGAAAAAAGATTTGCTCAAATAACCGTGAATAACAGACCTGTTTTAGGGCAATTTATTAGCACCGATGGAGAAGTTGCAACGTTTTTTGTAGAGCCTAAACTTCTGTCTGAAGATTTTATTCAAGTAAATACAAAGCCGTTTGACCGAAGCAAATATATAGATGTAAGGCGAAGATGGATGTACGGGGCTTACAGTGCTCTTATAATCTCTTTAATTCCTGAATTTTATGTTTATGGAAATTATTATTCTAATGCCCTTGCTTATAAAAATTCAAATAGCGTAAGCTATGAACAAGCTTTAAAATGGCAAAATGCAAACTATATAACAACAGGAATTTCAATTGGCTGCGGAGTTTTTTTTGTATACGAACTTATAAGATACCTTGTTGCAGCTAATTCTGTTCTTCCTGCGAATGCTAAAAAGATACCGGAAAAACAACTTTTACAAATTCAGGATTCTCAAAAAAAAGCATTGGAAGAAAAAGAGCGTAATAAAACTGAAGAACAAGTTGCGCAGTCTGAAGAAGAGCAAAGCTTGGAAAAATACGGAACTCTGCAAGTTGAAGAAATCCCTTTGAACTAAATTGCAAAAGAGGCTTCTTTTGACTAAAATAAATAAAGGGTAAAAATTATTTTAAAGGTGTGTTATATGGCAAAAATTTCCTTTTCAGAAAAGATAAAAAGCCTTTTTTCAGGAAAAAAAGAATCAGAAGAATTTTACGAAGAACTTACGGATAGCCTTATAGAAGGCGATATAGGCGCAAAGACTGCGTTCGAAATTTCAGATATTTTAGAACAAAATTGCAAAAAAAATCATATTTCAGGCGAGCAAGCTATAACCTTGGAATTAAAAAAGATTCTTTTGGAATATGTAAAATCGCTGGATTTAGAGCCAGATTTTTCTTCCAATAATACAAATATCTGGATGGTTTTGGGCGTCAATGGCGTTGGAAAAACCACTAGTGTGGCAAAACTTGGAAATTATTTTAAAAATAAAGGCATTGAAAATATTGTTCTTGCTTCTGCAGATACTTTTAGAGCCGCCGCAATAGAGCAGCTGGAAATGCATGGAAAAAAAATTGGTTTAAGAGTTGTAAGCCATCAGCACGGCAGCGATCCTGCTGCCGTTGTTTTTGATGCGGCTCAAGCGTGTTCTTCAAAAGGCGCAGGCCTTGTAATAGCTGATACTGCGGGACGTTTGCATAATAAAGAAAATTTAGTCCGCGAGCTTCAGAAAATCCATAAAATTTGCACTGAAAAAGCTAGCCAAAATTGCTATAAAAGAATACTTGTAATAGATGCGACTACGGGGCAAAATGCTCTTCGCCAGGCGGAAGTTTTTAACGAAGCTGTAGGAATCGACGCGCTTGTTCTTACAAAGTACGATTCTACTGCAAAAGGTGGAGTTGCTGTTTCTATTGGTAAAGAATTAGGAATCCCGGTTGCATTTGTGTGCAACGGAGAAAAATACGAAAATATAAAGCCGTTCGACGCGGAAGATTATATAAACAGTTTTTTGGGGTTAGACTGATTAAATGAAAGAGGGTAGAAAAGTTTTTTTGTCTATTTTTTTTATGCTTTCCTCTTTGAATATAATTTTTGCAGTTGAAAACCCGCTTTTTAAAATGAGTGCAAAAGTCTGCTGCTATGAACTTAATAAAAAAAGTTATTCTTCGGAAATAGAGTGTTTTTCAAGTTTTTTTGATTTTCCATTTAAAGTTCTTGCTTCAAGGCATTGGACAGTTTTAAAAGGAAGCGTGCCTTTATTCGATTTGTTAGTTCCTAGTTACGAAGGCTTTATAGATTTCATTTATAGTTATGAGCCGTTGATTGAAGATGAAGATTTAATACAGTCTTTCTTTTTAAAAAAGTCAGGTGATTTTACAGTTCAAAAACCTAAAGAACTGGAACAAAAAATAGATTTTGATAGCGATTTAAATCCTATATTGATTGAAGATAATAAAATTGAGAAAACTCAAAGAGATTCTTCAGGAAATTTAAGTTTTTTTTCAGTAGATGATGAAATTCTTTCTATGCAAAATTTGGGAACGGAAAAAATCATTGTTAGAAAGTGGGAAAATCATCTTATAAGAAAATTTTATGATGAAAAGATGCGGCTTAAAAAACGCGAGTCTTGGAATATTTCCACAGATTTTTCAGATTCTTCAATTCTAAAAACAGAAAACTTTTTTTACACAGATGATAGTTTGGTTCCTGTTTCTTGCCAAATTTTAGAATCAAATAAATTTTCTGAACTTTCTTATGATGATAAGGGAAGAGTTGTAGACCTAAAAGAAAGTTCTGTTCAAGATGAAAAAAGACATTTGCAAAATCATACAGCTTGGCATTACGACGAAAAAAACAGAATTACAGAAAAGCAAACAAAAACGTATATCTATAAAAAAGAAAACTTTTCAAAAGCAGAAGGCACGCACTCTCAAAAAGAAGTTTATATCTATAAAATTGAAGACGGTCAGCCTGATTATTACTACTATGAAAACAATGAACTAAAATTAAAAACAGAATACAGTTCGCAAAATGACTATATTACAACAATGAACTTTGACAACGGATTTATTGTTGAATCATTTTACAAAAACGGAATGCGCAAAAAAGACATTTACTACCTGAATGGCGTTGTTAGGAGGGTAAAGCAGTATGAATAAGGATAAGAACCTTTTATCATCATTAAAGTGGATTTTTGCAGTTTCAAAGCGTTTTGCGTTGGTTGACAGAACAGGACGAACAGCAGTTACTTCAAAGCTTTCTACATTAGGAATTTGCTTTGGAGTAATGACTCTTATAACTGTAATGAGCGTTATGAACGGTTTTCAAATGAGTTTTGTAAAGTCTATAATTGAAATTTCTTCAAGCCATTTGCAAGTAAAATCTGTGCCGGAAGAAAAAAAGTTTGATTTTTTGCAAGAATGTGAGCAAAATAGCGACATTTTGACCGTTTCTCCTTTTTACGAATCAAGAGGACTGATTGCCAGTAAAAGAAATTTTCAGGCGGCTGTTATTGTTCGTGGAGTTAATAAAGATATTTTAGATACAGACAAAGGGTTTGCAAAGGAATTAAAAATAATTAAAGGTTCATTCGATATTGAAAAAAATGATTCAATAGTTTTAGGAATAGGTTTAGCGGATTCTCTTAACGTTACAGTTGGAAGTTCCGTTAATCTTCTAGCTATGAGCGGTTCAAAAGATGTAAGCCTTATTTCTTACGATAGAAATTTTATTGTAACAGGAATTTTTGAAAGCGGTTCAATAGATGTAAATCAAGCTTATGCGTTTATAAATATTTCTGCTGCGCAAGAAAAATTTGGTTCTAATTTAGATTTAACTTATGGATTAAAACTAAAAAATTATAATGATGATTTTTCTGTAATTAGCAGCTTAAAAAAGGTTTTTCCAGAAATACAAATTGAATCGTGGCGGTCGTTTAATCGTTCCTTGTTTGGAGCCCTTAGAATTGAAAAAAATATTTTGTTTTTTCTTGTCTTTCTTATTTTTATAGTGGTTGGAACAAATATTTATAACGGTGTTCGCCGGCTTGTTTTTGAACGCAAGCAGGAAATTTCCATACTTTCGGCTTTAGGCGGTTCAAAGAACGAAATAAAATCAATTTTTATAGCGAGAGGTTTTATTTCCGGTTTTACAGGAACTTTATTTGGGCTTGTGCTTGGTCTTTTAATTTGTGTAAATATGAGCAGCATATTTATGTTTATTTCTAATTTTATGTTCTATTCAGAGTATCTTTTTACACGAATTTTTTCGCCGCAGAATGCATCTTTTGTAAGGCAAAATCCAATGTATCAGGTATTTGCCTCAATTCCAGCGCAGATAAACTTTTCAGAAGTAGTTTTAATCTGTGTGTTTGGAATATTAGCGCCTTTAATTGCTTCTTGGTGCGCAAGTCATAACGTTCTAAAAATGAATGTAACGGAGGTTCTTCACGATGAGTGAGATTTTAAGAATAGAAAATCTTGAAAAGACTTTTTCTACAGATAGCGAAAAGCTTACAATTCTAAAAGATTTAAATCTTTGCGTAGGCGAAGGAAGTAAAACCGTTATAGTTGGCGAAAGCGGCAGCGGAAAAAGCACTCTTCTTAATATAATTGGAAGCATAGATTCTGCGACAAAAGGAAAAATTTTTGCAGGAAAATGGGAAGTAACTTCTCTTTCTGAATCTGAGCAAAACGAATACAGAGCGAATTTTGTAGGTCTTATATTTCAGTTCCATTACCTTTTAAAAGATTTTACTGCTCTTGAAAACGTTTATATGCCTGCTTTTATGGCTGGCGTACCTAAAAAAATCGCTGAAGAAAAAGCTAAAAAACTGCTGCTTGATGTTGGCCTGAAAAATCGCCTAAACCATTTGCCAAGCCAGCTGAGCGGAGGAGAGCGCCAGCGAGTCGCTGTCGCAAGGGCTCTTATAAACGAACCTTCTCTTATTCTTGCAGATGAACCTACAGGCAGCCTTGATCCTGCAAATGCCCGTCTTATTGGAGATTTGCTTTTTTCAATTGCAGATAAATATCATAAAACTCTTATTCTAGTAACTCACGATAGAGCTTTAGCTTCTAAAGGTGATGCCTGCTACACAATTAAAGAAGGCAAATTAGAGAAGGTGAGGCAATGACAATTTTCAGTTCACTGATGTTTTCGTTTAGGTTGCTTTTTCCTCGCTCTGAAAAAAAATCTTCTGCAAGAAGAAGTGTTATAGGTTCTATTATTTGCATAGGCCTTTGTGTAGTTCCGCTAGTTACAGTAATTTCTGTTGTGAATGGCATGATAAATGGAATGACGGAGAGGATGATTGCTCTTTCTTCAAATCACCTTAGCGCAATTGTAAAAAGAAATGCTTCTGTTTCTAAAAGTCTTGAAAAATTAAATGGCTATGCAAATCGTTTTTTGCAAGTTGACGGAGTTGATGCCGTTTATCCCGCATTGGAATGTGACGCGATTGTAGCATCTAATTCCTACAGAACAGGGGCTGTTGTCCGCTCTTTTGATGCAAGCATTTTTGAAATGAATCCTGATTATAAAAAGTACTTTAAAGTTGAGTCTGGGAAATTAAGTGATTTTAAAAATGGCGAAAAAACTGCCGTTATAGGAGAAAATCTTTCTAAAGTGCTAGGAATAAAGCCTGGTCAAAGGTTTAGCCTAATAACTGCAAGAACGCTAGAATCTGGAGCAATCGTTCCTAAAATGACTGTTTTTAAGGTTGGAGCCGTAGTTTCTTGCGGTTATCAAGAATTAGATTCTCTTTGGGTTTTTATACCTTTAGACGTAGCTTATTCTGTAATACCATTAGAAAAGGCGGTGTTTTCTGTTCAAATACATACAGAGAATCCGTTTTCCACAAATCTTATAGCTATTCAGCAAGACTGTTCCAAAATAAGCGGCGGTCTTTCTAGAGTTTTTAACTGGATGAAGCTAAACGAATATCGTATGCAGTCATTTTCATCTACAAGGCTTTTGATTATGCTGATTATGATTTTAATTGCGCTTGTGGCAGTTGTAAATATTGCAAGCGCGCTTGTAATGCTAGTTATGGAACGACGCAACGAAATTGCAATTTTAAAAAGTGTCGGCGGCAGCGCAAAAGGAATAACATTTTCTTTTCTTGTAGCAGGAGTTTGCTGCGGAATTGCAGGCGTTGTTATAGGAATGCCAATTGGAATCCTTTGTTCATTAAATGCTAATAAAATTGTAATTTTTATGGAAAAATTAATTAACCTTGCAGCAAAATTTATTTATATTTTAAAAGGAAACAGTGCGGATTCTTTTTATTCAATAAAATTAATGGATCCCGCATATTATCTTTCAGAAATTCCTATAGATATTCCATTTAATCAGCTGGCTTTAATTTCTGTAAGTGTAATTTTGTTGTCACTGTTAGTTTCCATTATTCCTGCCATAAAAGCAGGCAAGGAAAAACCTTTAGATATTCTTAGAAAATCGTAAAATTAGGAAAAACTATAATGTTATGCGATATTTGTCATAAATCAGAAGGCGTAATTTTTGTGGAATCCATGACTCCTTACGGACCTAGAAAAATTACTTTGTGCAATGAATGTGCTTTGGCAAGAGGATTGAATCCCCCTATGCCTTCAAATCCAAAGCTTTTAGCAGGAATTTTTAAAGAAATTGATGAAATAAATGCTAAAAATAACCCAGAAGAAAAAAAACTCTGTCCAGTTTGTTCAAGAAGCCTTGCATTTATAAAAAGAACGGGAACCGCAGGTTGCCCTGAATGTTACAGTGTCTTTAAAGAACAAATAAAACAAAATATGAAGGAGCACGGCTTTCTAGAAAAATATACAGGTTCAATGCCAAAAAGACTTGCAGGATTTAGAAATTCTTTAACAGACAGAAGCGACTTGCAAAAAAAATTAGACGAAGCTATTGCTTCTGAAAATTACGAAAAAGCTGCCTTTTACCGCGATTGCATACGCTGTCTGGAAAAAGGTTTTGTAGCGAACGGAAACGGCTCAGATTCTGAAGAAGATTTCAGTGAGGGCAAAAATGAGCAGTGAAACAATGTCCTTCCAGTGGTATTCAAAGAAAGGTCTTGAATCCGATGTAGTTATCTGTTCAAGGGTAAGATTTGCTAGAAATCTTGCAAGTTTCCCTTTTTCGCAATCGTGCTCTGATGACGATAAAAGACGCGTTCAGTCGCTGATTTTTGATGCTTTTTCAAAATTGCAAGATGCTCAAAAGTTTTATTTAGCAGATATTTCTTCCGTAGAAGAAGAAAAACTTGCAATCTTGCAAGAGCGGGCATTTCTGAAAAGAATGAAATCTCTAAATTCAAAATTTTCTACGGGTTTGATTTTTAAATCTGATGAAGATTTTTCTTGCAGCGTAAACTGTTGCGATCACCTTAGGTTTTCATTCTTTGATTCTGGATTGTCCATTCGCAAATGTTTTGAGCAATGTAAAAAAATTGACAGCGAATTGCAAGATAATTTGCAGTTTGCTGCCGACTATGATTTTGGCTATCTTACTGCAAGTTTTACAGATGTGGGAAGCGGAATGAAACTGTCTGCGCTGATGCATCTTCCTTTTGCAGTTCGTTCTGGAAAAATGAACAATATAGTTCAGTTCTGCAAAGAAAAAAAACTAGGCATAAAACCTGCTTTTTTCATGGAAGAAAAATTAGCAGGCGCAGTTCCTGGTTGTTTTTTTATAATAGAAAACCTGCAGTCCCAGTCAGGCTCTGAAATTGACCAGTTAGCAGATTTTGAAAGCGCTTGCCGTTTTATTGCGGAATCAGAACGAAAGATTTTTGCAGATTTAGCCGAAAATAAAATAACCTTAATAAAAAATTCCATAATCAGAGCATATTCTCTTTCAAAAACAAGTTTGCTCGTTTCGTTTAGAGAAGCGTTGGATATGATTTCTGACTTTAGAATTGGATTAAAAATAGGATTTCTTTCTGGAATAACTGAAGAAAAATTAAATAAGCTGATGTACGATGTTCAAAAAAATTATATTTCGTACATGGCAAAAGTGTGTAGCTTTTCCTTTGAGCCAGACATCAAAAATGACTTTGACTTAAAAATGGACAGGCTTAGAGCAGTAATTTTACAAGAGTCACTTGAAAAACTTTCGTTGGGGAATTTATGAAAAAATTTTCGCCTATAGCATCTCGGATTGTTTTTGCTTTGTGTCAGGATGAAGCAAAAAAAACTTGTTCAAATTATATAAATCCAGAGCATATTCTTTTAGCTCTTATAAAAAAGTCGGAAGGTCTTGGCTATGAATTGCTAAAAAAATTGAACGTAAACATTAAAGATTTTCAACTAGAGCTGGAAAAGACAGTTGAAAATTCTTTGGAAGAGGAAAAAACTTCGCAAAATAAGATGATTATTCCGCACAGCAGGCGGATGACTGTATTTTTAAATATCGCAGATTTAGAAGCCATTTATTTAGAAAATTCTTACATAGGAACAGAGCATTTAGTTCTAGCCGCAATCCGAGAAAATGACAGTATTGCAGAAACTTTTCTTTCCGCTGCGGGAATTACTTTGGAAGCTGCTAGAGATTGTGTAAAGTCTTTGCAAAAAGAAAGCAAATCTTCCATACAAAAGAATAATGAAGGCAATTTTAAAGAAGATGCTATAAAAGAGTTTTTTAAATTAGATTCAAAAGCTGCAGATTTTATAAATTTTTTAAAAAATGAAGGCGAAGAGTCAAAAGATATTTCTTCTTCTGATAATTTGGATAAAGAAAGTAAAAATTTTGAAGAAAAATCAGATTCTTTTTTGTCAAACTTTAGCCGCGATATAACTTTGCTCGCAAAAAAAGGCCAAATTGATCCTGTAATAGGCCGTGAAAAAGAAATACAAAGGATAATTCAAATTTTAAGCCGCAGAACAAAAAACAATCCTGTTCTTATAGGCGAGCCAGGAGTGGGAAAAACCGCTGTGGTTGAAGGCTTGGCATTAAAAATTTCTAAAGGAAATGTTCCTTTTGGGCTTTTAAACAAAAAAATTCTTTCCCTGGATTTAACTTCTGTTGTTGCAGGAACAAAATTGCGCGGCGAATTTGAAGAGCGCATGAAAAGAATTATCACCGAAGCAAAAGCTAATAAGAACGTTATTCTTTTTATAGACGAATTTCACAATCTTATAGGTGCTGGCGGACCTGAAGGGCAAATGGACGCTTCTAATATGCTAAAACCTGCTTTAAGCCGCGGAGAACTTCAGATAATTGGGGCTACAACTACAAAAGAATATTCTAGATATATTGAAAGAGACACAGCGTTGGAAAGGCGCTTCCAAAAAGTTTTAGTAGAAGAGCCTAGCGACGAAGAAACTGTTGAAATCTTGAAAGGAATAAAAAATCAATACGAAAAATTTCATAACGTAGTGTTTGAAGATAACGTTGTTGCCTCGATTGTAAAACTAAGCCGCCGCTATCTTCCAGAACGTTTTTTACCAGATAAAGCTATAGATATTCTTGATGAAGCTGGCGCTCAAAAGAAGATTACAGAGGAAGAAAAGCCTGCCGAATTGCTTTCGCTTGAACAAAATATTTCAGAACTTACAGAAGAAAAAAAGCGTTTGGTTAAGCTGCAGGATTTTGAAACCGCCGCAGTTATTCGCGACGAGCTTATAGGTTTAAAAACGCAGCTAGAACAAAAACAAAAAGACTTTCAAAACTATTCTGCGCAAATTCTTAGGCATGTAACAGAACAAGATGTTTGTCAAATAATTTCTTCAATGACAGGAATTCCTGTTGCCCAGCTAGATGTTTCTGAGTCAGAACGCCTAATCAACCTGGAGCAAGAATTGCATAAGTCTGTTATTGGGCAAGAAGAAGCTATAAAAATAATTTCGGGAGCAGTCAGGCGCAGTCGCTCAGGAATTTCAAATCCTCGCCATCCAATTGGTTCATTTATTTTTCTTGGGCCTACTGGAGTCGGAAAAACGCAGCTTGCAAAATCTTTGGCAAAGTTTTTATTTGGAAACGAAGAGCAGCTTGTAAGAATTGATATGTCGGACTACATGGAAAAGCATAACGCAAGCCGCCTAGTTGGCGCTCCTCCAGGATACATCGGTTACGAAAACGGAGGAATTCTTACAGAAAAAATCAGAAATCATCCGTATTCAGTTGTTCTTCTTGACGAAATTGAAAAGGCGCATCCAGATGTTTTTAATCTTTTGCTTCAAATCCTTGAAGAAGGTGAACTTGCAGATAATTCTGGTCATGTAGTAAATTTCCGCAATACGGTTATTATAATGACAAGCAATGCTGGTTCTAGGCAGATAACTTCAGCTGGAAAAATAGGTTTTAATTCTGCAGAAAACGCGCTTCTTCCTTATGAAGATATAAAAAACAATGCAGTCGCAGAGTTAAAAAAACTTTTAAGCCCTGAACTTATAAATAGAATTGACGACATAATTGTGTTTAAGCCTTTGACTAAAGAGCAGATTGCGCAAATATTTGATATTCAGATAAAAGAACTGTGCGATAGGCTTGCAGAAAGAAAAATAACGCTTTTTGTAAATCCGAAGGCAAAAGAATATTTGATAGAAAATGGTTTTGATGCGGAAATGGGTGCAAGACCAATGCGAAGGCTTATTCAGCGTCAAATAGAAGACCCTGTGTCGATGCTTGTGCTAAAGTCTGCGCAAAAAGATTCTATTAAAATTGTTGTGGATTGCGAAAATAATTCGCTTAATGTAGACTTTGCTCAAGATGATACTGAAAATCCTGAAAGCACAGTTTCTTTAATAAAAACAGAATATCAAGTTTTGCCAGAAGTAAAGCAAAAAATCGAAGTAGAGCAAAAATAACTACGAGGAATAAAATGATAGATTTAAGTTTTTCAGATTTTGGAAAAAAGTTGTGCGGTCCATCTGGAATAAATGCTCTAATGGACGATTTAGGAAAGCCTCTTCCTAAAGGAATCCCCATAAGCCTTATGGGCGGAGGAAATCCTGCAAGAATTCCTGAAGTTGAATCGATGTATCGCTTGCAAATGCAAAAAATAATTGCAAATGGCGATGACTTTGAAAATTTAATCGGAAAATACGATTCTCCGCAAGGAAAGACAGTATTTCTTTCTCAAGTTGCAGACTGCCTTTCTTCTAGGTACGGATGGAGAATCGGTCCTGAAAACATTGCTGTTACAAACGGAAGCCAAAGCGCTTTTTTTTATCTGTTTAATATGTTCAGCGGAAGATTTTCTGATAACGGTTCTACTAAAATTAAAAAAATAGTTTTTCCTTTGGTTCCAGAATATGTAGGATATGCAGATCAGGGAATTGAACCAGAAACTTTTACAGGAATAAACGCCGGCTTTGAAAAGTTTGAAGACCGAACCTTTAAGTATCATATTGATTTTGAACACTTGGAAAACTATTTAAGTGCGACCGATGATACTGCTGCTCTTTGCGTTACTAGGCCGACAAATCCTACTGGAAACGTTCTTACAGATAAAGAAATTAACCGCCTTTCTGATATTGCGCAAAAGTATAATATCCCTTTGTTTATAGACAATGCTTACGGATTGCCATGGCCTAACATAATTTTTACAGATGAAGCGACTCCTTTTTGGAACGAGAATATAATTCTTTCTATGAGCCTTTCTAAAATTGGTCTTCCAGCTTTGCGTACAGGAATTATAATCGCCGATAAAAGAATTATAAATGCAATAGCAAAACTTAATGCAATCGCGGCTCTTGCAAGCGGCAGCATGGGGCAGGCTCTAGCAGGAAATCTTATAGCTTCTGGAACATTAATAGATATTGCAAGAACAAAAGTTAGGCCATTTTATGAAAATAAATCGAAAAAAACACAGGCTTTGATTCATAAATATTTTGCTGGCGGTGATTATTACATCCATAAAAGCGAAGGTTCAATCTTTCTTTGGCTTCTTATGGAAGACCTTGCCATTTCTACAAAAGAGATGTATCAGATTCTAAAGGCTAAAGGCGTTTTTGTAATGCCAGGTGAATACTTTTTCTTTGGAAACCAAGGCTCTGACGAATTGCCTCCAGTTGAAGACCACCCTCATTATTCAAAATGCTTAAGATTGAACTATGCAGGCTCCGAAGCGGAAGTTGAATATGGAATAAAAACAATTTCTGAAGTTTACTTTCAAAACAGAAAATAAGATTAGCTCGACTTTAGTCTTGCTATATTGTTTACAGCTATATTGTTTACATTGACTAAAGTTTTCTAAAAACTTAAAATATCGTGTTTTATGGACTTTGAATTCATTAAAAAAGTTGTTCCAATGTATGTTGAAGCTGCGGGACTTACGTTGCGCTTGGCTACAATTGGAATTCTTTTATCGGTAGTTGTAGGACTCGTTTGCGCACTTATAAAATATTTTAAGGTGCCTTTTTTGCGTCAAATTGTCAGTGTTTACATTGAATTTTCAAGGAACACACCGCTTTTGATTCAGCTTTTTTTTCTATATTTTGCCTTTCCTCGAATGGGAATCAAGTTGTCGTCTGTTCAGTGCGCGGTAATAGGACTTACATTTTTGGGCGGAAGTTATATGGAAGAAACTTTTCGCTCCGCTCTTGAATCTGTTTCAAGAATTCAAATAGAAAGCGCGCAGTGCATAGGACTTACCCGCCGCCAGATAACTCAATATGTAATTCTTCCTCAGGCCGTTTCTGTTTCAATTCCAGGTTTTTGCGCAAATATAATGTTTCTTATAAAGGAAACTTCTGTTTTCAGCGCAGTTGCTCTTGCCGATTTAATGTTCGTTGCAAAAGACTTAATCGGACTTTACTACAAAACCGACGAAGCTTTAACGCTTCTTTGCGTTTCTTATCTGATTCTGCTTTTGCCAGTTTCCATATTGGCAGCCTTTGCCGAAAGGAGGTTGCGATATGCGCAGTTTGGACAGAATTAATGCCATAAAAGATGCCTTTAGCGTGCTGTCAATGGGAACAAATTTTCAAAGGCTTTTGGCGGGTCTTTGGACAACTGTGTGGATTGCGCTTGTGTCCGTCGCTTTTTCCATTGTGCTGGGTTTTCTTTTTGGAATGGTGATGACCTGCAAAAATAAAGTTGTTCGCGCCTTGTGTAAAATTTATCTCGAAGTCATGAGAATTATGCCGCAGCTGGTTTTGCTCTTTGTAGCATATTATGGGCTTACTAGAATGTTTAGCATATCTTTATCTGGAGAAGCGGCTTCTATTCTTGTTTTTACACTTTGGGGAACTGCAGAAATGGGAGATTTAGTGCGCGGCGCGCTAGAAAGCGTTCCGTCTCACCAGTACGAAAGCGCAAGGGCAATCGGTCTTACAGAGCGTCAGGTTTTTATGTATATTATTATTCCGCAGACGTTGCGTTCGCTCGTTCCTTTAAGCATGAACCTTATTACTAGAATGATAAAGACAACTTCTCTAGTAGTTTTTGTAGGCGTTATTGAAGTTGTAAAAATTGGCCAGCAGATTATTGAAGCGAACCGGCTTACAAAGCCGACAGCTTCAATTGCAGTGTATTTTGTAATTTTTATGATGTACTTTTTTGTCTGTTGGATTTTAAGTCTTGGTGCAAGACAAATAGAAAAGAGACAAAAACAATAAATTTTTTTTGCATAATTTTTGAAGTTAAAAAATATTATGCTTTTTAGAATATCAGGGGTTGGATATGCCGTTACTGGAAATAAAAAATATAAAAAAATCATTTGGCGAAAGTCAAATTCTTAAAGGAATAAACTTGAATGTCAATAAGGGCGAAGTCATAGTCATACTCGGTCCTTCTGGTTGCGGAAAGTCAACATTGCTGCGTTGCATAAACGGACTTGAATCAGTTCAAGAAGGCGAAATTCTTTTGGATGGAGAAGTCATTTCCAATAGAAAGAAAGATATGCATCTTGTAAGGCAAAAAATCGGAATGGTCTTTCAAAGCTATGACCTTTTTCCGCACCTTAACGTAATGAAAAATATTTTGCTCGGGCCAAAGCACGCCCATAATCTGAATTTAAATATGGATGAAGTTCGAAAGGAAGCAGAAATGTGGCTGAACCGTGTAGGTCTCTGTGACAAAAAGAATGCTTATCCACGCCAGCTTTCCGGAGGACAGAAGCAACGTGTTGCAATTGTTAGAATGTTATGCCTTCACCCGGAAGTAATGCTCTTTGATGAGGTTACTGCGGCACTTGACCCGGAAATGGTTCGCGAAGTTCTTGATGTTATGATGGGGCTTGCTAACGACGGAAAAACCATGTTGATTGTTACACATCAAATGCAGTTTGCCCGCGCCGTTGCAGATAAAATTGTTTTTATGGACGAAGGCGAAATCGTAGAAACCAGCACTCCGGAGGAATTTTGGACAAATCCTAAAACTGAGCGCGCAAAAAAATTCCTGAGCAATTTTGAGTTTAAAAGCCGTCGCCATTCTTAACTGTAAAAATTTAAAAAAATGCTAGATTATATTGACATAATTTAATAAGGATTGTATATATTTACATATACCTACTATTTTAGTAGGTTATAAAAAAAACACAAAAGGATTTCACATTTCAAATATTCAGACAGTTGTAATCCTTTTGATATATCATAAGTTTGCGTTGCAAGCTTTATCACAGGAGTAAATTATGAAAAAAACTTTTTTAAAAGTTACAGCAGTTGCTGCCTTGTTGTTTTCGTTTTCTGCGCTTTCTGCAAAGCCAAAATTCAGAACTGTAGAACAGATTAAAAAAAGCAAGACTATTAAAGTCGCAGTTTTTAGCGATAAAAAGCCGTTTGGATATGTTGATGAATACGGAAAATATCAGGGCTATGATGTTTATTTTGCAGAGCGGATTGCAAAAGATTTAGGTGTAAAAATAAAATATGTGCCAGTTGAAGCTGCTGCTCGAGTAGAAGTTTTAGAGACAGGAAAGGTTGACATTACGCTTGCAAACTTCACAGTGACTCCTGCACGGGCAGAAAAAGTTGATTTTGCGCTTCCTTACATGAAGTGCGCGCTTGGTGTCGTTTCAAATGAAAAAAATCTTATTACAGATGTAGAGCAGCTTAAGGGCAAGACTTTAATTGTTTCAAAAGGAACTACAGCCGAGACTTATTTTACAAACAACTATCCAGAAGTAAAGCTTTTAAAGTTCGACCAGTATTCAGAAGCATACAACGCGTTGCTTGATGGCAGAGGAGTTGCTCTTTCAACAGATAATACAGAAGTTCTTGCCTGGGCAATTGAAAATCCAGGGTTTGCAGTAGGAATTGAATCTCTTGGCGAGCTCGACACCATTGCTCCTGCAGTTACAAAAGGGAATGCTTCTTTATTAAACTGGCTGAACGATGAAATCAAGAATCTTGGAAAAGAAAACTTCTTTCATGCTGACTACGAGGCTACTCTTAGAAGCGTTTACGGTCCTGCGTCAAATGCTGATGCCCTTGTTGTAGAAGGCGGACAGCTTTAAGAAAAATAGAAACGCTTTCAGACCTTTTGTTCATTTTTTTAGTCGCTTTCGACCTGAAAAACTATGCAGTCAAAAACTTGTTCATTAAATGGGTTTTCGAGATTGCATAGTTTTTTTTTGTTTACCCTGATGCTTATGATAAAAGTAAAAATCTAACAGTCGCAATTTAAGTATTCTACTTAAATATTTTACTTTCTTTTTTTTTAAGATATGTTATCATTATCTGATTATAAAATTGAGAAGCGAGGGTTTAAGATTAGAACAATTTTCAAATTTCTTTGGAGGAAACATGAAAAAGAATGTCTTGAAATGGCTTTTGCCATTGTTCTGTGTTGTTGCAGTTAGCATTTTTGGCTGCAAAACTGACTCAGATGATGAAGGGGGGGGGAAGGAAACTGTAGATTACAATGCTGCAGGTTCTTCTGAATTGCCAAAAACTACGGCAAAAACTGTTATAAAAAATAAAGTTGTAAACTTAAACGGTTCAACTGATGTTTACTATGAAGAATATACTTTTACTTCCGAAACAAAAGGAACTTATTCTCTTTATAAAGGTACAGAAAAACAATCCAAAATAACTATAAAGGAAACAGAATATTCTGTTCCAACAGATTTTACCTATGATTCTAAGACAGGAAAAGTTACTATAAAACTTGGCGAAACTCCATTGTATTATTACATTTCAACTGCTAAAAAAGGCGATAAAAACATTCCTGTAGTTATAAGTGATATGCTTAGCCTTGTGGATTCAAATGCCGATAAAACTTCTTTGTTTAATAATTGGAAATCCGAAAAATACAATGCTTCCTTTAAGTTTAATAAAAATGGAATGGTTTCTTTTTCTCTAAACGGAAAAGACGCTTATTCAGAATATTCAAATGATAATGGCTGGCTTCTTGTTGGCGAGCTTCCTTTTTACTGGTCAAAACTTGGTTCAGAAAATGTTCTGTACTATATGATTTTTGAAACAGAGCAGACAGTTTCTGAGCGGGCCGCATTAAGTTCTAATACAGAAAGTGAACTTAATTTTACTTCTAACAATTTCTTGTTTGCACTTTAATTTTGGAGGAATAAGATGAAAAAAAATAAAATGCTTTCTAAAATTATTGCAGTTTTTTTAGGACTTTCACTTTTTGCAGGACTTTCTTCTTGTTCTAATGGCTTTGGTGGAAATCTGCTTAGCGAAGATAGTTCTAGGGCGGCAGTAACATTAAATCCATCTGTAGAATTAAAAATTTGTGTTTTAGGAATTCCTTCTACAAATACAAAACCTGGTGTTTGGGCTTGGGCAAAGGCTGGCTCTGATACAAACTATACTTCAGCTACTTGGCCAGGCGACCTTGCAATGGAAAAAGGCGTAGAAAGTGGCTATGACTGCTATACTTATACTTTAAAAGTAGACCCTAACTACGATTTAGGAATTTTATTTAACAATCTAAATGGCGGCTCCCCACAAACAGGTGATATTGTAATTCCTAAAGCAAAATTTCAAGCTGCAGCCAGTTTTTACTTTAACTGGAACAGCATGGCATATTACGAAAAAATCGACGACTGTATAGGAGTTTTTAGCGCTTCTATAACTTCTATCGATAAATCTGCGAAAACAGCAAAACTTAAGCTTGTAACAAGCCTTATAAAATCTATTGCAAAAGATGAACTTACAGTAAAAGATTCTAACGGCAAAGAGCTTTCGTTAAAAATTTCAGGTGAAAGCATAAGCATTTCTAATGATTCTGCCACATTTGAAATTGCAGACAATTCTTTTTCTGGAGCAAGCGTTCTAAACTTTCCATATACAGTAACCTACAAAACAAAAGAACTCCGTGCAGGAATCGATATGAAGCTTATTGACGACCTTTACGGCAATACTGCGAAGTCTGTAGAAGGTTTAGGTCTTGCTCTTAACGGAACTGCTGCGACATTTAAAACTTGGGCGCCTACTGCAAAATCTGTAAAAGTATTGCTCTATAAAGATTCTGCTGCCGCTTATGATTCAAGCAAAACAAAAGGCTTTGACGCACCGGGAGATACAACTAAAGAATGGGGAACAGCTCCAGCAAAAGATGACGTATTTGAAATGACTATGGATTCAACTACAGGCGTATGGACTGTAGAAAATGTAGATGTATCTGACTACAAATATTATAAGTATCAAATTGCTGTAGAAGATAAAACTTATTACGTTTCTGACATCTGGCACACTGTGGCAGGCCCGGATTCTGTTGCAAGCCAAATAGTTTCTATTGATGACGCTTCTGCAAAGCCAGCTGGCTGGGAATCAGTTTATACAAATCCATTTGATAGCACATCTTACAATGACGCTGTGATTTATGAAATGCACATTCGCGACTGGAGCCGCGCATATTCAAAAGATTCTACAGGAAAGTTCAAAGATATAACAAGTGCGCTTGGCGCAAATGGCTCTGGCGAATTTGCAAAGCATCTTAAAGATTTGGGAATTACCCACGTTCAGATTCTTCCAATGTTCGATTATGCCCAGATTAACAACGATAAAAATTACAACTGGGGTTACAATCCTTATCACTACAATGTTCCAGAAGGACGCTATGTAACAGATGGTTACACAGACGGAACTCAAGCCGTTCTGGAAGCTCGCGAGATGATAAAAGCGTTCCACGATGCGGGAATTGCTGTTATTATGGACGTCGTATATAATCACACAAATGGAACTTTAACAGGTTCTCTTTACGATTCAACGGTTCCAGGTTATTTCTATCGCCAAAAAGCAGATGGTTCTTATTCAAACGGTTCTGGTGTTGGTAGTGAAACTGCGAGCGACCGTGCAATGGTTCAAAAGTATATGATTGACTCTTTAAAGCACTGGGTGAACGACTACCATATTAATGGATTCCGCTTTGACCTTATGGCCATTCATGACAAAGATACTATGAAGGCGATTTATGACGAGCTTTATAAAATTGATCCTAGTATTTTGGTTTATGGCGAGCCGTGGGCAGGAAGCACTATAGCTCTTGAAAGCTCAAAGTCTGCAACATCGGCAGGACTAGGAACTAGCGGTAACGGCTACGGAGCGTTCGACGACGACTTTAGAGATGCTTTAAAAGGAACAGATGGTTTTGGAGGATTGCATCACGGACAGCTTGTTGGAAACTTTAGCACTGCGACGGATGGGTATGTTGTATCTGGTTTAAAAGGTGAAAAAATAGCCAAAAACAGCAGAAATGCGACTGGCAAAACAGGTCTTGCACTCCATTATGTTGAATGTCACGACAACTATACTTTGTTTGACAAGCTTGTTTATTCAATGGATTCTTCTATATCAGGAGACGGCGACTGGGCTGTAAAGTTTGAAAATCTTTATAATTCTGTTATGCAAGATGAAGATAAAGTCAATCTTATCAAAAAAGAAAACAAGCTTGCTGCGGCTTATGTTTTCCTTAGCCAAGGAACTCCATTCATCAATGGCGGCCAAGAGTTTATGAGAACAAAGAAAGGCAGCCCGGACAGTTATTCTGCAGATAAAAAAGGCGGAATTACTTGGACAAACACTGCTGGAAAATACAATATTGATGATGTAAACACAATTGACCTTTCATTAAAAGAAAAGTACAGCGATGTTTACAACACTTACAAAGGTTTGATTCATTTGCGAAAAGATTTTGATGCATTTAGAAAACCATCTAGTGCAACAGCAAGAACATTAAAAACCGGTGTAACTCTTTACGAAGCAAATGGTTCTAACGGAAACTTTGTAGTTGTATTCAATGCAACTAACAGTGATGAAAGTTTTGACAAAATTGAGGGAAACCTTGTAACTGTTGATACAAAAGTAACTCTTACAGGCTCTTATTTTGGTCTTATTCTTGATGACGTAGACGTAGACGTAGAACCTTATGTAATTTCTTCTCAGAAAGCGCAATTTTCTTCCGTTCCAGCAAAATCTTTCATAATTATTAAAAAGTAGTTTCTAAAAGTAAAAATAATTTTATAAAAAGGCTGAATGTCGAGTTTGAATCTCTTCGTTCAGCCTTTTGTTTTTGATGAGCAGTAAGATATATGCATCTGTTTAAATAATTCATTAAATAATTCAGTATTTGCAAATGATAATATTTTGTATTATAATTTTAATGGTATTTTACGAGGAATGTATGATTAAAGAATTTTTACCTTATGAAACAGTTAGAAACGATGCTTTGAAAATAGCATATAAAATGTACAATGAAGATTCATTTACTCCAGACGTTATCTACTGCTCTTTGCGCGGCGGCGCGTATATGGCAAACGTTATAAGCGAGTATTATAAAATTGTCAGAAAAGACCATCATCCTGTTTTGTATGCAGCAGTTGTTGCCCGCTCATATTCAGATGTACGCCAGGCAACTCCTAGAGTTTATGTTGACGGCTGGACTTATCCGCCTGCGAACCTTAGGCCTGGAGACAAAATTCTTTTGGTGGATGACATTTTTGACACAGGACACACCATTAATGCTCTTGTAAATATCTTGTTGGATTATGGCGTTCCTAGGGAAAATATAAAAGTTGTTGTACACGACTACAAAGAATTTACTTACAGAGAAAAATTGCCAATCTTGCCAGATTACTGGTGCAGGAAGTTCGTTATCTCAAAACCAGAAGAAGACCGTTGGATTCATTATATGAGCCATGAGCTTGTCGGGCTTTCTAAAAAAGAACTTGAAGAAAACTATTTTAACAAGGATCCTGAATTAAGAAAAATTCTTGAACCTATACTTGGAAATAAATAATGACAAATTTAAATGCTTTGAAAAAAAATCTTCTTTCTCTTGTTGCCTTGCTGGTTGCAAGTCAGTGGCTTTTTGGACATGGCATTTTAAATCCTGTTGCTGGAAAATGGGCGAACAGGCAGTATTTAGTAATTGAACTTGAAGATGAAGAAAGCGCCTATTATTCGCTAAACGGGAGCAATCCAGAGTCTTCTGGCTTTGCCTACGATGGACCTGTTTTGCTTGATGTTGAAGGGGATGTTTCTTTAAAAGTCGCTATTGTAGATAAAGAAGGAAAGTCTACCTTGTATGACATAAAGTATTCTGTAAACAAGCAATTTTCTGATGATGAGGAAGTCGATTCTTTTATTGATTCTTGTGGCGGTGGCTTTATTTCATATACAGTTGGAAATATAATTTCTGTTCCAAAAAAAGTTGAATTTGCTATTGGACAGCCGCCAGAAGTTTTTGAGCAAGGAAAAGAACTTTCCATCGATAAAAATTCTGTCTTGGCACGATACGTTCCTCTTAGCATCCTTTATAAAGACATAAAGTGGCGTTTTGTAATAGATGTAAAGCCATTGTTTTCAGGTTTGTACAGTCGTATAGATGTTCCCTTTGAAATATCAGATTGGGAAAATATTTCTTTTACAGACCGCAAGATGATTTATAAAATTGATGCTCAGTGGTGGATGCAGCCTAAGCAGCCGTTAAAACTTGATCGTTCTGCAAGCCACATGATTTCTTGGCAAAGCGTTGACTATTCTCCAGAAAATTCTGTTAAGTATTGTGTTTTGCCACCAAAGCCTCAGTTTATAACAAAGACTTCTGAAAATGGTTCTGTTTGGGTTTCCGTAGAAGGTGAAGCTGGTTATAAGTTTGGGATTATAGATTCCGCGCAAAATGTTACCGCTCTTTATGATTCTATAGAAATAGACACATTTCCAGGCGATAGGTACAAAGGCTGCTTAAAAGTTGGAATATATTACGATTCTGTTTATCAAGGCTCTGTTCCAATTGAATTTAATATAAATAAGCGTATGCCTGCAATGCCAAAAATATTGCCGTCAATAGCTGGAAACTTTTCTAGAACTTCTGTTGATTTAGCTTTTGAATCAGAAGAAAATACCAAAATTTTTACACTTGTAGAAAAAGAATTTCTTCCATCTGGTTACAAAAAAAGTGAATATTTAACTCCTATTGCAGCGGATAAAAATCTAGCTTTGTTTGGCGAGCTTCCAAATAAAAAAATTAGCTTGGAATTGCCTTCGCAGCAGCCTTGCATTTACAAAGTTTTTTCTTACGCTTTAGATGAAAGTGGCAATAAAAGCCGCATCAGCACCTATTCGGTTATAATAGATCCGTTTAATTATTATATAGACGGCAACGCTTCTGAAAGCGATGTTGCGACTGCCGACGGTACTTCTGAAAAACCTTTTATTTCTTTTTCTCAGTTGATTTCCGCAATGAAATATGCAAGAACCATGAATGTTTTTGCAAAAGGAGATATTTATATTCCTTCTGGCGAAAACATTGTTTCTTCTAATTGCGCTCTTTCTTGCAATGACGGAGAGTCTTGTTTAATTTTTGCTCCTGATTCAAAACTTATAGTAAGAAGTTCTTCTTTTGAAGTTTCTAATGCTAAAATTACGTATTCAGCAAGCAAAGAGTTAAAAAAGAATACAAGCTGCATATTTCAGCTTGAAAGGGGAGTTTTAGATTTAAAAAATTGTGTGCTTTCTGCTGCTTTTGGAAAAACTGGAACTGTTGTAAACGCTGATGCTTCCGTTGTAAACTTTTTTGACAGCGATGTAATTTCTTATGCAGAAAATTATACTTCGATTGTGGCTTCTGTTCGTTCTTCTATAAATGTAAAAAACTCTAATTTGTCAACAGTTGCTCCAACGAGCGTGATTTTTTCTGCGCAGGAAGGAACTTTTGAATTAAGCTCATCTTCTTGCAAAGTTACAGGTTCTCTTGGTCGGATTGCAGAGCTTTTTAATACTCAGAGCAGAATAGCGTCAAATTCTTTTTATGCAGATTTAAATAATTCGGCAAATGAAAGCAACCCTATCTATTCTGATAAAGAAAATATAATGTTGGAATATTATGATAACTCTACAGTAGGATTTTAATATTATGTCTTTAGAACTTTTTTGTGGACTCGACGAAGCTGGAAGAGGTCCTTTAGCAGGTCCTGTTACGGCAGGGGCTGTAATTTTGCCAAAAGATTTTCCAATTGAAATTTTAAATGATTCAAAAAAACTTTCTGAAAAAAAACGCCAGCAAGCAGAGCTTGTTATAAAAGAAAAAGCTTGCTGGGGAATAGGCATTGTTGATCATGAAACTATTGATAAAATCAATATATTGCAGGCAAGCATGCTAGCTATGAGCCTTGCTTTTGACATGATGATGCTAAAATTCCCTGAATGGGCAAAGCAGTTTGATTTTAAAATTGAAGATATTTGCTGCATCGCCGACGGTACAACTGTTCCTAAGGTGAAGTGTAAAAAAGTTTTTTGCGAAGCCAAAGCGGATTCTAAATATCCTTCTGTTATGGCGGCAAGCATTATTGCAAAGGTTGAGCGAGATTTTCTAATGTGCGAATATGATAAAATGTATCCGCAGTATGGTTATGCCAGGCATAAAGGCTATCCTACTGCGGAGCATAGAAAAATCTGCCATGAACTTGGACCTAGTCCTATTCAGCGGCTTTCTTTTAACTACTAGGCCGAAAGTTGCTTTTAGTCTTCTGCGTTCTGGTTATTTATTTCTTCTGCCGATGTTGCAGTTCTTTTTGAAACTACATGGATTCTGCCAGTTCTTTTTAAGCTGTCTGTTTTCTTTTCAGAATCTTTTGAAATTTTGTATATTTTTTTAGTTTTTTCGATTTTTTCTGCTTTTTTTGCGGCCTTTGCTTTTGCTCTATCTCTTTTGTCTTTTTCTATATAGTTTAAAGAGCGGTCCATTCCCTGCAAAAATTTTTGCATATCGTCGGCAAAAATGGCAATTTGATGACGCTCTCCGTCAGCACCATCGCGGTTTTTGCTTTCTACTATTTGAAGAAAAACATCTCCAGTTCTGTTTTCTTTTATGTTAAAAAAGTATGAACGGTTATCAAGATAAACTTCTGTTGTAAAAAGTTCTCCGCGTGCACCCATAATTCGCCTTCCTTTGAAATGTTGTATAGTTTTATAAAAATATCAGAAAAAAAACGCTTAGTCAATTAATTGTTTGTGTTTGTTTTGGCTATCCAAGCCGATTCAAACGAAGTGCGAGCATAACCATCTGTAGCATGGGGGGGAAAAGCAAACTGCCCTTGTAAAATCGCCGAAAGCGTTTTTTTTTTCACAATTTTTAAAAACTTGAAGTTTGGGTTAATTAAATTTTTTTACAATTTTTTTTATCTTTTCAAATAATTCTTCTATTCCTTCTTTTGTGCTTAATGGTCCAAAACTGAATCTAACAGCATTTTCGCTTACTTGTGGAGTTACGTGCATCGCTTCTAAAACTGGCCGGTTGTTTTTTCTGCTAGAACATGCGCTTCCTGTTGAAATATAAAATCCTTCAGCGTCTAGAGCTCTTAGCATAACTTGACCTGGAATGTTTTCAAACGAAGCTTGAACAACCCAAGGAGAATAATTTTCAGGATTTAAAATTCTTGTTTCTGGAATTATTGTGCAACTTTTAAGTTCTGCAAGTTTTTTTATAAAATTTTGAGTGTAATTTATTTGATTTTCTAAGCGTTCTTTTGCAGCTTGATTGCTATCGCTAATCCAGTACTTTTCAAGGGCTTTTGAAATTGCAACTGCTCCAAAAACATTTTCTGTTCCTGAACGAATTCCTTTCTCTTGACCGCCGCCTTTTAAAAATGGCTCAAAAGCATCTGCAATATATAAAATGCCAATGCCGCGCGGACCGCAAATTTTATGCGCGCTTATCGCAGCGCTGTCTATTCCTTTGTAAGATAGATTTAATGGAATCTTTCCAGCTGCCTGGACACAGTCTACATGAAACTTAGGTTTTCTTTTTCCTTCAGAAAATTTTGTAATAGTATCCGCAATTTCATAGATTGGTTGAATTGCTCCAGTTTCATTGTTTACAGACATAACGCAAACCAAGGCGGTGTCTTGGGTAAGTTTTTTTTCAACGGCTTGCGGTGTTATAATGCCGTTTTTGTCAGCAGGAATAAAATCGACTGTCCAGCCGCATTTTTTTAATTCAAGAGCCATTTCCCTTACGGCAGGGTGTTCAATTGAGCTTATTAAAACGCTGCCTTTTTTCGGCCTATTTAAAATGCTTAAAATAGGAATGTGGTCGCTTTCTGTTCCTCCGCTTGTAAAAAAAATTTTTTCTGCAGTAACTCCAAGAATTTCAGCAGATTTTTTTCTAGCTTCTTCAAGGACAGCTTTTGCTTCTTTGCCTATAGAATGTGAGCTTGAAGGATTTCCCCAGTTTTTTAGCGTTGCATTTAAAGATTCATTTAAAATCTGTGAATCTGCAGGACTTGTAGCGGCCCAGTCAAAGTAGTGCTCTATTTTATTTTCTTGTTGATTTTCCTGTTGTTCCATTGCCAGTTTGAACCTCTATTTTAAAACGGCTAAAATATCTTTATCATCAGTTTCTTGTATAAAGGTTTGCGCTAATCCATTTTGAAGAATTAGTCTTATTGTGTCGTTTTTGTTCTTTTTGTCTTTGTGCATAACGGCAATAAGTCTTTCTCCAATTCCTCCGCCTAGAACTAAAGGATGAATTGCAGATGTGCACCAGCCATATTTTTGCAAGACAGATAGAACTTCATCTTTGTATTGTTCAGAGCAAAACTCTTTTCTTGCAGAAAGGCAAATTGCCCTGCCAATTCCCCAGGCAACTGCGTCACCGTGCGTAATGTTTCCAAGCCCTGCTAAGGTTTCTAGCGCATGACCAAATGTGTGTCCAAAATTTAAATAAGCACGGATATTTTGTTCTGTAAAGTCTTGCTTTACAATTTCTGATTTTGCTTTTGCAGATTTTATAATAATCTCAAGAACTGTATCTGGATTTCTGTCTATAAGTTCTTCTGATTTTTGCTTAAAAATTTCATAAAGCTCTTTGTCGTATATAAGTCCTGTTTTTATTGCTTCTGCAAGCCCTGAACGATATTGAGCTTTTGAAAGAGTTTGCACAAATTTTGGAAAGACATGAATTTCTTCTGCCGGCCAAAAAGCTCCTAGCATATTCTTGTAGTTTTGAAAGTCGCAGCCGGTTTTTCCACCTATTGAAGCATCGACCATGGAAAGAAGCGTTGTTGGCACAAACTGAACTCGAATTCCTCTTTTATAAACTGATGCGGCAAAGCCTGTTAAGTCGCAAATAACTCCGCCGCCAATTCCCACAAATAAGTCATTTCTGGAAAAGCCTGCTTCCAAGGCTGTTTGTGTTATGGTAAGAACGCTTTCTATTGTTTTGTAAGGTTCTCCGGAGCCAAGAATTATAAGAATATCTTTTCCGCATACACCGTCTTCAAATCTGTTTATAAAAGATTTCATGCAGTCAAGCGTTGCAACCGTGGCGTCTGTTACAAAGCACCTTCTTTCTGCGCTTTCTTTGCCGTAAATTGGCAAAAGGTCTGGTGTTTGCGCATAAAATGAAATTTTGGTTTTTGCAGTTCCAGGATAACTTGCTGGATAAAGAATATCTAATGTGTTGGTAATTGAACTTTCCATGCCTACATTTTAGTAAGTTTTGCTGTCCATTGCAATAAAGGTATCGCGAACATTTTCAACTCTTGCAATTTCTCTTTTTAGCATTGCTTCGTAGTCTAGCGAGCCTTGTTTTATTCGTTCTCGTTCATCTTCCCAGTTTTGGCAGTCTGTTATAAAAAGAAAATCAAATTCTTTTGCGTTTGCTTTTTCCGCCCAAAGCAAAGTTTCTTTCCAATAGAGAAGGGCTGCGTTGTAGCAGGAAAGCGCTTTTTCTAAATTTCTAAGGTATTCATCTTTCCATGGAGCGTCATAAAAATACGCAACTTTTTTGTCATAAATTCTGCCTAGCCGCAGGTGTTGTTCAATAAGTTTTAAGTTTATGTGCATTTGGAAAAGATATCTGTATTTTTCCCATTCTTTTTCTGTATTTATTTTTGCATTTGCATACAAAGGGTTGCAAAAATCTGCTTGGGTTGCTTTTTCTAGCCAATAAATATTTTCAATGCAGTCGTCAGGATATTGCTGGTAGTGAACATGGTACAATCTGTACCAATCCTCTTTATACTTTACCATATATGCCTGAGCAGGCTGCACATCAGTCGCAATAAAAAGGAAAAGAGGAAAAAGTATTTTTAATACGCTGAAAAGTTTTTTTTTCACACTATATTATCGGTTTTATATTCAGGTTATTTATAGTTTTTAAGATGAAGTCCCTTATTTCTTCAATTGATTTAGACGCATCTACGTCAATTATGGTCATTCCTAAACCTTTTTGTCCTCTGTATTCGTCGATTGCAGATTCGTAAAGTTCCGCTGTTTTTTTCTGAAAATCAAGTTTTTCATAGATTTCTTGAGTTTCCCCCCGGCTTGCAACTCTTTTAATAGAAATTTCAGGATCTATTCTAAAAAAGAAAAGCAGTTGCGGCAAAGGAAACGGGCTGTTTATAATTTGTGGAATTTCTTTTCCGCATGAAACTGACTGGTATGCCAAACTTGAAAAAAAATATCTGTCGCTTAGAGCCAGTTTTCCAAGCTTTGTCTGTTCAATTACCCCGTCTTTTCCAAAAATATGTTCCGCTCTGTCTGCGGCAAAAAGATACGAGGCTGTAATTTCGCTGACAGAAAAATCTTTTTTGAGCATTCTTCGCAAAAAAAGACCAGTTTCTTTTGATGTTGGTTCTGCGGAAACAAACACTTTGTCTTGTGGAAAATTCTGAGCAAGAAGTTTTATCTGTGTGCTTGTTCCAGAGCCGTCTATGCCTTCGAAAACAACAAAATTCTTTATAATCATAATGAAACCTACTCCTATAATAATAAAATTTGCAACGCAAACTTATAAAGTTATATAAAATATTAAAAAAATCCGATAGAATATAAAGCAATCAAGATGAAAAAACGTTTAGCAAAAATTAATTTAGGCATTTTCATTTTTTTCCTCATTTTAGGTCTTGTTTCTGCGGTGTTTTTTCCTTTTTTTAAAGGGATTTCAAAAAAAATCCGTTCCACTGCTTCTTATTATTGCACGGTTTTTGAAGAAAAAACAAATCTTTTAATAAGCTACAAGAATCTTTCTCCTTCAATTTTTAATGGTCTTAGAATAAGAAATATAATACTGACAGATGTTCAAGACGGCAATAGCATTATCGAAATAAAAAAAATTGATATACATTATAACTTGCTGTCCTTGATTTTTGAAAGAAAACTTTCCGCTATAAAAAATATAACGATAGATGGTTTTTCTTTTGAATTTGACAAAAATGCTGATAGTTCTGTGTTTGAAAAGATAAAACAGCTTTACTCTGTTTTACTAGAGTCTGATAAAAGCAACTCAAAAAATAATTCAAAGGTGAAGGCTCTGACAGCAACAGCTTCTTATGGTGTAGAAGAATTTGAAAAACTTTCTGCGGTTTTGCCGTTTGACGTATTTTTAAAAAATGTCTATTTAAAATACCGCTTTGATGAAAAGCTTTTTATTCTTCAAATAAAAAAGGTAAATCTTGCGTTTTTGACGCGTTCTCGGCAAATAATGGTAAATGCGTCCTGCGCTTTTAAGTATTATAATTCAGAAGGTGCAAAGCCTCTTGAAGTTGAATTTTCCGCAGGAGGCTCAGTCCCTGAAAAATTTAATGGAACTTCTGTTTCTTTAAAAGTTTCATCTCTTTCAAGCGGCTCTCTTTCCTTCGGAAGATTAAATCTTCATTTAGGTTACCAAAATGGAAGTTTTGATCTTAGAACTGTTCAAAATGCATATCCTGTTTTTTTAAAAGCTGTTTATGATTTAAAATCTTCTCAGGCTGCCGTAGAATTAAAAACAGATGATTTAAAACTTGCTTCCTTGTTTATGTTTCAAAAGGAAAACAAGAAGTTCGGAAAAGTAAGGCTTAACTTGTCTGCAGATGCTTCATATAATTTTAGTTCAAAACTGGCAGATTTTAATTCTTCTGGAAATGTTATTGTTCCGAAAGAAGTTTTTGATGGCGGATTTTTGCTAGACTACGCTTTGTCTGGAAATTCTAATGAGGTTAAAGTAGAAAAACTTTCTGTTCTAGGTCAAAAAATTGATGCGTCTTTTAGCGGCGGCTACCTTTATAAAGATATGAATTTTTCTGGGGAACTTCTTCTTTCTAAGTTTATGCTTCCTTCTGGAACAAATGTTGCTACAGAAATCTTTTTTGAACCTTTGGAAAAAGGTTTTATGGCATTTGCGCCGCAGTTGCTTCTGGGCGAAAAGTCACTTACAGGTTTGCAGCTTTCTCTTGAGCCTTCTCAGGATTCTATAGATTTTGATTTTGAACTTTCTGACTATTCCCACTACGAATCAGATTCACCTGGAATTATAAAGTTGAATGGAAGCTACATAAATGGAATCAAATATGTTCAGGCAAACCTTTCTGCTTCTTCCATTTACCTTGACAGTGTTTCAGAAACAGTTTCTTCTGTAGCCGGGAAAAAGACAAATTTTTCTTTTTTAAAAGATTTTTTGTTTAATGGCGAACTGTTTTTTTCAACAAATTTTAATTCTCTTTCATTTAGCATTCCTTACGCTTTTGTTGCGGATACAACAAAAAATGACCGGTTTTTGTATCTTTCTTTAGATGGCAACGACAGTTCAATTCAAGTTAGCCGGTTGGATTTGATTTCTGGCAAAAATTTTTCAAGTTTTTCTGCGCTTTACGAAAAATCTCCTGATAACGACGGAGCTTTTGTTAGCGCAGATTTAAATTCAGGTTCAATTCCTTACCACTTTGCTGGAAATATACGCGATGGTAATTTGTCTTTGTCTGGCGATTATGGATTTTCTTTTGATTTGTATAAATCTTTAGGCAGAATCGACGGCTCTTTATGTATGGAATCATTTCCTGTTTCAATTTCAGGAGCTTTGTTTACAGTTGCTGCCGACACAGGTTTTTCTTATACAAAGACAGATGGAATAAATGTCAGCATTGCTAGAATAGAAGCTTCGGAAGTTGGCGAAAAAATTATTTTTCATCCTTCAATTGAACTTTCTGGTTCAGCTTCTAAGTATGGGTTCTTTTTGAATAAAATAACTTATAAGGACACAACTTCAGTTTTAGAAGGAAAGTCGGAGCTTTTATGGAACATAAATAATGGTTCTTTTGATTCCGCTTCTCTTTCTTTTGATGCAAAAAATAGTTCAAACTCTGAAAAAGTTTCTATATCGGCAGATGTTTCTTCTGTAAAAGATGCTTTAGGAAGTTCTTACTATTTAAATGCTAATATGAATCTTAATCAGTTTAGCTTAAACAGATTTTCTTCGGAACAGAGCGACAATAACACCGTAACAGCAACAATGATTGCTTCTGGGGCGCTGGACAATCCTTACATCGGGATAAATATAGATTCCATGAATTTAATGGCCGCTGGGAATCTTATAAAAGCAAAAGGTTCTGCATTTGTGGAAGATAAAAATCTTACATTGAGTTCATTGAATCTAACATATAATAATATTGATGTTTCAAAATTAAAGGCAAATTTTGATTTAAGAACTTTTACAGGAACTGCTTCTGCTGTTTTAGAAACTTCTGTTATGAAAAAAAATGTTGTAATGCCATTGCTTTTTGTAATCTCGGATACTGTTATTCCTGAAGATAAAAAAGTCCCGGAAGAGTACGTTGCAACGCTTTCGTGCGATAAAGTTGAGGGGACCTTTTTTGCAAAAACATTTCCTTTTTCAATAACAATTCTTCATTCAAAAGGGGATACTTCATTTTTTTCAAGCGCGGAGCAAGGAATTTCTGGCACAGTAAGCCAAGATGGAACTGTTTTTGCCTCTGTTGCGGAAGGAAAACCTGTCCAGTTTAATATTACTGGAAATATCGAAGGTAGCAATTTTAATCTTTCTTTTTCAAAGTTTAGCGCTGATTTAGGCGTCTTGTTTAGTTATGTAAAAATTCCTTACCTTGAAATTTACGAAGGATTATTAAAAGGTTCCCTAAAAATAAGTGGTTTAAAATCTGATCCTGATTTTACAGGCGCGTTTAGTCTTTCAAATGCTGATTTTAGCCTTCCCGGAATAGTGCCTTCCCATATAACTGTTCCAAAAGCTATTATGACTATGAACCACAATGAGCTTTCAATGCAAACAGCTAGCGGAATGGTAAAAAAATCTCATCCAGTTTTTGCAGATTTGTACATTTTGTTCGACAGATGGAATCTTGCAAGACTTTCTTCTCATATTTTTATGCCTAAAAACTCTTATGCTCCTGGCGATGTTAATGTAAGATTTGCCCGCTTTACAGGCGATGCTTGCATCGACTTAAATCTTTTGCTGGAAGATGGCGTTTTTGATATTACTGGCGAAATAGATGTAAGAAAACTCGATTCAAGGATTATAACAAAGGAAATTGGAGCGGCAAGTAATGCTGTGGAATCTAATTTTCCTATTCGCACATCTTTAAAAATTAATGTAGGGCAGCACGTTTCTTTTAGGCTGGATCCTCTTTTGAGGGCAGTTTTTGTGCCAAATTCGGAATTTTCATTCAAATATGATTCTAGTGACAAAGATTTTAGGATGGATGGCGAAATTGCTTTGCGCTCTGGCGATATTTCTTATCTAAATCGAAGCTTTTACTTAAAAAGAGGGGTGTTAAAGTTTAACGGCAACGACCCTTTGTTCAATCCTCTTATAACTGTTCAAGCAGAAACAAGGGAACGCGATGATGATGGCAATGAAATAAGAATTACTCTTAGCGCGGAAAATCAGCGCTTGCAGGATTTTAACCCTGTATTTTCGTCTGTGCCCGCAAAGTCTGAAGCAGAAATTCGTACAATGCTCGGTCAAATTGCGCTTGGAGATTCTGAAAATGTAACAAGTTTTCTTATGGCTACAAGTGATTATGCGATTCAATCTCTGTTTGGGCGTAATATAGAAAACAAGTTGCGTGATTTTCTTAATTTTGATATATTGTCAGTTAGAACCAATATACTTCAGAATGCTGTAAAACAAACTTTTTCCAACAACTCTTCTGATTCTTCAGAAAAAACTTTTGGAATTGGTAACTATTTTGACAATTCAACTGTTTATATTGGTAAGTACTTCGGAAGTGATTTGTATGCCGATGCTCTTATGCATTGGACTTACGATGAAACTAGAGTAGACGACAAGTATACCTTTGGAGGTCTTTTATTCAAGCCAGAGTTCGGTTTTGAATTGAATTCTCCTTATGTGAATATCCGTTGGAATATGGCTCCTGATATTGATGCTATTATGAACGGAAGGTTTCTTACTTCTACTTCGGTTACTCTTTCGTGGAAAATTTCTTTATAAGTATCAGACTGTTTTGTTTAGTGATTATTCAAAACCTAAAAACTGCTGAATCAAGTTCTTTAGTGTAACAGCGTCTTGATTAAGCGTTTTTTTACAAATTAAATTCTGATTTTTTGGAGCTTTTATGCGTTCTGTAATTTTTTTGCTAAAAAGAATTCTTCTTGTCGTTTTAGTATTGTTTGTATCAATTCCTGTTTTTTCCCAGGCAGAAAGCGATGATTGGTATATGAATAGAGTTATTTCAGAAATCACTTTTGAAGGTCTTGCAAGTGTAAAAAAATCAGAGCTTACTGGTGTTACAAATAAATACGTAGGCCGCCAGTTTACAGATGAGCTTTACAACGAGCTTTATGAACGGCTTTACGCAATGTCTTTGTTTGAAGATATAGAGCCATACGCAAAGCACGATTCAAAAAATCCAGAAAAAGTGATTTTGGTCTTTAGCGTAAAGGAATATCCTGTAATTTCCTCAATAGATTTTAAGGGAAATAAAAAGATTCGTAACAACGAACTTAGAGATACAATTTCAATGAAAAACGGAGATGTTTTTGTTGAATCTGCAGCTCTTGTTGATGAGCGCGCTTTGCGAGACCTTTATATTTCTAAAGGCTATTCTGCTGCAAAGGTTTCTTACAAGACGGAAAGCAAGGATGGCGGAATACATGTTACTTTCGTTGTTTCTGAAGGTTCAAGCACGGTTATAAAATCCATACAGTTTTCTGGAAACACTGTTTTTTCTGCAAAAACACTAAAAGGAAAACTTTCGTTAAAAGAAGTTGGCTTTTTAAAGGACGGCGCGTTTCAGCGTTCCTCTTTGGAAACTGATAAGCAGACTATTGTAAATTATTACATGACAAAAGGTTATATAGATGCAAGAATTGTAGATGTAGTTCAAGAAAATTATTTTAATTCTGAAAAAGACCGCGATGAATTGACAATAACATTTGTTATTCAGGAAGGAGCGCAGTACACCTATAATGGCACTACTATTGCTGGTAATGAAATATTTTCCACAGAAAAACTTCTTTCGTATATAAAGATAAACGTAGGCGACGTTTTTAATCAGACAAAATATCAAGAATGTCTTTCAAATCTTACAAATCTTTATTATGAAAACGGTTATATGACCACGGATTTTTCTCCTTCTATAAATAAAGATTCAGAGCGAAGGACTGTCGCTTATTCTATTCATATAACAGAACGTTCTAGAGCCCATGTTGAGAACATTATTATAAAAGGCAACACAAAAACCAAGGACTATGTAATTTTAAGAGAAATTCCATTAAAGCCGGGAGATGTATTCAGCCGTGAAAAAATTATGGCTGGTATGCGAAACCTTTACAATTTGCAGTATTTTTCGAGCATTGTGCCGGAACCTGTAAGCGGCTCTGAAGAAAATTTGGTAGACCTTGTTATAAATGTAGAAGAGCAGTCTACAACAAGTTTGCAGTTCGGAGCGACTTTTTCTGGCGTCCAAAAGGAAGGTGACTTTCCAATTTCTTTGTTCTTTAAATTGCAAAATTCAAATCTCAAAGGGGAAGGAAAATCTATTTCTACAGGTGTAAATATTGCAACTGATGAATTTGCGGTAGATGTTTCTTACGGGCAGTCATGGCTTTTTGACAAACCTATTCAATTGAGCGAATCTTTGTCTTTTTCTACTTCTGATGAGTCGGCTCTTATTTTAAACCCAATGGCAAGCGGCGCGTTTGATAACTCGTACTTTTATATGGGGTATAAATCTATTTCCGCAACGTTGGGAACAACTTTGGGGCGCAGATGGACTCCAAATTTCGCGATTCTTACACTTACTGGAGGAATGGCCAATACTTTGACTAGCAATGCTTATCCAGAAGAACTTTATGTTCCTTTGGATTCTGGTGTAAATAAAAGCGCAAATTCCATTAGGCTAAAAGATTCTTTGTTTGTAGCATTTAGCCTTGACGGTCGTGATTTAAGCTATGAACCTTCAAAAGGTTGGTTTGCAAGTCAAAGGCTTTCTTGGTACGGTCTTATTCCAGCTGTTGAAAAAGAGTTTTATCTTCGTTCTGATACAAAATTGGAAGGCTATTTGACGCTTTTTGATATTCCTTGCTTTAATGGAAAATGGAATTTTAAGAGTGTTCTTGCAGGCTATGCAGGGTTTTCTTGTATTTTTCCTGTTCCAGGAACCTTGTTTAGCGATTCTAGCAAGCTTTATATCGATGGAATGTTCAATGGACGTGGTTGGACCGAAATTAGTTCGCGTTCTCGCGGAAAAGCTATGCTTTCTACAAGAGCAGAACTTAGATTCCCTATAGTTCCAGGAATGATAGGAATTGACTTTTTTATGGATGGCGTCGCTGTAAAAAATACTGTAAAAGAAGCTTTTACGGCTCTTTCAGTTGAAGATTTTTATTTTAGCTTTGGGCCTGGCCTAAGATTTTTATTGCCGCAATTTCCGCTCCACTTGCTTCTTGCAAATAAATTCCGTGTAAGCGATAATGCAGTTCAATGGAATGACACTTGGAAATTTGTGCTTTCATTTAATATTACTAATAAGTAGAACGAGGTTTGTATGAAAAAGAGTTTTGGTAAGATTGCGTTTTTTGTTTTAATTTTATTTTTAGGAAGTTTTAGTTTTGCCCAGCAGATTACAAAGTTTGGTGTTGTTGATACTGCAAAAGTTTATAATGCGTATTTTAGAAATTCAGCTCCTGTAAGAAACTATGAAAAAAAGCGGAATGAATTTCAGCAAGAAGTTAATAGATACACTGAAGAGCTGCAAAAACTTCAGGCAAAAAAAGTTGACTATGAAAAGCAAAATAACGATGCTCTTGCTCAAAAAACGCAGGCAGAAATTACTAAAAAAACTGATTTTCTGGTAGAATACACAAATGCAAAAAATGTGGAGCTTGAATCTATGCAAAAAACTTTGCAAGGTTCAGATGTTTTTTATAATAAACTTTACAATACGCTTTCTAAAATCGCCGAATCTGGCGGATATAGTATGATTTTAAGTTTGCAGCAGTCTAATTCCATTTTATGGTATTCCAATTCTGTTGATATTACTGAACAGGTTATAGCGGAACTCGGAAAGTAATTTATAATGGAAAAAGATACATCTCTTACTCCTGTAATGCAGCAGTACCTTAAAATTAAAAGTGAACATAAAAATGAGGTTCTGTTTTTTAGACTCGGGGATTTTTACGAAATGTTTAATGAGGATGCGTTAGAAATATCGCGTCTTCTAAGTTTAACTTTAACGCATAGAGGAACTGCTCCTATGTGCGGAGTTCCTTATCATGCGGCTAAAGTTTATATTGCAAGGCTTTTACGTTTGGGCAGAAAAATTGTAATCTGCGAGCAAGTTGGAAATCCAAAAGCAAAAGGTCTTACTGAAAGAAAAGTTGTTGAAATCATTACTCCGGGAACAGCGCTTGAATCTGAATATCTTGAAGGAAATAGCAATAATTTTCTTGCCGCGATGAGCGTTTCTAAAGGTGTTGTCGGATTCGCTTTTATAGATGTTACTACATCTTGCTTTAAGGCGACTTCTTGGCGCGCTAGCGAAATGGCAGAAAGTTTTCCCAAAGAATTAGGCAGGTGCAATCCGAAGGAAATACTTCTTCCTCAGTCTTTAAAAAACAATGCAACCGTTCAGGATTCATTGGCGCAAATACCAGAGATTTCTATTTCATATTATCCTGATTGGGATTTTAATACTGAACTTGGCTATAAAAAACTTACAGAACAGTTTAAAACTCATAACCTTGCATCTTTTGAATTAAAACCTGATTCAGCAGAAGTCGCACCTGCAGGTTTTCTTTTGGATTATCTTTCTAAAACCACGAATTCTACTGTTCCTCATGTAAGTGGAATTAAAGTCTATCACGATAGCCAGTATCTTGTAATTGATGATTCTAGCAGAAGAAACCTTGAAATTGTTTCAAATCTTAGAGATTCTTCTTCCAAGTACTCTTTGCTAGAATGTGTAAACCATGCAAGCACCGCTATGGGAATTCGCATGATTAGGCAGTGGCTTTTATATCCTCTTACGGATATAAAAAAAATCACTTCAAGACAGAATCATGTCGGCTTTTTTTACGGTAATAGAAACCTTTTAGATGAAGTCCGCGAAAAACTTTCTTGTGTTTTAGACGTTGAACGCCTTGCAGGTAGAATTGCTATGGATAGGGCGCATCCAAAAGATTTGCAGGCGCTTCGTTCGAGCCTTGTTTATTGGTTAAAAATTAGAAAATCTTTAGAAAACTATGATTTTTCCTTAACCGATGAGCAAAATTCAGTTGAAATAATTGATTTAATTCAAAATTCGATTGTAGAAAATCCTCCGACTGCATTGACTGATGGTGGAATTATAAAAGATGGCTGGTCTCAAGAGTTAGACCATTGGCGAAATATTCGAGATAATTTTGATAAAATTCTTGCTGAATATGAAGCTGAAGAAAGAAGAAAAACTGGAATTTCAACATTAAAAATTAAAAATACGAATGCTTACGGTTATTTTATAGAAGTGAGCCGCGGAAAACTTAGTTCTGTTCCTTCTGATTTTATAATACGGCGTTCTCTTGTAAATGGAGACCGCTTTACCACTGCAAGATTGCAAGAGCTTGAGCACGAACTTACAGAAGCTGGCTCTAAAGTTTTGGAGCTTGAAAGAAACCTTTTTGTTGAAGTTCGCAACAAGCTTAAAGATTACGTTTATTACTTAATACAAACTGCAGAGGATATTTCTTATATTGATGCAACTGCAAGTTTTGCATATTCGGCTATATTGCACGGCTGGGTCAGACCTGTTTTTTCTTCTTCTAAGGTTCTAAAAATAGAAGATGGACGCCATCCGGTTGTAGAAATGCATCTTCCTAGCGGAGAATTTGTGCCAAATAGTCTTTCGTTGTCTGCGGAAGATAAGGATTCTCATTCTTTTGCACTTATAACAGGTCCAAACATGGCTGGTAAGAGCACTTTTTTGCGGCAAAATGCGCTTATTGTGCTTTTAGCTCAAATTGGTTCCTTTGTGCCTGCAAAATCTGCTGAAATAGGTCTTGTTGACAGAATTTTTTGCAGAGTGGGGGCGAGCGATAATCTTGCCCGTGGAGAATCAACTTTTCTTGTAGAAATGACAGAAACCGCGAATATTCTTCGTTCTGCAACAAGTTCTTCGCTTGTAATTATGGATGAAGTTGGGCGTGGAACTTCTACAGAAGACGGACTTTCTATAGCTTGGGCAGTTAGTGAATACCTTCTTGATAGCATCAAGTGCAGAACTCTTTTTGCCACTCACTATCATGAACTTACAAGAATTGAAAATCCCTCTTTGATTTTGCTTTGTATGCAAGTTGCTCAGCAGGGAGAGTCTGTTACATTTTTAAGAAAAGTAAAATCTGGGGCAAGTGAAAATTCTTTTGGTATTCATGTTGCAAGGCTCGCTGGAGTTCCTCAGGTGGTAATTGACCGTGCAAATAAAATTTTGCAGACAATCCAAAGTAAAGCAGAAAATAATTCTTCAGACATCGCCGAAAAACTAAATTCTTTGCCAAAACAAACTGAACTAATTCAAGTAAAAAATCCTGGTCTTTTTAGTGATGAAGAAATCCTTCTTGATGAAATACTTTCTGCCGAGCCAAATTCTATGACTCCTATTGAAGCTCTTGAAACAATTGCCAGGTGGAAAAAAACTCTTAGCGGAAGGTAATTTTTATAGGTAAAAATCGGCTTTTTATGTAAAAAAAATTGCATTTTCCGTAAACTTTCATAGATATATATCATGTGAATAAGTTTCTTTTTAATTTAAAGCAAACTGCTTTTTCAGTTTGCTTAAAGTTGTTTTCTTTTGCAAACACCAGATGTTTTTGCTTGGTTTGTGGAAAATACTGCGGCAATATCTGCGTTTGCAAAAATTGTTATCAAACTTACTTTAGTATTTCTTTGGATTTTGAAGGTCGCTGTAAAAAGTGTGGAAAAACTCTAGTTTCAGAAGAGAATCTTTGCATGGAATGTAGAAATAATTCAGTTTTTTCTAGCACTGACAAAGTTTTCCCGCTTTTTTCTTATAGGTTGTGGAATTCTGATTTTTTATGCCGTTGGAAACTTGAAGAAGAACGAATTTATTCTAGTTTTTTTGCGGCTCTTGTAAATTCTGGATTAAAAAAATTAAGAAAATCTGTTGGAGATTTTATATTAGTTCCTGTTCCACCAAGACCTGGAAAAATAAAAGAAAAAGGTTGGGATCAAATTCAAGAATTGTGCGCTTTTTTGAAATTTAAATTTGGCTGGAAAGTTGAAAACCTGCTGGAAAGAAAAACTTCTGTCCAGCAAAAAACTTTAGATAGAAAAAATAGGATGGAGACAATAGCAAATGCGTTTTCAGTTTTGCCACAAATAAACCAAATTCCTGAACAAGTATGCATAATTGATGATGTAATTACAACAGGTTCTACAATAGAGGCTTGTGCGTCTGTGCTAAAAGAAAAAAATAAAGCCGTAAAGGTTTATGCGCTTTCAATTTTCATAGTAGATTGAGTTTTATATATAATGTTGCAAAAGGTTGTTTTTCAGTGTATTCTTATTTAGTTGAAAATAACGTTTTTTTTATACTTTTAAGTTTGCGTTGCAAAATAACATAGGAAGTCAATTTGAAAATTGCTTTGGTAACGTAGCTTTTAGCAGCTTTTTCTTTGATTTTTATGGGAGGTTTTTATGGCAGAAGAGGATTCTCAGTTTCAGTTAGTAACATTCCGTTTAGGAGATGAGTTATACGGAGTAGATATTATGACTGTAAAAGAAATTGTAAAAATTCAACCTATACGTCCTATTCCCAATGCTCCATATTATATGGTAGGTATTTTAAATTTGCGTGGAGAAATAATTCCAATTATAGATCTTCATAGACGTTTTCATATAGGTTTTTCTAACGAAGAACAGGAACTAGACGAACTTGAAAGCGGTTTTATTATTCTTAATATTGATGGAATGCAGATTGGCATTATAATAGACCGCGTTTCTAGAGTAGTTACTGTAAATAAAGCAGAAGTTCAAGAGCCTCCTCAGATGATGGGAGGAATCGGAAGTGAATATATTCGCGGAGTTGTTAGAACTGACGCAGGATATTTAATAATGCTTGATACAGTTAGGTTATTTGATCCAAAAGAACTTCAAAAAATTATAAACAACAAGTAAAGCAAAAATGATTCGAACTTACAGCACTACAATAAGACGAAAAGAAATGGATGCAGTTTTAACTTGCATGGTAGACGAAAAAATTGGTCCTGGTGAATTAAACGTTAGATTTATTCATTCTATAAAGGATTTTTTTTGTTGCGACGGGGCTGTTGCTCTTAGGACTCCAAAAGATGCGTTAAAATATGCGCTTTTAGCAATTGATTTTCCTATTGGCGAAAAAATAATGATTTCTGCTTTGGCTCCAGCATGGCATTATCAAGCAATAGAAAGTCTTGGCTATGTTCCTATGGTTTTAGATGTAGATGAATCAAATGGTCTTGTAAATGAAGAGATTGTTCAGCGTGCTATAAATCATGGAGGAAGACTTCTTTTATTGCACGAGTCTATGGGAATTGTTCCTGATTTAGATTCTCTTTGCTCTCTTGGAATTCCAATTATAGAAGATGTTTCCAAAAGCGCAGGGGCTGACGTTGCCATAAATGATGAAAATGGAAATTTGATTGAAACTAAAAAAACTGGCTCTTTTGGAGTGTATTCAATTCTAACCCTGGAAGAACAAGATGTTATAACTGCTGGCGGTGGAGCTGTTTTGATGGCACCGGGAAGACGTGAATGGACTGTATTAAAAAAATATGTAGATGTTATGCCTCGTACAGAACTTTTGCCAGATATAAACTGTGCCTTGGGCTGGGTTCAAGTTAAGGAATTTAAAAATAACGAGCATACAAGAAAAAAGATTTTTTCTCTTTATCAGAGAGCGTGCATGTCTGGTAAGCATAAAATATATCCAAGAGATTTTAGTGTAGTTTCCTCAGCTTCTTCTGATTCAGACTCTTCTAAAACTTTAAAAGAAGAGGAGTTTAATAATTCCTCTACGGTTGCTTGCTTTCCTTTGGTTCTTTCAAGTTCTTTTAAGGATGTCCGTCAATATGCAGAAAAAAAAGGAATAGAAATAAGACATGCTTACGAAGATTCTGTAATTGCTTTAAAAGAAGAAGATTTATCAGATTCGTGCATAAGAGCAAAATCTTTGTATTTAAGATGCGTTTTGTTTCCGTTGTATCCAAGACTTTCTAATCAGCAAGTTGCTAAAATTGTAAAAGTTTTAGGAACTTTGCCATAAGGTTTTCTTTTAAATGAAAAAGTGTCTTATAATAGTAAACACTAACAAAAAAGAATCTCAATTAGTTGCAAACGATATTAGTTTTTATTTAAAATCTAAACAAGTTCAGTCAGTTATTTGTGCTTTTGACGGTTTTAATGAAGACTGTGTTTTTTCAGGATATGATTTTGTAATTACCTTAGGTGGCGATGGAACAGTTCTTTTTGCTGCAAGAGGATGTTGCAATCTTGGAATACCTGTTTTTCCTGTGAACTTTGGCGAATTTGGTTTTATAGCTAGCATCCAAAAACAGGATTGGAAGAAAGAGCTTGAACTTTTTTTAAGCGGAAAATCTTCGCTAGAAGAAAGAACTATGTTGCAAGCTACTGTTTTTCCAATTGAAAAAACAGATTCAGAATGTTTTTCTGCAATTGGATTGAACGATGTTGTAGTTTGTGCTAAAACGGCAGCAAGAACAGTTTTGCTCGATGTGGCCTACAATTATTCTTCTTTAGGAAAGTTTAAGGCTGATGGAATTATTGTAAGCACACCAACAGGTTCTACAGCCTATTCTTCAAGTGCAGGCGGTCCTATAATAGATCCTGAGCTAGATGCGCTTGTTCTTACGCCAATAAATTCGTTTTCTCTTTCTACAAGACCTTTGGTTTTAAGCCCGAACGGCGAACTTGATATTACAGTTCTTCCTTCCAGGGAAAAAGAACTCATTCTTACTGTTGACGGCCAAAAGCCAAAGGAGCTTCACCAGGGAGATGTAATAAAAGTTCGAAGAATTAATAAAAAAGTAAAGCTTGTAGGTTGTACAACGCAAAGATTTTACGAAGCATTGCGTTCAAAGTTGAATTGGTCAGGAGGTCCTCATGCTTGAAGATTTGTCTATTAAAGATTTTGCAATAATTGATTCAATTACAATAGAGTTTTCAAAAGGCTTGACAGTTCTTTCTGGCGAAACTGGCGCGGGAAAATCTATTCTTATAGGAGCTCTTTCTTTTCTTTTAGGAGGAAAGGCGGAAACTAGTCAAATTCGTTCCGGCGCACATGAAGCTAGTGTTAGCGGAACATTTTATCTTGATTCAGATTTTTCGCAATCAGCATTGCAATGGCTTTCTGAACATGGAATAGAAGCGGAAAATAATAGAATTCTAATTCGAAGATTTATTCGTGAAAATGGAAAAAGTGGTTCCTGGATAGGTAATACTCCTGTAACTCGTGCCGATATTGCTGAGTTTTCTTCTTTTTTAGTAGATATACACGGTCAGCATGACCATCAGTCTCTTATGAAAGTTTCTGAGCACAGAAAATTTCTTGATTCTAGAGCTGGAATTACAGAAGAAGTTCAACTGTTTACAAAACTTTATTCCGATTTAATAGAAAAAAGAAAACTTCTTTCTCAGTTGGATTCAAATGATGCAGAACGTGAGCGAAAAATAGAAATGTATTCGTTTGCGCTAAAAGAATTATCAGATGCAAAATTAAAGCCCGATGAAGATAAAAATCTTGAAGACGAGTTGAACCGCCTTTCTTCTTATGAAAAACTTTTTTCAGATATAGATTCTATTAGAACTTCTTTAGATGTTGGCGATGATTCTGTGATTTCAAGATTAAAAAGAATTCATCGCGACAGTCAGCACGCTGTTGGATTCGACAAGAGCCTTTCGCCTTTGGATTCGCGTTTAGAATCAGCTTTTTATGAACTTAGCGATATAGCCTGCGAATTTGATTCCTATGCTAGAAATCTTGTTTACGATCCTGCTCATTTAGAAGAAGTTCAAGAGCGGCTTTCTGTTATTTACAATTTGAAAAAAAAGTATTGCAGCTCTGTAAATGCATCTATGCAAGAACTTTTTGGCTACCAAAAGCAGGCTGAAAAGGCTCTTGAGCAGCTTGCAAGCGGAAATCAAAATAAAGAGGTTCTTCAAAAAGAAGTTTCTGAATTGGAAAAACAAGTTTATTCCGCTGCAAAAAAGATTTCTGCAAAACGACACGCTTGTTCTGAAAGTCTTTCTAGTGAAATCGAAACGATTTTAAAATCTTTAGGCATGAAAGAAACTCATTTTTCAGTTAGTATGACAGAAAAGCCTGGCAATGATGTTGAACAAAGATGCGGTCCTTATGGAATGGACAATATTGAATTCCTTATCAGTGCAAATTTAGGTTCTCCTCTACAGCCTCTTGCTAAAATTGCTAGTGGCGGTGAACTTTCTAGAGTTATGCTTGCAATCAAAACTGTTTTTGCTAACAACGATCCTGTTCAAACTTTGGTATTTGATGAAATTGACACAGGAATAGGTGGAGAAATTGCGGTCGCAGTAGGACTTCATCTTAAGAAACTTGCAAAGAATCGTCAAATTTTTTGTATAACACATCTTGCGAGTATTGCGGTTTATGCCGATAATCAAATTAAGATAGAAAAGGGTGTTGTTAATGGAAAAACTGCATCGAATGTTCATCCTATTGAAGGTGAACAACGCGTTTATGAGATTGCTAGAATGCTTTCTGGTGATGCAGATTCTTCTGCCTCTTTAGAGCACGCTCGTTCTATGCTCCAAAAATACGGAGGTTTATGATGGCAAAAATTTCAGAACAGACAAGACTTGAATTTGCAGATGCGATAAAGCCTTATCAATCAAAAATAACTGCAACTTTGGGGAAAGAAAAAACAGTTTTAAATTCAATAAATGGAGGGGCTTCTGATGCTCCTTACAAAAAAATTATGCTCTGCGATGACATGATTTATATTTCTTCTTTGTACATGGCTCAGAACAGTCTTTCTTTAAAAATCTTGGAAGTAAAAAATAATGATGCTTTGAACGAAGCTAGAAAAATCCTCTATAAGGCAATAATTTATCTTGAAGAACTTGTAACTAATTTTATTGATGTGTCTTATTCTGAACTTACAAAGAATTATGAGCAGATTCAAGATAAAACAATTTCAGAGCGTTATTATCTTATAAGAAAACTTGGACTGGCAATAAATCTTTTGGAAGTCGCTTTTGGCGATAATTCAAAATGGAAGTGGTCGTTTGTTGAATTAAAGGGACGTTTTGCAGTAGTTGCTAAAAATCTTATAGACATGAGAACAGCTGTAAAGTCTTATTTTGATCCAAATGATGAAGATTATGAAGTTTCTGTTCTGTATATAAGGCTCATTTCAAAACTTCTTGAGTCTTCTGCATCTGGTTACCGTGACAAGTATGAAACTTCTACAAGGCGAATAGATGATATGAGAAATGCCATAAAATTTCTTCTTGCTAGGCATAAGCTTGCAATTGCCATAGGTGATAGAAATGAAGCCGAAGAGATAAAGAAAAAAGCCCTTGTCTGGAAAGATAAAATGGATGCAGATCAGAAGTCTGGCTCTAGTAGATGATGCAGAGGATTTATGTTTAGTCAACAGTTTGCTTTAAAGATTTTTGAAGGCTTTTCAATTCAGCGTTGGACAGACCTTATTCGGCCTTTTGATTTGGTTGAAATGGACAAGGCTGGAGAAAAGATGGTTCTTGCCTATATCATAGGTAAGTTTGAAGAATCTAAAGGTGTATTTGTAGATTGGACATGGATGATTTATGCGTCTTTATTTGATTTATTAAAAAAAATTTCCCTTTGCGACATAAAAGCTCCTGTTCTTTCTATGCTGAAACATAATTTTTTGCAAGAGTATTTAAAACTAAACGAATGGGTTCTTAATCAATATAAGCCAATAATGAACGATGAAGATTTGTTTGAAAAATTTTCAGTTTATGTTGCGCAAAAGGCAGGTTCGACTCCTATTCCAAAAAAAAGCCAGGCGGCTGCAAGAATTTTTTCAGCTGCTGATAAATATGCAACAATGCGAGAGTTTCAAATGCTTTCCGTTGTAAATGAAGTGGAACGCCTAAAAAACATAAACAGCGACTTGCAGACTGATTTACAGAATTTTCTTGATCTTACTGGATTACAAAAATTAATGACACATCAAAGGTCTTTTGATTTCCTTATGAAAATAGAGCAGCTTCGCTTTCAAATTCGTTGGAATCAGACTCCTAGGGTACCAAAAACTAGTGTTTTGGGACATTGTTACTTTGTTGCTATAATGACGCTTTTATTGTGCAGAAACTGCGGTCAAAAAATGCCTGAATGGAGAATTGTAAATGATTTTTTTACAGGTCTTTTCCACGATTTACCAGAAGCTGTCACAAGGGATATTATTTCGCCAGTAAAACAGGCAACTGATGAACTTCCAAATATTGTAAAAAAAATTGAAGATGAAATCGTTAGTAAAGAATTAGTGCCTCTCATGGAACCTTTTTTTGTTGACCAGCTTATTTTTTACACCAGCGATGAATTTTCAAATAAAATCCTAAAAGAAGGAAGACTAAAACAAGTTTCCTGGGAAGACTTAAATTGCCTTTACAATACTGAAGAGTTTTGTCCCGTTGACGGAAAAACAGTTAGAATTGCGGACCACCTTTCTGCTCTCATGGAAGCAGATATTTCAATAAAACATGGTATTACATCAAATCACCTTGCGCACGGCAGAGAAAGCATGCTGAATAATTATCCAAAAGGAAAAATAATTAATGGAATTGATGTAGGCAAACTTTTTAGAGAAATTGTTGAATAGTTGTAAAAAAAAATAAAACTTATTCCGATAATTAGTATATGAGATTTTCTAAAATTTATATTTTCGTTTTACTTTTTTTTATGCAATTGCAGTTTTCTTTTTCTGATTCACTATATACTGTAAAAAAAGGAGACACTCTTTATTCCATTAGTAGAAAATATGAAATTACAGTTGCTGAACTTAGGGCCGCAAATAATTTAAGCGAAAGTGACATTTTAAAAGAAGGTGCAAAACTTACAATTCCTTCTGCCGATATAAGCAACGCAGCTGCTCTTTCTTCAAATAAGACTAGTGAGCAAAAATCTTCTTCAGCTAAAAAGGATACTGCTTTGTATACCGTAGTAAAGGGGGACACTCTGTATGGTATTTCTAGAAAGTATGATATAAAAGTTCCAGAGTTGATGGCTATGAATAATCTTGATTCTAATTCAACTTTAAAAATCGGGCAAAAGTTATATGTGCCATCTTCTGACAAAAATGATAAAAAATCAAAAGAGAAAAATGAAGATGTTGATAAGATATTAAAAAATAATATAGAAAAAAATGAAAAAAACACAGCTTCCGATATAAAAGTTTCTTCGTCCGTTGTTTGGCCATTAAAAAATCCTATTGTAAAAAAAGTTAACGGAAAGGTTAGCGGTGTTCAATTAACAGGAAATGATTCTGAAACTGTAAAATGCGTCCGCGAAGGAACTGTTATGTATACAGGAGTTTACCGCGGTTTTGGCGAAGTCATTTTTGTTCAGTCAAAAACAGGTCTAATTTATTCATATTCAGGGCTTGGAAAAGTTACTGTAAAAAAAGGCGATTATGTTCTTTTTAATACTGAACTTGGCGTAACAGGAAAAGGAAATAACTCTTCTATAAAGTTTATGGTCTTTCAAAATGGAAAACCTGTTAATCCTGTAACAGCTCCTAGAGGATAAATTTATTAGTCTAAACTTTTTGCCTTTGAGAAGTTGCTTTTATTAGATTTAAAAAAATGTTTGCACAAACAAAAGCGTCGTCGTAAGCTCTATGAGCATCTTTTACTTCTATTCCTAAAAGACTTGCAATGAGCGGTTGCCTGTATTTTTGTTGTTCTGGAAATGCCCATCTACTAAATTGCAAGGTGTCTATTATTGTGTTTTCTGCGATTGGCATAAAGCAACGTTCAAGTTCTGCATCTAAAAATCTTATGTCAAACTGGACATTGTGTCCGATTAGAACTGTATCTTTAATAAAATCTATAAAAGATGGCAAAAGCTCTTTTATAATGGGTTTTGATTCTACCATAGAATCTGTTATGTGATTAATCTGAGTACACTCTTCTGGAATATGACATTCAGGATTTATAAGAGAGTTAAACGAACCAAGTATGCCAGAATTATTGAATTTTACAGCGCCTATTTCAATAATTCTACAATTCTGTGCACTTAAACCTGTTGTTTCTGTATCGAACGCTACGAAAGTTGTACCGTCTTTTACTAAACGGTACATTTTTCTGTAGTCTTTTAAAAATCTGTTTGTTAAATTCATTACAAAACGTTTTAAGCGACTTTTAAGAATCAAGCATTTTATTTATATCGTCTGTAATTAAATCGCAAAGAACAGAAGCTTCCTTTTTAGCTGCGGCAAGGCAGCCATCACACTTTGCTCCTCCGACTTCATTTTTAGTATTGATATAAAACTTAATCTTTGGTTCTGTTCCAGAAGGTCTTGCGCTTACAATAGTGCCTCCTTCAAGGAAAAATTGAATTACATTGCTTTTTGGCAGGTTTAATTTCTGTTTTTTATCAGGTGTTTCTGGTGAATATTCGCAACCTGTCTGTACGTCTCGAATCTTTAAAACCTTTTTTCCGGCAAGAGTCTTAAGCCCTTCTGTTCGAAGTTTGTTCATAATGTTTTTCATTATGGCGATACCTTCTGAGCCTAAGAAATTTTTTGAAATTGAGCGGTCTTCGAAATATCCATATTCTTTGTACATATCGTCAAGATGTTCAAGAAGCGATTTTCCTTTTGAACGCCAATACATCGTCATTTCTGCACACATTGCTGCAGCGGAAACGCCGTCTTTGTCCATTACCTCTGTTTCAATTTTATATCCATAACTTTCTTCCAAACCGAATACATAAGTTCCTTTGTTACTAGCTTCTCGTTCTGCTTCTACGGCTGCAATCCATTTGAATCCTGTAAGACATTCTATCATTTCGACTCCGTATTTGCGGCAGATTTCGTCTCCAAAAGGCGAGGTAACAATAGAACGAACACAGTACGAATCTTTAGGAAGTTTGCCTAATTCTTTTCTAGAAAGGAAAATATATTCCATAAGGAGCGCGCCCATTTGATTTCCTGAAAGAAGCACAAAGTTTCCATTTTTATCTGGGAAAGCTGTTCCAAATCTGTCTGAATCAGGATCTGTTGCCATTACGCAGTCGGCTTTAAGTTTTTCGCCAAGTTCAACGGCCATTTTAAGAGCAGGTTTTTCTTCTGGATTAGGTTTTTCAACTGTAGGAAAGTTTCCGTCTGGTTCTCTTTGTTCTGGAACAGTTGTTACTTTTAATCCTAAATCTCCTAGAACTTTTTCAACGTGCATTGCTCCAGTTCCATGAAGTGGAGTGTAAACTATGCTTACATTTTTTGCATATTCCTTTATGAGTTCTGGGCGGAAAAGCTGCTTTTTACACATTTCCCAATATGGTTCGTCTATTTCTTTGTCGATTAGTACAAGAGAACCGTTTTTTAAGGCTTCTTCCTTTGAAATTGTTTTTACATTTGTGACTTTGTTTACTTCTTCAATTATACCTACATCGTGAGGTTCTATTACTTGTGCCCCGTCATTCCAATAGGCTTTGTATCCATTGTAAATTTTAGGATTGTGCGAAGCTGTAACTACAACTCCTGTGTCGGCTTTTAATGTTCTGATTGCAAAAGAAAGTTCTGGAGTAGGGCGGAGTCCTGAAAAAAGATATGCTTTGATTCCATTTGCTGCAAATATTAGGGCTGTTGCTTCTGCAAATACATCTGAATTTTTTCTGCTGTCATAAGCTATAACTGCGCTAAGTTTACCTTCAGCAGCTTTTTGGGGAAATGCTTTTATAACGTAATTTGCAAGACCTTGAGTTGCAAGATTTATTTCAAGTGTATTCATGCGGTTTGTTCCGCCGCCCATAATTCCACGAAGTCCGCCTGTTCCAAATTCAAGAGTTTGATAGAATCGATCTTCAAGCTCTTTCATATCTTCTTTCTGAACTAATTCTTCGACTTCTTTACGAAATCTTTCATCCTTTTCTGCAGCAATATATTCTTTTGCTCTTTTAAGAATTTCGACCTTATCCATCACATTCCTCCAAAACAGTTTTTTATAAACGCAAATAAAATGCGAGAATTTATTTTGATTTAAGGCTTATGCAAACCTTAAAAACGGCTGAGTCAAGGTTTTGAGCATAGGCATTCCTTGTCCAGTCGTTTTTGATGTATTTCAAACTTCAAAAGAAGTTTTTAGAAATATCTTTATTATTTGTAAAGAGTATAGCGAATTTTTATACGTTAAGGAAGTACAGATTCTCTGTTTTTATAGTATTTTGAGAATATAAAATTTCAGACCTTATACTTATAATCGCTTACATTTTGTCTGCAATTTCAATCATTTTAGTTTCCCATTGTAAAAGTTCTTTTTCCATTTGGGGGCGCACACCTTTTACATCGCACATAATTCTAAAAACAGGTTCTGTTCCGCTTCCTCGCATCCAAACAAATGCTATCGGCATATCGTTTTCGTCATAAAACTTAATTTTTAATCCGCCTTTGCCGCTGCTTGAAAAGTCAGTTATGTTTCCTATTTGTTTTGTGCCGTTTGTTATAACACATTCCCATTCTTTTATTCCGTACTTTGAATATAGCTCTTGATACTTTTGTTCCCATTGAGATTCAAAAACTTTTTGAAAATTCTTTTTTAAGACTGAATGATCGCGAGTTTTTACGTGAAGTATAGCTCTAGGCTCGCTTACACCCGTTGTAGTGTATTTTGGTATGGAGTTTAGAATGTCATCTAAAGAATAATTTTCTTTTGGGGCAGTTCCAGAAACTGAGCACCACAAGTTGTATATTTCTTTTATTGAAAGAAGTTTGATTATTGCAAAGACTGTATTTATAGGGTCTCGAACGGCGCAGGGGTACGTTATTGTGCCGCCATTTGAGCCTTCTCCAAATATTCGTACATCGTAACCTTTGTTTCTGGCTTCTGTTGCAAGGTTTACGACATTCGCTTCTCCGACTTCTGCTCTAAACACTTTCGCTCCAAACATTTCGGCTATTTCGTCGATTCTCATGCTTGTAGGGCAATTAACAACTACTGCAGGATTAAAATCTTTTGAATGTCTGTTTTTCCACTTGCTAAAACTTAGTTCCGCTACTACAGAAAGACTAAAAACTTCTTGAGCTTTTAAAATTACGGATTTTTGTTGTGCTTCGCTCCAATAAACTATGTTTCCGCGGTCTCCGTCGCAGTCTGGCATATATCCGAGCAGTACATTTTTTATGCCGTCTGCATGAAGTTTTTCCATTTCGGCAGCGACGTAAACAAGATTTTCTGATTCTGGAATTATTTCGTGAACAATTTCGCCAGGCTTGTCATTAATTGCGTAGAAATCAATTCCTAGTTCTGAAAAAAATTCTTTATCAACAGAAACGCTCCTTGCAGAACCGTTCATGTCGCATGCAATTCCAATATTTTTTTTTGCTGCGGCATTTTTTATTTCTTGCAGAAGTTTTTCTTGTTTTGGGATTTCGTGTTCCGCTGTAGTCGTTTCTTTTAAAAAGTCTTTGTAGGCATTTAATGCTTGCTTTTTTAATTCAGGCATTTTTTTATAGATTTCTTCAATCTTTTTGGAATTTGCCTTTGCAATTATATCGTTTGCTTTTTCTTCCGCATCCGCTTGCTGGCAAAGTTTTTTAAAATCTTCCGTAAGCTGAGCGTTTTGTTCTGCATTTAAAACGCCTCCGGAATTAAGCCCAAATTTTATTCCGTTGTGTCCTATAGGATTATGGCTTGCAGATATGTACATAAATCCATCTGCCTGTTTTGAATACGCCATTATTTCTGGAGCAGCTGTTACTCCTATGAATCTTAAATCTATATTTTGTGAAACAAATGTTTTTATGCAAAAGTTTGCAATTTTTTCACCTGTAGGTCTTGTATCTGTTCCTAGGATGATAGTTGGAAAATCTTTTTTTGCAGTTTTTTTTATATAGCCTGAAAAACAGTATGCGGCAAATATGCTTATAGCAGCATTTACACTGCCAATTTCTTTAGTTTTATCTTGTTCGTTGTTTGATTCTGCAAAGACTTTTCGCCAGCCAGATGCAGATAAAATCATGTTCGTATCCATATATTTATTTTAGTATATTTTATTTTTGTGTACAATATTGCCTTTGGAAGTATTCGCTATTTACATACCTATTTACCTTGTGGTATAGTAGGTTGTATAAGAGGCTTTTATGATTGTTTCTACGCGTGGAAGATACGCTCTTAGAGTTTTAGTAGACCTTGCTGAAAATATGGAATCAGGTTATATACCTTTAAAGGATATTTCTTCAAGGCAAAATATTTCTCAAAAATATATGGAATCCATAATGACCCTCCTTTCTAAAAACGGTTTTGTGCAAGGATTGCACGGTAAAGGTGGCGGTTATAAACTGAACCGAAAACCGCAGGAGTACAAAATTGGAGAAATCCTTCGCATTACAGAAGGCTCTCTTGCTCCTGTTGCTTGCCTTGAAAGCGGATCACCTGCCTGTCCTAGAGTTAGCGTTTGCAGAACTTTATCGATGTGGAGCAAGCTAGATTCCCTTATAAATAATTTTTTTGATGGAATTACAATTGCAGACTTGATGAAAAGTTAAGTCTTTTAATGAGCAGGAATAAAATGAAATATATAGAACAAAATATGCCAAAAAAAGGTGATACTGTAGTTGTTGGAATGAGCGGTGGTGTTGATTCAACTTTGACCGCTTTTATGTTAAAAGAAAAAGGTTGCAAGGTAATAGGTGTTACTATGTCTTTGTGGGACGGAAGCATTCCTGTTGTAAAAACTGAAAAATCTTTAAGAGAAGCCTGTTTTGGTCCTGGCGAAGAAGAAAATATAGAAGAATGCAAACGCTTTTGCCAGCAAAATGGAATTGAATATCATGTAATTGATGTAAAAGATGAATATAAAAAATGTGTCTTAGAATATTTTAAAAGTGAATACAGAAGCGGAAGGACTCCAAACCCTTGCATAATGTGCAACAGGTTTATAAAATTTGGAGCGCTACTTGCAGGAATAAAAAAACTTGGCATTGATTACGATTACTTTTGTACAGGACACTATGCAAAAATAGTCCGTCCAGAAGATGGTGTTTTTGGTTCAGATAAAACGCCTTTTATGATAGCTGGTGCTGCAGATGCTTCTAAAGATCAAACTTATTTTATTTACAGAGTTCCTTCTGAAGTCTTAGAACGCGTCCGCTTCCCTTTAGCCACTATGCAAAAAAAAGAGGTTTTTGAACTTGCCAAAAAAGCAGGTTTGGAAGCAGCCTCTCGGGAAGAAAGCCAGGATTTTGTTGGTGAAGAATACTTTGACATGCTTTTTTCAGATAAGCCTTCTGTTCCTGGAGATATAATAGATTTGGACGGTCACGTTCTAGGAAAGCATCGGGGAATTGAGCATTACACAGTGGGGCAAAGGCGAGGTCTTGGAGTTGCTGTAAACTATCCTGTTTATGTTCATTCAATTGATTCAAAAAACAATCTTATTGTGCTTGCGCCAAATGATGCTCTCAATTCAAATTCTTTGATTGCAGACGATTTTGTGTGGCCGGCAGGTGTCGAGCCTAAAGAAAAAATTTCTGCAATGGTGAAAATTAGGCTTGCAAGTAAACCTGTAGAAGCTTTTGTTGAACGCTATATCCCTTCTGAAGATGAAAAAGATTTGTACAAAGGGCAAGCTTGGAAAATTTCATTTTCCACTCCTCAAAGAGCCGTTGCTCCAGGACAATCAGCGGTTCTTTATAAGGATAATGTTATAATCGGTGGCGGAATAATCTGCAAGAGTTTATCCTAGAAGCGTAAAATGAGCGCATCGAAGTTGCGGAAATAAACGTATGCAGCATATTCTCTTTGTCATTTTGGCAAAATCAATGGTCTGTAGGAGTTAAACTTATTATGCAGTCCATTGATTTTCTGTAAGACTTTTTGACCTAATAAACAGAAAGAATATATGTTGATGGAGTTTCTTTTCCTAAAATGTCTATTAGATTTAATTGAAGCGCATTTTTACCAGGAGAAAGAAATAATTCTCCCATAAGGATTAAATTGTTGTCTGGATATAATGCATTTTTTGTATATTTCGTTTTTCCTGCAACACATATTAAATTGTCATCTTGGAAAAGCACATCAAATGTTATTTGGTCTATGACGCTTCCGTTAAGCGAAACTTTTTCTTTATAAGGGACAGCAATTGCTTGCCGCTTTTTGTAAACTCGGTAGTGACCTGCAGGAACTGTATTGACTTTAGAAAGATTGTATCTGTTTCCATTTTTGTTTTGTATGTAAAGTTCGTTATAATATAAAGGCAGTTCTTTCCCCGCTCGCGGCAGCAAAACTCTAGGATTTATGGAAGTATCGTTCTTTGTGTCTATTACTTGAAACTCTAAGGAACTGTGTCCTTGCTGCCAAGCAGAATTACCTGTAAAACCTATGACTTCTGCTTTTTCTACAAATTTTTTTTCAAAAAGATTTTCTGGAATTGTTGTCTTGTCAAGATTTCCATACACGGTTACTAGATTGTCCTCGTGGGAAATAAGAACCGCATTGCCTAAGGTAGAAGGAAAAAAATCGCATAAATCTGAATGCTCACTTATTGTTATAAGAATTCTGCCTTGTGAAGCCGTTTTTACTTCAGAAGGATCTGAAAAAATTAATGAATTGCTGATGGTGTCTCCGCGGTACTGTCCAAAATATGAATAAATTTGTTCTGAGCCAGTTACTCCGCTTTGAGGCCAGTCAAACGCAAATAGTAAAGATATATTTACAAACAAAAAAATTGATATAAAAAGTTTTGTTTTTTTCATTTTAAATTAATCCTATTCCTTTGAAATTTTTATGCAGGAAATAGAAGAATCTCTTCCTACATAAAGTTTTTCTTCATTGGCTTGTATGTACGCATTTTTTGCTTTAAAACTAAAATAGCCTGTTTTCATGCAATCTTTTTCTATTATATATACATTAAAATTATCATTTTGGTTTGTTAATAAAAATATATTAGTTTTATTTTCTTGCAAACTTATTGCATTTCCCTTTATATTGATTTTTTTTGATTTAGTGTTTTTTACATCAATAGCTGCAAAATTATTTCCCGCAGCATAGTAAACAAAACTGTTGTCGTTACTGAATTTTACCAGTTTTTGAAACGAATCGTCTGAATCCAAAAATTCATGAAAAACAATCTTTGAATGTGTGGAACTTGTATCTGCAAGGATAAAGCGTTGTTTTTCGTGTCCGCAAATTGCAGCTACGTAGTTTGCATCGCTTGAAACTGCAATTCCTGAAATAACCGCATAACTGCTTCCGCCTGCAGAAAATTTTTGAAGGGTTGAGCCTTCAAGGTTTAAAAGACAAATGTTGCCATCAGCAAAGCCTACGGCAACTGCCGTTTTAGAAGAATCAAAAGCGGTAATTGGAATTGTTCCGCTGTATTCCCAGTTTCTAGTTCCATCTTCGCGGCACATTATAAAAGAAGCTCCTCCAGGAAGAAAAATAAAAATCCTATTTTCATCTAGCATTGGGTATCCGCTTATGTTGATTTTTCCTTGAACTGAACCGTCTTTTTTGTAAATAACTGCAGAATTGTTGTTAGAATTATAACTTATGTAATTGTCTTTTGTTATGGTTGATTTAAATGGGTATGATATAAAATTTGTTACTTCTCCATCTTGTGTAAAATATCCCATAGTCTGACCGAGTTTAAAAAATAGTTCAGATTCACTTATTTTTTCAGGTTTTACAGAAGGATTTGTAACATCGATTCTCCATTCCGGCTTAAACTGATATTCAGTTCCCAAAGGTCTTGTTGCGAATAAAACGTAAACAATGCTAAAAATAGCAGCTGTCAATATGTAAAAATAAACACTTCTTTTTGATTTCATAGTTTGTTCAATGTTATCTTATAAATACCTTATGGTCAATAAAACGAATTACAATGTTTTTAGAATGCGAAAAAACGTATACAAATAGACAGATTGACAAAAAAAAGTAAATAATGCAAACTTTTCAAAAAAAATATATGTTTAGTTGGAGTTATTAACAATGGAAGACGATATTTTGACCATTGAAGAAGTTGCTAAATATTTGCGAGTTTCTGATAGGACTGTTTATGATTGGGCTCAAAAAGGCGAAATTCCTGCTGGAAAAATAGGTACTGTATGGCGTTTTAAAAAGTCAGAAGTTGAAAAGTGGGTTAATGAACGCCTTTCTTCTGGAAATAAGTCAAAGGCTTCAGATTCTGAAATTCAGGTAAAAAATATTCTTTCTCCAGACAGAGTTATATTTTTAAACCGTCCTACAAAACATGATTCACTTATAGAACTTGCAGAAAATCTTGCTACAGCACCGCAAGTAAAACAAAAAGCAGAACTTTCTGATGAAATCTTAAAAAGAGAAGAGCTTATGTCCACTGCTATAGGAAGAGGAATTGCAATTCCTCATGTAAGGCTTTCTTCTGTAACTGATCTTGTTGTTTCTGTTGGCGTTTGCAAAACTCCTGTTGAAGATTTTCAAACAATAGATGACAAACCTGTTAATCTTCTTATAATGATTGCGGCGGCTTACAATCAGCACGCATATTATTTAAAAACCCTTTCATATTTTAGCGCAAAGCTTAAAAATGAAGAGCTTAGGCTTGCTATAAACAATGCTTCTTCTACAAGAGAAGTGTATAATTTGCTTACAGCAGAATAATTGTCTGCCTCAAATGATTTATTTAAGGTTTATACAAACCTTAAAAACGGCTGAGTCAAGGTGCGCTTTCGCTAAAAAACTTGACTCAGACATGTTCTTTTTTTCTAAAAACTCGACTTTCAATCTAGTACAACAGGAATCCACATTTCTGTGTTGCTTTGGTCTGCTGCTATTAAACCTGGCTTTATATTTTTAGCAGTAGTTTCTCCTAGCAGATACCATTTTCCGTTTACTTCAATTTTTGCGCCATTTTCGTCAATAAGCGAGCCATAAATTGCATGGTTGTATTGATTGCTTATAAAAAGCACTGAATCTATTCCAATTTGTTTTAAAAGAATGCACATTAAAAGGCTTCTGCTGTCGCAATCGCTTGCTGTTCCCGTTATTGTGCTAATTGGATTTGTAAAGTCTGTTCCGTCAAGCTGTCTTTTGTATTCAAAATTTTGAACCCAATCAAGAAGGATTTCATTTAATGCCGCATTTGCATCTTTTTCATTTTTATTTAATGCGATAGGCATAAGATTTTTTTGAATATCTTTTGCAATTTGATTAAAGCGAGGAAAACTGTCTTTATAAATTATTCTGTAATAACGCTGCCATGCTTCTTTCCAGTTTTTATTGTTTACATAAAGCTTTAGAATTTCGTATTCGCATTTTACAGTCAGCTCGCAAGCTTCCTTGTCGTATTTTTTTATTTGCGTAGGTATTTTTTTTCCAGAAATTTGCAAGACAATATTTTCCAAAGGATTTTCATCGGAAAAAGCAAAAGTTGCCATTATTCCAGAATCTGATTTGGCGCCGTTTTTTAATTCTAAAGAGTTTAAGGTTGAAAATAAGAATTGCTGGCAGTCATTCGCCTTAGACTTGTCTGCATAGCATAAAAGAACTAATTTTGACTGCTTTTTTGGCACGGAAACTGCAATTGCCCAGCCTTGCACGCCATTGTTCACTATATCTGTAGAAAAATCCGTTATTGCACAGTCTGTTCCGTTCCAAAAAAAAGTTTGTATTTTTTCAAAATTTGAGTTTAGTTTTGTTAATGATTCATTTAAACTTTCGCTGCAAGTTGGAAATAATTCTTCAGAATAAATTCTTATTACCAGCTGAACAGGCATTCTATCGTGTTCAAAAAGCCACACCATATTATTGTTCGATGTTCCTTTATGAAAAAATCCTTCAGGAACATCAAGACTGTATCCGTATTCTTCATCTAAAATTTCTTCGGCTATAATTTTTTTTGAAAAAAATCCAGTTAGTATTAAAATTACAAAAAATAAAAAAAACGTTGGAACTCTGGTTCTTGTCATTTTATTGCTCCCATATTATTATTTTCGGGTGAAAAACATTCCTGTTTTATTTGAAAATGATGAAATTCTAGTAATTAATAAGCCTGCAGGCGTTGCCGTTCAAGGCGGAAAAGACATAAGTCATCCTTTGGACAAAGAGCTGGCAATACAGCTTGGTTATCCAATTTATCTTGTACATAGATTAGATAAAGATACTTGCGGACTTATGATTGTTGCAAAGTCTCCGTTTTTTGCTGCCGTGTGGACAAAAAAAATTGCTTCAAAAGAAGTTGTAAAAGAATATTCTGCAATTTGCATAGGAAAATTTTCCAAAAAAAACGGCATTATAACTGCAAATATTGTTCAGCACGGAAATGAAAAGCCTGCTCAAACCTATTACGAAGTGGAAGACGAAAAAGAGATTTTTATTGAAGAAAACGGACAAATAAATCAACATTCAGAGAATAAAATTATACTTTCCAGGGTAAAATTAAGATTAAAAACTGGAAGAATGCATCAAATTAGAATCCATCTTGCTTCTATAAATTGTCCAATTGCAGGTGATGATAAGCACGGTAATTTTAAACTTAATAAAATTGTCAGAAAACTCTGCGGAATAAAAACTCTTCAGCTTTGCGCATTTAGGCTTACAGTTCCTATCGATGGAATACGTAAAACTTTTGAAGCGGAACCTTTGCCATTGCTATGTACATAATTTTTAAATTAGTATAAACTTATCTATCGAAGAACTGTTTTTCAGCAAGATTTTTAAAAGTTTGAAATCTTATCGAAATCCAGTTTTAGTTTATAATTTTTTAATCGGAAAAAAGTTTTATGGAAAAGCAAGAAAAAGAGGTACAGACAGATTTACAGGTGCAGGTGAAATTTCCGCTCGGCGTAAAGCTTGCGATAATCATCGGAACAATCGTTCTCTTTTCGCTCGGCTGCGTTACTTTTCTTAACAGTCATTTTATCGGGCAGGATGTCCAGATTACTGCCGAAAACAACAATCTTACAATCAATTCGCGTTCGGCGGGAACGGTGGAGGACAAGCTTTCCACAATCCGCTCGAATGTTTTTCAGCTTTTGGATTTGCTGAATGTTGTCGGCGGCGGGCGCTCGGCTTCTTTGGCGCGTCAGGCGGAGGCGTTTTTCTTTGAAAGAAACCAGGATATTGCCGCGATAAATATTTTAAGCGGAGATGATTCTAAGTCTTCCGGAAAATCTAATGCTCGTTCTGCAAAAGAATCTTCTATAATAAACAACCGCTTTTTTATCTCGAATGAGATTGATGTCTCATCCCTTGAAAATTTTCTTAAAGCTGTTTCTTTGCAGATAAACCGTTCCTGCCTGGGCGAAACTATAGCCTTGAACGCGTCGCCTTTTTTCAATATTCCTGCTATGGCTCTGCTTTTTCCGTGGAAGGAAAACGGGCTTGACCAGGCTTGCGTAATCACTTTTTCGATTGAAAATATGTCGGACATTTTGGGAAGCGATTCAGTGAACACAACGTTTATTCTGAACGATTCCGCGGAAGTTTTGTGCCACCCGGACACTGAAAAAGTCCTGCTCGGCGAAAGCTACAAGAATTTTCCGCTGGTTGCGGCGATGCGGCAGAACAACGAAAGCAACGCGGACAGCCGTCAGATTCCGTTTTCTGTGATTGATGAGAACAGCAAAAAGACTGACTATTTTGGCGCGTACCAGAAACTTTCGTTCGGCGACATTGTGGTTTTTACGACCGTTCCTGTTGATTCAGTTCTGGAAGGCGTGCGCACAACAAGGACGAACAATATTTTTCTTACAGGAATTGTGTTTTTTCTGTCTGTAATAATAATCCTTGTTTTTACGCGGCAGGGAATTTCGCGCCATTTGCGAAAACTTACAGAGGCGGCGGAGGAAATCAAGAACGGAAATTTTGACACGCCGATTTTTAACGAGCTTAGCACAAAGCGAAAGGATGAAATCGGGGTTTTGAACCAGAGCACAAAAGACGAGCGTGAATTTCTTGACGTTTTTGCGAAGTTCACAAACAAGGGCGTTGCAAAAAGCATTGCTCGGAAAGAGTTGGATTTTGATCCTCACTTAAAAGACATAACGATTTTCTTTAGCGACATTCGCGGTTTTACGGCAATCAGCGACGGATTCAAGAACCGCTTTGAAAACGACTCGCCGCGCGAAATTATCGGCTTTTTGAACGACTACATGAGCCGCATGGTAAACTGCATTACGCTTAGCCACGGAAACGTAGACAAATTTGAAGGTGATGCGATTATGGCGGTGTGGGGAATCCTGCGCGAGGACAGCCTTGATTTTGAAAAACTCCCGGATTCCGCGCCGGAAAAAGCCGGGCTTTTAGCAAAGCATGAGGCACACAAAAAAGAGGACGCGCTCAACGCAATCCGCGGAACAATCGCTATGCGCTACGCGCTAATGAAATACAACAAGGATGCGGCGGCATTTACAAAAGCGCACGAAAATGAGGCGAAGGCAAAATACAAGCCGCATATCCGGATTGGCTGCGGTCTTAATTCCGGGCGGGCAACCTGCGGAATCATGGGCTCGGAAGACAAAATGGAATACACAGCGATTGGCGATGCGGTGAATTTCGCTTCAAGAACGGAAAGCTCGAACAAGCCTTGCGGAACTGACATTCTTATCACTGAGGACACTTACAATCTTTTAAAAGATGATTTTATAAAAAACAAGAGCAATAATTTTTCAATCAGGGAAGAAAATCTTGAGAATGAAATTGTTGTTGAGATGATTCCTGTTGAATTTGAGGTAAAAGGAAAAGGCGCGCAGCATTTTTACGGCGTTGTGAATATGCCTGGCTTTGATATAAAAAAGTTTTTTCAGCAGGGAGATGCGGAATTTGTTCCAGACGAGGACTGCTTGAAGGCTGTTGGCCCTGCCGGACCTAAAACTATGGCTCAAGTGCGCGAGCTTTTAGGAATTCCTGTTCCTGATTTTGAAAAGGTGAATCTGAATGAAGAAGAAAACAAAATCCAGATTAAGAAATAGCCTTTTTGTTCCGTTTTGCGCCGCGATTCTTGTCTGTGTTCTTGGGGCGGCGGCAAATTCATTTTTATTCTATAAGAATTTTTTCCGCGCGCTTACAAAGCTGAACGAAGAGCCGATTGCCACAATAACATTTAAATACAAGACAGCCCAGCGTAAATTCTTGGATAGAGTTGTGTGGGACAGGCTGCGGCAGAATTCTCCGGTATACAACGGAGACACAATCCACACTTCAAATTTTTCGGAGGCTACAATCTGGTTTTCGGACGGAAACATAATGGATTTGTCTGAAAACACAATGGCGCAGGTTTTCCTTTCGGAGAACAAGGCTTTGCGGGCGGAACTTTCTGACGGTTCTGCTGTTCTGGATTCTTCTGATGCACAAGAAGGAATGACGCTTTCTTCAAATGGAATTTCTGTGCGGCTTGAAAAAGGCTCTTCTTTGAGCGCAAAAAGTTCATCTGATGATTCTTCCGAGCAAAAAAATCTTTCGCTGCAAGTTATGAGCGGAAACGCGAGCGTTCAAAAAAATGAAAAAGGCGAAGAAAAATTGTTTGCGGTTGGGGAAGGCGATTCACTTGTTCTTGCTCAAAGCGGAGATTTTAAAAATCCAGCTGTAAAAATGCTTGAGCCATCTCAAAACGCAAAAATCCTTTATCATTCTGACGGCTCAAAAAAAGTTGACTTTAAATGGAAAACAGAAAATTCTGATTCTGAAAAAATCGCCACATTGCTTTTGATTTCTTCCGACAGGAATTTTAAGGACATTGTCTACAGATTTTTTTCTGAAAAACAGTCAGGCGCGGTTTTTGACCTGAAACCCGGAATTTATTACTGGAAGCTTTCCGCGCTTCAAAAAGAGGAAGAAAAAGATTCTCAAACTGGAAAAATCCAGCTGATTCAGTCTCCTTTGCCTGAGCTTCTGGTTCCGGTTCCGCAGTACGAGTTCAATTACAGAACAAAGCTTCCTGCTGTCCGCCTGATTTGGACGGAATCGCCTTATGCCACTTCTTACCGGCTTGAAATTGCCTCCGACGAAAAAATGAAGAATCTTGTGCTTGACCAGAGGCAAAACTTGACTTCGGCAATAATTTCCACTTTAAAGGAAGGTACTTATTGGTGGCGAGTAACTCCTTACTATACAGTAAATAAAATCGGCCTTTCATCTCCGTCTGAAATAAAAAGTTTTTCAGTAAGAAAAAAGGGAAATCTTCCAGTTCCAGAAGTACTTGTTCCGCTTGACAACGGAATTGTGAACACGGAAGTTTCAGCAAAAGGAATTTCGTTTTCGTGGAAATACGAGGATGACGCAGCCAAATACACAATCAAAATTGCGGACAATCCAAATCTTTCCTCGCCAAAAATAAAGAGGCAGACTTCTGAAAATTATATTACTTTTGACCCAAAAGAATTAAATCTAGCTGATGGGAAATGGTTCTGGGCTGTAAATTACGTTGATGACGAGGGAAATGTTTCAAAAAGTTCAGAAGTTCGTGCTTTTTATGCAATGAAAGGAAGCCCCGAGCAGCACACGATTGAGCCTGTTGACGGCTACCGCTCTGCACAGTCTTTTGTTCCTGACACAAAATTCACTTGGAAGCGAAATCTTCCTGAAAATTTTGAAACAACTTTTGAGCTTTCCTCTGACAAGGATTTTTCAAATCTAATATATTCTGAGCAGACAAAAAATTCTAGTTTGCGTGGATTGAATTTGAAGCCTGGAACTTATTTTTGGCGCATAAATTCAAAAAGCACAACTGACGAAATGAATTTGATTTCATCAGCAAAGACATTTGTTGTTTTGGACAGCCTTGAAGCTCCTGAACTGAAAAACCCGGGAAGCAAGGCCGTTGCCCGCGAAACTGTTCCTTATAAATTTGAATGGGAAGAAGTTGAGGACGCTGATTTTTATAAATTTGCAATTTACCGGGCGGATTCAAAAAATCCTGTCTATGAGGAAAATGTCTACGGCACACAAGTTGGCGTTGATATGTTCAATCCAAAAGAATTTGCTGACAAGTCGAATTACCGCTGGCAGGTTCAGGCTCAGTCAAACGCAGTTCCGGGAATTTCAAGCCGAAGAACCGGTAAGCTTGCGGAAAAATCTTTTTATCTTGTAAAGCTTCGCCCGGTTGAAGTTGCAGTTCCAAGTCAGAATGCAAAAATCAACGGCGCGGACGCGATTTTAAATCCTGTTACGGCAAAGTGGAATTCTGTTGATAAAGTCAAAAAAGCCCAGTTCGTGCTTACAAAAACTGACGAAAATCCGCCGAAAACGATAATAAAAATTCCTTCTGATGAGGAATTCAACGGAAAAAAGAATTCTGTCGCTCCGAGCGAAGTTCTTTTGGACACGGCAGACGGTCTTAGGGCTGGAAATTATGAAATCATCGTTTATGCCCAAACTTTGGACGGGATTGACATTTCCAACACCGATAAGAAAAACCGGCGGACATTTACAGTTTTGCCAGTAGAACCGCTTGAAAAAGCCCAGAATCTTGTGGCAAAGCCGGCAGTTTTTAACCGCGAATATCTTTCTGTAAAAGGAAATCCAAAGAATATAACGCTTTCCTGGGGCAAAGTTCCAAAGGCAACCGATTATTTTGTTACAATAAAAGACAAAAAAGGCCGCGTTTTGCTTGAAAAAAATATAAAAACTGGAACTTCATACAAAATTGATTTTACGGCGATTTCGCCAGATGACAAGCTGCTTTTTTCAAAAGGGCAGTTCGCCTGGTCGGTCGTTGGCGTTAGAAGAATAGACACGGACAAAGACGGAATTGTTGACAAAATTTTTCAGGAAGGAATAGTTTCTGAATCAGTTTTTGAAACGGACATTCCAACTCCAAAAAAATCAAAGGCAAAAGGAGCGGCAAATCCTTATGGAAAATAAACTTTTTTCAGCCTTAAAAATAAAATTCCTCATTTTTGCCGTGGTTTTTGTGTTTTTTTCAGCTTTGATTTTTGCGCAGGAACAAAAAACTGCGGAAGATTTTTCAGCAAACCTTGAAGAATCCATTTTAGAAGAAGAAACCGAACTTTCCGCGCAGGAGCTGTGGCAGTATCTTGAATGGGAAGAAGAAAATCCTGAATACGTTTTGCATTATGAGGTTGTGATTGAATCTTTTTCTGAAAAGACAAAAACTTTTGAGGAAATAAATCGGATTATGACTGAGGACAATTCCAGCAAGGTCCAGGTGAATCCGCTTCTTGCGCCGGGCGTTTACCGCTACAAGGTCATTTCCTACAATCTTGTTGATGTTCCGGAAGTTGAGTCGAGCTGGTTTGAGTTCAAAATCTATAAGGCGTATCAGCCTGAAGTTTCGGATATAAAATCTTTAGCAAACAGAACAGGAACGCTGTTCTTGGAAGAAATAAACGACGGCGTTTTCAATATTTCCGGGAAGAATCTTTTTGAGCTTCCGCAAAGTGAATCCGACATCTCATTTACAGAATACGCGCTTTTAAATTCAAAGAAAAAAAATGCCGAGCCTATAATTCCTGAAATTCTTGAAAACGAAAAGAACCGCCGACTAAAAGTTTATTTTGATTTAAAAAAGCTTGACGTTGGAAAATACAATTTTGTTGCTACCGACGCAAGCGGCTTGAAAAGCAATGTTGACCGCCGAAGCGAAATTGAGGTTAAATTCAAGAAGCGCGTGGATTTTGACTTGAGCGCAGGCTATGTTTTTCCGGTTGTGCTTTACGACGGCACTTTTGAAAAGTATCTCGACACAAATCTGCTTCCGCTTAGCGCGACCGCGCGGGCTTCTTTTGTGCCTTTTAAGCACCGCTTTGGCTATTTTGGCTTCGGAATCTTTGGAAGTTATTCAAGAATTTTTGCGGACTACAGCAACTATCAGATTGACGGAAATTTAATCAACGCGGACGCGCTTTTTGTGTACCAGCTTCCAGTCCGCGTAAAAATTAAAAATTCAGAGAAACGCCGCCATATTCTTACTTTTGAGCTTCACGGCGGGGCAGGGCTTTCATTTTTCAATGATTTAAAATTCCATTTTGAGCACGATATTGTTTCTGAACCGCTGAACAGCATTAATCTAAATGCGATTGCAGGCGGAGCAGTTCAGCTTTACATAACAAACCGCATTTACACAGAAATCGCCGCAGATTATCTTATGGCTTTTTTGAACGATATGGATTTTGGAATGATTTTGCCTTCAGTTAGCGTTGGCTGGCAGTTTTAAGCAGGAGGATGATGTGAAAAAAATCAGTTTTGCAAAAAAAATATTTGGATTTTCGCTTGTTTTTCTGCCTATGATTTTTGATTCGTGCTCGTTTTTTACAGATTCCTGGAACGCGCCTGTAAAAGAATATTTTAAGGAATACACAGAAACTTCCGCGGTTACAGAGTATGAAATTGTTTCAGGCTCTTACGAAAACGGCTCTGGAAACATTTTTGTCTCTTCTGCTCAGGATTTTGAAGTGCGGCTTTTTTTAAGAAATCCGCAAAAATATGTTTTTCCTTCGGACTGCATAAAACTTTCTTTCCCGGATTTTGACAAAGATTCTGCGGAGGAAAAATTTGGAACTCAAATCGATACAAGCGTTGTTTCAATTTTGCAGGACGAATCGGACTCTTCTGTGATGATTTTAAAATATCCTGCTGAATTTTTAGCTCTTTCGGAAACTGGATTCAATATTTCGCCTGAAATCCGGCTTTTTCATCCTGTTTCAAAAGCAGATTTTGGCTCTTACACAAGTTTGCGCGCGCTTTGCAATTCCGCGCCGCCGCTGGTTTTTGGCGCGGTTGTCTACAAGGATTCTTCTAGCGGAAAATACGTTGTGTTCTTCAACATGCCGTCAAAAGGCTTGCTTTGTGGAATCCACAGCGACATAAAATCGGTTTCTGTTAACGGTGAAAAAACTTCTGTTGTTCTGAACGCGGACGGAACTTTTGGCTTTGAGAGCGACTCTTTTAAAGTCGGAAACGATTCTTCATTGTATTCTGCTTCTTCAGCCTCTTTTGCAGAATACGGACAGGCGGCATATTTTGTTACGGACGATATTTTTACAGACGAAATTACAACGTATGCGATAATTCTTGAAGACGAGGCTGGATTTTCTTCGCAAGTTTCAACGAGCGTGAATTCAATCAGGCTTGAAAGCGTCGTTGTAAAAGATTCTTCCGGCTCAGTTTTGCAAACTGGCGATGTTATAAGTCAGGACGAAAACAGTTCCTATTCGACAATAACCCTTTCTCCTGCACAAAAGGCAAGCGACGGTTCGGACACTTCGGACTCGATTGTGGTCTATGAACTTTACCAAGGCTCGGACGACAGCGGAAAAGTTCTTTACAGCGGAAAAAATTCTGGCGGCGAAATCTCGTTGAAAATTCCTGCCGGAAAAGTTTTTCTGCGCGTCTATTCCCACAAAGATTTGTACGCGGATTCAATTCCGAAAGAATTTGGAATTCAGGTTCTGAAATCTGTGCTTTATGTTTCTCCGAACGGAAGCGACACGGAAAACACTGGAAGCGCGGACTCTCCGTTTGCGACAGTTACAAAAACTTTTTCTGATGATGGATTTTCTGACATAACGGTTTTAGGAACAGTTCAGCTAGCCGGAAGTGTTGACGAAGATGTGGAGCTTTCTGTGTCAAACGCGAACGTTGTAATCAACGGAAACGGAAATTCTGTCTCGTCTCTGAAAATGGCGGCGAGCGGCGGAAAATTGAAGGCGAACAAACTGAATGTTGTTGGCGCGGTTGCTATGGAAAGTGGAGAGCTTTCTGTTTTTGGCGGAACAATTTCTGGAGATATAACGCTTTCCGGCGGAACGCTTTTGCTAAAAGACTGCGCTGTTGGCGGAAAAATAAACTACAACGGCGGAAAACTTATTTTGGAAGGCGGCACTGTTGTTTCTGATTCAATTGTGTTTGGCGATGACTCGCTTGTGGTTTATGTAAAAAATCTTACGGCGCAAAAAGTCGCGGCAATTTCCGGGGTTGATTCAAGAAGCAAAGGTGCTGAAATCTTAGTTTCTGCATCTGGCGATGAAAAATCAATGAGCGAAACCTGCAAACTTTTTGATTTGGATTCAGAGAAATGGACGATAACTGTGGATTCTTCCGGCAAAAAAGGCGTTTTGGATTCTTCCGGCGGAAGTATTGTTGTTCAAGAATATACGCTTAGTTTTGCGGCGGCGGACTCTGTTAAGGCTGGAGAAAAAATCAGCGTTTCTGTAACTGTGACGGATTCGGATGGACAAAGCGTTCAGACTTCGGATTCTGATTTTGCAAACTGGAGCTTAAAACTTTTCAATCACGGAACATTCACTGGCGTTTCAAGCACGGAAAGCAGTATAGAAACAAATGAAAACTGTCCGTCGGATTCTTATCAGCTTTTTGTGAGCGTGGAATTTGCTGGCTCGGTCTACAGTTCGACTCTTGATGTTGAAATTACAAAATAAATTGAGTGGAGAAAATTATGAAAAATGCGTTTTTTAATAGGATGAAATTTATTTTTTTGGCTTCGCTCTGCATTTTTTGTTCAATCTGTTTTTTTGCCTGCACAAATTTGATTTCTTCGGACGATTCTTGTTCAGATGACGGCAAGAACGATTCTGAAAAAGTGTACGAGATAAAAGGAAATCTTTTTGTGGAAGGCTCTTCTCCAAAAATTATTGAGAAAACGGGGCAATTTAGGGGCGTATCTGCGAAAGTTCCTGACACAATTTTTTATTCTGTTAGCGCGAAAAACGCGGAAAATCCTGAAAAAACGTACACAGCGCAAGTTTCCGGCTCTGCTTTCTCCATAAAACTTTCAAAAGGCACCTGGAATATCACGGCTGAAGGATTTTCTGACGCGGAAAAAACTCTTTCAGTCTTAAAAGGAAGCACTTTTGTTTCTGTTGATGACGAAAATTCTGTGAAAAGCGGAATTTCTGTAAAAATGCTGCCTCAGACTAGCGGAAAAGGAAATATTTCTCTTTTTGTTGAAATTGAAGATGGTTCTGGAATAAAAAGCGTTTTGGCGGAACTTTATAAAAACGGTGAAAGCAGTTCTTTTTGTTCAAAAAATCTGAATTTTTCTGAGAATACCGTAAAAATTGAAAAAAGCGATGTTCCTTCCGGCGTTTATCTTTTGTCGCTTAAATTTTATTCAGAAGATAGCGGTTCTGGCGAGCTTTTGTACACTGCGCAGGAAGTTGTGAATGTCTTCAATAATCTTACGACTGACACTTGGAATGGAAATTCTGTTTATATCAACGGCGGAAAATTTTTCCTTTCAAAATCTGCGGTTGAAAGTTTCAAGATGAGCACATTTTTTGTGCAAGGCGAAAGTGAAGCGACTTATTCGCCGGTTGCGTCGGCAGACGACAGCAACGCAGGAACTTATTTTGCGCCTTTGGCGACAGTGCAGGCTGCGGTGGATAAAATTAGCGCAATAAACGACGGAGCAATTGCATATACGATTTACGTTGACGGCACGGTTACGGCGGACAGCAATGGAAACTATTCGGAAAACAACAGCAGTTTTGTGAATATTTCTCCAGCTTCAATGTTAAATTTGGCAATAAAAAGTTTCTCTTCTGAAAAGGCTGTGGTTGACGCTGGAGAAAAAGCCAGCGCAAATGGCTGGCGTGTTTTTAATGTTGGGGCGAATGCGGAAGTTGCTTTTGAAAATATAGCTGTAAAAGGCGGAGCAGTTGATTTATCAGCCGATGGAAATCTTACGCTAAAAAATTGCACAATCGATGGCAATATAAACTACAACGGCGGAAAACTGGTTTTGGAAGGCAGCGCTGTAGTTTCCTCTTCTATAAAAATAGGTGCAGGATTAGCAATCGGAATAAAAAATCTTGCTTCTGAAAAATCTATAAAACTTTCTGGAAAAACTGAAAGTGAAGAATGGAATATTGGAACAGAAGTTATTTATTCTGCTGACGGAACAGTTCTTTCTAGCTTAATTTGTTCAAAATTCGCCCTGCAAAATAAAACTGCCGATAAAAAAATCTTGTGCATTGTGCCTTCTTCCACAGATGCAACAAAAGGCGTTCTTGACCTTGCCGGCGTTTCTGTAAATCCAACTTTTGAGCTGCCGGAATACACGCTTGCGCTTTCGCCTGAGTCATTTACTTCTGGAACGGCGAATAATAAAATTTCACTTTTTATAACAAATTCCAACGATAATTCTATTACGCTAGATTCTGTTGAGTTTGTGCTTTATCAAAATAAAAATAAAGTGGCAGTTCTGCAAGATGGACTAATTCCAAGTTGGATTCCAAAAGGAAACTACACCATGATTGCAACTGTAAAAGTTGGCGGATATTCCTACGATGTGGAAAAGAATATTGAGTTTTTATAATCTGGCTTTTAAAATCAGATTTTTGAGAGGAAAAAATGAAACTAAAGAAGATGAATAAAAATATTATGAAAAATTGGACCGTTTTTTTGATTTTGGCAGTTCTTCTATTTTTGAACAGTTGCAGCAATTTTCTTTCTTTTGAAGAAAACGAAACTGCCACTCAAAATGAAAAATGCACAATAACCGTTTCTTCTGATTTTTCTGAAAATGAAGGGCTTTTTTCAAGAGCGGCTTTTCCTAACTTTGTGCTGTCATCAGAAACTTTGTATTTTGCAGAAATTTCTTATACATCATCTTCTTCAAAAAAATGGTTAGGGGAAGATTCTGTTTGTGAAACTGCCATTCCTATTAAAAACAATTATTCCGACGAAATTCGCTTTGTTTTTTGTGTTCCTCAAGAAAACGCTTCATACACATTTACTCTTTACGCATGCCCAAAACAAACCGAAAGTCAAATTTCTGCTGTAAAAACTTCTGCTTTTGCACAAGGAACTACAACGGTTACGCTTTCTGCCGGTCAAAAATCTTTGTCTTCAAGTTTGAATATAAAACTAGAGCCTCAAGAAAGCTCTGAAACAGGCACTGTGAATCTTCCTCTTTCTTTTGACTCCGCTCTTGGAATTGTGGCTGCCAAAGTCAATGTCACAAAAGACGGCGTTTCCGATTCTAGCGGAAACAACTACGGATTTAAAATTGTGGTTTCTGGAAATGATACGACACTCTTCGCAGAAAAAGCGCCTACCGGAACATATCTTGCAATAATGAAATTCTACAAAAGCGCAACAGATTTTTCTTCTTTAAATGAGGTTGCGGTGAATTCCGCGATTCAGCAGGTTTCCGTTTATTCGGGAATGAAGACAGACTGCTGGTTTGTTGACGGCAAAAAACACGGAGCAGCCGGTGCGGACGGAACATTCACGCCTTCCGCCCTGGAGCTTACAAAATACGACTTTACGGAGCTTTATGTGCTTGGCTCAGCTGCAGCTTCTGGCGAAGAAGACGGAAAACTAGTCTTTTACAACCAAGAACATTTTGGCAATTCAATTCCGACCATAACTAATGTGAACGATGGCGACGGCTCAATGACAAATCCGTTTGCAACGGTTCAAAAGGCTGTGGATAAAATTGCCGCCGCCGGCGACACTTCAAAAAAATATACGATTTATGTGGACGGAACGGTGACGGCGGATTCAGGTGATGATTTTACAACGGATTCTGCCATTAACGATAAAAGTTTTATTTATATAAGCTCTTCAAATAAGCTTGATTTAACAATAAAAGGCTTTTCGCAAGATTCAAAAGCCGTTTTGAATGCGAACCAAAAAGACGGCAATCTGAATGGAAATGTCCTTACCGTAAATGCAAGTAATGCCAATATCACGCTTGAAAATCTGACGGTTACAGGCGGCTCTCGGAGCACGACCGGTGGAGGAATTTACGCAAAAGGCAGTCTTACTCTAAAAAACTGTACTGTAACAAAAAACAAGTCGAACAATGCAGGCGGCGGAATCAGTTTCAGCGGCAAAGAACTTGTGCTTGAAAGCACAAGCGTCACTTACAATGAAAGTTCAAGCAACGGCGGCGGAATAGATGCAAATGGAAAAGTGACAATTTCGGGTTCGAAAATTCAAAGCAATTCTGCAAACTACGGCGGTGGAATATATTTTGCAGGCAGTGAAGAGTTGAATATCAATGGCGACACAGTTATTGAAGACAATTCCGTAACTGATAATGGCGGTGGGATTTATTTATCTACGGGAAAAGCTATTTTAAAAGATTCTAGCTTGTTAGGAAATAAAGCTGACTATGGAGGAGCGATTTATACATCTTCGGATTTAGATTTGGTTGAAAATGTTAGTATAAATGGGAATGTTGCAAAGTCTACTGGAGGTGCTATTTATGAAAATAGTAAGACTGCTTTAAGTGTAAAAATAGGAGAAAACACAGATTCTCCGGGAATTGAAATTTGTAAAAACTCAGCAAACAATTCTGCTGGTGCAATATATTGTACTTATGGTAATTTTGTTATGAATAACGGGACTATTTCAGAAAATAAGAGTTTTGAAAGTTCTGGTTATGGTGGTGGTGGTGCTATTTATATGGCTTTTTCTCCTACTGATAGTAGTATTTCATGTAATTTTACTATGAATGGAGGAATTATCAATGATAATATGGCACAGAATGGAGGTGCAATTTATATATCTGGTTATAATAACAATAATGTTTTTAATATGAAAAAAGGAATTTTAAAAAATAATAAGGCAGAAAATTTTCAAAATCATAAAAAAGGATTCGGAGGCGCAATTTATTTAGGAGAAGGACAATTAAATCTTTCAGGAAATGCTGTTATTGCCCTAGAAGATGATGGAAATGATATTTATATTTTGAATGGGAAAGAAATCACTGTTACAGGCTCTCTTACTCCGGGAAATAATGCTGCCGCTGAAAATCCGAAATATACCGCAAGAATCACGCCGGAAAATTATACTGTTGGAATATCTTTAATAACAGCTGTTAGCGGAGTTACGCTAGAAGATGAAGTCGGAAAATTCTGCGTTACAGATAGCACAGACGGTCTTGGATATAAGATAAAATATAATTCTTCTGATAAAAAAGGAAAACTTGCTTCATTATTTTCAATAGATTCTGAAAATAAATCTTTAATTATTGATTCTGCAGATTCTTATGTTTTAAATAAAGCTTTTGAATATGCTGCAAAAAATTCAGATTCTACTTGGACTATAAAACTAAATAATGATATAGATGATTTAGAAACAATTATTGTTCCAAAAGATGCAAAAGTTATACTTACTTCAGGCGATTCTACTAATAAGCAATTAAATTGTATTTCAAAAGAAGATGAATATAATCATATCCAAGTAGAAAAAGGTGGCGATATTGAATTAAAAAATATAAGTTTGGTTGGACAATATTATGGTAAAAATGCACAATATGCTCTTTATATTAAAGAAGGTGGAAATGTCGTTTTAAGTGGAAATACAGTTGTTTCTAACTTTGGTAATAATGGAGATGGGGCAATATATATATATGGTGGAACCTTGACCATAAAAGATAAGGTTGAGATAAAAAATAACTCGGCAAGATATGGTGCAGGTTTTTATGCTTCTGGAAAGTCCGTTGTGACAATGAATGGCGGTTTGATAACAAAAAATACAAATAATAATGGAAATAGGATTATACATCTTGGTTCTTCAGCAAAATTTTATTGGAATGCTGGAAAAATAGAGAAGAATACGTTAGGTTCAGCTTCTGATGAAAGTGGTGAAATTATTAATAACTCAGGCAATACTATGTCATAATTTGACTTCTTGATAGTGGTTATGGTACTACAAGCGGCATAACCACTTTGTGCTATTTTCCTGTTAATTCGCTTTTCCAAACCGTCAAAACTGACGGTTTGGAAATCTTAGAATTTTTTACAGCGTCTTTTAAAACATTGACAGCAAAAAATTCCTCGTTTATAATTTTAAAAGTTTGCGTTGCAAACTTTCATATCAAATGCAATTACTCACTTTGTTGCGAAATTGTGCTAAAAAGTCAAATCGGAAATTGATATTTCCTCATTGACTTTTTATAGGAGCAGTTTAATGAAAAATTACCGTAAACATCTTACCCCCCCCCACCAGTCGCACGTGTAGTTTTAGCGTGCGTTTTTGCAGTTTCACTTTTTAGCTGCAAAATAACGACTGACGAACCTAACAAATTCACCGTCGTATTTGATGCAAATGGCGGAAGCGGTTCAATCGAAAGCATTACAAAAACAGAAAACGAAGAATTTGAACTTCCAGCAAACACATTTTCAAAAAACGGCTTTACCTTTGCCGGTTGGAACACAAAACAAACTTCAGATGAATCCAGCAAATCCTACAAAGACAAAGAAAAAATCAAACTAACAGAAGATTTAACGCTGTATGCACAGTGGAAAGAAAATCCGTCTTATTCTATAAAATACAACTTAAATGAAGGAACGAATCCAGATGATGTAAAAACATCGTATAAACAAGACGAAACTGTTGTCTTGCCTGTTCCCACACGTGAACTCTACGACTTTGCAGGCTGGTATCTGGCTCAAGATTTTTCAGGTGAATCGATTACAGGCTGGAACGCAGGCGAAAAAACAGGAGACATCACGCTTTACGCAAAATGGGCAGTGACAGTAGAAAATGTGGAGAATGCGATAAAAAATCTTACAGAAGGAATTTATAACATTTGTGTTGTCGGGGAAATTGATGAAACTACAGTAAGAAATATAGGTGAAGCTTTACGTTCAAATGAAAATGCAAAAGTAAATCTTGATTTAAGTGAAACAACCGGACTTGAAAATATTCCGTCATGGGCGTTTGAGGATTGTACAAGTTTGACAAATATAAAAATTCCAACAAGTGTTACAAGTATTGATACTGGTACTTTTATGGGATGTACAGGTTTAACAGATGTAGAATTTCTGGCAAACGTTAGAACTATTAGTGGTGCTATGTTTAGAGAATGCACAAGCTTGACATGTATAAAAATTCCTGAAAGTGTTAGAATTATTGATAATGCCGCATTTTATAAATGTACAAGTTTAACAAATATAGAACTTCCAGAAAGTGTTATAAGTATTGATAATTATGTATTTTATGAATGTACTAGTTTGACAAATATTGAAATTTCTGAAAGTGTCACGAAGATTGGTAGGTCTGTATTTTATGGATGTTCAAGCCTTACTACAGTAAATTATATGAGTACAATAGAACAGTGGAAAAAAATAGATATAAGTGAAATTGAGAATGATTCTCTTCTCACCGCCAAAATCATCTGCTCAGATGGCATAATAAACGGCGAGTAAACTTGTAATTATCGGGCTTGACCCGATAATCTTTTGGAAAATTACAGAATTTTGCTAATCGAGGAAATGAGCTAAAAGTTGAAACTACAGTAATTGACCGTGCCAAATCTACTATGTATGAATCAGTGCTCATTTCGACACGCTCAATGAACACTGTTTTTATCCCTTTGTTTTTGGTGTGCATTTTTTTGGAAGCAGTTCCAAATACTGATAAGTTTTATCTAGCACATCATCTTTTGCAAGAAGACTTACATCTTGTCATAATCTTCAATATTATAAACAATATTTAATAGTTGTTAAATATATTGAACATTATTGTCGAGAATTTATTTTTTATATTACAGGCTCTAGTCTATAACGACATAGAACCTGTAATGTTTTATTAGATTAATATGCTCATTACTGCAGATAGTTTATTTTAGCATTAAGAAGATAGTTGTTTTCATCATTATAATTATCAACAGATATAGAATTCCATTGCTCACTTGTACCTGCGAAATTTACTGTTGTAAGGTTTATGCAGTTATTAAATGCACCCCAATTTATGTTCTTAACACTTGCTCTAAATAGTATTTCTTTTAAATTTGTACAATTAGAAAATGCACCGCTATCAATAAGTGAAACCTTTGTTGGAATGGTAATACTTTCTAATCCGGAACATCCATAAAATAAGTTCTCAGAAATTTCTGTTAACATACTAGGAAGATCTATGTTTTTTAAGCTTGTGCAATCAGAAAATGCGTTTGCTTCAATTGAAGTAATAGTAGCTGGCATTAAAATTTCTTCTAAGCTACTACAATTTTGAAAAGTTCCATAAGAGATTGATGAAATACTAATTGGAAGCCTAATGTTTACTAAACTTGTACAACTAAAAAATGCCATACTTTCAATTAAAGTAACATTATCGTTTATTACAACATCTTTTAAACTGCTACATCCATAAAATGCAGAATCACCAATGGTTGTGATATTTTCAGGAATTTCAACTTTAGTTAAACTAGTGCAATTACTAAACAAACTTGTTTCAATTGTTGGAATATTTTTTGGCATTTCTATTAAACTAGAACACCTTTCAAATACACCCATTCCAATATCAGTAAGAGTTTCTGAAAGTTCTATAGTTTTTAGACTACTACAGTTCGAAAATACAAAATCTTCAATTTTTTGGATTTGCTTAGAAATTTTTATGCTAGATAAATTCTTGCAATTAGAAAATGCAAATCTTTTAATAGAAGTAACAGTATCTGGTATAGTTATTTCTATAAGATTTTCGCATGAAATAAATGCTTCCATAGGAATTTCTGTTAGATTTTCTGTTTCGTCAAGAAAAAGTTTTACTTTTGCATTTGATTTAGTTCGTAATGTTTTTCCTATAGTTTTTATAATTTCGCTGGTTATATCATTTGTTACAAAAAGCGAATGTTCTCCATCTTTTAAGTTTTTAATTGCATTGTCTAAATTTTCCGCTTTTACAGTCCATTTTGCATACAATGTTATATCGCTAGTTTTTTCACCTACATTCCAGCCCGTAATCGATTCGCCTGCAAAATCCTGAGTCAAATACCAACCGCAAAAATCAAAATATTCATAGATGGGTTCTGCTAAATTAACGTTATTCCTTTTTTTGAATGTTAAAGGATTTTCGCTTGCATTTGTTCCACCATTCAATTCGTAGTTGATTTTGTATGAAATTTCTTCCCACTGCGCGTACAGCGTTAAATCTTCTGTGAACGTGATTTTGTCTTTGTAGGATTTGCTGGATTCATTCGGGATTTTATCTGTGCTCCAGCCGGTAAAGATGAAGTCTGTTTTTTCCGGAGACGGAGAAACAATTTCTGCGCCGAATTTTCCGGAAAGTGTCGTCTTGTCCTTGCCGTTGTCAGCGTCAAATGTCAATGTGATTATTCTTCTGTCGTAGTAGATTTCTACGACTGCTGAGCCGTCTGGCGCGATTTTTGCCTGAGCGAATTCCTTTGCGGTGAATCCGGCCGTTTCTTCCGCCTTTGCCGCGGTTTCTTCGCCAGTTGTTCCTGTCATCGGTTCGGTTTTCGCAAGCGTGTAGCCGTCGTCCGCGATGTTCTGCTGCCAATGCTCAACTTTGTATACAATTCCAGTTCCTGCCGCCCACTGCGCATACAACGTCAAGTCTTCTGTGAGCGTGATTTTTTCTTTGTCTTTGTAGGATTTGCTGGATTCGTCTGGAGTTTGCTTTGTGCTCCAGCCGGAGAAGGTATAGCCGGTTCTTGTGAATGTGTTTGCCGGAAGCTCGAATTCTTCGTTTTCTGTTTTTACAATGCTTTCGATTGCGCCACTTCCGCCGTTTGCATCAAATGCAACGGTAAATTTGTCGGGCTCGCTGGTAGTTATCTTGCAGCTGAAAAGCGAGAGTGCAAAAACGCACGCTATAACTACACGCGCGACTGGTGGGGGGGGTAAGATGTTTACGATAATTTTTCATTAAACTACTCCTAAAGATAAAGAAATGTTTTAAAAGTTTTTTATGCGTTGATTGAGCTTGTCGAAATCAATGCATAAAAAATGTTCGGGTCATTTCGATAAACTCAATGACCGCTACAATACTTAAAAATTATAAGACAGGAATTTTTCGCTGTCAATGTTTTAAAAAATCAATTCTTTATCAAAAGCATCTGTTTTACAACAGTAACAGAATAATGTTCAATATATTTGACAACCGTTAAATACTGTCTATAATATTAAACGTTATGGCAAAAAAAACAGTAACGCTGTCTCCTCTTATATTAAAAACGCTAAGGACCGTCGGCGAACAGATAAAGCTTGCACGCCTGCGCCGGAAGCTTTCCGTTCAGCTTGTCTCGGAAAGAGCGGGCATAAGCCGAGCCACGTTATGGGCAATCGAAAACGGAGAGCCTTCAGTTTCATTTGGGGCGTACGTGTCTGTTTTATGCGCGCTAGGCTTAAAAGAGGATGTAGTCCTTCTTGCAAAAGATGACGTGCTGGGCAAAACTTACCAGGATTTAGAACTGCTTCCCAAAAAACGCGCTCCAAAAACAAAGGGAAAAAAACAGTGAAAGAAGAAAATAAAATAAACATATACGCTGACTGGATTGAAAGTGAAAATCAAATTGGAACTCTTTATGTATCTTCAATGAGAGGAAAAAATATTTATTCATTTGAATACACAGAAAATTGGCTATACAATTTTTCACATATCATGTTAGATCCTGATTTATACAGCACAAAAGGACGGCAATTTGTGCTAGCCGACAAAAAAATCTGGGGATTCTTGTCGGACTGCCTTCCTGACCGATGGGGAAGAAAACTCTTAAAGAGAAAAGAAGAAATACTCGCGATAAAGGAAAAACGAGATGCACGGGATTTAACCGAGCTGGATTTCTTGATTGGCGTAAATGATGAGTCAAGAATGGGAGGACTGCGGTTCAAATATGCTGACTCACAAAACTTTATCTCTGAGACAGACTTGTATAATGTGCCGCCTTTAGAAACTTTGCGAAAGCTGGAGCAGGCATCAATAGAATTTGAAAAATCACACCTGCAAGATGACAAATGGCTTCAAATACTTTTAGAACCAGGCTCTTCATTAGGGGGAGCCAGACCCAAAGCCACACTAAAAGATGAACTGGGGCAGCTATGGATTGCAAAATTTCCTTCAAACCACGATGACTACAATATCGGAGCATGGGAAAAAACAACAATTGACCTTGCAAAACTGGCTGGACTTAATACACCTGAAACAATGTTAAAAGATTTTTCTGCAGAAGGCAGTACCTTTCTTACAAAACGATTTGACCGGCAATACAACAATAAAAATTGCAAAAGAATACATTACGCCTCAGCTCTAACCTTACTAGGGAAAACAGATGGAACAAACTACGAGGATGGCTCAAGTTATTTAGAAATGGCTGATTTTATAAAAACATACAGCATACAGCCGGACAAAGATTTAGAGGAACTTTGGAACAGAATTGTATTTTCTATATTAGTTTCAAATACAGATGACCATTTAAGAAATCACGATTTTATACTTACAGAAAATGGCTGGAAGCTATCTCCGTTATTTGATGTAAATCCGAATCCAAGAGGAAAACAACTTTCATTGAACATTACAGAAAACAACAATCTAAAAAGAATTTCTTTGGCTTTAGACACAGCAAAATACTACAATCTTTCCAGTTCAAAAGCAAAAGACAATGTTACAAGAATCACCAAAATAATAGAAGGCAACTGGCAGAAAGTCGCAAAACAAAACGGCTGCACAAAATCCGAAATAGACTTGATGAGGCCTGCATTTGAAGACAAAAACAACAGTGCTCATTGAGCATGTCAAAGCAGCCCTTGTTTATAGTGTTCATTTCGGCACGCTAAGTCAGCAGCGTTTTTCCCCTTTGTTTTGGCGCGCGTTTTTTAGGAGGCAGTTCTAAATCCTGGTAAGTTTTGCCCAGCACGTCATTTTTTGCAAGAAGCTTTGCATCATCTTTTAAGCCTAGCGCGCATAAAACAGACACGTACGCTCCGAACGAAACTGAAGGCTCGCCGTTTTCGATTGCCCACAATGTCGCCCGGCTTATGCCTGCTCTTTCTATATAAGAGGAGACAGCGTTGCCGTTCTTTTTGCCATAATGTTCAATATATTTGACAACACTTAATAGTTGTCAAATATATTGAACGTTATTGTATCGATATTAAAAATCTTTTATTTAATGTTTATACGAATCTTAAAACTTCCAGCCTGAACAGTTTATTTCGAATCTTTTTAAGGCAAAACTGTTTACATAAAGTTTATATTTTTCAAAAAAATCTTGACAGTTGATATTTAGTTTATTATATTTTTTATTAGTTACATTATGTATCTTAAAAATATGGGAGAATCTATGTACCTGGAAAAAATCAATTCACCGGCCGATTTGAAAAAACTTTCTTTGCCGGAGATGAAGGCTCTTGCTGGAGAAATGCGCGAGGCTTTGTTCAACCGGCTTACGAAAATCGGCGGACATTTCGGGCCGAACTTTGGAATGGTTGAGGCGACAATTGCGCTTCACTACGTTTTTAACTCGCCTGTTGACAAGTTTGTTTTTGACGTTTCGCACCAGAGCTACGCGCACAAGCTTCTGACCGGGCGAAAGGCCGGCTATCTGGACGAGGCTCATTTTGCGGAAGATTCGGGCTACACAAATCCGGAAGAAAGCGGGCACGATTTTTTCAACGTTGGACACACTTCAACTTCGATTGCGCTGGCGGCAGGTCTTGCGAAAGGTCGCGATGTTCTTGGCGGAAAGGAAAATATCATCGCGGTGATTGGCGACGGCTCTCTTTCCGGCGGCGAGGCTTTGGAGGCTTTGAGCGTTACCGGTTCTGAGCTGAATTCAAATTTTATCATCATTGTGAACGATAACGAGATTGCGATTGCGGAAAACCACGGCGGAATCTACAAGAATTTGAAGGAGCTGCGCGAGACAAACGGAAAATCTTCCAACAATATGTTCCGCGCGTTCGGTCTTGACTATATTTATGAGGAAAATGGAAACGACATCGGCGCGATGATTTCGCTTTTTGAAAAGGTAAAGGACATTGACCACCCGATTGTGCTTCACATCCACACTTTGAAGGGAAAGGGCTACGCTTTTGCTGAGAAAAACAAGGAGGCTTGGCACTGGACGCTTCCGTTTGACCGCGCGACAGGAAAACCGACTGTGAATTTTGGAAACGGCGAAAGCTACGGCGCGATTACTCCGGACTGGATTATGGAGCGCGCGGCAAAGGACAAGAAATTTGTTGTCGTGACTCCTGCAATGCCGGCTTCTGTGGGGCTTGTGCCTGAGCTTCGCGAAAAACTAGGCGCGCAATATCTTGATGTTGGAATTGCGGAGGAGGCGGCAACTGCGGTCTGCGCCGGAATCGCGAAAAACGGCGGAAATCCGCTTTTGGTTACAAATATGACTTTCCTGCAGCGCGCCTACGACCAGATTTCGCAGGACGTTTGTATCAACAATCTGCCTGTCACAATGCTTATGAATTACACTTCGTTTGACGGGCTTACGGACGTTACTCACTTGGGAATTTTCGGGCTTGCGGCGTTCACAAATATTCCGAATCTTGTGGTTCTCTCTCCGACCTGCGCGGAAGAATATCTGAACATGCTGAACTGGTCAATCGAACAGAAATCCCACCCGGTTCTGATTCTGATTCCGGGTAATGAAGTTTATCATCGAGAGTCTTGCGTTGCCGAAAAATCTTTTGACGCGCTTGATACTTACAAAGTTGAAAAGAAAGGCGAGAAAGTTGCTGTTTTTGCGCTAGGAGATTTTTACCAGAAAGGCGAGGCTGTTGCGGCGGCGATAAAAAGCGAACTTGGATTTGAGCCGACTTTGATAAATCCGCGTTTTGCAAGCGGCGTTGACAAAAAACTTCTTGAAGAGCTTAAAAAAGACCACGGGCTTGTGATTACGCTTGAGGACGGAATTATAAGCGGCGGCTTCGGCGAAAAAATCGCCTCGTTCTACGGCACTTCAAATATGAAAGTGAAGAATTACGGCCTGGAAAAGAAATTCTACGACCGATACAATCCAGCCGAGCTTTTGAAGGAAGTCGGAATGACAACCGGGCAGATTGTGGCTGACGTGAAAGATATTCTTGGGAGAATAAAATGAAAAAATCAATTTTTTTAATTCTAGGAGCATTTATTATGTTTGGAGCAAATGCGCAGAGTTCACAGGGCGCGCAAAACGCAAAAAAAACTGTTGTCTGCTATTTCAGTGCGACAGGAACAACACAGCGGCTCGCAAAAACGGCGGCTCAAGCCTTGGGCGCGGACTTGCACGAAATTGTTCCAGTTCACAAATACACGAGCGCGGACTTGGACTGGCACGACCGCAACTCGCTTTCTTCTGTTGAGTGCAACGACAATAAAAGTCGTCCGGCAATCGCAAACTCAATCGACCTGAGCGGCTACGACAACGTGATTGTCGCATATCCAATCTGGTGGGGACTCGCGCCAAAAATCGTCTACACATTCGTTGAACAGAACGGCTTGAACGGCAAAAATCTTGTGACGCTCTGCACAAGCGGCGGAAGCGGACTTGGAAGAAGCGGCTCTGATTTGGCGAAGCACGCGAAAGGCGCAGCTTTCAAAGGCGGCCGGGAATTCAGAGGAAGCGCGTCAGGCGCGGAAGTGAAGAAATATATCGACGGAATTTTGAAATAAATACCGAAGCTTTTTGGAGTTTGAAAATGAAAGTTCTGATGATTAACGGAAGCCCGCGAAAAGACGGAAACACATCGATTGCGCTTGGAGAAATGAAAAAGACTTTTGAGGCGGAAGGCGTGGAAACAGAAATTGTCCGCGTCGGAAACCAGAATGTAAGAGGCTGCATTGCCTGCGGACGCTGCGGCGAGACAGGAAAATGCGTCTTTGACGACGTTGTAAACGAGCTTGCCCCAAAATTCCAGGCGGCGGACGGACTTGTTGTCGCAAGCCCGGTTTATTACGCTAGTGCAAATGCCACATTGATTGCAGTTCTTGACCGCCTCTTTTACAGCTCCCATTTTGACAAGACAATGAAAGTCGGTGCAAGCGTTGTGTGCGCAAGACGCGGCGGCTGTTCGGCGACATTCGACGAGCTGAACAAATATTTCACCATATCTAATATGCCGGTTGCATCCAGCCAATACTGGAATTCTATTCACGGCCGTCTGCCGGGAGAAGCCGAAATGGACGATGAAGGAAAACAGACCATGCGCGTGCTTGCAAGAAACATGACATTCCTGATGAAAAGCATCGCCTTGGGAAAAGAAAAATTCGGTCTGCCTAAAACAGAACAGCGCGTTTCGACAAATTTTATCCGGTAGGGGAAATATCCGCAAAATCAGAAAGAAGGTAAGATAAAAGCAGCCGAAAATGGCGTCTGTTTTTATCTTGAAAAGTTTGCGTCGCAAACTTTCTTATCATCTGTTGTTTCTCACTTCGTTGCGAAACAACTTAAAAAGTCAATCCTAAAACAGAAGTTTTACTCTTGACTTTTTATGGGAGAAAAATATGCCAAAAAACGAAAAAACGGAAAATCAAAATCAGCAGCTGCCTCCGCAGAAAATTGTTCAGACTGCAGGACGCGCGGCTCTCGGCGAGTTTGCCCCGGACTTCGCCCACTTCAACGACGACATTCTTTTCGGCGAAAACTGGAACAATCAGGACATCGACATAAAGACCCGCTGCATTATTACGGTTGTCTCGCTCATGTCGCAGGGAATCACGGACAATTCGCTCAAATACCACCTTGAAAACGCAAAGAAAAACGGCGTGACAAAAAACGAGATTGCCGCGATTGTAACCCACGTTGCGTTCTATGCCGGCTGGCCGAAAGCCTGGGCGGTTTTCAACCTTGCAAAGCAGGTCTGGACGGAGTAGGGGGCAGTTATTCAAATTGAGAGGAAACACAAAATGAAAAAACAATTTCTTCTGCCGTTTTTTATGCTGGCTACCTTTGCTTCTGCCGGAATTTTTGCCCAGAATCAAAATGGCGGTCAAAAAAACGGCTCGCAGAATCAGAGCGTTGTCTATTTTACGCGAGACGTTTCTTCCGCGGGGCTTATGAAAGTTTACCGCGCGCTGAACCAAAAAATCGAGGGGAACGTGGGAATCAAGGTGAGCTTCGGCGGACCTGACGAGGAAGTTCTGCAGCCTGAGCTTTTGCGCGAGCTTGTAAAAACGACCGGCGGCACTATGTTCGACGGAAACGGACTTTCGGGAAACAGGCGCACTTCGGAGATGAATCTTTCGTATGCTAGGCAGCACGGATTTACGGAAATTGGAAAATGCGTTATGCTGAGCGACAGCAACTATATCAATCTGCCTTTGAAAGGTGGAAATCTTCTAAAATACGCGCGCACTGGAAAAGAATTCGCAGGCTTTGACACGCTGATTTCAGTTTTCCGCGTCAGGCTTCACATGCTTCCGGCTTTTGACGGAAACATCAAGAACATTTCGCTCTGCCTTGCAAACCGTAGCGGAAAATGCATTATCCATTCTGGCGGCACGGACGAAAATCACTACCACAGCACACCGGCGGACGTTCTTGAAAAAAGCTTTGCAGATGCCGCGAAAGCCGCGCTTGACTACAAGAAAAACTGGGCGTTCATCAACGTTCTTGACGACATCGAGCCGAACGACAGCTGCCGTGGCGCAAAAAATCTTGGAAAAATCGGAATCATCGCCTCGAGCGACATCGTGGCCCTTGAGCAATGCACTTTGGACTTTGTGATTGAAAAAGCTGACGTTGACAGCGCCGCAAAAGTCGAATGGAAAGCCGCCCACCGCGTTGGAATGGTCGGGCAGCTTGAAAAACTCGGAGGCGGCACAAGAAGCTACCGGCTTGTGGAAGTGAAGTAGGAATTGTGGAGTTTGATATGAAGAAAATTCTTTTTACATTGGCCGAGGCTTGCCTTTTAAGCGGTTCAATTTTTGCGGAATCTAAGATGGTTTTTATCAAAGGCGGAACTTTTTTGATGGGAAGTCCTGCTTCGGAGCGGATGCGCGGCGAGGACGAGGCGCAGCATTCTGTTACGGTGGACGATTTTTATTGCGACGCGTTTGAAGTCCGTCAGTCGGATTACGAAAAACTGATGGGAGAAAATCCGAGCTATAACAAAGGCGCGAATCTTCCTGTTGAGAACGTCTCGTTTTACGACGCACTTGAATATTGCAACAAAAAATCTTTGGCGGAAGGTCTGTCTGCGGTTTACAAGATTGGCGGAAAAAATGAGAAATCTTCGATTTCATTTCCCGATGTTGGTGTTGACTTGGCGGCGGACGGCTACCGGCTTTTGACCGAGGCGGAATGGGAATACGCCTGCCGCGCAGGAACAACGACGATTTTCAGCACTGGAAACTGGAACAATCCGAAAGACGCGAACTATGAGGGAAGCTATCCTTACCTAATAGAAGAAAACTATGTTCGGCGCACGAATCCGAATGTTCAGCCGGGCTTGAACCGCGGAAAAACGATTGCGGTGGACTCTCTCTCGCCGAATGCGTTCGGGCTTTACAATATGCACGGAAATGTGAGCGAGTGGGTTTTTGATTATTACGGCGATTATGGCGATTCTGTTTCTGCTTCTGGCGGAAAGTCTGTCTTGAATCCTCTTGGTGCGTCAGTTGGCGTTTACCGTGTGAACCGTGGCGGCGGATTCAATGATTTTGGAAAGCATTTGCGGAGCGCGTATCGTTCGGCTTCAAATCCGCTCACAAAAGACAGAAATCTTGGATTCAGAATCGCGCGGAACGCCGGAAAACGGAACGGTGTTTTTGAAACAAGATACGATGAGAAAGTCTCTTCAATCACAATTCCGAAAAATCCGAGTGTGCTGGTCGCGTATTTTTCTTATTCCGGGAACACCGAAAGCGCGGCAGAATACATTTCAAAAAGCCTGAAACAAAAATTCGGCGAGGAAAAAGTTGACCTTGTGGAGATTGAAATGCAGAATCCTTACCGCGGCGGAATCTATGACGTAAGCCAGCGCGACCTGATGAGCGGAACGCGGCCTCCTCTAAAGACAAAAATCAGCGCGGCAAAAAAGGCGGAATACGATGTTGTCTTGCTCGGCTACCCGACTTGGTGGGCGACTCTTCCAATGCCGGTTTACACTTTCCTTGAAAGCTGCGATTTTTCGGGCAAAACCGTGGTTTCATTTTCAAGCCACGGCGGAACAATGTACGGCGACAGCGTGAGCGACCTTTCAAAGCACTTGCCGAAAAGCTACGTGGAGCTTCCGTTCGAGTTCTTCTATTCCGGCGGCCGCGACTTGAGCGCAAGAATTGACGGATGGCTGAAAGAAAGCGGGATGTGATTTATTCCGAGTTAAAAAATAAAGTAACTATGTTGAGTGAATAAAGTAACTATATTTGCTCAACAAAGTGGGTATGTTTTGCAATACAATTTGAATATGAAAATTAGAAAAAATCTTAAAATCATCACCGATATTCTGATGTTTGCGGACTTTATTTTTCTGATGAGCCACGAGGTTGTGCGGGACCTTTCAGCGCACGGAATTTTCGGGGCTGCGCTTTTTGCGCTTTTCATTCTGCATCACATTTTGAACGGCGGATTTTACCGTTCTGCGCTGCGCGGAAAATACAATTCCGTTCGGATTTTGTTCAGCGCGACTGTGTGGCTTTTGTTTGCCCTTATGATTTTGATGGCGTTCAGCTCGGTTATGATGAGCGGAGCGGTTTTTGCGTTTTCTTCTATTAATATGACTTCCTGGAGTCGTCCGCTGCATACTTTTTCATGCTCCTGGGGATTTCTGGCGATGGGATTTCACTTGGGGCTTCATCTTCATTCAAAGCTTAAAAAACTTGAAACGGCGGCAAATGGCAAAAAATCTGGCGACGGAAAAAATTCAGCGCGCTTTATATCCTTGCAGATTCTGTGGATTCTGATTTTCGCGCTTGGAATTTTCTGCATTGTCCATAGCCAGCTTTACGTCTATCTTTTCTGGCAGAACTCATGGAAACTTTCCGCGCCGAATATTTTTGTGTGCGTTGCAGAATATCTTGGAATGACCGCCGGAATGATTGCGCTTTCGCACTTTGCGATGAATTTTTTGCAGGCTCGGCGCAGCCACTGAAAATATTTTTCCGTTATTAAAATTTTGATGTGTGAGCATATTTTGATATATAACATAAATCCGAAGAGTACTCTATGATTTTATCCTTATTGCCAAAATCTTGATATTATCTTGACAGATGATATTTAGTTTATTATATTCTTTATTAGTTACATTATGTAACTAATCTGATTGTAACGAGGCGATTCATGAAAAAACTGGTTTCAATTTTATTTGCATTGTTTGCTGCAACATCTATTTTTGTGCAGTCTAAAAACACAAAAAAAATGAGCGTTGTATTCGGCGGAAAATCCTACGAGCTTAATCTTTCTAAAAACAAGACAGCTGAATTTTTTGCAAAAACTGTGGACGGAAAAAGTCTTTCGATGACAAAATACGGCGGATTCGAGTTCTATAGCTACACTGCGCTTGACTACGGCAAAAGCGACTCTTCAACTTCCGCCTACAAGGCAGGGCACGTCTATTACAACTTGAATTTTCAGGCGATTTCTGTTGCTTACGCTGACCACAGCATAGGCTCTGCAAAGGCGGTTGAAATCGGCGAATTTGCGGACAAAAGCGTTTGCGGCGCGCTGAAAAATCTTTCAAGCGGAAGCGTTTTTGCTTTCAGTCTGGCTGAATCCGTTGCGTCTGCTTCTGAAAAATCTTCTTCCGTTTCTTCAGGCTCAAAAAAGCTCGTTGTTTACTACAGCCTTACAGAGACAACCGCGAAACTTGCAAAGCGCATTGCCGACGAAACCGGCGCGGACTTGTTCCGGCTTGAGTGCAAAGTTCCGTACTCAAAAAATATGAACGAGTGCGGCCGCGAGTCAAAGGCGGACATAAAAAACGGAGTTCACCGCGAGCTTGCTTCTGTTCCGAATCTTTCTGGCTGCGATGTGGTTTTTGTGGGAACTCCTGTCTGGTCGGACGACATGGCGAATCCTGTTGAGACTTTTCTTTTGCAGGCGGACTTGCGCGGAAAAACCGTTGTTCCGTTCTGCACTTACTGGTCTAGCGGACGCGATTCAACCTTGAGACGCATTTGTGATTTGAGCAAAGGCGCGAAAACTCTTGACGGAATCGGTCAGGCGCACGCGCAGACAGCGGACGTTTCCACTTGGCTTAAGAAAATCGGTCTGAAATAACGTCAGTCTAGGCGGAATTATGAAAAAATCACTTTTGTTTTTTGGAGCATTTTTAGCGATGACCGCAGCGCTTGCGGCAGAATCTGGCAAACCGGCTGGACAAGCCGGAAAAACTGTAAGACTGAACAGCGGCTATGAAATGCCGGTCGCGGGGCTTGGAACCTGGACTTTGACAGGCGAGACCTGCGAGAATGCCGTTTATTCCGCGCTCAAAACCGGCGTGCGTCTGATTGACACCGCAAAATACTACGGAAACGAGACGGAAGTTGGCAGGGCAATTCAGCGTGCGCTTGCGGAAAAAATCTGCGCAAGGGGAGAGCTTTTTTGACGACAAAGATTGTTCCCTGGTCGTCTGATCCGGCGGCGGACATAGAGGATTCGCTTGAAAAACTGAAAGTTGACTACATAGACTTGTGCCTGCTCCACCAGCACGGAAGCGGCGACGACAAAGTTTACCGGGCTATGGAAAAGGCGTGCAAGGAAGGAAAAATCCGTTCGATTGGAATCTCAAACTTTTACACGCCGCGCGAGGTAGAGCATTTTGTCCGCGACTTTGAAATCAAGCCTGCGGTAATCCAGAACGAGAACCACATTTTTTATCAGGGAACAGTGTTGCGCGACTGGTGCGCAAGATACGGAATCCGCATGGAAAGCTACTATCCGTTCGGCGGCCGCGGCCACACAAAGCAGAGCCTTGAAAATCCGGTGATTTTGAAAATCGCCGCCGCCCACAAAAAAACTTCCGCCCAGGTGATTGTCCGTTGGCACGTTCAAAGCGGATTTATCGCGATTCCCGGCAGCTCAAACCCAAAGCACATCGCCGAAAACTACAATATTTGGGATTTTTCTTTGACTGACGCCGAAATGGCGCAGATTGCAAAGCTGAACACCGGAAAAAGGTATGAAAACTGGTAGAAAACTGAATTGCGTTAGGCTATGGAGCACTAGCAAACCTTACGGTTTGCTTACGAGTTTTCTTGCGAAAACTCGCATAAAAGTAAAACTAAAATTAAAATTGAAATGCGGAACAGCCGGCCCGAACGAAGGAAGCGCAAGCGAACAGAGTGAGGGGAACGCCCAAAAGCATTGTATGATAGAAAGAAAATGGAGAAATCATGACAAAAGAAGAATTTTCAAAAATCGACAAATTTGGAGTCGGAGAACCGAACGAGGCGTTCGCAAAGTATTTTACCGGGCAGTCGTTCTTAAAGCCGCTCACGGATGCAAAAAAGGGCGAGATTCCGATTTTCAACGTTACATTTAAAGCATACGGAAAACTTGGAAAATGGCCGGACTTGAAAAATGTTCTATGGCACGGTATAAAAAAGCCTTAAGCTGAATGTGTGAAGAAGGTTTTGTTTGTATATGATACCAATTTATTTTCAAGGTTTGTCTTTAGGACTTGCCTATGTTGCGCCCATCGGTATGCAGAATTTGTTTGTTATCAACAGTGCTATGAGCCAGAAATTAGGGCGTACAATTGCAACTGCTTTGATTGTTATATTTTGGGATATTTCACTTGGGCTTGCCTGTTTTCTTGGCGCAGGCGCTCTGATGGAGGCTTTGCCGTGGCTGCAGAAAATTATTCTTGGCATTGGAGGACTGATGGTTATTTTCATAGGCGTTGGTCTTGTCCGCTCCAAAGCAGATTTAAGCGGCGGAAAAGATGTGAATCAGTCTCTTTGGAAAATTGCGGGTTCGGCTTTTATCGTAACCTGGCTGAATCCGCAGGCTTTGATTGACGGGACGTTGATGCTGGGTGCTTTTCGTGCCTCGCTGCCGGAAGGTGGCAATCCTTATTTTATTACCGGCTTTGCTTGTGCAAGTTTTCTTTGGTTCAGTTGTCTTGCAGTTTTAGTTCACATTCTTGGCAGCAAAATCAGCGGCCGCGTTCTTACCTGGCTGAACCGCATTTGCGGCGTTGTAATTATTCTTTACGGAATCAAACTGCTTGTAAATTTGGTGAAATTGTTTTTGGTGTAAAAAACAATGCAGAGTACGGAAAACTTTGAAAATAATTCCTATTGACAATCTGCGCTTTGTAAGTCATAAATTAACAAATTCTATTCTTACGGAGCGGAAAATGCAGATTGTTGAATACGACCCGAAATACAAGAGCGACTTTGTGCGGCTGAACACGGAATGGCTTGAAAAACTTTACTACATTGAATCCTACGACCAGTATGCGATGGATCATGTTGAGGAGCTTATCGAAAAAGGTTCGATGGTCTATTTTGCTGTTGAGGACGGAAAAGTTCTTGCGACGTGCATGATTGAGCCGCTCGGAGACGACGTCTGGGAAGTCTGCAAGCTCGCGGCTGCCGGACAGTATACGGGAACTGGAGCCGGCTCTGCTGTCTTAAAAGCCTGCATGGATTATGCAGTTTCTCACGGCGCGAAAAAACTTTGCCTGATTACGATTTCCGGCTTGAAGCCTGCAATTCATCTTTATAAAAAGTTCGGATTCGTTGAAATTCCGTACAGAAAAGATGTCTGGCATTCTGAAAAAGCGGACGTTGAGATGGAATACATTGTGAAATAAGGAAAACTTTCTGGCCAATACAATCTTGCGAAGATTTTTCTTTCATCCTTTAAAAAATTCCAGGAACGGCTTTGAATTTTCTGCATTGTTCATAGCCAGTTTTGTGATTATCTTTTCCTGCTTGTTAGATTTTCTTTAGGCTCCAATTTATCCGCATAAGAAGAAAATCCCGCATATCTTCATAAAAGTCCATTTTTGGTGGAGTTATGTTGATTTTTTTTAGTGCTTCCTGAATCAGCGGATTTCTATAGCAGCTTACGGCGGTTGTAGCGGCGAATGTCAGTATATCCAGTTGCAGCTTGTATGCGTCTTCCTTGGAAAGCGAAAGCATTTCTGAAATCTTGTCGCGCAGCTGCCATGCAAAGCCGTAATATTTTTTCTTGAACGTTGCAAGTCGATCGACTGTTACATTTGTTTCGATAATCGGATTTAAATATGAAACATATCGAAGATAGTCTTGATTTGCGTTTAGAATTCCAGCCCAGACTTCTGCAATAACTTCAGGTGAAAACTTGTTTCCTTCCGGAAAGGCCGATATTAAGGCGATGTAGTAATTTGTCATTTTTTGCGCAGAAATTTCAAGAAAAATTTCTTCTTTTGTGGTTACATATTTGTAAAGATTTGCACGTGACCAAGTAAGTTTTTCAGCAATCGTTGTAAGCGTGATTTCTGTGTACGGCATTTCTTGGAATAATTCGTCTGCCGCTTGCTTGACTTGATTCAAACGGTCTTCTTTATGGTCGTCGCTGCGCGCTCGTATATAATTCTGCATAAAATAAGAGTATCATACGGCGCAAAATTGTTCAATAAATGACGTGTCGTTGCTAAACGAATGTCAATTTGCTTTTTAAACATTGTAAAAGTTTTTTCAGACTCTTTTGCAATATGCTATTTCGAAGTTCTATAAACACAGCTCTTGACATCCTTCTGCAAAAAATATATAGTTTTAACCGTACATTTTAATATCTTTTAAGATGGACTCGTGGCTCACGGGTCTTTTTTTATGTTCAAGAGGTTATTTTGGAATACATTTCTTTGGATTCAATGCCTTACTACAAAGATTGTTCCCCTTTGGTAGAAGGTTTGGGATACACTTTGGTGGAACTTCACGTAATTCCGCAAAAAGGTGTAACAAGAATCAATGCTGTTATAGCGTCTAAAGATCCTTCAATTGATATTGGCGTTAACGACTGTTCTAAAGTTCATCACGCTCTTCTTCCTCGCTTGGAAGCAATTTTAGGAACGGAAGATACTTACATGGAACTTACAAGTCCTGGAATGGAACGCAATATAAAAAATGCGGCAGAGTTTCCAATTTTTAAAGGGCGAGAAGTTCGCGTATGGGACAAAAATGTTTCAGATTGGGTTGGGGGCGTAATTGTAAATGCTGACGAAAAATCTGTAACACTTGAAAAAGAAGGAAATCAGCAAACTTTCCTTTTTGAAAATATTGCAAAGGCTAAGTTTATTCATTTATAACATAAAATAATTATGGGGGCTTAATATGTCAGAAATGGCAGAAGCTATTCGTGCTTTAATCGAAGAAAAAGGCTACACAGAGGATGCGGTTAAACGCACAATTGAAAATGCATTGAAAATGGCGTACAAACGCACTTACGGAACTTCAGATAATGCTGTTGTAAAATTTGCAGATGATATGTCTGATGTTTCAATTTACTCAAGAAAGACAGTTGTAGACGGTGTTTATGATCCTGTTACAGAAATTGAACTTGAAGATGCAAAAAAACTTGTAGAGGATATTGAATTAGGTGATGAAGTTGAAATTCTTGAAGATCCAAAATCTTTTGACCGTTCAGCAATTGCTTCTGGTAAGCAAACTGCGCATCAAGGGTTAAACGAAACTATAAAAGACTCTCTTTACAATCAGTACAAAGATAAAGTTGGAGAGATGATAAACGGTTATTATCAGCGGGAACGAAATGGCAATATCTTTGTAGATCTTGGAAACGCTGGAAAAATTGAAGGCTTCCTGCCTGTAAAAAATCAGTCTCCAAGAGAAACTTATGATCAAGGGGATCGAATAAAAGCAATTATTTCTGATATTAAAAAAACTTCTACAGGACTTCAAATAGTGCTCAGCAGAAGCGATCCAAAACTTGTTGAAATCACAATGGAAATGGAAATTCCAGAAATTGCAGACGGTACTGTAAAGATTGAAAAGTGCGTTCGCGAGGCTGGTTATAGAACAAAAATGGCTGTTTCCACAGTGCGCGAAGAGATCGATCCTGTTGGGGCTTGCGTTGGAACTAAGGGTGTTCGCATTCAGAATGTAATTCGCGAGCTTCTCGGTGAAAAAATCGATGTTCTGAAGTATGATCCAGATCCTGTTGAGTTTATAAAAAATGCTCTTTCTCCTGCTAGTGTAAACCGTGTCGTTATTCTTGATGAAGCGAAAAAGCAGGCTCTTGCAATTGTTGATGATTCTCAGTTTAGTCTTGCAATTGGAAAGCAGGGGCAAAATGTTCGCCTTGCAAACCGCTTGTGCGACTGGTCTATTGATGTAAAGACAGAAGAACAGTGCGAAGGCATGGATCTTAGCGATAAGGCTACTTCAGTTGCGGCTAGAAACTTATTTAAAGATGAAGAACCTAATAGCGAAATTGCAACCATAAAAGAACTTCCTGGAGTTGATCAAACTGTGGCTGCCGCTCTTGCAGAAAAAGGAATTGAAGATATTGTTCAATTTATGGAAGCTTATGACACTCTTGAAATTGAAGGTCTTACAAAAGAACAATTAGATGCAGTTCACTCTTTAATCAAAGAAAATGTAGAGTTTGTGGAAGAGGAACAGAATGAAGATTCTCAAGAAAAAGAGTCTGAAGAGGAAGAAGAAAAATACTACTGTCCAGAATGTGGCGCAGAGATTACTCTTGACATGACGCGTTGTCCTAAGTGTGGTGTTGAGTTTGAATTTACAGAGGACGAGGAATAGGGTACACAATGGCTGAAGATATAGAAAAAAAGCCTGCAATTATTGTTCACAAAAAACAAAACGATAGTTCAGCAGCACAAAATAATAACAATAATGCTGCAAAAAAGAAGATAGTAGTTGTAAAAAAGAAGACTACTGCGCCTTCTTCTAATCAAAAGACAGAAGGTGCAAAGCACGAAGGTTTGCGTGTTGTTGTTAAAAAAACAGAGTCTCGTAATAATGCGGAAAAAACTTCTGTAAAAAATGAAAGCTCTTCTAGAGGTTCGTCACAGAATAGGAATGAAGGTCGTCCTCAGCAGCGTCGTGCTTTTGAGCTTAATACTACACGGCCTAATGTAAAAGCTGGAAACCTTTCTGACCATGGCAGACGCGATAGCAGAAATGGCGGCTATGGATATGGAAACGGTCGCAGCGGCTATAACAATAATGGCTCTAACGGTGGTGGCTACCGCAATCGTGAAGGAGGCGGATTTACTGGTGCTCAAGCTAGACAGGGCTATCAAAACCGCGAACGCGATGGCAACCGGCAGGGCGGCTATCAGAGCCGCAATGGACAAGGCGGATTTGGTGGCAATCGTCAAGGCGGATTTCAAAACCGCAATGGGCAAGGCGGCTCTCCTAGATTTGGTTCTGGTCAGGGCGGATTCCGCGTAGGTGGAGGAGCAAGTTCTGTCCCTCCGATGATGCAAAACCGTGCGCCTGCAAAAAAGACCTTTAAAGGCAAAAAACAAGTATATAATAGAAAAGATGAAGAGCAGTACGACGATAATCTTTTTGAAACAAAAAAGAAGTCGGAAACTCCTGCAAGCGTAGTTCCAAAGTCCATAGAAATTATGGAAACTGTATCTGTTTCTGATCTTGCTCGAAAAATGAACTTAAAGGCTAGCGAAGTTATTTCAAAACTCATGGGAATGGGTATGATGGTAACAATTACGCAGTCAATTGATTCCGATACTGCAACTTTACTTGCTGCAGAATATGGTTGCGAAGTAAAACTTGTAAGCCTTTATGATGAAACTGTTATTCAGGGAGACGCTGATAAAGAAGATTCAATGCTTCCTCGTCCTCCAATTGTTACAGTAATGGGCCACGTTGACCACGGTAAGACAAAAACTCTTGATGCAATTAGAAAATCTCATGTTGCAGAAGGCGAAGCTGGTGGAATTACCCAGTCAATTGGTGCTTATAGCGTAAAAACCGAAAAAGGAACAATTACATTCCTTGATACTCCAGGCCACGAAGCGTTTACAATGATGCGTGCTCGCGGTGCCCAGGTTACAGATATTGTTGTTTTGGTTGTTGCCGCTGATGATGGTGTTATGCCTCAGACTTTAGAAGCTATTGCGCATGCAAAAGATGCAAAGGTTCCTATTATTGTTGCTGTAAACAAGTGCGATAAGCCAGAAGCTAATCCAGATAGAGTAAAAACTCAGTTGAGCGAACAAGGGCTTACTCCAGAGGAATGGGGCGGCGAAACTCAATATGTGCATATTTCTGCATTAAAAGGTCAAGGAATTGACGAGCTTTTGGATGCAATTCTTCTCCAGGCAGAAATGCTTGAATTAAAGGCGACTTATGATTGCCGTGCGGAAGGAAAAATTCTTGAATCTCGAATCGATCAGGGACGCGGTGTTGTTTCTACAGTTATTATTCAGCGTGGTACATTAAAACAAGGCGACCCTTTTGTTGCTGGAATTTATTCTGGCCGCGTAAGGGCAATGTTTGATGACCGCGGAAAGCGTATTCAGGAAGCAGGTCCTTCAATTCCTGTGGAAGTTCTTGGAATGGAAGAAATGCCTAATGCTGGGGATCCGTTCCAGGTTACTGAAAACGAAAAAGAAGCTCGCGCAATTTCTACAAAGCGCCAAGAGCTTAAACGCTACGAAGCTGCAAAAGCTGTTAAGAAAACAACTCTTGACACCCTTTACAAAGACATTGAAGCTCACGAAGTTCAAGAACTAAAAGTTATCATCAAGGCTGACCTTCAAGGTTCTGCCGAAGCGCTTAAGGCTTCTCTTGAAAAACTTTCTACAAAAGATATTCGCTTGAACGTAATTCATTCAAGTGCAGGCGCAATCAATGAATCTGATGTTACTTTGGCAGCAGCTGATTCAAACGCAATTATTATCGGATTTAATGTTCGTCCTACGCCAAAGGCAAAAATTCTTGCAGATACTGAAAAAGTTGATATTCGTAAGTATAATATCATCTATAAGTGTGTGGAAGAAATTCAAGCAGCTATGGAAGGTATGCTTTCGCCAGACACAAAAGAACAAACACTTGGTGATGTTGAAGTTCGAAACACTTTCAAAGTTCCAAAAGTTGGAACAATCGCTGGTTGTTACGTTGTAGAAGGTCTTGTAAAACGCAATGCAATGGTTCATCTTGTTCGCGAAGGAATTGTAAAGTTTACAGGAAAAATTTCTTCGTTAAAGCGATTTAAAGATGATGCAAAGGAAGTTTCTACAGGATTTGAATGTGGTATAGGTCTTGAAAATTGGCAAGATATTCAAGTTGGCGACCACATGGAAATCTTTGAGTATATTGAAGTTGCCCGAAAGCTTGGTGATGAACATCACGATGACCGTGCAGAAAACGAAAAGAAAGCTGCAGAAGCTGCGGCAAAAGCTTTAGCGGATGCACAAGCAGAACAAGCCCTTGAAGCAGAATCTTTAGAAGCCGAAAAAGCGAAAGCTAAAGCTAAAAAAGCTGCAAGGCCAAAGGATTTGGGATCTAAATATCCAGGAAATACTTCTGAGTCTAAAGAAAATTAATTAAAATTCGCCTAGTCAAGGTGCTCTTGCGACCTTGGCTAGACCGTTTTTAATGTTCGTATGAACCTTTGTTAAATAAAAATAACCAAGTAATAACGACTGTTTTTATCTTTATAAGTTTATATTGTAAAATTTTTATGGGAGGCTAAAATGGGTCAGTACAGAATTGAGCGATTAAACGTTCAGCTTAGAGACGAAATTTCAAAGTTGATTAGTCGTGGAGAAGTAAAAGACCCTAGAGTTTCGACTTTTCTTTCAATAAATCGGGTTGAAGTTACAAACGATTTGAGTTATGCAAAAATCTATGTATCAAGTTTCTTATCCGATGGGCAAGTTGAACGAGGGGTAGAGGGCCTTAACAGTGCGGCAGGATTTTTGCAGTCTTCTATTGCAAAAAAGATGAGAATTCATAAGTTTCCGAAATTTACTTTTTTTGTTGATTCTGGAATGAAAACAGGTTTTCACATGGTTCAAAAACTTAATGCATTAGAAGAAGAATCTAAGGCTTGGGCTGAAAGTCATCCAGAAATGGCTGATTAATGCCTAGCCAAGTCAATTTTTTAGTATGAAAAAAAATAATTGCGATAAAATTGTTCTTTTTGCAAAACCTAGCGGTTGCACATCATTTTCTTCTTTGTTTTCTATAAAACGCGCTTTTTCAACAAAAAAAGTCGGGCATACTGGTACTTTAGACAGTTTTGCTTCAGGACTCTTAGTCGTTTGCTGCGGTTCCCTTACAAAACTTGCTGGTAGAATTACAGAATTTGATAAATCATATGAGGCTGTTATAAAATTTGGAGAGGAAACAGATACTCTTGAGTGTACTGGTAAACTAGTTGCTGTGGCGCAATTGCCTCTAGTTTCTGATTTGGAAAAAGCTCTTGCACATTTTACAGGGGAATTTTTGCAGGCTCCACCAGCATTTAGTGCGATTCATGTAGATGGGAATCGAGCAAGCGATTTAGTTCGAAAAGGCGTCGCTGTAGAAATTCCAAAAAGATTGGTAAAAGTATATTCTTCAGAAATTTTAGAGGCAAAACTAAATTCCTCTAACCGAGTTGAATATGCCCGAATAAGATTTTCAGTTTCAAAAGGGACTTATATTCGTTCCTTAGCAAGAGATATTGGAATTAATTGTTCAAGTAGAGCAAGTCTTGCGGGGCTTTTAAGAACTAGTATTGGTCATTTTGAACTAAAAAATGCTGCTGGATATGATTTTTTGCAACCGTTTAACATAGAAAATGCAATTTCTAATTCTAAAAAACTCATTGATGATGAAAATCTTTTAAAACAAAACAAGATTAATGCTTTTAATATTGATGAAAACGCTTTAGAAAATCAAATTCGTCAAAAATCTATGTCTATGAATTATTTGCTTGCAAAAGATTGTGGATTTTCTGTGGCTCACGTTTTGGATTCATTTAAAAACTCTTTTAAAAATGGAGCAACTCTTTCTTTTTCGAATTTTGTTGAAAAAAAAGAATCGTTTTTTACAGATTTTATAGCAGTTTTTTCTCAGCAAGAGGATTTTTTAGGCCTTGTTCAAAATACAGGCAACTTTAGTTTAAAGTATTCTTTTGTATTGCACGACTAACATTTGTATATTAATTCTATAAAAAAATTGGAGCTTAATCTTATAGTTTGTAATTGTATGAGGCTATCTGTACATTGACTTGAAATCCATTCGTATGTAAAATAAAAGAATGTTTGATGTAAAAGAAAGTGATTTTTTTGATCTTGAAGACGAAGCTTTTGATACAGTTATTGAAGCTGGAATAAAATTTACAGGTAATATAAAATTTGTAAAGCCTTTTATGATTCGTGGAAAAGTTAATGGTAAAATCGATGCTACTAGCGATTTGGTTATTGACACGTGTTCAGAAGTAAATGCTGATATAAATGCAGTTCGGGTTCTTGTAAAAGGTAAGGTGCACGGAAATATACATGCAAAAGACTTGATTTTTGTTTCGTCTGACGGTGTTGTAGATGGCGATATTACTTCTAATCAAGTTGTTCTTGAGCCTGGAAGCGTGTTTACAGGTCGTTGCACAATGATAAGGTAGGATTGCACAATTCGTTGTTTTTATCTTTGTGAGTTGAGCTTGCGGTGCAAGTTTTTTATCAACTGCTGCTTTTTCATGGGAGATTCAGTATGAAAAGTAATTTTTTTTATATTTTTTTTATATTTTTTTCATTGCTTTTAGCTTTACCTTTGACTTCTCAAGCCAATGTAAAACAGGACGCTCTTGTTCTTTATAGAAATAAAAAGTATAAAGAAGCCGTTGCTGTGTGTGAGCAGGAACTTTTACAGACTCCAAACAATATAGAATCCTATGTTGTGATGTGCTGGGCTCTAGTTGCAAATAAGCAATACTCTGAAGCTGAGCAAAGGGCTCTAGCAGGTTTAAAGATTAGCACCTATGATCTTAGGCTTATTGAAATACTTGGAGAAGCCCGCTATTTCTTAGGAAAAAATAATGGAGCAATGGAGCAGTTTCAAAAGTATGTTGCAAATGCTCCTGAAAATGGCAGCCGTGTAGGCGATGTCTATTACTATATGGGCGAAATTTTTATACGGCAGGCAAGGTATCAGCATGCAGATATTGCTTTGTCCGCAGCGGTAAAAAAACAGCCTTTGTACGATAAATGGTGGATTAGATTAGGTTACGCTCGAGAAATGGCAGGTAACTATTATGAATCTGTAGAAGCTTATGATGAAGCTCTTAGATTAAATTCTTCTTCCGTTGAGGCAGAGCGTGGAAGGAATAGAGTTTCTTTAAAACTTCAGTAAAGTTGATAATAAATTGCAAATACGTTTTGGAACTACCGGTTGTCGCCTTAATCAAATAGAATCTGAAAGCGCGGCGCATTTTTTTTACGATAAGTCTTTTTCAGTTTCTCTTGAACCTTTGACTGCGAAGAGTCAAAATGATTTAGAATGTCTTGTTTGTGTTATAAATACTTGCTCCGTTACTCAAAAAGCCGAACAAAAAGATAGGCGCATAATTCGTCTGTATCTTGAAAAATGCCCAAATGCTGCAGTTATTGTCACGGGGTGCTACGCACAGTTGTCGCCTAAAACTCTTTTGGCAATAGATTCAAGAATTGCAGTGCTTCCTGGTCAAAACAAAAGTAGATTGTCACAAATTCCTAGTATCCTTGCAAATAATCTTAATTCCTTTAATCCAATAGTTTTTTCAAAATTGCTTAACGAATCAATTTTTAATATTGATTCTAAAAATCTTGGCAAAAGTGAAGATGCTTTTAAACTTTCAACAGATTCATTTTTAGCTCATTCAAGGTCTTCTATAAAAATTCAGGATGGCTGCAACAACAATTGTACTTATTGCACAATAAATAAGGCACGAGGTCATTCTGTAAGTCTTGCTCCAAAAGAAGTTGTTCAGCGTGTAAAAAAATTAGAAGAAGTTGGTCAAAACGAAGTTGTCTTTACAACTGTAAATATAGGTCAATATTGTGGCGAGTATAATGGAAGAAATATTAATTTTGCGCAACTTTTAGAGCTTTGCCTTGAGCAGACTAAAAGCATTTCTTTTAGAATTTCCAGTTTGTATCCTGAAGTTGTTGATGATTATTTTTGCTCGGTTATAAAAAATACAAGGGTTTGCCCTCATTTTCATATTTCAGTACAGTCAGGAAGCGATGATGTTTTAAGAAGAATGGCAAGAAGGTATTCTTCTCAAGATGTTGTGTCAGCGTGTGCTAAGTTGCGCCTTGCAAAAGAAAATCCTTTTATTGCTTGCGATATTATTACAGGTTTCCCTGGAGAAACTGAACAAGATTTTTGTAAAACCATGGAACTGTGTGAAGAATGTAAATTTTCTTGGGTTCATGTTTTTCCCTTTAGCGAAAGGCCTGGAACTCTTGCCGCAAAAATGGATAATAAGGTTTCTCAGTTTATAAGCGGTGAAAGAGCAAAGCAGCTTAGTCACTGGGCGGTAAACAGTAAAAAAGAATTTATAGAATCTTGCTGTGGAAAAACTTATGATGCAATTTTGGAAACAGTGAATCATTCTTTGCTTTTTAACGTAGGAGAGGGAGAAACTACTTTTCATGCTGTAACAGAAAATTTTTTACATTGCAAAATAATTGCATTAGAATCAAAGTATTCTAATTTAAGGCAAGGACAGAGGATAAAACTAAAAATTATTGCTCCCATTCAAGAAGGAATTCAAAAGGGCGGGGAATCGGATTGTATTGCAGAATTTTATGAAATTTAAAAAAAATCTTGATTTTCCTATTGAACTTTTTTTTTATTTAGTATATATTATTTTTCGTTACGGGATGTAGCGCAGCTGGTAGCGCATCTGGTTTGGGACCAGGGTGTCGCAGGTTCAAATCCTGTCATCCCGATATAAGTGCTTAATTATTTTCTTACGTTGTAGGGAAATACTTGTTTAGCCACAAGGCACAAAAAACACAGTTTCTTCTACGTATTGATGTCTACTTTTACGTAGAAATTATTGAGGTTTTATGCTTGATAGGCGTTACAAATATTCTCTACGGTTAACTAGTCCTTTTTATCTTTACCGAAAGTACAAAAGAAGCGGTATTTTTTACGTTCGCTTCAAAGACGGAAAAACCATTTCTACTCATTCAACAGATATTCAGTCTGCTTACGATTTTGCCACCAATTACCTAAAAAATGTGTCGCAGGATAATTTTAAAGTTCTGGACGATTTTCAAAAAACGCTTCGGGGCTATTATGTTCGCGGCAGCAAGTGGATTAAATACGACGAAATACACGGCTCGAAGTATTCTGACAAGGTTTTAAGCCAGAACCGTTTTGCTTGCGAAAAAATGGCGGATATGCTGCAAGATGTAAAGGATTTTGCAAAACTTTCAAAGGCCCGGCTTCATAAGCTGCAAGAACAGCTTTTAGAAAACGGACTTTCTGGCAAGAGCGTGAACAACTACATCGCCGTTTTGCACAAGATTTTTAAGCAGTTGGTTGATAAAGAGATTGTTGAACTTGATCCGTTTGTGGGCTTGCGTAACTGTTCTCACGAAAAGCAAAGAAGAACTTGCTTCCCAATAGACTTGTTTCGGGGCTTTTTTGAGGATGTTGAAAAAATGGATTCTTTTTCTTTGCTTGCGTATTGCGCAATAATCACTGGAGCAAGAAGAACAGAACTGATGAAGTTGAAGATAGACGATATTTCAGTGTATAAAAATGTATACATCTTGAGAATAAACGGAACAAAATCAGAGTATTCAGTCCGTTCTGTTCCGCTGGATGAAAAAGGTGCAAGGGCAGTAAAAAGAATGATAGCGGAAAATGTCGCAAGCCTTTACAACGTCCGCAAGTGCACTGAAATTATTGGCGGACGCATTGGCTACAGTCTTGAAATGATAAAAAACGAAGGCATCTGTTTTCATTCGTTCAGAAAGATGTACAAGACAATTCTTACCGCTGCAAATCTTAATACAAGCCTTATAGAAACGCTGATGGGACATTCTACGGACAACCAGAGCTCTAACGATGTGGAGCGCATTTACTTTGTTTCTGACAAAGCGGATATGTCGCAGGTTTATAAAACTGTTATAGACGCGTTTAAGTTTCTTGAAAAAAAATAAAAAAAAATATTTTCCGGTTGTTTATTTTTAGGATAAGTATTATTTTATTAATGACTTTTGATAACCACATAAAACTCAACTCCAAAAGAGAGGCATTTAAGCCTCTCTTTTTTTTTACATCACGATGTTTAATTTTTTGCAAAGCGCCTCTTGCAAAACTTGGCTAAAGTTTACGGCGGCTTTTTCTGCTCTTGTATTTAGCCACGCAGGTATTGATAAAGTTTTTTTTATCATTTTATTGTTTACAAGCTTGCGCCATTCTGTGGTATCTGCAACAACCAAAGAAACAATGCCATCTGTTTTTATATCTTCAATTTTGCTAGGCTTGGGAATTTCTTTGTTGTTGTCTTCGTAGTCTGCCAACATCATTGCAATAACATCTTCGGCCATAAAAATAGCGTCTGCCATATCATCGCCGTAAGTAAAGCAACAAGGAATATCTGGAACAGTAACCCCAACTTTTCCCTCATCTTCTTCAAAAATTACAGGATAAACGTATTTCATAAAACCTCCAATTTAATACGTAGTGTCAAGCAAAATTTTAATTTTTTTTACATCTCTTTTATTATTTCTTGCAGCGAATTAAAAAAATCTTGCGTAAGTGCATTTAATTTTTTTTGAACTTCTTCCTTTTTGGAAACAGATGCTTTTTCTGTTTTTGCCTCTTCTTTTTCCTTTCCAGTGATAAGCCATTCAACAGAAACACCTAGATAGTTTGCGATTTTTAAGCAAACATCACCTGCTGGAATAGTTCCCCTTTTTTTCCATGCGGTAATAATAGATGTGTCAATTCCTACATCTTGGCACATAGCCGCCCTTTTAATGTTTTTTTCAGTTAGTTTTAAATCAATTCTTCCTACAAAATCCATAGTTTAAGCCCCTTTATTTTTATTTTCGCACAAAAAAGCCTACAAATGTAGAAAAATTTATTGACAAACACGACAAATGTAGTTTATATTAAAAATATAATCGACAAATGTCGAAACAAACAGAGTAAACTCTGTTTTAGTTCTTCTTGACAGAAGAACTAAAAGCTGTCCCCTTAGAGTAAATAAAAAGGAATAAGCCCCTTTTTAACATACCTGCCGTTTGGCGAAGGGAAGGACAGCCCCTTTGCTGAACGGCTTCTTTTTTTTTGTGGCTAGAAAAGAAGCCACTAGGAGTTTTTTATGTTGGTAAAAATAGTTAGAAAAAACGGGAGGACTTTCTACAGAAAGCCCTCATTGATTGAACGCGGCTGGCACAACTTTAAAAAAGTCGCTCCAGACTTTGGCTTTACGCCCGCATGGAACGCGGCGACCATGGCTTGCTTGGTCTTGGTTGTTTCTTCCACATTTACCCACCTTTTAATACAAACGGCAAGGAGTTTTTAATGAACACATTGCTTGCAACCCCTGTTTTTTACGCTGGCTTAAAACCTTTGGAATTTAAGTCGGAAAAGGCCGCCAAAGACTTTTTTAACGTGCCGATGTCGCAGATAAAAAAAGCGCTTTTAGTCGGCTCGTCGCTTCATGGCTATTTCTTGGATTACAGTCTTTTCGATGAAAACGGCGATTTAGACGCGCTTTCCAAAGAAGAAACTAACAGGCTTTCTGAAAAGAAGAAAAACCTTAAGGACACAAAACTGATAGCAAAGCTAAAAGAGCTTGAGCAAAAGGAGAGGATACTACGCAGCCTATAAAGAAATTTTCAAAGACGCAGCAAAGAGTTTTTGACTTCATAAAGGAAAACGGCTCAATAACAACGCTGCAAGCAATTGTGGAGCTTGGAGAAACTAGGATTTCTGCAAGGATTTTTGAACTAAAAGAGCGCGGCGTAAAAATTGCGTGGGAATGGATAAACGTTTCTAACCGGTACAACGAAAGCCGCCGTGTGAAAAAATATTTTTTTGACCCTTTGTAACTCTCTTCGGGTATGGATTTATGTTGGCAAAGCGGAAAGACGCTTGGCAGCCGGACAGACGGCATCCTTGGAGCATTTATTTATGGAATTGTCAAATGACATCGCTAAGGCGTCATTGCACGCAAGTATGTACAAGGTGATAAAAAGAAAATCGCCTGAAAAAAGAGTGAAACTCTACGACATGATTTTTGATTACTTGTACATGGATATAGAGCCGTCAGAAGACGACGAGTTCTACGACCTTTTTTTAGCCTGGAAGCCACAAATGGACTTCGAGCTGAATGCCAAACTTTCAGGAAAAAAAGGACGTCTTGCTAGAGATGGAAAAAATAACGCAAAGAATGACACCTTTTTTAGCACTTTTTCAGACCCTAAACAAGGGTTTGAAAAACCCTGTTTAGACAACGTTAACGAAAACGTTAACGTTAACGTTAACGCACACGAAAACGTTAACGTTGTGCAAAACGATTTTGAGTGTGTGGGTGAAGTTCAAGAAAAACAAGAAGATGATATTCAAAAAAAGTGGCATGGCTTTGAGCAAAAAGCGTTCGGCTTAATCACAGAGCATAACAAAAGCGCAAGCTATGCGCATAAAATGCCAATCTCGAAGGATTTTTTCAGTTTTATTCAAAAAGAGTGCCGCGAACTAATCGCCGCGCTTAAAAACGAATGCCCCGAAGATATTTTGCAAGCCTTGAAAAATTACTTGGAAATTGCAAAGGGCGACACTTGGAAAACAACTTTCTCAATCGCCAATTTTATCAAGGACTACGCAAGGTATTCGGACAAAGACTTTGAAATCTTGCCGTTCTTAAAAAATCAAAATCAAGTTGCCCAGAGCGTTTGCGATGTTCCGAAGCAAACCCCGGAGCAACTGGAGCAGCAGCTTCTTACAGAAATGCAAGGGGAAAAACACTTTATAAAGCCAATTTTTGAACACTATAAAGACGAGTGGGTAAGCCGGGGATGTCCGCTTGGAAAGCAGTATTTTGTTTTTCAGGAAGAGAAAGCCCTTAGCGGCTACGGTCAGAAACTAAAGGCGGATTTTTTAATTCATGAAAAAGGGGCTTAAACTATGGGATTTGAAAAGGCAAAAGAAAAACTTGGCGAAGAAACTAAAAAGCTGATTGCTTGGCGGCATTGCGAGAAGTGCGGGGCAAATTACCCTTACTTTCAAACTGTTTGCTACAAGTGCTGGAGAGCGTCCAAAGAACGCCCCGAAAACCCCTTGCAGTCGGAAGCTGCTAAAAACTTGATAACGGTAACAGGGGACGCGCTGCCGCCTTTGATCAGGCTGAACAGTGATTATCCGATGCCAAAAGATTACAAGGGGCTTGGCAACTGCTTTGAATGTACAGAACATTCGTTCTGCGCGAAGTTTGGCAAGGCTGAACTGACTTGCCAAAGGGAAGACTGGGAGTATTGCCCTTGCAAAAAGTGCTGCATAGCGGCAAAGGAGTTTGTTAGAAAAAAATGAAAAGCAACGCGGAAGCCTTTAATTATTTTTTAGATTTTGGTGGAAAAAATAAAGTTTCGGGGCTCCCGCAAGGCGATGAAAACGGCACTGACAACGAAAAGCTTTTGCATTGCCAGTGGAAATATCTTGCTGAAAAAGACGAAAAAAGTTTTGTAAAACTTTGGATGCTTTTTACAGAGCTATGCAAAAGGGCGGTAAAAAAAGAAATTAAGACAAAACGCTTTTTTCTTGATTACGATGAAGTCTGCTTCAAGGCGGACTTAGCCGCTGAGTACGTTCTAAGAAGATACAGAACGTACGAAAGGGAAAAGGGCGAAACTTACGTAGTAAAAAACTTTATTGCGGCCGCCCACGATGGAGTTATGCACGCTCTTTATAGCGAAGTTGAAAACGACTTTTATTTAGAGATGTGCAAAACTCTAAACGGAAAGCCAGTTAAAGAAATAGGCAGAAGGGGATGCAGCCTAAAGCTTAAAGAAGAGCCAAAAGAGCAAGAATACGAAAAAGATTTGGAAGGGCAGTTGCTGCTTTTTTAATCCAGGAGTTTTTATGACAGATATTAATTCAGTTTTTATTATCGGCCGTCTTACCAAAGACGTTGAAATTACTTACACGCAAAACGGTTATGCGCTTGGAAAAGCGAGCCTTGCAGTCAACCATACGCAGAAGAAGAACGGCGAATACGTTGAAGAAACCAGTTTTTTTCAAGTGAACATCTACGGAAAAATGGCGGAAAGCCTTAGACCGTATCTTTTAAAAGGCAAGCGCATTGGAATAGACGGCAATTTAAGGCAAAACCGCTGGGAAAAAGACGGACAAAAGTTTTCACGCGTAGAAATAAACGCTAACGCAATACAGCTTTTGAGCTCTACAGAAAACAACCAGAATCAAAGTGCGCAGAATAACAATTACGGTTATTACGGGGCATAAGGAGCAGGTATGAACGCAATGGAAGTTTACAAATCATTAAGCCAGCCGCCAGCAACTGCGTTAAGGCAGATAACGGCGGGCAACCTAAAAGGGAAAACGGATATTAATCCGCAGTGGCGCTATGAAATAATGACTAAAACATTTGGACTTGTTGGCATTGGCTGGAAGTATGAAATTCAAAAAGTTTGGACGGAGCAGGGAGCAAAAGGCGAAGTCTTGGCATTTGCGCAGGTTGCGGTTTTTATAAGAAACCCGGACACAAAAGATTGGTCAGACCCGATTGTAGGAATTGGGGGCAGCAAGCTAGTAAACGCTTTTAGCGCAGGCTTGCAGTCAAACGACGAGGGCTACAAAATGGCGGTAACGGACGCGTTTAGCACAAGCCTTAAAATGCTCGGTGTCGCAGCTGATATTTATGCTGGAAAGTGGGACGGAATCAAATATAAAGAATGTGTCAATAGCGGCAACGCAAAGCAGAACGCAACCGCAAATAGTTCTGCCAACGCTTCGGGGCAAAGCCTAAAAGGCGGAGCAGACACTCAAGAAGAGCATAGCAAAATAAACGAGCTTCTAGAAACAAAAAAGGCGGACGGAAGCCCGGTTTTTTCGCCAGAAGAAATAAAGCAGGTTGGAGCGTGGCGAAAAGAACGCACCGCGCAGCAAGTTATAGGCTATCTTTCAGACTTGGCGGCGCAAAGAAACGCCGTAACAGAAGAGCCGTTTCCTGAAGATATTCCTTTCTAGGAGCGGAAAAAATGGGAACTAGAAAAAATACGTTTAATTCAACTGTGGCAAAAGCTTACAAAAGGCTTGCGCTTCAAATAATAAAAGAAGCAGTAAAAGATAAAGATTTACAATTCTTTGAAAAGTCTTTTATGTTTGAGCTTTGCTGCTCTATAGCGGAAGTCCCAAAGGAGAAGATACTTGAAAGCAAGACTTTGCAAAAAATCCGGCTGCATGAGAACCGTAAAAGATGGAAAGGAGTATTGCTACATTCATAAAGACCTTGAAGGCAAGCGCAAGGTTTTTACCAGAAGGGGAAAATCCAGCGAATATCACAGCCTTTATGAATCGGCATTGTGGCGGAAAACATCAAAGGAGTTTTTAAAAAAATATCCTTTCTGTTTTATATGCGGAAAGCCAGCGCGCATTGCGGACCACATAACACCGCATCGTGGAAACCTTGAGCTTTTTTATGATGAAAGCAACCTGCAGCCAATGTGCTGGAGTTGCCACTCAAGAAAAACGTTCAGAGAAAATAACAATTTTAGGAGCAAGAAATGAAAAGAATAATCTTTGAATTTAAAGACGAATACACGCACGGAGAGTGGAGAAGGCGAGAGTGCAGTGTAAGAAGCGTTGAAGAGTGCATAAAAATCTACGGCTTAGATGAATGTGATTACAGAATAATAAAGGTTGAGGAGATATAGCAATGAAGCATAAAACCATGTACGAACGCTACAGGGATAAAGAACTGCCAAAAGAAGTGCAGGAGAGCATAGAATACCGGCAAAGCGAAGCGGAAACGCAGTCTGAAAAAGACTTTATCGCGGGATTCTGGACACGTTGCCATGCGGATGAAATCATTTTTCCAAAAAGCAAGGAAGAAACGGTTTACATCAGCGGAGCGATAACAGGACTTCCAAAAGCAAAGTATGAAAAAGCCTTTGAAGAAGCTGAAACACTTCTTGAGGAAAAAGGCTTTATTGCAATCAACCCGCTAAAAATCAATCACCACGAGGACACTAGAAACTGGACTTGGGAAGATTTCATGAAGGCGGACATAGCCGTGCTTTTGAAATGCAGATACATCTATCTTCTTCCCAATTGGAAAAAGTCAAAAGGGGCAGCCCTTGAATACAAGATAGCACAGGCACTAGGGATAAGGAGATTAGAAGAATGATAATAACAGAAAAAGAACTTAACGCAATGCTAGAAGCACAGCATTTACTTTCTTTTAACGAGGGGTATGAAGCTGGCAAGAAAAACGAGCGTGAACTTCAATGCGGAAAGAATCATCTTGAGAAGTTAGCAAAAGAAAATGAATCTTTGAAAAAATCCGCCCTTGTATGGCACAAAGTAACCTGTTTTGACAAACCAGACGAAAACGGCTACATAACCACTGATAATCCGGCGGAAGAAGGAAAGGAATATCTTCTTAAAACCAAGTATGGCTTTGATGTTGATACTCTTGACTATGACGATACAGGCTTCTTTTTCAAATACGACTGGAGCGAGATTGAGGCATGGGCGGAACTGCCAGAGGTAACAGAATGATAATCAAACAAGATGACAATGCCATAATCTATCAGGTGCATGCCTACAACGTTCTTACAGAGCTTGCGGACTACACAGGAAGACGCATGGTCGACACTGATGAGCTAAGAAATCTGATTGTAGAGGCAAGAAGAAAGCTGGACGAGCTTGAGAAAGCTTCAAACAAAGCGATATATGGAGACTAAATGAAAAAGTATTGCAGATATTGCTCAAACTTCTGTTGCGGCAATGGCGAATGGTGTGAGGAGTTTCAGAAAACTCTTTCTGAAAGTTACGCCAAGCGACCCAATAATTGTGAGAAATTCAATTTCTGTTCAAAAAAGGAGTGCCTCCTTTCAACAAGGGCAGGAAGATGAGAGAGGAAACAAGACAAAAACTTCTGCCGACCCTGTTCAAAAAAGGAAACAAGACCTGGAACACAAGACCATTGGGCTCCGAACGGATTTCCAAAGACGGCTATATCGAGGTGAAGATAACAGACCAGTTCCACTGTCCAGAAGCCCGGAAAAACTGGAGAGCCAAACATTTGGTAATCTATGAGAAAGCCCACAACTGCAAGGTGGACACTAAAAAAGACTGCGTAACTTTCCTAGACGGCAACAAGCGGAACTTTGACATCAGCAACCTTTGCCTAATATCAAGGGCGGAAAACAGAGTTCTGAACGCAAGAATAAAAAAATGGAACAGACATTCTGGCAACAGTGAAGCTGGAATGTCAGGAGTTTTAATCGCACGCATACTAATAGAGATAAGGAAGAAAAAGATGAGATAGAAGCGTACAGAAAAAAGCTGAAAGACAAGACTTTCATGCAAAAATCAATTGTGGACATCGGCGGCAGAATGGCAGATGAATACATAAAAAGTTTTAATAAAGAAGAAATTGAATTAAGGAAGAAAAACAAACAAGGAGCAAGCAAGATGAAAAACAGTTTGACAGATTTAAACAATTACCTATTTGAGCAGTTGGAGCGTCTTCTTGACGATGAGATTTGCAGTGATGAGGAAAGCACAAAAAGGGAAATCGCAAAAGCACGTGCAATAACGGACGTAGCAAATTCAATCACAAACAACGCAACAGTACAATTAAACGCAATGCGTTTTAGAGCCAAATTAGGACTTGGCAAAGAAGAAATGCCTCAGATGCTGCTGGAGAAGTAAATGACGCAGGGACTTCTGGACTTTTCAGACACGCTGACAGACGCGGACGGCGACACTATTGTTGTTGACCGACTGTCTGACACAGTAAGAATAATATCGCTTCTTCTTAAATGCAGCGGAAAAAAAGCCCGTGAAGTCCTTGCAAAGCTGCGGAAGGATTTTGACGTCTACTCAAACGAATGGACAACACAGCTGATTCTTGCCAAGGACGGCAAGATAATCCATAACTTCGAGGCTCACGGCGAAACCAGCTGGCACGGCCATAAATACAACCCGGTGAATGAATGGGACTTCCGGGACTTTGTAAGCGGAAAAAAAATGCGGTGGGAAAAAATAAAGGAGGCGCAAAAACCGCCGAAGCCTATTAAAATCACCTGCACCGAAATACAGCTGAAAAGAGCAAGGCAGTTGTATTATGCGCGTTCAGTCGGTTTTGACATCGGATACGCGGATTACAAAAGGTTTTATCTTGTCTAAAAGGAAATGAAGAAATGAAAAAAAGATTTACTTTCGTATACAATTTTTTACGAGGCGGCTGGTCGTTTCTATGCGTCTATGCGGACAGCCTGAAAGAGGCGGAAGAAATATTTCACTGTCAAATGACGGAATTTGTAGAGATAACAAAAGTGGAATGTGTGGGAAAATCTATTATTTAACTTGACAATGTGTATAAAATGCGTATAATAGAATTATGAAACGAAAAGATTTGATTAAGCGGCTTGAAAAAGCAGGTTTTATCTTAGAGCGTCATGGCGGAAACCACGATGTCTATTCACGAGGAAAAGACAAGGAGACCGTTCCCAGACATTCAGAGATAAACGAAAACCTTGCAAAGAGTATTCTGAAAAGGTGGAAACTGTAAAGCCGACCGCCAAAAACGGCGGTTCAAATCTTTTTTACGGAGGTAATTTTTTTATGACGGTTATATACCCAGTTGTTTTTACGGAAACCAAAGACAAAAAGAATACAGTGCTTGTCTATATTCCTGATATTGACAGGACGACGGAAGGCTACGGAACTGCTGACGCTATCGCAATGGCAAAAGACTGCATCGGAAACATATTGTTTGATGTTCCAAATTCAGAACTTCCAAATGCAAGCGAAATAGATACAGTAGTCGCAAGTTCAAGCCCGTTCTGCAATGACGGAAAATCATTCGTTTCTTTGGTAGATGTCAACCTGGATGCGTTCAGGCAAAAAGAAAAATCAAAGAGCGTCCGCAGAAACATAACGCTTCCGCAGTGGCTTGATGAAATGGCAACTTCTGCAAGACTAAACGTTTCTTCAATTGCACAAAAAGCACTTAAAAATGAACTGGGAATTGTATAAAAAATGAGTTGTCAAGCAATCCTTAACAACTCATATAATCCGCTATGCTTTCAACGCAAGGTCAACAAGAAACCTTGACAATGAAAGCCCGGATTTTTCCGCTTTTTCGCGGATAATCTTTTCTTCTGACGGCTGGCAGGAAACCTGAAAGCGGACGCGTCCGCTTTCAGCCTTTTTCCGTCCGCCTCCGTGGTAGCCGTAGCCGCTATACTTCTTTTCTGTCTGTTTCGTTTCTTCCATTCTTTTTTTCCTTGATTTTCTTGATGATAAAATAGGCGGCAACTCCAGTAATTGCGCCGATTCCGATTCTAATAAGAATTCCAGAGATTGACATAAAGCCTCCAACGGCTTAAAATGCAAGCAAAGAGGGGCGGTATTTATCCGCCAAACTCTTTTGTTAGTTGCTTATCTGCTTGTCAATCCACTTGCAAATAATGTACGCTACTACATTTGCAAGGATTGGCAGGAGCAGATTTTCAGCAATAAAGATTACTGCCTGCACTTTAACAGCCTCCTGTTTGTTGTTTTCTCTCCTTATGGTTTGATAATATCATACTGTTTGTTTGTTGTCAAGACATTTACAATTGAATTAAAAATATTGTTGCATGCCCCCCCCCGGTTCAAAAACTTGAACGGAAAAGCCTTTCACCAACACCCGCCCTTTTTCATGCGCGCTGTCAAAAAAAACGTGGCGGTGGTTTGCCCCTTAAGGCGTTTTTTTTGGTATGACTATACTAAACATGAGTAGACCTATAAAATCAAACGAAGAACATTTAAAAGACGGAACTTACAGAAAAGACCGTCATGAAAACAGAGGCGTTACGCTTGACGCATTAAAAGAGATTTCTATTCCTGACGGATTAAATAAAGCTGCCGCTGAAAAATGGACTGAAATTGTTCCAACCTTGCAAGAAAACGGACTTATAACGATTGTAGACCTTCCGACAATAACGGACGCGTTTATTCAGTATGGAGCGGCGCAAGATTGCCTTGATACAGTGATGGAAAACTTTTCAAGCATTGCGGACTATTGGGCGCAGCTCAACAAGTTCAAGGATGTTGACTTAATCGCAAAATATAACGAAAGCATGGACATCTACAAGCGCACAATGGAAAAATACGGCGTAACACCGGCAGGAAGAGCAAAGATAAAACTTCAGCCAAAAAAAGAAGACGAGGCGGACGCATTTATAAAAACGCTTAGAGGCAACGGCTAAAATCTAAATGCCCTTTGAATTTACCTACCAGCAGTACATTTCAGACATCTCAACAAACAAACTAGCCGCCTGCAAGAAAGTAAAGCAGGCCGTTCAAAGGCACATTGACGACATAAAGCAGGCGGAAGCCGGAACATTCCCATTTTACTTTGACCACAAGAAAGCGCAGCAGGCGATTCTTTTCTTTACGCAGCTTACTCACACAAAGGGAAAACTTGCCGGCACAAACTTAAAGCCGGAGCCGTGGCAGCAGTTCATTATCGCAAGCATTTACGGCTGGAGGCGCGTTGACAACGGACTAAGACGTTTCAGACGCGCCTACGTCCAGATTGCGCGCAAAAACGGCAAGACCTTTCTTTCCTCCGGTGTCGCCCTGTACGACCTTGTGACAGAGCCGGGAAGCGAGGCGATGGCGGCTGGCGTCACAAGAGACCAGGCGAGTCGGTGCTTCGAGGACTGCCGGAACACCGTCCGCTATTCAAAGACTTTAAGAAAATACATCCAGAACTACGCGCACTCATTAAAATGCGGAGACGGCACAATGAAGGCGCTTTCTTCCGACGCGCACACTTTGGACGGCCTGAACCCTAGCTGCGCAATCATAGACGAATACCACGCGCACAAGACAGACGAGCTTCTGAACGTAATCGAAACAGGCATGTCCGCAAGAACGCAGCCTCTTTTATTTATCATCACAACGGCGGGAAACGACCGCAATGTTCCTTGTTTTGAGGAGTACGAGCGGTGCTCAAAAATCCTTGAGCGGGCGAGAGGCTACGAGAACGAGCAGTATTTCTGCATGATTTTCGAGCTCGACAAGAGGGACGACTGGAAGAACGAGAGCAACTGGTACAAGGCGAATCCAAACCTTGGCGTAAGCGTTGAAATTGACGACCTGCGGATGAAATACAAGAACGCGCTCCAAAAGTCCACGGACGAGGCGAGCTTCAGGACAAAGAACCTGAACGAATGGCTGAACGTGGCCGACGTATGGATAAAGCAGAGCCAGTGGCAGAAATGCCACAGGCGATTCTCTGAGAAAAACCTTGCGGGCTTGAGGTGCTGGGGCGGAATCGACCTTTCAAAGCGCCTTGACATCACCGCCTTCACCTGGTATTTCGCGCTTGAGAACGGCAGGCGGTACGCAAAGCACTATTTCTTTATCCCGGAGGCGCAGATAGAAAACAAGATGCGCGGAGATTCATACCTTTTCCGCCGCTGGATAAAGGACGGCTATGTATTCGCGACGCCGGGCGAGACGGTGGACTATTCGTTTATGTTCCAGAGAATAATCGAGGACGCGCAGATTTACGATGTCCAGGAAATCGCGTACGACCGGAACCTTGCGGCGCACCTTATCCAGGATTTAAGCGATGTCTTTACCTGCGTCGAGTTCTCACAGAGCATTACAGGAATGAGCGAGCCGTCAAAAGCGTGGGAGCAGCTTATAGCGGACGGAAAGCTGATTGACAACAACCCGGTCATGGACTGGATGGTAAGCTGCGCGACCGTAAAGCCCGACGCGAACGGAAACATAAAGCCGATAAAGCCTGACGTGAACAAAAGCACAAAGCGCATTGACGGCGTAATAACCTCAATAATGGCGAACAACCGCCTTGAAATCACTCTTGCTGATGAAGAGGCTCAAGGAAACTTTAAGATAGAAGATGCAGTTTATTAAATTTTGCCCTTGAACTATAACGGAATTATGTCTTTTACACTTTTCGCAGTTTTGTAAATTTTAGATAAAACTGAATTTTCCGCAAGAAATCGCAAGCCTTTTATTGTTATCCTAGGACAGTCTAAAATTATTCCAAACCGCTCATCTTCTTCAAATTCAAAATCTCTTATTTCAATGCCAGATATAAGCTCATCTTCCAGAAGCAAACTCAAAAGATTAACAAACTTCTGTTTTGAAATATTAAAAGTTTTTTCAGTAAAATACTTTTCTTCAAAGTCCGAATTGTTTAATTGTTGCTCAAAAAACTTTAATATCTTGCACAAATCGCCGTAAACACTAGCCATAAAATCAAACTTCCTTTTCATATAGTTTTATAGTTGTTTTTAGTGCTATGTATTATGTATTTCTTTTGATACATAAAATTTTTATCATTTCAGAGATATTCATAAAGTTGTATTAAACTAAAAAGTATAAAAAAACAATAAAAAAAATAGAATATCGGGGCTTTTTTTTTCGCCTTGACTATGTTTTTATGAAATATTCATTTGTTCTGCAAGGCGAAACGCCCTCTAAAAAAAACTCAAGAAGAACGCTTAGAAACGGCAAAACTATTCCGTCGGCTCGTTTTATGGCGTGGCATGATGATTCTGTCTTTTTCCTAAAGCGTCAAGTCTGCCCTGAAGCTCCAGTCAACTCGGCGGTATTTGTAAAAATGATTTTTTATCATGGCGACTATTCTAGGCGTGACAGCGACAACTCGGCGACTAGCATTTTAGACCTTTTAAAAGACGCTGAAATTATTGAAGATGACAACTGGAAGATAATCAGACGAATCTACGTGGAAAACCGCTACGACAAAAACAACGCCCGTTGTGAAATTTTCCTTTATGACTATACAGGCAAGGATTAATTATATGAACATAACGGCAATTATAACTTTTAGCATTACAGTGGCAGGCTTTATTTCTGGAATAATAGTTACAGTTTCAAAACTTTCTGTAGAGTACGGAAAAATCAGAAAAGAACTTGATTCAAACTCTGCAAGAGATAAAGAAGAGCGTTCTCATACAAGAGAAAAGTTTTCAGAGCTTTATACAAGAATAAGCAGCCATGACAGTACGCTTGCAGCGTTGCAGAACAATGTTTCTACACTGACCACAACCTGCGAGCGCATAGAATCAAAACTTGACCGTCTTATAGAAAAGGAGAATAGGTAAATGAAATACCCGCAGTCAATAGCCCTTGCAATTTCAGACAATATTAAAGAAATAGGAAAAAACGGATGTCTTGCCATGTGCTACATTTATTGTGCAGGAGTAGGGCAAGAAAACGAGCTTGAGTATATCCGCATTGTAAACGACGCAATAAAAGCGAATATCCTTGAAAAGGACTGCACTGTAAAAGACGCTGACGCTTTTATAAAGTGGCTTACGGGGCGAAAGGTTACGGTTGTAAAAAAGAACATTTCAGACATAAGCCAAATAAAAGAGCCTGCGCCAGTGCGTTTTAAGGCGGACGGATTAGACGGACACTGGGTAGTGGTAGAAAATGGCAAGATAGTTTTCAATCCGCTTCTCAATTCATTGAACGTTACAAAAGGAACGCCGGTTGAGGCGAGAATAATAAAATGGGGGATAAAAGCATGAAGTTTGAAGAATGGGTAAAGGAAAGTTTTCCAAACAAAGGCAACAATATGCACACATCTTATTCATTGGAAGATATGCACACCGCCTTTTACGCAGGAACAATGCACGGAAGCAATGAAAAAGAAACGGACAACAACGGAAACGGCGGGCAGTTTGGAAGCCCCGAACAAATGCCTAAAAAGAAAGCCTGCAAAGCAAAGACTTCAAGCCTTATCGCTCAAATCATCGCCGCTTTATGGGTTGCCTTTTGGTGCGTTAAAAAGTTTTTGACAGCCGGAGGCGAAACAAACGACATCATTTTAAGCGGTTTTGCAATCGCCGCTTGTTTTTGCCCGGTTTATTTCAACATGATTTTAGACAAAGTGAAATCTATTAAGTTTGGAGATTAAAAGATGACAAGGTTTTTGATTATTGTAATTAGCGTGCTTTTGGCAATGCTTGTAGTTACTCTTTTAGCAATGCGTTTGCAGTCAAAATTCTACAAGCAAAAACTAAAAGAAAAAGACAAAGAATTTCTTTACCGCTGGAACGAAACTCAACAAAAACAACAGGAGATTTTGAACAATGCCAAGAAACAAAAAGAAAATCTGCATAATGGCGACAATTCTAGCAATTTTAACAACAGCCTTGGTGTCTTGCAAAAGCGCTCAGCAAAAGTCGGCGCAAGAGCAAAAAACAATTCAGATTGAAGCGCAATTTCCCAATCCGTTTGACGAAAACGGCAAAGCAATTGTAACGCTTGAAAACAACGGAATCGTAACAATGCCGCTATGGTACTGGCTTAAAATAACAGAATACGTCATAGACGTTGAAAGCAACAAGGAATTGCAGGAATTACAGAACAATGAAAATATTCGGAATTGAAATAAGAAAAGTAAAAAACGACACAACAAGAATCCCTTTGTCAAAGTACACTTCTGGCGGAATGTTTTATTTTTCGCCTAGAATGTCAACCGCCCAGCTTTTGGCAAACTCAACTGTAAACGCTTGTGTAAACATAATTGCAGACGCAGTGGCAAGCCTTTCACTAAACGTTTACAAGAAGGGCAAAAACGGACGCGAAAAAGTAAAGAATCTTCCGCTTGCAAAAGTTCTAAAGCAGAATCCAAACTACTACGATACCGCCTACACTTTTAAGCAGCAAATAATGCTGCATCTTCTGCTGAAAGGAAACGCTTTTATTTTTGTAGAGCGCAACCCGGATTATTCAGTAAGGGCGTTGTACTCACTTGATCCTGATTGCGTGGAAATCTGTTTAGACGAAAAAAAGGACGTTTACTACAAATACACAGTGGACGGCAGGCAGTTCAAATACAATGCGACGGCAATTCTGCACATTCCGGCGATAAGATACAACAGGCTTCGGGGCATATCGCCAATGGAGTACTCAACACATTCCGCAAAAACAGGGCTAGAGCTAGAGGAGTATACGCAGAATTATTTTGACGGCGGAATACATTCAAAACTGCTTGTGACAGTTCCAGTGGAACACAAGAACTGGAGCAAGGACGACAGCCAAAAGCTCACAGAGCAACTTTTAGACGCTTACGGCGGAAAGGAAAACGCAAACAAGCCGCTTATTCTTTCAAAAGGGCTTACTGCAACGCCTATAAACATAAATGGCAATTCTGATAGCCAGCTGGTTGAAAACCGTTCTTTCAGCGAAAAAGAAATTGCAAAGATTTTCCGCGTTCCGCTTTTTATGCTTGGAAGCGAGAACTCGAAGTTTACAAACCAGGAGCAGGCAAACACTTACTTCTTGCAGCACACGCTTACGCCGTGGCTTGTAAAGATTCAGGAATATTTAAACCGCCTTTTGCCAGTGGAAATGCAAGAAAACTGCTACGTTGAGTTTGACACCGACACAATGCTCCGCGCAGACTACAAGACAAGAATGGACAATTATGTAAAAGGCTTGCAGAGCGGAATCTACACGCTGAACCAGGTTCTAGAAATGGAAAATCTTCCGAAAGTTCAGGAAGACTATGCGGACAAGCACATAATGCTTGAAAACTACAAGGCGATGGACGGCGCGGACAAAGACGAAGATAGCAAGGAAGATGACGAAGAAGATAAAGATAAAAAGATTAATGAAGAGAATAAAAAATGATTAAAACGTATTGTTCCGCAGCCGAAAAAAAAGAAATGAAAACGACTTACGGCATAATTTGGCAGATATTAAACACGCTTGACTTGTCTTTAGATGTAAATGGCTGGAATCCACAGGAAGAACTGACGGCAAAAAGATTTAAAATAACAGAAAACCGTTTTTATAAATACATCGAAATGCTTCAAGACGCTGGATATATTGAAGGCGTGGACATAAGAGAAGATTTGGCAGGCGAAAAAGACATTGACCTTACAGATGTAGCGATAACTTTGGAAGGTATTCAGTTTTTGCTAGAGAATTCCACAATGCACAAAATCGCAGAGTTTGCGGAAAAAATCGGGCTTACAGTAGCGGAAAGCGGCGGCAATTTTCTTTTAAGCAAACTTTCAAAATAAAAAAGCCGGCGCGTTTGCCAGCTTTTTTTACTGCTAGCCGATTGAAGAAACCCCCAGCTTTTTCACAAGGGCTTCCTGCAAAGTCTGGCTGAAATTGACGGACGCTTTCTCCGCGCGCTTGCAGAGCCATTCGGGAAGAGTGACGTTCTTGCGGACGCTTTTTCCCGCGCTTGAAATATCACATTCTATGTATGTCGCGAAGTCCTTTCCGGAAGTCCTTATGTCCGTGATTCTGCTTGCCTTTGGAAGAGGCTCACCTTTCTCAAGATAGCTCTCAAGATAGCAGTCAAGGGCTTCCTTTGCGTTCTCAACAATTTCAGTTTCTGTATCGCCCTGTGAAAAGCAGCCTTTCAGGTCTGGAAATTCGCACCAATATCCGCCGTCCTCAAAATGGCATACTGCAGGATAAATCACCATATATACTCCTTGCAGGGCTTCCGCCCTGTCTTTTTTTTACTTTAAGCCGGCTTGCTTTAGGATTGCCGTCTCAAGACCTTTTTTCATATCCTCGCCGTGAACAGGAATTGTTATCGGCGGAAAACCTTCTTTTTCAAGCCTGTGGTGGCTTCCCTTGATTCTCACAAGCGTCCAGCCGTTCTTTCTCAGCAGGCTTAAAAGCTCCTTGTCTTTCATATCTTTATAATAATGCGTATTATACGTATTGTCAAGATATTTTGTAAAAAACTGACTATATCCGCATGCAGTACCAAAAAACAGGAATAACGGTTTCAGATGTGGCGAGGGTGCTTATCGGAAAAGGCGTTGACAGGAAGAAATGCAACGAGGAGAAGAAGGGGTTCCCGGTGATTGTCGGCGCAAGCACGATTGATGACGGCGGGCTTTTAATCTCGCGCTGGATAGAAAACCCCTCTCCGAACGCGGTTCTGTCAAAATTCGGCGACATTCTTGTGAGCGCGCAGGGAACGTGCGGAAAAATCGGAATAAACAACATAGGCGACGCGGTGCTTACTGATGCGGTGATAGCAGTCCGCCCGATTCCGCCGCTTGTTGATTCATATTTTCTTGTGATTGTCATAGTCGAGGCGATAGAGCATAGGCACATAATCCCGGAATTTCCGGAGGACACGGTCGGCTTCCAGAGGTGCATAAAGCCGGAGCTCATAGGCGGAATAGAGTTCATTCCGCTTGACACATTCCATCAGGCCGAGAATGTCCAGGCGATGAAGAATTTTGTAAGCTCGTTCAGGGAGCTTTATCCAAAGGAGAGCAAGAAAAAGAAGCCTGAAAAAATGGTGAACCCTCTCAAAAATTTTGAAGAGAAATCGCTTGACGACTGCCTTCACGAGATTGAGAAGTCTTTGCGGAAGAGAAAGAAAACCCTTTTGGAGCTGAGGAAATTCTCGGAGAGCATAAAAAACAAGCAGGCAATAAAAATAATACAGGAGGAACTGTTTTGAAAGTAGATTTTGATGTGATCGAGATTCTGAAAGGCGCGGAGGCTGACGGAAACAGGCTGCGGATTACGCAGAGGCTTGACCGCGCGATGTACCAGAAGGTGAACAAGACCATTGCGGGGCTTGGCGGAAAATGGAGCGCAAAGGAGAAGGCGCATATCTTTGAAAAGGACATTGGGGAAATCATAAAAGAAGTCTGCGCTTCAGGCGAATACAAGGACATAAAGCAGGACTTCCAGTTTTTTCCGACCCCGGCGGAGCTTGCTAGAAAGGTTGTCGCCCTTGCGGAGATTAAGGACGGCGAGCAGTGCCTTGAGCCAAGCGCGGGAAGGGGCGCAATCGCGCAGTTTATGCCCGGCTGCGACTGCATAGAGCTGAATCCGGACAACGCGGCGTATCTAAGGACGCACGGCTTCAACGTTGTCCACGACGACTTCATGACGTTCGAGCCGAAGAAAGAATACGACGTGATTGTGATGAATCCGCCGTTCAACAAAGGGCAATCTGTAAGGCACGTGACAAAGGCGATTCAAATGGCGAAAAGATGCGTTGTCGCAATCACCGACTTTGGAATCACATTCAGAAACGACAGGGCTACGGCGGAATTCAGGGAGCTTGTGAAAAGCCACGGCGGAACAATCGAGCCGGTAGAGGAAGGCGCGTTCAAGGAATCCGGCACAATGATAAAGACCTGTATTGTGACGGTGCGGAAATAAAAAAAAGGTCTTCTGATACCGGGGAATTTCCCATTATGGGAATTCCCCCTTTTTTTTATTTTTCTTTAGTCATACAAATATTATAAATAAAAAAATGCAAAATCAAACATTATTTAATAAAAGTCTTGACAAGAAATAAATAACAGTGTATATTATAAATATAGGGCGTTGCCCTGTAAGAAATCTTTATTAAAGGGAGCAAGCTATGGAAAACGGCAATAAAAAAGCCCGCAAAGTGTTAGCGGCACTCTGCAAGGCTCTAGCCGAAATCCTTATAACTGTTGTCAGCGCGGTAATTGCGGAAGCGATTATCAGACTGGTTTTCAGTTAATGAGGGCTGGCACGGTGGCGGTAAAACTGCCGTGCCTTTATTCCGTAGTTTACTTCTTAGGGGGCTTTATGTCAAACACTTTAAAGACTGTCATAAAATGCTTTGTGCGTGGAATAATCATCGCGATAGTTATTTTTGTCGCATGGAAAATCTGGGGGTAACCGATGGAAGAAAAACGCAGAAGAGGACACCAGCCGGGCGTTCCGAACCCGAACGGAGGCAGAAAGGCGACAGGATTGAAGCGCGTCAGCTTCTCTGTCTCGTGCCAGCCGGAGGAATTGGAAGAATTAAGAAAACTTGTCGCCGCTTCCGGAAAGACGACAAGCCGGTTTCTTTTAGACCTTGCGTTCGGAAGATAATCATTTTAGAAAAATATAAAAAAGACTATAACAGTGGTACAAGACCCATAAGCGGTACCTCCTATAATTTGCCCCTTGCTGGTGGTGCGGCGGGGGGCTTTTTTTTTGCCATTTTTCGCCAACGGCGGCCAGTTTTTTTTCTGTATAGTTGCAAGTTGCTCCATGTACTCCATTTTGCTCCACGCTTAAAATTCCATTTTGACTATACTTTTAAATTTACAAAATGGAGATTTTGCAGAATGACACCGGTATTTAAAACAGATAAAGATGAATTAAGAAGTTTTGACTTTGAGTTAAGGGCAAAGCAAGACGAGCAAAACGGCACTTTTGTTGAAGGCATTCCAATCGTTTTTGAGAAAAAATGCGACATGGGGCTTTATGAAGAATACATTTCAAAAGAAGCCCTTTCAAAATGCGACATGAAAGACGTGCGTTTTTTGGTAAACCACAACACAGAAATGACACCGCTTGCGCGCTCAAGAAACAACAATAAAAACTCAACCATGCAGATGGAAGTAAAAGACGACGGAATGCACATCCGCGTGAACCTCGACACTGAGAACAACACGGAGGCAAGAAACCTTTATTCCGCAATCCAGAGGGGAGATGTTAGCGGAATGAGCTTTATGTTTTGCGTTCGCGGCGACAAGTGGGAAAATTTGGATTCAGACTATCCAAAAAGAACAATCACGGATATTAGCCAAATATTTGAAGTTAGCGCGGTAACCTTTCCGGCTTATGAAGACACTTCCATAAAAGCCCGTGCCGTTTGCGCATTGGAAAATGCGAAGCGGGAGTTGGAGAACGCAAGGGCGGAAGCAAAAGCGAAGGAAGTAAAAAAAGCGCAGGCTGACTATGAATTAAGGCAAAGAAAACTTGATCTTTTGTCTTATTAAAAAAAATGGAGAAAACAAAATGAACAAATTAAAAGAACTTCAAGAAAGAAAAGCGACTCTCATCAACGAAATGAGAGCAATGAACGAAGCAGCAAAAGACCGCTCTTTTACAGACGAAGAAAAAAAATCTTATTCTGAAAAAGAAACAGAATTGAAATCGGTTGTGGCAAACATTGAGGCGGAAGAAAGAAAAGCTGCTCTCAACGGGTTCACACAAGAAAACCCTGAGCCACGGGCCGACAATCCTGGCGCAAAGGGCGGCTCTGAACAAAAGCAAAGTTTTTTCAAGATGGAAAAAAGGGCAAACGACGTGTTCCTTTCTGTAGGAACTGGAGCAAATCCAGGCGGAGCGGCAGCCCTTGCGCCAGAAGAATTCATGCACGAGATTCTAAAGGAAGTTGAAAAACAGGCAATCCTTTACGGCCGGGTTCGCAAACTTCCAGTTAGCGGTGCAGGCTCTTTGGGCGTTCCTTACGAAAAGACCGACGCAACCGCCGCAGAATGGACAAACGAAATCCCGTCTACAGAAATCGGCTACGACAAGGCCTGGGAATTTGGCAAGCGTTCGCTTTCGCCAACCGACCTTGTAAAGCAGATTCTTGTGACAAAGAAACTTCTTGCGACAAGCGCGTTCCCTATCGACACTCTTGCAAAAGACAAGATTGCTGAAAAACTTACAAGCGCGTTTGAAAACTGTATCTTGAACGGCACTGGCGAAAACCAGCCGCTTGGAGTATTCACCGCAAGCGCGGACGGAATCCCTGCGAGCCGCGATGTTGAAACTGGAGCGGCTGCAATCAGCGCGGACGACCTTATCAACATGAAGATGAGCTTGCGCCCGGAATACAGAAGCAAAGCCGTTTGGGTAATGAGCACAGAACTCTTGAAAGATGTCATGAAGCTCAAGGCGACAGACGGACGCTACTTGTGGCAGCCTGCAATCGCTCAAGGCGAGCCTGCGACAATTCTGGGGCTTCCAGTAATTGAAAGCGAATACGCGCCTAGCGCAAAAACCGCAGGCTCTTACGTTGCCGTTCTCGGCGACTTTAGCCACTACTGGTTTGCATACTGGAAAGGAATTGACATCACAGTGCTTAATGAAAAGTATGCAGGCACAAACCAAATCGGATTTTTAGGACACACGCTTGCAGACGGACAACCAACGCTTCCAGCCGCATTTGCGCGCCTTAAAATAAAAGCCGCCTCTCAATCTGGTTCAAATCCATCAGGCGACTAAAACGTTCTTCTTCCATAATTAAAAAAGTTTTTCGCTTGCGTATTATCCTTCTTGTCCCATGATGCGCAAGCGTTTTTTATTTAAGGTTTACACGGCCTTAAAAACGGCTGAGTCAAGGTCTTGAGCGTAAGCGTACCTTGACCAGACGTATTTCTGACTATAAAGAGCAAAGGAGATTTTCTTATGGCGCAAAAAAAGAATGGGCAAAAGCAGACAGAAGCGGCTGCAAAGGAAAGCAAAAGCGGATTGATAAAAGTAAAAATCAATTCAGTTTTACGCGGAAGCTACGGAGCGTTTAATCCCGGCCAAACAGTGGAGCTTGAAAAAACGCTTGCGGAATCCTTTGTGAAAGAAGGCTATGCGCAAAAGGTGGATTAAATGTATATAACGGCGCAGGAACTAGAGGATTTCATCGGCAAATATCCGGAAGACAGCAGGCAGTCTGAACAGTATGCAAAAGCCGCGGAAGAAATGATTGCTGAATATCTTGGGTATAATCCGGAGCAAAAGGAATATACAACTTTCCGCTATGGCGATAATGGCAGTCTTTTTGAGCTTGAGGCGTTTCCGCTTGTAGAGCTCCTTAAAGTAAAAGCCAATGGAACAGAGCTAGATACGCAGGATTTTAGGATACGCAGCAAGAACTATCTTGAAAGAAACTTTGGAAAAGGCTCTTTTTATAAAGATCATCTTTATGAAGTTGTCTATACGGCAGGATATGAGACAGTTCCTGCAAAAATCAAGACGGTTGCCTTGCAGCTTGCAAGCCTTATGTGGGAAAGCGCGGGCGGAAACCTTGCCGTTTCTTCCACAACGTTCGCGGACACTGGAAGCAGGCAGTTCAACAACTTCACCGCAGACAGGTTCTTAAAAGAGCTTGAGCCTTACAGAAAGGCAGCCGGCGGCAATTTTTAAGGGGAAGCAATGGCAAGGTCAAACTGGATTGTTGTAGAGGCGGAAGTCGCGGAAGTTCAAAGGGCTCTTGAAGGAACTTCAAAAAGCCTTACAAGCATACAAAAGCAGGCGCTGGGAATAATCGCCCGGCAAGGCGTAAAAACGATACGCCAAAGAATAAGACAGTCGATTGAAAACAAAAGCCGCTCAACAGGCGAGCTTCAAAAAGCCTATGCTTTCCGTGTAAGAAAAGACGGAAGCGAGGCGAATATTTATCCAAAGGGAATGGCAGGCTCTAAAATATTTCCTAAGGCCTACGTCCAAAACTACGGATATTCAGGAGCGACCGCAAGGGCTAGAAACTGGAGCGTAAAGCCGAAAGGCTTTATCGAGCATACAGAAAACTTTTTAGATTCAAACAGTTTTGAAGAGGAACTGAATAAAATGGTCGATAAGGTCTTGTCTAAATACTGGGGGTAAAAATGGAATGTGCGGAAAGCCTTAAAAAGTTCATTATAAAAAATCTTGACGGTTTTACAGAGCAGAACGTGCTTACAGGCAGCATAGACTTGTCAAGGTACGAGCAGAAAAACTTGTGCCTAATTCTTCCTGAAAAATCTGAAATCGTAGATACAAACATCGGGCGCGGCTATGACTGCAACACGACATTTACAATCTCGTTCTTGTTCCGGGGCAAAAGCCATAGCGAGCTTGTTGAAAAAATGGAAGGCATGGCGGACAGTTTTCAGAAACTGATTCTAGGCGACTATTCGCTTGGCTCAAATGTGACAGACATCACGCCAGGCGAAATAAAATACTATTACGATTGCGGAACAGTCGAAAAGCAGGCGACAGGCCTGGACATAGAATTGACTATAACAGAAGTAAAAGATTTCTAAGGAGATTTAAAAATGAAACCAGAACTGATAAAAAAACACAAAATCGGCGTTTACCTGAACGGCGGCACAAAAGAATCGCCTGACTGGGTAAGAATCAAAAAAGCCACAGAGTTCACTAGAAGCATGAATCCAGAAACAGAAGAACGCGACTACATCGCGGACGAGCACCCGACAACTGAACTTATGGACTACAAGCCTAGCGAAGATTTGACCGTCACAACTTACAAAGGCGAAAAAGACTTTGAGCTTTTGTACAAGCTCTACAAGGAGCGGGCAGTCGGCGAAGAGGCGAAAAGAGAGCTTTTGCTTGTTTCAATCTTTGATTCTGTAGAAATCACAGATTCAGAAACCAGCGCTAAAAAGACTTACTACTACGCAGACAAGACAGAGGCAACAGTCGCCTTGAATGAGTTCAACATCTCAAGCTCTACACTTTCTGCGACAGTGTACGAAAACGGAACTTCTGAAAAAGGCTACGTTGAATTTGCAGAAGATGGAACAGTGTCATTTACGGCTGGAGCAATGCCGACTGAATGATGATTGACCTTTCTAAAAAAGTTTTGCCGTGTTCTGTAGAGGTTCATGGCAAGACTTTCCCTATAAAAACAGATTTTCAGTACTTTATAATCTTTTCAAGAATGGTGAAAGAAAAGCACGAGCTAAAAGACTTTGATTTTCTTTATAAAGAAAAGATTCCAGCCGACCGCCAAAGAGGACTGAAGGAACTTATAAAGTTCGCCTTTCCAAAAAGAGAGCTTCCAAAGGATAGCGGCGAAGAAACAGACGGCATAATTTTGGACTACGAAAAAGACGCTGACTATATTTACAGCGCGTTTTTCCATTACTACGACATCGACCTTATGGAAGAAAGGCTTTCATTGCATTGGTATAAGTTCAGTTCGCTTTTAAACGGCTTAAAAGAAACAAAGCTGAACGACATAATGAGCTTCAGAAGCTACAAGCCGCGCCAGAGCGAAAGCAAAGAGTATAAAACGCAAATGCTTAAACTAAAAGAAATGTGGCGAATAGAAGAGCCGCTTACAGAAGACGAGCAGAAAGAACTGGAAAAGTTTGAACGGCTAGCGAGCGGAAGCAAGGAAAATCGAAGTTAAGCCCCCTCTAACATTGAGAATTAATCAAACCACCAGTTCGTAAACATATCAATCTTACTATTTGAATCAGAATCATCATCAAACATAGTTTTTGACATGCTTTTTGCAATAGGAATTATAACTTTTTTCCAGATAATGACAGTTATTATTACGCTTATAATAAAAATCATAAATACGCCCCTTTATTGACTATATTAATATCAACTTTCTAACAATGCAAGGAAAATCGAAATGGCGAAAGATAAGAATGTAAATATAAAAATAAAAGCTGATTCAAAAGAAGCTGAAAGCGGAAGATTTTATACTAAAAGAAAAGGTTTTAAAGACTTACCATATATCAGGATTATAAGAACAACTGGCATTTGCAATTTTGCGTTCTTCATCCGTTATTTCTGGTTCATTTTCATAAAAAGGAGCGGATTTTTTGACATATATAAATACTAACACCAATAATATAAATGTTAACATAACAAGCCTCTTTAATAATTATATTAATATAAAAGTTTTAATAGTGCAAGGAAAATCGAAATGGCAAAAGATAAGAATATAAATATAAAAATAAAAGCAGATTCAAAAGAAGCTGAAAGCGGGATTGATAAAGTATCAACAGCATTAAACAAATTTTCTAAAAAAAACAACAAATCATTGGCATCTTTAAATAATCTTTATGGTTCTTTATCACTTGCTACCAAAGCCTTCGGGCTTATTACCACCGGCATAAAAAAAGCCGTCGCCACAATCAAGGATTTAAACGCGACCGCCCTTGTGCAAATAAAAGCGGAAAAGCAGCTTGAAACCGCCTCAAAGAACAATCCTTTTTTAAATGCCCAGAATGTAAAACAGTTAAAGAACTTCGCTTCTGAACTACAGAAAATCGGAACAGTGGGAGACGAGCAGCTTTTGCCGCTTATGGCGCAGCTTGCCGCCGCCGGAAGAACTCAGGCGGAAATCCAGGACATAATGAGCGCGGCTCTTGACGTTAGCGCAAGCGGCGCAATGTCTATGGAAAGCGCGGTAAAAAATCTGAACAAGACATTTTCAGGGCTTTCCGGCGAGCTTGGCGAATCTATTCCGCAGATTAAAAACCTTACAAAAGAGCAGCTTCAAAACGGTGAGGCTGTAAAAGTTATCGCAAAGCAGTATGAAGGAATGGCGGCGCAGACCGCGAAGGCGACAGGCAGCGGAATACAACTTTCAAACGCAATCGGCGACTTAAAAGAACAGCTTGGCATGGGATTTACCGCGATAATCGCCCCGGTGCAAAGAATGTTCACAAATCTTATTGTAAAAGTAGGCAACGCAATCGGCAAAGTAAACGAGCTTTTAGGTTTTGCAAAAAGCGAGCAGGATTCTTCTTCGCTCAAGCAAAGCGACCTTGCTGCAAAAGAACTTACCGCCTTAAAGGACAGGCAGGAAAAACTAAACGACGAGCGTATCGCCTTGGAGCAAAGATACAACGATGCCTTGCAAAAAGAGCAGGAAAAAGGAGTTAATAGCAGAGCCGCAGCGACAGAAAGAGCCGCCAATGAAAATTTAAAAGAGCATGAAAGAATTGCTAAAGAGAATATAGAGTATATTAATCAACAGATAAAAGGCTATGAAAGCGCAATTAACTCTGCAAACGAAAAAATAAAAGCGGAAGAATTAAAGCTTGCTACTCCCGGCATCTCCACAAAAGAAAAGTCTGCTGCAGAAAAAAACATAAAGCAGTATAAAAAAGAAATAAAAGACACAGCGCGCGAAATTCTTTCGCTGAACAGAGAGATTGAGCAAATACAGCTTGAATTTCAGCTTGATAAAAGTATTACAGAAGAAACTTCCACAACGTCAGCAAGCATGAAGCCTCAAATCGATGAGATTCAAAGGCAAGTTGACGAGGTGGGGCGCCAGATTGAAGAAAAGGAAAAAGAGCTGAACGCCTTGCAAAAAGCTGAAAAAGAAGCCGCGGACGCAAATCCAAACGATGAAAAGGCAAAGGAGCTTATAAAAAACAACACAGAAGAAATGTACAAGAACATCAACGCAATAAAAGCAAAAGCCCAGGCGATGAAAGCGATGGGAAAAGATGTTGATGATACCGCCGTGCAGCAGGAAATTGTAAACACGGTTGAGCAAAGCTACATAGACCTTGTGACCAAAGACACAAGCCTTGTCACAACAAACAACTCCGCAGCAAAGGAACGCTTGAAAAAACTTGAAGAAGAGGCGCAGAAGCTTCAGACGCTCCTTGACTTGAAAAAAGACCCGGCCGCCACAAAAGAGCTAGTCTTAAAATGGGGCAGCGATTCACTTTCAGAGCTTGAGCAGCTTCGCAACGAGCTTGCAAGCCTTGAGCTTTTAAAAGAGCAGCTTTCCAACGGCTCTATCACAATGGACGTTGACCTTTCGCAAGTCGACAAGGCGATTGAAAATTTGAAGCAGTCGCTTTCAAAAGAGCAGTTCCAGCAAGTCGCCTCTAATGTTTCCAGTGTTTTGGGAACGCTTTCTGCAGGGCTGAACAACATCTCAACCTATTTCAATAGCATTATGGAAAACCGCCTTTCAGATGTCCAGGAAGAATCGGACGCGGAAGCGGATTCTCTAAAAATGCAGTATGAGGAAGGGCTTATTTCATACGAGGAATACTGCGCTAAAAAAGAGGAGCTGGACAAAGAAGCTGCTAGAAAAGAGTACAAAATAAAACTGGCGCAATGGCAGATGGACTTGGCGATGGCGACTGTTTCCGCCGCTCAAGCCGTTGCAAATGCCCTTGCTTCCGGAACTCCGCCTTTGAACATTGTCAACGCAGTCACCGCAGGAATTATGGGAGCGGCGCAGATTGCAACCATCGCAGGAAACAAGCCTATCGCTCCGTCTTTTTCTACCGGTGGATTTTTAACAGGAACTTCTACAAGCGGCGACAAAATACCTTTCAAAGGAAACGCGGGCGAGGCGATTTTAAACCCGGCGGAGCAGCGCAACTTTATGCGCCTTGCAAACGGAGAGGGAACAAACGCTCCCGTTTCCGTGAATATGCCGATTACCATAGAAAACAACGCTTCTAACGAAGTCAGCGTAAGCGCGCAAAATGACTATGACAGAATAAGAGTGACAGTTGATAAAATCGTTAATTCAGGACTTAAAAACGGCACATATAACGAAAGTCTGTCAATCGCTCAAGGCTCAATGAAAGGAAAGACTTATTTATGAAATACACGCAATGGAGCAGTTCTGTAAACACAAAGTTTTTTAAGTATTCAGAAAGTTATGACGAGAATGCAAATTCTTCTGAATACGCAAGCGGACGCAAAACCGTAATACTAAAAAACACGCGCTTTACAAAAACTATAAAATGTTCTATTTCCTTGAACGTAAAAAACGGCGAATACAACGCTTTCTGGGCTTGGTACAAAGATTCTTTAGGCGGACTTGCAGGCGCGTTCACTTGCGCAAAACTTGGCGGTGGCTATTTTAGGTTCAAATCCGTTCCCTCGTCATCTGCGGGGCTTTTATACAGAACTGTAGAAATGGAGATTGAAGAGGTTTACTAAATGACGGACAAAGAGCTTTTTAATCATTTTTTTAGCGGCGGTTTTTATTCTCTCCATTACCTTTTAGAGTTTTCCTGCTCAAGCTTTGAAACGCTTTGCTTCGTGAACAATACAGAAAATATCACCTACAACGAAAAAACTTACGTTGCCACAGGCTTTGAATACACTCCGCCCGATTCTCAGGGAAAAGGAGCGAGCCTGAAAATAACAGGAATAGACAACCGCCTCATAGAGTTCATAGAAAACGCAAACGACAGTTTTAGGCTTGATATTGTCGGAGTTATTGCGGAAAACGGAGAAGTTCAAAAAATCAAGCAGTACAAGCATTTTTACGGCTCTGTAAGCTACGGCGAAAACATGGAGCTGAACTTTGAGCTTGCAAGCGACGACAGGCTGGATATGACCTTTCCGCCGTACAAGTTTGATACCGACATAAACAGGGGCAACGCATGAAAATTGATTTTTCAGACCTTATTGGAATACCTTTCTTAGAGTTCGGAAGAAATCCGAAGACAGGGCTTGACTGCTACGGCTTGGCTATAGAAGTGGAAAGACGTTACGGCAAGGTTCTGAACGACGTCGCTCTGGAAAAGTTCGACCGCCAAAAAGTCCAGCAATCCCTGCCAAAAATCAACGTCCGAAAAACTGGCGCTATAGAAGAAGCTTGTATTCTTGAGTTCTACGGAAAAAAGGACAGGCGCCTGCACATTGGTATCGCCATAACAAAAGACCTTTTTATTCAGGCGACAGAAAACCAGGGAGTAAGGATTTCTTCAATAAAGACGGCTAGCCAGTACTTGACGCTTGCAAACGTCTATAAAGTCATCTAAAGGAAACTGCAATGGGAACTATTAACATATACAAAGGAATTGGAAACGAATATAAAACTTTTAGGACTGGCGGAACTCTAAAAGAAGCGTTGAACGCTCTTGCTCCAAACTTGGACATCAACCGCTGCGTTTTTCTTAATGCGGGGCAATCTGTAGACGCTCTCTACAAAATAAAAGACGACGATATTATTTTTGTCAGGGAAGTTCCCGGCGCGACCGTTTGCGCCATAATCGGCGTTGCTTGCGCTGCCATTGCATTGGGAATGTCCATTTACAGCGCGGTTGAAAACCAAAAGGCAAAAGATGAGGCTGAAAAAGCAGAGCGGGAATCAAAGGCGCTTTCCCAAACTCCGGAAGCAAGCCCTTTCTTAAAAGGCGCAAAGAACAAAAATGCCTTAGGCAACAACATTCCTTTCGTCATGGGGTCGATATATCTTGCTCCATACAAGATTACAAACGGATATTATTCTATAGGCGGAACTTTGGGCGACACTCAATACTGGAGCATTGCCCTTTGCGCTGGCTATAAAAACGTTTTAATAAACAACCTTTCAATCGGCTCTAAAAGAATTGTTGGCTACAACTCTTATGTAGACGTTCCAAAGCTGGACGGCTCAAAGGAACGCGTCTACTACATGGCTCCGTCAAACAAAGTTGAATCAGAAGATGACAAAAAGTTCTTGTTCCATTCAGGAATGTACAGCGCAGAAAGCAACACAGTTCAGCTTTCAAATGTCGAGCCGACAAACGCAATGGACGCGCTGAAGTATAAAGTCACCTCTACAAGCTACGGCGATGAAATACCGCATAAGCACGGCGACACAAAAATCTACAAGGACGGACTTGTAAAAGAGCTTGAGCAAAACACATACCGCGCAGATATATGCGTTATGTTCAACGGCTTGCGCTACTACGATGACGGCTGGAAATCCCTTGAGGAAGAATTTGAAATCTATTGGAGCAACAGCTTAGATTCAGATAATCCAACTTGGATCAAGTCGGGAACTCTTTCAACAGGAAGCGTGAACACAAATCAAACCTGCCGTTTTGAATACTCTTTAATTTTTTCTGCAAGCCAGTGTTTTGGCAAGAATATTTCTGTAAAAATCGTTAGAAAAACAGAGCAAAAAGAAAAATCTGCAAACGACACCGCATATCTTTGCTATATCAATTCGTGGCAGTATGACGCGGTGAAATCTTCCGCCTCTAACATTGTTCCTTGCACCCCGATTGAATCGCCCTGGTCAAAAAGAACTTTGCAAATAGGATTAAAAATCCTTGCGAACGACAGCACTAAGGACACGCTGGACGAAATAAACTGCATGGCTTACGGAACTGCAAGAATTTGGGACGGCGCAAAGTGGACTAGCCGGGAATATCCCACTAGAAACCCTGCCGCCTGGATTCTTGCCGTTTTAACAACGGACATCCACCCACATTCAAAATTTTTAGATTCAGAAATCGACATGGACGCATTGGGCGAGCTGTACGAATATTGTGAAAAAGAGAACTTTTATTGCGACGGAATAGTTACGCAGGACACTAAAAAAAGCGACTTGCTCAATCAAATTCTTACAGAGTGCAACGCAACAATGTTCATGGCGAATGACGGCAAGTGGACTTTTGCCGTAGAAAAAAAACAGGACATTCCTATCGCCTTGCTGAACGAGCAGAGCGTCCAGAGCGTTACCGTTGCCAAGAGCTTTGCAAGAAAGGCTTACGCTCAAAAAATAACATTTACAGACCGGACAACATGGAACATAAACACCACTTACATAAACGAAAACAACGAAGTAAACCCTGCTGAAATATACGACAAGCAAAGGCTTATCACCGAAACCACTGTAAAATACATTACTTCTGGCAATCAGGTTTTAAAATACGCTAGAAGACTGCTTGCCCGCCAAAAACTCCAGCCTAGAGAAATCACCGTAAACGTCGGGCGCGAAGGCGACTACTATCCGCTTTATTCAAAGGTTTTGCTGCAGATGAAGCAGTTAAAAATAGGACTTTCGGGCGGAACAATTCACGCAATAACAGTTCAGGACGGAAAAATCACACAAATACAGACTTCCGACTTGTGCGACTTTTCAGACACTTCAAAATCTTACGGAATTATCATTCAAGCCGTCAGCGACAGCGGAAGCGAGCACATCTACGCAAAAGTCAAGGGCAAGGGCTCTACACGTAACCTGACGCTTGTTGAGCCGGTTTCCTGCAAGATAATGCCGCTCTTTGGAAATATTTATTCGTTCGGCTATCTTAACGAAAACGCGGAGTTTTCCACAATCACAAACCCTATGACAATCTACGGGGCAAAGCAGAACTTGAACGGCTGGGAACTGACCCTGAAAGATTACAACGAGGCGTTGTTTGAATACGGCGAAATTCCGGAATACAAAACAAACCTTACAACCAAAAAAGAGCCGTCTTCAAAAGTTCCTGGCGTAACATACAGCGACCTGCAGACCGCAATGACAGAAGCAAAGGCGGAAGTAACAAACACAATCGACATAAACAAATACACGCTGGACATTTCGCCGGAAGCCCAAAGCGTTCCAGTGGACGCAAGCGGAAAACTTGTCAACTCATGGTTTTATATTTCCGCCTATCTTTACTACCTTGACCGCCAGCTGACAGACAACATAACCTATAAAGCGTATCTTCCTAGCGGCGACCAGGTAGGACAGTGGGACGGCAACAAGGTAAAAATCTCTTCAACCTTTTTAAAAGGCGACATTCTTTACATCACCATAAAAGCCACATATAAAATTGACGATTCAAACATAATCGAGCGGACTTTAGACGCCCAAATATCAAGGCTTTACGGAGCGGACAGCACAAAGATTTTCAAAATGCTTTTCCCGGACGGCGAAAAAGTAAAAATCGACAATACCGGCGAAGTCATGGAGCCTGAGCAATTGCGGGTGACTAAAAGGGTTGCGACAGGAACTGTAGAAAACAACACCGATTTTGGACATATCACAATAGAAACCGTTCCGGGCGGAAAAGAAAGCGTTTACAGCGCATATCAAAAAGTAGAAGAAGATGAAGCCTTTTCAGAAAAAAAGACATATTACCACGCGGCAATCCCTTTTGTTGTAAAAGCTGATGAAGACAAAATCATAGGCGACGGCAGCAAAAGCGGAGCGTTATTTTTTATGGAGACCTTAAAATGAAAAACTACACAAGTTTGCAAAAAATGAAAGCCAGCGAAGTAGCGGCGAGCTTCACAGAAGAAAAAGTTACGCAGGAAACCTTTAAAGAAGAAGTTGCTAAAGGCGCTTTGTATAAGGCTTTTGAAGTGCCAAAGAACGCAAAAATGCTGAAGTTCCGCTACTATTCGCCGGATGGAACGCTCATAGAGCAGAACAACGTGCCATTCGTTTATGACGGCACAGGAATAGATTCTGTTGAAAATTACTATCTTCTTACAGACTTAAAAAGCGGAATAACGCTAGAAAGCGAGGGCTGGAGCAAGGAAGCTCAAACCGTAACCGCTGAAAAACGCTTTTTATGGACTTACACAAAAACAACGTACACAAATAAAGCCTACACTTGCACACAGCCGTGCATAAGCGCCGTTTTTGGCGAGCAGGGCGAACGCGGAGCAATGTATTTAGGGCATTACGCAGATAACCAGTCGGCTTACGAAGCAAACACCCCCGCAGTCTTTACAGGCGACTATTACCTGAACACAACGGATTCATATCTTTACGAATTCAACAAAGAAGAGAACGTTTGGCGCAAAATATCAGACATAAACGACTACCGCTATAACCAGTCTATAAACGACATTTTTGCCGCAATCGAAGATTCTACCGATGTAGAAAAGTTCATAAAAGCAAAAAAGATATGGGTGCAGCATTTAAGCGCGGCAGTTGCAAGAGTAAACCAGCTTTATTCAAGCATAATCACGCTAGCAAGCGGAACAGACCTAGACGGCAAAGCAACAGGCGGAATAATAAAAAGCTCGAACTACAACGGCACAATCCAAAACGGAAAAATCACAAAAGAAGGAACTGCAGGCTGGGCGGTTGACCATAGCGGAAAGGCGGAATTCAACAATGTTACCGTGCGCGGAACTGTAGACAGCTCTACTATAAAAGGCGGAACGATTACGATAGGAAAGAATTTTTCGGTGGATGAAAATGGAACGCTTGTTGCGAAAAGCGGGAGCTTTGAAGGAACTATAAAAGCTGAAGCTGGAAGTTTTTATAATTGTTTTATAAATAATTGTACGATAGGGGAAGCTGTAAATTTTTGTGGTAATATTCATAGTGGACCGTTGGAATTAACGAATGAAACTCCTACAGGAAGTACTACTTCATTTTCATCTTCGGATTATTTAGAAAACTTATATTCTTATGTTCGAGGCTCGTTAAAGGGGCATAACTATACAGGCGTTATTGATGGGAAAAAATTTAATATTTTAAATGTTAGTTACGAAACTAGTATACGAGGTGGTATTGAATATGAATCAGGAAGTATCAGGGCTTATAATAATAACGATGCAGTTTTTTCAAAAGATTTCGGAAAAAACGATAGTTTTATAAAAATAGGGATTTCTATAACAATAACACTTTCAATAAATTCAAATGCAAAAACTTTTAAACTTTATAATCTTCCAACGTCAACTCCAGCAGAGAGTGGAATTATATATGTTGAAAAAGGATATCTTCGTATTAAAGAGTGATTTTTATTATATCGTCTTTGCTTTCTCTATGATTTTCTAAAATTTCATGTTTTTCATCACCAGAAATCAAGTTGTATTTTAGATTAGGAACTCTATACTTAAAAGTACATTCTATTTCTTTATTTGGTTCTAAAGTAAGACTATCTTCAATTCCAAAAACTGAAAAATATATTTCTATATTTTGATTTCTAGAATTGAAAAAACTGTATTTATATTCGTAATCTGTTGGAAAAGAATTTCTAAATCTTAAAATATAGCAATAGTTTCCATCGTGAAATCCCTCTCCTAAAGTAGCATTAAGATAATCAATATCGTAATTTTTATTACTTGCAGAATCGTTAAATGCAATTATTGTTTTATTACTTTTTAATGAATATTGTAATTTTTCGAGCGTGTCGATTTTAACATTGCTTTTTGCTTTTACTGTAATATTTTCAGTAGAATATGAAATAGTCACATCTTCATCAGACATGTTTTCAATATAGTAAAATTCTGGTTCATTATTGCTTTTGCAGCTAGAAATACATAGAATAGAAACTATAAAAGCAAGTAAAAATTTCGTTTTTGTCATATAAGATTTAAAGTAATAAATAAAAAAGGTCGTGTCAATACTATAAAGCGGTGTCTAAACCGCCTTTATTTAGAATAAAACATAAAATAGGTGGTGTCAATTATGGAAAATAAAAGATTAACTATAATGCTTGCAATTCTTTTGTCTTTGGAAGTTATACAAGTCATAGAAAAAATCATTGAACTAATAATAAAATAATCTTACTTTAGGGGAAACAATGGAAGAAACGACTGAACAAAAAAAACGTGCTCCACGCTCAAGGGAACGTGGTAAAGGCTTGCACAACAAAGGAACTCAAAGGGTTCTTTTTCAAGTAAGTTGCCAACCAGAAGAAAGAGAAAAAATTAAAAAGCTGGCGGAAGAAAGCGGTAAGACCGTAAGTGCATTTATCATTGAAAAAATCTTAGGAAAAAAATAACAAATCTTGCTGAAAATTCTTGACATAATCTACAAGATAATGTATTATATAAACATCAGGAGCAAACGGCACTGATAAGGCGGTGATTATGTGAAGAATGTAAAAAAAATGATTGAAGTTATAGCGAAACTGATAGCAGCAGTTGCCGCATTGATAACTTCAATCTCAACTCTTCTAAGTATTATACTTAGATAAAAAATTGCAAGGCTCCCGAGAGAGTGCCTTGCTTTTATAATAAAACATTTTATGGAGGCTGTCAAAGTGAAAAGTGCATTATTTTATATTTCTATTTTTTTAATTCTTTTGGTTAATGTTTTAATAATAAGGGGCGTGTTATAATGGCAGGAACAAAAAAAGAATCAGATAAAGAATATTCTAAAAACTGGGGCGGAGCAAGAAAGAATTCAGGCGGAAAACGCGAAGGAGCAGGGCGACCTAAACTTTATGAAGCTGGAAGAAAACAGGTTCAGTTTTCACTTTCGCAAGAAATGCTTGATTCAATCACCGAGTTTGCAGAAAAAAAAGGAACAACAAAAAGCGGTTTTGTTGCGGAGTGCATAAACTATTACATCGAAAACCACAAATAAAATGCTTGACCGACCGCCAGAAATGGCGGTTTTTTTATACAAAAAAAATCTTTGACATCAAGCAATAAATAAAATCTTCTGTTTTGACTATATCCGTAAAGGATTAGTCATGGCAGAGTTAGAAGTAAAAGAAATAACAGAACTGAACGATGTAACATTCACAGACGAAACGCTTTTGCTTGCTTACACAGAAGATGAAGGCGTTGGAAAGACAACATTCGCAAAAGCAAAAGAAAACATTGGCTCAAACATAAATATTGAGCAGACGCAGGCAGGAACGGAAGCAAGCGCGGTGAACAAGATTACTGCGACAATCCGAAACGGCGGGACTACAGAAACAAAAGAATTCATTGTAAAAAACGGAACAGGCATTTCACAGGCGGCGCAGACAGAATCAACGGACAAAAACGGACTAAGAAGCAACTCTGTTTCGTTGAAATCCAGCGACACAAGCCTTGTAAATGATGTTGATTTCACCGTGAAAGACGGCGTGGGAATAAAGGAACATTCGCTGTTAAAAAGCACCGACGAAAACGGACTTTCAAAAAGCGCGCTTAGTGTAAAATACACGGACGGAAAAACAGACAGCGCGGAAATTTCTGACGGAGTCGGCATAAAATCCGCAAGCCAGACAACCTCTTCTTCACTTTCTGGGGAGCTGAACGAATACACGGTAAAACTTACAGACGGCACAACTTCCTCAATAAAAGTCTACAACGGACGGGCAGGAAAGGACTTTAGAATCAAGAAAACCTATTCTTCAGTTGCTGCGATGCAGGAAGATTTTTCAGGCGCAGACGTAGACACTTTTGAATTTGCAATGATTGACACTGGAAGCGTAGAGGACGCGGACACTGGAAAACTTTATTGCAAGACAGAAACAGAATGGTCGTACATCGGCGACTTGTCGGGCGCTCAAGGTATAAAAGGCGACACAGGCAACGGCATTGCTTCGATTACAGATGTGCTGGACGAGAACAACAAAATCAAGATCACAATAGCAATGACCGACGGCACAGAAAAAAGCTTTGTTTTAAATAACGGCGTTGAGTACACGGCAGGCGAAAACGTTTCAATTTCCGATAACAACGTAGTCAGTGTCAATTTATCCTCTAAGGCGAACGTATCTGACGTCTACACCAAGACAGAGGCAGACACAAAAATCAACGCGAAATACACAAAGCCTTCCAATGGTATTCCCAAGACAGATTTAGCCGCGGCGGTTCAGACCTCGCTAGGCAAAGCTGACACCGCGCTTCAATCGCATCAGGATATAAGCGGAAAACTGAATCTTTCAGGCGGAACGATGACGGGAACATTGGTTGCGCAAAAAGGCTTGCGGATTCCAACTTCCGCCCCCTCTTCACCAGTAAACGGAGATATTTGGATAGGTTAGAATATGGCTATAAAGTTCAGATACAACAACGCAAATTATTCACTCAACGAGCAATCTTCTGCAATTGCAGCAAATAATCTGGTTTATTATTCTGGCGGAGCAAAAAAATACTGCCCGGCTTTACCAACAAGAGGAACTAAAGTTCTAGTCAAGACAGAAGATAGCGGAAAAACTTATATAGACAATTCTTCACCTAGTATATGTTTTAAGAAGAATGGCACGGTTTATTATTGCGCAAAGTCAAGCATTTTTTCTAGTAAATCAACTATTAAATATGATGCCAACGGTGGTAGCGGTTTTATGTCTTCTCAAGAATGGTATCCTGATGATGGTGAAACTGTAACTATCAAGGAATGTCAATTTACAAGAAGCGGCTATTCATTTGTAAACTGGAACACATACCCAAATGGACGCGGCACTTCATATTACGCAGGAAGCTCACCTAGGGGATACATTGGAACGCTTTACGCGCAGTGGGAATTAAGCAATACAACAATCCCCGCAGGAACTTACAGCCCAAGCTCATTTGAAAGTTTGATAAAATCTTTTATAAGTATAGGCGGCAGTCGTAAATTGGCAGCCGATATTGAAATTACTTTATTGAATACCAACAGTTCAGGCAGTACGCAAATTTATAATGCAAAAGCAGGTAATACAGTTTTGTATAACAAAAATAGCAGTTCCTTGTGGGGCTACACCTATATTTCGTTTGATGGTTCGGTTTACGAGCCGTATCAGGTAAATTCAAGTTTTAGCGAGTATGGTACTTACATTGTTAATCAAAACCCGAACTCCCCATACTTCAATAACTCATATCAAAACTTTTATATAATTTTAAAAGAACCGATGAGTTTCCTTTAAAAAAAAATGAAAAATTATTGACATAAAATAACAAGTATAGTATTATTTAATTAGTCAAGGACGCTTGGCTAAGGAGACCCAAGTGAGGGAAGTACTACTTTACTGGGCCGATAAACTGGTAGATTTTTTACTAGCCATTGTTTCCGTAATAGTTACGTATTACATAACAAAATGGCTAGATAAAAAATCTAAGTAAGTCGGTGGTTGGTTGATATTTTTATCAACCAACCTTTCCTTTAATAATAACTTTAAGGGGTATTTATGTCAAAGATAATCGAAAAAATTATTATAATTTTATTCGGAATTGTTACTGGAATACTGCTTTATTTTTATAGGAAACATAAGGATTCGAAGAAAAATGAATAGTAATTGGGGCGGTGTCCGTGAAGGTGCAGGCAGACCAAAAGGCTCATTAAATAAGGGTGAAAAGAAAAATGGACGCATTGTAATATCTTGCACAAAAAAAGAAGAAGAACAAATAAAAAAAATTGCTAAAAAAATGAATAAAAATGTAAGCGCCTTTATCATTGAAAAGATTTTAGAAAATAATCGCCAATAAAAAAAACTCCATGTTTTTATAAAAAAAAACTCTTGACAAATAATGTATATTAATATATTATATAACTGTCAAGAGCACTTGCTTTGATAAGGGGGTGATTATGTGAAAAGAATAAAAAAAAGCAGCCTTAAAAAGACTGCTTTATTTCTAGCGGTTGTGCTATCAAGTTTGGACATCTTTAGCAAACTGCTAGAAATAATTAAAAATCTGATTGCTTTGATTAAGTGATCAGCAGGGTAGCCGAAAGGCTACCTTTATATAATATATCTTATAAAAGGGGTTGTCAAATGGATAAGCTTTATAAAGTTCTTATTGTTTTATTGTCTTTGGATATTGTGTTTTCTGTAGTTTCAATTATTCTAAAATTTTTCTAAAAGAAGGCGCTTTATGAATACAAAGGAAGTTTCAGAAAGATATAAAGTATGCTTTGCAGCTTGCTCACGCTGGGCAAAAAACAACGGAGTTAAGCAGGTGCAAGTCAAAGGAATTTTAGCGTACAACTGGACAGAAGAAGACTGCAAACGCTTTGAGCAGCGTCCAAAAAGAGGCTGGAAGAAAGGCGTTTCAAGAAGCTGAAATAAACTTAACAAAACCGCCAGCAATGGCGGTTTTTTGACTATATTAGCATGAAAGAAATAACACAAGTTCAGGTTATTGAGAACGAAGATTTTATACCTAAAGCCGATTTTTCAAAAGAAGTATATTTGCTAAACTTAAAGGGCAGCGGAAACAACCTTGATAAAAGAGTTCATATCCATAATGAATTAGCAGAAAGTTTTCTTCCTAGCAGTGAAAAATTTCCGCAGCTGCTTACACTTATTTTAAAAGAACACAACTGCTTTGATTATGAAATAATTACAGACAAGGCGGAAAATTACAGTTTTACCGCATGGGTTTGCGACAGAGAAAAAATAAAAGTAGTTTCTCTATAGAGTATTTTTTATTAACTAATACTTGACATAGTAACTACAATATATTATTATATAATCATGGTTATCGAATGGAACGAAGAAAAGAATGAATTGTTAAAAGCAACAAGAAATGTTTCTTTTGAGCAGGTTTTGGAAGAAATAGAAAAAGGTGCTTTTATCGGTCCAGAAGAAAATCCATCAAGGGAAAACCAAAAAAGAATCATTGTAAAAATAAATGATTATCCGTTTGCAGTTCCTTTTGTAGTTATGGAAAATGGCGGATGGTTTTTAAAAACTGTTTATCCATGCAGAAAATTAAAAGGGAGAATTTAAAACATGACTGATAAAGAATTGAAAGATTTTGATGAGAAGTTTTGGAACAGTCCTTTAGATGAAGAGGAACAGTGGATTGAAAATCATTTTGATGAATTTGTACCTTGCAAAAATCAGGAAGAAATGAGGAAAGAACTAATGAAAGCTGCTGAAGAAAAACTAGATGAAATTGAAAAACCAAATAAAAAGATGTTCACCCTAAGACTTGACCAAGGCGATTTATCAAAACTTAAAACATTGGCGGAAGAGCAAGGCTTGCCGTATCAGTCTTTGCTAGGCAGTGTTATTCACCGCTATGTAAACGGCACTTTGGTAGACATCACGGAAGCAAAGAAAATTCTTGTGTTCCAAAAAGCGTAAAAAAGTTTTAAAACAGTTTTATAAAAGGCGGCGGTTTTTCGTCGCTTTTTTTTATATTTATAGTATTTATTTTACTACTTGTATTTTGTATTAATTTTGCCGCCTGCGGCTTTTATAGTTTACTAAAACCTTTTTTTCTTTTATATTTGTGTCTAGGTATTTGTGTCTATTTGGAATAAAAAGGGGCTTGCAACGGTATTAAAACCTAGGTTTTTCATATCAAAAACTAGTAAAAAATATGTCGCAGGTTCAAATCCTGTCATCCCGATATAAGGCTATCTTTTTAGATAGTCTTTTTTTTATGCCTTGCAAGTTTTTATATTTCAATTTGATTTTTTATTTGTTTTACTGTTTGCAAAAAAAATAAGCTATCTAATTCAATTAGATAGCTTATAAACGGTGAATGATTAATAATCTTTCTTTTCTGCTTTACGTTTTTTGTTTAACAACTTTCTTTCAAGAGTTGTTTTCTTTTGGTGAAGTGTGGCAGAAGGTTTTACAAAATATTCTCGCTTTTTGTATTCGCGGATAATGCCTTCTTTTTCAACCATGCGTTTAAAACGTTTGATTGCTTTTTCAAGATTCTCTGAATCATCAACAATAATCGTTGCCATTAACTATTTCACCTCCTTATAATCGGTAATTCCGTAAAACTCTAATAGAGTATCTTAATATCTTAAAAAAATCAATAGGATTGGTCTTTTTTTATGCAAATGATTTCTACAGCTTGCGCGTCTGGAATTGAATTATTAAATGAAAAATTGTCGAAAATTCCTTCTGAAACATAAATTTTTCGCTCATCTGTTACTAGTATAAAATCAAAATTGCTTTCGTTTTTCCAAAAATTAATTGATTTTTCTATTCCCATTACAAAAAGGCTGGTGCTTAAGGCATCGCACTCTGTGCCGCTTTTTCCTATAACCGTGCTTGAAACTATTTCTGTTTCAGCAGGTTTTCCTGTTTTTCCATCAAAAATGTGAATATACTTTTTCCCATCTTTCCCTATAAAAAATCTTTCATATCCACCGCTTGTAATCACAGCTTTGTCTTTTACTTCTATAGAACCAATATTTCCTTGTTCGAATGGATTTTTTATTCCTATAGTCCAATTTGAACCATCTGGTTTGGAACCGATTGTTTGTATGTTTCCGCCAAGATCAAGCAATGCTGATTTTATGCCGAAGCTTTTCATTATTTTTGCAGCCTCGTCTCCTGCAAAGCCTTTTCCAACAGCTCCTAAATCAATCATCATTCCTTTTTCCATTGAAACAGCATTTCCGTTTATCCTAACTTTTTTGTAATCTGCAAGCGGAAGCATTTTTTTTAGCTCTTCATCGGAAGGAATTTTGTTTTCTTTTTTTGTAAATCCCCAGGCTGATGTTATAGGGTAAAGACAAGGATTAAAGGCTCCGTCTGTTTTTTTAGCCATCAATATAGAATATTTTATTAAATTGGAAACTTTTTCAGAAACTATAACAGGAAAGTTCTGTGCCTGGTTTAACTTGTAAATTTCGCTGTCTTCTTTTGTAACGGAAATAGTTTCTTCCAGTTCTTTTATATATTTTTGCGCAGCAATAACAGCTTCTTCAGAGTTTTTTCCATAGCACTTTACTTTCATAAAGGTATTCATGTTTTCAAAATATTTTTCAGCAGATTTTTTTTTGCAGTTTGAAAAAAGAACTGTAAAAATAGATAAGATTGATATAAAAAAAATGTGTTTTTTCATAGTTACATGATAGCACAGTTTTGAATCTTTTGATTTTTTTTTATAATAAAAGCATAAAAAATAGACTTTTTATTTGCCTTGTTGTAAAATATTTTCTATGAAATTGCATACTTTTAAAGGTGGAATTCACCCTAAAGAAATGAAGGAGCTTAGCAACAAGTGTCCTATAACAGACGTTGCTTCACCTTCAAATACTGTTGTTATTCCTGTTACAATGGGGGGAGCTCCAAATTCTCCTCTTGTAAAAGTTGGTGATGAAGTTTCTGAAGGTCAGATTATTGCTGATGGCGACAAATTTATGAATTGTCCTGTTCACGCTTCTATTGCAGGAAAAGTAAAGAAAATTGCAAAATTTGTTGTAACTGGAAATCAAGAAGTGCCTTGCATCGTTATAGAAGGCGACAATTCTGGTAGAACTTCCTATATGGATGTTTTGGATCCTTTTAAGTGTTCCCACGAAGAAGCGCTGGAACGCATAAAAAAGGCTGGAATTGTAGGTATGGGAGGAGCTTCTTTTCCCGCTCACGTAAAGTTAAATCCTCCTGAGGACAAAGAAATAGATTTTGTTATAGTAAATGCTGCTGAATGTGAACCGTATTTGACTTGCGATGAGCGAACTATGATAGAAACTCCAGACAAGGTTGTAGATGGCCTTGCAATTGTTCTCAATTTGGTTGGTGCAAAAGGAATAATTGGTCTTGAAGATAATAAGGCTTATTTAAAACCTGTTTTAGAAAAACAAATTCTAGAAAAGGGCTATAGCGATGATATTTCAGTTTTTCTTTTAAAAACAAAGTATCCGCAAGGCGCTGAAAAATTTATTGTTTCAGCTTGTTTAGGTGTTGAAATTCCTAGCGGAAAACTCCCTGCTGATTCTGGTGCTATTATCTGCAACGTTGGTACTGTTTGCGCTATTAGCGATGCCTTTAGAAAAGGAATGCCGCTTATAAAGCGGTCTTTGACAATAAGTGGCGGAGCGGTTGAAAAGCCTTGTAACATAAGAGTCCCGGTTGGTACACTAGTTAGTGATCTTATACCTTCTGTTTTTTCAGTAAAAGACAACGAAGTTGTAAAAGTAATAAGTGGCGGTCCCATGATGGGCTTTGCTATGTCAACAACATCTTTTCCTATAGCAAAGGGAACTAGCGGCATTACGTTCCTTACAAAAAAGGAAACCTTCCTTGTTGACGAAGACGCCTGCATAGGCTGTGGAAAGTGTGTCGCAACTTGCGCAATGCATTTAAGTCCTGTTCTTATAAAACGCGAGCTTGAAGCTCAAAAGTATGCCACTGCAAAAAGGCTTGGACTTATGGATTGCATTGAATGTGGCTGTTGTGTATTTGTTTGCCCTGCAAATATCCGCCTTGTGCAGCGTTTTAGGCTTGGAAAAAATATTGTTCGACAACAGATAGCAGAGGCTCGTGCTAAGGCTGCTGAATTAAATAAGAAACAGTCCTAGCAAGGTGTTATTGGAGTAAAATAATGGCAGAAAACAGATTTTATCTATCTTCCAGTCCTCATTTTAGACTTGGAATCAGCACAAAGTCGATTATGGCTTGTGTACTTATATCGTTACTTCCTGAATGTATTTGCGGAGTAATAATTTTTGGAATTCCTGCGCTTATTACAATATTAGTTAGTGTTGCAAGTTGCGTAGTCTTTGAATGGCTTTTTCAGCTTGCCACAAAACAAAAGGTTGTTGTTTCAAACTTAAGCGCCTGTGTTACTGGTGTGCTTTTAGCGCTTGTGTGTCCGCCGACAATTCCTGTTTGGATGACGGTTTTAGCAGCGGCTGTAGCAGTTGTGGTTGCAAAAGGTCTTTTTGGCGGAATTGGAAGCAATGTGTTTAATCCAGCCCTTACGGGTCGTGCTTTTCTTTTTATAAGTTTTCCTGCCGCAATGGGTGCTACTTGGTTAAATCCTATAAAGTTTTCCTCTGAAGTTGATGCAATTAGTTCTGCAACTGTGCTTTCTTCTGTAAAGAACGGCACTTTCGACTTTCAGAATTTTGATGTGTGGCAGTATTTTATAGGGAATCGCGCAGGTTGTATTGGAGAAACTTCAATTCTACTCGTATTGATTTCATTTTTATTTTTGCTTATCTGCAGAATTATCGATTGGCGCGCACCTGCTGCGATGGTTGGAACTGTAGCAATCTGCTCTTTTTTGGACGGGTTTGCAAAGGCTGGAAACATATCTTTTGCTGGTGAACAAGTTCTTGTAAGCCTGCTTACAGGCGGTCTTGTCTTTGGCGCGACTTTTATGGTTACAGATTATTCTACAGCTCCTGTTACAAAAGGCGGAAGGCTTGTTTTTGGTGCTGGCTGCGGACTTATAACATTCCTTATAAGAAGATTCGGAGGCTATCCAGAAGGCGTAATGTTCAGCATATTAATTATGAATGCACTTGCTCCGTTTTTGAACAAAATTACGGCAAGAAAGTACGGTTATGGAAAAAAATCTGAAAAAAAGCCTTTTGTAAAAAAAATAACAATGGAATTTGATTTAAGTGAAGGGGTAGAAAAATGAGCGTTCCTTCTGCAAAAAAAGATATTTTTGAAATGATAAAGCTTGGTTTAGTTCTTGTCTGCTATGCAGTTGCAAGTTGTACTGTTCTTGCAGTTGTAAATAATTTTACAAGTACAAAAATTGCGCAAAATCAGGTTGAAAAAGCTGCCGCTGCAATGAAAGTTGTTTTTCCTTACGCAGATTCTTTTGAGGCAGTTTCAAATTTTCCTAAGAATTCTGATTCTTCAATTTCTGTAACTGATGTATATCTTGCAAAGAGTGATAGAAATGTTGTAGGTGCTGTCGCTCAAATATCAGGACCTACTTACGACCGTGGAAAAATTATTTTGGGAATTGATAGCAAAGGTTTTGTAACAGGAATGCAATTTCTTGAATTAACAGACTCTCCTGGATTCGGTTCCAAAGCAAAAGATTCTCAATACAAACTTTCAAACGGAAAAACATTTTATGAACAGTTTACTAATAAAAATGCTGCGGAAGGATTTGAAATTGGTCGTTCTTTTGATGCAATAAGCGGAGCTACAATAACTAGTCGAGCTGTTGGAAATCTTATGAATCAAGGAAGTGAAGTTCTTTTACAAGTAATAGAGGCAGGTTCAAAATGAGCGGAAAGTTAAAGATTTTTACAAACGGATTTATAAAAGAAAATCCTCTATTGGTTTTGAATATAGGTTTGTGTTCCTCATTAGGAGTTACTACAAGCGTGTTTAATGGATTGGGCATGGGGTTAGGAATGACTTTTGTTCTTCTTATGAGCGAAATCGTAATAAGCATTTTTAGAAAACTTATACCAAGTGCAATACGTCTTCCTGTTTTTATTATAATAATTGCAGCCTTTACAACAATAGTTCAACTTGTTCTTCAAGCTTATGTTGAAAATCTTTATGATGCTTTAGGCGTTTTCCTGCCGTTAATTGTTGTAAACTGTATAATTATGGGGCGGGTAGAAGCCTTTGCCTCAAAAAATTCTATAATCGATTCAATTTTAGATGCACTTGGCATGGGAATCGGTTATACGTTGGTTTTGTTCTTAATTTCATTTATTCGTGAGCTTTTTGGAGCAGGAACACTTTTTGCCGGTACGCCTCTAAAATTTGAAATAATTCCAGAAGCCTATAGAATTGGTATTTTTAACAGCGCTCCAGGTGGCTTTTTAGTTTTCGGCTTTCTTGCGGCTGTTGTAATAGCTTGCAAACAGGCTTACGCTCAAAGAAAATCTAAATAAAAAGGATAAAAATATGATTGAAACTTTAAAACTTTTTCTAAAATCGGCAATAGTTGATAATGTTGTTTTTATTCAGTATTTGGCGATTTGTCCTTTTATCGGAATGACTAATGATACTGAAAAAGCAACTGGAATGGGATTGGCAACTACATTTGTTATTGTTTTGGCAACTGTGGTTACTTGGCCTTTATATCATTTTGTCATGGTTCCGCTGGGACTTGAATTTTTGCAGACTTTGTTTTTTATCCTTGTTATAGCAAGTTTAGTTCAGCTTGTTGAATTTTTTCTAAAGAAGAAAGTTCCAGGTTTGTACAGTTCTATGGGTGTGTACCTTGCCCTTATAACAACGAACTGCGCCGTTTTAGGTGTCACTTTGAACTGTATTTCAAAGAATTTTAATTACGGTCAAAGCCTTGTCTACGCTTTTGGAACTGCTTGCGGATTTCTTCTTAGCATGGTTATTATGAGCGGGGTAAGAAGCCGTATTAGAATTGCAAATATTCCAGACTCATTTAAAGGAACTCCAATTCTATACATTACAGCAAGTCTTTTAAGTCTTGCATTTTTGGGATTCAAAGGACTTATTAATTAGATTCTGAGTTTTTCTTTATAAGTTTGCGTTGCAAAGTTTTTATGGGAGCATAAAATGAATATAATTCTTTATACAGTAATATGTGCAGTTTCAATTGCTTTTTTATTAGGTGTGCTTTTAGGACTTTTTAAAAAGATTTTTTATGTAAATGTAGATAAAAAAGTTCAAGAAGTTCGAGATGTTTTAAGCGGAGCGAACTGTGGCGGTTGCGGTTTTGCAGGATGTGATTCTTTTGCGCAGGCGGTTGCAAAAGATGAAGCTCCTACTGACGGTTGTGTAGCTGGCGGCTCTACTTGTGCCGAAAAAATTGCAGAAATTTTAGGAAAAGTTGGAGTTGAAGTAAAGCCTAAGGTCGCTTTTTTGGCTTGTCATGGAACGAAGGAATGTGCTTCAGAAAAGGGAATTTATAATGGAATTAAAACTTGCGCAGCCGCTCAGCTTGTAATGAATGGAACTAAAAAGTGTTCTTTTGGTTGCATTGGTTTTGGCGACTGTGTTGCAGAATGTCCTTTTAATGCTTTGTCGATGTCTGCGGACGGGCTTCCTGTTGTAGATTACAAAAAATGTGTTGGTTGTGGAAAGTGCGTTCGTTCTTGCCCTAAGCATCTTTTTAAACTTCTTGATTCAGATACAAAAGGTTCTGTAGCAAGATGTTCCTGCTACAGTGACAATAAACCTCAAATTCGAAAAGACTGTTCTTCTGGTTGTTTTAAGTGTGGTATGTGCGTAAGAAAATGTCCAGAAACTGCGATTGATATTTCAAGTGGAATTCCAAATATCGACTATAAAAAATGTAACAGTTGCGGTGAATGTGTAAAGGCTTGCGTTGATAAAGTTTTAGTTCTTGCACAGGATGTTTTAAAATGAAAAACTTTTCTGACTACGAATTTTTTTTGCATACTTTTGAAGTAATACTTTCTCATTTAAATGAAGAACTTGAAGTTGCAAAAAAAAATCTTGAGTCGGAATACCGTGAAATTGAAGAAGATTATCTTGAAGTTATTGAAATTTTACGCGATATTCTTCCTGAAATTACAAGTTTAAATGCAATTGAAAGTTTAGAAAGCGATGAAATAGATTTTATTTATGAATGCCTTCAAACTTATGCAGATAATTTTGTAATAACCCATAGAGATTCAATACTCAGAAAGCAGCAGGAACTTGAGTACAACAGGCTAGAAAAACTTATTTCTATGTTTGAAATTTCCAACTAATATGCAGACTTTAAAATTTTCGGATTTTGAGCTAATTCAAAAATCTCTTGCAGCATACTTAAAAAGTTATACTGGTGACATAAACAGTAAAAAGACTCCTGATGAAGTTTATTTAAAAATCCTTTCAATTTTGGCAGAAATCAAATCTGACTGCAGCAAGCATTGTATTGATTCTGAACTTACTAATTCTCTTGAAATTTCTCTTTCATATAATTTAGAACAACTTGAAAACACTCAAGTTGAAAAACAAAATCTTTTGCTTGATTTTTAATTTGCTTGGAGGCTCTCTTGAAAAATTTTAAATTTTTATGCATTTTCTCTATTCTTTTTATTGGTGTTTCATTTTTGCAGGCTTACAACTATGAATCTAAAGCTTTTTCTATAAAAGAAAATCTTGTAAAATCGCTTTTAACTTCAGATACTGCTTCTGTAAATGGTAATATTCTTTCTACAAACTATAATGGTAAATCTAGTCAAAGAAAATTGGTGTCAAAAGCAGCAAATCTTATTACAAATGATTCTTTAGTAGATTATTTTATAAAAATGGCAGATGAAGAAATCCGTCAAAATATCAGGACTGATGGAACATTTTGTGCAGGCGCAAAGTGGCCTACAGCTTGGACAAGAGATATGTCCTATGCAATAAATCTTTCTTTATCTTTTCTTTATCCAGAAGCTGTTGAAAAGTCTTTAAATAGCAGAATTGAAAACGGAATTATCCTTCAAGATACAGGAAGCGGTGGAAGTTATCCTGTAAGCACAGACAGGGTTGTTTGGATAATTGCTGCTTACGATTATGCGCTTTTTAAGCAAGATTTTTCTTATTTTGCTTGGATTTTTGATGTTGGAAAAAAAACTTTAGACTACGATTTCAATGTTAATTATGATTCTGAAAAAAAACTTTTTAGAGGCGAAAGTTCTTTTTTAGATTGGAGAGAACAAACTTATCCTAGATGGGCAGATAGTATTTTTATAGCAGATTCATTTGCGCTTGGTACAAATAATGTTTATCTTGGCGCTTTAAAATGCATGATTTCCTTGTCTAAAATTCTTAATAATGGAGAACTTTCTGTTTGGCAAAATAGATATGACGAACTTAGTGCTGCAATAAAAGAAAAATTTTGGTTAAAAGAAAAAGGGTATTTTGCTTCTTATATTCTTTCGGATATAAAAGACTTTGTTTATGAAGGTTATGAAACTCTTGGGGAAAGTCTTTCTATATTGAATTCTTTAACTGATAAAGATATTTCTGTTCAAGTCTTAGATGCTGTTGAAAGTGGAAATTGGGGAATGAGCGTTGTAGCCCCTCAGCTTGCTAATGTTCCTTCTTATCACAATGATGCGGTTTGGCCATTTGTGCAAGGATATAGAGGACTTGCCTGCAAAAAGGCTAGAGATGCTGCTCTTTGTGAAGAAGAATTTGCTTCATTGCTATATGCTGCCGCTATGTTTCAGACTTTTAAGGAAAATTATGTTGCATCTTCGTTTAGTCCTAATACAAGTACAAATTCTGACCGCCAACTTTGGTCAGTTGCCGCATATCTTTGTTATGTTTACAAAATTATTTGTGGTTTAAATTTTATGGATTCTGGTATTTGTATAAATCCTTTAGTGTTTGATTCTTTTAAAAAAGGAATTTCTTTGCAAAATTTTTCGCTTGGAAACACTGTCTTAAATCTTACAATAACTGGAAATGGTGACAAAATAAAAAAATATGTTGTAAATGGGAAAAATGTATCAGCTGACTATATTATTCCTTTTTCTAAGAACAAAGATGGCCAAAAATTTGATATTTTCATAGAAATGGAAAAATCTGATGATTATATAAAATCTTATAGTTTGAAAGGCAAAAGAAAAAGCGTATTTAAAGCGACTTCTATTTCTTCTGCCATTCCAAACACTTTTATTGAATATGAAAAAAATAAAGCATTTATAACTTGGAAGCCTTTAAATAAGTTTGGCTATAAAGTTTATTTAAACGATTACTTTTATGAAACAAAAGAACGCTCTTTAGAAACCTCTGCTTTTAATAATTTAGGACTTTGCACGGTTTTTGCAAATTCGGATAATAAGAATATTCCTGCTTTGCCAGCTAAAGTTATAAGAATAGAATCTACAAAAAACACAAAATTTTATGAGGCGGAAAATTCAGAATTTGTAGGCGGAACAATTAAATCTGATGATATGGAAAATACTGCTTCTGCAAAAACTTCTGCAGATTTGCAAACTGTTCTTGCGAATAAAAGCCGTTATATTGAAAAGTGGGGTAGTTCAAAAGGTGATTTTATACAGTTTAATGTTAATGTAAAAAAAGAAGGCTTTTATGTTGTTGATTTTAGATTTAAAAATGGGCATGGTCCTATAAACACTGGTGAAAAATGCGCTATAAGGGCTCTTTCTGTTGATAATGTTTTAAAAAGAAGAATTGCATTTCCTCAACAAGGTAATTGGACTTCTTGGGCAATGAGTTCTCCTAACATTGTTTGGCTTTCTAAAGGTAAGCATACAATTGCCTTGTATACAGATGATTATTGTTATTCTCAACACGGCATTTTTAATTACATCAGCCTTGATTGTATGAGATTTTCCTATCTAGGAGAAAATCAACCTTACTAAATGACTTTTTATAATTAGTCCAAATGAACAAATTGTAACTTAGCTTACGCTTTTGCTTATTTTTCTAAAAACTCAAAGTTTGGACTAATTAAAATAAATTGGAGATGTCCTAGAAGCTAAAACTTCTGTTTAGAACATCTCCAATTTTTGTATAAAACTATAAAATTACATTCTTGTTCGTTTAGATTCCAACAAAGTGAGAGGAAACTTTTTCTTCTACATAAGAAATAAAATCTTCTATTTTCATAGTTTTTTGTTCAATTCCACTTGACTGTCTAAATCTTACAGTAACAGTTCCATCTTTTTGCTCATTTTCTCCAACTACAAGAATATAAGGAGTTTTATGTTCTTTTGTAATTACTTTAATTTTTTGCCTCATATTTTCGTCTGAAATATATGCTGTGGAACGTATATCGTGAGCAAGAAGCTTTTCATTTACTTTTTTTGCGTAATCATCAAACTGATTAGAAACCGGAACAATAGCTGCTTGCTCAAAAGCTAACCAAGTAGGAAATGCTCCTGCAAAATTTTCTATAAGGATTCCCAAAAATCTTTCCATAGAACCTAAAACAGCTCTGTGAAGCATTACAGGATGATGTTTTTGATTGTCAGAACCTATATAGGTTGCATCTAAACGTTCTGCAGATGGCAATTGGAAGTCTGCTTGAATAGTTCCGCATTGCCATTCTCTGCCGAGCGTGTCATATAATTTAAATTCAAGCTTAGGACCGTAAAAAGCCCCTTCTCCAGGTTGAATTTCATATTCAAGACCAGCCTCGTGGCAAGCATCGGCAAGCGCTTTTTCTGCTCTCTGCCAAGTTTCAAGATCTCCTACATGGTCTTCTGGCATTGTTGAAAATTTTACAACAAGGTCATCAAATCCAAAGTCGTGGTAAACTCTTTTTAAGAGTTTGCAAAATTTTGCAACCTCAGAAGATACTTGTTCTTCTGTACAGATGATATGTGCATCGTCTTGAACAAAACCCCTTACTCTCATTATGCCGTGCAATGTTCCGCTAGGTTCGTTTCGTACATCGTGACCGAATTCTGCCAATCTTAATGGCAAATCTTTGTAAGAACGCTGTCTGCTTTTAAAAATTTCCAAAGCACCAGGACAATTCATTGGTTTTATAGCAAAGAGTCTTTTTTCAGATTCTGTTATGAACATATTTTTTTGATAGTGTCCCCAGTGACCAGAACGTTCCCAAAGACTTTGCGGCATGATTGCAGGAGTGTTAACTTCTTGATAACCATCGCGACGTATTTGTTGTCTCATGTAGTCTTGGATTATTGTGTATATAGTCCAACCGTTTGGATGCCAGAAAATCTGCCCAGGGTCTTCTGCTTCAAGATGAAATAAATCCATCTCTATTCCAAGTTTTCTGTGATCGCGTTTTTCTGCTTCTGCAAGCATTGCAAGATATTCTTTTAGTTCGTTCGGTTTTGAAAAGCACAATGCATATACTCTAGTTAGCATTGTTTTTGAAGAATCGCCTCGCCAATATGCTCCTGCAATTTTAGTTAATTTAAATGATTGTCCATTGATTTCTTTTGTATTAGATACGTGTGGACCGCGGCACAAGTCTAAATATCCGTCTTGCTCATAAGTTGTTATAGCAGCATCTTTTGGAAGGTCGTTAATAAGTTCAATTTTATAAGGTTCATCGGCAAAAAGTTTTAAAGCTTCTTCTTTTGAAACTTCTTTTTTTACAAAATCGTGATTTCCTGCAATAATTTTGCGCATTTCTTTTTCTACAGCAGGAAAAGAATCTTCTGAAAATTTTACATCTTTTGGAAAATCAAAATCATAGTAAAAGCCGTTTTCTATAGCAGGACCAATTGCAATTTTAGTTCCTGGAAATAAGTGTTTTATTGCTTCTGCCATTACGTGTGCACATGAGTGTCTGACAGTTTGTATATTTTCTTCGGACATTTTATTACCTCTTATAAACTAAAAATTATTTATAGCAGTAAATAATTATAATACTTAAAACACTTGAGGTCAACTTAAAGGATTGCGGTTTAATTTTTGATAACAAGTCGAGTTTTGTAGGTTTGTTGTATAAATGTCTTTTTGTTTAAAAAATATTTCGAGTTTCTGGAAGGGTAGTTTTATAAATAAAAAAAATCTTGACATTTGAGTTAACTGTGGTTATATTTACTAACAAAAGGGGGTGTACCGGTTTCGACGGATGTGGGAATACTTTTACTGCATGTAGGTGTGAAGGCACCTTAAGCTGACAAAAAAAATAACTGCAAAACGTAGAGAAGAAGAAGTTTCTTCAAACGAACAGTTTGCTCTTGCTGCGTAAGCAGTGAGCACGGAACTTTAAGGGTGCTGTTCCTAACTTTTAAATGTTCTGACGCTAATAGGAACTTGATTCATATAGTTTCTGATTTATATGGATGACCTTTTATCAGAATAAGGAAAAGACGCTTGTTATGCTGCTACCTTTTCCCGACAAATACCTCGCATAACTAAACATGTAGATGTATCTGGATTACATATTCGGACGCGGGTTCAATTCCCGCCATCTCCACTAGTGATAAAAAAGGCTATCTAATAAGTTTTACCGTAAATGTTACCAATTAATTTGGAATGGCTACACCAAAAGTGTAGAGCAAGGTGCTTATTAGATAGCCTTTTTATTTTAGGTTAATGTGCTTTTGTGCCAAACTTTTTTAACATTGCAACAGCATTTCGTTTTCCATTGTAAACGAAACCTCCGTTCCAATATTCAAGTGCAGCAAACAAAGCGTTTCCTCCGTCTTGTGCATCAGATTCTTTTGTTCTAAAAGAAACATAGTTTGCTAACTGTTCATAATTTTGTTCATGAAGACAAGAAAGACGTTTTCTGTTAAATTCGTTCCATTTTTCTAAATCTTTAAAACCTTCACCTTCGTCTTGAACGATTACATGTGCATGAGTTGGGCTAAAAGAATACCATACTGTAACTTTTTTGTTTATATCACAGTGATTTCCGTGTTTTACCGCATTTTTAATAACTTCACTTATTTGTTGTTCAAGAAGGTTTAATTCTTTTATTTCTGATGGTGCTGACTGTACAATTAAAAGAGTAAAATATCTAATCTGTCTAAAATCAGAAGGAAACTCTTTTTTTAGCATATTTGTTTTATCGAATAAAGGGTCATTGTCATCTGAGCGTAATTCTTTTATTGGCTGTTCGTCCATTTTTATCTCCTATTAAGAAGTCAATAATAAAATCTTACGTAATCATAATAAAATTATATTGACTTTTTATAGTTGTTTCACATTTTAGAAACAACAGTTGATGTAAAAGTCTGCAACGCAGACTCTAGCGTTTATTCATTAACCATCAAGAGTGCTTCTTCAACGCTATTAGCAATAGGGAAATATCCCATAAGTTTTGTAAGTTCAATAACTTTTTTTACAGAACCATGAATGTTTGAAATTGCTAATTTTAGATTCATCTTTTTAATTGTAGAACAAATATAAATAAGTGCTCCGATTCCAGATGAGTCAATGTAATCAACTTGTTCAAGATTTATAACGAAAATTTTTACATTCTTTTCAATCATTTTCATTACAAGTTCCTTGAGCTTATAGGAGTTGTAGAGATCCATCTCACCGTTTACGTCGATTATGTAAACTTCTCCATTTTTACGTATTTTAAGTTCCATATTTAGGCTCCTTATCCCTGTATTTTGATTACCAGAAGACTCTGGTCATCATATTGCTGTGCATTTCCACAGAATTTTTTTACATTCTCTTTTACTTTTGAAGCAATGTCTTTTCCGTTTAACTTACAATTAGCTTTTATAACTTTTGTAAGATTATCGAGCGAATATTGAACACCGCTTTCGTTTAGACATTCAAGTAAACCGTCTGTACAAGTAACTATTATATCACCTGCATTTAGGTTTATGTCAATATTTTTATATTCAGTATTTTTATCAACACCTATAGGTTCGCAGTCAAGGGAAATCTTTTTAACAGAATCTTCTTTTGCACTGTATAGTATAACAGGATTTATTCCAGATGTTGAAATTTGTGCTGTGTTTTCTATGCTATTATAGTTTATTAATGCAACGCTTGCAAAGTGATCCATGCTGTTCTTTTCTGAACAAATAGCGTGATTTATCCATTCTATAAGCGTTGCGGCGCTCTGATTAGTATTTGAAACAAGTCTAATCATGGCTCTAATCATTATCATTATTACAAGGGAATTCATTCCTTTTCCTGCAACATCTGCCATTACAAAAGAAATTCTGTCCTTTCTGTATGGTATAATATCATAGTAGTCGCCACAAACATTCTCAGCATTTACAGAATATTTTCCTATAGAAACTTTGTTTATAATAGGCATTTTTTCTGGAGTCATTGCTTTTTGATATTTTGAAGCAATGTCGCCTTCCTTTGTAAGTTCCATGTGTTCAGTGTAAGCAAGAAAACTGTTTAATGGCTGCAGGGCTGTTGAAAGAGCATCTGTAAGGCTGATTGCAGTTTCAAATTCTTCTTGAGAAAATGGCTGTGAACTAGGCTTTCGCGCAAGGCAAACAAGACCAATGGTTTCTTCGTTCTGTTTTATGGGTACAAAAATATAAGGACCGCATTTTAAGAAGTCTTCTGGTCCATTTTGAAATACTCGTTTGTCTTTTACAGAATCTTTTATATTTACAGGTTCGCCTTTTGTAAAAAGATCTCCAAATATGTTTCCTTCAAGCGTAAATTGAGAATATCTAAAGTTTGTTTCAATTCTTATAGGCTTATGCGGAAGGTCTTCTGGCAGTTTGTAAGGAGGAGGAAATACTCCTGTAACAGATTTTACTGTAAGAATATTGTCAAATGCGTCTAAAACAAGAATGGCACAGCCGTCTGAAACCGTTTTTTCAACGACAAGCTTGTTGAAGTATTCAAGAAAACTTCCTAAAGTATCTTCCGAGTTAAAGAACGAAGATGCCTTAATTGTAAGCTCTTTGTTTGCCTTTACAATTTTTTTGTATTTTGAATTTTCTTCTTGCAGCTGAATAACATCTGCTTCTTCTGGGGCAAGGTGTTCTTTTTTAGACTGATTTTTTTGCATTTCACGCTTTTTGGGGTCACTTAATGCCAGAACTAAGCAATATGCAAGAAGAAACAGCTCTATTAAAATTAGAGCCAGCACAAGAATCATTATAGAATGAGAAAAATAAGTGTAAGCCATTCCACCTATAAAAATTAAGAGGGATGGAAACAAAATTACGCTTATTCTAGAAGTGTTTCTCAGCCGCGAAATTAAAAGAAACACAAAAATTAATAGACCTGCAGCAGCAGCGATGAGAATAGGTACATTTACAAAAGAATCAATCGAATTCAAATCAATCTCCTAGTAGACTTCAATATTCGTTTTCTATAAGTGTAGCATTGAAATATTGTGCCGTCAAGTTTTAGATTTTTTAAATTATCTGCAATTTTATTGATTTATATAACTTATTTCTTTTTTTAATATCATTTTTTTTATAAAATTTCTTACTCTTGTAAAAAAAGTTTTTTTGTGTTCTTTTTTTATATCTATTATAACTGTTTCTAGCGGTAAATCATCTCCAAACTTCTTTTTGAGCTCGTCATAATATCTTATAATCCATACATATAAATCGCTTATAGTATTTTTTTTGAAGTAGCGCATTATATTATACTTTGAAATTGTATTTACGACAGGAAGGTAAACCGTATTAAACCAAGAAGTTATGGCTTCTTCCATAGAAATTTCATCTTTTTTATTCTGATTTATAAAGTATTTATGCGTTAAAATGTGTTCGTATATTGTATCATACTGGCCTGCAGTTGAAAAATCTAAGCACCAATAATCTGTTATATCGCCAAAATTTGTTTCAAAATAAAAATTTCTTTTTTCATAGTTAATTATCTGTTTTAACATTCCCTGAAGAGTTCTTACTGGATGAAGTTTTATTTCTGTTTGTAGAGAAGTAACTTCTGCATCTATGAATTCAACTCCTTTTGATTTAGCAACGCTCACCCGATGGTTGCCGTCGCGTACGAAATATAGCCCTGCAAGTTCATAGACTTTTATAGGTGGGAGAATTATGTCGTTTAATACAGCTTCGTCTACGTGTTCCCATCGTTCTTTTATGCTGGAATTCTTTGGAAAAAACTGATTGTCAAAATCTTTGTATCTACCTTCGCTGCCTATAATTTTTTCTATCGGTATAACTTTCATGCCTACATAAGTTTCGGTTTCTGTTTTTACCATTTTTTTTATGGTCTTTAACGAAATCATAGAGGCTTCTTCTGGATTTAGTAGATGAGTTATTTCGTTGAAAAGGGCTTTGTTTCTAGCCTTTGAAAAATCATTTTCTGCTTGCGATAACATTGTAGCTCCAATTTATTGTTTTTGCTGGTTAAAATTGATTATGTAATGTGCATAAGCATTTACAACTTGTGTTTCTTCATACTTTGAAACCCTTGCTTCTCTTTGGTCGTATAAGTGTATGTGTCCATGTACCATATAAGTGGGTTTAAATACTCTTAAAAACCAGTTGAATGGTTTAAACCCGATATGACAAGGGTCTTCGTGGTCATGAATGTGCAAAGGAGTTGCGTGCGTTAAAAAAATGTCTAGGTATCTCCCGTACATTATTTTATTTAAAATTAATCTTGGAATAAGTAAGAGCAGTTTTAATTGCATTTGACTATCGGTATATTGATTCATTCCGTTGTTGTATTTTCTAGAACCCGAAATTCCTGTTAATAAAAGCGGTGTAGGGCGACCTTTTTTATTATACACAACTAACTGCTGATTTTTTAAGTTTTTAAAACCTGCATATATTGCTCCATGTTCGTGCTTTACATTTGTAGATTCGCACATTGTAGGAGGAATAATCCTTGTTTCCGTTGAAGTTATTCCGCTTGCAGGTAAAAAATTGTGTGATACTTTGTGATAGTAGCGAAATTCTTTTAAATCGTGATTTCCAAATATGAAATAGGTTGGCTTGTTAAATACTGAAACTATAAAATCTATGTAATCCATCGGAAGGTCTCCAGCGCATAAAATAAGATCGATGTCTGGAAAATTTTTGCGAGCATTTTGATTGTAAATCAAAGGATCTATCTGATCCGATACACATAGAATTTTCATGTCTGTTCACTAGAGATTTCCAAGAAGGCTTTCTAGCTTTTCTTTTCCTATAAGTTCAATAGGCCTGTTTTCCGCATATGAAAGAGCAGAGCGCGTAAAACCTGAGCTTGAAATAAAATACGCTTTTGTGCAGTTCATTGCTTTTGCTTTGTCGTGAGTTTCTCTTACAACAGAATCTTCTACAGGATCTGGATCTCTATAGAATCTAAGCAAAAATGTCTGTTTTCGCATATTTCTCCAATCGCCATCCTTTGCGTCTGATGCTAAGATTTGGCAGCCAGACTTTTTTATTTCTGCCTGCTGCGATGAAAGTTTTAGAATCTTTAAAGAAAAGTTTTTGCAAAGTTCTAGAAATTCTGCATCAGAACAGGTAAGAAAGTCTTTTAGATAATCATTTGATTGTAAATCTTTGTATTCTGAAAGTTTTGAAGCAACATCTCTGAATGAATGATTTTTTTTGTAGATTATTTCCCATTGTTCTATGGCTTTTTCTATTTTTCTGCTTTTTTCGTAGCAAGATGCTAAAAAATATCTTGCATAAATTGTGTCGTTTTTTGAATTGTCTTTGTCAATTTCAATCGCTCTTTGTAAATCTATTAAAGCGTTGTCCAAACGGTTTGCCATCATGTAGCAAGTTCCGCGTTCAATTAGGGCTTTTTGTTTGTATTCAGAATCTCTTTGGGCTTTGTCGAACGCTTTTACAGCACCTGCAAGGTCTTTTTCTTCCTTTAAAAGCTTTCCTAAATAGTAATAGCACGCATAAGTTTCTGGATTTAATCTTATTGCCAAATCAAGCTCTCGTTTTGCTTCTGCAGTCTGTTTTGACTGAAATAAAATGTATCCCAATGCGGCATGGGCTTTTGCGTTTTTAGGATCAAGAGCAACGCACTTTTTATAAAATCCTAATGCCAAATCTTTCCTATTCATCTGTTCTGTTATTTTGCCGGCATTAAAAAATATTTCAGGATCGGTTGGATTCATTTTTGAAAGGAGTAAATATTCGTTCAGAGCTTCTTCTTTTTGATTGTAAGACATTAATAGGGCTGCGTATTCTTTTCTGAACGGAACTTCCGGCAAATTTGAATCAAATAGAGCATTTTCATTTACATTTTTATATTCCATTAGGGCAAGCTCGCTGCGATTGTCTGCAAGGTAAGCTTTTCCTAAATAGTAGTGAACAGCATAATTGTGAGGTTCTTTTGTTAATATTTGTTTTGCAAGTTTTGCCGCTTGCTGATTTTTTCCTTGTTTTAGAAGTTTCTTTACGTTTTCAACTTTTTTTGGTGATACAATACTTTTGATTGCAATTATAAGTAGAGCGACCACGAATGTTGCTACCGCAGAAATAATTATGTAAATCATAATTGTTCATACTCCTATAGAAAACTAGTATATAGTAATTTTTTATACTAAACAAGAAGGTTATATTTTCAATCTAAAAATCTTGTGATAATATATTATGTATGCGAAGCAGAAAATTTATCTATATTATTTTTATGACTTCAATGTTTTTTCTATACGGAGAATCTGACGGAGAAAAACTTTTTAAAATAAACGATCCTTCAGGTGCGGTTCCTTTGCTTGAAAAAGAGATTTCTGAAGGAAAAATTTCAGGCGACACGTTTAATTTTTTAGGATTGGCGTACTTTCAGCTTGGAGATTATGCAAAATCAATAGATGCGTTTGAAAGAGGAATGAAAGTTTCTGCTTCTTCAAGAAAAGTTTTGGCTTTTAATGAAGGCAATGTGGCTTACGTTAGCGGAGATTACACTTTGGCAGAAAACTGTTTTTCGCTTGCGTTGGCGGCTTCTCCAAATTATTCAGCGGCGGTCTTGAATCGTGCAAATTCAAGGCTTATGAAGCGCAGTTACAAAGATGCTGTTGCTGATTACAAAAAATTTCTTGAAATGGAGCCGTTAAATTCTCAAAGCGAGGAAATAAAGCGGCTTATTGCATATCTTGAAGAAGAAATCGTTCTGCAGGAAAAAGAAGAAATTCGCTTGGCAGAAGAAAAGAAGCGTCAGGAAGAAGAAAATGCAAGAATTCAAGCAGAACTTGCAAAGCAGCAGGCTGAAAAGCAAGCTGCCGAAGCTGCAAAAAAAGCAGAAGAGGAAGAGCGTCGGCGGAAGTTGCTTGAAGAAGTGGCGAATTCTTTGCAGCAAACAGATACTACAAATATGACAGCAGGTGCTGAGGATGTCCTTGATTACGACTACGAATCTGAGCTTGAATAGCATATAAAAAAAAGGTGGCTTTATGAAAGATTTTGATTTTAATAATTGGAAAAGCGGGGCTTTGAGCTCTGAAAAAAAAGGAATTTTAACAAAGTTTACAAAAAAGCAAAAAGCTGTTGCTATAACGGTTTTGTCTGCGATTGTGGCTTTGGTTTTATTTTTTTGTATAAGAGGTTGTGTCGGTTCAAGCGCTTCTAAAAATTTTAAGAATAACACGCTTTCCTTAGTTCAAATGTATTTGGAGCGGGGTGAATACGATCGCGCGCTAGATAAACTTGATGAACTTTTGATAAAGAACGGAAAAGATCAAGATATTATTGATTTAATGGACAAAATTATAGCTGCGAAAAATGCCGCGACTTCTGAAAACGGTGCTAATGTAACTGTTGAAGTTGATACTGAAAACCTTTCTTCCTTAATTGATTCTATGCGTTCAGAAATGGCGAAGAATAATGAAAATATGAAGAAGCAGCTTGATAAGACCAATGCAGAGGCTGAGAAAGACAGAAAGGAGATGGCCTTGCTTTTAAAGCAGCAGCAGGAACAGGCTGAGCAAGAAAAAGTTCGGCAGCAGGAAGAAAAAAACAGACAAAAAGCAATTGAAGAGCAGCGTAAAAAAGATGAGGCTGCGAAAAAAGCTGCAGAAGAGGCGCTTTCAAAAAAGAATGAAGCATTAAAAAAGGAAATTGCAGCTGTAAATGATGAAATTCAGCAAGGGAAAACGGCTTTAAACTCTGGTAATATAGATTCCGCATTTGCACATTTTGATAATGCCGTGAAAAAACTTCCTGTTTCTGAAGGAGAGCCTGATTTTAGCGCTAAAAAGTATTCAGAAATGGCTAACTTGCTTTACAATGCGGAACAGACTGTTTCTTCTGATTCCGATAAGAAACGCCTTCACAATATGGCTGTTGATTATGCAAAGAACGCTGTCGCAAAAAATGCTAAAGAAGGTCCTTCCCAGTTTATTTTAGGCATGGATGCAATGGGTAGCAAAGACTATCAAAAGGCGCTTGAATGTTTTAACAAAGCGGTTGCAGCAGATGGAAATAACTATCTTTATTACTACAATTTGGGGCGTGTGCAATACATGACAAGAAAATATACGGAAGCTAAATCTTCATTTACAACTGCTTCTCAATTGAATACTTCTTTTGCTGCGGCAAGATATAATCTTGGACTTACAAATCTTAAGCTTAACGATTTAAAGAGCGCTCTTGCAGAATTTAGAAGGGCTCACGACATTGATTCTAGGTACGAAAAGGCGTACTTAGAAGAAGCTAGGGTTCTTATGCGGCTTGCTGACTATTCGGGAGCAGTATCGGCTTATCTAAATGTCATAAAACTCAATAATACAAATAGAGCTGCTCTTCAAGAGTTAGGTAGCGTTTACTATCAGATGAAAAAATATCCTGATGCTGAAAGCTCTTTTAGGCAGTCGCTTGCTCTTCTTCCATCTGGAACAGAAGATCCTTTGACTTATTACAATCTTTCCACAGTTCTTTTTGAGCAAGGAAAATCTATGGAAGCTCTTGCTTATGCAGCCAAGGCTTATGATTCAAATTCTCTTATAAAAGACGCTTCTTCAAGAGCAAATATTATTTACAACTATGCTTTGCTTTGCGACAAAACTGGAAAAGAAACCGAAGCGATTACAAAATATTCTGAAGTTTTAAAATTAAAGCCAAATCACTTAAAGACGCTTATAAATCTTGGTGTTGTGTATATGAAATCGAATCCGCCTGATGTAGATACTGCCCTTTCTTTGTTCACAAACGCTTATTCAATAGATAAGAATAATTTTGAAGTTAACAACAATCTGGGAAGCGCATACCTTGCAAAAAAAGATTATAAAAACGCAATTCTTTATTTTCAAAATGCTTTAAAGATTGAGCCTTCAAACAACGAAGTTAGATATAATTTAGCTCAAGCTTTTGCAAGCGATGCGCAGTTTGACAATGCTAAGGTAACATATACAGAACTTTTAAAACTTGCTCCAGATAACTGGGACAGTTACGTAGAACTTGGAAAGGTTTGCATGGCTTTAAACGATAACGCATCTGCAGAAAAGTATCTTGTTTTTGTCCAGACAAAGAATCCTTCGTTCAGAAAGCAAGAAGTTTCTGCCTTATTAGATTCAATTTCTAGCAGCGATGCTAAGTAAGTTTAAGTTCTTTTTACAAGGGAAAATAGTTTTTCCCTTGTAATTGTAGTAAAAACTGGTCTTCCGTGCGGGCAGTGCGGATCTTGTAAAGAAAGAGCTTCTTTTGCAATTTTTGCTGCAGTTGAGCTGTCTAATTTCCATCCATCTTTTACTGCTGCCTTGCATGCCGTCATTGCTGCAATTGAATAAATTATTTTTTCGGGTTCAACTTTTGTGTCAAAAATAGCGTGTTCCAGTTCTTCTTGCGTGCCAGTCCACCTTTCGTGAATTGTTGTAAATTCCCATACACCATCTTCTTTTTGAAAGCATGTAAATCCTATTTCTTTTAGATTTTCTTTTATTGATTCTAAGTATTTATCTTCGTTTTTATCTTTTGTTTCTATAATATAGGGAATGAGCAAATTTTGACATTTTTGGCGTTCCTGCATTATTTGATCAAAAAGAATTCTTTCGTGGGCAGCATGCTGGTCGATTATGTAAAGAGTTGAATTTTTTTCTGCAAAAATAAAAGTTCCAAGTCCAGTTCCTATGTAATTAAATGTATTTTCTGTTTGAGGTTCTTTTTCTTTTTGAAAATCAAAGGCTTGTTCTTTTTGAAAATTTTGTTTTTTTGAATTAAACTTTGCAATTACACTGTCCATATAAGAACTTATGCTTTCTGATGTTTGTAAAGGAATGTCTTCTGGAAAACTGTTGAAATCATTCGTTTTTAAAAATTTTTCTTCATGGATTTCTTGAGCTTGTTGAATTGGAAATGTTTTTGACTCTGCAAAAAATCTGTTTCTATTGCTAGAATTGTAAATATTTTTATTTGTTCCTAAAAAATGGCTGTACGAAGTGTTGGACGGTTGAAAATAGTTTTTTTCTTCTTTTTGGGCTGATTCCTCTATTATTTTTGAAGCGAGTTCGGCAGGCGAAAAAAAATCATTGCTAAAATCTTTTTGTTCAGATTTTAGAACTGTAGTTTTTTTCATTGTTCTATTTGTATATTCACTATAAAAATTCCTGACAGCGCAGCTTATTTCGTGATGAATTACAGAAAGATCTTTGAATCTAACTTCTTTTTTTGCTGGATGAATGTTAAAATCTACAAGGGACGAATCGACATTTATGAAAACCGCTGCGACTGGAAAAGTTCCATTTGGAAAGTAACCTTGCCCGCCGTATTCAACTGCTTGGGCTAAAGAGTATTCGTTTATTTTTCTTCCATTTACAAAGATGTATATATCTTTTTTGTTTGGGCGAAAAACTCCAGGTTCACCTAAAACAATTTTAAAAGAAAAATCGTTATTCGAACTGTTTGAAATTTCGTAAAAAAGCTGTAAAGGCTCTTTTAGTTCCATTCCCTTTACAAACCTTTCCACCAGAGTTTGTCCTGCAGGCAGGTCAAGTTTTATTTCACCGTCATTTACGAATCTAAAAGCTATTTGCGGGTTTGGAAGCGACTTTTCAATAAATGTATTCTTGCACATTGTGCTTTCTGTTGCTGGTCTTTTTAAAAAAATTCTTCTTGCTGGAAAATTTTCAAAAAGTCCTTCTGCTTGTACAATTGTGCCTTTAAGGCTGGCCGCTGGTTCCATTATATGGTCTTCTGTAATAGAAGCTTTCATTTTGTAACCGCCAGAAATTATTGAAAGTCTGCAAACTGCTGCTATTGAGGAAAGCGCTTCTCCGCGGAATCCTAGAGTTGTAAGCTTTAGCAAATCTGTTTCTTGTTGAATTTTGCTCGTTGCGTGAGGACGTGCGCACGCAAATAAGTCTTCTTTTGTCATTCCGCAGCCGTCATCAACAATTCTTACTTTTTCAATTCCTCCGCCAGAAATTTCTACTGTAATTTTGCTTGCTTTAGAATCGATTGCATTATCCATTAATTCTCGAACTATTGCATTTGGTCGATCTATAACTTCGCCGGCGGCAATTTTTCTTGCAACTTCAGCATTTAATTGCCGTACAGGATTTTCTGCGCTCATTGTCTTGTTCCTTGAGAAGGTTTTCCAGATGAGCCGGTTTCATCTACTTGCGAAAATAAATCAAGTTCAGCGCCTGTTCCGTCAATAGGATTTGGCTCTTTCATAAGTTGCTGGATTTTGCCTTCTATTTTGTCGATTTCTTTTTCCATGCCGTTAGCAAGTTTTATTCCTTCTTCAAAAGTTTTTAATGCTTCTTCGAGCGAAATATCGCTCTTTTTTATGTTTTCAGTAAGTTGCTCAAGTTTTGAAAGTTTTTCTTCAAAGTTGTTCATTTATTATTCCTCTCTTATTCTACATTTTGTACAACTGCAGATATTTTTCCTATTGCAGGTATAATTTCTATAAACTCTCCTGATTTGGTTTCATTCGCATTGCGAATAATTTTGCCATTTTTTTTTATGCGGACCATGGAATATCCTCTTTCCAAAATTGTGTTTGGACTTGCGTTTTCAAGAATTGTTATACAATTTTGGACTTTTCGCCTTGATTCTTCAACTTTTTCTAAAATATTTTTTTGTATATTTTCTTTAGCCCTTTCAAATCGGTTTAGCAGCTGTTGTTCAATAGCTCTAAAACTTAATTCAAGATTTTCTGGATCAAAGCTTTTTATTAGAAGTCGAGTTTTTTCTACTTTGTTCATCGCATTTCTATATAAATCAGATTTATATCTATTTATAGAATCTATAATTTCTGAAAGCAACGGAACTGCAAGTTCTGCTGCCGCTGACGGAGTAGGCGCGCGCCTGTCTGCTGCGTAATCGCAAAGCGCCCAGTCTATTTCGTGGCCGACTGCGCTGATTACAGGAATTTCGCTTTGCGCAATTGCTCTTACTACTGTTTCGTCGCTAAACGGCAACAAATCTTCTAAAGAGCCGCCCCCGCGTCCCACTATAAGAACTTCGCAAAGTTTTGCAATATTTGCATTCCTTATCTGCTGAGCTATTGAACTTGCGGCGTCTTCGCCTTGAACGATTGCTGGAAAAACAATTACAGAAACGCATTTGTTTCTTCTTTTTGTAATCTGAAGAATATCTCTTAAAGCGGCTCCTGTAGGGCTTGTTACAACGCCTATTGTTTTTGGAAAAAATGGAAGCTCTTTTTTTGAAGATTCATCAAAAAGACCTTCTAAATAAAATCTTTTTTTTCGTTCTTCGAGCATTTTTAAAATGTCGCCTTCGCCAGCAACTTCCATTTTGCTAAGAATTATTTGGTAATTCCCTCTAGGGGAATAAACTGAAAGCCGTCCTGTGCAGCGGACTTTTACTCCGTCCTTTGGAATAAACTGAAGTGAATAGGCATTGCTTTTAAACATCACCGCGCTTATTTGCGAAGTTGCATCTTTTAGCGTAAAATAAAGATGCCCAGAAGAATTTGGCCTGTAGTTTGAGATTTCTCCTTCAATTACAATTTGCGGGAATGAACCTTCAAGGATTTCTTTTAAAAGATTATTGATTTCTGAAACTGTAAATATTTTGTCAGAAGGAAAAAGCGAAAAATTCATAATATGATTTTATACATTACATTCAACTTGTTCAACGGTTTGCCGATATATAAGAGATGAATACTCTTACAGTTTTATTTGCAGATGAAAAATCTAATTTCATGTTTGATAAGCTTTTTGGCTCAAACTCAGCATTCGACTTGTCGTTTGATTGGGCAAAGCAAGTTTTTAAAACTTATGGCAAAGCTGTCTGCATTTTTACATATCCAAAAATTAAAGAAAAATGCGAAGAACTTGTAAAAGATTTTCCTTTTGCTAGCGTTGAATGTTCTGAAAATTGGAATGTGCAGTTGTTGTTTTCAAAAATGTCAGAGAAAGCAAAAGATTTTGATTGCGCTAATATTTTATTTGCTTACTCAGACCAGCCTTTTTTGGATTTTGGTATTACAAAAGATATAGTTGATACCCACACGCGTTTTTGTGCGGAATATACTTTTGCCGATGGTTATCCAGACGGCTTTTGTCCGGAAATGCTGGATGCAGGAACTGCGTCAATATTAAGTGAGCTTGCTTTAAAAAAGGATGAAGGACTTGCCTTGATTTCAAAATCTGCTGTTTTTGATTTTATAAAAACTGATATAAACTCTTTTGAAGTTGAAACTGTAATCGCAGATGAAGATTTTAAACTTTTTAGAATGATATTTGACTGTTCTAAAAAAATAACAGCGCTTGCCTGCAAAAAATTGTTTGAGCTGCATCTTGATAACAAAGATATTTTAGAAAAATCTTATCTAGCATCAAAAAAACTTGAAATTTTAAAAACTGTTCCTGCTTTTTATGATATACAAATATGTACTGCTGTGAACACAAAAAGTATTTATTTGCCAGACGAAATGCAAAAATCTGATTCTAATGCTTTTATGGAGATTAACGATTTTCAAAATATAATTGCAAAAATAAAAGCGCTTTCAGATTCTGCTGTTATAAGCCTTTCTGCATGGGGAGAAGCTTTGTTGCATCCAGATTTTTGTTCCTTTGTAAAAACTGTTTTAAGTCACAAAAGTTTAAAATTAATTATAGAAACTGATGGCTATCAAGTAAGCGAAAAATTGTGTCAGGAAATAAAAAATATAGAAGATTCTCTTAGCCAAAATTCGGAAAAAAACTCTTTGGCTCAAATTTCTTGGATAGTTCGCATAGATTCTTCAACTTCTTGTGTTTACGAACTTATAAATGGAGATTCTCTTGGTTTTGAAAAGGCTGTTAGTGCCGTTGCGCTTTTGGCAAAGTATTTTCCTAAAAGTGTATACGCCCAGTTAGTTCGCATGAATGAAAACGAAAGCGAACTTGAAAGTTTTTACCGTTTTTGGAGCGATAAAAACAGTCCTTCGAACGGTAATGTAATTATTCAGAAGTTTAATTCATTTTGCGGTGTTTTAGAAGACAGAAAGCCTGCAGATCTCTCTCCAATAGAGCGAAATCCTTGTTGGCATCTTCGCCGAGATATGACTATTCTTGTAGATGGCAGTGTTCCTCTGTGTAAACAGTGCCTTTGTAAAAATATTCAAGGTAATGCGTTTTCGCAAAATCTTGAAGATATATGGGAAAAATTTGACTTAGAATTAAAAAATCAGATTGATGGAAAATATTCTTCATTATGTGAGAAGTGCGATGAATACTATACCTTTAACTTTTAATGAACATCAGATAAATTGCACCGTCTTAGGCGGGCAAAATAATGCTTCAAAAGGTTCTTTGAATATTTGCGCTGTTCTTTTGAATAAAAACGGAAGCCATTTGCATCTTCAGACAATTGAAAATCTTATTTCGTGTGGATTTCGCTCAATTATTTCTGTTGAGCCAAATTCTGAAAGTTACAATATTGAAGATATGTCAAAAAGATTTCCTTCTGTAAAGTTTATAGTCCCTCGCGAAAAGTGCACAGAAGGCGACCTTATAAATTTATGCATGGCGGAAACAGATTCTGAATACGTTTTTGTTTTAAAAGATTCTTTGTACATTCCTCAAAATTTTATGGCTGTAAATCTTGCGGAAAATCTTACAAAATCAAAATCGTATTGTGTAGTTCCAAGGCTTGTAAGCAATCTTGGAGAAAGTGTTTCCATACGAACCACCCCAATTGCGGAGCGTGGACGTTTTAGAATAATTTCTAGCCAGCTCATAAATGATGGCGTTCATACTATATTTCCTCCTGATTTTATAGGTCTGTACAACCGCGAAAAATTTATTCAGTTAGGTGGTTTTGATTATACAATAACTTCGTCTTATTGGCAGAATGTGGATTTGGCGATGCGTTCTTGGCTTTGGGGCGAATTTACGGTTCTTTCTACAAAATTAGCAATTACCTATAAAGATGAAGTCCCTGTAGATAATGTGACTCCAAATCTTTCTTACCTACGCTTTTATTTAAAGAATATATTGCCAAAATATAAAGCTGACCATGGAATGATTTCAAATCTTTCTTTTCTGAACTTTTTTTTCAATTCATCTTGTGGTATATTAGAGGCAATTTCGCAATTTTCCGGGGCGAAAAAGTGGGTCAAAATGCACAGATACAGGTTTCGCTACGATGCAAAATATATGATAGAAAACTGGAATAATTTAAAATGAAAGATTTAGCAATAATTGTTCAATGCCGATTATCTTCTACAAGATTTCCTCAAAAAGCCTTAAAAGATTTAGGCGGAAAAACTGTTTTTCAGTGGGTTTTAGATGCCATGAAAAAAGTTCCTGCTGACTGGTACTATGTTGCAACAGATTCTGCTTCAATGGCAGAACTTAAACCTATTGCCGAAAAATGCGGCTGGAATATAGTAGAAGGTCCTTTAGAAGATGTCCTTGATCGTTATTGCATGGTTATAAAAAAAATCGGCTGTAAAACAGTTCTCCGTGCTACCGCAGATAATCCGTTTTTATTTTATGAAGCTGCAGCATCTTTGGTAGAAGAGTATCGCCGCCAAAAAAAAATAGGACCTTGCGATTACATTACCTGGACAGGCTTGCCGCACGGTTGCGGGGTAGAAGTTTTTGACTCGGCCTCCCTTTTAAAAGCTGCTTCTTTAACAAAAGACGCTTATGACCACGAGCACGTTGGGCCTGCAATCTATAACCACAAAAGTTCATTTACATCTTTGTTTTTTAAAGCTCCTGCAAGATTTTTTTATCCTGATTTTAGAACAACAATTGATACTCCTGCAGATTACAGGCGGGCTCTTGCAATAGTTAACAGTCTTTCAAAAGGAATCGCGCCAAGCGAACCTTATACTACGGAACAAATTGTAAGCGCAATAAAGGATCCTTGTGTTCGCGATACAGTCTTGTTTTATCCGTGCACAAAAAAGGGTTTCGGAACAGGACATTTAAGAAGATGCCTTAGCGCCGCTTTGGAAAGCGGTTCTTTCATTTATATTCCAGAAAATTCCGGGCTAGAAGAAACTGAATCTTTACTAAAGGAATGTGTTGATTCTGGACTAAAAGACTATCAGATTGTAAGAAAATTTCCTGAAGAAGGTGAATATTCACTGGTTGTGCTGGACAGTTTTTCGAGCGATAAAGAACTTCTTGAAAAGTTAAGAAAAGTTGCCGTCGTCGCTTCAATTGATGAAGGCTCTCCAAATTCCTCTTATTGTGATTATCTTATCGATATAATTCCTTCTTATAATCTAACTAGAAGCGCAAATATAAAAGATACTGCTTTTATGGAACTGCCCAAAAATCGAAAAAATCAATCTTACGAAAGAATCGAAAAAGTTTTGGTATGTTTAGGCGGCGAAGATCCCGCTGAACTAGTTGTGCCTGCCGCTAATTTTTTTGCAGATGAAACTCGCGAAGTTACAGCAGTTCTTCCAGGTGTTCGTGCAAATTCAGCTTGTCCAACTGACGAAAAGAAAATTAAATATATCGAGCCTGTAAAAAATCTTAAAGAAGAGCTTTACAAGTATGATCTTGTTGTAACGCACTATGGGCTTACAGCTTTTGAAGCAGTTTACGCAGGCTGCGCTGTTGTCCTTTTGGCAACAAGTCGCCTGCACGAAAATTTAGCAAAAAAATATGGCTTTTTGTGCTTGTCAAAGCATGATTTATTTACATTAGATGCAGAAACCGTATTAGAACAAAAAGACAAGTTGTATTCAACATTGATTTCTTCTCAAGAGCAAAAATCTTTAGGAAGATTTGTAAAAGAAATTTCACATGGGAAAAAATATCTTTGTCCAATTTGCAGGAAAAATAAAGTTGAAGTTGATTCTATTGTCGCGCGCACAAAAAATAGAACATTTCGCCGCTGTTCAGACTGTGGAATTTTATATGTTTCCTGGAATAAAGATGTAAATATGGATTACGGCAAAGACTATTTTGCGCAGCAGTATAAAAATCAGTATGGAAAAACTTATCTTGAAGATTTTGATTCCATAAAAAAAACTTGCACAAGAAGAGTTTGCGAAATAAACGGTCTAATAAAACTAAAAAATGATATAACTCCATCTATTTTGGATATAGGTTGCGCTTATGGACCATTTTTAGCAGCGGCTGCAGAAAATGGCTGGCATTCCTATGGAACAGATGTTTCTAAAGACGCAATAGAATATGTCAGAAATAAATTGTTGTTTCCAGCGGTTCAAAGCAAGTTTCCAGAATTCGATGCCGCTAGTGAATTTGGTATAAATCGTTTTGATGCTATTTCAATGTGGTACGTTATAGAACATTTTTCCGATTTAAAATCTGTTTTGCAAAAAGTAAATTCTCTTTTGCGCGATGGAGGAATTTTTGCATTTTCAACTCCAAGCGCTTCTGGAGTAAGCGCAAAAAAGAATACAAATGATTTTTTTGAAAAAAGTCCAGCCGACCATTTTACGCTTTGGGAACCTTCAAAGTGTTCTAAAATATTAAAAAAATTTGGTTTCAAAGTTGTAAAAATAGTTTCTACAGGTCATCACCCAGAGCGATTTCCAATGGTGAAAAACAATGCGCTTGGAAAAGACAGCTTGATTTATAAAATGTGCGGAGCTTTAAGCGTTGCTAACAAATTAGGCGATACTTTTGAAGTGTACTGCAAAAAGGTTGGAAATCAATGAATTCAAAGTCTGTTTTGATTTTAGGAGCTGGATTGATGCAAAAACCTGCAATTTTGGCAGCAAAGTCCTTAAAGCTAAAAACTTTTGTAATAGATGCTGACAAAAATGCTGTTTGTGTTCCTCTTGCAGACCATTTTGAGTGCATAGACTTAAAAGATAAAGATTCGATTTATAATTATGCAAAAGAATTAAAGTCTACAGAAAATCTTTCTGGAATTTTTACTGCAGGAACTGATTTTTCTACAAGCGTAAGTTATTCCGCGCAAAAATTAGGGTTTTCTTGTCATTCTTATGAAAGCACCTTAAATGCAAGTATAAAAACTCGTATGCGAAAATGCTTTGCTGATTCAGGTGTGCCTTCTCCTAAGTTTTTCAGTTTTTCAGAAAACGAAATTACGCAGGCAAGAGTTTTGTACGCTACAGAAACACTCGGTTATCCTTGCGTTGTAAAGCCTGTGGATAATATGGGCGCTCGTGGCTGCAGAATGATTCGAAGTTGGACAGAATCCTATAATGCTGCTTGCATTGCTGCAAAAAATTCAAGAACCAGCACAATAATAATAGAAAAATACATGGATGGACCGGAATTTTCCATTGACGCAATAGTTTATAAAAATACGCTTACAATAACAGGCTTTGCAGACAGGCATATTTTTTATCCGCCTTATTTTATAGAAGTTGGGCATACAATGCCTTCAAAAGCAGAAAAAATAATAAAAGATGAGCTTATAGCAGCCTTTGCCTCTGGCATAAAAGCGTTAGGTCTTTCGTGTGGAGTTGCGAAGGCAGATATAAAGTATACAAAAAATGGTCCTCAGATAGGAGAAATAGCCGCGCGGCTTTCCGGCGGATATATGTCTGGTTGGACATATCCGTATGCGTCTGGCTGCAATCTTACAGAGCAAGCTCTTTTAATTGCTTGCGGAGAAGAACCTTCATGGCTTTTAGAGCATAGAGTTCCTGTAAAAGTAGAGCAAAGTCCGTTTTTAGTATTCGAGCTTCCTTGCAAAAATGTAAGCGCCGAACGCTGCTGGCTTTCTATCCCTGGAAAAGTAAAAGAAATTGAAGGATTTGAAAACGCTCAAAAAGTTCCATTTGTAAAAGATGTTCTTCCTCGAAACGTAAAAAAAGGAGATTCTGTAGATTTTCCTAGAAATAATGTGCAAAAGTGCGGAAATGTCATTTCACTTGCTCACTCCTTTGAAAAAGCGGAAAACTCTGCTCAAAAAGCAGTTTCCAATATTCTTATAAGGCTTGAACCAAATAATCCTGAAACAGAAACTTTTTTAAGTTCAAAACAGCATCCTGATGAAAAAGGTTTTCCTCCAGATGCTTTTGAACTTTTTAAGGAGCTAAAAAAATACGAGCTTTCTGGCTTTATAGAAAAAAATGCTTCTGTTCTTGAAAAATTACCAATAGATTTTGTAGAGCTTTTAAAATCTTCTAAAAGCGATTGGTCATATATGAACGCATACGAAGCAGCTTGCCGCTTTGACTTATTAATGCCGTGCCACCCGATTATGGAAAAAAAGCGTTTTTGGTCGGCATTGCTAAAAGGCGGACTTCAAGCTGCTATTTATGTTTCAGATTCTTATGCCGAAAATGAATTGGGTAAAAAATGAAAAAAAATATACTTGTTTTTGCAATTTTTCTGTCAATCTGCTTTCCTCTTTTTTCACAAAATTCTGTGCAGTTGCTTCCAAGCGCCCAGGAAAATGGTATGGAGTTTTTTTGGGATACTTTTACAGGCGCTGGTATTCTTGAAAAAAATGGACATCAGTTTTCTTTTATGGCAGGTGAAAGTATTGCCATTCTTGACAGCTCCTTATTAATACTTACAGATGCTCCTTCAGTTGATAAAAACGGAACTCTTCTTGTTTCTCAGAAATTTTTAGAAGATGCAAAAGAACATTTGGATTCTGATTTTTCAAAAGGTGGATACAGAATAGGAGCAATTCTAATAGATCCAGGACACGGAGGAAAAGATCCCGGAGCTGTCGGCAATTTTATTGTAAACGGAAAAAACATAAAAGTTCAGGAAAAAGATGTAGTCCTTTCTGTAGGAGCAAAACTTTGCGCCTTGTTAAAAAAGCAGTATCCGCAGAAGCAGATTCTTATGACGCGCGCTAAAGATATTTTTCTAACATTGAATCAGAGAACAGAAATTGCCAATAGCGTAAAACTTGGTGAAAATGAGGCCATTTTGTATATTTCAATTCATGCAAATGCTTCCTTAGATAAAAAAGCAAGCGGTTATGAAGTATGGTATCTTTCACCAGGATACAGGCGTACTGTTATAGACAAATCTGCCGCTGACAACGACATGACTCTTTTCCCAATTTTAAATTCTATGATGGAAGAAGAATATACTACAGAAAGCATTCTTATAGCGAAATTTATAATGGACGGTTTGCAGCTTCAGATTGGCGATAAGGCGAAGGCTAGGGGAATAAAGGCTGAAGAATGGTTTGTTGTAAAACATTCTAATATGCCGAGCGTCCTTATAGAAGTCGGTTTTGTTACAAATCAACAGGAAGCCTTAAATCTTAATACAGATGCTTACTTGCAAAAGACTGCCACAGGGATATATAATGGTATCAATGCATTTGTAACGCATTTTGAACGTTCAAGAGGATTTACATCAATAAAATGAAAAATAACATAATAAGTTTAAAAAGAAGGTCTTGGATTTTTGTTTTTACGATAATAATTTCGCTTTTAATTTCTGTTTTTTTCTTTTTTTTAAATTTTCCGGGAATTAGAAAATCTTTTATTTACAAAGCTTCTGATTCAGATGTTCTTAGAATTGAGCACAAATATATTCCCTTAGGTAGAGAATCTGAAAGAATTGTCACTTACGTAAACGAATTGCTTTTAGGACCTGTTTCTGAACACTGCATTCCAGTTTTTGAAAAAGGAACAAAGTTGCTTTCTTGTTTTAAAAGAAATGGAATTCTTTATGTGGATATTTCTGAAGATGCATTAAAAGGTAATGCTGTTTCTACAGATTTTAGACAGCAGATTGCACTGTTTAAAAAAAATGTGCAAAGAAATTTTCCTACATTAAAAGAAATAGAACTTTTTATTGAAGGAAAATCGCTTTTTGATGGTGAATGAACCGCTTATTTACCTTCAAAAGCGTTGACAAATTATGGGTCTTAATGGATAATATAGTTTATACAAGGCTACATCGCATTTTTTAAAAGGAGCTTCTTATGAAGAGGACTTTTTCAATTGTAGCAGCTGCTATGCTGCTTGCTGGTGGCATTGCTTTTGCAGAAGAAGCAGTTGTCATCGATTTTACATTGCTTAATGCAGATTGTGTTTCTGATGAAAATGGTAATCCAACAGAAAACAGCCGCACAGTAATGGATTTTTCTAAATCTGCAGGTGCAACATTTACAGAAGATCAAAAAGATCTTATGAAGACATCACTCGCGCTTCCACGTTGGGAAGTTAGTTTGAACTCATCTGCACGTAACGTACAGAGTCTTGCACTTTCAACAGTTGTTGCTGCTCCTGTAAAAAGCACAGCAAATGTTCCTTTTGCAGGTTCTGATGTAATGGGTGTTCGCATTGTGTTCCCGGAATGGAATGCTAACGCTTATGCTTATATCAAACCACCTTTTGAGATTCCTGCTTATGAACCTTATGCTTCAGCAGACGAAAATGGAAACAGACAGGCTCCTACTGATGAAGAAAAAGCGACAGGAAAAACTCTTTTTGAAGGCGGTTTTGGTATTGTAAAGAACGTTGGAACAGTAAAATCAATTGCAGTTACAACTATGGGCATGAACTATCCTGAAGGTCTTTACGTTCTTCTAAAAGATACTGATGGTGTTGAACGCCGCTATTTTATGGGTTATCTTGACTTTGACGGTTGGAAAACTCTTACTTGGAACAACCCACAGTACATTTCTGAAATTCGCAATAGAGAAATTCGTGTATATCCAGTTTATCCTCGTGGACTTCCTTTTGTAAAGTTTACTGGATTCCAGATTACTCGTGATGCAAATCACATTGGTGGCGACTACATTGGTTACTTCAAAGATGTAAAGATTATTTACGACAAGGCTCTTCTTACATCTGACAGAGATATTGCAGACGAAGATCTTTGGGGAATTATTTCTAAGAAAGAAGCTGACCGTCAGGCTGCTGAAATGTCTAAATTTGGAAATAAGCAGGTTAATCGCTATCTTGAAAGCGCAAAACAGGCTAGAGAATCTGAATTTTCATCAAGTTTGAATGCAGATTCAAATTCTAACGCATCTAATTCTGTAGAAGAAGCTAAATAACTTTTAGTTTAATTTGAAAAAAATGGCTGTTCATTTTTTGAACAGCCATTTTTTTTGTTGTAAATAAATTAATGTGATGTACAATATAAGTATGATTACACCACAGAATGACATAAATATTTACTCTTCTATTCCAGCAAAAAATTCTTTAAAGAAAATATATGAAGATTATACTCCTTATTTAGAGCAGATAATGCAAAAAATAAAGGAGATGCTAATAAAAGAAATAAAACTTTCATCCCAGCCAACTTATAAGGCTCGAATAAAAAGCTTTGAAAGTTATTATAAAAAAGTGCTTCGCCAGCATCCAAAAGAAGCTGCAGAAAGTTCTAGTCTAGTTTGTCTAACTGATATGATGGGGATTAGAATCATCTGTACCTTTTTAGAAGATATTCAGGAAGTCAGAGAACAAATAAGTTCAATGTTTGATGTAAAGGAAATAGAAATAAAAGGGGCGAATCAAAGTTTTAGAGAGTTTGGATACGAATCAATTCATGTTTTGATTGGAATTCCTAAAGAGTTTATTCCTAATAATCTTCCTGAAAAAATAAAGATTCCAGATGAGCTTGTTTGTGAAATTCAGATTCGCACTATTTTGCAAGATGCCTGGGCTGAAGTTGAACACGAACTTATCTACAAAACTGAATTTACTCCTTTTGATATGCCTTTAAGAAGAAAACTTGCTTCTATGAATGCTTCTCTTAGCCTTGCAGATATAATTTTTCAAGAAATCCGTGATTATCAAAAAAATCTCCAAACAGAAATGAATACAAGGCGTCGTTCGTTTTACGAAAAAGCTGATGAGCTTACAGATTCTATGATTGGAAAATCTGCGCAGGAAAAATCAATAGAACGGGTTAATCCTTATGTCCATGGAACAATCGATGAAATGATTCTTTCTGCTATCCGTGCGCACAATTTGGGTGATTTGGAAACTGCTATAAAAATTTATACGCGCATAATTGAATCTAAGCCTGCTCCAAATAACATAGTGCTTGGCGTAATACACAAGCATCGTGGAATGGCGTATTTTGCGAAAAATGATTACGATAACGCTCTTTTAGACTTTAAAAAATCATTTGAGCTTGATAAAACTTCATTTCGTTCTATTTACTATGAAGGTATTGTTTATTCGATTCAAAAAAAATATGAGCAGGCAATTGAATGTTTTTCAAAGTCTCTTGAACTAAATGAATATCAGTCTCATGCGTTTTTTAGAAGAGCTATTGCTTATTACGAATTGAGCCAGTATGAAAATGCAATGAACGATATTGTTGCCGCGCAAAGATTGGGCTTAGAAGATCCGGGATTGGAAGAGCTTCATTCAAAGCTTATGAAAAAATTTGATATGAATATGTAAACGTAATATTGTCTTTTGTAATGGGTCTAAAGTCTAGTTTTTTAACTGAAACTTAATCAAATTTGAGACAATTTTTTAAAATCATATTGACCAAATTATCTTGGTTTGATATTATCCTTACATCAATGTGAATTGTATGTCTCCCTCGTCTAGTGGTTAGGACATCGGGTTTTCATCCCGACAACATGGGTTCAATTCCCGTGGGAGATGTTTTTGCCCTATGTAATGTTTGTTACATAGGGTTTTTACTTTAACGGCGATTTTCAGCAGCGAGGTATTTATGTCCGATGAAAAATTGCAATCAGAAAAGGCTTTAACTGTTGTTCCGTTAGATTCTGAACAAATGGGCTATTATCTTTCTAAGGAAGGTCCGTTCGCTGCGTCTAGTGAATCTTATGAGGAAAGACCTGTTCAAATCGAATTGTTAAAAAATATTACAGAAGCGTTCAACAATGATTCAATAGGAGTTTTTGAAGCAGGTACAGGAGTTGGAAAATCTTTTGCATATCTTATTCCTTCTATGGCTTGGGCTTTGAAAAATCACGAGAAAATAGTTATTTCTACAGGAACAATAAATCTTCAGCAGCAGCTTGTGGAAAAGGATATTCCCATTGCGGAAAAAATTATTGGTAAAAAAGTAAAATACATTCTTTTAAAAGGCCGGCAAAATTATGTTTGCAAAAGAAGGTTCGAAGCGTTTTCTATTCAAAAAGAACTTTTTGATGATGATGCTGGACTAGTGGAGCGGCTTTGCGATTGGGTAAAAACTACAGAAACTGGAAGCAAAAGCGAAGCAGCCTTTTTTATTCATGATAATTTGTGGTCAAAAATAAATTCAGAAAGCGACGCCTGCATGGGAAAGCATTGTCCATTTTTCTCTGAATGTTTTGTTATGAAAATTAGAAAAAAGGCTTCAAGCGCAAACTTGCTAATTGTAAATCATCACTTGCTTTTTGCAGATATAGAAACTCGTATGCACGGCGCCGGTTATGACGATGCGGCTGTTCTTCCTCCGTACAGAAGAATAATTTTTGATGAAGCACATGGCATTGAAAATGCGGCGACAAGTTTTTTTAGCGAAAGTTTTAATCGTTTTGAAGTTATAAAGTCTATTAATCAGCTTTATAGAAAAAAAAGAAATTCTGAATCTGGTTTTTTGTGCACTTTGACACTTCTTTCTTCTATGGAAGAAAATTCTGTTTCTCTTTACAGCATGGTTTCTAGAATAAAAAATGATATTGCAAATTTAGAAACTGCTGCATTGGATATGTTTCACAATGAATCTACTGTCCGCTTGTGTGCTAGAAACGCGCTTTCTTTTGGGGCGGTTATATCTTTGGCGGCAACGCTTGCTGCTAGTATTGATGAGCTGGTTTTTTATGCAAGAAAACTTCTTGAAGGAATTGATGATAGCGATAAAGAAATTCCTGCATATTGGGAAACAAAAACATTAATAAATAGGCTTCACAGTATTTGTATAGTTTTAAATGATTTTTCTTCTTGGCAAGAAAAGCCTAATCTCGTTTTCTGGATGCAAAAGAAATGCCTTTCTAAAGACTCTAACTTTGAAAATTCAAATCCTTTCTTTGTAGTAATGACTGAAACTCCGCTAGATATTGCTCCTATGATGCTTGCAGGGGTCTTTGAGCCTATGAAAACCGTTGTATGTACTTCTGCAACCTTAAAAACAGGCAGAAATTTTTCGTATTGGATGCGAAGAACCGGCGCTAGTTTTGTGGATTCAGAAAGAGTTCTTAAAGGCCAGTTTGATTCGCCGTTTCCTTATTCAAAGAATATGTTGTTCGCAGTTCCTTCTGATGCTCCGTTTCCGGAGGATATGAACTTTCAATATTGGGTTGAATCTGCATTGTGTAAACTTATTTTAGCCGCTGATGGTAGAACTTTAGTTTTATTTACTTCCTATGATTCTTTAAAAAAAGCTTATAGCGCAGTTTCTGTAAAATTAAAGGACTTTTCTGGAACTATTTTAAGTCAGGGCAGTGACGATAACGCAAGGCTTCTTGAGAATTTTAAAAAAGATGTTGCTTCTGTCCTTTTCGCTACGGATTCTTTTTGGCAAGGCGTAGATGTCCCAGGTGATTCTCTTTGCCAAGTTGTTATAGTAAAACTTCCGTTTTCTGTGCCTAATGATCCTATTTTTACAGCTCGCTCGGAAGTTATCGAAAAACAAGGCGGAAGTTCCTTTATGGAATTAAGCGTTCCTGATGCAATTATAAAATTTAGGCAAGGAATTGGACGTCTTATTCGAAAAAGTTCAGATAAAGGTGTTGTTGTTGTTTTAGATAAAAGAATTTACGAAAAGCGTTACGGTTCTGTTTTTATGTCAAATGTTCCAGATTGTAAAAAAATGTATGAACCGCTAGATTCTATTTGTAGCGCTGTTACTAAATTTATTTTTAATTGACACTAAAACATATTATATATAAAATCTATTTAGTTTGAGTGTTTGATATTTGAGTTGTTAAAAAAACAATTTGGAGGAATTGATTGTACAGTTTTATTACATTAATCTGCCTTTTTGGAAGCATTATACCTGCAGCTGTCTTAAATATTTTTGCTTATCCTGTCAGCAGACGACTGTGCATGAAAATTTCTAACTATATCGTAAAAGTTCTTGCTCCACGCGTTTTTTCGATACTAAGATGTTTTAGGCATTTTAATTTTTTTTCATATTCGGAAAATAAAAAAAATCTTCCAAATCAGTTTATCCTTGTTTCAAATCATCAAAGTCTTTTAGATATTCCTGCTTATATGAATTTTTTAAGAGATAGGGATTTGCGTTTCGTCGCAAAGGATAATCTTTCTAGGCATATTCCTTTGGTTTCTGAAATGTTGAGGGTTCAAGAGCATTGCATGATTCCTAGACGAGGAAGTCCAATGATTGCAATGAAAACTATCGAGCAGTTTGGTCAGCGCGTTCTTGAAAAAAATCAAATACCAGTAATTTTTCCAGAAGGCACTAGGACAAAAGATGGGAATGTCGGAAAATTTTATTCTGCTGGATTTAGAAAACTTTATGAAACAACAAAACTTCCTATAGTGGTGTGCGCATTAGATGGTGGCTATCAAATCCGCGACATGAAAAATATTATGCGTAATTTAAAGAACGGTTGTTATAGGGTAAAAATTCTAAAAGTTTTTGAAGCTCCAAAAACAAAAGAAGAAGAAGTAAAACTTTTAGACGAAAGCAGGCTTCTTATTCAAGAACAACTTGAACAGTGGCGAAAATTGCCAAGCACTCAAAAATAAAAATGCAAAAAAAAAAACTACTTTACGAAGTTTTAAAAACTTTGCACAAGTAGTTTTTTTTGCTTTATAAGCCATATAAGCAAATTATTGCATTATTTGAAGTCTTTAGGACGTCTTTCTGTACGTTTGCATTTTGAGCATTCGGCGATGTTCTTAAGTTTTCCGCCTGCATACAAAGTTTTCATTACAATTTCGCCGCCGCATGGACAAACGAATTTCTGTGTTGCAACAGTAGTACGAGAGTTCTTACTTGCTCCAGCCATGGTGTTCCTCCATAAAAAAATTAATACGTATTGTTGTCTATGATAATGATATAATTGTGCTTAGTCAATTACAGTTTTTGCGAAATATGAAAAAATCTTAAAAACTGATTTCAAAGAATATCCATTCTGTTATTGACTATTTATGGACTGTTCATTATTATTATCAAAGTTAACTTTTTTTTGGGGGTCCCCTTTGGCAACTAAGAAAACATCTGCAGAAAAAGCGTTTGCACAGAGTGAAGTTAGAAGACTTCATAACAAGGCTATTAAAAGTACTTGCAAAACATATGCTAGACAGTTTGTAGAAGCTTGTCAGGCTAAAGATAAGGCTCTTGCTGAAACAAAGCTCAAGACACTTGTAAGTGAACTTGACAGTGCTAGAAGCAAGGGTGTTATGAAGAGAAACGCTGTATCTCGCAAGAAGTCAAGAATGATGAAACTTTTTAATGTTTCATTTGCTGCTGACGCAGCAAAATAACTTTTTAGGTTATTTTTTGTCAAAGAATCCAGTCGGATCGCTGATTTGACTGGATTTTTTTCTGTCTTTTAATTTTTGCAAGTTTTATTGTATTTTTATCTTTACAATTTTGCGTTGTAAACTACTTTTTACGGGAGAAAAGTTTAAGAATGGAAAAAGTTACAAAAAATGTTCTTGTAGAAGCAATTTATCAAAGTACAAATTACGAAAAAAATGTTGTGCAAAATATCGTGGAATGTTTTTTATTTCAATTAAAGCAATCTCTTTCTAAAGGTTCTACTATAGAATTAAGAGGATTTGGAACTTTTGAACCTCGTCTTAGAAAAGGTCGCTCTTGTGCAAGAAATCCAAAGACAGGTGAGCGGCTTTCTGTAAAACCTCATTATGTTGCGGCATTTAGAAGCGGGCAGGAATTAAAAAAAACTCTTTGGGATTTAGATATTGCAGATAAAAAATAACATTTTTCCTTTTGCTAGAAATTTAATTCTTCTATTTTTTTCTGTTTTTCTTTTTGCAGTTGCTTTGCCAGTGACCTCTTGGATAGTTTTTCTTCCTGTTTTATTTTTAGTAGAATATTCTTCACGTAAGTTTGTTTGGCTTTATGGCGGACTTTACGGAGTCTTTTCTTATTTTTTTTATATTATATGGCTTTTTAAGTACAGTTCTATAGCAATGATTGCCGTTTGTGTTCTTTATTTTTTTATTTGGGCTTTTCTTTTTCTTGTTTTAAAAATTTGTTATCAAAAAGGTGGAAAATTTTCTGGACTTTTGATTTGGGCTGTTTTAATCATTTACGAATACTTAAAGACTAAAGGTTTTTTTGGATTTAGTTACGGCGTTAATGGATATAATCAGTGGAAAAATATTTACTTAATTCAAATTTCAGATATTTTTGGAGTTTTTGGCGTTTCTGCTTTATTGAATTTGTGTTCAGTTGTGATATGGTCCGTTTGCGGCGATTTTATAAAGTGGAAAAATGGAAAAAACTCTTGCAAGGTGTCAAAAAATTCAATTTTAGAATTGTGTTTTTTTACTGCTTTTTTAATGTTTTCTTATGCTTATGGTTTTTCCAGAATAAAACATACAGATTCAATAGCTTGTAATTCAAAAAAAATAAAAGTTGTTGCTGTTCAAAATAATACAGATCCATGGAAAGACAGTTTTGAAGATTATAAAACTGATGTTGAAAATCTTATTGAATTAACAGAGCAAGCTTTAGAAAAGAATCCAGACACAAGTTTTGTTATTTGGCCAGAAACAGCAGTTGTTCCTTCCATTATGAATAATTATTATTTGTTCCATGAAGAAAAACGTTATGACTTGGTAACTTCGCTTTTGGAATATATCAATAGCAAAAATTGCGCATTCGTTATAGGAAATTCCGGTTATACTGAAGAAGGCGATTTTAATAGTTCTCTTATATTTTTGCCAGGTCAAAATGTTATTCCTCCTAATCCTTTGAAGTATGACAAAATGCATTTGGTTCCCTTTGCAGAATATTTTCCTTTTGAAAAAAAGTTTTCATCTTTAAAAAACTATCTTCTCGATAATGGCAGTCATTTTTGGACGCCTGGAAAAGAATCTTCTGTGTTCACTTTTGAGGGGCTTTCTTTTAGTACTCCAATCTGCTTTGAAGATACTTTTGGAAAAGATTGCAAATTGTTTTATAAAAATGGTGCCCGCGCTTTTTTTAATATGAGCAATGATGCTTGGGCTTGCAGTTTGCGATGCCAGATGCAGCACTTGCAGATGGCGGTTTTTAGAAGCGTTGAAAATCATGTTCCTAGTGTACGCAGCACTGCAAGTGGTTTTACTTGCATAATTGATCCTTGTGGAAGAATTGTTGAAGCTAGTGAGCCGTTTGAAAAAAACTATGTTGCTGGCCAAATACCGATTTTAAAATAGCTTTTAAAATTTTTTTTGTATTGATATGTTGCAATACATTTTAAAATAATATAAAATAGTTACTATGTCGCAGAAAATTAGTTCAGAAGAAAGTTCAACAGACGAAGAAAAACGTACTCTTACTGTTTTTGGACCTGAAACTGAATTTGATGGTGTATTAGAATTTAGTGACGATTTAATTATTACAGGTAAGTTTAACGGAAGAATCAAATCTACAGGAAATCTTGAAATTGCAAAGGATGCAATTTGCGATGTAGAAAAAATTACTGCAAAATCAATTGTTATAGCTGGATCTGTTACAGGTGACATGGAGGCTTCGGAAAGAGTTGAAATATGCAGAGGCGGTTCTGTGATAGGCGATATAGTTACTGCTAGATTAAGAATTGAAGATAATGTTGAATTTGAAGGTCAAATAACTATGTTGGATTCAATTCCTGATGAAAATCTTTTTTCTTCTGCTTCTACAGAATATAAACAAGCCATGGTTCTTAGAACCGATGTTATTGAGTAATTTTCCTTATTTTACAAATCATATACACAATGGAGTTTTTTGATGGCCCTAAGAAAGCGTCATTTACAAGATGAGGCTGAAGAACAGTTGCAAACTGAAGAATCGCAGTCGCAGCTTGATTTTGAATCTCAGCCGGCATCCTATGAATCTTCAAATTCTATTTCTGCAGATAGTGAAGATTTTTCGTCAGAAGAAAAGACAGTTTCTTCAGATAAAGTTGAACCGGAAGAAAATCATGAACACGTAAAGGTTGTTGTTCGACCTAGAAAAAAAGTTTCTGTAAAAGTTGAAAAAACTTCTTCGGATGAAGAAAATAGTTCTACAGAATCAAACCGCTCTGGGCAGAGAAGTGTGGCAAGGTATAATAATGGTAGACGCCCTCAGATGCGTTCTAACTATGCGCGTATAGATCATCGCCTTGATATGCCAGTTCCTACAGGCGCTGTAGATCCTTCTGTTCTTCAAGCAAGCGGAGACAGTTCTGATGATAATGCAGGAAAGCCTCGCTTGCTTATAAATGACCTTACTGCAATGGGTATGCACGAGCTTCGTGAACTTGCAACAAAATATGGTTTTAATGCCGATGACCTAGCTCCTATGAAAAAGCAGGAGTTGATTTTTGTGATTTTAAAAGCCCATACAGAACACGGAGGAATAATTTTTGCTTCAGGAGCATTGGAAATTCTTCCAGATGGTTACGGTTTTTTAAGAAGTCCGCAGAACAGTTATCTTCCTGGCCCTGATGATATATATATTTCTCCAAGCCAGATTCGCCTGTTCAACTTAAAGACTGGCGACACAGTTTATGGGCAAACAAGAAGTCCTAAAGAAGGAGAGCGTTTTTTTGCGCTTCTTAGAATAGAATCTGTAAATTTTGATGAACCCAGAGTGGCTCAAACTCGAATTCCTTTTGAAAATTTAACTCCTTTATATCCTAAAGAAAAGCTTAGATTGGAAACTGTTTCTACAGAAGTTTCTAGCCGCATTGTAGATTTGTTTAGTCCTATAGGAAAAGGGCAGCGTCTTCTTATAGTTGCTCCGCCAAAAGCAGGAAAAACAACTTTAATGCAGAAAATTGCAAATGCAATAACAGCAAATCATCCTGAAGTTTATTTGATTGTTCTTTTAATCGATGAGCGTCCGGAAGAAGTTACAGAAATGGAAAGAGCAATCAAAGGCGAAGTTATTTCTTCTACTTTTGATGAACAGGCTACAAGACACGTTCAAGTTGCGGAAATGGTTCTTGAAAAGGCAAAGCGTTTAGTTGAACACAAGCGTGATGTTGTAATTCTTTTGGATTCTATAACTCGTCTTGCTCGTGCTTATAACGTTACAGTTCCTACATCTGGAAAAGTTCTTTCCGGCGGTGTTGATTCAAATTGTCTTCACAAGCCAAAGCGTTTTTTTGGTGCTGCTAGAAATATTGAGGAAGGTGGTTCTTTGACTATTATTTCTACAGCTCTTGTTGAAACTGGCAGCCGAATGGATGAAGTTATCTTTGAAGAATTTAAGGGAACTGGAAATAGTGAAATAAACCTTGACAGAAAACTTGCAGAACGCAGGCTTTTCCCTGCTATAAATATCAAAAAATCCGGAACAAGACGCGAAGAGCTTCTACTTACTGAAAATGAACTGCAAAAATTGTGGATTCTTCGAAAGGTTTTTGGTCCTATGGAAGATACTGAAATTCTTGAGCTTATTCTTGACAGAATGAGAAAGTCAAAGACAAATGAAGCCTTCCTTGCAAGTATGAATGTGGGAACTGCAGCTGTTTCTGATAGTTGATTAAAATTTGTATAGTCGATATACTATTTTAACTTATATTTCAATATTGCATATTGTTTTAACGTTTTGAACATTGTTCCGCGTTAAAGGGCAATTGCAGTGGGAGTCAAAATGAAAAAAGGTATTCATCCTGAGTACAAACTTACAAAGATTACTTGCGTATGCGGCAATGTAATTGAGACACGTTCAACAGTTGAAAATATCAATGTTGAAATTTGTTCTGCTTGCCATCCATTCTATACTGGTAAGCAAAAGCTTGTTGATACAGCAGGTCGTATTGACCGCTTTAACAAACGTTACGGTATCAAAGAAACAAAGTAATTTTGTAGAGATACAAAAAAGGCTGTCTATCTGTAAGTTGTTTCAGATAGACAGCCTTTTTTTATTCTATTTTTTTTAGTTTCCAGCATCTGTGGCATTTTGTGCTTTCAAAATCTTTTGGAATTGTGTTTTGCGTTATATCGATGCAGTCAACATTTTTTTGAAGTAAATCTTTATTAAATGTAAGCCTTGAAGAATTTGTGCTAAAATAGAGAATTCCGTTGGTGTTTAAAAGTTTTATAGCGTAATCGACTAGTTTTTGCCAGTCTTTATTTATGTCTAAAATATTTTTAGAAGATTTTGAATTGCTAAAAGTCGGTGGGTCAAGAATTATTATGTCGTATTTTTCATCTTGTTCAAAAGCTTTTTTTTCTAGCCATTCAATTGCATCTGCTTTTATAAAAAAATACTTATTCTGATTATCGAATCCGTTTAATTGCATATTTTCGGACGCCCAGTTCAAATATGTGTTTGAAAGGTCTACAGAGTCTATTTTTTTAGCATTCCCGCTTGCTGCGTATACGCTAAAACTTGCCGTGTAGCAAAAGAGATTTAGGATGCTTTTATTTTTTGCATTTTCCCTTATTTCTAGGCGAAGTGGTCTGTGGTCTAAAAAAAGTCCAGTATCAAGATATGTTGAAAGGTCCACTTTAAATAGCTGCCCTTGTTCTTGAACAGTTCCTCTTATCGCAAGTGGATTTTCAAGTTTTTCATATTGGCTTAAGCCTTTTTGCATTTTTCTAGTTTTTTTTACAATATGATTCAACGGTATGTTCAGCACGTAAGAAGCGCTTATTGCCATTAAGTTTAACCATTCATCTTCGTCTTTTTGCTCTTTTTTATATGGACGCTCATAAAGGTAAAGAACTCCATAAGTCCTTGAGCATATTTCTTTTTCAATTGATAAGTCGTTTTTAGAAATTCTTTCATTTTGAGCGCTTAAAAACTTTGCACATTCTAAAGTGTTTGTAACTTCTTCTGGAAGAAATTCATATATATCTAAAGAAACAGGAATTTCGGGTATGTCTTTGTCGTAAAGGCGATAGCAGGTAATTCTGTTTTTGCGGGCCCACTTTCTTAATTCTTTGTATTTCTTTTTTAGTCTATTTGTAAATAAATCTGCTTGATAAGAGTTTTTATTTTCCATAATGCCTAATTCTAGCATTTTTTTTTATTTTTTTCAAAACTTCAAAATTCATACGATGTATTTAATTGAGAATAATAGCTTTTTTTGATATAATGGGTCAGATTGATTTTTGGAGTTTTATAGTGAATAAAAATGTTATTGTTGGACAGTCAGGCGGACCTACATCTGTAATAAATTCAAGTCTTGCTGGTGTTATAAGTGCTGCTAAAAAGAATGGCATTGATAAAGTCTTTGGAATGAAATACGGAATAAAAGGTTTTTTGCGTGATTCGTATGTCGATTTGCTCGAAAAAATTTCTAGCCAAGAAGAGATTGAATTATTAAAACGAACGCCTGCTTCGTATCTCGGTTCTTGCAGGTTTAAGCTCCCTGAAATTTCAGAAGATAAAGAGATTTACGAAAAAATATTTTCAAAATTAAAAGCTCTTAGTATTGGTTATTTTTTCTATATTGGCGGCAACGATTCAATGGATACTATAAAAAAACTGAGCGACTATGCAGCCATTGTAAAAAGTGACATAAAATTTATGGGAATTCCAAAAACTATTGATAATGACCTTGCCATGACAGACCATACGCCAGGTTTTGGAAGCGCTGCAAAATATATTGCCACTGCAATAAAAGAAATTGTTTGCGACTGTCGCGTTTATGACGTTGAAGCTGTAACAATAGTGGAAATAATGGGAAGAAATGCAGGTTGGCTTACAGCAAGTGCTGCCCTAGCTAGAGGAAAAGACTGCGAAGGTGCGGATATGATTTTTCTTCCTGAAAAACCATTTGACTTAGAGTATTTTTTTGAGCGCATAAAAGAGCTTGTGGCAAAGAAAAAATATGTTGTTGTCGCCTTAAGCGAAGGTGTAAAACTTTCTGATGGCAGATTTGTTTGTGAGCTAGGAGAAGCGACTGCCGCTTTGGATGCTTTTGGCCACAAGATGATGAGTGGAAGTGCAAAGTACCTTGAAAACAGAATTAAATCAGAGCTTGGAATAAAAGCTCGTTCTATAGAAATTTCGACTTTACAAAGGTGTTCTTCTCATTTTGCTAGCATGACAGATGTACAGGAAGCATTTGACGTTGGCGCTGCAGCGGTAAATGCGGCTATCAAAAATGAGACTGGCAAAGTAATCTGCATACAAAGAATTTCTAATGAACCCTATACTTGCATTTATGAAGCAAATGATGTGCACGAAATTGCAAATGTAGAAAAAAAAGTTCCTTTAAGTTGGATAACAGATGACAATCAGCTTTCTTGCGAAGCGTTAGATTATATTCGTCCGTTGGTGCAGGGAGAAATTCTGCCGTTTATTGTTGATGGACTTCCGCTGCATTTAAAGCTTGACTAATTTATGTGAGATTTTGATGAAAAATAACCAATTGCAGTGGTTTGAAAATGAAGATTTTTGGCTGAATTATGGGCCTGTTATGTTTGACGAACAGCAATGGGCTCAGGCGGCTGGAATTGCAAAAAGCATACAAAATCTTGCAAATCTTAAAAAAGAAAATTCTGTATTAGATATTTGCTGCGGTCCTGGAAGAATTAGCGTGGAACTTGCGCTTTTAGGGCTAAATGTTACAGGAGTAGATATTACCCAGCCGTTTTTAGATGCTGCAACCGAAACTGCGCAAGATGAAGGTGTTTTTATAAATTTTATAAACAAGGACATGAGAAGTTTTTCTTCAGCAAAAAAGTTTGATGCCGCAGTAAATATTTATAATTCCTTTGGTTATTGTGACAAAATTAGCGAAGATATAAAAATTTTAAAAAATGTGTTTAAAGCCTTAAAAAAAGGTGGAGCTTTTGTGCTTGAATGCATAAGCCGCGAAATAGCCGTAAAATACTTTACAGAAGGCGAATGGTTTGAACGCGCGGGAATGACTGTTCTTACGGAATTTAAAGTGCAGGGCGCTTGGGAAGGTTTAGTTTCTAAGTGGATTCTTATAGATAAAAATGGAAAGCGGACAGAACACGAATTTGTTCAGCGCCTCTATTCTGCCGCAGAACTTAGAGATATTCTTTTAAAAGAATGTGGTTTTTCTTCTGCTCAGGTTTTTGGCGGATTTTCTGGTGAACCGTATAATCAAAATGCAAAAACAATGGTTATTGTTGCAAAAAAATAAATATTGCGTTCAAAGTCAATTTTTATGCAGGTCTTGAGCAAAAGTAGCCTTGACTCGACGTATTTTATCTTAAAGGCTGATTGTAACATTGCAAAAAAAACTGTATAGTACTTTTATGGATTTTAAGGATTTTAATTTAGACTCCCGGCTGCTTAGTGGAATTGAAGCGGCTGGTTATACAACTTGTACCGATGTTCAAGAACAAGTTTTAAAGACTTCGCAGGATGGTTCAGATTTGTATGTTCAATCACAAACTGGAACTGGAAAAACTGCAGCTTACCTTGTTGCTATAATACAGGAAATGCTTTCAAAGGAAGAAAATAAAGGAAAAAAAGCATTGATTTTGGTTCCTACAAGGGAACTTGCTGTTCAAGTAGAAGAAGAAGCAAAGGTTTTAGTTGGTTCTTCAGGATTAAAAGCCTATAGTTTTTACGGTGGCGTTGGTTACGAAAAACAAATTGCCGCTATAAAGAAAGGTGTAGATATAATTGTTTCTACTCCTGGACGGCTTATAGATTTGCAAGAAGGCGGTCATATTGTTCTTGATGAAGTGTCTTTTCTTGTTTGTGATGAAGCAGATCGAATGTTCGACATGGGATTTTATCCTGATTTGCGGAAAATTTTAAAATTCATTCCTAAGTCAGAAAATCGGCAGACAATGCTTTTTAGCGCGACACTGAATTCTTATGTAAAAAATCTTGCGTGGGAATACACTCGCAATCCAAAAGAAATTGAAATTGCTTGCGAAAACATAACTGTTAGCGAAATCGACCAGGAACTTCTTCATGTTTCTAGCGACGATAAAATGAAGCTTTTGATTGGCATTTTAAAAAATGAAAATCCTGAAAGCGTTATAATCTTCTGCAATACAAAGCGTTCTTGCGAAGTTGTCGCAAAGCGTCTTGAATTAAATGGTCTTAATGCTGACTTTATAATTGGTGATTTGCCTCAAAACAGGCGTTTAAAGATTTTAAATAAGTTTAAGGAAGGAACTTTAAAAATCCTTGTAGCTACAGATGTTGCAGCTAGAGGAATTGATGTAAGCGACCTTGCAATGGTAATAAATTTTGATCTTCCAAACGAAGCTGAAAATTATGTTCACAGAATTGGCCGCACAGCTCGCGCTGGAAAGTCAGGAAAGGCGTATACGTTCTGTTCAGAGCAAGATGTTTACAATTTGCCAGCAATTGAACGCTACATAGAAATGCAGATTCCTGCGAAAGTAGCTTATCCTGAACTTATGCAGGAAGATAAATCCGCTGGAGTTTATATAAAGACAGAAAATTGGCATGATGATGACCATTTTTCAAGAGGCGGCTATAGAGAGAAAAAACGTTCTAGTTCTGATTATAAAAAGGATAGAGATTTTTCTAATAAAAAAGGTGGAAAAAAATCTTATAAAACTTCAAAGCAAAAAAACAAGCAGTTTGAAAAGTCTTATGATTACGACAAAATCGAAGGCCTGTCTTTTGATGAGCGCATGAAGTTTTATAAAGATAAGTATTCTTCTTCAAAAAAGCCTTTTAAGAATGATGAAAAGAAAAATTCTTACAACAAAAAACATTCTTCATTCGAAAAAAACAATAAAAACTATAAGAATAAAAAGAATGTTGACTATAAAAAGAATCAAAGAAGACCTTACAATTCAGAAAAGGTAACTGTTCAACCAAAAAAGAAAGGTCTTTTTGAAAGAATTAAAGCATTTTTTGGGAGATAAAAATTGATTACTGTAAGCGATGTGAGTGTTCGTTTTAGCGAAAAACCACTTTTTAAAGATGTTAACTTAAAATTTACAAATGGAAACTGCTACGGAATTACAGGTGCAAATGGCGCTGGAAAGTCTACTTTTTTAAAAGTTCTTTCAGGTGAACTTGAGCACGATTCTGGCACAATTTCGATATCTACAGGCGAGCGAATGGCCGTTTTAAAGCAGGATCACTTTGCCTACGACAAATATTCTGTAAAAGACACCGTTATGATGGGCTATCCAAAACTTTACGAAATTGGCAAAGCTCGCGACGAAATCTATGCAAAACCAGATTTTACAGAGGAAGATGGAACAAAAGCTGCTGAGCTTGAAGCCGAATTTGGTGAGCTTGGCGGTTACGAAGCTGAAAATCAAATTGAACAGATGCTTTCCGGACTTGGTCTTGAAGAAGAATTTCACGACCGGCTTATGAGCGACCTTGATGAAAGCCAAAAAGTACGCGTTTTGCTTGCGCAAGCGATTTTCGGAAATCCAGACATTCTTCTTTTGGACGAACCTACGAACGGTCTTGATATAGAATCAATTTCTTGGCTTGAAAATTTTCTTTTGGAATTTGAAAACACAGTTATTGTTGTAAGCCACGACCGTCACTTTTTGAATACGGTTTGCACATATATTTGCGACATTGACTACGGAAAAATAACTCAATTTGCAGGAAACTATGATTTCTGGTATCAAATGACGCAAATCATGCAAAGACAGGCAAAAGAGCAGCAGAAAAAAGCTGAAGATAAAATGAAGGATTTAAAAGAATTTATTCTTCGCTTTAGTTCTAACGCTGCAAAATCAAAGCAGGCTACAAGCCGCAAAAAGATTTACGACAAACTTGCCCAGTCTGTGGAAGAGCTTCCTGTTTCTACAAGAAAGTTTCCTTATGTAAACTTTAAAGCCGACCGCGAAATTGGCAACAATGTTCTTGAAATAAAAGATTTGAACTATAAAGATGAAGATGGCGTAAAACTTTTAAATAATTTTAATTTAAAAGTAAATCGCACAGACAAAATTGCTTTTGTAGGAATTGAACACAATTCAATTTCTGCGCTTTTTGATATTATAAACGATGTGAAAAAGCCTGAAAGTGGAGAATTCTTTTGGGGGCAGACAACAAGCCACACATATTTGCCACGCGATAACAGTTCTTATTTTGCAAACGACTTGAACATCACAGAATGGCTTAAACAATATTCTAAGGAACAAGACGATGCCTACGTTCGCGGTTTTTTGGGACGAATGCTTTTTAGCGGCGATGAGTCTTTAAAAAAAGTAAAGGTTCTTAGCGGTGGCGAAAAAGTTCGATGCATGTTGAGCAAGCTTATGCTTAGCGGTGCAAACGTTTTAATTATGGACGACCCGACCAATCACTTGGATTTGGAAGCAATTCAGTCGCTGAATGAAGCTTTAATAAGTTTTCCAGGTGTGGTTTTGTTTACAAGCCATGACCACGAGTTTATTCAATCTATTGCAAACAGAATTATTGAAATTACACCAAACGGCGTAATTGACCGCATGACAAACTTTGATTCATACATTGCGGATAAAACCATAGATGAATTGCGAAAGGAAATGTACAAAGGAACTGGAAAGAAAATAAAATTCCGCGTGTAAATTAAGTGTGAAGGTCAGCTTTTTCTAATGGCAGCTTTTTAGTTGTTGACATTAGTTCTGCGGAAAACTGAACTTTTTTAGCATTTCGCTTAAAATGTCGTGGCCTGTTTCTTGGGTAACAGTTTTCATTGGCTCGTGGTATTCAACAAGGTTTTCTGGAATTTCGTCAAGAAATCGGCTTGGTTCACATTCTACACAAGACATTTGCTTTCTTCGCTTTAGGCATGATGAGATTAAAAGCTTTTCTCGTGCCCGCGTGATTGCGACATAAAAAAGCCTGCGCTCTTCTTCGACGTTGCCGTCATTTTCTTCAACTGAACGTGCGTGTGGAATTAGTCCTTCTTCTGCTCCGGCAATAAAAACTACAGGAAATTCCAAGCCTTTTGAAGCGTGAATTGTCATTAGGTTTACTTTTCCCTTGTCGTTTTCGTCGTCACCGTTGTCGCGGCTCATTAGCGTTATTCTGTTTAAATAGTTGAACAAGTTTGGATTAGGATTGTCTGGATCTATTTCCCAGCGTTCCATCATGTCTAAAAAGAGTTCAATGTTTTTTAGTTTGAATCTTACGGCTTTTTCGCTTTTTGAATATTCTGAAACTAAATACGATTTGTAATCGATTTCTTCCAGCATTTCTCTTACTTTTTTTGCAAGTCCGTGTCCGCTTAAAAGTTTTGTTCTGTATGCTTCAATCGTGTTTGAAAAATTTTCTAATTCTTCCTTTAGGTTTTCGCTAGCGGGGCTGTCTTCTCTTTTTAAAAGCGACTGAATTGCGTTCCAAAGGGTTGTTTCTAAAGCGTTTGCTTCGTCATTTATAAGTTGAATTGCCGCTCTGCCAATTCCCCTTCGTGGAACATTTATTATTCTTAGAAGGTTTATGTCGTCATCGTGATTTGAAATTGTCCGCAAGTAGCTTATAACGTCTTTTATTTCTTTGCGTTCAAAAAAGCTGGTTCCGCCGCTCATTGTGTATGGAATATTTGATTGCAAAAAGGCTTCTTCAATAAAGCGGCTTTGCGAATTTGAGCGAATCAGAACGCCGAAATCATCGTATTTTCGCTTGTCTTCCATTGCAATTCCTTGAATGCTTTCGGCAATAAAGTCGGCTTCTGCAGTTTCATTTTCTGGCATAAAGATTTCAATCGGTTTTCCAGCGCCTTTTCCGCTCCAAAGTTTTTTGTCTTTTCTGTTTGTGTTGTGGCTAATAACGCCGTTTGCCGCTTCCAGAATTGTTCCTGTTGAGCGGTAGTTTTGTTCAAGGCGGATTTCTGTTACGTCAAAATCTTTTTCAAAATTGATTATGTTCTGGTAGTCTGCGCCGCGCCAGCTGTAGATTGACTGGTCGTCATCGCCAACAACCGCAACGTTTTTGTCTGCTAAAAGCCTCATTAGTTCGTACTGCTGATGGCTTGTGTCTTGAAATTCGTCTACCATTATGTATTTGAATCGTTCTTTGTAGCGGGCAAGGACTTCTGGATGTTCTTTAAAAAGTTTTATTGGCAAAACAATCAAATCGTCAAAATCTACGGAATTGTAGAGTTTTAGACCTTCCTGGTAGCTTTCGTAAAGCTGGCGGTACATATCGTTTGCAGTTTCCCAGTTTTTTCTGCCGGTTTTTATGTTCGAAAAGAGTGTGCTTATTTTGTAGGTGTCCAATGCGTCTGGAGAAAAATTTAATTCCCGTCCACATTCTTTTATCAGGGAAATTCTGTCTGTTTCATCGTAGATTGAAAAATTTTCGCGGTAGCCGAGTTTGTCTATGTCTTGGCGAAGGACTTTTACTCCAAATGCATGGAACGTAGAAACCGTAAGCAGTTGCAGTTTCTTCTGAGTAAGTTCTTTTACGCGGTCTGCCATTTCTTTTGCGGCTTTGTTCGTAAAGGTTAGGGCAAGAATTTGGCTTTGCGGAATGCCAATGTCTAGCATGTGTGCGATTCTGTAAGTTATTACGCGGGTTTTGCCGCTTCCGGCTCCTGCAATAATAAGAATTGCTCCATCGACTGAAGAAACTGCTTTAAATTGCTGCGGATTTAATTCATTTTTTAATGTTTCCAAATCAATTGCCATAAGCCATTTAATCTAACATGCTATTGATTTTTACGCAATATTTGATAAAATTAAATAGTCTAAACTTCTGGTTTTTAGAAAAATAAGCAAAAGCGTTGAAAGCGTTTTTTCAATTCATAAAAAACTCGAAGTTTGAGTAAATATGCTGATGTTTTAATTTAATAAGGCGAAAGATGAATTTCGGCAAAATTAAAATTTCAGGCTTTACAATTTAATTTTCAGAGGTTTTTTATGAACAATGCGGTAAGTGCTTTTCTTTCTAAACACAATTTTGTGCGCCACGTAGACGTTAATACTGTTGCGGAATCAATCCTTGATGACATGAATCGTGGATTGCGTCAAGAAAAATCTGATGAAGACATGATTCCTACCTGGTGCTTGCCACCTTCAAAAAAAGTTTCTGAAAAGTCTGTAATTGTAATTGATGCTGGTGGAACAAATTTCCGCTCTTGTCTTGTTACATTTGATATAAATGGCGTGCCTTCTATTTCGGATATGGAAAAAACAAAGATGCCTGGCGTTGAAAAAGAGCTTTCTAAAAAAGAATTTTTTGACTGTTTTGCTAAAAATCTTGAGCATCTTAAGAATAAAGCTGATTCTATAGGGTTTTGTTTTTCTTATCCAATGCAAATTACAGATAATGGCGACGGAATTTTATTAGGTTTTTCAAAGGAAGTAAAAGCTCCTGAAGTTGTAGGCTGCAAAGTTGGCGAATGTTTAAAAGATGCGTTGGAAGAGCACGGCTGGAAGCGTCCTGGCAAGGTTACAATGTTAAATGATACAGTTGCCGCGCTTTTGGCAGGAGCTGCGGCCGCTAAGCAAGGAAGACTTTATTCTTCGTATATTGGCTTGATTCTTGGAACAGGAATGAATGCCGCTTATATTCAGCCAGAACTTTCTTTTAGGAAAGGTTTTAAAAAACAGATTGTTGTTTGCGAAGCTGGAAAAATCCGTTGCGTAAACAGAAGCGATTTTGATATAGAATTTGATAAAACTACTCAAAAGCCTGGCGAATTTTACATGGAAAAATTGTGTTCTGGCGCCTATTTAGGACCTCAAACACTTTTTATGCTAAAAGGCGCTGCGCAAGAGGGGCTTTTTTCTGAATCTTTAGCAAGCAAGCTCCTTTCATTGAACGAACTTACAACAATTGAAATTTCAGACTTTTTAGCCGCCCCTTATTCTGAATGTACGCTTGCAAAACTTTGCAGCGATGCGAACGCTGGTGAAGAGGATATGAATCGCTTGTACCAGCTTTTAGATGCCGTTGTGGAACGTTCTGCTCGCTATGCCGCTGCAATTCTTGTGGCAGATGTAATTCAGTGCGGAGAAGGCAAAAATGCTTCAAAACCTGTTTGTATTTTGTGCAATGGTTCTACTTTTTATAAGACCCACATGATTTATAAAAGAGTTTGTGCTTATTTGGAGCGTTCTCTTACCATTGAACGCGGTTTGTACTGGGAAATAGTTTCTCTTGAAAATGATATAACTTTTGGAACTGCAATTGCAGGGCTTATTGACTAATTATACGAGGTTCGCTGTGAAATCTGTAGGAAAATCTATTGTTCTTATTATGCTGATTATAATTATGGCCTTAGGAGGATTGCTTTGGTTTAATTATTTAGGTGTAATTCGTTTAGGTTCATTTTTTTCTCCTCTTTATAAAGTGATGGGAAAAGATGCTCAGACTTCAGTTACAGCAACCTCTTCAAAGCCTGTTGTTGCTGATTTAGATCAAGACAGAATAAATAAGCAGTTAGAATCCATTGAAATTCAAAGAGAAGAATTAAACAGCCGCGAGGCTGAAATCGAAAAAAAAGAAAAATTGAATGAACAGATTGCCAATGAGCTTGCAAATCGTGAAAAATCTCAAGAAGATAGAGAAAAAACATTTAACCAAATGGTAAAACAGTACGATGATAAAAATGTAAACATCGAACAGATTGCGACAAATCTGAATGGAATGCAACCGGATTCTGCTGTAAACATTCTTCTTGCAATGGACGATCAGACTATTATCGACGTCTTGCGCAAGGTGGAAGAAATTGCAGCTAAAAATGAAACCTCTTCAATGGGGTCGTACTGGCTTTCTAAAATGCCTGCGCAAAGGGCGGCTGAAATACAAAGAAAGATGCTAAGTAAACCTGATTCTTTGAAGTAAGGAAATTCTAAAAACTGTCGCAATTGTTCTTTTTTAACTTACAGTTTGCAAGTTGGAGGAATGTTCATGCAGGCAGTTAGCATAAATTCTTCAAATGATTTTTTGTCGCAGATGCCACAAACGTCTGAATCGAATACAAAAATAGAAGAACCAAAAAAATCTTTTAGCGAGCTTATTTCAAAAGCAAAAGCTGCAGAAGAAGAAAAAGAACCGTCTTCAGGCGACGCTGTTGAGCAAAAAGCAGAAGATTGCGCTGATATTCAACAAAAAGATTTTGAAGAAAAAGTAGTTGCTCAAGAACAAAAAGAATCTATTCCTAAAAATCATGCGGATTCTGAAATTTCTAGAAAGAAGAATTCAAAAAAAATAGCTAGCAACGAAAGAAAACAAAATAAGCTTGATGCAAAAGCGGAATCTCAAAACAACGAGCTTTCCGAAAAAATGCCAATTCATTCTGCAATTCTTCTAGAGCAGCAAAATATTCAAAATAAAAGCCAGCTTGAAGATTCTCAAAATAGCAATAGTGTTGGTGTCTTGCTAAAAAATGTTGAAAAAAACGCAGGAAGGAACGAAGAACTTTCTGTTTCCGAAGTGAGCATTGAACAAAGCGGCATTGAAACGGATTTTTTACAGACTTTGCCACATAAGGAAAATCTTTCAGAAATTGATAATAAAAACATCAAGTCTAATAACAGCAAAAATGAAAAAACAAAGGTTTCTAAAGCTGAAAATCAGAGTAAGATAACTGTTTCCGACTACAGAACTGAAGCTGCTGAAAAAAAGCCTGTTGTTGAAGAGAAATCTTTAAAAACTGTAGAAGTCCACGAGTCTGAAGTTGTAATGGAACTTAATTCTAATGCTCAGCAAAATATACTTTCTCTCGATTCTCAGTCTGCAAGTGCTAATGGTTCTGATTTCCAGGCTATGCTTTCAAATCAAATTCAGCATAATGCAGGAGATATTGTGAAAGCTGGGCAAATAATTTTAAAAGATAAAAACGAAGGTTCCATAAAATTAATTTTGCATCCAGAATCTTTAGGAAATGTTAAGATTGATCTTCAAATTTCCGATAAAAATATTACAGGACGAATTGTTGTTGCTTCACAAGAAGCATTCAATGCGTTTAGAGACAGCACCGACAGTTTAAAACAGGCATTTCTCAACAGCGGATTTGATTCCGCCGGGCTTGAACTTGCTTTTGCTGGTCAGAATGCTGAATCTGGACAGTTTTCAGAAAAAAGAGAAGATCCTTCCGCTTTGTTTGTGGCAAATAGGGAATATGGGATTTTTTCTGATTCTGGAAATGAAGAATACGAGAGCGAAGCTCTTTCGCTTTACACAAAGAATTCTGTGAATATTGTCGCATAAAGGTTTAACGCTTTTTACGATTGTGAGGTGAATGATGGATTTGAATAACTTGAATACAACCATGTCTTCTAGCGAAAAGTTTGCAGTTGAAAATGAAGTGAATAATTTCAACAAAGCAAATGCTTTAAATGGGCGTAAGACTAGTCAGCAGCTGGGTAAGGATGATTTTCTAAAACTTTTGATTACACAGCTTTCCAATCAGGATCCTACAAGCCCAATGGAAGACACTCAGTTTATTTCTCAAATGGCTCAGTTTAGTTCGCTTGAACAGATGACAAATCTTAATGAGTCGTTTACAAAAATGTCTGCGATGATTAATTCTAGCCAGGCAGCAACAACCTTGGGAAGAACTGTTGAAATCGATATAGGCGATACAGTTACTAAAGGAACTGTGGAAGCGACTACAATGGGAGAATCTCCTCAGGTTCTTGTAAATGGAACTTATTACGATATGGCAAAAATAAAAGCCGTATACGGAAACTAATTGCAGTTGTTAGAAAAATCTAGCAAGTAATTTTGGAATCAATAGCGGGGTATATATATGATGAGATCACTTTATTCTGGAGTTTCGGGTCTTCAGAATCACCAAACACGAATGGATGTAATAGGAAACAACATTTCTAACGTTAATACAACAGGCTTCAAACGCGGACGTGTTAATTTCCAAGACATGATAAGCCAGCAACTTGCCGGTGCTGCAAAGCCCACAGAAGAACTTGGCGGTGTAAACCCAAAAGACATTGGTCTTGGTATGACTATTGCAACAGTTGAACAGGTTTTTGCACAGGGAAACTTGCAAACTACAGGCGTTTCTACAGACGTTGCTATTCAAGGTGATGGATTTTTTATTTTGAAAAATGGCGATGAAAGTTTTTACACAAGAAACGGTGCTTTTGGACTGGACCGGGATGGAACTCTTGTAAATCCTGCTAACGGAATGCGTGTTCAAGGCTGGATGGCTCGTGAACTCAATGGCGAACAAGTTGTTCAGACTTCTGCAACTCCTACCGATCTTGTGATTCCTGTTGGCTCAAAAGATCCTGCAAAAGCAACTGAAAACGTTCTTTTTGCTTGCAACTTAAACAAAAATACTCCTGAAATTTTAGAAGGTGCAAGTGCTAGCGATATTGCAAAAGGGACTTGGTCAACAGAACAAGAAATTTATGACAGCTTTGGAAATAAACATCTTCTAAATGTGTCTTTTAGAAGGGTAACTGGCAATCCTAACGCATGGGAAGCAACTGTAAACGTAGATGCAGACAATGCAGACTTTACACAGACTAGAGTAGGGCTTGGCACAACAGACGGCGTTCAAAATACATTTATTGTAGAATTTGATAATCTTGGCACTTTGCGTTCTGTAACAGATTCTTCTGGAAATGTTTCTAATACAGATGGAGAAATTGTTCTTACAACTTCTTATACAGTTCCAGAAGCAGAAACTGACGAAAACGGAAATCCTGCCCGCCATACTTTCAATATTAATCTAGGAACAATTGGCAGCATGCAGAATACTATAACTCAGGCCGCTTCAAAAAGTACAACAAAAGTTTATAGCCAGGACGGTTATACACTTGGTTATTTGTCTAACTTTAAGATTGATTCAAGCGGAACAATTACAGGTGTTTACGACAATGGCACAAACCGTGTAATAGGTCAGATTGCTCTTGCTACTTTTGCAAACAACAGAGGTCTTGAAAAAGCAGGAGATTCAACTTATGTTGAAACAAACAACTCTGGACAGGCTAAAATTGGAGAATCTGGAGTTGCAGGAAAGGGCAGCTTGCTAGCAGGAGCTCTTGAAATGTCTAACGTTGACCTTTCTGAGCAGATGACAGATATGATTGTAACTCAGCGAGGTTTTCAATCTAACGCAAAAACAATTCAAACTGCGGATACCCTGCTTGAAACAGTTTTGAGTTTGAAACGATAGTTTTGAAAACTAATTTCTTCTGAACTATAAAAATTAAGTCCGATGACTAGTTGTATTTTACAAATAATCATCGGATTTTTTATTTAGGTCGAAAGTCGAGTTTTTAGAAAAATAAATAAAAGCGTAAGCGAATTTTCAATTTGTGAAGATTTTGTGCGATAAGAACAATTAAGGTTGCATAGCAACCCAAACCGATTCAAACGAAGTGCGAGCACAACCATCGGTAGCAAATTGGAAAGTCGCTGAAAGCGTTCTTTTTCACAGTTATAGAAAAAAAACTCGAATTTCGACCTATTTAGAGTTTATAAAAAATAAAAACGGCTGAGTCAAGGTATTAGCGTAAGCATAGCTTTTTAATATCTGTAACTAAAAGAAGCAAGAATTGCGGCAAGATTTTTAGGCTCTGAACAATTTAAAACGGATTGAATAGAAAATTCTAGCCTTGCAGTTGGTTCCCATGAAAAAGAAAGTGCAACTGTATGTTTGTTGTCTTCGATTTTTGCTTTGTTTGCGCCGTAGTAAAGATATGTTGCCGCCAAAGATGTTGTGTCTGTAATTTCGTATGAGATAAAACCGAAAATTTGAAAGCGATTGTCAAATGGAGTTATTAAAGATTCTGTTTTTAACTGCAGTGAATGATTTGCAATATCCGTTTGGATGTTAAAAATTTTAGTCATGGAAAACGAAATACTAAATTCTTTTTCTAAAAAACCTTTTTCAGAATCCCATAATATAGAAGAGCAAAGGTTGTAGTCTAGCCAAGCGTAGCCGTCAAATGCAATGTATGCTTTTTGGGTGGAAAAATCTGTTGTGGAAATATAGCCTGTTTCAATTTGTTGAAATATAGAAAAGTCTGAAAAAAATAAAGCTCTTGTTCCAATTCTTCCATATTTGCTGTTTAATTTTATATCAAAAGGAAATAAGCTGACCGCTTCAATTGCACTATGCGTTCCAAACGGCATATAATAAGTTGCCATCCAATCTGTAGATGTTCTAAAATCTGAAAGAGAAGATGAATTAAATGCTGTTGTTCCAGAACTTGAACCGTTTGAACCAGAAAGAAGGGAAAGAATGGTGTTTTTGTCTATAATGCTTTTATATTCTTCTTTTGATTCTACAGTTGTAAAGTTTAGAACAGTGTCGTTTCGAGCAGGAGAATTGTTTGGATCCGCCCCAAAAACCAAGTCTCCTGCGTTGTAGTACATTCCAAATCCCCAGTTTAAGGGCATTTTTCCTGCGGTCAGCCTAGATTCCTGTTGAAAGAACCATGGCAGGCGAACTTTTAAATAAGCCTTGTTTAAGGAATAAGTTCCTAAAATTCCTGGTTCAGAAAAATCTGATTCAGGAACTGTTGTTAAAGCTAAATCTGTATCAACGTATGCCTTTACAATACTTTTGGAATCTGTGTCGATTTTTATTCGTACATCTGCGCTTGTAATCCAGTTGTCTTTCTTCAAAGGAAAATGGATTTTTTGACCATTCATGTCAAACTCGTTTTCTGTATGAATCCAGCCTGTCGTCAAATCAAGCTTTGCTCCTGCGCGAGCTTGCGCAAAAATGCTGTTTATAGAAAACAAAAAAAGTGACACCAAAAATACTGTTTTTTTCATTGATATGATTCCCATAAAAAGTCAAGATTAAAACTTCAGTTTTAGGATTGACTTTTTAAGTTGTTTCGCAACGAAGTGAGAAACAACCGATGATAAGAAAGTTTGCGACGCAAACTTTTAAAGATAAAAACAGACGCCATTTTCGGCTGTTTTTATCTTAGCTCCTTTTTGCAGAGCTTTAATAACTAAGTTCCGAAACGCTAAAAAGTTTTTCCGCAATAGGTTTGTCTATCTCTACTGAAGATATATACATTGTGGTCTCGCTGTTTTTCTTTAAAAGATTTTTAGTAACGCTTTTTACCGAAATCCAGTGGCCATCAAAGTTTTTAATATTGTAAAAACGGCTTTCGTTTAGTGCTTTTCCGCTTGCGCTATAGTCAATTTCTTTTACTGTTGCATAAGTTTTTTTGTCAAGCCATAGCTCCTGTTTTTGATACAACTGTTTTCTGTTCTTTGCAGTTAACATAACGTGGTAACATTCTGCGCCGTCAATTGTTTCTTCCGCTATGAGTTCTCCAGAATAGTTGTTCAAAATGGAATTATCGCCTGTAAGGTCTTCATAAGTAAAATCAGAACCCATAATGGAATCTTTTAAAGCGCTTCCTTGAAGTCTGATTACTTCTTCTGCGTCTGGATAAAAAAGATAAACAGAATCTTTTAAGCGCAAGATTTTTTGGCCTGCGTCTGGACCTTCTGTGACGGTGATTAGGGTATCTCCGTTCCTTTTTGCAAAACTTTCAAAGTAGTTGTATGTTGTGCCAAACTTGTCTTTTACTTCGATTTTTGCATTCATTCTGCCAGTTTCGTACAGCTTGTTCTTGTCGTAACTGTTCATAATTTGCTCTATAGAAATTTGAGATGTTTGCGCAAAGAGTGTCGCTGCAAATATCAGAAATACAGAGCAAAGAATTTTTTTATTTTTTTTCATATTACCTCCTCGATAAGAAAGTTTGCGATGCAAACTTAAAAAGATGAAGATTGACGCAATTTCCATCAGTGTATTTAGTTTTCTGAACGCAATGCTTCTGCTGGTTGAACTTTTAATGCCATTCTTGCTGGAACTATGCTTGCAACAACTGCGGTTAAAAATCCCATAACAAAAAATTCTATATAATGTTTTAGCCCCAAGTGAGGATAAAGCATTAGTTTTACATTAAAGCCTTCCATAGAACTGTAAACAGAACCGGAAAGGTCTATTCCAGTATGATAAGCAATTGTTATAATTACTGATGAAATTACAGTTGCTGTTCCAGCTGCAATTGCAGAAATTATAACAGTTTCCATAAGAAATAAGATTACAACCGTATGAGGTCCCATTCCTAGTGAAAGAAGGCTTCCAATTTCTTTTTTTCTTTCCATAACGCTCATAAGTGTGCTGTTAAAAATAACAATTGCAGAAAGCAAGAAGAATATGAATGCCATTATTGCATACATTGTATCTGCGTATCTAAATATAGCATACAAAGTATTTCCTCTGTACCATGGAAGAATTTCAAGATTTTTAAGTAATTCATTTTTTTTCATTTGTAGAATGACACTTTCTGTAAGTTCTTCGTTTTCCCAGTTATCTGTTATAACAAGAATTTCTGCTGCGTTTCCATGCATTCGCAATAGTTTTGAAAGAGTGTAGAAGTCCATCAAAATTACGCTTCCTGAATAATCGCTATCTGCAAAACTTACAACTGCGCTGATTTTAACTGTGCAACCGTTTGTTCCATTGCCGGCAGTTCTTGTCATAAATGTAAATTTGTCGCCTGCGTGAAGTTCATATTTTTGCGAAAAGTTTTTGGAAACAACTACGTTTTTTTCAGGATTTTCACCTGTAACAGTTTCGAGATTTCCTTCTAAAATTTGATTATCCTTATCAGAAAGGTTGTATCCGTTTTTTAAATCTACTCCATAAATTTGGCAGGCTTTTGTTTCTCCATTTTTATAAACTGCAACTGCTGTTGAAATTTTAGGAAGTGCGCTTATTACGTGAGGAATTTTTTTTATTTCTTGGATTACAGAATTTGTGTCTTCTACATACAGATTTAGCGGAGTAATTCTTTCATTTTCTGTGTACAAAGGATTTCTAACGCGTATTACGCCAAGCTCGTTGTGAGTAAAATTGTATTTCATGTCATCTAAGGAACCATATTCTGTCGCCATATAGACATCAATTATCAGCGTTACTAAAAAAAGCGCTAAGCCAGAAAGGATTGTACGCCTTTTGTTTCTTAAAATATTTTTCCAGGCCAGTTGAAATATTAGTTTTATGCTTCCGATTTTATTCATGTTTTTACCTTTGCAAATTTTTAGTTCTTAAAAATATCTGCTATTTCCTTTTTTACAATAGAAACTGTTGGAATGATTGCAGCAATTCCAGCGGTTATCAATGCGCCTGCTGTTACTTTTATAAATCCAACAGGATCCCATGCAGAGCGAACGATGTTATTTATTCTAAAGCCCATATCCACGTCGTCTAAAAGTCCGCCAATATTGATTCCCGCTGTGCTCATAGGAATATTTAAAAGGCAAGCCACTGCAAAGCCAAGAATACAGCCTACAATTCCGATTGAAACGCCTTCGCACATAAAAAGTCTTTTTATGTAGCCAGAAGAATATCCCATTGCCTTTAGCATAGCAATTTCATTTTTTCTTTCAATAACAGACATCAGCATTGTATTGCTTATTCCGACTGCGGCTATTACAAACATAAACAGCATAAGAATATCTGTTACAAGCGTGTAAAAACTTTGTATATTCATGCTGTCTTTGTTTATTTCTCTCCAGGTTTTAAGTTCTGCATTCGTTTTTGAAAGAAGCTGTGTTTCTTGCAAATCTTTTTTTAGTTTTTCGATATTTTGGTCTACATTAAAACGGCTTCCTAATCCTGCATCGATGGCGGTAACAGCGCCGTTCATTTCAAGCATTTCGTCAAGATAGTTTATATCCATAAAAATGTAGTTTGAATTGATTGTGGTGTCTGGGCAGTGAAGAATTCCAACGATTGGAACATCTATAGTTTGCGTAAAACCACCTCGTCCTTTGCATTGTACTGTTATGTAATAGCCTAATTGGGCATTCATATCGTCGGCAATCCAGCTTCCCACAACAACGCCGGTGCAGTATGGCTCATCAGCATTTTTTTCAAGCCAAGTACCGGTTCTTATACTTTCATGCAGCTTGTAAACAGATTTCGTCTTAATAGGGTCAATCCCTATGAGAGCTCCTGTTATGCTTCCTGACGCTTCAAAATAGTCTTCGTTAAAGAAGATTTCACATTCGCTAGCAAGTTCTGGAGTGCAGGGGATTTTTTCGCTATTTAAATAATTTGTTATAAGTTCAACATCTTTTTTTTCTATTAAATAGTCAATTGGAAGTTCTTCTATTTTTTCAAAATATCCTTTTGCAAAGAACTTAACTCCTGAACATTCGTAGTTTAAAAGATTTATATCAGTTTCATTTGCAATGCCGTAAATTAGCGCATCAAACAGCACTGTAAAAACTACACCAAAAGCCACTGCGCTTGCAGTAATTAGACTTCGCCTTTTGTAACGAAGCATATTTTTCCAAGCCATTTTCAGAATCATAATTTTTCCCTTAAAAACTTTGCAATGCAAATTTATTTTCCAGTTGGAATTGGAGCGTTTAAATTTTCAATCTTACCGTCGCGAATTCTAATAATTCTTCTAACCGTTTGCATAACAAGCTGATCGTGTGTTGAAAATATACAAGTTACATTGTGTTTTTCGTTTAACTCTTTCATAAGCTCAAGAATCATTTTACTGTTTTTTGAGTCCAAATTTGCCGTTGGTTCATCCGCTAAAACTACAGCAGGTTCTTTTACAAGCGCGCGCGCAATTGAAATTCTTTGCTGTTGTCCTCCTGAAAGTCTTGAAGGAGTTCGGTCTTGCAACCCATCAAGTCCCACTTCTTTTAGCATATTCCAAGCTCTTTCTTTGATTTCTTCTTTTGAAAATTTATTCAATAAAAGAAGCGCCATTTCTACATTTTCTTGGGCAGTTAATACAGGAATAAGATTGTAACTTTGAAATACAAAACCTATTTTTTCGCGGCGAAGCAAAGTTTTTTGTTTTTGATTCATGGTTGCAATGTCGCTGCCTTCAAGAAGTATATGGCCTTCTGTTATAGAATCCAAACATCCAATTAAGTTTAAAAGAGTTGTTTTTCCAGAGCCGGAAGGTCCTGCAATCGCTGTAAATTCTCCTTTTTCAATATCTGCAGAAACTCCATCTAACGCATGAACTTCAATAGTCGATTCAGGTAAATTTTTCTTAATCTTCTTCTTTTTAGATGAATCAACAAAATAGATTTTTTTTACATCTTGAATTTGCAAAATCTTTTCCATAAACTACCACCAAAATTTTTATGAGAGAACTTTTTCGCCAAATGCACGGCATTTTTCACAATCTTCACCGTTTGGCTCCAAGTTTACGGCTAAAGGTTCTTGAATAAGAATTGCTCCTGCAGCATTTAAACGTGCTTCCCAATCTCTAAGCCATTGGCCGTCGCCCCAGTCATAAGAACCGAATATTCCAACTTTTTTTCCACTTAAAGAGTTTTCAATTCCTGTAAAAAATTCTTCTACAGAGTCTTCAAGCACTTCATCGCCCATTGCAGGACTTCCCAAAAGAATTGCATCTGAATTTAAAGCTTCAGTTGAATCTGCATTTTCTGCAGTTGAAAAATAAGTTTCCGCGCCTTTAGATTCTGCTCCTTCTTTTATGAGCAAAGCCATTTTTTCAGTGTTTCCAGTTGTTGAAGCATAAACGATAGATATTTTCATTTTTTCCCCTTTAGAAAGCAAAGATAAAAACTGACGCCATTTTCGGATGTTTTTATTTTCCCTTCTATTATTTTTAATTTTATTTTAAGCGTTTTGATTTACGCTAAGTTTACTAAATTTTTGTTTTAATTCCGAAATAGAGCTTCCCTGGTTGTACCATTGCAGACATTTTAGGCTGCAATTCCTAAAAAGCTCTTTTGTTTTTATTGCATACTCCACATTTGAGTAAGATTTCCAACATCCTGTGTATTTCGAATTAGAACCTTTGTTCTTTTCGTATTGGATTACATCGCTTAATGGATAACCTAAAAAAATTCCAATTTCATGTGGAAAGTCTTGCTCCTTGCAAACTTTTTTAAAAAGCTCGGAAAGAATTTCGTCAATTTTTTCAAAAGATTTATATCCTTTCGCGTGCAGGTAGTTTTTTGTTTTCTGCTCTGAAATAAGATTTTTTATAAGATTTTCGTTGTACACAAAAAAAAGAATTTTATTGCCAGAGCCTTTTAATAAGGCGACTTTTATTCCTTCTTTTGAAAAATCTGATTGAAATTTTGAAAAAAGTTTTCCATTGTGATGCAGCATATCTTTATTTATGGAAAATAAGTTTCCAGGTTTTATGCCGCATAAAGTCGGAGCACCTAAATGTATAAATGCTTGGTCAAAACTCATAAGTATTCCTTGTTGTAAGTTAGTTATTGCTAACTATTAAAATCAACATACCATTTACTTTTTTTTTCGTCAAGAGAATAATTTCAATAAACATATAAATCTTGAAAATAAAAATACTAGCAATTCTGTAATAAAAGCATTATTATTTAAATAGGCTGAAAGTCGGGTTTTATAGAATTATTATAGAAATGCTTGTTTTTCGTTAAAAAACTATACAATCTCGCTATTGTCCATGTTGATTTTTCAATTTTTATTATGCTTGGAAAACAACCTGCGCAAGTGCTTCGGGCATATAGTTTTTAACTAAAAGTTAATCAATTTTAGTTTTACAAAGGTTGATTTTCGCCAAAATATAACTTTTGTCGTGAGTGTGCGACACATTTTAATTTTAGAGGTCAAAAATGATTAAGACAGTAAAAGATGTTGATCTTAAAGGAAAACGCATCATCATGCGCGTTGATTTCAACGTTCCTATGAAGGACGGAGTTGTTCAGGACGACACACGTATCATGGCGGCTCTTCCTACAATCAAATATATTCTTGAGCAGAATCCGCGCTCGCTCGTTCTTATGAGCCACCTCGGGGATCCTAAAAAGGACGTAAAGAAGGCTCAGGAAAAAGCTGAGAAAGCTGGAAAAACTTGGACTGAAGCTGATTCAGAAAAATTCATCAACGGAAAGAACCGCATGGCTCCGGTCGTAAAATATTTTTCTGAAAAACTCGGAAAGCCAGTTACATTCCTTCCGGACGCTCTTGGACAGAAAGATGCAATCGACGCTCTTCCAGAAGGAGCAGTCGCAATGCTTGAGAACGTGCGCTTCCACAAGGAAGAAACTTCCAAGGATGCAGCTGAGCGCGAGACAATGGCAAAAGAGCTTGCAACTTACGGAGACATCTTTGTAAACGACGCTTTTGGAACAGCGCACCGCGATCAGGCTTCAACAGCTACAATCGCAAAATTCATGAAGGAGCAGCCTGTCGGCGGATTCCTCATGGAAAAAGAAGTTAAATATCTTGAGCCTATGGTTACAAATCCTCCAAAGCCAATGGTTGCCATTATAGGCGGCGCGAAGGTTTCCTCAAAAATCGCCGTTCTGGAATCGCTTCTCAAGAACGCAAAGTACCTTGTTATCGGCGGCGGAATGGCATACACATTTCTCAAGGCACAGGGACACAGTGTCGGAAAATCTCTTGTTGAGGACGACTTCATCGACACGGCAAAGAAGCTTCTTGCAGACGCTGACGCAAAGGGCGTAAAGATTCTTCTTCCTGTTGACCACGTTGGGGCGGCAGAATTCAGCGCAGACGCAAAACCTGTCGCAGTTGACGGAGTTGACATTCCTTCTGACCTTATGGCTATGGATGTCGGACCTAAGACTGTTGAAGAATACAAGAAGGCAATCGGCGAGGCAAAGTCAATCGTATGGAACGGACCTGTCGGAGTATTTGAATTCGACGCGTTCGCAAAGGGAACTGAAGCCGTTGCACATCTTGTTGCGGAAGCTACAGGACGCGGCGCGATGACAGTTGTAGGCGGCGGAGATTCTGTTGCCGCTGTGAACAAGTTCCACCTTGCAGACAAGATGAGCCACGTTTCAACAGGCGGCGGCGCTTCCCTCGAACTTCTCGAAGGAAAGACATTGCCAGGTATAGCTATTTTAGCTACAAAGTAGCTGAAATAGCGTGGGGTTTCGCTTGGCGAAACCCGGTAAGTAAACCGCTTGACGGTTTAAGAAAAGAAGTTAGCCTTTTTTATTTAAGGTTTATACGAACCTTAAAAACGGATGGGTCAAGGTCTTGGGCGTAAGCGTGCCTTGACCAGACGTATTTGGAGATTTTATATGAGAGTTATTTTTTCAAGATTCATTGCAATTGCATTTTTATTTTGTGTATCATTTGGCATCTTGTCTTGTTCTTCATCAAAAGTTGTAAAGCGTACAATTTCAGATGAATGGGTTGAATGTACAAAGGATAATAGTAACAACTGCGGTTATTTTTTTACATCTGATGAAATTGGACAATTAAAGATGTTCGAAGGCGAATTTAAAAAAAATGCAGGCTATGATTCAAGCTGCTTTGGTTTTATATTCGGTTATTCATCTTCAAAAGACGGAATAGTTTCCGATTACATTCGTTTTGAAATCAATACGCTTGGTGAAATGGCATTGTATTCTTTTGATGGTACTAATTATAAAGATTATCTTGATGCAACTTCTGATAATAATGCCTATCTTGTACAAAATCCTTCTATAAACAAAGGTATGGGTGCTACTAACAAATTAAAAGTAGAGAAAAATTCTGATGGAACTTACAACTGCTATATAAATGGAGCAAAGGTAGCGTCAGAAATTCCTGCTCTTAAAAATGGAAAAAACGGTGTTATGGCATTTTTTAGTGTTGGAAAGCAAGACGAAGAAAAATTTCCTGAAGAACCTGTGGATTTTAGCTATAGAATAACAGGCTATGAATGGGCTAATTCTTTGTATTGATTTTTTTAATCATATAATTTTATATTGAAAATTTATTTTTAGGGAAGAAAATAATATGGCACGTACACATTACATCGCTGGCAACTGGAAAATGAATACTTCAAAGGCTGAAGCAGTTGCTCTTGCAAAAGACCTTGTTGAACAACTTAAAGGAAAGACAAACAAATTCATGATAGGTGTTCCTTTTGTATATCTTGACGCCGTTAGTCAAGTTGTAAAAGGCTCTAACATCATTCTAGCGGCTCAAGACTGCGCTGCTACCTCAAACGGTGCGCACACGGGTGAAGTTTCTACAACAATGCTTAAAGATGTTGGCTGCCAGTGTGTTATTTTAGGACACTCTGAACGCCGCCACGAAATCGGTGAGTCAGACGAGCTTATCAACAAAAAGGTTCGCAAGGCGTTGAACGACGGTCTTGAAGTAGACCTTTGTATCGGCGAACTTCTTGCAGAGCGCGAGGCTGGCGAAGCAGAGCAAGTTTGCGCTTTCCAGCTTTCCGCTGATTTGGCTGGCGTAACAGAAGAGCAGATGAAGAACGTTACAATCGCTTACGAGCCGGTTTGGGCTATCGGAACTGGAAAAACTGCAACACCTGCGGATGCCGAGGCAATCCACAAGTTTATCCGCGGATACATTGCAAAGCTTTACAACCAGAAAGTTGCTGACGAAATCATCATTCAGTACGGTGGCTCAATGAAGGCTTCAAACGCCGCTGAACTTTTGGCTCAGCCGGATATCGATGGCGGTTTGATTGGAGGGGCTTCTTTGAAGGCTGAAACTTTTGTTCCAATTTGCGAACTGTAGTCTATTTTAATATGAGTAAAAAACTGTCTTTAAGATAAGAAATAAGTTTTTATGAAAAATATATCTTGTTTTTTAGGCAGTTTTTTTGCTTTTTAAAGAAAATTTGCATTGGTAAATCTATTGCAAAAATTAAAGTATTCTACTAATATCTTATAATATATAATTGAATAAAATATGGCTTGAATAGCTGGTTTTGGAGTAAAAAATGAGTACTATTGGTGTTATTCTTCTTATTGCTTTTGTTATAATTTGCATTCTTCTTGTTCTTCTTGTATTGGTTCAGGATGACGGAAAAAGCGGAATGGGCGGACTTCTTGGTGGCCGTGGAACTGCTGCTTTTGGTTCACATTCGGCAAATGTCCTTACAAAAACAACAGCTGTTTTAGTTGCTCTATTCTTTGTTACCGCAATTGTTCTTGCGTTGCTAAATAAAAAGCCAAAATATACTGAAGACTTGGCACCTGCTGCTGTAATTGAACAGTCTGATTCCGCTACAGATAAAAATGAATCTTCTGCTTCTGAAAATTGGTGGGCAGAACAAAACTAGTTTTTTGTAAAATGCAGTTTATTGATTTTGTAAAGCCAGAGAATATTATTGTAAGTCTTGAAAGCACTGAAAAAGATGTTCTCTTTGCAGAGATGGTTGAATCGCTAGTTCGTTCTAATCCATCTCTTAATAGAAATGAAGTTATTTCAGCTATTTGTGAACGCGAATCCAAAAAGAATACTGCTATACTTCCTGGAGTTGCAGTTCCTCATGCGGAAATATCTTCTATAAAATCGCCTTTGGTTTGTATTGGAATAAGCCGAAACGGTGTTGATTACGAAATTGAGAGTGTTGAATCAAAAAATTATAGAAGTTCGTTTGTTCATCTAGTTTTTTTGATTTTATTTGAAAAAGGTAATATGGAAAGGCATTTGCATCTTCTTTCTGATTGTGCAAGGCTTTTTCAGATTCCAGATTTTTTGAATTCTGTTGTTACTGCTGCTTCTGCTCAAGAAGTTTTTAGTACAATTAAGGAATTTGAAGATTAATTTTCAGTTTGGTATTCGGATTCCACAGAATTGTTAGAACCCGGACTTAAGTGAGCTATAATTATAGATTGGGGGCAATATGGCAGATTCTGAAATCAATGTTATAACACATCTTTTGCAAGTTGAAAATGATGCTTCGTCATTAGTAAACGAATCTCAAGCAGAGGCTGATAAACGGATTGCTTTTGCGCGTTCTCAAGCGGATTCAAAATATAAAACTGAATATGAGCAAATTATTGCGAAACTAGATTCTGAATATAATGAAAAAATAAAATCTATAAAAGAATTGCATAAAAAAACATTGCAGGATTATAAAACTTCTATTGAACAAATTCCACAAAATATAGAGGCTTTTAATTTATTCTTAAAAAAAGTTCTAGCGCAGTCCTAGGTGGTCTTGTATGGATTATTCAAGTGCTTCTGCTTATGTTTATGCAAAGGCTTGTGGAATTCTAGGCAAGTCTTTTATTGGAGAAAAAGCTCAATCTTTATTTGATGTAAAAACTCTTTCTGAATTATGGGAACTTGTTTTTAATACTACAGTTCCGCAAATTCCTGAAGTAATGTTAGCAAATCACATGGAATACGAGGCTATAAGGCATTTTATTTCTGCGTATACAGGGTTGCTTTCAAATTATTCTCGTCCTCATGAATATCTTGTAGAACTTCTTCGTCGTTATGAAGTTGAAAATTTAAAAGTTGTTTCTGCCGCGTTAGGGTGGGGAGAAACGAATTGTCCTAGAGTTGTGGAACTTGGAAAATATAAAACCTTGCATTTTGAGTGTTGGCCAAATCTTGAAAAAATTACAAAAAATACAGTTTTTGAATGGTATAACAAAATTCCAGAACAAAAAAATCGATGGGAAATGGACTATAAACTTGACTTGCAAGAAGTAAACCTTTTATGGAGTAAAGTTTCAAAAACACATGATTCTTCAAAAAATGTATTAAAAAAATACTTTGTGCAGGAATACAACAAAAAAAATATGATTTGGGCTATGCGTTTAAGAGTTTACTACAATATGGATGATGAGCAAATTTTTAAGCATTTATTTTTTGTTGAAAAAAAATCGGCTGAAGATATTTTGTGTAAAGATGCTGTTGATATTTTAAAAAGGCGAATAGATGTTTATGAAGATTGGAAAGATTGGCGTTACGCATCCTATTTAAATCCTTATAACGAAGGGGATGTTTGGACTCTTGACCCAATGTGGATTGAACATAAATTTAGGCTTGATGAAACTAAAAATGCTTTGCATATCTTTCATCAAAACCCAATGACAGACATTTGTCTTGTTATGTTTTTTAAATTAAAACAACAGGAATTAAATTGTATTAGAGCCGCTGTTGAATCTCTTAGATTGCATGTTGAACCAGATGAAGCAATGTACGCAGCAGGGCTTGCCGTGCAATCAAAATGATGTGGAGGACTTGAATGGCAAAAACAACGCAAATGCGACTTGTTGAACTTATGACTCTGAAACAGGATATATCAACTGTAATTGAATATCTAGGCAAGTGTGGTTGTTTTCAGTTTCAGTCTAAAAAAATATCAAGTGAAAAATCTTTGCAGAAAAATTCTGAAAATATTGATAGGCAATTTTTTGAAAATCTTCAAAATGCAAGAACCTTTTTAGGTATTGAAGATGTAAACGAAGATGTCCTTTACTGCAATTCTGCAACTGATAACGATAGAGACGAAGCTGCAAAGATAATGGCTGCTGTAAATGAACTTTCTTCTCGTTTTTCTAATGCTAGAGACGAATCTCTTCGCATTCAAGATGCTTACAAAGAGGCTTTAGCTTTCTCAAATCTACAAGTTCCATATTCTGAATTGGAGCACCTTTCTTTTTTAGCTATTAGAATTGGAAAAATCCCTTCTGAAAATATTTCCTTGCTAAAAGATTCTTTAGGCACAAATGCAGTTATAATTCCTTTGGGAGAAGATAAAACTCGCATAATGGCTGTTACATCAAAAAAAGGCCGTTTTGCACTAGACACAGAGTTAAAAAAATATGGTTTTGTAAACATGAACATACCTTTAGATTTTAAAGGCATTCCAACAGATGTTTTAGAAGGGCTAAAGGTTAAAAAAGAAGAAAGTGCTTCTGTTTTGGCAAAACTTGAGCAAGAGCGGCTAAATTATGCCCAGACGCATAAAACTTCTATATTAAGGCTTCTTCAGTCATTTTGTATAGGAATGCAAGTTGCCGACGTCCAGAATTCTTTGGAGTCTACTTCTTTAGTTTATAGAATTACTGGTTGGATTCCTGCAGAAAACAGCCGCGACTTTATGAAAAATGTTGATGACCTTACCGAAGGCAGAATCGCCGTTAGGGAATATCTTCCTAGCGAAGTTCCTAGCGTTATAAATGGAGAAGAAAAAGTTCCTGTAAAGCTTTCCCACAAAAAGTTTGTTCAATCTTTTGAAAGAATGATTTTTAGCTATGGTTCTCCGCTCTACGGAAATATTGATCCAACTCCATTTGTTGCAGTATTCTTTACACTCCTTTTTGGAATTATGTTTGGGGATTTTGGTCAAGGTCTTGTGTTTTTTGTGCTCGGTCTGCTAATGCATTTTAAGGTTGTAAAGGTTGGCGGTTGGAGCAAGTTTTCACCAATTTTTATGGCGATTGGTTGTTCTAGCTGTGTAATGGGACTTATAACGGGTGAATTTTTTGCAAACGAAACAATTCTTGAACCTTTTGCCCTGAAAATAACAGGACTTTTTGGAAATCCACATTCTCCTATAGTAAAAATGATGCCAAGTTCGGATGCAGGCTCTGTTAAAGTTATTTTTGGAATATTTGGGGTTACAGTTGGCATTGGGTTTATAATAAATTCAGTTGGTCTTATTATAAATGTGATAAATTGTTTTATACAAAAAAAAGTTGGCAAAGCCTTGTTTGGAAAGACAGGAATTGCCGGAATTGCGTTCTTTTGGTATGTAGTGTTCTTTGCCTTAAGACTTGCTTTTTTTGATGGAAAACCAATTGTTGCTGATTGGGTTGTTATAGGTGTTACGCTATTTTTTGCCGCGTTTGGAGAGCCTTTTGAACGTCTTGTTGACAAAGAATATCCAGTGTTTGAAAATGGACTAGGTTCTGCCATTATAGGAGGTGTAGTTGAACTTATTGAAGTTGTTTCAACTTATCTTTCTAGTTCTATTTCTTTTGTGCGTGTAGGTGCATTTGCTTTAGCTCATGCTGTATTGGGATTTATAATTCACCTTATGACAGCAAAAGCTGGTCCGATAGGTGGAATTTTTGTAATGATTTTTGGAAATGCAGTTGTAATCGTTCTTGAAGGAATGATTGTTGCAATTCAGGTAATGCGTTTACAATATTATGAATTTTTTAGCAAATTTTTTAATGAAACTGGTACAGAGTTTAAACCGTTTCAGTTTCATTATGGAAATAAATAGAGGTGATTTATGAATAAAAAAATCTTTGTATTGGCTTCGATTTTTCTTTGTTTCAGTATTTTTTCTGTAGCTGCTCAAACAACTTCTGCTGAAAAAACTGAAAAACCTGCAACAGAGGCAACTTTTGTTCAAAAAACTGAAAAAGCAACTTCTTCTGTAAAGTATATTGCGGCAGCTCTTGCAGTAGGTTTTGGTTGTATTGGCGGCGGGATGGCTGTTGCAAAAATTGGTTCTGCTGCAATGGGCGCAATGAGCGAAAATGCTGAACTTTCCGGAAAAGCTTTGCCTTATGTAGGTCTTGCAGAAGGTATCTGCCTTTGGGGCTTCCTTGTAGGTCTTCTTATCATTGTATTGTAGATAATTTTAATCTATTCTGAATTTGAATTTTTATTCATTTTCAGAATAGTAAAAAGGACTAAATTTTGAACTTTTACATTATTGGTGATAGAGAAATAGTCTATGCTTTTAAACTTACCGGCATAAATGGAACCATTGCAGAAACTAGAGATGAAGTTCTTGATGCGTTCAACAAAATTACTGGTAAGGGGGGGCAGTTAGCACTTCCTGTTGAAGAAATTCCAAAGGTTCTTATTCTTACGGAGGCAACAGCAGCCCTTATAGAAGAAGAAGAGATGGAATGGCAAAAAAAAGGAAAGTATCCTCTAATCGTAGAGATTCCATGCCTTGATGGTCATATAAGAGGTAAAAAATCTCTTACAGATGCTATTCGAGAAGCGATTGGGGTTCAGATTTAGTATACAAAATTTAATTCATTAGGAATTTATTATGGAAGAATTGCGTTCTACAGAAATTTTAGATAAAGAAATTAAGGCTGACGCACGAAAGAAAGCAGAAAAAATTCTTGCAAAGGCTGATGCCGATTGCAAAAATATGCTTGAAAATGTAGATGCTCGTATAGAAAATGCTAAAAAAGAGTACTTGGCAAAGACTGAAGAAAAACTTCGTTTCTTTGAAAAAGATTTGGCTGCTTCTCTTCCACTTGAAAAGAAACGTTTTTTAGTTTCTTTTATTCAATCTTCTATAAATAAAGCAACTGATGCTTTTTTACAGTCTTTATCTGTAGAGGAAAAACTAGAACTTATAATGCGACAAATTCAAAAATATGAAAATTGTTTAAAATCAAAAAAATTGGTTGTTTCATATTATGGCTTTGAAGAAAAACTCTTGAAAAAAGCTTTTGAAAATAAATACACTATTGTTTCATTTAATAAAACTGATTTTAATAAACTGATTATCGAAAGCGATTGCGGTATAACTACTAAATTGGGGATAATTCTTGAAGCAGACGATAAATCTGTCCGGGTTAGAACAACTCTGAGCGAGATTATATGTCAACTTCAAGATGAATATAGAACAGAACTGTGTAAAACTTTGTTTGACGGGAGGCTTGAGTAGATGATTGAAGGCGAAATAACCCGTATTTCTGGACCTGTTGTTTATGCAAAAGGTTTGGACGGCTGTGGTCTGTACGATGTAGTTGATGTAGGTGAAAAAAGGCTTATAGGTGAAATTATTCGCCAAAACAAAGATAATGCTACAATCCAAGTTTATGAAGAAGATACTGGTATGCACGTTGGCGAAAAAGTTGTATGCCAGCAAAGACCTCTTTCGTTAAGGCTAGGACCTGGTCTTGTAGGTACAATTTACGACGGAATTCAAAGGCCTTTAAAAACTATGGCGGAACATTCGGGTGCTTTTCTTCTTCCTGGAGAAAGAACCGAGCCTTTGGATGTTAATAAGCTGTGGCACTTTGAAGCTGATAAAAATATAAAAGAAGGTAGCCCTATAAAAATGGGGTTTGTAATAGGAACTGTAAAAGAAACTGAATCTATAACGCAAAAAATAATGGTTCCGCCTACAGTTCGAGGAAGAGTCTTAAAAACTTTTAAAGGAACTGGCGATTACACTGTAGATGATGTTATTGGGACTACTGAACTTGACGAAGAAATAAAACTTTCTCAATATTGGCCTGTTCGCCAACCTAGACCGTATTCCGATAAGCTGGAAGTTTCAGAACCGCTTATAACAGGGCAAAGAGTTATTGACGTTTTCTTTCCTCTTTCAAAAGGCGGAACCGCCGCAATTCCTGGTGGTTTTGGAACTGGAAAAACAATGACTCAGCATGCTGTTGCAAAGTGGTGCGACGCAGATTTAATTGTTTACATTGGTTGCGGTGAGCGCGGAAATGAAATGACAGAAGTTCTTACAGAATTTCCTGAACTTATAGACCCAAGAACTGGACGTTCAATTATGGAACGAACTATTCTCATTGCAAATACTTCAAATATGCCAGTTGCCGCTCGCGAAGTTTCTCTATATTCAGGAATAACTCTTGCAGAATATTTCAGAGATATGGGAATGCATGTTGCTATAATGGCAGATTCTACTAGCCGTTGGGCAGAAGCTCTGCGCGAACTTTCCGGCCGAATGGAAGAAATGCCTGCAGAAGAAGGATTTCCTGCTTATCTTCCTACAAGACTTGCTTCATTTTATGAAAGGGCTGGTCGCATTATTTCCTTAAATGGGCAAGAAGGTTCTGTTTCTGTAATTGGCGCGGTTTCGCCTCCTGGCGGTGATTTTTCGGAACCAGTTACTCAGCATACAAAAAGATTCATTCGTTGCTTTTGGGCTTTGGACAGAGAATTGGCGAATGCAAGGCACTATCCTGCTATTGGCTGGATAGACTCTTATTCTGAATACGCTAGCGAAGTTCGTGAATGGTGGGAAAAACACAATCCTATTTGGTGGCAGGTTAGGACAGAAGCCCTTGAGCTCTTAAAAAAAGAGGACAGGCTTCAGCAAATTGTTCGGCTTATTGGTCCAGATGCTCTTCCTGATTCAGAAAGACTTATTTTAAAAGTTTCTGAAATGATAAAAAATGGATTTTTGCAGCAAAACGCATTTGATGATATTGATATGTACTGCTCTTCGGAAAAGCAAATCGATATTCTCGAACTTATTATGCTTTTTTATCATCGTTCGCTTGACGTGGTAAAAAATGGTTGTCCGCTTACAAAAATAAATTCTCTTCCTGTTGCAAATGAAATTGTCCGCATAAAGATGCAGATTCCAAATAACGAGCTTGATAAGATTTCTGTTATAAGAGGACATTTAGAAGAACAGTTTAGGGAACTTGAATCAGTTTACAGTAACAAGGTGGGCATATAATGAAAGGAATTGAATACAGAGGTGTGAACTCGGTCGATGGTCCAATTATTGCAGTTCAGCGTACTGAAAATGTTTTTTACAACGAAACAGTTTGCGTTCGCGACAGAACTGGTGTAAAACGTCTTGGTCGTATAGTTGATTTAAGCGAAAAGGCTTGCATAGTTCAGGTTTTTGGAACGACAACAGGACTTGACCTTGCTGAAACATCGTTTGAGTTTCTTGATAAACCGCTGGAACTTAGAGTAAGTGATGAACTGCTTGGAAGAGTTTTTAATGGGCTTGGCGAGCCAATCGATGGTTATCCAGAAATAATTTCTTCAAAGAAAATTAATGTTAATGGTTATCCAATAAATCCTTTTAGCCGTTCTTATCCGCGTGATTTTATACAGACTGGAATTTCTGCAATTGACGGAATGAACTCTCTTGTTCGTGGACAAAAACTTCCTATATTTTCAGGCAATGGACTTCCGCATAATAAGTTAGCCGCTCAGATTATACGTCAGGCAAAACTTAGAAACAGCGATGAACAGTTTGTTATGGTTTTTGCCGGAATGGGCATAAAATATGACGTTGCTCGCTTTTTTATAAATACATTTGAAGAATCTGGTGTTCTTTCAAAGGTAGTTATGTTCCAATCGTTGGCAGATGCTCCTTCCATTGAACGTATAATGACTCCTCGTTGCGCCCTTACAGCCGCAGAATATTTGGCATTTGAAAAAGGAATGCACGTGCTTGTAGTTATGACAGATATGACTAACTATTGCGAAGCCTTAAGAGAAATTTCTACAACTCGCGGAGAAGTTCCTGGCAGAAAAGGGTATCCGGGTTATCTTTATTCAGATTTGGCAGAACTTTATGAGCGGGCAGGCAAAATAAAAGGTTCTGAAGGATCTATAACTCAAATTCCAATCTTGACTATGCCGAATGATGATATTTCTCACCCAATTCCAGACCTTACAGGCTATATTACTGAAGGTCAAATCGTTTTGGATCGCGAAATGGATTCAAAAGGAATTTATCCTCCTGTAGCAGGTTTGCCATCTCTTTCTCGTTTAATGAAAGACGGAATTGGCGAAGGTATGACTCGTGAAGATCATGCAAACGTTTCTAGTCAACTTTTTGCAGCCTATTCAAAAGTAAAATCTATACGAAATCTTGCGGCAATAATTGGGGAAGAAGAGCTTTCTGAATTGGATAGAAAATATCTTGACTTTGGCAATAAGTTTGAACAAGAATTCCTTACTCAAGGTGAATATGAAGACCGAACAATAGAAGAAACTCTTAATATTGGTTGGAAGTGTCTTTCTATTCTTCCTGTTGAAGAGTTGTTTAGAATAAAATCTGAATATATTGAGAAATATCTTCCAAAAGAGGCATAATGGCAAGGCTTAACATTGCTCCTACAAAATCAAATCTTCTCGCCATGAAAGAACAGCTTTCAATCAGCCAAAATGGATATGAGCTTTTAGAGCAAAAACGCGAAATCCTTGTGCAAGAACTTATGCGAATGGTTGATAAAGTAAAAATTCTTGAGCGAGATATTGAAAAAGCTACACAGGTTGCTTATCCTGCTTTTAAAAGAATGCTCATGGCAGATGGTTCTGATCAGGTAAAACGGATTGCTCATTCTGTTCATTACGATTTTCAAATGGAAAAAAGAAATGTAATGATTGGGGGCATGAATTTTGACACTCTTGATGTAAAACTTCCTGAACGCAGAATTTTTTATTCAATGATAGGAACTTATGCTAATACTGACAAAGTTATAATTGATTTTTTTAATCTTTTGGCTCTTTTGACACAGATGGCTTCTATAAGAACTATAGTTTGGAGACTTGCCGAAGAAGTAAAAAAAACTCAGCGGCGAGTAAATGCTTTGGACAAGATGGTTATTCCTCAAGCAAAAGAAACAAAAACTTATATAGAAAATGTTCTTGAAGAAAAAGAAAGAGAAAATGTTTTTGTTCTAAAGGCGTTGAAGAAAAAATCATCAAGTTATTAAGGGTAAAAAAATGAAAGCTCTTTTCAAAAATGTTATAGTAGCGGTAAATGGTTCACAGTCTTCTATTCAAGCTGCCATGTATTCGATTATTATGGCAAAGAAATATTCTTTTTCTTTGAAGTTTGTATATGTTGTAGATACAGCTACAATGGAGTTTTTAGACAAGTGCAATTTTTTGATTTCGTCAGAGGTTTCTTCCTATGAAGAAGAGCTTAGGCAAAATGGAAAAAACTATCTTGAATATGTAACAAAGCTTGCAAAGTCTAAAGGTGTTTTAGCTTCAAGCGAGCTTAGAACAGGTTCCGTCTGCTCAGAAATTATAAAAGTTGCAGAAGATTCCGAAGCCGATCTTATTATCTTAGGCGGCCATGATTCTAGTGGAACTATTGTAGAAAAAGCTTCTGCTCGTAGAAGTGTTGCGCTTACAAACAGATATGAACTTATAACATATGCAAGGTGTCCGGTTCTTGTAGTTCACAAGCCTGATGTGGAATCCCTTTTTAAGATTTCATAGAGGTTTTACTGTGCTAAACTGTTATAAAATCCTTGGGGTAAGTCAAAGTGCTACCGCTGCAGAAATTAAAAAGGCTTACAGGCAGAAAGCTAAGCTGTTTCATCCAGATTTAACTAAAAATGCCGATTCAAAAGAGTTTCAGCAAATTGTAAGAGCTTACGAAATCCTTTCAGACTTAAGGCAGCGTTCTATTTTTGATGAGGCTTTTAGAACATCTTATACACAAAAAAAATCTGATGACTATTATTTTGACTATTACACTTGGCTTTCTGCTAGGCAAGATGAAGAAAGCCGTGCAAAGTTAATTTTTTTTGAGCTAATGCACAATCGTGAAGACGAGGCTGTAAAAGAATTTAAGAGAATGTCAATGAATCACGCTAATTTTAGCCTAAAACATTGGTTTTCTCGTGAAGATTTCATGGATTATGGATATATTCTGGCAGAAGAATTAGCGCTTCGCAATGAATTTTATGACGCATTTATTCTATTGGAACAAATAATTCGCTTAGAATATAGTTATAATTATTTTAGATTTTTTTTTCCAGAAGTAATTGAATTTACTTTAAATATCCTTAAGAAAAAAACAGAAGGATATATGAGCGATGAATTAGCGCTTGATGTGTGGGAAAGAGCATTGGATTTAGGGTTTTCTGCAGAAGATGATGCGTTCTTTTTGCAGAAAATGGCAGCGGCATACACTAGGCTTGGAGACACTTATACCGCTTCTATATGTATGCAAGAGGCTGTAAAAGTTTCTTCTAAAAAGAAAGAAACTTGTTTTAATAAAGTATAGAAAGCTTTTTACTTTGGTATGAAATTGTGTTGAAAACATTGCATTGTCAAGTGTCGCTTTCACAAACTGAGATTTTGCCATCTATGGTTCAACGCTAACGAGGAGTAATAATATGATAAGACTTAAGAATGATGAAGAAATTGAAGGTATAAGAAAATCCTGCCACCTTCTAGCAGATACTTTTAATTATGTAATTCCACAAGTAAAGGCTGGAATGACCACAAAAGCTATTGATGACCTTTTTGTTGATTACATAAAAGCTCATGGCGGTTCACCTGCTTGGTATTTAGAGGATTTTAAGGGAGCTGCTTGTATCAGCATAAATGAAGAAGTAATTCACGGTATCCCTTCAAAAAAAAGAATTATAAAAGACGGAGATATAGTTAGTCTTGATGTCGGTATTGATTTAAATGGATATATAAGTGATTCAACTCATTCTGTTTTAGTAGGAAATGTAAAGCCGGAAATAAGAAAACTTGATGAAGTTGCTCTTGAATGTTTGCAGGCTGGAATTGATGCCTGTAAAGTGGGTAATAGAATTAGCGATATTTCTAAAGCTGTTTACGAAATTGCTAAAAAACATGGATATGGAGTTGTTTATGACTATTGTGGTCATGGAGTAGGATTAGAGGTTCACGAAGATCCAAGTATTCCTAACTGTCCATCCACAGGACCTAACCCAAGAATTCAAGCGGGAATGGTATTAGCTATTGAACCGATGATAAATTTAGGAACTGCTGATGTTTATGTAAAAAATGACGGTTGGACAGTTGTTACAAAAGATCACAAGGTTTCTGCTCACGAAGAGCATACGGTTGCAGTTTTTGAAGATTATACTGAAATTCTTACAGACTTAAACTATAAAGGATAAAACCAGAGCTTTTTATAATTGCAAATTCGCTTGCGTTTTATTTAGTTTTCTAAAAATTTGACTTTAAACCTATGAAGAATAAAATAAAACGAGCCAAAGAAAAAAAATGGAACTCAAAAATATCTTTGCTTAAGCATATTGAAAATAATTGTAACCATTTTAAAAAAAATTGTTTATATTAGAAAATATAAGGATTTTTATTTGCGGAGGTAATTAAAATGAAGACATGGACAAAGAGAGTTATTTGGATTGTTTGTGCAGCGGTAATGTCTTTTGCTCTAGTTTCAATTTCATGTGGAAAAAAAGTTGTAAAAGGAACAGCAGATACTGCATTTGCAGAATCTAATTCACAAATAGTTCCTTCTGAAAGTTTGAATATAGTAGAAGCCTTGCAGAACTCTTTTAGAGCTATAAGCAATGGTGTTTTGCCATCTGTGGTTGAAGTTGATGTAACAGAAACAAAAACTGTTCAAACTATAGATCCTTTTCAAGATTTCAGACGTTTCTTTTTTGGTTATCCGGAAGATGAATCTGATTCTAATAAAAATGGCAGAACCCGAGAATATGAACAAAAAGGACTTGGTTCAGGTGTAATTGTCCGCCGCTCTGGCAATATCCTTTATGTTCTTACAAATAATCACGTGGCTGGTGGCGCTACAAAAATTTCTATTAAACTAAATGATGGGCGAGAATTTGATGGAAAACTCGTTGGTGCAGATTCTCGTATGGATATAGCCCTTGTTTCTTTTGAATCTAAAGACAGCTCTATCCCTGTTGCCTTGTTAGGAGATTCTGATAAAGTTCAAACTGGTGATATTTGCTTGGCAATGGGTGCGCCGTTGGGATACAGTCAGTCTGTTACGCAAGGAATTGTAAGCGCAAAGGGACGTTCTGGTTCTGGAATAGGCAATATAAATGATTTTATTCAGACAGATGCTGCAATCAACCAAGGAAATTCAGGCGGTCCTTTAGTAAATATTTATGGCGAAGTTATTGGTATAAATACTTGGATTGCAAGCCAATCAGGTGGAAGCCAGGGATTAGGATTTTCTATTCCTATTAATAATATAAAATCTGCCATAGATTCCTTTATAAAAGACGGAAAGGTTGTTTACGGTTGGCTTGGAGTTTCTTTAATGGAAGGTTCTGAAGATTATAAGAAAGCTCTTGGTGTTGAAGATATGCACGGAGCTCTTGCAAGCCAGATATTTATTGGCAGTCCTGCTCAAAAATCAGGAATAAAACCTGGCGACTTTATTGTAAAGATTGACGGTCACGAAGTAAAAAATGTAGAGCAGGCTCAGCGGGAAGTAGGAAGAATTGCAGCAGGAAAAAAAGTTGACTTTGAAGTATTCAGAAACGGAGAAAAATTAGTTGTTCCTGTTACAATCGAAGAACGTTCTGAAAAAGTTTCCGCAGATAATAGCAAACTTTGGCCAGGATTTATAGCAGTTCCATTGACAGAAGACGTAAGAAAAGAACTGGAGTTAGATTCTAAAGTTTCTGGTGTTGCGGTAACTAATATTGCTCAAAAATCACCAGCAGCTTCTTTGCGTCTTCAGGAAGGTGATGTAATAACTAGCGTAAATGGAAAATCTGTAAAAAATCTAAAAGAATTCTATACAGAACTTTCTAAAGCAGATAAGTCAGTTAATTTTGATATATATAGCAATGGTGGAACTATAACTACAGGAACCTATAAATTCTAAATCGTTTATTGACTAAGATGTTGTTTTTCTGATACTATATCAAATACACGTATGGTAAAAGGGTTGTAGTATCACCCCGTTAAATACTGCGGCTACTTTCATATAAGATTTTTATTTAGAGGTATTTAATATGTACGCACTTGTTGAATATAAGGGCAAACAGTACAAAGCAGAAAAGGGTGCTGTCCTTACAGTAGATTCAATCGATGCTGAAAAAGGAACCAAAATTGATGTAGATTCTGTTCTTCTTGTAAGCGATGGAGATAAAGTAACTGTTGGCACACCTTATGTAAAAGGTGCTAAAGTTCAGTTTGTTGTAGAAGATTCTTTCCGCGACAAAAAAGTCATTGTTTTCAAGTACAAGGCAAAGAAAGATTATCACAGAACAATTGGTCATAGACAGCATTATACTAACGTTCGTGTTGAATCTATTGAGGCATAATGATTACTGTGCTTTTTAAGCGCAGCAAAAGCGGTGTGATAAGCAGTTGTTCTGCTGAAGGTCATGCTGGGTATTCTAAAAAAGGATATGATATTGTCTGTAGTGCTGTTACAGTTCTACTAAAAACAACAGTACAGGTGCTTTCGAATACTTTTGGAATAGAACTTAAGACTGACCGCCTTAAACCAGGCAGTCTTAGTTTTGAAGTTTTTCTAAAAGAAAGCAATCCTGTTTTGGAATCCAAACTTGAATATGCAGGAAAATTTCTTGAAACTGGTCTAGAATCTGTAAGAAAGGAATTTCCGCAGTGTTTGAAAATTGTTTATACAACAGTTCAATAAGGCGTAAAGATAAAAACTTTCAAAGTAGTTTGTTCTTATCTTTGCAAGTTTGCGTTGCAAACTTAATTATTCAAAAGCAGTTTTTCATTTATGTGTAAAATTGCATAAAGAAGTCAACTTAAAAATGGGACTTTAATTGACTTTTTTGGGAGATAATCATGGGAAGAACTAGAGGCGGAAGTGGCGCAAAAAACGGACGCGATTCTAATCCTAAGAATTTGGGAGTTAAAAAATACGGCGGAGAATTTGTTACAGCAGGTTCTATTATTTTAAAACAACGCGGAACAAAAATTTTCCCTGGGAAGAATGTTCAGAAAGCTGGTGATGATAGCTTGTTTGCTACATCAAATGGAAACGTTGTATATCACGAAAGAATGAATAGAAAATTTGTTTCTGTTACACCCGAAGAAGTAAAATAAATATTTTTATACTTATTCTTTTCTGAAATTAAAGCCCGGTTTAGAGTTCTTTCTGACCGGGTGTTTTTTTTATTTAAGGTTTATACAAACCTTAAATACGGCTGAGTTAAATTCTTGACTAGGCGTATTTTTGCGAAGAGGTTTTTATGTTTCAGTTTGCAGATGAAGCTATAATTGAAGTTTATTCAGGTAAAGGCGGTAACGGTTGCATTGCTTTTCGCCGCGAAAAATATATTCCTCATGGAGGTCCTAATGGTGGTGATGGTGGAAAAGGTGGAGATGTAATATTTTGTGTAAAGAAAAATATGCGCACTCTTTCTCGTTTGCGTCATCATAGAATTTTTAAAGCAAAAAATGGTTGCGATGGAATGGGGTGGAACAAATTTGGCAAAGATGGAGAAGATGTAGTCATTTGTGTTCCTCCTGGAACTACAGTTCGTGATGCAGAAACAGGAGAGTTGATTCATGACTTTACTGCAGAATCAGAAAATGAACAGTTTTTATTTTTAGAAGGCGGAAAAGGCGGTTGGGGTAATGTTCATTTTAAGTCTTCAACAAATCAAGCACCTAGATACGCGCATGAAGGAAAGCCTGGCGAAAAGCGTATTTTAAAATTAGAACTCAGCATAATTGCAGATGTCGGCCTTGTAGGTTTTCCAAACGCTGGAAAATCTTCTTTACTTACTGCTTTTACAAATGCGCGGCCAAAAATTGCTCCGTATCCATTTACTACAAAAATTCCAAATTTAGGTGTTTTAAGAGTCGATTCTGAGCAGGACATAATTATTGCAGATATTCCAGGTATTATAGAAGGCGCTAGTGAAGGTGTTGGCTTGGGGTTTGATTTCTTAAAACATATTTCTAGAACTTCATGTCTTATTTTTATGATAGACTGTTCAGATTCAAATTACCTTTGTGCATATAAAACTCTTTGCTTAGAACTTGAAAACTATTCTAAAGAGTTGTTGAACAAGCCTAGAATAGTTATTGCCAACAAAATTGATGTTGAAGGCGCCGAGTCAAATGCAAAGGAAATTGAATCGCTAATTCATAAAATCGATAAGACTATACCTGTAATTCCTGTTTCTGTTTTAAGCGGAAAAGGAATGGGAAATGCAAGAAATTCTATAATAAAACTTGTTAATCAATTAGAAAATCCTGTTGAAGATAATAGAAATGCTCCTTCTATGCCAGTTCCTGATTTTATGAAGCAAGCATTTTTTGATGACGATTCTGTTCAATATCCTGGAAGTGAACAATGAAAATCGCTGTTTTAGGAGGAACTTTTAATCCGCTTCATATAGGACATTGTTTTTTAGCAGAAGCAGCGGTGAAAGAACTTGGATATGACAAAGTTCTGTTTGTTCCGACATACATACCTCCTCATAAAGAAATAAATAATTTTCTTTCTCCTGAGCATCGCCTTGAAATGTTGAATTGTTTTTGCACTGATTCTATAATAGATGGAAAAAGTTTTTTTCAAGTAGAAGACTGCGAGATTAGGCGAAAAGGTGTTTCATATACATTTGATACGCTGAAATATATTGAACGAACTTATAAGTTCGATAAAAAACTTGGTCTTTTAATGGGGCAGGAAAGTGCATGTCAGTTTGACAAATGGTATAATTCAGAAAAAATTGCAGAAATGGTTGATTTTGTAATTGCAACAAGAAAGATGGATGGGGATAATAAAGAAAATAAACAGTTTGAAAATGTTTCAAAGGGTAACTATGTAAATCAAAATTCTTGCCTTGATTTTGAAAAAAAATTTCGTTATAAGCATATAAAACTTGAAAATCCTGAATTGCATGTTTCTTCTACAGAAATCCGTTCTAGAATTGCATCAGGAAAGGCGTGGCGTTATCTTGTTCCAGATTCTGTTTTTCAGTATATTAGTTTAAGGTTACTTGGAAAAAATAATGATAGATGAAAAATTAGTTGAAGAAGTAAGAAAGTTTACAGAATCTTCTGTTTCTAAGCAAAGATACGAACATTCTTTAAGGACAGCAGAAACATGTTCAAAATTATGCAAAAAGTTTGGCCTAGAAGAGTCTAAAGGTTATTTTGCAGGACTTTCTCACGATATGTGTAAAGATTTTTCTAATGAAGAGTTAATTTCTCTTGCTTTAAAAGATAGCAAGCCTCTTTCTGAATTGGAAAAACAAAAGCCATCTCTTTTGCATGGAAGGGCAGCAGCTGTTCTTTTGCATAGAAAATTTTTAGTTGTTGATAGTCAAATTTTAGAGGCTGTAGCAGTTCATACTTTTGGCAAAGCTGGAATGTGCGAACTTTCAAAAGTGCTTTATGTGGCAGATAAAATTGAACCTGGACGAGAACATATTACAGAAAAATATTTAGCAAAACTTGAAAATTTGTCTCTTGATGAGCTTACCTGTAAAGTTTTGCAAGATAATATTAGTCATCTTTTGAAAAAAGGTCGAAAAGTTGCCCCTGAAAGCATTGCCTGTTTTGAATATATTAAAGAAAATGAAAAAGCTTTTGCAAGTTAGCAAATTTTTGATTCAGGGTTTTGATAAAACCTAAAAACGGTTGAGTCACGGTCTTGAGCGTAAGCGTACCTTGACCAGATGTATTTGTTTGGAGCATTTTATGAGTAAAATTAAAATGAGAGATGAACAAAAAGGTGTTTTTTTCCTTTCAGCTATTTTTTTTATAATCGTTTCTGTTATTGTAATAATGAGCATATCCTTAAAAAACGATGCAGTTTCAGAAAAAATTGCAGACGATCAGGTAATAAGATTTCTTACTGTCGTTGATGATAATAACGGTTCTGCAATATTTTCAAATTTGCTTATTTTATATCCTGTTTCTAATAAGGCGGTTGTTGTAAATATTCCGGGAAATATAGGTGCAATTTATCAGTCTTTAGGCCGTGTTGACAGGATTGATGACGTTTACAAAGAAAAGGGAATAGAAATCTACAAAAAAGAAGTTGAAACTCTTTTAGGTTGTAATATACCTTTTTATTCGGTAATAAAGTTAAATGATTTTTCTGAAATTACTGATATGCTTGGAGGCTTAAGAGTTTTTATACCTTCTCCTATAGATGAAGTCTCTGAAAGTGGTGAAAGGTGGCTCTTGCCATCTGGAGCAGTAACTCTTGATGGCGATAAAATAAAAACTTATATAAATTATAAATTAGAAGATGAATCTGATTCAGAAATTCTTGAACGCTATCAAAATGTTATAGTTTCTTTTTTTACAACCTTGCATGATCGTAAAGACAGAATTTTTTCAAAGAAAAAATTTTTTAAAAAATATAATAAACTTATAAAAACAAATTTAAGTAAGAATGACACATATAAACTTTTTTCTTTGATTTCTAATATGGATAGCGAGAGTGTATTTCGTCAAACTGTTACAGGTCTCCCTCGTATTGTTGACGGACAAAGATTGGTCTTTCCGTTAGATAATGGAGATTTTATAAAAAGAGCTGTAAAACAGAGCACAAATATTCTTATTTCGAATAAAGGCGCCTTAGCTAGCCGAGTATATGTGCTTGAAATAAAAAATGGAACTACAATACAAGGTCTTGCCCATAATACTGCTATACTTTTTCAAAATGCTAGTTATGACGTTTTAAGTGCTGTAAATGCCGATTCAAATAATTATGAAAAAACAGTCATAATTGATCATATTGGAAATAGAGAAATGGCTGATATGGTAGGTGAGTTTATTCATTGTACAAATATAGTTGAAGAGGAAGTCAATATTTACGATACTGAACCGGAAGATTCTGCAAATGTTGATTTTACAATTATTTTAGGAAAAGATTTTGATGGTCGTTATGTACGGTAAAACCGCAGTTTTAAGTTAATGGAGGTTATTTTTATGAAAAACATTGAAACTAAAGCTAAAGAAATTGCGAGGATTTTAGAAGATGGAAAAGGGAAAAATGTTGCACTTTTAGATGTTTCTGGCTTAAACAGTTGGACTGATTATTTTGTTATCGCAACAATTTCTAGTTCTGCTCATTGGCAGGGGCTTTACAAGCAAGTAAAAGACTATGTAAAAGATAATGATATGCAGATTCATGTAACTACAAGAAAATCTCCAGATGGGGATGACTGGAATTTGATAGACATTGGTCCAGTCGTGGTTCATCTAATGTCGGGAGCTGCACGAGAATTTTATGATTTAGAAAAATTATGGCATGCTGGAAAATGCTTAGACTTTCATAATTAATTGTTGAGTTGAAGTATTTAGTTTAAAAATACGTTTTGGTCAAAATCTTGAATTTAAGCAAATTTTGTCCAAAACATATTTATTGAAAAGTTTTGATTTATAGATTTTTTAACTATTCTTCATCTACGAATAAATCTTCATCTTCGTCTATATCGTAAGGATTTGTGTATCCATCTTCTGGTTCTGTGTCATCGAAAGGTTCGTATACATCGTCTTCATAGTCATCTTCAAAAACTTCTTCATAACTTTCCGAATCTTCATCAAATTCGTCAAGTTGGTCATCAGATTCGTTGTCATTGAAGTCTTCTTCAAATTCGTCATCAAATGAAAATGGACCTGCATACAATTCAAAATCGTCTTCGATAGACATAAAATGCTCCAGTAAGTAAGAATAGTTTTTTATAAATCGAAAATCGAGATTTTAGTAATTGCAAAAAGGCAATCTTGTTTTTTTCTAAAAACTTAAAATTCGATTTTATATTTTAGAACCTTTAAAGGTTATCTCTCTTTTAGAAATATAAATCAGTGTTTAAGTTGCGTCAACAGTTTTGTTGAATTTAAAAGTTTTTTTTACAAAATTAGCTTTTAGGGTTTGACAACATTAATAAAATCTGTATAATTAAATCAATATGTTAGATGAAACTTGCGTTTTCGCACCAGCAAAAGTTAATCTTGGATTAAATGTTTTGCCAGTTCGAGGCGATGGTTTTCATGAGATAGAAAGTATTTTTCAAACTGTTAATATTTTTGACAAACTTGAAATTAAATTTTTAGCAGATTATGGAAGTTGTTCTGTTTTTTGTGAAAGTCTAATTTTACCAAAGAAAAATACTATAACATTAGCATACGATGCATTCTGTGAAGTTGTTTCTGTTCCAGTTTGTTCTGTTTCAGTAAAACTTACAAAGCGTATTCCTGACGGTGGTGGTCTTGGTGGAGGTTCTTCCGATGCTGCTGCTTTTATCAGAGCTTTAGAAAAAGCATACGGCTTATCACTTACTGATGCTCAGCTTGATTTTATAGCATCAAAAGTTGGAAGCGATGTGTTTTTCTTTATTCATTGCGAAAAAAATGGTTGTGGATGTGCAGTTGTTTCTGGTCGTGGTGAAAACTTAAGATTTGTATCCAAACGTTCGGATTTGTATTTTGTACTTGCTTTTCCGAATGTTCATAGTTCGACAAAAGAGGCATATGCCTTGATTGATGAGCAGCTTGACAAAACTGATTCAATTTATCCTAGTTTAGATAAATTGGAAAGCATTTACTATTTGCCTGTTGAAGAATGGACTTTTAAAAATGCTTTTACACCAGTTTTGATCAATAAATATCCTGAGATTGAAGTTTGCTTAAAAAGTATCAGAGAAACTGGTGCTTTGTATGCAGAAATGTCTGGTTCAGGATCTACTGTTTTTGGTATTTACACTGTAAGGGAAAAAGCGTTAAATGCCATAAAATCTATCGGCTATGAAGGAATTAGATGTCTTATGACCTCTTAATTCTTTTTTATGCATATCAGCTTTGTGTTACGGAGGATAGCTTATGCAGATTACAGAGTTGCGTATCCGAAAGGTAGAAGACGAAGGAAAGCTTCGTGCTTATGTAACAGTTACATTTGATGACTGTTTCGTTGTTCACAATGTAAAGATTATTGAAGGTCAAAATGGTCTTTTCATTGCAATGCCTAGTAGAAAAACTGCTAGTGGAGATTATAAAGACGTTGCTCATCCTATAAGTCCTGAATTTAGAAGTGAGTTGCAGGATAAAATATTGGCTGAGTATAATGCAGGTCATGTAGAAACTTCTGGTTCTGTAGATTAGAATGTTTCTTTGATATATTTTTGGGACGTCGGCAAGCGGTAAGCCCCTGGCTTTTGGTGCCAGTATTCCACAGGTTCGAATCCTGTCGTCCCAGTAAAAAGGACTGTCTTTTTAGGCAGTCCTTACTTATTTTAAAGATAAAATAATTTCTTTGTGGTAAAGTTCAAACATAAGCACAAAAGCAGCAACAAAATACAAACAAATCCATTAAGGAAAATCTGTGAAGCTTGCTGCTAATTTTGTATGAATCACTCTTAAAAAGAAAGATGTTAATACTTCTAATCTAAGTTTTTAGAATCTTATTTCTATAGTCTAACCAAAATTTGCATGCCCAAAGGATTTACTGCAATTCCAACTTTTTCGTTTTTCTTCTGAGGGGCGATTTTTGAATGTATGAACGGAACAAGAAATCCGCACGCGCTTCCCACCAAAGCACCCGCCAATACGTCTGTTGTAAAGTGGCAGCCGCCTGCGATTCTTGTGACTGCGACCGTTGTTGCGAGCGTGTATGCTCCTGCAATCACCGGAATCTTTAGAGCGGAATTCGGCATGAGTTTTCCGAACACGTAGCTTGTGTAAGTCGCCGCCGCAAATGCAAGAGTTGTGTGTCCTGAAAAAAATGAAGCGGCCCAGTCGCCTTTTTCAATCTCTTCCTGCGGACGCTCATCAAAATACATGTAAGGTCTTGAGCGGTTTATGCATAGTTTTGCAAGCTCCTTGAATCCCCAGGCAAAAAGCATTGTCTCTGCGTACATTGTTCCGGCTTCGAGCCACTGGTTTTTCGGCGCAAAGGCGAGAAGCGCAGGAGAAACGCAGAGCGCGGCCGAAAGAACTGTTCCCGCGGCATCGAGCGTTTTTGAGTAGGGATTTACAAAGATTCTGTCGAATGCGTTTATTCCGCTTTTTTCAAATGACGTGTTTTTCAGTTCAGGCTTGTTGAAATCCGTGAACTTGTCAAGAGCGAATGTCGTTGCGCATAAAGCCAGCGCGCCTGTTGCAAGAGGAATGTCCAGAGCCGGTGAAAGATTGAAAGTCTTCTCGTTTTCTGTCGCGGAAATTGCAAAAAGGTTGTTTAGTGCAATTGAAATAATCGTGATTAGTAAAAATGTTTTGTTTTTCATATATTTAATTTTATCTAAAGTCCGAAAAATATCGATGAATTTTTGTTTACATCTGCGATACTTTTCGTAGCATCACAGTTTGTCTGTTTTGTATTTTATACTTGTGCTGAAAAATGAAATCAAAATGAAAAATTTCAGCGCGAGCATAAAGACAAGAAAAATTCCCACGTACATCTGCCTTGTGATTATATTCCAGAAGATAGCTGCGAGCGTAATCAGAACTGAAAGAATTGTTTGGGCAGAAAAAAACGGCTTTTGGACGGCTGCCTGACTCTTTTTGTCGGCCTGAATATTCTGAAGAGCAAGCTCAAAAAGTCCGAATGTCGAAATCAGAATGTCAAAAAAGTAATGCCCGATTTTGGTGAGGACATTCGCCGTGTGCAGGCTGGAAATCACCGTCTGGTGGAAAGTTGCGTTGGAAAAATCCGTGTATATTGGAAGAAAAAGCAGAAGAACGCACAGAATGTCCGCAAGAGCCATAAAAAATCTCTGGAGATTTTCGCCTGTCTGAAGAATTTGTCTTTCCGCGACACAAACAATCTCTCTGCCGCAAAGAAGCTCGTCCACGGAAACTTCCATTATGTCCGCCAGAAGTTTGAGCGAGTCGATGTTCGGAAGTCCGCGTCCGCTTTCCCACTTTGAGACCGTAACCCGCGACACAAAAAGTTTTTCGGCAAGCTGCTCCTGCGTCATGTTTTTTTGGGCGCGTAGGATTTTGAGTTTTTCGCCGAATTCACTTTCCTTTCGCAATTCTGTTTTTTCTTCGTCTTTCATATTCGCCTTTTGTGAACCGATTTTCAAATCATTCTGTCTGATTTTGAAAAATTTTGCAACATCCGTATTTTTTTCAATGAACGGACGCAGGAATCTAGTTTTTTTTTGTCATTCCAGTGGCAGTAAATTTGTCATTGCCGTGCTTGACACGGCAATCTATCTACATGGGATTATCAATCGAGTTTCTTTCAGAAACATCACAGGGTATAGCCCGATAATGACAAGGAGTTAAGCCCGGCAATGATACTATCCGTCAATTTCCATTCTGTCTTTTTTCAGGTAGAAAAGCGTTATTGCGAGCGTCAGGATTTCCGTTACGGGCGAGGTGAGCCAGATTCCGTTCATGCCGAAAATTGCCGGGAGAGCAAAGATTGCCGCAAGAAGAATCACAAGTCCGCGCGCGCTTGAAATCACCGCCGACTCCTTTGCCTTTCCGATTGACGTGAAGTAGAACGAGGCGATTGCGTTCAGTCCGCAGAGAATGTAGTTCCACATAAAAATTAGGATTCCGCTTTTTATCATCTGCTGAACCGCCGCATCGTCCACAAAAATTCTGCTGTAGAAAGATGAGCCGAACCCGACGAGCGCGACTGTCGCCGCCCCTGCAATGAACACAAGAAGGTTTGTTCGCGAGAAGAGTTTCCGTGCCAGAAGCTTTTCCTTTGCGCCATAGACAAAGCTTGCAAGCGGCGCCATTCCCTGCCCGAAGCCGCAGACAACCATGCTGAAAACGTAGGAAGTGTAGCCCACGACGGTGAACGCCGTAACTCCGTCAACTCCGAACCGTCTCATAATCACAAAGTTGTAGGCCGCCATGCTTATGCACATTGAAAGCTCGCCGATAAATTCCGAAAGTCCGTTCAGCATTGTGCTTTTGAAAACTTTGCGGTCAAAACTGAATTTTACGAATCTGAACACACGAGCGCCTTTCAGAAAATAAAAAAGAAGAATGGCGAATCCAATCACCGCCGAAACAAGTGAAGCCGCCGCAATTCCGCGCACCCCGAATCCGAAGCCCGCCGTAAAAAGCCAGTCGAGCAGAATGTTCAGGACGCAGGTGAAAGCCGTAACTCCAAGATAGAACTGAGGCCGGCCTTCCGCGCGCACGAACATTCCAAGCGACGCGTTCACGGTCATAACCGGAAGTTCAAAAAGAAGAACCGTGTAATATTGAAGAAAATATTGCGCGACTTTTCCCTCTGCGCCAAGAGCGGCAAGAATCGTCCGCAAAAGAAAAAACATGGCAACGCTCAAAAGAACTGAAATTGCGGCGCAGGTTGCCATCGTCTGGCTGAAAATCGAGCGGCAGCTTTTCTCGTCTTGTCTTCCCATCGCCATTCCCGCGAGCACCGAGCCGCCCACCGAAACCATAAGTCCTGCCGCAAGAAAAAGATAGATAATCGGAAGTCCCAAGTTCACCGCCGCAATCGCATCCTTGTGGATAAAGTTTCCCATAAAAAATCCGTCCGCCACGTTTATGAGCGAAGTGAGCACCATGCTGATTATCGCCGGAACAGAAAAAGCCAGAATCTCACGCGTCCTGTTTGCGCGGATTGAGTCAACGTTCATTGAATTCATAAATAAAATGCCTCTGTGTTGTTTTTAGATTTGCCGTCATCGTGCTTGACCCGCGACGTTTGCGAAGCAAACTCGGTTGATAATCCTTGCAGACTGTAGGCTCAAGCCGTATGACATTGAGAATTGATTTTGGCGCGCCGGAATCGTTTATGAGCCTATGTTACAGAAAAGAATAATTTTATACTTATGAATTCTTGCTTTTTTAGAATTTATTCAATAGGAAAGCACAGGTCGATTTCCATGTAGGTTGCGTCGGCGTTCACGCAGATGTATTTGTCGAATCCCATGCGGTCTGCGAATCTTGCGCCGCTTTTTGGAAACCACACGTTGTACATATTCTGGTATGCTGCGTAGATTTCCTTGTGGCTTCCCTTGAAGTGGTAGACCGCGAATTTTCCGCCCGGAATTACGCACGTGTTCTCAAGAGGGCAGTCCTTTTCCGCCTCGATGCACAAATCGTAAAGGCAGCGGTTCTCGTCCGAGCATGACGGATCGTCAAAAGTCCGCTCAAAGCAAAGCGCGCTTTTTTTCGCCGCCGGCTGATATTTTTCAAGAAATGCGCACCAGTCGTTTTTCATGTCGTGGTAGTTCCCGATTTTGCGCTCGTAAATCACAAAATGGTCCGGAAGATTTTCAATTGTAACTTTCGCAGAAACTTCATCAAAGCCCGCAAGATGTGCCTTTGCGTCCGCCGAAGAATGAAAAAAATCATGCTCAACAGAACGCCTCGCGCTTTCCTTCCTAAAATAAAACGGCGAGATTTTCTGCTGCCTCTTGAACGCCGGCACAAAGTTTGAAGGGCTGATTCCGTAGTCAAGGCAGATGTCGCTGATTGTCCTTCCGCTAGTTTTCAGTTTCATCGTAATCTGCTCAAGCCTCATCCGCCTTATGAACGAATGAACGCTCTGGCCCGTGTGCCGCTTGAACTCCCGGCAGAAATAAAATTTCGACCAGCCGCAGAAAGCCGCCACATCGTCAACCGAAATCTGCGCTGTCAGGTGGAGAAGGATATAGTCAATCGCCTTGTTGATTGTCTCCCGTGGAATCATGCCAAAAGATTAATATATTCTTAGAATTTAAATAAATCAGTGGAATAGTACCTGTCGCCAGAGTCTGGTAAAAGAGCGACTATATTTTTTCCTGCAAATTCGCTTCGTTTTGCAACTTGAACAGCTGCCCAGACAGCTGCTCCTGATGAAATTCCTACGCTGACACCTTCAGTTTTGCTTATTAATTTTGCAGTATTAATTGCATCATCATTTTCTACAGGAATAATTTCGTCATAAATTTTTGTATTTAAAACTTCTGGAACAAATCCTGCTCCAATTCCTTGAATTTTATGGCTTCCTGCAATTCCTGTTGAAAGAACGGCAGATGATTTTGGTTCTACGGCAATAATTTTAACGTTAGGATTTTTAGATTTTAGATATTCTCCCACACCTGTAATAGTTCCTCCTGTTCCAACACCTGCAATAAATACATCAACTTTTCCATCGGTATCATTGTAGATTTCCGGCCCAGTAGTTTTTTTATGAGCTGCTGGATTTGCTTTGTTTATAAATTGACCTGGAATAAAACTGTTCGGAATAGTCTTTGCAAGTTCATTCGCTTTTTCAATAGCACCTTTCATTCCTTTTGTGCCTTCAGAAAGAACAAGCTCTGCTCCATAAGATTGAATGATATTTCTTCTTTCAATGCTCATAGTTTCTGGCATTACAATTATTATCTTATATCCTTTAGCAGCAGCTACGCTTGCAAGTCCGATTCCTGTGTTTCCGCTGGTCGGTTCAATAATAGTGGAATCTTTTTTTAAAAGACCTTTTGATTCTGCATCTTCTATCATTTCTTTAGCAATACGGTCTTTTACGCTTCCTGTTGTATTAAAATATTCTAGTTTTGCAAGAACATTTGCTTTTAGATTTTCTTTTTGCTCAATGTGAGAAAGCTCTAGCAACGGAGTTCCTCCTATAAGTTCATCTGCTGTTTTAAAAATTCTACTCATTTTTTTTCTCCTGTAAATTTTAGTTTTTCTGCATAGCAGAGTGAAAAAGTAAGCAAATACTGTATAACCTACTTAATAAGTAGGTTATACAGTATTTGCTTTTTCCTGTCAACACTAATTTTAGTTTTAATGGAAATTATATTTTTATAATTTCTTTGGCTATTAAATTTAACATTGCCTGTGCAATTTTAGGATCAAACTGAGTTCCTTTGCCTTTTTCTAATTCGCTGATTATAACTTCTTTTGAAAGGTGAGGGCGGTAAGCTCTATCTGTTGCCATTGCGTCAAATGAATCTGCAACGCATACAATTCTTGCTTCTAAAGGAATTTCTTCGCCTTTTAATCCTTCCATATAACCTTTTCCATCATAGCGTTCGTGATGATATAAGACTGCTTGCCTAATATTTTTTATCCCTTCAAAGTCTTTTAAAACTTCTGCCCCGTAAATTGTGTGTTTTTTCATTTCATCCCATTCTTCTGCAGATAATTTTCCTTGCTTACACAAAATTGCTCTTGGAATTAAAACTTTTCCTATATCATGAAGCATACCTATGCTGTAGATATTTTGTTGAAAATCTTTATTATAACCTAATTCTTCTGCAATTAGTTTTGAATATTTTGCAACATGACTTGAATGTTTTTTAGTGTATTCATCTCTTGTATCTATAAATCTTGCGCAGAGATTTAAAAGTTCAGAGATTTCTTTTTCTGAATGAATTTGCTGATGTTTTAAAATAATATAGTTTATAAAAGTAATTATTAGCAGGAAGAAGGCGCTTACAGTTAGAATTAGAAAAAATAAAAATGGCTTATAAGAAAAAAGAGGTCTTTTTAGATTTGATACAAATGAAAATTCTGTTTCTGTTAAAAGGTCTTCTGAATATAGTACAAATCCTAGTTTGCAAAAACCTGCTGGTAAAATTTCTTCATTAGAAGCTTCTTTTGAGGGGGTTATTGTTATGCTTTTTCCTTCTTTTTTATAGAATCCGTTCCAACTGCTATCGATTCTTGCAGTTTCTGGAACAGTTAAACTCAAGGTCCAATTTTTAATCTTATTATACGTATTGTTATTTATATAAATATCATATTGTGCTCCCCATAGAGTTTTTTCTTGTTCCCAGCAGTTTAAAACACCATCGCTTCTTAAAGGAATTTTTATTTCAAAGTTTAAGCCTTTTTGAGATTCTGTATGAATAGGCTGGTTTTCTTTTTCAACAGTTGCTTTTTGATTAAATTTTACTGGGATTTTATTTTCATAACTTGCATAGATATATATTGATAAGAGAGGAATTGCTCCAAGTATTGCAAGTAATCCTGATAAAATAATAGCTTTTTTGTTCAAAATAAATCTTATAACTGCATTTTCGTTCATAATATCCTCTTGTGTATATGAAGAATATTATACAACAGAAGTGTGATTATGTAAAAATAAAGCAAAGAAAGCAAAGAAATATTTTTCTAATGTCCTAAAAAAACGGCTGACTCAAGTTCTTGACTCAGCCGTTTTTAAGGTTTGTATAAACCTTAAATGAAAGTTGCGTAGCAACCAAACTCCATTTTTGAGATTTTTGTTGTAAGTATGCTTACATTTTAAATTCTGTAAGAATACCCATTGACCACATATTTGTTCTAGGATTCCATGCGGCATCTAAGCCGAATTCAACAAAAGGTATTTTTATGCCAAGACCGCAGTATATTTGCGGTTGAATTTCGTCCCAAGCAAAACTGTCTGTTTTTATTGTTGCAGAACCATTGTTTGTTGCTTTTTCATTTATGCCTTCTACTTCCGCATCGTAGTTCCATTTGTGATTTGCATCTATAAAAGAAAATCTTGCTCTGGCACCGATGAATGGTCTTAAAATAAGGATTGACTTAGAAACCTGCACTTGTGCGTAGAAAGTGTGAACTTTTAGATCCATGTTCATGTCTGCATTCATGTTCATGTTTCTTTCTGTATTTTCAACTTTTACAGTCTGTGCGCTAGAAGCAAAAAAATCTATGCTTTGAGAAGAATAAATATATCCAGCGCCAACAGAAATCTTTGGAAGCAAAATGTTTCCTTCAAAAACTGCATAACGTATGTCTGCTCCAAAAGACATATAGTCAAGTCCTAATGAAAAATCCTTAAATTTTACAGCATCTAGCGAATGTGGAATTAAAGCTACTGCAAAAACTCCAATGTCAAAAGGCAGCACAAAACCACCGATTCTTCCTGTAACTGCGCAAGTAGGAACTGGCAATTTTGAAGGAAACTTAAAATTCATTAAAATGCTGTCAATCTGTTCGATTCCAGTTATTTCTTCATTTGCAGTATCTTTCATTTGAGAAAGAATTACATTTATAGAATCAGAAAGATTAGACGTGTCTGTAAATGTTCCTGTTATGTTTAGACCTGCTGTAAAATGCGGCGGAACTGCAGGTAGAAATTTGCCAATATGAGCATCTGGCTCAATAGATAAAAGCATTGTATTTTCAGGAACTACATCGACAAGAGTTGAAAGAGTTTTATTTAACGCGTTATTAATTTTTTCGCTGCTGGATTCCTGAGAAAAACAAAGTGGCATTGAAAAAATAGCAAGTACAGAAAACAGCTTAAGTATTTTTTTCATAATATCTCCCATAAAAAGTCAAGAGTAAAACTTCAGTTTTAGGATTGACTTCTTAAGTTGTTTCACAACGAAGTGAGAAACAACAGATGATAAGAAAGTTTGCGACGCAAACTTAAAAAGATAAAAACAGACGTCATTTTCGGCTGCTTTTATCTTACCTCCTTAACGCAATTTCGCAACGAAGTGAAATTTAACGTTGATATAACTTTTTGTTTATTCTACTATAGTATAAGTTTTATGTCAAAATGTACAAAATCACTCAGTGTAGATGTATCTTGCTGGAAATAGGAGTTTTTATGTTTGTTGGATGCGCTATTCTTTTATGTATTTTTATTTTTGTGTTTTCTATTTATATGGATGCAAGAAGACGACCTCCAAAAAAATATCGCAAATTTATGCCAGATAATTTTTATGATGAACAAGAAGAGCAGGATGCTAATGCATACTCAAAATTTGATTTAAGAGAAAAAAACAAATCTGATAGCGAGCTTTATGGAGGTATTCAAATAGGTGATTCCATAGTTCACTTTACAGATGATGATGACCTTATAGATGAATTTGGAGATGATGTTTTGTAAAAAAGATTAAAAGATTTTTTTTCGAAAAAAAAAGACATCTGAGTTATCAGATGTCTTTTGCCACAGGTTGGAATCGAACCAACGACATACGGATTTTCAGTCCGGCGCTCTACCAACTGAGCTACTGCGGCGTTGATGTATTCACTATATATTAAATAAAAAATTGTGTCAACAGGTTGGTTTATTTTTTTTATAAAAAACTAAAACAAAAGAAAAACATTCAAAATCAGGCATAAAAGTATTCAAGCTAGCAAAATTTATATTTAAAAATATGTTTTTTCTTGTGCTTACTTTGCAGTGGATTTATAATAATAGAATGAATTGGTTAGTTGTATCGAATAATAAAAATAAAGAGTTTGTCTCTTTTTTAAAAACAAAAGTTAAAGAAATCAATTTTTTTGAGTTTGATGAAAATTTTATTAATTTTGATGATTTAAAAAAAGTTTCTCATTGTGTTATTTTTGAAAATCCTAGCGATTTTGAAAAGGAAACGTCCTTTTTGTACGGTTTTTTATGCGGAAAAAATATTCCTATCTATATAATTTCTAAAGAAAAAAAATCATTTGATTTTCCAAACACACTTTTATTTGAAGATGTGTCTTTATTTAATGATTATCTAAATTCTAACTTTTGTAAAATTCAAGAAAATTTTTCAAAAAAAGAAGCCTTTAATTTTTTATATGAAAATGGTATTCCTTTTGATGCAGATAATTTTGCTTCTTGTATTGCAAGCGGAAAGATGGATATATGTAAATATTACCTTGCTGCAGGAATGAGCGTTGATTCTAGAGATAGGGATGGCACGCCAATGTTGAACATTGCCGCTAGAAATGACAGGTTGGATTTTGTCCAGTGGCTAGTGGAACAAGGCGCTGACATAAATGCTGTTTCTGAAGATCGCGGTTATACTGCAATAATGGATGCAGTGTGGCGCGGAAATATTGAAATTACAGAATATCTTATAAAAAAAGGTTCTGATTTGAATACAATAAACAAAGAAGGGCAGTCTATGCTTGTTCTTGCTGTAGGAGCTAATCGAACACAGATTTGTAAAATTCTTGCGGAAAATGGAGCAAATCCAGATATTCCCGATGCTATGGGCATGAGTGCTTATGGGTATGCAAAACTATTCAAAAAGGTTGATATTGTTTCAATCCTTGAAAAATATCACAAGGAATAATAAAATCATTTTCTATGAAGAAAAAAATTACTGATAAAATAACTGTTGCTTTTACTGGCGGCGGAACTGGTGGACATATTTATCCCGGTATTGCCGTTGTTGACGAATTTAGGAAAAAATGCGCTGAAAATAATCAAAATTTGAAAGTTGTTTGGATAGGAAACTCTAAAGGAATGGATTTTTCTATTGTGAATAATAATTTTGATTCAAATGGTTGTAAATCTGTAGACGCTTTTTATGGAATTCCATCTGGAAAACTTAGGCGTTATTTTTCTTTTAAAAATTTTATAGATGTTTTTAAAGTCTTTGGAGGCATTGTTTCTTCATTCTTTATATTGAAAAAAGAAAAACCTGCCTTTCTTTTTTCTAAAGGAGGATTTGTAAGCGTTCCCCCATGTGTTTGTGCAAAACTATTGAAAATTCCAGTTTATACGCACGAATGTGACTTTACACCAGGTCTTGCAACAAGACTGAATAGTTCCTTTGCAAAAAATATTTTGATTACGTATAAAGAAACTCAGAATTATCTTCCAGCTTCAGTTCGCGAAAAATGCATTTTAACAGGAAATCCTGTAAGACCGGTGTTTTATTCTGCTCAAGAAAATAAAGGCCTTGCATTTTTAGGCATAAATAAAAAGGCGAAACCGATTTTACTTGTTGTAGGTGGAAGTTTAGGGGCTAAACAGATAAATGAACTTGTAAAAACTGAAATTGAATGGCTTTGCGATAACTTTATAGTAGTTCATCAAACTGGGCAAAAAAATATAGAAGATACGGAATCTTGTTCTAATTCTGACTACAAGCCTTATCCTTTTATTTATTCAGAAATGCCAGATGTTATGGCTTGTGCGGATATAGTTGTTTCAAGAGCTGGGGCAAACTCTATTTGGGAATGTGCCGTGCTTGCTAAGCCTATGATTCTTATTCCTTTATGTGGAAGTGGAACTCGTGGAGACCAAGAGGATAATGCCGCCTATTTTGAAAAACAAGGAGCCGCTTTGGTTCTTTCAAGAGAAAATGCTTCTGGAAAAATGCTGAAAAATAGCCTTGAAAAAATGTTAATAAAGGAAAATCGAATAAGCTATGAAGATTCTTGTAAAAAGTTGATTCAAGGTGTAAAACCTGCTGAAAAAATTTCAGAAATATTATATAATAGCATAAAAAATTTATAACTTATTACTTTTTTATGGGAGTAGATTTATGACTTTTGCCCCTATTGATATAGGATTTTTTATAATAATTCTTGTTTTTGCAATATCAGCGCTTATAAAAGGATTTTTAAATGAACTGTTCAGTAAGATTTCTGTAATTGCAGGTCTTGCTTTTGCCATAATTTTTACTCCAAAATTGGACGTGTTTGTGCATAATTCTATAAAAAATGAAACTCTTTCAAAAGTTGTGTCGTTTTTTTTAATCTTCATAGTTGTTTTTCTTGTTGTATGCATAATCCAGCAAATTGTAAAAAAAATATTTTCAGGCGAAATTATGGCTGGTCTTGATAAAACGCTAGGTTTTTTGCTTGGCGTTATAGAAGGGCTTATTGTTACTGTTTTTGTAATTGCAGTTTTAAAAGTTCAGCCTTGGTTTAATATTTCTTCGATTTTTGAGGGCAGTTTTTTTTATAAGATGCTTGGAGCGTTTGTAAAGATTCCTGAAAATTATATTTCTAGTGTGGTTTCTTAATGTTTGAAAATCTTTTACATCAGAATGTATCTTTACAAATTGCTTCTGATATAAAAAACAATTGTTTGCCTCCTGCTATTCTTTTTAGCGGTTCTTTATCTTCTGGAAAATTAACAGCGGCTCTTGAAACTTCCAGAATCCTTTCATGCAAAGAAAGCAACAAGGGATTATGGAACTGTTCGTGTAAAAATTGCTTGCAGCACAAATCTTTAATAACGAGTGATTTGCTTTTAATGGGCTCAAGAGATTGCACTCCAGAAATAGCAGCTTCTTTGTTTGCATTCGAAAAGGCGGTGTTTAATAATACAAAGTATCTTACAGCGGCAAGGTATCTGTTTATTAGAAGCATTAGAAAGCTTACCATGAGATTTAATCCAATTTTGTGGCAAGGAGATGATAAATATTCAAAAATGGTTTCACTTCTTTCTGAAATTCAAGAAGAATTGGAAACATTAGATTTTCCTCATGAGCTTCCAAATGAGGAAAATTTAAAAAAAACTTGCGAAAAACTTTTAAAGCTTTGTTCAAAACTAGAAAGCGGATTTTTATACGATTCTATTCCTATTTCAAATGTAAGGAACATGGCTTCTTGGGTGCAATTAAAGTCCCCTAATGGAAGTAAAACCGTAATAATAGAAAATGCAGACAGAATGCTCGATAGCGTAAGAAACGCTTTGCTAAAAACGCTAGAAGAGCCGCCTTCAGATACGGTTTTTATTCTTACAACTTCAAAAAGAAATGCAGTTATGCCTACAATTCTTTCTAGAGTCCGCACTTATTCTTTTTCTAGCAGAACTCTTTGCGAACAGCAAGAAGTAATTGAGCGTGTTTTTCATAATCCGCAGTTTCAAGGTTCTATAGACGACTATCTGCTGACATATTTACCAGTTCAGCCTGAAGAAATAAAAAAAATTGCAAAGGAGTTTTTTAGTGCGATTGTGTGTTCAGAAATTCCTTCTGTTTCAGAAATTGTAAAAAAATGCGGAGATTTTGAACCTAGAGTTTCGTTAAAGATTTTTTTGAATGAAATCGGAAAACTAAAAAATAAGCTTATTTTATCAGCTGTAGGAACGGAAGCCTGCTTTCAATTATTTGAAGCCTTAAAGAATTGTTGGACTAACGTTACTGTTTTTAATCAAGGTCCGGTTGCTAGTCTTGAAATTCTTGTTAGAGATATTGCCAAAATAAATAAATCAAATGGAAATGTATTGCGATGCGCGGTTTTGTAAAACGAGTAATGAAAATGCTGCCTAAATTGCCTGATGAGCAGGTTAAGCGTGTGTTAAATTCTGTTTCCGCAGAGTATAATATGCTTTCTGCTGTAATAGAATCTATTCCAACTGGCGTTGTTATAGTTAACAAAAGCTGGTATATTTTGCAATCAAATAAGGCTGCTGATAGACTTCTTTTTTCAGGAGAAATAGAAGAAGGCAGCATTGAAAAAGAGCCTATATGGTTTTTCGTTGCGGAACCAGATATTGCTCAGTTTATAAAAAAAACTGCAGAAGCAGATAAAACTAATATAAGCAATGAGTTTACAATTAATTTTTATGATGGCTCCGTGCATTTTTTGGTAGTAAGCATTCTTTCTTATGTGGATGAGGGGGAACTTCTTGGAAATATAATAAAAATAGAAGATGTTACCCAGCAAAGAACTAAAGATGTTCTTGCAAGACGCATGGAAAATATGGCCGGTCTTACAAATCTTGCTGCAGGAATAGCGCACGAAATAAAAAATCCGCTTGGCGCAATTTCAATACACATTCAGCTTGTTCAAAAAGCCATAGAAAAAAAACGCAAGAGCGATGGAATGTTGCCAGATAAAAAATTACTTGAAGACCATATTGACATTGTTAATGAAGAAATTGAAAACCTTAATAATCTTGTAATGGACTTTTTATTTGCAGTAAGGCCTGTAAAAGCAACTCTTGTTTTGAGCAATATTGATAAGCTTTTAAAAAATATTGTTGATTTTTTTTCTCCTGAATTTAATAAAAATGGAATTTCAATTTCTCTTAATCTTCCAAATCAAGATGTAAAACTTCTGATTGATGAAAAACTTTTCAGGGAATTGATTATAAACCTAGCGCAAAACAGTCTTGCGGCAATAAAATCCAAGTTTGAAAATCAAGTTTCGTCAGAATTTAATGATAATTCAAAAATCAAAGGACGGCTAGATTTTGCAGCGGAACTAAAAGGCGATCGCTATGTGCTTAAAATTACAGACAATGGCTGTGGAATGTCAAAAGAAACTGTTTCAAGAATCTTTGAGCCCTATTTTACAACAAAAGCTAATGGAACTGGACTTGGAATGACAATGGTTTATAAAATCATAAAAGAATTTAATGGAGATATTCACGTAAAGTCGGAACTGGGAGAAGGAACTGTTTTTTCAATTTCAATTCCTATTCCTCAAACTGATAAAAAACTTTTGGAAAATAAAACAAAATGAGGAATGATTTATGAAGTTTACAATACTAGTTATTGACGACGAGGAAAATATAAGAAACGGTCTTGCCGCAAATTTCGAAATGGAAGATTACAACGTTCGGACTGCTGAAAACGGTAAAAAAGGTTTGGAGCTTATTGCAAAAGGTGATATAGACCTTGTTATTACAGATTTGCGAATGGACGGAATTTCAGGAGAAGAGGTTGTAAAACGCGTGACTACAGAAACACCAGGAATTCCTGTAATCGTGCTTACTGGACACGGCAGTATTGATGCAGCTGTAGATGCGATGAAGGCTGGTGCCTATGATTTTCTTACAAAACCTCTAAATCTTGACCAGCTGAATATCATTGTAAAAAGAGCTTTGCAAGGCCGGGAACTTTCTTTGCATCACAAAATGCTTCAAGAAAAGCTAGATGATGTTAATTCATTTGGAAAAATGATAGGAAAAAGTTTTGAAATGCAAAAACTTTTTCAAAATATAAAAAAAGTTGCCCCTTCAAAAGCGAGCGTTCTTATTACTGGTGAAAGTGGAGTAGGAAAAGAACTTGTTGCAGAGGCAATTCATAAACTTTCGCCAAGAAAAAATAATGCTCTTATAAGTGTAAACTGTAGCGCTTTGACTGAAACTCTTCTAGAAAGTGAACTGTTTGGCCACGAAAAAGGCGCTTATACAGGAGCTGATTCTATGAAAAAAGGGCGCTTTGAATTAGCTCATGGAGGTACTATTTTTCTTGATGAAATTGGGGAAATAAACCTTTCTACACAAGTAAAACTGCTTCGTGTTTTGCAAGAAAGAAAATTTGAGCGCGTTGGCGGCGAAGATACTATTGAAGTTGATGTTCGCGTTATTGCTGCTACAAATAAAAATCTTGAAGAAGAAGTAAAGGCCGGTAGATTTAGAGAAGATTTGTTTTATAGATTGAACGTTGTTCATCTTCAAGTTCCTGCGCTAAGGGATAGAAAAGATGATATTCCTCTTATGATTGAATATTATTTGAAAAAGTTTTCTAGTGAGGATGGAAAAGAAATTATTGGAATAGATTCAAAGGCTAGGGCTGCTCTTTATAAATACAACTGGCCTGGAAATGTTCGCCAGCTTGTTAATTGTATTGAAAGCGCCGTTGTTATGTGTTCCGGAAATGAAATAAAATTAGAAGATTTGCCGCCGGGAATCAGCAGTTATTCTGGAGAAGAAACTGTTTCTGTGCCGTTAGGCATTTCCCTTGAAGAAGCTGAAAAGATTATTATTGAACAAAATCTAGCTGCCAATAATGGAAACAAAACAAAAACTGCAGAAATTCTTGGAATAGAACGAAAAACCCTATCTAAAAAACTAGAAGAAAAATAGGATTATACCAAGTCATCTTCATTTATCCTCTTATTATTTTTGTAATCTTCAATAATCTCTTTGTAGGCTTGCACTATGAGTGCTGTTTTTTCTGTTGCAGTTTTTTGCATTTGAGGAAGATTTTTAACATTGTCAGGGTGATATTTTTTTAGAAGTTTTCTATAAATTTTTTTTATTTCAGAAAAGCAAATACCTGGAGTAATGTTAAAAATATTGTAAGGTTGTATACTTTTGTAGACAAATTGATAATATTTCTCTTTTCTTTTTTCGTATCCATTGCTCTTGTTTTTAGGATTAGAGTTAAGTTCGCCTTTTTCTAGTGCTTCGTTTAATAAGTCTCCTAATTTGTCGTAAGGTGATGTCATTTTAGATTACAGTTCCGTCTGGAATTATAGCGCCTTTTCGAATAACTATAATATCATCTGCACAGTAAAAATTTCCGTGGTCGCCGTTTTCGTAATGTTTGTTGTCAACATTAATTCTAACGTTGTTTCCTATGCGTGCATTTTTGTCAATTATAGTTTTCTGTATATTGCAAAATCTTCCGATTCCTATATTCGGAATATGATTTTCTGCATTTTCCAGCTTTTCATCTTTGTTTTCGTAGTAGTCCGCACCCATTGTTATGACGCCGTCTAATCTAGTTCCATTTTCTATTATTGAACGCAGTCCAATTATGCTTTGCCGTAGATTACATTCTGTGATTACACAGCCATCGCTAGTTAGCGTTTCACTTATTGTGGCGGCATTTATTTTGCTTGGAGGAAGATTTCTCATGTGAGTGTAGATAGGTTCGTCTTCATCGTAAAAGTTAAATTCTGGCGAAATTCTTGTAAGTTTTATGTTTGCCTCGTAAAAACTTTTTATAGTTCCTATATCTTCCCAGTAGCCATCAAAAATATACGCTTTTATCTTGGCTTTTTTTGTGGATTTTGGAATTACTTCTTTTCCAAAGTCCTTGTAGTCGTTATCTAAAAGTTCTTCAAGAGTCTTTGCATTAAAGCAGTAAATTCCCATGGATGCAAGATATTCTTTTTCTTTTGGAATGGAACGTCTGCTTTCTTCCGGAATTTTCCAACCGCTTAAATCTTTATCAATAGCAGGTTTTTCGCAGAATTCTTGAACTCTATTTCTTTCATCAATTTTCATAATTCCCAAGCTAGATGCAGTTGCTCTATTTACGGCGGTTGTTGCAATCGAAATATCTGCTTTTGACTTTAAATGATTTTCAAAAAAAGCGCGCAAATCCATTCTGTAGAGCTGGTCTCCACTTAATATTAAGTAATGCGTAGGTTTTTGTGCCTTAAAGTGATTCATGCTTTTTCTTACAGAGTCAGCAGTTCCTTCATACCAACCATTGTGTTCTAGCGTTTGTTCTGCTGCAAGAATTTCTACAAATCCGCCAGAAAAGCGGTCAAAATTGTACGAATTTGTTATGTGCAAGTGCAGTGAAGCAGAATTAAATTGCGTTAGAAGATATATTTTTTTATATCCAGAATTAATGCAGTTTGAAATAGGTATATCTACAAGTCTGTACTTTCCGCCAAACGATACAGCAGGCTTTGCCCTTTCTTTTGTAAGAGGATATAATCTAGTTCCTTTCCCGCCGCCAAGAATTAGGGCAAGAACTTTTGGTTCGTTTTTATTTTTTATCATCTTCCTTAATGATTATAAGTCTGTTTTTAAGTAAATGCAAATTTATAAAAAGATTAATTGTAAAAAGCCTAATTAGCCCAAATGTCGGTTTTTTTTATAAATTGTAAAGAAAACGCTTTCAGCGACTTTTCAAGGTTTGTTTACTACCCCTTGCTGCAGATGGTTGTGCTCGCACTTCGTTTGAATTGGTTTGGGGTGCTATGCAACCTTAATCCTTCTTATCGCACAAAATCTTCACAAATTGTAAATTCGCTTACGTTTTTGTTCTTTTTCCTAAAAATTCGAAGTTCAGGCTAATTAAAATAATGTTAAACCAAATTTTTTATATACCGATAAATAAGTAGAGAGAGAAATCTTATTGACTTTCACGGAGGCGGAAATGATAAGAGGGTGGTACATCGGCGCTTCAGGAATGACTGCTCAGCAGAACAGGCTTGACGCTATATCCAACAATCTTGCGAATGTCGATACTGCAGGTTATAAAAAGGACGTTACAGTTTCTAAAAATTTTCCTGAGCTTTTACTTAGAAGAATGAATTTTGACGGAGTTTATGAAACGCCGTTTGGTTCTGCAGATGCGGCTCCTGTAATTGGAAAATTAGGACTTGGGGTAGAAACTAACGAGAATTACACAGATTTTGAGCAGGGTTCCTTTAAGGCAACAGAATCTAAAACAGATTTTGCGTTTGGAGGAGAAGGATTTTTTTCTGTGCAAACACCTTATGGTGAACGCTATACAAGAGATGGAAACTTTATTGTTGGAAAAGAGGGGATTCTTCTAACAAAAGCTGGCTATCCTGTACTTGGGGAAAATGGATACATTCAAGTTGGCGACAAAGATTTTTCTGTAAATGAAGATGGCATGATTTATAGCGCTGATAACAATGATGTCATTGACCGTTTTAAAGTTGTTCGCTTTGACAATGAACGCTACCTAAAAAAAATGGGCGGAAGTCTTTATTCTTCAAATGAAATTTCTGGTCCTGCGCACATAGCGGAAGGTAATGAGCGGCCAAAATTTCTTCAGGGATTCATTGAAACTTCAAACGTAAATGTTGTAAACGAAATGGTCCAGATGATTGAAGTAAACAGAGCGTATGAAGCGAATCAAAAGACCATAACAAGCGAAGATTCCATGATGGGAACTTTATGGTCAAAAACAGCAATTTTTAATAGATAGGTAAGGTGAGTTATGGTACGAAGTTTATGGACTGCCGCAACAGGAATGAACGGACAGCAGGCAAATATTGATGCGATTTCAAACAATCTTTCTAATGTTAATACTACTGGATATAAACAACAGAGAGTTGAATTTGAAGACTTGCTTTATCAGAACAAAAAACTTGCAGGCACACCTGCTACAGAAGATACTGTAACTCCTGTTGGAATTCAGCAAGGTTCTGGTGTAAAACTTGCAGCTACGCAAAGAATTATGAAGCAGGGAAGTTTGCAGAATACAGGGGTAGATACTGATGTTGCTATTGTTGGCGAAGGTTTTTTTAGAGTTCAAAAGTATGATGGAAGTTATGCTTATACTCGAGATGGAAGTTTTAAAGTTGATAGCAATGGGCAAGTAGTTAATTCAAACGGTTTGCGAATGTTGCCAGAAATTATTCTTCCAGAAGGCTACGATGTTTCTACGCTGAATATTTCACAAGATGGCCGTGTTAGTGTAAAGGTGAATGGAGAAAATGAGCCTATTGAAGTTGGTCAGATTGAACTTTTTAGATTTCCTAATCCAGTAGGACTTCAAGCTGAGGGTGACAACTTGTTTGTAAAAACAAATGCAAGTGGAGATGCAATAGGCGGCCGTCCAGGATTTGAAGGTATGGGCGAAGTTAGACATAAATTCCTTGAACTTTCAAACGTTTCAGTCGTAAACGAAATGGTTCAGATGATTGTTGCTCAGCGTGCGTATGAATTTAATTCAAAAGCCATTCAGACTAGTGATAATATGCTTAGCACCGCTGTAAATATGAAGAGATAACTTTAAGAAATTAGGAGTTTAAGATGCGGCTTGGTTCAATTGATATGATAAACAGATTTAATGCAAATAATTCTTTTAATGCCGCCCAAAAAAGTGAAGAAAAAACAAAATTTTCCGCTCTTATTAGCGAAATTAAAAATAAAAACGAATCGCACACAATTGAAAAAGGTCGCATAAATGGCGATTACACTACAGGATTTTCAGGAACTTTTTCCGGAGAAGCTAATAAAAACGCAGCTCCTGTAGGCTTTGCTGCAAATCAGTCAAATGGCGTTCAAAATAGAAAAATTGACAAAACTTCTGAGCTTTATGAAAAATCTATGGAGCTTGAAAACTATTTTGTAAAGCAAATGCTAAGTGCCATGCGAAAAACAGTTTCAAAGAGTGCCTTTGGTGGCAACGATTTTGCAAGTCAGATGTATGAAGATATGCTTTTTGATGAATATTCTGTTAGCATGACAAAAAACGCTGGTTTTGGACTTGCAGATCAAATTTATTTAAGTCTTGAAAAAAATGTATAATAAATTGAATATTCTGTATTATTAATATAATATAGTCTTATGAAAAATATTGGTTTACCTGAAAAACTTTTAGGTGTGCATATCCATTTTGTTGGAATAAAAGGTACTGGAATGGCTGCCTTGGTTGAAATTTTGCACAATAAGGGAGCAGTTATAACAGGTTCTGATGTTGAAGAACATTTTTATACTGATGAAATTCTTGCAAAACTTGGACTAAAGGCACTGCCATTCAGTTCTAAAAATATAACTCCAGAAGTTCAATATGTAGTTTATTCTTCTGCCTATAAACTTGATAAAAATCCTGATTTAATAGAAGCTGTAAAAAATAATGTTCCATGTCTTTTATATACACAAGCATTAGGAAGTTATTCTTCTCGTGCGTATTCTTGCGGAATTTGCGGAGTTCACGGAAAAACTTCAACAACGGGCTTGGCAGGAACAATTCTAAAATACATAGATATTTTACCAGCGCAGGTTCTTGCTGGCAGCGTTATAAATTCTTTTGGAAATACGTGTACTTATACATCTCCTTTGATTAAGGATAATAAAAATTTTTCTGAAAATATTTTTGTTGCAGAAACCTGTGAATATCAAAGGCATTTTATGTCCTTTTGTCCTAAAAAGATTGTTCTAACTTCGGTTGAACCTGATCATCAAGATTTTTATCCAACTTATGCGGATATTCAAAATGCCTTTGTAGATTACATTTGTTTGTTGCCTGCAGGCGGAGATTTGATTTTTTGCGCTGATGATAAAGGGGCTGCAGAAACTGCTGATATTGCAAAGAAAAAGCGTCCTGATATAAATCTTATTCCTTATGGGCAAAACGCAATCGGTGATTTTAAATTAACTTTTGGAAACATCGAATCAGAGCAAAATACTTTTAATATTCAGATTTTTTCAAAAAAGCTTGCCATCTGTGTTCCTGGCAAACATGAAGTTTTAGATGCCTGCGCAGCAGTTGCATTAGTTTGCCAATTATTAAAAGAAAAAAAACTTAAACCTCAGGATTTTTATTCTTTGATTTCTAAAGGTCTATTGGCTTTTACTGGCGGAAAGCGCAGAAGCGAAATTATTGGCAAATGCAAAAATTCTTTTGGAGATAGTATTCTTGTTATTGACGACTATGGACATCATCCTACAGCAATAAAAACAACGCTTTCTGGATACAAAGAATTTTATAAGGGACGAAAAATAGTAGTAGATTTTATGAGTCACACTTATTCAAGAACACAAGCTCTCCTTTCAGAGTTTGCTTCTTCTTTTGATAGCGCTGATGAAATAATTTTGCACAAAATTTATAGTTCCGCTAGGGAAAATCCAAAAGATTTTTCAATAACAGGAAAAACTCTTTTTGAGCAAGTCAAAAAAAAATATTCTAGTGATAAAACAATTGTTTACTATGAAGAAGTTCTTGATGCAACAGATTTTGTTCTTTCTGAATTGCAGAAGAAAGCTCCGTTAAAATATCCTGATGGCTATCTTTTTATTACAATGGGTGCTGGCGATAATTGGAAATTAGGAGCTGAGATATTAGATAAACTTAAGGCTTAAAAAGTCAAATAGGAAATTAAAATGACATCGATGACAGGTTATTCTTTTATAGAAAAAACTTTTGAAAAAGCAATTATTTCTGTTGAAATAAAGTCTGTAAATTCTAGATTTTTAGATCTTAGTATAAATTTACCATCGTTTTTGAATCCTGTAGAATCTTTTTTTAGAGCAAAAATTTCTGAAAAAATTGTTCGCGGAAAACTAGATGTAAATATTCGTATAAAAGAACTTTCTTCTAGTACAGAAGTTTTACCAGATTCTAGCGCTGCGCTTTCTTATTTAGAAGCTATAAAAAAAGTTGCTTTAGCATGCGGTTATTCTTTAACCGACATACCTCTTAGCCTTATAATAAGTCAACCTGGAGTTCTTAATGAAAGTCGTTCTTACGACGTTGAGGCGTACAAAAATATTATAGAACCTGTTTTTGACGAATGTTTTGAAAAATTTATTGCCGACCGCAAACGTGAAGGCGAAAATCTAAAAAAAGATCTTGAAGAAAAATTAAAAAAACTTTACGAGTGCGCTGTATTTTTTAAAGATTGGCAGCCTCGTATGGAGCAAACTTTTAAGACACTTATAATGGACAGGTTTAAGGAATTGCTAGGCGATAAAGTTGATGAAAACAGGGTAATGTCAGAAACCGCCGCTATGCTTGTAAAATATACAATTAACGAAGAAATTGTGCGGTTGTTTAGTCATTTGGATGCTATAAAAATGGAAATAGAAAAAAATCCAACTCCTGGAAAAAGATTAGATTTTATTTGCCAGGAAATGAATAGAGAAATAAACACAATAGGAAGTAAAACCACTTTTGCAGATGTAAGCGCAATGGTTATTACGGCGAAAGATTCTCTTGAAAACATTAGAGAGCAAAGTAAAAACGTTGAATAAAGTTTTTTATAAGAAAGAGGTGCATTTTGAAAATTAATAGAGAATTAAGAATTGCAATAAGTGGAAAATCTGGTTGCGGAAACACGACTGTAAGTTCAATGTTGAGCAAAGAACTTGGAATTTCTCTAATAAACTATACTTTTAGGCAATTAGCTGCGGAAAAAGGGCTTACATTAGCACAGGTTATTGAAAATGCAAAAAATGATGACTTTTACGACAAATATGTTGATACTCATCAAGTTGAATTGGCTAAAAAAGAGTCTTGCGTATTAGGAAGTAGACTTGCTATCTGGATGTTAAAAGAAGCTGATTTAAAGGTTTATCTTTATGCAGATGACGAAACTCGTGCAAGAAGAGTTTTTAATCGAGAGGGTGGAAATCTTGAAGAAATAAAAAAATTTACAGCTATGCGAGATTCTGAAGATTCTAGACGTTATAAAAAACTTTATAATATAGACAATAACAAATATGACTTTGTGGATTTGTTTATAGATACTTCAAAATTTAATCCAGAACAAATAACTAATTTAATTATTGCTGAATTAAAGAAAAGAAACTTTATTTCATAGTTTATAGTTTTAGTTTATCTAAATGTTGGGTTATCAAAAATTTAATACAAAAACATATAAAATTCTTGATAACCCATAAAACTCAACTTTTTAATTATTTAATTAAAAAATGCATTAGTTGTTTTAGCAAATTAATATTTTTTATCTGCAAAACCTATCCAGCCATCATCTTTTATTAAGGCTTTTTCAAAGTCATCAAGCTTAAAAGGATAACTTTTTGAAAGCGAGCCTGCAATAAGCTTTACTTTTGCGGTTCCATCATCGTTGAAAACGATTTTACATTCAGTATCTTTGTCGCTGAAAGTTCTGAACATATCTTCAATAGATTTTTTATCCATTTCAATTGCCATCATGCCACAGTTGTACATATTTTGGCGGAAAATTCTTGCAAAATTTGTTGCAACAACAACATAAATTCCGTTTACTTCAAGTGCCCAAGGAGCATGTTCTCTTGAAGAGCCGCAGCCAAAATTTTCTCTGGTAATGATGACTTTTTTTCCTGCTACATCGGTTTTTGGATTAAAACCTTCTAGTTTTAAGTCTTCTAAAAGATATGGTTTTAAAGCCTGTTTTGAAATTTCTGTAAGATATTTTGCTGGAATAATTTCGTCTGTATTAATATCAGAACGATCCAAAAAAAGTACATCACCGCCGAATTGTTTCATTTTATTCCTCCTTATATAATCAATAGGGCATTTTTTATTTAAAAAGTGGAGAGTTTGTAATTTCTCCAGTTATTGCTGTAGCAGCTGCTGTGGCAGGACTCATAAGATGAACCATACCGCCTTTTCCCATTCTTCCATTAAAGTTCCTGTTTGTTGTTGAAGCGCAAACTTCTCCATTTGCAAGAACACCGTTACTCATTCCAAGACATGCTCCGCAAGTTGGATTTGTTACGCAGAATCCTGCATCTAAGAAAATTTCAATTATCCCTTCTTTTAATGCTTGTTTGTAAATTGCAGGAGTTGCAGGACTTACAATGCCTCTTACTCCCATAGCAAGTTTATGTCCTTTTAGAACTTCGGCTGCAATTCTTAAGTCGCTTATTCTGCCATTTGTACATGAACCGATATAAATTTGATTTACTTTAGTTCCTTTCATTTCAGAAACTTTCTTTACTTGGTCTGGTTTATAGCCAAATGTACAAACAGGTTCAAGTTCTGAAAGATCACAAGTTATAACTTTTTCATATTCTGCATCTTCGTCAGATTTCCATTGACTGTAATCTTTGATAGCTTCTTCTTTTGATTCATATTCGTCTTTGATAAACGGCCATAAATATTCAACTGTTTTTTCATCTGGATAACAAATTCCTGATGTTCCACCTGCTTCAACAGCCATATTACACAAAGTCATTCTTTCTTCCATTCCGAAGTTGTCAATTATAGGACCTGTAAATTCAACTACGCAGTTTGTAGCCCCATTTACTCCAATTTTGCTTATAAGATAAAGAATAACATCTTTTGCATAAACGCCAGGTTTTAATTTTCCGTTTAGAACGAATTTTATGGATTTAGGTTCTCTAAAAGAACATACACCTTTTAAAATTCCTACTTCAAGGTCAGTTGTCCCAACTCCAGCTGCAAACGCTCCAAATGCTCCGTGTGTACAAGTATGGCTATCTCCCATTATTACCGTATAACCAGGTCGGACAAAGCCTTTTTCTGGGAAAATTGCGTGGCAAACTCCATTGCATCCAATATCAAAAAAATCTTTAATCTCATGCCTTGCTGCCCACTCTCTTAAAATTTTGCCCTGCTCAGCAGTTTTGCTATCTTTTGCTGGTGTTACGTGATCAATTACAGCTTTTATTTTTGTATTGTCAAAAACCTTATCTTTATTTCTTTCTACAAGGTCATTTATTGCAATTGGTGTTGTAATTTCGTGACAAAATACTCTGTCGAGTTTCAATACGTAAGTATTTGGGAACGGAGTGTCTACAAGATGCTTGTCAAAAATCTTTTGAGCTATTGTTTTACCCATTTTTATATCTCCTGAATTTAATAGTATTAAAGTTATTTTAATATAATTAAATTGCTTTAATATTGCAATAGTTTTTTATACAAGTTTTTCAGTATATTGTATTTTGAGGCGTGCCTTGTAGCCACATTTCAAAATTTTTAAGTGCTATTTGTAAAAGTCTTTTTCTTGTTTCATAAGGAGCCCATGCTATGTGTGGGGTTAGCACGCAGTTAGGAGCATCCTTTAATGGACAATTTTTATCCATAGGTTCGCTGCAAAGGACGTCTGCCGCATATCCTGCAATTTTCCCAGAATAAAGAGCTTGGGCAACATCAGTTTCATTTACAAGAGCTCCTCGTGCTGTGTTTATAATATAGATGCCATCTTTCATTTGTGAAATAGATTTTTTGTTAATTATTTCAAATGTTTGTTTTGTAAGAGGGGCGTGAAGGGTGATAATATCTGAATTTGCCCAAAGTTCATTTTGATTTGCACAATTTTTTATTTCTTCGTTAGGAAAGTGCGGACATACTAAAGTGTTCATTCCGTAGGCAAGTGCGATTTTTTCAGTTTGTTTACCAATATTGCCGTAGCCTAGAATTCCAAGTGTTTTACCGCAAAGTTCTATAAGAGGTTTTTTCCAATAACAGAAATCAGGAGAAGAAATCCAATCTCCTTTTTTTACAGATTCGTTGTGAATTGCAACATGATTTGTAAAATATGTTAGCAATGCAAAAACGTGCTGGGCAACCGCCATTGTGCTATAGGCTGGAATGTAAGTTACGCATAAATTCGCGCTTTTTGCAGCATTTATGTCGATTACATTATATCCCGTTGCCAATACACCTATGTATTTTAAATTTTTACACTGCTTTAGAATTTTTTCATCTATTAAAACTTTGTTCAGTAGAATACAGTCACTTGTTCCAATTCGTTGAACAACTTCTTCAGGTTTAGTACGTGGATAAACGACTACATCTGCATATTTTTTAAAACAGTCCCAACTTAAATCGCCAGGATTTAATGCATTTCCGTCGAGAATTGTAAGTTTCATAACTTAATCAAGAACTTCAACGCCTGTTCCTGAAATTGCAGCATTTATAGCAGCTTCAATTCCAGCAGTTCCTTCGTCAAAATCAACGAGTACTTGGGACTTGTCTGGGTTCGCTACTACGCTAGATACTCCAGCAACTCCTTTTACAGCTGCGTCTACTTTTGATGCTGTATCGCTATCAAACATTCCTGCCACATATATTTTTTTCTGCATATAATTGCTCCGTTTGTTTTTACGTTGATACTTCTATTATATTCTATAAAGATTGGATTATCAAGAAAATTATTTCCTTTGTTCAGATATTTTGAAATTTTGTTTTTCCTAATTGCCCGCAAGCACCGCCAATATTTCTCCCTCGTTTTGTACGCAAAGAAACATTTAGCCCTGCATTTTCTAGTATTGAAATAAAATTTTGTATTTCCATTTTAGTTGGTTCTGAAAAAGGCAGTTCTGGAATTGGATTCCATGGAATAAGATTTATGTTCACATCAATGTCTTTAGCAAAGTCAATCATTTGTTTTGCGCTTTCTTTTCCAGTATTTTTTCCTGAAAGTAGGGCGGCTTCTAAAGTAACTCTGCGCCCTGATGTTTTTGCATAGAAATCTATTGCTTTTTTTAAATCATTCAATGGATTTGTGTTGTTTACTGGCATAATCTGTGAACGAAGTTCTTCATCTGCGGTCGTAAGGGAAACTGCAAGTCTTATATGAGGACCATTTTCTGCAAGATCATAAATTCCTTTAATAATTCCTGATGTAGAAAGCGTTATTCTGCGCGAAGAAAGATTTCTGCCTCTTTTGTCAGTAAGAATTTTTATGGCCTTCCTAATGCTTTCAAGATTTAGCATAGGTTCGCCCATTCCCATAAAGACTATATTGTCTAAAGTTCCAGCTTCTTGTTCAAGGTAAAGGAATTGTTCTACAATTTCAAAAGGTTCAAGGTTTCTTGCAAAACCTAGTTGCCCAGTTTTGCAAAATGCGCATTTCATTGGGCAGCCTGCTTGGCAAGATACGCAAGCAGTTTTTCGACCTTCTTTGTCTGTAAGGAGAACTGTTTCTACAGCAAGGGAATCTTGCAGTAAAATTTGCAATTTTATAGTTCCGTCAGAATCTTTTAGGCATTGCGATATTTTAGAAGAACGAATAATAGAGTCTTGTTTTAGAATCTGTCTAAGTTCTTTGCTTAAATTGGACATTTGTTCAAATAAAGTTGCCCCCTGTCCAATCCACTTAAATATCTGTTCACCACGAAATTTTTGAGTAAACTTAAAATATTCATTAATTTCTTCTGGTAAAAGACCTGATAAAATAATTTTATCCATTTAAAATTAGAATAACGGTTTGTTGTTTTTTAGTTTATCTAAAAGCTCAGATACAGCAGAACTTCTAACACCTTGCTTCTGAAATGATTCTAGAGCGTCAATAGCTTTTTGCTTGCTGTTCATTTTTATGTAACAGTCGGCAAGATCTATATAGAGCCTATAATTTTTTGCATCATTTTTTATAAGATTAAGAAGTCTTTCGCTTGCTTCTTCGTATTTACCTTCGCCTTTGCAAATTAAAGCCAGTCCAAGTGCTGCATATATATCAAAATCTATGTCTAATGCTCTGTTATAATATTCAGAAGCTGCATTGTAATCTCCTGTGTTGCGATAGGCATCTCCAATGCGAGTAAGAATTACCTTATTTTTTGGATCTATTTCTAATATTTTATTCCAATACTCAATTGATCTGAATTGTTGATTCATACCTCTGTAGCAATCTGCAAGGCCAAAGAGCGCATAAAAATTTTTAGGGTCTAATTCTAATGCTTTTTCGAAATAGATTATTCCTTTATCAAAAGTTTTTAATTTTCTGTGGCAGTTTCCTAAAGATGTAAGTATTCTAATATCACAATCTTCTTTGTTGACTTCATACATTTTTGTCCAATAGAATAGGGCATCTTTATATTCTTTGAAGTCGTAGTGCAGGTGACCAAGCCCAATCAACGCATAAGCGTTATTTTGTTCCATGTCTAAAACTTTTAAATAAAGTTCTTTAGATTTTTTAAAGTCATGAATTTTTCTATAGGCATCAGCGACCCTTGTCAATACAGTTATATTTCTATCATCATGGATTAAGTACTGTTCCCAAATATTTATAGCTTTATGATATTGATTTAAAGCCTTGTAGCAATCTGCAAGACCAAAGAGCGCATAGTTGTTTCCAGGATGAAATTCAAGGCAAGTGCTATAATACTTAATCGCTTCATTAAAGTGATTTTGTTTTCTTTCTGAATCACCAAGTCCAACTAAGGCATAGTTATTATTATCTTCAAGTTTTAAAATTTGATTAAAAGCTTCTTTAGCTCCTTTAATGTCATTTTCCTTTAATAACTGGTAGCCTTTTTTTGAAAACTCCGAAATTTGAGTATTCAATTCATTTTTTTCATCATTGTTTTTGATTTCTAACTGTTGTTGAGCATCTAAAAAAACTGGCTCTTCTGTAGGTGTGCTTAACATTTCGTGTTCATACAAATCGTTCATTAAAAATCTCCTTTTTAAATTTACGTTTTATTATTTTATTTTTTAATATATATAGGTTTCTAAAAAGCATTGCCGTGCGAAAACTATTGCAGTTCTGCGCACAACCCTCTTAATTTTCTTTTATAACAGAAGAAATTACTTGTGCAATTTTTTCATATATAGGTTCTGCTTTTGCTTTATTGTGAGCAAGAATGTATTGTTTTAATGCCTTTAAAGTTTGATTCTTTTCCATATAAAGATTTCCTACTCGGGTTAGTCCATCAGAATAGCCTGTGGTTGTATATATTCTTCTAGCTTCTTCAGTTTTACCTTCGTTGAATAAGATATTTCCTTTTCTGTTTAATATAGCTTTTTGTTCAGACGTAAGAGTTTTTACAGGCTGATCAGTAACCTTTATAAATCCTTGAGCATCTTGATTTTTTAGTTTAGTTTTGTTTTTTAAATCATCTTTCATAAAGAAAATTTAAGAACCTCTATCTATCTATTTTATAGTTGCAAAGCAAGATTGTCAATTTTTTTGTACTGATAAAAATCTACAATCGACCGACCATATATGCGTTTATCTGTTCGTTGCAATCTTCCAATTGTATCTGGCATAAAATGTTCTTCAGGCCTATGAACTAAAAGAGTTCCAGTTTCTTTTAAAATATTTTTTTTATCTGTTTCCGCAATCAGTTGTTCGTGAAATTTGTACGGAAAAGGGGGATCAAAAAAAATGTAGTCAAACTGGCTTTTACATCTTTTTATAAAATATTCCACAGGCATAAAATGGCACTGGATTTTTATGCCGCATTCTTTTTCTGTTACAGAAACATTTTCTAAAACAGTGTCAATTTTAATTCTGTCCTTTTCGCAAAGCTCAACGTGTTCTGCGCCTCTAGAAACGGCTTCTATTGCAATTGTTCCAGAACCGCTAAACAAATCTAACCAAGATTTTCCAGATAAATCTCCTAAAATTGCAAAAACAGACTCTCTCATTCTGTCCATAGCTGGTCTTATAATCCCTTCTGGACACTTTATAATTCTACCTTTTAGTTTTCCGCCAGTAATTCTCATTTATTTTTCCTACCTGCTGTTTAAAGACCAGTAAATTTCATCTTTTTCAAGGGAACTGTTTGTTTTTGCATAGTCAAATGCGGTTTTTCCTTCTGAGTTTCTTATAGAAGAAATAGAGCCACTGTCTAATAGAAGCTTTATTACTTGCGTTGAATTTGCATATTCTGCTGCATACATCAAAGGTGTTTTTCCTTCGTAAAATCTATTCATAGGAAGACCGCGGTTTATAAAGACTTTTAACTTTGCTATCTGACTAACAAGTGAAGAAGAATTTGATGTTAAAGAAAGAATAAATGCCTTAAAAATTTCACTTGAACCAGACGGATAAGTAAGAATAATTCGTTTTAAAATTTCTGGATTATCAGAATAGCAAGCAGCAATTTGCAGGGGAGTAGCACCATACTTATTTTTGGAATTTACATCTGCTCCGTTTTGAATTAAAATATTGACAAATTCTAAATTGTTTTGGTATCTGATTGCGTACATCAGGGCGGACCAACCTTCATTGTCTTTTGCATTTACATCTGCACCTGACTTTAAAAGCGAGCGAATTTCCCAATCGTTTCCGTTTTTTATGGCTGCCATTAGATGTGTTTTTCCATTTTTATCTTTTTGATTAGGATTTTCTATTTTTATAAGTTCTTCGCCATTTGTCTGAGGCTCTGAAATTGTTTCATCATCTTTAGGAGCGTAATCGTAAAGATAAGTCCGTTCGTATTTTGTAACTGAAGATGGACTTGGCGCAACTTTTGTTGATTTTAATTCAGAATTTATTGAATTCTTTGGATTTTGAATATTATTTTTTTCTTGTTTAGCAGTTTCTTGCTTTTTATCAGATGATTCTGAATTTGTTTTTAATGATTTATCTGTTTTTGCGGCTTCTGCTATAGTATCATTAGTATCGTCTGTCGAAAGTGAAATTTGAGCCGCAACTGCAGAGTTAATAGATTTTTCTGAGTTATCAGAAGCATTTTCTGTTGATGCTGTAGTTTTTTCGGTTGGCTGCTGCTGTGCTGTGGAATCATCTTTTATAGAATTTTCGCTTTCTTGTGAAGTTTGATTTTCTTTTTCAGAGGCTTCTTCTGAAGGGGTGGCAGTTTTTTGCAAATCTTCGTTTTGCTCATGATTTTCTGATTGCTGAACAGTTTCTAGTTTTGTGGAAGGATTCCAATCTTCTTCTGGAAGAACTGTTTTTAAGTAGTTTAATGTATTAGGGGCGGGGTTTTGCTTAGAATAATCTAAAGCGTTCATTCCTAAGTTATCTGCTTGAAGAATTGCTTTTCGGACTGCTTTTTTTGAACCATATTTTTTTAAAAGCATTTTTAAAACATTGTCATCAGTAGAATATTTGCATGTGTAGATTAAAGCTGTTTGTCCTTGTTTGTTTTTCGCTTTTATATCCACACCAGAATTTATCATCAATTTTACAAAAGATTCTGAACGGTCATATTTTATAGCTTTCATTAAAATCGTGTCTTTATCAACTCCGATTCGTGTTCTGTGCATATCGTTGTCATTTCTAAAAGCTTTTTTTACATCTTCTACGGAACCCGATTTTATAAGCTCATCGTATGAATCTGCTTTTCCAATTGCAAAGGTAGGCTGCAATAAGGAAAATATAAGAAAAAAAAGAGTTAAACAAAGAAGGTTGTGATTAGTAGAACGCATATAATTCTAATTATAATGATACAATTCTTTGGGGTCAACAAGAGAGTTGAAGAAGATAAAAGAAAAGTTATATCACTTTTGGTAGACAGAATATTCATTATAAAAAGAATTAAAAAGTGTTAAAATCCTACAAAAGCTCGATTTTTAATCTTTTTTTATCCTTATTCTTATACAATCTTGCTTAATTTTTCGCGAATAAATTCACTTTTTTCTTTCAAGCCGATTTTTCCTAAATTTAGCATAATCATATTTGGTTTTGCAGAATTTAGTTTTACGGTTCCACAAGATTCAGTAATTAACTTTAGCACTTTGTTTACATTTATATCGGAAACTTTTGCAAACTCTACAGAAACCGTTCCTTGATGTTCTTTTACGGATGAAACATTTAGTTTTTTGCAAATGATTTTTATTTCAGCTAGCGAAAGAAGACTTAAAACTTCTTCTGGAATTGGACCAAATCTGTCTAGCAATTCTGTGCAGACGCAATCAAATTCTTCTGTTGTATGAATAGCAGCAATCTTTTTATAAATTTCCATTTTTGTCTGCGGGTTTGTTACGTAAGTGTCTGGTATAAATCCTGTGTATTCAAGTTCTATTAATGGTTCTGTCTGGGTTTTATAATCTGTTTCCATAAGATTATTTACAGCTTCGTTTAAAAGTCTGACGTACATATCAAATCCTACTGAATACACGCTGCCTGATTGGTCTTTTCCTAAAAGATTGCCTGCGCCACGAATTTCCATGTCTTTCATAGCGATTTTAAAGCCGCTTCCAAGTTCTGTAAAATCGCTTATAACTTGCAGGCGCTTCATTGCAACTTCACTTAAAGACTTGTTCTCTGGATACATTAGATAAGCATAGGCTTTTTTGTCATTTCTTCCGACTCTGCCTCGAAGCTGATACAGCTGGGAAACTCCGTACATGTCAGCTCTGTCGATTATAATTGTATTTACATTGGGAATATCAATTCCGTTTTCTATTATTGTTGTCGCCACAAGAACATGGAAACCGCCCAGTTTAAATCTTCTAAAAATATCGTCTAGCTCTTCGCTAGACATTTGCCCATGCGCAGTTTCTATCATCATCTCTGGAAGAAATCGTTCCAGTTTTATTCTTGTTTCGTTTAAAGATTCAACTCTGTTGTGCAAGTAGAAAACTTGTCCGCCTCTTTCTACTTCCTTTCTTATGGCCATGGCAACTTTTTCATCACTGTATGCTTCTATAACAGTTTCTATAGGTTTTCTGATTTGAGGAGGCGTTGTTAAAAGGCTCATATCTCGAATTTTTAAAAGGCTCATGTGCAGCGTTCTTGGAATTGGAGTAGCTGACATTGCAAGACAGTCAATATTATTTTTTATTTCCTTAAGTTTTTCTTTGTCTTTTACACCAAATCTTTGTTCTTCGTCAATTATAATTAATCCTAAGTCTTTGAATATTACATCTTTTTGGATTATTCTGTGTGTTCCAATAAGAATATCCACTTGGCCTTGCGCAAGTTTTGATAGAATCTTTTTTTGCTCAGAAGATGATACAAATCTAGAAAGCTGCGCTATTCTAACTGGAAAATTTTTAAATCTTTCTGTACAAGTTTCAAAGTGCTGTTCTGCAAGAATTGTTGTTGGTGCCAAAAAAGCAACTTGTTTTCCATTCATAACAGCTTTAAATGCCGCTCTCATGGCTATTTCTGTTTTTCCATAGCCAACATCGCCGCAAACAAGCCTGTCCATAGGAACAGGTTTTTCCATATCCTCTTTTATTTCTTTTGTGACTGTAATTTGATCTGGCGTATCTTCATACGGAAAAGCCGCCTCAAATGTAGTCTGCCATTCAGTATCTTTTTCAAAAGGAAAACCACGGGCCGCCTTTCGCCTTGAGTAAAGGTCTATTAGCTTTTTTGCAATATCTTCAACTTCCTTTTTTACTTTATTCTTTCGGTTTTCCCAGTGCTTGCTTCCTAGTTTATCTAATCTAGGCGCATTTCCTTCATTTCCAATATAACGCTGGACAAGATTTACTTGCTCAATTGGAACAAAAATAAATTCTTCGTCTGCATATTCGAGTTTTATATAGTCTCGTTCGTTTCCTGCCGCCCTAACCCTTTCTATTCCTTTAAAAAGACCGATTCCGTAATTTACATGAACTACGTAATCGCCAGGATTTAAATCTACAAATGTATCAATAACCTGGCTTTTTACTCTGTGCAGCGATTTTGGAATGTATTTTCTTCTTCCAAAAATTTCGTTTTCTTGAATTACTCTTATTTTTAGTTCTGGGATAACAAACCCTTCTGTAATTGATAGCCCTTCTATCAATACAGGATTGTTTTTCGCCTTGGTAAAGTCTTTTAGAATTTCGTCTATTCTCAGAGCTTGATTTTCGTTGTCTGCAAATATGTAAACAGACCAGTCTGATTCTTGCATTTTTGCAAGCTCTTCTTTTAAATAGTTTATATTTCCAAAATAACTTTGAGCAGGCTCTGAATCTATATTAAGAAAATTTGATTCTTCTTCGCTGTTTTGAGGTTCTAAAGAGGTAGAATCTGTCTTTAGTGTATTAAATTTTATACACCTTGATATTTTTTCCAGGATAGAATCGAACTGAAAGCTAACTTCGCTTGGAGGAAAAACAGGAAAATCTGCCCTAGCCTTTTTATACATTCCCATAAGCTCGCGATTAGAACTTTCCTGCGCGTTTTCAAGCTTGTTGAAGTCAAAAAGAAAAACTCCTGTATTTTGGTCAAAATAGTCGATTATAGAAAATTGTTTTTTCCAAAGAATTGGATAAAATAGTTCTTCGCCTTCGCCTTGACCATTTTCTTTTAGCTCGTTTATAAGTTTTTTTGCAGCTTTTTGCGCTTCTTCATTAAATTTTAAATTAGGATTTTCGTTATTTTGATACTGCAAAAATTTTTCTTCTAGTATTGAGATTAATTCTTTATCCCATATAACCTCTTTCATAGGATAAATTAAAACTGAATCCAAATTTGAAACTGTTGATTGTGTTTCCGGATTAAAACTTTTAATGCTTTCTATTTGGTCAAAATCAAATACGATTCTAGTGGCAAGTTCTTCTTCTGGCAGAAAAATATCGAGAACTTCCCCTCTAAGGCTAAATTCCCCTTGAACTGTAACTTTAGGAACTCTTGTATAGCCGATTTTTGTTAATCTTTCTGCAATTTTTACAGTGTCAATTGTTTGCTTTTTCAGCAATTGAAAAATATTTAGTCTTATATAATCAGGCGGCGGCAGCGGAGTTTGAGCAACTTTTTGCGGAACAATAAAAATCTTAGGCTTCATTTTTAATGCTTGCGCGGGATTTTCGATTTTCATAGCCATTTTTGCCAAGACGCCGGCACGTTTACCAAATGTAATAGAGCCTGTTGAAACTGGGCGGTAACTTAAAGTTCCCCAATTAGATAGCACAGAAACATCTGCTTCTGGAAAAATTGTTGCTAAGTCAATTTTTAATTCCTCGGCTTCTCTTTCGCTTTGAATTATAACTAGAATGTCAGTTGCGGAAGATGTAAAATGCAGAGGGCTTCTAAGATTTTTGTTAGATGAGCCTGAAATGCTGTATTGAAGTTCGTTTAACCATTTTGAAGAGTTCGCATAAAAGTATTCCTTTAAGAAGAATGAATGAAGCGAGCCTTGTATTCCGCAAATATTTTTTGGAAACGTTGATTGAGGATTTGAACATGCTTCAATTGCATTTGAAAACTTAGACCAAAGATGAAGTTTTTTTTGAATTAAATTTGTTGATAATGTATTCATAATTAATGCCGATACTTATAGTAAGTTTTTTCAAAATATAAAATATAGGAGTATAAAATTGAAACGCAAACTTCTAGCCATTATAACGATTTTTTTATGCTTTGGACAGTTAGTTTTTGCACAAACAACAAAATCAGAAGAAATCGAAAACGAAAAACCTTCTGTTTCTATAAGATATTACGATAGAACTATGTATTATCCTGGAAACGCGGATAGCAATCCAATTTTTGTTCATATTTCTATAAAAAATAATTCTCAAACTACGTATCGTTTTAAATTAGCAGATGACAGGATGTTTAGCGTTGATTTTGATGTATACAATATAAAAAATTCTAAGCTTGAACAGACAGAAAATCTTATTAGAAAGAGAACTACAAATCAAACTGTGTACTTTAGAGAAATAAGTTTGGAAACTGGTGAAGAGTATTCGTTTGTCGAAAACCTAAAAGATTATATAGATATAAAAGAACCTTCCATTTATTTTGTATCTTTGAAATTTTATCCAGAACTTTACAAATCAAAATATAATAGTTTGTCTTCAAATAGACTTTCATTAGAAATTCTTCCTTCTCCTTCCGCAGCCTCATCTTCTATTCTTCCTGTGAATGAAAAAAATGCGGAGCTTTTAAAGCCTGAAGAAATTGGTCCTGACAAAGTTGTTGAGCAAACAATTATTGCGAGACAAAAATCTCTTTGGAATCAGTACTTTTTGTATATGGATGTAGAAGCTATGCTTTTAAGAAATTCCGCTGCAAAGCGAAAGTATAATTCAGCTTCTGCAGAAGAGCGGGAACGAATGTTGGCATCTTATAAAGCAAATTTAATGCAATCAAGAATTGACAATGATATTGTTGCAGTTCCTGAAAAGTTTGAAATAGAAAAAACTGTTTATAGCCGAACTGAGGGAACTGTAACTGTAATCCAGTGGTTTAAGTACCCTACTTTTAAGGAAAAGAAAAGCTACGTTTACAAAGTTCGCCAGCGCGAAGGTATATGGCAAATTTACGATTATACGGTTACTAATTTGGGAACAGAATAGAATGAAAGCTTTAATAATTTCAGATGATGAAACATTTTATTTATCTCTTGAAAAAAAAATTTCAGAACTAGGTTATTCTACTATCTTATATAAGTGGCTTTTAAAAGCTTTAGATAACATAGATGAAATTAATCCAGACTTAATAGTTTTAAGTGCAGAGGACTATCCTCGTCACTGGAAAGTTCTTGTTCAGCATATTGAAAATAAAATAAAAAATAAGAATTTAAGAGTTTTTCTTTTTACTAATAAGGATTTTTCAAAAGAAGAAAAAAAGAAGTCTGATTTTTTAGGTATTGAAACAGTTTTAAAAAATTCCGATGAAGATTTTTTTAATAAACTCAAAAATGAACTTGATTGTTCTTCAGAACAAAACTCTTTTAGTTTTTTGGAAACAAAAAAAGATTCAAAAAAATCTTTGTTAAAAAGAATTGAGCAGTTACACCTGGAGAGTTGATGAAAAATACCAAAAAAGCAAAATTTTTTTGTGAAAACTGTGGCTCTGAAGTTCCCGAGAACGCAAAATTTTGCAAGGTCTGTGGAAAATTTTTTAGTGCGGTTCGCTGCCCTAAGTGTGGTTGCACAGGTCGTGTTCAAGATTTTAAAAAAGGATGTCCTGAATGTGGCTATGCAGTTTCGAATGCATTTGTAAAAGAACCTGATTCAAGAGTTAAAACAGAAAAAAATGCGAATTCCTTAATTGCTTTTTTAAATTTTAATAAAAAAAACGAAAAAAAATCTGCGGCTTCAGAAACATCTTTGCCTTTGTGGATTTATTTTGTTACCACAGCATTACTTTTGGCAATGATTTTTGCAGTTTATAGTTGTATTCGCTAAATTTCAAAATCAAGTTGATTATTTTACAAAAATCTGATATTGTCTTTTTGTTAGCCCGGTTGGCGGAATTGGTAGACGCGCCTGGTTCAGGTCCAGGTGAGCAATCATGCGAGTTCAAATCTCGTGCCGGGTATAAAAATAAGGGGCACTAAGCGTAAAAAAGTTTAGTGTCCCTTATTTTTTTCTTTAAGATCTATAACCTTAAAGACGGCAATGCCAGGGGGGTGTGCGTAAGCGTATCCTTTGGCAAGACTTATTTTTATAAAAAGAGGTAATACTTTGAACATTTCGACATTTGTGCTAACAAAATTTTTATCTAAGAAAAAAAAAAGATAATGAATTATTTGTAGACTTTTTACAGTCTTTTTGGGATTTTAATAGCGATTATGTAAAAACGGCTTTGTACGAGGGGCGGCATATCACTCTCATGAATATTAAAAAAAATCAAAGCATTTTAAAAAATCATGTAAGACCGTATTTTAAGGAGTTTTATCCAAACCTAAAAGTAAAAAATATAACTGAAGATATTTTAAATCAATTTTTTAAATCAAGGCTAACATGCAAATGTAAAAATTATGACAGAGTTCTTTCTACAGGATTTTTAAAGAAAATAAAAACCTGCTTGGTAACCCCTTTAAAGTGGGCAGAAACAAATCGCTTTATTTCAAATAAATTAGATTTTAATATTATTTTTCCTAAACTAACATCTATAGAAGTTTATCATCGTGGTATTTTAAGCGTTGATGAACAAATAAGACTTTTAAACTATGACTGGCGCTGTTCAAAAGCTTATCTTGCGTTTTTTGTTGCAATAAATACAGGCTTGCGGCTTGGAGAAATACGGGCATTAAGAATTGGAGATGTTCAAAACGATTTTATAAAAGTAAAGCGGGCATATAATGATTATGATAAAGTAAAAACAACAAAAACAGGTGTTACAAGAACAGTTCCTAGCAGTCGGCTTGTTTATAAAAGAGTTCAACAGTATATAAAAACTTTGCCAAAAGAGTTTCAAGATGAAAAGTGTTATATTTTTTCTAGTTCCAAAAATCCTATGGAACCAATAGATGAAAATTTTTGTACGAGAAATTTTTATAGAGCTATGGATGAATTGGGAATAAAACGGATTAGGTATAATTACGAATCTGACAAAATGGAAAGCATTTGTTTTCATTCTTTAAGACATCAGACAGCGACTCGTTGGGTAAGTTCTGGCGTTGATCAAAGATTAATTGCTAAGGCTTTAGGACATAGCACTTATATTTTGCAGCAACGCTATTCCAATCACTTTGATGAAAAGATGATGGGTGAGCTGGCATTAGAGCTTGAAAAAAAAGGAGCCTTAGGAATCGACAGTTATTTAATGCTATAAAACTCAATTTTGTTTGTAATTGGATTTTTAAACTCTATTTCAGTTGCTCTGAATGAAAGTTTTTCATTGCTGTTTTTGTCGTATTCAGAATTATAAAGACTATCTCCAATTATTGGAAATCCGCACCAAGCTAGGTGGCATCTAACTTGGTGTCTGTACCCTGCCGATATTTTACAGTTCGCTTTAAAAATATTATTTTCAATTTCTTGAATTTTTATTTCTGTAGAATATTCTAAGTTTTTCCCTATTTTTTTTAAGGCTGACTTCCCAGATTCTTGTGTAACAGGTCTAACAGACTTTGAACTTTTTCCATAGTTTCTAAAAAATGATTTTAAAATTTTGGGTTCAACTAAGTTGCTATCTTCTGTAAATTCTACTGGGCAAGGAGGAAATCCCCCTAAAAACTCTGCATTTTTTAATATATGCAAACACTTTGCTTCATAATGCTTAAAAAATTTTCCTTCTTTTTGTTCTCTTAGCAAAAAACTATAAAATTCTTGTGTAGTTGCTATCAATAACAAGCCTTCTGTTTCTGTGTCAAGGCGATGAAGAAGTCCGTGTTCAAATTTTTTAAAAAATCCGTCTACTTTTAAAATTTTAGGAAAAAACTTTGCAGCTTGAAAAAGTGCATTATCTGTTTCATTTTCGCTTATTGGCGCTGAAAAAAGACCGGAAGGTTTTTGTATTACAACAAATGGTTTTGTTTCAGTTGGTTCTTGTATAATTTTTATTTGCTGCATTTTTTATACACCTTTGGCATTATTTCTTTTGGATACAGCTCTTTTAGTTTTGAAATAATTTCATAAAATCGTTTTGGAATTTTTGCTTTAAATAGTCTATATTTTTTGTGTCCTGGAAGTTTTATAATCATTTGTCTAGAGTGCAACATAAGGGTTGCATTTGGAAAAATTTTGTCTATTTTTCCATATATCTTATCACCTAAAATAGGACATCCAATATATCTCATGTGTACTCTGATTTGATGTGTGCGCCCTGTTTTTATTCTTACTCTAATAATTGAATACGGACCGTAACAAGCAACGCAGTGATAGATTGTTCTTGCAAATTTTCCTTCTTCTGTGGCTGTAACAGCCTTGAATCGCTGCCTGTTTTTCATATCCCGCACGATTTGCGTTTTTATATCTCCTCCACCAGCAGGCGGTCTTCCGCAAGTAATGCAGATGTATTCTTTTTGTATAAGCCGTTCTTTAAATTGTTTTCCTAGCCATTCTTCAGAACTTCTGTTTTTGGCCGTAATAATTAATCCAGAAGTATCTTTGTCTAACCGATGAACAATGCCAGGTCTTCTTCTTTGGATGATTTCATTATCAGAGCCTGCCTTTATTTGAAAAACAGGTTCTCTTCCCCAGTGATATAAAAGCGCGTTTACAAGAGTCCCGTTCCAATTTCCAGCTGCAGGATGTGTTACCATTCCTTGCGCTTTGTTTATAACTGTAACATTAGAATCTTCGTAAACTATATCTAAGGGAATATTTTCTGGCTCGATGTTTTCAGGAATATTGTCTTCCCATACAATGTCTATTAAATCGCCTGCTTTAATCTTAGAAGAAAGTTTTGCGTTTTTTCCATTTAATAATAATTCTTGCGTACCGCTTTTTAGTTTAGAACGATTCATTCCATTTGGAATTTTTGAAATATATTGATCTAGCCTTTCCGCTCCTTCAAAATCTTTTGGAACTATGTAGTGAAAGTTTGGCATTTTTTATTCCTCCAATAAGATTTTATTTGAATAAACTATCTTACTTCCAATTGTTTTGAAGGGCGAACGGTTTTTTCTTTTTCGGCAGAATTTGTAGAATCTTGTTGTTCATCAGATTTATCTGTTTCTAAAATTTCATTTTCGTTTTCAGAGTTTTTATTAGCTTCAATCTTTGGAGGCTCTAACTTTACAGCCGAAGAATCTTCTGCAATTGGATTTATAATTATCGGTTGTGAAATAACTTTTTTTTCTTTTTTTTGGGAATTTCGTTTTATTATGTGAACTATATAGTCTGTAATTCCTACGCCTAAGCTAATTCCTACAGAAGTAAGAATAATGGTTATTTGTTCGTCTGTGGAAAAAGAATTTTCTGATGAAGTTTTTGCAAACGGATTTACAAAATAGTTTGAATCAAAACCGTGTGCAGCGTATTTTCCAAAAGAATACCCTAAAGTTACATTTAAAACTGCAAAAGGCATAGTTCCAAAAGTTATGATTTCGGCTCTTCTTAAATCTTTTAATAAAAGAGGAAACTCATCATCCTTATACGGTTCTGCAGTTTCTGCAAATGATGCTTCAGAGAAAATTAAAAAAAACGCACTTATAAGTGTAAAAAATCTTTTTTTTAAACTCATTTATTTGAATAATCCCTTTCTCCAAAAATGGCAGTTCCAATTCTAACTTCTGTCGAACCTTCTTGAATCGCAATTTTGTAATCATTAGACATTCCCATAGATATGCAATTAAGAGCGTATTGCGGGAATTTTTCTTGTATGGAGGTGGCAACTTGTTTTAATAATCTAAAAGAGTTCCGAATTTTTTGTTCATCATTTGTAAGAGGTGCCATTGTCATAAATCCTATTGGAATAACATGGGGAGCATTGCCTTTGTTAATATATTCTACAACATCATATAATTCTTCATAAGTTTTAAAACCAGACTTGGAATCTTCTGCTGTATGAAATTCAAATAAGATTTTTATATTTTTTTGAATTTTTGCACACTGCTTTTCAATTTCTTGTACAAGTTCAAGCCTATCTACAGATTCTATTACAGATGCAATTGAAATTGCTTTTTTTACCTTATTCGTCTGCAGTTGACCTATCATATGAAGTTCGATATCAGGATATTTTTTTAAAATGACAGAAAATTTTTCAAATGCCTCTTGAACTCTGTTTTCTCCAAAAAGTTTTTGACCTTGCTCAATAGCCTGGCAAATTGATTCTATCGGATGAAACTTACTTACTGCTAATAATTTTACAGAACCGTCTTGGCGACCGTAATTCTTTTCTGCAGCTCTTATTTCATTAATAACTTCATTTAATCTTATCATTTTTTTATTATATCAGCATTGATTACATCAGACAATAACAGAAGTTCTTCTACTGAAAGAGATTCTGCTCTTGTCATTGGATTTATGCCTGTTTTTTTTAATGCAAAATCAGCCTTGTCAGAGTTGCAAAGAAAAGCTGAAAGGTTATTTTTTACGGTTTTTCGTCTAGAAGAAAAAAGAGCCCTCTGCATTTTTACAAAAAGATTTGGATTTTGGCAGCACGGAAAATTCTTTCTTTTAGTCATTGAAAATGCTCTTGAAGCAACATTCGGCTTTGGCCAAAAATTCCCGCCTGATAAGTCGATAATACTTTTTAATTCGTAAGCCCATTGACACAAAATTGAAAATGACGAATAAGATTCTGTTCCAACTTTTGCACACGCTCTTACGGCGACTTCTTTTTGGACTGTAAAAATATTTTTTTCAAAGCGTATATTTTCTTCAATTGTATCAGCAATCAATGTTGCTGCAATATTGTATGGAAGATTTCCAAAAAATCTGTTCGGTCCTCCATTTTTATCAAACTCAATTTTCCAGGTTTTTAAAACATCGCCTTCAACTATATGAAACTTTCCTTTTTCTTCATAATCACTAAAAAATTTGTGCAATAACTGTGAAAATCCTCTGTCGATTTCAAAAACAGTAAGTTCTGCGCCTCGTTTTAGAATTTCGCTTGTCATAGCTCCCAATCCAGGACCTACTTCCCAAACTTTTGAAGTTTCGTTTATTTCTAGACAATCAATTAATTTTAAGCGAGCTTGTTCATTTATAAGAAAATTTTGCCCGAACTTTTTTTGCATTGCCATTCCGTTTTCTTGCAAAAAATTGTTTAAGTCCGAAGGCGAATTGTAATCAGGGTGATTTAGTAATGGCATAAAAGCTTCCATAAAAATAATAAAAAGTTTACAACCTTGTTTATTTTTCTAAAAACTCGAAGTTTGGGCTAAATAGCATTTAATTTTGCTAAAAAAAAATAAATGCAAAAAAAAACTGACTTCAAATTAGAAGTCAGTTTTAAGCGGCAGAAGGGAGTCGAACCCTCGTCATCAGCTTGGAAGGCTGAGATAATGAGCCGTTATATGACTGCCGCATCTCTATGCTTATAATATATAAAACTTATAAACTTTAGTCAATCACTTATAGAAAAAATTATTAATTTTTTTGTAAGTTTTTTAATTTTATTCGCCTTCTCCATTTACCTTATTTTCAAATCTAGTGAGCGAAGGAAAGTAAATCATATCCACATTTCCGCAGGCTCCGTTTCTTTGTTTCGCAACTATACATTTTGCTTCTTGAACAGTTGTGTCGTCAGTTTTATCAAGACGGTCTCTGTGAAGAAATAGAACAACATCTGCATCTTGTTCTATAGAGCCTGAGCCTCTAAGTTGGGCTAAATTAGGTTCCTGACCTTCTGCATCTCTTGCAACTTGACAGAGCGCAATAATCGGGATGTTTAACTCTCTAGCAAGAGCCTTTAGTGATTTTGAAATTTCAGAAACAGATTCAAAAACTTTTGCTTTTGGATCATCGGTTGAAATCAAACCGATATAATCTATAAAAATTACTTTTACATCGTAATTTGCTTTCATTCTTCTAGCCATTGAACGTAATTCTAAAAGCTGCATATTAGGAGTGTCACAAATGTAAAGAGGTGCTTGGTAGCAAAGGGAAGCTCCATCTTGAAGTTTTTTAAAGTCTGCAAGGCTAAGGGTTCCGCTCCTGATTTTTCCTCCAGGAATTCTTGCTACTTGAGAAAGCAGACGCTGTCCTATTGATTGATACGACATTTCTAGTGAGAAAAATCCGCATGGAATATGTTTTTCCACAGCTATTGTTTGCATCATAGAAAGGGCGAATGCGGTTTTTCCTATAGAAGGACGGGCTCCAATTATTATAAGTTCAGAATTTTGAAACCCATTAGTCATTGTATCCAATCTTGCAATTCCACTTGGAATTCCTGTGAGGTCAGCATTGTTTTTGTATCTCATGTCAATTATGCTGATAGTAGAAGGAATAACCTGCTGCATTGTCCAAACATTAGAAGTAGAACTGTGATCTGCTAAGTTAAAAATTCTTTTTTCAATTTCTTCTAAAAGAAATTTTGTTTCTTTTGATTCATCAAAAGCTAATGCTTTTATATCTGCAGAAAGTCTAATCATATCGCGCCTTATAGCGCATTCTTTTACAATATCGACATAAAAAGAAATATTTGCGCTCGTAGGAACTGTTTCTGTAAGTGAAGCAATATAAGCCGCTCCCCCAGCCTGCTCTAATTTTCCTGTTTTTGTAAGTTCGTCTTTTAGAGTTAATATATCGCCACGAATATTTTGCCTATTAAGAGAAGAAAGTCCTTCATAAACAACTTGATTTTGAAATGAATAAAAACGATCAGGAGAAAGTTGTGTAGCAACATCGCTCATAGCGTCCCAGTCAAGAAGAAGAGCCCCTAAAACTGCTTGCTCTGCATCGAGGTTATGAGGTGGTATTTTGTCTTTTAATTCTACGTGTTCCATTCTTTATTTTCCTACCCTAAAAAGGAAGTTTATAACGCAACTTTTTAACGATAAAAACAGACTGTATTTTCGGTGTTTTATCTTAACTTCCTTAAAAAATAATTAACAATTTATAAACAAGTTGTCCACAAAGCGTCAAACATATTTAAATACAACAAAGGCCGTTCCCAAAAAGAGAACAGCCTTTATCTAAATCTAAAGATTTTTAATTTAATTAATCTTTAGGTTCTTCTTTTTTTTCTTCAGAAGCTTCATCTTTTGCAGGTTTTTCTTTCTTTTCAGAAACTTCTGCTCCACCCTGTGCTTTTACCGTAAACTTTACTTCTGCAGATGCGGCTTCATAAAGCTTTATAATCGCATGGTAGTTTCCTACAGATTTTATTGCAAGGCCTGGAATTTCAATGCGTTTTCTTTCAATTTCAAAGCCATTTTTAGCAAATGCTTCTGAAAGAACTGTAGATGTAACAGCACCGTAAAGTTTTCCGTTTGCGCCAGCTGGCATTTCAATTTCCAATGCAAGTGCTTCAAGTTTTTCCTTGAGGCTTTTAGCATTCTGTCTTTTTACTTCCTTGCGAGCTTCAATTTCAGCTTTTTTTGCTTCAAATAAAGCCGCTGTTGCATCATTGTAAGGAACAGCAAGATTTCTAGGAAGAAGAAAGTTGCGAGCATATCCGTTAGCAACATTTTTTACATCACCTTCTTCACCAAGGTATTTTACATCAACATTAAGAATTACTTTCATTTTTCAAGCTCCTCTTGATTCTTTACTGACGTCACCAGGAGTAGGATCGCCAGCTTTAATAAAATAAGTTAAATTTAAAAACTAAACTACTCTGTTACAAATGGAAGAAGACAAATTGAACGAGCTCTTTTTATTGCTCCAGCCAATTCCCTTTGGTGCTTTGCACAAGTTCCTGTAATGCGTCTAGGAAGAATTTTACCTCTTTCAGTTGTAAAGCGGCGCAAGCCATCTGAATCTTTGTAGTCAATTTTTGCTTTGTTAGCACAGAAACGACAAACTTTTTTGCGGAAGAATGTCTTTCCCTTTGCACGACCGTTGTCGCGACCGTCGTCTTCGCGACCTTCTGTTTCTACAGAAGCTGCTTTCTGAGCAACTTCTTTTTCTTCATACATATCTTTTGTTTCTTCTGACATTGTATTTACTCCAATTTAGAAAGGAATATCCTCGGGGAAGTCTCCTCCTGTACCACCGTATGAATCATTGTCATAACTAGGTGATGGAGTTGCCATTGGTTGAGTGAAAGTCTGTTTAGGTTGGAATCCGCCAGATGCACCCCCAGTCGTCTGACCGCCATCTGCTCTTCCACCTAAAAGCTGAACATTTGTTGCAACGATAGAAACTTTACTAAATTTCTGTCCGTCTTTTTCCCATCTGTCTTGCTTTAGATAACCATCAACCGCAATCTGTTTCCCTTTTGTTAGATAAGGTTTTAGATTTTCTGCAGTTTTTCCCCAAATTGTTACATCGAAAAAATTAGCTTCTTCGATCCATTGTTCACCGCTTTTACGGCTCCTGTTGACAGCTATGCTCACTGTAGCCCTGGCTTGACCGTTTCCAACATATCCGAAAGAACGTTCATCTGCTCCTAGGTCCTTAGTAAGTCTGCCTACAAGAACTACGTGATTTAAATCTGTCGCCATTGTTTTACCTCTAAAACTAATTATTTTTCTTCAAGTTTTACGAAAAGGTATTTTAAAAGATTGCTTTGAATCTTAAATGCCTTGTCGATTTCTGTAATCTTAGAAGGATTAAGTTTTAGTGTGAAAAGAATAAATCGTCCTTTTTTCTGCTTTTTTACTTCATAGGTAAGATCTCTGTCACCAAAAAGGTCTTCTTTTTCGATTTCAGCACCAAAAGATTTAAGCGTTTCGCGTACTTCGTCAGCAGCTTTTTTTGACTTCTCTTCATCAAGTGGGAAGATAGTCATAAGTTCATACTTTCTCATAATTTCTCCTTATGGACAAATGGAGACTACTACTAGTCTCAAGGGGTGTTCTTATATGTTACAAAAATATTAATTTATAGTCAATAACTAAGTTGGCAGCATACCACAATCTTCTTCAGCAAATTTGAAATTCGCTGAAAGCGTTTTTTTTAACAGTTATAAAAGACTTGAAATTTAGGCTACTTAAATAAAATCAAACTTTCTGCTGTTTATGCTCATTAAAAGACCTATTGCAGTCATAGCAGTTAGTAATGATGAACCCCCGTAAGAGAGAAACAAAAGTGGAATTCCAGTAATAGGCATTATTCCCATTACCATTCCAACATTTATAAAAAAGTGAATCATAAACATGCCTAAAATGCCGGCTGAAATATACATTCCAAATCTGTTGGATGCATTTTTTACAATTATTAAGGTTCTCAACATGAGTACCAAATATATTAAAAAAACAAAGCATCCGCCTAAAAAGCCCCATTCTTCAGAAAGAATACTAAAAATAAAGTCAGTAGATTGCTGAGGCAAATATCTGTAATGGCTTTGTGTACCGTGTAAAAAAGAGCGGCCAAAAAGACCTCCCGAGCCAATTGCTATTTTAGATTGAATTATGTTCCAGCCAGCCCCTAGCCTGTCTATATCTGGATTCATGAAGATAATAAGTCTTTGCAACTGATAGGTTTTTAGAACTTTATCTGCAATAGATGACATTGCAAGTCCGATTGTTATAATTGAAAAAGTGTATGCAATCCAATAAAAATATCTCCTTCCATGAAAGTACTTTCTTACAATCAAAGCTATAAAAAAGATTAAAGCGGAAGCCATAATTAAAATAAGCTTTAACTTAAATGTTGTAAGAGAAGTTATCAATCTAAAAGAATTTTTTGCTATATATTGATTCCAAACTGGTAAAATTGTGAAGAAGATTGTTGCAAATCCTGCACCTATAATAAAAAGCAAAAATCTTATTGGAATTCCTGATACAAAACACATAACAAGAAAAATTGGTATGTACACGGAGGCAGAACCCATGTCTGGTTGAATTAAAATTAGTCCGCAAGGAATAATAAAAATTGCTAATGCGATTATAAATCTTTTAATCTGATTTTCGTTTATAGAAATATCCAAATATTTTGCAAGTGCTAAAATAAAAACTATTTTAGTAAACTCTGAAGGTTGTATGCCAAAATCTCCTATTCCAAGCCAGCTTCTAGCTCCGTTTACTTTTTTTCCAAACAGGAATGTTATGACTAGAAGTATTATTGAAGCTGCATAAATCCATTGTGCAGGACGTTCTAATTTTCTGTAATCGTAGAGCGCAAAAAAAATCATAAAGGCAAGGCCGATTACTGTCCAAATAATTTGTTTTATATATTCATTAGTTCTTAAAATACCATCTGCGTCTATTCCTGAAGAATATATAAAAGCAATTCCTGTGGCAACCAAAATGATTACACAAATGAACAATATATAATCGAATGCGTCCCAAAATCTGCCTTTCATAATGCTTTTATTCCTGTCTATTTCCGTTTTTCATAAGGTATTTAAATCCAAGTGCTGTTACAGCCTCTTCATAAGTCTGTTTTGCAAAAATTCCTTGAATAATTATATTAGTTGCGTAAGGTGCCCACCATTCCCATGGATTGCAAGCTTCTACCAAGGTTGCTACAACAACTTGTTCTTCAACAGGAGCGTCGTATGGAGCATAGGCAACCATCCAAGAATGCCAGCTGTCTTTATAACCTGTTACTTCGGCTGTTCCTGTTTTTCCAGCAGCCTTTACAATTTTGTTATGCATTGGATACTGAGGAGTACCATCTGATATTGTATATCTCATTATTTCTTGTATTTGAGGCCAAACTTCTGGATTTACATTTGATTTAAAAAGAATTTCAGGTTTTATCTCTTGAACAACTTCGTTTGTAACAGGATCTCTAACTTCTTTTAAAAGATGCGGTTTATAAATTACGCCAGAATTTGCAACCATTGCAGCCATATTCGCAACGTGCAAAGGAGTTGCCGTCATATATCCTTGACCAATAGAGGCTGACATCGTATCTCCCCCTAACCAGCGTTCGTGAAATTTTCGCTCTTTCCATTCTGCTGTAGGAACAAAACCTGAAGTTTGACTAGGCAAATCTATCTGCGTTCTTTGCCCAAAGCCAAATTCCTTTGAGTATGAAGAAATTAAATTGATTCCAAGATGATCTCTTCCCACAATCCAGTAATAAACGTCACAGGATTGTGCTAATGCGTTTTTTAAATCAAGCCACCCATGTCCAGGTTTTTTTACATGGCAGTGGAAGACTCTATTTCCGTAGTTTAATTCTCCCTTGCATTCAATTTTTTTTGAAGAAGGAAAAGCATCTTCGTTTAGCATCGCTGTTGAAATCACTATTTTAAATGTGGATGCAGGTGGATAAGCTGCATTTACAGCTCTATTTAAAAGCGGCTGATTTTTAGAATCTTCTATAAGAGATTGATAATAAGAACTTGATTCATCTGTATTAAATATATTTGGATCAAAATACGGATATGAAACCATCGCAAGAATTTCACCATTGGAAGGTTTTAACACAACCACTGCTCCAACTCGATTGCCAAGAGTTTTTTCAGCCAAAGTTTGTATTTCAGTATCAATTGTTAAAATAAGGCTTTTTCCAGTTTTAGGCGGCTCAATAACCGGTTTGTCAGAAATTACTCGTCCGCGAACATCTACAAGGCGGCTTTCTCTTCCTGGTTTTCCTTGTAGAAGAGCATCGTACTGTTTTTCTATTCCTGTTTTTCCTACAATACTGTTTCTTGTGTATCCTTGATTATACATTAAGTTCATTTCTTCTCGTGTTATATCACCAACATATCCAATAACATGAGCTAAAGAACCTGTTTCAATGTAGGTTCGTATAGGTTTTGAAATCCAAGAAACACCTGGAAGATCTGTTTTGTTTTCTGCAATATTTGAAATTACTGAGAAAGGAACATTTGATTTTATCTGGAAAGAAGAATAAGAACGTCTGCTTCTTAACGGAACTTTCTTATCTATTTCAAGTTTTGAAATTCCAAGCATGGCAGCTAATTTGTTTGCAACAGTATCATAATGTCCCGCAGGAATTTCTCCTGGAGTTATCTCTACAGCAAAAGCGTTTGTATTGACCACCATTGGCAAGGTTGCATTTCGGTCAAAAATTTCTCCTCTTTGTGCTGGTAGAACATTTACTTGGTTTGAATTTATTTCAGATTGCGAACGGTATGAACTTCCATTTCTTATTTGCAGAAAAAAAAGCCGGTAAAAATAAATAAGAAAAAAAATGATTATCATAAAGCCAAGAAAGAGAATTCTGTTATTTTTATCTATTGATGAATTTCGGGCTGACCGTATGCTTCTACGAAAACCCATTATTCAATTTCCTCCGATTTTGTGCTTATAATATTTTTAAAAAGATTTAGGAATTTAAATACGAATGGAGCTAACAAAGAGTTTGCTATGAGTTCAAAAAGAAACATAACTGAAAATACTTGATATGTTATAATTGATGTATAGAATAGCGACATAAGCCAAATGATAAGCGTCTTTGCAAATGTTCCGCAAAATCCTATTAAAACAGGCATAAAAAATCCAGAATAATTTACAGTTCCGCCAAGCCAACCAGAAAGGTATCCAATCAAAGTCCTTAGAACGCAGTTAAAACCAAATGGTGCTCCTGAAAGGAAATCTAGAAAAAGACCAGAAATAAAACCTGTTGATTCTCCATACATTCTTCCATTGATTAATGAAAAATAAAGGACGCATAACAATACTAAGTCAGGAACTGCAGGTAAAACTGATATGTTTGAAAGAATAGCAGTTTCTAGTAATGAAAAACATAATAAAATAAGTGCTGAAACTGAAAAAGATTTTAGCATTTTTAATTCCTTGCATCATTTATTTCTCTAAGATTGACGACTATTACATTTTCGAGTCTAGAAAAATCAATTATAGGTGTTAATTCAATATCTAAAGAAGTGTCATAATCTACAACAGTTATTTTTGAAATTGTTCCTAGAGGTATATCTCTCATATAATTATTGTTTTCTCCAGAGGTTACAACAATATCGCCGTAGTGCAGTTCTTCCAAAACCCTTTTTCTTATATAACGCATTTTTAACACTTCTGTTTGTATGCCAGTGCCATTTACAAGACCTAAATCCCTTGTGTTTTGAATTCTTGCAGATATGATGCAATCCAAATTATAAATTGGCATTACAACGCTTGTAAGAACACCTACTTGAACAATTTTTCCCACAAGTCCAGATGTTCCGTGTTCGTATGCAATTACAGGCATATTCTTTTTAATTCCATGAAAACTGCCTTTATTTATTGTTATATAAGCATTTAAATTGTCAGTTTCCCTGGAAATTATTTGAGCAGGATAATTTTTTTCTTCAAGTGAAGTTGCAAAGTCTAACTGTTCTTTTAATCGTTCGTTTTCTTTGCGTATTTCTGCATTTGAACGTTGCATTTGTTCATAATTTTCCAATTTTATAACAAGTTCGTCATAATCTTTTCGAAGCCTGCTAAGTTCCTTAGCAGCTCCAAAAGTTCTTGTAATCCCAGAAACAACAGAATGCACGCCGCTTTCTATTGAAGAAAAAATCGAAAATCCGATTTTTTTAAAATTTAGAACAAAACTTCCTGAACTAAATGCCAGCATGACGCCAGAGAATAATAGGTATATAATTAGCATAAACTCTGAAAATTTAAATTTCAGAGAAAGTTTCTTTTTTGAAGCCATCTTACTTAATCATTTAGACTGTCGTAAACAGAGCGACCTGACGACATATCTTTAAATAGTTCAAAAGCTTCTCCTGCTCCAAGAGCAACACATTCAAGAGGATTTTCAACAAGAATAACAGGTACTCCAGTTTCCTTTGAAATAAGCTTAGGAAGCCCTTTTAGCATAGAACCGCCACCTGTCATTACAATTCCTCTATCTATAATATCAGAAGCAAGTTCAGGTGGAGTCTTGCTAATTACGTTCTTTATTTCTTCAACAATAAGTTTTACAGGCTCTTTTAAAGCTTCTCTAACTTCAACACTGTCTATTTCAAGTCTTCTTGGAAGTCCTGTAATTGCATCCGTTCCTTTTAATTCCATCTTTTCAATAGTCTTATCAGGTGCTGCATTTCCAATTTGAATTTTCAATCTTTCTGCGGCTTGGTGACCTATTATCAAGTTGTGAACACTCTTAACGTGCTTTACAAGAGCATCATTAAATTTGTCGCCGCCAACGCGAATGGAACTAGTTTCTACCATTCCTCCTAGAGAAATTACAGAAATCTCGGCAGTACCGCCACCTATATCGCATATCATGTGTCCTGCAGGTTCATAAATAGGAATTTTTGCACCAATAGCGGCAGCTTTTGATTCTTCTATTATTTCAACTTCTTTTGCGCCCGCTTTTAATGCAGTTTCAATTACAGCTCTTTTTTCAACTTCTGTTATGCAAGAAGGAATACCGATTTTCATTCTTGTAGATTTTATAATCTGATGTCTTGGAGTTATTTTCTGAATAAAATACTTTATCATTCTTTCGCAACTGTCGATATCAGAAATTACACCATCTGCAAGAGGTCTAATAGCCATAATATTGCTCGGAGTTTTTTCAAGCATATTTTTAGCTTCAGAACCAACAGCAACAATTCTCTTTGTTCCTTTTTCTACGGCTACAACGGAAGGTTCATTTATTACAATTCCTTTTCCGCGAACATAAATAAGTGTGTTACATGTACCGAGATCTATACCGATATCAGTAGAAAATCTGTCAAAAAATCCCATAAATACTCCCGGATTAAAATTCAGCTATTTTTGCAAGAGCTCCTGGATGATTTACTTGAATGCGCAAGGTTTTTCTCCATTCCGCACGAGCTTTCACCAAATCGCCCTGTTTTTCATATATTACACCAAGATTATAGTATGCGTCTGCTGAATTTGGATTTTTTTTCAAAATAGATTCAAATTCGTTTTTTGCCTCTGCATACTTTTTCTCTTCAATGTATATTGTTCCAAGAAGATTCATACTTTTTAATACGAGTTCTTCATTTTCGCAATCGTTTTTAATGCGGAACAAATATTGTTTTGCTGTATTTGCCTGTCCAACTTTGTGGTACTGTTCCGCAATTGATAAAAGAAGTGAATCCGATTCCCTTGTAAGCAAGGCTTCTGTAAATGCCGAAATACTTTCCATCGGCATTTCCAAAGCAGCATAACTTAAGCCTAAGTATTCTGCTGCATCTAGAGCCTTGTAGCCAAGTCGTCTTGATTCTTCAAGATATTTTACAGCAAGATCTGCATAATAGTAAGATGAAATGGTATTTTTATAAAAATATGCCTTTCCTAGCATATAGTTTAATTGAGGAGTTAATTTTTTTCTAGATTTTAACAAAGCCACTCTTATGGAATTAATAGATTCATCTAGATAGCTTTGAACAGAAGCTGAATCGAGTTGAGAAACCGCAAGAAAAAAACTTGCGTAACCGTGATATGTAAGGGCGGTATTGTTAAAAGGATTTGTGTCAAGAATTTTTTGACTTATTTCGTATACGGATTTATAATCATAAACATTCCATTTTTCAATAAGAGCACTTGTTGTTGCAGAATTTAAAGACTTCTGACGAATGTTTTTGCACAAGAAAACAACAAAAACAGTAAGAATTACTGCCACTATAAAGAAAATAACTAATAGAGGAATAAACTTACTTTTCTTTTTTGCGAAATTACTTTCTTCTATAATGTTCTTACTCATATTTTATAAAAAAAACAGACGAGATAGTAAGCCGGGTTCTGTCATTTATCTTGCGATAAACGTAACCATCTATCCAAATCCATTGTTGCCAAGTGGACTTTAGCGATTTACCCGAAGTATAAAGGCCGAAATCCAAACTTCTGCTTAATCTTGCTCCAAATGAGGTTTGCACTGCTGCAAGTGTTACCACTTGTACGGTAGTCTCTTACACTGCCATTTCACCCTTGCCATTTTAGGCGGTATATTTTCTGTTGCACTTTCTGTCGCTTTGGGGATATACATAAAAAATGCATCTTCCGCAAAACGCCCGGTTATTACCCGGCATTTTTTTCGGTGGAGCCCGGACTTTCCTCATAGCAATAAACTATCATTAATTTACGCTATGCGATTACATCTCGTCTGTATTATTTTAGTTTTCAGAATCGTCCGATTCTACAATATCATCATCTTCTTCATCTGATAAATCATCAGAGTCGTCATACAAATCACTGTTTTCTGAATCTTCTTCGTATTCGTCTGAATCATATTCGTCATCGTCAGCGATTTCGCTTTCAAAGTCTGCAAGGCTTCCTGCATCATTAAAGAATGTTTCCTGTTCTGATTCATCAGATTCTTCGTAAAACAAAATTCGGCTACAGTATGGACAGAAAAGAATATTTTCCCCTTCCCTAACTTCGTTTGCAAACTGCGCTGGAAGAATCATATGGCAGCCAGTACATACGCCATTTTTCACAGCGACAATACCTTCTGAATTTCTCTGGATAATTCTTTGAAATTTGAACAAGACCTCTTGATTAAGTCCTGGAGTAATGCCTTCCTCTTGTGATTTTAAGTCTGCAAGCTCTGATTTATAAGATTCTATCTGAGAATTTAGAGAGTCCTTGCTAGAAGTAAGATCTGATTCTTGAGATGAAATCATTGCCTCTGTTGTTTTCAAAGTATCATCAAGCTCTGCTAAAATTTTATCTTCTTTTTGAAGTTCTTTTCTTAATTCTGATTCTTTTACAGATGCTTCTGAAATCTGTTTTTCAAGAGCTTCATATTCGCGGTGAGTTGTTATATTATCCATGTTTTTTTCACCAGCTTCGCGAGTCTTTATAGCTGTTTCAAGGTCAAGTTTTATATTTCCAACTCTTTCTTTTACAATTTCGTAATCCCTATTTTTTTCAATATATTCTTTTTTCATTCTGGCAAGAAGTTCTTCTTGCGAAGTCAACTGTTTAGGTGCTTCTTCTATTAACTGTTCAAGCTCGTATTTTCTGCCAAGTATTACTTGAAGGCTTTTTAATTTATCAAAAATTTCTGTTATTACCATAATGATGTTCCTTTTTTTCTGAATATCGTTTAAATATATAATAAATATGCAATTATGTCTATTCTATATGTAAGCAAAGTTTATGTTTCAATATAGTCCCTAAGTCCATTAGCTCTTCTAGGGTGTCTTAGACGCCGCAAGGCTTTTGCTTCTATCTGACGAATTCGTTCCCTAGTAACATTAAAATAAAGACCGACTTCTTCCAATGTTAATGAATATCCATCATCTAAACCGAATCTCATTTTTAGAACTTCCTGCTCTCTTGGAGGCAAGGTTCCTAAAACTTGCCTTAACTGTTCCTGAAGCAATTTGTAAGAAGTTTGAATAGAAGGATTTTCTACTTCTTTATCTTCTATAAAATCTCCTAGTGAAGAATCTTCCTCTTCTCCAATCGGTGTTTCTAACGAGATTGGTTCTCTGGCAACGCTCTTTACCTGTTTAATTTTTGCAAGTGGCCATCCTAACTGCTGAGCAATTTCTTCATCTGTAGGCTCTCTGTTCAGTTTTTGCATAAGTTGACGGCTTTCTCGTACAACTTTATTAATCTGTTCAATCATGTGAACTGGAACGCGGATTGTTCTTGCTTGGTCAGAAATGCTTCTTGTTATGGCTTGACGAATCCACCAGGTTGCATAAGTCGAAAATTTAAAACCCTTTCGATATTCAAATTTTTCAACAGCTTTTATAAGACCAATATTGCCTTCCTGTACTAAATCAAAGAATTGAAGTCCTCGATTTGTATACTTTTTTGCAATAGAAACAACAAGCCTTAAGTTTGCATTGATAAGCCTGTTTTTTGCTTTTTCCATCATAAGACTGCCGCGTTTTATTTCTTTAGCTTTTGAAAGAATTTCATCAATCGTATTTTCAAATTCATACTCAAGTCTAGAAAGTTTTCTGTCAATTTTTTGTATTTGAGTATATATATCGCGAATATCGTCTGTAGTCATATTCAGTTCGGCTTCAACTTTTGGCGCTTCGGAACGCATTGAAATGCGGCGGCCGAGCCGTCTAAGATCTGCCGGTGTTGAAATTCGCAGCTCTTTCATCTTTTTTTCTTGCTTTTGCCTATATTCTTCGATTTTTTGAGTTGCATCAAGAAATTTTGCTGTAAAGCGATCAAGTTCTTCTGATTGAATATCAATTTTTTGAAGTTGAGGCTGAATCTTTTCTCTAAGTTCCACTAATTGCGGTTCTTCGAAAATCTTGCTGGTTTGATTGGTTTCGAAAAGCTGCTTTTTTAAAGACATATACAACTTCATTTCTGGAAGAATTGGTTTAATCAGTTCACTGTAACAAGCTTTTAATCTCTTTTTTTCAGCCATTTCTTCATTAATTTCTTTTCTAGGTCTTCCAGGTTGAATGTCAATACGTGTAAATGCCTTCTGTGCAACTGCAAAAAATTCAGGTATCATTATTCCAGAATTCAACACAACTTGTTTTATGATATTGTTACCATCTTCCATCTGCTTTGAAAGTATGACTTCTTGTTCCGCAGTTAAAAGATTTTCTTTTCCTATTTCGCGCAGGTAAAGGCGGATAGGATCATCAACGCTAGACTCTTTATCTCCGTTTACGAGTTTAGAAGAACTTTCTTTTATTTCATCAACATCTTCATCTGGAGAATTTTCACTTTCATCATCTTCAAGAATCGTATCATCATCTTGTTCTTCATCTTCAAAAGGATCTGTTTCGATGACTTGAATTTTTCTTTCTGTAAAGATTTTTAAAGCTTCTTCCATGTTTGGAGAATTAATAAAGTCTTGACCTGCAATTTCATTAATTTCATCCCATGTTATAACGGTTTTATCTTTTGCATAGTCTAAAAGTTTTTGTATAATAGGATTCTGTTCCTGTTCCATTGGATATAACACCTTGTTTTTACAGTTAACATTTGAGTTTTTTGTCTAGTTTAATTTTCTCTTCGAGCATGGCATTTAATTGGTTTTTGTCATCATCGGTTTGTACAGTAAATGCTCGTATGCGTTGCATTAAGAGTTCTCTTTGTTTTTCCAAATTCCTGCGCTTAAACATTTTAATTGAATCCTGTATAGTGCTTTCATTTTCATCTTTGAATTCTCCCAAAGATATAGCACTTACTATCAGGCTACTTACGCGGTCATCAGAACAACGATTTAAGATAGTCGACAACGACAATGAATTTTCTAAATAGCATTGCTCAAGAATGTTATAAAGCTCTTTTGCTATAGGTTCTTCAAAATCTTCAGAAGTCAATTCGTTTCTGATTGTTTTATACTTTTCTAAATCGGCAATTATGGCAATAACACTTCGCAGTTCTGCAGTAAGCTTTAATTTTGTAGGATTGCTTTCGTCTTTGTTTGCCGGCTGCCGATTGTTTAGACGTTTACGGGCTTGCTCTCGATTTTGAAAATCTCTATTAACGGCCTCCGGCTTTAAATTATAAACTTGACATAATTGCTCAAGACTTGACTCTTTTTGAATATCTGAACTTAATGCATCTACATAAGAGAAAAAGGAAAGAGAAGCCTTTGTTTTTCCCTCAGGAGTATCAATAGGATACTCTTCACCTAGTTTAGATAATAAAAAGTCGCTATCCAATATAGCACTGTTTACAGCGCTAGTCAAGAATTCTTTTCCAAAATTTATCATAATTTCTGCAGGATCTTTTCCGCCAGAAAGTCTTATTACTCTTACAGTTATGTCGGCCTTTCTTAACATAAGAATTGCTCTTTCTGTTGCCATCTGGCCGGCTTTATCGCTATCAAATGATAGCAATACTTCGTTTACAAAAGGACGGATTATTTTTATTTGACTTTCTGTAAGTGCTGTTCCTAGCGGCGCTACAGCGAATTCTATTCCACACTGGTGGTATGCGATGCAGTCCATATAACCTTCGCAAAAAATTACTTTTTTATTTTCTTTTATAGATTTTTTTGCAAAGTTGAATGCGTATAGTGTTTCCCCTTTTTTATATTGGATTAAATCGCCTGAGTTTAAATATTTTGGACTATTAGGATTGTTGTCTAATTGTCTTCCGCCAAAAGCAACGGCTTTACCCTGCCTATTAAAAATTGGAAACATAAGCCTGTTTGAAAAAAAAGCAATTTCAGGATACTTTTTGCTAAAAAGCCCCGATTGCTCAAGAAATTCTTTTGAAAAGTTTTTGCTAATTAAAAATTTTTTTAGCCAAAATCTGTCTGAAGGTGCATAGCCGAGCTTGAATTTCTTTATAGTATCAAGGCTTATACCTCTTTTGGCTATATATTCAAGAGCCGTTTTTCCTTGCGTAGTTTCTGTAAGAATATAATGAAACATTGAAGCTGTTCGTTCATAAAGTTCTGTGTATTCTTCAATAAGTTTTATTTTAGGATCGGTTTTTTGCTGAAAACCATCTTCGTAGTGAACTGTAATTCCCGCTTTTTTTGCTAAAGATTCTATAGCCTCAGCATAGGAAAGTTTTTCTTGTTCCATTATGAATTTTATGACGTCGCCACCTGCATGGCAGCCAAAACAGTAATAGAATTTTTTTTCAGCATCAACATGAAAAGATGGTGTTTTTTCGCCATGAAATGGACAACATCCCCACCAATCGTTCCCGCGTGGTTCGAGTTTTGTGTATTCCCCGATTATTGAAACTATATCAGAGTTTTTTTGTACAGCGTCAATTGTTTCTTTTGAAATAAATCCCGTCATACTTTATTTTTTTATTCTGTTTATATATTTTTCGTTTTTGTGAGCATTAAAATTGCTTGAAAATACGTGTTTTCCAGTTGTTGCATCTGTCAATCTAAAAAAGTAATAGTTAGTGTTTGCCGGCGAAGCTGCTGCTTTTAATGCTACCAGACCAGGATTTGAAATTGGAGCTGGAGGCAGCCCTGCCCATTTATATGTATTGTAAGGACTGTCTATTTCTAAGTCGTCATAAGTGATGACATCTGGATGGGGTTTCCCTTTGATTTCTGTTATTATATATTCAATTGTTGCGCAGGAATAAAGACCAATGTTGTGAGCAAGTCTATTTGTAAAAACACTAGCAATAAGTGGAGCTTCTTCTTCTATTCTGTACTCTCTTTCTACAATCGATGCTAAAATCACTGTTTTATAAAGTTGATTGCTATTCAAACTTTTTAATGCAGGAATGTCGCTTATTTTTTCAAAGAAATTGTTTGCCATCTGAGTTACAACGCTTTTACCTGTCATTCCTGGTGTAAAAAAGTATGTGTCGGGGAAAAGAAAGCCTTCAAATGTCTGCGCATTTATTTTGTATTTTTCAAGAAGTTCCAAACTGCGTGCCGCTTCTAAAAAATCTTGAGAAGAACAGACTTCTGAAGCTTCTAGTTTTGCGGCAATTTTAGAAACTGTAAGCCCTTCTGGAAAAGAAAGTCTTATGTATTCTTGCTGTCCAGAAGAAAGAATTTTGCAAATTTGAGCAACGGACATATCTGTGCTGATTTTATAAACTCCACTTTTTAAAGAGAAATTAGAAGAGTCTGTTGTAAACACGGTTTTAATAAGAGGAAATCTAGCGCATGTGTAAAATACAAAACTACTGCGGATAAGTTTTTTTTGTTTTAGCGTATGGGATATACTTTTTATAGTTGTACCCGAAGGAACTTCCACCCTGACTGACACTGAATTTTTTTTTGAAGAAACTGCCTTTGTTCCTATAAAAAACAAGACCAAAAGAAAAACAACAATTGCCGCCAATAAAATTATAATTAAATTAATTTTTTTCTGAAATTTCATGAATAAAACCTTAATACATCCTCAATTGATAAAGATTTATAAATTTCCTTTTCAATTTCTGAAGAAAATCTAAGCAATTCATTAGGAATTTGCGCTTGATACTTTCTAAAAAACAAGGCTAATGCGCGTATTTCTTTTTTAGTAAAGCTATACTCAAATAAATCGTCTTGATTTTGTGAAGATTCTATCAAAATACAATCTCCTGATTTTCTGTTGCAAGCATTATTTCCATATCATCTTTGTGAGCTATAAACTTTGCATACCATCTTGCAGCTTGTAAAATGGAATCAAGTTTTTTGTCATCGTATACAGGCTCATGGTGAAACAAAACAAGTCTTTTTATATTCCAAAAAGCAGCAAAATCAATTGCATAGCAAAATGCAGAATGTCCCCAATTTTCTTTTCTATATGATTCTTCTACTGTGTATTGAGAATCTAATACTATTAAATCTGCGTTTTCAAATACTGCTGCACGGCTTGGGATTTTTATAAAGTCGTTTCGTGTTAATTCAACATCTGTTGCATAAACAATTTTTTTGCCATTTTCAGAAAAAGAAAAACTGTGGGAATTTCCAGGATGCGACATTTTGCAAGTATTTATTTCTACATTGTTTATAAAAAAAGATTTGCCTTCTTGTGCTGTGTGAAAATTTATTTTACTTGCAAGAGATTCAAATGAGGCATTTTCTGGAAAAAAGGGAGACCTTTGCTGTTCTTTAAGCAACTTTTCCGCTTCTGGTACAGCTGAAAATATTTCGAGTGTTGAATTTTTATCATAGATTGCATCAAAAAAAGGAAGCCCCTGTATGTGATCCCAATGAAAATGCGAAAAAAATAGATTGTAATGCTTGTCTTTAGGTAAATGGTCTGATTTGCCAAAGCATCGAATTCCAGTTCCAGCATCAAGAATGATTTGAGTCTCATCGTCGCTAACAATTTCTACACAAGGTGTGTTTCCGCCAGTTGTTCCAAAAATCCATTCAGGAAGAGATGAAACAAATCTTTCTCTAGAATCGGTAGTTTCAATATCTTTTGAGGAAATGCGTTGAACTGCTGCTATAATCTTTGACTGAATCTGTTGCGATGTTAAAGGTGTAGGAACAGAACCTCTTACACCCCAAAAATAGATTTTCACTTTTTCCTCTCTATATATTGAAAAAGAATTCTTTCTACTAATTTAATCTATATAGCATGAGTTTGTCAAATGACAATTGCAATTCAAAATTCAAAAACTTTTATAAAAAAAAGCCGGATAAAAAATCCGGCTTTTTGGGGAGTGTAGGATTCGAACCTACGAAGGCAAGGCCAACAGATTTACAGTCTGTCCTATTTGACCACTCTAGAAACTCCCCATAAAAAGCTGCCTGTAGGATTCGGACCCACGACCCCGAGATTACAAATCACGTGCTCTACCAGCTGAGCTAAGGCAGCATATTTATTGGTTGTTCGTGTCGAACGTGTTTCATATTATACTTTCTTAAAAAAATAGTCAATAACAAAACTAAATATTTTTGAATATTTTTAATTTTTTTTGTTTAAAAATTAAGCTTTCAGGTAAAACTTAGAGTTTTTTATAAAGGTGAAAAAAAACGCTTTCAGCGAATTTTCAATTTGTTGAAGATTATACTTTTTAAAAGCAAGCGCTTATAAAGAAGCTATCTTTTTAGGTCTGGTCTAAGTTTTTCAGCTCCTCTTATGTAAATTCCTTTTGGAACAGAATTTTCTTCCATATAAGCTGTTAGCATAATTCTTATAACTTTTTCTAACCCTCCTTCAATATAGGCTTCTTGACTACAAAAAAGAGGAATATTAGAAGTATCTATTTTTGTATAATTTTTTCTGAAGGCAGCGCATGGATTTATTTTGTCTAAATCTTTTGTTAATGTAAAATGCATAGAAACAATGTCTTGCTCACTTAGATTGTTTTCTTCAATTATTCTGGAACACATTTCTAAAGTTGCATCTTTTATTGAATCTACAGAATTTTGGGCACAAGCAGCCCCTCTTATACAATATAATTTTTTCATTTTAAACTCCTATAAAACAGTTCGCAACGCAAACTGTTAAAGATAAAAACAGATGTCAATTTTTGTAGTTTTATTTTAATCATAATCTATATCAAAATTCATGGATAATTTTGCTTAAAAGTTTTTCTGATTCATCTTTTGCCCTTTTTTTAGAAGATGAAGTTTTATTTTCTTTAGGAACATTGTTTGAGTCTTCAGTTTTTTCATCTTCTGTATTATTAAAAAGGTAAATAGAACGTGCGCTTTCGTAAAGTGAATAATCTGGAAAAACTGCTGATTTTACAGAAAAGTTTTGGAAGTGTATATTTTTAAAAAGATTGTCAGCATTTGTTAAGTAAAGAAGTTCCTCAGTTCCGACTGTTTCCGGTCCAAACAGCCTGTCGGTCTTGGTTTTTTCTAAAAAGTAAAAAACGGCTTTTTTAGCGACCTCGCAAGCTGAATTTTGTAAATACTTTTCTAGAGTTTCTTGGTTTGATATAGAAGAATTTTCAATCAATTCTACAAAATCTTCGGGATATAAAACTGCTGTAACATCAAAATCAAAATTATATGAAAAATTGGGCTGTTTTTTATAGGCTTTTGAATAATCCTCCCCGGAAGGCAGAGTTCCGGAAACTTTTTGCGTAAAAGAAATTGGCTCCGTTTTAAATATTACTATTTTTGCATTTTTTGGAATTAAAAATTCCCAATGCCATGAAAACTTGCCTGGAACTATTGGCTTTGAAGATATTCCTGCTAGTTTTGAAATAACAACGCCTATAGAATTCGGTTCTATTTTAAATTGCCCCCATCCTATAAAAAAAATGGCACTTGCAAAAACTAAAAGTATAAAAAGACAGACAATTGAGCTAGCCCCTTTTTTTTTCATTAAAGCCTCTTGACTGGTAAAAATTTCTTTTTTAGTATAGCAGTGGTCTATGGGAACTTCAAGGCAATTTTTTGATAAAAAAAATACATTTCCTCTAATCCGTACCTTGATAAAAAGGTCGATTTTATTCTGTACATTATTTCTTTCTGTGCTTATAATTTTTTATCTTATAGGAAATTACCAGTCATTTTTGCCAGAAAACCAAATTATGATTTTAAAAGTCGCTCAATTTACTGCGATAAGTCTTTGTGTGCTTGTTTTAGTAGAAATTGTTTTTATGATATTTCTAAGAATTTTCTATTCGATAAAAAATAATGGTATCTTGAAAATTATAAAGCTAGCATCTTTAACTTTGCTGTTTTGTTATGGAATGGCGATTTTAATCATCTTTAGAGCAATAGAAATTCTTTCAATGGGGATAAACTGATGTTTCTTTTTTTTACAAATAAAATAAAAATTCCTGAAGTTTTAAAAAAGATTAATAAAGTATTTAAAAAAAATGGATTTGAATGTTACCTAGTCGGAGGTGCTGTCCGCGATTTTCTTATGAAAAAAAAGCCTTCTGATTGGGATTTGACCACAAATGCATTTCCTAATCAAGTTATGTCAATGTTTAAAAAGGTAATTCCTACAGGTATTGCCCATGGAACTGTTACTGTTCATTACATGGGAAAACAGATTGAAGTCACCACTTTTAGAACAGAATCTGATTATACTGATGGCAGGCATCCTGATTTTGTAAAGTTTGCTAGCAATATTCAAGACGATTTGAGTAGACGGGATTTTACAATGAACGCTATTGCAGTTTCCTTAGATACAGGAAGACTTGTAGATCCTTTCCATGGTAAAAAAGATATAGCAAGAAAGATTATAAAAACTGTAGGAAATCCAAAAGAACGTTTTTTAGAAGATGGATTGCGTCCAATTCGCGCAGTGCGTTTTTCTGCTCAACTAAATTTCAAAATAGAACAAAATACGTATAAAACTCTTTTTGACAATCAAATTAAAGAAAAAATTACATCCATAAGCGTAGAACGGTTTAGGGACGAATTTATAAAACTTTTAAAAGCCAGAAAACCTAGCGTAGGACTTAAAATTTTAGAAGAAACAGGCATTTTGAATTTTTTTATGCCAGAATTAACATCCTGCAGGAATTGCATACAAAACGATGGCAGAGGTTATCATATTTTTGATGTTATGGACCACTGTTTTTACGCTTGCGATGGAGCGCCTTGCGAAAAACCTTTGCTTAGATTAGCGGCATTGCTTCACGACATAGGCAAACCTGATGTAAGAATGGAACACTTCGAAAATGGAATTAAGATTGTAAATTTTTATAACCATGAAAAAAAATCAAAAGAAAAAGCTGAAATTCTTATGACAAGATTAAAGTTCAGCAACGCTGAAATAAAATATGTTTGTCATTTGATTGAAAATCACATGTTTCATTACGAATCTGCTTGGTCTGACAGTGCGGTTCGCCGGTTTATAGTAAAAATTGGCAAAGACAACATTGATGATTTAATTGATTTGAGGCTTGCCGATATGTATGGAAAATACAACAAGCCTGTTCGCATTCATGATAATCCTGCTTGCATTCTTTTAAATGAGCTAAAAGACAGAGTTGAGCAAATTGAAAAAAGTTCTTCTGTTTTGAACATGAAAAATCTTGCTATAAATGGAAATACCTTAATTAAGGCTGGAATTCCTTCTGGTAAAGAGCTCGGCAAAATTTTAAAAGAGCTTTTTAATATGGTTTTAGAAAATCCTTCAATGAATACAGAAGAAAAACTTACAGAATGTGCCTTGAAAATGTATCAAAGCACATTATGATGTAAAAGTCTTTTTGCTCAAAATTTCCCGGGCTTTCAGTTTATTAAGTTGAAAGCCGAGTTTTTTTATAAATGTAAAAAATGCTTTCAGAGGAGAATTAATCTTTGTATTTTTTTCCATCAGAAAAAGCTTTGCCAACTTTTTTTCCAAGCACAAGATAGTCTTTGTTTATAGGATCGTAAGTAATTGGAGAAAGGGCTTGAACATCGATTTTTCCGTCTTCAAGACATAGTTTTTCTTCAATGCCAACATTTTCAATAGAACCTAGCAGCCTGCAAGTTTTTTTGTCATAGCTTATTACTTTGCATTCCAGCACAAAGCTTAACTCTTCGATTACAGGCGCGTTTACAAATTCGCTTTTTGTAACATGAAATCCACATTTTTCGATTTTATCAGGCTCTTTGTTTGCAGAAACAAGACCTAAGTAGTCGCATTGGCCAGCGTGCTTTGCGTCTGCAAGGCTTACAGTGAATGCTCCTGTTTTCAAAAGATTTTCAACTGTTTTATGTTCGGGGCTTAAACAAATATTAATTTGATTGTCATCAGCTATCCCTCCCCAAGCGGCATTCATTGCATCTGGAATGCCGTTTTCATCATAAGTTGCAATAATAAGAACAGGCATAGGATATAGCCATGTTTTCGAGCCAAAGTTTTTTTTCATTTTAACCTCCAATACCGTTTGGCTAAGGCGCGCTTGCGTTTTTGTTTTTTTTTAACTTGAAGTTCGGGCTAAATAACCATATTCATTACTTCGCGGACTTCGTCTAGTGTTTTTATAGCAATTTCCCTAGCATGCTTTACACCGTCTGTTAAAACTTGCCGAATATATTCAGGCTCGTTTTCAAGCTGTTTTCTTCGTTCTCTTAAAGGTCTAAGCTCTTCGTTAAGAGCAGTTGTAAGTTCGCTCTTTAACATGCCGCCCCCGCCTTCACCTATTCTTTCTGCAACTTTTTCTGGACTTTCTTTTGTGCATAGGGAAATAATCTGCAATAAATTTGCTACTTCCGGTCTGTTTACCGGGTCATAAGTTATATGACGCTCTCCATCTGTCTTTGCTTTTTTTATAAGCTTTGCGGTTTCGTCTTCTGTGGCGCTGAGCATTATAGCATTTCCGCGGCTTTTGCTCATTTTTTGAGTTCCATCTAGTCCCATAATGCTAGGTGTTTTTGAAAGCAAAACTTGTGGAAGAGGAAAAACGCCTTCTTTTCCTGAACAAAATTTTTTATTAAATCTGTTCGCTATTGTTCTTGCAAGTTCGACGTGAGGAAGCTGGTCTTTGCCCGCAGGAACAACATTTCCTTTGCAAAAAAGGATATCAACTGCTTGATGCACTGGGTAAGTATACATTCCTGCATTTACATTTGTAAGTCCTGCAGATTGAATTTCTTCTTTTACTGTAGGGTTTCTGCTAAGCTCGGCATTTGAAACAAGCGTCAAAAAAGGAACTAAAAGTTGATTCGCTTCTGGAATATAACTGTGCGGATATATGATTACGTTTTCGCTAGGTTCAATTCCTGCCGCAAGATAGTCTATTACAAGCTGTTTTGTGTTTTGGCTAATTTCCTGATAAGCATCGTGATCTGTTAGGACTTGATAATCTGCAATTAAAATCATAGTTGGAACGCCCATTTTTGAAAGACGCACGCGATTTTGCAAAGAGCCAAAGTAATGACCTATGTGAAGCCTTCCTGTAGGTCTGTCGCCAGTAAGAACTCTGTATTTTGTAGGATTCTTTATTAAATCTTCTTCAAGTTTTTTACTTGCTGCAAGAGCTGCTTCATAAGTTGAACTGTTTATTGTTTCTGCCATAGTTTCCGCCTACTTTTCCTAAAAAATGTATATAACAAATATAAGATAAAAAAGCCCTTTTTCGCAACTGTTTTTTATCAGGTAAAAAGACGCTTTTTGAAAACTCGACTTTAGATTTAAAAAGTAATAGAATAAATCTATTATGAAAATGAAATTATTTCAGCAGTGGCTAGATTCTTTTTTAAATTTTGAAAAAACACGGACAAAAAATATATTTTGGCTAGAAACAATGAAATTCTTGTGTAAGAAAGCTGGAAACCCGCAAAATTTAGTTCCGTGCATTCATGTTGCCGGCAGCAAAGGAAAAGGCTCTGTGAGCAAAATGCTAGCTTGCATGATAGAAGCTGGCGGAAAAAAATGCGGACTTTACACTTCCCCGCATATTTGCAATTTTAGAGAAAGAATTGGAAGCTCTATGGGATTTTTCGAAGAGTCTGTTTACGAAAAATCTGCTGACGAGCTTTATTCTCTTGTTACTTCAATTCCCAAAGAAGAATTTCCTGCGGAGCGTCCTGTTACCTGGTTTGAACTTGTTACATTGTATGCATTTATATGTTTTAAAAATGCAAAAGTTGATTTTGCCGTATACGAAACAGGTCTCGGCGGCAGACTCGATTCCACCAACATTGTAATTCCGCAGGCAAGCGTAATTACTTTAATAGAACTAGAACATACAGATATTTTAGGAAACTCGATTGAAAAAATTGCCTCAGAAAAGGCTGGGATAATTAAACAAAAAATTCCTTGTGTGATTGCTCATCAAAAATACAATGAACCTTATAAAGTCTTTGAAGAAAAATCAAAAGAATTAAAAAGCCACTGTATTCTTGCGGAAAAGATGTTTCAAAATGAAAACTATTCTTATAAGAACAATCGTCTTTTTTTTAAATTAAAATATTCTTCTGCTTGTAATGCTTTAAAAAAAGATGAGGAATACGAAATTCTATTAAAAATGGCTGGCAATGTTCAACTAGAAAATGCGCAGACTGCAATTGCCGCTTTAAAAACAGTTTTTCCAAATGCAACAAAAAAACAAATAGAACAAGGTCTTTCAAATGCATTGCTTCCAGGACGCTTTCAAATTGAAAATATAAAGGGTGCAACCTGTGTTTTAGATGGCGCTCATACTCCATCAAGCATTGAAAACTGCGTAAAGACGCTAAAGGAAGTTTTTCCAAATAGAACTTATTGCCTTTTATTTGCCTGTGCAATTGATAAAGATGTAAAAGATATTGTTCCGATTTTTAAAGAAACGTTTAAAAATGTTTTTATAACTTTACCAGGTTTTGAAAGAAAATCTGACATAAAAAATATTGAAAATCAATTTATTCAAAATAAAATAGAATGTGTTGTAGATAGCAACTGCAATACAGCCATAAAAAACGCTTTGTTAAAAGCAGAAACTGAAAATTCTGTTCTTCTGATAACAGGCTCGTTCTATCTTTTGTCAGAAGTTTTTAGTCTATATATTGAAAAAAAACATTTATAACCATAGAATAAATAATTATGCGATGTACTAAAGCTATTATATATAAAGAAAATCTTATAAATAACATAAATGAAATTAAAAAAAATCTTAATTCTGGTGTAAAACTTTGTTGCGCGGTAAAAGCTAATGGCTATGGAAACGATGCAATTGCAAGCGCCCGCATTTTTGAAGAAATGGGGGCTGAATATCTTGCAATTGCAACCATAGATGAAGGCATTGAACTTAGAAACGCTGGAATAAAAGCAAATCTCTTGATGCTGAGCCTATGCACTTATGAAGAGTTTCCTGATTTGATTAAAAACAATATAACTCCCCTGGTTTTTGATTCTGAGTATATTGCCGTTTTAAATAAAGTCGCTTGCGAACTGCAAAAAAAGGGGTATCCAGTTTTTCTTGCAGTTGACACTGGCATGGGAAGAATAGGCTGCTATAAAGAAGAGGCGGCAGCTTTAGCAAAAATTATAGAAGAGTCTTCAAATCTTCAGTTGGCTGGAATAATCACTCATTTTGCGGTTAGCGATGGTATAAAGAGCAAAGACATAGAATACACAAAAAAACAATATGCTGATTTTTTGGAAGCTATAAATAATGTTCAAAAAATTGGAATCAATCCTGGCATTAGAACTTGTTGCGCAAGCGCAGCTGGAATTGCGCTTGCTGAAATGCAACTTGATATGATTCGTCCAGGAATTATTCTGTACGGATATTACGCAGACGAAGTTACAAAAGAATATCTTGAAAAAAAAGGCATTAGGCTGGATTTAAAACCTGTTATGCAATTTGAAACAGAAGTCTGCTCTATAAGGCGTCTTTTAAAAAATCATCCAGTAAGCTATGGTTGCACTTGGTCTTGCAATAAAGAAACTGATATTGCAGTTCTTCCAGTTGGCTATGCAGATGGGCTTTTGCGCCGCAATAGTCCTGGAATGAAGGTCAGCATAAATGGAAAAGCCTATCCAATTGTTGGCAGAATCTGTATGGATCAGTGCATGGTAGATATCGGCTTGAACAATAAAGATGTAAAACGCTGGGACAAAGCTATTATTTTTGGACCAAAAGATAAAGGTGCTATTTTTGATGCAAACGATATTGCAAAAATGACAGGAACAATATCGTATGAGGTTATGACAAGCCTTTCAAAACGAGTCAAAAGGATTGTAAAATAAACTTTTTATCAATATTAAAATGAGGCATTATTATAGGTTATTATTATATTGAGAAATTTAATAATAAATATTATAATGTTATGATTCTTTATAGCAAAATTTTAATATTTTTAAAAAGTCTCTTTTTAGATTTTTTAGAAATTTAAAAAGTTAGTAAATTAGTAAATATGGGAGGATTCCGCTTTTTACGGAGAAAAAAAATGAAAAAATCGAAAATATTTAAAACATTTCTTATTGCAACTAGCCTAACCACTTTGTTTTCATGCGTTTCAACAGGAGTTTCAAAACCATCTTCAAACGAAAACGGCAATAACGAAGACTCTTTTGTAGAAGTCAACGAGCCTTCTGAAAAAGTAAAACGAGAACCTAAACCAATTACCGTGCAAAATACATCAAATCAAAAAGAGCAGAATTTTAAAAATTTGCTAAAAAATCTTGAGCTAAAAGTTATTTCTGCTCCAAATTCTAACAAACCAGTTTATACAGGGCAACAGTTTTCTGTACCTTATGTAATCCAAGTATTAAATGAAAATGAAGCTGCAGAAGGAATTGATATTACAGTTTCATGGCCGATTTCAAGGACTAATGATACTGTTTCCTATGGTACAACTAAGCTAAAAACAGATGCCGAAGGCAAAATTTCTTTTTTACCACAAGCAGCTAGCATAGCCTTTGATGATAAAGTAACATTCTATCCTACTCCTGTCAGTTCCTCTTCTAATATAGTTCAAGAAGCCTATGCACTTGCAGTTGAATCTCCTTATAAAGTAAAGTCTTCCCTTACAAAATGGCCTGGTGGAATCATTTTTGTATATGACGTAAATGAAAAAGGAACGCCTACAACAAACAGTTTTAGTTTTCTTCAATATCTAAGAAATTCTGGAATAAATGCAGGAAATGCGCCTGTAAGCGATTCTTCTTATTTGAACAAAGAACCTATTGATGTATATAAAGAATGTATAAATATAACTTCTGGAGAAATAAAGCGAGCGGCAAACTTCTTGGTGGTAGGCTCCTTAAAATATGCAAAGCCTGCAGAAGTAACAGAAACAAGCGCAACTGTTGCAATAACAGCAGATATAACTTGCATTGAAATGAAAACTGGCTCAGTGGTATATAAAACTTCAATAACAGAAGAATCTTCTGGAAAGTCAAAAAGTATTGCAGAACAAGCTGCAAGAAAAATAGTTGCAGAAAAAGCTGCCGAATCAGTTATTTTTGGAATGTAAGGAGAGAAGATAAAAACAGCCGAAAATAGCGTCTGTTTTATCTTGAAAAGTTTGCGTTGCAAACTTTCTTATCAACTGTTGTTTCTCACTCCGTTGCGAAACAACTTAAAAAGTCAATCCTAAAACTGAAGTTTTAATCTTGACTTTTTATGGGAGAGAAGATAAAAACAGCCGAAAATAGCGTCTGTTTTATCTTGAAAAGTTTGCGTTGCAAACTTTCTTATCAACTGTTGTTTCTCACTCCGTTGCGAAACAACTTAAAAAGTCAATCCTAAAACTGAAGTTTTAATCTTGACTTTTTATGGAAGAGAAGATAAAAACAGCCGAAAATAGCGTCTGTTTTTATCTTGAAAAGTTTGCGTTGCAAACTTACTTTTCATGGGAGAACAAAATGATTTATACAGATACAAGAGATAGCAACGTAAAAGTCGATTTTCGTACAGCAGTTATGAATGGAATGAATTCTTCTACAGGAGGACTTTATATTCCAATTGATTTTCCTAAATTAGAAAAATCTTTTATAAATAAAAATCCAGAGCCTTCTTTTAGAGATGTTGCTTTCAATATGGCAAAACCTTATGTAGAAGGTGAAATTCCTGATGAAGATTTAATGGCTATTATTCAAGATGCTTATCCTTTTACTCCTAAAGTAGTCCCTTTAGATTCAGTATCTTACATACTAGAATTGTTTCATGGACCAACTTGTGCTTTCAAAGATTTCGGGGCTAGATTTATGGCACGTGTTATGTCTTATTTTAATAGGACACAAAAAGGAACTTTGCACATATTAGTTGCAACTTCTGGTGATACCGGTAGCGCTGTTGGCAGTGCTTTTCATAATGTTCCAGGTCTCGATGTTACAATTTTGTATCCAGAAGGAAAAATTTCTTATATTCAAGAAAAGCAGCTTTCTACTTTTACAGGAAATGTTCGTGCTTTAAAAGTAAAAGGAACTTTTGATGACTGTCAAAAACTTGTAAAAACAGCATTTACAGATTCTGATTTAAGGAAAGAATTTAGACTGTCATCTGCAAACTCTATAAATATTTCAAGGCTCTTGCCTCAGAGTTTTTATTATATGTATTCTTCTCTTGTTGTCCGCAACAGAGCTGAATTAGACAGTAAAATTGAAAATCCTGATATTTTAATGTCTGTTCCTTCTGGTAATTTTGGCAATCTTACATCAGGTTTAATTGCTAGAGAAATGGGAGCTCCTATAAAAGGTTTTATTGCCGCCACAAATGAAAATAAAACGATTCCAGATTGGATTGCTACAGGAAATTATGATGCCCGCCCATCTGTAGAAACTTATGCAAACGCAATGGATGTTGGTGCTCCAAGTAATTATGAAAGAATTAAAGCAATGTACAGTCTTGAGCAGGTTCGGGAACTTTTTGCTTCTTATTGGCTTGACAATGACGGAATAAAAGACGCTATTTATAAATGCAATCAAAAAACAGGCTATATAATTGATCCTCATGGAGCAATTGCTTGGCAAGCTTGGAACGACATTAAAAATGGCGCTATGCAAGAACTAAAAAATGGCAACAAAAATGATTGTCAAAAGCCTGGTCTAACTCCTAATCTTCCTTGCTGGGCAGACTCTGTTATAGATAAAAAAGCTGTATGCGTTATTCTTGAAACTGCGCATCCTGCAAAGTTTGGCTCAATAGTAAGCGAGGCTATAGGTCGTGAACCTGCAATTCCTGAAAGGTTGCAAGAAGTTATGGCTTTGCCTGATAATGCTATTTCTATGGAAAATGATTACAAAAAATTTAAGGAATGGCTAGAAAATAATCTTGCTAAATAAATAGGTTTAACGAACTGTTAGTTTAGTATCTAAAAAAAAGGGATAGACAAATCCAAAAAGTATTTTAACTTAATGGACAGTCTACCCTTTTTTATTTTTATAAAAACTAAAAACACCGGGTTCAAGTTTTTAAGAACGCATGCGAACTACAAACCTTGCTCCCGATGTATTGGTTTTACTAAAAGTATTATATAGCCTTAATTGCAAGCGCAAATATAAATACTACTGCAAGAATCCAAGTAATAACTGGAATTTCTTTGATTCTTCTGCCTGCAATTTTTGCAATTACGTAAGCAATAATTCCAAATGCAATGCCTTTTGAAATTGAGTATCCAAATGGCATTACTAAAATTGTAATAAATGCAGGAATTCCTTCAGTAAGGTCTGTAAAGTCAATTGAAGAAACAGATTGCATCATTAAGAATCCTACAAAAATAAGTGCAGGAGCGGTGGCACAAGATGGCACCAATGCGAACAATGGAGAAAGGAACAAAGAAACTAAAAACAAAATTGCAGTAACAACAGATGCAAGCCCTGTTTTAGCGCCAGCTGCAACACCTGAAGAAGATTCTACAAAAGATGTTACTGTAGAAGTTCCAAGACAAGCCCCTGCTACAGTTCCCACTGCATCGGCAAGAAGAGCTTCCTTTACTTTAGGAATATTGCCATTTTCGTCTATAAGTTTTCCCTGTTCAGCGACTCCCATAAGAGTTCCTATAGTATCAAAAATATCAGTGAACAAAAATGTAAAGAATACACCGAAGAATTTTAAAGAAAGCACACCAGACCATTCAAAATGGAACAAGAATGGTTTTGCAGGAAGAGAAACTGGCTTGAAACCTTCAGGAATTTTTGTAACTCCAAAAGGAATACCAATAATTGTTGTTGCTATAATACCAATAAGAATCGCGCCTGGTACTCTAAGAATGTAAAGAATGATTGTAATAACAAGACCAATAAGAGCAACTATTGCTGTTGTGTGTTCCATATCAAAAGCATTGAAGCCAATAATTGTTCCATTTTGAGATGTTACAATTCCTGCATTGTTAAGTCCAATAAGCGCAATAAAAAGGCCAATACCAACTGCAACAGCTTTTTTCATTGTTGAAGGAATAGAGTTGATAATTGCTTCTCGAACTCCAAAGAATGAAAGAACTATGAAGAGCAAGCCTTCTAATAAAACTGCTGTAAGTGCAAACCATGGAGAGCAACCCATTCCAAAACATACTGTATATGTAAAGAATGCATTGAGACCCATACCAGAAGCAAGAGCAACCGGCATATTTGCAAGAAAAGCCATTACAAGAGTTGCAATAGCTGCAGAAACTGCTGTTGCTGTAAATACTCCGCCGAAGTTCATTCCTTCGATGCCACCGAGCATACCTGGGTTTACAGCAAGAATGTAAGACATTGCAAGAAAAGTTGTAATACCACCGATTATTTCGCGGCTAACAGTGGAACCCCTTTCTTGAATTTTAAATAATCTTTCCATTTTAACTTATTCCTCCTTTAAAATGAAAAACACAGTTATTATACCACAATGCAAAATAAAAAAATAGGTCGAAAGCAGAAGTTTTCAAAAAAATTAGACTAAAATCGAGTAAAAAAAATAAAAACGTAAGCGAATTTTCAATTTATAAAAAACTGAAAATAAGGGCTAAATATTCTTTTTAAAATGAAGGACACTTTGCAAATATTGACACTATTTTTGCAATAGGAAAATAGATTACTTTCATTATAAAAATTGAAAAAGGCAATAAAAATGGAAATATTAAACATAGAATAAACAAAAAAAGTCCCAGATAAATAAAAATGTTTATCAATGGCGAAATAATTATGCTAGAAATAATGCCGATAGGAGCGAAGGAATTTAATTTTACAATCGAAATTGGAGCTGTTACAATTTGAGCCCCGCAACTAGCTCCTAAGTCTGTAGAAAGTTTTACAGGCAATTTTGAAATGGTAATAAAATTAAATAATTCGCTAAATGCAAGAATTCCTGCAAGAGCGCCGTACGAAAGCTGAAAAGAAATCTCGTTCAAATCGCAGGGTTTTATTATCGCATGGATTAAAAAAGAGGCTGAAAGTATATTTAACATTTTTATATCTTTAAAATTGCATATTGAACAAAAAATTAATATAAGGCTGCAAATCATTGCTCTTAATAAAGATGGCGACAAGCCTGCAAACCAAACAAATGTACAAATTGCAAAAGTCTGTAGAAAAGCAGATAAAAACTTGTTTTTAGTCTTTTTTCCTAGCTTTTTAAAAATAGAAGAAAACAGTGAAAGGTGCATTCCTGATAATGCAAGAATATGAGAAAGTCCTGCATTTTTAAAATCTTTGCAAAGACTAGGCTCAGCATACTCTTTTATTCCTGAAATAAGCGCCATAAAAAATCCGCCAGGCTTTCCCCAAGAATACATTAATCTTCTAAAGTGAATTCTGCATAAACCTCTTATGTATTGAATTTTATTAAATAAGGAATGTTCCTTTTTACCTTGCACAGCTTGTTTTACATAAAAAGTATTGCCTTTAAAATTGCCGTAGACATCAATTTTAAAATTTTGTTCACAAATAAGGGCATTGTTTTTGGCTTGTGTATAAAGTTTTCCTGGAAAATAAGCTTCTACGAAATTTTCAGGAATTTCAAGAAGAACAAGTCCATCACATTCACTAGATTTTCCTGTTGAATCAAGTGCAAAATCTGGTTTAAATGAAGTTTTATAAATTTTTTTTTGTTCATTTTTTACAGGATTTGAAATAATTTTGCCTTTTAAGAATATAATATTTTCAGTTTTTAAAAGACTGTTAAAATAAAAACTTTCCTTTGTCTTTATAATTCCTAAATAAAACAGAACCGCAAATAAAATTGCACTTAAATTGAGAATGTTAATTTTTTTTGAACCGGTATTTTTCTTATATTCTACCATTTCAGTTTTGCCAAAGCATCGCGAGCTGCGGCAATAACTGAATCTGAATAATCAAAATAGGTAACGGCAAGCAAAGTATCGAACGCATTCTTATTTCCAATAGCTCCTAAAGATGAAATTACAGAGAGTACAATTGGTTCTGATACTGCATTTGAATCTTTTTCCTTAAGCTTATTCAGCTTAGAAAGATAAGAAGATAGCGCGCTTACGGATTCTATAGGCGCAACTGCAGGAAGTCCATTAATTACTTCGATAAAATTTTCTTCGTGCAAGACGCTTTGCAAATATTCTTTTTGTGCTAACTCAAAAAAACTCAATGCAGTTTTTGAAGAGCGAGTCCACTTTTGTCTTACAAGCACATCATAAGAATCTAATTGAAGTGAAATAAGCTCTTCATTTGCAGAACCTGTACTTTCTACTATATAAATCGTTCGCAATAGTACATTTTCTGCAATTTCTGCACGGAAAATTTGAGAATTTTGAGAATTTTTCATAACTAGAGAAAATATTCGTCTACATTCAACTTCAGAACCCATTCTAATAAATTCTACAAGTTTTTCAGAAGATGTTTCGCTCAATTCAGAAATCGCTGTTTCAATTTCTGCAAAATATGAATTCCAAGAATTATCTAAATATGCGTTGTATAATATGCTAAAGGAATCTTTGTTTCCAATTTTCGCAAGTACAGTAATGCTTGTTTTTAAGATTGCTGAATTTTCTACTCTAGAATTGCTAGTTTTTATATAATTATTAAGCATTGCTGTAAAATTTTCATGAGGAATATCCAAGGAAGTTATTCTGTTTAATATTGCAATTTTTACTGTGTAGTCTGCAAAAATAGAATAAATCGTAAAAAAATTTTCAGAAAGTTTTGCCTTTTCTTCAGAAGAAAGTGTTTCTACATAGCTTTCGGGAAGAGAAAGAATTCCCGAAACGGCAAGAGCTGCAAGATCTCTGTCTTCCCCTAAGATTTCTTTATTTTCAATTGTAAAATTTATTGCCGCACAGGAAAGTTCGGCAGCTTCATCTTCGCTCGCTTCTCTAACGCAATTTGTTTTGTCAATAATATTACCTTTTATAAAGTTTTTTTGATTTAAAGAACCTTCCGCGCTTACGGTAGTAATAAACATAATTGTTATTAAAGAAATAAATATTTTTTTTGATTCTTTTTTCATATCTTTTCCTCTTATTCTAATGCTGGCAAATCGTCAGCATCGTTAATCTGTTCGCTCGGAGTTATTACTTCTTCTTTTGGAATATTTTTTAGAACATCATCTGTTTCTGGCAAAGTTTGAAGAAGCTGTTCTGTTTTTTCCTTTTGCACATTTTCTTGGATTTCTTTTACCTCATTTGAATTATTATTCTCGTTAGTTTTAGAAGAATCTTCAAGTTCCTGTTCATCTTTGTCAGTTAAAGTCATAGCATCGTAGATTTCTTTTTCGTTTTCTGGAAGAATATTGTAAACAAAACTTAAAACTTGATTTCTCATTGCTTCATCTATATGAAGACATTCAAAGTGCAATCTGGATTGATTGTGCTCTTCGTTATATTCAACTGTTCTTACCACGCCGAACATTACAATCAAATGTCCTTCAAGTTGATATTGGAGCCGTATCTGAATATTTGGAAGACCTTTTCCTCCAATTCGTATCAAAGCGCCTTTTTCAGAAATATCTTCAAGAATACATCTGTATCCAGGCCTTGTTTCTATAAGATTGTAGTCAACAACTTTTTCTTTTAAAATATAAAGGCTAGCCTGCAAATGGCACTTTGCCCTGACTGCATTTCTTTTATTTGTGCGGACTAAATTGTCAGTATGCTGTAAAAAAAGGCAGGCTCGCCCCATATAAACACCGGCATTCGTAACTGTTGTGTCAAAAACATAGCGAGCATCTCCAGTCCGCCATAAGTAGACATTTATAGATTTATTAACCCAATCTTTGCTTTCTACTGTTATCTGGTCTTTTTGAGTAGGAAGCCTGACTACAAGCTCTCTTGCATTATTTACGATTTCTGAAGAAAAAACGCCTTTTCCAGGCAGAATTATTCTTAACTTTTGCTTTGCAGAAAGCGAACGTGTTGATTCCAGTCCTCTTTTTTTGTCCTCTTCCTTTTCAATTTTAGTTCTAAATGAATACAATTTTGAAAGAAGATTTTGATTTTTCGCAGAAAATACAGTTCCTTGTTTTTCCGCTTGTGACTTTATGTGCGAAATGCACCTTGTTAATGATGGCAACGATATAAATATAGACACAGGTTGTTCAAGTTCACATAATTTTGCAACTTTCCATAAAAGAGAGAGTTCGTTCAAAGAAAATTTTCTGTCAAGACCTTCAATAAAAAAATTTATTTTATCCTTAAAAATGAGGTAAAGTTTTATTAAACCTGCAAGAATTACCGCAGCAAGAACAATTGCTATTACAATATGCATATATGTACACTTATCTCCATTTAATATAATATCAGATACTGTATGAAATTACATCAGTTTTTTGCAGAAATTGTTATTTTTTTAAGCGTTTTTTTTATATATGTCTTGCCTCCTGTTTTTGTTTCTGCTTCTGATTTTGCAGGATTTATAGCATGGACTTTTCCAATAAATGAGCTTGTCTTTGCAATATGCAGTTTTCTTTTATTGCTCTATTTAGATAAAAAACTTGAAAAGAATAGTTTTTTTTCATCATCAATAGAAAATAAAAAATTAAGTTTTTTTATAAATTCTGGAAAAACTCTTATTACGTTTGGTTTTTTGTGTTGTTTTTCCGCTTTTATGGAATTTATAGCCTATGCAGCACATTTTTCTAACAGTTCAACGGTTGTTGTTCCCAATGGATTTTTTGAATATACTTGTTTTTTTCTAAAATTTTTGCTAGCAGTTTTTTATGAAGAGATAATTTTCAGGATTTATCTTCCGGAAGAATCAAAAAACTTGCTCAGTAAAAAAATTAAAAATAAAAAGCTCGTTTGTGCATTTACGGAACCAATAATTGCTCTTTTGTTTGCATTTGCACATAGGTATCTAGGTTGGCCGGCCGTTATAAATGCCTTTGTTGCGCACCTTGCTTTAAGAATTTGTTATATAAAAACTGAAAACTTCTTTACCATTCTTACAGCACATTTTTTTTACAATTTAATTTCATTTTTTCTTTCTGTTGCCTTGTAAAATATTTATGAATTTTCAAAAAGTTCAAGAATTTTTGAATAAGTCCAATTGCTTACAAGAGTTCCATAATAAAAAGAATCTAAATTATAAAAAATAACGATGTCTTGCTCATTGCGCTCATAAAAATCCATAGAAAATTTACTTAATTCGTCGCTTTCTATTTGAAGTGTTCCTATAAACTTCTGCGGAAGAACTTCTGTGTATACAGAGCCATGCCTAAGTTCTTGAAATTTTTCAATGGAAGCCTGAGCTTTTTCTGTATTTGGAATTATATTTTTTCGCATGCCTTTTGAAATAAAACTAACTTTTTGAATTTCTATTTTTTTTGCCGGCTCTGTTATATTTCGTGGAATTATGTAAGGGTCTATCCAAAACCCAGAATCATTGTTTAGAAAAGCAGAAAAGTCATCTTCTGCTTTGAATACAGATGGTTTTTCATTCATACGCATATAAATCATTGTTTTTGAAAAATCTTGTTTTCCAAAAAAGATTGAAGCCGAAGGACAGTTCTTTCCTGAATAAGAAACCAAAAAGGATGAAGAATCGTCTAAAGAGAATGGCTGAAGCATTGTTAACCTGTCTGAATTTTTATACAGTATACGAACTTTTTTAAGTTTTTCTATAAGATTTTTTACTAATTTTTGCTCTACAGGAAATACGGCCTCTTTTTTTTCTGAAAAATCTTTAGATTCTTTATCGCAACTTGGAGAAACTGAACCTTTCCAAATATTGTTTTCTTTAAACAATTTAAGTTCTTTGCCATTTTTTGAAAGCACTATAGAATCAATTTGATTCTCATATTTTGGATTTAAAATAGCAGTTTTTATTCCCTTTTCAGAATTTTTATCGGGCCAAAAAGAAAGAAAAAAAATTATGCCGAAAAAAAGTGTTAGTGTTGGAAGTATATAAAATTTATATTTTAAGAGTTTCAATCAAAATCTCCTGTTTTTTTTAGTGTGGAAATATATTTTTTTCTATAAAGCAATGCAAATATAAAGCAAACAATTATGAAAACAGGAACAATCAAAAATTCTATGGCAAGTGTTTTCGCCCGGGCTTTAGAAAAACTTTGTTCATCTGTTATTTTATACATGATATTTGGATTTTCTGAAGATTTTTTTTGTATAGCGGCAAGTTCTTCTTCATTATTTAACTTTAACAGCTGATTTGAAAGAAAATCTAAATTTCTGTAGTCACCGTAAGTTCCTCCGATATAGCCTAGCATAAGCGAATTTACAAAATACTGGTCTGGTATAACTGTTATTTGTGTATCGTCTCTTGTTTCGTTTGAAAAGAATCCTTGTATTTTTCCATTTAATTTTAGAGCCAATGCATTCTGCTTTTGCTCGCTGGGTATAGTCTTTTGCTCATTTAGAATCATAGGATTTGTTTGAAATAAAGACTTTTTATTTTGAAAGTCTGGTTTTATTTCCCACGAAGAAGGAGAAGAAAGTAGATATGGTGATATATCTTTTAAGTTTTTATTGTTTTCTTGCCCTTCCTCAGTTTGAGTTTTTAAAATTGTTGGCCAAAAAAGTGTGAGTCCTTGGTTTGCATTAGTTTGTGGCAAAAGTTGAACCCAAAGGGGATAGTTTATTAGTTGAGTATAAGTGTTTTCTGAATAAGAACCATCTTCGTTTTGTTGCGTTTGCATTGTTATTCTAGCGCAAGAAATATCTGCGCAAATATTTTCTGAAAAAACTATTCCATATTCATTTAGCATTTTTATTAAATTTTCATTTTTATCTTTTGTAATGCGCCAAGAATTTTCTATATCGGCAGAATATGGAGAAACTGCGAAAAAAGCGTTTGAGCCAGAAAGTATAAAATCTTCTATTTCTGCACACTGAGAAGCAGAAAGTTTGCTAGAGCCTAAGACCAAAAGAAGCTTTGATTCTTGCGAAAACTGAGGAGAAAGGCTTTTTCCTTCAGAAACGTCTATTTCATTGCATATAAAACCTAAAAGATTCAAATATGGAACTACATAACTGTAATCAGAATTTAAATTCATTCCGTTTGCGCAAACTATGTTTACAATCCTTTGGCGGCTTGTCATAAGGTAAAGTATTTTTTCTGTTAAATCGTATTCGAGTGTGCCTGCTTCTATGACAAAAGGAATAGCTTCCCATTTTCCTTCATATTCAACAATTATTGCTGAATAAAATGTCTTGTATTCCATTTGGCCTTTTACGCTTACTGGAAGCTGTTTTCCATAAATCCCATAGTTTTCAAGAAGTGTTTTTGCAGAATTTTTTTCCACATTTTTTATAGAAAGTTTTACATTTTTATAAGAACAGAATTCTTGCAGATAGTCTTTAATATCTCTTGCTTGTGTTGTCAAATCCGAAAGTTCTTCGCTGTAAAAATAAGTTATATTCATTACGCTTTGCAAGTTTTGCATAAGGCTTTTGCTATATTCGCTTACTGTAAATTTTTTATCTTTTGAAAAGTCTTTTCTTAAAAAGTAGCGTCTTGAATCAGCAAAAATAAAAAGTATTGTGGTTATTAAAAAAAATATTTGAATTTTTTGAGTTTTGCAATATTTTTTGCCCTTTTTCTTTTCTATGCAAAAAACAGAAAGAAAAAGCAATGCAGCCGAAAACAAAATGTAAAAAACAACATCTCTTGTGTCAAAAATTCCTTTTCCGGCAGCATCAAAATGCCACGAAAAACTAAAAAGCTGTATCGCTTTTTTTAATAAGGAAGATTGCAAATATTGAGAAAATATATGTATAAAATTGGATATTGCTAAAAAAGCAATATTTGTTATTAATGCAACTGACTTTAATGGGATTAAAAACTCAATAAATATACATAGTGAGCATGAGCAAAATCCGTATAAAATCAGAATAAAAAATGCTAGAAAAATGCTGGAAAAATCCACATCTCCAAAAGAGCTGACGCAAAACGGAACTAGCCACAAAGGAATCAACATTAAAATAAATTGAATTTCTTTAGAGATTAAGTAAATTGAAACTTTGAAAAAATCGTTTTGAGCTATGTCTATTTCATTGCTTCGTTGAATGCATAGCAATGGAATACAAATCGTGCTTATATATGGAATTGCTGAAAAAAAATAGTGCAGATTTATGCTTGTGGAAGTAAAAAAGTTTTGAAATAAAAAAAATTGCATTGCACAAAAAATATTTAGGATAAGCGTGCACACATAAAAAAGAGGATTTGTTAAATCTGAATAGAGTCGGTATTTTAAATAATTCATTTTTACCCTTTTAGTTTTTCTGTTATTTTTAAAAATGCTTCTTCTAGCGTATTTGAATTGTAAAATTCCTGTATTTCTTTTGGAGTTCCGCTAGTGGCAATTATTCCATTTGAAAGAATATTTACATTTGTGCAAAGTGCATTTACTTCTTGCATAAGATGAGTAGAAATAAGCACGCTTGCATTTTTTGCATAGTTTTTTATCATTTTTCTGAACTGAATAATCTGAGCCGGGTCTAAACCATTTACAGGTTCATCTAAAATTAGATTTTCTGGCTTAAAAATAATTGCTCCTGCAAATGCCAGTCGTTGCCTGTACCCCTTTGAAAGAGAGCTTATTCTTGAAGTTAAAACTTCCTGCAAAAAACATTCTGAAACAGCTCTTTTTACGGCTTCAGTTTTTTCATCTTTTTTTAGCCCATGTAAATCCGCTGAAAAACTAAGATACTCAATTACCGTAAGATTTTCCGGAAAAGCTGGTTGCTCAGGAACATATCCAATTAACGCTTTTGCAATATCAGGATTTTCTTGAACATCAAAGAAAACTCCGTTTTTATTGCTTATAATGATTTTTCCAGCTGTTGGATAGTGAATTGCGCAAATAGCTTTTATAATTGTTGTCTTCCCTGCTCCGTTTAGTCCTAAAAGACCTGTAATGCCGTTATCTACTGTAAAGCTTACGTTTTTTACAATTTCGCATGATTTTGAGTTATACTTTTTCGAAAAATTAATCAGTTTTATCATTGCTTTATAGGATTCAGTCAATATATGGAATTTCAATGCAGAGTCTGTCTTTAGAAAGCTCTGCATTTGGATAGATTTTTTTAGCCTGCTCTAAAAGTTTTGGCAATTCTTTATCTGTGTATCTAGGACTGTAATGAATCATATACATTTTTTTTGAAGCAGAATTTTTAGCAATTGTTGCCGCCTGGCTTGCGGTCATGTGTTTTTTTTCTTTTGCCTGGTCTATAAGTTCGTCTTCAAACATTCCCTCGCATATAAGTAGGTCGCTATTTTTTACTTCCTCAGCAATATATGGTTTGTAGAGCGTGTCCGTTACAAAACTAAACTTTCTGCCGTGCCTCTTCTGTCCCATTACCATTTGAGGAAAAATTGTTTTTCCGTCCTCAGAAGTTACAGTTTCACCTTTTTGCAGCTTTCCCCATAATGGCCCCATAGGGATTTTTAATTCAAGCGCTTTTTGAGGATTAAATTCTCCCGGCCTGTCAAATTCTTCTAAAGTGTATCCTACGCAAGTTTTTGTGTGATCCAAAGGAAATGCGCGAACTTGAAAATCTGCTTCTTTGCGAACAATGCAAGGGGCTGTAATTTCTTTTACTACAATGGGATAGTTTATATACATATCTAAAACTTTGCGGCTAGTTTCAATATATTCTGCAATTTTTGGAGGACCATAAATGTAAAGCGGTTCGCTACGTTCTACTTGAGCGCTAAGCATTAATATTCCAGGAAGTCCTGTTACATGATCTGCATGAGTGTGACTTACAAAAATTGCGTTTATTTTTTTCCATTTTAGATTGAGACGCTTTAAACTTACTTGAGTGCCTTCTCCTCCATCGAACAAAAAAAGACTGCCATCTCGCCTAAGAAGAACGCTAGTAAGATGTCTGTATGGCAGTGGCATCATTCCTCCACAGCCTAAAATAAAAGCTTCCATATTCATGTAAATATAATACTGAAAATAAACTATTCTAACAACACGTTATTTTCGCTGACAGCGTTTTTTTCGCAGTCATAAAAAAACAAGTTTTGACTTAATTGTCTTTTAATGAACTTTCCAGCCTTTAAAACTTTTTTTCTCTTTTTTTGTGTTAGATTCAGAAGAATCTTCTTCAACTTGATTTTTCTCTTCTTTAATTACGTCTAAAAGATTGCTTAATAAATTTAATGTGTAGTTCAAACCTTTTACAAGGGCTTTGTCAGGATTATCGGCTTGTGAAATAATTTCCAAGGAATCAAAAATTTGGTTGTAAGCATGGTTCATTTTATTATATTCTTGGATGTAAGATTCTTTTCTTGTCATTTTTCATTCTCCCATAAAAAGTCAAGAGTAAAACTTCAGTTTTAGGATTGACTTTTTAAGTTGTTTCGCAACGAAGTGAGAAACAACAGATGATAAGAAAGTTTGCGACGCAAACTTAAAAAGATAAAAACAGACGCCATTTTCGGTTGTTTTTATCTTACCTCCTTGATACTAAGTTTTTTCCATAAATCAATGAATTCTATCATATACTGCTGAACATCATTAAAATACTTTTTTTGAAATTCGCATGCAGGAATTCCTATATAGCGGTAGTGCCAACATTCCCAACGGTAGCCAGTTATATCTTCATATTCCTTCGGAAAAGAAAGACTCCAGCCATATTTTGCAGCGTTTTTTTCAAGCCACTGACCTTGCGTTGTTTTTATAAATGAATCGTCAATGTTTCCAAAATCTATGGCAACTCCAAGTTGATGCTGGCTAGTACCCGGTCTTGCGCTTTCGCGTTCTGCTTCTTCAAGTCCATCTACTTTTACCCAATACTGAAAAACAGTTTTTTGATACTCATAAGAACGATAGGTTGAACTTACAAGAAGTTTTATACCATCATCAAGGGCGGCTTTTGCCAAAGTCTGCAACTGAAATTCTACATCCGGGCGCAAATAAAGATTATTACGATTTATATTGTAAAGGTCATTTTTTACAAGAAGTTTTAAATCTTTTGGAACATAAGATTCACCTACATTGTGTTTTTTATCAATAAGATAATATAAATTTAAATCTTCGGAAGTGTATTTTTTTTCTTCTTCTAAGACAGTTTGCAAATCTTTTAAAAATTGTTCTTTATCTTGAAAAACTAACTCTTTTTGAGCTCTTTGGCTCATTTTAGACATTACAACATCTATTTTTTCGATGTTAGGATTTTGTTTTTTTGTTGTGCAGCCTACGTTAAAAGTAAAACTCATAATGGCTAGAAAAATTAAAAGTGTTTTTTTCATAAAGGCAGTCTACCACTTATTCATTTATTTGCAAAGTTTAAAAAGGCTTTTTTTGTTACAATTTTGAGCGCTAGAATTAAGGAAATATAAGTTATAAGCCAACTTAAAGGATAAGATAAATAGATACATCTAAGCGTATGGAAATTTTGTATTTGAAATATAGTTGCAAGCCATAAAATTCTTGTTCCGCACGCCCCTATTAAAGTTATAAGCATTGGAACTGTACTGTATCCAATTCCACGAATCGTGTTTGCCATGCAGTCCATCAATCCGCAGATTGCATAAGTTGCGCAAATTATTTTTAATCTTGAAAGTCCTGTCTGAATAACTGCCTGATTATTTGAATATATTCCTAGAAGCTTTTTTCCAAAGACTATAACTGAAAATCCAAGTATAAGACCAGTTGCAAATACTGTAATTTGCGAAATCCAGGTAACGCGTATGACTCTATCCTTCTTTCTTGCTCCCATATTTTGACTTGTAAAAGTGAGAGTTCCTTGACTAAAACCGTTCATAGCAGTGTATACAAATCCTTCTATGCTTTGGGCGGCACTGTTCGCGGCAATAATTGTCGCTCCAAAAGTATTTACGCTCGACTGTATAACAACATTTGAAAGGCTGAATATTATTCCCTGAAAACCTGCCGGAACACCGATTTTTATTATTTTTATAAGAATTGTCCTATTTATTGCAAGTTTTTTTAAGTCCAGACGAAAATCTTCCTCTTCATTTAAGAGAAGGAAAATAACTGAAGCTGCAGAAACTATTTGGCTGATTACAGTTGCCAATGCAACTCCTTTTACATCCATTTTTGCAAAAATTACAAACACTAAGTTTAAAATTACATTTGTTATTCCTGCTGAAAATAAAATATATAGCGGTCTTTTTGTGTCGCCTTTCGCCCTTAAAATGGCAGCTCCGAAATTGTAGACAACACTTGCAGTTACGCCGGAAAAATAAATTCTTAGATATACAGTAGCAAGATTTAAAACTTCTTTTGGGGCTTGCATTAAAATTAAAAGCGGTTTAGAAAATACAATTCCTACAATTGTTAAAAAAATTCCGCCATAGATACTTAAAAGTATAGATGTGTGTATGCAGTCATTTAAGTCTTTTTTCTGATTTCTGCATAGTTTATCATTTGAGGAAAGCTGTTTTGCGCTTTGCTCTTTTGCTCCAAAATAGTTTGCTGTAACAACATTGCATCCTATGCTTAATCCTACAAAAAGATTTACAAGAAGATTTATAAGTGAAGTTGTAGAACCCACCGCAGCCAAAGAATTGTCGCCAGCGAATCTGCCGACAACAATTACATCAGCGGCATTAAAAAGCAATTGCAATAGATTTGAAAAAATTAACGGAATAGAAAATTTTAGAAGCTTAAAAAAGACAGAGCCTTCTGTCATGTTCAATTTTATATTTTTCATATGCTTAATTCCTATAAAATTTCAATCATATCCTTAAAAAAATGATTTTCAATTTTTGCATTGTTCATTAAATCTTTGTAGGAATAATAATTTTTTCCCTCGTAGAGTCTGCCAAAATTTATATATTCTTTGCCTTCGCTATCTTTTCCGTACGTAAGATTGTATTTTATTCCATTATAGACAAATTCAAATTCTTTTTTTGAGTCTATCATAAACTGAAAGTTTTCTTTTTTCATAAAATAACCTTTTGTTTTAAAACTGAAATATCACTTTTTGAAAAATCGTTGTTTTTTATCATTTTGATTATTTCATCTTTATTATATTTGCTCTGCGGATATAAGACAACAATGGAAGAATCGCCAGAACGCAGATAATTTTTTATTCCAAAATCTGTGTATCTAGTTGCTCCAATTGAAATCATAATGTGGTTTGGAAAGTTCGCCTTTTTTAAATAAAAAAGAATATTTTCTTCCGGCACAGAATTTGTCTGGGTATTAAACTTTTCAATGCACCAGTCGATTAGCGTTTTATAAAAATAACTGTAGCCAGTTACATCGCAGTCTTCGCCGTATTCAAAAAGCTCTTTATCTCTCTGCAAGAAGCTTGCGATTCTATAGTTGTCAAGAATTCCTCCCGGTTCAAAACGGTCGATTTTTATCAACTGATTAGAAAATCCTTTGCTATTTTTTCCCCAATTCTTTTTTGTACTGATAAACACATTTCCTTCCTTCCGGATTGAACAGTCATTTGAGGCTGCAAAATAAAGTGGACTTATAGAATAGACATTTTCATTTTTATATTCAATTTTGCAGATAATGGCACATTCCGGCTCTATTTGTAGGTTTTGCTCATTTTTTGGGAAAACAATTTTTTCTGAGCTAAAAGGAAATTCCTCTAAAAATACAGGAATTTCATCGCTTTTTGAAGGTATGTAGGTTGGAAAAATTGTCTTTGGCGCATTTTTATTGCTTTTTACGGATAAAAAGTTTTTAGCTTCTCCAGCTTGCTCCAAATGACCTGTAAAATTGCCTGCAATTCCAAATGCCGCCATATTTTTTAATTCTAAACACATAACTACAATTTATTATTTGATGACAAAAAACTCAAGTTGTTTTACAATTTTCAATTATGAAACTGGTTCTTTTTAGCACAAATTCAAATAAATACAATCCGGGAATTATGGAATTTTTTTCGCTTCCTAGCTGTTTTGAACAATGGGAAAAAGTCCTTAAAATTTATCCTGACTTAGAAATAACTTTAGTTTTGCAACTGCCAGGAATATTTTTGCTAGATATTTGTAATAATCTTGTAAAAAAGTCCTCAAAAATAAATTATGTTTTTATAAACGAAGATTGTGATTCTGCCCAAGAAATTTCAAATCTTATTGTGTCATTAAAGCCAGACTGCGCATTTGCCGCAACTTACTGGGCCGCCCCTTTTGACTGGTTGCCAATAAAAGATGCTCTTATAACTGAAAAATTAAAAGAAAATGGAATAAAAGCTTTTTGCCACAGCGCAGACTCCGCTCTTATTTGCTTTGATAAGTTTAGAATGTCAGAATTTCTAAAAAAAAATAACTTTAACTGTGCAAAAAGCGTTTATGTTCATCACGAGCTTTTTTTTATTCACAGAAATAAACATGAAATAAAGACAAATGTGTATCGCGAATATATTTTAGAAAAAATAAAAAAATTAAATTTTCCTGTTGTTATAAAAGATACAACTGGGCTAAGTTCTTTTGGAATGGATGTTTGCAAGACTTACAACGAAGCTGTTCACGTTCTTAATTCTAAAAAGAACAATGGAGATCGGCTTGTAGAAGAATTTTTAGAAGGATTTTCTTTTGGAGCTGAAATTTACGGTTCTGGCAAAAATTTTTCAGTTTCCCCTGTTTTGATAAATTCAGTAAATCAGTTCGGGCTTACAAGTCCCAAGCAAAATGTAAAGCTAGGTCCTGTTGCAAGCGATTCTTTTTTTATAAATGAACTAAAAAAAGAACTTGTAAGGCTTGCAGAATTATTAAATCTTGAAGGTATCGCTCAAGTTGATTTAGTTTTTTCAAAAGGCAAATGGTTTATAATCGAAGTAAATTCTAGAATTTCTGGAATGACGCAAAGTATTGCCGCAAGTTATGGAATGTCGTTGTATCAATTTTTAATCGAACTAATTTATTCCTTAAAGGATAATAAACCATTTTTGCAAAAAGGACTTTCTTCTAATTATGTTATGAATTTAAAATTTCCGCTGCTTGAAAAAAATCTAATGGAAAAACTTGCCTCTTTGCCTTACGTTTTTTGTGTAAATCAAATAGAAAACAAAGGCGCAAAGCAACTTAGGGAAGCAGGCTACCTTGAAGTTATTTTTGGAAACACTAAAGAACTTTCTTGCCTTATGAGCCAACTAGACGAAATAAAAACTTTATTTCCAGACCAAATAGAGCAAGTCTTTTATGAAAATGCAAAAAAACTTGCTGCAATAATTTCAAAGTAGCTATAAAACAGGTCTAAAGTTGACCTATTCTGTAGCATTTACCTTCTGCGAATTTTCTTTAAGACTTTTTTAACCCAAAAAGCCCTGAGATTTTCTGCAAGTTTATAAAATCTATATATAAATTTTAATGGAACGTCCCAGCTTCCAATCCGGTGAATGTTTTCGCCTCCAAAGTTTGCCTTGAACATATAAAGACCGTGCATTGGATGCGATTCATCTTTTCCTTCTGGAGGCATTCCATACATATCGTAATACTGGCTTCCATAAGTTTTTGCATCTTGCATTGCTGTCCACTGAAGAAGATGATTTGGCATAAGATTTCTTTTTTTATTGCTGGAAGCTCCATAAAGATAAATGCTTTCTGTTTGACTAAAAAGTGTCATTATTCCAGCAATTTCTTCCCCCTCGCTTTCTGCAAGGTACAATGAAACAGTCGGAACAGATTCTTTTTTGGCAAGAAGCTCTGCTGAATATTTTATAAGGTCTTTGTAATATTCTAAAGAATGGCACGTATTTCCATCTCGAGCATTTGTTTCTTTTGTCAGTTCATAAAATTTTTGAATTTTTGAATCAATTTCAGGATTTTCACCCGTATAGCGATGTATAACAACGCCTTTCCTTTGAGAAAGTCTGATATTGTATCTCCATTTTGAATGCATTCTATTAAGAATTTCTTCTTGCTCTGCAGTCAAGTCTACTAAAGTTGTATCTGGAGGCTGAATATCAACCTTGCTTTTTTTTAACTTTAATCTATCTGCAAAACTTATAAGAGTCATGCCGTAATTAAACGCATCTCTTTGCTCCGGGCTTTTAAAAGAAACGTCCGGGTCAAAGCGAACAAAAATCGTATTCTTAGGCAATAGAGGCTTTAGCGCTTTTGCAAAGTCGTTTAAATAGTGAGCAAATTCGATTGTTTGAAGTTCAGCATTTTCTAATTCTTCTGTAACATTTTGCAAGACCTTGTTATTAATTAAGTCTTTATCTTGTTCTGATTCAATTAGATACGGAAGTTTCGGCATTAAAGGTATGTAAGCAATTGAAAACATTCCTTTTGCAAAACTTCTGCACAAAACTTCAATTTCAAAATCTTTGCAACGGATTTTTTTTACAGCAGCGCAATTGCTTTCGCTAAGATTTTCACAGTCTTCTTTTGGATATTCAACTTGAACTTTAAAACAGAACGCTTTCCAACCATGCCTAGCTTTAAAATTGCACCAAAAAGGAGTCTGAAGAAATGTTCCAGAATTTATAAATTCGTTTTTTTCCTTTATGGGCAGTATTGTAAAATTAAACATTTTAGCATACCAATCCATTTGAAGTTTTTTCAGTTTTTATAAGATGACTGTTGGCTGCAAGTTTTTTTCCTCCTACTTCAACGCAGTTATTTTTTACTTTTATTTCTATTTTAAAGAATGTTTCTGCATCAATGTTTTCAGGAGTCAAAGAGATTGGCTCTTCCCCTTCAAGTGAAATAACTGTTCCAGGATTTGCAAATGGAGCTGTTAGAACTTCTACACATTCTTTTCCATTTTCGTCAGTGTAATCTGCCGCTAGCAGCATGCCTCTGCTTTCAATTCCTCTTATTTTTCTAGGAGCAAGATTGTCCGCAATTATAACGTGTTTGCCAAGCAAGTCTTCTTCTTTTAAATAAGGAACTAATCCGCTTTGAATAACTCTGTCTGTTCCAGAACCATCGTCAAGATGTTCTATGTAAAGTTTTTCCGCTTCTGGATTTCTGTCAACTTTTACAATTTTTGCAACTTTTAAGCGAATGTTTTTTGCAAAAAAGTCTGCTTGCTGTTCAAATGGTAAAATTTCAGGTTGCTTTTTTTCTTGTTTTTTCTTATTTTCAGTTTTTTTGGTGTTTCGCTCATTCTGTTTGCCGCTAAATTTTTCTTTAAAAGCGACCATTGTTTTTTGATCCATTGGAGTAAAGTAAATTTCTGTTTGACCAATTTTATCAAGCCCTTCTGTTTTACCTAAATCAGACCAATTGTATCCAGTTTTTGTTTCAAAACCTATTTTGGATTCTTGAATGGTTTTTCCAAAATAGCTCATAACTTTTTGAGTATATTGCGGCATGTAAGGATTCATCATTATCATAAGGTCTTTTATGACATAGCATAAATTTTTTAGCAAAGAGGCAGCTTTTTCTGGTTCTGAAGTTCTAGTTTTCCAAGGTTCTGCAGCTTGAAATTTTTTATTGCACAAGTCAGAAATCATGAACATTTCTCTAAAAGCTTCTTTTAGTTCCGCCCATTCTAACAATTGAGTAATTTTTCCTTCTCTCGCTTTTATTTCGTCCCAAAAATCTGTTTCTATAGGAGCATCTGGAATTTTACCGTCATAGTATTTATTTACGAATAGCAATGTTCTATTTACAAGATTACCAAGATTGCCAATTAATTCACTGTTCATTTTTTCCATAAAATCTTTCCAAGTGAATTGAAAATCTTGTTTTTCTGGACGATTATAAAAAATGTAGAAACGCCAAGCGTCTGCAGGAATTCCTGTATCAATCGCATCCGTTCCAAAAACACCTACACCCCTGCTTTTTGAAAATTTTCCATCCTCGTAATTCAAATACTCCGTTGAACTCATGTGGAATAGCTTTGTGTAATCATGCCCAGAGCCTATAAGTGTGCATGGAAAAATAACAGTGTGAAATGGTATATTATCTTTTCCTATAAATTGAAACAAATCTACTTTTTCTTTGGATTTTGCTTCTTCACTTTCAGACGGCAGCCACCAAGATTTCCAGTCAAAGCTATCTTTATTTTGCTCTTTTAATTCATTTGCAAGCTGTTTTGTTATTGACATATAGCCGATAGGGGCATTAAACCAAACATAAAATACTTTGTTTTCATAGCCTTCCTTTGGAACTGGAATTCCCCATTTTAAATCTCTTGTAATGGCTCTTTCATTTAGGCCGTCTCTAATCCAAGCTTTTGTAATGTTGATTGCGTTTTCTGACCACCTGCCTTCAACGCTTGCTTTAGACATCCAGCTATCAAGATTTTTTGCAATAGACGGCAAATCGATATATAGATGTTTTGTTTCTCGAATTTCAGGAGTTGAACCGCAAGTTGCACATTTTGGTTCAAGTAATTCCGTAGGATCTAAAAGGCTTCCGCAATCGTCGCATTGGTCGCCTCTTGCACCCTTGTAACCGCATTTAGGACAGGTTCCATTAACATAGCGGTCAGCAAGAAATCTTTGGCATTTTGGACAGAACAACTGCTTGTTGGTATGTTCTTTTATAAAACCATTTTTATCCAGTTCTTTAAAAAGTTGCTGCGTTATTTCAGTACATTCTTGATTTGAAGTTCTACCAAATTTATCAAAATCAATTTTAAACCAGTCGTAAATTTTTGAATGTTCTTTGTAGTAATAGTCGCATAGCTCGCGAGGCGTCTTTTTTTCTTCAATAGCTTTTGTTTCTGTTGCTGTGCCATATTCATCAGTTCCGCAAATATAAAGCGTATCATATCCACGGCTTCTGCAAAATCTTGCAAAAACATCGCCTGAAAGCATCTGTATAAGGTTTCCCAGGTGAGGAATATTATTTACATAAGGTAAAGCTGAGGTAATAAGTCTTCTGTTCATTTTTGCTCCCATAAAAAATCAACAATAAAATTTATTTTTAGATTTGTATTTTAAAGTTATAAAAACCGAAATACGTCTAGTCAAGGCAGGTTTACGTTTAAGACCTTGACTCCGCCGTTTTTAAGGTTCGTGTATAACCACTAAATAAAAAAGTCTGCAACGCAAACTTATCAAAGATAAGATTTAGATATTTTTATCTTATCTTCTGTGCATATTGAATATGCTGAAGTTTATAGTTTTTTCCATTTCCATTCCAGGAGTTAACTTTACGTCCCAAAACATTGTATTGGCAAAGGTCATTCCTGCTGGTAAAAGTTCTCCAGTTATGTATTCCGGCCTATTAAATACGATTGGAACAAAAATAAGCCCGCAAGATTCGTTTGGTTCAAACATAAACGAAATATTGTTATCTGTATCAGTAACCCAAATTCCTTCAACATTGCTCAATTTCCCTGATTTATTAACTTGATGAGATGAAACTTTAGTGTTCACTTCTTGTTTCATTCCATCAGAAAGAATTTCAAGCTTAAAAGGATTAAAATTTTCAGCATTAAAATTTGTCTGAGCAAAGCTAGATTCAACTGCAAACTTAGCTTCTAGAACAGATTCGCTTTCATTTTTAATAATATACTGAATCATCATTCCGCTTGAAGAAAGAACATAATTTTTTTTGAGCGAAACTTTTTGCTTTCCATTAAAAAGAGCCTGTGCATAGAACTGAAGTTCGCAATGAGATTCTGAAAATTTTGTTTCAGAATAAAGAATTTTCGAAAAAATTGTGTTTCCTGTGGATTTGTTAAAAACATAAGAATTAAATTCATTTTCGTCAAAAAGGTGATCTACAAAAAGCCCTCTTTCATAGTCATCGCTAATACCTTCAAATTCTTCTACTCTATTAAGATTGTCTGCAAAGTTTCCGGAATTTTGCAAAATATCAAGCTCTTTTACCATTCCGCCAAGCGGTGAAATTACCGCAAAATAGTTTTGCATCCTAAAAACATATTCGCTAAGACCATCGCTGTTGTAGTCAAAATTAGTGGCTGCTTCAGAAAATTTTCCACATTCGCGTAAAATTTTTTCAGCTGAAGTAAGATTTTTATAAGCTTGCTGCCTATACGTTGAAGTTACAAATGCACCTTTTGAAGTGCAAATAAAGCCGTCTCCATTTTGAGCTTCCCAAAGCTTTTCGCGAGCCCCATTTTTTCGCATTTTGTCGCCGTGACTTTGGTTTACAAGAAGGCTTACATACAGCATCCGGTCATACAAGGCTCGGCTTTGCGGATATATCTGAAAAAAATCATAAATCGTAACAGGATAATGCTTATCCATTTTTACAGGCTGATAAGCTTGTATTCCCCACTGCCCGACTTCGCTGCTCATTCCGCTTGGAATATAAACAGGGATTTTCGAAGTTGCAGATTTTAAATAAGAAGAAGGCGTATTAAAAACAAAATCATTGCTTTGTTCTACTTCATTGTTCAATTGTTCTAACCAGCCAGAATCAAGAAGTTTTTTTAGTTCTGCGTGAGTAAACTGAATTGACAATCCGCTTTTACAGTCAGAAAAACGTTCCGCAAGATTTTTAGCGCTTTTTTGAACTTTTTTAGAAACTTCGTTCAGCCAATTTTGGCAAAAAGATTCTGAATCAGGTTTTAAAGAACTAAAAAGAGGACAAATGGAAATAGATTTTCCTTTGTCTGACATTATCAATGGAATAAACTTTAGCTTGTCGTTAGGAATTAAAGATTCATCTAAAAAAACATAATCCATTCCACAATTATTAAAACAACTTACAAGGGAATAATCCCATATACTTGCGCAAATTGTTATTCCTCTAGGACGTTTTCCGGTTAGCTTTCTTATTTCTGATGTTAAAAGTTCGATTTGTCCATTTCTGTCAATAGGAAAAAGAAGCGGAAAAGCAGGATCGTAATATCCGCCTCCTATAAGTTCAACCTGTTTTTTAGAAACAAGCTGCTTTATAATCTCTAAAAATTCTGGATGTTTTTTTCGTAGATGTTCAAGTTGAACCCCGTTAAAAGCAAATGACATTTTAAAATCTTTGTGAGTAGATAAAAATTGAGTAATAGGCTTATATACAGATTCATAATCTTTTTCAAAGATATCTGCTCGAGAAGGTCCTATTCTAGATGATTTTAAACAAAAACAAATGCTAACTGGGTTCATTTATGAAATACCATTATTTCTTGTAAAATATTCTATAACAAGATTGCCATATTTTAAAGCCTTTTGGTGCTTGCCAAGATTTTTTTTTGCTATTTTTTATCTTATTGCACGAAGTTAATTCTTCTGAACTGTTGTTACATTCTAAGTAATCACCTTGAGATATTGGAAGCAGTTTTATTACCTTTTTTGGGCAAACTTCAATGCATTTTCCGCAGCCATTGCATAAAGAATTTATAACGGCAGTTTCATTTTTAATTTCAATGGCTTGCTGCGGGCAAACTTTTAAGCAATCCCCTAAGCCTATGCAAGAAAATTTGCAATCATTTATAGAGCCGTATACAGAATTTACAAGATTGCAAGTTTGTCCCCAAGTTTTTTTCAAGGCGGATTCTTTTGAAAATTCTTTTTCGCAAGAACACAAAACCACAGCTTTTTCTTTTGCAGGCAAGTTTTTTTCCGTAGATTTTAGTTTATAGAAGATATACTGGTGCTCTGCAAAAAACATATTAGAATCAATCTTTGTCTGCTCTTTTACTGCTGGAGAATATACAGTTGTAAGAAAAAAAACAAGGAGCGCTAAAACTATTAAAATCAAAACTAGAATAATAATTTTTAAAATCATGGTATAACCCCTGGATTTAACCAAGATATATTGCATAAAATTAACACAAGCGACAGAATTGCAAGTGAAATCATAATAAGACTCTTTCTGTTCCCGTGTATCTCTTGATTTCCGACTATATTAATTCTTTTCTTTATAGAATAAATTACTGGAAGAATAATTACGAAGGATAAAAAAGAAGATGTAGATATTATCAAAATATCAGAAAAACTTATTCCTTCGTTTAAAGTCAGCAAAACTATTGGAAATGATAAACAAAACTCAGAAGTAACTCTATTAGATGTAATTCTTACAAGAGATTCTAAAAGAATTGAAATTACAATAAACACAAGAAGAGCAACCAAAGGATATAATTCCGCCAGATTTAGAGGAACTAAAAGCTTTGTAATTAGTAACCAGCTCAACATAACTGTGCTAAGGATTGTAACAAAAATTTTTATAATTGGAAGAAAAGCTTTATGTATTGAATCACATAAAATTATGGAATCATTTATTCCAATTCCATAAACAAGTACAGCTGAACTGATAAACAAATAGTACAGTGCAGAAAATATCATTTATCTTCCTCCTGTTTAACTTTTTGCAATATATTTAATTTTCTTTCTATTGCAAGATAGCCTGCAAGTAAAAGCGCAGAAAGCACAAATGAACCTGGAATTGTGGCTATAAAATTCAAGGCAGAAACTTTATCTTCATTAAAGATTGCTATTTCAAGCTGTTTGCCTACTGCAGGCAAAGTTATTGTTCCAAAACCTAAAATATCTCTAAATAGAGAAGTTAGAAGCGAATATATTGAAAAAAGAAACGCTGGAATCATATTTTGTTTTAGTTCAGTTTTCAAATTATTTTGCTGATTTTCCATTAAAAATACTGTGGCAAAGGTTGTTATGGCCGGAAAGTAAATTATGAAACCCATTTGCATTGCAATTTCTGGCATAAACAAAATTAGCAACTGTTTGTAAAAAATAACTATAAATATTGTAAGGAGCATTACACAAGTTTGAGAACTTTTTTGAAGTCCGATTTTTTTCAAAAGAGTTCTAAATAAAGTTCCAAAAAACATAAGCAAGATTACTTCTAAAGCTAGCAGAATCCCACATACAAATCGACCAGGAGCAACTATCAGCATTGCACAAGTTGCAGACATATATATAGAAATAGCTTTTCTTGTCATTTGCTTACCTCTCTTTCAGAATTTTCTACTATATTGCGAACTTTTTCAGACCAATAAGCAATTCTTGTATCGTTTGGCGTATTTTCAAGAATTTTTTTTACCCTGCCCTTTACTGCATAATATCCTTTAAAATGGCAGCCTTTATTTTTGCTATAAACAAAGACTGTTGGCATAGGTCCAAAAAAAGTTACAACTCTTAAAGTTACAGCATAATATCGTTCTGCATCGTTTTTACAGTTCAGTTCATAAACTGCTGCGCTTGTTGAAAACGCAGATTTTATTTTTAGGTTTTGGCCTACAATCCAAGTTTGAGGTTCTTTTTCATCTAATACAGCTTGAACAGAAACTTTTAAGCCTTCAGTCCATTTTTTTGAAGAAAGTCTAGTCATACCTATTAATATTGAAAAAAGCACGACAAGAATTCCCAAAAAAATTGCATAATTCTTAAAAAAATCCTTGGTATCTATCTTTTGCAATTCTATTACCTCCAAAAATAAGTCTGATTAAGCCTGAACAATGCTTGGATTTTTAACTGACTGTCTTAAATACAATTTTAATCAGCATTATTTTTATATGTTCCAACCATTTTTAAAACTCTTAATCTATCTGTTCTATTTTCGTATTGCTGAATTATTATAGAAATAATGTTTGCAATTAAAACCGTGGCAACAGTTCCACAGGGAGAAGTTCCGCATCCCGTCATAAAAAATGCAATTACTCCTGATAAAGAACCGTAAATGATTTTTCCCCAAATTGTAATAGGAACAGTTCCATACCAAGGAATAAGAAAAACTGCGCAAAAAAGAGTTCCACTTGTTAATAAAGCCAATAACATGTCTCCCTGAAACATAACCCCATTAAAGAAAAACGGTGAAACAAATCTTACTAGCAACATATAAACAAAAAGAAAGCAACCTGGAATGATAGTTTTTACAAAGTTGTCACTAAAAAGAAATAAAGATGAAATTAGTGTTGCAAAATTAAACCTAAAGGCAGGAATAATTGATTGAGTGTCCCAAAATATGGACATATAACCTTCAGGAATAGAAACCTTAAAAATACTGAATACAGAATTATTTAGAACTTCGGTAAGGCTTGAATCAAATTTATAAATGGGAAAAAATCCATTTTCAATCAAAAACTGGGAAGGATTACGCATAGCAAGAATGTCAGTAGTAACGCCAAATGAAGGAAATAATTCGTAACCTACAATCCATAAAACAATAACGCTAAAAATAGAAGGATTTGCCCAAGCGTAAGAAAAGCCTCCAAAAAAATGTTTCATTACAAGCATTACGCATACAGTTAAGAAAAAAACTGCAATTGGCGAAAAAGTTTGAGGAATCAGCATGCCTGCTATAAGTCCCTGGTCTATGCTTATTATTGTGCTATAGTGGTCTTGAATATGATATTTAGTAATCTTATTACTTATGGTTTCGGCGCAAAAAGCTCCTATCGTAGATGCGAATATAACAAGCAAGGCGCTCCAGCTTTTTGTACAAGCTAAAAGAATAAGCTGAATGCCCAAAAGAATTGCAATTTTTATAGCATTCCAGCCTATTGAATGATTTATATAAATAAAAGGCCGTATAAGAATTTTTCTTTTTTTCTGTTCAGACATTTTTTACCTCCCGTAAAAAGGCAAGATAAAAACAGACTACTTTTTCGGCTGTTCTTATCTAACCTCATTATATTTCATTTTGAAATCATTTATCCGCTGGCTTAATGGAAGCCTTGCTGGACAAACCGCATTGCAAAGGCCGCAGTTTATGCACATCGAAGAAGATTCTAAATATTCTTTTTCTGCGCAAAGTCCGCCAGTAATGTGTCTATAAATAATATCTGGCGAAAGCTTTATAGGACAGCTTCTTCTGCAGCTGCCGCAACGCACACAAACTGACATTCTTTGATCTGGAGTTTTTAAAGTCGTTACAAAAGTTACAGACTTTACATACTTGGTTATAGGAACATCTAATGTTCCTACAGAAAAACCTGTCACAAGACCATTTATTATTATTGCGCCAGGTTTTTTTATAAATCCACCGCAATGTTCTGCAAGAGAATTAATTGTAGTTCCTATTGGAACTTTTATAAGACCACTTGCCACAGTGCAATCGCCATCTACAAGAACGTACCGTTCAATAACTGGCATGCCTTTTGAAATATGGTTATAGGTTTCAAATGCTGTTGAAGAATCTATAAAAACATCTTTTACAGAAATTTTACAAAAAGGACTTTTTCCCATGGATATTTTTCTTACAATTGGAACAACAAGTTTTTTAAAACTGCAAGGATACTTTTTTGGATTTAGAGGGACAAACAAAACTGGAAAATTCGTTTTTATAGATTTAATTTTTTCTGACTTTATAAAGGATTCCTCGCAGATAAATACAATGCCTTGCGCATTCATAGTTTTTGCAATAAGTTCACTTCCCTTTACAACGTCTTCTTGATACAGAGATGTAATCAACCTGTCAGAAAGCCTTGAAGGGTCGTCGTCAAAAAGTCTGACAATCAAAATGTTGTTATTACTCTTTGCAGCATTTTCAAGTTGCAAAGCAAGATTTTCAGGCTTATCAGATATAAATGTATTTAAAATCCCTTTTTCAGAAATTTCTCTAAGCAATTGCGATGAAGAAAAAATATCAAGATTTCTTGGTTTTATTCTCTTTCCAAGAAATGAAAAACTTCCATGCAGCTTTATTTTCATTGCTCGAACAGTTTTTCCGTCTGGAGCTGTGCACAACTTTGTTTCTAGAACTTTACCGGGAATTGGAGAATATATATATTTTTTTAATCCTGTTGAAGTGGAATTATCTAATGATTCTGCAATAAGCTGGCCTTCTTTTAAAATATCTCCTTCAAAAACAATTGCTTTGCACTCATTTCCCTGTTCTTGTTTTAAAGGAACCATAACGTAAGGCGGTACAAAGCCAGAAATTGCAGTTTTGTAAGATTCTTTTTTTAAGGTATGAATGTTATGAAAAGTTGTCATAATCACCTCTTTTTAAAACCTTTTATTCTAATTTTATAAACCAATCTACAAATTAAAGGAATTTGTAAAGAAAGAAGAATAATTATTATAGTTAAAATTGTAAGATTTTGGGAAGTAGAAGAAGCATATCCTCCTGAAAAATCTTTTTTTTGAAGTTTCAGCATTTTTTCTATGGCAGGGAAATTTAAGTCATCAATATCATTTATGGACTCTTCAATAAAATTTTGATTAAAAGCAATAGATTTTACTTCCTCTTTTATAAGTCCATCTTCCATTTTAAATTGAGAAAACGAAATCTGTTTTGTAGAAGAGTTTTTTTCATTTAATGATATATAAGGAAAAGTCGTAGCTTCCCATTTCCATTCCACAAAGTCTTTAATATTCGGCAACTGACCGTTTCCGTTTTGACTTGGAAGTTGAAGATTTGAAGATTTAGTTGCCTGTCCTAAAGAAAATGCAGAATATAAAAATGCCACTAAAAGAATAGCAGCAATCGCACAAGAGCAAGAAAGCAATTGAAAAGAAATCCTTTCAGTGAACGCAGGAACAAACTTTGCTGAACGAATTTTTATAGGAACAAAAGAAAATCTCTGGTCAAGCCTTTTTTCTAAAGAACTATATAAACTCATTATAGACAAATCAGAAAGAACGACACAGAAAAATAAAAGCAAGCACTTTAATCCAGAAAGAAGCATCATAAAAAAGGCTGATAAAAAGAATATATTTATGTAGACATTTTTTAAAATAACAGAAAATGCTTTTTCTCGTTTCCAAAGTTTTTCGCATATAAAAATTCCAGAAATAAAAAGACAATTTCCTGCAAGCACTCTGTAAAAAGGAAGAACAATGCTAAAAAGAATTGGGAATACTGATAAAACTGCATATAAAACTTTTTTCTCTGAAAAAAAAGTTAAAATGACGGCAAGAATTATGCATACAAGAACAGCAATAAAAGGATAAGAAACATTTTCGCCCCAACCAGAGTTTATTCCCTGTTTAGACAAAATTGAAATTACTTGAAGCGTGTTTTTTTTAAATCTTTCTGGGACGTAAATTACTTTTACCTGCTTATTTTTATCATAAAAAAAATTTTTTCTTTTTTGATAATACTCAGACTTTTCTATTCCAGATGTTGCAAGCGCTGCTTCTGGAGTTTGCTTAGAAAATGCAAGTGGAACTTTTTGATTTTCAAGGCAGATAAAATCTTTGCAACCATTTTTTTCAAGCAGTTGAATCACAAAAGAAGATTCCGCAGCTGCATCTACGTACATCATTGTGTAACCATTCCACATTTTTGCAGAAGGCAAACTTCTTAATACGTACATTAGAGATAGCGAAATTATTATTATTAGCAGAGGAACCGCATACTTTTTTATGTAAGTCATTTTAAAACAAAGAATATGCTAATCCAATAAAAAAACCTAGCAAGCAACCAATAGTTACTTCTAATGGAGTATGTCCATTAACTTCTTTTATTGGAGAATAATCAAGTATTCCCTTTTCTTTTAAGAGTTTTCCCATTTCGTTTATTTTTTTAGCTTGAACTCCGCTTGAACGCCTAACTCCAACAGCATCGCGAATTGTAATTAAAAAGAATCCTAAAGAAATCATAAAAATGTCAGAGGAAATTCCATTCCTAAAACCTATTGTAGTACACAATGAAGTTACCAGCGCAGAATGGCTAGAAGGAAGTCCTCCTGTTTTCCAAATAAGGCTTTCAAACATTTCTGAAATACTATGAATTTTTCCATAAACTATATTTAAAACAGTTTTTATAAACTGAGCACTAAACCAACTTGAAATACAAGCTAAAAAAACAGGATTTGTTAAAAGAGATTTTACATTAGCACTTATTAAAGAAAACATATCTTATATTCTATCATTCAAAAAAAAATTTTACTAGTAGAAATGTTTACTTTTTCATTTATAATAAAGATATGGATTTTAAGGAATTTAGTGCTGGAAAAGATGACGATGGAAGAAGAATTGATAAAGTTATTAGAATCTTTATAAAAAAAGAAAACCTTTCTGGAATTTACAAGGCAATAAGAAAAGGTCTTGTAAAGGTTAATAACAAAAAAGTTCAAGAATCCTATCATGTAAAGAATGGTGATTCTATAAAAATAGCTTCTTTTTTATTTGAAAAGTCAGATAAGAATGCTAAAGAAAATTCCTCTATTAGTTCAAATAATAAAGAGCTTTTAATAAAAAATCTTAATATTATCTTTCAAAATGAAGATTTTCTTGTTATAAACAAACCTTACAATATAACCGTTCACGGAAGCGAAACTTCGCTCGATAAAATTGTTCAAGATTATTACGATTCTTCTGCGCAAAAAGAATCAATTTCATTTAAACCAGGTCCTCTTCATCGTCTTGACAGGCTTACTACAGGAATTTTATTTTTTTCTTGGAGCATAAACGGAGCAAGGTGGTTTTGCCAAACTATGAAAGACCATAACCTCAAAAAAGTTTATTTAGGAATTTTTGAAGGAAAGATAAAAAAAACAGAAGAATGGACAGACTTTATAGAAAAAAAAGAAGCGACATTCAATAACTTTCATACGGTTTCTGTAGAAAAAACTGATAAAAAAGAAGCAAAAAAAGCGATAACAAAAGTCATGCCTTTAGGATTCGGCAAATACAACAATATTGATTTTACTCTTGCACAAATTCAAATTTTTACAGGCAGAACTCACCAAATAAGGGCGCAGTCTGCTAGTCATGGCTTTCCGCTTTTAGGAGACATTGCTTACGGAGGAAAAAAAATAAAAGCACAGCGGCAGTTTTTTTTGCATGCGCAAAAAATTTGCTTTAGCAAAGAAAATTTGCTCGGAACTAATTTAGAACAAGAAATAACTGCTCCATTGCCAAAGGATTTTCAAGATTTTCTTGAAAATCACCAATTCTGCGATTATAATAGTAGTATATGAGCAACTTTTTTGAAGATATTGTCCGCACATTTAAACCTTGTACCGTATATGCTCTTGTTGGAGAAAGTGGAACAGGAAAAAGTTTTAGATCCAAATTGCTTGCAGAAAAATATGGAATAGATGCGATAATTGACGACGGGCTTTTAATTCAAAATGACAAAATTCTTGCAGGACATTCTGCAAAAAGAGAAAAGACCTACATGGGAGCTGTTAGAGTTGCGCTTTTTGATGACAAAGAACATCGCGATGAAGTTGCTAAAGCCTGGAAAAAAGCGCATATAAAAAAACTTCTTATTTTGGGAACCTCTGAAAAAATGGTTCTAAAAATTGCAACTAGATTACAGTTGCCCCAGCCTCAAAAAATCATTCACATCGAAGACATTGCAAGTCGAGAAGAAATTGAAAAAGCCATAAAATCAAGGCAAATCGAAGGGAAGCACGTTATTCCTGTTCCTTCTATAGAAATTAAAAGGAATTATCCACAAATTTTTTCAAATTCAATAAAACTTTTTTTTAGAAAGAAAAAAATTCTAAATCAAAATGATGGAAAACTTTTTGAAAAATCAATAGTTCAGCCCGAATTTTCTAAAAAAGGACGAATAGAAATTTCAGAAGCCGCATTGACACAAATGGTTATGCACTGCGTTGCCGAAGCAGACAGTGCGGTCCGCATAAAAAAAATGTCAATAAAAACAGACAGCCGTGGCTACAGAATAATAATTACCATAGATGTTCCTTTTGGAACTCAGCTTACTGGAAAAATTCATAAAATGCAAAAGTACATAATCGATAAAATTGAAAGTTATACAGGAATTTTAATCGAAGAAGTAAGCATTATTATTGATAAAATTACAGGAACAGAAGATATTAATTAGCCTTTGCATTTTAAAGGCATTTTTTTCTTTTGCTTTACAGTAATCCCTAAAGAACTTAATACAGACTTTATTGCATACTCTAGTTCCAATCTTTGAGGATTCATAGGCAAAACAAAATTCCTACATTCTGTCCAAGTTTGAACATACAACTCGTTGCAAGAAGATTTAGATTCGGCTTCTTTAGACCAATCTGTAAGAGTTTTTATAAAATCCTCTATTAAAAAAACTAGTTTTTCACCTAACCTTACCTCGCTATTTTTATTTACAAGGTCATCAAGTTTTTTAATGCTTTTCATATATGCTGATTCAAATTTTTTGTTATCATACATAAGAGCTGTTGCTGCAGGCTGCAATGCCATGTAAAGGTCTGTATCCAGCGCATCTGAAATAATTTCAGTTGCATGTCCGCTGTTTATTATTTTTAAAAGCTCTTCTGTAAGTCTTGATGGCGAAACTTGAGCAAGCAAAGGGGCGTCTTGCCTTATGCGGTGATGTACTAGATAAGGAATCTTTGAATCTGTTTTCGCAGCGTATTTTATAGCCCGCAACATTCTAACAGGGTCTTCAACAAAAATTCTGTTTAGTGGAATTACGGGACGAATTATATGCTTTTTTATGTCCCGCATACCACCTACATAGTCGATTACTTGCTCTTGTACAGGCTCGTAGTACAGTGCGTTTAGTGTAAAATCTCTTCGTTGAACATCTTCGTCAATAGTACCGAATTCATTTCCAGTAGAGCCTTCCTGAATAGAACGAAATGTACTAACTTCAAAAATTTTTGTGCCAAAGATAACGTGCACTATACGGAAGCGCTTTCCAATTATTCTGGAATTCCTAAAAATCTTTTTAATTTTTGAAGGTGTAGCATCTGTTACAATGTCAAAATCTTTAGGAATATTACCTACAATAAGATCTCTTACAGCTCCACCTACGATGTATGAATGAAATCCATAATCTCTAAGCTTTGTTATTATATGAATGGCATCAAAATCTATTTTACTTTTTTGAATGCCATGCTCTTCTTTTACATAAACAATCGCTTTTTTTATTGGACGACCATTCTTATCAGTACCATAACGAATTAACACAATATTGCGATTTTATTACAGAGCGACGTTTTTTTCAAGCCAATTCAAAACATCTTCTGTAACTTTGTCGCTATCTAACTCATTAAAAAGCTCGTGTCTGTCTCCAGGATATTCAATCAATGAAACATCTTTTATTCCATTTTTCTTGTAAATATCTGCTAATTTTTTTATCGTTTTGCCATAATCCCCCACAGGGTCGTCTGAACCATATATAAACAAGATATGAAGGTTTTGCGGAATTTTTTTCATATTTCTTTCATTATGAACCAAACTTAGGCCGTGCATAAGGTCGCAGAAAAAACTTAAAGTAGAAACGCCTCCGCACCAAGCGTCATTTTTATACATTTCAATATTAGAAGGACTTGCGCTCAACCAATCCAAAGCATCTTTTTTTCCTGAAAATTTTTTGTTGTATCCAGAAAAAGCGACATTTTGCGCAAACTTAGATTTTGAATTTCCTCCCTTAAAAAATTTCAAAACTTTCATAAAAATCTTGCCAGCATTTATCTTGCTTCTATTAGGACCTGCTGTTCCGCAAAGGATACAACCTGCAAGTTTTTCTCCATGATTTTCAATATAACTTTGAGAAACAAAAGAACCGAACGAATGACCTAGAAGAACAATCTTTTTTCCTGGATAATCTTTTTGAACCTCGTTTATTACTTCGTCAAGGTCGCTTACAACTTTTTCAAAGCCATTTTTGTCTGCAAGCTTTCCAAATTCACCTTTGCCTTTTTGCTGGGCATTATATGCAGTTTTACCATGTCCTCTGTGATCATGAGCGCTGAATACGTATCCAGCTTCTGCTAAAACACAACCAAGCCTGTCATATCTCAAGGAATGTTCTTGCATTCCATGTGAAAGTTGTATAATTCCTCTAATATTTTCTTCATCATCAGGAATCCATCGGTTTACGGCAATTTCTGTTCCGTCGTTCATCAATTGAAAAAATTTTTCTGTTTGCATAAAAACGCTCCACATATAAATAAAAATTTGGTATTGTAAAGAAACTTATGAATACTATTATAACAGATAAAATGACTTTTGGGGGAAAATGTATTGCAAAAATTAACGGAAAATCTGTTTTTGTTCCATTTTCTATTCCAGGAGAAAAAATTGAAGTCGAAATTGTTTCTTCAAAGAAAGATTACGATGTTGCAAAAATTGTAAACATAATAGAAAGTTCTCCGCATAGGGTTGAACCTGCTTGCAAATACTATGGAATCTGCGGCGGATGCAATATGATGCACATTGAAAGTTCGTTTCAACAAGAACTTAGAAAAAATGTTTTGAAAGATTGTTTTGCCCGCAACGGAATAAAAACTCCAGCTATTCAAGTTTTGTCGTCCGCTCCGTTAGGTTACCGCTCAAGGTTTCAATTGAACAATGGGGGGCTTTCAAAACGTTCAGAAAACGAAATTGTTCCTATAGATTTTTGCCCTATTGCAGAAAAGCCTATAAATAATTGGCTATCTAATAATCCTTTTGAAAAAAGGCCCAAAGGAAGGTGCCACCTTTTTGGCTCTGAAAAGATGGTCAGTTCTAATAACGAAAAAAAATACGGACAAGCTGCTATAATTTCTGAAGAAAACAGTTTTAATAAGACTGAAAAAAAATCTAAAAACATAAAAAAAGTTTATTCAGGAACGATTATAAATCCTAGCGATGTGGTTTCTGTAAATATTTTAGGAAAAAAGATTTCTTTTGACGTAAAAGGATTTTTTCAATCAAATTTGCAAGTGCTTGAAAGCGCAATAAAAGAAGTCTGCAGAGGTCTTGTTGGAGAATCTGTATTAGATATGTATGCAGGCTGCGGAACTTTTTCAGTTTTTTTGGCAGATTTTTTTAAGAAAGTAACGCTTGTAGAGCATAATCGTGATGCGCTTGTGTTTGCAGCTCAAAACCTTGCAGGTAAAAACTACGAATTAATCGGTCTTTCTGGTGAAAAATGGGTTTCTTCACTACCTAAAAATGATGAAAAAAGGTTTGACGCTGTTGTAATCGATCCTCCTAGAAGCGGAATGGAAACTAAAGTTAGAAAGTGGCTTTGCTCTTCAAACATTCCTCAAATTCGTTCCGTTTCTTGCGATCCTGCAACTCACGCAAGAGACGTAAAAGAACTTGTAAGTTATGGTTATAGACTTGAAAAGCTATTTCTTTTAGACTTTTATCCAAATACAAGCCATATAGAAAGTCTTTCAGTCTTAAAAAAGGATTTATAATTAATATCAATATGTATAAAAAAGTATACAAGATAATATTTTTTTCAGCTTTATTTCTTTCTCTTTCTTTTTATTCACAAGCGGTAGGTTTATTTGAACAGGAGCTGACTGCTCAAAATTCAGATTGGACTGTAGTAAGCAGTGGAAAACTTATTTATAAACCGCAAGTTACCTCATATGGTTTCGCAGCATTAACAGATGGTAAAATGATTGGCGCTTTTTCTGAAACTGGAAAAAAACTTTGGGAAAAAGGAATTAAAGGAAAAAATCCTTCATTTTTAAAAGTTTTTTCTTCAGACTTTTTAATTATTATAACTGATAAAAAAAATATAAATCTTGTAAATCCAAGCGGTCTTACACTTTGGACAAAAAAAATGCCTTTTGAAATTATTGCAGAGCCAGTTTTTGGAAGAGATTCTAGAATTTTTATTATGGGAAGGAATTCTGTAGCTTGTTTAGGTGTAAACGGAATTTGCAAATGGCAAATTGAATTAGACGAACTAAAAAAAATTCCTCCTGTAGAAATGAACGATGGCTCTATAATAGTTTTCCACAAGAAATCTAAAGATGGCAGAACTGTAGGTACAAGAATTTCTCCTTTTGGCGAACTCCTTGAAACAATTAATTTTGCAGGGAATGTTGTAAATTCGTGTACTCTCCCCCAAAAAGGCGTTCTTTTAGTTTTTTCAGGCAATGGAGCGGGTCTTTGCATCGTAAAAGAAAACCGGACGGAAACAAAATGGGCAATCCCTTCGGTTGATAAAGTTTTTGAATCTTGCAATGCGCAAACAGGAGCAAATTTTCTTTCCTTAACAGAACAAAAATCTGCGTTAGCAATTGCAAAAAATTCTGAAGAAACTAGAATAATTGTATTTGGAAATGCAGACGGCTTTGTAACCGATTATTTTGATATACCTGCAAGGTATGCAGAACTTTCTTGTTGTCAAGCCACTTTAGACGGAACGAGCATATTTGTATCAGATAAAAAAAATGCATTTTTGTATTCAACAAAAGGACTTCCTGTTTGGAAAGGAAAATTTCCCCCTTCAAGCTCATGGAATTATTGTGCCTTTACAAATAAAAACTATCTTGTACTATGTTCAAATTCGTGGGTTTTAACAGGATTTAGAACTTACCAAAAGTTAAATTCAAAAAACAGCTACAGCAGATTAAAAAAAACTACCTACAACGATTTTTACAAGAGTTCAAATTCAAATAGTTTTTATATCTATAATGAAAAACTTCCTGCTGATTTAACTAAAATTAGCAGAGTAAATCTTTTGCAAGAAGGAAAATACGGTTTTCAAGAAAAAGAAATCGCATCTTCAATCATTACTGTTTCTAAAGCTTATTTAGACTTTCTTTCAACAAGCAATACAGGCGCAAGATTAGAAAAAAAATCAGCCTTTGAAACAGATGCAACAGGACTTGGTCAAGTTATAACTCAAATAGGTCTTATTGGAACTGATGATTTTCAAAAAATTCTTGCTTCAATTATTAATAAGGAAGACAAAAATGTTCAGTTGTATAATGCTTTAAAAGCTGTGAGCAATTTTGGATACGACCCTGACGGAGAAATTTTAAAAGCTTTAGATTATAGAAGAGCAATTACAAATACTAACAATACCTATATATTACTAGAATTATGCAACGCGGTTTACTCGGTTTGCCGTTTTATGGGCAGACCTGCTTTGTACAAACGTGGAATGGACATTCTTACAACCCTTCTTTACCCTCAATATAATAGTAAAATTCGCGAGCAAGCAAGAAAGACACTTACGGAAATTGCAAAACTCAATATTTAGTAGCAAATAAAAATAAAAAGATATATAATGGAACGTGTTTTTGGAGGATTTATGAACTTGCATAAATTATTTCGAATTTTATTAGCTTGGTTTGTCATTACATTGCCAATTTCGGCATTGGAAGTTGACGAAGAAGAACTTAAATCTACTGGCAATGATGTAATTGTATTTATTAACTATACAGGTCCTCATTCAAAGATAGACTCATTGGCAAGTATAAAAAAGCTTGGTAGCGATTTAGGAAGCGTTGTTGCAAATGATCCTCTAAAAAGTGTTACCGCAGGAAGCTCAGATAAATATTCTGTTATTCATGCAGTGGATTCAAATCAAAAAGACAAACTTGATGCCGACATAATTTATATAGGAAGCGCGGCTTCTGTAGACCATATAGACAACTTGCGCCATATAATTGCAAGCTATCTTTCATCCGCTTACGGATATTCTGAAAAAGACGCAGAAACAGTTGCAGTTTTTGTAACGGTTTACAATGCCGTTTATCGCAAAAACTTTGAGGCTTTTAAGAGTAAGTACAAAGACATTGTCATTAAAAATCTTTCTGCTCAAAACTGTGGCCTAGACATAAATTACAAGGAATGGGCAGGCAAATCTCAAATAGTAATTCCTCTTTTCGATGTAAAAAACGGAGGTTTAAGCACGGTTGACACATCTGTTATCAGCGACAGCGAAGTTGTAAAGCATATGCAAGAAGATGATGACAAAAATGTTGACAGCCGAAAAGACATGGTTGACCTAAAAGAAAGAGAAGCTGAAGATGCTGCACAAAAAGCACAGGAAGCTAAAAAAGAAGCTGTAAAACAAGAGCAAAAACTTTCAGAAGAAAAACAAAAGACTGAAGAAGCAAAACAAGAAGCTGAGAAAGCCCAAGAAAAAGCTGAAAAAAATCCTGATGATAAAACAGCTCAAAAGGAAGCTGAAGAAAAACAGCAAGTTTATGAAGAACAAAAACAAGTTGAACAAAAGCAAGAAGAAGTAACTCAGCAAGCCCAAGAAACTGCAAAGGAACAGCAAACTGTTGCTGACAAAAAAAATGCAGAAGCCCAAGAAGAACGAAAAGCTATTGCAAAAGATCAGCAGGAAGTTATAAAAAAAGAACTTGAAAATGCTTCTGCTCCATCCGCTTACGGAATTGAACTTACAGACGAAGCGTCAATGCTTTCTGGTCTTATAAAAGTAAACACAAAAACTGGAAATGTAATAAAGGCATCTCCAGTAACCTATATTCGCAACAGAACGATGTTCCAAACTGATTCGAATTTCATTGCAATTGCTGGAGAAAAAAAAGGCAACGGAACTGTAAAACTTGTTCTTCTTACAACGGATTCTATGGAAATATGCGAAGAAAGCAATGAAGTTGTTGCAGAAGATTCAGTTCTTGTTCAGGATAATGGAGAATTTTACTGCATAATTGAAGATGGAAAAAATTTCAAACTTGCAAAATACGATGGCGAACTGAATTTAAAACTAAAATCAGATATAAATGTATTGAGCGGAACTCCTATTACCGTTGGAAGTGAGTATGTGATTGTAACAGGAACTTCAGGAAGAGTTTGTGTTCTTGGAAAATCTGATTTAAAACAGGTTTCTTCAGGAACCGCTGACGCAAAATAGTTTTGCCCCAAAGAGTATAAAAAGGCATGCCGTGCATTATCACGGCATGCCTTTTTATATGCGACTTTAGGAATATTATTTTCCCTCTTTTACATACCTATCAAGAAAAACCGCTGCTGCTTTTTGATTTACAAGAGCGGAAGGTCCGCCTATACAGCCGCCTTTGCAAGCCATTACTTCTACAAGATTGCCATCGCTTTCTGTAGGGAGAATTTCACCTGCATTTATTTTTCCGTAATGGGCAAGTTTTTTCATTCCGTCTTTATCAAGACCGTCGATATAATCAGGTTTTAAAATGGAAGAATCTTTTAGGCGTATTTTTACAGCTTCTAAAACACCGCCTGTTTTTGCAAAATTTCTTCCGCTTGCGCTAGGAATTTCTACAGAATTTTTTTCAAACGGTTTTAAACTTGAAAAATCAATTTCTTTTGCTGTAAAAAGGGCATCTATTTCTTCTACGCTAAGAACGTAATCTACAAATGGGTCTTTTAATCCTTCCCTTCTTTTTGCTACGCATGGTCCAATAAAAACCGTAATCGCTTCTGGATATTTTTTTCTAGCTTCTTGTGCAATGTAGTGCATTGGACTTAAAGTTTCGCTTACGCAAGGAATTAAATTTGGAACGTGCTTATTTACCGCTCTTACGTAAGCAGAGCAGCAACTAGTAGTCATAACTTTGTCGCCTCTTGCCATACGTTCCTCAAACTCTTTCGCCTCTTTTTTAGCGCAAATATCAGCGCCGGCAGCAACTTCCATTACATAAGAAAAACCTGATTCTATAAAAGCTTTTTCAAAGCGGCCGTAGTCTATTTTAAACTGGGAGGCAATTGCGGGAGCATACATGGCGACAAGTTTTTTTCCATTCATAATATGTTTTATAACGTCTACCAATTGAGATTTGTCCATCATAGCTCCAAACGGACAGTTTCTCATGCAGTTTCCACAGAAAATACATTTGTGATAGTCAATCTGCTCATGTCCATCTGGACCTTTAGAAATTGCGCCTACAGGACAAGCAGCTTCGCAAGGAACTGTAATTCTAATTATTGCATGATAAGGGCAGTTTTGTTCGCAAAGTCCGCAGTGAATACACTTTTCGCTATTTATATGAGCGTGATGTTCTATATGAATTGCTTTTTTGGGACAGTTCAGCATGCAAGGACGGGCAAAACAGCCTTGACACGCGTTTGTGACCATAAAATTCTGTTTTACACAGCCATTACAAGCTTCATGAAGTACTGTAAGCATAGGCCAAGTAGGCTCTTCTCTTTCTAACGCCATCTTTCCATAGTCTTGGAGCTCTTTTTCGTCTTCATATTTTTCAACAGAAAAGCCCATTCCTGCAAGTGCTCTCATTTTTATCAACTCACGGTCGTGATATATACAGCAAGTAAAAGCGTGAGAATTTACTGGAATTATTTCTTTTGGAATATTGTTTACTTCGCGAGATGTTAGTTTTCCTTGTAATTGAAGTTTTGCAAGTTTTACAAGAATTTCTTTTTTTGTTTTTGAGGCATTGTTATTTAAATTAAGCATAAAATATTTTATCTTAAAACACACATTTCTTCAAACTATTTAGCCCAAATGTCGAGTTTTTTATGACAGTTAGAAAAAAAAGCTTTCAGCGAAGTTCATTTTCCTAAAAACTCGACATTCGGGATATTTAGGTTAAACTTTGAGTTTTTTTATATTTAGGTGTTTTCACAATCTAAAAATTGGTTTATAATAAAATATTAATAAAGAACTGAGTATCACACTTTTATGGGAGACAGAAGAATATGTCAAATAAAATTACAATTATCGGCGCAGGTCAGGTTGGCTCTACAATCGCCTATGCATTAACTCTCAAACAGCTCGCTTCAGAAATCGTTCTTGTTGACATTGCAAAAGAAAAGGCAATGGGCGAAGCTATGGATATTCGTCAAGGAACTCCTTTCATAGGACCTGTATATATCCATGACGGAGACTACAATGACGCAAAGGACTCTGACATTGTTGTTCTTACTTCTGGAGTGGCTAGAAAACCTGGGCAGTCTAGGCTTGATTTGGCACAGACAAATGTAAATATAACAAAATCAATAATTCCTGAAATTACTAAAGTTTGTCCAAATGCTCTTTATGTAATTGTTGCAAACCCAGTTGATATTCTTACATATCAGTTCGTAAAAACATCTGGAATTCCAGCAAATAGAATTTTTGGAACAGGAACTATGCTTGACACAGCAAGATTCCGCGCAAGAATCGCTGAAACTTACAAAGTTGCGCAGGAAAACGTGCACGGCTACGTTTTCGGAGAACACGGAGATTCTTCTTTTGTGCCTTGGTCTTTGGCAAATATCGCTTCTATTCCTGTTGATAACTATGCAAAGGCATATAACGGCGAAAAACTTCCAGATTTCAACAAAAATGATGTTGAAGATTATATCAGAAAATCAGGCGGCATTATAATTAATGCAAAAAAATGCACAAACTATGCTATTGGTGTTACAACAGCGACTTTGTGCGAAGCTCTTGCTTACAAAACTGATTCTGTTCTTACAATTTCTACCATGCTCAACGGCGAATATGGCATAAGCGACGTATGTCTTAGCATTCCAGCAGTTGTTGGTTGCAATGGAATAAAAGGAAGAATTGCAGCTCCTCTTACAGATGCAGAAACAGCAGCTTTGCAGCACAGCGCAAATTGCTTAAAAGATGTTATCAAACAGTTAACATTTTAATTAAATCTAAAAATTTTATGAGAGGCTGTCTTTTTATTTGGGCAGCCTTTTTTATTTAAGGTTTGGCTGAGTCAATGTCTTGAGCGAAAGCGAACCTTGACCAGACAAATTGATATTCTTTGGAGTAAAACTATGGAAAAATTTAGAATAGAACACGATTCTATGGGCGAAATGAAAGTTCCTGCAGACAAATACTGGGGAGCGCAGACAGAAAGAAGTCATGAAAACTTTGAAATCGGCGTTGGACTTGAAACAATGCCACGTGAAATTACAAGAGCTTTTGGCTATTTAAAAAAGGCTGCTGCTATGGCAAATAATTGTCTAAAGCCAGAGAAAATGACGGAAGAAAAATTAAAAGCAATAAGCCAGGCTTGCGATGAAGTTATTTCTGGAAAATTGAATGAACACTTCCCTCTTGTTGTTTGGCAGACTGGTTCTGGAACACAAAGCAACATGAATGCAAACGAAGTTATTGCAAATCGTGCAAACGAAATTGCTGGTAAAAAACTATGCCACCCTAACGATGATATAAACATGAGCCAGTCTTCAAACGATACTTTTCCAACTGCACTGCATATTTCTGCTGTTTGTGTAATAGAAGATAAACTTTTTCCAGCAATCGACACACTTGTAGAAACGTTCAAACGCCTTGAAAAAGAAAACGAAGGAATTGTAAAGTCAGGACGCACCCACCTCCAAGATGCTGTTCCTATTTCCTTTAGCCAAGAAATTTCTGGCTGGAGAACCTCTTTAGAGCGCGACAAGGAAATGCTTGAATCAAGTTTGCCTTACTTAAAACAGCTTGCGCTTGGCGGAACTGCTGTCGGCACGGGGCTTAATGCTCCAAAAGGATTTGACACAAAAGTTGCAGAAAAAGTTTCGGAACTTACTGGCAAGAATTTCATTACCGCGCCAAATAAATTTCATGCGCTTACTTCAAAAGACGAATTAGTTTTTGCTCACGGAGCTATAAAAGCTCTTGCCTGCGACATGATGAAAATCGCAAACGATGTAAGGTGGCTTGCTTCTGGTCCTCGCGACGGTCTTGGCGAAATTCATATTCCAGAAAACGAGCCAGGCTCTTCTATTATGCCGGGAAAGGTAAATCCTACTCAGTGCGAAGCTGTTACAATGGTTGCCGTTCAAGTAATGGGTAACGATGCGGCTGTCGGATTTGCAGCTAGCCAAGGCAACTTTGAGCTTAATGTATTTATGCCAGTTATTGCGTACAACTTCATTCAATCTGCCAGACTTTTAGCAGAAAGCATGATTTCTTTTAATAAAAACTGCGCTGTAGGGATTACTGCAAATAAAGATAAAATGCATCACAACCTTTACAATTCTCTTATGCTTGTAACCGCATTAAATCCTTATATCGGATATGAAAATGCCGCAAAAACTGCCCATAAAGCTTATGATGAAAACATCAGTCTTAAAGAAGCTTGTGTAGGGCTAGGATTCCTTACCGCAGAAAAGTTTGACGAAGTGTTCAAACCTGAAGCAATGGCCTATCCAAAAGCATAAAATATAATTAGGACTGTTTAGAAAAATGCCTTGCTATTATTTTTATAACAGCCCTGTTTTTTTACTTTCCAAAAACTGCTGTTTGCATTATACTGAACAACAATATATTGGTATATTTCGACTTTTTGTCGATATCTTAGTTATTTATGGGAGACAGTATGAATTATTCATATTTTCCTGGTTGTACATTAAAGAACAAGGCAAAGGACTTGAACGATTATGCCCTTTCAAGTGCTAGTGCTTTGGGATTTAATCTGGAAGAAATCCCTGAATGGCAATGCTGCGGCGGTGTATATCCGCTAGCGAAAGATGAAGTAGCGTCAAAACTTTCTTCTGTTCGCGCACTGGCTGCTGCAAGAGATTCGGGAAATTCTTTAGTAACGCTCTGTTCCGCCTGTTACAATGTTCTAAAACAGGTGAACAACGATATGCAAAATGATGAAAATATTATTCTCAAGGTAAACAATTATCTTAAGCAAGATGAAATTGAATACCACGGAGAAACAAAAGTTCTTCATTTTCTTGAGGTTCTCAGAGATGAAATTGGTTGGGACAAAGTAAAGGCCGCTGTAAAAAATCCTTTTACAGGAAAAAAAATAGGTGCTTATTATGGTTGTCTTCTTCTTAGACCTGGGAAAGTTCTTCAGTTTGATGATCCTGAAAATCCTCAAATTCTAGAAGATTTTATCAAGGCAATCGGTGGAATTCCTGTTATTTATGCTCAAAGAAACGAATGTTGCGGAGCATATACTCAATTCGAAAACCCTTCTATTCCACAAACCCGTGCAAAGGCAATTCTTTCGAATGCTGAAGATATGGGAGCAGATTTCCTTGTAACAAGTTGTCCTCTGTGTAGATATAATCTTATCAAAAACAAAGCAGAAAGCAAGCTTGATGTAATTTATTTTACTGAACTTCTTGCAGAAGCTTTGGGAGTGAAGAATGCTTGATTCTGAAATTGAACTCATAAAAGAAGAAATTCTTCTTAAAAGCGGTGTGAATCCTAAAAAATGTATGGTATGTGGAAAATGTTCTGGAACTTGTCCTAACTACGATGCAATGGAATATCATCCACATCAATTTGTTCAGATGGTAGAAAATGGGGAAATCGAAAAACTTTTGAACTCAAAATCTATCTATGCTTGTCTAAGTTGTTTTGCTTGTCTGGAACGTTGTCCAAGACAAGTTGAACCTGCAAAACTGATAGACGCTGTTCGTCAAGTTGTTGAAGAACGTCGAGGTCCTTATCACCTTGATCCTGTGCAAGTACCAGAACACTTAGATGCAGATATGCCTCAACAGGCTATTGTAAGTGCTTTTAGGAAATATAAGAAATAAACGGGAATATATATGGAAAGAATTGGTGTTTTTGTATGTCACTGCGGTACTAATATTGCCGGAACAGTTGATGTAGAAAAAGTTGCAGAAGAACTTGGAAAAGTTAATGGTGTTGTTTATTCAACTCATTATACTTATATGTGTTCTTCTGCTGGTCAAAAGATGATAGAGGACCATATAAAGGACGACAAATTAACAGGTGTTGTTCTTTGTTCTTGCTCTCCTCGTATGCATGAAAAAACTTTCCGTGCATGCGCAGAAAGAGCTGGTCTTAATCCTTATAAAGTGGAAGTAGCAAATATCCGAGAACAGACATCTTGGGTTCTTAAGGATATGGAAAAAGCAACAGAAAAAGCGATTGCTTTAGGAAAAGCTGCAATTGCAAAAGCTATTCTTGATACCCCTCTTATTCCAGGCGAAACTCCGGTTACAAAAAGAGCTTTAGTTATTGGTGGAGGAATTGCAGGTATTACGGCTGCCCTTGACATTGCAGACGCAGGCTTCCCTGTTGATATTGTTGAAAAGAAAACCACAGTTGGTGGAAAAATGGCAATGCTCGATAAGACGTTCCCTACTCTCGACTGTGCTTCTTGTATAGTAACTCCAAAGATGACTGAAGTAAGTCAGAATCCTAATATAAGAATTCTTTCTTACAGCGAAGTTGTTGGCGTAAAAGGATACATTGGAAATTTTACAATAGATATAAAGCGGCATCCAAGATACGTTGATGAAACTAAATGTACTGGTTGTGGTGCTTGTATTGAAAAATGTCCAAATGCAAAAGTTCCTAACGACTTTAATTTGAATTTAAACAACAAAAAAGCTATTAACATTCCGTTTGCTCAAGCCGTTCCAAAAGTTGCAGCAATTGATTCAACTTATTGTTTGCACATGAAGGCTCTTGCAAAAGGCAAAGATGGCGTTTGCGGATTCTGCGAAAAAGCCTGTGCGGCAGGTGCTATTAATTTTAAGCAGCAGGAAGAAATTCTAACAGAACAATACGGAGCAATCATAGTTGCAACTGGTTACAATCCTATAGATTTAAAGAAGTTTGATGAATACGCTTATTCTCAAAGTCCAGATGTTGTTTCTTCACTAGAATTTGAACGACTTTGCAATGCTTCTGGTCCTACAAATGGTCATCTTCTTCGCCCTTCAGACGGCAAAGAGCCAAAAACAATTGTATTTGTTCAGTGCGTTGGCAGCCGCTGCTCAGCTGATTCTACAAAAGGCCACGAATATTGCTCAAAGGTTTGCTGTATGTATACTGCAAAACACGCAATTCTTACGCGAGACCATTATCCAGACACAAACTGCTATGTATTCTATATAGACGTAAGAACTCCTGGTAAAAACTTTGATGAATTCTATCGTCGCGCCGTTGAACAATATGGTGTTCATTATATCAAAGGTCAAGTAGGAAAAGTAACACCTCAATCCGATGGAACGCTTGATGTTCAGGGGTCTGATTTGATTTTGAACAGACAGGTTCACATAAAAGCTGATATGGTCGTTCTTGCCGCGTCTATTGAGGCAGACAAGTCGGCTCGTCCGCTTGCAACAATGCTTACAACTTCAATGGACAACAACGATTTCTTCCTTGAAGCTCATGCAAAACTACGTCCTGTAGAAAGCCCTACGGCCGGCATCTTTCTTGCAGGTTGCTGTCAAGGTCCAAAAGATATTCCGGAAACAGTTGCTCAATCTTCTGGAGCCGCTGCAAAAGCAATCTGTCTTCTTGTAAAAGACAAACTTAAGAACAATCCTTGCACAGCGCATTCTGATGAAAACGCTTGCAATGGTTGCGGACAGTGTGCAAACGTATGTCCTTACGGCGCAATTTCTTATATAGATAAAGATTTCCGAGGACCTAACAGAACTACAATAACAAGGCATATATCTCAAGTTAATACGGCTATGTGTCAAGGTTGTGGAGCTTGTACAGTTGCCTGCCCTTCAGGAGCTATGGATCTTAACGGATTCAGCAACAAACAAATTTTGGCGGAGGTAGATTCTGTTTTATAAAACTTGTTTTTATTAATAACAGAAAAAATGATTATGAGTGAAAATAAAACAAATAATCCTGGTTGGACTCCGAAAATTGTAGCGTTCTGCTGTAACTGGTGTTCCTATGCAGGTGCAGATTTAGCTGGAAACAACCGTCTTGAATATCCTGCAAATGTTAAAATTATACGCATTCCATGTTCTTGCCGTTTGAACCCTTTGTTTATACTTAGAGCTTTTCAGCGCGGTGCTGACGGAGTAATCTTGTGCGGTTGCCATCCTGGAGACTGCCATTATTCTACTGGAAACTATTTTGCACGCCGAAGAATGACCCTTCTTTTTAGTATGCTTGATTATCTTGGCATTGAAAAAGCAAGAACAAGAGTTGAATGGTGTTCTGCTGCGGAAGGTGTACGATTCGCAGGAATTATGAATGATTTTGTTGCAAAAGTTACAGAACTTGGTGAAAACAAAAAACTGGAGGATGTAAGATGCAAGACAACAAAATAACATCTCAACTTATATCACGTGCAAAAGAACTCCTTTCAGAAGGAAAAGTTCAACGCGTAATTGGTTGGCGAAAAGGTCTTTTTGATTACGATGTCACTCCAAGTGTTTTTGAAAATGCAGAAGACCTTGAAAAGAATTTTGTTTATGACGAAAACTGTGGAGCAAATCTTTCAAAGTATCTTGTAAAAATAACAAGAGAAATTGAGATTAAGAAAAGCACAACCAGAATGAATAACACAATGGCAAAACAAAGAGACCCTAATGCTCCTTGCGCCCCTATTCCTTCAGAAACAGTGCTTGTATTCTTAAAACCTTGCGACACCTACAGCTTTACAGAACTTCTAAAAGAAAACAGAATTACTCGCGACGATGTATATGTTATTGGTATTCCGTGCGATGGAATGAAAAATCCAGAAACGAATAAAATTGCAGAAAGATGCGAAAACTGCAAGAGCAAAAAGCACATTACTTATGATGAACTCATTGGCGAAGAAGGCGATATTCTAGATTCAAAGAGATTTGATGAAGTTGCAAAACTTGAATCAATGACTACAGAAGAACGCTACGAATTTTGGAAGAATGAATTCAGCAGATGTATAAGATGCAATGCCTGCCGAGATATTTGCCCTGCATGTACTTGCGAAAAATGTGTATTTGATAACAACAAACTCTACACTTCGCAAAAAGTTGCGCAGACAAGTTTTGAAGAAAGCTTGTATCACATAATAAGAGCTTGGCATGTGGCTGGTCGTTGCACAGACTGCGGAGAATGTTCTAGAGTATGCCCAGAACACATTCCTTTGCATCTTCTTAACAGAAAATTCGTAAAGGACATTAATGAAATTTACGGTCCATACACTGCCGGTAGCGACATGGAAACAAAGCCGCCTATGCTTACGTTTGTTGAAAACGATGCAGAACCAAGTATTGTATATGACCGCTCAAAAGAAGAAGGAGGTGACAAATAATGCTTGCCCTTCCATTTGAAAAAATTGATGAATTTTTTGAAGCTATTGCATCAAAGGAAAATCTTTTTATCCCTGTTGACAACACTTCTGGAAAAGCAAATTTTCAGAAATGGGAAAAAGGTGCAAAACTTTCAAATGCTCTAAAAACAGTGCGTTCTGCAAAAGACTTTTTCTTTCCTAAAGCGGAAACTCTTGTTAATTACAAGATAAATGGAAAAGAAATCTCTGTTGAAGATCCTCGCAAAGATTTAGAAGACTTTGTTGTTTTTGGAGTTCGTGCTTGTGACGCAAAAAGTTTTGAAATCATCGACAATGTTTATCTAAAAATGACACCTGTAGATTCTTACTACAAAAACAGAAGAGATCACGGAACCGTAATCACTTTGGCTTGTTCAGAACCTGAAAAGACTTGTTTCTGTTCAACTTATAAAATTGATGCGGCAAATCCTGCAGGCGATGTGAGCTGTTGGCTTACTGATGATAAGTTCTTCTTTAATGCAAATACAGAAAAAGGAAAAAAACTTTTAGATTCAGTTTTATCTTTGCTTGTTGAAACCGATGAAAATAGCGTTGAAAAAGCGAAGAAAGAAATTTCTGCAAAAATTGAAAAACTTCCATTTGCACATCTTGACCTTTCAAAATTCAAGGGCGAAGATATGCTTAAGATTTTCAATTCTTCCGTATGGAATAGAGTTTCTGAAAGTTGTCTTGGCTGTGGAACTTGTACCTATGTGTGTCCTACTTGCATGTGTTTCGACGTTAGAGACTTTGATACAGGAAATGGCATCCGACAGGTTCGTTGCTGGGATTCTTGCATGTATTCTGATTTTACTCAGATGGCAGCAGAAAATCCTAGGCATACTCAAAAAGAACGAAGCCGGCAAAGGTTTATGCACAAATTAATGTACTACCCTATGGCTCATGATGGTGTTTTTTCTTGTGTAGGTTGCGGTCGATGTCTTGAAAGTTGTCCTGTAAACATGAATATTGTAAAAGTTATTAAAGCTTTTAATGAAGAAACAACGGAGGAAAAATAATGGAACAGAAAGAATCATTTATTCCTTATGTTGGTAAAATTATTGGTATTACTCAAGAAACTCCTGATGTAAAAACATTTCGCGTTGTTGGTTTAGACGGGAAAAAACTTTTTGAACATATTCCAGGTCAATGCGCAATGTTAATTGTTCCAGGTGTTGGCGAATCTATGATTTCAATAACCTCTTCTCCTACTTTGGAAGAGTATATGGAATTTTCTATTAAAAAATGCGGTTGTGTAACTGAATGGCTGCACAACGCAGAAGTAGGACAAGAAATCTGTGTTCGAGGACCAATCGGAAACGGGTTCCCAGTAGACACAAAGCTTAAAGGAAAAGACATCCTTGTAATAGCCGGCGGTATCGGAATCGCTCCGGTTCATTCTGTAGTAAACTACATGATGGATCACCGTAGCGATTACGGAAGAATTCAAGTAATTTATGGTTCCCGTTCAAAAGGAGACCTTGTAAGGCTTGAAGAAATGCAGAAAGTTTGGATGAAACAGCCAAACTGCTCTATAAATCTTACAATTGACCGGCCAGAAGAAGGTTGGGATGGACACGTAGGTTTTGTTCCGCCTTTTGTTACAGAATGTAATCCAGATCCAGGAATGACTGTAATCATGTGCGGACCTCCGATTTTGATTCACCTTTCCCTTGATGCACTTAAAAAATTAGGTTTTAAGGATTCTCAGGTTTTTACAACTATGGAAATGCGAATGAAGTGCGGAATTGGAAAATGCGGTCGCTGCAACATCGGTGATAAATTTGTATGCAAAGACGGTCCTGTGTTCAGTTTTGATCAGCTCGGAGAATTACCTCCAGAATACTAATATTACTGACCTGCGGTAAAAACTCCCGGGGATTTTAAGGGGCGGAAAGCCCCTTAGGAGAGGGGGCAGCGGAAAACCGTAGGTTTGAAGCGAGGGGCAGGCGCCCCTTTTAGGATGTAAGATAAAAACTGCCGAAAATGTCATCAGTTTTTATCTTTAAAAGTTTGCGTTGCAAACTTTCTTATCATGTGCAATTTCTCGCTTTGCTGCGAAATTGCGTAAAAAGTCAAGTCGAAAGTTGTTGTGTCAATTTATTGACACATTTCTCATTGACTTTTTATTGGAGTATAAAAATGGCAGAAAATAAAACTCAAATGGCTACAATATATCTGTTCGGAAAAAAATACGAAGTTCCGGCAGAACTTACAGTAATGAATGCGATGGAATATGCTGGCTATCAGCTAAAAAGAGGCTGCGGATGCCGAAATGGATTCTGCGGTGCTTGTGCGACTATTTACCGCGTAAAAGGCGAAAATCAGCTTAAAACTTGTCTTGCTTGTTCACAAAAAGTTATTGATGGAATGTACATTGCAACCCTTCCGTTCTTCCCGCTTGTAAAACAGGTTTACGACATCAACAAGATTAAGCCGGAACAGGCTGTCATGATGCAGCTTTACCCTGAAATTTATTCTTGTGTAGGATGCAACGCTTGTACACGTGCATGCCCGCAGAATCTTCAGACAATGCAGTACATTGCTTATGCTCAACGCGGTGATTTTGAAAAATGCGCTAATCTTTCTTTTGACTGCATTATGTGCGGTTGCTGTTCTTCTCGTTGTCCGGCAGGAATCAGCCATCCTCAGGTTGCTGAGCTTGCTCGCCGCCTTAACGGAAAATATATCCAGCCGCAGAGCCAGCATCTTCTTGACCGCGTAAAAGAAATCAACGAGGGAAAGTGCGAGGAACTTATTCAGAATTTGATGAAAAAGCCTTTGGCTGAAATCAAAGAGTTGTATAACACACGAGAAATTGAAAAATAATACGCCCAGGAGATAAAGATATGTACGGAAATTATCTTGACGATGCAGCTAAAATTGTTGCAGAAAAACGCGAAGAAAACCTTAAATTTGAACACGCACGTCTTACTGCGGAAGAAAAAGACGATTTGCTTTTGAAATTCCATCCGGATAGAATCAAGAGCCAGTTTGAAGAACTGAAAATCGGTCCTAACAAAGGACAGAAAGCTCCTATTGAATTGGCAAAAATGCTTGAGGCAAAGCCAAGAATCGAACCAGAACACATTGACTTGAACCATGTTGACTATGAAACCGATGTTCTTGTTATCGGTGGTGGTGGCGCTGGAACTTCTGCGGCAATCATGGCTTCTGAAGCAGGCGCAAAAGTTTTGCTTGTAACAAAACTCCGCGTTGGCGATGCAAACACCATGATGGCAGAAGGTGGAATCCAGGCTGCTGACAAACCGAATGATTCGCCTGCTCAGCATTACCTTGACTGTTTTGGTGGCGGACACTTTGATGGGAAGCCGGAACTTGTTTATACTCTTGTAAACAAAGCTCCTTCTGTAATCAAATGGCTGAACGACCTTGGTGTTGAGTTTGACAAAATGCCAGACGGAACAATGGTTACAACTCATGGTGGCGGAACAAGCCGAAAACGTATGCATGCCTGCAAGGATTATTCTGGGGCTGAAATCATGCGTACACTCCGCGATGAGACTTTTAACCGCAAAGACAACATAACAGTTGTTGATTTTACATCTGCAATCGAACTTATCAAGAATGAGAAAGGCGAAGCTTGCGGTGCAGTTCTTATGAACATGGAAACAAATGAAATCTACATCGCAAAGGCAAAAGTTGTTATTCTTGCAACTGGCGGTGCTGGTCGTATGCATTACCAGGGATTCCCTACTTCTAACCATTACGGTGCGACAGCCGATGGTCTTGTGCTTGCTTACAGAGCCGGAGCAAAGCTTTTGTATCAGGATTCTTTGCAGTATCACCCTACAGGAGCCGCTTACCCAAGCCAGATTCTTGGAAAACTTGTAACAGAGAAAGTACGCTCTCTTGGCGCAAAACTTATCAATAAGAATGGTGAAGTTTATATTCACCCGCTTGAAACACGCGACGTAAACGCTTCTGGAATTATCCGCGAAGTCCGAGAGGGCCGTGGCGTTCACAACGATGTTCAGGACGCTGTTTGGCTTGATACTCCAATGATTGATATGATTCATGGAGAAGGCACAATCTTGAAGTCAATTCCTGCGATGTACAATATGTTCATTAAATACGGAATCGACATCCGCAAGGAGCCGATTTTGGTTTACCCAACGCTTCACTATCAGAACGGCGGTGTTGAAATCGACAAGACTTGCCACACAAACGTAAAGAATTTGCTTGTTGCAGGTGAAGCTTCTGGCGGTGTTCACGGAACAAACCGCTTGATGGGAAATTCTTTGCTTGACGTTGTTGTATTCGGCCGCGAAGCTGGAATTGAAGCTGGAAAAATGTTCAAGAATATCCAGCTTTCCGACACCTCAAAAATGAACCTTGACCATGTAAAGGCGTTTGAAAAGGAACGGGACGCAGCCGGAATCAAAGGCGATGAAGTTTCTCCAAAACTTTTGCCGCGCTACACGCACGGTAACAAGGAATTCGAGAAGGCAATTCCTGGAGCAAGTAAATAGCTGAAACAAAACTGCTTTGATTGTTCAGAACCCTTTCTTGCCATTTTTTTGAAGTGGCGGAAAGGGTATTTTTTTCATTCCAAAGCAACGGAGCAAAACTCTTGAGCGTAAGTATGTATTGACCGCAATCAAAGTTTTTCATAAGATAATAATGTGTTTACCGCAACTAAAATAGAAACAGAAATCCTAAAACTTCTCGGCAAAAAAGACACTCAAAAAAGCGAGCCGATTGAGTTTGAAGAACAGCAAATAATAGAAGAAATCTGCAAAACAAAAGAAAAAGATTCCGCCGTAACGACGCAAATAATACAAAACGCGCTGGAAGGCTGCATTGCAAAAGGCTTTGCAGCTCAAGCAAGCGGCGGAATTAAAATCACAGACGAAGGAAAAAGGCAGATTTAAATTTACTGATACAAAGCGTTGTACTGCTTTGCAATCTGCTCCCAGCTGTAAAGACGCTTTCCTGCCTCGCCCATTTTGCGCGCGATTTTTTCACTAAGAGATTCCGAATCGAGTTCGGAATGACAAAGTTTTTTCATCAGATTCTGCAAATTTTCTGGAGTTTTCCAGTAAAGACATTTTTCTTCGGTTGTGGCGCGGTTGTAAACGCAGTCAAACGCAAGAATCGGAAGAGAAAGATTCATCGCCTCAACAAGAGATGGATTCGTTCCGCCTGCGCTGTGTCCGTGAATATAGACAAGGGCATTTGAGCGAAGCCAGTTCACGGTGTGCCCCTCATAAATCGGATCAAGCAGGTGGATATTTTTGCATGCGCTGAATTTTTTCTTTAAGCCACGGCCGTATTCCGACTTTTCCCAGTTGCCCACAAAAACAAGCGTCTCGTCCGGCATTTTAGAGAAAGATTCAAGAATAACATGGACATTGTTTTCAGGCTCAATCCGGCAGACGGTAACCGCATAAGGCTTTTTGCAGAACGGATATTTTTCAAGCAAAGAATCGTCCTGAACGCGCGAAACCTGGTCGCCGCCATACGCAATCAGCTCAACTTTCTTGTTTTTTACGATTTTTGAATATTCAGATTTTATATAGTCGGTGATTCCCTTGTTGTCGCCAATCACAACGTCAGAATATTTCACAGCCATTTTTTCGCTGAGCTTTAGAATCTTTTTTGCGCACCACTTCCATTTATCGCGCCGCCATTCAAGCCCGTCAATATTCGTTATGATTTTTCCCTTGAAAATCCGCCTTGTATATGGAAGAAAAACGCAGCCTGAAACACCAAGAACCAGCATTATGTCTGCTTTAGCAACAACCGAAAGTTTCATCGACTTGAAATCATAAAAAATACTGTCCTTGCCGTTCGCGTCCATTTCAAGATAAACAAGTTTTGCGCCCTTGTACGACTCCAATCGTTTTCCATATTTCCTGCCCGAACAGAAAACCGTGTATTCAACATTCGGCGGAGTAAAATCCAGCAAGTTGTCCACAAGCGACTCAAAACCGCCATAGCAGGCAGGAACGCCAACCGTGCCGATAACAGAAACGCGAAGTTTTTTAGGATTCTTTGACGGAATATTTGATTCAGGCATAAACTGCTCCTTTTTTATTTTTATTGACAAACACATTACATTCACATATATTCAAATTATAGGTACAATTTTTTATTGTTTTTGGAGGCGAATTATGGCAAGCACATTGGTACAAATTAGAGTAGACGAAGATTTGAAGAACGAGGCGACAAGCATTTTCGAGCAGCTCGGACTTGATTTGCCGACAGCGTTCAGAATTTTTCTTAAAAAATCCGTTGAAGAAAGAGGTATTCCATTCAGCATGAGAATAGAAAGAAAAATTTCTCTTAAAGAAGGAAAAAAAGCTTTTATGCAGCTTAGAAAAGAAGCAAAGAAAAACGGACTTCAAGAAATGACTCTTGATGAAATTAACGCAGAAATCCGCGCATACAGAGAGGAGAAATAAAATATGAAATATTATGCTGTCATTGATACAAATGTTATTGTCTCTGCTCTGCTTTCTAAAAATGAAGATTCTGCAACAGTCAAAACTGTTTTTAAGATTTTTGATAAAACCATAATCCCGGTTTTTAGCAATGAAATTATTGCTGAATATTCTGAAGTTCTTTCCAGAGGAAAGTTTAAAAATAAGTTTTCGACAAAAAACGTTCATAAAGCAATCAAAATGATTCTTGACAATGGCATTGAACTTTCTGGCATTCAAACAGAAGAAAAACCTTCCGACCCAAAAGATGCGATTTTTTATGAAGTTACAATGGATTCCCGCCAAACTGCTGACACTTTTCTTGTAACTGGTAATATCAAAGACTTTCCGATAAAACCGTTCGTGGTAACTCCAAAAGAAATGATGGAGATTATGAAGAAAGATAAGAATGGAAAGAGGTGATAAAATATATTTATGAACTAAAATATTCATCTTTTATCTCCCATTTTCTTTGATTCACATACTGCGTTTTTCACAAGTTTAAGTGCTTTCAATTTATTCTTAGAAATCAAAATTATTCCAAACGCAAAAATCAATGTCCGTCTGCACAAAGCTGATTTTTCATGATCTGAAAGACATTCGCAATTTTTTGAAAGACAGAGACCGTTTCTCAGCATATAAAAGTATCGGAAATCAGAACGGAGCGTTATTTTCTTCCCCCAAATTTTTTTATAAGAATCTCCAAGCTGATGGTGAATTGAAATATCAGGAAAACACAATGTTTCTATTCCAATTTTTCTTGCCCGCCAGCAGAATTCAAAGTCAACATAATCAATAAAAAGCTCTTCTTTCATTCCGCCGATTTTCTGAAAAACTTCCTTGCAGAAAATCATTCCCGAAGAAATTGCATGAAGAACTTTGACAGCATCGCTTCCCGACGGAACAACAGATTTTAACATTGAAACAGAAACCGGCTCTTTCTGATTTTTTACTTCATTAAAAAAGGTCGGCGCATAGATTTTACTTTTGCCAAATGATTTTATTTTCTTTTCAAAGTCGACGACATAATTTTCCGGGAAAACAGTATCCTGATCAGATAGCAAAATCCATTCCGAGCCAAGCTCAATCGATTTTTCAATTCCCCGGTTCTGCGCATAGGCAATTCCAAAGTTTTTTTCAAGCTGAATCTGAATAATTTTTTCATTTTTAAATTCTGGAAAATCAAGTTTTTCTGAACTGTTTTTTACGATTACAATTTTTTCGACCTGCGGAAAAAGCGATGAAACACAAGCCTTTAACTGAGAAAGATTCGGATTATAGGTTACGATTACGGCTGAAAAAAAGTTCATTATATTTTCCATGCTCTTGCTAAGTGAGACACTCTTTCCGATTCAGGCGGAAGTTTCATATAATCACCGTATAAAGATTTCAACACATAACCACTGTCATTTGGAATATTGAATTCAAAACCTTCAAAACGCCCCTTTTTAGTTGGAAAAATTTTGTTAATATCGAAAACAGGTTTTCTTGTGTTGTTTTCCCATATATAATTAGTTACATAATGTGTATTTCCAGAATTAAATATCCTTGATTTTTTGTCACATAATTTTGGTATGTCGAAAAAATATCCAATAAGATGTGCCAAAGGAATCAAAAATACGGAATTTACAATTTTTTGTATTTTCGTTATGCCAATGTTTCCACTTTTTATAATAGACTTAACAAGAATTTTATTCCAAAAATCAATCTTTTTTGCATTTCTAATATGTTTTTTTCTATTGCTAGAAATTTTATCCAATGGAAAAACATCAATCCAAATTCCATACTGATATTTAGATTCTATCTCCTTTTCTTCAACACGCGTTGTATCATCAGTAATTTTTAAAAAGCCAAAAGGGTAATTTTTATCTCCAAGATTTTTGAATTTCAAATCTTTAAAAGAATTTTCAAATTCAAGTTTTAAAAGAAGAAGTTTATCGTAATCTTCGCGCGACATAAAAACATCTATGTCATCATCCCAAGGAATAAAACCTTTATGTCTTACACAACCAAGTAATGTTCCGTATGCTAAAGTATATTCAAGATTATTTTTTTTGCAAAAATCATCGAACGACCTTAAAATGTTCAGCTCAGTTTCTTTTATTGTTTTTAAATTTAACTCTTTCATGAATTTATTTATCTCCTCGTATTTGCATACTGGCTTTATTAGTCTTATTTAAACGCTCCAAACCGTTACTATTAGTTCCGAAAGCTTCATGAGTCCAATAAAATTGATATGGATTGTAAGCAACATGTGTTGGTGCTTCAAAAAATATGCTTTTGTTAAAACAAAAACAAAGTGCAATTATTATCGCAGGAACAATTACAGTCTTTTTATAAATCGAAATTATTTCTATCAAAGTAAAAATCACAAATATTGAAAAATACGTACATAGCCTTGTGCTTATAGTCGAGAGACTTGGAAAACCAAAATAAAGAAACATAAAGAGACACATTCCATTAAAATAAAGTACATTTCCTTTTTTTCTTAATACAATTCTGTCAAACAAGACTGTAAAAAAAGTAAGAATATAGACTAAAGACTGACCTGTTATCTTTCTAGCTGTGGCTAGTACCGCAATTTGAGTGTATGCATATAGCTTCCTAAACAATGGATTTGAAGGAAGAATCTTTAACATCAATTCAAGCAAAGCAGGCAATAAGTCCAAGCCGACAAAATAGAAAACTATGAACAATAAAGTAACAGTCCCGACATTCTTTTCTTTCATTTTAAAAAGCGGATAATACATAAAAATCAGAAATAAACTTGAAAAATGGAAGCAAGTAGCTAATGCAACATAAAATAGATATTCCTTAAATGATATATTTTTCTTTTTTAATATTCCAAATATGAATATAGCAGCAGCAGTTGACTGCCTTATAATCACAAGGTCATAATAGAAAAAATACATAGCATAATACAAAAGAACAAAAAGGCATTTGTACTTTTTATCAAAATCTGTATTTTTTTCAAGAAAAATAGCCATCGTAACAAAACGAATTACTTCACAAAAAAAGAAAATCCATTGGTAACTGCCAAACAGTTTTGCAAAATTAATCACAACTTGAAACAATGGCTCTATAACGCCCCACTCTTTGTCAAGCCCGTCATACATTAGCTTATATCCAGGCCAGTCTCCTCCTGTTTCAAAACGAAAACCGCCAATAATAATCAATGCAAAGATCATTGAATAAAAAAGAACATTAGAAAGATAAACTTCGCTTTTTCTAAACGAATACATACTGCAAATAGAAAAAAACAAGATAAAGCCAAAAACTACAAGGTAAAACATTTTTCTACTCCTTCAAGAATAGTTTCCGGTCTTAAATCTTTTACGAAAACTGCTTTTTCGTAATTTTTCAGCTTTTCCCCTTGTGCCCCTAAATTCAAACTTACAATATACAAACCAAGCCTCATAAATTCACTTACAGCATAGGAAAATGTTTCCGGCAAAATTGAAGTGAACACAACCACTCCAATTTTGCCGGATTCCAGTATTTCCGGCAAAAATTTTAAATTATATTTTCCTGAATATTCCACAAAACGAGAGTTATGGTGAAAAAAGAATGGAGCTTTTCCAACTATATAAAATTTTCTGTTTCTTGCTTTTTTTATCCTTTTTACAAGTTTTTTTATAACGTTTTTTCCTTTTGGAATATTTGAACAATTGCCAACAACAGCAATATTGCAAGCATTTTTTATATTCAGCGGCGAAAAAGTACAATAATCCATTGAATGAGGAATTACTGAAATTCTATTTTTTATCTCCGGAAAAACCGAAGTCAAAATTTCTTTCGAAGAATTAGAGAAACAAACAATTTCATTTACAATCTTGAAATATCCATGCCAAAGCCTTCTCCATATTTCAGCCTTTTTTTCTAATTTGCACCCAGAACATTTTAAGCCACAATATTTTTCTTTTAGCAAAAGAGTTGCATTGTTTTTATTGCAAATGCAATGATAATCATGAACAAGGTACTTATTGAAAGATGTTCGAAAATTATTCATGACGAACAATAATATTTGCTCTGGATTTTTATAACCGCAAAGAGAATTGACAATCACATTCTTGATTTTCAGGCTTTTCACAAAATTAAAAACATTCTTTTTAGTCGCAATAAGTTTATCTTCAGCATTTTCAATAGAAAAGCAAAAATCATTTCTATAAGAAATAACACGGAAAATCAGAACGTTTTCTGCATAAAAATTCTGTTTTTCATAGTTTAAAGTTCCGCCACCAAGATTATGTGTGAAAACAACAGTATCAATATTATCTGAGTTCAATAGATTCAGCTTCTGCCGTTGAAAAAGAAGTTTCAGCAGAGTTCTTGAATTAATGAGAAGATATTTTATAGATATGCCTAGAATATGAAGGAATGGATTCATTTTTTAGTCCTCATCGCATAAATGGCTTTCATTAATAGAAAATTAAAATCAATCGCCATGAATAAAAAAAAGTTCCGAATTTTATTTTTAGATTTATAAAACTCATAATACTTTTTTTTGCTATTATTTAATAAAGTTTGACGTGCTGTCTCTTTTGAAAAATTCTTTTTTATTGATACACTTTCAAAATGGTCATATTGAATTTTTGTCGCAAGAATAACTTTGTAATTCAACTTTCGTATTTTTTCACAAAATATGCGCTCTTCGCAAAATAAGAAAAACCTATCATCAAACCTTATTCCTTCTTGTAGAATTTTTTTAGGCATCATCAAAAATGAACCAGGTAACACATCAACAGAAACATTATCTTTATCAAAATAATTCTGCTTATAGCAGACCAATTTCTGTGCATATCTTCTGAAGACTGGAACAGAAGATAAAGAATCATAAAAATATCCTGGTTGTTTCCATGCCGATATTTTATATATATTTTGGTCTTTTATATTCATCATTGGAGCTAATGCACCAATATTTTTATCAGATTTTGCAATTTGTAATAATTGTTTTAAGTTTTCTTCAGAAATACAAATATCCGGATTAGAAATCACCACAAAATCTGACGTAAAATTATTATTTAAGTAAAAATTAATACCAAAATTATTTCCGTAGGAATAACCTCCATTTTTGTCAGATTGAATTACGGTAACTTTTTTTGAATGTTTATATTCATATTGTAGTTTAGAATATGAGTCGTCTGTAGATTTGTTATCAATAAGAATGATATATTCAATACAAGAACAACAAAACAACTTATTTACCAGTTTTTTTGTTGTTGATGCATCATTATAATTTAAGATAATAAAAACACAACTTAAATTCTCCATTTATTCTACCTACCCAATTTCAAAAATCTATTTTTGTATTTACTTAATAGATTTTTATGATACTTACTCAACTCATAGTTTTCAGGATTCAAACCAATCTCTATATACTTCAAAACAGAGTCCACTATCTGCCTAAACTCAATACCATTTTTTAATGCTTTCCTAAAAGAATTCTTATATTCTCTATTTCCATTTTATTTTTCTCCTTGTATTTATTATCAATTAAGACAATTAGATTTAGAACTCTATATATAATCACATCATTACTGAAATTATCACGACCATTTTTTATTATTTATGCTCCAAAAACCGCCGCAACATTTTCTTCAAACAGTTGCTTTTCCTTTTTTATAAAATTTGTGTAATCTATCTGCTTGTTATTCCAAATTGCATAATTATCAAAAATTTGTTTTATTAATGTTGATATAACGGAGATGTTTTTTGGACTTTTATCAAATTTTTCTTCAATTGGAACATCTTCAAAATATTTTGCACTACCATTTTTGCCAGTAATAACGATGCAACCTTGCATTCTTGCTTCACGTGGAATTCTGTCTTTTCCTGGATGATTTCCGAAATCAATATAAACTTTAGCACGTGCCAGAAGATTCAACACTTGCATCCTCGTCATATTTTCTATAGGAACAAAGTTTATATCAGGATTCCTTTTTATTATTTTATTAGTAAACTTAAATCCTTTCGCAGGACTATAAACCACAATATTTTCTTTATTAATTTCACCAGTTTTTCCAGAGAAAAAGTCATCATTCAGATAATCTGAAAGATAAATTGGTGCAAGACTATGCTTTTTGCATTCCTCTACTGCATATATACTCTGACACAAATGAAAATGAATGCTTTGAACAAATTTAGAATCCATGGAAAGATAATTTTCTGGATTCATTACATTTCTTGTAAAAAAGGAACGTTTTACAAAACGTAAAAATCCCCATGTAGCAATTCTATATTTGATTGACTCCATGCAAAAATAACGAAGATAAAAATTATCTACCGAAAGCCACCAAATTGCTTTTTGAATGTTTTTATATTTTTTTAAGATAAAAACATTTGTTTCAGGAACAATTACTAGATTTTCTGGTGAATCCTCAATTTCAGGAAGCAGCAGATAAGAATTTATATATTGCTTATACTCATCAATTATTTTGTATGAATGGTTAATGTTTCCAGCATAAGCAATATGAGCACAAAATCCATTCTTATTCAAAGTAAATACAAGTTGATGAAGTAATTCTGGACCACCGGTTTTTATACCAGGGGGACAAACAACGTATATTTTTTTTGCAATAATTTTTTTGCTATCTTTCATTCTCTTTCTCCCAGTCTTTCATGCACTTTTCAATCACGTCGTCCATGTCGTAGTATTTGTATTCCGCAAGCCGGCCGCCGAAAATCACCTTGTCTTGGGCCTCTGCAAGCTCCTTGTATTTCTTGTAGACTTCCACATTTTTCGCGTCATTCACCGGGTAGAAGGGTTCGACTCTCTCGTGCCATTCGGTTGAGTATTCCTTTGAGATTACCGTCTTGTCCTGCTGGTAGAACGGATTTTCCGGCTCAAAATGCTTGTGCTCTATGATTCTTGTGAATGGCTCGTCGTGGCTTGTGTAGTTCACAACCGCGTTTCCCTGGAAATTCTGCACCCCGAGTGTCTCTATCTCAAAACGGACTGTGCGGTATTCAAGTTTTCCAAACTTATAGCCAAAGAATTCATCGATTTTTCCTGTGAACACGATTTTTTCCGCCATGCCATTCCATTTCTCTCGGTCCTTAAAATAGTCTTCACCGCATATCGTCTCAATTCCGCAAAGCAATCCTTCCGTCAGTCTGTTGTAGCCGCCAATCGGGATTCCCTGGTATGCGTCGTTGAAATAGTTGTTGTCAAAGGTGAACCGCACCGGAAGCCGCTTTATGATGAATGCAGGAAGCTCTGTGCAAGGTCTGCCCCACTGCTTTTCGGTGTATTCCTTCACCAGAGTCTCGTAGATGTCGCGCCCCACAAGGCTTATTGCCTGCTCCTCAAGGTTTTTCGGCTCAGTGATTCCGCTTTCATTTTTCTGCTGCTCGATTTTTGCCATCGCTTGTGCAGGTGTTGTTACGCCCCACATCTGGTAGAAAGTGTTCATGTTGAACGGCAGGTTGAAAAGTTTTCCATGGAAATTTGCGACCGGAGAGTTCGTGTAGCGGTTGAACGGAACAAAGCTGTTCACAAAATCCCAGACTTTCTTTTTTGAGGTGTGGAAGATATGCGCTCCATACTTGTGGACATGGATTCCATCTACGTTTTCGCAGTAGATATTTCCGCCGAGCTGAGGGCGTTTGTCTATGACAATGCCTATCTTTCCGGCTTTAGCGGCAAGATAGGCAAAAGTCGCCCCGTATAAGCCGGAGCCCACGATGAGATAGTCGTAATGTGAATGTTTTGTTTGAGTTGTTCCAGCCATTTACATTCTGGCTGAAAAGATAAATAAGTTTTAGAACATCAAAAAATCAGTCTTCTTTATAAGAAAATGTCTTTCCACATTCCGACTGTTTTTGTGCGATTTGGAAATTTCTTTTTATACACAGAATTTTTCAAAGCTGAAAATCCGTTTTTCTCATAAAACTTCAATACATCAGGATTATGCTCAATATCAGCATCAACAGAGACAAGACGGCAAGCCATAAAATTTTCATTTGCCTTGAACGCTTTCGCACAGGCAAAACGGATTAAATACGAGCCTATATGCTTATACTTTTCTTCAGACGAGTCACTTACTGCAAGTTTTGCAATCTTAAGAGCCAGAAGAAACAAAAAAGGAATTTCTTGCAATCCTGCTTTTTTCTTTTCTCTCGGATTCAAAGCAACTGTGTCTGCGACAAACGAAATATAAGCAATAATATTTCTTGTTTCTTTTTCAAGCAATAAAAAAGTCTGAGAAATAAAAAGAGACTGGTAGCTTAATGCGTCAAAATACAGGAAATCCTTGTATTCAGCAAATTTTTTATCAACAGAAAAACTTTCATTCAGATTTTTCTCAGAGAGTTTTTCAATTACAACTAATGAAGAAACATCCTCTGAAAGAAAATCAGTCATCTGCACAAACCTTGCTGAACATTTCTGATTCTTTCTGCATTTTTTTGATTTGTTCTTTGGAAGGTTTTTTCAGAACAGAAGCGACAATTTTTTTCCAAATATCCAGAGTTTCCGCAATAGACGGCTGAACAGGTTTTATCGTTGCCATTTGAATACCTCCTACAAATCAAAATATATCACAGTCATTTCCAAAAATCAATTTATCTTTTCAGTCTGCCTCCTTTTGATTACTTTTATAAAATCTGCCTGAAAGCTGCTCTAAAAATTCAACAAAGAGTGAATCTTTAAGAACAAACAGGCATAATGAATAGATCAGAACTCCAGAAAGAATTCCTAAAACCAGCTCAATTGAATAAGCCTTAAAATACCTGCCTACGCAAGAAACACAAATCGACATGACAAGCAAAGAGAGCAGAACCTTAAAAAGATGGACAATCATTTTTTTTACGTCAAAGTATTTTCTTGCCCAAACAAGTTGGATAGCCGTCACTGAAAATTCAGCGCAGACTGTTCCGCCTGCGGCCCCTATTGCCCCAAAATGCGGAATAAAGATCATGTTCATCGCAAAATTTACAGCAGCGCCAACAATAACCGAAAAAAGCGTATATCTTTCTTTTCCGACTGACATAAAAATCTGGATTCCAACGACATTGCTTACCCCTATAAGCACAATCACCGCATTCATAATCTTCATCACAGGAACTGCAGACAAAAACTGCTCTCCGCTGAAAAGAAGAACAGCCGGCTCAGCAAGGATAAAAAGACCTGCCGCGCACGGAACCGAGAACATAACGACAAACTGCAATGCCTTGTTTGCAAGACGCAGAAATTCATTCCTGTCTTTATCTGCATAATAAGACAAACGCGGAAGAAGCACGGCTGTCGCGGCTGTTATCATCATTATGACCATGCGGTTTATTTTTGTTGCCGCGGTATAGATTCCAACCGCCTCGTCGCCCTTTATAAAGCCTAGCATTGTAGTGTCCAAAACTGTGTAGATGCTGACAGCCGCGCTCATTGCAAAAAGCGTAAAAACCGGTTTCAGATGCTTTTTCAGATTCCTGGCTTTTATCTTAAAATCAACAAAATGTCTTGCATGTATAAAATTGCAGATGTTGCTTCCAACAGATGACACAACGCTTATCCCTGCGTATTTAAGATAGTCATTCTGGTTCCGGACAAAAATAAACAGAAGAGTCAGGCTTATGAACTGGAAAGCGATAGACCGAACCGTTATATACTTGAATTCCTCAAGTCCTGTATAAAGCCAATCCATGCCAAGAGTCGTAAAAAGAATTGACGCGCCGCAGACACACAGCAGTTTTCTATAGCTCTCAAACGCAGGAACAACAGCCAACGCAAGCGCAAAAAGGATGTATGAGACAACCGTGGAAATCATATTCAGGGAAAAGACTTCTTTCACAAAAACAGAGAGTTTTTCTCTGTCATCACGTAGCTTCGCGCTTTCCCTTACCGCATAAGTGCTGATTCCAAGCGCGGCAACCAAAGCAAAATAGCTTACAATCGACTGTGCAAAATTGACCTTTCCTATATAGACCGGTCCAAGCACACGGCTTGAATACGGAAAAGTTATAAGCGGAAACACAAGCGACATGACAGTTTTTGTCATGTTAAGCACCGCATTCTTTTTCAGTGACTTGGGAGAAAGTGTATTTTCCGGGGACTTTTCTGTTTTGCCGCTCATAAAAATTAAATAACCTCTTCTACCTCTTCCTCCCTCACCATTTCCCTACACGAGTCATAAACCACCTGCACTTCAATCCCTGTGGCTGAGCTTGCCGAAGCCACACTTTCAATCACGCTTTTCCGCACTTCCTCGCCGCCAAGCCACACAGACTCATCTTCATCAGCAACCGGCGACAAAGTGCATATATATAGAAGAATTTGTTCAGTTTTGTCCGTTCTTAGCCGTTCAAGCACAAAGGAAAGCATAGCCTCTGTAACGCCGTTCGGAAAAATCACAATATCTTTTTCCGCCCAAGAGCCGCCGGTTTCGCTTGTGAGAAAATCGTGCATTTCGTTTATTTTTTTCTGCGTGAATTCGTCTGGCGCGGAGCCGCAAAGAATGGCGTGTCGGGTCAAAATCTTCTCCTAAACATTGCTATTATCAACATTATAAATTGCTTTTAGACAATTTTCAAGTATTGCTGATAGCAACATAATAATTTTAATGACAGATATTCTTTTGGTTTTAGGAAACAATATTAGAAAAATAAGAAAGGAATTTGGCTGGACTCAAGCGGATTTGGCGGAAAAATCAGGAATTTCAGTTCCTTTTATGACACAGATTGAACTCGGAAGAAAATCCGCCTCACTGGAAGTTGTCCAAAATATTGCGGCTGCACTGAATGTTTCCTATAAGCAACTTTTTGAAGAAAACAGTTCTACTTCTCAAGAAAAAACAAATTTTTCATTGCTGGAACAAAACATCACTTCCTCTGTTGTAAAGAAAATCCATGAAGAATTTGCAAGGATAAAATAGATTTTGAAATTAAAATCATTTATAGCAAAGTTGTAAAAATCAACTATTTCTCGTTTCAGACATCAACTTCATGCAATCCTCACTTTTCTCCTTCTTATTGCTTAAAAGCACGCATCCCTATATAATAGAACAATCTAATATTTTTCGAGGTTAAAATGACTGGTTATCTAGGCGGAGTCCTTTCTTCTGGGCTTTCATTTGTGTTTATCATTTTTACGATAGGCGCTCTAGGCTATCTTGTTGGTGGTATCAAAATTAAAGGAATTGAACTTGGCACTGCGGGAGTTTTGCTTATCGCTCTTCTTTACGGCGTTCTTGTAAGTTATGTTCCAAATTTTAATGTTCAAGGCACTGAAATTACCTTATGGAATTCAGCTATCAAAGGAAATTTTGGTATTGTTTCAAACATTGGAACCGCGCTTTTTGTTACGGCGGTAGGTCTTATTGCAGGTCCAAAGTTCTTTAGAAGTTTTAATAAAAGCACATTTTCCTACATTATTCTTGGCGTAATTGTTATTGCAATTGGAACTATTACGGCTGTAATTTTTGTAAAGTGTGATAAAAATCTTTCTCCAGAAATGGCAGTCGGTCTTCTTACAGGAGCTTTAACTAGTACTCCAGGTTTGAGCGCGGCAAAAGAAGTTGCACAGAATGCTGACCAGACTGTTGCCGGCTACGGAATCGCATATCTTTTTGGAGTAATGGGCGTTGTTCTTTTTGTTCAGATTGTTCCAAAAATTTTAAAAGTTGATATGCAGAAAGAAGTTGAAAACTTCAAGGCTGCAAATTCAATTCAAGTTCCAGACCCAAAAGGAAAACTTGTAAAACTTGATCCGTTTGACTTCTTCCCTTTTGTATTAGCCGTTGCTTTTGGCTGCATTATCGGTGCAATCAAGATTCCTGTGGGAACAACTCAAACCGTAGCGGCAGATGGTGAAATTATTAAGCAGATTTCTTACTTCAATCTTGGCAATTCTGGTGGTTGCCTAGTAGGAGGCTTGATTGTTGCACACTTTGCCCACTTAGGATTTTTGGATCTTCGCATTAAAAAGGAAACATTAAACTTTATGCGCGAACTTGGGCTTGTTCTTTTCTTGATTGGAGCAGGTGTTCCTGGCGGTGTAAATTTTGTTGCTAATTTCCGCGTTTCTTACTTCTTGTACGGTGTTGTTCTTACTTTGATGCCTATGATTGTAGGTTATATCATTGCTCGCTATGTATTCAAGCTTAGCATTTTGAACAATTTGGGTTCTATTACCGGCGGCATGACTTCAACTCCTGCTTTGGGAACTTTGATTGCAACTGCTGGAACTGATGAAGTTTCAAGCGCGTATGCCGCAACCTACCCTTTTGCACTTGTTTCAATAGTTCTTGCGGCAAAAATAATTGTAATGGCTTTGTAGTCTGTTGAATTAAAAACATAAAAAAGGACTGTTTCTTAATTTTAAGAATCAGTCCTTTTTTATTTAGCTTAAACTTCGAGTTTAAAAAAAATAATAAACGTAAGCGAAGTTACAATTGAGACGTTTAGCTCTAATGTTTTAATACTTCAAAACTTTGTATTTTAAAATAGCCATCTTTTGATTGATGAAATTCTACTTTTTGAGAATTGGAAGAAAGTATTGTCCCTACAAATCTTATTTTTTTTCCCTGAAGCCTTAATAATTCTTCTTTGGTTTCTTTGCTACATTCTGCTGTATAATTTTTTCCTTTTTCGGTTTTTATTACAGGATACACAAAAGGTTCATTTCCGCTAGCAATTATAGTTCCAACAATTTTAACTTCTTGGAAATCGTGTTTTCCAAAAGATGTGAATAAACTAATTGCAATGCAAACGCATACAAATAAAAATGATATTTTTTTCATGCTAGTTACCTTTTTTATAATATTAGTCTGGCTCATATAAAAGCACAAAATGAACGTCAGGGTCTTTTGGAAGCGAAAAATTAATTTCCAAAATATTTTTTCCAATATAATGCAGTGAAAATCCTCCTATTCCAAGAGGAACTCTTCCATCTTCTTTGAACGGCGAAAAAATTGAAGGATACAATTCACCGTCCTCTATATCCTTATAAAGATTTATTTCAGACGAGTAAATATCGTCAAATTTCTTGTTTAAAGAATACATCGATGTTTCATCATCTGTTGCTAAAAGACATTCAGAAAAACCGTCAACAATCTCTGAAAATGAAAAATCTTTACCAGAAATTTCACTTACTGCAATTTCAACGGAATCTTTTCCTGCATAAGAATTTGAAACAATTTCTTTTATAAGTGATGTACCATTAAAATTGCGTACAAGAAATGCTCCAAATGTGTACGCGTTCGCATACGAAGACAATACATCGTTTCCAGAGTTCCAGTTTTCAAATCCTAAATAATAGCCGCTTGTAAAAGTGTACAATCTAGAATATAGCGGATTTTCTTTCATTTTACTTCTAGAATTGCCAGTAACTTCAATCATGTAGTCTTCGCAAACCATAGAAAGCATTTCTGTATACCAGGTAGGAATTTCTAAAACGTTTTGACGCACTGTTTTATTCAAAAAACATAAAAGATGCTGATATTCATGAGCAAGAGTTGAGTAAACGGTTTTTTCATATTTTTTAAGAAAATAATCATCAATATATATTATTTTTCCTTCATTTGACTTTTTGAAAGCTGATTGTTTGTAAACGTCTGCTCCGTAAAAATATCCAAAAGTCCCACTAGTTTGATTATATGAGGAATCTTGATCAATATCAAAAACAAGAATTTTAATTGGGTCTGATGCAGAAGACTCTATAAAAGATGGATTTGCCGAGTTTGCTATAGCTGTGTCTTGGGTAGAACTAAAAACTTCTGTTTCCTTTTTGTAAATTTTGTCAAACACAGTTGCAAGATTTTTTAAATCAGTTTCTGAAACTTTTCCATTCAAAAGCTTTTGTTTATCTGTAAAATCAGAGTAATTGCTGTCTTTTTCAGAAACATAATAAACTTCGCAATAAGTTCCTGACGCCTTCTTTTCAAATTCTACAAGTACAGATTCTTCATTTTTATTAAAAATATAAAATTCGTTTTCGCCTTTTTCCTTTTCATTAATTGCAGTTGCCCTGATTTTATTAAGATAGAGACAGGGATTTCGTTCAAATTGCCTTGCTTTTTCAAATTCTTTTATATAAGGAACGGTTGCATTTTGGTCATTTGATTCCAAACTTTTTGTAGAATTTTGCAAAAGTTCTTTTTGATAAAATTCTTTTGAATCTTGAAAAGAGTTTCGCAAAATTTGAGAACTTCTTTCTTTTGTTGTGTAATTTTCCACCCAACCAGTTTTTGTAGCTTGAACCCATTCACTATTTTTATTTTCACTAGGATTATTTGATTTTAACAAAAATACTTTGCCAGTTTTTTTAGGAAAAGTTATTTTTTCACTATTTACAGCCATTTTTTCTAAATCAATAATTGAATCGTAAGAAAAATCTGATTTTTTCCAAACGGCAACTTTTGCAGGTTCTTCTTCCTCTTTTGTTTCATTGCCTATTTGAAATTGTAAAAAATCACAAGCTGTAAAAATAAAAACTGAAAAAAATCCCAAAAATAACACGAAAAGAATAAATATTTTTTTACAATACATTTTTTCACTAGACTTTTTAAAATCTTTCATAACTTTTTCCTTTTATTTTGTAGTTAGATTTTTTATGCCGTCCCAATTTTCAGGGACACCTTTTTGGATATAATCCTGGCAACGCTCTGCAAACACAAGCGGAGCCCTGTCTTCTGGAACTAAAGAATTCGCATGGCGAAAAATCTTTTCCGCCTGGTCAAACTTTTTATTAAGATAAAGTTCTAGGGCTTCATGGAAAACATCTATTTCCTCCAACTGTATTCTAGATAGTTCTGAACGGAAACCCAGTATATTATATAATTGAACAGGAACTGTTTTTCCCACAACTCTGACCTTATCAAGTTTTCTGGCCACAAGTTCACCTTTATGCGACCCAGAATTTGCAAGATTCCAAGTTGATTCGCTTGCAAGAATCCAAGTATTATATGCCTTGTTTACTCCTTCAAGGCGGCTTGCAAGATTTACATTATCCCCCATCATCGTGTAGTTCTTTTTCATATCGGTTCCCATGTTTCCAACAAGCATTTCGCCAGAATTTAATCCGATTCTTGTATAAAGCTCGCTTGAAATAAATCCATCTAAAATGTGTTTTTTATTAAAGTCAGCTTCAACCTTTTTCATTTCTATAGCAGCAACGCAAGCATTGTAAGCATGCTCAATGTTCGCAATTGGAGCTCCAAACATAGAAACAATGGAATCTCCAATATACTTATCTATAGTTCCATTATGTTTTAAAATAACATCGCTCATGGAGCCTAAATACTCATTCAGAATTTCAACAAGCCTTTGAGGAGTGTTTTCCCAAGGGTCTTTTGCCCCTTCTTTGTACACATCGTTATATTTTTCGCTAAAAGAAGAAAATGACTTTATGTCGCTAAAAAGCGCTGTAATTTTTTCTGTGCGGCCTCCAAGTTCTGCCATTTTAGGATTTTTTATAATTTCATTTACCACATCCGCAGAAACAAATTGCGAAAATGTCTGTTTTATAAATTCTTTTTCTTTGGAAGAAAAGAAGAATCTTAGGAATACACCCGAAACATAAACTAAAAACACAAATAAAAAGGTTGCTGTAATAGGAATATAAATACTAAAAACTGGTAATAAAATATTTGGAATTAGAATACAAACTATTGAAACAAGTCCTAAAACAATATTCTGCGTTTTTTGATTTAAACCATGAAGTGCAATTATTAAAATTCCAATAACAAAAACAAATATTGCATACATATATATCCAAGAAAAACTTTTTATAAAATCTTCTTGAAGAATAGTATTTAAAACATTCGCGTGCGTTCCAACATTCGGATAACGATCAATAAATGGAGTCGCCCCCATATCAGTTGTACTAGAAGCGGTTTCGCCTATAATACAGAACGCTCCATCTAATTTAGACCTTAAAAATTCAGATTCATGATTGTATAAATCAATTTCACAGTAAAGGTTTGTAAGAATTCCAAATCGACCTTCATTTTCATAGTATTCTTCATCGTTCCAAGAATCCCAGACTTTAGAATAAATTTCATCAATTGTAAAATCGCCTACTAAACCTTTCCAGAATAAATCTTTAGACTCTTCGTAAGCAGAATCCAGTTCATTAATTGCTTTATAAATACTTCTTTCGTATAGGCTTTTTCTAAAATTCGTAAGTTTTGTAAAATACTCAAGGCGTTTGTTAAAATAATGCGAATACTGCTCTTTAGATATTGGATATTCAAAATCTCTATCAAGGCTATAGCCTGTGCATAAATCTAGCAAACTCTGCTTTTCAGCTAAAATATCTTCGTAATCCTGAATAAGATCTAGCACTTGCGAATAATATTGAAGAAAATTGCCATATTCATCAAATAAAGGGTCGCTATCTGCAATCGTCCTAAGATTATCATAAATCTGAAGCTCTTTTTGCTCTAATCTATAAATATTATAAAGCGCAATGTGTTTAAAAGATGACTTAAAATCCCCATGAAGCCAATTTATTAGCATACGTCCATGTGGATCCAAAGGAATTTTTAAGTCTTTTGACTTTCCCTCTCCTGGAACTAAAATATCTTTTAAAAAAAGAGCATTTTTAGTGCGTTCTATGCTTTTTGTTCCTAAAAAATCTAGCAAAGGAGCAAACACCAGTTGGCCTGCATACTGATTATCATGTTTATACAAAAGTTCAATTCTTCGTCTAGTTCCATCTGAATCTATGTTTACATTGGTAAAACCGATTCCACGCGCGCTTTCTGTAAACTGCGGAATAGCAGGTGTAAATCCTGCGAGACGCTCATCTCTCTGCCGTTTACTATTGTATTCGTTGTCTTTTTTTATAAAGCCGCCATTTGTTCCTAAGTCTGTTACATTGTTTAGTAAAAGGCGTTTATTTACATACTCAGTATCATTATAAGGAATGTTTACATCACGAGTGTTTACGGTAAGCCAAGTGTTCCCCATAAACTGCAAAGCCTGCTGAAATTTTTTGTCATTATCAACATAACATTTAGAAACAGAATCTCTTAAGTAGAAAAAAGGCTGAATAACTCCTTTTTCTAAAATGTCATTTTTTGTTGACTGACCGAACTTTTTAGAAATAGCTACATCTAATTCATTAAAGCTATTTATAACGGAATCTTCCGCATAGTCCAAAGTCCCGGTTATATTCTGAATTACATCATCATGAATTGTTTTATTAGAAGGAGAAAGGTATTCAATATCGAAAACAACTCGTTCTGCGCCCAGTTCCTTCATGTGAATTAAACTGTCTGCGATTATATCGCGGCTCCAAGGCCATGAACCTAGATTAAAAATTGACTCATCATCAATTTCTGCATAAAGAATATTTTTATTCTGGGCGGGCTCTTTTTTTAAATGCATAAGCATATCGTAAAAACGATAATCTAATTTTTCATAAAAATTAAAAAATCCCAAGACTCCAATTACTATTGCAAAAACAAAAAATAAAACAATATCAAGATATTTTACAAAAAAATGCTGATTTTCGTGATTTCTCTTTTCCATATCAAAGATTATATCATGAAAACTGACTATGTGCAAAACTGTTTATTTATGTGTGTATTCATGCAGAATTTTTATAATCTATCTTTTATTTCATTGTAAGCCATTTGAGCAACATTTTGTTCTGCTTCTTTTTTAGACTTTCCATCGGCAGGTCCGTAAGTTATTTTGTCAAGTTTTACACAAACTCTAAAAATTTGATCATGTGCCGGACCTGATATTTCTTTTAATTCGTAAACCGGAGTTCTTTTGCACTTTTGCTGGAATAACTCCTGAAGAAGAGTTTTATAGTCTTTTCCGCCAGTTTGCTGAACCTTTCTAACTTCAGGAACAATAAAAGAAAGAATATATTTTTCTACAGCTTCAAATCCGCTGTCTAAATAATAAGCCCCAATTACAGCTTCCATGCAATCTGCAAGAATAGCAGGCTTTTTTCGTCCGCCACTGAGTTCTTCTCCATGACCTAAAACAAGCATCTTGTCAATTCCAAACTTTAAAGCTATAGGAGCAAGCGTTTTTTCAGAAACTACTACAGCTTTTATTTTTGCAAGGTCACCTTCGTGATGATCTGAACTCATGTCGTTATACAAAAAGTCTGCCGTAGCAAGCCCTAGAACAGAATCTCCAAGAAATTCTAATCTTTCGTTATTGTATAATTTTTCATAAAAATTTTCATTCGAATACGAACAGTGATGAAAAGCTTGCTCTAACAGCTTATAGTTATGAAAACGCAGTCCTAAAGGTTTGCAAAACGAGACAAGCATTTCTTTTCGTTCTTTGGAAATTGTATGATTCATGTTTTTTTACTTTTATTTTTGTTAAAATAAAAAAGGGGTTACCTAATAAGTTTTATAATTAAAATCAAAATAAAACTTATTTTTGGAACAACCCCATTTTATAAAGCCAAAAAAAGGTTTACTGCTGAGATTTGATGAACTCGTAAGCATCTTTTACTGTTTCAAATTCATTTGCTTTGTCATCAGGAATGCTTACTCCAAGTTCTTCTTCAATCGCATAAACCAACTCATAAGTATCAAGGCTATCTGCTCCGAGATCACCACGGAATGAAGAATCAAGAGTTACTTTAGATTCATCAATATCCAACTTTTCAGCAATAAGTTTTTGGATTTTTGCGAATAATTCGTCCATTTTTTGCTCCCTTAATAATTTTAGCCATTAGATTCAGGTGTAATAACCTGACGTCCACGGTAGAAACCGCACTTAGGGCAAACTCGATGAGACTGAATCAAATTTCCGCAGTTGTTACATTCAACAAGCTGCGGTGCTTCAAGCTTCATATTGATTGTCTGACGTCTTTTTGTAACGGCCTTAGATGTTTTGGATCTTGGTACTGCCATTTATAAAACCTCACTATAATTAGAAAAAATATCTGATTTATACTGTGATTTAATATACAACAGTTCCAATCAGGTTGTCAATGTATTATAACAGAAAATAAAAAAAAGTCAACATAATTACAAAAAATGTCATAATAATTTTTTAAACTTCGCTTTAATAGCGTTTTCAACATTTTTAGGAACCATTTCAGAAATGTCTCCTCCAAAATGAGCCAATTCTTTTATTGTGCTTGATTTTAAAAGAATATATTTTTGATCAGTCGGAATGAAAAGAGTTTCTATATTCGGATCCAAATTATGATTTATCATCGAAAGCTCAAATTCATAAGAAAAATCTGCTGAATTCCTTATCCCTCTTATAAGGACTTTTGCATTAATTTTTTTTGCGTATTCTACAATAAGACCGTTCCAAGCATGAACAGAAACATTTTTATAATCTTTTATCAATTCTAAAAGCATATTTGTGCGTTCGTCTTGATTAAAAAGATATTTTTTATTTTCGTTTACAGCAATCACTACATCAACTTCGTCAAAAAGTTTTGAAGCCCTTTGAATTATATTCAGATGTCCTATAGTCGGGGGATCAAAAGATCCTGGAAAAACAGCTTTAGTCATATATAAAAGTTTACATAGTTTGACGAAAAGACACAAGCATAGTATTATATATTTTATGAACAGAGTAATTTTCTTTTTATTTATGGCAATTTCTTTTATTTCTTTAAATTCGTGTAAATCAACAAAAATTAAAGAGTCAACTCAAGTTTCTTCCATAGAAAAAGAAGTTGATGAAGAATTTACTCGTTCCACACAGGGAGTTGCAATCACAAAGGAAGAGTTTAATGCAGATAAAAAAGAAATTTTAGACATAATATCAGAAATGTCTAAAATAATGGCAGTGTATGATTACAACAGATGGTTGACCTACATAGATCCAGATTCTATAAAATATTGGAGCAATCCCGCGAACCTTTTGCAAGCTTCTAAAAGACTTCCAATAAAAGGGCAAAGGCTTTATAACCTTTCTGATTATTTTACTTATGTTTTTGTCCCTTCTAGAAAAGGCCGCTCTGTAGAAGAAATTCGTTATATTTCAAGAAGCAGCGTAAAAGCTGTTCAAGCAAGAGAAGATACTGATATTGTTTATTACAACTTTGTAAAGATTAATGGAAAATGGATGGTAAAAATTCCACCGCTTTCTTAAATTAATTCTTTTAATTCTTTTATAAAAATTAATTCAAGCCGATTACACAAGGCTTAATACAACTATTTTATTGATTTTTTAAAATACATAACATATAATTTACAAGATTTATTGTTTAAATGTTTTCCAGGAGGAACATTTTATGAAAATGACAAAAAAGGTTATTTTAGCAGGGCTTATTTCTATGTGCGCTTTTGCATTTGCTCAGGAGCAAAAAGTTCAAAGAAAAACTCAGCCAGAAAAAACAGAAACTTCTGTAGAAGAAGACTACCTTAGCGATGTTGACGGTGTTGTTATTATGGCGCTTGCGCAATCTGATGAATATGACAACAAGCTAGTTGCCATGCAGTTTTTAGAAGAAGCTGTTGAAAATGGCAAAATAAATGAAGATATAATGAATGCTTTAAACCAACTTGCAGGCGAAGGAATTACTTCTCAGTCAAGAACAAACGGCAGACTTATGAACAACTTTCCAGATATCCGCAGAAGAGCCTGTCTTGCATTGGGAAAAGTAAAAACCGAAGAATCTAAAAACTGCCTTGTAAAAATTACACTTGCAGAAAACGAGCCTATGGTAATTGCTGCGGCTGTAAATTCTCTTGGAGAAATAGGAATCAATAGCAATGATGAAGTTGTAGATGCTATTTCTTTTGCAAATAGACGAAACCAAATTCTAAATCCTACAAGCTCGCTTGCTTTTGAAGTCATTGATACTTATGCAAAGCTAGCAGATTCAACTCAAAACAAAAAAATTATAATTGATTCATTAGGAAAGATTGCTGCTGACTACCACTATAATTCAGTTGTTAGAAACAAAGCCCTTAAAGCTTTAAAGCAGCTAAATGACGTAGGCACAAACAAATCTGCATCAGAAGCAAAATAAACACTGAACAAAAAGAATATACCTAAAATTCAATTAAATTATTATAGAAAACACGTCTAATCAAGATATTAAGTTTTGCAATTAAAGCTAAATTCTTGATTTAGGCGTTACTGTTAATTACTGCAATTCTGATAATCTAAAAATCTTACAAATTAGAAAATAGGAACAAGCGATGGAACCAATTATTTTAGCATCTTCATCTCCACGTAGGCAAGAAATATTAAAAATGTTGGGTATCCCTTTTAGAGTAATAATGCCAACTACAGAAGAACTTTTTTCAAGCGTATTAGAGCCAGAAGATGTTCCAGAAATGCTCGCCCGCGAAAAAGTTATATCAGCAGTGCACTCTCTTCCGCCTATTCAAGAAATTCCTTGGGTGCTTGGAGCGGACACGTTGATTGTAAAAGATGGAAAAATATATGGAAAGCCACAAGATCAAAACGAGGCCGAAAGTTTTTTAAGAACCTTTCAGGGAAGCACTCACAGCGTAATTACTGCAATAATCCTTTACAACGGACGAAAAAAAACAACTTCTTCCAGAGTATGCAAAACAGAAGTTACATTTGCGCCAATGACGGACGAAGAAATAAACTGGTACCTTGACACAGGAGAATGGCACGGTGCTGCCGGTGGCTACAGAATTCAAAGCCTGGCTTCTGTTTTCATAAAAAAAATAGAAGGCTCTCAAAGTTGTGTTACAGGCTTGCCTATACATGAACTTTTTGATATACTGAAAGAACAGGGTTATTCTATTTTAGACTGATTCTGCCGTGCAGTTTTTTTGCACGCATCTTCCGTACCGCTTATGGCGGCATCGAGAAAAAGAGTACGGGGCAAGGCTAAGACTTTTGTCAAAATCTTGCCAGTGAAGGAGAAAATCATGGCAGTTGTAACCATGAAAAACCTGCTCGAATCTGGAGTTCATTTCGGGCATCAGGTAAAACGTTGGGATCCTAGAATGAAGAAATTTATCTTCACAGAAAGAAATGGGATTCATATCATTGACTTGCAAAAAACTATTGCTGCAATCAAAGACAGTTATGAAGCAGTAAGAAAAGTTGTTGCTTCTGGAAAGTCAGTTCTTTTCGTAGGAACTAAAAAACAAGCTCAGCAGGCAGTTCAAAAGGAAGCAGAACGCTGCGGAATGTTCTACATTAACAACCGTTGGCTTGGCGGTATGCTTACAAACTTTTCAACAATCAAAAAATCACTTCTAAGACTCAAGAAAATTGAAAAAATGGAAGTAGACGGCACTTTCGAAAATCTTACAAAGAAAGAAGTATCTGCCCTTCAAAAAGAAAAATCAAAGCTAGAAAAAAACCTTGGCGGTATCAAGGAAATGAAGGAGCTTCCTGGAATCGTATTCATAATCGATACTCACAAGGAGCAGATTGCTGTTGCAGAAGCTAGAAGAATGGGTATTCCTATTATTGCTGTTGTTGACACAAACTGCAATCCAGACGGCATTGACTACCCTATTCCTGGCAACGACGATGCTATCAGAGCAATTTCTTTGTTCACTTCAATAATTGCAAATGCAGTAATTGAATCAGACAACGAAAACGGTCTTAAGATTCTTGAAAATCTTGATGGCGATGAAGAAATTGTTACAGATGCAGTAAGCAAGAATGAAGACGAAGAAATCGTTGACTATTCTAATTATCAGCCTACAGAAGTAAAAGAAGAAGATATTGAAACTGACGAAAAAGACAGTTTAGTAGATGAAGACAAAATCTACGATAATAAATAAACTTTTTAAAAGGATTTTTAATTATGGAAATCAAAGCATCTGATATAAAGGCACTTCGTGATTCTACTGGTGCCGGATTGATGGATTGTAAAAAAGCTCTTATAGATTGTAACGGCGACATTGCAGAAGCTGAAAAACAATTGCGGGAAAAAGGTCTTGCAGCTATGTCAAAGAGATCTGACCGAGCAACTGGCGAAGGTCGAATTTTCATAAAGCAAGATGACAAAAAAATTGCTATGGCAGAAGTTACTTGCGAAACAGACTTTGTTGCAAAAAATTCTGACTTTATTGCTGTTGGCGAAAAAATTGTTGCAGAAGTATTTGACAAAAATCTTAATGAAGTTACAGATGGACTTAAAGAACATCTTAATGAACTTGCAATTAAGATTCGTGAAAATATGTCTGTACGCCGCGTTGTATGCGTAGAAATTCCAGAAGGAGCTGTTGCATCAACTTATATCCACCACAACTTCAAGATTGGTTCTATTGTAGTTATCAAAGGTTCTACAGATCCTAAAATAAAAGAATTTGCACATATATGTTGTCTTCACCTTGCTTCAAAAACTCCTGCATACATCACAAAAGATGAAGTTCCACAATCATATATTGACGAACAGACAGAAATTTTTAAAGCACAGATGGCAGAAGATCCTGCTATGGCAAAGAAACCTGAAAATGTAAAAGAAGGTATTCTAAAAGGAAAGGTTAGCAAGAATCTTGCAGAAATCTGCTTTATGGATCAGATGTACCTTGACGACGAAAAGAAAACTGTTGCTACAGTACTTGCTGAAATGGGAAAATCAGTTGGTGCAACTCTTACTTTTGATAAGGTTATTCTTTACATACTCGGTAAATAATTTGTAAAACGGCTACCCTACTTAATATTTTTAGGGTAGCCATTTTATTTAAGGTTTATACGAACCTTAAAAACGGCTGAGTCAAGGTCTTGAGCGTAAGCGTACCTTGACCAGACGTATTAGTTGCAAAACATTTTAAAAAGACAAAGAGGAATCTTAATTATGTCAGAAGAAAGAATGGAAAAAACGGTGTCCGCATTAAAGGACTCTTTTAATGGAATTAGAACGGGTCGTGCTTCTGCTGCAATTTTTGACAAAGTACGAGTAGATTATTATGGAACAAAGTCTCCTTTAAATCAGGTTGCAACTATTTCTATACCTGAAGCGAGAACTGTTGTTATTCAGCCGTTTGACAAATCTCTTATCACAGAAATTGAAAAAGCAATTCTTACAGCAGATCTTGGATTAAATCCTTCAAACGACGGAAAAGTTATTCGCATTTCTATTCCTCCTCTAACAGCAGAAAGAAGAAAAGAACTTGTAAAACAAGCAAAAACAATTGCAGAAAATTCTAGAACAGCAATTAGAAACATTCGTCGAGATGGTAACGATGATTTAAAAAAGCAACAGAAAGCTGGAGAACTCACAGAAGATAGCTTAAAACAAGAAGAAGATAAGTTACAAAAACTTACAGATAAATATATTGCTGAAATAAACAAGATTTACGAAACAAAAGAAAAAGAAATTTTGGAAGGCTAATGGCAATCGATAAAAAATCGCTTCCCGTTCATATTGGAATAATTATGGATGGGAACGGTCGTTGGGCAAAAAGGCAAAATTTACCTCGAACAAATGGTCACAAGGCTGGCTTGGATACTGCAAAACTTATTGTAAAAGCAGCGTCTGAACTAGGAATAAAATATGTGACCCTATATGTTTTTTCTACTGAAAACTGGAAAAGAATGCAAGACGAAGTAAATTACCTTATGGGGCTGATAAAACTAAATCTTCGCGCAGAGTTTAATTTTTATAAGCAAAATAAAATGCGAATAAAACATTTAGGAAATCTAGAAGGACTTCCTAAAGATGTTCAAAATGAAATAATTCAAGCAGTTAATAAAACAAGTCATTTTGATGGACTTACAGTTACTTTAGCAATAAATTACGGTGGAAGAGATGAAATTGTTCGTGGAATACAAAAATTGCTTGCTAAAGGGACTAATCAAAATATAACTGAAAAAACTTTTGAACAATTTTTTGATGTTCCAGAACTACCTGATGTAGATTTGCTTATACGCACAGGCGGGGAACTAAGGCTGAGCAATTTTCTTTTATGGCATTCTGCTTATGCGGAACTGATTTTTACAGATACGCTTTGGCCAGATTATACAAAAGAAGAATTTTATAAAGACATTGAAACGTTCCAAAATCGAACAAGGCGATTTGGTGCGGTTTTAGATAAATAGTGGGATATTTATGAGTAAGACAGTACAGCGATTATTAACTTTTTTTATTGGAATTCCTCTTATTGTCGGAATTGTTTTTTTAAGTTATTTCAATCACTTAATCTTAAATATTGTAATATCTGTTATTTCTGTTATTGCAGCTACTGAAATGTACAATATTTTTTCAAAAAAAACTGTTTTATTTAATAAATTCCTACTACAACTTTTTACAATACTTTTACCCATAGGAACTTATCTTTTAATACTTTTCGGTAAAAGCACAACTTATATAGCTTGGTTACTTCTGTTTGAAATATTGATTTTGCTAGGAGTTGAAGTTTACACTCACAAGAGTTTTGATGATTCAAACCAAAGAATAACTGCAAGCGTGTTTATTCTTTTATATTGCGGATACATGATTACCTTCGTTTCTAGAATGGGAGCATTTAAAGACAGCACTATTATAATTTGCATATTCCTTTTAGCAGTTTTTATGTGCGATTCAATTGCCTGGCTATTTGGAGTTCTTTTAGGAAAAAACAACAGAGGTGTGTTCGCAGTTAGTCCCAATAAAAGCATCGCAGGTTTCTGTGGAGGCTTTTTAGGTTCTATTGCGTCTTGTGTTTTGGCATGGTTCTTATCAGGGCATATTTTTCAGAAAGATATATTATCTGGAAGTGTGTGGAAAGCCATTCTTTTAGGTTTTTTATGTGCAATTTCTTCAATAACTGGAGATTTAGTAGAAAGCGTATTTAAACGCTCTTCTGGCGAAAAAGACAGCGGCAATATAATTCCTGGTCGCGGCGGAATTCTTGATTCAATTGATTCAATTCTTTTTAGCGCGCCTGTTTTTTACATTATTTTTTACATTCTCTATTCACCAGAGTTCCAAAGTCAGATTATAAAGTAAATTATGAAAAGAGTTTTAGTTTTAGGTGCAACAGGCTCTATAGGAACAAATACCTTAGACATTGTTAGAGCAATGCCAAAAGATTTTTCTATTTGCGGTCTTTCCGCTCATTCAAACAAAGAAAAACTAGAAAAGCTTTGTTTAGAATTCAACTGCAAAGGAGTTCTTACTTCTTTGGAATCTAAAGATTGTATTAAGTTTTTAATAGAACAGTCAAAACCAGACATCGTTGTAAATGGAATTGCAGGAAGCGCAGGACTTTTACCATCAAAAACTGTTATAGAACATGGAATCGATTTAGCACTAGCAAACAAGGAAACTGTTGTTATGGCGTGGTCTCTTATAAAAGATTTGGCCAGACTTCATAATACAAAAATAATTCCTGTAGATTCTGAACATTCTGCAATTTTTAATCTTATAAATCAAATCGGAAATAAAAACATTGATTCAATTTTGATTACAGCAAGCGGGGGACCATTCAGAAACTATACAAAAGAAAAATTAAAAACGGTAACTGTAAGTGATGCTCTAAAACACCCTACTTGGAATATGGGGAAGAAAATAACTATTGATTCGGCAACACTTGCAAATAAAGGTCTTGAAGTTATAGAAGCTTGCAGACTGTTTGAGCGTCCTGTTCAAAAAATAAAAGTTGTTGTGCATCCTCAAAGCCTTATACATTCGTTAGTTAGAACAAATGACGGTATGTTGTACGCTCAAATTTCAGATCCTACAATGAAGCATCCGATTTTTAGCGCGCTTACCTACCCTAATAATCAAGTTTCCCCATTAGAACCATTTGAACTTTTCGACCATGAAATGACATTTTTTAAGCCTAGATTCGACGACTTTCCAATGTTAAAATATGCCTACGAGGCAGCAGAAAAAGAAAATTCTTATACCATAGCCTATAATGCAGCAAATGAAGTCGCTGTGGAAGCCTTTTTAAAAGAAAAGATAAGTTTTGCAGAAATTTCTAGAATTGTAAAATCAGTTTTGGACAAAGATTGGAATCATAAAGCAAACTCTTTTGAAGATATATTTGAACAAGACTTAAGAGCCCGCAAATATGCACAGGAAGAATTATGAAAATTATAATTGGTCTTTTATGTTTATTTTTTATAATCCTTTTTCATGAACTAGGACACTTTATTTTTGCCAAAATTTTTGGTGTCAAAGTTGAAAGTTTTTCAGTAGGAATAGGTCCGTGGTATATTCACAAAAAAATTAAAGACACAGATTACAGGCTTTCTTTTATTCCTTTAGGCGGCTACTGCGGACTAAAAGGCGAAAAAGACTTTTCAAAGGCTATTGAACAAAATTTGCCTTATATTGAAGCTGAAAAAGACTCTATGTATGGTGTGCATCCTTTAAAAAGAGCATTAATTGCATTTGCAGGGCCTTTTTTTAACATCTTTTTGGCATGGATTTCATTTTCTATAATTGCAATTACAGGCTACACTTATTATTCATACTCAAATCAAATCAGACTAGCAGACGAAGTCTATCCAGAACTTCACAGCGCCGGAAGAGAAGCAGGTCTTCTTTCTGGAGATAAAATTATTGAAATAAATGGGAAAATCATTTTAAATTTTGCCGATATTGTTGAAGAAATTTCTTCTAGACCAAATGAAGATGTTGAAGTTGTTGTTGAACGCAGCGGAAACAAAATGAATTTCACAGTGCATACCGACTTTGATAAAAAAACTGCAAGCGGAAAAATCGGAATTACAGCTTATTCAGATGTAGTAGAAAAATTTGAAGCCAAAAGATATCCTTTTTTTACAGCTCTTCTGCAAGGCGTAAAAGAAACTGGCAAATATATGATTCTTACGGTAAAAGGAATTGTAAACCTATTTAAAGGAGCAGACATTTCTGAATCAATTTCTGGACCGGCAAGAACAGCTGATATGATGGGGCAAATTCTTTCATCTAGTTTTTCAGAAAACTTAAAGACGGGGCTTGTAAATCTTTTAAATCTTATTGCATTAATAAGCATTTCCTTAGGAATTATGAACTTGCTTCCTGTTCCCATCCTTGATGGCGGATTAATTATTTTCGCACTAATTGAATTTGTTACCCGCAAAAAACTTTCTCCAAAAGTCTTGTATTATATACAGTTTATTGGACTTGCCTTTATTGCAGTTCTTTTTTTAATAGGTCTTTTTGGAGATGTAAAGTATTTTTATAGAAAATTTTAGGAGACTTGCAAAATGAAAAAAATAACTAGCTTTATAATTACTGTGCTTTTTTCTATTCTGTCTATAGAACAAATATTTAGCCAATCTCATATTTCAACTCAAGCGCATCAAGAAGCAATTTCTGCGATAGTACCTTCTTCTGATGAAAATTCTATTGATAAATCATATTTTAGCATTGGAAAAGATGGTTTTTTGGTAAAATGGACTTCCGATGACCAAGGAGAACACTACCAAATAACAGAACTTGAAATAAAACTTGCCGCCGTAAGTCCTTCTGGCAAAGAAATTGCAGTTTACGAAACCGATGGCGGAACTATCAACCGCCTGAGCATTTGGAACTGGGATACACTTACAAAAAAGATTTCAAGACGTTTTTCCGACTCTATAACTTCACTTTCATATACGGAAAAAGGTACTTATATAATTGTAGGAACAGCAACAGTTGACGGGGCTGTTTTTATCAGAGCTTCAGATGGCGGTGTTGTTGAAAAAATTCCTGGCAAAACTGGCATAATTTCTTACGCAAAGACGAGTTCTACAGAAAAAACTGCTGTTATGTACTCACCTGCGGGAAATCTTTCCTATTACAATTTAAATGGAGGCAGATTAATAAACAAAATTCCTGTAATGCAAGGAATGGAGCAAACTGTTCTTTTTAATAACTATCTTTTTTTAGCGGGCGTTAAAGATGGAAATATCTACGTTTCTTATGCCGTACCTGGTTACAGCATAAGCGGACATGTAATTTTTTCAGAAAAAGCACAAAATCCAATTCTTTTGGCGTCAAAAAATGATAAAAATCTTTATTACCTTGAAAATGACTTAAAAGGCACTTACACGCTAAAAATGCTTGAGAATCAAGAAAATAAAGCTGTTTCAAAACCTAGAATTGTGAAGACTTTTAAAGGTCCAAAAGGAAATTCCTCTATAATTTGTGGAACAAAGCTCGGTAATGAACTCATGTTTGGCACTAGAAGCGGCGCAATCTACAAGGCAAGCGCAGAGCCAGAAACTAACGCTGTTGCAATGAGCTTGCTTACAAGTGATGAAGATGAAAAAATCCTTGATATGGCGCCTTATGAAGAAGATTTTTACTTTCTTACAAAAAATGATCTTTATCGCTCTAGTTTTGATACTGGAATTGTAAACAGACTGGGAAGCAATTCTGGGCAGACTCAACTTATTCCATACGGAAATAAAGTTATCCTATGGTCAAAAGGAACTAGAGAAAGCGTTCAATTATATGATTATTCAAAGCCTGAAACTACAACTTTGTTTGTACCAAAGACGAGCCTGCAGTCTGTAAGGCTTTTTGGAAATAAGCTTGTAGAAATGGAAAGCAACTCTGTTATCAATGTTTTTGATATGGAAACAAAAAAGTTGACAGAAGTTTATACTGGCGCAGGCCTGCAAGATGCAATTATTGCAGAAAATGGAAAACTGTACGTTGCTAAATCTTATGCAACAAATCCACACTCTTCTCTTTTGTGTATAGATATGGTTACAAAAGAAACTGTTCCTACACCTTTACCAGGCAACGTTGCATTTGCACTAAATTCCAGGGGCAACGATATTTACGGAATAACGATTTCAACTGAAAACAATTTAAAGGCAACAAAAGTTATAAAATACAATACAGTTTCAAACCAAACTGTAACGATTTTAAGACTTGCTGACGAAGATTCAGATGCATTTACTTATCTAAAATATCCAATTCTTTATACAAATATAGGAAAAGATAGCGTAAAATCTTACAACCTTTCCACTTCAAAAAGGTTCACTTTTAAAAGGTCTGCTTCTTTGCCATTAAAGATATGCGAAAATTCTAATCGAGTTGTTATCTTAAATAGAGACGGAAGCATAAGTTGGTATAACAGGGATTTGCCTCAATATCTTGCGGATTGGTATCTTACAAAGCAAGGCGAATGGTACGAATACTAACCTTTTAAGATTTTACGAGTTATATACGTCTATATATTTCAAGGCAGATTTTTCCCAGGAAAAATCTGCCTGCATGCCAGTTTTTCTAAGGATTTCTATATCTTTAGAATTTGAAAAATAAATTTCCAGGGCATATTTCACAGTATTGAAAATCGCTTCAGGAGTTAAATCTTGAAATTTAAATCCTGTACCAGAGTGTTCTTTTTCGTTGTACTGAACAACGGTGTCTGCCAAACCGCCAGTATTTCTTACTATAGGTATTGTTCCATAAATCATTGAATAGATTTGATTAAGACCGCAAGGTTCATATTTAGAAGGCATTAAGAAAAAGTCGCTGCCAGATTCCACTTGATGGCTTATTTCTTCGCTATATCCTATAATGTATTTTAAGTTTGAACATTTTTGCGAAAGTTCACGAATTTCATTTTCGCACCAGGTTTCTCCTGTGCCAACAACAACAAACTGAACATTTAATTCCTTGCACATTTTGTACATGCAACCATAAAGAGGAGCAAAGACTTCTTTTATTCCTTTTTGTTCAGCAAGTCTCCCTATCATTCCTATTAAAGGAATTTTTAAATTTTGCTCAAGCCCAAATTTTTTTTGCAAAAAAAGTTTGCACTCATTTTTTTCGGTTAAATTATTTTGGCTGTAATTTTTACAAATATATTTATCTGTCAAAGGATTCCAGTCTAGAAGATCAACTCCATTTAGAATTCCAGTCAAATCCATAGAACGAATTCTTATAAGTCCATCTAGTGAAAAGCCCCCCTCTACAGTTTGAATTTCTTTTGCATATTCGCAAGAAACTGTAGTTATTTTATCCGCGCAAGTAATTCCTGCTTTTAAGAAATTTATTTCTCCATTATCTTCAAAACCTGTTATTAATCTTAGTTCTTCAGGCAAACCTAAAAGTTTAAATGCGTCATAAGGATATTTGCCTTGATACCCCATATTGTGAATTGTTAGAACGGTTCTTACTTTGTAAAAAGAGGATAAAGGAATTTTTAAAGAAAAATTCTTAAAAAGCGGCAATTTTTGTCTGGTAGAATCTTGTTTTAATAGCTTTAAAAGCACTAAAGACAAGCAAGCGGACCAATCGTGACAGTGAACTATATCTGGAATCCATTTTAGTTCTGAACACAAAGAAAACATTGCCCTTGAAAGCACTGAAAATCTAAAAGGATTATCATGAAAATCAGGCTCAAACTTAGAACCGTAAATTTCTTTTCTTCCAAAAAGCGGTTCGTAATCAAAAAAATATACCGGAACATCAGAATTTGGCAGATTGCTAGTATAAAAAGAGCCAATAAGCTCAGTTATCCCAGTAAGAACTTGTACATTGTGTTTTACTAGAGTTAAATTTTTTCTGTCTATTTCATAATATCGAGGAATTAAAATTTTTACATCGTGTCCTAATTTTTTAAGAGATTTTGAAAGAGCGCTAACTACATCTGCAAGGCCACCGGTTTTTGCAAATGGCTGCGCTTCTGCACTTATCATTAAAATTTTCATTATGGTTTTGTATGCGTTGCTTTGTAAAACGCCTGCTTTGAATTTAAAATAGTTTCTTCAGAAACACAATAAGCGATTCTAAACCAACCTTTTGCACCAAAACCAGAGCCAGGCGCGCACAAAATATTAAAACTCTTTAAGTGTTCACAGAATTTCATATCATCATTATTCCAACCTTCAGGAACTTTTACAAATAAGTAAAAGGCACCTTCTGGCTTTGCATACTTTAAGCCTGCATAATCCATAACGCTTGAAATTTCTTTGCAGCGTTTTTCGTAAAGAGAATAATCTACAGGAGCATTCCAACTGAGTGCCACAACTTTTTGGAAAAATGCAGGTGCATTTACAAACCCCAAAATTCTTGTCGCAAGGACGCAAGCGGCTTTTAGACTTTTTGAATCTTCGCAATTAGGATTAATGGCAATATATCCTATTCGTTCCCCAGGAATGCTCAAATTCTTTGCAAAGCTTGTAACCACAACAGAATTTTTATACAAAGGGAAAACAGCAGCCACTTTTTTGTCACCGTATACAATAGCTCTGTACGGTTCGTCGCAAACTATGTAAGGCATTCTACCTGTATTTTTCCCATGTTCCAAAAGAAGCTCCGATAGCTCTTTAATTTCTTCTGCTGTGTAAATGCGTCCTGTAGGATTATTTGGAGAATTTATTATAATAGCTGCAGTTTTTTCGCAAAGAACTGATTTTATAGCATTAATATCAAGTGAAAAGTCAGATTTTGTGCTTACAGGCTTTAGAATTCCTCCGTGATTTTTTACATAATGCCCATATTCTGCAAAAAAAGGAGCAGGAACAATAACTTCATCATCTTGATTTAAGATTGCCTTAAAAAAGACGTTCATGGCTCCTGCGGCGCCAACTTCCATTACAATATTTTCACCAGAAATTTTTATACCTTGCTCTAATGAAGTTTTTTCTGCCATAGCATCGCAAACCCACGAATAACCAGAATTAGACATATAACCGTGACAACCGTGAGACTTTTCTTCTGCAATTTTTTTTATAGCCGCCTCGACTTCCAAAGGAGGATCTAAATCAGGATTTCCAAGGCTAAAATCAAAAACATTTTTTTCACCATACTTTTTTTTAAGAAGGATACCTTCCTCAAACATTTTTCTAATTACGCCATTTTCAGGACTTTCTAAAATTTCTTTAATTTTAAGAGCTATCATAGTAACTAAATTATAACACATTTGTTATTGAAAATAAAAGAAGTTTTATTCTATAATATAAATCCAATGCAATTTTTTACTTTTGTTGCTAAATTGCATTGAAAACTTTTCTTATGGACAGAACATGAAAAAAAATATTTTGAAATTTATAGTTTTTACGTTGATTACTTCAAATTTATTTTCTCTTCCTTTTAATTCAAATCTTTCTGGCGATGATATAGAAAAAATTAAAGCAGGTGAAGTTTTAATAAATAACATTGATAACTATAGAAACATTAGTCTTTCTAGCGAAAATCCTGCGGCAAAAAAACTTATAGAATCTGTAAAAAAAACTAATCCAAATTACCTTGCAGAAGTAATTCAAATTAGACCATATAAAAATAACGAAAATTTACAGCAAGTAATCCGCGACGCGCTTGAAAATATAAGCGATTATGCAGGTATTCCCTATTGGTCAGAACGGCACAACAGATATTACGATTTATATTCAAGCGCAGTAACTATCCGAACAGATCATGTAAGTGATGAACTTACAAAAATTCAAGCAGAATTATATATGGAGCCTTTTGGAACAATTTATTCGCCTATTGAAATTGAACAGACAAGCGATTACCTTTTTTATCAATCCACAAATACTAATGACTTGAAATTTGAAGGCATTACTTGTGTAAGAAAATATAATATGAAGAGTGTCATTATTCTTATAAGAGATGGAGATAATTGGATTTTATATGGTGTAGGCGGAGTAAAAGCTCCAAGAATCCCTTTTTTAACTCATAGAATAGAAGTAAGCTTTATAAATCGAATAAAAACTTTTTGCAATTATATATTCGAAAAAATATAATTGCAAAAAAACTTACTTTAAGAAAACATTAAATCCTGTTGTAATTACAAGACCGTAACCTTCTTCATATTCACTGCTGGAATACTTTGAATACGAGGTATATTTCCCCGGCTTTTCGCTACCAATTGAAGTAAACCAGTTGTGAACATAACCTACGGTTCCATATAGAATTAATGGAAAATCTTTATTGTTTAAGTTTATGCTTGCGCCAAGAGAAAGAACGTTCGTCCATTCATAGGTTCCATCTCTCAAGAAAAATTTATTCAATTCGTCACGGTTTTTTGGCGCCATTTCTGAATAAAGATTGCTTCCTGGAACTTGTTCAGAACCCCAGTCTACACCGTGCCGTATAAACTGATACTGAAAGAAGCAGTTCAACATTGAATGAGGCTTTCCTTCTAATCTTAAGAAAAATTCGTCAGAGTTGGGCGGAAGGTAGTATCCTAAACATTCTCCATTATTAGTATAGGATTCTGAAATATAATTATTTGCATAAGGCTGATAAAAAATAGCTTGATGAGTATAGCAATATGGCTCTATTTTTGTATATCTTACAGAAAGGGTTGCAAAAGGTATAAAAGGCAAAACTATTTTGGAACCTGCTTGGTAAGCAAACATACATCTTGTAAGAAGAAAAATATTTGCAGTAGGGCTTACAATTTCATCTACATAAACTGACCCCCAAACATAACCATAACGACTAAAATTAAACTTAAGGTTTCCAAATAAAGAAAGATTGTCGTAGTCGCCAACATTGTTTTGGTAAACAACTTTGTCCAATAAAGGAAATGCATAGCCTAGTTCAAAACGGTTTGGATATATAGAAGAACTTCCAAAATCAAAGTGAAAAAACTTATAATCAAATGAAAACATTCCTGTTGAAAAAAGATTATGATAAAAATATGAATCCACAACACTTTCAGATTTCTTTCCTTTTCCATCAGTTAAATACCAAGCTCCATCCGTTATATAGTTCTGATTAGGAAATTCTAGAAAACCTGTTATAGAAGAAAGCCTTATTGTATTAAAAAGGCTTATGCTAACATCCGCACCGAAAAATGGCCTGGCGCTTGAATTTAAAACTAGGCTGCTTCCGTTATCCATGGCTGCCCATTCTCTGTTGTAGCGACCGATTCCAACTTCAATCATGCCGTTTTTAAATGAAGCATGAATTTCGCCCTTCATTGACATTCCAAATGCAAGATTGTCAGTCCAGCCTTCAAGGCCAGAGGCATCCATTTTTGAAAGATAGTAAACAGAACCGTCCCATTTTTTTCGATAACTATATGGCAGGCAATTATAATTTCTATATTTATTTATAACTCTCCAACTAGGAGTATCTTCTTCACTGCCAGACCATTTTATTTGCAATTTAGTATTTTCATCGTATTCGTATTGCACACCTTCGTCATACCACCAAAGACCAATATTGTAAGTGCCAAGCTGCGCAAGAGGCATTTTTGAAACTTCAACTAGCGCAGTGCAACTGTATGAAACATTTTTCCCAATATCACCATCAAATTTTAGAGTATCCCAAACTTCGTAGCCAAAGGAATTATTGGAAGAGTTACTGTAAATTCCTCCTGAAAAATATGAATTAATAGAATTATTCACTTGAAATGTTATAGGAAAATTTTCATTATTTTCATTATTTTGATTTTGTTCAAATCTAAAAGAAAGATTTCTTAAATCTAAACCGTTTTTTTTAGGCAAAAGCCTCTGCCTGTGGAAGTCAATAACAGCTAATTCCATATTTTTTTGATAGTCTGCAGATTTTGAAACTGCTATATTTTGTTCAATTTCGTCTAGGCACTTTAGAATAAAACTTGCTGTGTAAGGCCGTGTTGGCGGAAGCGTTCTACACAACCCGCGTACATTAGCATTTTCTATTACCGCATATACATCATCTTCAATAGAAACAGTTGTGTTAGTTTGAGCAAAAAGTGGAATTGCACAAACAAAGAGCAAAAAGAAAAGCGATTTTTTTACGTTTTTTTTCATACCTCAATTACCTATTTTTATGTTTGTAATAGTTTTTAAAATTGAACTATTTGTCTAAAAGTCAGTTTTTTTATATAAATCGTGAAGGAATCGCTATCAGCGGCTTTTCAAGGTTAGTTTACTAACCCATGCCACCGATGGTTGTGCTCGCGCTTCGTTTGAATTAATTTGGATTGCTATGCAACCTTAACTGTTCTTATCTCACAAAATCTTCACAAATTGTAAATTCGCTTACGCTTTTATTCGTTTCTTAAAAACTCGACATTTGGACTATATAATTATATTTAATACATGGATTTCATTCAATAAGGTAAAATTTTCTTGTAAAGTTTTGCATATAAAAAAATAAACTCTATAGATTTCTATTCGTTTTTATCGGCTTATTTAAAACTCTTGAGTTAAAACTTGCCTTTGCAATCTTGCATTTTAAAATATCTGCGCAGAAAAGGAGATTGCAAATTCTAGACCGCGAGCAATTTCTCCAGCACGGTTCTTGTTATTGTACACGGCTTTATACGTTAGTCTTGAATCTAAAGAAAACATTTCGTTAAATTCATATTTTTCACGCAAAGTTATTGCATTTGTAAAAGAAACTGTTCCCGAAAGAGAATGGGAGCGGGCTTCTTTTGCAGCAGTTTCAGCATCTTCACCTTGACTATATTTTGCAGAAGGATAGTACGAATAGTAGCCGTCTTCATTTTTTTTGCTAAACATACCAAAAGAATTTTCACCGTGGGCAACAAAAAGATATTCTAAAGAAATTGTATTATTCGTAAAATTTTTTAGACCAACCCTTGCCTGGGCAGCTATGGAATCTGGGCCGAAAGGTGTTCCAATCCAAGAATAAATTGGAACAGAACCGTTTGTCTGCATGTCGTAACGTTTAGAAACTAAAGACCACTCTTCCCCAGTTTTTACGTAGCAAAAGGGATAAACGTAAACGCCCTCTAACGAGGCTAGCCAAAATCCATACTCCTTAGGATAGATAAAATCCACTCCTAATTGATAAGCGCTTCCATCTGGAATGGAACGCCCATAATTTGAATTAAGTTCTATTTTTGACTGAATTTCGTTTTGCGCATAAAGGCCATAAATCCTTAAATATTTACATGGATTTATATCAAAATTGAATGCAACATAAGCGCAGACGTGAGCTTCGCCGTAATTCTTATCCTCCTCTTCTGTTTTATACTCCGTCCAGGAGCCAAATGAATGCATAATCATCAAAGGATTTAAATAGCGCAACTCAAAATTGCTATTTATTAAAGTTCCTTCAAGGATTCCAAATCTAAACCAATTAAAAACCGTTGCCTGCGCGTAGTGAATGTAAAGATATTTATCGCGTTCAATTTGCGCTACATCAAGACTGTAATTAAACTTTGGAGAATAGACGTTCAGCTGCGCACAAAACTGAGTCTGAAAAGTAGAGTTATAAATGACGCTTCCTGTGTGCGTATTGCCAATTTGAAGGCCTTCTTTTAATAAATTAAGGCTTATGCCCCAGTTTTCAAATCTTTTTCCAAAAGAACCGTATGCCCAAGCAGGTTGTAAAAATTCAAATTGGCTTGCGTTGTATGGGAAATTTACAATTAAATTAGAATTTTCAAAGCTGCCGTTTTCAGATATCCAAAAATTAGAACCAAAGAATGGCGTTGTTTCTATAAAAAACATATTGCCAAAATCAAGTTTTAAATTTGCCTGCGCAAACTTTTTTACAGCATCTTCTCCATTAGAATTTGAAGCAGCTCCATATCCACTGTGGGCTGTGTAGTCCGTTGCAAAATTCCAGTCCAAGTCTTTATTTGTTTTGGCTAAAAATTCTGCAGAAATTGCAGGCGTAAGCCCAATTTTTACACCAGGGATTGAAAAAAGTCCTTTTTTGGGCTCTAAATAATTGCTTATTTTTTTGTAAAGATTTCTTGCGCTTTCTGGAACTTGTTCAAAATCTATTTGCTCAAATGCCATCTGCAATTCATTAACCGAAAGCGGAGCGCAAGCAAAAGGCGAAACTTTTCCAGTCGCATAGAATAATGCATTTATGCCTTCATAAATCCAACTGTTTGCGGGAACAAGCTGCTGTCCACCTAATACGCAATCTTTTGCGTAAAATGTAAAACCAAAAACAAATAAAAAAACAGTAAATAAAAAACTTTTTAATCGCCTCATCTTTTCAAGTATAATAATTTTTTAAGCGGTAAGTCAAAGAAAATTGCAATTTTTGCTAGCTGCATATATAATAACTTCAAATGAAACTTGCAATAGATTGTAGAATGATTGGAACAGGCGGAATTGGAACATACATAAGTTCCCTTCTGCCATTTTTTCTTAAAAATTTTGACTGTCTTTTAATAGGTCGCCCTCAGGATTTAAAAGAATTTGCCGGAGAGCATGAAATATGCAACATAAAGACTTTTTCTTTAAAAGAACTTTTATTTTTTGACAAAAAAATTTTAAAAAAGATTAACAATTGCAATGCATACTACACACCGTACTGCAATATTCCAAATGGAATAAAAATACCAATTTATTCCACGATTCACGATGTTGTATTTTTAGACAGACCTGAACTAGCTTCAAAACTTGGCATATTGGCAAGAAAATGGTTTTACCTTAGAGCGGTAAAAAAATCTTGCAAGATATTTACGGTATCAGAATTTTCAAAGCAAAGAATTATATGCCACTTGCATTGCAAAAAGCCCGTCGTTGTAACTTACAGCGCAGTCCCAGAATTTTTAAAACCAAGAAATACAACTCCAAAAGAAAAGAAAAATGAAATTTTATTTGTAGGAAACATAAAAAAGCACAAAGGATTGCATACTCTTTTGCCAGCCTTTGATACGGCAACAAAAAAAGGACTAGATGCAAAACTTGTTATAGTTGGGAACGCAAATAATTTTAGAACAAAAGATGAATCAATAGATAAACTCTTGCAAAAAATAGATTCCTCAAAAATTATTTTTACAGGTAAAATCTCAAATGAAAATTTAACAGAACTTTACAGTTCTTCAAAATTGCTAGTTCAGCCATCTTTATATGAAGGATTTGGCTTGCCTCCGCTAGAAGCTCTGAAAGCAGGAACAAATGCTCTTATTTCCGATATTCCAGTTTTTAAAGAAATATACAAAGATTTTCCTGTAACATTTTTTAAAACAGAGGACATAAATGACTTGTGCGCCAAAATAATACAAATGTACGATTCTCCAGCTCCTCAAAATATTCCTGATTTATATACATTTGAAAAAACTTATTCAATTATCGAAAAAAATATAAAAGAAAACCAAAGTCAATTTTCTTGAAAATTCTTGCTCTTTAAGATAATATTATTCTATGATTATTACACAAACCCCTTTTAGAATGAGTTTTTTTGGTGGCGGCACAGATTTTAGCGGCTTTTACAATGAGCACGGCGGAGCTGTAATTAGCACAACCTTTGACAAATACTGTTATGTTACAGTGCGTCACTTACCACCTTTTTTCGACTATAAAACTCATCTTACTTATTCAAAAGAAGAAAAAGTAAATTCTTATGAAGAAATACAGCATCCTGCAATACGCAACGCAATGCAGTGGCTAGATATGCACGAAATTCGGCTAACTTACGAATCAGACTTGCCTGCTCGCTCTGGATTAGGAACTTCATCTTCTTTTGCCGTTGGAATGATTGAAGCTTTCTATGCAATAAAAGGGAAATACGCCGACAAAAAAAAGCTTGCAGACGATGCAATCTATCTTGAAAGAGTTTTATGCAATGAAGCCGGCGGTATTCAAGACCAGATTGCGGCATCTTTTGGCGGGTTTAATAGAATTAATTTTTCAAGCGATGGCTACACAGTAAAACCTGTTATCATAAATCCAGAACGAAAGAAAAAATTAAACGCCCGCCTTATGCTTTTCTTTACAGGCTTCAGCAGATTTAGTTCTGATATTCAAAAAGGAACTGAAAAATCAATGAAAGACAAAACTGCGCAGCTATTAGAAATGTATAGCCTTGTAGACGATGCTGAAAAAATTCTTACAAATAAAAATTCGGATTTAGATGAATTTGGAAAACTCCTTGACTATACCTGGAAACTAAAGAGAGGAATTTCAGGTGGAATTTCTACCAATTCTATAGACGAACAATACGAAAGAGCCATAAAGGCAGGCGCTCTTGGCGGAAAACTTTTAGGAGCTGGAGGCGGAGGCTTTTTGCTCTTTTACGTTCCAGAAGAAAAACAGCAGGCTGTAAAAGACGCTCTGCATGACCAAATGCACGTTCCTTTTAATTTTGAAAATGACGGAACTAAAGTTATCTACTATGGTCCGGAACTTTACGTTGAAAAAGAATAAATTTTAAGAGGTCACCAAATGAAGTACATAGATCAACTTATAGAACGCTACCCTAGCCTTGAAATTTGCAAGCAAAATATTGAAAAGGCGGCTCAAATTTTAATCAGCAGCTATGAAAAAGACGGAAAACTTTTAATTGCAGGAAACGGAGGTTCTTGCGCAGACAGCGACCATATAACAGGAGAACTTTTAAAAAGCTTTTGCAAAAAAAGAATCCCCGACTCAAAATTTATTAAACAAATAAAAAAGATTGATGAAGAATCCGGTGAATATCTTGAAAACAGGTTGCAAGGTTCTTTGCCAGCCATTGCCCTTACAAACAACAACGCTTTAATGACCGCCAGCTTAAATGATGTTGATGGAAACGCAATGTTTGCGCAGCAAGTCAATGGCTACGGAAAAAAAGGCGATGTTTTTTTAGGTATTTCAACATCTGGCAATTCAAAAGATATTATTTATGCAACGGCAGTAGCAAAGGCAAAAGGCCTTTATACAATTGCGCTAACAGGAAAAGACGGTGGAAAACTTGCAAAAATTTCTGACGTCAGCATTATTGTTCCTCAAAACGAGACATTTATGATTCAAGAACTACATCTTCCTGTTTATCACGCGCTGTGCCTTCAAGTGGAAGAGCATTTTTGGGAAGTGTAATTTATGAAAACGATTATAATGGCAGGCGGAAAGGGAACTCGCATTCAGAGCGTAAGAAACGATGTTCCTAAGCCAATGATTGAAATTTGCGGAAAGCCAATTCTTCAGTATCAAATTGAAAATTTAAAACAATGCGGATTAACCGATATAACAATCGGCGTTGGATATTTAGGCGATGCTATAAAAAAATATTTTAAAGATGGAAAAGAATTTGGCGTAAACATTGATTATTTTACTGAAGATTCTCCTTTAGGAACAGCTGGCGCGCTTTTTAAAATGTTAGATGGAAAAGACTGCGAAGCCGTTCACACAAAAACAGTAATTGACGACGATTTTCTGCTTCTTTGCGGAGATGTGATTTTCGACATTGATTTTATAAGATTCATAAATTTTCATAAGCAAAAAAAAGCCTGGGCTAGTTTAATGGCTCATCCAAATGGACACCCATACGATTCTTCAATTTTGATTACAGAAATTCTTCCTCCAAAGTTTCCTGGAGAGCTTCCGCAAAATACGCATAGAGTTGTAAAATGGCTAGCAAAAGAAGATGAACGACTGTGGTACAGAAATCTTGTAAATGCAGGAATAGAAATAATTTCGCCTCAGTTGCTTAGAAAAACAGCAGAAAACTTTGTTCCCCGCCATCCTGAAACTCCTGACAAAATAGACCTCGATAGAGATGTCTTAAAACCAAACATCAGTTCAAAAAAAATATTTGCCTACGAGACACCAGAGTACATAAAAGACATGGGAACGCCAGACAGGTATTACGAAACTGAAAACGATATAAAAAGCCATAAAGTATCTTCAAGAAATCTTAGCCACAAGCAAAAAGCCATTTTTCTTGACCGAGATGGAACCATAAATAAAAAGAACGGATTTATAACAAGTCCACAGCAGTTTGAATTAGAAGAAGGCGCAGCACAAGCTATAAAAAAAATAAATAAGTCCGGCTATCTTGCTATTGTTGTAACAAATCAGCCTGTGATAGCGCGTGGCGACTGCACTTTTGAACAATTGCAAGAAATACACAACAAAATGGAAACTCTATTGGGAAAAGAAGGCGCTTTCATAGACGCCTTGTATTTTTGTCCTCATCATACAGACAAAGGATTTCCAGGAGAACGCCCTGAATACAAGTGCGATTGCCAGTGCAGAAAACCCAAGCCAGGACTTTTGCTTCAGGCTAGCCAGGATTTAAATATCGACCTAAGCGAATCTTATATGATAGGCGATGAAAAAAATGATATTCTTGCCGGGCAAGCAGCTGGGTGCAAAGAAAGTCTTTTAGTAGACAAGAACAATAGTCTGCTTGACTGTGTATCTAAAATAATAAAACAATAAAAGAGCATTATATGAAAGTAGCTATTGTACACGATTGGCTTACAAACTACGGCGGAGCCGAAACCTTTGTAGAACTTCTTTTAAAAATTTATCCTCAAGCGGATATTTTCACTCTTGTTTATGACAAAAAAAAGATGAAAGGACATTTTGAAAAGAACAAAATTATAACTTCTTCACTACAAAAAATTCCATTTTCTACAAAGATATATACAAAATTGCTAAAATTCATGCCAAAAGCTTTTGAATCTTTTGACTTGTCAGGCTACGACCTTGTTGTGTGCAGCAGCTCTTCATGCGCAAAAGGTGTAATAGTTCCACCTTATATACCTCAAGTTGCTTATATCCACTCCCCTATGCGCTACGCATGGGACTTATTTTTTGATTACAAAAAACGCAGCGGCAGATTGACTAGATTTTTTATGTCTAAATGGATGCCAGAAATTCGTCAATGGGATTTTATTTCAAGCCAAAGAATAGATACCCTTGTTGCAAATTCAAAATATATAGCTCGCAGGATAAAAAAATTTTGGAATTTAGATGCAAAAGTTATTTATTCTCCAGTAAATGAAGAACGTTTTTTTCCAGACTTTTCTAAGGAACGCAAGGACTTTTATGTTGCATTTTCAAGGCTTGTTCCGTATAAAAGAATTGATTTAGCAGTTCAAGCCATAAAAGGAACTGAAAAGAAACTAGTTGTAATCGGTTCTGGTTCTGAAGAAAAAAAACTAAAGCAACTTGCCGCAGGAGATGAAAATATAACATTTACAGGCAGAATCGATGATAAAGAGCTTAGAAATTACCTTCAAACTTGCAAGGCAATGATTTTTTGCGCAGAAGAAGATTTTGGACTTGCTCCGCTTGAAGCGCAAGCCTGCGGGTGTCCTGTAATTGCATTTGGCCGCGGAGGAGCTTGCGAAACCGTAAAAGATTGTAAAACTGGTATTTTCTTTGAAAAGCAAGACATTAATTCTTTAAAAAATGCATTGGAAAGATTTGAAGAACTTCACAATCAAAATATTTTTAAATCAGAAGAAATTGTTGAACACGCAAAGACATTTAATCAAGAAAATTTTATAAAAGAATTCCAACAGACCGTAAATAATACAATTGAAAAAATAAGCATAATGAAATAAAATGGATGTGTAATGACGTCAACAGAATTTATATCTTTATTTAAGAAAACATATCACAACAGAACAAGTTCTTTTCTTTCTGGCTTAATGCTCATGATTGTGGATGCGATTTCACTTTTTTGTTGCATTGGTTTGGCATTTTTAATCATAAACTTGTTCAAACCAGAACTTATAAATTTCCGCTCTTTTGTAAACTATACACTTTATTTTCCTTTAGTTTTATTAGTTTTTTATGCGGCAGGTCTATATCCAGGCATAATGAATTCCCCGTCTGACGAAATTCGCAAAATGACAATTTGTTCCTTTTTTTGTTTCATGGGAATAGGCATAAGCATTATATTTGAAGACGGCTCTTCTGATAATATCATTATGGTTATAACGCACAGTATTGCCGCCGACAGCAGCAACATCGCTGTAATCTGCGCGCTTCTTTTAGCCACGCCGATATGTGCAATTGGACTGCCAGCTTGCCGCGAAATTGGCAGACATATTTTTGGAAAATTCTTTTGGTGGGGAGTTCCCGCTGTAATATACGAAACTAACAATAGCGGCGCAGTTGTTGTAAACCGATTAAAAAAGCGCAGAGATTTAGGTTATAGACCTGCAATAATAATTGATAATTCTGTAAAAGAAAGCTTTATCCAAGACGGAATTCCAGTTTTTCCAGAAACAGATGAAATTTTAAATGCCATAAAGAAACTTAAAATAAAAGTCGCAATTCTTTGTGACTATACAGGCAACAGAAAACAGATTTTTACAACCTACAGATACACAATAAATATTTCTAAAAATCAAGATAGCCTTTCTTCTTCAATGCACATAAGAGATTTAGGCGGAATAATAGGCTATTCAACAACTCATAATTTAACAAGAAAAGGCAGCCTTTTTACAAAACGTCTAATTGATTTATTTTTAATTTTTATTTCGCTTCCAATAATCTTGCCTGTAATGCTAATTCTATCTATTCTAGTAAAAATTACGTCAAAAGGACCTGTTTTTTATGGGCACAAACGAGTTGGAAAGAATGGAAAAGAAATAAAGTGCTGGAAATTTAGATCGATGTACAATAATTCCCAAGAAATGCTAGAAAAAATTCTTGCAACCGATCCTATAAGAAAAGCAGAATGGGAAAAAGATAGAAAATTTGTTGACGATCCACGAGTTACAAACTTTGGAAAATTTCTTAGAAAAACAAGCCTTGATGAGCTTCCACAGCTTTTTAATATTTTGATAGGACAAATGAGTTTTGTAGGTCCTAGACCTGTTACAAAGAGTGAAATAGAAAAATATGGCGAAAGCGCAAACTTTGTTCTTTCTGTAACGCCAGGTCTTTCTGGAATGTGGCAAATTTCTGGACGCTCGGACACAGGCTACGAAGAAAGAATAAATCTCGATACCTACTATATTCAAAACTGGTCCGTATGGCTTGATATATGGATTATTATAAAAACAGTATGGGTTGTTATCAGAGGAAAAGGTGCATACTAAATGAAGCGTTTTTATATTGTAATAGCATTTTTACTCTCAATATCTGCGGCTTATTCAAATCAATATAAAATCACAGATGTTGACTACAACATAAAAGGCATAACAAGGAAGTATGTTTTAGACACAAAAATTCCTGTTGATAAGAATAGAATTTTCAAGTCGGAAGATGAACTTATCTCCTATATAGATGATTACACTCAAAAATTAGAAAATACAAGAACATTTGAATCTATCGAAGTTGATTTTATAGTAGACGAACAACCGGTAGATTTTACAACAAACGCAGAAACAGAGAATTTAGAGCCCTTATATTGCGTTCATTTGAAAGTTGCCACAAAGGATTCGTCTCACCTTTTGGCTTTACCCTATGGAAAAACGACGCCAACAGGAGATTCTGGACAAAATATTGTTGTAAAGTTTAAAATTAAAGATACAAATTTTTTAGGGTCTATGGAAACCATGGGAACTGATGTAAATGTAGAAATAGAAACAAAAGAAAAAGGCTCTACCCCTGATTTCAAGCTAGGCTTTAATACAGAATTTTACACGCCGTTTAAGATGGGGGTTATAGACTGTTCTTGGGGAAATTCTTTTGCCCTTTCATACACGTTTGGAAAGCACATACCTGAATGGGATATTAAAACAGGTTTAGATTTTTCTATGCCATTTGACAAATTTTCTTTAAAACTAAGCGTAAATCAATATTCCATAAACGATTTAGACTACTATCAAAAAGAAGATTCCAACGGAATTTACAACGACAACATATACTTTAAAGAAAGTGTGGATTTTTCTGCGCCAATAGAAATTCAAGATATTCAAAACTGGGGAAAAATATATTACACGCCAAAGTTAGGATTTGGTTACAACTGGGATTTTGACGGAATTCGCGATGAAGACCTAAAAGGACCTGTTATTTCTGCAAATCAAACTGTTTCAACCTCTCGCGTAAACTGGATTGGCAATTTTAGAAACGGCATTAGTGTTTCGATTTCAACTCCATTTAGCTATAATTTTCAAACTGAAGAATTTGTTTCGGGTATAAACGGAGAACTTAGTCTATACAAAGCATTTAAGTATGCGGGAATTTATTCAAGAAGCTATGCTTTTGCAAACCTGTCTTCTATTCAAGATGGAGGAAGAGAAAACATAGGTTCTAGGCTTAGAGGAATTCGTTATAAACAGTATTTTGCAGAATCAACGGGCCATTCAAATTGGTATGCAACAGAAACGCCTGCAGCATTTGTATTTAATATTGATGTGCCAATTCATATATTTACTTTTAGATTTGAAGATTGGCCTTTTATAAAAGACCATCAAAAGCTTAGTAAAATAATGTCTATCTTTGATAATGAAGTTCAACTTTCTCCTTTTTTAGATTTTGCATTGGTTCACAATAGAATTACAAACACAAATTTTCATCCTACCGATGGTTTTTATTCTGGCGGACTAGAAGTTCTAGTCTATCCGAAAAAGTGGAAAAATTATACTGTTAGAGCAAGTTTTGGTGTAGACTTAGGCAGAAAATTGCCATATTTCAAAAAATTTGTAAACCAAGATTGGCGAGATTCTGGCGTAAGTTCTTATGAACTTACAATTGATCTTTCTATGTTCTATTAATCGCAAAAAACAGTGCGATTTTATACATTTTTGTAAAATCCTATTCTTTAGCCAAAATTTCGAATTTTTATAACTGTAAAAAAATGCTTTCAGCGAATTTAAAATTTTGTTTATTTTTCTAAAAACTCGAAGTTTTGGCTATTTATCTATTTTTTATTTAGTAAAGTTATCTTTGAAAATTGAATTTGCGCATCGTTTTTCCAATATTCTTCTGGAGAATATGTTTTTAAGATAGAATAAAGTTGAACTGCAAAAACTGGATTATTATTTTTTTGTGCAAGGGCTGCAAACTCATTAAAACCTTGCCAAACTTTATTGTTAATTCCCCAGTCCACTATATCTTCATATAAAACAGCTTCTTTTAAAACCGATGCTAAGCCTTTGTATTCAAATTCTGGATTTCTTTTCTTTACAACTTCATAAATCTTAGTAAAACCGGTAAGAGTACACAATGCGCTGCAATTAAGAGCCTTGTCTAAAGCATTTTTAGAATTGTAATATATGGCAAGATTCATATAAGCTTGCAGCAAACTGTAATTTTGCGCACGATATAAAGAAAAAAACTTTTCAAGAGCATTTGATTTTGTACTTGAAATTGTTTTATTTATTGCTTTTATAAAAGCAGAATCCTTGTATAAACTGTCTTGAGCAATTATAAGCAATAAGTATTTTTCATAGTCATCATATTTTTCTTGAATAGAACTTATTTCTGCCAATGAATACAAAATATTATATTTTTCAGCAGGAATATCTAGAACATCAGCATTTTTTAAGGCTGTTTCATAAAAATTAAAAGAAAGAGCATACTCCCCTTCTAACTTATAAATATTACCACACAAAACATCCGCTTCTGGAAATGGCTTTTTAGATTTTATAAAATCTATCAGCTTTGTTTTTGAATCATCAAAAGTCTGAGTACCATATTTTTTTTCATAGCGATTTATAATCATAAGAGCATCATAATCTTGTCTTTCTTTTAAAATGCCTTTAGAAGCGGACAAAAAATCACCTGCGTATTTTACCTCAGCAGGTTTAAAAGAATTTTCCAGAGTAAAAACTTCCCAATCTACCCTATTTTTTCTAGTTTCTATAGCTTTTTCTGCAAGTTTTAATGCAAGAGAGAAATCAGAATCTTCAAATGCAATTTCGGCATCTTCAAAAATCCGCTGATCGTTATAAATGTAATCAGGTTCTTTTACAGTTTGAGCAAAAAGTGGCAAATATGTAAAAATAACCAAACAGAATAAAAACTTTTTCATAAAGTCTCCAAAATTACAGAGAATTTAATTCTTCTTCAAATACTTTGTCGGCATCTTTTTCATCTATTGTGCGTACTATTTTTCCTTTTTTAAAGATGATTGCCTTTCCATTTGCGCCTGCAATTCCAATATCAGCGTGTTTTCCTTCGCCAGGTCCATTTACCACACAACCCATAACTGCAACTGTAATATTCTTATCCAGCGCAAGCAGCCTTTTTTGCCATCGCTCTACAAAAGAATGAACATCAAAGCCTAGCCTTCCGCACCTAGGACAAGAAACAAGATTAACACCGCCTTTTCGTTTGCCACATTCTTTTAAAATGTTTCTAGCGGCAATAACTTCGTTTTCTGGAGAAGAAGAAAGACTCACCCTAATTGTATCTCCGATATTTTCAGAAAGAAGCGTTGAAAACGCTAAAGCAGACTTTACAACCCCGTCAATAAGCGGTCCTGCTTCTGTAACGCCTAAATGCAGCGGATTATTATATTTTTGCGCATAAAAGCGGTTTGACAAAACTGTCTCTTCTACACTTGAAGATTTCATGCTAACAACGTATTGATCAAAGTTTAATTCTTCAAAAACTGAAGATTCTATGGCGGCAGTTTCGCAAAGCGCCTGAGAACGGGTCATTAATCCTTGTGCAACTTTTTGCTGAAGTTCTTTTGGATAACTGCCAGAATTTATACCTATGCGAATTGCAACTCCATTTTCACGGCAAGCATCAACAACTTTCTTAGTATTTTCTTTTGAGCCGATATTGCCTGGATTTATTCGTATTGCGGCGACATTCCCTTTTAAACATTCAAGTGCAAGCCTGTAATCGAAATGAATATCAGCAACAAGAGGAACTTGCGTTCTTGAAGCTATTGCACAAAGGGAATTTGCGCTTTTTATGTCAGGAACGGCAAAGCGAATTATGTCACAGCCAAGCATTTTTAAATCATTTATCTGTTTTAAGATTGCATCAAGTTTATGGGGATTTTCTTCTAAATCTGCTATAGAATCTTTCCACATGGTTTGAATAGAAATTGGATTTTTACCTCCAATTCCAATTCTTTTTGTAATTCCTTTTCCGCCAATAAAAACTTCTTTTGAATTCATGTAAAAATTATATCACATTTTGCAAAAATAAACACATTATACTTACTGAACTCTGAAAAAATCTAAAAAGAATAGTCAATGCCAAGCCCAATTAAAAAACTGCGACGAATCATAAGTTCTTCTTCAGAATTTTCTATTTCATAAACAATTGGAAAAAAATCAAACAGATACTTTGCCGTAATAAAAAAATTAAAATTGTTCATTTTCATACCAAATGAAGAACCTATTATCGCCCCCAAAGAAGAAAATGTTTTTATACTAAAATAATGTACACTGTCAGAAAAATTATTAAATATATATTCCATTTTTCCAATGGGAAAAGAAAAGTTCGGGCCTGCAAAAAAACTATAATTCACAATTCCTAAAGTATCGCCAAATTTCGCTAATGGGGCTAACTCAATAGATTTATAAGAGTAGCAATAACTAATAGAATCTATTTTTACAGAAAATCCATTGAAGTTTATATACGAAAAATCTGCCTGAAACGTTACTCTTGGAAAAATTGGCAAGCTGTATGCAAAAAAGGCATTCACACCAAAATTGCAATGCCATAAAAAATTTGTATCAAAGCCAGCTTCTTTTGCTGCAGATATTTCCGCATTTAACTGAGAATCTTTATATTCAGTGCCTATTCCAGCAGTTAAAAAAGGAGAAAGGCCAATCTTTATATTCTCTGCAAAAGTGCAAGAAATTAAAACAAAAAAATAAGCAAGAAGGAAAGCCACTTTTTTATCAAGTTTTTGAATTTCTTTTATAATTGCCATATTTTTTATTTTTATATAAAATATAGTTCATGGTCAATAAGTTTTTTTTCTTTTTGTTTTCATATTTTGCTATATTTTCAAGTTGTAAAATCGATATACAGGAACAAAAATCAAACAAAGAAGAAAGCGCAACAGAAGTCAAACAAAACTCTTCCATAATTAATGATTTTTATGCAGTGGGAGGAAATAACTGCGTAACAGTAAAATGGGCGCCGATTTCAAAAGAATACAAGGTTTTTCTTATGGACGGAACAGATGACGAAGAAGCAATGAAAACTTCAACCGCCGAACAAAGCAAAAAACTGATTGCGATTCCTGACGGAACAAAATCCTATCTTTTTAAAGGACTGGAAAACGCAATTTCCAACGAAAATGAGACAAAAAAATCAGTCTACACCTACACTCTTATTGTTCAGGACGCAAGCGGAAACGAAATTGAACGCCAGGCGGCACAGGCAACTCCAGCTGGAGAATTTGAGTACGAAAAAAATGAAAGCGGGGAAATTGCAACCACCGGCGCGTGGATTTTTCTTTCTGCGGTTGATTCTCCTACTCCACAAATGGCAAGCACGAAAGGTTTTGTAAGAATGGAAGGAACTCCAAACATTTCAAACGCACAGATTGCAAAAATAAAATGCAAACCTTACACGATAACCGCAGAAACACTCAGCATTTTTAATAATCCAACTGCGGTCTCAAAAATCGTGAGTGACGGAAAATTTGCACAAAGCGAAGAATATAAAAATCTTTTAAAATTCCTTGAGGACGGCGAAGAAATCCAGTGGTTCACGCTTATGCCAACCGGGAACAGAATTGAAGTTTACGGAAAAATCGTAAAAAAATCATTCGACGAAAGCGAATATACAGAAGGAACGGATTTTTCTGTTGAAACTGCAATTTCCCTCTTGGAAGAAGATAGAATTTTCAGAGACGGGACAAAAATCAAGACAGGCGGATATTACGCAAATGGCGACGGTGGCAGCGCAATCTACGAAGTTTCAAGCCGCGCGCTTTACAAATACGGCTCAATAAAAACTGCCGGCGGACAGTGGTGCAACATTTTGCCACAAGGAAACACTCTGAATCTTGTTGCTTTAGGAGGCGGAAACTGCTTTCAAGTAAAATGGAGCGAATACAAAAAATGGCGAGAATTTCAGGCCGCTTACAACGACTACAAAACAAAATGGTACAACTTGCCGGAAAATTCAATTGAAAAAAGCGATTTTAAGTTTTTCCAGGAAATAATGCTGCGTTCAAAAGATTCTGGCGTTGATTCTGAAAAATGGAATGCGTTCAAAGCCGAAAATCCTGAAAAAAATGGAAAAAAAAGCTGGAAGGACTACGTTTTAAACGATGATTCGGACAGAATTGCCGAAGCGAATGAAATTTTAGCCTCCGCAAGAAGTTCTGAAAGCGAAACAATAACTTTAATTGTACCAAGCGGAAACTACAGAATTGCAAGCGACATAAATATCATCCTAAAAAACTATGTTTTGCGAGGAAACACAACGCGGCGGGAAATAACGCCAGACCAAATCGACTCTTTTGAATCAACTTATGCGGAAAATGCAGATGAAGCAGGCTCTTCCGCCTCAAATCCAGACGGAACAATTTTTTACACGGACAACGGAAACTGCGGAACGCTGAACATAATGGGACCTGCGGAAAATGTTTTGATAGAAGGAATAACGCTTGAGTCGCGAGAATTAGACAGCCGCAGGACTTTCTGGCACAATCCAAGCGACAAGGATGGCGTTTACACAGATATAAATTACGTCGGGCGAGGAACTTGCGAGCCTACAATGGCAGACCAGCAGTGGTTTTCGCGGCAGGTGCAGGTTTCCCAGTGCAGCGACGTAACTCTAAAAAACTGCGAATTCATAATTACTTCTCACGTTCGAGACAAAGCTGTTTACCCTTCAAATCCTGAAAATCCAGTTGACATCTACGATTTTGGCGGAGAAGAATATTTGTATGAAACAAAAGGAAACTTGCAAGTTATAAACACAGATTCAAAACTTGTCGGATACCAAGCAAACGCTTATGTGGAGCACTGCGACCTTCACACAGACAAGCAGTTCACATCCGTAACTTTTTTTGACAGCTGGAACAACGTTACCGTAGATGACTGCCTTTTATACAATATGTCCGGAGTTTTCCGCGGCGCAAGCATGGGATTTTTGGATATGTTCGGCGGTCAGTGCAATAATGGAACAGTAAAAAATTCAACGCTTTACCACAACTGCCACGACGAGCAGATTGGAATTTTCACATTAACAAAAAATGCTGTAAACTACAAGGAATCAGAAAAAATTGACGGAGTAAATTTCACAGGAAACAAAGTTTACGCAATGCGCGACGAGCACGTTGACAAAGCAAAACCGCGCACAATGACGTTCACAGTCGGCTATGACGACTCGCAAAATATCTACAACGTGAACATAAGCGGCAATTATTTTTATGCAAAAGACTTGCCGAGCAAACTTTTTACATTCGGTGGATTTGTAAAAGATGGCAGAAAAAATATTGTAATTCAAAACAACACAATCGAAATGGAAGATTCTGGCGGTGTCTACATGTTTGAAACCCGTCCTTATGTAAAAATTCTAAACAACACAATCAAGTTGGACTCTTCAAAAGGCTACATCGGCGGAACAATTTTTTGCTCAAGCAACACGGACACTGCATCTTACATTCAGCCGGAATTTTCGGGAAACACAGTAAACATAAACTGCACTTACATCGGTTCAATTTCTACCGCAACGGAAACTTATTCAAACGGGACTGCAAAAGGAAACACAATAAATATTTTTGGCGACCAACAGGGAACTCTTTTTAATGGCTTGAATGAACTTTGCGGCAACACAATAAACATTCAGGGCAGAATAAAAGAAATCTATTCAAACAGCGGAACTCTTTATCAGGATGTAAAAATTGACGGCAACACATTGAACTTTTCCTTCAACGATTATGAGGACGAATACACGCCCGGAGCAGAAGGAACTTTATTCCAAAACGGACGCGAAGGCTTTACATTTGCCACAATAAGCGCAAAAACTGAAAACGGCTCAAAATTTTTTATCACAAGCAACAAAATCAACGCGCAAAACTGCACAAGAATGAACAAGCACTTTTTACGGTACACAAAAACTTCTGTTCCTGTATTGATTTCAAACAACCGGGCGCAAAAATTCAACTATCTGCGCGGAATTTCTGATGAAAATGCGGACAAAATCGTGTATCTGAACAATTTTGATAACTACGGAAACCGACTGAACAAAAATGACTGGTACACGGACGGACTTTTGAACGATACAGAAAAATATCTTTTCCGCTACGATTCACAGACAGATTCATACATTGCAATAAAACCGTTTTTTACCACAGGAACAATTGAAATTCCTCAGACCTACGACGACGGAAACCACGGCACAAAAAACATAACAATAATTGAAGAAAATTTTGCCGCCGGGAAAAATTACATCAGCGGAATAAAAATCCCTTCATCAATAAAAGAAATACGAAGCAAGGCTTTTGACGGCTGTGGACTTGGAAAAGAGATTTTTATTCCTTCAAGCGTGCAAAAACTCGGTTCATAAGTATTTACTAACACAAGCTCTAACTTGGTAATAAAATGTGCTGACACACAAAAATCTGCCCTTTGGCAAGAAAACTGGTACACCGGCAATGCGAAAATTGAATGGGGATGTGCTTTTTAAATTTTAAATTTAGAAAGCACATCGTCCATAACTTTTATGCTATCGTGTGTAGTTTGAGCCATTTCAGAAATATTTTGAGCAGAAGCATTTATTTCCTTTCCACCTTCAGACATTTCATCCATGCTTCCTTCTACTTGCATAGCAAGCATATTAAGACTTCCAGCAGCGGTTGTTACATCTTCGATAGCGGCAGACATTTCTTTTGCAGTAGCTAGAACAGCAGAAGTAGATTCTTCTACATCATGCAAATTTGCAAGAACTTGTTTAGAAGATTCATTTTGCCTAGACATAGTAGCATCTACGTTTTGAACCAGTTCTTCTGTAGAATTTACTTTTTCCGTTATTTTTTCAAATTCATTTACAGAAATTTCTGAAGTTTCAACAACTTTTTCTATTACAAGACCTATAGCTTCAAGTTCTTTTTTTATAGAATTTGACTGAGAAGCAGAATTTTCAGCAAGCTTCCTAATTTCATCTGCAACAACAGAAAATCCTTTGCCAGCTTCGCCTGCATGAGCAGCTTCAATCGCAGCATTCATAGCCAATAAATTTGTTTGCGCAGCAATTTGCGAAATAACAGAGTTTGCGTCAGCAAGGTGTTTAGACTGCTCCGCCATATTTTTAATTTCATTTGCCATTTCACTCTGATGAGTTTTTCCAGAGTCAGTAATTCGAATAAGCTCTTTGTATTCACCTGCTAGTTTCCCAACCGCTTCTGAAATAGCTGCAATGTCCGAAACCATTTTTTCAATAAATGAAGACGATTCTGTAATTTTTGCAGACTGCTCTTCTATATTTTTTTCAAGAGAATCTACTCCATTGCTTGAACTATCAAGAATTTTTTGAACATCATCTAGTGTTTTATTTTGTTTTTCAATTTGCTTTTTTACGCTCAAAATATTTGACATAATTTGCGAAATTGCACTTGCCGACTCTTGAGAAGTAGAAGCTAAACTGTCTCCTATGGTTTCCAATTTACTTTCGGCAGAATTAACATCTAAAAGAAGACTTCGTAAAGTTTGAATAAACTGGTTTACAGAATCTATCATTTCACCAATTTCATTTTCTTTGCTTGAATCGATTTTTACAGTCAAATCTGATGAGCCAGTTTCTCCATTTAAACTCTTAAATGCTATAGAAGTTTTTCTTAGAGGTTTCATTACAATCTGAAGAATTATAAATAAAATAATTCCAAGACTCAAAAGAATTGCTGCAACAACAATTGGAAGCGCGTGTTTTGTAAGTCTAGAAGCGCTCCTGCTCAGCTCCTTTAAGTTTATGCCTACATATAGCATGGCATTTCCATCCTCGCTATCAATAGGACTAAAAACAACCGCAGAAACAGTTCCATTGTGGCGATCAATAAGGTCAAGTACATGACGCTTTTCATAAACTTCGCTAATAATGAAAGGACTGCCCATTTTTCCACCAGTTGCAGGATTTCCGTTTTTATCTACATCAGAACTTTCAACACTAGTATCTTCTATAAAGATATTTATACTACAGCCAAGAGTTGAAGCATATTCACTAATCCAACTGTGATCAGAAAGTTCCTTTTGAATAAACAAAACACTGTTATCTATTTGAGGAAAGATTGTAGCTGCTGTTGCAAGGACTTCATCATTTTTTAGAGAAATACAAGAATTAGTTTTTCCTTGAATTGCATTTGATAGAACTTTTTTCTCAGAAACAAGCGAAACTGAATCATTTTTACCTACTGAATAAATTGTTTCGCCAGAAGTATTTACAAGAATTACGCTGTAAAGTTCAGATTCGCTATACATCTCCGAAAGTCTTTGGAAAATTTCATTTTTTGAATTGAGTGAAGACCAGTTTATTTTATTCAAAGAATCTAAAAGTTTTTTTTCAAGATTTTTCTGTTTATTATCAAATAAAGCATGAATTTTATTTGAACTCGCCATGATTTCATACTTTTTCATAGTTGTTATTTCGCCTAAAACCATTTTATAAAGAAAAAGCGAAACACAAGCAGAAAGTATGACTGAAAGTACAATTGAAATAACAACAAGTGTAGAATAAATCGATTTTTTCTTTTTCATAAAAGTACCTGAAAAAACAAAAAATTTCTTGAAAAAAAAATTCAAGATTAGTATCTACTTATATTATTTAGGTATTTAATAAATGTCAAATTCTTTTGCGGATAAATTGTTTTGTTATCAAATGCCAAGCTCTTTGCACTAAAAAACTCGGCATTTGAGTTTTGGGTTGAAAATCGAGTTTTTTATAACTGCGAAAAAACGTTACAAACGCTTTTATTCATTTTTTTAAACTCGACTTTCAACATAATAATTCTACAAAATCTCTAAAATTTTAGCAAACAATCATAGAGAATACCATTGCAAACAAAGCAACTGTTTCGCAAAGACCTACAACCATGATGTACTGAGCAAAACCTTTTCCTGTTTCACCAAGAGCATCTGAACCTGCAGCGCCTGCTTTTCCCTGTGCAATTGCAGAAAAACACATTGCAAATCCAGAAGCAATGCCAAGTCCTAATAAGAACCATGGATCTTTTTGAGAAGCTACCATTGACTGCATAAGGAGGAAACCGTAAATAGTCTGTGTTAAAGGAGCACCTGCAAAAACTGTAAGAATAAAAGGAGCCGGCTTGTTGTTTACGTAACAACGTTTCCATGCGCCAATTGCCCCCTGACCTGCAATACCAATACCAATTGCAGAACCAATTGCTGCAATTCCCATTACCAAAGCTGCGCCAAGCATACCAAAATTCATAATTAACTCCTAATATCTTATTTCTTATCCGCATTACAGAACGGACTATATTTAAAGCCAGACCATGACATTCCTAAATGAGTTGAAAATTCCAACGTATTTAAGCGAACACCATGAACAATAACAGAAAGCAAGTTTAAAATCATATTCAAACCATGTCCAAATACGATTAAAACTACAAACGCACCAAATAGCAAAGCATGTCCCAAAAGCGGTCCTGCCATTTCGTTTACAGTATTTGAAATAGCAGCTCCTGCAAGCCCTACCGCCCAAAGTCGTATATAGGAAACTATATCAGAAAATACATTTACTACCCCAAGAAGTACGGAAATAATATTCTTACAACTTTCAAGAATGGATTTGCCTATGTTTCCTTCGTAATTACTAAATATAAAACTTAAAACAAATCCACACGCAACCAAAGCTATAGAAAACATTCCTATTGGAATTCCGTAAATTACTTCGGAAAAACTGAATACTGTAGAACTTACAACCATTGAAAGAACAACATAGAACATTCCCCAAAGTTGAAGCAAAGAACCTAGTTCACCTAGCATTTTTAGGGATTTTCTATTGCGAACAATTCCTTTTATATGAGCAACAGAAAGCTGCAAAAATGCTAACGTAAAACAGAAAATCTGAAGATTTTGCGCAGAAGTCAAATATCCTTTTGAAACATCCGCTGACCAAAATGGAAGCCAATGAACATCTGAATAGGCATTAGAAATCTGAGGAACAGAAAGCGCCACTAGCCAATTTGGTAACTGTTCAGGTTTTAATCCAAACCAGGTACACGTTACAAGTCCCCATATTACAGTCGAAAGCCCTAAAATCAGCATTAATCCAGAAAGCGCGGAAACGCCTTTTTTAGTTTTTAGCGACTTTATAATCATGAGTATAGCTGCAACTGTTACTAAAAGTCCGTAGCCACCATCACCAAAAATCATTCCAAAGAAAATCGAAAAGAAGAACAAAAACCAGCCAGAAATATCATATTCATGATAACCAGGTACAGTTCCTAAGAAATCTGTAAGAGGATAAATAAGACTTACAAGTTTATTATTCTTTAATTTAGTAGGAACACTGTCTTCTTCAGAAGGGTCGCTAAAAGCCATTGCCCAGGAATTTTCTTTTACAGCATTTTCTAGTTTTTCAAAACTGTCAACAGGAACAAAACCTGAAATCCAAGCAAGGTCAGAATCTTTGCCTTCGGATTCCTTTCCCATTCCGCTGTAGACATTTTCAAACAAAATGTCACTTTCTAAAGATTTCTTAAAATCTGCAATAACAGGAACGTAAATAGCTTCCGCCTTCAACTTGGCATCAATATCATCGGATTTTCTAATATTGTTTTCTATGCGTTGAGCAATTTCGCTTGTAGAAATCTCTGGCATAGGAACCTCGTAAGCTTCAGGAGGAAGACTTTCTGGACGTTCAGCGGTAGCATCAAGCAAAAGAAAACGAACTGTCTTTTTTTGCTTATTAACGCATAAAGTCTTTACAGAGTCATCAATCAGATAGTATTTATCTTCCGGGATTTCATACATCTTAAGACGAATATTCTTTTGGGCGAGGTATTCAAAATCTTTAGGGTTTACATCCCCCCAACCAGAAAAACGTTCTAAATCAAGACTGTCGCTAGAAATTTCTTCAAGCAGACGCTTTTTTTGCTCATAAAGAGAAATAACCTTTTCACATTTTTTAGAAACTTCTTCAGAAGAAAGTTTTTTTGGAGTTTCATGTTTTTTTGGCAATTTTATGTCACCAAGTATAGAACTTGCAGTTGTAGCGTTATTAGAAGCTTCTTTATAAGCCGCTAATTTTTCGCCGCTGCCTTCTAATTGCTCTAGGTGAACAACTCCAATTTCTTTTAACTTTTCCAACGCCTTTCTGCGTTCTTTATTAAGAACAACAATGGAGACTTTTTTCATCTGTACAATCATTCTGCAGCCTCCTCTTTGTTAGTTGCATTAGCATTTGCCTGAAGTTTCTTTTTAGAAATTTTGCTTCTTACGACTGCTGCAACCTGTTCATCACCAAGATAAACAGAAATTTTCTTTATATTTGCTTTTGTCTCTGGAATTTTTACCTTTTCAAACAAGTTTACACGCTGTGTAGTTGTTCTAAGTTCCTTAGAGAGCAAGCGAACTTGTTCATCAAGCACGCCAGCTTCCAAATCCAAAGACAAAGCCTTTTCCATTCTGTCAGCAGCTAAATCAATCCAAAGCGGAGTTTCATACAAATCGTAATCACCACGATTAAAATCAGCACCTTCGTAAATAGGAATAGTAACACCGGCAATATTACCAAAACCTTTTTTTATATTGCTTACAGTAACCATTCCAGGCTTAAATGCATCTGCTTCTCCAAAAACAGAAATCCATTCATCGAATTCCTTTTCCAGCGCAATGCGTTTTGCCCTAACTTCTTTTGCCTTAGCCTCTATTGTACGAATCTCTGTTTGGAGCTGCTGTTTTTTGAGCGTAAGCGTAGGAAGATAGCGCTGATACATTTTCAACGCATCTTTTTGAACCTTTTGCTCATTTTTAGTCAGCTTTATTTTTGCCATACAGTTTCCTTACCAGTCTTATTTATTTGAAGGCCAGTATTTTTCTACCAATGCAGTTTTAATACCAGTTTCAGAAGGTTCAAAACAATCAGCAAGAATCTTCCAACCAAGATCCAATGCTTCTTCCAAAGGAATATTTTTTGAAAGATCCATCATCTCATTTTCAAATTCTTTTCCAAATGCAAGAAGTTTTTCATCCCATGCGCTCATATTGAAACCCATGGATTTTTTTTCAAGAGTATCTTTATAGTTTGCGTAAAGACGAATCATACCGTCCATAAGAGCCCGATGGTCATCGCGGGTTGAACTGTTTACATTCTGTTTTAATCGCGACAATGAACCAAACGGCTCAATTCTTCCGCCCTTAAGATAGTACTGACCTTCTGTGATATAACCAGTGTTATCTGGAACTGGATGAGTAACATCATCTCCTGGCATTGTAGTTACAGCAAGAACTGTAACAGAGCCAGCATTGTCAAAGTCTACAGCTTTTTCATAGCGGCTTGCTAGCTGAGAATACAAATCTCCAGGATAACCACGATTAGAAGGAACCTGTTCCTGTGTAATTGCAATTTCTTTTAACGAATCTGCAAAGTTTGTCATATCGGTAAGAAGAACAAGAACATCTTTTCCCTGAAGAGCGAACTGTTCAGCAACTGCAAGAGAAAGGTCAGGAATTTTTTGACATTCAACAGTTGGATCTGCCGCTGTATGAATAAACATTACAGTCCTAGAAAGAGCCCCACCGTTTTCAAGCGTATTCTTAAAGTAAAGATAATCATCGTATTTTAAGCCCATTCCGCCAAGAACGATTACATCGACTTCCGCCTGCATTGCAATTCGCGCAAGGAGCTGGTTGTAAGGTTCGCCAGAAATACTAAAGATAGGAAGTTTCTGCGAAACAACCAACGTATTGAACATATCAATCATTGGAATACCTGTTCGAATCATTCTGCGAGCCATTATACGTTTTGAAGGATTTACAGAAGGTCCTCCAATAGCAACAAGATTGTCTGTAAGAGCAGGTCCATTGTCGCGAGGTTCTGCAGAGCCATTGAAAATTCTTCCAAGCAAATCTTCGCTAAAACTAACTTCCATTCGGTGACCTAAAAATTTTATATGGTCACCAGTATTTACACCTCGTCCACCAGCAAAAACTTGGAGAGAAACAATATCTCCATCAATTTTATTTACTTCTGCAAGCGATTTTCCATAAACCGTTTCGATTTCGGCAAGCTCACCATAAGCCACATTTGTAGCTCTTACAGTGATAACACTTCCTACGATGGATTCAATTTTGCTATAAACTTTATTCATTATTCACCATCCTTGAGAAGAGCTGCAGCTTCTGCTGTAAGGGTTCCATTCTTGGAAGAATACAATTCGTCGATTTCAGCTTCTTTAGCCTTAAACTCTGGGGCATCCCACGCAATGTAGTTCCAGTCAAGAAACTTCTGACGAATTTGATTAAAGAATGTTCGAGCAGAATCTTTGTCTTCAAGATTAAAATTAGAACCAAGAACTGTAAGAACCTTGTTGAATACATAATTTTGTCTTTCTATGGTAACAGCAGCATCTACTTCGTCAAACGAGTTCTGCTGAAAGTAAACGTAATCAAGGAATTCGCTCTTCATATAGAAAATAAAATCTTCAGTAGAAGTTCCTTCCTCGCCTACTACTTTCATCATTTGATTTACTTCAACGCCTCGCTTATAAATCTCACGTGAATATGCGACTTTTGGCTCCGCAACAACGCCTTTGTATTTCGACCAAGAAGCAATTGGATCGATTGAAGGAAATTTTCGAGCATCAGAGCGTTCCCGGGTAAGACCATGGAAAGCACCTACAACTTTTAATGTTGCCTGAGTTACAGGCTCTTCGAAGTTTCCACCGGCAGGAGAAACTGTACCGCCAATTGTTACAGAACCAAAAGAACCGTCTCTAAGCCGAACATAGCCTGCCCGCTCATAGAATGCGGCAATATAAGATTCAAGATATGCAGGGAAAGCTTCTTCTCCAGGGATTTCTTCCAAGCGGCCTGACATTTCTCGCAAAGCCTGTGCCCAACGAGAAGTTGAATCAGCAAGAAGAAGTACGTGAAGTCCCATCTGTCTGTAGTACTCTGCCAAAGTAACTGATGTATAAACAGAAGCTTCTCGCGAAGCAACAGGCATTGAAGAAGTGTTACAAATAATAATTGTTCTCTTCATCAACGATTCGCCTGTTCTAGGGTCTTTTAATTCAGGGAACTCTTTAATAGTTTCTACAACTTCACCGGCTCGTTCACCGCACGCCGCGATGATTACGATGTCAACATCGGCATTCCTTGAAGTTGTATGCTGAATAACTGTCTTTCCTGCGCCAAAAGGACCAGGAATACAGTAAGTACCGCCTTTTGCAACCGGAAAGAACGTATCTATAAGACGAGTTTTTGTAACCATTGTTTCTGTAGGTGCAAGTCGTTCTGCATAACAGTCGACAGCACGCTTTACAGGCCATTCAAAACACATGGTCAGCTTGTGTTCATTGCCTTTTTCGTCAACAATTACAGCCATTGTATCGTTTATTGTGTAAGAACCAGCAGGAGTAACTTCTTTTACGGTGTAAGTTCCAAGCAAACCAAAAGGAACTAAAATTTTGTGCGTAAAAGGACCTTCTGGAACAGAACCAATTGAATCCCCTCTTAAAACTTTATCTCCTGTTTTTACGGTTGGAGTCCAATCCCACTTTGCAGTTTTAGAAAGAGAATCAACATAAACTCCTCTTTCAAGGAAGAAACCTGCTTTTTCTGCAACAAGGGGCAATGGATTTTGCAGACCATCATAAATTTGCCCAAGCAAGCCAGGACCAAGCAGAGCTGAAAGAAGGTTGCCTGTGAATTCAACTGCATCACCAGCTTTTATCCCCTGCGTCATTTCATAAATCTGCATTTGAGCTACATTTCCGCGAATACGGATTACTTCGCCCTTAAGTTTTTTGCCTTCTACATTTACATAGGCAACTTCGTTCATGGAAATATTTCCGTCAAATTCAACGGAAACCATATTACCATTGATACCGACTACTTTCCCTTTTGTATCCGTCATATCGTTTCTCCAAGTATAGTATCATAAATTTTATGATAAGAATCAGTGCCTTTATCCTTATCAAACTTTTTCATTCTTTCAACCAGCATCAATCTTATTCCATAAGAAAAGACAGCATCGACTGAAAAATTATCTAAAGGCTGAATTTCGTCTAAGACACTTAATCTATATTCAAAAAGATATTGTTCCGCAGAAAGAGGGCTGTCCATTCCGACTGCCGTTCTAGCTGCTTGAATTATATCCTGCGTACATGATATTGGCATTGGTCCTATATCTTTTTTCATTTTCTGCGCTCGAACTTGGCACAGTGCATAACGAAGCGCTCTTTCAAAATCATACCATTGATTGAGAAATAAAGACCCAGTTTCTACAGGAACACGAGGTGGTTCTAAAGAAAGTTCATTTAAAATAACTAAATCTTTTTTATCAAGAAAGCGAGAACACAAATCTCTGTAATACTTTTCTGTTATTGGCAGTGAAGATTTTTCTTCAGCAGCAGAAATATCAGGTAACTGCGAAACCAGATAATATTGTTCTTTCACTAATTAGTTCCTTTAGCTGCATTCTTCATAATCTGCGCAACACGTGGATTCAGATAAGATGTAAATAAGTCTGCAACAGATTCTGCTGAATAATCATAGTATGCAGCTCCATTGTTAATACCAATTCTAAAACCGGCAGAAAGGGATTTATCAACTTTTATTTCAAGACCTTTTGCAAGTTCTGCTTTTAAAGCCGCTTTAAATTCAGATTCAAGTTCCTTGCAATCTTTTTCGCTCAAAAGAACAGAAAGAGCGGAAGCATCAACATTTTTGCTCCAAGACTTTACTGTTTCTGGAACTAAGTTTTTAAGCAAATCCTTTGAATAAACTTTTGCACATTCAGAATTTACAAACGCATCAAGCTCTTTTAGCAAAGAATCTCTAAACGAAAGAAGCATATTTCTACATGCTTGAGAAATAGCATCGTCACTAGCTTTTTCAAGCCTTTCGATTTCGGCCTTTGCATTCTTTACCATATCTTCAGATTTTTTTTGAGCTTCTGATTCTATGGCTAAAGCTTTTTTTTCCGCCTCTTCTATAATTTTTGCAGCCTGCTGCTCGGCAGTAGCTACACCATCTTTTTTAATTTTGTCAATTAATTCTTGCAATTGAACGTCCATTTCTACCTCACTAAAAAGTTGTCTTTTTCTAAATCATTATAATAAAACGATTTAAAATACTTCTTTTTTTAACTATAGAAAACTAATATATAAAATATAAAAGCAAAACTATGATTTTTCAAGTTATATTTTGTTTTATTTTTATAAAACTCGAAGTTTAGGTCTTTCAATCTAAAACTTGAACTTAAACACAGTTTTAGAAAAATATTCTTGTCCAGGCTCAAGGATTGCAGAAGGAAATTCTTTTATATTTGGAGAATTTGGAAAAGCCTGTGGTTCAAAACAGATTCCGCAAAACGGCATATACATTGCTCCGTATTTTCCAGGCAAATATCTTACATACTTTGCATTATAAAGCTGAAAACCTTCGCAATTTGTAAAAACCTCCATAGATTTTTTTGATTCCGCCTCCGTTAGCGTAGCGATTTTTACAAGAGGCACAGTTCTTTGCGGAATTCCTAAAGACATTCTGTACGCATTGGTAACAAAGCAGTTATCATAACCTTTTTCATCCTCAATCTTTTTGCACTCTCCAATTCTTCTTGGCTGAATAAAATCGAAGCGACTATTTTTTACAGATTCTATAGCACCTGTTGGCAGTTGATTTTTGTCTTGCTCCAAAAACTTATCGCAATTTAATTGAAGAATATGATCTAAAATAGAACCAGAGCCTTTTAAGTTGAAATAAGAATGGTTTGTTATGCTGATTGGAGTTTTTTCATCACAAACGGCTCTGTAATTAAATTCAAGAGAATTATCCTCGCAAAGAAGATATTCAATTTCAACATCCAAATTTCCTGGAAAACCTTGAAAACCATCGGGAAATCGCTTTGAAAAACAAATTCCGCTAGATTTTTCATTTTGTACAATTTTTGAATTCCACAAAATATTTTCCCATCTAGGAATTCCTCCGTGAAGGCAATGCCCGCCACAATTGTTTTCTAATTTGTATTTTTTTTGCCCTAATGAAAACTGCGCATTTTCAATTTTATTTGAATATCGGCCAATAATTGCACCAAAACTCCCCCAAGAGGTTGCATAAGATGAAAGAGATGAAAAACCTAACACTACATCTGTAAAAGAATCTTTTTTATCAAAAAGTTTTACACAGGTAATTGTACAACCAAAATCTGTAACAGAAAATGACATTCTTTTGCTAGCAATAGTAAACAAAGTAGCTTGAGAACCGTCAGAAAGAGAGCCAAAACAAATCTTTGAAATCTTCATAATCATAGTTTTCCGTCAAGGGTAAGCGCAAATTGAACTTCTAAAGGAGAACAAGAAAGCTCAGATGCAATTTGTTCAATTTCGTATCCTTTTTCAAACATATCGACTATTTGCTGCTTTAAACCATTTTTGGTAGAAACAGGTTTATCAGAAACAAAAACTTTTGGAGCTATAACAGGAATTTCAGCATAAGACGCTCCAGTTCCTGTAACATTTACAGTTGCAGTTGTATCTATCATTTTTTCAGAATTTTCATCTTCGCTGAACAAGGTGTTTTGAGCAAAAGACTGCTTTTCAACTGCGTTTTCTCCTGTCTTTGTAAGAACAACTGAAGATTCTGCGCTTATAGAATTATTCTTTTTAGCCTTATTTTTCCCATAAGAATCAGCAATGTGTTTTGCAACATAAGAAGTTTTTGAATTAGAAGAAACCTGATTTCTAAAATCTTTTAAGGCAGCATTTCCTAATTCCTGTTCAGACAGAAGTTTTATTTTTTTGTCAGCCTCAGCAATAAGAATCTTTAACTTTGAAATTCTATCTTCTATCAGGTTAATATTTCTTGTTGTATTATTATTCAAGTCTATAAGAATTTTATTAACACTTTCTTTTGTATTTTCTATAATACTATCAGTATTAAAAAGTTTTTTAAATCTTACTACAAAAACAATCCATAAAGATATGTTAAAAAGACAAAGAATAACTATAAGAAAAACCAAAATTCTACCTCTTTAGATCAATATGCTGCCCTAAAAAAGGTTCTTTTAAAGGACTTGAATCTTCAGAAGATTCTGATTCAGATTCTTCGCCATTATTTTTTTTAGACTGTCCATAAAATGTAGAAGAACTATTTCTATTATTGTTTATACCAGAAGATTTCTCACTTTCTTCTGACTGCTGAACCTTCTTATTTCTTTCTATATTTTGGCGAACAGCTTCGGACTGCTGCATGGCTTGATTTAATTGAATTCCTTGCTGCTGATAAGAAACTTGATTTGCAACATTCGATAACTGAGAATACATTGTTTGTAAATCTATAGGCTGCAATCCCATAATTAGTTATATCCTTCAGGTCCTTTTGTAAAATCTATCGAAGGAGGCTCGTAAGGTCCTCTTCTTGCAAATGCGTTTTCATAATAAAAAGTACATTTTGAAACTTCACTATGAATTTCATCTAAAACATCGCGCACGTAAATCTTTGTTCCAGGATAGACTGTTCCTTCAACCTTTACTTTTCCTACGGCTTTTAAATCTCTAAGATGATTTTGAAGAGAATCTATTTCCTGAGCCAACTCTTTTGCTTCTGAAACAATCTGTTTTTTTCTTTCTACAAGAGAACCTAAGGTATCTTCTTTTTCTTTTGGCAATGAACGGCGCTTTTTCTTTAATTCTTCTAGTGTATTTATATCAAGGTCGATATTTTCTAATTCTTTCAAGAGTTTTCCGTGCGAATCAAGAAATTCATCCAATTTTTTCTTAGCACGAGGGTCAACACCAACACTTAAAACTGTAGTAGTTCCTCCACCAGGAGACCCCACAGTCTTTGCACAAATTTCTTCAGTAGCAAAAAGATTTCCACCTGTAATTTGAGCCTTTTTTCCATAAACTACAATATTTTTCATTGCAGTTGCATTGCAATTCATAAGGCTGTCGGTTGCAATAATATTTTGCTCAACCTCAAGGTTCATTCCCTGAACAAATTTTACAAACAAAGACTTTCCAGCTTTTATAGAACCTTCGTTTTTGCCAAAAACACCTTGATGAACAATAACGTCTCCAGACTCAGAAACAATATGACATTTTCCAACTGTTCCGCCAATATCTATAGTTCCAGAAGCGCTTACATCAAAACCGTCTTCTACAGCACCTTTTACAATAACAGAACCAACAAAAGTTATATTTCCAGTTTTTATGTTTACAGCATCAAGGGTAAGCATAGGTTCAACTTTGATTTTTCCATTTTCAAAAAGCACCTGGCCATCTATAGAAGCCAATATTGTAGCACCATCTTTATCAAATTCTACATTTTGCCCTAAAACAACAGGATTATCCTTGCCATTTTTTGCTTCCAGGTAATGTCCATAAAGAGTTTTTCCGCCCTTGCCTTTTGTTGCGGCAATTCTAGTAGCAAGGACTTGTCCCTTTACAACATTTTGAATTCTATTAAGTTCTTTAAAATCTACATTTCCAGACGCAGATTCCTGGGCTTTTAATTTAGACTGATCCGTTTCAAAATTATATTGAACATAAGAATCTTTTCCATCAACAGGCAAAATAGCACTCGCCACTTCATAAGATGTAGAATATACAGGATTGTCAACAAATTCTAAGATTTTTTCTTCGTTTATGCCGCAACGAACACCTTGGGCTTTTAAAGCCTTTTCAATGGCATCTGCGGTCAGCTCGGAACCACTCATAGCAGGAGCATCCACAGTTATGTATCCGTGCATTTCATCTTTTGAAACCTCAACTGCAATTACGGCATCTGCAGAAGCGATATGCTTATAAGAACCTATTGTCTCATACTTTCCATCTGTACCATTTTTTATATACTTTTGAATAAGCTTACTATCAAAAGACTCTGTATCGGGACGTTTTACAGCATCTGTAACTTCTTTTTCATCAACTAAACGGCCTTTTCCCTTAGGAAGGATGACTTTTAATTTAATTGCCGAACCAAAACGATGCACATAGAAAAGTCCATCTGTTGAAACTTCCTGAGAAAGTCCTAGTTCGTTTTCGTTTCCAAACATATCAAGGTTTGAAGACTTTTGTTTTTCAATAAGGCTTTCAGGACTCTGATATATTCTTATTTTCCAATTTTTCTTTCCAATTCCAAAAAAACCTTTACTTCCCTTTTCTACAACTTCATATTCAAGATTTTTTGTTTTTGTATCAAACTGGATAGCTGCATCCGCAAGAGCTTCGTCAATTGAATCAGCGTTTACCTCTACATTTTTAAGCTGCTTGTCAATTTCGAGACGCTTTTTCATTTCTTCACGAAGATCGTCAAGTGAAACCATATTTACATAATTCCTTTTCTAAGGTTTGTAAGCTTTGCGCGCAGGCGCAAATTAGCTTTTGTGTGCAACTGCGAAATTCTTGATTCACTAACTTCAAGAACTTCTCCAATTTCTTTGAAAGTCAAATCTTCGTGATAGTACAAAACTATAACCATTTTTTCTTTTTCAGGAAGTTCGTTTATAGCTTGAATTATAACTTTACGAATTTCTTCGCGTTCTGCAATTACGTCAGGATTCATGCTTGAAGGAGATTCAATGCTATCACCTATGGACATACTGTCGTTATCGTCACCTGAATACCAGACTTCGTTTAAGGAAAGAATACTGGTTCCAGAAACTTTCATAACAGTTCTGTGATATTCGTCCTCAGTCATTTTTAATTCTTTAGCAATTTCACTATCGCTTGCGGTACGTCCAAGTCTTGACTCGAGGCTTACAATGGCATCTTCTATTTCTCTTGATTTTTGACGCACAGACCGAGGAACCCAATCTATTTGCCGTAACTCATCGAAAATTGCACCGCGGATTCTTGTTACCGCATAGGTTTTAAATTTTACACCCTTTGCAGGATCATATTTATTTATTGCATCTAAGAGTCCAAACTGCCCAAAACCTACTAAATCATCAAACTCTATGCTATTAGGCATTCCTACAGCTACTTTTCCAGCAACATATTTTACCAATGGCATATACTGACGAATAAATTTATCTCGTATTTTTGAGGACTTTGTTTTATGAAATTCTTCCCAGAGCAAATCTTCTTCTTTTTCATCATTTATAGATGTCACTGATGTATCTTCTTCTATTGTTTTGTCCAAATTCTCTTCCATAAAGATTATCCTTATTTTACTTATCTTTAGCCAACAACGTACTTATTGCCTTAGCCATAAGAGCACTGTCTTCTCCTCTCGCAAAAGAATCAACATCTTTGCTAGAAGCCCCATTTTTAGAAAAATCCGAATCTTCTACCATTTGTTCCTCCTGTGTAGGAAGGATGTCAGAAGATGTTGGAATATCTCCTAAATCTGGAAGATTATCCAATTCATCTAAATCGTCAGAAATGGATGCTGAAGTCTTAGAAGCAGGTTCTTTTTTATTCGAACCGTCTTTTTCCACTTCATTTAAGTTTTTTGCCTCTGTACCAGAAAAATTAGAAAGATTTTCGCCTGAAGAAAGAGGAACAAAACCAGAAGTAGCTTCCTTATTCGCTGAAGCTACCGCATTTTGTTCTTTTTCCGAAACGTTATCTTTATTTTCGGTTTCAGTTTCAAGATCGCTTTGATTCAACATAGAATGATTGCTTCCTACGTTAAAAGCCTGTGTAGTCCCATCGGAAGGAAGCTCTTCATCTTGAACCATTATGTCAACCTTATGTTCTGATTTTCCAGAACTAGAACTCTTTGGCTCGGTAGAAATTGAAGAATTGGCATCTGATTCAAGAAAATTACCAAAAACAAAACTTACCGCAAAGCCTAAAAGTCCAAAAATTACAGAAAAAACAAGAGCTTTTATTAGAATCGTTCCAAATCCTGATCTTGAAAAAAGCCCAAAAAAAAATGAAATAAGAAAACCGAAAATAGAAAAACCTATGATGTATCTGCCTTTTTTCAATTTCCCACCTCAAATTTGTTTTTATATATGCTATTATATACTATATTCTAGCAAAAAAACAGTTTTTTATTTAATATGCTTAATTTTATTTCTTAAAATTTATTTTTCTTTCCTAAAAATTTCTTTAAGAAATTAGAAACACCTTCGTTTCCAACTATATCAGTCTTTTCAATTCTTCCTACAATATGTTTTAAGCATACTGAAGGTTTAGAAGTTGGATTTACAACTATAAACGGCTTTTGCCTAATCACAGAAGCTTGAACAACGGGATCGTCGTAAACAAAACCTATATAATCAACTTTATACCCTAAAAATTGTCCAACAATAGTTATTATCCTTTCAGAAATTCTTTTTCCTTCGTCCGCAGAATGAACTCTATTAACTAAAAGTTTTAGATTTACAGGACGATCCACAATCTCTGTTGTAATAATTTTTATAATTCCATACGCATCTGTTATAGCAGTTGGTTCTGGAGTTGTCACAACGTAAACTTCGTCTGCAGCAGCAACAAACTGAAGCACATTGTTCGCAATTCCCGCGCCTGTGTCTATAATGATTATATCCGCATTTTGCAAGGCACTAAACTGTTTTGCAAAATACTTTAATTCCTCTTCATTTAGATTTGCAATTTTAGAAAAACCGTTTGCGCCAGCAATAAATTTTATTCCAAATTCAGTATCTAAAATGATTTCTTTCATCGTCTTTTTCTTATTTATTACGTGCATAAGATTATATTGCGGGACAACGTTCAAAAGAACATTTACATTTGCCATTCCAAGGTCACCATCTATTAATATGACCTTTTTTCCAAGCTGGGCATACGCAATAGCCATATTGACTGAAATATTTGTTTTTCCAACTCCACCTTTACCGCTTGTAATGGCAATAATTCTTGTAGAGTGATTCTTTTCAGTCTTAATCTTGTTACTATCTGAACTTCCGTTACCTAAAAGCTCGCGTAATTCTTCTGCCTGTTCTTCCATTAATGTTCTCCAAATTTTTCATCTATATGTGCTCGATCAATTTCAAAACCTTCTAGCCGTATTAATGCCTCAACGATACCAGCTCTATTAATATTTCTTGCAGCCTTTTGTCCATCTGTTATATAGGAAACACTTTTATTTTTTTCGTGCATAACACTTATAAGGTTTCCATAATGAGCAGATTCATCACACTTTGTTATTATAACAGAACTATAACCAAATGGCTCATAATTTTGCATGATATTTATTAAGTCGCTAGCCTTTGTAGAAGCGGTCATAGCCAAATAAACTTCAGCGTTCATACCTGGAATGCTTAAAGTTTCTTTCATAGCACCAATATGAGTTGCATCATTAGGACTAAAACCACTTGTATCAATGTAAATTGCATCCACAGAGTCTTTTAGGCTTTCAAAAACTTGTTTTAAATCCGAAGCATTTTCTGCCTTTATTACATCGCAATCAAAGATACTTCCAAAACGCTGAAGCTGTTCAATTGCTCCAACCCTCATAGAATCTGTAGTTAAAAATTGAATATGGGGTCTTACCCCTGTATTCCGCTCTGTGGAAAGTGTATATTGGGTTGCAAGTTTTACCAAAGTGGTTGTTTTTCCAACTCCAGTAGGACCTACAATGATTGTAACGATAGGCTTTCTATGAACTTTTTGTTTAGAAATGGAAATTGTTTCTCCAATCCAGTCAACCACAGCAATTTGTAAACTTTTAAAATCGTCAAGAGCATCTAAAGAAAAATTTTTCTTTATTTTTTCTGTAATGAACCTTATATATTTTAGCGAAAATTCATTATTTTCCAAAAGATTTTGAATCTTCACTATATTTGGATGTTCAGAAATATTTGCAGTAGCAACAGAAACAGTTTGTTCTTGCAAAGTTCTTGTAAGGTCTTCTATTTTCTTTTCGATATTGTTTATCTGAATATTTGTAATCAGTTTTTCAGTAAGACCATTTTTTTGAAGAATTTCATTCTTATTTTTTAAAAATGAATCTTCTGTATTGGAAAGCAAATTTGCACCTCTGCTCATTTCTGGATTAGCGCTTTTTTTATGAAAATCAGAAGAAAATCCACGAGGTTTTACTCTGTAAGAAACTTCAATTTCTTCATGCTGCCCAAATCCAAAAAGACCGCCCCTAAGAACCTGCCTTAAATTAACAATTTCATAATCACTTTGAAAAAGTTTATAAAGTTTTTCCTTTGCTTCGTCTAAACTTCTAGCTAATATCTTCTGAGTAGGTATTGTAGAATCGTTTTTAGTCATTTCAATTTCCTTCCTCATCAGTAATTTCGCCAAGCACTTCAAGTTTTATTCCTGCGCCTGCAGCAAGTATTTCTTTTTCGGACAGCACTACAACACCTGGCATATCGCGTTCTAAAGAGCTTTTTACTTCTAATCTAATTAAACTAGAACACATTATTATAGGCATAAAGCCTCTTTTTTTTCCGATAGTTAAAATGTCACTAGCACTCTTTATCCATTTTCTGCCATCCACAGGATCAAAAGCAACGTAAGGTTTGCTTCCATCTGCAGGAACTTGCGTATGCTCTAAAAACTTTTGCGACCAACCTTGCGAAAGGCTATAAACGTGCAATACATTAGCTTCATCAACATACTGCATGCATATTTGCTTACCTAACGCTTCACGAACTTTTGCTACTAAATCCCAAGTGCTTCCAAGAACAGAACCAAAATTTGAAAGAGTTTCCAAAATTGTAACTATATCACGAATAGAAACTTGCTCTGCTAGAAGAGCTTTTAAAACTTTTTCAATATCCCCATAGCTGAACTTGCGTCCATTGCCGTTCATTACTTCTTCAACAATGATAGGATTAGTTTTTTTAGTAGCTTCTATTATTGCAGCGACTTCCTGCCTTCCAAGAATTTCAGAAGCATGAGAACGTATAATCTCAGTTATATGAGTAGCTATTATTGTAGGAGAATCTACAACTGCATATCCAGCCTGCTCTGCATCAAAACGCTGATCCTCTGGAACCCATATTGCAGGCATTCCAAAAGCAGGATCTTTTGTAGGCTCTCCTTTTATTTCCTCAGTAACTGAACCCGCATTCATGCACATATAATAGCCAGGTCTAACAGAGTAACTTCCAGCTTCTATTCCTCTAATCTTAAAAATGTATTCGTTTGGCGGAATATTTATATTATCCATAACGTGGATACTCGGAACGCTAAGCCCTAAGTCAAGCGCTGTCTCTTTACGAATACGCGTAATTCGTTCAAGAAGCTCAGCTCCATTTTCTTTTTCTACAAGAGGAATTAAACCATATCCAAGCTCAAGTGAAAGCGGATCCAAAGGGGCAAAAGAATCCTTTTCCGGATTTGAGCCAGAAGCATTTTTTTTAGCATTCTTTTCTGCAACTTCTTTTTCAAGCTCAATCTTTTTTTCATCATCCTTTTTTCTAGCCAACCTTATTCCTACAAAAATAAAAAGTCCACCAATCGGAATAAGAAGAAATTGAGTTCCATTTCTAAGGGCGACACCGATTACACACAGAAATACGCCTACAATTTCATAAATTGTTCCATCAACGGAAAATTCGTGTATAATCCGCTCGCCAAGCTCAACATCTGACTTATCACCGGTTACAAGAATACCTGTTGCAAAAGAAAGCATTAAAGAAGGAAGCTGACTTAACAGTCCGTCTCCAATAGTAAGATTTGCATATATGGAAAGAGATTCTGAAAAAGACAAATGATTTTTTAACATTCCTATAGCAAAGCCGCCAATTAGATTTATAATAGTAATAAAAATTCCCGCTTTTACATTTCCTGAAACGAATTTGCTAGAACCGTCCATATTAGAATAAAAATCTATATCACCGCGAAGTTCTTCTTTCATTTTTTTTGCTTCATCTTCAGTGATATAGCCCTGAGAAAGCTGATTGTCGATATCAAAAGATTTTGTACTCATTGCATCAAGAGTGAACCTTGCGGCAACTTCAGAAACTCTGCTAGCGCCTTTTGTAATAACAACAACTTGAACAACTATAATAATAATGAATATTACAAATCCTATTATTATATTGTTTCCGCCTGTAACAATATCTGCAAAAGCTTGAACCATAGAGCTCTGGGTGCTAGCCAACTGATTAGGATTAGAGCCATTAGCAGTAAGAATAAGTCTTGTTGAAGAAATATTTATGCCAAGCCCAAAAATTGTTGCAAAAAGAATCACTTGCGGAAATGAAGAAAAAGCAGATGGCCGCGGAGTATATATTACTACTAAAAGTATTACAACAGACAAAGCCAGATTTAAAATCATAAAAGTGTCTATTAAAAACTTTGGAAGGGGAACAACAAGCATTAATACAACAACTATAGCCATAACAGCCATAATATTGCTGTATATAAAATTGAGAATACTACCCTTTTTTTTATTTTCGATTGCCATTAAGTCCCCACCCTAGACAAGCTACTTATTTTTTTGAGTTATATTTTAACACTTCTGCATAAATTGTTGCAAGAACAGACAAATAACTTTCTGGTATTATATCACCAACTTCGGTATCTGTATATAGTCCACGTGCCAAAGGTCTATTTTCAACAATAGGAACATTGTTTTCAGTGGCAATACGGCGCATTTGAAAAGCAATTTCATCAGCCCCCTTTGCCGTTACAGTAGGAGCATCTGCTACAGCTATGTCATATTTTAAGGAAACTGCAAAATGAGTAGGGTTTGTTATAACGACATCAGATTCTTTTACCATTTTTGGCATATTCTGCTGAAGCAATTGCTTTTGAGCCTGCTTTAGACGGCTTTTTACTTCAGGATCTCCTTCCATCTCCTTGTATTCCTGTTTTACTTCATATTTTGTCATCTTCATAGATTCCATAAACTCTCTTTTGTTCACAAAATAATCAAAAATCGAAATTATTAAAAACAAAACAGCGGCTATAAAAAGCATCTTTGAAGCGATAGAAGAAATAAGCAAAACAGAATCAACAATTGCGCCATTTTGAATTGTAAAAAGAATTTCTGGAATATTTTTTCTTATTAAAAAAAAACAAATGATTATAATTATTGATACTTTTCCTAAAGACTTCGCAATATTAAAAAGACCTTTCATCGAAAATAAAGATTTTTTAAAATAATCTGCAAAGTTTGGAATTATTTTTGAAAATTTTGGAAGGATTGCCTTTGGAGTAAATACAAACCCCTTGTTCTGCACAATATTTGCAATAATCCCGACAGCTAAGCCAGATGCAGTTATAGGAACAACAAAACGCAAAAGACTTCTAAAAAATATATACACAAAGGAAGGCGAATTTATATCATCGTTTATGCGATTAAAAAAGAATGTGCAGATTTCTGTGCATCCTAAAAAAATATTTTTTGCGCAAACATTTAAAACCAAAAGCGAAACAAGAAAAACTAAAGCGCTGTTTAAGTCTTGACTTTTTGCAATCCGTCCTTCTTCTCTTGCTTTTTTTAGTTTTAGCTCTGAAGGCTCTTCTGTGCGCCCTTCATCTTCAGCAGCAAACCATTGTAAATCAATATCTTCAAAGCTCACTAAGAACCGTCCTTGCCGACAGCCTTTAATAATGAAAATAAAGCTGCAAAACCAGATTCAAAAGAATTTGCAAAGAAATTGCACAAAGAATTAAACATCATAGAAATTAAAAGAAAAGCTAGCAAAATCATTATAGGAAAACCTTCAGAAAGCAAGTTCATCTGCGGAGCAGCCTTTGAAAGCAAGCCTGTGCAGATTGTTATCAGTAAAAGGATTCCCATCACTGGCAAAGAAATTATTAGAGCGTCTGCAAAAAGCTCTGTAAGCCCCTTTAAAAGAAAGGCCATAATTTTTTCTCTGCCGTCAATCATGCCAAAAACGTTTAACGTTTCAAGACTTTTTGCAAGACCTTGAATAAAAAGCTTTTGAAACCATTTATTCTGCATAAAAATAATCATTGCAACCAAGTTAAAATATTGACCCAAGAGAGGATTTTCTACTTGCGAAAGCGAATCATAGGTTGAAGCCGCACTAAATCCCATTTGAAACGCAAAAAACTGGGCTCCAGTGCTAAAAGCCGCCAAAATCATTGAAACATAAAATCCAATTATAATGCCAATCATTGCTTCGCCAGCAATCAAGGCAATGTAATACAGGGTAAAAGCGCCATCTCCATTAATAAAAGTTTTATAAGCAGAAAAATCTGCATAAGACATAAGAAGATAAGAAAGATAACCTACAAAAGCAACTTTAGCGACTCTTGAAACAGTTCTCATTGAAAAAAAAGGAAGAGTAAATATTAAACCAGCGCAACGGGCAGCAACAAGAAGAAAAAAAGGCGCAAAGTCCACAATCTGATTTATCATTTTTTTACCTTGCGATATTTGGAATCATTTCAAAAAGATTTATTGTGTAACCGCGAAGCCTTGTAAACATCCAGCCGCCAATTAAAGCTATAACCACAAGAATTACAATAAGCTTTGGCAGAAAAGTAAGCGTCTGTTCCTGAATAGAAGTAACAGCTTGAAAAATTGCAATTATTAGACCAACAATAAGAGCTGCAAGAAGAACTGGAAGAATTAAAACAAAAATCTGGAAAATTCCATCTCTCATAAGATTTACAATTTGACCAACCGACACAATTCCTCCCATAAAAAACTAGCATCATTTTTGGCAAAGTTTTTTATTCACAACTACAATCGCAATACAGAATTAAACAATTGGGTTGTAAGAAGCCCCCAACCATCAACTAAAACAAAAAGCATAAGTTTAAAAGGCATCGAAATCTGAACAGGAGGGAGCATCATCATACCCATTCCCATAAGAATACTTGCCACAACCATATCTATTATTATAAACGGAATATAAAGTATTACTCCGATTTTAAAAGCCACTGTAAGCTCGTGAAGAATATACGAAGGTATAAGAATATGGGTTGGCACGTCTGCAAGAGTATTCGGCTTTTCCATTTTTGCCATATTCATAAACATAGCGATATAAGAAGTGTCATCGCTCATTTGGCTATACATAAAAATTCTAATTGGAGATTCCGCTGCTCGGTATGCTTCTTCAATTCCTATTTCCCCATCAGAAAGCGGTTTGTAAGCTTTTTCATACATTGAAGTAAAGGTTGGCCACATGACAAAAAGCGTCATAAAGAATGCAATTCCATTAAGGACTGCAGTAGGAGGAACTTGCTGAAGAGAAAGAGCTCTTTTTATAAAATCAAGAACAATTGAAAATCTAAGGAAACAGGTTAGAAGAATAAGAAGGCTTGGAGCAAGACTTAAAATTGTAAGAATTACAAGCAACCTTACAGAAAAAGCAACCTCGGTTCCAGTTCTTGGCTGAGTTACTTGAATAGAAATATTCGGAACCTCAACAGGCCGTACATTTCGTCCCATTTCAGTTGTACCTTGAGCAGCCCCCTGAGGAAAATTATTCTGAGCGCAAAGGATTACTGAAAAAAACGCAAAACAGAACAAGAATGAAATTAATTTTCTTTTTTGAATCATATTATTCACCTTTTTCAAGACGCTCTTGTTGATGTTTCAGCATATCAGAAATTTTTGATTCAGAATCAGTAAAAATATTTTTTTTATCTTTAGGTCCTCCTGGCATAAAAATATCAAGAATTTCTGCAAAACTTCTAGGTTTTTTAGTATTTTTATGCTTGTCCGCATATAAATTCATGGCATCTATAAGCTCTTTGTCCTGAACTTCGCTTATAAGATTTATGGAATTGTCAGCAACACCGATTATATATGCGTGATCCAAGAGAGAAATAACTTGGACAGTTTTTCCCGGCGCAACATTTATTGAAGCTACCTGCCTAAGAAACTGGTCGTCAGACACCTCTGTCTTCATGTTTTTTTTCATAAACCACATTACGCCGTAAATACAAGCAATAACTATGGCTAAAACAAGAATCATTCTAAAAAAAAGCCAGAATGTTGAACTAGACTTTTTATTTTCTGCAGAAACTTCTGGTGCTTCCAAAAGAATCGAAGATTCATCAACAGAAGCTGATTCCATCTCAGAATCTGTTGGAACAGAAATTACAGAATCTTCTGAAACATTTTGCACTTGCGCAAAAATTTTAAAAGAACACAATGAAAAAAGTACAAAAAATGCACTAAAAACTTTTTTATAGTTTCCCATTTTCCCACCCAAGAAACTTAATTAAAGTTACCTCGAAAAAGAATATTCAGAGGCTTGTCTAATGTAAATCAGAAACTCTTTCCAACGGAGATAATATTTCTGTTACGCGAACACCGAAGTTTTCGTCAATAACAACAACTTCACCTTTTGCAATTGGCTTATGATTTACAAGAATATCAACAGGTTCTCCTGCAAGCTTATCAAGTTCTATAATAGTGCCTTCGCCCATTCCAAGTATGTCTTTTATTTGCTTTTTGGTTCGACCAAGTTCTACAGTCATTTCCATATAGACATCCATAATAAGGCCTATATTACCCTGCTCCTGCGAACTTGGCGCTCCTTGCAGTGTTGGATACTGAAGAGTTTGAACATTTGGAACGTGCATAGCCATCTGATTAGGCATTGCGCCGCCCATAGGTATCTGCATTCCCATTTGATTAGGCATTGCACCCATTGGCATCTGCTGCATTCCCATTTGATTAGGCATTGCGCCACCCATTGGCATTTGTTGCATTCCCATCTGATTAGGCATCGCTCCCATTGGCATCTGCTGCATAGAAGGTTGCTGAACAGCTGATTGCTGCCCCATATTAGCAGCCTGCGCAGCATTAGCTTCATTAGATTCGTTTCCGCCGTAAGCATTGCTAATCTGCTCTGCAGGTTCTCCACCTATAGCTTCCATAAGAGTATAGGCTTGTCCATCAAGCGAAAGAGGATAACTAAAAAGCGCAAATGTATTTTGCGGAATTCTTATCATTGCCTTTGGATTGTTTACAGCTTCAGGAGGATTGCAAGCAAGTCCTGGAAATTTTCCAGTTTTATCCAATTCTTGAATTTCAGAGCCAGTATGCATCGCAACGACATCGGAAATACAAGACAATGCCATTTCATCAAAATCAGCATTTTCTTCTTTAGAGATAAGATTAACCAGTTTTTGGGCAAACTCTGTAGCCAAAATATACATGTGGTCGCCCATCATTCCCGATGAAAAATCAGAAGTAACAGCAACAACAACTTCTGGAAGTTTTGCAAGAAGAGCATCTCTGTCCAAAGTTTCTACAACAGGAGTTCCACAAGTAAAATTAGCGCCAGTCATGCCGTTAAGTTTTTCTACAAGAGAATCTTTAATATTTCCTGCAAATTTTTCAAGAGCTTTCTTGTCAATATGAACAGCAGGTCCACCAGACACATGACCAGAAGCATTCAATCCGTCAAGTGAAACACCAGAAAGCAAAGCATCAATTTCATCCTGTGAAATAGCACCATCACTCATAATGAATCATCTCCTTCTACGGAAAGTTCTTCAAAATCATCCGCAGTAACATCTTCTATTTTTCCTGTAACCTGAACTGCCATCTTTTTTCCAACAACACCAGGTTGACAATAAAATTTCTTTTTATTTCCAACACTCAATTTCAAAGGATCTCCAATCTTTGTATCAGAAAGTCTAACCACATCTCCAACTTTTAACGCAAGAACATCTCTAACAGAAAGATTTATAGAACCAACTTCAGCAACAACTTCCATATCTACAGTAGAAAGTTTTTCTTTTAAAGTTCCTAAATACTGCGTTGTAGAACTTCTTCTAACAGACGAAAACCAAAACTGAGAAGAAAGTTTTGAAACTATAGGTTCAAGCGTAATGTAAGGAATACAAAAGTTCATCATTCCTTCTTCATCTCCGACCTTTGTTTCAAGGGTTATTAAAACAACCATTTCAGAAGGAGGAACAATCTGCGCAAATTGAGGATTTGTTTCAATCTGCCCCAAGCGAGGTCTTAAATCCAAAACCTGAGCCCAGGCTTCCCGCATATTTGCAAGAATTCTTACAATAATGCCTTCCATTACAGACTGCTCAATATCTGTAAGATCGCGATTTTTATTAGAAGAAACAACTCCTCGCCCACCAAAAAGGCGGTCAATCATACAGAATGTAATTGCCGGGTCTATTTCAAGAACCGCATTACCCTTTAGCGGATCCATATTTACAATTGCAAGCGTTGTTGGAGAAGGAATTGAACGAATAAATTCTTCGTAAGTTAACTCATCAACAGAAGCCACATGAACATGAACAAGACTTCTTAACTGAGCCGAAAGGCTTGTTGTTGTAAGACGCGCAAAAGTTTCATGCATATTAGAAACGGTTCTTAACTGTTCCTTTGAAACTTTATCAGGACGTTTAAAGTCGTAGATTTTTATTTTACGAGTATCATTAACAGCCTTAAAGTCATCAACATCTGTATCTCCAGAATTGATTGCAGTAAGGAGCTGGTCAATTTCATCCTGCGACAGAACTTCAGTCATCTACATCTTCCACCTTAAATCCAACAATTACGACTCTATAACTTCAAGCTGCAAAAAAGAAACATCTTTTATTTTAGAAGAACTTAAAATCTCATCATTTATAGCGTTTCTAAGTTCGATTTTTAAACGCTGCTCATTCTGAGGTTTTAATTCCTCTGCAGTCTTCTGAGTAAAATATCGGCGTAAATAATCTTTTAGTTCAATATTTCTTTGTGTAATTTCTGTAGAACAAGCTTTATCTTCGTGTTTATATCCTAAAACCACATCAACGATGACAGTAGCAGGAATATCATCGCTTGTTTTTGTTCTTATTGCTCCTAAAGATGTATACCAATCAAGGATTTCTCTTTGAGCAACATATTCATCGCTTATAGGAAGGGCTGTCTGACTAGCTGTATTGTTGCCAACAACTTTCATAGTTATAATAACGATTACAACAATAAGAACTATAGCTCCAAGAGCAATTGCAATCCACTTTAACAGAGATGGAAGTATTCCTCCTAAGCCACCTTTTTTTGCAGGAGCAGAGTTTGTTCCGCCATCTTCAAAACCGTCAAGTCCGTCATCTGCCATTTTCTTCCCCTCCAGGAAAATTCAGTCTAATACGAATCTCAAAACTGAGCATAAAAACTGCTAGTAAAAAGTCATTTTAATAGCAAAAAATGTTATTATAACATTATACACCTAAAAGTGCGCCTCGTCTAGAATAATTATATCTACACGACGGTTATAAGCTCTTCCTTCCGGTGTATCGTTCGAAAACTTTGGCCTAGTATCTGCATAGCCTGCAATTGAAAACATATTTTCATCAACTCCATAGTCAGCAAGGTAATGCAAAACGGACATCGCACGCTCTGCAGAAAGCTCCCAATTGCTAGGATACTTAGAATCAGAACCTACAGGTGTATTGTCTGTATGTCCTTCAATTCTAAACCGCCTTCCTTTTAATTCTGGACTTCTAAAAAATTCTGAAAGACGGAGCAAACTGTCTCTAGTCTCATTTATATTGAGCTCTGCACTTCCCTCTGCGAAAAAACTGTCGGCAGCAAGGGTAATCACAACGCCGCGTTCGTCGCTGGTAACTGTAATTCTATTAGTTTTTTTGTCAGGCTCAAAAAGACTGACGGCTTTTTTCTTTGTAAGACCTAAAGATTTTCCCTTTTCCATAGAAGGAAGAGAATTTATTGTGTTACCCAAATCGCTCAATCTTCCTGCAGAAAGAGACATTCCTCCGGAAACAGTTTCTGTTTCATTCATCTGAAGAGACTGCGTTATTGTCGCCATTTGAGTAACGTCCACCTCAGAAGGATTGTACAGCATTACAAAGAAACAGAGCATAAGGGTAATCATGTCACCGTAAGTACCTTGCCAGGCAGTACTTGGTTTTTCAGGCTCTTTAGCTTTTTTTCCCATAAAAGATTTCCCCTAGTTAGTCTTTTAGAACGTCAGCTTCAACAGCTTTGCGAGTTACAGGATCAAGGTAAGTAAGAAGTTTTTGTCCCATAATTCTAGGATTTTCACCCGCTTGAATTGCGAGAACGCCTTCAAGAATCATTTCTTTTGAGCGCATTTCTATTGCATTATGAGCTATAAGCTTTGTTGCAAAAGGAGCTATAAGCCAGTTCGCCATCATAGAACCGTAAAGTGTCGTGATAAGAGCGACCGCCATATTAGGACCTAACGACGACTTATCCTCAAGGTTGTTCAACATACCAATAAGTCCTAAAACGGTACCCATCATTCCAAAACCTGGAGCATATCCAGCCCATGCGTTTAATATGCCAATCCAGTCCATGTGCCTGGATTCAATTTGGTTCATTTCGTTTTCCATAATAGTTCTAATAACATTTCCATCAGTACCGTCTACAACAAGGCGCAATCCATTTCTCATAAAAGGGTCATCGAGATCGTCCAAACCGTCTTCAAGAGCAAGAATACCTTCTCGCCTAGCCTTGTTAGAAAGATCCATCATGGTGGATATTATTGTTTTTTCACCAAAATCCGGAACTTTAAATGCCTTTCCCATTACTTTAAAAAGTCCTAAAGTCTTTTTTAAAGGGGCAGCAATAAAAATTGAAGCATAAGAACCACCAATTGTCATAAAAACAGATGGAAGGTCCCAAATTCCTAACATAGTACCACCGGAAGTCAAAACTGACATTACAATACAGGCAGCACCGCCAACGATACCGATTATTGTTGATATATCCATTTACAAAACCTCTTGGGAATTGATTCCTATTTTTTTTCTGTACTCAATAACACGCTCAATTATTTCTTGAGGAGTCTCTTTGACTACAATTCTCTTTCCGGAAAGCATACATAAAGTCAAATCGGGATTTGTTTCCATACTTTCAATCATGTGAGGATTTAGCCAGTACTTTTTTCCATCTAAGCGAGTAACTGCTATCATCTTTATATTTTCCATAATGTTTTGCATAACGTCAAGTCTTTTGATAATCATTTATTCAGACTATTAAAACATTATGCATTGCAAACTCTTTTTTATTATCGTTTTTTTTGTTTTTTAACTTTAAGCAAAGTATTTTAAATTCTAACAGAAGGTCTAAAGCCGAGTTTTTATAATAAAAAAAATGATTTCAACGAATTTTATTCTTTTTTCTAAAAATTCAACTTTCAGCCTAGAATTAAACTAATTCTAAAAGCAAGCGATTAAGAAGCAATATGCCGTCCTTTGTCATAGAAACATTTGTTTTTCCATCTTTTTTATAAAACCGAACTTTTTTTTGAGATTCCCATCTTTTGAGAACTTCAATTTTTTTTTCTGACAAAGACTTATTAAAACGCTCTTCATAAACTTCAAGGGAAATACCTTCAAATGTTCTAAGCCCCATCATTAAATATTCAAATTCAATTGTTTTTGGATTTAAAAATTCTTCAACAAAAGCTGTTTTATCTAAGTTTTTTTTACAATTGCCAAGCCAAAACTTAGTATACAAGGAAACATCGTTTATATTGGTGATTCGGCAAGGCTCTTTTTCATAAAAACTGCCAGTTGCCCCCGCTCCGCAGCCTATGTAGTTCTCTAGATTCCAGTAAACCATATTGTGCAAGCACTGCTTTTTAGGTTTAGAAAAATTTGAAACTTCATACTGCAAAAAATTCATTTTTTCAAGAATATTTCTTCCAGCCAGCCAAAGTTCATCGGCAAAATCGTAATCATATTCAAGTTTTCCTGAATCAATCAGTTTTCCCAAGACTGTATTTTCTTCTATTGTTAAAGAATACATCGAAACATGAGAAATTTTATAATCAGAAAGGATTTTAAGACCTTTTGCAAAAGACTCTAAAGTTTCACCAGGAAGACCTGAAATCAAATCCACAGAAAAATCAATGGAGTTATATTTTTCAAAAAAGGAAAGGCAATTTTTTATTTCATAAAAAGAGGCTCGCCTATTTGCAAAATGCAAAACCTCATTATTAAAACTTTGGATTCCACAAGAAATTCGTGTAACTCCAATATCTTGCAAACAGTCAAACAAATCTGCGCAAGCATCATCTGGATTAATCTCAAATGTAAATTCTTTACATTCCTTAAATTTTACACAAGAAAAAATTGTTGAAGCGATTTTTTTTATTTGATCGGAAGATAATATGCTAGGAGTTCCACCTCCAATATAAATTGTATTCCATTTTTCGATTGCATATTTTTTTGCTTTAAATGCAATTTCATTGCAAACTGCTTCTATGTAAGAATCAGGAACAAAGGAGTTTTTTTTATCTGGAAGAATACTAAAAAAATCACAATATGCACATTTTGACTTGCAAAATGGTATGTGAATATACAAAGAGGTTTCCAATTTTAAAAGAGCCTGACATTGCTAAACGGAAAAAGCAGAACTATGGCAACAGCCTTTATATCAGACTTTTGAACCGCTCCCCAAAGCCTTGAATCAACACAAGAGGTTCTTTTATCGCCAAGGACAAAATATTCAGAAGGACCAAGTTCAATTTCGTCAAAAGAACCGGCAACTCCTAGCGTATAATCCCAGGAAGCTGGCGCAGTATCAATATCAATATTGTACGGCTTTTTTACGAGTTCAAATTCTGTAAGAAAAAATTGTTCCCCCTTAGGCTTTACGTAAAGAACATAATCTCGCATATATATGGTATCTCCAGGAACTCCAGCCACTCTTCTAATAGTTTGATTCTTTCCCATTTTTCCGTTTAAGTTTTCTGTAGAAATCTGCTGAGCTGTGAAAAAACGCACTATTATGGAAACAAATTTTTTTCCGAACGAAACTTTTTCAGAATCTTTGCAATCCAAAAGGACAACATCGCCTCGATTTATTTTAGTATCAAGCGGAGAAAACAAAATATAAGAATCTTTTTGAATATCAGGCTGCATAGAAACAGAGCGCTGCAGAACCGGGAAAATCAAAAAGTTTATAACAAGATTTATAATAATAAAAACAGAAATAAAAAGCATCACAAAAAACGAGACTTTTTTTTCCATTTCTCTCTTCATGCTATAGGAAAGTTCATAAATTTCTTTATTCATATAAATAAAATATCATAAATAGTGCATAACTTGCAACCTATTAAACTATGCTCTATAATTACTTTTATGGCAGAAGGAAGAAAAATAATAGCAGAAAATAGAAAAGCTCGATTTAACTACTTTATAGAAGAAACTTACGAATGTGGCATAGAACTAAAAGGAACGGAAGTAAAATCTGTAAAAAACGGAAACATATCTTTTCCTGACGCCTTTGCAGAAATTCGTGGCGGAGAAGTCTTTTTAAAAGGTTTTCATATAAACGAATACGTTTTTTCTTCAATATTTAATCACGATCCAGACAGACCAAAAAAACTTCTTCTACACAAAGATGAAATAAAAAGGCTTATAAGAAAAACGGAAGAAAAGGGATTTACACTGATACCTTTAGATTTTTACTTAAAAGATGGCAAGCTAAAAGTTTCTTTAGGCGTGTGCAAAGGAAAAAAACAGTTTGATAAACGGGCTACAATAAAAGAAAGAGATGTAAATCGAGAAATTCAAAGAGAATTTAAAAAGGGAATTCAAAATTAGTGAATATCAGGGGCATAGTATTAAAAGGAACATTATTTCTCGCACTATTGTGTTCTAATCTGAACATCTTTTCGCAAGAACAGCAAGAAATTGACTTTTACGGTGTTTTTTCAAACGATATAGATGCAAACATGACCCACATAACAGAAGATTTATTCTTTGCGCAATTAAAAGAAATGCAGCTCAATGCAACTATAAACGACTGCAGAAGCAATGAAATAAAAAATGCAAACTTTTCAGAGAAAGAAAACATTGATTTTTCACAGTCTAAACAAAATTCGCTTGCCTGCTTTATTATAATTAGTCAGAAATCAAATTCTAAGTGGCTATGCGAAGTAAATGTAAAAAATCTTGCAACAAACAAAATTCAAAGCAATATTCAAGAATACGATTCATTTTATAAAATAATGACAGAAACAAAAAAGACTTTTTCTGAAATATTTAAAAACTTATTTTCTTCAAGCACAGAAACTCTAAAACAAAACGAAGTTAGTCAGAATAAAAATCAGACTAGCATTATTTCCGCTGATGAAATTGCAGGAACTTGGAAAGGAGAAGAATTTGTAGACAGGATTGTACTTCTTAGAAGCGGAAAAGGATTTGTTATCTTTAAAAACGGAGCTTCCATGAACGTTTCTGTTTCTATACAAAAAATAGATAACCAAAATACTGTTAACATAAAACAAATCGGCGGAAACAATGCATCTTACTTTCCAGAACTTTCTAGGAAAGCCGCTCTTGAATATGCAATGTCCGCAGCCCCTGTTGAATGGTCTTTTACAAGCGTTTCTACAAAAATTCTAAAAGGAAATAAAAAAACTCTTATTCAAAAAACTCCAGAATCAATTCCTGAAAAAAGCCAAATCCCTGTGGAGTGGCAAAAAGTTACTCGATAACAACAGCACCTTGCCGCAGCACAACAATTTTTCCGCCATCAACTTTCGCAATAGTTGAAGGAACTGCATTGTTTTTATCGCCATCGTCTACAATAAGAGCAACTTCGCTAGAAAACTCTTTTTCTATTTCTCTTATATTTGAAATAACTGGGCAAGAACTTCTGTTCACGCTTGTTGAATAAATTGGAACTCCAACTTCTTCAATTATTTTTCTAAGCCAGATATCACCGGGACATCTAACTGCTATAGTCTTTAAAAAATCAAATTTGCTTCTTACAACCAAAGTAAGAGGACCTGGCCAGCAATTTAGCAATTTTAAAGGGATTTCATCATCTGTAATATTTTTTAGATATTCAGGAGATGCAATAAGCTGGATAAAAGGCTTGCTTTCCGCCCTGCCTTTTATCTTTCTTATTAACGAATCTGTAGATTCAACTAGACCAGAAAAACCATAGACGGTATCAGTCGGCAAAATTAAAACTTTATTTTGTTTTAAAAGAGAAACACATTTTTTTATAGAATTTTCATCAGATTTGAGGCAAGTCATAAATAGGAATTCCTTTTACAAAATCAGTTTTTTTATTCCTAAATGTTATATTACCTTTGCTTAAATCAATCAACAACATTATAAGAAAAGAAAGGGAAAACACCAAAAAAGAAATTATCTTGCAAACACTTTCTGGCAAATAAGAAAACATCTTCCTTTTTAAAACCGTACCTGTATCATAAAGCTTTGTCTGCATAGGTTTTAGCCCTTTTATTTTTACAAGTTTTTCCCCTTCTCCAACATAGTCAAGCTTTCTAGCATAAGAAGAAATAACATCTTTATCCTTCAAAAGCGCTGTATATTCTAAATTTAATTCATTGTTTAAATTTTGAATAATATCTGTTTGGCGAGAAATCTCTATTTTTTGCTTCTGAAGGTGACCATAGCTTACAATTCCATTTCTGCCAAAAAAAAATGAAAGAGATGCATAAACAAACGTACCTAAAAAAGCGGCAACTAAAATTTTTGTGCGAATCATTATAATTTTATAATCGGCATTTTTTTTATTTTCTGAAAGAAAAATGTGTGCTATAATCAAATATATTTTAAGATTCTAAAATTGGAATAAATAGTAGTGTTTTTTTTATCATTTTATGCCGATAATGAATCTGTATGAATTTCAAAATTCATGCAAATAAATATCAATCCATGAGAGGAACAATATGAGCGATTCAACAGAGAATACAAAAGACCTGGACAGTTATGGAGTATGGGTAAAAAGACCTCCTCAAGACGCATCTGAAAATGATTTAATATCTGAAACGTTGCCAGATTTTTCAGACATTGAAAACACTGCAAATGAAGAAACCTCTCAGGAAAATCCTATTGTAACAGATGAATTTAATCTTGACAGCCTGGACTTAAACGAAACTTCAATTTCGGATAATGAACTTTCAGATATTTCTAAAGACATGGAAGAAAATACTAAAAATTCTGCAGAAGATAAAACGCCTATGGAAGCGGAAGATTTTTCCGCAAGTTTTGACGATGGAGAAATCTCTTTAGACGACTTTATGGACGGAGGTTTTACAGATCCAAATCCAGGCGCCGCTCCTGAAGAAAACAAAAGCTCTTCAGATAGCATCGATTTCGGCGGCGACGGTGAAATCTCTTTGGACGACTTCTTAGACGAGCCTTCGGAGAGCACAAACAAAGCGGATGATGTTACAAACGATGAGCCACTAGACATAGACCTTGCATTCACAGAAAGCGATGAAGTTCCTACTGAAGAAATTCAAGCAGAAGATGATAACTCAGACAGTTTCGATGACAATGGAGAATATGACGATATGTTTGATGAACTTGACAATTCAAATACTGAAAACAAAACAGAACCTTCTTTTGACGATTCAAAAACAGAAGAACTTTCATTAGACGACTTTGGAATTGATGACTCTAGCGATGATGCGACTGCGGTTGCTGCAGGCGCTGCGGTAAATGCAAGCGCAAATACAGAAGAAGTTGATTTAAGCGACTTTGGTGTGGATAGCAGCGCAGAAGAAACACCTGTACAACAAGACGTTCAAGGCGCTAAAAAAGGACAAGTTGTGGACTATGACCTTGCAGTTACAGAAGAAGAAGCGACATCTACAGCTCCTACTGTAACAGAAATAAAAACTACAGATGCTCCTGCGGAATCAGAAAATGAAGAACCTGCAAAAAGCGAAGAAACTTCTTCTGTAAGCAACAAACTTTTAGAACAAATTATCGCGGATCTTTCTGGTCTTAAAAATGAAATAAACTCTCTAAAAGGTCAATTTGAAGAATTAAAAGCAAAAGACACAATTGCCGCTTGCGAAAAAACTGAAGAAACAATTTCCACAGAAGAAGAGCCTAAGATTGTTTCTGAAGAACAAACAGGATTTTTTAACGACAGCGATGATGACGAAACTATTGCATTAAGCGGCGCAGAACTTGACAACATCATGAACACCGCAGACATTGCGGAAGAAGATGCGAAAACATCAGGTGAAGAGGAATTAGCTGAACCTGAAGTTTTGCCAAAAAAAGGCGGAGAACAAGAAGAACAAACTGAAGAGCCTTTTACAAATCCAGCAGAGATTTCTGATACAATTGAAAATCCAAATGAGGACGTTAAAGAAATTCCTATCGAAAATATTGAGTCAGAAGAAGATTCTGGCAACGAAACTATAGTTAAAGAAGAATCGATACCAGATTCAGAAGATGCAGCAGATGATGCGGAAATTCCTCAGGTTGATGCTAATACAGAAGAGCCGTTGCAAGAAGCTGAAGAAGAAGTTTCCGATGTTAAAGAAGAGCCTACTCCAGCAGCGGAAGAAATTAATGCTACTTTTTCAGATGACAATCCTTTTGCAGAAATCGGTGACTCACCTGTAGAAATTCCAGAAGAAGAACACGATTCAGGGCTTTCTCTTGATGCAGAAGAAAACCTTGAAGAACCGAATTTGGACAACATTGCAGAACAAGATATAGAAGATGAAATTTCTATTCCTAAAACAGATGAAATTGTTTCTGATGAACCTAATAACGACATTTTAGTAGAATCTTCTTCAAAAGATTTTATGAGTTCTGTAAATGATGCAACAGAAATTTTGGATACACCAACTGAAGAATCACAAACAGTTGAAGAAGTTGACAGTGTAGAAGAGATTCCTTCTGTTGAAGAAATCGCAGAAGTTGCAGAAACCCCTCAAAACACATTGCAAGAACCTGCATCCAGCGAAGAAGAAACTAGAACAGAAAACACATATTTTGAAGAAGATACTTCTTCTGATCCTCTTACTGACGAAAATATTGACTATCTCAAAGATGAAGATGCAGCCGAAAGTGCAGAAGATGTTCAAACCATAGAACCTGCAGAAGAAGTTCCTGAAGCAAGAGAAGAAGTCAAATCAGAAGACAGCAATTCTCTTCCTTCGGATTTAAGAGAAGATGTAAAATCTGTTTTGCAATATATGGATCAACTTCTTGAAAATCTTCCTGAAGATAAAATTATGGAATTTGCAAAATCAGAACAGTTTACAACTTATAAAAAATTGTTCAAAGAACTAGGACTTTCTTAATTCTAGACATACAAACGAACTTGAAAGCTATCTAGAACACTGCCAAATGCAAGTTTTTAGATAGCTTTTCTTTTATAAAATGAACGATGCAACTTTTTTTACTGCAAAAGATGGTTCTCTAACTTGCCGATACAACGGTATTATGCTTCATTCTGCATATTCTCCACAAAAAGAAGCAGAAAGGTTTGTTGATTCGCAAGTAATTCCGTTTATTCCCAAATACATTATAATTTTAGAGCCTGCAATAGGTTTTTGTTCTGAATATTTTAAAAAGAAAATTCCTTCAGCAAAAGTATGCGCCATAAGATTTTCAAATGAATTTAGCAAATTTAACAACAAATTTGATTTTGTATTTAACCTTTTTGAACCAGATTTTGAAGCCCGGCTGTTTAACACTTTAGGAGAAGAAGGTCTTTTTTCATCTTTATTTTTTACATGGCCTGCAAGTGCAAAAATTTTTCAAGCAGAAGAAAAAGTTGCCTTGTCAAAGATAAAAAAACAACTCAATCTAGCGCAAACGGTGCTTTTTACGCACAACTCTTTTGCAAGGCGATGGTTCTTAAATTTTGTAAATATTGTAAGCAGAATTGAAAAAACGCAAACCCTAAAAAAAACAAATTTTCCTATAGTTTTATGCGCTAGCGGACCTAGCTTGCAAAGTTCTGTAAAAAAACTAAAAGAACTTGAAAACAATCTTTTTATTATAGCGGTTTCTTCTGCTCTGAATGTTCTTTTAAAAAATAATCTAGTTCCAGACTTAGTTATTTCTACAGACGGCGGTTTTTGGGCAAAAAAACACTTATATCCGCTTAAAAAAAATAAAATTCCGCTTGCGCTTGCAATTGAAGCAAATCTACCCCAAATTTTATTTTCAGAACTTTCTATAATTCCATTGATTTATTCAGACGGTATGGAATCAGCATTTATAAAAAAGACTGACATCAACTATGTAATTGTACAAAGAAACGGAACTGTGAGCGGAACAGCTGCAGAACTTGCTTTGTCTCTTACAGAAAATTTAGTATTTATGTGCGGGCTTGATCTTGAAGCAGGTTGTGGCATTCAGCACTCTCAACCAAATATTCTTGAAGATGAAAATTCTGCAACTGATAACTTTTTTTGCCCAAAAGAAACTAGAATTTCAAAATCAAGGTGCAACTCTTCTTCGCTGCGAATTTACAGAGAGTGGTTTTGCAATTTAAATGAAAAAAAATGGCAAAGATTTTTTAGGCTTTCTGATAATTATAAATACAGTTCAAATCTGGGGCGCATAAAAGACGCAAACTTTGACTTTTTAAGAGAAAATCTTTTAAAAATGAATTATAGTAAATCGCCATCAGCTTTTTTTTCAGTTCCGCGAAAAATAGACAATAAAAAAAATAAGGAAATATTAAAGTCATTTGTTCTAAAGAACGAAAATTCTAAAGAATGGCTAAAAAATAATTTTCCTTTAGATTTTTTGCTATACGAAAGATGCAATAATTTTACAGAAAAACAGATTTTATTAAAAAAACTAAATGAAAAAAATAAAGTTCTTATAAAAAAAATAGAATAGGAAAAATATGCCGATTATATATAAATCTTTTGAGCTATCAAAAACAGGTTTGCCAGTTCCAATTTTTAAGTCAGGAAAACCTATGCATTCTAAATACAATCCAGAAAAAGAATCTGAAAGTTTTGTGCAAAATATTGAAAAAGCAGACTTCTTTGTTGTATTAGGAATTGGAAGCGGTTTTCATATTCAAAAAATTGCAGAAAATTTTCCAAATTCAAAAATTATTGGCATTGAAGGTTTTGACGAAGACATAGAATTCTTAAAATCAAACTCTAAAATCTGTGCAAACTTAGAAAATAAAGAAAATGTTGTTATTTGTTCAGAAAAAAAGCTAACAGAAAATCTTTGCAAGCATTGGATTCCAGCAATCTACCCTTCTTTTAGCATTATAGAATACAGAATTTGGTGCGCAGAAAACTTAAATCTTGCAGAAAGCATAAAAAAAAGCATAAAAGAAACGGTTGAAAAAATAAGCGCAGACTATTCAGTTCAAGTTCATTTTGGCAAAATCTGGATGCATAATATTTTAAATAACTTAAAGCACAATGCAAAATATTCTATAAGCTTTTCTGATATAAAAATAAATAAAAATAAAAAAGCAATTGTTGTGGCGGCGGGTCCTTCGCTAGAGTCAAAAATTCAATACTTAAAAGAAAAGCGCAATGAATGCACAATAATTTCTACAGACACGGCATATAAAACACTTTTAAGCTGTAATATAGAATCAGATTTTGTCTGCTCGGTGGACGCACAAAACGTTTCTACAGAACACTTTTCCAAAAGAAATAATTTCAATACAACTTTTGTGTTTGACTTAGCGTCTAATCCAAGTACTCCTAGTATGCTTTTAAAAAATAAGAAAAAAATTATTTTTATAAACTCCGGCCATCCGCTAACGTGTTATATACAACTAATTTACAAAAACCTTGCATTTGAAAAACTGGATACAGGTTCAGGAACAGTAACAATTGCTGCTTTAGATTTTGCAAAAAAACTTGGATTTTCAAACATCGAAATTTTAGGAGCTGATTTTTCGTATCCAAATGCAAAACCGTACTGCAAAGGAACTTATCTTGAACAAAGTTTTCTAAATAAGATGAATAAATTATTGCCACTAGAAACTCTATACAACAAGCTTATGTTCAGAACAAAACTAATAGAGCTAAATGATTGCAAAACAAGCCAAACTCTTTTATCGTACAAAAATTCTTTGGAAGAATGGATTATAAAAAACAACTTTAACTATAGAAAACAAGATTATATTTATTTTTTAAATGAAATAAAAGAAAAGCATAATTCAGACAATAGTCAAAATAATGTTTTATATAATCAATACAATTCTAACAACAATTTTGATTACAGCTATCTAAAAAGCATACTAAAAGAAGAAATCCTCAAAGAAAAAAAACACAAACTGAATAAATTTGCTCTTACTAATCTTGAAAAATCAATGCTGCCATACATTAGTTTCTTAAGGAAAAAAAAAGCAAACAATAACTTTGAAAACCTTATAAATCTTGCATTGCACGATTTTGTTCGATATACTTAAAACTATGAAAAATAAAATTATTTCACTTTATTCTGTTTTTATAACTTTAATATTTATTTTTTCTATCGCATTTTTTTCTTTTAACTTAATCACCGAAACTAAAAACGGCAAAGATAGATGTGCAACCAGATTCAATTCCGTTGTAGAATTAGCGACTAAAAATCCTGGCAACATAAACGCAGAAAAACTTTTTTACGAATACAACGACTTCGCTCTGATTAATATATATAAAAATGGAAAAATAATTTCAGCTTATCCAAAGATTAGCGATAGTCAAGATGATTTTAACTCAAGCTTTGTGCAAAACTTTTCATACAGTTTTTCATACGGACAAGATAATTACAGCATAAAAGCAGTTATGTACACTCTTCGACCTGCAAAAATATATGCCAGCGCGTTGATTTCATTTTTAATAATTCTTATAGCAACAATTTTCACTATTTTATTGATAATTTTTCTTACAGCAAAAGAAAAAAAGACAAAAGATAGTTCTAATAATTTAGAAAACCAAGATTCTGTGTTACAAGGAAAAGAGCAAAATGATGACCCAAAGAATGTAGAATTAGAACCTGAAAAAGAAAATTCTACAGACGGACAAAATAGTAACGAATCCCAAGAAGATAATTCTGAATTTAAAATCGAAAACGAAAAAGAAAACAATAACGAAAATGATTATCTATACGAAGAAATAGATTTTGAAGCTAAAAATGATGCTCAAAATTTGCAAGAAAACAGCGATGAATCCATATACTATGAAGCCCCTGCTTTTGCAGAATCAGAAACAAACTCAAATGACAGTGAACTAGATTCAAACAAAGACGCTAACAAAGAACAAAATGAGTCAGAAAAAAGTGATTTAAATACAGAAGCAAATAGTGTTCAACAACAGAGTTTTCAAGAAACACTTGCAAAAGAATTAATTAAATCTGGTTCTACTGAACAAGATTTGGCATTAATACTTATAAAAATTCCAGAATTAAACGAACAGTTATATAAAAGAATTTCTTCGGAATTAGTTCAAAATTTTATGATAAAAAGCAATCTAATTTTTAAAAAGGAAGAAGACTGTATTGCTATCATAAAAAATGAGATGGAAATAAATGCTGCTGAAGAATTTGCAGAAAAAATACGCAACCAAATTCTAACATTTGAAGGTGTTTCTAACTGTTTTATAGGAATTTCGTGCAGAGCAGTACGCCTTGTAAATGCAGAAAGGATAATTCTTGAATCAGAACAGGCATTAGAACACGCGCAACAAGAAAAAGATTCTCCTATCATAGGATTTCATGTAGATATTGAAAAATATATGCAGTACATAAAAGAAAATGCCAACAAAGCCTAATGTTTTTTGAGAGGACAGGCTTCACTGCCCTTTTGAATTTTCGTCTGTTTTAATAGAATTTTCTTTTGAATCTGCGTTTTCTAATTCTATATTTTTTGAATCTTCTTCATTTTTGTTTTCTATTTCTTCTATTTTTTTTTCAAATACAGAAATATTTTTATTGTCATTAAATTTTTCTTTTAATTCAGATATTAAGCTTTTTACCAAATCATAATCTTCAAGAGCAAAAACCACATTAATGTAGTTTACCAAAACATCCGCATTTTCAGGATTTTCCTGCCATAAAAGGCGATATATTTCTTTAGAACTTTCAAGATTTCCGTTCATTGCCCTTATATAAGCAAGAGACATTTTTAACGAAAGGTTTTCAGGATCTCTTTTTAAAAGTTTTACAAAAATCTTTTCGGATTCAGACCAATTTTTTAACAAGGCATAAGTTCTGCCAAGCTTGTAAAAAGCCGTCCAATAAAGTTTTTTATTTTTCATGGCAAGTAAATAATAGTCAGCAGCCTTATCGTACTTGCCAAGTTCAAAATATGCGTCGGCAATTGAAAGATATTCAATATAAATATTATCCTTTTTTACGGTTGACTCTCCAGGAATAGGAACGTGAACATTAGCAGCTATAAAGAAAGATGAAAAAAAGACAATAAATACCGACGCAAAAAGTTTTTTCACAATTTACCCCAAAACCGTTTTTTCAATTTCAAACAATTGAGAGCGATATAGACAAGAAATATTATGTCCATAATCAGCAATCAATTGAATTATATTTCTTGCATTTTCTTTTGAATCAACACCATTAAGCCTGTCACCTGCATCACCAAGACCTGGCATAATATACGCTTTTTCATTCATAACTGGATCTACCCACAAAGTGTAGCAAGTACAATTTTCAAGAGCACGGGTAACACGAATACTTCCTTTAAGTGTAGAAATTGTATTAAAGAATGAAATTGACTTTGGATGCACACCTTGACTTAAAAGATATTTTACAACAGTTACAAGAGAGCCACCTGTTGCATTCATTGGATCTGCAAAAATCAAGTCTTTTCCATCTAATTTTTCAAGATTAAAAAATGATTTGTTCAGGTCAAGAACATATTCCATGTTTGATTCTTTTTTACTATCGTTTCTACTTATTTTAAACAAAGCAAAAGGAGTTAGATATTCATGGGAAGAATACTCTTGAATTTCTTTAGACATTATCATACTAGGAAGAAGAGCCCCTCTTAGCATAACGCACATAACTGTATTTTCAAGCTTGTAATCTATATCTGGAATTTTATGAACTGCATAGTTTTGAACTGGAAAATTTACAGGAGTTTTTACGATAATATGACCTTTTTTATCGCTATGCTTATCTGTGTACGCCATTCTAAAAAGCATTTCGTACGCTCTTTGGCTATAATACATAAATTCCTGATGATCTGTTCTAACATCGCGAAGCTTTGAAATTACGCGGCTAGCTTCTGCATGGGCTCCTTCTTCTGTTTCAAACGAATAGACCTTAATATTTGGATGAGATGCGCAAATTTTTTGCATTTCGTGCCCCATCTTGTCATAACCTTCTATAATTTTATTTTTATCAACAGGATCAAAATATTTCATAGTTTCCTTGAACATATCGTCAAGTCTTTTTAAATCTTCAACATCTTTTTGAGTAAGATAGCCGTCTAAATCTTCCGCTTTTAATATAATTTTGTTGTCTTCCATTTTTTTCCTCCATTAAAAAGCCAAGATTAAAACTTCGGTTTTAGAATTGACTTTATATTGCAATCTCGCAACGAATGTGAGAAATTGCAGTTGATAAGTAAGTTCGCAACGCAAACTTTTTAAGCTAAAATCACAAAACAAGGATTTTATGCAGTGATTGTTTTTCAATTTTTATGCCAGACACAACAAGATGCGTAGGGCTTTCCATAAATACGTTAGAATCAGTAAGTCCAAAAGCAAGAGACAAGGCTCCCCTAGCCGCAGGAACTGTTCTAGAATCTTTAAACTCAAATTCAAGTCTAAGCAAATATTGATTATCTGACAAAGGATCGTTTTCCATTGCCCCGCGAACATTTATAAGCTGAAAGTTGAGCCTAGCACCTGTAAGCAAAGTTAAAAAAGACTGCGGTTTTTGCGCAAAAAAACGAACTTGATTATCCTGTATTCCATCTTCATAAGAAAGCCATTCGTAAGCATCTTGCATAAGACTTTCATAACCGTTGTCAAGATTTTCGTTATTCAAGGAATTGTAGCGCTCAACCATATTTAGAACATCTCTTCCAAGACACACAATGTGTTCTGATGGGCAAGAAAGTTTGAGATTTTGATTTTTAAAAATCGAATAAGAAACGTTCTTGCCTTCTTTGTTTTTTAATGAAAGAAACTCCTTTTCCCAGCCATTTTTTTTGGTCAAGGCATTATCCAAAACAATTTTAGGAAAATTACAATCAGCAGACAGCTGAAAAGTTGCGCCTTTCCGACTGCGAATCATTCCAACATAGATTGTATCTATGCGCTCAACAACAGAAGCAGCATTTTTGGGAGAAAGATTTTGCACAGAATTTCTTAAAATCTTTTCTATAAGTTTTTTGTCCATAGAGGCAGGAATTCTTAAGTAAAAAGAACTTTTATTATCCAAAAGCTCCAATGCACGAACATTTTCCTCAGGCAATGAAAGAGATTTGCAACTAAACAAACAAAAAAACAATATAGAAAAGAGAACTAAAAAATTAAACTTCTTCAATAGCAATTCTCCATTTTTTATCATCGGCATCAACTTCTGTTCCGTTTGGAAGAGAAGTTACAAACTCTGCTGAAGAAGCAAGTGTTTCTGATGAAATAAAATCCTTGAACATTTCAAAAGAAGCTTTTAACTCATCATCGCCACAAACTTCAAGATTGATTCTGTCTGTAACTTCAAATCCTGACTCTTTGCGGAGATTCTGGATTCCTCGGATTAAATCGCGGACATAGCCTTCTTTTTTGAGCTCATCTGTAATTTTTGAATCAAGCCCGACTGTCAAAGTTCCTTCATTCAAAACTTTAAGACCATCTTTTTCAAGGCGTTCAACAAGGATTTTGTCAGCATTAAGTTCAACAGAAGTTCCGTCAACATCAATAGAAAGATTTGTTCCTTCCAAGATTGACTGAATCTGTTCCGAAGAAAGTTCCTGGATTATTGAAGCCGCTTTTTTCATTTTTTGGCCAAGCTCTTTTCCAAGAACCTTGAAATTTGCCTTGCACTTGTATTCTACAAGCTCATCCTCGCGGTCGTGGAATTCAACTTTCTTGACGTTCAACTCCTCGCGGATAGAATCTTCCATTTCAGCAAGAACACGTTTTTCATTCTCGTTGCGCGTAACCAAAGCAACAGATGCAAGCGGCTGGCGATTCTTAAGATTGAAAGTATTTCTTAAAGAGCGCCCCATAGAAACTGCCTTTTGAACAGTCGCCATCTTGAATTCAAGTTCCTCATTATGCCATTTTTCGTTGTAAAGTGGATAATCGCAAAGATGAACAGATTCCTTGTCTTCTGAAGTCCGTAAATTCTGCCAGATTTGCTCTGTAATAAATGGAATAAACGGAGAGGCAACCAGACTAAATGTCTTTAACGCAATGTAAAGAGCCTCATAAGCTTCTTTTTTGTCAGCATCGTTTTCCGACTTCCAGAAGCGGCGACGTGAACGGCGGATGTACCAGTTGTTCATTTCATCAATGAATTTAACAATCGGGTCAACAGCTCCGCTCAAATCGTAGTCATCAAGTCCGGCTGTAACATCTTTTATAAGTTTCTGCGTAATTGACAAAAGCCATGCATCAAGCGGATTTGAAGGAAGTTTTTCATCAAACAGATGACCAGTAGGCTGAATTTTATCTATATTCGCATACGTTACAAAGAAACTGTATGAATTCCAAAGCGGAAGAATTATATTTTTGATTACATCGCGAACGCCCTCATCGCTGTAGCGAAGGTCGTCTGCCTTTACAACCGCAGAATGAATAAGGAAAAGTCGAAGCGCATCCGCACCGAATTTATTGATTGCCTCAACAGGATCGGTGTAATTCCGGAGCGATTTTGACATTTTTCGTCCGTCAGAAGCAAGAACAAGTCCGTTTACAATACAATTCTGGAAAGCAGGCTTATCAAAAAGATGAGAAGCAAGAACTGTCAATGTGTAGAACCATCCACGGGTCTGATCCAAACCTTCAGAAATGAAATTTGCCGGAAAATGCTTTTCAAAGTATTCTTTATTTTCGAAAGGATAATGCTGCTGTGCATAAGGCATGCTTCCAGACTCAAACCAGCAGTCAAAGACTTCCGGAATTCTGTGCATTGTACCACCGCACTTTTCGCAAGGAATTGAGATTTTATCAACGAACTGCTTGTGCAAATCGTCCGGGTAAACACCAGAAAGTTTTTTTAGTTCATCGCGACTTCCAACGCAAAGCTTATTTTTACAGTCAGGGTTATCGCATTTCCAGATTGGAATTGGATTTCCCCAGTAACGGTTGCGGCTTACAGCCCAGTCACGAGCACCTGCAAGCCATTTTCCAAAACGCCCTTCCTTAATATGAGCCGGCTGCCATTTTATCTGACTATTTGCCTTTAAAAGCTGTTCGTGATGATCTGCAACTCTTACAAACCAAGAGCCGATTCCTCGGTAAATCAAAGGAGAGCCGCAACGCCAGCAATGCGGATACTGGTGAACAACTGTGTCGCGCTTAACAAGTTTTCCTTCTTTTTTAAGGCGGTCCATAATATCTTTATCACAGTCTTTTACAAAACGCCCTGCGTAATCAGAAACTTCTTTTGTAAACTTACATTCCGCATCCATTGGCTCAACATTCGGAATTCCTGTTCCAGCAAAGACTTTGTTGTCTTCTTCACCAAAAGCTGGAGCTATATGAACGATTCCTGTACCATCTTCTGTAGAAACATAATCCGCATTAAAAAGACGGAAAGCACCTTTTTCACAAGGCTGATGGGTTTCTTCTGAACATTTTGCAGGCTCTTTTAAATACGCAAAGTATGGGAACAGCGGCTCATATTCCGCACCCAGGAATTCAGTTCCAAGTTTTTTGTAAATGATTTCATAATCGGACTCGTTTTTATAATAAGCGTGAAGACGACTTTCTGCCAGAATGTAATAGTCGCCAGATTCTTTGTCGAGAATTTTTACATATTCAATCTTTGGTCCCATGCAAAGCCCCAAGTTTGAAGGCAATGTCCAAGGAGTGGTTGTCCAGGCAAGGAAATAAGTTTTTCCGTTCGCCATTTCTGCATCATCTATCGTTTCTGGAGCTTTTGTAACCTTGAAACGGATTGTTACAGCAGGATCCTGCTTTTCTTTGTATCCCTGGGCAAGCTCATGAGTAGAAAGAACTGTTGAACAACGAGGACAATATGGAAGAATATATTTTCCTTCGTAGATAAGACCTTTGTCCCACAAAGATTTTGCAACCCACCAGATTGATTCCATGTAATCTGGATTCATTGTCTTGTAGTCGTGGTCAAAATCAACCCAGCGCCCCATCCTAGTAATTGTCTGGCGCCATTCAGAAGTATATTTTAGAACCGAAGCCTTGCATTTTTCGTTGAAATTCGCAACTCCGTACGCTTCTATTTCATGCTTGGAATTTATGCCGAGCTCTTTTTCAATAAGATTTTCAACCGGAAGACCGTGGCAATCCCAACCAAAACGACGCTCAACTTTCTTTCCCTTCATTGTCTGGTAACGCGGAATAATATCTTTGATTGTTGAAGGAATAAAGTGACCAAAATGCGGAAGTCCTGTAGCAAAAGGTGGACCATCGTAGAAAACATATTCCTCTGCTCCTTCCCTCTGGCTAACTGATTTTTTAAAAGTATCGTCCTCTTTCCAAAACTTCAGGATTTCTTCTTCCTGCTTTGGAAAATCTGCTTTTGGATTGACTGGCTTATACATATCCTATAAATTCCTTAAACTTATTTTAAAATTATGCCAAAAGGCAATAGACTGCAAGAATTAAAAAAATTCTATAAAATCAAATAATTATAACGCAAAATAACAATCTAGGGAATGGTAAAAATATTGTTTGTTGTAAAAAGTAAATGAATTAAAAAAAATGCCGATTATAAGAAAGAAACAATAAAACAGACTGAACATTGAGTTTTATGGAGTTAAAAAAATGGCTGTTTCTCCGCTTAAAAAACTTTTTTTTCTGATTATTTTATCTTTCTTTGGTTTTAATATTTTTTCTCAAGTTCCAGACCAATTTGTGGGAATTTGGGAAGGCAAGGATAGATATATTTTGATTGAAACAAACGGGCAATTTTCAATTGTTCTAAAGATTTTCTACGGCTGGTATCTTGACCGCCTTGCCGAACCAGATTCTATGGCAGAGTTAAAAAAAAGGCCAAGAAACGCAGCAACCAGAGGCGACGGAATAAAAATCAATGCAAGTTTTTCAAAATCAAATCAAAACAATTCTGTCTGGGAGATAACAATCTTTAATAAAAACAAAGAGGTTTCAACTATTCCGGTTGCTATAAAAGATAAAAAAATGTACCTAAACTTTTTGCAGAACACCTTCAAAGATGAAGAAAAAGATATTGGACTTTGGCAAGGTGTAAACTATTCAGAAGGAATTCGCATAGCAGAACGAAAAAATCAAAAAAGCATATACTCTTGGTACATTTTTAAAAGCGACATTTACAGAATTAAGTATTGGGAAACAGAAATGGAGGCAAATCCCGATGTCCAGGTAGAATTTACAGACAAAGAAAATCTGCATAAGATTCCCAAATTTATAACATCTGCAAAAAAAACATATACTTGCACAACAGGGAAATCGTCAAGAATTAGAAATGTGGAAAAATTTAGTTCGCTGCCTTCTTTTTTTAAAATGGAAGAAGATATTTGCGCAACTTCAGATGAATACTTAAAAAAAATTGAGGACTCTGGTTCTGCGCAAAAATTAGTTCAAATCTTAATAGAAGCGGAAAGTAAAATAAAACCGCCTGCTAAACTTTACTTTCCAACAAAAGATACGGATAAACCTTGGTCTATTTTGAATCAATTAGACACACAAGACGTACAATGAGATTGTAAAATACTAAATAAATTGTTATCATCTTTGCATGATTACATATTTAGCAAAACTCGGCGAATTAACTTTAAAAGGCTCTAACCTACACGAATTTGAAAGACTCTTATACAAAAACACAAAGGACTGTTTAAAACATTCAGAAACGCAGGCTGCTGTAACTGTTCGAGCAGGGAGACTTTACATAGAATGTGAAGAAGGTCAATGCAAGAATGTTGAACAAGTTCTTTCTCACCTTTTGGGAATAACAGGCTGGGCACGCGCACTTACTTGCAACAAAGACATAGACGAAATAAAAAAAACTGTGAGATTTGCTGCTGAAAATGCAAAAAAAATTCGAGAATGCAAGTCGTTCAAAATAGAAGCAAGGCGAGCAGACAAAAACTTTCCATTAAACTCATACGAGATTGCGTGCAAAGCCGCTTCTGCAATTTTTGATGACGACTTTATGACTGTAGATGTTCACAATCCTGATTTAAAAATATTTGTAGAAGTAAGAGAAAAGTGTTACATATATACAGACGCTCAAACTGGATGCAGAGGCCTTCCAGTAGGTTGCAGCGGCAAAGGGCTTTTGCTTCTTTCAGGCGGTCTTGATTCCCCTGTTGCTGGCTACAGACTTATGCGGCGAGGAATGAAAATAGAATGTGTTTATTTTCACTCCTATCCATATACTTCAATTGAAGCTCAACAAAAGGTCGAAAGTTTAGCTGCGCAAATTTCAAAATATGGAATTCAAACTTACTTGAACATCATTCCTTTTACAGACGTTCAGATGAAAATTAAAGAAAAAGCCCCTCAAGAATGGACGACCCTTATGCTTAGAGTATGCATGATGAAAGTTTCTAATATGCTTGCAAACAGAGTCCATGCAGATGCAATAGTTACTGGAGAAAGTCTTGGACAGGTCGCAAGCCAAACTATAGAAAATATGAACGTTACAGAACACTTTGCAGAGTATCCGCTTCTGCGTCCTCTTGTAGGACTTGATAAAGAAGAAATTATGGAAACTGCGCATTTTATCAACACTTATGAAACTTCTATTCTACCATACGAAGACTGTTGCGTTTTATTTTCTCCAAGGCATCCAATACTTAGAGGAAGAATCGAAGATGCTGAAAAAATATATGAGCAGCTTGGTGTTGATGAATTAATAAAAGAATCTTATGAAAAAAGAGATGTCAAACACTTTGTTTTTGGAAAAGAAGTTTAACAATTTTAGAAGCATCGGTATCAATGCAAATATTGTCAAACCGTTGCTTCATTTTTTTATCAAAATCTAAATCAAGCAACAGTTCATCTATCTTTTTATAAATTTCTTTAGGCTTTTGAATAAAATAGCCGACTTTATTATCGATTGCAAAGTGCATATTTCCCAATTCTTGATTGTGTAGGTATTTGCATATAATAACAGGTTTTCGGCAAGAAATAATTTCCATCAATGTGGCAGGACCTGCTTTTATAACTGCGCAATCACAAATCTTTACAAGCTCATCAAGAAAATTTACAAATCCATAAGGATGAAGGCGTTTATACACAATGCTCAAAAGACGCATGTTTTCATACTTTAATTTATCTCTTCCGCAAATCACTGCAACTTCGTAATCTTCGTGGTGAGCAACAACACATTCATTGATAATCTGAGTTGCGCCAGGAAGCCCTTCCCCTCCACCAACTAAAAGAACCATTCGTTTTTGCGGATTGAATCCGTGTTTTATTTTTAACTCTTTTATTTTTTCAGGTGAAACTGGACGGAAGGCTTCGCTGTTCATTAAAAACGGAACGACTGTAACTTTTTTTTCAGGGATGCCACATTTTTCTATAGCAAAATCTTTTGCTTGCTGCGAAAATACATAGTAAGTTAAAGTCCGCTCATAAAACCAACTTTTTGGAGTTGTAAAAGGGTCTGTAACAATTGTTTTTAACTGAACTTCAAAAGGAAGTTTTTGTACAATTTCTTTTAAAAAGGGTGTTAACACAAAATGGAATGAAATTATATCTGTTGGACGCTCTTTTAAAACAAGTTTTTTAAGATAGCCTTTTATTACGGGCTTTAATAAAACTTTTACAAGAGAGTTAAAAAATCTTACTCTGCCAAGTTCATAGATTAATGCAAAGGAGCCTTTTAGATAGTTGCAAGAAAAGTTATATCCTTTTTCTAAAATTATGTGAGCAAGACCGTGTTTTTTAATTCCTACACACATTTTTACTTCTGAATTAGGCTCGTATTTTTCAATAGCTTGCTTTAAAACTTTTGCCGCTGATATATGCCCTGCTCCAGTATTTAGATACAAAAACAAAAATTTTCTTTCTTCCATAAAAACTCACTAATAAATAATCTTAAATCCTATCGATAAATAATTATTAAAAGAATCTACAAGACTAGAAAGCCAAGCTTCTCTAGCATCTTTCACAGCCTGAATAGAAAGCGTGCCGTCTAAATCATCTTTTGGAAGAGCTACATTTTTATAAATCGGAGTGTCGATTCCATCTTCGCGAGTATATTCAAATTTGTAACCGCCAATTAAACTTACACGCATATTGCGGGCTGCTAAAAATTCATACTCTCCAGTAACACCGACTTGAACGGTGTACATTACAGTATCTTGGCGCAAAAAATTTGTGTAGCTTTCAGCAGAATCCATTCCTCTAGTATCTGTTTTTACGCTTCCTGAACTATCAAATTCTGCTCCGCTTTTTATTAAATCCACAACTTCCTGATCCGAAAGAGAAAGATACGGATTAGAATGTCTTACAAAAGAAGTAAATGAAGATATTTTTAAACTAGAAAACGGTCTAAATTCTAGGCGAACAATAACTCTATCGCTATTAGGTGGCAATTCGGAACCGACACACATTCCTGCATTAACATAATCTTTTGTGTTATACGAATCACTATCTGCAACGTAGGCAGTGTAGGTATACGGCGTTACAAGCGTATAATCTATAGACATAAGATTGCAAATAGAATTTTCAGGAGAGTAAACAGCTCCAAATCTAAGCGCAGAACGAATATGCGCTGAATTCCAATGGAATTTTATAAAATCTTTTATTCCTATATCGTTTATAAGCATTTCTGAATTTAAAGCTAAAGATTTTACAGGCTTCCAAGTAAAATCAATACCGGCAAGAACGTTTGCTTGAGAACCATCAATCTTATTCATTATAAAAAATGGAACGGGCATAATGTATTGAGGAACAAAACCATCGCCAAAAATGGCAGACTCAAATAAAGAAATTGTAAAACGCTCTTTAAAAAAAGGAAATCTTATAGAATGAAAAGAAAGAAACTTATTAAACTTATAGCTTTGAGAATATCCATTAGATGTTAAAAGTGCAAAAAGCTGAACATAACTAAAGCGTTTTCCATAATAATTAAAAGAAGTGTTTAGCAGCTGATAAGAATTAGGGTTCAGCACTAAATCTGAATAAGGAAAAAGACTATAGCCAACTTTGTTTAGCCCCGCTGTAACAAACAAGTCTTTATTACCCAGAAAAGCAGATATTTTTGCATCAGGCAGCAAACTTACATCCCCAAAATCAAACGCAAAAGGCTTTAATTTTTGTTTGCGGCTGTCATAAATATATTTTGGATTTACTTGCTCAAGAGCAACATTGTTATTAAATCCTCTCACGCCAACACTATAGCTAAGCGCAAAAAAATCGTTAAATAAAAAGTCTCCAACTGTGTAGATTCCTCCAGAATATAACTCCTTATGAATTAAATCGTTGCTAAGCGAGGAATCAGTTTTTTGAGGAATTTTTATTTTTATGTCAGCATTTCCATCTGCACAAAGATGCCATTTCTTTTCAAAAAAACGGCTGCGATAATTCAAAGCTTTTGCTTGCTCATCTTTTTCGCCATTTTCTAAAACTTGATTAAGAATATCTTCTACAACAAAAATAGGATAAGGTTTTACTTGCGGGATTGTTTTTACATACCCTTTTAAATACCAGCCTAAAGTGTCAAAATAAAATTCATCGTTAACTTCTACACCAACTTGCGCAAAAAGAAATGTAGAAAATAAAGATATAAAAAAAAGAGTAGACAAAAGTCTCAGTTTTTTCATAAAATCCTCTTCGTAAAAGTATACTTATTTATTGAAGCAATTGCAACTTATATGATATTCTAAAAGTCAGAGGTTTTTATTTTGAAAGCGCAAGAGAAGGAACTGATTTTTAATTTGCTAAAAACGGCTGCAGATAACTTTTACGGTTACGAAGCCCCTGATTTTTTGCAAAAACCAATTTTCAAAGACGATAGCGTGCCTTCTTCAGAGAGAATTTCAAGCACAAATGAAAATGCTCAACTTTCAGAGCAAAAGAACCATCTCAGCATGGAAACCTTAAAAGAAAAAATAAATTCTTGCACTCGATGCCCTCTTTACAAAACAAGAAATAATGTTGTCCCTGGCATGGGAGTTGAAGGCTCTTCTGTTTTAGTTATTGGAGAAGGTCCTGGCGAAGAAGAAGACAGGCAGGGACTTCCATTTGTTGGCCGGGCAGGCCAGCTTTTAGACAAAATGCTCGCAGCCATACAACTGGACAGAAATATAAATTGTTACATTCTAAATGTTGTAAAATGCAGGCCTCCATATAATCGGGATCCGTTGCCCGAAGAAGCTGCGGCATGCAAAAGTTTTTTGGACGCGCAAATCCATATTCTAAAGCCAAAGATAATCCTTGCGCTTGGAAAAGTTGCCATAAGAAATTTAATGGATATTCAAGGAGAGTTTTCTTTAAATCGATACAGAGGGAAAATTTTAGAATATCAAAAAATTCCTGTTATAGTAACATATCATCCAAGCGCTCTATTAAGAAATTTAGAATTTAAAAAACCTGCTTGGCAAGATTTAAAATTTTTTAAGGCTCAACTTTTAAATTTAGAACCAGATTATGCAAAAAATTTTGTTCAAAAAAACTGACAAAAACATCTCACGCTTTTATCTTTTGTATAATGCAATTTCTTACCGTTGTTGCGAGATAACTTTTATCAGGAGGAAAGTTTGAATTACCTTCAAATTGCTTTAAACGTTCCATTAAATCAAACTTTTACATATTCGCACTCTCCTACAGAAAACAACGAGACAGAGTTAGAAAATCTAATTGGAAAGCGAGCAGAAGTTCGCTTTGGCAATAGAAAATTAATAGGATTTATTGCTTCTGCAAGCAATGAGATTCCAAAAGAGTGCCCTGTGCCAAAAGAAAAAATCAGACCAATTACAAAGATTATTGATTCTGAGCCAATTTTTAATAAAGAAATTCTTGATATAGCGAAATGGATTAGCACCTATTATATATGTTCAATCGGCGAAGTCCTGTCTTCTATTCTTCCATCAGGAAAACGAGAAACTAGCGAAGGCGGATTTTCATTCGAAGACGAAATTTCAGAATTTTCAGGAAACTTGCTTTCCAAAGAGCAAGAAAGCGCTGTAGCTTCTATAACGGCAGCAGCCAATACAAAAAAATGCTCATACCACTATCTTTACGGACCTACAGGAACTGGCAAAACTGAAGTGTTTTTACAATGCGCGCAGTGGCTTCTTTCGCAGCAGAAAGGAGTAATATATTTAGTTCCTGAAATTGGACTAACTCCTCAAGTAATAAAAGCTGTAACATCAAGATTTGGAAACACAGTTGCAGTTCTTCATTCAGGATTGACGCCAAGCCAACGCTTACGAGAGTGGAAAAGAATCATACACAAAGAAGCCAGAATTGTTGTTGGAGCTAGAAGCGCAATCTTTGCTCCAATTCCTAATTTAGGACTCATAATAATAGACGAAGAACACGATGCTTCATATAAATCAGGAGCTACACCGCGTTATCATGCAAGGCAAGTAGCTATGCACAGAGCAAACTCTCTAGGTATTCCTTTAGTAATGGGCAGTGCCACTCCTTCTGTAGAAGCCTGGTATCTTATGGAAAAAGGAAAGTTAATCCGTCACAGATTAACAAAACGTCTGGCTGGCGGTGCTATGCCAAAAATCAAAATTGTTGACCTTTCCAAAACTAAAAACAACGGCTGCATTTCTGACGAACTTGCAAATGAAATTAGAAACACCATCGAACAAAAAAAACAAGTCATACTCTTTTTGAACAGAAGAGGTTTTACGCATTTTTTTAGATGCAATTCATGCGGATACGAAATGATGTGTAAAAACTGTTCAGTTTCTTTAACTTATCACAAAAATGAAAACAGGCTTCGCTGCCATTACTGCGGCTGGTCTACAGAGCCTCCTGCAGAATGTCCTCAATGCGGTTCTCTTGACGTAGGCTACAGTGGATTTGGAACAGAATATATAGAAAACGAAACCGCAATAAAATTTCCAAATGCCAAAATAATAAGGATTGACACCGATGCTCTTACAAAAAAAGGAGAGCTTGAAGAAAAACTAAACGCCTTTAGGCAAGGTGAATACGACATTATGCTAGGCACACAAATGGTTGCTAAAGGTCTAAATTTTCCAAATCTTCAGCTAGTAGGAGTAATTCTTGCAGATACGGCTCTCCATTTGCCAGATTTTCGCGCAGCAGAAAGAACTTTTTCCCTTATAACTCAAGTGGCAGGAAGAGCCGGCCGTTATTTTCCAGATGGAAAAGTTTTAGTGCAAACCTACAATCCTTTAAGAGAACCTATAAAATTTGCTTGCGAAGGAAAAATTGAAGATTTTTATAAGACAGAACTTGAGCAGCGAAAGATTTTAGGATTTCCACCTTTCAGCAGAATGGCAAGGCTTGTTTTTCGTTCATTTTCACAAGCTCAGGCGGAAAGAACAGCAGAACAAGCAGCCTCTATACTAAGAAATATAATTCAACAAAAAGCAGAAATAATTGGACCTGCAGAATGTCCCTTATCAAAGATTTCTAAAAATTACAGATTCCATATAATCCTGCGTGGACAAGATATTAGAATTCTGCAACAAGCTGTTTACATTCTTTTGGAAAGATATACACATTCGCCTTCCGTTTATATAGAATGCGATATAGATCCTGTAAGTTTGTTGTAAAAATCAGGTTGAAAGTCGAATTTAAAAAATTATATATGACGCCTTATTCCATTAAAATTTATTTTATAAAGAAAAAGCCCGTTAGCAGGGGCTGTAGCTCCAGCTTTTTTGCGGTCTTTGGAAAACAAAATTTTTTGCATTGAATCCAAAGGCGCATTTGTCCTTTCCAAATTAATAAGAGTTCCAGTTAAAGTCCTTACCATTTTCCACAAAAAAGCATTTGCTTCTATTTCAAAAACAACCATTTCGTTTTCTGCAGGAAAAACTTTTTGGCAAAAAAAATGCGCTTTATCAATAAACCGGTTAGTAGAAATGCTCTTGTCTCCGCTTGCAGCAAAACTTGCGCAATCAATTTCGCCATTTAAGCACTCACAGTATTTATTCAAACGGTCAATATTTGGAAAAAAGTTTACGCACCAAGCATAGCGGCTTTGACTTGCCTGTATAAGTTCAGGACAAATAAAGTAACGGTAAACCCTGCTTGTCGCTGAAAAACGCGCATTAAAATCGCAAGGAACTTCGCTAGCCTCTAAAATGCGAATATCTTGCGGCAACAAGCAATTTAACGCCCTTGAATAATTTTCCACAGGAATAGAATCAATTGGAGAAAAAAAGTTCGCCGCTTGAGCAATAGCATGAACACCGCTATCAGTTCTTCCCGAGCCATAAAGAACTGTTGAGCATTTATGCAATTTTTCAAGGGCCAACTCAATTTCCCCTTGAACAGTTCTCATATAATTCTTTTGCTCGCCACAATCTTGACGCTGCCAGCCACAAAAGTCAGTTCCATCGTAAGAAATTGTAAGTAAAATATTACGCACGTTGCATCCTAAAAATCGTCATCGTTAAGTTCTGCTGTAAGTTTATCGTAAAGGTCTCTTGCTTTTTCTAGCAAAGGACCAGGCTTGTCTTTACTGGATTTTCCTAAACCAAAAATTCTAGCAATTGCCGTTTTTGACTCAGAAAGTTTTTTTAATCTCAATTGAATATCGTCTTTTTGTCCATAAATATATTCCAAAAGTCCGCAAAGATAAATTACTCCGTCCCAACCATAATTTTTATCCATATCCGGCCCCATATTTGCAAGCGTGGAACTTTTTTCGGTTCGTTCGGTTTCATTGTAAATTGACTGCTGATAAAAGAACAAGGCTTTTCTATAAAAAACAGAGGAAATATAATCGTAATTATGATTAGGACAGACAGCGTTTAATTCCCTTGTCAGCCAAGCAAGACGTAAAGAAATTATTCCAGATTTTAAAGTTGGTATCATTTCTTTTCCGACTTCTGCATAAGTTAAAAGCGCAAGGTAGTACATAGCGCAACCGTCAAAAAGAGTGCGCTCATGCTTTAAATTAAAATGAGGAAAAATTTTTTCAACTTTTTCTTTGCGCTCCTCTTTTTTGTGAAGCAAATTTGAAATAATATCTTTATTCTTTAAATCCTTAAAGTCGCTCCAAAACAATGCCGCATTGCAGTTTGGACAAGCTCCAATTTCGTAAATCAATGGATAAACCCGACCAAATTTCGCAGAAGGCTCAAAAGTTCTATGAAGGTCATCTGAAAGTCCTCCTGCAATCATTCTTCCGTTTCCGCTAAGCATGACTTCTCGCTCAAAAGTTTTTCCGCACACAGGGCAAAGAGACTTTTCCTTTGACCAATAGGATATGGCAGGCTTCTTTTTTTCAACATTCTTTTTAGACGATGGCATGGACAAATCTCCTATTAAACAGATTCTATCATAACATAGGCAATTGCATACTCTTTTTCATGACTTAATGACACATGAAGTTTGCATTTTCCACATATTTTTTGCAATAATTTAGCGGCCGTTTTTTCCACTTGCAAGGAAGGTCGGCCAGCGCAATCTTTTACTATAAAAACATCTTTCAAGTCAAATCCCAAAATTCCAGTTCCTAAGGCCTTTCCAAAAGCCTCTTTAGCCGCAAAACGCACTGCATAATGCTGGCAATTAACAGAAAAAGAAGCTGCTTTGCTCATCTCCTTTTCGTTAAAAAAACGATTGAGCATATTTGGCGACGAAACCCATTTTTCAAACCGGCTGACCTGCGTTAAATCTACACCAACACCAAAAATCATACGCCTTCAAGTCCTGAATGTTCAACTTTATTCACCTGTTCTTCAGATGATTCTTTTATTTCTTCCTCGCCATCAAAATTTTCGTTTTCTAAAGCCTCTCCTTTTTCAGAAGCTTCAGTTTCTTGCTCAGATGTATTTTTTACAACGGTAACAGAAATTTTATCCAAGGATTTTTTAGAAAGAACAAGATTCACAGGAATTTTTATATCTATAGGAATTTCATAAGTTCCAGGCTGAACTATATTTTTTAAATCAATAGAAACATCATCTGGCAAAAGAGTATAATTTTCTAATACTAAAAGCGCCCCGTCAACCTGAAAAGATATTGGAATAAGCTCGCTAGAAATTTCTAAACCAGGGCTTAGATTTTTTACAACAGGTACGATTGACTTAAACTCCTTAGAAGAATCGCTAGGAACAACCGTAATTGTGACTTTAAAATCGCCTTCCGGATAAGGAACAATCAAATCGTTTATATTATCGAGTCGAATATCTTTGGAAAAAGACTTTGCCGCTCCAGAAAGAATTATTTTTTTTGTATAAATAGCCTTTGTTTTTTCAAGAACTTTTGCAGGACCTACAACTTTTACAGTAGAAGGATTTATTGAAATGTCTTTAACGGTATAGCCTCGCTCCACATCTCCAGAAACCGCTGCTTGAACCGGAACATATTTTACTGACTTTTCATCTAAAACAATCTTTAAGGAATCTGGCTTTACAGAATACTCCAGCGGCTCAATTAAAAACATATTTTCAGAAAGTTCTACTTCAACAGGAACTTGATATGTGCCAGGCTGCGTAAAATGCTCCACGTCAATAACAGCCTTAAAACCAGTGCTATAGATTGAAGGAATATTTTCTGCCGTAGTTCTGACACTTATTTTTACATACTTTGGCAACTGTGAAAAAGGAACCATAAGACCGCCAGATTCAACAGTCAACGGAACAGAAATCGTTTTTGTTTCAAGCATCGTTATTTGGTGAAAAATATATATTACTATAGCAAAAACAAGACAAATTGCCTTAACAGTCCAATTTTCAGTTATTTTTTCAATCAGCCGTTTTTTGTTCATCTATGGTGTCCTCCACGTTGTAGGCATCAGGCGTTATTTCAAGCAAATTTTCAAGAACCTTTGTAATTTCTTTTACGCTTAAATCGTAGTGAAGATGCGAATCGTACGCCAAACTTAAAGCCCCAGTTTCTTCTGAAACAACAAGAACCACAGCATCGCTTACTTCAGAAAGTCCCAAAGCGGCTCTATGCCTGGTTCCAAAAGTTTTTTTAATATCATACTGCTCGCTTAACGGCAAAAAACAACCTGCGGCAAGAAGTTTTCCTCCTTGGATAAAGCACGCCCCATCGTGAAGAGGAGTGTCCATTCCAAAAATTGTAACAAGAAGGCTAGAAGATAAGTCCGCATTAAGTTTTGTGCCTGTTTGCATTATGTCATCAAGTTTTGTGTGCCGCAAAAATACCGCCAGCATTCCTCTTTTCTGCTTTGAAAGCATATCAGCTGCAATCAATACAGAATCAACATAAGAATGCTTAGAACGACTGCCAAAGGCAAACCATTGATTTTGACCTATTCGCAAAAAGAATTTGCGCATTTCCGGCTGAAATACAATCGCAAATCCAACAAGAAACAATGGCATTATAATTTTAAAAATCCAAAGCAAAGTTTCAAGATGAAGAAAAACCGCGCTAGCATAAGCCAAGGCAACAATAATAGCCGCCTTTATTATCTGAATACTATTAGACTTTACTAACATTCTATATGTTTCGTATAGAATAAATGTTAAAACTCCAATATCTAAAACTGGTCGTAAGTAATTATATACAGTAAAAAAGCCTTCAAAAGATTTCAATTTTAATTTCCTTCTTATGAACTTTGCAAACGCTTATTTTAAACATTTTAATTTAGAATATTATAACCTAAGACTTTCAAAGTATCTATAGTTTCTGCTACATCGTGAACACGGACAAAGGCTGCGCCATTTTGCACAGCAATTAAATCTGCCGCAAGAGTTCCTGCAAGACGCCCTGGGATTTCTTTTTGCGTCATCTGCCCAATGCAAGTCTTTCTGGAAAGAGCCATCAAAACAGGAAAACGCCCATCGCAAAGTTTTCCGCAGTTCTTTATAAGAGAAAGATTCGCCTCAAGATTTTTGCCAAATCCTATTCCAGGATCAACTATGATTTTTTTTGGATTTATGCCACAAGAAACGGCATACTCTGCTCTTTTTTTTAAATAAGAATCAACTTCTCTAAAAGCGTCATCGTAAACAGTGTTTTTTTGCATATTAGAAGGCAAACCCCGTTTGTGCATCAAAACAACTGGAATATTTACGCAAGCGCAGTAAGATGCAATTTCACTGTCATCTTCAAGAGCGCTAATGTCATTTAGGATATCTGCGCCAGCTTCAACAGCGGCCTTTATAACATTCTTTTTTCTTGTATCAACAGAAATGGGAATATCGCTTTCTTTTCTAATTTTTTCTATTAGAGGAATAACACGCTCAATTTCTTCCTGTTCGCTTACATATTCGCTTCCAGGCCTAGAAGATTCTCCGCCAATATCAAGAATGTCAGCTTTCTGGCGAACTAATGACATCGCTCTTTCATAGCCCCCCCTGCTTTGCTCCCAAAATGAATCTGGAGTAGCATTCACAATCCCCATCACAAAAGCCGGCAATTCTGTAGAAATGGTTCTATTAGATAAATCAAAAGTCATTTTATTCCTCAAATTTGTTAGATTTTATTTTTGCAAGAGAAAGAGCCGCAAGTTTTAAATCATCGCAAGTCATGCAGGCTTGCATGCAAACCTGTTCCCTGGTTCCTTGAGAATAAAATTTTGAAGGAAAAGCTTTTACAATCGATTTTTTTATTCCGTTTTCAAGGCACAGACAGTGCAGATATTGAGAAACTCCGCCAACCTCAACCCCATCTTCAACAAAAATTATTCCGTCATACTTCTTGCAAAGCTGTAATAAATATTTTTCATCAATTGGAGTTATAAATCTTAGTGAATAAATATCTGCAAGCACGTACTCCAATGCTAAAGCACGGCTAGCCGTTATACATTCAGAATACATTCCCCCTGTTGTTACGAAAAGTATGCGAGGGGTATTTTTATTCTCTTCAAGGTCAACTGTAAGCGTTGATTCAAAATCGCAAGCCTTGACGAGAACGCCTTTGCCTTCTTCTATAGGAGCAGAAAACTTTATTTGTTCTTTTGGACAAGTCATTTTAGGATAGCGGATAATTATTGCGCCTTCAGAATTTACCGCATACTCAAGACAATATTTTAAATCTTGCGCCGTTGCCGGAGAAAGAATCTTAATTCCAGGAACAGGTCTAAAAAGAGCTATGTCAAACAATCCCTGATGAGTTTCTCCATCTCCAGGGACTGCCCCTGCTCTATCTAGCAAAATTACAACGTGAACGTTCTGCAATGCTATATCGTGAATAACTTGATCCACAGCCCTTTGCATAAATGTTGAATAAATGCATACAAAAGGAAGCATTCCGCCTTCCGCAAGCCCTCCTGCAAAAGTTACTGCATGCTCTTCGGCAATTCCCACATCAAAAAAACGTTCTGGATAGTGGCGGGCAAAACTGTCAAGACCGGTTCCCTTAGACATAGCGGCCGTTATGCAAACAATGTTTTTTCTAACTTGCGCTAAATTCATCAGCTCATTGCTAAAACATTCAGTAAAACTTAAATTGTCAAACTTTTCGACTTTTCCATCTGAAATGCAAAAAGGTCCGATTCCGTGGAAAAGCTCGGGATGATCTTCCGCGGGGCTATACCCTTTTCCTTTTTTAGTAAGAATGTGAACCACAACAGGCTTTTTAAGTTTTTTCACCCGCGTAAAAACATTTTCCAATTCGCGAATATCGTGTCCGTCTAAAGGGCCAACATATTCACAGTCCAAATCTGCAAAAAGATTAGTAGAAAGGACCAAGCCTTTAAAGCTTCTTTTAAATCTTTTAAAAAACTTTAACAAAACTTTGCTTAAAAAAGGAATTTTACTTATAAATCTTTTTAATCCTCTTTTAAAATTTTGATACGGACTTGTTGCAGAAATTCTGCTCAAATACCGGCTTATTGCGCCTGTATTCTGATCAATAGACATTTGATTGTCGTTTAAAACTATAATCAAATTTTTAGAAAGCTGCCCCGCATTTGAAAGAGCTTCCATTGACATTCCGCCAGTCAAAGCTCCATCGCCTATAACTGCAACAACTTTGTTATTTTTTCCCTGCAGTTGCCAGGCGGTAAGCAAACCTAAGGCGCAGGAAATTGAAGTTGAAGAATGGCCTTCGTCAAAAAAATCATGAGGACTTTCGTTTTTCTTTGTAAAACCGCTTAAGCCTCCGTACTGTCGCAAGGTGTAAAAACGTTCATAACGACCTGTAAGCAATTTATGAGCATAGCACTGATGGCTAACATCCCAAACAATCGCATCATTTGGACTGTCAAAGACTCGATGAAGAGCTATGGTAAGTTCAACAACTCCTAAATTGCTCGCAAGATGCCCGCCATTGTGACCTACAACTTCAATTATTGTACGCCGGATTTCATCTGCAAGCTCTGCAAGCTGCTGATAAGAAAGAGTTTTTATATCTGCTGGAGATTTTATATTAGGAAGTAACGTAAACAACTCCAATTTTTGTAAAAATTATAAAAAAAAAAGACCGGGTAATTTTTCAACCACCCCGGTCTGAATAAACAATGTACAAAGTCAAACTGAATAACAGTTTTTACTTTGCCTTATGTCTATTTCTTCTAAGCATCTTCTTACGCTTATGTGTCGCCATCTTCTGGCGTTTTCGTTTCTTTCCACAAGGCACGATGGCACCCCTCTACTAGTAAAGTGATATTCATTATCTATTAAAATTAAAATGAAGTCAATAGTATTCAAATAATTTCACGAACTATTCCACAGAAAACTTTTTAAGCAAAAGCTGCTCAACTTTGCAGGCAATTTCATCTTCGCTTTCTGAATCAATATGAATTCTTATAGCATGTGGAATATCTTTCATATAAGTGTATTGCTTTTTAGCATACTTTCTACTATCTTTTTGAATCTGTTTTTTTATTAGCTCAATACCTTCTGAAGTTGAAAAATCATTTTCAAACCATTCCCTGTAACCAATGGCTTGCATTCCAGGCATATCTGAAGTCGCCCCGTTTTTTATAAGCTGCTCAACTTCTGTCTGCAAGCCCATTTCAAACATCTTGTCCACTCGCTCATTTATGCGCTTAAAAAGCTCTTCACGATTTCGCTCTAAAATTATTGTAAGAAAGTCAAAAGAATCTCTCAGCTTGTTTTCTAAAGGAAATGAACTTCTAGGCTTTCCTGTAAGACGAAAAACTTCAAGAGCGCGCAAAATTCTATACTCATCGTTTTTATTAATTTTATCAGCACTTACAGAATCAACTTTTTTTAATTCGCAATACATATATTCAATTCCTTTTTCTATGCATTCATTTTTTAACTGATTGCGAATTACTGCATTTGATTCTGGAGTCTGAGGCAAGCCTAAAAGAAAGCTTCTTATATAGAAACCAGTTCCGCCAGCCACAATAGGAATTTTTTTTCCAGACCAAATATTTTTGCACAGCTCATCGGCAGATGAAATAAAATCCGCAACAGTGAACTGAGTCTTACAGTCGCAAATATCAACAAGGTGATGCTTCAATAAGTTTTTTTCTTTCAACGAAGGTTTTGCAGTCCCTATATCAAGCCCCTTATAAACTTGCATTGAGTCTGCGCTTATAAGTTCTCCTCTGCCTTTAAAAAACGAAAGACTGCTTTTGCCAAAAAGATTTAAGGCAAGAGCAGTCTTTCCTGTAGCAGTAGGTGCAAAGACAACAACTACAGGAATCTTTGCATTAACTACATTTTCATTTATCATTTAATTTTTCTGATTTTCAATTCTATATGTTACTTTGTTGCAGAAAAGTTGTCTTGCAGCTACAGAAACAGCTTTTCCTGCATTTCTTTCGACTTCAAAATCCTTTATTTTAGCCAACTGATAAGCACGGCGACTTGCTGCAACTGTTATTTCATAAATATTACCTTCAAAACTTGCAAGCTCTTTTAAAGGAAAAATTGTTTCCATATTCAAAATACCTCATAAAATTTAAGCTTATTGGAATTCAAAAAAACGCAAAGGCGAATATTTAGAATACCTATATTTATCTTTATAATATATTGGTTTATAAAGAAAATTGCAACTACTTGCAAGCTAGATTGCTATTCACTAGACCAAAAGCTCTTAACACTAACAATTCTGCTAATGCCTACTGTAATGTATATGATTTTTGTGATATAATCAAAGCATGTCAAAAAGCCTTACTATGCAAGCAACAATAATTTCTGTAAAACAAACAGGCGATAACTTTTCAACAGCAACTCTTTTAAGCAAAACTGAAGGAATTATTTACGCAACGCTATATGGAGGTCCAAAAAGCAAACTGAAGTCGCTTGTTTCTGCCTGGAACACAGGAATAGCCTACCTTTCTTATTCAAAAAATAGCACTAATTTTAAGATTTCAGACTTTGACGTAAAAAAATATCACCTTTCGTTTAGAGAAAGCATTGAAAAAAATTGCGCTGCTTGCATTGCTGCTGAAATTGCCATAAAAACAAAGTGCGCAGGAAACAGCAGTGTTTTCTGGAATCTTTTCAGCGGCTTTATAGATGGTCTAGAATACTGCAATACCGCAGAGCAATGTTCTGTAGGTCTTTTGCGTTTTTTTTGGCGCTATCTTGAACTAGCAGGTATTAGACCTGATGCAACAAAGTGCGCATCTTGTGAACAAAGTTTTTTAACTAGTAAAAACGATATTCATAAGGTATCATATAGTTTAGAAGGCGCGTTTTACAATCCTATAGAAAACTGCTTTTTCTGTTCAGATTGTTCAAAAGAAAAAATGCCTTTTTTTCTGAATTCGCAAGCAATAGAGTACCTTGCAAACCTTTCTATTCTTAATCCAAAAGAAGCAAGGGTTCTTCCCCTGACAAAAGAAAGCGCAGGTCAAATAAAAGAGCTTCTATTCTATTTAATAGAATCTGCTTGCGGAACACAATTAAAATCAATCGAAACAGGAATGGGAATTTTATGAGAGCAACAGACATAATCACAAAAAAAAGAGGAACATATGCATACTCTGAAGATGGCAGCCGTACACTTTTAGAAAGCACAACTCTTAGCGCAGAAGAAATAAAATTTATAGTTAGAGGCTATGTAGACGGAACTATTCCAGATTATCAGATTGCAGCCTTTCTTATGGCAGTTTATTTTAATGGAATGACATTCGAAGAAACCAGCGCGCTTACGGAAAGCATGCTGCATTCTGGGCAAACCATAAACCTTCACGGCTATGAAGATATTGGACTTACAGGACCATTTGTTGACAAACATTCTACAGGTGGCGTTGGAGACAAAATTTCGCTGCCCCTTGCGCCTATAGTTGCCGCATGCGGTATTCAAGATCCCATGATGAGCGGAAGAGCTCTTGGCCACACAGGCGGAACTTTAGACAAGCTTGAATCGATAAACGGCTACAATGTAAATATGAGCGTAGAAAACTTTAGAAAGTTAATTGCAAGCACAGGTTTTGCAATGACTGGGCAGACTAAAGAAATTGTTCCTGCTGACAGACTTCTCTATTCTCTTAGGGACGTAACTGGAACAGTTGAATCTATTCCTCTTATAACAGCAAGCATTTTAAGCAAAAAAGTTGCCGAAGGAGCAGACTCTTTTGTGTTCGACGTAAAATGTGGTTCGGGAGCATTTATGAAAAATCTAAAAGATGCGGAACTTCTAGCATCTTCGCTCGTAAAAACTGCAAAGCAAATGAATAAAAACGCCCATGCCCTTATAACCGACATGAACACACCTTTAGGCAAGAAAATAGGCAATTTCTTAGAAATTGAAGAAACTGTTGACTGCCTAAAAGGACAAGGTCCTAAAGATGTAATGGAAGAAACCTTTGCGCTCGCTGCGCAGATGATTTTATTAGGAAAAAAGGCTCAGTCAAAAGAAGATGCAAAAAAAATGGCAGAACAAGCCGTATCTTCTGGAAAAGCATATGAACTTTTTATGGAAAATGTTCTAAATCAGGGTGGAAATCCAAAAGAACTTGAAAACCAATTGGGAAAAAGACGTTCTAAATACAAAACAGAACTTTATGCCCAGCAGGACGGCTATATTTTTATAGAAGCATACAAAACAGGAATGGCAGGAGTAACTCTTGGAGTGGGACGAAACAAGACCACAGACAAAGTTTGCGCCGAAGCGGGAATCATCCTCAATAAAGTTTCCGGAGATTACACTAAAAAAGGTGAACTCTTGATGGAAATCTATGGCAAAAATCAAGAATGTTTGGAATCTGCAAAAGCTCAACTTCAAAATGCAGTTTCGTATTCAGAAAATGAATGTCAAAAACGCAGCTTAATTTTAAAAACTATTGAATAAGTTAGGAAAATAAAGTGAAAAAATATAATAAAAAAAATATTTCTAGACAAGAAATTATTGCTCTTCATGAAAAGTATGGACTTTCGCCCTTAGAAGCCTCAATTTTTACTAGAAGAGGAATTACAAGCGGTTCAGATATAATGTATTACCTTGAAAATGATTTAAGATTTATGCATGAACCATTTTTATTTAAAAACATGGAAGATGCTGTAGACAGAATTACAGGAGCCCTTGAGGAAAAAGAAAAAGTCCTAATTTTTGGAGACAGAGACGTTGATGGAATTACTAGCACTGCCATTCTTTACAACTGCTTAAAAACTGCAGGCATGGATGTCCAGTGGCGGCTTCCTATTGGAGAGGATTCTTACGGACTTTCTGAAAACGCAATAAACGATTTTGCAAAAGATTACGGTTCTTTAATAATTACTGTAGATTGCGGAATTTCTAACAGCAAGGAAATAGAATACGCAAATTCTCTTGGAATTGATGTAATTGTTACAGACCACCACAATCCTCCAGAAAATTTAATAAACAATTCAATTATTATTGACCCTAAAACAGAAGATTCTGGCTATCCTTTTAAAGATATTTCCGGAGCGGCGGTAGCGTTTAAACTTGTAAGCGCGCTTAGATTTTCAAAAACCGACTTTTATGCGCAAGATATTTGCCTTCTTAATGCTCAAAAAAATGATGACAACTCTATTGAGCTAAGCTGCATAAAAACTAGAAATCTTGTAAAAAAGCAGACATTTGCAAAAACTTTTTCAACCTACCCTATTTCCGTTTACGACACAAAGTTGCCGGATTTTCTTAAAAACCAACAAATTTTTGTTTGGAATGAAAATGCTGTAAAAGAAAATCTAAAAGAACTTTTTGGCAATGGCGTAGATTTTCAAATGCTTGACATTCAAAAGGAAATTGAAAAAATCATTCCACAAGTAAGGGGAAAATCTTTGAAGCAAGTAAAAGGTCTTTCAAAACTTGCAAAGTATTCTTCAGAGCCTACTACAGAAATCGAAGGATTTTTTAATATTTTTGTAACTTGGATTCACAAAAAACAAGAAGAAATGTTACCAAAGCATTTAAGCAACGCTTTGCAAGACCTGCAGCTTGTAGGAATCGCAGCGCTTGCAGACATAATGCCTATGAAAGACGAAAATAGAATATTTGTAAAAACCTGTCTTTCACAAATTAATCAGAAAAAAACTAGAAAGGGAATTGCAGAACTAATTGCAAGAATGGAGTTTTCTGGCAAAACAATTTCTTCAACAGAACTTTCCTGGAAATTAATTCCACTATTGAACGCTTCAGGAAGAATGGGTCAGTCAAATCTTTCCTTAGAGCTCCTTATAAACGAAGACGCTTCCGAAAGAAACAAACTCGCGCAACATATAACAGAATTGAACAACCAGCGCAAACAGTTTGTAAGCGATGCAGAATTTTACACAACAAATCAGGCTAAAGAAAATCTTGAAAAGTTTCATAAAAATTTGTGCATTGTAATCGATGAAAAAATTAATCGCGGTGTTACAGGAATTTTAGCAGCAAGAATAATGCAAAAATACAGTGTACCTACAATCGTTATAACATTTTCAGAGGATAAAACCATTGCGGTTGGTTCCATGAGGAGCTGCAGAGGATTGATTGCAACTGATTTTCTAGATTCATTTGGCGACTTTTTTATAAATCACGGCGGGCACAATTGCGCGGCAGGATTTAGTTTTAACTCAAAAGATTTAGAAAACTTTGAAAAAAAAGCCGAAGAAATAAGCAGAAGCATAAAATTAGAACAAGAAAATGATTCTGTTGAAATAGATGCGGAGCTTCCTGTAGAACACATAACTCCAAACATTCTTGAACTCGTGGCGAAATTTGAACCAGTCGGAGAAGAAAACCCGGAACTAACTTTTATAAGCAAAAACTTAAAAATTCAAGATGCAGTTATTGTTGGAAAATCTGAACGCCAGCACTTAAAGCTTACATTTGATTGTGGAAAATATAAATTTCCTGCAATGTTTTGGGGAGAATCAGAACGATTAAACAGAGATTTTTCAAAGGGAGATAACATTTCAGTTATTTACACAATAGGCAAAAATTCATTCAATGGAATAACAACTCCACAGATGATAATAATAGATGCAGAAAAAAATTAACTACAAACTTAATTTTTACTTATTTTATGGAAGGAAAAAATGTTAAATAAATTTTTTTTAAGAAAAAGTTTTTCAATACTCTCGATATTCGTGTTTATAAGCGCAATGAATATGCATGCGGCAACTTTAAATTTTCAGGCAGAAGGATTCAGCGGTTCTGTATTCTACAATGAAAAAGCAAGACCTGGCGAAGCAGTTTTTGCAAGAATAAAAATGAAAATTGCAAGAAGCTATAAGAAAAAGAACGGTCCAGAAGTTCAAGCCACTATGCTGCTTTATAAAAACAATAAAAAAATTGACTCTTCGCAGTTTTACTTTTTAAATGTAAAAAATAAAAAACAACTTAATCCTGAACTTCTTACAGGAATCCCGCTTTCAACTTGGCTTTCTGCAGATGACAGCTACTCTTTGAAAATCGTTTTTGAAGCAGGTTCCGGTGTTCCGAATGAAATTCAGTTGCCATTTCAACTTGAAGACGTAACTTTCGAAAAAGAAGTGTTAAATTTAGATGAAAAAAATTCCATGATAAAACAAGATATCGGTCCAGAAAGGCTTGCTCAAATTGAAAAACTAAACACGATTCTTGAAACTATAATGCCGCAAGACATTTATTCGCTAAAACCATTTATAAAACCAATAAATTCAGAGCGAAAAACAGCTAACTTTGGAGACAGACGTGTATACACATTTACAAATGGAAAATCCACAACAAGCCTCCACTACGGAAACGATTATGGAGTTCCTGAAGGAACTGATGTTCTTGCATGCGCAGAAGGCCGGGTCGTTATGGCAGAATTTAGAATTTCAACTGGCTGGAGCGTTGTTATAGAACATTTGCCAGGTCTTTACAGCCTTTACTATCACATGAGTTCAATAAATGTGAATGAAAATGATTTTGTAAAACCTGAACAAAAAATTGGACTTTCAGGTTCCACAGGACTTGCAACAGGACCCCATCTTCATTGGGAAGTCAGGTTAAATTTAGCCGCTGTAAAACCAGAATTCTTTATGCAAGATTTTACTTTTAACGGAATTCAAGATTAGCAAAATTTTCTTCTTCCAAATAAAAAGAACCATTTTTTATATAAATTCCATAAGTTTTACCGCCTTCACATTCATGAAGGCGTAGCGTTTCTTTTTTTGAAAAGAATAAAGAAACAAAAATAAAAGGATTCAAAGAAAAATCTGCTATTTTAAAAAGTTTTTTTTGAAGCTGCAACGGCTGAACAAGCAAGCATCGATTAAAATCAATATAATATTTGCTTAAATTTGAACCAATTTTCTTTAGCTTAAAATCACTTTTAGAATCTTTAGAAATTGAAGTAATGCCGTAAACATCTAGCGGAAAATAAAATACAGAATTGGAAAGTTCTGTCCTTATAAAATCTACTGCCAAAAAATTGCCATTCCAAGATCGCTCAATTACGGCAATTTCAGTTCCAGCGCTATCAAGCACAGCAACATTTGCACTTACAGTATTAGTTCCTATTTCTTCTGAATTTCCAAAAAAACGAATTCTAAGGATTTCATCTCCTTCCATTGAAATATTTTTTGAGCTTAAGATGCAATCCACAAAAGACAATATATTAAACAAACAAAATGCTGCAACCAAAAATAAAATGATTTTTACAAAAAAAACTTTTGACTTGCTTTTATTCATAAAAATTACTGCCCTATCAACTTGAAAAAAGCGCTTTCATCGATTACGGGAATTCCTAGTTCTACAGCTTTTTTATTTTTAGATGATCCAGAAGCAGGATTGTTAGTTACAAGATAAGAAAGATCTTTTGTAACAGAAGACTTGCATATTCCTCCTAAGGATTTTACAATCTTTTCCGCCTCAGAACGCTTCATTCTTACAAGTTCACCTGTAAAGCAAAAAGACTTTCCATTTAGCAAACCTTCTGCAGATTTTTCGATTGTTATTGTGTTCAGCGCAAGTTTTTCCATTTCCTCTCGATTTTCGGCAAAACCTTCTACAACGATTTTCGCCATTACTTGAGCAAAACCATATACTTTAGCAATCTGTTCTTCTGTAAGCGAAAGCAATTTTTCTAAAGTGTTATAGCCTGCCGCAACCAGCTTTTCAACTGTTGTTTCGCCAATGCCTTCAATATCAAAGCCTGCCACAAAAGTCGCAAGAGACATTCTTCTATGATTTTGAATAGATTTTAAAACTTTTTCCGCTCCTAAAGATTTTTTTTCTTTAGCAACACTTTCTTCGTTCAAAAAAAATGGTATTAAATCTTCAAGACTAAGAGCATAAATATCAGATATGCTGCGAATTTTTCCATTTGAACAAAGATTCATTATTAGCGTAGAACCTAAATCCCTAATATCTACAACTTGAACCCATTTCATAACTTGGTGAACTACCCTTTTAGGACAGTTTTTATTTGGACAAAAGAGTCTTGAACCTTCATCTATAAGCTCAGTCCCGCAAGTTTCGCAAACATGAGGCATTTCAATCTCAGTTTCAACTGAATTCTTTAAGTGAATTGCTGATTCTATTTTTGGAATTATTTCGCCACGCTTTACAACTACAACCTTGCAGCCAATTTTTACGCCTAAATTTCGCATTGTGTCAGGATTTGCAAGACTAGCCCGCTGTACAGTAGTTCCATTTAACGATACTTCGTCAAAAATGGCTACAGGCGTATATGTTCCACCGTTTATGCTCCATTCAACCCCTCTTAAAGTAGAAACAGCTTCTTCCAGGCTAAATTTAAAAGCTATCTGGTGGTCAGGTCTTGCTCTTGAAGCATCTAAAAGATTTATCGTTCTTTCTTTTATAACAAGACCGTCAATATCATAGTCAAGATTTTTTCTTAAATCCATGACTTGGGCACGATAATCTATAACATCTTGCGCAGAGCGGCATATATTTAGCACAACTGTATTGAATCCAAGTTTTTTTAGCCATTCTATTTTCTGCTCTTCATCATTAAATGGAGATTTTCCTTCTGTGCAAAGAGCGTCATAAGCTATGAGCGTTAGATTTTCACTTCCTTCGCCATCTTTTCGCTTCATTATGCCATTAGCCGCATTTCTGCAATTAGCTTTGTCAGAATATTTTTGATTATGAACACTTCTTTTCATTATAACTTCGCCACGAATACCACCCGTAAAGTCGCAAGAAGAATTCTCATAAGAAAGATTTTTTATTACGCCTTGCATTTTTATAGCATTTGCGGTTACGTCGTCGCCTACAGAACCATCTCCACGAGTAACAGCCTTTTGGAGTTTTCCATGAACATACTGAAGTTCAAGCGAAGCTCCGTCCAATTTGTATTCAACAAGATATTCTGAATAGACATGTTTTTGCGCCCAAGATAAAAACTGCTCTGGATTTGCGGCTTTTTCCTGGCTTCCCATTGGCATTACATGATGAACTTTTGCAAAATTACCAGAATCTGCTCCTATTTTTTGAAACAGCAAATTATCAGGATCAAGATTTTTCAGTTCATCCCAAAGCGAATCGAATTCTTGATCGCTTATTTGAGCTTCCCCATTATAATAAGAATCCTGATATTTTTTTATAAGGCTTTCAAGTTCTGAAATACGTATTTTTTTTTTATTTTCATCGATTGCAGATTGCACGTCAAATAAATCGTCCATCATATCCTCTAAAACTAAAATCTTGGCCTGCTATTCCTTTTCAAAATAAAGCTCACTTATAGTTCTGTCCTGTTCAAGTCCTTTTTTTTCAAATTTTGTTTCTGGGCGCCAATTCTGATGCGGAGCAAAAGATTCATACTTATTTTTGAGTCCAGGTGTTTTAGAAAGCTCTTCTAGCGCAGACTCTGCATACTCTTGCCAATCTGTTACAAAATATAAATAACCGCCTGGAGCCAATTTTGAAGCAAGCAAATCTGTGCGAGGACGTTGAATCAATCGCCTTTTGTGATGTTTTTTCTTTTGCCACGGATCCGGAAAAAAAATATGCAACCCGTCAACAGAACCGTCAACAACCATCTGCTGCAAAACTTCTATGGCATCGTGTTCAATTATATAGATATTTTTTAAATTTCGTTTTTTTATTTCACCTAAAAGCCGTCCTACGCCGGGCCGATGAACTTCTATTCCCACATAATTTATGTCAGGATTTTTTTCTGCAATAATTGCTGTTGCAGCTCCCATTCCAAAACCAATCTCTACAATAACTGGATTTGTATTGCCAAAAATATCAAGAAAGTTGAGCTTTTTATTTTCAAAAGGTATGCACCAAACAGGTGACAACTCCTCGTAGTCCCGCTCCTGTGCTCCAGTCATTCTTCCAGCTCTTAAAACATAAGTTTTTACAACTCTGTAAAAAGGGTTATTCCCCCCTGCTTCTCCGTCGTTTTCGTTGTGTTGATTTTCCAATTTTTCCATATATCCCTTATAATAAAATTATTTATTTCAGATTTAAAATTTTTTTTTATTAACAGGAGGAAGCAAAAAAATTACTCCTCCAGAAAAAATCTCATAGCACGTCCTATAATACGCTGCTTTAGAATTTAGAGAAAACACATCTTCGTCAGTTTTCCAGGAACTATTTTTTTCACCATAGTATAACAAAATATCTGAAGAATCATAAATAGCAATTTTTTCATTATAATCTTCTGTTAGCAATGTTTTTATTTTTGTAGAAAGAACATTTTTGTACATTTCAGTATCAAAGACTGAAAAAACAGTTTGCACTTCCCTGCCTTCTGCATCTGAATACTTTAAATCGTAAAGTCCAAAAGGAATTGCATCATTATTTGCCAAAGCAAGGTTAGAACTTCCCGCCCATTGAGTAGAATTAGAAGAAATAAGTTCTGGCGATGTATCAATCCAAGTATAATTATTTTTTTTACAAGTAACAGAAATAAAGTCAACCCGGCGAGCATCAGAGCCAGTTTCCACAAAAACAGAAAGTCTTGGAACTGCAAAAGATGAGTCGTCTTTAAAATCAAAAACAACAGATGAAGTTACAGAAAGAATTTCTGGTTCAGAATTTTCGCAAGAAATTAGAAAAAAAGAAACAAAAAGAAGCAATAAAAATTGAAAAATACTTATTTTGTTTTTAAAGGAACTATTAGGCATATCAAAAGTTAAAAATCAGATTTATGACTGTAAGGTCACTAGAGGTAAATTGATTTACTAAAGATTCAAACTTTACATCAACCTTCTTGCAAGCTTCATCAAGGTAAGAAAGATAGTACAAACCAAGATCAGTACCTTCCTGGCCATCAGGAATTTCCCGATAAAAATCGATTAAAGTTTTTTTGTTTGTATCAGCAGTTGCCTTTGTTTCTATGCTTTCTTTTACTTCTTGAAATTCATCATCTTTGTTGTAAAGAGTAATTTGCAAGCGTCCCTGCTTTCCTATAGAAGTAGAACCACCTCCAAGTTTCCAAGAAACAGAAACTAAAACGTGATTTTTTTGCAATTCCCTTACAATTTTTTGCCTCACTTCAGGATCTACCACAAGAGAATTTATGTCGTCAACATTAGGATACATATGCTTTGCTTCTTTACGAATATTGGCATTTTCGCTATTTAATGCAAGCTCCATAACCATAACCGAAATATATTCTGCAACACGGGACTTTTCCATATACTCTGAAAGCAGATTCCGAACTTTCATTATCATTTCATCAAAACCGTTTACACTTTTAAAAAGCGTAAGGACGTACCAATTCATAAGACTCATGCGATTCATAAATTTTTCAGTCATGAGCATATAAATATTTTTTTCTTCAATAGAATAATCTTTGTTATCTCGAATGGCAGCCCATACAGGTTCAAGAATTTCATTACGAATATTGCAAATTACTTCATCTTTGTTAGAAAGAACGAGACGAAGCTGTTTTTCACTCATTTTTGTTTTTTCGTCAATTAAATGAGCAGGATTTGCACGGTTATGCTTACGAACACATTCGCACTGAATTATAGATGCATAAATTTCTCTATCAAACTGCTTGTACAAAAGCGAATATACAATAATTTTTGAAAGATCCATTACTTCTTGCCTGCTCGAAACAAACTCAGGCATCGACATTTCAATCTTAGAAATATAGTCGAGAAGCAACATATTTTGAATAGACTGAGGAGAAAACTTATTTAGGGAAATTCCATATTCATCAATATTGTCTGCAAGACGAATTCTTAGCAAACGTTTATTATGGCTTATAAAGTTAGATGCTCCGTTCTCAGTTAAAATAACTTTTAGAGGAAGTTCAAGCATTAATTTCTTACCAGATGCACACATGCTATATTCGATCTCCCATATTTCTTAATAAACTTTTTTTAGCAAAGTGGATTCTATTATAATCAATGGCACTTGCAATGTAAACTATTAATATTATAAACTAAAAACATGAAGAAAAACAGTTTTTTTTTCATGTTTTTAATTATTTTTCTCTTTTTTTGCAATAAGATTTCTTCGGAAAATAACTTCAATATCAATACAAATAATTTTAAAACTGGATTTGAACAGTGCGAAATTTTAGCAAGCTTTATAGAAAAATTAGGATATCCATACAAACGACAAAATTTAATTTACAACGAAGAAGAAACTTTTCCATACAATATTGAAATAAATTTTAATAAAGAAGATAAAAATCAAAAATCATTTTCAAAAAATCAGTACTCTTCCGCACCTAAAACTATAGCTTTTATAATAAAAACAGAAGACGCATTAATTAATCTAAACTTTGCAGGGCAGCTAATAGAGCATTTAGAAAAAGAAATTAGCAATGAAAACGTTAAACTTGTTTTTACTTACGGAGATGAACCGTTCAAAGAGCTTCCAATTTTTGCAAGAGGAAGCCAAATTTTTGCACAGTCAATTTTTGAAGAAGATTCTATTTGTGCAATCTGCGTGCGGTTTTCAAACAATAAAACAAGTTTGATTCCTGGAAGTGGAAAAAACTGTTCGCCGTCATGGCTTGTAAAACTTATTTCCTTATCCTTTTTTAAAAACAACATTCCATACAACATCAAAGGCACAGTTTCTAGTTCTTTATACAGAATAAATATTCTAAAAAGTGATATAAGAACAGCAGACTTTTTAAGGCAAGAAATTCCAGCAGCAGGAATAGAGTTATTCTTACCTTCCAAAAACGAAAATTTTCTAAATGAACTAGACTTTTTTACATATATCGTAAAAAATTTTAATAGTTTTGCCAGCGAACAATGGGACCAGCATTGCAATCCTTTAAAAATTGGAAATTTTACATACATTTTAAGCGAAAAGCTTTCTGTAATTCTTCTTATTTTTGTTGCGTTTATAAGTTTATTTATACTTTGCGAATTTTCTTTTATAACTAAAAACCCTATAAAACAGGAAATTGTTAAAGACATTCAAAAAATTTGGTATATAATTCCGTTAGCAGTTTTGGTTACAGTTTTTTCTTTATTTTTAGGACAAGGAATTGTCTGGATTTTGTCAAAATTCATAAGTTTTGACATTTACACAAAAATTGCAATAAAACTTGTAATTGGCTTTGCAATAACATCATTTGCCTATCTTCCATTTTTTAAGCAAAAAACATCTCACTATCAAAATTCTTACTCTTATATAACAACGCTTAGCACTGTTATAAATATATTTTTATTCACCTGCGTAGATATTTCTTTATTTTATCTTTTTACAATTGAATATTTAATTGTTTACCTTTTTAGACCGTTTAAAAAAACTTGGCTTTTATCGCTTGAGTTTATTATTATGGGAGCACCATTTGCTCCTTATATTTACGAAATAATAAAGTATGGCAACTTGCAAGCTGTTGAACAAATAGCCTACAGTTCATTTGCAATAAATATTTTTACTGCAGCAGTTTTTGTGCCGTTTGAAATACAATGGTTTAGAATTCTTTCAGGCTTAAATGATTTTTGGAAAAAAACTTCTATTTCTGCAAGAAAATTCTTAATTCAAAATGTAATCGCCGTAGCATCTGCTATATTAATCTTTTTAGCAATCATGATTACTGTAACAAATTCAATTCCTCAAAAATATAAGAATAAAAGAACAGAAGAACAAGTGCCTTTAGAAGAAAACTATTCAGAAACAATTTCGCTAACTTATTCTGACAAAGAATACTTTAGCGAAACGGAGAGAACTTTAAAAATAAATCTTACAGGAAACGTTCAGGCAATTGTCGTAACTGTAAAAGGCAGCAGCCAAAATTCAATCATATACTCTGACAGTCCATTTGTAAGCAACAAAAACAACTTCAGCGACACTTTTATAATTCCGCAAAGACCTCCAAAAAGCATGCATTTTAATTATATTTGCGAGCCTTCTGACGATTCAACGATTTTAGCAACTGCCTACTACATTAAAAAAGCTGCTAATGAGCCTGAAAAAATATTATACAAGACACAAGAGCTTTCTATCAAAAAAAAGACGGAGCAAGAATGAAAGAAAAGTATTTTATTCATGTAGATATGGACGCTTTTTTTGCCTCTGTAGAACAATTAGACCACCCTGAATGGAAAGGAAAACCTGTAATAGTCGGAGGTTTGCCAGGCGAGCGAAGAAGCGTTGTTTCTACGGCATCTTACGAAGCTAGGAAATTTGGAGTCCATTCTGCAATGCCAACTTTCCAAGCGTATAAGCTATGTCCGCAAGGAATATTTACACATGGAAACTACCATCGATACTCACAAATATCATCTTTTGTGATGGAAATTTTAAAGCAATACACTCCAGATGTTACACAGCTTTCAATTGATGAAGCCAGCATGGATATTACAGGAACTCAAATGCTATTTGGGACCCCCCAAAATCTTGCGCTTAAAATAAAAGCTGAAATTTTTGAAAAAACTGGACTAACCGTTTCTGTGGGGCTTGCTTCAAGCGCTTATCTTGCAAAACTTTGCTCAGAAGTAAACAAGCCAAATGGTTTTTTCTGGATAAAACCAGGCGAAGAAGAGAATTTCATGCTAAATTTGCCGCTTTCCAAAATTTGGGGAATTGGAAAAAAGACTCTCGAAAAAATCAAAAAAGCAGGATTTCGCTCTTCCAAAGAACTTCACGACAAACCTCTGAACTATCTAAAAACTATTTTTGGAGATGGAACTGGAACATTTTTGTACAACACGTTGCGAGGGATTCCTTTGGAAAGTCCAAAACAAAGCAGCCATTCCATAAGCGCAGAAACAACATTTGAATACGACTTATGCGATGTTTATAGCGGAGAAACAGCAATTTTAGAACTTTGCCACACGATAATGTTTCGCCTTTTAAAAGAAAAATCTTACAGCAAAACTGTCATGCTAAAATTACGATACGACGATTTTACAACTTTTACTGCACAAAGCACAGAACAAGAATATATTACAAGCGTAGACGATTTATATCGCAGAACTTGTTCGCTTTTTGAAAAAAAATATGAAAACGGCAGAGGAATAAGGCTTCTTGGCGTAGGCGTTGAAAATGTAGAAAAAGAAATGTCTGCAAAACAAGAAGTTCTATTTGATTTTGGAGAAAAAAAAAGACAAGCAGTAGAAAACGCCATCTTTAATCTAACAAGCAAACATCCAGAAATAAAAATCAAAAAAGCACGGCTTGTTTCTACTGAAAAAGACTAAATAGCCCAAATGTCGAGTTTTTTGCAAATTGTGAAAAAAAATGCTTTCAGCGAATTTACAATTTGCTGCAGATGATTGCGCTCGCACTTCGTTTGAATTGGTTGGGGTTGCTATGCGACATTAATTGCTCTTATCGCACAAAATCTTCACAAATTGCAACTTCGCCTGCGCTTTTTGTTTATCTTTCTAAAAGCTCGCCGTTTGGGATAAATATTTAATTCTATTCAAGAGGGGCAAAATAGCCTGTTTCATCACGACCGCTTCTATTCATAAGGTAAGACTCCACTTCTATAGGAAGAAAAGCTTCACCAAAATTAGTGTTCATTGCCGAAACAAAACTAAAAGAATAGATTCCTGTAGGAATATTTAAAAGCTCTTTTACAACCAAAGAAAGCCCTTCAGGTCTAAATACATAGTATTCTTTTCCAGACGTCCGTTGAAGTATAAAGCTCAATTCTTCATCGCAAGCTTTCTGCGTAACCATAACAGAAGAGCAATTTATATCATTGTTATTCAAATAGGAAACCGTATCTGTAAGACTATATTTATCAAATGCAGAAAGTCCTATTTTTCCAGCAGAAATTATTATAATCGATTTTTTTAATCCAGAAGAAACCAAATCATTTGCCGCAAGTCTGAATGCCAAATCTAAAGAAACAGAATCTGAAACAGGATTTTTAAGACCTTCACTGCTAAACTTTTTGGCTCCATCGGCTTTTCCTTTATATTCAAGAACCGGAAGTTTTCCAGCAGTAACAATTCTTAAAGTACCTTTTCCGCCAAAGAAACCGCTCATTGACTGGGCAATTTCTTGAACAGCAATATCTACTTGCTCAGAATTTTCATAAGTCTCTTTGCTTCTATCAATTATAATAGTTATATCAGCATAATCGGAATTATAAGAAGCTCCTAAAAATTTTAGCTTAGAAACAGGACGCTTGTCCTCCGTGATATAAAAATTATTTTCTTTTAGCCCCACTATTGGATTTCTATATCTATTTTCAACCTTTACATCTAATCTTACTTCTGGAAACCTGCTAGCATCAAGCCTATCTACCTGAACAAAAAGTCCGCCCACAAGTTCAGAGACCTTAGTCATAACATAAACTTCATTTGATTTTACATCTGTTACCAGAATATTTCCATTTACATCAGGAACAGCACTTGTAAGCCGGTCTGGAGCATTGCCAGTTGTAATATTTGTATAAGCGCTGCCAGAATCCGTATCTACGGTAACAACTTTATTTGAATCGCATACAATAAGATATTTTCCCCAAACTTTTAATGATTCAGGATGATTAAAGGTCTTGTCTTCGCACAATTTTTTTACAAAATTGCCTGCCTGATCAAACTGGTATATGCATCCCGATATTTCATCTGCAACAAAAACATAATCATTTACAACAGCTATTCCTGTAGGACCTTTTAATCCTTCAAAATTTGATTCTTTTCTATTTCCAAAAACAAAAAGACCATTTCCTTCATTGTCAAAAACAGAAATCCGGCTATTTCCATAGTCGCTTACATAAATATTTCCCCTAGAATCTTGCGCTGCATATTGAGGGCCAACTAACTGGCCTACGTTGCGGCCTTTTGAGCCAAAATACTTTAAGAACTTTCCTTTTTCCGAAAAAACAGAAAGCCTGTCTCCAGCGCTTTCGCTAACGAGCAATCTTCCATCGCTCAATCTGATTATATCTATGGGGCGGTCAAAACCGTTTAGAGGACCTGTCAACCTGTTTAAAACAGTTCCATTAACGTCCATCAGAACAAGATCGTTAGAACCGTACGAAAGAATCCAGCAAGTTCCATTGCTATTAGGCAAGACAGAAATAGGTCCGCTAAAAACTAGATTTCCATTGAAATTTCCAGAAAAAACACCTGCTTCAGAATAACGAACCTGCTCATCTGCGGATTCTGACAAAATTCTTCGCTCTCTAACAATTTCTATTCTATTTTGAAGAAGCAATCCTCCATATCCAGAATCAGCGGCTCTATTCCAGCTCTGCAAGGCTACTCCTTCCATTCCAGAGCGGTAGTAAGCTTTTCCAAGCCAGTCAAGAATAAGATTGTCTTCGGGAAGATATGAAAGAGATTTTTCAAATTCCATTACAGCATCGTTGAAAGAGCCTCTGTAAAAAGCTTGCACTCCTCGCCTAAACTCTTGTGCAGCAAAGCCTTCTTCTGCAGTTCTAACTTCTCCAGAAGCGAACAAGCCGGCGGATGCTGTCTGCGCAAAAATAATAGAACTAACTAAAAGAAGAAAAACAAACGAAAAAAACTTTTTTAAGCAATTCATTTTTCAACTCCAACAGAGGAAACTATTCTAATATGTTCTGCAATTTCTTCGCTATCGCCATCAATTTGTTCAGCCATTTCAAGATACTTTTTTGCATCTGAATAAAGACCTAGCTTATAATAAACCCATCCTAAAGAATCTAAGCACGCCGCAGAGTTAGGACTTGCTTGAGCCGCCTTTTTGCAGCAACTAAGAGCTTTTGCAAGCTCTTTATCTTCGCAGGCGAGAACGTAACCAAGACCGTTCAGTGCTGTAATATTTTCGCTGTCGATTTCCAAAGACTTAGAATAGTATTCAAGGCACTTTTCAACATCGCTCTGCTCCCAAGCCACATAAGCAAGAGCGGCGTACACAGAAGCCGGTTTATAGCCACTTTCAAGGAGCTTTCCAAGTTCAAAAGCGGCAAGCCTTTTTCGCCCCGAAACAGCATATATTACGGCCAAAATAAACCGACACTGCTGAACTCTCTCAAGGTGAGTTCCTGCTGTAACAACTTGCTCAAGGTAAAGCATTGCATCTTCGTATCTATTTAGTTTTGCATAGCATAGCCCAATATAATAAGCAGTTTCAGAACTATCCACACCCGAATCAGATGGAAGTGCTAAAAAAAAGGCCAAAGCATCTGAATATTTTTTTTGATTATATAATTCTATTCCCTGAATCAGAACATTTGAATCTGGCATTTCCCACCCGCCTTTAGAATAAGAATAGTCTACATTTTACAATGAAAACTGATTACAGTCCACCACCTCACTAGCCATAGGCAATGCGTAAACTTTTGAAATAGAGACAAAGCCTTTTTTTGCTATATCAAAGTCAGAATCTTCTCTTACCGCATGATTCAAGCTGCCGCATCTAAAAGAAGTTTCTAAAAAAGTATCTTTATCTTCATATTCAATAAAATCGTCGTAAGAACGACTTTCAAGAATTTTAGCAGCCCTTATACCCTTATAATTTGGATATGAAAAAGCATTCACATTAACAAAAGTTTTTTCTTTTTGAACATCTGAGCACATTAAAAGCTTTTCTATATTTTTAGATGCAAAATCTGCAAGAACGTCAAAGTATTCTAGTTTATTATCAACATATTCAAGACTAAATGCCACAGAAGGAATACCTTCAATCACACCTTCTCTTGCAGCAGCACAAGTTCCTGAATAAACAATATCTGTCCCCAAATTTGCGCCTTTATTTATTCCAGACAGAATTCCATCAGGTCTTATAGGCAAAATATCGCTTTTTAAAGCTGTAATAACGCAGTCCACAGGAGTTCCAGAACACGTCCACACATTTTTTTCAACAAGTTTTACTTTATTTTTTTTATACATAGTAATGCCGTGAGAAATTGCTGAACGGTTTCCATCAGGAGCTATTATAAAAATATTGTGTTCTTGCGAAAGTTTTTGAGCAAGAACAGAAAGACCTTCTGAACCGTAACCATCATCATTGGTAAGAAGAAGATTCATCGTTAACCTCTAGTATTTTTGCGCCATCAGCGGAGTGTACTTCATAGCATTTTGGCTTAAATCCAAAAATTTTTTCATATTCATAAAGTCTAGCCATAAATTTTTCCACATCCTGCGGACGAATTATTGTATAAACGCAGCGTCCAAATCCCTTTCCAGTAATTCTTCCACAGGTTTCAGGATTTCTTGTAGATTCCAAATTTGGTTCAAGTTCCAGAACCCTTTTTAAAATCCAGTCAATTTCCGGGCAAGACAAATCATAAAAATCCCGCAAACTTTCATGGCTATGATTTACAGCCCTTGCGAACTTTGAAAAATCATTTTTTTCAAGTGCTGACAAAGCTTCCAAAACGTCGTAATGTTCCCTCATTACGCAAAGAAGTTTTCTTTTTGTATCTTCGCTAACAACAGATAATTCTTCATTTATATCAGTCACGTTATCAATATACTTCCATCCGCCAAAGACGTTGTTTTTAGATTCTCGCAAATCCCCTAGCAGAAGCGCATTTTCAGGCTCGTGAAGTGTATCTTCGTTCCAGACATTAAAACGAGGCACGCTGGCATCAACTAGAAAAACTTTTCTGCCTTCAAATGGAACTTTAAAATTACAGTAACTGTTTTTAGAATAATCCGTGCAAATAAGGTTTCCCCTTTTAGAATAAAGCGCTGAATAAATATCGCCAATATGGCTTTCTTGCTGCAAAAACAGTCTGTTTGCCCTTTCTATTACTTGTATAAGTTGGACATCTGCGCAAGAAATATCAAAAAGATTTTTTAATGCTATTGCAAAGGCAACTTTTATCGCAGTGGTTATGCCAAACCCCGCGCTAGGCAAAATTTCAGAATAAACGGTCACATCTATTCCTGTAATTTCGAACCCTGCACTTAAAAAACCATAAACAACAGATTTCAAAGCGTTTGCCCAGCGATCTTCCTTTCGATTTTTTAAATTACTAAGCCCCGAACGTTTTCTATCATCAATCTGATAAAAATAACTTCGAATTATAGAATCCTTATTTTTAGAAACTGAAACATACACAGGGAGGTTCACCGCCATGGACAAGGTTTTATCCTTAAAGAACCATGAATGATCCCCAACAAGATGAAAACGTCCTGGCGCAACTGCAATAGACTTAGGAGTGTTTTCATATTCATTAAAATGTATATCTTTTATTTTTTTTATCATACAAGCAGATATTCCCTTTCTTTTTGCAAATCACCTTTGTAAAACTTGAGTTTTTGCAAAGATATGTTTATATTGTAAATCAATGAGCGTTTTTTTACAAATTTTTTATATTTTTTTATCAGCTATATGTCTTGCGCTAGGAATTCCAAATGAACTGTATATTTTTGGTTCCCCGTTTTTTGGTTTTATAGCGTTTATTCCTATGTACTTGGTCTACCGTTCATTAAAAAACTACAAGCAAGCTTTTTTCCTTACAGGATTACAAACTTTTTTAGTTCATCTTTTCACAAGTTTTTGGCTAGGAAATTTTAAAGACTTTGCAGCCCTGACCTTAGGAGCCTCTGCATTAGGAACCGGCATAGAAGGAGGCATCATTGGACTTTTTCTATTTTTGCCAAAAGCAACTTTTTTTTGCGAAGGAAAACTTTACAATGCTGACAACATACAATTCTACTTGCTGCCGTCTTTTAAAATTCTTTGGTTTTCAATAGTGTATGTCCTATACGAATGGATAAAATCAAACGGCTGGCTAGGATATCCTTGGGGAACAGTTTCCATGTCAATGTACAGTCTGAAAAAAATAAAACAGATTGCCGACATAACTGGAACTTACGGCATTACATTTATAACTGTTCTTATATCGTCAATATGCGCTGAAGGATTTTCTTTGCTAAAAGACATAAAAAGCAACGAAAACTGTGAGTTTTTGGCAAAAAATTATATAAATATAGCAATTTTTTCATCAATTTTAGTGTTATCTTCGTTTTTGTACGGTTCTTACAGATATTACCAAACGCGAACACCAGAAAAATACTTAAATACATTAATAGTTCAGCAGAACGCAGATCCTTGGTCGCAAGAAAACGATACCAACACCATAAAAGTTTCTCAAAAGCTGACTAAAGAAAAGCTTGATGAATTAAATCAAAAGAACATTCCTGTAGATTTTATAGTATGGAGCGAAGGCTGCCTAAAACATTCCTTTCCGAATTCAATTTCACATTACAAATACTTTCCTGCAGAAGAACCTCTAATTCCGTTCATACAAAAAACTGGTATTCCATTCCTTTTAGGCGGACCTGTAATAGAACGTACAAAAAATAAAAAAAATGTATTTAACGGAGCTCTTCTTTTTGATAAAGAAGGAAATTACAGGGGCTTTTATCCGAAAAACCATCTTGTTCCATGCGCGGAAGTTCTTCCATTTGCGGATGTTCCTGTAGTTGCAAACTTTTTTAAAAAGGTAATAGGAATTTCAGCAGGATGGACTCCTGGCGACCAATATGTTCTTTTTGACATACAAGGACAAAAGGCGCCTTTTCCTCCAAAAAAAGCTATAAAAATAATCTCTCTAAAAGAAACATTTCAGGAGCAAACTAAAAGAGAAGAAAGCAATCCGTACATAAGAATCTCAACGCCAGTATGTTTTGGCGATGCCTTCCCAGACGTTTGCATTCCTCTAGCAAAAGCGGGAACAGAACTTTTTGTAAACATAACAGACGACTCTTGGTCAAAAACAAAATCCGCAGAATATCAGCATTTTGTGGTAGCTTCTTATAGATCTATAGAACTAAGAAAAACTATGGTTCGCTCAACAAATGCAGGATACTCTGTAGTTATAGATCCAATAGGAAAAGTTCTTGCAGATATGCCTTTGTTCGAAGAAAATGCAATGTTTTTTAAGGTGCCTATTTATAAGAACAAAGAAACCTTTTACCTAAAACATGGAAACTGGTTTGCTCATATCTTAGCGATTTTTGTTATTTCATTTTCAACCTATTGCTATATAAAATATTCAAAACAGACTTCTGATATATCAGAAAGAAAGCTTTTTAAGAAAAAAAATAAAAGCAGGATAAAACAATAAAAAATACTTTTAGAGCGAAAGTTGAGTTTGAAAGATTGCGTTGCAAACTTTCTTATACGAGGAGAAAAAAAAATGCGTTGTCCTTATTGTGGAAGCCTTGATGACAAAGTTATAGAATCTAGATCTATGGCAAATGGAGAAAGCATAAGAAGACGAAGAGAATGTGTTTCTTGCGGATACCGATTTACAAGCTACGAGAGAATTGAAGAAAAACCATTTATGGTTGTAAAACGAGATGGAAGAAGACAGCCATTTGATTCCGCCAAACTTGAAAAAGGAATCAGAAGAGCCTTAGAAAAACGTTCCATAGCAACTGCTACAATAGAAAACCTTGTAAATGAAATTGAAGACGAAGCTATAATGAGTTGCAAAACTTCTAGAGAAATTTCAACATCGCAATTAGGAGAACTTGTTTTAAAAAGGCTTTACGAACTAGACAAGGTTGCATATATTCGTTTCGCTTCCGCCTACAAACATTTTGAAAGCCTAGAAGAGTTCATAACAGAAGTAAAAAATGTTGAAAAACTAAAAGTCTAGAAGCCTATTTTTGTAAAATATTTTTTCAAAAACAACAAATTCTTTATTGACACAAAACACTGATTTTGCTAGTATAACAACACGTATGGCGATGTAGCTCAGTAGGTAGAGCACCCGGCTCATATCCGGTAGGTCACAGGTTCAAGCCCCGTCATCGCTAAAAAGGAACTTACGCAAGTAGGTTCCTTTTTTTATGCCGTCAAAGTGCAAGTATTATCAACCAACTACACCAACTCTTTACATCAATCACAAAAACAATTATCATGTACTTTATGGAAACATTTAAAGCACCTTTTAAAGGGCGTTCACTTTTAAATTGGATTGACTGGACGCCTGAAGAAATAGAAACATTGCTAAACCTAGCAATTCAAGTAAAAGACGAAGCTCACAAGGGCGAAATTCACCAACGATTTTTAGGAAAAACAATCGCATTGATTTTTGAAAAACGCTCTACTAGAACAAGAAGCTCATTCGAAACCGCGTTTGGAGAAGAAGGCGGACATCCCGTATTCATGTCTACAGATGATATTCAGCTTGGTGGAAAAGAATCTGTAAAAGACACTGCCAGGGTTTTAGGAAGAATGTTCAGCGCCATTGAATTTAGAGGTTTTAAGCAAGAACACGTAGAGCAACTTGCAGCTTTTTCTGGCATCCCTGTAATAAACGGCCTTACAGATGATTTTCATCCAACTCAAGCTTTAGCAGATATTATGACATTAAAAGAAAATTTTGGCCATCTAAAAGGACTGCACCTTGCCTATTGCGGAGACGGCCGAAACAACGTAGCTCGTTCGCTTATGCTTATATGCGCTAAAATGGGAATCAACTTCTCTATTTTCAGCCCGAAGGAACTGTTTCCTGATTCTAAAATAACTGAAATATGCGAACCGTTTGCAAAAAAATCAGGTGCAAAAATTCAAATAAGTGATAAAATGGATATTGTTTCAGGAGCAGATTGCCTTTACACAGATGTTTGGGTTTCTATGGGCGAAGAAGCTCTTAAAGAGCAAAGAATTAAACTTCTTTCTCCATTTCAAATAAATACTAAATTGATGGCTGCAACAGGAAAAAAAGATACAATTTTCATGCACTGCCTTCCAGCTGTAAAAGGCCAAGAAGTTACTGAAGAAGTTTTCGAAAGTTCTGCAAGCCGCGTTTGGGATGAAGCAGAAAACCGAAAACACACAATAAAAGCCATAATGCTTGGGCTTATTTAAGCATTATAAATCAATATTTGGAGAAAAAATGAAAAAAATTATCTGTACACTTTTAGCACTTATTTCAATGTCAATCGCTGCATTTGCAGTTCCCTCTCTCTATAATGAAAAACATGAAGAAAACTGGACTGACTTGCGATTCACTCAAATTCCTATTTACAAAGTCCTAGACTCAAGGGATGCCTACGTAGTTCTTTATGCAAAAAACGTATATGGTGTAGGAAAAACTGTTATTCCTAAAAAATGGGCAAAAACAACTGCTGATTCTCCAAAAAAATTGACAGTTAGAAGCCTAAGAGCAGGAAGACTAAAGCCTTTTATGACAGTTGTAAAAAAGGGCAATGAATTCTATGGAGTTATACTTTCAGTACCTTTAAACAAATCTGATAACACTTGGGGAGTTGTTCAATCAGGCGTACAGCTTGAAGGAGTTGACAAAGAAGTTCTTGAAGAACTTGAACTTTAGAAAAAGCGTGAACAAGGCGGTAATTGCGAACAAGAATTTAGTTCAGTCATTTTACTGTTTTATAAACCTCAAACAAATTAAAAGGCTGTCTATTTTTGGCAGCCTTTTTTATACTTAGACATGGCATTAAGTTTTTATAGGATTTACACAGCAATCAACATATCAAAAGGATTAACAAATGCAAAAACTTACGACAGAACAAATAGAAAATTTTAAAAATTTCATAGCCTCCCATGATTTTTTCTACGTAATAGGACATAAAGAACCAGACGGAGACTGCATCTCTTCTTGCTTAGGAGTTGCCGACATCTTAAAAAAGAGCAATAAAAACTTTAAACTTCTAAGCGCAGGACCTTTTAAAAGAGTTGAAATCAAAAACTATGCAGATTTTTTTTCTTCAGAAATGGATTTCATGTCTAGTCGAGATATAAAAAAAACAGGTCTTTTTGTTTGCGATTGCTCAGAATTTCACAGGCTTGGAGAAATTGAAAATGCCGTTTTTGAAGAATTAGACACCTTTATCATAGACCACCACAAAACTTCAGAATGTCCTAAAAACGCAAATTCAATTATAGATTCCACAGCCCCTGCAGCCTCTCTTATAGTTCAGCAATTATATGAAAACTTTATTGGACCTATTCCAAAAGAAACTGCTGAAAAACTTTTTTTCGGAATTATGACTGACACAGGATTTTTTAGATTCCTTACCGAAAAAGATGCAGACTCAATAGAGCAAATATCAAGATTAGTTGCAGCAGGTGCAAACCCTAGGAAAACTTACGATTTAATGTCAAGCGGAAAAGCTTTTTCCACACGCAAGTTGCTAGGCGTAATGCTTGACAGGGCAAAACAATATATAGATGGAAAAATCATTGTTACTTACGAAACTATGGAAGATACAAAAAAATGGGGACAGGAAGGACGGGACTCTGACTTGCTATACTCTAGCCTGCTTGCAGTCGAAGGCGTAGAAGCAGTAGTTTTTGTTCGCCAAGAGACAGAAACTACTTGCACAGCAGGATTCCGCTCAAAAGACAAAATTGACGTAAGTGCAATTGCAGCAAAGTTTGGCGGAGGCGGACACAAAAATGCATCTGGCTTAAGTACTAACGGTCGCCTAGAAACTTTAATACCTGCAATTGTAAAAGAATTTGCCAGAGTAATTTAAAAGCAAAAAATAGCATGAGAATTTTTCTGTAAATTCAATCTTATAAACTTAAAAACAGAAAATGAGGAATGTCTTATAAGTTTAAGTTCGCCCCTGCCATAAAATCTGTATAAATGGCAAATACACCACATTTTTTACTTCTTAGCCCGAATATCGTGTTTTTTTATAAATTGTAAATCCGCTTACGCTTTTGTTCATTTTCCTAAAAACTCGAAGCTCGGGCTTCTTAGACATTCCAAACCATTTTCTGTTTTAAATTCATTCTTTCTTTCAAGCTTCAGTTTCAAGCTGGATTTTCACAGATAATAAAAACTTTAGTTTGATTGCTCTTTTCTTAATTTCTGAAGTTTATAAAGACTTTCTTTATCGTGAATATAATAACCTACCTGCCTTTCGCACAAACCTACCAATTGAGAGATTCTTTTATTTGTTGGACAGATTTTTTTCTTTTCTAAATGTAAAGAAGAATTATGCTTTTCCCAAGACTTTGTATGTGAAATAAACTTTTTCAAAATCGCCTGATACTCATATTCGGATTTTTTTTCACTATTAAAAAGTTCTAGTCTTTTTTGAAAATATCTGTGCAAATGATATGCTCTATCACGCCGTTCTTCCATTTTTGAAAACCTTTCTCTTTTCACTTCAAGCTCATCTTTTAAAGCCAAGACTTTGCTTTGCAAATCATTATAGTCAATCATGCAAAACACACTTACTGAACGCAAAATTTCTTCTGTCAGATAGTAACAGCTTTTTAAAGCGCATATTAGAACAACTTTTTGCTCATAACTTCTTTTATCCCTAAAAAAGGAAGCCAAAGTGCTGCGTTTATTCAACAGATACTGAACTTCCGCAGAGTTTTCATAACGCTTTGTTTTATATGGAACTCTTTTCAGTTTTACAGGACACACAGGAGAAAAAGTAACAATCTTGTTTGCAAATTCATTTTTATCATACTTTTCGCTAACTTCTTCATAACTTAATTCATTAAGAACTTCTGTAGAATGTTTTCTAAGAGAATCTTTATACAGAGTTCTTTTTATTGACATTGATCTAAACTTTACAACGGAATGAAAATAAGCTTCAAATGGAAGTTTTTGTTTTATAAAATTTTCAAAAAAGTTTTTTTCATTTTGAAGAAAATGTAAAACAAGCTCACTTATTAAATCTTCGTCATTGTTTAAAATTTTATACTTAAAACTATTTTTTTGAATTTCTTCAACTAAAAGATTCATTCCTTGTTGCTTTGAAATAGCTCCCGCTCTAACAAGTTCAGGTATACTTTCTAAATTTAAACACAATTTTGACATATAGTCTCCAATGGAGATTCAGAATAAAAAGTTTGTGACGTACAGCAGGCATTGTAAACTTTTGCGATAAAATTACTAAACTAAAAGCTAAAATTAAAAACTTTTTTTAGCAAATATCAAAACTCCTTTTTTGATTAAAACACAATTAAATATAATCTAATTACATTTTTTTAATATTTATTATATAACAAGCAAGAATCATGCCAAGTTTACAAAAATCCGATTATTTAATTGTAGACTATACAAAGAAAATCCACTAAAATAAAAATATGAAAATATATTTAGCAACCGGAAACAAAAATAAAAAGAGAGAAATGTCGCAACTCCTTAAAGAATACGAAATTTTAACGCCGACAGATGAAAAAATTGAATTTAACCCTTGCGAAAATGGAAAAACTTTCTACGAAAACAGCATTATAAAGGCAAAAACGCTTTATGAAATTGTACACGCGCCTGTAATTGCAGATGATTCTGGCATTTGCGTAGATGCGCTTTCAGGAATACCTGGAATTTATTCAGCAAGATACGCTGGCCCTGATTTTCCACAAGGAAAACCAGATGGATTAAAAACACCTCAAGAGCTTCAAAATGAAATGCTAATTCAGCAATTAAACGATGTTCTTGTGTCAAAAAAAGTAGACACGTCTTATTTTTTAAACGGTCCGCGTTCAGCTCACTATACTTGCGCAATGGTTTTATATTTGGGCAAAGATAGAGTTTTTGTTTGTCAAGATACGATGGAAGGAACTATTGTAGAAAAACTTGAAGATTCAAAAGGACAAAACGGTTTTGGCTACGACCCTATTTTCTTTTTGCCACAGTACAATAAAACGGCTGCTGAACTTTTACCAGAACAGAAAAATGCAATCTCACACAGAGGCAAGGCTACCAGAGCTCTTGTAGAAATAATAAAAAATCTAGAAAAAGATAATATTTTTTCCTAAAGTTTTTACTATCTTTCTCCGAAAATATCTGTAGAAGTGTAGTATTTTTTGCTTGCTTCATGCAAAGATGTGCAGATGCAGCCTTGTAAACAGATGCACACTTTGCAAACCATGACAACAAGGATGTTGTCTTACAATATTCCAAGGAGGAATACTATGGTAATCAACCACAATATGTCGGCAATGTATGCCAATCGTCAGCTTGGAGTTTCAGGACTCAGTCTTTCCAAGGACATGGAAAAACTTTCATCAGGCGAAAGAATCAACCGTGCAGGTGATGATGCTTCAGGACTTGCAGTATCTGAAAAGATGCGTGCACAAATTCGTGGATTGAACCAGGCTTCACAAAACGCTTCTAACGGTATCAGTTTTATACAGACAACTGAAGGTTATTTGCAGGAAACTACAGATATTATGCAGCGCATTCGTGAACTTGCAGTTCAGTCGTCAAACGGAATTTATAGCGATGAAGACCGTATGCAGATTCAGGTTGAAATTTCTGCCCTTGTATCTGAAGTAGACAGAATTGCTTCTGCAGCTCAGTTCAACGGAATGAACATGCTTACAGGCCGCTTTGCTCAGCCAACAGGTGAAAATGTTGTAACAGGCTCAATGTGGTTCCACATTGGCGCAAACATGGACCAGCGTATGCAGGTTTACATCGGAACTATGTCTTCAACAGCTCTTGGAATCCGAGAAATTGGAAACGAAGAAAAAATTTCACTTGCTACACCGGAAGATGCCAACCGCGCAATCGGCGTAATCGATGAAGGTCTCAAGAAAATCAACAAGCAGCGTGCTGATCTTGGCGCATACCAAAACAGAATGGAATACGCTGTAAAAGGACTTGATGTTTCTGCTGAAAACCTTCAGGCTTCTGAGTCACGCATTCGTGATTCCGATATGGCCGCACAGATGGTAGAGTTCACAAAGAATTCTGTGTTGCAGCAGGCAGGTACTGCTATGCTTGCACAGGCTAATAGTCAGTCACAGAATGTATTGTCTTTACTAAGATAGTGTGCTAAAATTGTTATATGAGTTTGGTTCTTTCAAACTCGTATAACAATTGTGCGGTGTTTTCCAACTCTCTTTATTTACTCAAATCACCACATCACAATTGCACTATCAGATATGGATTCAGACATATCGTAAAGTTCTTTGAAATAGTGTCTTTTATGCCTTTGCTAATGGCAGTAGAAAAAGATGGTTTATATTTACGTAAACTCTCTTTTTCTGCTGAAAGGGACTGAAACAGAACAAGTTGGCGCAGAACTTGTTTTGCCCGCATAAGCAGAAATAGAACAGGAAGTTCGGGGAAAATTAATTTTTTCCCATTACTATGGCATGGAGGGCACAACTATGGTAATTAATCACAATATGAGTTCTTTGTATGCAAATCGTGTACTCGGCATTTCTAATGACGGTATCATGAAGAACATAGAAAAACTCTCATCTGGCGAAAAAATCAACCGTGCAGGAGATGACGCTTCAGGACTTGCAGTTTCTGAAAAAATGCGTTCACAGATTCGCGGATTGAATCAAGCCAGCAGAAACATTGAAAATGGTGTTTCATTTATTCAGACAACAGAAGGATATTTGACAGAAACAACAGATATTCTTCAGCGTGTACGGGAACTTGCAGTTCAATCAGCAAACGGAATTTATAGCGATGAAGACCGCATGCAGATTCAAGTAGAAGTATCACAGCTAGTTGCTGAAGTTGATCGTATTGCTAGCCAGGCACAGTTCAACGGAATGAATATGCTTACAGGTCGATTTGGAAGCAACTCTAATGAAGTTATGCAATTCCAAATCGGTGCAAATATGGATCAGAATGCTCGTGTATTCATTGGAACAATGACTGCACAGGCTCTTGGACTAAAAGGAGCACAGGGTTCTGAAGAAGTTATTACTATTTCAAGTCCAGAAACAGCTAATGCAACTTTAGGTTCTGTAGACAACGCTCTTCTTATAGTTACAAAGCAGAGAGCAGATCTTGGAGCATATCAAAACCGTTTTGAAATGGCTGCTAAAGGTGTAAATATTGCTGCAGAAAATACGCAGGCTGCAGAAAGTCGTATCCGCGATACTGACATGGCTGCAGAAATGGTAGAATATACAAAGAATCAGATTCTCACACAATCTGGTACAGCAATGCTTGCACAAGCTAATTCACAGTCACAAAACGTTCTTGCCTTGTTAGCATAGTTTTTAAGAGAATGCTGGATGTCATCTCTTAAAAAATGACGAAGTGGGAGGGGCGCGCCCCTCTCCCACTTTTTTTTCAAGGAGGAAGCCTTATGAACACAATAACTTCATTCAGGCAAACATTGACCACGGATGGTCATTCAAATGTTTACAACTCTACAAAACTTTCTAAAAACGCAAATTCTGCAGATGTTAAAACTTTAGTAGCTCCAACAGGCTCTGAAGTTGCCGAAAGCATTGCGCAAAATGTAGCCGAAGTAAAAGCAGACGCTCAGCAATTGCAAAAAATGTCTGACCTAATAATGGGAAGAAAACTTCAATTCAACGTAAATAACGAATTAGGAAGCGTTGTAGTAAAAGTTGTTGATCAGAATACAAATCAGGTTTTAAGAGAAATACCGTCTCAAGAAATACAGCAACTTAAAATCAACATCAGAAAAGCTATTGGCATTATTTTTGATGAACTGATTTAATTCCTGTTTATTTCTTAAAAAGGGAAACAGATGGCAGGAATAAGCATACCAGGTGTTACAGACAAGTATAAAACAAACGACACTGTTGAAAAACTTATGCAAATTGAGCGAATTCCGCTTACAAGGGAGCAGAAGACGCTTGAAAACTATAAGAGCGAGCAAGAGACTTGGCGTTCTTTAAGCAGAAAGGTAACATCTCTGCGAGACAATGTAAAAACGCTATATTCATTTGAAAACCCGTTTAACAATAAACTTGCAGAATCAACGCAAGAATATGCAATTACAGCAGAAGCAACAAGAAAAGCTTCTTACGATTCTTTTAAAATAGATGTAATTCAAACAGCAACCGCAGACAGATTTCTTACATCTGAGCTTCCTGAAGATACAAAAGTTCCAGCAGGAACATATACATATAAAATCTCTGACAAGACTATTTCAATGAGATGGAAAGGCGGTTCCCTTCAAGATTTTTCCACAGCGCTTAACAAGAGAGGAAACAATCTTTTAAAATCAAGAGTGATTGGCGCCTCAAAAGGGAAAAAAACGCTTGCAATAGAATCGCTAAAAACAGGAGAAGAAAACAAGCTTTCTTTTGAAGATGACGCAAAATCTTTTGCAGAATCTACAGGAATGATTGTAAAAATAAAACCAAAATCAATTACATTTGCAAATTCCAGATCAGAACTCCTCGCTCCCCCGCCAATAGAACTTGAACAAAACAGGCTTCCGCAAGTTTCTGCAAATTCACTAAGCGTTATTCAAGATAAAATAACAGTTCCTGCAAGGGGTGGATTTCAGACAAAAATTCCTGACTCCATAAAAACTATTCCAAATGCACATATCCAATTTTCTATAGAAAAAAAAGAAATTCAGGATATTACACAAGAAATAAATAAACAAAGCCAAAAGCCAGAACTTCCAGATTCAGGCACTGCAACTTTTAAGGATGTAACGATAATCAACTCCCCAGTAGACGCCATGCTGCCATTGCAACCTACAGAAAAACCAGAACCTGTAACTCCTATAACAACTTCGGACATAGTATTTGCAGTTATGGCAGACGGTTCTGAAAAAATTATTCAAACTCCAGATATTCTTATAGAAAAAAAACTTATAGATATAAAACTATCCGATTATCCAAATATACAAGCAATAGCAGTCAGAAATAGAAACACAGGATATTCTTTTACAGTATCTTCCATATCAGGGTTTAATCCAAATCAAAATTTAGGATTTACACCGCAGCATCCTATATCAACGGCACAAGATGCAATTATAAAATACGAAGGAATTACAATAAAACGCCCTGACAACGATATAGATGACATTATTCCAGAAGTTACCTTGCACGTTCACGAAAAAACCGACAAAACCGCAACTCTTTCAATCAAACCCGATGTAGAAGCTGCAAAAGAAGCTTTAATCACTTTTGTAGGAAAATACAATCAAGCGATGGCGGAATTAAACATACTTTCGCAAAACAAACCAGAGCTTATAGAAGAGTTAGATTATCTTTCCAATGACGAAAAGGAAGAACTCAAAGAAAAACTTGGAATGTTTACAGCAGATTCATCTATTTCAAGCTTAAAATCAAATATGCAATTAATTGCAAGCGCAAAATATGCGCCATCAGAATCTGCTCAAGTCACGATGCTAAATCAAATTGGAATTGCAACAAATGCAACAAGTTATTCAGGATATACTCCAAGCAAGCTTAGAGGATACCTTGAAATTGATGAAAAAAAACTTGATTCGGAACTTGAAAAAAATCTTGATGACATAAAAAATTTATTTGGATTTGATTCTGATGGAGATTTAATAATAGATTCTGGACTAGGTTACAGAATGGACAAGCAATTAACCGCTTATGTTCAGTCTGGTGGTATTTTTGCAATGAAAACCTCAAGTTTAGACGGAAAAATAAAATCCAGCGAACAAAAAATTTCTAAGCTGGAAGACCAAATGCAATCCAAGGAAGCAGAACTTAGAAATAAATATGGTCAAATGGAAGGTACGCTAAACAACCTTGAAAGCCAACAGAATTCTATACAGAATTTTTCAAATAGTTTTAGAAGAGGTCAATAAAAATAGCAAAAATACTATTTATATTATAAACTAAAAAATAGGTCAAAAGGAGGACATTATGGATTTATTCATGAATGGCGAAAAAATAGATGCAACTCTTGAAAATGAAAAAACAGTTGGCGACATATTAAAATCTTTTGAGCTAACTTGCGAAGAAAACGATGCGGCAGTAATAGGCATTATTATAAATGGAAAAAATGTTACGGCAGACGATTTTGATGAAATTTCTAAAGAAGAAATAAAAGATTCTACAAAAATTGAATTTAGCGTAGTTACAAAGCAAACAATCGCAGATTCTTTTAAAAAAACAGCCGACCTTTTTAAAAAACTCGAACAAGAAATGAAAAAAATTCCTGTTCAATTTCAAAACGGAAAAGAAAAAGAAGCAAATCTGTCTATAAAATCACTTGCCGACAGCATAGAAGATTTCTGCCATATAGCGGCGCTCGCCTCTCTTTTTAAGGAATATTCGATTGTTTCAATAGACGGAAAGCCATTTAATGACTTTTTTGCAGACTTTTCTCCTATTCTTTCAGATTTTGAGCAGGCCTTAAAAGACAACGACACAGTAACCATAGGAGATTTAGCTGAATACGAAATATGCCCAAGACTTCAAGCCATTGCAGAAACTTTAGAAAATTTGAATTAAAATAAACAGAGGCGGAGGAAATATGAACTTTATCTTACAAGCAAAGATAGCTCGCAACACTCAGGAAGTCTATTTTATAATTTTATTTATTTTAGTGTTGATTTCTGCACTGTTTTTAGTCCAAGCATTGATAAAGATTAATAAAAAAAGAAAAGAATCTGCAAAATACATTGAACTGCAAAAAGAAAAAACAACCACAAGAAAAGATGTTGCAATTACTGCTAAAAAATACAATTTAGATGCTCAAGAAGAAAATGTTTTATGGAAAATCTGCAAGCGGTACAAAATAAAAAATATTCAATACATCATAAAACAGCTAAACTCTTTGGATGTTTTTTTCAAGCGTTTTTATAATGAATTAAAAGAAAACTCTTCAGAAGTTGAATTAAGCGCAATGTTCAAGCTTAGATTTAAGTTAGAACGATTTTTAGCGGGTACAAGCATTCTTTCTTCGACTCATTCAATTCCTTTAAAGACTAAAATTGATGAAATCTTTATAGACGGCTCAAAAAAAACATATACTGTTGTAGAAAACACAAAAGACTATCTTGGTATTCAAATTTCGCAAAATGACTTTTATGCGGAAAACAGACCCAAGGAACTTGAAAAAGTCGCGTTTACGTTTACAACGCCTACTCAAATGAGTTACGCTTTTGTTACTAGGCTAATAAAATATTCCACAACCAAAGAAAACTTACCTATTCTTTTAGCAGCACACACAAATAAGCTTTTGCAAAAACAGCAAAGGCATTTTAAGCGCAAAAATATAAGCGAGCCTTGTTTTTTTACATATACAAAAGAACAAAAAACAAAAAATGGAAAAACAACATATCCTTCATTAGGGCAAAAATATAAAGCAGAAGTTATAAATATTTCTGGCGGTGGCTGCTGCATTACAACATCTCTCCCCATAAAAGAAGGTCAATTAATTTATCTAGAACTAGTTATGAAAAACGGAACTGTTAAAGCCGCAGGAAAAATCGTAAAAACTAGAAAATCCAACCTAGCAAACTTTTTTAACCTGCACATTCAATTTATTTCAATAAGTTTAAAAAATAGAAACAAATTAATTGCTTACGTTTATGACTACGAGGAATAGGAATTAAACAATTTTGCAGACTTACCGCACAAAACTTTATAAAACAGTTTTTTATCACATATAATTTTTCACTTGAAAAAGACTAACTATTAGAGTATTCTAAAGGTTATGAAAATCATTGGGCTTAAGAACCTTAAACGAGAAGAAGGTTACATTTATTACAGAAGGAATTTTTTAGCTGATGCGCTTGTAGAAGTCCCTGGTAAAAATTTTGAAACGCCCATAAAATTTTGCATAGAAACAACTCCTCTTGGAACAAAAAATATTGAAATAAATCTTTCAAATTCCATAAATTATCCAATTATCCCTATAAAAAAAGCACTTAAGGAATATATTTTAACTCAAGACAAAGAAGGCAAACTGCCATTATGACATTTACAACACATTCTCCAGAAGAAACCATAGAGATTGGAAAAAAGATTGGAACTCTTTTACAAAAAGGAGACATCCTTGCGCTGCAAGGAACTTTAGCCGCAGGCAAAACCACAATTACAAAAGGAATTGCGCAGAGTCTCGGCGTAAAAGACGTAATAACAAGCCCGACTTTCTGCCTTATAAGCGAATACGAAGGAAAAATGCCTTTATACCACATGGATGTATACAGACTTGACGGGGCAGAAGATTTTGCAAATCTAGGAACGGAAGATATGCTCTATGGAAATGGAATCTCAATAATTGAATGGAGCGAAAAAATAATGTCTGAATTGCCAAAAAAAACAATTAAAATTGTCATTACCCCAAACGAAGATGGCTCTCGCTCCATAGCTATAGAAAACTGGCCATACGATTGGAAGGAATAATAATATGAAAGCACTTGCAATAGATTCTGCAGTTTCAAAACTTACCATAGCTGCAAAAAATGAAGAACGAACTGTTTCTGTTATTTTTGATATTGGAATGAAGCAGTCAGAAACAATTCTTCCGGCAATCGATTATGCGCTTTCAAAAGTTGAACTTTCCGCAAAAGATTTAGACTACACTACCGTTACCGCAGGACCAGGCTCTTTTACAGGATTGAGGCTTGCCTACTCTGCATTAAAGGCAATTGAAATGGCATATAAAATTCCTATATATGAAATTTCAACTATGGATGCATACTCTTATGATTTCAGAAACCTTCCGTTTACAGTGATTTGTGCAATCGATGCGAAAAAAGACCGTTTTTACGTTGCCGCATACAATCAAGATAAAAAAATAATTGATGATGGCGACTTTTTAATAGAACAAGCAGCTGAAAAGCTTAATGCTGAAAACGCTACACAAACCATTGTAATTTGCGGACCAGATTCAAATCTTTTTGAATCAAAAATAAAGGAAGCCTTGCCTAAAAACAAATTTATTTCGCTGCCATTTAATATAGATGTTTCAAAAGCCCTGTTCAACAGCGCCGAAAAAAATATAGAACTCGGTAAAAGCAGCCTAAAAGAATTTGAAGGTCCAATCTATTTAAGGGCAAGTGAAGCAGAAATCAAGCTTTCTCATTCTTAAACATACTAGAAAGAGAACCTATTTTTTCGCTATTTACATTAGATGCAGCAGTATTTTCATTTTTTATAGCATTAAAAACTTCTTGACGAAAAACTTTTACATCGCGAGGAGCCTCTACACCAATTTTTACTTGATCGCCTCGGACTTCTATTATGGTTATGGAAATATCATCTCCAATTTTTATTTGCTGGTCTATTTTTCGGGAAAGTATTAACATTCTATTCCCCCTTCTTTTTTAAAGCTTCAACAATATTAAATTTTGTAGACCATCGATTATCATTAAGGATAACTTGAGCACATAAATTATTTTTTCTATTAATAACAACAGGACCTAAAAAATTGGCTGTTATAGCAGAACCATCGCAAGGAACTGTTACAATAGTCATAACAATAATATCTTCAGGGGAAGCTACTTGCAAACTCTTTAAGGAATTGTCATCTATGTCAATTTCATAATCAGAACAAATCAAAAAAGGATCAATTAAAAGAAATGCAAGATTTTTATTTTCTATTGATTGAAGCCAAATAAAAGGTTCATATTCGGATTCAATTAACGCATATTTTTTATACTGCTCAAATCCCATTATTCCATTCGGAAATGAAACCAAACGCTTTTCTTCGACATTTACAATTTTTCCAGATTTTGTACAAACTTCCATGTTACTATCCTAATTGTATTAATTTTCCTGCATTAAAAAAAATCTAACGCATGTAATTTAGCAAAGTATTATTAAACATCTTTCCGGCATTGCTTAAAGTTGCCTGATATGCATAATCAAGCATTTTCATATCAGTTATAGCCTTCGTAAAATCCAAATCACCTTCTGTGCTTATTTGCTGAGTAACGTTTAACGCTGTAACTTGATTTCTGCTTATATTCAATTTTGCTCGCTCATATTCAGAACCAGATTTTGCAAGGCGTGTTACAAGATTGTCAATTCCTTTATCCAAGGAACCAAGCACTCTGCCTCCTATAGATTCTGTGTCGCCTTGCAGAAGCGCATTCCTAAATGCAATTACAGTATCAAACATTGAACCGCCACTTACACGGACACTGTTTCCAAGATTATAGGGCGGTTTTTGACTGGCATCTTTTATAATTCCTAGTTCATTTAAAACATTGCCGTTTACGTCGCTAAGCCACAACTGTCTTGCATCTGTGGTTTCAAAATTAAGCCCGCCTGTAACAGGATCTATGCTAGCCCTAACAGCAGCACCACTGTCGTTTATTTTCGCAGAAAGCGCGTAAACGTTGTCGCCGGCATTTACAGAAATTTCTACGCCATCAACACTTATAACAGAATCATTAGAAGCCTGCCAGCCTGAAGCATCTCTTCCACCAAAAACTTTTTGCTCTTCCGCCCAAAAAGTTCTGTTTCCAGCGTTATCTAAAGTCATAAATTTATTTTCATCAACTTCAATTTTATTTGCATCAATATTGCCGTTATAGCGAACTGTTTCAATAAGAGGCACTCCAGAACCAGAAACATTGCCCATTTCAATTTCAAAAGCAGTAGACTTTACGTTAGTTCCACCAAAAACAGAATTTCCATCAGAAGAAACTGCATTTGCGTTTTGAACAAGCTCTTTGAGCAGCTCATCAACTTCTCCAGCCATATTTTTCATATCTTCCGGAGTATAAATTCCATTTGCGCCAGTAACAGCAAGCTCGCGAATTCTTTGCATAATTTCAAGAGAATTGTTCATATACCCTTCTCTTATGCTAAACTGTTCAGTAAGAGTTGTTGCGTTTTTTTCAAAATTTTTTACTCTTCCCAAATAAGACTGATACCTGACCAAATGCCCTGCAGCAATAGGGTCATCGCGAAGTTGTTGTATGCGATTTTGGCTTCCAAGCTGATTATTTGCTTTATTCAATCTGCTTTCCTGAATTCGCAAATTAATTTGAGTATCCATATTATTCATATTTGAACTAACTCTTCGCATATTTACCTCTCATAAAAAAGTTTGCATTGCAACTTTTAAGATAAAAAGTCAAGATTAAAACCTATTTTAAGATTTTAAACGCCTAAACGATTTATAACAGTATCGAGCAAACTGTCCCATACTGAAATAAATTTTGCAGCGGCATTATATCCATGTTGAAATTTTATTATTTCAGACAATTCTTCATCAATATTTACGCCACTTATAGAATCTCGCATTGTCCTAAGATCATTCATTACAGCTAGCTGGCTATTAAAATTGATTTCAGCCTGCTCTCCCTTTAATCCGACGTTTGTAACAGAATCTGCAAAATAGTCGTCAAAGGTGCGTTCGTGTCCAATCATGACTTTTGTATTTCGCACGGAAGCTATTTCAATGGCAGCACGTGCATCGCCTGCATTTACATTGCCAGAATTATCCATAAAAGCAGCGGCAACGCTTTGGACATCATTTCTAACAGCAGAATTCACTTCAATGTACCCTGCAGGATTTAAAACAGGACTTACAGAAAATTGTGCCTGTGCCAATGAATTTACAGCGTCTGCGCTTGCATAGTCGTAAGCGCCTTCTGCGCCGCTACTTCTTAAAATTCCAGAATATCCTGTAAGGAAAAAGCCTGAATCTTCAACATGGCGGATAACAAAATCAGGATTTTCCATTGCCGCAGCTGTTGTTGCTTTTAGCACAAGATTCGAATTTCGGTCAAGATAAGCTTTTACTTCGCCATTAGAATCATTTATCCTATTGATTACGGTTTCTACTGTATCTGTAGGATAATAAGAAACTTGAACGTTGCCAGAAGGTCCGCTCAAGGTCATTGTGCCTTCAAGACCAATTTGCTCCTGCGGATTTAATTTGGTAGTTCCTGTAAATCTAAAAATATAAGAATGGTCAGAAACTCCATCGCCATCGCGGTCAAAGTTGCCATTTACATTTTCGACAAAAGAATGCTGTGTAAAAAAATCTAAACCAGTAACTTTGTTCGCGCCATAGGCATTTCTGTGAATATCATTTACTAGGTCTGAAAAATTCATCGTCATTGTATTCAAAGACTGAATTTCATTGCGAATGTCTGTATCTCGAAGTTCAATCAAAGCTCCCAGTTTTCCACCAGAAATAGAAGCATCATTTTGAGTGTCGGCCCAAACAAGTTTGCTATAGCCATTGTTGTCAACAACAGTTTCTAATTCAAAACCTCGTGAAATTCCACCCTGAACCAATACCTGTCCGCCAACATGAACAAAAAATTCATCAGCATCGCGAGAATCTGTAGAAATATTTACAAGTTTCGAAAGTTTATCTACAAGAAGGTCTCTGCGGTCGAGCAAATCATTAGGATTGTCACCCATTGCTTTGCTTCTTACAATTTCGCTATTTAATGAGGCGATTTGTTTCGCATAATTATTTACTTGTTTTACGGTAGCTTCAATATCGCCGTTAAGAAGTTTTCCAATTCCAGAAAGTCCTTCCCATTTAGTCTTTATAGAATCTGCCAGGCTTTCTCCTCTAGAAACAACAGCTTGTCTTGCAGCATGGCTTTCAGGATGAACAGAAAGTTCCTGCCAGCTTTCCCAAAACTTATCCATATTTGAACGAATAGAAACGTCCTCAGGTTCATTATAAACCTGTTCTATCATTGTATAATAATTGCTTCGAGTTTCCCAATAACTTTCAAGATGCTGTTGCTCTGTAATTCTTCCATCTAGCATTTCATCACGAATTCTTTCTATAGTTTGAATAGAAACTCCCTGACCTATCATGCCAGCCCTTTCAGGACGCTCTAAATCAGCACGATAAAGAGGATCAAATTCTTTTAATTGAACTCTCTGTCTTGAATAACCTTCTGTATCAGCATTTGAAATATTATGACCAGCAGTTGTAATGGCATCAGTATTAGCCATTATGCTTCGTTTTCCTAATTCAATTCCAGAAAAAGTAGATCCCATTTTATTGCTCCCGTAAAAAGTTATTATTAATACAAAGTGTTTACAACAACGCTTTCTGGCTGCCGATGGATTATTGAACCATTGCGCGAATACAGTTTGTTTCTATTATGCGGAATGGCATTTTCAATTACATCTTTTACAAATTTCCTAGTTATATTCAAATAGTCGCCAAGAGCTTTATTTTCAGTTCTGCATCTAACAAGTTTTCCTCTAACAGAGCATAAAAGTTCATTGCAGTCTTGTGAATTTTTTATATTCTGAACAAAACCTTCCCGTTCCTTATCAAGCTTATTAAAAGAATCCATTTTTAGATTTATTTTTGAAATAACTTTCATAAGTTCTGCCCAGTCTTTATTGTTTACTGCAGTTTTAAAATCACTTTGAAGAACCAAAACTTCTGAAAGAATTGTATTTTCCTTTGTTAAAATATCTTTATATTCCATAAATTACCTCTTTTCTGTTATAAAACAAATCGAGTTTAAGCTATTTAGTTTATCGGCATATAAAAAATCAACTTTATACAATATTTTGTTTAAAATAAGCAGGGCTGTTAGATTTTTATTTAGCCCAGAGCTCTGATTGTTTAAGGGCATTATCTAAAATTATGATAAAAATTTAAAAAATCGCTGTGACAAAGAATGTTTTAGAAATTCAATAATTAAATCTTGACGAATATACTCTTTTTCTGATATAGTGAATTCCGTTGACATTACGGTGCCTGTAGTTCAGCGGTAGAGCGCCAGATTGTGGATCTGGTTGTCGTGGGTTCGAGCCCCATCAGGCACCCTACTTTTTCTAAAGTTCTTTAGAAAATGCGCCCGTAGCTCATCTGGATAGAGCTTCGGACTTCGAATCCGGAGGTAGCAGGTTCGAATCCTGTCGGACGCACTAGTTTATTTTTGGGCCATTAGCTCAGCTGGTAGAGCAACAGACTCTTAATCTGTGGGTCGCAGGTTCGATCCCTGCATGGCTCACTCAAAAATATAAAGTAGATTGCCTGGTCAACCTAGGTAATGACAGAATACGTCAAGGCAAGCTTGCGTTCAAGACCTTGATTCAGTCGTTTTTAAGGTTCGCATAAACCTTAAATAAAAAACGGGCCATTAGCTCAGCTGGTAGAGCAACAGACTCTTAATCTGTGGGTCGCAGGTTCGATCCCTGCATGGCTCAATAAACTCGCGAGAGTGGTGAAATTGGCAGACACGCTAGACTTAGGATCTAGTGCTTCGGCGTGAGGGTTCAAGTCCCTCCTCTCGCAAAACTTTTTTTTCACTACAAATATTTCTAAGACACATTCGATTTTGCAGCCCTTTAGTAAAAAAAACAACAATCCTATTTTTTAATCCCCTTGCAACCGTTTAATATAACAAAGCTGGTTTTCAAACATTTTTGCAACAAAATGCTAAAAGATTATTGACATTATTTTCTATATAATTTATATTCAATCACATAGCATTTGTATTTATGCGGAAATAGCTCAGTGGTAGAGCGCCACCTTGCCAAGGTGGATGTCGCGGGTCCGACTCCCGTTTTCCGCTCTATCGTTAGCCGGAAGGCGCCAGTTTATATGCGGAAATAGCTCAGTGGTAGAGCGCCACCTTGCCAAGGTGGATGTCGCGGGTCCGACTCCCGTTTTCCGCTCTATACCAAAAAGCGGTTCAGGTATGAATCGCTTTTTTTATATTTAGGATTTTTTCGAATCCTAATACGTTTGCGTCGCAAACTTTCTTATTTATCTGCAACTTTTCATTTTATGAAAACAGTTCATGGGAGCTTTAGTGTGAAACTCACAAAAGAATTCGCAAGTCTTGAAAAATCAGCTGTAAAACTAACAGTTACAATCGGAAAAAAAGATGTACAGGAAACATACAATGATGTTCTTAACAAATATGTAAAGAACGCACAAATTCCAGGATTCCGTAAAGGTCATGTTCCAGCATCTGTTCTTGAAAGAAAATATGGCGATTCCCTAAAAGCAGACGCAATGAGCGAACTAATCGACAAGTCTTTAAATGAAATATTTGAAAAAGAAGAAGAAAATCGTCCTCTTCCATATCAGCAGCCAGTTATGGAAAAAGTTCCAGAATTCGACACAACAAAAGATTTTGTCTTTACGGTTACTTACGATGTATTCCCAAAAGTTGAAGTAAAAGACTTTAGCGGAATTGCCGTAAAAGAACCTCAAGTTACAATTGGAGACAAAGAGCTTCAGGATGAATTAAAGGCTGTTCAGGAAAGAAATGCCATTGTAATGGACAAAAAATCTGATGAAAAAGCGGAAAAAGGCGACATCGTAACAATTTGCTATGAAGAAATCGATAATCCAGAAGCAAAACGTGACGGCTACGTATTCACTCTTGGAACAGAAGAAGATATATATAAAATCGATGACGACATCATTGGAATGAAAAAAGATGATGTAAAGGAATTTGAAAAAGATTCTAAAAAATTAAAGGTTACTTTAAAATCTTTGAAATCAAGAAAGCTTCCAGAACTTGATGATGACTTGGCTCAAGATGTTAGCGAAAAGTTTAAAACCTTAGATGACTTAAAAGCAGACATCAAGAGAAATATGGAAACTGCAAAAACAAGAAAAATTGCAGAATTAAAAAGCCAGTCTTTGCTTGAACAACTTGTAGAAAAAAATCCTTTTGAAATTCCAGCATCAATGCTTGCAGCAGAACTTGACGGAAGATGGAGAATGATGGCGCAGCAGTTCCAAACAACTCCTGAGCAACTAGAAAAAATGATAACAGCTTCTGGACAAACAAAAGAATCTATGCTTGAACAGTGGACAGGAAACAGCGAAAAAATGCTAAAAAGCAGAATAATTGTTGATAGTCTTTTAAAGGCAAGAAATATTTCTGTAACTCCTGAAGAAATAGAAGAAAAATACAAGCAGATTGCCGATGAAGGTGGAATCACGGTAGAAGAAGTAAAAAAACACTATGCAGACCCACGCTCAAAAGAGTGGTTAATAGATGACGCAAAAGAACAAAAACTTTATGAAGAACTTTATAAAGAAGTAAAAGTTACAAAAGGTGACAAAATAACGTTTGCAGAACTTTTCCAAACAAAATAAGCCTTGTACAAAAAGGGTTGTCCAAAAAGTAACAACTTATTAGACAACCCTTTTTTTTGCTTTTTGTAAAAAAAATCGCTATATTCTTATTTATAAAAATAATTTCTTAAAAATTGTGAACAGAGGAAAAAGATGAATGAAAAAATGAATACATTAGTACCTTACGTAATAGAGCAAAGCGGAAACGGTGAACGTTCCTATGATATATTTTCACGACTTTTAAAAGAAAGGATTATTTTTGTTGATGGCGAAATAAATGATGCAAGCGCAGACTTAGCAGTAGCTCAACTACTTTTTTTGGAATCAGAAAATTCTGAAAAAGACATCAGCATTTACATAAATTCTCCTGGAGGCTCTGTAACTGCAGGACTTGCAATTTATGACACAATGCAATATGTAAAATGTCCTATTCAGACAATATGTATGGGGCAAGCTGCAAGCATGGGAGCATTTCTTTTAGCAGGCGGTTCAAAAGGCAAGCGTTTTGCCCTTCCATCTTCAAGAGTTATGATTCATCAACCTTGGGGAGGTGTTGAAGGCCAGGAAACAGATATTGCCATTCATGCAAAAGAAATAATCCGGCTAAAAAAACTTACAATAACTCATTTTGCACATCACACAGGAAAACCGTATGAGGAAGTTGCAGCAGACATGGAACGCGATTTATTTCTTTCTGCAGAAGATGCATTAAAGTATGGAATAATTGACACAGTTATGTATGGGAGAAAGTAACAAATGAAAAGATTCAACAACGATACAATCTACTGTTCATTCTGCGGAAAACCTGCAGACAAATCACGACATCTTGTTACAGGCCCAAGCGGAAACATTCACATTTGTGATAAGTGCATTGCAGTATGCCAAGATATTTTAGAACAGCAGGAAAACGAATTGGTTCCCATTGAACTTTCGCAAGTACCTACCCCAAAAGAATTTAAGGAATATCTTGATCAGTACGTTATTGGACAAGACCAGGCAAAAAAAGTTCTTTCTGTTGCTGTATACAACCACTACAAAAGAATGTCAATTTCAAAGATTGCCCAAAAAACAAATGATGTTAAAATTGAAAAATCAAATATCCTTCTTATAGGTCCAACAGGTTCTGGAAAAACACTGCTTGCAAAAACTCTTGCAGAAAAACTAAAAGTACCATTTGCAATTGCAGATGCAACCACGCTTACAGAAGCCGGTTATGTCGGCGAAGACGTAGAAAACGTTCTTTTAAAGCTTATAAACGCTGCTGATGGAAATATTGCCGCAGCAGAAAGAGGAATTATTTTTATAGATGAAATAGACAAAATTGCTAGAAAAAGCGAAAACACATCTATTACTAGAGACGTAAGCGGTGAAGGCGTTCAGCAAGCCCTTCTTAAAATTATAGAAGGAACTACAGCTAGCGTTCCTCCTCAGGGGGGAAGAAAGCATCCTAATCAAGAAATGCTGCAGATAGATACAACAAACATTCTTTTTATTTTAGGAGGAGCTTTTGTAGGTCTGGACAAGATTATTGAACACCGCACGGCAGAACACTCAATGGGATTTGGTTCAAGTGTCGGAAAACTAAATGCTGAACAACAGATGGAACTTCTCAGCTTGTGTACCCCGGATGACCTTGTAAAGTTTGGAATTATTCCTGAATTAATAGGTCGTATGCCTATGACGGTTGCCTTGAAAGAACTTACAAAGGAAGATTTGGTTTGCATTCTTACAGAACCTAAAAATGCCATAACAAAACAATTCCAAGCATCTTTTGAGCTAGACAACGTTGACTTGCAATTTGAACCACAGGCAATAGAAGCCATTGCGGACGAAGCGATTCGTCAAAAGACAGGTGCCCGTGGCTTACGTTCAATCGTGGAAAAACTTTTAACAGATATAATGTTTGAAATTCCTAGTATTTCCGGCCACAAAAAACTTGTTATAACAAAGGATATGGTAAAATCAGAAGGAAAAATCGATCTTAAAAAAGTTCTTGAGATTATTCCAGATTCTCCAACAGCAGTAAATGCTTAAGTTTTATAGTATCTAAAAGAAATGTTTAATGTAAATAAAATCTCTTTTAGATACTTATAACTTTTTTTGCAATGTCAACTGTTTGCAAGACTGTCTTTTTCCAACTAAAATCGCCTGCCCTTTTTATCCCTTTTTCAATCATAGCGGAGCGAAGTTCTTTGTCAGTCACAACAAGCTCCATTAAACTTGCAATTTCATCTATATCATCAGAATTAAAATACTTTACAGCATCCTGCCCCATTTCTGGCAAAGCTCCGGCATTTGAACAAATTACAGGAACTCCAGTTGCCATTGCCTCTAAAATAGGCAAGCCAACGCCTTCATTTACAGACGGAAAAATACAAGCATCTGAACCAGAGTATAATTGAGGAAAACTTTCGTAAGGAAAATAGCCTGTAAGAAAAATATCAGATGCAAATTCCGATTCAAATGCAGCCTTATGAATTTCAGCAGAATAAGAACCGTCGCTGCCAGCAATAACAAGCCTATGAGGAAATCCTGTTTTCTTTTTGAATATTGAAAATGCTTTTATAAGCTCGACATGTTTTTTTTCAGGACCAGAAAGCCTTGAGCCATAAATAAAATAAGGTTTTTTTATTGCAAATGGCTTTATATCAACTACATCAGAATTTAATTCAATTGCAGGGAAAAACAACTTGTGATCGATTCCGTTGTAAACGACTTCAATTTTATCTTTATCAATTCCGTGACTAATTAAATCATCTCGAATGAAAGCGCTTGCGGCAATAATTTTTTGAACGTTAGAAAGACCTCGTTTTATTTGAAGTTTTTGAATCCAGTCTTTATTTCCTTCAACAACATTTGAAAGAATGGTATTTACGACCGCAATTCCAGGAATCTTAAAAGAAACGGGAAGAACTCTTTCCGGCGCGGGATATATAATTAAATCATAGTTTTGCATGGTTCCAAATTTTGAAGAATTTGTAAAATGCCACAAACGTTCCATATTTAAACTGTCCGCAATATTTACAGACTTATACGCTATATCTTTTCCAGATGTATATGTAAAGCGATCTAGTTCAGAACCAAAAAGCTCAACTTTTACATCGCTTTCTGAAGAAATATTCGAAACAAATGACAAGATGTAAGTTCCAAGTCCTGAACGCGCGTGATCGCAGCCAAAAGTATCTATACCAATTTTCATATCCTTTTATTATAGCACAATAATAATTACTGTGCTATACTCACAACATGATTGAAAATAATACATTCTTAACTCTAAACTCAACTTTACAAGAAAATCTTTCAAAAATAGACATAAAGACACCTACAAAAGTGCAATCTGTCGTTATTCCTATTATAACAGAAGGCTCAAATCTTATTTTTCAATCAGAAACGGGGACAGGCAAAACTTTTTGCTATCTATTGCCATTAATTTCAAAGATATTAAATAATCAAACTGAAAATGAAAAAAAAGATTCTTCTATAAAATTAATAATTTGCGCGCCAACTTTTGAATTAGCTTCTCAAATAAATCAAAATATAAAAAAAATATGCTCATTAAAGTCTGCTCTGTTTATTGGAGGAGTCCCCTTAAAAAGACAAATAGAAACTCTAAAAGAGAAACCCGAAATTATAGCAGGAACGCCAGCAAGACTGGTTGAACTTATTCATTTAAAAAAAATAAAACAGCAAAATGTATCTGCTATAGTTTTTGATGAAGCAGACCGCCTTGTAAAAAAAGAATTAGTTGAAGAAACTAAAAATTTGTTGCAGCAAATGCCAGAAAACTGCCAAAAAATTGTATGCTCCGCAACAATTGATAAAAACACAAAAAACTTTTTTAAAGATTTTAAAACTATAGTAATGCCAGAAGAAGATGTCTTAAAAAAGAATATTGAACATTGGGCGATACATGCAGAATCAAGAGATAAAATTGAAGTTTTAAAAAAGTTTATTCTTGCAGAAGCTCCTGAAAAAGCTTTAATTTTTACAAGCCGTGCAGATCAAGTTGAAAATATTTATACAAAATTGACATATAAAAAAATTCAGTGCATTCCTCTTCATTCAAGATCTGACAAAAAAGACAGAAAAGCTGCGCTAGACAGATTTCGAAGTGGAAAAATAAAATTTCTGATTACAAGCGATTTAGCCGCAAGAGGTTTAGACATAAAAGGAATTACACACATTATTCAATTAGATTTACCATCTGATTCAGATTTTTTTATTCATAGAGCAGGAAGAACAGCTAGAGCTGGAAAAAAAGGAATAAATATAGTTATAGGCGATGAATATGAACTTAGAAAACTTTCTGCCTTAGAAAAAAAACTTGGAATAGTGATATATCCAAAAGAAATTATTTACGGAAAAGTTTGCGCTCCACAAATTTAATTTAAAATTACTTGCGCAAAAAAGTGCATTGAATCAACTCTATAAAAACAGTATACTAAAAAGATAAATGAGGTTCATGTGTTTTTAAAAAGTCTTGATATATTTGGTTTTAAGTCGTTTGCTGATCGCACCCATATTGATTTTTCTGACGGAATAACAGCCTTGCTAGGACCTAACGGTTGCGGAAAGAGCAATGTTGTTGACGCTATAAAATGGGTTCTTGCAGAAAAGAAACCTAAAAATTTGCGTGCAAATGAAAAAACCGATGTTATCTTTACAGGGACAGAAAGAAGACCTGCTTTGAATGTAGCAGAAGTTACTTTAACTATGTGCAATGAAAATGGTCTTCTTCCTATGGAAGAGTCAGAAATTGCCATAAAAAGACGCCTTTATCGCTCTGGAGAGCAAGAGTATTTTATAAACAACAAACCAGCAACTTCTAAAGATATTGTAAAACTGTTCATGGACACAGGCGTTGGAAAATCGGCATACTCTGTAATGGAACAGGGAAAAATAGATCAAATTCTTTCTAGCAAACCAGAAGACCGTCGCTATCTATTTGAAGAAGCAGCAGGAATCAGCAGATCAAAAGAAGAGTGTGCAATTGCAGAAAGAGAACTTGAACAGACTCGCCAAAACATGCAGCAAATTGAAGTTGCGATGGCAGAAATAAAGCGTTCCTATGATAGTCTAAAAGTTCAGGCAGAAAAAACATCTAAATACCGCAAAATAAAAGAAGACATTTTTAACTACGAATTAGATTTAACTCTTTTAAAATTAAAAAACTTTATCACTGACAAAGCTCGCCACGAGAATGAACTTGTTGAAGTTGAAAAGAAAAGAAATCAAGTCAGGGCGGAAATTGAAGAAATAAACAATACAATTTCTGAAAATATGGATAAGGTAAAGGAAATGCAGGAAAGAGTGTATTCCATGCAGGCAGAACTTATCGGTATTCAAAAAGAAAAAAATGGAAAAAATGACCTTGCAAATCAATTAAACACGCAAGCTAGATCCATAAAGGAAAAAATTGCCACGCTTGAAATAAAAAAACAGTCAACAGAAGAAAATATTGCTGAACTTGAAGATGAAATTGATGAACAGGAAGCAGAACTTCATTCAAAAGAAAAGCAAATTGCCGAAGTTGAAAAAAACATTGCAGACTTTGAAGAAAATATTGTAACTGCAGGAACACAAATAACATCAAACGATAAAATTACTGTAGAAAAAAAGAATGAAATTTCAGCTTTAGACGAAAAACGAAAAAATCTTCAGAATGAACTTGCTTCAATAACAGAAGATATTGTCACAATGCTTGATTCAAAGCTGAAAGATGCAGGTTTTTCAGATTCCGCAATGAAAAAAGCAAAAGATTCATTTGTGGAAAAATTGCAAAAGCTAAAGATTTTTGTTGAAGGCCGAAAAAATATATTTAACGACTTTGCAAAATCTTCGCATGAACAAAAGAATTACGAACAATCCGCAAAAGATGCAGTTCTTGCATTCGATGAAATAAAAAAAATTGCACAAGAACTAGATGAATCGTTTTTAGAGTATGAAAAAACCAGTCCTGCATTTATCGTAGAATTTCTAAGTCCAGAAGGAATAATGACTAAAAAAAGGGATTTAGATAAAAAAATATCTGAAAATCTCAACGAAATTGAACAATTAAACAAAGACATTGAATCACTGAACAGCCAGAATTCAAATCTTGTTTCTAAAATAAGCGAATACAAGGAAACTTGCAGCAAGCTTCGCGAAAACAAAGCTAGAATGGAAACTCAAATTCAGTCATCTATGCAACAGACTAGCCTTTTGCGAAGAAATTTAGTATCTTCACAGAACTCATTGCGTTCCATAGAAGAAGAATATGATGCGGAAAGCAAAAATGCTGACGAGATAAACGAAAGAATAGAAGAAATTCAGCAAGAGCTGGCGGAAATTGAACATAGGGGAATAAAGCTTGCAGAAGAATTAAAAGAACTTGATTCAAAAATTGCAGAAAACAATTCTAATGTTTCTGGAAAAAAAGACAAGCTTATAAAAAAGCAAGAAGAACAGAATAAGTTTCAAGCTCAATACGAAAGACTTTCTTTATCTCTAAATTCAAGCGACACTGAAATTAAAAATTTAAAGCAGAATTTCCAGGAACAGCACAGCCGCAGCTTAATGGAATTTGAAGAACATATGTACAAAATTACAAAAACTTCTGCAGAGCTTAGAGAAAAACTACTTTCGGCAAAAGAAGAACTTAAAGCATGTGGCCAAGTAAATTTGATGGCTCCTGAAGAATTTAGCGAAATAAAGGAGCGATATGAAAGGCAAAAAGCAAACTATGAAGATACTCAAAAATCTTTAGATAATCTTATCCGTGTAAGCGAAGAAATAAAATCAAAATCTTCTGAAATGTTCCTTGAAACATATAACAAGATTAAAAAGAATTTTCACAATATGTTCAGAAGATTATTTAACGGAGGAAGAGCTGAACTTAGACTAGAAGATCCTCAAAACGTGCTTACAAGCGGAATCGCAATACTTGCGCAGCCGCCTGGAAAAAAACTTGAAAGCATAGCCCTGCTTTCTGGCGGCGAAAAAACAATGACAGCGGTAGCCCTGCTCTTTGCAACATATCAAGTGCGGCCAAGCCCGTTTTGCTTGTTAGATGAAATCGATGCAGCTCTTGATGACAAAAACGTTTCAAGTTTTGTAACAACTTTGGAAACTTTTGCAAATGTCAGCCAGTACATTGTAATTACTCACAACAAAAAAACTGTTACTAGCGCGGGAACCATGCTCGGAATCACAATGGAAGAATCCGGGGTTAGCAAAATAATTGCACTAAAACTTGACAAAGATATAAAAATTGGAACTAAAGACAAAATTAAGCAGGACAACTTTGTAGAAGAAGATGTTCCTCCAGAAGAAGGCGCTTATATTCCACCGCGTCCACCAAAACGCATTTACAATCCGGACGGAACAATAACCGACCCTGAAATAGAGAGAATCAAAAAAGAAGAAGAAAAAAGAAAACTTCAAGAAAAAAAACTTGCAAAAGAAGCAAAACAAATTGAAGAAAATAACAGTTCTAATTCAATGGATGAAAAATTGCAGCAAGTAGAAAAAACTAATAAGGATGAAATAAAATAGCAATGCCTGCTGTTCAAGTTTTCTTAAAAAAAATTGAAAGTTTTCTCAAAACAAACAGAAGAATAACTCTGACAATTTGCGCTATATTAATCTTTATGACTTTAAGCGCGATTGTAGTCCTTGTTTGTTCAAAGTTTCAGCACAAAGAAATTCATAAAGATGCTGAAAAAACGCTCGTAATAGACCAAAAATTGCTTATTCCCCAAGGTCCAACAGTTTCCAGCGAATATGATACAACAAGAAAAACTGAAAAACAGTGGCCTCAAGAAGAAATTGGCAAATGGTTTACAATCCCCAACGAACAAGAACTTCAAAAACTGTCAGATGCAAACGATAGAACAATTTCTGATATACTTGGAGCAGCTCCATGACTTTTTTTAAAATACAAAAATCTTTTAAGAGTTTATTTTTTTTAGCCTTAACATTTGTCTTATTTTCTTGTGCCTCTACACCAAAAAAACAGCAAGAATCGCCTATTAACGAAGCAGAAACAACTTTGCAAGAAAACGAAGAGCAAAAACAGGCGCTTTCTGAAAATAATTCTGATAATTTGAGTCCAACAAACAACAAAACTTCTAAAGAGCAAGAAGGGAACGAAAATACTCAAAATTCAAACGATAATCAAAATTTGGAAGACTCTAAAAATCAAAATGAAACTGAAATTTCAGAAGGACAAAAAACTGAAAAATCAGAATCTGAAAAACCTGAAAATTTTGATACTGAAAAAGTTTTGCCAGAAGCCTTGCCAGAAATTCCCTATCAAGATACTACTACAAACGAAAGCGTACCTGAGCAAAATGAAGACAAAAAAATCTACGAACCTGTTAATTCTTTAGAAAATGAAAAAGAACAACTTTTAATCCAGGACGAAAATCAAAATTCTGTAGAAAATTCTTCAGAGCAATTAGAAAAAGAGCCATCATCCTATGAAGAAGACAAAAAAAATCAATCTTCTGAAATTGAAACGCAAGAAACCAGTCAGGAAAAAAATGATGATAAATCATTTTTATTTAACGAGGCAGAAGAATCTTCGGAAAACACTGAACTGCCTAACGAGCACGAATCTAAGAAAGAAATAAAACCTTCTAGAAGCGTAGATATGCACAGAAATCAATACATTAATATAACTTATCCTGGCAAAGGCTGGATATATCAAGGCAATATTGATAAAGACGGTAATTTGGATATTAGAAATAAGAATTTTATTTTTGGAGGAAGAAAGCTCGGCGGCAAAGACCAGACGTTTACGCTTCGTTCAAGAATGGCTGGAACATTTTTACTTCATTTTTATAAAAATGACGCATTAACTGGCGAATACATTGATGACTATCTCGAAGTTAACGTAGATAATTCATTGCCAGAAAGCGACGAAAAAATTGAAGCACCTTTGTACGCGAATATAGTTCCCCCTAAAGCAACCATTACGGCTCAAACCATAAAAGATAATAAGAAACTGATTGAAAATACTGCGAAAATGTCTTCTCTGCCGGATAAAAATGAAGCAAACAAAAACTCAGAGGACTCTAATAAAGAAATATCAAAAACTCAAAACGAAGATAAAAAAGAATCAAGCTTAAAAACTGTAATTCAAAATTCGGAAAACAAAGAGTTGCCATTAAAACAAGAAGAATCAATAAATGCAACTGCAAAAAAAGACGAATATTCTTTGAAAAATTCGCAAGCCGAATTAGAACAAATAGAAAACACAAAACTAAATGCGGAACAGTTATTAGAAAAGGCTAAAAATGAATACAACAACAAGCAGTATCCTCAGGCACTTGAATCTATAACTATTTTTTTTGACAAAGCATCTTCAAAACTAGACGAAGGCTTGTATCTTCAAGGTCAAATTTTAGAACAGAAATCCCCTGTACAGAACATAAAGAACGCAATAGAATCATACGATATGGTTGTAAAAAACTATCCATCTAGCCGCTTATGGGAAAATGCAAATAAGCGAAGTATTTTTCTTAAGCGTTTTTATATAAATATAAGATAATTTTGGAGGTCCTATGAAAAAAGGAATAAAATTTGTTTGTGCAGTATTTTCTGCAGTTGCACTATTAAGCTCATGCACTGTAAACAAAACTGTAGAACCTGTGAGAACAATTACAGTAAACGGAAAAGGTTCTATATCAGTTGAACCGGATATTGCAACTATAGAATTTTCGCTATCTACAATAGGTTGGAGCGCAAAACAAATTACAACAGACAACAACACACTTACAACCAGACTGTGCGATTCTTTGAAAAATGCAGGCGTAAATGAAAACGATATTTTTATTGGAAATTGCACCATTTCTACACCAACTGCGCAATACGAAGCAAAACGAAGTATCGTTGTTACTGTAAGAAATCTAGAACTAGTTCCCGCTGTAGTTGATTGCAAAACATCAAGTGTAAGATTAGTTTCTTTTAAATATGAAATTAGCGATTTAGCAAGCGTTGCAAGAAGGGTTAGAACAACTGCAATTCAGCAAGCACTTGATACTGCAGGTCAAATTGCAGGCCCAAGTGGTTCAAAAGTTGGTCAAGTTGAAGCAATTTCAGAATTAAAGGCTTGCGAAGAAGTCTTTTCAGCAGGAAAGATAAATGTTACCTCAGAAGTAGAAGTAACTTATTCACTTCAATAAAAAGTATATTTATAGTTTGCGATGCAAACTTTCTTATAGGAGAATAACAAATGTTAGATTATAAATTTATAAAAGACAACCTTGAAGCGGTAAAAGAAAACATAAAGAACAGAAATATGCATGCGGATGCAGATAAAGTTGTAGAACTGTTTGATAAAAGAACAGCTTTAGTAACAAAGCAGCAAGAACTTCAGCAAAAACGAAATGAAAACGCAAAAGCAATGAAACAAAAATTGGACGACAAAACTAGAGCCGAACTCATTGAAACGGGCAAAAACCTAAAAGAAGAACTCGCCCAATTTGAAAAAGAACTTTCAGAAACAGAAACAGCCCTTGAAGAAGCAGCTCGCCAGATTCCAAACATGATTCATCCAGATGCGCCAATAGGAAAACTTGACACTGAAAATCTTGAAGTAAAAAAAGTGGGAACTCCTAGAAAATTTGACTTTGAGCCTAAAGACCATGTTCAACTTGCAGAAGAACTAGACTTGTTAGATTTTGATAGAGGAACAAAAGTTTCTGGACCAAAATTTTACTATCTCAAAAACGAAGCTGTGTTCCTTGAACAAGCACTTATAATGTATGCGCTAAATACATTGAAAAAACACGGATTTGAAATTTTTATTACACCTGACATTGCAAAAGAAGAAGTGCTAAAAGGCATTGGATTTAATCCACGTGGAAACGAATCGAATGTTTATTCAATTGAAGAAGAAGGAACCTGTCTTGTTGCAACAGCGGAAATAACGCTTGGCGGTTATCACTCTGGCGAAATACTTGAAAAATCAAAATTGCCGTTAATGTACGGCGGACTTTCTCACTGCTTTAGAAGGGAAGCTGGCGCTGCAGGACAATTTTCAAAAGGTCTTTACCGTGTTCATCAGTTTGATAAAGTAGAAATGTTTGTTTACAGCACACCAGAAAAGTCTGATGAAATGCATGAAAAGCTTCGCCAAATTGAAGAAGAAATTTTTACAGGGTTAGGACTTCCTTTCCATGTTGTAGATACTTGTTCAGGAGATTTAGGAGCTCCAGCCTACAGAAAATGGGATTTAGAAGCTTGGATGCCTGGAAGAAACGGCGGCGAATACGGAGAAGTAACATCTACTTCAAACTGCACAGACTACCAAGCTCGCCGACTAAACATAAAATACAAGGATGATGACGGCAAAAATAAATATGTTCACACTTTGAATGGAACTGCAATAGCAGTAGGAAGAGCTATGCTTGCAATATTTGAAAACTATCAAAATGCCGACGGCTCAATAACAATTCCTCAAGTATTAGTTCCTTACTGCGGATTCGACAAAATCGGACCTAAAAAGAAGTAATACGTCTGGTCAAGGTACGCTTACGCTCAAGACCTTGACTCAGCCGTTTTTAAGGTTCGTATAAACCTAAAATACGCCTGGTCAAGGTACGCTTACGCTCAGACCTTGACTTTACCGTTTTTAAGTCTGCATAAAACTTAAATTATACAAAAAGAGTTTTTGTCGCTTTCTCATACAAAAAGCGGCAATCTTCTTCTTGCAAGCTTGTGTAACTACAATCAGCGGCGAATATCTTTTTATCATCAGAATAGAATACAGTATCTGCTCTGCAAGTAACAAAGATTTTTCTAGACACAGAAGGCGAATCTTTTAAAACAAAAGTCATTTCAAGAGGATATTCCCCGCCTTCTTGAATCGAAAAAGCTTCATTTAATTCCGAAGCAAGAACAATTCTCTCATGATTTACAAATAAAATATCGAGTGGTTTCAATCTTCCTTGAATAGATTCTATTGTTTCTACATAATCTTCTACCATATATCTGCAAATATTGATTAAATGCACGCCATTTCCTGCTTTTCCAGATTTTCTTGCTTGAAGTACAAATTTTTCAAGAAGATTTTTTGCTTTTTTCTGATTTTCTAAATCTATAGAACTCCAAACAGGTCTTGAAAACAATTTAAATCCCATAGCTGGAACGCAATCTAAAGAATTTTGCTTTGAAGAATCTAAAGAATAGTAAAGTTTTGCAGAAAAATCATATTTTTGTTCTATAGGGACATCTTTTATTCTTGAAATAACTTGAGGAATTACTAAAGCTGGACCAGAACTTACTTTTTTCATTTCTGTTATAAAAAAAAGCCCTAGCCTATTAAAATAAAATTCAACCTTAACTTTTTTTCCTTCAAAGGAAGAAATTTTTTCTGGAGGATTCGTTAATAGAATAATTCCTTGTTTTAATACAGAAATATCTTTTGAAGGAATTGCAACAGAAAACATTTCAGAAGAAAGCGAATGGATTTCAAGCTGTTCTTCTGCAGAAGTTTTTTCGTTCTGGGAAACTGGCGTTATTGTAAGAGGAACATTTCCATCAATAAGATATTTTAAAACTAACTCACGTTCTATTCCCGAAAGTTCATTTTTTTCCATAAAAAACCTCTCTTATAAAAAGATATATGAATTAGCAAGGTTATTTTGTTCCCCACCCTACAATTTTTAACTGCTCTATTTTTTCAAACGAATCGTTTAAGTAAGACACTTTTACATCCAAATATCCATACTCACAAAAAAAACGGATAGGAATTTCTATTGCGGAATCTTCAAAAAAAGGCTTGCCCACAATAAAAGAATCAAAAAGTCGATTTTGAGAATTAAGAGAAAATTCCTTTTTAAAACGAGCTTTCCAACCGGATTCAACATCGTGCTTAAAAAGTATAAGGAAAAATGCATCAGTGCTTTCAATTTGATTTATAGAAAAATTCCAAGAACATATAGAATCGCAAAAAGAAAGCAAACTATTCATTAAAATAGAATTAATTTCTGTTGTATCAAGACTTCCAAAACCTTCCAAACATGGATATATCCTGCTTTTTTTTTCAGCGGTGGCAACAATGTAATTTTGAGGAGTAAGCTTTACCTTGCTATCTATATAGGAATTTTTAGAAATATCTTCAACAAGGCGAGTACTTTCAAGTTCTTTTGTCCAAGATAGCTCATTTTCCGTTTTAGTTGAAATTGATTTTAAAGTTACCTCATCAGCAACAAGTTCTTCGGTCAAATGATTATTAGAGCATGAATTAAAAACAATGCAGCATAGAAAAGATAAAATAAAAAAAAAGTATACCTTTGAACAATTCATACATATATATTGTAACATATTTTAAATGAATTGTAAAAGATATACTTTTATTGTGGTCTGCAATATGCAACCCCTGTTTTTATTCAAAGTTATTTTAATCGCGAACTGTATATATCCAACCATCAGGGGCTTTAATTTCGCCCATTTGAATACCTGTAAGAGTTTCGCGAAGTTTAGCCAAAACCGGACCGATTTTTTCCATTCCACTAGGAACAAGAATTTCTTTTTCGTGGTCAACAATCTTTCCAATAGGAGAAATAACTGCGGCTGTTCCACAAAGTCCACATTCTGCAAAATCAGAAAGCTCATTTTTGTTTATTTGGCGTTCTTCTACTTCAATTCCTAAATAGTCCTTTGCAACTTGAACAAGGGAACGCCTTGTAATAGAAGGCAAAATGCTGCTAGATTTCGGAGTAACCAGTTTCCCATCCTTTGTTACAAACAAAACGTTCGCGCCGCCAGTTTCTTCAATATATGTGTGAGTAGCAGGATCTGTATAAAGATTTTCTGCATAGCCGCATTTATGAGCGTCAACTATGTTGTACAAACTCATAGCATAATTTAAGCCTGCCTTTATATTACCAGTTCCGTGAGGAGCTGCCCTGTCTAAGTCAGAAATTCTCACAACAATAGGTTTTACGCCACCTTTAAAATAAGGTCCTACTGGAGTAACAAAAATTCTAAACTGATATTCAGCAGAAGGCTTTACACCAATGACAGCATCCGAGCCAAACATAAATGGACGTATATACAGAGTTGCGCCAGTTCCAAATGGAGGAACCCAATCAATATTTGCTTTTACAGTATCGAGTACGGCTTGAACAAATCTGTCTTCTGGAAAAACAGGCATTTCAAGCCGGCGGCAACTGTCCGCCATTCGGCTAGCATTCAAATCAGGGCGGAACGTAACAATTTTACCATCTTTTGTGGTATATGCCTTTAGTCCTTCAAAACAGGTTTGCGCATACTGAAGAACACCTGCACATTCGCTTATGCAAACATTTCCATCTTTTGAAAGTTTTCCTTTGTTCCAAGAGCCATCTTTGTATTCTGCAATAAAACGTTTGTCTGTTTTTATATAGCCAAATGGAAGATTTGACCAATCAATATTTTTCTTTCTCATTTATATAACCTCACAAATCGTCGCGCTAAAGCCCGGCATAATTTTAATTATACTGTAGCACTTTACTTTATCTTACGCAAGAAAGAATCTTTATATCCATCATTTTTAAAGCGATTAAGCACAGTTCCATATTCATCCATTCCTATAGGTCCAATCAAAACTTGATAACCTTTTTTAGAAACTAACGGAACAAGCGTAATAGGATATTTTTTTCCATACTTAGAAATAAGCGACTTTATATTATTTTCATCAGAAAGCACCGCAATCTGAACGTAGTATTTGCCGCTCTTAAGAGAATTTAGACTTTCAACTGTGTATTTATTTATCTCAGAATATGGATTTTCTTCTTTTTGCACAGGAACTCCTTTAGAATCTTCTTCAGAGTCTTTAGAAACTTCGCTTGATTCTTCTGCAACAGTTTCAGGATTTTCTGCATCTGCAGAAGCCTCTGGAGGATTTGATTCTGCAGGAACAAGAATTATACCTTCATAAGATTCGTCGTTTGACTCTGGCTCACCAACTTCTGCGACGCTCTTTTGTGGAGCGATGCCTTTATCGCTACCAGCTTCATTTAAAGAAGTATCTTCTTCTGAAGGAATATTTTCTGCTTCGATTTTTTCACTATTGCTTTCAGTTTCTTCTGCTGGCGGCAATTCTTCTTTAGAAACTTCCTCCTTTGAAAGATCCTCCTCTGGAAGCTCTTCTTTTTTTATAGCTTCCATTTTAACAGAGTCTTCTTCCTGAGGAATATTTTCTGTATTTGCAACAGCTTCGCTATCTTCTGTTTCTTGTGGCAGTTCTTCTTTTTCTACAGGAGAAATGAGTTCTTCATTATTATCCTCAGAAATTGATGCGCTGTCTTGTATTTTTTCTTTATCATCTTCTTTTAAGTCGTCCAAATTTTCTGGAGCTACAGATTCTGAAGGAATTTCAGCTTCCACAGCATCTTCATCCTTTGCAACAGGCTCTTTATTTTCAAAAGCCTCCTCTGAAGCCAAGTTTTCAGGCTCAACAGATTCTACTTCAGCTTCGCTTTCTTTTTCTTCTGTTTCTTGCACATCATCAAAAGAAAGTTCTTCTTGATTTACTTTTTCAGATTCAATTTTATCATCCTTTGCAGGCTCTTCTTCAGTAGCTTGTATTACTTCTACACCATCATTACTTTTTTCTTCACCCTCTGAAGCTGCTAAATTTTCTTCAGACGTTTCTGCAGGGACAGTTTCAAGAGAAGGAGCAGTTTCTTCTAAATCAGAATCTTTAGTTGTTTCTTCTTCTGCAGGAGTATTTTCACTTTCGACAGAGGCTTCTGTTTCTTGCGTAGCTTCCTGGTCATTTGAAGCGATTTCTGTTTTTTCTTCAGCAGATTTTTCGCCATTAAGCTCTGCAACTTCTGAAGTTTCCACTTTATTTTCATCAGTATTTTGCTCAGCAGCTTCTTCTTTTTTATTTTCAACGCCGATTACCGCAGTTCCTGTGCAAGCTTCATCTAACTGCCCAGAACGCTTTGTAATCTTTACGACGGTGTCAGCACCCTTTTTTATTCCAACAAGTTCCGCAGCTTCAGGAGAAAGAAGAATTGCAACGCCTTCAGAAGGGTCTAGCGCTCCAATAACAAGAATGTCAATATTTTTACCATTAGTTAAATTTGTAACAATAATTGTGTCACCTGGAAGATAACCAACTGTTTTTGCAAATGCACCTTTTGGCATCGCTCCTTCGTCAGCGACTAATGCACGCCCATCTAAAGAAGTGCTAAAAGAAGTAAACAGCAAACCTACTAAAAAAAGTGAAGCAAACAGACTAAAAATCTTTTTCATATATATACCCCTCTAGTTTAACCCTTTGTATTCACAAAACTTATTAAGTCAGTGGCAAAGGCTGCAGAAAAATCTTTTATTCCAAATTCAGAATTCAATTTTTTTCTATCTAAAACTTTTCTTTCCCCATAGTTTATTAAGTTTCCATCTTTTACGGCAACTATTTTCCAAGACACCTTTTCAATTTGACTTAGCGATGGAAGATTTTTTTCATCATCTTTTAGATTATTAAAAAATAGTTTAATTTGAACAAAATAATCGGCAAGACCTTCGCTTGACTGCGCAAAAGCTTTTTCAAAAAGTTTTTCATCATTTTTGTCAGAAGAAGAAACTACTGTTGGAAAATTAGAAACAATAAATCCAGAATCAAAAAAGCAATTCATAAGCTCATCTTCAAAAACCAAAGACGCTTCGCACACGTCTTTTATGTTTCCTGATCTTTGAACAAGTTCAAAAGAAAGTCCTTTGCAAAAAACAGACTGAACTCCTAAAAAAACAAATCCAAAAAGAATAAAAAATCCTTTTTTCATCAACAACTCCCAAAATTCTCTCCAAAAATCCCCTTCTTTTTAATGTTCGGAAAAAAAAATATTTCTGTTTAGAGTTATTTTGAATATATAATAACGTTTAATTGAGAAACAAATCTGCTTATGATATAATAAGGCGAAAGTCAAGTTTTTAGGAAAAAGAATAAAAGCGTAAGCGAAATTGCAATTTGTGAAGATTTTGTGCGACAAGAACAATCAAGGTTGCATAGCAAACAAAAGCCATTCAAACGAAGCGCGAGCACAACCATCTGAACGAATTGCAAGTTCGCTGCAAGCGTTTTTTCAAAATTTATAGAAGCGAGACTTTAGAACTGTCAAACTAAACACAACGATATAAAACGAGGCAATAGCAATGATTAATGAAAGGCATTTATATATAATTGGCGCTGGCTTTGCAGGACAGACTATTGCAGACGATATAAAACGAAAAAAAACATTTGGCTCTGTAGCAGCTTTTTTAGACGATGATACAAATCTAATAGGAAAACAAATAGATGGCATTCCCGTTTTAGGACCAATTTCAAATATTACTGCAATCTTAAGATGCACAGAGCAAGACGAAGCCATTATAGCTATTCCAAGTGCAAGCGTTGAACGAATTCGGCAAATATACGAAACCCTAAAAAAAAGCGGATTTTCGCACATAAAAATTCTTCCAGGAATTTCTCAAGTGGTTACAGGTTCTGCTCACCTAGTTCAAACCAGAGAGATTGACCCATTAGATATACTTGGAAGAACTCCTGTAAAAATTCCTTTAAAAGAAAGCCTTTCATACCTTAGGGGAAAAAGAGTTCTAATAACAGGCGCAGGAGGTTCAATCGGCTCAGAGCTTTCAAGGCAGCTTCTTTCTGGAGGAGCTGAGCGCCTGTATCTTTTTGGTCATGGAGAAAATTCTATATATCAAATTGACAGAGAATTAAGACTCTTGCAGCACGAGGGTGTAGGCGAAAAAGCAACTATTGTTCCAATCATTGGCGACATGACAGACAGGGCATACACAAAGTATATTATAAAAAAAACAAAATGCGATGTAATCTTTCACTGCGCAGCCTACAAACACGTTCCGCTAATGGAAGAAAATCCTGTGGCTGCAATACAAAACAATGTATTTGGCACTAAAAACCTTTTGGATGCAAGCCTTGAAGAAAACGTGCAAAGATTTGTTCTTATTTCTACAGATAAAGCTGTTTCTCCAGTAAGCGTGTATGGGGTTTCTAAAATGATTTGCGAAAAGCTAGTTTTGCAAGCGGCAAGTCAAACGGAGAAAAACAAAAAATTTATGTTTGTGCGATTTGGAAATGTACTAGGCTCAAGAGGCTCTATTCTTCCACTTTTTATGGAGCAGATAAAAAATGGAGGTCCTGTAACTGTAACTTCTGATGACATGGAACGCTTCTTTATGACAATCCCTGAAGCTTGCTCTCTTGTCCTGCAAACCGGAGGAGTTGGAAACAACAAGGAATCTTATCTGCTAGATATGGGCGAACCTATAAAAATAATAGACCTTGCAGAACAAATAATAAAATTTAGCGGGCTAAAGCCTTATAAAGATATAGATATTAAAATAATAGGCAAACGAAAAGGCGAACGCTCAACAGAACCTCTATGGTTAAAAGAAGAACAACCCGAAAAAACAAATTTTCCAAAAATCTTAAGGTTAAAAAACATATACTTTTCTAAAGAACGACTAGATTCTTTGCTAAATGAATTAAAACCAATTTGCTTTTATGAAAATAACCAGCTAAATCAAGATATTTACAGAAACAAAGATATTCTTATAAACATTCTTTGCAACAACTTTCCGTCTTTAAAAGGATTTTATAGCAAATAGGAAATAAATTATGAGCGATGCAGATTCATTAAAAGTTCGTTATTCAAAACCTTCAATTTCAAAAGAAGAAGAAGATGCTGTTTTAGACGTATTGCGTTCAGGCTGGCTTACAACCGGCAAATACGCTCTTAAATTTGAACAAGATTTTAGCGATTTCATGAATAAAGATTCCTCCAGCCTAAAAAACAGAAAAGACTTTGGACTTGAAGATTCTAGCGTCATAAGTTTGGCAGTAAATTCAAACACTAGCGGAATGATTCTTGCAATGGAAGCTTGCGGAGTAAAAAAAGGAACTGCCATTATAACAACTCCCTACACATTTGTTTCTACAGCAGCCTGCGCAAGACATTTAGGGGCAGATGTATACTTTGCAGACATTGAAGAAGACACTTATAGCATTGACTGCAATAAAATCGAAAAAATTTTAAAATCTTCTAAAGGAAAAAAAGTAAAGGCAATTGTTCCTGTGCACATAGGCGGAAATCTTTGCAATATGAAAAAAATAATGCAGCTTGCAAAAAAATATAATGTCAAAGTAATTGAAGATGCAGCTCATTCTTTTCCAAGCAAAACAGAACTAGGCTATGCAGGTTCAATTGGCGATATAGGAGTTTTTTCATTTTACGTAACAAAAACTATAACTACAGCAGAAGGAGGAATGGTCTGCACTAGGAATAAAGAACTTGCAAAAAGAATGACTTCAATGCGCATGCACGGAATGGACAGAAACACTTGGGACAGATACACCTCTCCTAGAGCAAGCTGGGAATACGATATTATTGCTCCTGGATACAAATTTAATCTTCCAGATATTCTAGCCTCAATCGGTTGCTGCCAACTAAAAAAAGCAGAATTGTTCTTTTCGAAAAGAAAAGAAATAGTAAAAAAATATAATGAAGCATTTAAAAACTGTGATTTTATAAAACTGCCGCCAGATTCAGAAGGAAATGCTTGGCATCTTTACTTAATGAGAATTATCCCAGAAAAATTAAAAATAGGCAGAGATGATTTTGCAAAAACGTTACAAAAAAATGGAGTCGGAATTTCCGTTCACTTTATTCCGCTTTTTAGATTTACATATTGGAAAAAACTTTACAAAAATTTTACAAAAGATAACTTTCCAAATGCAGAAAAACAATACACTTCAACAATAACACTTCCTCTTTGGCCAGATATGACAGACGAAATGATTAACTTAGTAATCGAATCTGTTTTAAAAATAGGAAAAGAATACCATGCGTAAAAAAACAGCAGGACTTTCAAAAAAGAACACAAACTCATTTTTTTCAAAAGATTATTACACTGATTGCAGCAAAAAAGGCATATTATATGCAGCTTTAGTGCGTTCACCAGTGGCATCTGGAAAAATAACTAACATAACCATGAAAGATATTCCAGAAGGATACTACCTGTATACAGCAAGAGACATTCCTGGTGAAAACAAAATAAGAACCCTAGACACAGAAACAAGAGTCTTTTGCAGCGAGCACGTTCATTTTTTAGGAGAACCAGTTGGAATTCTTGTAGGACCGGAACTAAACACAGTCCGAAAACTTGCTGACGAAATTCAAATAACTTTTGACATTACGACAATTGAATCTGCGCTGCAAAGGGTTTCAAATGAACTTAAAAGACCTGTTTTGAAACTTCCAGATCAAGTAGACACAAAAGACAACGACATTGCTGAATTTGTAGATATGATGAACATTATGCCTTCGTTAGATCAACTTCCTAAGCAAGATAAAGATTTTAGCTATGCAGAGCCGTCGCTTATCGAAAAAACTATTGAAAATGTAAATCCTTATGAAAGAAATGAGGCTGAAATTGCGAGGAGAATAGTTAAAACAGGGGTTTTTGCCACTGCAAAAAGACCTTCTACAATTAAAAATCTTTTTGCAAAAGCAGATTACGAAATTTCAGATTCTTTTTCTCTAGAAGAGCTCAATCCCGACTGGTGCGAAACAAGCGGAGCGCTTTGTTTTTTTGAAGGCAGCTCTTTAACAGTTCTTACACCTACAAAATGGGCCTATCACCTCGTAAAAAATATTTCATCAGTTCTAAATATTTCAGAAGAAAATATTTACATTCAAAAAACGCTTTCTTCAGATAAAAATTCAAACGGAATTTGGAGATGCACAACACTAGCTGTACAAACTGCCCTTGCCGCGCTTTTAAGCCAGCATCCTGTAAAATTAATTTTAACAAAGGAAGAGCAGCAAAAATTTATGGCTCCAAGTTTAAAAACAAAAGTAAATCACAGAACTGCCATAAATAAAGACGGAAAAATAAAGGCTATGCAAATAGAAATCGACTGCGATGCAGGATTTACAAATCCGTTTGCAAAAAAAATTGCAGACCGCCTTGCAATTGCTGCAACAGGAATTTATAACATAGAAAATATGCAAGTTACCGCAAAAATCCGCACGTCACAGAATCCACCATCATCAATATATACGGAACTAATCGATTCTCAAATATTTTTTGCAATTGAAAGCCACATACAGCAAATTTGCCAGAAAACAGATATTTTGCCAACAACGCTTAGAGTTCAAAATATTGTTTTAAATCCTAAAAAAAATGTTTCCCAATACTCATTAAACTTAAAAAAAGTAAACGAGACTGTACAAGCAATCATAAAACAAAGTGACTTTAACCGAAAATACACAACGTACAGACTTTCTTCAATACAAAACCTATCCGAAAACGGAAGAACTTTTTTCGCACTGCCAAGAAGAGGAATTGGCCTTTCTTGCGGATACGACGGTTCTTGTTTTTTAGGAGATGAGGAAGTCATTGCAAATCAAAAAATGGAACTAGTATTAAACATTGAAGGCAATGTTATTATAAAAGCTGTAAATCCGTCTGAATCAGTTCTTTCAATATGGAAAAACATTATTTCTAGAATGTTGCAAATTGAGGAAGAAAAAATCTTTATAGACACAGACTTCTCTTCTTCGCAAGAAATTTCTATGCCAGAAAATTTTTATAATGACATCAGCATAATGACGTTGCTATTAAAAAGATGCTGCGCAGAAATTCAAAAGAAAAGATTTCACTCGCCTCTTCCAATTGTAGCAAAAAAAACTATAACACCAGCAATGAAAAGGCAATGGAATCCGGAAACTTTTTGCGGAACACCATTTCAATCGGTTGCCTTTGGCTGCGCAATTGTTGAAGTTGAACTTAATGCTGATACATTCCAAGAAAAAATAAAAGGAATTTGGATTGCAATCGATTGCGGAGAAATTCTTTCAATAAATGCTGCCGAAAATTCAGTAAAGCTTGCAATTCAGCAGGAATTAGAAAAACTTGTAAAAGACACGAAGCTTTCTGCAGACCAAATAAAAATTTCATTTATGCAATCGAATGAAACTCCTTGCCAAATTGGAAAACTTGTCCACAACATACTTCCTGCAGCATTTTCTTCGGCTCTTTCGCTTGCTTTGTTCCACACAATAAACGAATTACCTTGCACAGAAGAAAAACTTTACGAACTAACACAACTAAAAGAAGAATTAGAAACAAATCAAAATGAAGATGAAAAAAAATCTTCTGAACAAAAAAATAATGCTGGAGAAAAGGAATTGCCAGAAGGGGCTGATAAAAAATGAACATTCCAATAATACTCAACGGAGACAGAATTATGATTCAAGCTAGTGCCGATGAAAAACTGTTAAACGTTTTAAGGCAACAAAAGTGCCTATCCGTAAAAGAAGGCTGTACAAAAGGAACCTGCGGTTCATGTACGGTACTTTTAAATAAGAAACCTGTTCCTGCTTGCAAAATTCCAATTGCCTTAGTAATCAATAAAGAGATAGAAACCTTGGAATATTTTTATAAATCAGAAACTTATTCAGATATTATAAAAGGTTTTTCAAAAGCAGGAATAAAACTATGCGGATTTTGCAATGCCGGGAAAATTTTTGCAACCGCATACATTATTGGGTTAAACGAAAAGCCTACAAGGGATTCCATAAGAGAAAACATAAAACATCTTTCTCCGTGCTGCACAGATATTGATACCCTTATAAATGGAATCATATATTCATTTGACTTTTATTCTCGCCGCACAGGAACTTAAAAAGTCAACCCTAAAACTGAAGTTTTAATCTTTTAAGTTTGCGTTGCAAACTTTCTCATTGATTTTTTATAGGAGGCAAAAATGGATAACACAGAATGTAATGTATTTTATGCAAGAAATCTTTCAGAACTTTTTTATCACATAAAAACTATTGCAAACTTAAAAATAGTTGGCGCTTGCACAACTTTAGACCAAATGCCTAAAAAAACAATTTCAACAACAAATATTCCAGAACTAAAGCAAATTATCAAACATGAACGATTTATAGAATTCGGTCCTGGAGCAACCCTTTCAGAAATTTTAAATCTGGGAGAACGCCATCTTCCTAAAATTTTAACAGATTCCATAAAGACAATTGCAAATCCTTTTGTAAGAAATATTGCAACAATAGGTGGAAATATCTTGCATGAAAAGCAAAAACTTACACTTTACGCTCCATTAATGGCTTTTGATTCTATTTTAGAGTTCAAAAGCCCATCTGAAACAAGAAATATTCCTCTTACAATGTTTGAAACAATCCCTGCAGGCTTTGTTCTTACCAAAATACGAGTTCCATTAAGAGATTGGGATATAAGTTTATTTTTTAGGCTTGGTCCAGAAAACAAAATAACCGACACTTCTGCATCTTACACTTTTTTGGTCGATACAGAAAAAGGAATTGTAAACAATATAAAAATAGCTTTTGCTGGAAAAATAACATTCAGAGCAAAAGAACTTGAAAATAGATTATTAGGCCTAAGATTGCCACTATCTTCAAAAGATATTGATTTTTACATTGCAGATGCCGCATTTCAGTTTGAAAAAGAAAGTGAAGGCATTGTTTATAAGCCAATAATAAAACAGCAATATTTAAATCTTATAAGATATTCAATAGAACAGTTAACTTAACTGAATTTTATCGGGCTAATCTATAAGCATACAATCGCCATAACTAAAAAATCTGTACTTTTGGGCAACAGCTTGTTTGTAAGCGTTCATTATGTGTTCTTTACCAGCAAATGCGCTTACCAGCATGATTAAAGTGCTTTCTGGCGTATGAAAATTAGTGAACATTTTATCTACAACCTTAAATTCAAACCCAGGATACATAAAAATTCTCGTAGACGACGTGCCAGGATGAATAATTAAATCATCATTCTGAACAAGCCCTTTTTGTTTTGCATTATAAAGACTTTGCGCAGCGCTTTCGAGCGTTCGAACACTCGTTGTACCGACTGCTAAAATCGGGCGTTTTTCTTTTTTTGCTTGATTTATCATATTTGCAGTTTCTACGGGTATTGAATACCATTCTTCATGCATTTTGTGATTTTCAATATTTTCTTCACGAACAGGCAAAAAAGTTCCGAGTCCAACATGAAGAGTTACAAAACAGCGTTGAATACCAATGCTGTCGAGTCTTGAAAGCATTTCCTGTGTAAAATGCAAACCTGCGGTAGGACAAGCGGCAGAACCAGTGTCTGTAGCATAAACATTTTGATAGCGTTCAGAATCTTCTTCTGTATCGGAACGCTTTATGTAAGGAGGCAGCGGAATATGCCCATTGCGTTCAAACCACTGCTCATCAATAGGAAAATCAAATTTTAAAGCACGGAACTCTGTTCTATTGTTTCCAGGAATATCAATTATAGTCCCTATTGTGCCATCTGGAAAAGAATAACGCATTCCTGGTTTTTGCTTTTTTGCAGATTTTACCATTGTATTCCAAACGGCACAGTCTTTATCCACTGTATTTAAGAACATAAATTCTTGTTCCCGGCCAGTGGTTTCTTTTATCCCATAAACTCTTGCTCTACGGACTCTAGAATTATTGAAAACCATAAGTGTGTCAGAAGAAATTAAAGAAGGCAAATCCTGCATCATTTTGTGCATAATTTCTCCGTTACTTTTATTTAGAACCATTAATTTGTCCTGCCCCCTAATTCCGCTTGGGTGCTGGGCAATTAATTCCTGAGGTAGATCAAAATTAAAATCTGAAGTTTTCATAATAAAGTTCCCTGCCCTTCATCAGTATCATACTTTAATCCTAAATGTTCATAGGCCTTTTTTGTTACAATTCTTCCACGCGGTGTTCTTTGCAAAAGACCGCACTGAATAAGATAAGGCTCGTAATAATCTTCAAGAGTATCTATGCTTTCACCAATACTTATTGCAAGTGTTTCTGCGCCAACAGGACCGCCCGCAAAGTTTTTTATTATAGAAACAAGAATTTCTCGATCGTATTTTTCAAGTCCCAATGAATCTATTTCCAGTCTACTAAGACCTCGTTTTACTGTGCTTTCATTAATAACAGAAGAACCTTCAACCTGAGCAAAATCACGCATACGCCTTAAAACTCTATTAGCAACACGAGGTGTTCCTCTGCAACAGCGAGCAAGAAGCAAGGCCGCATTTTCTTCTATTTTTACATCAAGAATTTTTGAACTTCTTAAAATAATAGAAGCAAGTTCTTGTTCAGAATAAAAATCAAAACGAGGAATAAAACCGAATCTTGAACGCAAAGGACTAGAAACACTGCCAGCTTTAGTCGTTGCGCCAACCAGCGTAAAAGGAGGTATAGGAATTCTAACAGTTCTAGCGGCAGGTCCCTGCCCAATAATCCAATCAAGCTCATAATCTTCCATTGCAATATAAAGCATTTCTTCTATTGCAGGTTTTAAACGATGAATTTCATCAATAAAAAAAACCGTTCGCTCTGTTATTGTTGAAAGAATGCCTGCTAAATCTTTTGGCTTGTCAAGAGCCGGAGCAGACGTTACTTTAAAATCAACGCCTAATTCATTTGCCGTAATCTGCGCAAGAGTAGTCTTTCCTAAACCTGGAGGACCTATTAAAAGAAGATGGTCCAAAGGCTCGCTGCGCTGTCTTGCAGCTTCTATAAATGTACTTAAATTCTTTTTTATTGACCGCTGCCCTAAAAAGTCTTTTAAAAGCTTCGGTCTAAGGTTGTTATCGTTGTCCTCGTTTGCGCTTATATCAGCGCGAACTATTGTAGAAAAATTATCTTCATCAGTGATATTCATCTAAGCCATCTCCACAATAGCACGCCTAAAAATAGTTTCTTCTTTTTCTTTTTGATTCATAGAAGTAAATTTTTCATCATTTAAAAGCGCCTCTACAATCAATGAAATTTTTTGTTGAACTAAAAGCCTTTCATAGCCCATCGCTACCAAGGAATTTTCAACATCGCTATAGTCAGAATTCTTTTTTATAGCTGAACTAGAATTTTCTTCATGAACAGAAAGTTTTCCTTTTAACGCAAGAAGCATTTTTCCAGCAGTTTTTTTTCCTACTCCTGGAATTTTTTCAAGGCGGGCTAAATCTCCAGAATCAAGAACTTGTGCCAACACAGAACTGCTTACGCTGCTCATTATTTTTATAGCGCCTTTTGGACCTACTCCGTCGACTTTTAGCAAATCCAAAAATAATTTTCTTTCATCTACAGTTGCGAAACCATAAAGATTCATTAGCATATCAGTATGCTGAAGCCACAAAAAAACGCGGCAAGAAGCTCCAACAGAAGGAAACATATCTAAATTTGTGTCTGGAACACAAATATCCCATTCTATTCCATTTGTTTCGACAAACAGCTGCTTTGGAAATTTTCCTGTAATCGTACCCATCAAAGAATTAAACATCAGTCTATAATAGAATAAAAAACAAAAATAATAAAGATAGCACAGATAGACAAACATTCAACGGCAGGTGTAATGAATATGTGTTATTGCGCCTGCAAGAGCATCTGCTGCGTGGTCTGGACGAGGAATTTCTTTTAGTCCCAGCAAAATTTGAACATATTTTTCAACTAAAATTTTATCTGCATTTGCAGAACCTGTAACTGCTTGCTTTATCTGATTCGGTTTATACTCGCAAAGGGGAACAACGTTTTGGGCTAGACACAAAGTTACAACTCCCTTTGCTTCCGCAACGCTTATTCCGCTCGTAACATTTTTTACAAAAAAAAGCGCTTCCATACAAGCTTCATTTGGGCGAAACTCTTCAATCACGGCTTGAATCCGATTATAAATAGAAAGAAGCCTTTCTGAATGGGATTGCGTAGATTTTGTAGTTATGCAGCCATAACTGACCATTCTATACTTACCGCTAGAATAATCTACAATGCCAAAACCTGTATTCGCAAGCCCCGGATCAATTCCTAAAATGCGCTGTATTTTTCGAGAAGATGTTGCTATATCTGAACCTGGCAGCTGCTTAAAACTGAAATCTTTGTTAATCATAAAAAAATAACCACGAAAAGCGTATAACTATCCGTGGTTTGCAAACAAAAAAGCACAAACGGAACTATCTAAAAAGCGTTGTAAAATTGAAACGCCATCCTACCCAAGTTTAAGATGACCATTAACTTTTAGCTTTTTGAATAGCCCCATTAATTAAAAACTACTCTTCTATTTCAAAGTCGTCTGGGAATTCTGCTGTGTGATAAACGTTTTGAACATCATCATTGTCTTCAAGGCGGTCTATCATCTTTTGAACTTTTGCAGCAGTTTCCTTGTCAACTGGAGTATACGCATCAGGTACCATTCCTACATCAGCAGAAAGAGATTCAAATCCTTTTGCATTAAGAGCATCTGCAACAGCAGAGAATGCTTCAGGTGTAGTTGTAACAGTTATAACACCGTCCTCATTAACAATGTCGTCTGCGCCTGCTTCAAGAGCAACTTCCATAACTTCATCTTCGTTTACTTTATCAGCATCGTATTCGATAGTTCCTTTTCTTTGGAACATACGAGAAACCGAACCTGTAGTTCCAAGATTTCCGCCGTTCTTTGTAAAAATATTGCGAACATCAGCAGCCGCTCTGTTCTTGTTGTCTGTAAGAACTTCAACCATTACGGCAACACCGCCAGCAGCATATCCTTCGTAAACAAGTTCTTCGTAAGCTGTAGCACCGTCTTCACCAGTACCTTTTTTAATTGCACGTTCAATATTGTCCTTTGGCATATTGGCTGCACGTGCCTTAATAATTACTGTTCGAAGACGTGGATTGGAATCAGGATCTCCACCACCCATTCGGGCTGCAATAGAAATTTCCTTAATGAATTTTGTAAATATCTTACCGCGTTTTGCGTCGGCAATACCTTTTGCATGTTTAATAGTTGCCCATTTACTATGTCCTGACATTGAAAACCTCTTATAAATAATACGAAATAGTTCTTTATTTTACATTAAAACGGATAAATATGTCAATGTTTGTAACAGTTCTATATCTAACTTTTGCGCTTTGATTAAAAAGTCGAAAGTATTCTTTTTTCTAAAAGCTCGGCTTCCGACCTAAAAGCGCAGTTTTCTCAGGTTTTTGAACCATAGAAAACCATATTGGTCCGCAGCCGTTTTGAACATCCGGCAAGATATGAAAACCGTATTTTGTTTTTTCAACATTAGGAATAAAATCCATTTTGCAAAACTTAGAAATATCTTCTTCAATTTTAGGAACTGAGTTTTCAAAAGCATTTTTTGCATCTGGAAATTTTTTATATAATTTTTCAAGCGCGCCATCATTTTCGCAAACGTTCAATGCGCAAGTTGAATAAAGTAAATAACCGCCTGGAGAAAGCAATCTGTATGCGCATGACAGAAGCGCCCATTGCTCCATAGCCAGAGTTTTTATTCTAGCAGGCGACCACTGCAAAAGATATTTTTCATCATTAAACACGTGCCTTTCGCTAGAACAAGGAGCATCCAACAAAATTCGGTCATAACATTCGGTATTCTTTGTACACATTTTTGCAGCATCAGAACAAGTGATTTTTATCCGCTTGCGAATTTCTTCAGGAACACAAGTTGCGCAAACTTGAACAAGCCTTTGTTTTCTAGCAGGAGAACGTTCATTGCTATGCAGAGTTGCGTTTTTTTCCATTCTAGAAGCAAGAACCAAAGTTTTTCCACCAGGAGCTGCGCACATATCAAGAATTTTTTCAGAAGTTTTAAGAGGCAACTGCAATGCTGCAAATATACTGGCAGGATCTAAATAATATGGTTGAAAACCTTCAATATGCCAGCAAGCGTGTACAGATTCCTTATTAAAAGATTCTTTTAATGCCGGCCACCTTTCATTAAAAAGCGATGAATAATATTTTTCAAAACCTAGTTTTCCACGAAAATCTTCTTTACTTTCATTTTGCTTTTTTTTCATCTTAGTTCCTGTAATGTGCTCAAGGGATATACATTAAAAAAAGTCAGTATATAAATCAATATTTTTATTTCTTGCAGAATTGAATTCTTCCAAACTTCTATTATAATCAGGATTTTTAAATGGAATTACAACTTTCCAAGAACCGTTTTCATCACAGCTGTAAGAAAGGATTCCTGCAGAAAGCTTGTATAAAAGAATTTTTTTTGCAGATTCATTTACCAATTCTAAAAATTCAGCATCTTCATTCATTTTCTTTAGAACAGCAATCGCAGACGGGGCAAAGCGCTTTTCAGAAATCATTATGCAGTTTATGCCTGCTTCAATTGCTTTTATAGCGGCAGTTTCTGGAGGGTAACCATTTTTTGCAAGAGCAGCCATAAAAACGTCATCGCTAAAAACAATTCCTTTGAATTTTTTTTGTTTTCTAAGATTTTCGGTAATCCATTTTTTAGAAAAACACGCGGGATTTTCACTATCTAAAGCAGTAGTCCTTGCATGAGACATTAAAACTCCTGCCGGATTTAATGAAAGGACTTTTTCAAACGGCAAAAGAAGTTTATTCAATTCTTCCATGGAAAGATTTATTTCTGGAAGCCCTGTGTGGGGGTCTGTATTTGAATTGCCAGGAAAATGTTTTAAAACTGTTTCTATTCCATTTGCTTTATATCCATTAACGCAAGCTTTTCCGTATTGTTCAACTTTGATAGCAGAACCAAAACTCCTGCCATCTAAAAAAACTTTGTTTTGCTCAGTGCAAACCTCTACAACAGGAGCAAGATTTATGTCAAAACCTAAGGTTTTCATCTGCTTTGCTTGCAAAGAATATAAATTATACGCCTGTGCAACAGTAAGAATTTCAGAAACTTTTTCCTGCGAAGGAAGCGGACCTGAAACTATTTTTAATCTGTTTACATAGCCACCTTCCTGATCTATAGACAAAAAAGGAGGAACTAACTGTTTTTCATAGCAAAACTTTTTTATAGAATTGGTAAACTTAATTATTTCCTTTGGGGTCTCTTTTAAATTAAACGAAAAAAATAAATATCCACCGGGAATAAGAGCCTCTCCTTCCCTAGAACTTTGAAATTCATATAAAGAGCCAGTTTTTTCAACAGGAACAAAAACTGTATCTCCTTCAATATTTTCCACAAATAATTGAGAAATCTTTTGCGCCTCGCTTAAGTTAGAAAAAAACTCTTCAAAGGCATTTTTTTTCTTCAAATTGATAAAATCAATTTCTTGCTGAACTTTTAATGCAGATTTTCTACAAAGGAGCTCTTTTTTGTCAAGAATGGAATCATCTAATCGATTAGAACAAGATGCAAAGAAAACTGCACAGAGCAAAAAAAATGTTTTTTTAAAAAAAAGCTTCATGAAAAGATTATACAAATTTCAAGATTTTGGAGCAATCATTTAACTTAAGAATCGAGTTTTTGTGAGACCATGATTTTAATCTATTTACAACAAAAAGCGCTCTGAATATAATACAAAACATGAAACATATAACCGAGCTTTCCGTAAGATCTTATGAATGCGACTCTTACAACCATGTAAACAATGCCGTTTACCTAAACTACCTTGAACACGCTAGAATGGATTTTTTAAATTCAATTAATTTTGACTACAATGGCCTTGTAAGAGCAGGCTTTTATCTTTACGTAACACACATAGATATTCACTACAAAGCTTCTGCTCATTTAAACGACAAACTGTTTATAGAATCTGAACCAACAAAACTAAAACATATTATGGGAGAATTTTGTCAGACCATAAAAAAAGAAGACGGAACGGTCTGCGCGCAAGCAACAGTAACTTGGGCAAGCGTAAATGCACAGGGAAGACCTTCTAAAATTCCTGAAGAATTTTTAGTAGAAGGCCTTTACCCAGAAAACTAATTTTCAGGCTGTTTTATAAGCGACTCAACAACTTTGCAGGCTTCATCTAAATACGGACTATCGATGCTTTCTATATCGCCAGCATCAACTGCCCTGGAAACGCTTTCTTCCATTGGAATTCTTGCCAAAACAGGAAGATTAAAAGAGGCCGCAATATTGTCTATGTTGCTTTTTCCAAAGACAGTGATTTCTTTTCCGCAATCAGGACATTTTACATAGCTCATATTTTCAACTAGTCCCAAAACAGGAATGTTCATCATTTTTGCCATTTTAACAGCTTTTTCAACAATAACGCGCACCAACTGCTGAGGAGAAGAAACAACAATTATTCCATCTACTGGCAAAGATTGGAAAACTGTAAGAGGAACATCTCCTGTTCCTGGAGGCATATCTACAAACATAAAGTCAACATCGCGCCAATTCACATCCGTCCAAAACTGCTTTACAGCGCCTGCAATAACAGGCCCCCTCCAAATTACAGGATCGTTTTCGTTTTCCAAAAGAAAATTCATGGACATCAACTGAATTCCAGATTCAGTAACCACAGGATTTAGAGATTCCCCGTCACTTTCCGCACGGTTTTGTCCTGCTCCAAAGCTTTCTGGAATTGAAGGACCTGTAATATCTGCATCCAAAATCGCAGTTTTATAGCCAGCCTTTGAAAGCTTGCAAGCAAGCAGGCTTGTAACCAAAGATTTTCCAACTCCACCTTTACCGCTTACTATTCCTATAACTTTCTTTACAGAACTTCCAGCACGCAGCCCAACGTGAAAATCTCGTTTCTCGCAAGACTTTTCGCACGAACCACATTCATGTGAACATTCTTCAGCCATACTAACCTCCCATAAAAATTTGCAACGCAAACTTTTTAAGATAAAAACAAGAGCCATTTCCGACTGTTTTTATATCATTTTTTTATTGCTGTATTTAGCAAATATGTTTCCCTGCAAAATCAAAAAAATCTGACTCACGCTTTTCTTCAAGAGAAGAAAGTTTTTTTACAAGTTTTTCCAGCTCTTCCGCAGAAAGAATATTTTCCTTTAAAAAATATGACTGCATTAAATGACATAAATTTGAAGCGCTCTCTGGAGCATAACCAATCATTCTTTTTAAACTATAGGAAAGTAATTTTCTGTTTCTGTATTCACCAATTCCACAGTTAGAAGTTTTTTCATAATCCTCTGCAATTTCTTCCCAAGAAGCACCGCACAACGCGGCAAAGATTGCACAAGTTACGCCAGTTCTATCGCTTCCTAATCTGCAGTGAATATAAAAAGGCGCTGGCTTTGAAATTATAAACCTTGAAATAGTTCTTAAAATATTTGAAAACTCCGCCGCATCAGAATGAAAATAAACAAGATTGTAGTCTATGTCTACGCAAAGGCGATTTTCATTATTTTCTATTTTTTCTATAATTTCTGGCATCTTTTCGTTTTCGTAAGAAGATGCAACTTCATAGCCAGAAAGAGTTATATCGCTTTGAATTCCATATTTTTCTAAAGCCTTTAAAACGTAATCAAGCCTAGAATCCTCTGTATCAAGCTCAGGACGAGAACGCTTATATGGATGATAGCCTCTATAAAGACATGAAGTTCCTGGCGTAAGCCTGAAATTCGCTATTTCAGAACGGCAAGCTGGACAATCCAAATTAAAATCTTCCATAGTTTTTACAATTTTAAAAGATTTTAACTTTTTTACAAATTCTATATCTCCCCTATCTTTTAATATAAGGCGATTGTTTAAAAATACATTCTTTTCATCAGGATTTTCTTTTAAAACGTGATGTCCATCTGAAGAAATAACATAAAATCTAAATTCTGGAAATCCAGAATTTCCAGGGACATCTATGTCAGGTATTCTTTTCTGAAGCGAATAAAAAGTTTTTCCTTTTCGCACAACTTTTTTTAGAAGCCACGAAGAATCAGATCCGTTTATCCAACCATTAAAAGTGCCAGAAACATAAACCGAATCTCCATCGACTATTTCTTTATAAACTGATGGATCGCAATAAAATTCAAAAAATTCATTATCAATAAAATGATAGCCAAATTTCTTGTAGTCAGTCATTTATAAACTCCAAAAAATTCAAGAATCGCCTAAAATTAAAAAAATTAATTTTGACAGTCAGCACAAAATAAAATATAGCAAATCTAATATAGCACATAAAATTTAGAATTCAAAATAAATTTTTGTTAAAAAAAAATCAATTTTTCTTAAAAATACTGTTGACACTTTTTTTACAAACGTATAATATACTAAACATCAAGCGGGTGTAGCGAAGCTGGTTATCGCGCTGGCCTGTCACGCCGGAGATCACGGGTTCGAGCCCCGTCACTCGCGTAAAAACTTCCTAGAATTAGGAAGTTTTTTTTTATTTAACAAGCAAATCTTAATCATAAAATGAAAAAAAAGCTTGCAAAAATTTTAATCGATAACAAAATTTGCTCAAGACGAAGCGTAAAAAGTTTTTTAAGAAACAACAAAATCCTCATCAATAACAAGCGCACGCAAAATGAAAACGAACTTGTAGATATTCAAACAAATGCAGATTCCAGCAATTTTAAACATTGCAAGATTTTCATAAATAACAGTGCCTTTTTTCCTAAAAGCTACACCTATATATTAATGAACAAGCCTTCCGGAGTTGTATGCAAAACGGTATCTGATAAAAACAAAACAGTCTATTCGCTTTTTGATAGTAAAAGCCTTTATTTTAATCCATTAAATTTACATACAGTTGGAAGGCTTGACCTAGATACAGAAGGACTTTTAATACTTACAGATGACGGAGACTTTTCGCACAAACTAACCAGCCCTGAATCGAAATGTCCAAAAACTTATTTTGTCGAGCTAAAAAAAACTTGCAATAAAAACGAACAAGAACGAATAAAAAATGTATTTTCCGCACCATTTGCTCTTCCTGCAGAAAAAAAATCACAAGCATCAGTGTGCAATGGCGGACAAATTTCATGGATTTCTGAAAAAAACTGCATGGTTACAATCAGCGAAGGCCAGTTTCATCAGATAAAAAGAATGTTCTTGGCAGTTGAAAACGAAGTTTCCTTTTTAAAGCGAACAAAAATAGGCAGACTAGAACTGCCAAAAGATTTGCAATCAGGAAGCTGGCGTTTTTTGACCAAAGAGGAGCTAGAACTTTTTTAGAGCAAAATAATTACATTTTACACATTAATTGACAGTTAGTATTTAGAATGTTACAATTATAAATTATCTATAATTAATAAACTACAAGGATTTTATTATGAAAAAAACTACGTATACCATTGGTGCCGTTATCATACTGTTGTTTTCCGCATTCGTTTTTATTGCGGTTCCTGTTTTTTCAGGTGGCACAAAACAAGAAACTCCAGTATTAGGAAAATACAATGGAAAAGAAGTTCGCTATGAGCAAGGCTCCGATTTTAACAACATTGCTTCAAATTATTACGAATATTTTAAGCAGCAAGGCTACGAAATTAACGAAAACGATATGAGTTATATATATTCTATGGCTTTCAATGAAACCGTAAGAACTATGGCTTACTTAGATTTTGTAGAAGAAAGCAATTATACAGTTCCAGTTTCTAAAGTTAATAGAACAATGATGCAGTATTTTCTTGACGACAAAGGCAAGTATTCTTCAAAGATGTACCAGGACGCCCCTAAATCAAGAGTAGAAGAACTGCGCTCAAATATTGAAAAACAGTATACTTTCCAAAGATTTTATGAAGACAATTTTGGAAGCCAAACAACAAAGATTGGAAAATATCCATTGTACGAAGAAAAAGTTTCAGATGAAGAAATCAAGTTCATTCAAAACATGAATAACGGACAGCGTTCGTTCAATATGGCTTCATTTAATATGAATGAATATCCTGAAACAGAAAAAGTTGCATACGGAAAGGCTAACGCTGAAAAGTTCATAAAGTACGATTTATCTGTAATAACCATTAGAGAAAAATCAAAGGCGGAGAAAATTGCCAAAAGCATTAAAAACGGCGAAATTTCTTTTGATGACGCGCTTTCAGAAAATTCTACGTTCTCTTATACAAGCGAAAGTGGAAAAATGAATAGCAAACTTCAATATCAACTTACAAAGATTATTAAAGATGAAAAAGATATGAATGCTGTGGCAGCATTGGAAGTAGGCGGCATAAGTGAACCAGTAATTACAGCAATTGATGAATATGCGATTTTTAGAGCAGACGGCGAACCTGTTCAACCTGACTTTTCAGATTCGCAGACTATAAATACTGTATACAACTATATTTCGGCTTATGAATATAGCCATATTGAAAACTACTTTACAGAAACTGCAAAAGCATTTATTTCTGTTGCAGAAAAAAAAGGATTCAATGCGGCTTGTTCACAGTATAATGTAAAAAAAGAAACTATTTCCGCTTTTCCTTTGAATTATGGAAATGCATCGATACTTAATTCTATGGACACTTCAAGCGCAGCTCTTTCAGGCGCGCCTAGAAATGAAAACTTTCTAAAAACAGCTTTCAATCTAAAGGAAAAACAGATTTCTGAACCTATTGTATTAAATAGAAATATTGTTGTTCTTGAATTAACTTCTATAAAAGACAAAGCAGCGGAAGCAATTCCTTCTGAAAAAATTGCAGATACAATTGCAGATTACGACCAAAGCTCTTCTTCAAGAATGATTCTTTCAAGCAAGAAACTTGTTAACAATCTTAATGATTTTTTAGCAAAGCTTTCTGGCTCAAATAACTAATAAAGCAATAAATACAATAAAAGTTTAAAATGCTTGCAACAAATAGCAACACAGAAGAGCCTTGCCTGGTAGATACTAGACAGGGCTTTTCTGTTTCATATAAAAATAAATTACTTTACTCTAAATACAATCCCAAAAAAAGTATTGAAGAAATAGTCGAAAGTTATAAAATTCTTGAAGGAACATTGATTCTTTGCATTTCGCCAATTTTGGAATACGGGCTTGAAGAGCTTGCAAAAAAGCTGCCTAAAAACTGTTTAATGATTGGCTGCGAAGCTGACAAAAAACTTTTTAAATTCGCAGAAGAAAAAACAAAGAATCTTTCTTGCAGCAAAGAAAAAAAGTTTATTTTATTAGATTACAAAGAACTTTTTGACTTGCCATTGAAATTAAACAAGGAACAAAACAGCTTAACAGGTTTTAATTTCCTAAAACCTGGATTTTTTAAAAGAGTTATAAAAATAGAATTTAGCGCGGGTTCTATTTTTTACAAAGATTTTTATGAAAGACTATTTATGGCTTGCAGAGATTCTGTTTCTCAGTTTTGGAAAAATAGAGTTACTCTAATAAAAATGGGAAGAAAATATTCTTCAAACATATTTAAGAATTTAAGTTTTACTTCTAAAAACCAAGCTCTTCCGCAAATAAACAAACCTATAGTTGTTTGCGGCGCAGGCGAAAGTGCGTTAGAAACATTAAAGTATGTAAAACCAATTCAAGACAAACTTTGTATTATTGCAACAGACGTGCTTTTGCCAACGCTTAAAGAGTTAAATATGTGCGCAGACTATGCAGTTTGCGAAGAAGCGCAAGCAATAATTGCAAACGCCTTTACAGGTTGTAAAAATAACTTTAAAACTCTTATCTGCAGTTTAAGCTCATGCGCTTCGATACCTAAAAAAAACGATTCTTTATTTTATCTTTCAATGTTTTGCGAATCAAATTTTCTAAATAGAATAAAGTCAAAGAATTTTACAGTTTCAGAACTCCCACCCCTAGGCTCTGTAGGCTTATCTGCAATTTACCTTGCACTTCTTATTAGAGGCAGCAAAGATGTTCCCATATTTTTTTCGGGCATGGATTTTTCTTTTTCTTTAGGATTCTCCCATGTAAAACTTTCTATGCATGACAAAAAAAGGAGAAGCATCTCTTATCGTCTAGAACCGTTTTATTTTGTTCCAACTGCATTGCCGCAAACGTGCCTAAAAACAATTGGCAAAGACGGAAAGTATGTATTTTCTAGCAAAATAATGCTTTCCTATGCGGAACTTTTTAGATATACATTTTCTAAATCTGAAAATTTATTTGACTGCGGAAAGACAGGTATTTCTCTTGGAATAAAACAAACTTCAATAGAAAAAATAAGAGAATACTTTTACACTGAAAAAAGTTTGCAAGATACATATTTCAAATCAGCCAAAAAAAATGAACAAGGCGAAAATTGGATTGATTTTTTAAAAGAAGAACTAGCAGCATTAAGTAGACTAAAGAATATTTTAACTGGCAAAAAAGTAATTCCCCAAAAAGATGTGGATGCAACTATAATGTCCATTTTAAAACAAAGAGAATACCTTTACATCCATTTTCCAGACGGATACGCTCCTTCTTGTGAAAAACAGTTTCTTAATAGAGTAAGAATAGAAATCGACTATTTTATAAAAATCATTAAGGTCGAACTCAACTTTTAGCCTGCTAGTTTTCTTCTTGCTCTTTTAAAACAGCAAGGAACGCGCTTTGAGAAAGTTCTACATCGCCAAACATCTTCATGCGCTTTTTTCCTTCCTTTTGTTTTTCAAGAAGTTTACGCTTTCTTGTTATGTCCCCGCCATAACACTTTGCAAGAACATCTTTTCGAACAGCGCTAACGGTTTCCCGTGCAATTATTTGTCCACCGATGGCCCCTTGAATTGCAACTTTAAATTGCTGGCGGCTTATTTCATTCTTTAAGCGTTCGCAAACTTTTCTAGCACGTTCAGCTGCGCTCGGTTTATAAGCAAGAAAAGAAAGAGCATCCACTGGTTTAGAATTCAAAAGAATATCAACTTTTGCAAGGTCTGTTGGTCTATATCCAATTACTTCATAATCAAACGAAGCATAGCCACGGCTATAACTTTTTAATTTGTCGTAAAAATCAAACAAAACCTCTGCGAGCGGCATTTCATAAGTTAGCTCAACGCGTTTTTCATCAAGATAGTTCATGTTTGTCTGTTCACCACGTTTTATCTTGCAAAGCTCCATTAAAGAACCTAAGTAAGTTGCAGGAGTTATAATAGAAGCTTTAATATACGGTTCTTCAGCATCTTTTATTCTGCCTTGAGGATATTCACTTGGATTGTCAACAAAAGTTTCGCTGCCATCTGTAAGAGTTACATGATAGCGGACAGAAGGAGCTGTAAAAATTATTGCCTGATTGTAATCGCGTTCAAGACGCTCCTGGATAATTTCCAGGTGAAGAAGACCTAAAAAGCCACAACGAAAACCATTTCCTAAAGCGAGAGAATTATCTTTTTCGTAAACAAGACTCGCATCGTTTAATTTTAATTTTTCAAGACTGCTTTTTAATTCTTCGTAATCGTTAGAATCCATTGGATAAATAGAAGAATACACAACAGGCTTCACTTCCTTAAAACCTGCAAGAGGTTCTGCGGCAGGCATGGAAGCCAGCGTAATTGTATCGCCGACGCTTACATCGCTTACGGTTTTTATGCCAGCAATTATATAGCCTACATCGCCAGCTTCAAGTTTTCCGGTTTCTTCGTAATCAATTTTGAATATGCCAATCTGTTCAACTTTGTATTCAATTCCATTGCTCATCATTTTGATTAAATCGCCAGTTTTTATGGTGCCATTTTTTACCCTGACATGAACTACAACGCCTCTGTAAGGGTCGTAGTGGCAATCAAAAATCAGAGCTTGCGCAGGAGCTTTCACATCTCCTTGAGGAGCAGGAAAATATTTTACAATAGCTTCTAAAAGCTCATCTATTCCCTGCCCTGTTTTTGCAGAAACCAATTGAGTTTGACTATCATCAAGGCCAAGTTCATTTGTAATTTGTTCACGAACGGCGGGAATGTCCGCAGAAGGCAAGTCAATTTTGTTTATAACAGGAACAATTGCAAGGTCCTGTTCAAGAGCCATATACATATTGCTTACAGTTTGACTTTCCACGCCTTGAGAAGCATCGATTAAGAGCAAAGCCCCTTCGCAAGAAGCAATTGCACGGCTAACTTCATATGAAAAGTCTACATGTCCTGGAGTATCTACAAAGTTCAACTCATAATCAAATCCGTCTTTTGACTTATAAGGAATTGTAACTGCTTGACTTTTTATAGTAATGCCGCGTTCGCGTTCTATGTCCATATTGTCAAGAATCTGATTTTTCATCTTACGTTCATCAATAATATTTGACTTTTGAATAAGGCGATCAGAAAGCGTAGATTTACCGTGATCAATATGGGCTACAATGCAAAAATTGCGTTTAAATTTCATATCCATTTTTATACTCCGTAAACATTCCTCTTATATCTTGAATTAAAATTTTGATAATCAATAATTAACAAATTTTTAAAAATAGTATGGGCTATCAAGAGAAGCTCCTAAACCTATAGAAACATCTAAATATCCTTTTTTCCTATTTTTTGTGCTAAGTCTGATTCCCACAGAATCTTTTTCTTCTGAAAATTTTACTTCATAAATTGTAACAGGATCAGTAACAGAAAAACCGGATTCATCCGCAATGCTTCCAGGAATAATTTCTGTTATTGTAAACTTATTTGAATTTAATGTAGAACTAGAAACCAATCCCATTCCCAAAATAGGAATCAAAGAAGACGTTACCAAATCTGACTTATAAATTTCATATCCAGGATTTTCAGGCCTCTTTTCAAGGTAAAGCAATGCAGATTTTTTTTCTTCTTCGCGAACAAAGTCAAAAGAGATAATCATATCATCGCCAAAGTTTCGCATAATATTCTGAAAATTTTCCAATGTAAGAACAGTTTTTCCTGCTACAGAAGTTATAACATCGCCTTTTTTTAGTCCTGCAAAATCAGCAGAACTTCCTGGCATTACATACTGGACTTCTAAGCCGCAATTTTTCATTGCAGTTTTTTTTGTGTGGCCAAAGCAACCAATCCAAGGAAGAGTTCTTTTTCCTCCATTATAAAGATATGGCAGTTCTTGCCGCAAATATTCAACCGGAATTGCAAAGTTTAACCCTTGATACTGAAGAATTCCCGCAAAAACAATTGCTTGAACTCTCATTTTAGAATCGATTAAAGGGCCTCCTGAGTTTCCAGAATTTACGGCTGTGTCAATTTGAAAAACGTCTCCCATTGAAAAAAGCTTTCTATCAAGAGCAGAAACAATTCCACTTGTAATGGTTCCGTGAAGACCCAAAGGAGTTCCTATTGCGCTTACCTTATCACCAATGGAAAGTTCAGAACTAGAACCCAGTTCGAACACGAACGGAGGATCAATTTCAACTTTTAATAACGCCAAATCAAGGACAGAATCGTAGCCAACAACCTTTGCTGGAATCCTATTTTCCTGATCCGAAGTTAATTTTATATACAATCTAGAATAGCCTTCGTACTTTGGATCTACAAGGTCGCTTATAACATGATGATTTGTAATAATATAGCCACGCTTGTCGATAAAAAAACCAGAACCCAAAACCCTGTCTGCATATCCGACGCCATTTTTTATGGCAATTCCCTTATCAATCCAAATTGTTACTGTTGCCTCAATGCAGTTTGCAATTGATTTTGGCAAAAGAGATTTTTCCACTTTCATTCCAGGAACATCTGCAAGATATGAAGCATACAAAGCATTTTCATCAATTCCTAAATTTGAAGTTTCAGCTCCTAAAATGGATTTTAATGAAGTGTACAGTTTAAAGGCTTGAAAATTTTCTCCTTTAGAAATACTTTCTTTTAAGAGCTCTTCAACTTTTTGTTGATATTGACGGAACAATTCTTTGTCATTTAGCAAGCTAGCACGCCAAAGAGCTTTTACAGGATTATTAGCTGCAATTTCTGCAATACGTTTTTTTTCGTTTTCAATAACATCGCTATCAGTATAGTCGGGTTTTGAAAAAACATTTTTTGGCTGCTTTAGAGAAGTGCAACTAGAAAAACAGCACAACAAAGAAAACAAAAGTATTATCAGTTTATTTTTTTTATTCAACATCTTGTATAATTTGGACATATAATTTTTCAGCAATTTTTACCGCCAACATTCTGTTTTTATTTCCTTGAATTAATACAGAAACTCCCTGATTCAAGGAAGGAGAAATATTTTCTAAAACAATCTTTTCATCTTCAGCAGAACCTTCTTGCCCTACCCAATAAAAATTACTAGAAACTCCCAAAGTTACAGGAAATTCAGTTTCATTTTTTTGAACTTTTATGGGAATAGAATTTTTAGTTGTTATTGTCACTAGATTTTTTTCAGGCAACTGATAAAACTGCGCTTCTTCAATTAAATCAGAATCTTCTGCTTTTGGATAGCGCGTAAAGCGAACATCCCAAAGTCCATCGCCATTAAAGTCCCAGCTTGTAATTTTAGAACCACCTGCAAAATATTCTTCAGTAAAATCTGGAATTGTATCTGCATTTGTGTCAATCTGAATCATTTTTAAGTATATTCCCAAATCTGAAAAAGAAGAACCAAAAAGACTTAAAGCAAGCTGCTCTTGTTCAGTTTTAGAAAGCTGCATTCGATTTTCAATGTCTGAATCAAAAAATTCTGTTGTTTCAAAAATACCATCACCGTTATTGTCTACAGATTTTATATAAGGAATTCCTTCTTTAAAAATTGCATGAGCATAAGGGATTTCTAAATTGTAATAATCAGCAGAAATTATATTTCCTTTATCAACATTAAAATGTATTTTTACACCAGGGGATTCAGAAGATGTAAAGTCATAAGAAGAACAAAACGCAAAAAAATCTTCTTCGGAAATACCAGGAAATTCATTTTTTACAACGGGAACAAAAAAATCTGCTGAAAATTGATTTTTTACAGTTTGAAGACAAACCATTTCAAACGGCGACCAACTAAATTCTTCATCTGTCAAGTTAAAAACTGTAGAAGAATTCTGTTTAGAATCTAAAATGCAAATTATTTTTGTTACATAAGGAAAAGTTCCATAAAAAATTTGAATATTATTTTTGTTCAGCAAAACATACTCAGGAACACCAAAATCGCAGGAAGATGACAATTCGCATATTCCGTCGTTATTTTTATCCCACTCAAAGAAAGAAGGTCTTCCACGAACATATTGAATTCTTAAATTCGGTTCGCAGTCGTCATCTGTATCAGAAAGTAAAATTCCTTCAAACGAATTTAAATGTTCACGCACAGATTCCACAGTTATTTGGTCCGTTATATATGGAAGAATTTCTTCAAACATTTCTAAATCAACAGATTTATCCGCAAAACTGCAAAAGTAATCCCAAGCTTCCTGCTGACCTATAAGACCAACTTTTAGCGCTACAATTGCATACAAAGGGTGCGACATTCCATGCGCCGTAAAAGCCTGCAACATTCGTTTTTGCTGTTCGCCAGAAGCAAACGCTGTTGCATAAATTTCAAGCTCAGCTTCTGGATTATCATATTCCGGCATTTTAGAAATAAAAAAATCTGCAATCTTTCTTACCAAAAAATCTGAATCACCATTTGTTTTTAAATTGCGAGCTAAATCGTATTCAAATTTAAAGAACAGAAGCGGAAAGCGCTTGTCATCTGGATAAATTTTCCTTGCAGAATTAATTTTATCGCGGGCTTTTGCAATGCTTTGTTCAGTTCTAATCCGGTAATATGACTTTACTCTAATATATTCTGCATCAAGGGAGTATATAAATGGAGATTCATCAAGAATTGAAATTGCTTTTTCATACTCACCTGTGTCGCTTAAAAAATCCGCGTAAAGAACCCTTGCGCTGTCGCGATTGTAATCGACCCATTCTCCCAGAGCAAGGGATTTTTCAACCAAAGGAATTGCAATTGCGAGAGGCTGTCCCATTCGGTAAAGAGTTGCCGCCTTAAAATACCACAAGTCAGAAATTGAATCATCATAGGATAAAGCCAAATCAGTTTGACTAAGAGCATTAGACCAATCTTTTGCAGAAAGATATGAGCGGGCAAGCTTTAAACATCTTACAGCAGTTTTTCGATTTGCTACGGCAACATCGCGTTGGTCAGCAAAAATTTTTGAACAAAAAAATAATGAAAATAAAGCTAGCAAAAATAAAAACACTTTAGAATGACGTTTTTGCATAAAATCTCCAAGTTTTAGTTCTTTACAATCCAATCGTTAAAGCCAAAAACACTACCTACAACTGCAACAATGTTCTGCTCTTGTGAATACAACTCTTGCACAAGAGGAATTAAATTCTTTTTTTTAGATTCAACATGCCAATTTGACAAAATATCAGAGACAGATTTTTTTCCACCGCTGCAAGTTTCTATAAAATCGCCAGATTGACGACTCCTTATACAAAACGGAAAAGGTATATTTTTTAAAAGAACTGGATTTTTGCCTTCAAAAACAATTTCCGCCTTTTCGTTTTTTTTGCAGACAGAAACAGTTCCAAACGGAAAAGAAAAACTGCCTTCTTTTTCTATTATAGCAAAAAATCCTGATTCAGTCGCTATTTTGCAAGATTTTTTTACACTAATTTTTTCATCTTTATATTCAAGCTCAAAATCACCAATCGACATAGAAAGTTCTTTAGAGCCATTTGATTTCATAACTTTTTGCTCAAAATCCAAGACAAAAGAAAAAGGAATTCTAAAATTGCATCCAAGGAGTAAAAAAGCATCAAAAATCGCCTGAATTCTTATAATTTCAGAAAGACTTGAAAAATAAGGAAAAGAAAGAGTTCTGCAATTCTTGCAAGATGGTTGCCATTCTACCTTGGAAGATTCTTGTTCAATAAAATCTTGAATCAAAGCAACTTTTTCAGCTCCTTTTAAAACCGCAGTTTGCCATCCCTGAAAAGAAGAATTCAAAAACGGGACAAGAGTGTTGCGAATTTTGTTTCTAAGATAATTATTATCAAAATTTGTAGAATCCGTTCGCCACAATATATTTTTTTGATTAAGATAAGTTTCAATCTCGCTACGGGAAATATTGAGCAAAGGGCGGATATATTTTTGGCGTTTTTTGCGGATTCCAGTCATCGCAGAAATTCCGCTGCCTTGCAAAAAACGCATAAGCAAAGTTTCTTCCTGGTCGTTTTTGTTGTGGGCCAGGCACAAGCAGTCCAAATTGTTTTCATTTATAAAAGATTCAAAAATTTCGTAGCGCAAAAACCGGGCGCTTTCTTCAATTCCCCCTTTTCGCTCCTCTGCAATAGAAAAAACCTTGCCTGCAGGAATCGTTTTTAATTCAAAAAAGAGATTTTCATTAATAGCTTTTAATTTTTCACAAAGACTTTGAACATAAGCAGAATCTGCGAAAGTTTCTTCGGATTTTCGTATATTGTGATTTATATTTATTACGAAGACTGAAAAATCATATTTTAAACTTAAAGAATTCAATGCCAAAAGAAGAGATACAGAATCTGCCCCTCCAGAAACAGCAATTCCAATTTTCATCCTATGAGAAGACGAAAATTCCACATTAAATCCGCACTCTTCTAAGCCTTCTAAAACCTTTTCTTCAAACGAGCTTTTTAAACTATTCTTATTCATATCGATTAAATTTAAACACGTCTAATCAAGGCACCCCTCTTACGCTCAATGCCTTAACTCTGCGTTTTTAAGATTTGTATAATCCTTAAATAAAAAAAGCCACCCTAAAAGCGAAGTGGACTTAACACTTAGCATATTAAGGTAGCTTTTAATAAAAACAGTTAAAAATTAGCGTGCAGGAGCAATGCTAACAAGGACATCCTCTGCATCTGTAAGAACTGTAATTTTGTCAGAAAGAGAAATATCTTTAACCTTGAACTGATCGCCAACATTAAGTTTTGATACATCAATTACAACTCTTTCTGGAAGATCAGCAATTGCGCACTGAAGTTTTACAGATGGAACACGTTTTACCATGAAACCACCCTTAAGAACACCTGCTGGAGTTCCTGAATACTGAACTTTGAAAGACTGAACCAATTTTTCATCTGCTGCAGGAACAAAGAAATCTGCGTGAAGAACTTTGTCTGTGCGGATGTTGTATTCTGTATCTTTTATCAAAGCTGTGTAAGACTTTCCGTCCACCTTAAGCTCAACTGATGTAGTTGGTGTTATAGAACGCCAAACCTTGTTGAATTCTACCTCTCCTACTTCAAGCATGGTAGATTCGCCTTTGTCGTTATACATAACGGCTGGGATACTACCTACTTTTCGAAGACGTTTTGCAGATGCTTTACCAGTAACTGTGCGTACCTTTGCATTAATAACCTGCTTTTCCATTTCTTAAAGCTCCTTATATCCTAAGATAAATGTCTTTGTAGTATAGTGAAAAATGGGGAGGATAGCAAGGGGGGGGAATTTTGTAAACAATCCAATATATTTCACGAATAACAGTATTTTAAATCTGAAAAGAACTTGTAAACAAAGCTGTTTTTGCAATATATTGTAGTTGACGAGAAATAAAAATGAACTACATTCTTTGCCACAAAGATATTCCGGTTTTAAGATTCTCAACCGAGGATGAAGAAATCTCCGAAGTCTCTGAAATCCTATGCAGGGAGCATCTTCCTGTCGGAATATCGCCGGACAATGAAAAGGGAAAAACGCTGAAAAGCCAGTTCCGCTCCTGGTGGAAAGGCCGCTCAATTCCTGCGAGCCGCCAGAATCTTGATACCGCCCTTGAGCAGCTCGGAAATGTCACCACGGATTATCTTATAGAAAAAAGCTACGGACTCAGCCTTTCTGACCACTACTGGGCAAAGCCTTTAGAAAGCAAACTCTCATGGCAAGACGTGAATTTCTTTCAGAACAGTTTTTCAGACGATGTAGGAAAAGCCCTCTTCGGCGTACTGAACTCAGACAGTACGGACAAGCTGAATCTTGTTTCCCCTAACAACACATCCGACGGTTGGCTCAAGAAAAAATGGATAATCAACAACAGCGAGAGGATTCTTCTAAAAGCTGGAAGCCTTTGGCAGCAAGAACCATTTAATGAGGTTTTGGCATCAGAAATTTGCAGCAGGCTCGGAATAAAGCACGTTGAATACAAAATCATAAAAAACGATGGAACTTTCTACTCGTCATGTCCCGACTTTGTGTCGCCGCAGACTGAGCTTGTTCCGGCCTGGCACATTGTGAACACCTTAAAAAAGAACAACAACACTTCGAATTTCAGCCATCTTATAAACTGCTGCGGGGGACTCGGATTCAAGAACACAGAAAAACTTAAGCAGGAAATCTGCAATATGCTCACGGTTGACTTTATAATTGCGAACACAGACAGGCACTACAACAACTTCGGATTTTTAAGGAATCCTGACAATCTTGAATGGCTCGGGCTTGCTCCAGTGTTCGATAGTGGAACATCAATGTTCCATGATGAAATCCTTTATAACCTGAAAAATCCATATCTGAGAGAATCCTCAAAAATAAAGGCAAAGCCGTTCGCCTCGAACCAGAAAGAGCAGATGAAACGTATTCCGTTCAAGGAATACTGCTCGGATTTGGACTTTGAGAGGCTCAACAGTGTTTCAGAATTCTTCGGAAATCTCATATCAAAAAATCCATACATCGAGCCGGAACGCGCGGAAATTTTGTGCAGAACACTGGATTCAAGAATAAAAGAGACCGAAAGGCTTTTTGAAAGCCAGCAGGAAAACTAAGGAAAATAATTTTTAGAAAAATTCTAGTATTTACCTTAGAAAAATGGCGAAAAAATTAACATTATTTGTAATCGAAATATTATTGTTGTTCGTTTTATATATTGATAGCCATATATTCTATGCCAATTGCACATTTTTCTTCAAAATGAAATTTTTTATAACCGTCATGTAATATCAGAAGCAAAACTAATTTTTTATGAACTAGATTTTCATTAAGCTTTTTATTTTGAACGGAGAAGTTCTCCATAAGCATACAGAATCCGGGCTTGGAACCTTGCTCTGGG